>Ga0315336_1000037_pt1 | contig 796743 bp, 616 predicted proteins | sample ASW5metaG_FD_204512 | JGI IMG/M metagenome (GOLD analysis project Ga0315336, IMG submission 204512) | Ammonia-oxidizing marine archaeal communities from Monterey Bay, California, United States - ASW #5 | ecosystem: Environmental > Aquatic > Marine > Intertidal zone | place: USA: California...
GTGACACCGGTGCGACCGGCGCAGCCGGTGCTGACGGTACCGACGGTGCCGATGGCGCCACCGGTCCGCAGGGCGTCAAGGGCGACACTGGCGCGACTGGTGCCACCGGTCCGCAAGGCGTCAAGGGCGACACCGGCGCAACCGGTCCGCAAGGCGTCAAGGGTGACACCGGCGCGGCCGGTGCTGACGGCACCGACGGAGCCGATGGCGCCACCGGTCCGCAGGGCGTCAAGGGAGACACGGGCGCGACAGGTGCCACCGGTGCACAGGGACCCATTGGCCCCACCGGAGCGACAGGTGCGACGGGCGCAGTCGGTCCCCAGGGCGTCAAGGGTGACACCGGTGCGACCGGCGCAGCCGGTGCTGACGGCACCGACGGTGCCGCTGGCGCCACCGGTCCGCAGGGCGTCAAGGGAGACACGGGCGCGACAGGTGCCACCGGTGCACAGGGACCCATCGGTCCCACCGGCGCGACGGGCGCGACCGGCGCAGTCGGTCCGCAAGGCGTCAAGGGTGACACCGGCGCGACCGGGCCCCAAGGCGTCAAGGGTGACACCGGCGCGACCGGGCCCCAGGGCGTCAAGGGTGACACGGGCTCGACAGGTGCCACCGGCGCGCAGGGACCCATCGGTCCCACCGGCGCGACGGGTGCGACGGGCGCAGTCGGTCCGCAAGGCGTCAAGGGTGACACCGGCGCGACCGGGCCCCAGGGCGTCAAGGGTGACACGGGCTCGACAGGTGCCACCGGCGCACAGGGACCCATCGGTCCCACGGGTGCGACGGGTGCGACGGGCGCAGTCGGTCCGCAAGGCGTCAAGGGCGACACCGGTGCGACGGGTGCCACCGGTGCGCAGGGACCCATCGGTCCCACCGGCGCAACGGGTGCGACGGGCGCAGTCGGTCCGCAAGGCGTCAAGGGTGACACCGGCGCGACCGGGCCCCAGGGCGTCAAGGGTGACACGGGCTCGACAGGTGCCACCGGCGCGCAGGGCCCCATCGGTCCCACCGGCGCGACGGGTGCGACGGGCGCAGTCGGTCCGCAGGGCGTCAAGGGCGACACCGGCGCGACCGGGCCCCAGGGCGTCAAGGGTGACACCGGCGCGACAGGTGCCACCGGTGCGCAGGGACCCATCGGTCCCACCGGCGCGACGGGTGCCACCGGCGCAGTCGGTCCGCAAGGCGTCAAGGGCGACACCGGCGCGACCGGGCCCCAGGGCGTCAAGGGTGATACGGGCGCGACAGGCGCCACCGGCGCGCAGGGACCCATCGGTCCCACCGGCGCAACGGGCGCGACCGGCGCAGTCGGTCCGCAGGGCGTGAAGGGTGACACCGGTGCGACGGGTGCCACCGGTGCGCAGGGACCCATCGGTCCCACCGGCGCGACGGGTGCGACGGGCGCAGTCGGTCCGCAAGGCGTCAAGGGTGACACCGGCGCGACCGGGCCCCAGGGCGTCAAGGGTGATACGGGCGCGACAGGCGCCACCGGCGCGCAGGGACCCATCGGTCCCACCGGCGCAACGGGCGCGACCGGCGCAGTCGGTCCGCAGGGCGTGAAGGGTGACACCGGCGCGACCGGGCCCCAGGGCGTCAAGGGTGACACCGGCGCCACCGGTGCAGCTGGTGCTGACGGCACCGACGGTGCCGACGGCGCGACAGGTCCGCAGGGCGCCAAGGGTGACACCGGCGCGACTGGTGCCACCGGTGCGCAGGGACCCATTGGCCCCACGGGTGCAACGGGTGCAACCGGCGCAGTCGGCCCCCAGGGCGTGAAGGGTGACACCGGCGCGACTGGCGCCACCGGTCCGCAGGGACCGAAGGGTGATACGGGTGCGACAGGCGCGGCCGGTGCTGATGGCACCGACGGTGCCGACGGCGCGACAGGTCCGCAGGGTGTCAAGGGTGACACCGGCGCGACGGGTCCGCAGGGCGTCAAGGGTGACACCGGCTCGACAGGTGCCACCGGCGCGCAAGGACCCATCGGTCCCACGGGTGCAACGGGTGCGACCGGCGCAGTCGGTCCGCAAGGCGTCAAGGGCGACACCGGCGCGACCGGTCCCCAGGGCGTCAAGGGTGACACCGGCTCGACAGGTGCCACCGGCGCGCAGGGACCCATCGGTCCCACTGGCGCAACGGGTGCGACGGGTGCAGTCGGCCCGCAGGGCGTCAAGGGCGACACCGGCGCGACCGGGCCCCAGGGCGTCATCGGTCCGCAGGGCGTGAAGGGTGACACCGGCGCGACCGGGCCCCAAGGCGTCATCGGTCCGCAGGGCGTCAAGGGTGACACCGGCCCGCAGGGTCCGCAGGGCGTCAAGGGTGACACCGGCGCAACAGGCGCCACCGGCCCGCAGGGCGTCATCGGTCCGCAGGGCGTGAAGGGTGACACCGGCTCAACAGGTGCCACCGGTGCGCAGGGACCCATCGGTCCCACCGGCGCGACGGGTGCGACGGGCGCAGTCGGTCCGCAAGGCGTAAAGGGTGACACCGGCGCGACCGGGCCCCAGGGCGTCAAGGGCGACACCGGCGCAACAGGTCCGCAGGGCGTCAAGGGTGACACCGGCGCCACGGGTGCGGCAGGTGCCACCGGCCCGGCCGGACCGACAGGTGCTACAGGTGCGACCGGGCCCACCGGCGCGACCGGCGCGACCGGCGCGACCGGTGCAACCGGACCGGCCGGCGCGGATGGCGTCGATGGTGCGAAGGGTGCGACCGGCGCAACAGGAACCGACGGCCCTCACACGGGAGGAATCAACAACACCTACACGGCTCCAGCATTCATCGGAGGCGGCGAGGACAACACGGCGAGCGGGGCCCATTCCGCCATCTCGGGCGGCGACACCAATCTCGCATCTGGGCAGCACGCGTTCGTCGGAGCTGGCTTCTCCAACACTGCCAGTGGCGCCCAATCGACGGTCGCCGGCGGCAACACGAACACGGCGGCCGGGGTTAACTCGGTGGTAGGCGGCGGCTTCTTCAATGACACCTCAGTCGTGGCCGGCGCCGCCACGGTTGCGGGTGGAAGCCAGAACCTCGCCAGCGAGGACTTCGCAGCGATCGGAGGCGGCATCATCAACGTGGCGAGTGGCGACGCGTCCACGGTCGCGGGTGGCAGGGACAACACCGCAGCCGGGGTTTCAAGCTCGGTCGGAGGCGGCCATTACAACCGGGCCCTCGGGCTCCGCTCGACGATCGCAGGTGGCTACCAGAACCTCGGCACGACCACCAACTCCACGGTCGGGGGCGGTTTCAATAACGAAGCCAGGTCCAGCGCCACGATCGGGGGTGGCAACAACCACGACGCTTTCGGCACCAACTCCACGATCGGTGGTGGTCACACCAACGCCGCCCTTGGGAATGGCGCCACCGTCGCGGGTGGAGCCTCCAACCAGGCAGTAACGAACTACAGCGTGGTCGGAGGTGGGCGCTACAACCAGGCCAACACGAACTACTACGCAGCCGTTGTAGGCGGCCGATCCAACATCGCGTCCGGTTTGCGCTCCTTTGTTGGAAGCGGGTTCAGCAACGACGCGACCGCCGGTGGCTCGGTGGTCGTCGGAGGCAGCAACAACGCTGCAACAGGGGCCTACGGCTCCGTCGGCGGTGGATCATCGAATTTCACCGGCAGCTTCAACGGGGCAACGATCGCCGGTGGAGTCAACAACGGTGCGACGTCCACCTACTCCACCGTGGCGGGCGGCCGTGACAACTCCGCCACTGGCAACACAGCCACTGTGGCGGGCGGCTACGACAACACCGCGACAGGTTCCAGATCCACGATCGGGGGAGGCCGGCTCAACAGAGCCACCCAAACCTACGCCACCGTCGCGGGTGGTCGGGACAACTCAGCGGGCGGCACACGCTCGACGATTGCCGGCGGCTATGACAACACGACGTCGGGCACTTCAAGCGCCATGGGAGGCGGCCGGCTCAACCGGATCACGAGCACCTACGCCACCGTGGCCGGTGGGATCAATAACACCGTAGCGGGCACACGCGGCACGATTGGAGGTGGCGAGCTCAATGACGTGACGCTCAATGCCAACGGCGGCACGATTGCGGGCGGCGACACCAACTATGCCAGTGACTCCTACGCATCGATCGGGGGAGGGCTCTTCAACAGAGCGACTGGCGCCTACACCACCGTCGGAGGCGGTCGTGAGAACTCCGCGAGCAACTCCTGGACCTCGGTTGGAGGAGGCTACGACAACACGGCGATCGGCCTCGGTTCCACGGTCTCAGGTGGACGGCTCAACAGGGCTTCGTCCACCTATGCCACCGTCTTGGGTGGCAACAGGAACACCGCGGGCTTCCACGGCACCGTCGCGGGCGGCACGGACAACGACGCCACCGGCTCCTACAGCTTCGCTGCCGGACGTCGGGCGCATGCCAATCACTCGGGGTCGTTCGTCTGGGTGGACAGTTCCAGCGGCGACAAGCTCTCCTCGGCGAACAACCAGTTCAGCGTCTACTCCAGCGGCGGCGTGCGCTTCTTCACCAACACCGCCGCCACCTCGGGTGTGTTCATGAATCCGGGCGGCAACGCCTGGCTGGCGGTCAGCGACAAGAATGCCAAGGAGCACTTCGAGATGGTGGACACGCGCCGGGTCCTCGACCTGGTGGCCGGCCTGCCGATCAGCACCTGGAACTACAAGAGCGAGGACGACGGCGTGCGGCACATGGGTCCGATGGCGCAGGACTTCAGCGCGGCCTTCGGCCTGGGCTTCAACGACACCACGATCGCCACGATCGATCCCGACGGTGTCGCCCTGGCAGCCATCCAGGGGCTCAACAAGGTCGTGGAGGAGGACGCGGAGGACAAGGACGCGCAGATCGCCGCGATGAAGGCCCGGATGGAAGCGATGGAGGCGCAGCTCGCCGAGCTGATGCAGCTGCTGGAGGAGAGCAACGCGGACCGCTGAGGCGGGCTGACTGACCGACCGGGACCGGACAGTTCCGTAGAGACGGGGCCGTAGAGACGCGCCAGGGGCGCCCTGCCTCGAGATCGGCGCCGTAGGACGGGATGGCCCGGCCACCCGTTCGCGGCGCGACCGTGGCGACGGGCGCGGCGTCACCGCCCGGCCGGAGGGGGCTTATGATGGCCTCGCGGTCCCGCTCGCCGCGCTGTCGACCCGCTGATCTCCTCCAGCCCGGAGTCCTCCGATGCGTCCGACCACGCCCCCCCGCACGAACCCCATCCGCCTCGTTCCGCTCTTGGCGCTGCTGCTGCTCGCGGCGCCCACCACCGCTCTCGCCGGATCCACCCACTACGTGGACGCCGACGCCGTCGCCCCCGGCAATGGCGACTCGTGGGCCACGGCGTACACCGACCTTCAGGACGCGCTCGACGAAGCCGTGTCCGGCGACCAGGTCTGGATCGCCGACGGCCTCTACCTTCCCACCGTTGAAACCGCGCCCGGCGACCCGCGCAGCGCGAGCTTCACCATTCCCGACGGCGTCGAGTTGTACGGCGGCTTCGCGGGCGGCGAGACCTCGCTGCTGCAGCGCAACCCGAGCGTGAACGTCGCGGCACTCAGTGGCGACATCGGCTCATCGGGTCCGACGGGCGACAACAGCTACCACGTCGTGACCGTCGCGAACACGACGGCCCCCACCCGCCTCGACGGCCTCAGCGTGATCGACGGCCGCGCCAACGGCATCGACGTGGTCGACCAGCGCGGCGGCGGCATCAACGCCTCGGAGGTCGACCTCACCCTGGTCGACTGCCGCATCGCGGAGCACCTCGGGCCCGGCCTCGGCGCGGCCCTCTTCGCCGACGGCACCAGCACGGTCCTCACGATCGAGTCGAGCCTGATCGAGTCCAACGACAGCGGCATGCGCATGGTCGACGGCCAGCTGCTCGTCACGGGCACCAGGCTGCAGGGCAACGTCAACGGGCAGGCCGCGTACCTCGGCGGCACCGTCTCGGCGACGTTCGTCGACTGCGACATCACGCTCAACGAGGGCGCCACCGGTTCGGTGCGCGTGATCGGAGCGAGCACGACCTTCCGCGAGTGCCGATTCATCGACAACCCGGCCGGCGGCCTGAGCGGCTTCTCCGCAGGCAACACGCTGATCGAGGACTGCCTCTTCCAGGACAACGTGACCGAGATCGCGGGCTCGGCCATCAGCATGTCGCAGGTGGTGGGACCGCTGACCATCCGGCGCAGCGACTTCATCGGCAACTCCACGACATCCAACGGCGGCGCCGTCTCGGTCCACACCTCGACCTTCGCCATGAGCGAGTGCCGCTTCGTGAACAACCACGCCGACCTGACCGGCGGCGCGCTGAGCATCAGCTTCGAGACCATCACGGGGTTCGGCGGCTCGCCCGTCACGAACTGCTGGTTCCTGGGCAACTCCGCCAACAACGGCGGCGCGCTCTCGGCCACCGGCGGCCAGGGCGGGTTCATGGTGTTCGGCAGCAGCCCGGTGCTGACCGGCTGCGTGATCAACGGCAACACGGCCACCAACCAGGGCGGCGCGATGTGGATCAACGCCAACAGCGAGCCGCAGTTCATCAACACGACGATCTCGCACAACTCCGCGGGCGTCGAGGGCGGCGGTCTCTACACCCGCGCGGAGGGATCCATCCCCGCGCCGGGCATCCCCGAGGTGAACCTGGCCAACACCATCCTGTGGGGCAACAGCGACGCGTCGGGCAGCACCTGGACGTCGCAGGTCTTCCCCGAACACGGAACCATCCTCTACTTCCAGTGCGACGTGCAGGGTTGGGACGGCACGGGTTCGGGCTCCGGCAACTTCGCGGCCGACCCGATGTTCGTGGACGTCGACGGCGACGACGACGTGCTCGGCACGCTCGACGACAACGTGCAGCTCGTAACGGGCTCCCCCGCCATCGACGCAGGAGACGCCACCTCGCTGCCGACCGACTCAGCCGACCTCGACTGCGACGGCGACACGGTCGAAGCCATGCCGCTCGACATCGGGCGCGTGGTGCGCGTGGACGACGACGTCAAGACGCCGGACACCGGCATCGGTCGCACGCCGCAGATCGATCTCGGCGCGTGGGAGAGTTCGGCCTGGACGTACCTCGGCAACGGCCTCGGCGGCACCACCGGCGAGCCCTGCCTGGTGGGCGTCGGGACGCTGGTCGTCGGCACGCCCGCCGATCACTCGCTGACGAACGCGCTGCCCAACGCGACGGCGCTGTTGTTCATCGGCGTCTTCCCCATCAACGCGCCGTTCAAGCTGGGCACGCTGGTGCCCTTCCCCAACCTGATGGTCACGCTGCCGACCAGTCCGTCGGGCACGCTCTCGCTGCCCGCCACCTGGCCTGCCGGCGTGCCCTCGGGCGCCTCGATCTACATGCAGTACTGGATCGTGGACCCGGCCGGGCCCGCCGGCTTCTCGGCGAGCAACGCGGTGCAGGCCACGCAGCCCTAGTCCACGATCAGGGGAAGGTCCCCTTCACTGCATTGCTCGCGGCCCAGCCCGCCGGGCCCGCGGGGTCGATGACCCAGACCTGCAGGTAGAGATCGAGGCCCGAGACCGCGATCGACGGCGGCATCGGCACGGTCAGTGTCGCGTCGCCCAACGGTGAGAGCGGCCAGGGGAACGCGTTTCCGAACGGCGGGAAGAACTGCGGCACGACCACGCCGCCCTTGAAGGGCGCGTGGATCGCGGCCAGGCCGTACATGAGGTAACCGAGTCCGTTCGGCACGGAGTTCATGACGGTCACGCGCACGGGCTCCAACGGCCAGAGCGAACCCTCGGCGCGCAGCGCTGGTTCGCCGCTCACGCCGCCCAGCGCGAAGCCCTCGTTCGCCCAGACCCACGAGACCGTGGACAACACGTACTCGAGCACGTGCCCGCTCACGCCGTCGTCGGCGTAGACGTAGACCAGCCGGTCGTAGCCGTCGTACGGCAGGCTCATGGGCCCGAAGTCGAACGGCACGCCGTTTCCGAGGTCGCTCAGCGTGTAGAAGAAGTCGCCGCTCGGCGGGACGTAGTCGAAGCCGTTGTCCTTCAGCAGCACGGCTCCGCCGCGGTCGGGAATGGGCGCGGGATCCGGCAGGCCGGCCGTGAACCCGTCGTACAGCGGCGCCCAGGCGACGGCCGTGTCGCCGACGATGCCGACCTGCTCGCCGAAGCGCATGCCGCCTCCGCCGCCTCCGCCGCCGATCAGCGCGCCGTCCCAGTCGAACCAACCGCCGTTCCAACGGTAGGTGTCGACCATGCCGCCGCCCCCACCGAAGGGGCTGGTCGGAGAACCGACGATCGCGGCGTCGCGGTCGATGTCGACGCTGGTGCCGTACCCGGCATTCGCCCAGAGCGAGAAGTACCCGGCGACGAAGACCCAGGTCCCGCCGCCCGCGTCGTACACGAGGAAGTCCGCGCGCCCGCCGTCGGCCGCGAAGTCGTCGGCGAGGGGCGAACCGATCAGGACCTGCTCGCGGAAGCCGCCCCGGTCGTCGGCCGCCACCGACGCACCGGTGCGATCGCCGGGCTGGCCGGTCCAGGTCGTCTCGAGCACCCACTGGCCGAGTGGTGGATTGCTGTCGCGATACACGAAGGCCTCGTCGCTGCCGGGCGAGCCCACCACCGCGATCTCGCCATGAACCGCGACCGACGCGCCGAACTCCGTCGTCGGCGAGGGATCGGTCGGATGCAGCAGGACGGGCGCGGCCGTCGGGCTGAAGTGGCCCAGCACGGACGGACCGGTGTCCACCCAGCAGTGCACCCGCGGCGCGCCGCCCCCGCCGCCGTCGGTCGGATCGCCCACCATCAGGTAGGGCGAGTTGTCGGACAGCGCGGCCGCGCTGCCCGTGAACAGCTGGCTCGGCGCGTAGGCTCCCGGCCCGGCAGCCGGCCGCGCGAACATCTCGCACGTCACCGCGGCGCCCGGCTCGACGGCCATGAGGAAGTCCGTCGGAGCTTGCGTGGACGATCCGGCAACGAGCGCGGTCACCCCGCCGGCCGGCAACGTGAGCACGACCGTCTCGTCGACCTGCGCAATGCTCGGCGCGGCGAGCGCGAGCAGGAGGGCGGCCGGGAGCAGGAACGGGGTCGGGCGGAGGGGCATGGCGGTCTTTCCGTGCTGCGTGCACGTGACGGGTTCGCGCCCCCTCGTCGGCGCCGCTTCACTCTAGATCAGCGTGCGCAGGGTGTCGATGCGCGAAAGATGTTTCGCGTCAGCGGCGGCGGCGCGCTGTCTTGGCGGCGCGCTTCGGCTTCGCGGCGGTCTTGCGCACGGCCTTCGGCGCACTCTTGCGACGGGCCTTCGGTGCGGCCTTGCCCTTGCTCTTCGTTGCGGCCTTCTTGCGGGCCTTCTTGGCGGGCGCGCGCTGCTTCGTGCGAACCTTGGTCGGCACGGGATCGTCCGTCTCGCGCGGCATCGCACCGCGCCAGCCCTCGGGCGGCTCGGACCCGGACAACTCGAACAGGAAGCGCGAGGGCATGCTCACGTCGCGCTTGCCCCAACGGCTGCGCGAGCCGGCCCAGCTGATCGTCAGCCGCGACATCGCGCGCGTGATGCCCACGTACATCAGGCGGCGCTCCTCCTCGACCGTGTCCTCGTCGACCGAGCGCTGGTGCGGCAGCAGGCCTTCCTCCGCGCCCACGAGATACACGTGCGGGAACTCCAGGCCCTTGGCCGCGTGCAGCGTCATCAGCGTGACCGCCCCGCGTCGCTCGGCGTCGTCCGCCGTGTTGTCGTCGCCGGCCGCCAGCGTGAGCCGCTCCAGGAAGTCGGCCAGCGACGGACGCGAGACGCGCGAGAGGTAGTTCTCCGCCAGGTCCAACACCTCCATCACGGCTGACCAGCGGTCGGAGGCCACGCGCGCGTCGGGATAGCAGCGGTCGACCTCGGCGCGGTAGCTGACGTCGCCGAGCAGGCCGGCGATCTGCTGCACGAGCAGGCCGCCCCGCCCGCCCGCCTTTTGCTCGGCCGCGTGTCGCGCCAGGATCGCGCGCAACTCGCGCGCGCCCTCGGTCGCCGCGTTGCTCAGCAGGCCCTCCTCGACGGCTGCGTCGAAGGCCTCGCCCGCGCCGCAGCGTCGCTCGCCCGCGAGCGCCAGCACCTTCTCGATCGAGGTCTTGCCGACGCCGCGCGCCGGCCTGTTCACGATGCGCAAGAGCGAGGCCTCGTCCTCGGGGTTCACAACGAGGCGCAGGTAGGCCAGCACGTCGCGCACTTCCTTGCGGTCGAAGAACGACTGCCCGCCCACCAGCACGTATGGGACGTGCGCGGCGCGCAGCGCGGTCTCGAGCGGGCGCGGCTGCTGCTGCGTGCGGTACAGGATGCCGATGTCTCCCGGCGCGACGTCGCCGCGCTGCACGCGCGACAGCAGATCGCGCACGACGAAGTCGGCCTCTTCCATCTCGTCGTCGAGGCGACGCACTTCGGGCGCGTGACCTCCCGTCTGCGCAGCGCGCAGGGTCTTCCCGTGACGCTCCGGGTTGCAGGAGATGACCGCGTTGGCCGCCGCCAGGATCGGCTCGGTCGAGCGGTAGTTGGTCTCCAGGCGCACGATGACGGCGCCGGGGAAGTCGTGCTCGAAGTTCAGGATCTTGGACACGTCCGCGCCGCGCCAGCCGTAGATGGACTGGTCGTCGTCCCCCACCACGCACAGGTTGCCGTGCGCCTCCGCGATGTGGCGCGCGATCTCGTACTGCGCGCCGTTCGTGTCCTGGTACTCGTCGACCAGCAGGTAGCGGTAGCGCTCCTGGAACGCCGTGCGGACCGCCGCGTTCTCGACCAGCAGCCGGCGCATGAACAGCAGCAGGTCGTCGAAATCGAGGCAGCGGCTGCGGCGCAGCGCCTCGTCGTAGCGCTGGTAGACGCGTCCCAGCAACTCCTCGCGGTCGTCGGAGGCCTGGTCCAGGTACTCCTCCGCCGTGACCAGTTGGTTCTTCAACAGCGAGATGCGCGCGTGCGCGCGGCCCGGGTGCAGCACGGTGTCCGCCACCGACAGGTCGCGCATGGCCGACTTCACGGTCGCGAGCTGATCGGCGGCGTCGCAGATGGTGAAGCCCTGCGGCAGCCCGAGCGCCGCGGCGTGCTCGCGCAACGAGCGCGCGCAGAACGAGTGGAACGTCCCCACCGTCAGCTCCTTGGCGGCGTTCCGCCCGACCAGCGCGGCGAGACGCTCCTTCATCTCGCGCGCGGCCTTGTTGGTGAAGGTCATGGCCAGCACGGCCGACGCCGGCACGCCCTGCCCGAGCAGGTGCGCGATGCGAACCGTCACCACGCGCGTCTTGCCCGTGCCGGCCCCCGCGAGCACCAGCAGCGGGCCCTCCGTGGTCGTGACCGCGCGCCGTTGCTCCTCGTTGAGCGCGGCCAGCAGCGACGCGGACGAAGGCGGGGCCTTGCGGGCCGGACGCTTGCGGCGGGGCTTGCTGGAAGGTTGCTGGGACACGGGGTGCGACCGCCGGGGGGAAGCGACGGACGATACGCGGCCCGCTGGCCCGTTCAAACCGCCAGCCGGGGCTTGGCTCCGCCCCGATCGAGGGCGGGCAAGCGCCGCAGACGATCCGCCCAGGTGCGGGTACACTTCATCGTCCTCCCGTCCGTGGACCCCGAACCCATGGCTCCCGCCTTCCGGCGACATCTCGTCCCCGGCGTCCTGCTCGCCGGGGCGCTGCTCATGCCTGCGCCCATGGCGCAGCAGCGTGGCGCCACGCCCGAGCTGCCGCTGACCCACGCCCCGATCTCCGGCCTGGATCAGCACACGCTCGTGCTGGGCCAGTTCGAGACCTCGCAGGACCTCACCTCGCCGGGCGGCAGCACGGAGGTCAAGACGACCTTCTCCATCAGCCCGCTGGGGATCTTCGGCAGCAAGTCGCTGCGCGTCCCGCCCGAGACCGCCGGCGTGGCCATCCACAAGCTCTCCGGCTTCAACCCGGATCAGGGCACGATCGAGATGTGGGTGAATCCCACGTTCACCGTCGACCCCGCGCGGCAGTACCTGTTCAGCCTGGAGGGCCGGCGCAGCCTGGACGGCGACGCGCACAGCGACCTGATCGTCGGCGAGACGAACGTCTCTCCCTCCACGAACGACACCATCATCTACTTCGGCACACCCACGGGCCTCGACCTGTTCAACCCGACCACGATCGAGACGCAGACGACGCGCGGCCTCGGCATGGCCGACTTCGACGGCGACGGCGACCTGGACCTGATGATCTCCAACAACCAGGGCGACACGCTGACGTCTCCGGTCACGACCACGCTCGGAGAGATCCAGCGGCACGACGGGCCCTTCCTCGGCGGCCAGGACCGCAACGGACCCGACATGGTCTACGAGGTGGACGAGCCGCAGGGCCTGGCCGTCGCCGACTTCGACGCGGAGGACGGGCCGGACTTCGTGGCGGCGTCGTACCGACCGGTCTCGCCCGCGCTGATCGGGTTCTCGAACAACGGATCGGGGACGCTGGCGCCGACCTTCGCGTCGCTGGGCGTCGAACACGTCACCTCGGCCGAGGGCGTGGCGGTCGGCGACGTCAACAACGACGGCGTGCTCGACATCCTGTACGGCAGCTTCTCCGCGCAGCCCAGCTACATGATGCCCGGGTTCCTGATCGCCGGTGAGTACGGCTTCAGCGAGGGGCTGAAGTCGTCACGCTCGAACGAAACGCTGGGCGTGTCGATCGGCGACGTCACCGGGGACGGCTGGCCCGACGCGGTCCTGGCCCAGCCGCTGTTCGACAACGGCCCGGGCGAGGTGCCCGGCCGACTCGCGATCCACGTGAACGACGGAGCGGGCGGCTTCTCCTCCACGCCCGAGATCCGCATCAAGACGCCGCGGCCGTTCACGGTCTCGGCCACGAAGGACATCGACAACGACGGGCACCTGGACATCCTCGTCGCCAACTGGCGCTTCGGCCCGATCACGATCCCCAGCTCCACGGCCTACCTGGGTCCGTTCGTGCCGGGCTCGCCGGGTGCGCCGCCGAAGCTCGAGTTCCTGGTGGACGACGGCGTCGCGACCGCCATGGGCGACCTCGACGGCGACGGCATCGACGACCTGTTCATCCACTCCTCCACCGCCTTCGCCTCGCCCGTGTTCCTGCTCGACGAGAACGGCGTGAGCAAGGCGGGACAGGACGGGCTCAGTCGCAACCTCCCCAGCTACATGCTGCCCACGTTGCCGACCGCGGGCAACGTCGCGGGCGAGGGCGCGGGCGCCATGGTCGCGCAGGTCGGCGGGACCACGACCTACGGCACGCACCTCGACGCGTCGAACAGCTTCGAGCTGTACGTCGAGGACGGAAACATCGTCTTCGCGGTGACCGACGACACCGGCGTGCGCCACGCCACGACCGCGCCGTTCCCCGCGCGCAGCGCCCCCGACATGCAGAACGGGTTCCACCACATCCAGGCGCAGTGGCGCGCCGCGGACGGCCTGGTCGAGCTTCGCGTCGGCCATCCCGACAACCCGGGCAACGTGTACCCGAGAATCCCCGCCGTGCCCTTCGACGTGGACGCGGTGAGCCCCGTGTTCCGCCTCGGCTCGGACAGCGAGAACCAGCGCCGCCCGGCCGGCTGGCGCATGGACGACGTACGCATCTCGACGGTCGTGCGCAGCGGGCAGGACGCCGACAGCGACGGCTGGGAAGACGACTGGGACAACTGTCCCTACCTCCACAACCCGGATCAGGCCGACTGGAACGACGACGGAATCGGCGACGGCTGTCGCACCTGCCAGCCCGACCTCGGCGTGCCGGGCGCGGGTTCGCTGTCGATCACCCTCTGCGGCGAGCCCCTCTACCGCGGAGGCGTGGCGCTGCTGACGGTCAGCGGCTCGCCCCCCGGAGTGCCCGTGCTGTTGTTGACCGGTCCGGTCGCGGCTCCGCGGCCCTTCCGCGGCGGCATGCTGGTGCCCAGCCCCGTGCAGGGCGTGACCGCGATGCGCAGCGACGCGTTCGGTCGACTCGAGGTGACGGTCCCGGGCGGCACGCACGGCAGCGACACCGAGGTGGTGATCCTGCAGGCCGTCGCGCCGGACGCGACCCAGCCGGGCGGACTCTCGCTCTCCAATGCGCTGGCGGTCGAGCGCCTGCCCTGAATGAGTCGACGCCGCGCGGGGGCCGAAGAAGAACCCACCACGCGGCGTCGCACCACTTAGGAGATCTGCAGGGAGGTCAGCTCACGGTCGCCTGCAGCACCACGGTGCCGAGGCTGTCCTTGATCTCCACGAGCGTTCCCGCGACGGGGAAGTCGAGGAAGATCTTCTTCGGGGAGGAGGTCGCCTTGGACGTGAACTCCATCTTGGCCTTGCCGTCCTTCTTGGTGATGGCCATCGAGCCACGGTCCACGCCATCGATGAAGATCGAGTAGACGCCCACGGGCAGGTCCTCGATCGACAGCTTCATCTTCTCGACGCCCTTGTTCGACTTGAAGTCGAGCAGTCCGAACGTGTCGAAGTCGACGCCGGTGTTGACCAGGTTCACGAGCACCTTGCCGGGCTCGTGCTTCTCCTTCTTGAACTTGCCGGTCGCGGCCTGCACTGAGGTCGGGAACACGATGCTCAGCACCGTGACCCCGGCGCTCTGCACCTCGATCAGCTTGCCCTTGACCTCGAAGTCGAGCAGCAGCTCGGATCCCTCGGGATCGGTGGAGAACTTGATCTTGCCCTCGGCCTTCTTGCCACTGCCCATCACGATGGTGCCGCGCATCACGCTGTCCACCAGGAGGCTGTAGCTGCCGGCCGGGACGGACTCGATCTTGACCTCGAACTCGTCCTCGTCGTCGTCCTGCTCGAACTCGGCTTCGCCCTCGGCGCCGGGCATGACGCCCATGTCGAGCAGCTTCATCTCGAGCCCGTCGCCCTTGTTCTTGCCGGTGTTCTTCGCGCCCTTGCCCTTCTTGGGCGGCTTGCTGCCGGTCGCGGCCGGGCTTGCGGGCATCAGCACCGTGAGGAGGACTTCCTCGGTCAGGAGGATCGGGTCGACGAGCACGACGTCGATCTGCTTGCCGAGCGGATCGAAGTCGAGGGCGGCCTCGAGTTCGTCGCCGTCGTCGTCATCGTCGTCGTCCCCGTCGAAGGGGTTCTCGAACTTCCACTCGATCTCGTCGTCTTCCTCGCCGAGCGTGTGGCTGGAGACCGTCTGGCCGCCGACGCGCAACTCGTAGTCGCCAGGGCTCAGCTTCTTGGCCTTGACCTTGAACTCCATCTCGCCCTTCTCGGACTCGAACTCGACCTCGCCTTCGGCGTCGAAGTCGGAGCCGACGTTGGTCATGTAGGTCTCGACCTTGATCTTGACCTTCTTGCCCTTGTCGTCCTCGTCGTCGATGTCGTCGACCGAGCCGGCGCCCGGGTCGAACACGCTGGAGAAGAACACGGTCGCGCCCTGGCGGACCTCGATCAGCTCGCCGAGCACGGCGAAGTCGAGCGGCAGCTCGCCGCTGTCGTCGTCACCGTCCTCGAACTCGATCTCGCCCTTGCCCGAGACCCCGACGACGATCGTGCCCTTGGGGTTCACGTCGGCGCCCACGTACAGGTCGTAGCTGCCCGGGTCGATGTCCTCGAGCTCCACCTCGAACTCGGTCTCGGCGCCCTCGACCTCGTACTCGGCCTCGGCGCGCGCGTCGGCGTCCACGCCCAGGTTGGTGAGCATCTGCTCGAACTCGTCGCCGTCGTCATCGCTCTTGGCGAACCCGGCGGGCGACAGCAGCAGCGCCACCGCAATGCCGGTGAACAGCCGACCGGCCGTGCGGGGTTTCGAGCTCTTCAGGGTGTTGAACGACATGGTGAGAATCCTCTCGAGGGGCCTTCCAGAGTCCGGCGCGTTCTATCGGCAGCGCGATCCGGACAACTCGTTCCGGAAACGATCGTGGTGCACCCGCGTCGCCGGGAGCATCGCAGGATCCCCCACCATGCCGTGATCCCAGCGTGACCGTCCTGTCATCCTTGGCACCTCAAGTGGCTTCGCGCGAACCGACGGCGCACCCGGACCGCGTGCTTCCGTGTCTGAAAAACGGACAGGCGTTTTCCCAAGAACAGCCCGGGCCCCAAGCAGGCGAATCCGCACCGAAACCGGGCGCAGGGGCCATTCGTGTAGGATCACCGGCTTCGGCAGGGCTCCGCGGGGGAACGCGGAAGCCCACCGACGGTGGTGGCCGTGAGGAGGGAACCCAGATGACGTCATCCGATTTCGAGCGGGCGTTCGACGAGAACGAACCGCCCAGGCACGGGCGCCGCCCGCGAGGCGGCGGCGGGGAGCGCAAACCGCCCAACCCCACCAAGATCATCGCCTGGCTGCTGTTCGCGCTGGTCGTGCTGGTCTTCGTGGTCATGACGGCCACCGGCCAGGGCGGCGTGATCGAGGTACAGGACACCGAGGCAGCCGTGATCGTCAACTACTTCACGGGCGAACGAACCGTGGTCACCACGCCCGGCTACCAGGTCTTCCTGCCCTTCCTGCAACAGGCATTCCCCTTCGACAAGACGCCGCAGCAGTTCCTCATGGAGGGCGACCGAGACCTCGACGCCAACCACGTGACGAAGCTCACGGTGCGCGCGGCCGACGGCAGCAACTTCTGGTTCGACCGCATGGAGATCCAGTACCAGCTGATCCCCGACAAGGCGGACTTCGTTCTGAGCGACTCGGGTGCAGGCGACGCCTTCAAGATCAACTGGGTGCGCGCCTTCGCGCGCTCGATCCTGCGCGACGAGTTCGGCCGCTTCTCGGCCGTCGAGGTCGCCGACCCCACCGTCTACAAGGGCGCCACGCTGGTTGCCGAGCAGCGCCTCAACGCGCTGATCGAGCCGCACGGCGTGCACATCATCAAGATCGTGACGCCGCGCCCGAAGTTCGAGGCCAAGTACGAGCAGGCCATCGAGGATCGCAAGGTCGCCGACCAGGAAGTCGAGAAGCTGAAGATCCAGGCCGAGCAGCTGATCCAGGAGCGCGAGCGGCGCCTGGCCCAGATCGAGAGCCGGCGCAGCGTCGACTTCGAGCGGCTCAAGGGCCAACTCGAGGCGCAGCGCATCGAGACCGAGCGCGAGCGCGTGCAGGTCGAGTTGTCCGCCGACGCCTACTCCAAGAAGCGCATCGGCGAAGGCACCGCGCTGCGCGCGGCCGCCGTCGAGGAGGCGCGTGGCCTGGCCGAGAAGGCGGAGAAGGAGGCCGAGGGCCTGCGCGCCATCACCGCGGCGCTCGAGCAGGGCGGCGAGGTGCTCGTGCGCGAGCAACTGGCTGAGATGCTGGCGCAGATCCGCTTCACGCTCGTGCCCTACAGCCGGGACCCCGCCCCGACGAGGGTCGAGCTCTTGGATGACGAAGGCGGCATGAAGGGAGGTCTGTGATGAAGAGCGTCCCGAAGGGCCTGATCATCCTTGTCCTGATCGTGGTCGTGTTGCCGCTGGCGTTCATGTTCTTCTACAAGCGCGTGCGCCCGATGGAGATCGGCGTCAAGCGCGTGCTGGTGGGCGGCGTGGGCGTGGTCGAGAAGGACTACCAGGCGGGCTTCCACCTGGGCATCACCGGCTTCCACAAGTGGGATTTCCTCCCGCGCGGAACGCACTTCCTGCACTTCGTCGGAGGCGGGGGCAAAGCGACGGACACGACCATGTGGGAGGACACGCTCCAGATCCGCACGGTGGACCAGAACGTGACCGACATCGACGTCACGGTCACGTACCGGATCAAGGTGAACGAGGGCTACCAGATCGTCGAGGACGGCTACCGCACGACCTACAAGCGCCGCGCGATGGAGACCGTGACCGACGTGCTGCGCGCGCAGCTCGCGCGGCTCACCTCCGAGGACCTGCAGGACACCGACACGCGCCTCGCCAAGGCGCGCGACATCGTGCCGCTGCTCAACGAGGAACTGGCCCCCTTCCACCTGGAGGTCGAGACGACCAGTGACGAGGAGGCGCCCGCCGTCCTGATCCGGCGCGTGGCCTTCCAGGCCGAGTACGAGCAGAAGCTGCAGGAGAAGCAGTACCTGCAGCAGCGGGCCAACCTGGACCGCGCGCTGTCGCTGGTGGCGGCCGAAGAGCAGGTGACCAACTCGATCGAGCGGCAGATCGGCGCGGCCGAGGCCAAGCTCACCTCCGAGTGGGACCTGAAGTTCCAGGAGGAGGAGAGTCGCTACGAGGTGCTCATCGCCGAGATCCGCGCAGCCGCTCGTGTCTACGAGTCGCAGACCAAGGCCGCCGCGGACGCCGACGAGGTCAAGCTCACGGCCGAAGGCCAGCTCGCGATGGACAAGTCGCGCGCGCTGCGCGACAAGCTGCGCAACGAGGCGCTCGCCAGCCGGGGCGGCCAGATCTACCTCGGACTGCTCGCGGCGGAGAACCTCAGGGTCCCGTCGGTCACGCTCAACAGCAACGACCCGCGCGTGCCGCTGGTGCTGGACCTCGACGAGCTGACCAAGGTGCTCGTCGGCGAGTCCAAGCCCTAGCGTTCGATCCCCATCGTGAACGCGATCAGCCGGGCGTGGAACACGTCCGGCTGGTCGAGGTACGCGGGATGGCGCGCGCCCTCGAGCATCAGCACCTCGGCGCCGCCAAGCGCGTCGGCCAGCAGCTGCGCGTTGTCGGGCGGGAAGATGCGGTCCTCGCCGCCCCACACGACGAGCGCCGGCACGTGCACGTCGGACAGTTGCGACAGGTACTGCGTGGCGCCGGCCGGCGCGACCGGCACGTAGCCGCCGACCAGGTCCTGGTGTCCGACCAGCAGCGGGAGGCTGAAGCGCCCGCTCATCGACGGCGAGACGATCACGGGGCGATCGAGGCCCAGTTCGGGGATCAGCGCCGCGAGGTAATCGCCCGAGGGCACGCTGCTCTCCGGCGACTTGCCGTAGCCGGGCAGGTCGATCGCGACGACGCGCAGGCCGGCCGCCGCCAGCGTGTCGATCGTGCCCAGCTCCTGCCAGGTGCCCGAATGGAAGCTGGCGCCGTGCAGCAGCAGGACCGGCCGGCCGTCGTCCGGCCCGGCCGTGATCACGTGCAGGTTGCTGCCGCGGAACTCCATCGCACGCACCGTCGCACCTTCGACCGCTGCTGTCGAGCCCGCCTGGAACGCAGGCTGAACTTCGTCCGCCTGGACCTCGCCGTCGCCGTCACAACCGGCCGCCAGCGGCAGCCAGCCCGCGAGCAGCACCCCCACCGCCGCCCGGCGCGCGCCGCTCACGGCACGTCGATGCTCAGGAAGTGCGCCTTGTTGCTCACCTGGTCGTAATAGAACGTCGACGTCCCGCCGCCCACGCCCACGAAGTACGGCAGCAGCGGTTGGGGCTGGCCGATGTACGCCGGGCTGAAGCTGACCTCGGTCGTGCCGACCGGTGTGAACGGCAGGAGCGTGAAGGTGGCCACGCCGCTTCCGTCGGTGGTCGCTTGCTGCTCCCAGGCCTGCCCGCCGATGTCGCCGGACCAGAAGCCGCGCACCGGCACGCCAGACAACGTCGCGCCGGTGTGATCCTTCACCAGCACCGTCGCCTCCGCCGTGTAGGGCCCGCTACCGCTCTTGGTCAGCGTGAGGTCCGCCACGTGCAGCATCGGCGGCAGCGTGCGGAAGCTGCCGGTGGCCGTGCCCGTGTTCCCGTCGCGGTCGGACGCCGTGACCTCGAAGAACAGGTCGGTGTCGGCCGGCAGGTCCTCGACGATCAGGTCGTGCACGCGGCGCAGCCCGGACGGGCCGGCGACGGTCAGCAGCGTGAAGACGCCGGGTGTGGTGCCGATGCGCACCACCGCCGTGCTCGGCTCGTCGGTGACGAACGACACCGAGGCGACGTCCGTGAAGATCTCCAGCGCGCTCGCATCCGTCACCACGGGCGCCGTCGCGTCGGGGAGCACCACGTCGGGCGTCAGCGGATCGCCGCCCAGCGCGGGCTCGCTGCCGTCGAGGTAGCCGTCGCCGTCTGTGTCCGGCCTTGCCGGGTCGGTGCCGGCCGCGACCTCCATCTCGTCCCAGGCGCCATCCTCGTCGCGGTCGATGCCCAGCCGCTCGCCCATGCCCGGAGGCACGCAGGTGAAGGTGAAGCTGGCGGTGCCGGTGGTCGCGATCAGCGTGAGCAGGGAGCGGTCCACGAAGTCGCCGGTGTCGAACTGGTAGCCCCAGGCGCCGACGTCGATGTCGAAGCGGAAGTGCGCGCCTCGCTCGAGTAGCGAGCCGTCCACGTCGTAGCGGAAGCCCTTCAGGATCAGGTCCACGTTGTCGGCGGGAGGCTGCGCCTGGGCCTCGAACAGGTCCAGCACCGCGTCGGCGTCGGCCAGCGTCGCGAGGTCCAGCGTGAACTGCCGCCCCACCAGCGGCGAGAGGCCCGTGTCCCAGGCCTTCACGAAGGTGGCGACGGCGTCCTTGTCCTCGGTCAGGAAGTTGGGGAACGTCGGCATGCCGCCATTGGGCACGACGAAGTCCATGAACCCGCGCACGCCGTCCACCGCCCCGTCGTGCAGCGCGCCGAAACCCGACGTGAACTTGAAGTCCTTCTCGTACACGTTGCGCAGCTGCGCCGTGTTGAAGATCTGCGTGAAGCTGCCGAAGCTCGCGGTCGGCCGCGCGCCCGTGAAGTCGGTCTTGTTCGTGAAGTCGCCCTCGTGGCAGGTGATGCAGACCACGCCCGAGCCGGGCACGTACTCCTTGCCGGGCACCGCAGGGTTCATGCCATAGAGGTCGCGACCCTGCGCGGCCAGCCCGACGTACTCGCGATCGAGCGGCTGGTTCGGGTTGGGCGGGAAGCGCATCGAGCGCACGAAGGCACTGAACTCCTGCATCTGCCGGCGCGTCATGCCGCTGCCGCCGAGCAGGCCCTCGAACGCGCCGCGGAACATGTGCAGCGTGCGCCGGTCGCCGCGCCAGTGCAGCGGCAGGTCGTCCTTGGTGTCTGGGTCCATCAGGCCGCGCAGCGACTGCGTGACCATCGGGCCCTTCATCGGGTGCAGGATTGCGGTCGTCGGCCAGGTCATGACCTGCCCGGGGTAGCCCGCGAAGCCGTCGAGCACGTCGGGGAAGTAGTAGGCCAGGCTGCCGCCTGGGTTGCCCAGGTCCCAGCCGAGCTGGTCCTCGTGCCCGAACACGTGGCAGCTCGCGCAGGAGAAGTTGCCCGTGCCGTGGCCGGTGTCCGCGCGCGCGTCGTAGAGGTGCGTGCGACCCGTCGTGACGCTGAGCGGCTCGGGGTCGTAGGACAGCGGCAGCGGGTTCGCGACGCGCGCGAAGTCGTTGCTCGCGTCGTAGGCCGCCAGCGTCTTGTCGCCGCGCGACAGCACGTAGAGCAGGCCGCGCGCCCCGTCGAAGGCGAGGCCGGCGGGGATCTCCCCGACGTCGATCTCGGCCACCAGGCTCGCGTCGTGCGCGTCGAGCACGACCACGCTCGCCGTACCGAGGCAGCCCACCGCCGCCAGGTCGCCCTGCGGCCCGCGGCCGAAGGCCAGCACGGCCGGCTGCGCGTGGTGCGTCGCGGTGAACGGCGGCCGCAGGTCCACCGTCTGCTGCACGGCGCCGCCCGGCGTGACGATCACGACGCGGTTCTCGATCGCGTCGCCCGTGAGCGAGGGCTCGAAGCGCGTGCGGTTCTTCGCGTCGGTTGCGGCCACCCACAGCTTGCCGCTGAAGGGGTTCAACTCCAGGTCCAGGAGCGTCGTCGCGACGCCGGTCGTGACGTTCGGCTGCAGCGTGAGCGAGCCCGTGTCGATGCCGACGATGTCGCGGTCGAGCAACTGGTGCACGTCGGCCGGGTACTCGCTGTCGAACACGATGCGCCCGGCGACGGGGATGAACCAGCCGCGCGTGTAGCCGCCCGCACCGAACTCGGGCCGCTGCAGCACGGGGTTGATCGTGAACGACGGGTCGAACGCGTCCACCACCTCCTGCGCGAGGCCGAGTGTGGTCGTCGCGGTCTCGTCCATGATGACCGTGCGGTTGCCCGAGTTCTGCGGGATGACGTAGACGGTGTTCCCCACCGCGACCACGTCGCGCGGCTTCACCGCGCCGATGTCGAGGGCCGCCAGGCGGGCGTAGGGCGGCACGGCCTGCGCCACGACCACCGTGTGCTGCGTCGAGGGGCCCGGGTCCGTCTGGCCCGGAAGCATCGGCGTGTCGGTCGCACGCGCGCAGGCCACGAACAGCTCGTCGTCCACGACGACGAGGCCCTGCGGCTCGTCACCGACGGAGATGGTGCCGATCACCTGGCGCTTTCCGATGTCCACGACCGAAACCGTGTCGGACAGCACGTTGCTGACGTAGAGGCGGTTGGGATCGTCGGGGTGCAGCGTCATCGCCACCGGCTCGAGCCCGGTGAAGATCGCGCCGAGATAGGTCAGCGCGGGGAGCTGCGCGGTCTTGGGGATGCCGCCGCCTCCGTTGAGACCACCGAGCAGCACCGGCGCCCCACCCTTCTTGCCGACCGACGTCGATGCACCGAACCCCCGCTTCCCGTGCCGCGCCGTCTTCACCGGCACGCCGTACACCTCGACACGGTGGTCAGGCGTGTTCAGCGCGAGCAGCGTGCGCCCGTCCGGCGTGAGCAGCAGCGCGTTGACCGCGCCCGACTCGAAGTTCGGGAAGGGCGCGATGGCCGCCGAGGCCACGCTCTCCTGCCATGCGTGCGCACGCGGCGCCGCGACAGCGACCACGAGTGGGAGCAACAACAGGGCAGGCAGCAGGGCGGACGGAAGGCGGCCTCGCATGGCAGATCTCCGCAGTCGGGACGGAAGGGAGGTCGGGCTCGAGCGCGGATCCGGGCCGCTCGCCCGGCGCACCCGCGGACCATTCTAGGGCAGGATCGCGCCCCGCCGTCGGATTCATCGCGATAACATGCCCGGGCGCACAGATGTTGCGCGAAACGATCGAAGGGGGTGCTCCCGATGCTCATCCGCTCGCTGTTCCTGCTGACCGCGCTGGCAGTTGCTGCTCCCGCGCAGAACGTGCTCATGCCCGGCGACGTCGGCGTCGTGACCACGACGGGCTTCGTGCGCGTGCGCGCCGAACCCGCGCAGTTCCCGCCCACGCACTTCACCGGGCCGGCCTCGTTCGGGCTGGCCGACCTCCCCACGCCCGGCATCATCTGGGAACCGGGGACCGACTCGTTCTTCGTCTGCTCGAGCGACAAGCTGTACCGCGTCACGCTCGGCGTGACGACGACCGTGCTCACCGATCTCTCGCCGACGCTGGCGGCCGGCGCGATGCTGGCCGACGTCGACCTGCACCCCGGGACCGGCCAGCTCGTGGTGCTCGACAGCGGCAACGCGGAGGCCGTCTTCTTCGATCCACCGTTCGCCGCGGGCATGACGCCCGTGCACACCCTGTCGCTGAACGCGACCACGCGCTCGCTGTCCTTCGACAGCTACAATTACCCACCATCGATCGTCTACTCGCGCGGCGGCAAGGTGGAGAAGATGACGCTGGACGGCGCGACCACCACGCCGGTGACCGAGTTGAAGCTCTGCAACGGCATCGACCACAGCGTGCAGTCGGCTTCCGGAACCTACATCACCAAGCAGGGCACGAACCAGGTCGTACGCGGGGGCGGCAACCCGATGTTCGTGCAGAACATGAACGTGATCGGCCTGTGCTCGCCGGTGGCGCTCGGCCCGCGCGCGATCGCGTACCGACCGGTCAAGACCTGGACCTACGTGCTGGCCCAGGACGGCCTCAACCCGTCCTGCTACCCGGGCGTGCTCGGGCCCAACCACATCGTCTCGTTCCCGCCGGCCCTGGGCGTGTTCCTCCCCGAAGTGATCACGGAGACCGGGGGCAGCGGCATCGGCGGCACCGACGGCGACATCGCGGTTGTCACGGAGGACTACGCATTCGGCTCGCCCTACGGTCCGGTCTGCCTGGCCTCCTGGGGCAAGCGACCGAAGCTGCTCAACGACGACACCTTGCCCGTGCCGGACACCGCCGGCTACACGATGAAGGTCACCAAGGGCTCGCCCTTCTCGCCGGTGTTCCTGTGGGTCGGCATCGCGTCCGCCGACATCCCGCTGCTGTCCGGCTGCAGCTTCCTGGTGCAGCCCTTCATGAGCTTCCTGGCCGGCAGCACCGACGTGGACGGCAAGCTGATCATCGCGGCGCCCATCCCGGCCGGCATCCCGCTCGGCATCGAGCTGTACCTGCAGGGGGCCCTGCCCGACGTCGGCTCGCCGATCTTCACCAACGGGCTCATGCTGCACATCGGCCTGGAGTGACCGCCGCTCGGCCCCGGGCCGCCCGCTGATCGACCTCGCGGGCTGAACCGCGCCCCCGCGACCTCTACACTCGGGCCCGCATGGGGCTGTTCGGCATTCTCTCGTTGGTCCTCGTCACCGCGGCGCTGTTCGCGTGGATCAACCACCGCTACGTGCGGTTGCCCACCACCATCGGCGTGATGCTGATCGCGCTGGGCATGTCGCTCGGGCTGGTCGGGGCTCGGTTCGTCGGCCTGGACATCACCGACAACGTCGCGGAGTTGCTCGACCGGCTCGACTTCAAGCACCTGCTGCTGGACGTGATGCTCGCCTTCCTGCTCTTCGCGGGCTCGCTGCACATCGACCTCAACGACCTGTTCGGCCAGAAGTGGGTCATCTCGATCCTGGCCACGGCCGGCGTGCTGCTCTCCACGGTCCTGGTGGGCGGCATGATCTGGCTGGCGAGCGGCGCGCTCGGCCTCGACGTGGACCTGGCCTGGTGCCTGGTGTTCGGCTCGCTGATCTCCCCCACCGATCCGATCGCGGTGCTCGGCATCCTGAAGTCCGCGCGCGCGCCGAAGAGCCTCGAGACCAAGATCACGGGCGAGTCTTTGTTCAATGACGGCATCGGCGTGGTCGTGTTCGGCGTGGTGCTCGCGATCGCGATCGGCGGCGAGCCCGTCACGGCCCTCGACGTGGCGCAGGACCTGCTGGCCGAGGTCGGCGGCGCGGTGCTCATCGGCCTGGTCGGCGGCGCACTCGCCTACCGCATGCTGCGCAGCGTGGACGACTACAAGCTCGAGGTGCTGATCACACTCGCGCTATGCACGGGCGCGTACTCGCTGGCATCCGCGCTGCATGCCTCGGGCCCCATCGCGGTCGTGCTGGCGGGCTTGCTGATCGGCAACACCGGTCGCGCCTACGCGATGTCCGAGACGACCGTGCGCCACCTCGACACCTTCTGGGAACTGGTCGACGAAGTGCTGAACGTGATGCTCTTCGTGCTGATCGGCATGGAGGTGCTGGTGATGAGCTTCGAGCTGCCGCACCTGCTGGCCGGCCTCGTCGCCATCCCGCTGGTGCTGCTGTCGCGCTTGATCGCGGTGAGCGGCACGGTCTCCGCGCTGCGCTTCCGCCGTGAGTTCACGCCGCACGCGGTCAAGATCATGACCTGGGCCGGCCTGCGCGGAGGCATCTCCGTGGCGCTGGCGCTCTCGATCCCCGACGGGCTTGCGGCGCGGGAGCTGATCGTGAGCATGACCTACGTGGTGGTCGTGTTCTCAATCGTCGTGCAGGGATTGACGGTCGGAAAGCTTGCAAGCCTCGTGCCGCGCAACATGCCCGTGGACGCGCCGACCGACGTGCCTTCCGGAGGGAACCACCCATGACGCTGCAACTGCAACGGCCGCTGGTCGTCTTCGACCTCGAGACCACCGGCAAGTTTCCGGCGGACGACCGCATCGTCGAGATCTGCTGCCTCAAGCTCGACCCCGACGGCGGGCGCGACCTGCGCACGCGCCGGCTGAACCCCGGCCGACCGATCCCCGCCGGCGCGAGCGCGGTGCACGGCATCCACGACGCCGACGTCGCGGGCGAACCCCAGTTCCCGCAGATCGCCGCCAGCCTGGCCGACTACCTCACCGGCTGCGACCTCGCCGGCTACAACCTCGACAGCTACGACGTGCCGCTGCTGGCCGCCGAGTTCGCACGCGTCGACATTCCCTTTCCCGGAGAGGACGTGCACACCGTGGACGCGCTGGGGATCTACCTCGCGCGCGAGCCCCGGCGGAGTTCCGCCGACAAGCGACGCCTCGACGAGGCCGTCAGCTTCTACGCCGGTCGCGAGCACGCCGACAGCCACGCCGCGGAGGCCGACGCGCTCGCGGTGCTCGACGTGCTGCACGGTCAGCTCGAGCGCTACGACGACCTGCCGCGCGACGTCGAGGGCCTCGCGACCTGGGTGCGCGCGGCGTTCGCGGACAGCGGGCGTCTGTTCCGCTGGGCGGCGGGCGTGCCGGTGCTGACGCTGGGCAAGCACGTCGGTCGGCCGCTGGCCGAGGTGGCCGCCGAGCACCCCGACTATCTCGAGTGGCTGCTGGGCGCGGACTTCGCCGAGGACAGCCGCGAAATCGCGCGCGAGGCCTTGGCCGGGCGCCTGCCCGAGGCGCCGTGAGGCCGCGCGGCCAGGCCGGTGGCGGGTCGGTCTGGACGCCGATCCTCGTGGTGGTCGGCGTCATCGTGCTCTCGTTGATGGCCGTGATGTTCTCGGGCGGCGAAGACGGACCGTTCGGCGGCCTGATCGAACGCATCGACGACGCCGTGGGCGGCGGCTACAGCTCCATGCGCGTCATCGACGACCGCGGCGCGCTGCGCATCGTGTGGAAGAAGCAGGGCCCGGCGCGCGTGGAGTGGAACGACGAGGTCCTCCCGCCCGAGGACTTCCACATCCGCGACGGCCTGCTCACGGCGGTCGTGTCGCGCAGGACCGACGGCGTGCGCGTGCACCACATCCAGGCCATCAACCCGCGTTCGTTCCTGGTCGCAGGAGCCACCACCGCCGAGAAACGCCTGGGCCTGATCCTCGGGCCGGACGAGGAGGGCGGGCTGGCCGTCCGCGAGGTGCTGCCCGACACGCCGGCGTCGGCCGCGGGCTTCGCCGCCGGCGACGTGCTGCTCGCCGTGGACGGCAGCGGCTCGGTCACGGTCGCCGCGCTGCGCGCCGCACTCGTGGCGCACATCCCCGGCGGCGAACTGCTGCTGACGGCGCGTCGCAGCGAGGACGTGCTGTCCTTCGCCATGCCGCTTCCTGCACTCGTGTCGCAAGAGGAGTGGGACACGTCCGCGCAGGAGGACCCACTCGACCGCTACCTCGAGTTGGCCGAACCCGAGGACGAGCGCTTCCTCGTACGCGGCTTCGTTGGCCCGCCCGACACCTGATCAAATCGGGGCAGGTGCGCCGCTCAGTGACCGAATCGTGTGCAACAGGTCCTGAACGACCCTGTACATTCCCGACCCGCGGATCCCATTCACCTTCCGGAAGTCCATCTCGATGAACGTCACCCTCCTGCGCCAGAGCTTCGACCGCCTCGCCCCGAATGCCGACAGTCTCGCGAAGCGGTTCTACGCGCGCATGTTCTCCACCTATCCGCAGGTCCGTTCGCTGTTCGACGGCGTCGCCGACTTCGCGGAGCAACGCCGCAAGCTGATGGCCAGCGTCGCGGCCGTCGTGGCCTCCGTGGACAAGCCCGAGGCGCTCGAGCCCCTGCTGCACAAGATGGGTCGCGAGCACGTCGAGTACGGCGTGCAGCCGCACCAGTACGACTACGTGCGCGCGTCCATGCTCGCCGCCATGTCCGACGAGTTGGGCGACGAGTGGACGCCCGAGATCGCCGCCACCTGGGACGAAGCCCTGCGCGCCGTGAGCGACATCATGTGCTCGGCGCCCACCGAGAGCTGACCACCGCCCGGAGACGGTTCAGGCCACGCGCACGGTCCGGCGCGCGGTCGACGCCACGCGCTCCTCGGGCGTCAGGATCCCGATGAAGTTGAGCGGGTCGGCGGCGACGACCTCGACCGGCGTGCCGGGACCTGCGCGGCGAGCGGCGCGCAGGCGACGCACGGCTTCGGGCAACGCGTACTGCTCGCCCGGGAAGCCGGCCACGAAGCGCCCGCCGCGGATCTCGCCGCGGGCTTCCAGCGTGCGGTAGACGCGCAACAGGTCGCGCCACGGCACCGGCATGCGCTCGCGCATGAGCGTGCGCCGGAACACGACGCCCGTGCGGCGCAGCAACTGGCGCGCGACGAACTCCGCGGGCGGCGCCTCCTCGACCACGCCCTGGCGGAACAGGCTCCAGCGGCCGGTGGGCGCGGGCGGCGCGCCCGCGCGGCGGCGCACCGGACGGCGGCCGCTGAACAGCCGCCGCAATCCGCCGAAGGTGTCGCAGGTCGCCAGCCCGAGACCGACCAGCTCGGACAGACCGCGCTCGAGACGCGTGGGCAGCAGCTTGCCGTGACGCTGCATCTCGTTGACGAAGCTCGGGCCGCGCGCGGTCAGCATCTCGTGCAGCACGCGCGCGTCGCCCTTGCAGCTCCACACGTCGCCGGGCGTGGCCAGGGCCAGCCACGACTCCATGTCCTCGCGTGCGACGAGCGAGATCGGCGTGCCGCGGATCGGTCCGGTGCCCGCGCCCCACAGCCGGCCCCAACTCACCTCGCCCGCGAGCGCCAGTTCGTCCAGCCAGGCCTTGCGGTAGCCGTTGATGCGCGCGGGCAGGATGGCCGTCTCCCACTGGCCGGCCGGGATCTCGAAGCCCGCGAGCTGGCGCACGACCTCCATCACGCCGCGCGGGCCCTCCAGGCGCGTGGTGTCGGTGGCGTGCTGCCAGCCGGCCAGGAAGCGCATGTAGTCCGCGGCCGAGACCGGTTCGATCTCCGAGCGCAGGCGTTCCAGCGTGGCGCGGTGGATGCGCGCGAGCAGGCGCCTGTTGCACCAGGCGTCGCGTCCCTCGATGCGCGTGCGCAGCACGGCGCCCGCGGCTTCGAGTTGCAGGATCTCGTTGGCGAACTCGGTGAACAGCGGGTCGTCGGCTTCCACGGGACCCAGCGCCTCGAGCCGGCCGGTCAGCACCGAGCGTCCGTCGCGCGGCGCCTCGGTCGCGAACCATCGCACCGCACCGTCACTCTCCGCAGCGTCCGCGCGCCCGTCGTGCTCGAGCGCCGTCATCCAGGTGCGCCACCCGCTGCGCTGCACCTCCTCGTCGGTCGCGAAGCCCATCCACATCAGCGCCTCGTGCAGTTCCTCCAGGCCGGAGATCTCGGGCCAGGCCTGCTCGCGCACGTGCGCGATGGCGGCCGGGTCGAGCGCGCCGAGCTGGTCGGCATCGCGCGGGTCGAGCGTGCGACGCGTCATCACCGCCTGCGTGCGGCGCTCTTCCAGCGGCGCGTCGTCGAGGAAGCTGTAGGGCTGCGCCGAGAGGATGCCGTGGCTGAAGACCGAGGGCGTGGGCGAGTCCACCGCCAGGGTCTCGATGCGCCCGTCCTCCAGGCCGCGCAGGATGTCGAGGAAGCCGTCCACGTCCATGGCCTCGTGCAGGCAATCCTCGATGGTCTGCGTGACGATCGGATGGTCGTCCGGCACGGGGATGTCGCCGGCCGGAAGCGTCTCGCCGCAGGCCAGCGCCTGCGGGAAGGCCGCCGCCAGGCTGTCCTCGGCGCGCATGCGTTGCAGCGCGGCCGGGACGCGCTTGCCGTTGCGCATGCGCGGCAGCTGCAACGAGCGCATCAGGTTCCAGCGCCAGCGCGTCGTGAACATGGGTTGCGCCAGCAACGCCTGGATCAGCAGCTCGCGCGCGGTCTTGCTGTTGAGGAAGTTGAACACGTCCTCGAGCGGGAAACTGTGATGCTCCCCCAGCGAGATGACGATGGCCTCCTCGTTGGCGGCCGCCTGCAACTCGAAGCCGAAGCCGCGGCAGAAGCGCTTGCGCAGCGCCAGGCCCCACGCGCGGTTGATGCGACCGCCGAACGGGCTGTGCATGACCAGCTGCATGCCGCCGCTCTCGTCGAAGAAGCGCTCGGTGATCAGGCGCGTCTGCGTGGGCACGGCGCCCAGCGCCTCCACCCCGGCGGCCACGTGCGCGGCCACTTGCTCGGCGACCTCCGTGGCGACGCCGTCGCGGGTTCCGAGCGCGGTCTGCCGGCGGATCCATGACGTGCCCGCCGGGAGGCCGCCCTCGGCGACCGCGTGCGCGATGCCCTCGCGCGTCGCACCGATCTGCTCGGACAACTCGACCGTGCGCGACGGCGCCTCGCCCAGCCAGAAGGGCAGCGTGGGCGGCTGCCCGGCCGCGTCGGCCACGCGCACGATGCCCGGCTCGACCTTCAGGATCTGCCAGCTCGTGTTGCCGAGCTGGAAGATGTCGCGCACGTTCGCCTCGATGGCGAAGTCCTCGTTGAGCGTGCCGATGAAGGTGCCCTCGGGCTCGAGCAGCACGCGGTAGTCGGCGTTGTCCGGGATGGCGCCGCCCGACGTCAGCGCGGGGATGCGCGCGCGCTTGGTCGCCATCAGCCGGCCGTTCACGCCGTCCTTGTGCAGCAGCGCGTAGCGGCCGTCGTTGTGGATCGCCACGCAGGCGTCGAAGTCCTCGCGCGAGGTGTCGCGGTACGGCCAGGCGCGCGTGAGGTGCGCGAACAACTCGTCCTCGCCCCACTCGCGGCCGACGCAGGCCGCCACGATCTGCTGCGCGAGGATGTCGAGCGCGGCCGGCGGCTCGGGCGTCTTGTCCAGCATGCCCTGTCGCAGGCACGACAACAGCGCGACCGCCTCGATCGCCTCGTCCATGGTGAGCGGGACGATGCGACCCTTCGGCAGACGGTGCACGCCGTGGCCCGCGCGACCGACGCGCTGCAGCAACGTTGCAATCGCGCGACTGCTGCCGACCTGGATCGCGAGGTCCACGTCGCCGATGTCGATGCCCAACTCGAGCGAAGCCGTCGCGACCAGCACCGACAACTTGCCGTCCTTCAGCTTTTGTTCGGCCTCCTGCCGGATCTCGCGCGAGAGGCTGCCGTGGTGGCAACCGACCACCTCCTCGCCGAGCTGCTCGGTCAGCCGCGCGCTGAGACGCTCGGCCAGCTTGCGCGTGTTCACGAAGATCAGCGTCGTGCGGTGCGCGCGCACCAGCGCGGCCATTTTGTCGTACAGCTCGCCCCACATGTCGTGGCTGCACACCGCCGACAACGGCGTGTCGGGCACGAGCACATCCACGTCCAGGTCTCGCAGGTGCCCCGTGTCGACCAGCGCGCACTCGCGACCGGCACCCACCAGCAGCCGCGCCACGCCCTCGACCGGCTTCTGCGTGGCCGACAGTCCGATGCGTTGCAGCCGTCCGCCGACCAGCGCCTCCAAACGCTCGAGCGACAACGACAGGTGGCTGCCGCGCTTGTCGCGCGCCATGGCGTGGATCTCGTCCACGATCACGGTCTTGACCGTCGAGAGCATGCCGCGCCCGCCCTGGCTCGTGAGCAGGATGAACAGCGACTCGGGCGTGGTCACCAGCACGTGCGGCGGCTTGCGCGTCATCTTGGCGCGCTGGCTCTGCGGCGTGTCGCCGGTGCGCACCAGCACGCGCAGCTCGGGCAGGCTCGGGTCGCGCTCGCGCAGCTCGGCCAGCGGAGCCTGGAGGTTCTTCTGCACGTCGTTGGACAGCGCGCGCAGCGGCGAGACGTACAGCACCTGCGTGGCGTCGGGCAGCGCGGGCCCCTGGCCCAGCAGGTCATCGATGGCCCAAAGGAAGGCCGCCAGGGTCTTGCCCGTGCCCGTGGGCGCCGCGATCAGCGTGTTCCGCCCCTCGCGGATGTGCGGCCAGCCCTCCTTCTGCGGCGCTGTGGGCTCTCCGAGTTCCTCGGAAAACCACTCGGCAACAGACGGCGAGAAGGCCGATAATGTCATCGAGCGCCAGCTTGCCGCCTCGGGCCGAAGCCTGCCAGTGGAAGGCTGAAATACTCTCCGACGCCGCCCAACTGTTCGGGCTAACCACCCCCGCTCACCCGCCGTACCCCTCTCTCCCCGACACCCGAGCCCCGCGGACCATGGGCCGAGCAGACATCCTGGAGCACCCGATGAAGACCCTGACGCTGACCCTCGCCGCCACGCTGATGCTGACGCTGGCGAGCCCCGCCCAGCAGGCCGGCCAGGGCTTCGGGTCGACCAAGCTCGCTCCGGGCGCGCCCGCGCCGCTCCTGACCGACATCGAGATGCTCAAGGGCGAGGCCCCCGGCGAGTGGCAGCCCGGGCACGTCTACGTGCTCGACTTCTGGGCCACCTGGTGCGCGCCGTGCATCGATTCCATCCCGCACATGAGCTCGATCCAGAGGCGCTTCGCCGACCAGAACGTGCACGTGATCGGCACCGCGATCTGGCCGCGCAAGGGCATGACCCCGACGCGCGAGTTCGTGACCGACTACGACGAGCTGATGCAGTACTCGGTGGCCATGGACGTCGGTCGCCGCACCGGGCGCGACTTCATGGAGGCGGCCGGACAGTACGGCATCCCCTTCGTGATGGTCGTCGACGGCGAGGGCAAGATCGCGTGGATGGGCCACCCCATGGACGACCTCGAAGGCGTGCTGAAGGAGGTCGTCGACGGCGACTTCGACCGCGTCGCCTACGAAGCCCGCAAGAAGGAACGCATGGACCAGGCGGACGTCCTGTTCAAGGAGTTCCAGGCGGCCGTCCAGGTCCAGGACTGGACCGTCCTCGCCGACATCACCGAGCAGATGGTGCAGCTCGACCCGGGCATGTTCGGGCAGTTCGCCTTCTATCACTACGTGGCCCTGGAACGCATGGGCCTCAAGGAGAAGGCGGCCAGCTACGGACGCGTCGCGGTGGAGACCACGCTGCACGACAAGCTCGCCGACCTGGAGCGCATCGCCTGGCTGATCGTCGACCCGCGCACCGAGCAGACCGCCGAGGAGCGCGACCTCGACCTGGCGCTGATGGCCGCGCAGCGCGCCGACGTGCTCACCCGCCACAAGCACCCCTCGGTGCTCGACACGCTCGCCCGCGTGCACTTCCTCAAGGGGCACCTGGACGAGGCGGTCGAGTTGCAGCGCCGCGCCGTCGTGTCCGTGGAGGACGGCGCGCTGCGCACCCAGTTGCAGGGCCGCATGGACGAGTACCTGCGCGCCCGCGACGCCGAGGACACCTAGGCCTCAGGCCGAAGTCGGGGGCGTCAGGGCTGGGTCGGCTCAGCCGGCGACGCGCCCAGCGGCACCGTCCCCCACGGCAGCACCAGCTGTCGCGCCGCCCCGTCGTATCGCACCGGCAGCTCGTCGTCCGGCTCGGCGCCTGACGGACCCAGCACCGTGATCAGCGCCAGACGAGCTGACGGCCAGTCCAGCGGGGCCTCGCACGCGGCGTGCGTCGGGCCGAGCGGACCGGGACGGATGATCTCCTCCGCCGCCAGGACGTGCGGGCGGCTCTCGCCCTCGACCTCGCACCAACGCGCGAGACGCAACGGCAAGCGCGTACCCGCTTCGAGCAGTGCGCGACCATGCGGGTCGAGCAGGCGCGCGTCGGACACGGCACCCCCGAGCAGCAGCACCGATGCGCACCATCCGTCCTCGGCATCCACGATGAACGCGCGCCACGCGTCGTGATCGTCGAGCCTGCTCGCGCGGCGGAGGCGCCCCGCGGAGCCGAGCGCGCGGGGACGGACGCGCCCCGCGGCCACCACGCGCGCGCCCTCGGCGTGCAGCGCGATGCGCTCCCCCGCCATGAGCGCGTGCAGGCGCCCCCCTCGCCCGACGACCGGCACCTGCCCCGCGAGCGCGGGATGGCGCGCGAGTTCATCCAGCGGCAGCGACATCGGCGGCGCGAAGCGTGCCTGGCCGTCGAGCACGAGGTGGAACGCGCCGACGCCCGCGCCGCGCAACTCCGCCCGGTCGTCGGGCCGCATGGCGTCGTCCGCTGAACCCAGCAGGCCGCCCGGCGCTGTGACCGGCTGACCGGACAAGGCGAGCCACGCCAGCCCCCGCGGCCCGCGCAGGGCGACCAGCCCGGCGTGCTCGTCGTGGGCCAGTTGCTCAGGGTGCGTGCCGAGCCTGGCCGGGTCGGGCGCGGGCAGTGCGGGTGCGCCCGGCCCGGGGCCGGTGGCGAGCACCCAGGCCAGCAGGCCGGCGGCCCAGGCGTTGGCCTCCAGCGCGGGTGGAGACGCTTCGTCTGCACCCGGGTCCGCCGCGAGCAGGTCGTCGGCGCGACGGCTGCCGTCCAAGAGCAGGCGCAACCGATCGGCGCCCAGCGCCCAGCGACGCCGCGAGGTCTGGTCGGGTGAACTGCCCATCCCGTACGCGAACAGGGCGAGCATCGACGCGTAGCCGAGCAGCGTGTGTCCCGCGCGCCCGAAGCCGCCAGCACGTGCGCCCTCGTCGGTGAAGGCCAGCAACCAACCCAGGCCTCGGGCGAGTCGCTTCGGCTGTTCGGCCTCGGGCGCCCCGAGCGAAACCAGCACCAGCGCCACGAGCATCGCCGCGTGGCTGTCGAGCGGCGTCTGCAGCGCCGCGCCGGACGTCGAGCCCAGGTCCGGGCGCGCCGGCGCGTCGACGAAGCCGCCGGCCGGCGTCGTCCAGCGCTCGCAGAGCGCGTCGAGTCGGCGTGCGGCGGCCATGCGCGGCGCGCCGTCCGCGGCGAGCAGCAACGCGGCCGTCTCCGCCATCAGCACTTCGTGGTTGGCCGCGCCGCGCCGCGCCGCCACGCGCACGGCAAGAGCCCGCTGCAACACCTCGGCGTCTCCGCCCACCAGGGCCGAGCGACGCTGCAGCACGTCGCGCAGCAGGATCAACGCCAGGCGGTCGGAGGGGCGCCGTCGCGCAGCGGGCCCGCGGCTCCAGTCCGCGACCAGGGCGCGCCAGCGCTCGTCGCCCAGCTCGCGCAGCGCGAGGGCCAGGGCAGCCCAGGGCGCGCCGCCCGAATCGCTCCCGCCGGCCACAGCCAGCCGCCCGTCGGCATCCACGCAACCGGCCAGCGCGGCCGTCGTGCGCGCGACGAATGCGGCCAGCGCCGCCTCGTCCGAGCTCGGCTCGTCGCCGCCGCCCGCATCGCGTGACAAGGGCCTCTCCCGCGGGAACTCCATCGCCCGCGATGATGCCACAGCCGAACGCCGTCCCCGCGCGTCGGCCGGAGCGTTCCTCGGGCTCGACACCGCATCGGCGCGGGGGCATCCTGACCGCATGGGCCTGACGCGAAGCGAGGCGTGGGAGTTGCTCTGCGAGTGGACGCCGAGCGAGGCGCTGCGCCGCCACGCGCGCGCGGTCGAGGTGGTGATGCGCGAGGCGGCCGGACGCTACGGCGACGGTCCCGACCCCTCCCCCGAGGTCGTCGAGCGCTGGGGCATCGCCGGCATGCTGCACGACGCCGACTACGACCAGTGGCCCGAGGAGCACCCGCAGCGCATCGTCGCCTGGCTGACCGAGCGCGGCGAGACGGAGATCGCGCACGCGGTCTCGGCGCACTACACGAAGTGGGGCGTCTCCTACGACAGCGCGCTCGACAAGGCGCTGCTGGCCTGCGACGAGTTGACCGGCTTCGTCGGCGCGTGCGCGCTGGTGCGGCCCGGCGGCGTCACGACGATGAAGCCGAAGAGCGTCCTCAAGAAGCTCAAGGACAAGGGCTTTGCGGCCAAGGTCGAACGCCACGAGGTGCACGAAGGCGTGGCCATGCTCGGCGTCGAGTTGCGCGAGCACGTCGAGTTCGTGATCGGCGCGCTGCGTCCGCACGCCGAGGAGCTGCTGCTGCTCGGCTCCGACGCGGCCGGCGCCTGAGTGGGCGCCTGAGCGGGTGACCACGCCGCGCCGACCCTCGCGCGTGCGCCGTGCGCTCGTGCAACTGCTCTCCGTGCTGGCGTTCTTCGTCGCGCTGGAGCTGCTGCTGGCACTCGTCGGCGTGCGACCGCTGACCGCGAGCGAGGATCCCTACGTCGGCTTCACCGGCAGCCTGCCGCTGTTCGTCGAGGAGACGCGCGCGGACGGCGGCGTGGACATGGTCACCGCGTCGTACAAGCTCAAGTGGTTCAACGAGCAGCGTTTCGCGCGGGACAAGCCGGACGGCGTGACACGCGTCTTCGCGCTGGGCGGTTCCACGACCTACGGCCACCCCTACGACGACGCGGTCTCCTTCCCCGGCTGGCTGCGCGAACTGCTGGCGTCCGCCGACGACACGCAGACCTGGGAGGTGATCAACTGCGGCGGCATCAGCTACGCCAGCTACCGCGAGGCGGTGCTGATGGAGGAGCTGCTCGCCTACGAGCCCGACGTCTTCATCCTCTACTCCGGGCCGAACGAGTTCCTGGAGGCGCGCACCTATCCCGGGATGGCGGAGACGCCCGGCGCGCTGCTGCGCCTCGGATCCGCGCTCTCGCGCACGCGCCTCTTCGCGCTGGCGCGGTCGACCTTCGCGGGCGACGAACGCCCCGCTCCGCAGGAGGCCACCGACGATCCGGACGACTCGCGCAGCAAGCTGCCCGCCGAGGTCACGACGCTGCTCGAGCAGGAAGCCGGACTGGACCTCTACTCGCGCGACGACGCGCTGCGCGACGACATCCTGGAGCACTTCCGCTTCAACCTCGGCCGCATGGCCGAGCTGGCCGCCGACGCCGGCGCGCACATGATCTTCGTCGCGCCGGCCAGCGAGTTGCGCGACTGCGCCCCGTTCAAGAGCGAGCACACGGCGGACGTCGACGCGCGCGAGGCGGCGCGCGTGGCCGGCCTGCTGCAGGAGGCCGCCGTGCTGCGCGCCTCCGACCGCCACGCCGAGGCCCTCGCGCGCCTGCAGACCGCTGTCGGCATCGACGCACGCTTCGCCCTGACGCAGTACCACCTGGGCGTGACGCTCTTCGCGTTGGGCCGCACCGAGGAGGCACGCGCGGCGCTCGAGCGCGCGCGCGACGAGGACGTGTGCCCGCTGCGCCCCCTCGGCGTGATGCGCGAGATGATCCTCGACGTCGCGCGCGAGCACGGCGCCTCGGCGCTGGACTTCGTGCAGATCGTGGACGACGAGTGCGAACGCCGCTTCGGCCACCGTGTGCCGGGCGCCGAGCAGTTCCTCGATCACGTGCACCTGGACGTGGCCGGCTACCGGCTGCTGGGCCTGGCGCTGCTGGACCGGCTCGTCGACGACGGGCTGCTGACGACGCGCGCCGGCTGGGGCGAGGAGGCCATCGACGCGGTCGGCGATCGCGTGGAAGCGCGCCTCGACCGCCTCGCGCAGGGTTTCGCCCTGCGCAACCTGGCCAAGACGCTCGGCTGGGCCGGCAAGCACCAGGAGGCCGATCGCCTCGCCCAACAGACGCTGGCCCTGCTCGGCGACGGCGACGCCGAGAGCCACTTCCTGCGCGGCAGCTTCGCTGGTCACGCGGGACGCCTGGACGAGGCCGTCGTGCACTACCGGCGCGCGGTCGCGATCGACCCCGACTACGCCGAGGCGCACCTGAACCTGGCCGACACCCTGATCTCCTCCGGGCGGCCCGACGAGGCCCTGCCCCACCTGGAGCGCACCGTGCAGCTGGATCCGTCGCGCTCGCAGGCCTGGAACGTGGCGGGGTTGCTGCTGATGCGGGCCGGTCGGTTGGACGAGGCGCTGGAGCACTTCGATACGGCGCTGGAACTGCAAACCGACGCCCGCACGCTCAACAACCGCGCCCTCGCGCTGAATCTGGCCGGTCGGTCGGGCGAGGCCGCCCTTGATCTCCTGCACGCACTCACGCTCGACCCGGGCTATGCGAAGGCGCACTACAACCTGGCCGTGTTACGCCTGGGTGAAGGTCGCCGGGACGACGCCATCCGCCACCTGCGCGACGCGCTGGCCAGCGACCCGACCTATCAGGATGCGGCAAACCGGTTGGAAGCCCTCGGCGAGCCCTTGCCGCGCTGACCCCATGACGCCAAGCTGAACCTCGTGCGCCTCGTCACCTGGAACATCCACCGTGGGATCGGCGGCCTGGATCGACGCTATGCGCCGGGCCGGCTCGCCGCGGTCCTGCGTCACTACGACGCCGACGTGCTGGTGCTGCAGGAGGTGGACGACGACGTCCCGCGCTCGAGCGGTGATCGCCAGGTCGACCTGCTGGGCGACCTGCTCGACTACCCCTACCGCGCCTACGGCCCGAACGTCTGGCTCAAGCGCGGCTGCTACGGCAACGCCACCCTCTCGCGCTACCCGATCAAGCGCAGCCGCAACCTCGACATCACCTTCCCGATGAAGAAGAACCGGGGCGCGCTGTTCACCGAGCTGGAGGTACCGGTCAACGGACACCACTACACCACGCACATCATGAACGTGCACCTCGGCCTGTCGGGCGTCGAACGCCGCTGGCAGGTGCGCAAGATGCTCACCTCGCGGCCGCTGCGATCGCTCGATCACGGCAGCCGCATCGTCGTGGCCGGCGACACCAATGACTGGTCGGGCGCGCTGCCGCGCGGGCAGCTGCGCCAGGCGGGCTTCGCCTGCGTGACCGGATACGGCGCGCACGCCTCGCGCACCTTCCCGGCTTGGGGCCCCGTGGGCGCGCTGGACCGGGTCTTCATCCGCGGCGGGGTCGCCTGCAAGCACCACTTCAGTTCGCGCCTGGCGCTGGCCAAGCGGGCCTCCGATCACCTGCCCGTGATCGTGGACCTGGAGGTGGAGGCGGGCTGAGTGGCACCATGTCGGGCATGCGCCGACCGCTCGCCTGCCTCGCCCTGCTCGTCCTCGCCACCTGCTCGCTCCCGCCGCCGGGGCCGATCGTGAACCCCGCCGACCTGGTGCTGCTCGGCGGCAGGGTGCACACCCTCGCGGACGGCGATCTGCCCGCGCAGGCCCTGGCCGTGCGCGGCAGCAAGATCGTGATGATCGGCAGCAGCGCGGCGGTGCGCACGCTGATCGGTCCCGCGACGCGCGTGGTCGACCTTGCCGGCCGGCCGGTCTACCCCGGCTTCGCCGACGGGCACATGCACCTCTCGGGCTACGGCAACTTCCTGGGCGTCGCAGACCTGGTCGGCACGACCAGCGAGACCGATGCCGTCGCCCGTGCCGTCGGGCACGCGGCAGGCCAGCGGGCCGGCGCATGGATCATCGGTCGAGGGTGGGACCAAAACGACTGGGCGGTGAAGGAGTTCCCGACCCACGCGAAGCTCAGCGCCGCGCTGCCGGACCAACCTGCCGTGCTGCGGCGCGTGGACGGCCATGCGCTGCTCGCGAACAAGGCCGCGATGGACGCGGCCGAGATCGACGCCGATGTCGCCGCTCCCGAAGGCGGCCGCATCCTGCGCGACGCGAACGGCGCGCCGACGGGCGTGTTCGTCGACAACGCGATGGCCCTGATCGAGGCCAGCATCCCGGGCGAGTCGCGCGAGGACGTGTCGGACGGCGTCCAGCGCGCGATCGCCGCGCTGCACGGGTTCGGCATCACGAGCGTGCATGACATGGGCGTCTCGATGGCCACGGTCGAGGTCTACCGCAGCCTGGCCCTGCAGGACGCGTTCGACCTGCGGGCGCACGTGTTCCTCAGCGACGACAGCCCGTGGATCAAGCGCCCGGCGAGCGGCCTGCCCACCTCCGACCTCACGGGCCAGGGCCTGATCGCCGTGCGCGGCATCAAGTCCTACGCCGACGGCGCACTCGGCAGCCGCGGCGCCGCCTTGTTGGCCGACTACTCCGATGAGCCCGGCAACCGCGGCCTGGCCGTGCGCCCGCCCGAGGAGATCGAGGACCTCGCGCGCCACGCGCTGCGCAAGGGCTGGCAACTGGCCGTGCACGCCATCGGCGACCGCGGGAACCGCACGACGCTCGACGCGTTCGAAGCCGCGCTCGACGACGTGCCCGAGGATCAGCGCCCCGGCCACGCGCGCGACCCACGCTTCCGCATCGAGCACGCGCAGGTGCTGAGCCCGCAGGACATCCCCCGCTTCGCCAAGCTGGGCGTGATCCCGGCGATGCAGGCGCTGCACCAGACCTCCGACATGCCCTGGGCCGAGGATCGCGTCGGCCCGAAACGCATCCGGGGCGCCTACGCCTGGCGCTCGCTGCTCGAAACCGGCGTGATCCTGTGCGGCGGCAGCGACTGCCCGGTCGAACGCCCCGACCCGATCGCGGCCTTCCACGCGGCCGTCACGCGGCGCAACGAACAGCTGCAGCCGCTCGGCGGCTGGTACCCGCAGCAGGTCATGACGCGCGGCGAGGCGTTGCGACACATCACGGCGTGGCCCGCCTACGCGAGCTTCAACGAGGACCGGCTGGGCACGCTGGACGTGGGCAAGCTGGCCGACCTGGTGGTCGTCTCCGGCGACCTGCTCACGCTGCCGGAGGACCTCCTGCCGGAACAGCGCATCGACCTGACCATCTTCGATGGGCGCGTGGTCTACGAGCGCGGCATCGCGCCGCGGGAACCGACCGCGGCGGCAGCGGACGCGCGATGACAGCGCGGCCATGAGCGCCCGTCGTCCATGAGCGCCGACGGCCTCACCTTCCTCGACGGGCCGCTCGGCAGCGAGCTGGAGCGGCGCGGCCTGGCGCTGCCTGCGCCGATGTGGTCTGCGGTCGGCGTGTGGCAACGCCCCGAGCTGCTGGTGGAGATCCACCGCGACTACGCGGAGGCGGGCGCGCAGGTGCACACGGCCGCGACGTTCCGGACCACCGCGCGCGCGCTGCAGGACACCGAGCAGGCGGCGGGCTGGTGCGAGGTGGCCGGCCGGGCGGTGGCGTTGTGCCGCCAGGCCGTCGGGGGCGACATGCGCGTGGCCGGCAGCATGGCTCCGCTCGAGGACTGCTTCCTGCCTGAGGCCACGCCCGACGACGAGGCGTTGGCGCGCGAGCACGCCGAGCTGGCCGAGTGCCTCGCGCGCGCCGGGTGCGACCTGCTGCTGGTCGAAACCATGCCCACGGAGCGCGAACTGGTCGCCGCGACGCGCGCCGCGAGGGCAACGGGGCTGCCGGTCTGGTCTGCGATCACGCTGGGGCCGGACGGCGCCTTCTTCGACGCGGACTCGGCCGCCGCCGTGCGAGACGCCGCCGTGCAGGCCGGCGCCTCCGCCTTCCTGGTCAACTGCACGCCGCCCGATCGCATCACGAGCCTGCTCGACAGCCTCCCGCCCGCCGACGAGGTGCCCCTGGGCGCCTACGGCAACGACATCTTCGAGGGCGAGACGGGCTGGAACCCGGCTCGTTACGCCGAGGAAGCCGCCCGCTGGCGCGATCTCGGCGCGACGCTGCTGGGCGGCTGCTGCGGCACGACGACCGAGCACCTGGTCGCGATGCGCGAGCGCTTGTGTGGCACGGGCCACTCCGGATGATGACCTGATGGCCAGGAAGAAGAAGGCGCCCGCCCGCAAACCGGCGACACCACCCGCCAGGGAGGCCGCCAGGGAGGCCGCCAGGGAGGCCGCCGAGGAGCCCGCCGAACCCGAGACGCTCGAGACCCGGGTCAAGGCCATCCACGCCCAGCTCACCGGCAAGATCTCCGCCGAGGCCAACGGCCTGCTCGAGATCCTCGGCAGCCGCCGCAAGTTGATGTGGGTGAACTTCCTGGCCGGCCTCGCGCGCGGCGTCGGCTTCTTCCTGGGCGTGACGCTGATCGGCGCGCTGGTGCTCGCGGGGCTGGCGTTCTTCTTCAACACGGCAGCAGAGCGCCTCGGCTACAAGGACATCACGCTCGAGAGCGCGGTGAAGAAGGCCGTCGCCCAGTTCACCGAGATCCAGAAGATCGTCGGTGAGGCCAAGAGCGACTTGGAGGAGGCGCAGGACGACGCCGGCGGGCCGCCGGCCGGTACGGGCCCCACCGGCGCGACAGGCGAGACCGTTGATGGCGACGCCGTCGAACCGCCCCCCGCCGAGCCACCGCCCGACGACGGGAACTAGCTGCCGGCGCTCAGCGCTCGGGCAGCGTGCGCGTCAGGGTCATGATCCCGAAGGACGTGCCGTAGGCCTTCCCGTAGGTGTTGAAGTGGTAGTCCCACATCGACCCGTCGGTTTCCTGTGTCTTCACCACCTCGCGCGCGAGGCGCACGCGGTAGCGCGCGCGGTCGGGCTCGTCGAGCGTGTCCAGCAGGCGCGCCGCGTAGAAGTGGCCGAAGAAGTAGAAGTACCCCGAGTTGAGGTAGTAGGCCTCGTGCGGGATCGGCTTCTTGCGCGCGACGTCGAGGAAGCGGTGGTGCTCGAAGAACTGGTCGAGGCCGGTCAGGATCTGTTCGCGCGTCACCAGCGAGTCGTCGGCGAGACGCAACGCGTAGTGCGCGGCCTGGATGCGTGACAGGCTGCCCTTGACGTTGTTGATCCACTCCATGTTGTGCGTCGCGACCGCACCGATGTAGTAGTCGTAGGCGCCGTTGCCCAGGCGCGCGCGCTGCAAACCCTTGATCGCCGCGGGGAGCATCTTCTCGGGCAGCTCGAAGCCGAGATCGCGCGCCTGCGCGAGGCCCACGACGACGGCGGCCGTCTCGAAGCTGGTCGTGAACGACGGGCGCTGCGCCAGCGTGTCGAAATCGTAGTAGCCCCAGCCGCCCGCGGGCGTCTGGTAGTTGGCCAGGTCGGCGATGTACGCCTCGACCTTCGCGCGCATCGCCGGCACGAGCTCGTGCTCCTTGTAACGGTCGTCCTTCAGCACCGTCGTGATGCAGTCCAGTCCGTAGGTCGAGCCCCAGGTGTTGTCCACGTCCCAGTCGGACGGGCGCTTGGCGATCGGCTGCGCGAGGATGTAGGCGACGCCCCGGTCGGCGGCGGCCATGGCGGCCTCGTTGTCCGGGTGCTCCAGCATGGACATGACGACCAAGCCGGTGGTGGCCTCGATCCACGCCTTGTGGCTGTAGGGGTTGCTCCAGAACTCGTGGGCCGGCTCGTCCCAGCTGCCCCAGCTGCCGTCCTCGTTCTGGGTCCTGATCAGGAATTCCACGCCGCGCGTGATGCTCTGCACGATCACGGCCTCGGTGGGCAGCGGCGTGTCCTCGCCGGCGCCGGCGCCGTGCTTGGCGGCCTCGAGCACGTCCTCGGGCTTGAGGTCGACGATCGAGATCGGTTCCTCGGGCGTCTCCTGCGCGGCAGCGAACGTCCCCGCGACGAGCAGCGCGCAGAGGGTCGCCGCGGACCGCGCGGCGCCTCTCATCGCCCCGTGCCCGCGAGCGCGAGCGACGGCCGCCCCGCGTCCCGGGACGGCGAGGCGTGGGCCATCTCGCGGTCGATCTTCTCGGCCTCGCGCACGATGTCCTCGGCCTCGCGGTCGAGCCCGATCTGGTCCTTCGCGAGCTTGGCCACGGCAGCGGCCCGATCGAGCTGCCCGCGCTCGACCTTGCGGCGCGCGTTCTCCAGCTCGACCTGCGCGGCGCGCACGGCCATCTCGTGCTTCTCGATCTCGCGCGGGATCGAGATCGTGATCAGTTCGGCGCTGCGCTCCTCGCGCAGGCGGTGGCTCTCCTCGGCGCGCGTCAGGCGGCGGCGCGTGCGGTTCAGCACGATCTCCGCGGTGGCGTCGCCCAGGCCCGAGTCGCCGTACATCATCTCGAGCTGCGCGAGCTCCTCGCGCGTCTCGAGCAGACGGTCGGCGGAGGACTGAACGGAGAGGCGGTCCTCGGCCATGCGGCGGACCTGCTCGACCTCGACGTAGTGCGTCAGGTCTTCGAGCGCGATGCGCTGCTCGCGCTCGGCCTTGGCGATGGTGATCGCCTCGCTCGCCAGCTGGCTCTCGTGATCGAGCATCAGGCTCGCGCGGCGCGTGTCCAACGCGGGACGCGCGCGATCGAGGTCCTGGCGGCGGCGCTCCAGCTTCAGCAGACGCTCCTCCATCTTCTCCGCCTTCTTCTCGGCCTCCACCGGGTCGAGCGCTTCGTCTCCGGGCATCACGATCGGGAGGCTGCTGCGGGCGCTGTCGGCCATCCTGGGCGCATCGATGTCCATCGAGGACGGGCCGCCGGTCTGGCCGTTCTCCTCGGCAGCGCGTTCCATCGCGGCCAGCTCGGCCGGCGTCACGTAGGTCCCCGCGGGTGAGCTGCACGCCGCGGCAAGGAGAGAGAGGACGAGAAGTGACGAGCGCATGGTCCAGCCTCCGGAACGGTTTGGATCGATGGCGCCGATCATAGGCCGCTTCCGGCAGGGATGCAGCACGCGTCCCGCGACGCGAGAGTGGCGCGATCCCATCGGAGCGTGATCCGGTACGCCATCGCGGCCAGGGTCGCCGGATCCATGGGTGTAACGGCCATGGGCGCAGGCCGATGACTGCGCATGCTCACCTTGCTTGCCCTGATCCTGCCGCTGCTGCTGGCGCCTCGTGTCGACCTTGCCGCTGCGGGCGGCGCGGGCAGCCCGCCACGCGCCCAGGTCGCGCCCGCGCAGCCGGCGACGCACGTGTTGCGATTCGTGATGAACGGAGGCGGGACGACCGCCGACCGCGGCGCACTCGCGGGCGGCGCGCCGACGGTGCTGGGCACGCTGGCCGATCACGAGATCGCGCAATGGCGACCGGGCTTGTCCGCCTCGGCGGTGAAGGTCCACGCGCGCGCCGAGTTCGAGTGCCTGCTGGGCGACGAGGACGGCGACGGGGACTTCTGGGACGATCCCTTCGGGGACATCGATGCGATCGGCCTGCGGCGCTACGGGCCGCCGATCGGACGCCTCTCCGTTGATCATCTGCTGCTCTCCAGCCAGGACGCGGTGCTGGGCGGATTCGACCCGCTCTCGACGGACCTCACCGGCGCCGTGGACGGAACGATCTTCGCCGTGCGTCGCGGAGCGGACGGCGGCCCGCAGGTGGATCGCTTCCTGACCGAGGCGCAGATCGTGCACGCGATCGGGCAGCACGACGACTTCGTCTCGGACGGCGTGGACGTGGACGCCTTCGCGCAGGACGCCACCGGGAACATCTTCCTCTCGTTCCGTCACGACGAGCAGGTCAACGGCACCCTGCTGCACGACGACGGCGTGGTCTGTCTGCCCGAAGCGGGCCTCGGCTACAGCACGACGCTCGACGTGAAGTCGGTCGTGACCGGTTCGGCCGTGATCGTGTTGGACCGGTCGCGCGTGAACGCGCTCGTGGGCAACGCGACGCTCACCAGCGTGTCGGGCAACCCGATCAACTCGCTGATCGACCTGCAGGCGCTCGAGATCGATCCGGGCGGCGGGAGCTTCGCGCCCGTGCAAGCCATCCCGGGTCAGCCGGCCGCGCCCAACCTGTTCTTCACCGGACAGGCGGTGGGACCGGCCGTGCTCACGACGGCGGACGGCGGTCGCGTCGCGACGCTGAACGGCGCGCTGCTCGGCACGCCCGACCTGAACGGCTCGGCGCTCGGCCTGCACCCCGCGCTGAGCAGCGGAACGAGCGCCGACCTCAACGGACTGCTCGTGCTGCCGTTCCAGCCCCCCCCGTTGTGCGTCGACGCGGTGCAGGGCGAGGTGGACCTGCACGCGCCGGACGGGCCGCCCCCGCTGCGCTGGCGCGTTGGCAACGCGTCGCCCTTCGCGCCGCTGCTGCTGCTGGTGGACGTGGTCGTTCCCGCGTCCGGCGGCAGTGCGCCCAGCCAGCCGGCGCCGTTCACGGCCTTCTACCCCGACCTGTTCGCGCTCACGCCGGTCTTCATCTGGCCGGCGCTCGCCGACGCCACCGGGCGCCTCGCGGTGGACCTGCCGGTGGGCGCGCTGCCACCGACGGGCGTCCTGGTCGTCCTGCAGGTCGCGGACACAGCGCACCGTGAGCTGTCGCCGCCGGCCGCGATCTGGTGTCCGTGAGCGGCCCGCGCTAGGGTTGCCGGGCCCATCCCCGCCAGCTTGCCCACCCGACCGGAGGCCCGAAGATGTCCGCGCTGCAAAGCTACCTGTCCGGCAAGTGGCAGACGGGACAGGGGGACGGTCATACGCTGATCGATCCGTCCACGGACGAGAAGCTCGGCACGGCCGGCGCGCAGGGCATCGACCGCGCGGCGGCCATGACGCACGCACGCGATGTGGGCGGCCCGGCGCTGCGCGCGCTTTCCTTTGCCGAGCGGGGCGCGCTGCTCAAGGAGCTCTCGGGCGTGATCCACGCCGAGCGCGAGGCGCTGATCGAGATCGGCATCACGAACGCGGGCAACACGCGCGGCGACGCGAAGTTCGACATCGACGGCGCGACCGGCACGCTGATGGCGTACGCGCACTTCGCCAAGGGCCTGCCCGACACGGCGCACATCCCCGACGGCGACGGCCTGCAGCTCGGCCGCTCGCCGCGCTTCCACGGACAGCACATCTGGGTCGCGCGGCAGGGCGTCGCGGTGCACGTGAACGCCTTCAACTTCCCGGCCTGGGGCATGGCCGAGAAGATGGCCTGCGCGCTGCTCGCCGGACTGCCCGTGCTCGAGAAGCCCGGCACCCCCACCGCGATGATGGCCGAGCGCATCGCTCACCTGATCGTGGACAGCGGCGTGCTGCCCGAGGGTGCGTTCAACTTCCTGTGCGGCGAGGCGGGCGACCTGCTCGACCACCTCGGGCCGCAGGACTGCCTGGCCTTCACCGGCAGCAGCGGCACCGCGCGCAAGCTGCGCATCCTGCCCGCGTTCATCGAGCGCGGCGCGCGCATCAACGTCGAGGCCGACTCGCTCAACGCCTCCGTGCTCGGCCCCGACGTCGAGCCCGGCAGCGACACCTTCGATCTGTTCGTGCGCGATGCGGCGCGCGAGATCACCCAGAAGACCGGCCAGAAGTGCACCGCCACGCGCCGCATCATGGCGCCGGCCGAAACCGCGCCCGCGCTGGCCGAGGCCCTGGCCGAGGCATTGCAGGCGATCAAGGTCGGCGACGTGCACGACAGCAATCACCGCATGGGACCGGTCACGAACGGAGACCAGCTCACGTCGGTGCAGGAGGGCATCGGCACGCTCGCAGGCGCCTCCAAGATCGTGACCGGCGGCGCCGAACGCCTTGGCGACCGCGGATGCTTCGTGGCGCCGACGCTGCTGCTCGCGGAGGACGCCCACGCGGACGTGTTCCACGCGGACGAGGTCTTCGGGCCCGTCAGCAGCGTGCTCCCCTACGACGGCTCGGTGGACGAGGCCGCGGCACTCGTGCAGCGCGGACTCGGCAGCCTGGTGACCTCGGTCTACAGCGACGACCGCAGCTTCCCGGTGGACCTCGCGCTGCAGCTCGCGCCGTGGAGCGGGCGGCTGTATCTCTCCGGCAAGCGCATCGCCGACCACGGCACCGGCCCCGGGATCGTGCTGCCCTCGATGGTGCACGGCGGCCCCGGTCGCGCCGGTGGCGGCGAGGAGTTGGGCGGCCTGCGCGGCCTGCAGTTCTACATGCAGCGCACGGCCATCCAGGGCTTCAAGAGCACGATCGAGGCCGCCTTCGGCAAGCCTGCCGCCGAGTGACCCCGGCGCGGCGCCACGTGCGCGCCCGAAACCGCTCAACTCCGGCGTCGGTTGCCTCCGATACCCTGCATGGGACTTCTGTCCGTGCAGGCGCCCGGAGCCTTCCGTGATCGAACAACTGCATGTCGTGCGTGTCTTCGTGTTCCGCCAGGACGGCGGACGCATCGACTACCTGTTGGTCCGCCACCAGCCGGAGCACGACTCGTTCTGGTCGCCGGTCACCGGCGTGATGCAGCCGCACGAGTCCATCTTCCAGGCGGCCGTGCGCAGCGTCGGCGAGGAGATCGGCCTCCCGAGCCCGCGACAGATGGTCGACCTGCAGCTCGCCACGCGCACCACCATCGGCGACCTCGAGGAAATCGACTGGTCGGTGGGCTACCGCGCCCCGCAGTCCGCCGTCGACCTGCGCCCCTCCGGCGACCTCGCCGCCCTCCGCTGGCTCGACTTCGACCGCATCTACCGCAACCTCGACCGAGAAGAAGACCGCCGCTCGGTCATGCGCCTCCACTTCACCCTCCGCAGCGCCGGCTGACCCAGCAAGCCTCGGGGCAACGCCCCGCCAACTCGCGCGCTGCCAATCCTCCACGCGTCAGTTGGTGCCGAGACTCCCGGTGCGCCAGCAACGCCAGAGGCCCGCACCGAACCACGCAGCGAAACCGAACCCGGCTCGTAGCAACGGACTGGCTCGGAACAGTGAGCGGGTGAAGTGGCCCTGCTTCCTGCGCACCCAGCAACCGTCTCACTGACAACGCGTTCCATCCGAAACGCGCGTGACCCCGGGGCGAAGCGGAGGGCGTGGGGGCCGGAGCGAAACTGTTTCAGCGGGGCCCAGCCCCGCTGTTGTTTCGCGGAGCGCCTCCACGCCCCCCGCGCAGCCCCGGCCACCGACCCCACGCTTTCGACCGTCCTCGCCGGACTGCTAGGATGCGCGCCCTTTCGGTCGGATCCTTGGAGGCGTGTGACGTGGCACTGGTCGAGCTGGAGAAACGCGACGGCATCGCGCTGCTGACGCTGAACAACCCGCCGGCCAACGCGTACAGCCACGAGATGCATCGCGAGCTGGACGCCGCGATCGTCGACTGCCGCTTCGACGACGCGGTGCACGTTCTGGTGCTCACCGGCGCCGGAGAGAAGTTCTTCTGCGCGGGCGCCGACATCGAGATGCTCGGCCAGGTCACGCCCGACTGGAAGTACAACTTCTGCCTGCACGCCAACGAGACGCTGATGCGGCTGGAGCAGACGCCCAAGCTGGTGATCGCCGCGATCAACGGGCACTGCGTCGGCGGCGGGCTCGAGGTGGCGATGGCCGCCGACCTGCGCTGGGCGCGCGAGGGCGGCGGCAAGATGGGCCTGCCCGAGGTGAGCCTCGGCGTATTGCCCGGCACCGGCGGCACGGCGCGCATGACGCGGCTGGTCGGCCGCGCGCGCGCCATGGAACTCATGACCAGCGGCGAGAACTTCGACTTCGCGCGCGGCAAGAAGCTGGGCCTGGTGAGCGACATCCTGCCGTCGGAGGGCTTCCTCGAGGCGGTGACCGAGCGCGCACGCGGCTACTGTCCGCCCCACAAGGCGGCGCGCGCGGTCGGCCTGATCAAGCGCTCGGTGCAGACCGGCTCCGATTTGTCGCTGTCCGACCACCTGGCGCTGGAGCGCGAGTTGCAGCAGCGGTTGTTCACCAGCCGCGACGCGACCGAGGGCTTCGCCGCCTTCAACGAGAAACGAAAGCCCGAGTTCGAGGGACGCTGAACCATGCAGGCCGTCATCATCCGTGAGCACGGGGACTTCGACGCGCTCCGCGTCGAGGAGTTGCCCGATCCGACACCGCAGCCCGACGAGGTGCTGGTCAAGGTCCGGGCCGTCGGCCTCAACCACCTCGACACCTGGGTGCGTCGCGGCGTGCCGGGACACACCTTCCCCCTGCCGCTGATCCCCGGATGCGACTTCGCGGGCGAGGTGGTCGAGGTCGGCTCGACCGTTCGCGGCGTCTCGGTCGGCGACCGCGTGCTGGCCGCGCCCGGCGTGTCCTGCGGCCGCTGCGCGCACTGTGCGGCGGGCGACGACCACATGTGCCGCGACTACGGCATCCTGGGCGAGACCGTGAACGGCGGCAGCTCCGAGTTGGCCACGCTGCCGCGCGAGAACGTCATCCCCATGCCCGAGGGCATGGAGTTCACCGACGCGGCGGCCTTCCCGCTGACCTTCCTGACCGCCTGGCACATGCTGGTCGCGCGTTGCGGCATCCGCGCGGGCGACGAGGTGCTCGTGCATGCGGCCGGCAGCGGCGTCGGCACGGCCTCCGTGCAGATCGCCAAGCTGTTCAACGCGCGCGTGATCGTGACCGCCGGCAGCGACGAGAAGCTGGAGCGCGCGGCCGCGCTCGGCGCCGACGCCGGCATCAACTACGAGACGCAGGACTGGGTGCGCGAGGTGAAGGGCCTGACCGCCAAGCGCGGCGTGGACATCGTCGTCGAGCACGTCGGCGAGAAGACCTTCTCGGGCAGCCTGCGCAGCCTCGCGAAGGGCGGCCGCGTGGTGACCTGCGGCGCGACCACGGGCCCGAAGCTGGAGGCCGACCTGCGCCCGCTGTTCTTCAAGAGCCTCTCCATCCTCGGGTCCACCATGGGCAGCCGCGGCGAGCTGATGCACGTCGTGGACCTGGTGGGCAAGGGACTGCTGCGCCCGGTCGTGGACCGCGTGATGCCCATGAGCGAGGTGCGCGCGGCGCACGAGGCCATGGCGAAGCGCGAGCAGTTCGGCAAGATCGTCCTCACACCCGGAGCCGACGCATGAGCAAGTCCATCGAAACCGTCGTCGTGCTGGGCGCCGGCACCATGGGCCGCGGCATCGCGCAGAACGCCGCCGCCGTCAAGTGCCGCGTGCTGCTGCTCGACGCCGACCTGGAGCGCGCCCGCGCGGGCCGCGACGCCATCGACGCCACGCTGACGAAGCTGGTGGCCAAGGAGCGCATCACGCGCGAGGAGCACGACCGCGTGCTCGCGCGCATCGAGGCTTCCGACGACCGCGCCGACGCAGTCTCCGATGCCGACGTGATCGTCGAGGCGGCGCCCGAGAAGATGGAGCTCAAGCAATCGATCTTCGCCGGTCTCGCGACCGAGGCCCCGAAGCGCGCGCTGCTGGGCAGCAACACCTCCTCGCTCTCGATCTCCGAGATGGCGAAGGGCTGCGGCGCCGAGGACCGCGTGATCGGCCTGCACTTCTTCAACCCGGTGCCGGTCATGAAGCTGCTCGAGATCGTGCGCGGCGAGTCCACGTCCGACGAGACGATCGCCAGGGCGCAGGAGTTCGCGACGCTGCTCGGCAAGGACGCGATCCTGGTCAAGGACAGCCCCGGCTTCGCGACCAGCCGCCTCGGCGTGCTGCTCGGCCTGGAGGCGATGCGCATGGTGCAGGAGGGCGTGGCCTCGGCCGGCGACATCGACAAGGCGATGGAGCTCGGCTACCGCCACCCGATGGGCCCGCTGAAGCTCACCGACCTGGTCGGCCTGGACGTGCGCATGGCCATCGCCGATCACCTGCACAACGAACTCGGCAGTGCATCCTTCGAGGTGCCGGACATCCTGCGCGAGAAGGTGGCGGCCGGCGAACTGGGCCGCAAGTCGGGCAAGGGCTTCTACGACTATGACGCCTGAGTCGACAGCGGAGCGGACATGCCTGCGCTGAGCGGACGTTCCGCGCTCGTGACCGGCGCCGCGCGCGGCATCGGCCGCGCGATCGCGCTGGCCCTCGCAGCCGAGGGCTGCAAGCTGACGCTGGTCGGGCGTCACGCCGACACGCTCGAGGACACCGCGAGCGCGTGTCGCAACGCGGGCGCCGAGGACGTGCGCTGCGTCGCGCTGGATCTGACCGACCGCGCCGCGCTCGCGACCTTCTGCCGTGACGAGGTTGCCGCCTTCGATGTGCTCGTGAACAACGCCGGCTGCGCGCCCTCGGCCCCCATCGAGCGCCACAGCGACGAGGACTGGGATGCCTCGATGGAACTCAACGCCTACGCGCCCTTCGCGCTGTGCCGCGCGGCGCTGCCGGCCATGGTCGAACGCGGGCGCGGGCGCATCGTGAACATCGCCTCGTCCGCTGCATTGCAGGGCTACGCATTCGTCGCGGGCTACACCGCGAGCAAGCACGCGCTGCTGGGACTGACCCGCGCGCTGGCCGAGGAACTCGTGCGCCGGCACAAGGACGCAGACGTGACGGTGAACGCCGTCTGCCCCGGCTTCGTCGACACCGAGATCCTGGACGAGACCGTGCAGCGCGTCGTGAAGGCTCGCGGCTGCACCGCGGAGGATGCCCGCGCCTCGCTGGGCAAGATGAACAAGGGCGGCCGGCTGATCACGCCGGACGAGGTGGCCGCAACGGTCGCCAAGCTGGTGCTCGAGGATCCCGGCGTCACGCGCGGCGCCGCCGTGGAGTTGGACGGCACCCCCCTGTAGGATCGCGCCATGGCCGAGAACTTCCGCGAAGAGATCGACGGAGACGGCGTCGCGCTGATCACCCTCGATCGACCCGACCGGCTCAACGCGCTGACCTTCGCGGTCTACCGCGAGCTGACCGACCGCTTCGCGTCGATGCGCGAAGACGACTCGGTGCACTCGGTCGTGATCACCGGCGAGGGCCGCGCCTTCTGCTCGGGCGGCGACGTCCGCGACATCATCGGGCAGCTCGTGGACATGCCGCACGACGAGGTGCTGGCCTTCACGCGCATGACCGGCGAGCTGATCGCCAACATGCGCAAGCTGGAGAAGCCGATCGTCGCCGCCGTGAACGGCGTGGCAGCCGGTGCCGGCGCGGTCATCGCGCTTGCCTCCGACCTGCGCGTCGTCTCCGAAAAGGCCAAGTTCGGCTTCATCTTCACCAAGGTCGGGCTGACCGGCGCAGACATGGGCGCCGGCTACCTGCTGCAGCGCGTGATCGGCCAGGGTCGCGCGGCCGAGCTCTTGCTGCTGGGCAACGTGATCGACGCGCCGACGGCCGACCGCTTCGGCCTGGTCACGCGGCTCGTCGCGCCCGAGCAGTGCCTCTCCACCGCGATGGAGATCGGCGGCGAGCTGGCGCGCGGCCCCCTGTCGGCCATCGCGACGACCAAGCGGCTGCTCGACGCCGAGTGGAGCATGGACCTCGACACCGCGATCGAGGCCGAGGCCCAGGCGCAGGCCATCCACCTGCGCGAGCCCGACCACCGCGAGTACCACGACGCCTTCACCAACAAGCGCGACGCGCGCTTCTCAGGCGCGAAGCGCGCGAAGGACGACGGCAGCGCGGCGGGCGGCGCATGAGCCGCTTCCGCGCCCACTTCTTCGTGTGCATCAACCGCCGTCCCGACGGCCACCCCAAGGGCTGTTGCGCGACCAAGGGCGGCGAGGATATCGCGAAGGCGATCAAGATCGGCGCGTACGAGGCCGGGCTCAAGGGCGTGGTGCGCGTGAACAAGGCCGGCTGCCTCGACGCGTGCGAAACGGGCGTGTCCGCCGTGCTGTATCCGCAGGGCGTGTGGTACCAGGGCATCACGATGGACGACGTGGACGAGATCGTGCAGCGCACGCTGATCGACGGCGAGATCATCGACCGGTTGGTGTTGCCGGCGGCACCCGCTCCGCAGGGCGACGGTTCGTGAGCCCCAGCGGGACCGCCGCCGAGGTGCGCGAGCGCGCGCGCGGGTTCGCCGCCGATGAGGTCGCGCCGCACGCCGGTGCGTGGGACCGCGCCGAAGAGATGCCGCGCGCCATCGTCACGCGGCTCGGCGAGTTGGGCTTCCTGGCCGGGCCCCTGCCCGAGGCGCTGGGCGGCAGCGGCTTCGACAACGAGACCTTCGTGGGCGTGTACGAGGAGATCGGCCGGGCCTGCTCGTCCGTGCGCGGCTTCCTGGCCGTGCACACCGGATTGGTCAGCCAGTGCATCGGCGACCACGGCACCGACGAGCAGCAGTCGCGCTGGCTCCCCCGCCTGGCGAGCGGCGAATGGATCGGCTGCTACGCGCTGACCGAGGAAGGCGCGGGCAGCGACGTGGCCGCGATCGCGACCACGGCCGAACGCGACGGCGACGACTGGGTGCTCAACGGAGCCAAGACCTGGATCACCAACGGCGGCATCGCCGACCTGGCGCTGGTCTTCGCGCGCACGGGTCCCGGCGAGGGCCGACACGGCCTGACCTGCCTCGTGATCGAGTTGCCCAGCGACGGCTGGTCGGCGCCACCGCTGGAGCACACGCCGCTCGGCCATCGCGCCTCCAACCACGCGCGGCCGACGTTCGAGAACGTGCGCGTCCCCGACGGCAACCGCCTGGGTGAGGTCGGCGCGGGACACACGATCGCGATGACCGCCCTCGACCACGGGCGCCTGGGCGTCGCGGCCGGCGCCGTGGGCGTCGCGCGGGCTTGCCTCGACGAGGCCATCAAGCACGCGCGCGAGCGCACCCAGTTCGGCAAGCGCATCGGCGACTTCCAGATGGTGCAGGCCGACATCGCCGACATGAGCGCCGAGACCGAGGCCGCCGCCGCGCTGGTGGCCACCGCCGCGCGCGCCGCCGACAGCAATGACCCCGACGTCACGCGGCTGACCTCGTCGGCCAAGCTGTTCGCGACCGAGGTCGCGCAACGCGCAGCCGACAAGGCCGTGCTGCTGCTCGGCAACCGCGGCTACGCCGACGGCAGCCCCGTGGAGCGCTACTACCGCGACATCCAGGGCATGCGCATCTACGAGGGCACGAACCACATCCACCGGTTGATCATCGCGCGCCAGCTCATCGGACGCCCTTGAGGCGGACGACGGTGAAGCGGCTGGCGGCCCTGCTCGTCGCCACGCTGCTCGCTCTGGCGGCGATCGAAGGCGGGCTGCGACTCTGGACGGTGCTGCCACCCGCGCCGCTGTTCGAGAGCGCCGGCGACGGGCGCCTGGTCACGAGCAGCGCCTGGCCGGTGATCGGGCGCGTCGAGCTGAACGAGTCGCCCAAGCGACTGCGCATCGTGTGGATGGGCGCGTCCACGGTGCAGGGCGTCCCCTTCCAGCCGGTCGTCTCGCCGCCGCGCTGGCTGGACCTGATCCTCGCCTGGCGCGGCGTGCGCGCGGAGGTCATCCCCGTCGCGGGCTCCGGCCTGGACGCCACCCGGCTTGCGAGCTTCATGCCCGACGTGCTCGCGCTGCAGCCCGACGCGATCGTGATCACGACGGGCCACAACGAGTACCTGCGCACGGGTGAGTTGCTCGACAAGCGCTGGTGGCATTCGCTTCAACTCGGCTGGCGCCTGAACATGCTGATCGAGGGCGCGGCGCGGCAGGTCGGGCGCATGCCCACGATCGAGCACGACTTCGACCACGACGCGATCATCGGCAACCTGCGCGACCGCCTGGCGGAGATGAACGCGCTGACCGCCGAGGCCGGCGTGCCGCTGGTGATGACCGTGCCCGTCTGCAACCTGGCCGACTTTCCCCCGGCGCTGGGCGACGACCCGCGCATCGCGCCGGGCCCCGACGCGGCCTGGTCGCTGGGACAGGAGGCGCTCGACCTGGGCAACACCCGGGCCGCGCTGGAGGCCTTCGAATACGCGCGCGACCACGACCGCTGGCCGCACCGCGCGACCGAACGCGTGATCGCAACCGTGAAGGAGAGCGCGCGCGTGCTCGTGCCGATCGACCGGATCATCCGGGATGCGAGCGAGAGCGGGTCGCCCGGCTTCGACCTGTTCATGGACCACTGCCACCCGAACCTCGAAGGCCAACGCCTGCTCGCGCTGGCGACCGCCGACGTGCTCGAGGACCTGCGCCTGTTCGAAGCGACGGGCCTGCGCGGACAGGCGCCGCCGGCCGCGGAGGTGCTGCCGCGCTTCGGCGTGAACCCCGGCGTGCGCAAGGCGGCCGAGGCGCGCACCGGTCGCGCGCTGGTGCGCTTCGCGCTGCTCTCCGGCAAGAACACCTCGGGGCGCGCGGGCAACATCGAGCTCGCGGCGCGCGACATGCTGCTCCAGGTCCAGGCCAGCGCGGAGGCGCCCATCGCCGAGATCGAAGCCAACCTGCTGCTGCTCGAACTGAAGATCGGCGAGGTGGACGCAGCCCGGGGCCGGCTGGCCTCCGCCCGACGCGACAACCCCGCCTCCGTCCAACGCCTGCAGTACCTGCACGACACCTACCCCTGGGTGCGCGAGGTCTTCGAGGAGAACGGCTTCCGGCTGTTTGACGGCGAACTGCTCTCGCTGCGCCGGCTGCCCTAGGCCGCGCCCGGGATCGGCGTCTGAAGGCGCCCTGCAACGCCACGTCTCTTGAGCAACCCGCGTCCAGCCGCTAACCTTCGCCCCCCTGTCAGCGACCCGCGCCGCCGCCCTCGCGGGCCGGCGCCAAGCGACGGATGGTGGGTGTAGCTCAGTCGGTTAGAGCGCTAGATTGTGGTTCTAGAGGCCGGGGGTTCGATTCCCCTCACTCACCCCATTCGCATGCACAGACGGCGTGAACCTGGTCGGGCATCCGAAGTGGATCGCCGAATCGACAGGTCGCGGGATGCCGCATAGACTCGACCTGTCGTGGGATCCGCCGTGGTCACCACGGTGTCGGGTGCTCGGCCGCGAGCCGACCGTCACGCACGAGAGAGGGCGAACCATGTCCAGGGACCGGAGGCGCGGTGTGCTCGGCGCCATGCTCGGATGCCTCGTCGCGCTCGGGTTTGCCCCACCCGCCATGGCGGACTCGGTCACCATCGACTTCTCGGCGACGCCGGGTCCGAACGGCATTCTCGGCGACTCCGATGACGTCCCGCTCGCCAACGACCCGGCGATGGGTGGCGACTTCGCAGGGAACGAGTTCGAGTCGGTCGGCATCAGCTTCAGCACGCCCAGTCTGCAGCTGAACCTCGGGTGCGGGACTCCGACGCCCTGCCTGGGGGCCGACAACACCGCCAACGACTTCAACGGCATCCTGGTGAGCACGTTCACGCAGTGCGGGGTCCCGAGCGCGGTGTCCGCGCTTCACGTGCGTGTCGTCAACGAGTTCCAGGCCAGTTGGACCAGGCTGTACTCCATCGATGGTTCTCTCGTCGCCGAGTACTTCGGGTCGTTCAGCCACACGGGCGGCACGCCTGTCGCCAGGTGCGAAACACAGCTCAACACCGACGCATGGGACTGCGTCATCTACACGCTGGTCGAGCCTCCTGGGCCCTGGTGCGACCTGGGAAACGCCCTCGCCGGCACGAACGGTGACCCACTGCTCGTCGGCTCCGGGCCCCTCACAGCCGGGTCGAGCGTCTCGATCGACCTCTCGAACGCATCGCCCGGGGCGCCGGCGTTCGTCACGATCGGGTTCTCGGCGATCAACGCGCCGTTCAAGGGCGGCGTGATGGTGCCGTACCCGGACCTGCTGTTCGGGATGACGATCGACCTGATAGGCGGAGCATCCTTGGCAGGCACCTGGCCGGGCGGCGTTCCGTCCGGCTTCACCACCTACTTCCAGTGGTGGATCGCGGATGCAGGCGGACCATCCGGGTTCGCGGCCTCCAACGCGATCTCCGGCACGGCCCCCTAGCCGCGTCGCCGCGATTCCGTCGCAAATCCGACGCCTTCGCGTCCGTGGTCGAATCCGACTGACGGGTTTACCGTGCGGTCATCTCTCCCGAGACGATCACGGGGGTGGCGCCGTGCCGGTGTCGCCCCGAGAGAGGAGACATCATGCGAGGACGATTCACGATCCTGCTGGCGACGGCGTTGCTGCTCGTCGGGACCACCGCGACCGCCCAGGACGCGGAGCTCTGCACCTTCACGGGCGTGGACACCGAGAACTTCGGCGCCGGGTGCGGCTTTCTTGCGCCGCCGGTGCTGACGATCGACTTCACGGAAGGCGACTGCACGCTCGACTTCGCCATCGACGCGCCGACCTGCTGCAACACCTTCGTGACCGGGCACTGGCTACTGGTCGGCACCGGGCTGCCCACGCCGGCGGGGCTGAACTCGCCGCCGTTCCTCCCCGGCTGTCAGCTCTGGGTCGACCCGTTCCTGGTGATCGGGCCGCTGCCCCTGACGAGCACCTCGATCGTGCTTCCGCCCATCCTCCCGATCACGCCCATCACGGTGCAGATCCAGGCGGTGCCGGTGTTCTTCACCACGATCGGCATGTCGACCGACCTCGGCACCACACAGGGCGTGGACCTGACGCTGATCAACTAGCGGAGCCGCTGGGCAGGACGCACACGACGGGCCGCGCGCGACCGCCCTGCGGTTCGATCGGTGGTACGCTGATCGCGCCCGATCGCCTTTCTCCGATCCGGAGCCCGTCATGATCCGCCACGCCTTCGTGATCGCATTGCTCGCCCTGGCGCCGGGAGCGCCTGCCGTGGCTGCCCAGACCGACCTGTGGACGGTGAACGTGGACGGCTCGGGCGACTTCACCAGCGTGCAGGCCGCCGTGGACGCCGCGGCCCCGGGTGACGTGGTGCTGATCGCCCAGGGCGTCTACATCGAGTCCGTCGTCGTTTCGGGCAAGGGACTGACCCTCATGGCACCGACGGGTGGGCTGCTCATGACTACTTTCGCGCTCGGGCCCGCCGAGCCGTCGCTGCACGTGCGCGACCTGCCCGCCGACCAGGTCTTCGTGCTGGACGGCTTGACCGTGTTCAACGGCAACGCGCACACCTCCGCCGATCTGCTGATCGAGGACTGCGACGGGGCTGTCTGGCTGCAGGACGTCTTCGCCGACAGCTATGGCGCCCCGTCACTGCGCGTGACCGGCTCGGCTTCCGTCGTCATCGCTGACACGATGTTGCAGACGAACCTCGTCTCGCCGCTGCCCGACGGGACGCCCGTGCCCGGCCCCGGGGCCGTGCTCGAGAACTCCACGGTCTACAGCTACGAGTCCGACTACTCCGGCTCGCACGGGGCGCTGCAGGCGCTGGGTGTCCCCACCATCACCGGACCGGCACCGGGGGGCCCGGGGATGTTCGTGCTGGACTCGGTCGTGCACGCGTCGGGCGGCTTCGCCGGCGGCTCGAACGGAGGCACGTTCATCGACGGGGAATGCCAGGTCGGTGGAGATGGCGGCGACGGCGTGCTGTTGGCGGCCGGCGGGCTGGGGACATCCGCCGTCGTGCTGCGCGACGTCGGCGTCAGCGGTGGCTCCGCGGGAATCCTCGACCCGAAATGCGCTCCCCCTGCCGCGGATGGCGTGCCCATCAACGCGCTCGGGGGAACGGTGGATGTGCAGACCATGCCCAGCCGCTCGCTGGACCTCCCCGGCTCGGCCCAGTTCGGGCAGTCGTTCCCGATCGAGGTGGACGGCGAACTGGGCGACACGGCATGGCTCTTCACCGCGGCCGCGCCGATGATCGGAACGCAGGTCGCGGGCCTGGACCTGCATCTCGACCTGGCCTCGCTGACGATGGTCTATGCACTGCCCCTGTCGCCCTGGGGCGACCTGACGCTGAACGTGACCGTCGCACCGCTGCCCGGCGCCCCCGAGGTGGTCCAGCTGCCGATCCAGGCGGTGTTCCTCGACACCGTCGGCGGCCGGCAGGAGAGCGCTCCGACGATGCTCGTCCTGCATTGACGGACGCCTGACGCGGCGGTCACCGGTCCATGACGAGGTCCGGCATCCGTGTTCGGCGGTCAGCGCCTGACCCGCGTCAGGCGGGAACGAGCGTCAGCCGCGGGGACTCCTCGATCGGCTCGGTGGCGCCGGAGCTCGAGCGCTTCTGCCTGCGCCGGTTCGCGGTGACGCCCGCCGCCTGGAACTTGTTCTCGATGTCCTTCTTGTCGATCGCGCGGCGCCAGGCTTCCTCGGCCGTGATCGTGCGGTCTCGGAGGAGGTGCATCAGCGAGTCGTTCAGCATGCGCATGCCGGCCTGTTGGCTGAGCTGCATCGTCGAGGGGATCTGGTGCGTCTTGCCCTCGCGGATCGCGGTGGCGATGGCGGTGTTCCCAAGCAGGATCTCGAAGGCCGCGACGCGCCCGCCCTTCTTCCGCTTGCACAGCATCTGTGCGACGACGCCCTTGAGCGAAGACGAGAGCATGCTGCGGATCTGCGACTGACGATCGGCCGGGAAGATGTCGATGACGCGGTCCACCGTGCTGGCCGCGGTCGTGGTGTGCAACGTCCCGAACACCAGGTGGCCCGTCTCGGCCGTCTCGATCGCCATCTCGACCGTCTCGAGATCGCGCATCTCGCCCACGAGCACGATGTCCGGATCCTCGCGCAGCGCCGAGCGCAGCGCGCGCTTGGAGCTGCCCGTGTGCCGGTGCAGCTCGCGCTGGTGCACCAGGCAGCGCTTGCTGTCGTGCATGTACTCGATCGGGTCCTCGATCGTGATGACGTGGTCTTCGCGCCGGTCGTTGATGTGGTTGATCATCGCCGCCAGCGTGGTCGACTTGCCGCTGCCGGTCGGACCGGTCACGAGCACCAGACCCTTGTTCAGCGAGCAGAGCGCTTCGACCGAATTGGGCAGACCAAGCTCCTCGAGGCTCATCACCTCGTTGGGGATGATCCGGAACGCACCGGAGACGCCGCTCTTGTCGCGGTACAGGTTGGCGCGCAGTCGCCCGACGCCGGGCACCTCCAGCGCGAAGTCGGTGTCGTTGTGCTGCTCGAACTCTTCCACGTTCTCCTGCGGAGCGATCTCGAACAGGATCTTGGTCAGCTGCTCGTCGTCGAGCAGTTGCCCGCCCTCGATCTTGCGGATGTCGCCGTCCACGCGGAACAGGGGCTCGTGGCCCGGGGTCAGGTGCAAGTCGGACGCACCCAGGTCCACCATCTGCTTCACGTACGCGTGGATCTCGCTCATCGCCTCGTCTTCCCCGTGGAGGTGCAGGTCGTCGCGGCGTTGACGCGCCCCGAGCCGAGGCCTCATCGAGTCCGGAACGCTCGTTCCTTGAGGAACTTCGGCATACCCATGCCCATCAGCACGGCGCCGGCGAAGGGCAACAGCAAGGCGACCACGCGCAGGCCGAACCAGCCGTCTCCGCTGACCCCGCCGAGGACTAACGTGGATAGGCCATAGCTGAGCACCAGCGCGCCGACGACCAGGCGCCAGCCCGCGGGGGCCGACTCGCCGGGTGCGCGCGGCGCAGGGCGCTCGAAGCGCGCGAAGACCAGCGAGAGCAGCGCCAGCGCGACGATGTAGGCGCCCACCCACGCGGGGCGCCAGCTCCACCAGGCCGAGGTGCCGGGGGTCAGCTGCAGGCCGATTCCGCCCAGCAGCGCCGCCAGCCCGAACACCAGCGTGCTCGCCGTGAGGTGCCAGAGGTAGACGGTCATGATCATGCCGTTGATCAGCACGGTGGCCGTCCAGGCGCGACCGCGCTCCAGCCAGCGGCGGCCGGGGGCTTCCAGCATCAGCAGCAGCCCCCCCTGGAAGGCGCCCAGCGCGAGCAGCGTGATCTTCGGCGGCTGCGTGTTGCTGACGGCCTCGCCGGGCACGCCGACCATGCTGTGCGGGTACGGCCCGAACTTGATCAGGAGCACGAGCGCGGCCAGCCCGCCGACGCACCACGGCAGCGCGCGTCGCAGGCCGCCCAGCCGACCGTCGCGCCAGGCGTAACCGAGCTGGTGCACCGCCAGCCACACGAAGGCGTAGTTGGACCATCCCAGCCAGCGCCAGCTCTCGAAGCGGAAGAAGACGACGTCGACCACGACGGCAGCCGCGACCAGCGCCCAGAACGACGCGAAGCCGAAACGTCGCCACGCGCCGTACGTCACCGGCGCGAGCAGCACGACACCGACGTACACCGCCAGGAACCAGGTCGGGATCAGCGCCATGCGTGAGCCGACGCTGATCACCTCGGGGTTCACGCCGCGCCAGTTCGCGACCGCGGCGATCACGGCCCAAGCGACGAGCACGGGCAGCAGCGGCCCGACCAGCCGGCGCAGCCGGTCCGAGAGCCAGTCGCCGTAGGGCCGGGCGTCGCGCTTGGCGGCCTCCCAGGTGATGCCGTTGCTGAAGCCGCCGACGATGAAGAAGACGGGCATGACCTGGAAGCCCCAGGTGAGCCAGCGGGTCCAGGGCGCCAGGTCGAGCATGTGGCCGGCGCGAATCTGCCCGGCCTCCATGTAGGGCGCCGCCATCACCCAGTGGCCGCAGACCACCGCGAGGATCGAGACCGCCCGCAGGAAGTCCACGTAGCGGTTACGCGACGCGGGCGTCTTCGCGGCGGCCGTGGCCGCGCGCGCCCACAGCGACGAGTTGGATCCTTCCTGCGACATGACGGCACCCCCCGCAGCGCGTGGACCGAGTGTGACCCTGCCGACACCGGCAGTTCAAGGCGGCGCGGGACATGCGGGGGGACGATTGGGCAGAATCCTCCCTCGAACCCAGGGAGAGAGTGATGGTCAGCGCCAAAGGACGGCCGTACGACTGGGGGTTGCGGATCTACCGCGACCTCTTCGATCTCGAGGCGCTGCACTTCGGGCTGTGGGAAGAGGGCGAGGATGTCTCGCTCGAGAACATCCACGTCGCGCAGCAGCGCTACACCGACCGGCTGCTGGCCAGCTTCCCCGAGGGCGTGAAGAGCGTGCTGGACGTCGGCTGCGGAACGGGCAAGACCTCCGAGCAGCTGCTGGACGCCGGCTACGAGGTGGACTCGCTGAGTCCGTGCGAATACCAGGAGGGGCTCGTGAAGGAGCGCCTCGGCGACCGCGTCACCTTCCACCGCTCGACCTTCGAGAAGCTCCGCACCGACAAGCGCTTCGACCTCGTGCTGATGAGCGAGAGCTGCCAGTACATCGAGCCGACGGAAGCATTCAAGCAGGCGCGCTCACTGCTGAACCCGGGCGGCCACCTGCTGATCTCCGACTACTTCCGCAAGGAGAAGACGCGCTACTACCGCGCGTGCCACGTCTTCGCGCCATTCATGAAGCAGGCCGAAGAGGACCGCTTCGACCTGCTCGCGGACGAGGACATCACCGACGCGGTCACCCCGATGCTGAAGTTCGCGGAGGGGATCTACGAGGACTACCTGCTGCCGATGGCGAACGTCGCCGGCGAGTGGGCGTTGCGCGAGTACCCGCGCACCTCCTGGCTCGGACAGAGGCTGTTCCGCAAGAAGGTCGGCAAGATGAAGCGCTCGATCTACGAGGACATGCCGGAGAAGTACGACGGCAAGCTCTTCGCCGAGCGCATGACCTACCGGATCATGCTGTTCCGGCCCGCGGAGTTCGCCGCGACGAGCTGACCGGCGCGGACGCCCCGTTCCGGCAAGCGCGCTGGATTCGGCCTTCGCTTCGCGGCAGGCTCCCCCTGTGGGAACGGGGAAGTTCTCCGCGCATGTGTCCAGTTCACTCGATCCGGAAACGGGGAAGGGGTTCGCGTCGATGGCCAGTCGCATCTGCTACCGCAGCCTGCACCGCTACAAGTACCAGCTCATGGAGGAGTACACCTACGCCACGGGCTTCTCGATGGAACAGACCGTCCGCACGGGCCAGGACTACATCGTCCTGCAGCAGGACGGGATGCTCACCTTGAAGAAGGGTTACGCCTGGGACGGCCCGAGCGGCCCGACGGTGGACACCAAGAACTTCATGCGCGCCTCGCTCGTGCACGACGCGCTCTACCAGCTCATGCGCGAGGACCTCGTCGGCAACGGGGACGGCGTCCGCAAGCAGTTCCGCGAGGACGCCGACAAGCTGCTGCGCCGCATGGTGCGCAAGGACGGCATGAGCTGGCCGCGCTGGGTCTGGGTCTACCAGGGCCTGCGCTTGTTCGGGAACGCCGCCGCCGAGAAGAAGACCCCGCCCACCAACGAGTACGCGCCGTAGCGGCACCCGCAGCCAAAAGCCACGGTGTCCTCTAGGGCATGGTGAGTTCGATGCCGTTCGATGCCGCGTAGCCCACGCGGCCATCCGGATCCGAGATCCAGCACTGCATGTACATCTTGAAGCCCGACGGCAGATCGCTCGGCCAGACCGTGTTGAGGTTTATGTTGCCAGAGCCGTTCGTCCAGAACGCGAGGAGGTAGGCGGGTGGGCTCGGATTCGGGACCATCACGCCGCCCTTCGACGGCGCGTCGATGCGAGCGGCACTGAGCACCAACCACACGATCGAGACCGGAAGGGTGTTGTGGCAGTGCAGGTCGAAGTCATCCGCGATCACCAGAGTCCCCCTGGCGTAGAGCAGGGGCTGGCCATCCACTCCGGGCATCCCGTGGCCGAGGTGTTCAAAGGACGAGCGCTCGTGGGCGCCCATGTCGATCATCGGGGCCGTACCGAATCCAGTGTCGACCACGTTCAGGTCATCGGCAAGGCGCACCTCGAGGTCCACGTCGAGTGGCAGCTTCAGCAAGTACTGGTCGTCGTGATCGACATCAGCATCATCGGGGGGGAGCAGTGAGGCGCGGCCCGCGTCGATGCACGGCGAGTCGAAGTCGAGCCGATAGTCGAAGTTCTGCCAGTCGACGAACGATGCCCCCGCGTCGATGTTCCCTGCGCCGCTCGCGCCACCCTGGACGTTGCAGTACCGATAACTGACGACGCCCTGCTTCTGGTCGGGCACATTGCCGCGGACGACGCTGTTGAAGACCTCCACGTCCGTGCCGAGACCACTGCTGTGGATGCCACCCGCGAGGCGGCCTCCCGTCGCGCCTCCGGACCCTCCTGCCCCGCCGGCGCCCCCGAACCCGGCCACGTTGACGTGGATGTTCGAGGACCCCACCTCGAGTCGTGCCACCGAATGCAGCCCACCAGCACCTCCGTCGCCGCCGGCCCCACCCGGGCCAATGGAGCCGCCCGCCTCCGTCGAGGAACTCTCTGCCTGGCCTCCTCCCAGACCACCACGTCCCCCAGCGCCCCCGGTGTTCTGGGCAATGATCGTGCAGCTGAACGCCTCGTGCGTGAGCAGGTTCGTGAGCCCGTAGCGCACGCCGCCTGTTCCGCCGTTCCCGCCCAGTCCACCCACGCCTCCGGTCGCGCCGTCGCCGCCCGTCCCTCCCGCACCACCATCGCCGCCCGTACCGCCGACGCTCACGAACATGCGGCAACTCACGAACCGGGCCTTGCCGTAGGTCACGTAGGCGGCACCACCCTCACCACCCAATCCGCCAGCCCCACCAACGCCTCCGTTGACAAACGTAAGCCCCCCGCTCGTGCTGTTGCCACCGCTGCCACCGTCGCCGCCATCACCAGCCACGTTTCCCGTGAACGTGCAGCCCACGATGAACGAGTCGGGGAAGGAGCCCAGAGAGGGCGGAGTGATCGAGAGGCCACCACCGCCGCCGCCTCGACCGCCGTCTCCACCGGACGTTCCAGCGACCACCCCGAACGGCGGGATCGCCGGACCTGCAACTCCATTCCCACCAATGCCGCCCGCGCCTGAGCGATTGTTGGTGACCTGGCAGTTTTCGATTCGCGGCGACGAGGCACTGCTGACGTGGATGCCCCCACCGTGTCCGCCGACGCCACCGTCCTGCCCGTGCTGAGGCTGGCCGGACTTGCCCGAGCCGCCAATTCCTCCATCGCCAGCCGCGCACTCCAGGATCACGCAATCCCGGATCGTTGGAGAGCTGCTGACGATGAGCACACCCCCGCCCGAACCTCCGGCCCCTCCCGCTGTCGGCGGCACCAGAATCGTCCCATTGACTCCAGGTGTCCCGTCCGGCGCCTTGCCGTTGCGGATCGTGAAGCCTTCGAGGATCGAGTCGGGGCCCTCGCCGGTCTGGAAGAGCACGCCGCGACCTGACCCGCCCGCGTCGATCGTCGTGACGGCCGGCCCGCCGAACGAGCGCACGCGCACCGCCTTCCCGAGGAAGTCGATGTCGAACTCAGAGTAGGTGCCCTCGAACACCATGACCGTGTCGCCGTTGTTCGCGGCGACGATGCCCGCCTGGATGGTCGGCTGTTGCGTCGGCACCCAGATCGTGGTCTGTGCCATCACGGGAGACGCGGCCAGGATCAGGCCGAGCGCAAGAAGAACGCAGGTTCTGTTTCTCATCACCGAACTCCACACGGGTGGCATGACGTACCGCGAGCGGAGACGGCGCTTGGGAGTTGTGTTGCAACCGACGTGCCAACGCGAACGAGCGCGCAGGCGTGGCCACCGGACCGCTGCGCGGCATGCCCGGATCGATTCCGGGCGGGCCGGGGAGAATGGCCCGTTCACGCCATCGCCAGCACGCAGCGACTCGCGGATCGGCCGCTCGTTACGGAACGATCGTTACCGGACCGGCTGCACGGTCTCGAAGAGGCGCTCGTCGGGCGCGGGCTCGACCACAGCGGCAGTCAGCCCCGATAGAACCGGTGCCCAACACCTCGCTGTCGTCGGCTGACGCTAGAGCTGCAGTTCCAGGCAACCCAGGGCCGCCTCGCCGTCGACGCTGTTGTTGTTGACGACGTCGAGCGCGGCGCCGAGATCGGATGCGGTGACGCCCGGCGGCAGGAAGACGTTGCCTGCAATGTAGCCGTCCGTCACGGCGATGACCTGGCGCACCGTCCGGCCGAGCAGGTACACGGGCACGCAGCCCACGAACACGAGGTCGCCGGTCTTGATGACCGTGTTGTTCTTCAACCCGTCGAAGACGCCGGCGTCATCGAAGGCCACGTTCAGCTTGGCGGCGACGAGTTGCCCCGCGAGGACGCCTGCGCTGCTCACCAGCGGATTGACCTCGTCCGCCGTGAGTGGTCCCGGCGTGGAACCGTTCGGCAACAGGTCGGCCACGGCCTGCGAGGTCTCGAGCACCAGCGAGTACACGCCGTCGCCGTCGGGACCATCCGGGTCACCGAGCGTCATGCCGTTCGGGAAGACGCTGTCGAAGTGCAGGTCGCGGAAGCAGCCGGGGAAGCCGTCCGCCCCGCCGCTGCAGTCCTGGCCCCAGCCGCCCTGGGTGAACGAGTAGAAGTCGCCCGGGTCCAACTCACAGTCGCCGTCGTCCGCGGTCAGCGGAGCCATGTTCGAACGCCCGCCGACGCTGGTGTCCGTCGGATCGACGGCCACGAACTGGAAGTAGGCGGTCGTCCCGACGATCGGCGGGTAGCACTCCACCACGTGCGAGAAGCAGAGCGTGCCGCTCGGGGGAATCGTCATCGAGATGATCCCGGCGAACGGAAAGCCCAGGCACAACGGACCGAACTTCGTGTTCGTGGGACCGGTATCCAGGGCCACCAGCAGGATCGCCATGTATCCCGGCGGCGCCGTCATGCAGGTCAGGAAGCCCTCGCCGATCTCGACGGAGGTCGGCAGGCCGAGCGCGTAGCCCGGATCGCCCGAGCAATCCTGGGCCGGCACGGAGGGGGCGCACAGGGTCAGCGCGCAGACGAGGGCGACGGCGAGACCACTACGTCCCATGGTGAACTGCTCCGACTAGAGCCCCCCGGCCCGCGCACAGCCCTTCAGTCTAATCGACTTTTCTAGATATGTCTTTCGAAACGGCCACTTCGCCCTGAATTCTTGTGATCCCAGCCATGGGTGGCCCGGTCCGCACCTACCAGACCGGCTGGACGATCTCGAAGCGGCGGTCGCCGGGCACCGGCTCGACGCGCTCGGCAAGTTGCACCGGCGCTGAGCGTTTCACGTCCCAGCCGGCGCGGCGCGCGTTGCGGGCCTCGATGGGGCCTGCGCTTGTTCGGCGCCAAGGCGGCTTGCAGGAAGCCGCCCGCCACCAACGAGTTCGCGCCGTAGTCCAGCCGACTAGAACGTCGTGCCTTCGACTCCATTCGAGGCCGCGTATCCGACCGGGCCGTCGGCGTCCGCGATCCAGAACTGCATGTAGAGGTTCGTTCCCGGCGGGAAGAGCGCCGGCCAGGTGCCGGCGATCTCCACACTCCCCGAGGTATCCGAAGGAAAAGCGATGATGAGCGCCGGTGGGCTCGGGCTCGGCACCATCACGCCGCCCTTCGCGGGCGCGTCGATGCGGACCAGGCTGAACACCATGAAGGCCAGTGAGCTCGGCACCGTGTTGCTGCACCGCAGCACGAATGCGTCCCCCCCGGCAAGCGTTCCGACTCCGAGGAACAAGGGCTGACCGCTCACTCCCGACATCCCGTTTTCGAGGTTGTCCCAGGCCGAGCGCTCGTGGGCGCCCATGTCGATGTTGCTGCCGGCGGAGGGTCCCGTGTCGATCACGTCCAGGTCGTCGGCAGAGCGCACCTCGAGATCAACATCGAGCGGGAGCTTCTCTGCCACGTCACCATCGCGATCAACGTCCGCCGCATCGGCTGCTCGAAGGACCTTGTTCCCGGCATCGATGCACGGCGAGTCGAAGTCGAGGCGGTAGTCGAAGGTCTGCCAACTGACGAACTGCACGCCGGCATCGATGTTGCCCGTGCCGGGCGCCCCACCCTTGATGTTGCTGTACTCATAGAGCACGGATCCCTGGTGTTCGTCAGGGCTGTTGGCACGGACGATGCTGTTGAAGACCTCCACGTTGGTGCCTTGGAGGATGGTGCCACCGTCGTGGATACCGCCGGCAAGGCGACTGCCTGCCGCGCCCGGCGATCCGTCAGGGCCCGATCCCCCGAGGCCCTGGCCGCCGGGCCCTCCGGCGCCGCCGGTGCCGCCGAACGCGGCCACGTTGACGTGGATGTTCGAGGACCCCACGTCAAGCCGGGACACCGAGTGCAGGCCACCCGCTCCACCGTCGCCCCCGGCTCCACCCACACCACCGGGTCCACCCACCGCACCTTCGTATCCACCGAAGCCCCCCTGACCTCCCACGCCCCCGTTGCCTCCGTTCCCTCCGTCGTTCTGAGCGATGATCGTGCTGCTGAAGGCCTCGTGTACCTGCACATTCGTCGCCCCGTAGCGCACGCCGCCTGTCCCACCGGTCCCTCCCGCCCCCCCCGATCCGCCTGGGATTACCGGCGAGCCGAAAAAAGCCCAACCGCCCACGCCTCCTGCACCGCCATGGCCACCTCCGCCACCAAAGTTCTCGAACATACGGCAGCCCACGAAGCGGGCCTTCCCGTAGGTCACGAACGCGGCACCTCCTTCACCGCCCGGACCGCCCGCTGCGCCGTCACCGGCCAACTCGAGAGCCGCGGCATCGCCACCTCGCCCGCCGCTGCCACCGTAGCCCGCATAATTGGAGGTGAACTTGCAACCAACGATGAACGACTCGACCGACGACAAAGTAGGCGGAACGATCGAGAGCCCACCGCCGCTGCCGCCCCGACCACCGGCCCCGGCGCTCCCTCCCGGCAATCCCGAGAACTCGGCCGAAGCTCCGTCACCTCCGTCCCCACCCTGGCCAGCCTGATTGCCGACAAACCAGCAGTTCTCGATCCGGGGCGACGCGACTCCTGCCACGTGGACTCCACCGCCGTGTCCACCGTCGCCGCCATCCTGCCCCGCGCCGATGGAATCCGTCGGAGCCGTACCGCCGTTGCCGCCGTCGCCCGCCGCACAGAGCCAGATCACGCAGTCACGGATCGTGGGTGAACTGTTGACGATGAGAATGCCCCCCCCCGAGCCGCCGGCGCCACCAGGCGTCGGCAACTGCCCGCCCGGGATACCCGGGAGACCCGGTGCGCCGTCGGGCGCCCTGCCATTGACGATTGTGAAGCCCTCGAGGATCGAGTCGGGGCCCTCACCGGTCTGGAAGAGCACGCCGCGACCCTGCATCAGCGCGTTGATCTTCGTGTCAGCCGCCCCGCCGAACGAGCGCACGCGCACCGCCTTGCCCAGGAAGTCGAGGTCGTGCTCGATGTAGGTGCCCTCGAGCACCATGACCGTGTCACCGTTGTTCGCGGCGGTGATGGCTCCTTGGATGGTTGGCTGCTGCGTCGGTACCCAGATCGTGACCTGCGCCGTCACGGGGCGCGCAGCCAGTACAAGGCCGAGCGCGAGAAGAACGCGCGTTCCGTTTCTCATCACATCTCTCCGCTGACAGGACAAACCCTGGGCGGAGACGGCGCCCAGGCGTTGTGCTGCAACTGATGTGCCAACACGGATGCATGCACAGCGGCGGTCAGAGCGCAACCACCGGGCGTGGTACGGATCGATTCCGAACCGTTCGGGGGATATGACCCGACGCGCGCAATCCACCCAGCGCAGGAACGCCGGTTACGGAACGCCCGTCACCAGACCGGCAGGACGATCTCGAACAGACGCTCGTCGTACACGGGCTCGACACGCTCGGCGAGTTGCACGGGCGCCGACCGTCTCACGTTCCAGCCGGACGTGCGCGCACGACGCGCCGCCAGCGCCAACTGCTCCTTGGTCCACACCTGCGACTCGTCGTGGGCGTAGACGGCGTGCAGGTTCAGCAGCGTGATGCGGTCCACGCTGCTGTCCGCGCACGAGCGCTCGATGACATCGGCCAACTGCGGCGGCGGCGCGAAGACCAGACGCACGTTTTCGACGCCCCGCTCCTGAAGGGTCAGCAGCAGCGGGATGCCGTGGCCGCGGATCATCGAGTTGACCACCACCAGGTGCTCGGGCCGGTCGGACGCCACCAACGTGCGCGCCACCACTCGATGGTGGTCCTCGAACAACGTGTGGTTCTTGTAGGTGGTCAGGCCGGTCGCGATGGCCAGCACGATCGCGCCGACGCCCAGGGCGACGTGGCGCAGCCAGTGGCCCGAGAGGACGGACCAGCCGCGCATCACCAGCAGAAGCAGAAGCGGGAAGAGCAGCAGGCTGGTCTTGGTGATCGCCGCCGTACGCGTGCCGTGCAGTGCATCCGCCAGGACGATTCCCGCCGGGTAGAGCGGCGTCGCCATCAGGAAGGTGCGCGCGATGCGGTCGTTGCCCGGCGCCTCGTCGCGCTTCGCCAGCGAGCGCAAGACCAGCACCAGGCTCAAGACGCCCAGGACCAGCAACCCCCACTGCAACATCCAGCGCTCGGGACCCACCAGCGCGTCGCCCAGGAAGAAGGTGCCCAGCAGCCGACCCGCCACACCGGTCGGACTCGGGCCCACCGAGCCCAGGTAGTAGGAGGGCACGGTGCCGGTCAGGTCGAGGTGCTTGCTGAGCGTGGTCAGCCAGGGCAGGAAGCCCGCGGCCACGACGGCGGTTGCGATCGCCAACGCGCCGAGTTGCGGCACACGGCGGTCGCGCGGTGCGCGCAGGGCGACCAGCCCCAGGAACGCCCCGTGCCACGCGACCACGAAGGCGTAGTGGTAGATCGTGTAGAGACCGATGATCGAAAGCGCGACGAAGGCGATCCGCGCGCGGCGGCGCGTCCGCGCCTCGTCCTCCGCGATCGCCAGCGCGGCGATCGTCGCCCACACCGCGATCGCCATCGTCATCGCGTAGGGCCGCGCAAAGGTCGCGATCGTGATGAACCACGGCGAGAGCGCCGCCAACAGCATCACCCACGCGCCGCTGCCCGGCCCCGGCGCCACCCGTCGCGCCAGCCGCGCCAACCCGAGCAGCGCGAGCATCGAGAAGACCAGGCTGGGGATGCGCAGCACCGCGCGCCCCACCCCGGCCACCGACGTCCAGGCGTGCATCACAAGGTAGTAGGCCGGCGGGTGCGGGTTGATCCACAGCGCCGCGTCGGACACGACCCGGCCGAAGCCGCGCTCGGCGCGTCCGTCCACGCAGGCGTAGACGTCGTCGATCGGCACCGGCAAGAACGTACCCACGACCTCGGCCTGCACGCCGCCGACGCTGATGTCGAGCGTGACGCCCTCGTCGTGCCCGATGCCGAACAACATCCCGTTGGCCAGCGCGGCCGCCACGAAGAGGAGCAGGACAGCGGCGCCGCTCTTCACGATCCGCGCCAGGAGTCCCCGACCTCGCGCATGAGGTCGTTCACGAGCGTGTCCATCTCGGCCTCGAGCTCGGGCGACTTGCCGACGAGGTTGTCCTGCTCGTGCGGATCGTTCGCGACGTCGATCAGCAACCAGGGCGCGTCTTCGCGCCGCGCGTAGAGGTGCGTCGCGGTGCGCACGCCGCGCCACCCCGGCCAGGGCTCGCCGCGCGGCTCGTGCGCCGCGAGATACGCCGCCTGCTGGCGCGCGGCGCCCGGCACGCCGCGTAGCGCGGCCGAGAGGTCGGTGCCGACCACGCCCGCGGGCGTCGGCACGCCCATCAGGCCGGTCAGGGTCGGGAAAATGTCGGGCGAGCCGATTGGCATGGTCGTCACCTCGCCCTCGGGCAGCGTGCCCGGCCAGCGCATCAGGAAGGGCACGCGCGTGGACTCGCTGTACGGCACCTCCTTGCCGGCCAGGCCGTGGCTCTGCAACTGCGCGCCGTGGTCGGAGGTGTACATCACCAGCGTGGACTCGGCGCCGCCGAGCTTGCCGAGCCCGTCCACCAGCCGACCGAACTCGTGGTCGATGGCCTCGATCAGCGCGTAGTACATCGGCAGCGTCTTGCCCTCGATGACCTCGCGCGGTCCCTCCGGCACGTTGGGCGGCGCGCTGATGCCGTCGTAGTGCTTGAACTCGTCGGGCGGGTCGAACGGACCGTGCGGCGGGCCCCACGAAAGGATCAGCACCCAGGGCCGATCATCCGCGGCCTCGATGAAGTCGAGCGCGAGGTCGGTCTCGACCGTCGGCACGAACGTGCCCTCGCCTTTCAGCATGCGCTGGTCGTTGGTGATGAAGCGGTGGCGCCAGTAGTCGTGCTTGGGCGTGGCGCCCACGTACCAGTCGTCGTTGAAGCCGAAGCGCAGCTTGCCGCGCGGCACGTTCGCGTTGCCGAGGTGCCACTTGCCGATGTAGCCGCAGCGGTAGCCCGCCCGCGCGAAGGTCTCGCCCAGCGTGGGCAGGTCGCCCGGCCGCCACTGGTCGAAGGCGTCCACGCCGAAGTTGCGCTCGGACGTCTCGCGCAGGTTGCCGGCGGGTACGAACGGCGGCCGGTTGTTGAACATGCCGTGATGGTGCGCGTACGCGCCGGTCATCAGGCTGGCGCGGAACGGGCGGCAGAGCGGCGTGGTCGAGACGGCCGCGTCGAGGCGCAGCCCCTCCTGCGCGAACCCATCGAAGCGCGGCGTGCGGATCTGGCTCTCGCCGTAGCAGCCGGTCGAGCTGGCGCGGTGCGCATCGGAGAGCACGAGCAGGATGTTCGGGCCGCCCATGCGGCGCTTTTCGCCGGCGCAGCCGGCGAGCTGGCTGAGCACGGTCAGCGCGGCGGAGCCCTTCACGAAGGTGCGGCGTGTCAGCCCGTCGGCACGCTGCCTCACCCCGCTCTCCTCCGTCGCTGCGCGCGCGGCGCGCGCCTCGGGCACCGGGCGACGATCGCCCCGTGGTGGGCCAACCCTAGCAGGATCAAGGCCTCGTGGAAGCGCTGCGCGGTGCCGCGTGCGCCGGGGCCGGATGGGCTTCAGGCCGGCCCGTCCGGGTTCCGAAGCAGGGATATACTGAATGCCCGACTGCCGCGGCGCCGAACCGGGCCCTCCCCCGTGACGCAGCGGCAGCCGTCCCGCCGCCCGACATGCCCGTTGCGGATCGCACCATGGCCACCTCGCTCACGCGCGCGGCGCTGGCACTCGCCGCGCCGCTCTGCCTCGCCCTGCTCGCCGCGCCCACCCCGGCGCAGCTCGCCGACCTCCAGCCCGGCCCGAACTTTGCCGACGGCGTTCCGCAGTTCGGCAACGGCCGCAGCGAGAACATCGACCTGGGCGACGTGGACAACGATGGCGACCTCGACGCGATCGTCGGCAACGGCGGCGACGGCGTGGACGAGCCCAACCGCATCTTCATCAACAACGGCGGACTGCAGGGCGGCACGGTCGGCACGTTCACGAACGAGACCTCGACGCGCTTCGCGGGCGTGCCCAACGACCGCACGCGCGACATCGAGTTCGTGGACTTCGACAACGACGGCGACCTCGACATCTACGTGTCCAACCGCGGCACGGTCGGCGAGAACGGCCAGCCCAGCCGCTTCTACACCAACCTGGGCGGGCTGCAGGCCGGCACGATCGGCTTCTACGCCGAGGAGACGGACTCCCGCTGGGGCGTGCTGCTCTCGGTGCCCCCGGCGCGGCAGATCCTGGGCGGAAACCAGGGCCCGTTCCGCGACTTCACCTGCGACTGCGACTTCGGCGACCTCGACGACGACGGCGACCTGGATCTGTTCCACAGCAGCTACGGTCCGGCCATCGACGGCAGCGAGCCCAGCCGCGTGTTCCTCAATGACGGCACGGGCGTGTTCGACGAGGTGTTCCCCTGGGTCGACCCGGCCGCGGACATCTCAACGCACACGCTGGACATCGACCTGGCCGACTTCGACGGCGACTTCGACATCGACGTCGTGAACAGCAGCCGCGACAGCCAGGCGCGCGTGTTCATGAACAACCTCTACAACGGCATCGGCGGCACGATGTTCACGGACATCACCCAGACGGCGCTGCTGGACACCGGCGCGGGACAGAACGGCACGAACAACTACGAGTGCGAAGTCGGTGACGTGGACGGCGATGGCGACATCGACGTGTTCATGAAGAACTACGACAACTTCTGGGAGCGCATCCTCACCAACGAGGGCTTCACGCCGGGCGTCGGCTTCGAGTTCGAAGCGCAGACGACCTGGGTGAAGGGCGATCCCTTCGTGGACGAGACCGAGATCGACTTCGTCGACTACGACAGCGACAACGACCTCGACATCTTCGTCGCGAACTTCGTGGGCGAGAACTACCTCTACCAGAGCGGTCTCTCGCAGGGGCTCGACCCCGACACGCAGGGCCTCTATCACCGCACCGGCACGACCACCGGCGGCAGCCTGGCGGCCGGCGCCGAGATGCCCGTGATCGGCAACGGCGGGCAGTCGCTGGACGGCGAAGCAGCCGACATCGACAACGACGGCGACCAGGACCTGATCCTGGCCAACGACTTCTCGGGCACCCCCAACCGGCTGTTCGTGAATGTGCTGGGCGTGCCCGACACGCACGCGCCGAGCTTCCACAAGGTGACGGTCGCGGTCGACAAGCCGGCCGGCAGCACGACGCGCATCCACGCGGCGGTGCGCGACAACGCGCCCTGGTACATCGTGAACATGTACCGCACCAACCTGCTCTACAGCGTGGACGGCGGGGCCGACACGGTCCTGTGCATGACCAGCCAGGGCGCCCAGCAGTTCGTGGGCGTGATCCCCGACGTGAGCGGCGTGGTCAGCTACCGCGTCGAGAGCACCGACCGCGCCGGCAACACCGGCGTCTCGGGCTCGACCGTCCTCACGATCGGTCCGGGCGGCACGCCCTGGACCAACATCGGCTTCGCGCTGGCCGGCGTGACCGGCGAGCCCGGCCTGGTCGGCACGGGCGCGCTGACCGTCGGCAGCCCGGGTTCGCTCGAGCTGTGCAACGCGGCGCCGAACGCACTGGCGATGCTGTTCGCCTCGCTGAGCAGCACCCCCACCGCGTTCAAGGGCGGGACGCTCGCGGCGTTCCCCTTCGTGACCCTGTACGTGTTCGGCACGAACCAGGCCGGCGAGCTCGACCTGGCCTGGCCGTTCTTCCCGCCCGGCCTGCCCCCGGGAATCGATCTGTACGTGCAGTACGGCATCGCGGACGCGGCCGGCCCCTCCGGCGCGTCGCTGTCGAACGCGGTCCACGCGACGATCCCGTAGCGCGGCTTAAAGTCCGAGGAGGCCGGCAGCCGAAGGAAAGGGTGAGCCCACTCCTTCCGGACACCGCCATGGACCGCCCCGACAGCCCGCCGCCCGCCGACACGCCCGGCGACGAGCAGCCGATGGCCCGGTCCGGCGCGGTCGCCGCCGCGCCCAAGCCCGAGTTCAAGCGGCGCAACGCGGAGATGCAGTTCCTGCTCATCGCGATGGTGCTGCTGATGATGATCGCGCTGGCCGGCGTCCCGGGCGGGATGGAGAAGGAGGCCGGAGACGGCAGCGAGGCGCTCGAGTTGAGCTGGGCCCAGCGTCACGCGGCTGCGCACCCGGACCTGGAGCCGACGCTCCCGGTCGACGACGAGCCCGTCGCGCCCGTTCGCTAGCGGTCCGCCGATCGAACGCGGGCCGACCGTGCCCGTCGACAGGTGAGGCGCTAGACTGGCCCGCCCACGATCCGGGGGACACGTGGAGGCGGAGAGCATGGCGCAGACGTCGCACAGCCCAGCGGGGAAGCCGCGCCGCCTGTGGTTCAAGCTGACGCTTGCCGTGCTGCTGACGCTGCTGTTCGCCGAGGTCGCCGTGCGGGTCTACGAGGCGCGGACCGGCAAGGACCTCGCCGTCGACCTCGACGCCGTGTTCCGGCAGTCCGAGTCGCTCTACCGCCCCCACCCCTACATCGGGTTCGTGCCGCGGCCTGGCGCCGCCTCGAAGCCGGGCATGCTCTGGACCTACGAGGTCAACTCGCTCGGCTTCCGCGGCGCGGAGATGGACGCGGAGAAGCCGCCGCGCACCTTCCGCGTGGCCTGTCTCGGCGGCTCGACCACCTGGGGCGTCGGCGCGACGACCACCGCGGGCACCTGGCCCGCGCAGCTGCAACGGATGCTCCAGGAGCGGTTGCCTCCCGGCTCGCCCTACGACCGCGTCGAGGCGATCAACGCGGGCACCTCCGGCTACACGCTCATGGAGTCGTTCGTGAACTTCAAGATGCGGGTCGCGCCGCTGGAGCCGGACCTCGTCGTCGTCTACCACGCCGTCAACGACGCGCGCGTCATCGGCATCAAGGGCTTCAAGCCGGACTACACGCACGTACGCTCGCAGTACACCGTGCCCCTGCCAACCGCCTGGGACGTGGTGTTCCGCTGGAGCCATCTCTACGGCCTGCTGCGGCGGCAGTTCGGCGTGGGGCGCTCGACGATCTACGACTTCGCCTACAAGACGGCGCCCGAGGAGCTGCCGATGTCCGACCGGGTGGAGATCGGCCTGCCGACCTTCATCCGCACGCTGTCCGAGCTCGTCGCGGTCGCGCGGGTCAACGGGGCCGAGGTGGTGCTCACGACCTTCGCCTACGCGCCGGAGAAGCCGGTCTCCAACAACCTCCAGGCCTGGCTCCGCAAGTTCGGCTTCAAGCTGGTGGACAGCGTCAACGCCGCCACCGCCGGGGTCGCGGAGCGGCAGGGCGCGATGCTCGTGGACCTCGCCGGCCGGATCGACGGGGACGCCTCGCTGTTCACGGACCCGGTCCACCTCACCGACCAGGGCAATCGCGTGATCGCCTCGGAGCTGGCGGACGCCGTCGTGGCGTCCGGCCTGCTCGCCGGACCGCGCGCGCCGGGGCCCATCAGACCCATCGACACCGGGCGCTAGACCGGGGGCTTGATCGCGCCGCCCCTCCGCGGCAACAATCCCCGGTTCGACGTGCCTCCTTAGCTCAGTTGGTAGAGCAGCTGACTCTTAATCAGCGGGTCCAAGGTTCGAGTCCTTGAGGGGGCACCAACTCAGCCCAGGCTGAGCGACACCCGCCGCTCGAACGGCCTGCTGTTGCTGATCTCGCGCGCGCCGTCCAGGCGCGCGGCGCTACGGCCGGTGGATGGTGAAGGCCAGCCCCTCCGTGGCGTCACTTGCGCGCGGGCTGGGCACCGGTGTCGTGATGAACTGCACGAAGATCGTCAGCCCGTTCGGCAACCCGTTCGGCAACGGGATCGGGTACTGCACGCAGGGACCGGTCACGTTGCCGAAGGCGTTGACGCCGCCGGGGAACCCGGGGTCCACCCAGAGCTGCGTACCCGCACCGCCCACCGACGGACAGAAGTAGCCCGGGCCGGGGAAGCTGAAGTTGTAGACCAGCCAGACGAAGTGCCCCGCCGGCGCGTTGTGCAGCTCGAGACCGAAGCTCGGTCCGGGCGAACTCGACTGCCCGAACGAGCCGATGCGCGCATTGATGCGCGGCTGCCCGAACGTCACACCGTGACCCGCCATGGCCAACCCGGTCATGAACGCGTTCGTGGTCGTGCAGTTGACCGGCGTGTAGAAGGTCCCGGCAGCGGCCGCGCCGGTGTCGGTCACGTAATCCACGGTGCTCCCGTCGGTCACGTACATCTTCGTCGTGCCGGGGGGCGGTCCGCCGCTCGCGGGCCAGCCCGTGTCGACCGCCAGGCCGAGCAGCGGCGGAGCCAGCGTGCCGCAGGTGCCGGGAACCGCCAGGAAGCTCGGCGAGGCGACGCCACCGCCGATGAAGATGTTGTGCACGGCGCCGGCCGTGTCGGGCAGCCAGAGCGTGCCGCTGAAGGGGTCCCAGGACACGTCGGTCATGAGCCCCGCGCCACCGACGCCATGCGGGAACGGACCCGACACGAGCGTGGGCGCCAGGCAGTTGCCGTTCGACACGAACGCCGCCACCAGCAGGCCGTCGGTGACCCAGATCGCGGGCGTGCCCAGCGGCGTGACCGTGCCGCCGCGGCTGTCATGGCCCATGCCCGTGAGCGCCCCCATGAAACTCGGCGCCGGAAAGCTCACCAGCGGAATGCAGGACAGCGTCGGCGTGACGCACGGGAGATCGCCCGAGTACTCGTGGATCGTGCGCCCGTCGGTCACCCAGATGGTGTCGGTGATGCGGTTGGTCGCGACATCGCCGAGCAGCGAGCCGGCCGTCTGCTGCGGCGGCAACACGCCCGGACACGCGGTCCCCGGCGTGCAGACGTCGCGCGCCGTGTTCGGGAACCCGCACGGGCCGCCCGGCGTGGTCGTGTACTCCCACAAACGGCCGCTGCCGTCGCTGCTGAGCAGCCGCTGCCCTTGGGCCGGCGTCGCGCACAGCCCGATCGTCACCAACGAAACGCACGCCACCAACAGATGCAATCGCATCGTCACACCCCCCGATTGGAAACCCGCCCCGGTGCCGCCGCATCCCCTCGAGACGCGGCCCACCGGGCCGTCACCCTATGCGGCTTGACCGGATCCCCGATCGGATTCCCGCGCCGCGGCTAGTTGTCGAGCAGCTCCTCCAGCGCAGCGAGGCGCTCCTCCAGTTCGCTGATCTTCGCGTCACGCTCGGCGACCTGTGCGGCCAGCGCCTGGATCGAGACCAGGGCCACGCCGTCGGCGTCCAGCGTGCCGATGGCCAGCTCGCTGATACCCAGACCGAACGCGTTGCGGAAGTCCTGGGACGTCGGCCCGATGTGACGCACGCCGGGCTCCTCGACCTTGTACTTCCAGCTCGTGATCGGAAGCGCGAGCAGCTTGGCCAGGATCGCGGCCTTGTCCACCTCGTTGAACGACTCCTTGCGGTCCACGTCGGAGCTGTTCGTCCACACGCCGCCGTTGGTCAGGAACGCACCGGTGTCGGTGTTGATCGTGATCGCCGGCGCGATGACGGAACTGGCCCCGGTCTTGCCGAACCAGAACCCGCTGGCCGCACGTGCGGCGAACTGGTTGTTCGCTGCAGAGCTGAACGCCGCAGCGAGCGAGTCGGACCAGACGAACGAACCCGTGTTGGTCGCACTGGCGGCACGACCGGCGGCCAAGGAGTAGGCCCCGGCGGTGTTGCCCTGCCCGCCAGGCACCGCGCCGTACAGGCCCGAGACCGTGTTGAGCGCACCACCACCGATCACACCGTAGGCGCCGGTGACGAGGTTGGTGTCACCACCGCTCACCGTGCCCCAGGAGTTGCTGGCGGTGTTGTCCTCACCGCCGGAGATCGTGGAGTACGAACCGGACGCGGTGTTGTCCTCGCCGCCGCCGACGAAGGCCGGTGACGTGTAGGAGTTGTTGATGCCCCCGGTGTGCGGACCATCCGTGCCCGCGGGACCGATTGCACCGGTCGCACCCGTGGCTCCGGTCGGACCCGCGGCGCCGGTGGCGCCGGTCGGACCTGCGGCTCCTGCGGAACCCGTCGCGCCAGTCGCACCCGTCGGACCCGCAGCGCCGGTCGCGCCGGTCGGGCCTGCGGCCCCCGTCGCGCCAGCCGGACCGGTCGTGCCAGTCGGACCTGCGACACCCGTCGGGCCGGTCGGACCTGCGGCACCCGTTGCGCCGGCAGGACCGGTCGTACCGGTCGGGCCTGCGACACCGGTCGGGCCGGTCGGACCTGCGGCACCTGTTGCGCCGGCAGGACCGGTCGTACCGGTCGGGCCTGCGACTCCGGTCGGGCCGGTCGGACCTGCAGCACCCGTCACGCCGGTCGGACCTGCGGGACCCGTCGCGCCAGCCGGACCGGTCGTGCCGGTCGGGCCTGCGACACCCGTCGGGCCGGTCGGGCCCGCGGCACCCGTTGCGCCGGCAGGACCGGTCGTCCCGGTCGGGCCTGCGACACCGGTCGGGCCGGTCGGACCTGCGGCACCTGTTGCGCCGGCAGGACCGGTCGTACCGGTCGGACCTGCGACGCCCGTCGGGCCGGTCGGACCTGCGGCACCCGTCACGCCGGTCGGACCTGCGGGACCCGTCGCGCCGGCGGGACCGGTCGTGCCGGTCGGGCCTGCGACACCGGTCGGGCCGGTCGGACCTGCAGCACCCGTCGCGCCAGCCGGACCGGTCGTGCCGGTCGGACCTGCGACACCCGTCGGACCAGTCGGACCTGCGGCGCCCGTGGCGCCAGCGGGACCGGTCGTACCGGTCGGGCCTGCGACTCCAGTCGGGCCGGTCGGACCAGCGGCACCCGTCGCGCCGGCAGGACCGGTCGTACCGGTCGGGCCTGCGACTCCGGTCGGGCCGGTCGGACCTGCAGCACCGGTCACGCCGGTCGGACCTGCGGGACCCGTCGCGCCGACGGGACCGGTCGTGCCGGTCGGGCCTGCGACACCCGTCGGGCCGGTCGGACCTGCAGCACCCGTCGCGCCAGCCGGACCGGTCGTGCCGGTCGGACCTGCGACACCCGTCGGGCCGGTCGGACCTGCGGCACCTGTTGCGCCGGCGGGACCGGTCGTACCGGTCGGACCAGCGACGCCCGTCGGACCGGTCGGACCTGCAGCACCAGCGGCACCCGTCGCGCCTGTCGCGCCAGCGGGACCCGTTGCACCATCAGCTCCTGTCGGGCCGCCCGGACCGGCCGCGCCCGCGGCTCCTGTCGGACCTGCGGGACCCGTCGCGCCAGCCGGACCGGTCGTGCCGGTCGGACCTGCGACACCCGTCGGACCAGTCGGACCTGCTGCACCCGTGGCGCCAGCGGGGCCGGTCGTACCGGTCGGGCCTGCGACACCCGTGGCGCCGGTCGGACCGGCGGCACCAGCGGCACCCGCCGCGCCTGTCGCGCCAGCCGGACCCGTCGCACCATCAGCTCCTGTCGGGCCGCCCGGACCGGCCGCGCCCGCGGCTCCTGTCGGACCTGCGGGACCCGTCGCGCCAGCCGGACCGGTCGTGCCGGTCGGACCTGCGACACCCGTCGGACCAGTCGGACCTGCTGCGCCCGTGGCGCCAGCGGGACCGGTCGTACCGGTCGGGCCTGCGACGCCCGTCGGGCCGGTCGGGCCAGCGGCACCCGCCGCGCCTGTCGCGCCAGCCGGACCCGTCGCACCATCAGCTCCTGTCGGGCCGGCGGGACCGGCCGCGCCTGCGTCACCGGTCGGACCTGCGGCACCCGCGGCGCCATCGGCGCCCGTCGGACCTGCGGGACCAGCTGCACCATCAGCACCCGTGGGGCCGGCGGGACCGGCCGCGCCTGCGTCACCGGTCGGACCTGCGGCACCCGCGGCGCCGTCGGCGCCCGTCGGACCTGCGGGACCAGCTGCACCATCAGCACCCGTGGGGCCGGCCGGACCGGCCGCGCCTGCGTCACCCGTCGGACCTGCGGCACCCGCGGCGCCGTCGGCGCCGTCGGCGCCCGTCGGACCTGCGGGACCAGCCGAACCGGTCGCGCCGGTGGGACCCGTCGGACCCGCGCCGCCGGCTGCGCCGGTCGGTCCGGTCGGACCTGCGGGGCCGAAGAGACCGGTCGGGTTGCCGACCCAGTCACCGAAGGCGTTGATCACCGGGGTCGCGTTGATCGTCACGGTGTTCGGGTTGATGTCCTTGCCGGGCACGTCTTCGGCCTCGGCCGCCTGGCGCGCGAAGGGCGCAGCCGCGATGCGGAGGCGCGGCACCATCTCGGGATCGGCTTCCACAGCGATGCCGAGATGCAGGTTCGGGGTGTCGAAGAGGTTGGCGGGCAACGCGGAAATGTTGCCGAGCAGCGTGTTCATGACGCCGTTGAGCACGGTGATGCTGAGCGTCTCCTGCCACAGCAGCGTGCCCCCCGACGGCGCGTCGTAGATGCGCACGGTGACCGAGTAGCTCCCGTTCAGCGGCGTGCCGCCGGCGTCCGCGAGGCTGCCCTGCAGATGCAGCAGGTTGGGCGTCGTCTGGGCGGGGGCCGCGCTAGCCAACAGCGCCAGCAGCAGAAGGGGAAGCAGGAATCGCATGCTCTTGATGAACGTCATGATCTCAGGTGCTCTTCGAAGACGTGGAAGCGAGTTCGGTGAACGCGGCGCGACGTGCGCGCACGCGACGTGTCAGTTGATGAACATCGACTGTGCGTTGGTCAGTTCGCCGTCGAGCGGGCTGGCCGTGAACACGGTCATGGATTGGAAGTAGAGGGTCACGCCGGAGAGGACCGGAAGGACCGGCATCGGGAAGTTGATCGTGAAGATGCCGTCCGGCGCCGGGTAGTCGACCAGGCTGAGGATGCCGATCAGGATGTCGGGCCCGATCAGCAGTTGGCCGAACTTGGTCCCCGCGTTGGTCTGCTGCGGCGACACGAATGTCGTGAACGTGTTGGACGTGTCGCCGTAGTTGGTCACCGTCACCAGGCCGCCGAGGCTGACCACGGGCGTGACGATCACCGCGGGCGTGTAGATGTACGCATCCGCGCGCAATGTCGCGCCGACGCTGGTGGAGACACCCACGTCCTGCGGGCCGGCGTTGCCCGCCGGGAACAGCGCCACCGCGGTCGTGTTGCTGACCGGGACCACGGACGTGGCGGGCACACCGTCCACCGTGAAGCCCAGCGTCGGTCCGACCCCGGACTTGGTGAAGTTCAGCCCGGAAACCGTCACGAGCGTCGGCGTGTCCTTGTCGCCGAAGGGCGGGTCGACGCCGAAAACGACCGGCAGGTTCGACGGCATCGGGTCGGTGCCTTCGAGGAAGCCGACCCCCACCTTGAACCCGGTCGAGCTCATTTCGCCGCCGGTCCATGGCGAGATCGAGATCTGCGCGGCGTAGCTGACCGAACACGTGCCGCCTCCGCCGCCGTCGAGACCCAAGTCGAGCAACTGGTATCCGGACGACTGGGCGAGCTGCGCAGACAGTCCTGCGTTCAGGCCGAGGGCCACAATGACGGTGACCACGAGACGTACCGCTACGCGCACGGCGAGACCTCCTCCGACTCCAGACTCAACAGGCCCTCCCCAGGGCCGGCGAGGCGCACGCCCCGACGAATCTACAAAGTACCCGCGATTGGGGATTCCGCATACCCATCGGGGACGTGGGCCCAACCGGAACAGGTAGTCCACGAGGAGAGGGACGGAATCGGGCCAGTTACCTGACTTGTGAGTCCGTTCACTCGCCCAAGAGGGTCTCGAGTTGGCGCACGGTGGCCGGTCCATGCCCCGCGTAATGGTTGTTCGCGTAAACGTACGTGCGCGTCACGCGCTCCTGCACCGCGACCAGCAGCTCGGCCCAGCGAGACAGCCGGCGGCCCTGGTCCACAACGATCTTGTCGAAGGTCTTCGTCTTGGCCTCGACTGCCTTGCGGTCACCGATCAGGCGTGCGTACACGAAGTCGGTCGTGATCGGATCGAGCGTCGTCGCGAGATCGGCGGGGTGCGGCATGTACATGAGGTCCACGAGGACCAGCGCCGTCTCGTGACGGCGGAGCGTGTCGAGCAGTTCGGCGTCGAGCCAGTTCTTGTTGCGGATCTCCACGCCGTAGCGGAAGTCGTCCGGCAGACGCTCGAGGAAGGCGTCGAGGCGCTGCAGGAAGGGCCCGCGCTCCGCGAAGGTCTTCTTGTTGAAGTACGGGAATTGCAGGACCAACGGCCCGCACTTGGCGCCCAGCAGCGACATCGCCGCCAGGAAGCGGTCGACGTCCGGCCACACCTTCTCCGGCTGCAACAGGATCTCGGCATCCGGGGCGGGACCTTTGCCGGCGTGCACGACCGAGCGCGGGAACTTGGCCGAGAGCACGAAGCCGTCCGGCGTCTTCTCGTCCCAGCCCTTCACCAGCCGCGCGTCGGGCACGCGGTAGTAGGTGACGTCGGCCTCCACCGTGTGGAACTGCGTGGCGTAGTGGCGCAGCTGGTCGCCGGGCTTGGTGCCCTCGGGATAGAAGTTTCCCGTCCAGCTCTTCTCGGACCAGCTGGAGGTTCCGAGCAGCAGTTCACTCATCTGGATCGAACCCTCCGAAGGGGCCGCCCGGATCGCGATGCGGGGCGGGCGTTCTGCACGACCCCACGGTACCGGGGAGCGGGATCGCGCGTGAACCAGCCGACGAACGGGCAGACCGGGGCGAACGACACGGCGCCCCGACTGCCGCGACGTCACGATTCCGCCCCGGCCTGGGCCGGTCAGGGACGATGGCATGGGCCTTTCGTTGGGTACCCTGTAAAGGCCGGATGTCGGTCGGGAGAACTTCTTGAGGCGATCAGGGCTCTTCGATCCGCGCCTGCGCCTGCCGCTGGCGCTCTTCGTTGGAACGCTGGCGATCCTCTCGCTGCAGCGTCTGGCCATCCTTTCGGCCATGCCCGAGCGCTTCCCCGACAGTTCGGGCGAAGACCTCGCCACCAGCCTGGTCATCGGCTGGCGCTTCGACATGGCGGTGGCCTGCTTCATGCTGCTCCCGCTGGTCGGGATGCTGGTGCTGCTGCCGCGCCACCTGCTGACGAGCTTCCGCTACCAGCGCATCGCGGTCGGCTACGCGGCCGGCGTCACCGCGCTGCTGTTGTGCACCTGCATCATCGACTTCTACTTCTTCAAGGAGTTCGACGAGCGGCTCAACAACAAGGCGCTGGCCTACCTCGAGTACAGCTCCACCTACAAGTACCTGTGGTCGGAGTACCCGTTGCTGACCGTGGCCGGCCTCACGCTGGTCGTGTACGCGGTGCTGGTCGGCGTGTTCCGTCGCGTCACCTTCCACCGGGCCTTCGACGGGCACGCGGCGCGACACCTTCTCGTCTGGCGTGTCGCGGCGGTGCCGCTGCTCGTGGTCGGCATCCGCGGCGGCCTCGGTCCGGAGGCCATGAATAGCGGCGTCGCGCACTTCACGGACGACCAGGCGCTGGCGCAGCTCACGCTCAACGGCCCGTACTCGTTCCAGGAGGCGCTCGCGACGCGCGAGGTGCAATCCGCCGAGCTGGGCGAGTACCTCGTCTTGCTGCCGGAGGACGAGGCGATCGAGTTGTCGCGGCAGATGCTCGGCCGCCCGGAGGACACATTCCTCGACGCGCCGGGCCAGCCGCTGCTGCGCGTGACGGACACGGGCCGCCCGCAGAAGGACCACAACGTCGTGCTCGTGATCATGGAGAGCCTGAGCTGGCACTACGTCGGCTCGCTCGGCGGCCGGAAGGGCCTGACGCCGAACCTCGACGCGCTCGCGGCCGACGGCGTGCTCATGGACCGCTGCTTCAGCGTCGGCACACGGACGCAGCGCGGCATCACCGGCATCCTCGCCGGTCACCCGGACCTGCCCGGCGTGAGCCTGACCACGCGCGAGGAGGCCGAGGGTCGGTTGCCGACGCTGGCGAAGACCTTCGACGAGCGCGGCTACGAGACGCTGTTCGTGTACGGCGGGCAACCCGACTACGACCACATGCAGGCCTTCCTGCACAGCAACGGCTTCGACCGGATGCTGTTCGAGGACGACTTCCGTTCGCGCACCTACCGCACGCACCTCGGCTGGTGCGACGAGGACCTGTTCACGGAGGCGCACCGCGAGTTCGAGGCCATGGGCGAGCGACCCTTCTTCGCATCGCTGCTGACGCTGAGCTTCCACCGGCCGTTCGCGATCCCCGAGTCGCGCGTCGAGCCGGACGAGACGGACGACGAGTACGCGCGCCAGCTCGAGTCGATTCGCTACGCGGACGCGGCCATCGGCGACTTCATGGAGAAGGCGCGCTCGGCCGACTACTTCGACGACACGATCTTCGTGTTCGTGGCCGACCACCCGGGCGGCTTCATGAAGCACCCGATCGTCTCGCCGACCTTCCGCGTGCCCTTCCTGGTCTATGCGCCCTCCATCCTGGGCGACGAGGGGCGGCGCGTGAGCGGGGTGTGTAGCCAGACCGACGTCGCACCGACGATCCTCTCGCTGCTCGGCGGCCGTTACGAGCACGGTTTCTTCGGCAGCAGCGTGCTGGACCGTCCGGACGAGGCCGGCTTCGCACTGCTTCAGCGCTCGTCAGGCAACCTCGCGCTGATGACCTCCGAGCAGGACCTGATCGAGATCCCGTTCAACACGCCGGGGCGGCTGTACCGCTACGTCGCCCCCGACCTGGTCACCACGCTGGACATGCTGGACCCGGACGTGATCGCGCGGCGTGACGAGTTGTACCGGCAGGCCGTGGCGCTGCTGCAGTCGGCCTCGATCGTGTACGAGCGCGCCGAACCTCCTCTCGCGCTGCGCTAGGCCGGCTCCGGCGCCGGGCTCCCCGACGCGAGCCATCGCCGCGCCACCGGACCCCACGGTCCGGATGGTTATGATCGCCGGCCCGCCGCTCTCGACCGGCGCGTCGCCGACCGACGCGCCCTCCCGGCGCCCCGGAGTTGCATCCATGTCCAGGTCCCGCGTTTCGTTCGCCTCCTTCGCACTCATCGCCCTCGCGCTCGCGCCGCTGTCCGCGTGCACCAGCGGACCCGACCCGGCCAACGACTCGTTCCGGATCGTGCCGATCAACGACACCGAGGACGCCGGGGCCGGAGTCAGCGCACCGGTCGTCGCCGACGAGCCGCAGCAGCACGCGGCGCCCCCCGCCGTGACCGTGACCGAGACCGAGACCGAGACCGAGACCGAGACGGCACCGGAGCCCGAGTTCGACGTGCGCCGCGGCGAAGGCCGCCTCGCCTTCGAGGAGACCGTGCTCGACAACGGTCTGCGCGTCGTGTCGCTCGAGGACCACAGCGCGCCGATCGTCGCCGTGCAGCTCTGGTACCACGTCGGCAGCAAGGACGAGAACCCCGAGCGCCAGGGCTTCGCCCACATGTTCGAGCACATGATGTTCCGAGGAACGGACCGGCTCGGACCCAAGGACCACTTCGACTACATCCGCCGCACCGGCGGCAACGCGAACGCCTACACGTCGTTCGACCAGACGGTCTACGTGCAGGAGCTGCCCGCCAACCAGCTCGAGATGGTGCTCTGGCTCGAGGCCGAGCGCATGTCCGCGCTGAAGATCGACGAGGGCGGGTTCGCCACCGAGCGCAAGGTGGTCGAGGAGGAGCGCCGGCTCGGCCTGAACCAGCCCTTCGGCGACGTGCTCGAGAAGCTGCTCACCGGCCTGTTCAAGGAGCACCCCTACCGCTGGTCGCCCATCGGCCAGATCGAGCACCTGCGCGCGTCCACCGCCGACGACATCCAGAAGTTCTGGGACACCTACTACGTGCCCAACAACGCCACGCTCGTGGTGGTCGGCGACGTGACGCACGACGAGGTGCGCCGGCTCGCGCACCAGAGCTTCGGCTGGATCCCGCGCTGCGACGACCCGCCGCGCGTGACCGTGGCCGAGCCCGAGCAGACCGAGCTGCGCAAGGTCTCGATCAAGCCCGAGAACGGCCCGGTGCCGATCGCGGGCATCGCCTTCCAGGCCGTGCCCGACGGCCACCCCGACGCGGTCGCGCTGAACCTGCTCATGTCGATCATCGGCGGCGGCGAGAGCAGCCGGCTGTACATCGACATGGTGCGGCGCAAGGAAGTCGCGGTCATGGGCATGGGCATGTACGCGGGCCTCGAGCAGGCCGGCTTCGCAGCGCTGGTCGGCATCACCATGCCGCTGGGCGACACCGACCCGATCATCGACGCCATCTGGGAGCAGATCGAGTTGGTCAAGGCCGAGGGCGTCACCGAGGACGAACTGGCCAAGGTGCGCAAGCAGGTCATGCGCGCCGACGTGACCGAGTCGCTCACCATCGCCAGCAAGGCCGGCGCGCTCGGACAGGCGGCCGTGCTGTACGGCGATACGCAGGAAGCCAACGAGCGCATCCGCCGCATGGAGCAGGTCGGCATCGAGGACCTGCAGCGCGTGGCCAACACGTACCTCGTGCGCGAACGCGCGACCGAGGTCACGATCAAGCCCGGCATCGGCAGCATGCTGCGCTCGGTGCTGTCCATGGGCGGCGGCGACACCGCGGCCGAGGAAGAGGACGACGGCTCCGAGGAGGAAGTCGAAGGCGGCCGCCGTGCCGCGGCCACCGGTCCCAAGGCGGGCGCACTCCCGCCGGCCGGCTATCCCCTCGCGCCGCCCGTGGCCCCGCCGCTCGCCGCCGCGATCGACATCTCCGGCGAGGAGCACGTGCTCGACAACGGCCTGAAGGTGGTCGTGATCGAGAACCACGAGGTGCCCTTCGTGACCATGTCGTTGCGCCTGCGCACCGGCGCGTTCACGGAAGACCCGGCCTTCCCCGGCACGGCCGCGATGGCCGCCAGCATGGTGACGCGCGGGACCTACGTGCGCGACGCCGAGGCGCTCGCGCTCGAGCTCGAGAAGAACGCGATCAATCTGGGCGCCAGCGCCGGGCACGACTCGGCCTCGATCTCCGTCTCGTCGCTGACCGAGGACGCCGAGCGCGCGTTGCGCCTGATGTCCGAGGTGGTGCAGGTGCCGCGCTTCGACGCCAAGGAGTTCAAGACGCTGCGCGACCAGATGCTCACGGGCAAGACCATCGAGGAGAAGACGCCGTCCGCGATCGCGGGCCGCACGCTGAACGAGGCGCTCTGGGGCGATCACCCCTACGGCCGTCCCTCCGACGGCACGGCCGACGACCTGAAGAACCTCGACCCCGAGGCGCTGTCCGAGTGGTGGGCGCGCTTCGTGCGCCCCGAGTTGGGCGTGCTGTACGTGTCGGGCGACCTCGACACGGACGAGGCGGTGCGCATCGCGGACCGGTTCCTCGGCGGCTGGGAGGCCGAGGTCGCGCCGATCGAGGTGCCGCTGCCCGACTTCAACCCGCCGCGGGAGACGCGCATCACGCTGGTCGACAAGCCCGGCGCGATCCAGAGCGAGATCCGCGCAGCGCACGAGGGCATCGGCTACAAGCACCCGATGTTCGCGCAGGGCGTGGTGCTCAGCCAGATCTTCGGCGGCGCGTTCACGAGTCGGCTCAACGACGTCATCCGCGTGCAGAAGGGCCTGACCTACGGCGCGAGCGGCGGGCTGAACAGCCGTCGCTTCGGCGGCCAGTTCACGGTGCGCACCTTCACCAAGACGCCGACCACCGGCGAGACGGTGCAGGCCGTGATCGACGAAGTCTCGCGCATGCGTGACGAGGCGCCGAGCGACAAGGAACTCGGCGATGCCGTCTCGTACATCTCCGGTTCGTTTGCCGGCCAGCTCGAGACGCCGCAGGCCGTGGCCGATCGCCTGTGGGCGCTGGAGCTGAACGACCTGCCCGACGGCTGGTGGAACGACTACCTGCAGCGCATCTCGGCGACCACCTCCGAGGACGTCGCCCGGGCCGCGCGCACGCTGCTCGACCCCGAGCGGCTGCTGATCGTCGTCGTCGGCTCGGCCGACGACGTGAAGGAGGAGCTCGAGGCGATTGCTCCGGTCGAGGTGATCACCGAAGGCGGTTGAGGGGCGCTCTAGACACCTCACAGTGGTTGGTTGTGACGTCAGGGGCGCTCATGCGCTGCTGAGGGGGGTGGTTCCCTGCTCAGACAGTTGCGCCGTGGATGGAGCTCGCTCGACAGACGTGGTGGTTGCGGCTCCACGGCGCAAAACTCGCGACGGAACCACCCCCCTCATCAGCGCACCGCCTGAGCCGTCGGTGCCGCGCGGCTGCAAGGCGTCGTCGGACTTGGGGGCAGTGTGGTGGACGGGACGGGTCGTTGCTGCCAATCAGCAAGCGCCAACACACGGCCTTTGAAGCGGGAGCCTTGCCGTAGGAGCGTGAGGGGGTGTTTCCGTCGCGAGTTTTGCGCCGTGGAGCCGGGACGGTGGCGCCTTTGGTGCGAGCCCCATCCACGGCGCAACTGTCTGAGCAGGGAAACACCCCCTCACGATCCGTAGGCAAGGCGGCAGTACCCCGAGGTCATGCCGTTGCGAAACCGCATCAACCGGCGTAATTTCGGTACCCCCAGTCCGCCGAACCAAGGAACCGATCCGTAGCCATGACCGACCTGACCGCCATCGAGACGCTCTACAACTCCCTCGACGCCAGCCACGCCCGGCTGCGTGAACGCTTCGGCCGCCCGCTGACGCTGGCCGAGAAGATCCTCGGCAGCCATCTCGCGGACCCGGGGGGCGAGTTGCCCGAGCGCGGCAAGAGCTACTCGGACCTCGCGCCGGACCGCGTCGCCATGCAGGACGCCACGGCGCAGATGGCCCTGCTGCAGTTCGCGATGACGGGGCGCGAGCGCGTGTCCGTGCCCAGCACGGTGCACTGCGACCACCTGATCCGCGCGCGCATCGGGCGCGACGAGGACCTGGGCGTCGCCAAGAGCGAGAACGCCGAGGTCTACGCGTTCCTCAAGTCGGCGGCGGCGCGCTACGGCGCGGGCTTCTGGGAGCCGGGCTCGGGGATCATCCACCAGGTCGTGCTGGAGAACTATGCGTTCCCGGGCGGGCTGATGATCGGCACGGACAGCCACACGCCCAACGCCGGCGGCCTCGGCATGGTCGCGATCGGCGTCGGCGGCGCGGACGCCATGGAGGTCATGGCCGGCCTGCCGTTCACCGTGCGCTGGCCGAAGCTGATCGGCGTGCACCTCAAGGGCCGCCTCGACGGCTGGAGCTCGCCCAAGGACGTCATCCTGAAGGTGTGCGAGATACTCACCGTGAAGGGCGGCACCGGCGCGATCGTCGAGTACTTCGGCGAGGGGACGGCGTCCATCTCCGCCACCGGCAAGGGCACCATCTGCAACATGGGCGCCGAACTCGGCGCGACGACGTCGCTGTTCCCGTTCGACGAACGCATGGCCGACTACCTCGTCGCCACCGGACGCGACGAGCTCGCGGCGCTCGCGAGGCAGCACGCCTCCGCGCTGGTCGCGGACCCCGAGGTCGCCGCCGATCCGGGCAAGCACTACGACCAGGTCATCGAGATCGACCTCTCCGTGCTGCCGCCGATGGTTGTCGGGCCGCACACGCCCGACCTGGCGCGCCCGCTCTCCGAGCTGGGCGCCGAGGCCGAGAAGGAAGGCTGGCCGGCCGAGCTGAAGGCCGCGCTGATCGGTTCGTGCACCAACAGCAGCTACGAGGACATGGATCGCGCCGCGTCGTTGGCGGCCCAGGCCGGCAAGCTGGGCCTGAAGGTCAAGACGCCGCTCATGGTGACCCCCGGGAGCAACACGATCGACACGACGATCCGCCGCGACGGGCAGATGAAGCTGCTCACGGACATCGGCGGAACGGTGCTCGCCAACGCCTGTGGTCCGTGCATCGGCCAGTGGCAGCGTGACGACATCGAGAAGGGCGACGTCAACTCGATCCTCACCTCCTACAACCGCAACTTCAGCGGGCGCAACGACGGCAACCACCAGACGCTGGCGTTCATCTCCAGCCCGGAGGTGGTCGTGGCGCTTGCGCTCGCCGGACGACTCGACTTCGACCCGCGCCGCGACGCGCTGACCGCGCCGGACGGCAGCGAGGTGAAGCTCTCGCCCCCCACCGGCAAGGACCTGCCCGACAACGGACTGCAGACGAGCCTCGAGGGCTACGTCGATCCGCCCGCGATCGGCACGGACGTCGACCTCGCCATCGCGCCCGACTCGGAGCGGCTGCAACTGCTCGAGCCGTTCGTCGCGATCACCCCGGAGCAGCTGCAGGACCTGCCCGTGCTGTTGAAGGTGAAGGGCAAGTGCACCACCGACCACATCTCCGCGGCCGGACCGTGGCTGCGCTACCGCGGCCATCTGCAGAACATCTCCGACAATGCCTACATCGGCGCGACCAACGCGTACACGGGCGAGGTCGGCAAGGGAACCAACGTGCTGACCGGCGAGAGCGGCGTGGCGCTGCCCGAGTTGGGCAAGGCCTACCGGGCCGCGGGCCTGGGCTGGGCGGTCATCGGCGACGCGAACTACGGCGAGGGCAGCAGCCGCGAGCACGCCGCGATGTCGCCGCGCTGGTTGGGCGCACGCGTCGTCGTCGTGCGCAGCTTCGCGCGCATCGCCGAGACCAACCTCAAGAAGCAAGGCGCGTTGCCGCTGGTCTTCAAGGACCCCGCTGCCTGGGAGCTGATCCGCGAGGACGACCGGCTGAGCTTCGGAGGTGTGGACATGCTGGCCCCCGGATGCACGGTGACGGTGACGGTGCAGCACTCCGACGGCAGCTCCGACACCTTCGAGTGCGCGCACAGCTTCAGCGACCTGCAGGTCAAGTGGTTCCGTGCGGGCTCCGCTTTGAACTATCTTCGCGAGCAGAACAAGGAAGCCGCGCTGGCCTGATGCCGAACCCGGCGTCGCCGGCTTCGTCACGAGGGGAGGACACGTGAAGGGAAGCGACACGTCGACGGGGCGCGCAACCCGCGTCGCGACCTGGAGCACGCTGAAGGACCGCTCCCCCGCCTACGCGCTCGTCGCCGACGTGGATCTCGTCGTCGTGCGCTACGACGACAAGGTGTCCGTCCTCTACGGACGCTGCATGCACCGCGGCGCGCTGATGTGCGACGGCCACGTGCGCGGCGACGACCTGATCTGCGGCGTGCACAACTGGGACTACCGCTGCGACACCGGCGTCAGCGAGTACAACAACGCCGAGGTGCTGCACAAGTTCACCGCGTGGGTGGACGCCGACCAGGACGCCGTCTTCGTGGACGAGGACGAGGTCGAGGCCTGGCAGCGCGAGCATCCGCAGGCCTACGACCGCGACGCCTACCAGGGCCTCTACGTCGACCTGCACGGCGGCCCCGAAGAGCCGCACACCGCGCACATCCAGCAGCTCGCCGCGAACGGGCTGGAGAAGGTGGGACACCACGGGCCCGTCTCCGCCATGGGCGTCGCGCTGACGGAGCTGCCGACCTGGGACGACCTGCAGATCCTCACCGCGCAGTTCGCGCGCAAGCCGCTGCTCGACGACGAGCCGGTGGAGACCGGTGTCGTGATCGGTCCGCGCGCGGCCAAGCCGCTGCACCTGGCCATCCCGCTCTTCGTCAGCGACATGAGCTTCGGCGCGCTGAGCGAGGAAGCGAAGGTGGCGCTGGCCGCCGGCGCCGAGTTGGCGGGCACGGGCATCTGCTCGGGCGAGGGCGGCATGCTGCCCGACGAGCAGGCCGCGAACAGCCGCTACTTCTACGAGCTGGCCTCGGCGCGCTTCGGCTGGAGCCTCGACAAGGCAGCCGTGTGCCAAGCCTTCCACTTCAAGGGCGGTCAGGGCGCCAAGACCGGCACCGGCGGACACCTGCCGGGACGCAAGGTCACCGAGCGCATCGCCGCCGTGCGCGGGCTGAAGCCCGGGCAGGACGCGATCAGCCCCTCCACGTTCGCGGACCTGAACACGCCGGCCGACTTCCGTCGCGTCGCCGACGAGGTGCGCGAGGCCGCCGGCGGCATCCCGATCGGCTTCAAGCTTTCGGCGCAGCACATCGAGGACGACATCGACTTCGCGTTGGAGGCCAGCGCCGACTACGTGATCCTCGACGGGCGCGGCGGCGGCACGGGCGCGGCCCCGAACGTGTTCAAGCAGAACATCTCGGTGCCGACCATGCCCGCCCTGGCGCGCGCGCGGCACCACCTCGACGCGCGCGGCAGCGGCGACATCACGCTGGTCATCACCGGCGGGCTGCGCACCGAGTCCGACTTCGTGAAGGCGCTGGCGCTCGGCGCCGACGCGATCGCCGTCTCGAACTCGGCGCTGCAGGCCATCGGCTGCCTCGGCATGCGCTCTTGCCACACCAACAACTGCCCGGTCGGTATCGCGACGCAGCAGCCGCACCTGCGCGAACGGCTCGTCGTGGACGAGTCGGCCCGGCGCCTGGGCAACTGGTTCACCGCGACTGTCGAGCTGATGAAGCTGCTCGCCCGCGCGTGCGGGCACGGACAGTTGTCCGACTTCAGCACGCGCGACCTCACCACCTGGAAGCGCAAGACCGCCGACCTGACGGGCGTGCGCTACGCCGGTGTCGGCGCGCCGGACGGCGTCATGGACGCCGAGTGAGCGGTGCCGCGCACGCACTCGGCGGGATCGCCCCGGCAGACCTGGTCGACGCGCGACTGCAACTGCACTGGGCTGCACAGATCGCGGCGGCGCCGGGCGCCTCGCTGGCCGAGGCGCAACCCGACTTCGGGCAGCTGAGCCTCGCCTGGGACGCGGCGGGCGAGCAACTCGTCGGAGCAGGCACGAAGACGACGCCCACCGTTCGCGCCGCGCTCACGCCGGCCTCGTTTGCCCTGCGCCTGCTCGATGCGGAAGGCGCCTCGCTCGAGGAACTGGCGCTGTCGGGGCGCACGCTCGACGAGGGAATGGAGTGGCTCGCAGCGGCAATCGGCCGCGCCACCGGTTGCGCGCCGCCAGCGCTCTCCCGCCCGGAACACGAGTTGCCCGGGCACGCCATCTCCTCGGGGGAACCGTTCTCGCTCGAACCCGCCGCGGCCTTCGCGGAGTTGGGGCGCTGGTACGCGGCGGCTCACGCGTCGCTTTCGACGCTTCACGCCGAGGTGCCACGGCCCACGCCGCTGCGCTGCTGGCCGCACCACTTCGACATCGCGTTCCTGGTTCCGCTGGACGAGGACGCGAACGACGAGTCCGCGCGCTCGATCGGGTTCGGGCTCAGCCCGGGCGACGGCGGCTACGCCGAGCCGTACCTGTACGTGACGCCCTGGCCGTACCCGGCGACCGATGCGCTCCCGCCGCTGGACGGCGGCGGACGGTGGCACACGGAGGGGTGGGTCGGCGCGGTGCTGAAGGGTTCGCGCGTGGTGAGCGCGACCGCCGCCGACGCACAGGCCGCCGACATCCTGGCCTTCATGAGATCCGGCCTCGCGGCCGCACGAACCCTGCTGGAGTGATGCGATGAGCGAGCAACCCGGAACGCGACAGGTCTGGCACAAGGCGCTCGACCTGGACGAGTTGCCCGAGGGGCGCGTGAAGACGGTCTCGTGCGGGCTGAAGACGCTCTGCCTGACGCACCAGGACGGCGCGTACGGTGCGCTCGACAACGCCTGCCCGCATCAGGGCGGACCGCTCGGGGAGGGCTCGATCGAGAACGGCCTGCTGCGCTGTCCGTGGCACGGGTGGGACTACGACCCGATCACCGGCAAGGCGCCCGGGTTCGACGACGGCGTGACGACGCACCCGATCGAGGTGCGCGACGACGGTGTCTACGTCGGCCTGGAGGAAGAGGTGCGGCACGTGCGCACCGTGACGGACGTGATGGCCGAGACCATGGTGAACTGGGGCGTGCGCAACGTGTTCGGCATGGTCGGGCACAGCAACCTCGGCCTGGCCGACGCGCTGCGGCGGCGGGAGGCCGCCGGCGAGTTGCGCTACATCGGCATCCGGCACGAGGGCGCGGCCGCCTTCGCCGCCTCGGCCTACGGCAAGCTCACCGGCCGGCCGGCCGCGTGCCTGGCCATCGCCGGTCCGGGCGCGACCAACCTGCTGACCGGTTTGTGGGACGCGCACGTGGACCGCTCGCCCGTGATCGCGCTGACCGGCCAGGTGGACACGCAGGTGCTCGGCCCCGGCGCCTTCCAGGAAGTGGACCTCGCCGCCGCATTCGGCGGCGTCGCGCAGTGGAGCCAGCCGGTGCTGCACACCAGCCGGCACGCCGAGTTGATGACGCTGGCCGCCAAGCACGCCATCCTGGATCGCGGCGTCTCGCACCTGATCTTCCCCGACGAGGTGCAGACGCTGCCCGCGGCGGAGAACGCACCCGCCTCGTCTCCCGAGGGGCGCATCACGCCGCGCACGATCGCTCCGCCGGCCGAGTCGCTCGACCGCGCGGTCGAGATGCTGGGCGGCGCTCAGCGACCGGTGCTGATCGTCGGTCACGGCGCGCGCTTCCACATGGACGAGATCACGGCGCTGGCCGAGGCACTCGGCGCGCCCGTGGTGACCACCTTCAAGGGCAAGGGCCTGATCTCCGACACCCACCCGCTGGGTTGCGGCGTGCTCGGCCGCAGCGGCACCCCCATCGCCAGCTGGTTCATGAACGAGGCCGACTGCCTGCTGGTGCTGGGCGCGAGCTTCAGCAACCACACCGGCATCACGCCCAAGAAGCCCACCATCCAGGTGGACTACGACGCGCTCGCGTTGGGTCGGTTCCACCCCGTGGACGTGCCCGTCTGGGGCGAGATCGGCGTGACGGTCGACGCATTGCGCGAACGGCTCGCAGGCGGCGGCGCGGCGACCGACCAGCGCGGCGAGGTCGCCGAACGCTGGGCCATCTGGCGCGAGGAGAAGGCGCGGCGGCGCCAGGACGAAGGCGACGGCGTCGACTCGGCCTCGATCTTCGACGCCCTGACGCGCGCGCTCCCCGAGGACGCGATCCTCGCCGTCGACGTCGGCAACAACACCTACTCGTTCGGTCGATACTTCGAGTGTGCGCGCCAGGCCGTGCTGATGTCGGGCTATCTCGGCTCGATCGGCTTCGCGCTTCCGGCAGCGATGGGCGCCTGGGCCGCGACACAGGAGGACGACACGCGCTTCGCCGGCCGCAAGGTCGTGTCCGTCTCCGGCGATGGCGGCTTCGGCCAGTACATGGGCGAGTGGCTGACTGCCATGAAGTACGGAATGGACATCACGCACGTGCTCGTCAACAACGGGCAACTCGGCAAGATCAGCAAGGAACAGCGCGCCGGCCACTGGGAGGTCTGGCAGACCTCGCTGCACAACCCGGACTTCAGCGAGTACAGCAAGCTGTGCGGCGCGTACGGCCGCCGTGTCACCGACCGCGCCGAACTGGACGCGGCGCTGACCGAGGCCCTCGCGCACGAGGGTCCGGCGCTGGTCGAGATCGTGGCCGACGCCGAGCTGATCTGAGCGCGGAGCGTCAGGCCCCGCCCGGGCCCCCGCGACGCAATCGACGCTCCTCGAGCGCGGAGTAGAGCACCGGCACGAGGAACATCGTCATCACGGCGATGGCCATGCCGCCGAAGGACGGGATGGCCATGGGCACCATCACGTCGGCGCCGCGACCGCTCGAGGTCAGCACCGGCATCAGCGCGAGCAGCGTGGTCGCCGTGGTCAGCAGGCACGGGCGCACGCGGCGCATGCCGGCGGCCACGACCGCCTCGCGCACGTCCTCCACGCGCCCCGGGCGCTTGGATGCGAACGATTGCTTCAGGTACGTACCCATCATCACGCCGTCGTCGGTGGCGATGCCGAACAGCGCAAGGAATCCGACCCAGACCGCCACGCTCAGGTTCACGGGCGCCACCTGGAACAGCGCGCGCAGGTCGGTCCCGAACAGCGAGACGTCGAGGAACCAAGGCTTGCTGTAGAGCCACAGCATGATGAAGCCGCCGGCCCAGGCCACGAACACGCCCAGGAACACGAGCATCGTCGTACTCACCGCGCGGAAGTGGAAGTAGAGCAGCAGGAAGATGATCAGCAGCGCCAGGGGCAGCACCACGCCGAGCGTGCGGCTCGCGCGGAGCTGGTTCTCGTACGTGCCGGCGAAGGTGTAGGAGACGCCCGCCGGTAGTTCCCACTCGCCGGACTCGAGCCTGGCGGCCAGGTACGCCTGGCACTGCTCGACCACGTCGACCTCGGCCAGCCCGGGCTTCTTGTCGAAGATCACGATGGACGTGAGGAACGTGTCCTCGGTCTTGATCACCGGTGGACCCTGCACGTAGCGGATCTCCGCCAGCTCGGCCAAGGGGATCTGCGCGCCGTCCGGCGTCGGCACCAGCACGCGCTCCATGTCGTCGAGCGAGTCGCGCAACTCGCGCTGGTAGCGCACGCGCACCGGGTAGCGCTCGCGGCCCTCCACCGTCGTGGTGATGCGCCGGCCGCCCAGCGCGATCTCGATCACGCTCTGGACCGCCTCGATGGACACGCCGAAGCGCGCGGCGGAGCGGCGGTCCACGTCGATCTCGAGGTACGGCTTGCCGATGACCCGGTCCGCGAGAACCGCGGAGGGTTCGACCGACGGCACCTCCTTGAGGAGCATCTCGATCTCGCGCCCCACGCGATCGATCGTCTCCAGGTCGGGGCCCTTGACCTTCACGCCCATGGGCGCGCGCATGCCGCTCTGCAGCATGACCAGGCGTGCGGCGATCGGTTGCAGGCGCGGCGCCGTCACCGTGCCGGGGAGGCTGGTCGCGGCCACGATCTCGTCCCACACGTCGTCGGCGCTGTGGATGTGGTCGCGCCAGTTGCGGTACGGCCGGCCGTCCTCGTCGGGGATCAGCGCGCCGTACTCGTCGCGCAGGTACTCGCCGGCCTCGGCGTCGTAGGCGAAATCCAGGCGGTGCCCGGCGTCGTCCACGATGTACTGGGGGCGGATGTTGATCACCGTCTCGACCATCGAGATCGGCGCCGGGTCCAGCGCGCTGTCGACGCGCCCGATCTTGCCCACCGCCAGTTCGACCTCGGGGATCGCGCTGACCGCCATGTCGAGCTTGGAGAGCACGTCCAGCGCCTCGCCCATCGACGCGTGCGGCATGGTCGTGGGCATGAGCAGGTAGCTGCCCTCGTCGAGCGGCGGCATGAACTCCTTCCCGAGACCCGGGAAGACGTCGCGCGCGCCGTGCCAGACCGTGGTTGCGCGCATCCCGTCGGGCGCGAACGCAAAGACGCGATCCACGCCCAGCCAGATCATCGTGCCGAGCAGCAGCGTGGCGCCCGGCAGCACCAGGAACTTGCGCTTGTGCGCGAGGCACCAGCGCAGCAACGGCTCGTAGCTCCGCAGGAACATGCGGAACAGGAACAGCAGGCCCAACGTCACGACCAGCACGAAGAGCAGGTTGCCGATCATGCCGCTGCCGGGGCCGAGCGGTTCCCAGTGACCGGCCAGCAGCACCGCGACGACCAGGATCACCAGGCCGTTCAGCAGGTACGGGATCGAGCGACGCGCGCGCACGTGCCGCGCGAGCCGGGCGCGCCACCAGTCGCCGAGACGCCCGCCGCGCATCGGGAAGAGCATCAGCGCGAAGCTCGGGATGACGAACAGCGCCACGACGATCGAGCCCACCAGCGCGAAGGTCTTGGTGAACGCGAGCGGGCGGAACAGCTTGCCTTCCGCACCGATCATCGTGAAGACCGGCAGGAACCCGACCACCGTGGTAGCGACCGCGGTGAGCACGGCCGAACCGACCTCCGAGCTGGCCGAGGCCACGACGTCGAGACGGCTGTCCCCCGCCTTCGACTCGTCCAGCCGGCGCAGGATGTTCTCGCTGAGCACGATGCCCACGTCGACGATCGTCCCGATCGCGATGGCGATGCCCGACAGGGCCACGATGTTCGCGTCCACTCCGAACACCTTCATGGCGATGAAGGTGAACAGGACCGCCACCGGCAGCAGCGCGGTGATCAGCAGCGAGCTGCGCAGGTGCATGACCATGAACACGATCACCATGATCGTGATCAGCACCTCGTCCGAGATGGCGCGGTCGAGCGTGCCGAGCGTCTCCTGGATCAGTCCGGTGCGGTCGTAGAAGGGAACGACCGTGAGCTGCGACACGGTGCCGTCCGCCAGCGTCTTGCGCGGCAGGCCCGGGGCGATCTCCGCGATCTTGGCGCGCACGTTCTTGATGACGGCCATCGGGTTCTCCCCGTAGCGGACCACCACCACGCCGCCCACCGCCTCGGCTCCGCCCTTGTCGAGCGCGCCGCGCCGCATCGCCGGGCCGATGGCGACGTGCGCCACGTCGCGCACGCGGATCGGCACGCCCTCGCGCGAGGTGACGACCGACTCCTCGATGTCCTCGACGGTCTCGATCCAGCCCAGGCCGCGCACGAAGTACTCGGCGCGGTTGATCTCGATCACGCGCGCGCCGACCTCGAGGTTGCTGCCCTTCACCGCGCGGAAGACCTGGTCCAGCGTGACGCGGTGCGCGCGCATCGCGTCGGGGTCCACGTCGATCTGGTACTCGCGCACGAAGCCGCCGACCGAGGCGACCTCGGCCACGCCGCCGGCCGAGAGCAGCGCATAGCGCACGAGCCAGTCCTGCGTGGAGCGCAACTCGTCCAGGTCCCAGCCGCCGGCCGGGTTGCCGTCGGGATCACGACCCTCGAGCGTGTACCAGAAGATCTGCCCCAGCGGCGTGGCGTCGGGGCCGAGCGCGGGTTGCACGCCTTCGGGCAGCGTGCCGGCCGGCAGGCTGTTCAGCTTCTCGAGGACGCGCGAGCGCGACCAGTAGAACTCCACGTCCTCCTCGAAGATCACGTAGATGCTCGAGAAGCCGAAGAACGACGAGCTGCGGATCGTGCGCACGCCGGGCACGCCCAGCAGCGACACGGTGAGCGGGTAGGTGACCTGGTCCTCGATGTCCTGCGGCGAACGGCCGGGCCATTCGGTGTAGATGATCTGCTGGTTCTCGCCGAGGTCCGGGATGGCGTCGACCGGGATGGGGTCGCGCGGCAGCGGGCCGAGGTCCCAGTCGAAGGGCGCCACCGCCGCGCCCCACACCACGAGCACGGCGAGCAGCATCACCACGACCAGGCGCTGCTCGAGGAAGAAGCGGATCAGGCGGTCGAGCATCGATCAATGCCCCCCGCCGTGGTCGTGGTCCGTCCCGGCCGCTCCACCCGTCGGGTTCATCATGCTCGGCTTCGCGCGGATCTGCAGCTCGCTGTCCAGCTTGAAGGCGCCGTTCACCACGACCTGCTCGCCCTCGGCCAGACCCGAACGCACCACGTACCAGTCGCCGCCCCGCGGCCCGAGCTGGACTTCCCGTCCCTCGAACGTCGGCTGCTCCCGGTCGGGCAGGCGCACGTAGACGACGGCGCGCGTGCCGGTGATCAACGGCGCAGTGGCCGGGATGACGAGCGGCAACTCGACGTCGGAATCGTCCTCGGATGCCGGCTCCTCTGCCTGCAGGAGGGCCGTCCCGCAGACGCCGCAACGGCCCGGCTCCTGGGCCACCTCCTCGGCATGAAACCGGCACATCCACTTCCGTTCGAGCAGTTGACTGACCGCGCGGCTGTACGGCGTCAGCGAGGCCATCACCCGCGCCGACACGAACATGTCCGGCTTCAGCACGAGGTCCGGGTTGTACACGTTGACGCGCACCTTCACGGTGCGCGTCCGGTCGTCCATGACGGGGTCGATGAACGCCACGCGTCCGTGAAACTCGATGCCGGGATACGCTTGCGCCGTGAACGCCACATCCTGCCCGTGGCGCAGCCAGACCAGATCGGACTCGTACGCGTCGAGCATCACCCAGACATACGAGAGGTCGGCGATGCTGTAGAGGTGCGTGCCGGTCTCGACGTACATGCCCTCGGTGGCATTCTTGTGGATCACCACGCCGCCCACCGGGGCGTTCAGGACCACGTGCTCCTCGACCGTGCCGCGCTTGATGATCTCGTCCACCTGCTCGGTCGTCAGACCCCAGAGCCTCAGGCGTTCGCGCGCCGCGGTGACGAGCATGTGCGACGGCTCCATGAGCACGGAGCCGGTGCCCACCTGCTGGCGCTTGGCCGCTCCCACCGCGGCGAGCAACTCCTGTTGCGTGGCGTAGAGATCCGGGCTGTAGATCTCCACCATGCGATCGCCCTTGCGCACGGTCAGGCCGGTGAAGTCCACGAAGAGGCGATCGAGTCGCCCCGCGACCCTGGTGGTGAGATCGGCCAGGCGCGTTTCGTCGGGCCGGACCTTGCCGACCAGACGTAGCTCGTAGGCGACGTGCCTTCGCTCCACGGCAGCGGTCTGGACCTCCGCGAGAGCGACGGCACCCTCGCTCATCTCCAGAACACGCGAGTCCGCGTCCGCCACCGAGCGCGGAACCGGCACGAGATCCATGTTGCAGACGGGACAGATGCCCGGCCGCGGCAGACGGACGTGGGGGTCCATGGAACAGGTCCAGACCTGCGCCATGTCGCCGACGGCGACCTGCTCGGGCGTCGCCGAGTCGCGTGAGTCGATGCCGCAGCCGCGCACGAACCAACCCAGCACCAGCGCCAGCGCGATCCACACGACCAGGCCGCGCCGGCGTGGGGCCCTGGTCGACTTCCCTGTCGAAGCGTTCATCTCACGTGTCTCCCAGGAAGGTGATGCCCGTCAGTGCCTCCACCCAGGCCAGCGCCTGGGCGCGATCGCTCTGGGCACGCGCCACGCCCAGCTGGAACTCGTGCATCGTCTTCAGTGTGTCGATGATCTCGACAAATCGGGCGTCCCCCGCGCGATAGCTGCCGGCCGTGGCGCGCAGAGCCTCTGCCCCCTTGGGCACCAGGGTGTGGCGGTACAACGCGACGCGCCGGTCTGCATCGTGCAACTCGAATAGTGCCAGTTCCAACTCTGCACCGAGCCGGTGCCCTGCATCGGCGGCCTCGCCCCGGGCGGCCGACTGCCGCGCTCGCGCTTGCGCGATGCCCGCCTGGACGCGGCCCCGGTAGATCGGCAACTCCAACCCGAGCTGCACCTCCAGAGCGTCATCTCCCGAACCCGAGACGCCGGGCATGGCCGCGTCGTCGATGAAGGTGTAGTCGAGGCCGAGCACGAAGCTGGGCAGGGACTCCTTCTCGGCGAGTTCGATGCCATGGCCCGCGGCATCGACACGACGGGCCATCGCGCGCAGGGCCGGGTTTGTCTGCGGCAGCTCGGACAACAGTGCCTGCTCGTCGATCTCCGGCGGATCGTTGAAGACGGGCCGCAGCGGAGGCATCGGCGTATTGGCCGAACGGCCCAGCGCGGCGTTGAGCTGTCCGCGTAGCGGACGGCGCAACTCCGTCAGGCGCTGCACCTTGTCCACGGAGAGACCCAGCTCGACCTGCGCGCGGAGCACGTCGGCTTGAGAGCCCTCGCCGGACGCGTAGCTCGAGCGGGCCACGCCCTCCCATTGCGTGATCAGTTCCCGGTGGCGGTTCGCGATGGCGAGTGCGGCTTCGAGCCAGGCTGCCTCGTAGTATGCCTCGCGAACCCGTCGCACGACGTCGAGCCGAACGGCCTCGACCGTCTCGCGCTCGGCCTCGGCCAGCTCGAAGGCACGCCCCCCCGCTGCTTCGAGCGTTCCGAACCAGGGGAATGCCTGGCTGATGGCGATGCTGGGACCCATCGGGCCCACGCGCGTCTCCACCTCGCGCACCATCAATCCCAACATCAGCTTCGGATCCGGCAGGGACACCGCCTGTGGCACCTGTTCGAGCGCCGCTCTCCAGCGCTGCACCGCGGCACGCAGGCCGGCGTTGTTCAACGACGCGAAACGGATCAGCTCATCGAGGTCGGCGTCATCCGACAACTCGAGACGCCGCGCCACATCCGGGCCCGGGTGGGCGGCCGCAGCCTCGTCCCACGAACCGAGCCGCGAGGTGAACCCGGCAGGCGGCGCCGCGCAGGCAACCAGCAAGCAGGGGAGAATCCAACGAATACGGAACATCGACACACACCAACTCTGGGAATCCGGCTTGGCCGGATCGCGGGCGATCCGGCGGGAGCGGCGACGGCGGGGCCATCACCACGCGGGGACGCTGACGGCCACCTTCAGGGAGGCCGGGTCGTCAGGAGCGCAGAGGCTCGGGAGGACGGACGGTCAGAGCGTGAAGACGCAGTGGGCCAGCCGCAGCGGTGGTTCCCCGTGCGCACGCGTGCCGATCGTCGCGGCGCGCGTGTCGGACGGACATCCGTCCGACGCGAGAACGGCGACGACCGTCCGGACCTGGCAGTCCAGCGCCGTGCGGACCGGCGCGGGCGCCGGTGTCGCGGGCGAGGCGGGACCGCTCTCGTCCTGGTCGACGCTGCAGTCGCAACTCTCTTCCTTGACGAGCACCGGGCCGCAGCAGCAGTCGGACGTCGCCGGCACCAGGCTCGCGCTCTCGCACGCTTCGACCGCAGCGCTCGCGGGTTGCAACGCGAGCGGCAGCAGGGCCAGCAGGACGACGGTGATTCGGATGAAGGAAGTCATGATCGAGTTCACACGTATTCTAACATCGGCTGCTTCGTTGGCCGGGTTTAGCGCACAACGGCCGCCAGGGAACAGGAAAGCGACGACGACGCTGCATGGATCGCGGCTGTGACGGGCGCTCACGGCCGTTTAAGCTGCCTCCGCGCGAACACGGGCGCCATCGGGCTGGGAGGCGAATGAAGCTGACGAAACTCGCGCTGCACTGGCAGATCGCCATCGCGATGGTGATCGGCGCAGGCATCGGCCTGCCGCTGAACATCCTGGCCGAGAACGGAACGATCGAGGTCGAGACGGCACGCTCCGTCGCCGGCTACGGCAAGTCCGTCGGCGACGTCTTCCTGCGCCTGCTGACGATGATCGTCGTGCCGCTGATCCTGACCTCGATCGTGTCGGGCGTCACCTCCACCGGCAGCTTGCAGGGGCTGGGGCGCATGGGCGGCCTCACCATCGTCTACTACCTCTCGACCAGCCTGGTCGCGATCTGCATCGGCCTCCTGCTGGTGAACATCATCCAGCCCGGCGTGGGCGCGGACCTCGTCGCGCTCGAGGCCAGCGCAGCGGCCGACGCGCCCGTCGTCCAACCGGAGGTCCTCGCCGGCGGCAGCCTGGGCCAGACGCTCTGGGCGCAACTGATGAACCTGATCCCGAAGAACCCCTGGGCGGCCATCGCCGACCCGAACAACCGCTCGATCCTGGCGGTGATCTTCTTCGGCATCCTGTTCGGCATCTTCGTCGTGAAGGTCGGCGGCAAGGCCGGCAAGACGCTCTCCGAATTCTTCGCCGCGTCGTTCGAGATCATGATGGCCATGACAATGTTCCTGATCCGGCTCGCGCCGATCGGCGTGCTCGGGTTCATGATCTACGCGACAGCCGGCAAGGGCCTCGGTGTCTTCGCCGCGCTCGGCATGTACATGCTGACGGTGTTCCTGGCGTTGCTGATCCACGCCCTGATCGTGCTGCCGATGCTGCTGAAGTTCCTGGCGCGGCGCTCGCCGATCGCCTTCGCACGGAACATGTCTCCGGCGCTGCTCACCGCCTTCTCGACGGCGAGCAGCAACGGCACCCTGCCGCTCACCATCACCTGCGCCGAGAAGCGCGCGGGCATCAGCAACCGCGTCTCGTCCTTCGTGCTGCCGTTGGGCGCCACGATCAACATGGACGGCACGGCCCTCTACGAGGCCGTGGCGGTGCTCTTCATCGCACAGGCCTACGGCAACGACCTCGCCTTCGCGCAGCAGGTGATCGTGGCGATCACCGCTCTGGTGGCCAGTATCGGCGCCGCCGGCATCCCCCACGCGGGCACGGTGATGATGGTCGTGGTGCTCAATGCGGTGGGCTTGCCGATCGAGGCGGTCGGCCTGATCCTCGCGGTGGACCGGATCCTCGACATGTGCCGCACGTCGATCAACGTGTGGAGCGACTCTGTCGCGACCGCGGTGATCTCGCGCTTCACCCACGGCGGCACGGTCGGGGGCGGCGAGGAAGAGAGCGCGTCCGGCTGAGGTTTCACCCCGCTCCGCCGCGGCGTTGCAGCTAGCGCACCCGGCGACACCAGTCGCAGTCGTCCTCGACCCAGAGCGAGGCGGGCGACGACGACGAGCTGCTGGTGTAGCCCAGCGCCGCGAGCTTCGCGATCGTGGCCGGGTCCTTCGTCTCCTCCCCCGCCCAGCCCAGGTCGCGCGCCGACCCCAGCCACTCGATCAGGCGCGAGCGCAGACGGCGCACGTCGTCCGGGCGTTCGTCGACCAGGTCGTGCAGGCAGTCGGGGTCCGCGCGCAGGTCGTACAACTCGACCTGGTGGTGTTGCACCGCCGTCTCCATCGCGTGCATGCGATGCGCGCGCAAGTGCAGCACCAGGTGCAGGCCCTGGTGCGTCACCGAGGCGGTCGTGGCGTTGAGGGCGAGACCGAAGCGCGGTGCCCCCTCGCCCTTGCGTCCGACCAGGCTCCGACCCGGAAAGGCGGCCTGCTCCAGCCCGGCCAGGTCGAGCAGCGTGCGCCCGACGTCGGTGTGCATGACCGGCGAGGTCACGCGCTCTCCCGCAGGCGCGCCGGGCCAGGCGACGATCAACGGCACGTGCATCGTCTGCGGATACAGGCCGTCGTGGTTGAACCAGATCCCGTGCTCGCCGAAGGCCTCACCGTGGTCGCCGACCACCGCGACGACCGCGTCGGCGAAGCGCTCGTCCTCCAGGATCCGCGCCAGCTCGGCGTCCTGCGCGGTCACCTCGGCCTTGTACTGCGCCAGCGGAAACTCCGGATCGCGCAGCCCCTGGAGGTCCTTCGGGAAACCCGCCGGGCTGACGTCGAAGGCCGGCTGCGTCGGGTCGAACGGGTCCCTGTCCTCGGGATAGTAGGCGCGGTCGTACGCCTCGGGCGGCTCGTAGGGCGAATGCGGGTCGAACACGTGCAGCCAGACGAATAGCGGACGCCCGTCGCGCTCCGCCATCCAATCCTCGAGGACCGTGATCGTGTCGGCCGAGTCGCGTGGCACGTGCGGCGGCCAACTCACCCGATCGAAACCCGTGCCCAGCCCGCTGATCTTCGGCCCGATGTGGCTCGTGCTGAGCGCGGCCCAGGTGGCGTAGCCCGCCTCCTCGAAACGCTGCACGATCGTCGGCGCCGCGGGCATCAGCCCGGTCGCGTTGTTCAGGACGCCCACGTCGCGCGGATGCTCGCCGGTCATCAGCGCGGCATGCGACGGGTTCGTGGTCGTGATCGGCGCGTAGCAGTCCTCGTACAACACGCCCCGACCGGCCAACGCGTCGAGCACCGGCGTCTTCAACTCGCCGTTCGGATCCGTCAGGCCGAGGTGATCGCCCCGGTGCGTGTCCGTGGTGATCAACAGCACGGTCGGCCGCGGTTCGGCAGGCGTGAGGATGGCGACCTCGGCCAGCACGCATGCGCCCGGCCTGCCGTCCTCGGTGTCCATCGCGAAGCTCAGGTTCACGTGGCGCCCCGCGACCCGGTCCAGCGGGATGTTGCTCCAGAGCCAGCGCGAGGCATCGTCGCCGTCGCGTTCGAACTCCACGCGATGCACGTCCGACCGGCCCGTCTCGTCGGTGATCGTGACGCGCAACGACGCGCCGACCAGCCGCCGCCGCACCTCGTGCGGTTGCGCGGTCGCGAAGACCAGGCGGGCGCCCGCGGGAACGTCCGCCGGAATCAGCAGCGGTCGTCCGGTCGCCACCCCGACCGCGCGGCGCGCCTCGTCGCCCACCAGCACCAGTTCGGGGCTCGCCGCCGGGTCCGGGACGAGCGAGGCCGGGTGCCGCGACACCAACTCGATCTCGCGCACGTCGACGCTGCGCGCATCGCCGTCGAAGCGCACGCTCATGGCTTCGAACGGATCGCGGTCGCGCATCCGGAACGGGATGCCCAGCGTGACGCGGCGGGTCTCGCCGTCGGCCGCCACGACGACGTTCTCAGTGCGCCACTGCACCTCGCCGAAGCGCCAGAACTCCAACCGGACGCCTCCGTGCCCTCGGAAGACGACGTCCAGCCGGACCTCGTTGACGAGTCGCGTGTCCACCGGTTCCTTGCGGATCACACGCACCATCTGCTCGGAGAGGTCGGCGCTCAGGCGCAGCACGCGCTCGTCCGCTCCGCCCAGCGCAGCCGCCCGCTTCGCCGTGTCCGCCTGCGGCGCCTCGAACTGCCACAGGTCCGGATCCGAGAGCACGTCCCAGCGGGCTACGAGGCGCTCATCGGGGATGGCCACGCCATCCGGGCCCAGCGTCGCCCCCAACCTCTCGATGGCGACGGGCCCGTGCGGCTCGTCCGCGCAGGCCGCGAGCGCACCGACCAGGAGGGCCCCGGTCAGGATGCGGCGGAGGGCGCGTCTCGAACAGTACGTAGCGGCCATGGTCGGCGGTCACTCTACAATGCGGCAGGCCGTGTCCGAGGGGAGCGCCCCCCGGGAGGCGGGTGGTTCCCCGCCCGACGTACGACCATGCTGCGAGGATGGCGGAACTGGCATACGCGCCGGACTTAGGATCCGGTGGGGCAACCCATTGGGGGTTCGAATCCCCCTCCTCGCACCAACACCCGAACGCCTCTTCAAGGAGCACGACCCATGAGCAGGACCTGGACGATGATCGCCGGACTCGCCCTGGCCACGGCCCTCGCCGCCTGCGGAGGCACGAGCGCGGAAAGCGCCGCCGAGGACCTGACGGGTGTCTACAACGACATGGCCGCCGTGCTCGAGGGCATCGACGACGTGGACTCGCTGGAGGCGGCCCGCTCGGACATGCGCGACATTGCGGAGCGCATGAACTCGATGCGCGACGATTGGGAGGCGCTCGCCGAGGACGGCGACCCCCAGGCCACGTGGGACGAGGGCATGACGCAGGACCTCATGGAGGCGCAACAGCGCATGACGGCCGCGATGATGAAGGTCGCCATGGACCCCGCGCTCGCCCAGAAGTTCAGCGAGGTCATGCTGGAGTTCGGAGACGCCTTCGATCAGCGCTGACGCGCGTCAGAGCGGCATGCCGATGAGCAGGTTGTTCACGATGTGCAGCGAGACGATCGGCACGTAGATCGCGAGCCCGACCAACGCCGCCACGCGCGCATAGGGGTGCGAGGCGCGGTACACCATCCACTGCACGCAGAGCGCGGTGAGCAGCAGCTTCGACAGCAGGAAGTGCGGCTCGCCCTGCTGCATCAGCCAGCCCATGATCGGGTTCAGCTCGCGGCCGGTGGCGTTGCGCAGCGCGAGGATCGTCGCCAGCGAATCGATGGCGGCCAGGAACAGCACGACCAGGGCGACCGTCTGGGCGCGGATGCCGAACAGCCGTGGCTGCTCGGACGGCAGAAAGCGTCGGAAGGAACGCATGCAGACTCCCGGCTGACCAGGCGGGGACGAACGACCCGTGCCTTCCTGATCGACGCCTCGCGTCGGGGACTTGATGCGCGCTAGTGCGGACCCTCGGACGCGAGGTTGCGGTTCCATTCTGGAACTCGCACGCGAACGGGAACGGTGCCGTTCGGGATGCACTGGCAACCGAGTCGACTGTCCGGTGTGAGGCCGGGCGCGAGGTCGAGCATGTCCTCCTCGGCCTCCTGCTGTTCGTTGCAGGACGCGCCGCCCTGCTCAAGGACGACGTGACAGGTCGAGCAGGCGCACACGCCGCCGCAGGCGTGGTCGAGTTCGAGCCCCGCGCCGAGCGCGATGTCGAGCACGCTGCCCGGCAGGCCCTCGTGACCGAAGGGGATCGCCTCGGGATCCACGTGCACCTCGCGTGTCTCGCCGCTGTCGCCCAGCACGAACGTGACCGTGTAGGGCTGTTTCGGGAGATCCGCGCGGACCTGCTCGATGTAGGGATTGATGCCGCCCATGACGTCGTGGGTTCCTGGGGGGGAAGCGGGCGCGCACCGCGGCGCCGGAGGTCGAGCCCCCGTCATAGCGCACGGACGTCGATGGCACCACCGGCTGCCTCGCGGCCGGCGGGTCTGCGCTCAGGAGCCGATGGGTATGCTGCCCGTCATGGCCGAACTCCCCTACACGCGGCTGCCCGACGTGCCGGCCGCACCCGGTGCGCGCGCCGTGATGGTGCGCCTCGTGGACGGGCTCGGTTTCCGCTACCGCTGGGCCACGGAGGGCCTCTCGGACACCGATGCCGACTTCCGCCCGGCCGAGGGCTGCATGTCCCTGCGCGAGCTGCTGGATCATGTCGCCGAGCTGGTGCACTGGGTGATCGAGCAGATGGGGTTCGAGGCGGAGCCCCCCGCCGCCGAGTTCGATGCCGTCCGCAAGCGCACGCTGGACGACATCGTCGCGGTGCGCGAGCACCTGCTCGGCATGGACGACGAGACCCTGGCGGCGATCACCGTGGTCGCCCGGAAGAACAGGACCGGCACCTTCTGGCACCTGATCAACGGGCCGCTGGCCGACGCACTGACCCATGTCGGCCAGATCAACGCCTGGCGCCGCCTGGACGGCAAGCCGACACCGCGCGTGGATGTCTTCATGGGCCGCCCGCCGAAGGATCAGGCACCCTGAACTCGACGACCGACCGACCCGCGACCGTCACCGGCGTGCCTGTGGTTCGGCCACCGACGCGCTCCTACAATCGTCCGCCATGATCACCGTCTCAGGTCTGACCAAGGCATTCGGATCCACCGTTGCGGTGAACCACGTGGACCTCGCGGTCCAGCCCGGCGAGATCGTCGGCCTGGTCGGCGTGAACGGCGCGGGCAAGACCACCCTGCTGCGCATGCTCGCGGGCATCCTGCAGTCGGACGAGGGCTCGATCGGCATCGCCGGCCACCCCATGACCTCGGACGGCATGGAGGCACGCGCGAACCTCGCCTTCGTGCCCGACACGCCGATGCTGTTCGAGCAGCTCACCGTCTATGAGCACATGCTGTTCATGGCGCGGCTCTACGGCGTGCCCGACTTCGACTCGCGCCTGGACGCGCTGCTCGAGGAGTTCGAGCTGGCCGACCGCAAGCACGCCACGGCCAGCAGCCTCTCGCGCGGCATGCGCCAGAAGGTCGCCATCTGCTGTGCGTTCCTGCACGAACCCTCCGTGTTGCTGCTCGACGAGCCGCTGACGGGCCTCGACCCGCTGGGCCGCAAGCGCATGTGCGACGCCGTCGCCAAGCGCGCCCAGCAGGGCAGCGCCGTGCTCATCTCGAGCCACCAGCTCGAGATCATCGAGCGGCTGTGCTCGCGCTTCGTGATCATCCACCAGGGAAGCACGCGCCTCGAGGGTTCGCTGGCCGAGATCCGCGCGGACCTCGGCACGCTAGAAGACGTGTTCCTCAGCGTGACCAACCCCGATGACGACCGGGAGGCGAGCCCGGCTTGAACGCCGAGCAGACGGCGCCGCATCCCGCGCGGACGGACGGTGCCGCGGCGATGCGCCTGCTCGTGATGCTGCGCTTGAAGGGGCGCATGCGCGCGCTCGTACGCGGGATGCGCCAGCCCAAGCGCCTGTTCATGATGCTCGGCGGCCTGGCGCTGGTGGCCTTCTGGGTCTGGGTCCAGGGCAGTTCCGATCACAGCTCCAGGTTCATCGGCGGCAAGTACCAGGAGGTGTTCCTGGGCGCGTTCCTGATGTTCTTCCCGATCGTCTCGATGTGGGCGGCGATCCGTCAGGGGCTGATCGTCTACTCGCCCGAGGAGATCCACTTCCTCTTCCCCGCTCCGGTCAGCACGCGCACGCTGCTCGCGACGCACCTCGTCACCAACAGCGTGAAGTCGCTCTCGGCGGCGTTCTTCTTCGCGCTGTTCGTCCGTCCGGACAACGTCTCGTTCGGATGGGCCGTGCTGGCGTACGGCCTGTACCTGGCGTTCGTCGTCTGCCTGCAGGCGGCCGTGGACATCGGATGCATCGGGATGGACACGGCCACGCGCCGGCGGCGTGCGCGGATGGTGGTGGGCGGGATCCTGCTCGTGATCGGCAGCGGCGTGGCGCTCGCGGCCTCGCTCACGCAGGACGCGGGCGTGGACCCGACAACCGGCGCGCCGCTCGCCGCGGTTCCGGTGTCCGGCATGGACCTGATGCGCTGGGCCGTGATCCCCGCGCAGCCGTTCATCGCGCTGATCCAGGCTCGCGGCCTCACCGGACCCGGCCCGATGGCGACGGCGCTGAACATCGGCGGGATCCTCGCGTTGATCGGCGCGCTGGCCATCACGGTGCTGCGCTTCCGGGGCGACGTGCGCGAGTCGAGCCACGCGACCAGCGCAACCGTCGCGGAGAAGATGCGCTCGATCCGGGCCGGCAAGATGTTCCAGGACGCGCCCAAGGAGAGCGTCGGCGGCTCGACCCTGCCGATGTTCCCGCGGCTGGCCGGTGCGGGCGTGCACGCCTGGCGCCAACTCAGCGTGCTGCGCCGCGCACGCAAGTCCTACGCGATCCTGATCTTCATGGCTCTCGCGATGGGCGTGGCCTTCGGCATCATCAAGCAGAACAACCCGGTGGCCGTGGCAAGCATCATGCTGGGCGTGCTCAGCTTCGCCGGGCCGATGTACGTGCAGTGCGACTTCCGCTCGGACTACGAGAGCCTGGCCTGGATGCGATCGTTCCCCACGCCACCGGGCGTGCTGGCGGCCGGGCAACTCCTGTCCTCCGCGATCGTGCTCTACCTGATGCAGGTCGTGCTCGGCGGGTGGGTGATCTTCGTCTGCCCCTCCGAGCAACGCCTCGCGTGGGTCGGCGTGTTCGTGATGCTGCCCGTCTTCAACCTGCTCCAACTCAGCGTCTGGAACGGCGCACACCTGATCCACCCGATCCGGCCGGCCAGCGCGGCCGGCGCGCCCGGCATCGCGCAGATGCTGCGCGTCTACCTGGTGATGATGGGCGTCATGGCCACGCTGTTCACCGCGATCGGCATCTCGGTCGGCTTCGGCGCGCTCACCTGGTGGCTGCTCGATCGCGTCGCGGGGCTGGGACCGGTCACCGGCGTCTGGATCTCGGCCGGCCTGATTGGACTGTCCGCGCTGTGCACGGTCACCGCTATCTGCATCTGGTGCGTCGGACGCGTCTTCGTGCGCATCGACCCGAACATCGACCTGGCCGACTGACTCGGCCCGGCCGGGTCAGCCGAAGACGGCCTGGCAGGCGGTGACCGCCGCGTCCAGCGCGTCGTCGCCGAGGTCGCGGTGGAAGACGAACCGCACCCGGCGCGGACCCAGCGCGTAGGTCAGGATGCCGTGTCGCGCAAGCGCCGCCTCGGCCTCGTAGGCGTCGCCGCGCGTCGTCGTCATGACGAGGTTCGTGTGCACGCTGTCGAGGTCCACCTCGATGCCGGTCAACCCCGCCAGCGCTTCGGCCAGCGCGCGCGCTCGGCGGTGGTCTTCCGCCATCAGGGCCGGCCCCTCCTCCAGGGCGATCAACCCGGCGGCGGCGATGACGCCGGCCTGGCGCATGCCTCCACCGAGCGCCTTGCGCAGACGCCGGCAGCTCTCGATACGCTCCGCGTCGCCCAGCACGAGCGAGCCGACCGGAGCGCCCAACCCCTTGCTGAGGCAGACGCTGACCAGGTCGATGTCGCGCGTGATACGCGCGACCGGCACGCCGCTCGCCACCTGCGCGTTGAACACGCGCGCGCCGTCCATGTGCATCTTGAGGCCGTGCCGGCTCGCCACCCCGGCCAGCGCATCGATGTGCTCGAGCGGGATCACCGCGCCGCCGGCGTAGTTGTGCGTGTTCTCGATCGAGAGCAGCGTCGTCACCGGATGGTGGATGTCCGGCTCGCGCACCGCCGCCTCGATGCGATCGATCGGCATCGCGCCACGCTCGCCCTGCACCGCGGCGATCTGGCAACCCCACAAGCGCGCGGCACCGGCCGCCTCGTTGATCAGCACGTGCGACTGTGCCTCGGCGATGATCTCTTCGCCGGGAGACGTGAGCGTGCCCAGGCAGACCTGGTTGCCCATCGTCCCCGACGGCACGAACACCGACGCGGCCTTGCCGAAGATCTCGGCCGCGCGCGCCTCGAGCCGGTTGACCGTCGGGTCCTCCCCGAGCACGTCGTCGCCGACCTCGGCACAGGCCATGGCCTCGCGCATGGCGGCCGTGGGCTGGGTGACCGTGTCGCTGCGCAGGTCGAACATCGGGGCCGACTCCTCAGTGAAGGGGGGACACTCTAGCGGAGCGCTGACCGCCGCCTGTCCGCGAATGGTGCGCAGCCGGCTCGTTGTGCGCGATTGCGAGCAGCCCCCTATATTCGGAGACAGAGGTCGGTTGAGCTTGACCCCCTCTTCCGCCGATAGATCGACGTTCCCGAATCCTTCAAAGATCGGGGCGGAAACCGGGTCCCCTTTGCCAATTCCTAAAACCCCTATAAACTCAGTCGGAACGTCCACGCCTCTCCGGTCCCCGAGTTTCATGCCGGAGTCGCCGTCTCTCCATCCTCGGAGCCTTCCATGCGTCCCGTGAAGGGTCTGGCCAGCCTCGCCCTGCTTGCACTGCTTTCCGCGCACGTCGCGGGACAGGGTCTCGTTCCCGACATCGCACGTGATGCGGAACGACTCGACGCCGCAGACCACGCCAAGCGCATGGACCGCATCCGGCTGACCGGCGACCTGGGTCTGCCCGCGTTGCCGCCCGTGCACGCGGACAGCCCGCGCGACTCGCTGTTGTTCGCCGACCGGTTCCCCGTGAACCAGGAGGCGACGACGGAGGGACCCGACGGCGGCACGCCCACCATGTTCCAGGGCTTCCTCCCCATGGGCCAGGGCGGCACGGGCACCGACAAGAACGAGATCTTCGAGTACCAGCTCGGCAACGACTACGACGAGTTCGGGGCGGCGCATCCGATGGTCGTGGCCTACCACGGCTACGGTGCATCTCACTCCAGCGTCGCCGTCCAGTCTACGCTCGACGAGGAGTGCAACACGCGCGGCTGGGTGTACATGGCCCCCACCGGCATCGACGACCAGCTGTTCGGCTCGCCGATCTCCCAGCAGAACACGCAGGCGGCCATGCAGTGGATGCTGGACAACTACAACATCGACCCCGACCGCATCTACATGGTCGGCTTCTCGCTGGGCGGCGGCATCGTCTCGAACTTCGCCGCGCGTCGGCGCGATTCCGACGAGATGATGATCGCGGCGCTCGGCATCGTGTCCGGCACGTACGACTGGACCATGTCGTACGAGAACGGCGGCGCTCCGCTGAAGGCGCTCCTGGAGAGCCAATACAACTTCGGCGGCACCCCGACTGCCTTCCCCTTCCGCTACCACCAGGCCAGCGACCTCTACTTCCGCCTCGGCACCTACCCGCCGCTGCCGGGGACGCTCGAGCCCGAGGACAGCATGGCCACGAACCTGGGGAGCACGCCCGTCTACCACACGTGGGACACCGGCGACCCCCTGCCTGAGGCCGAGACGCAGAACCCCGTCATGGGCACCGTTCTCGCCGGTCTGGGCGGGACGTACATGCAGGTCATGACGTCGGGCACCGTGGATCCGATCACGCTGCTGCCGGCGCCCCACTCGTGGGCCGTGCTCGACGAAGTGGACCTGTTCGACTTCTTCGACGGCAAGACGGCAAACCGCACGCCGAACAACTTCTCGGCGCAGCTCGACGGCGGCAACGCGGTGTCCTACCTGTCCGCCACCCAGATCGTGGCCGACGCGTTCACCTACGTGGACGGCGTGTCCAACACGGGCTCCGACGCGCTGGGCATCCTGAACGTCGAGAACGCGGTCGACGTCGACGTGGACCTCGCCGAAGCGGGCCAGACCACGACCGGCCCGATCAACCTGCTCGCCGCGTCGAGCGACATCCACGGCTTCTCGCTGTGCATGACGAACTTCGCGGGCAACCCGGCCTACCTGATCGACAGCGTGTCCAGCCTGCTCATCGCGGGCACCTTGTCCGACCCGCTGACCGGCTCACTGATGCACCACGTCCCGGGCAACACGGTCCTCAACGCGGACGTGATCTCGGAGCCGAACTGGACCACCCAGCTCTACTCGTCGCCCGACCCCGTCGAGCCGGGTGGCGTGCTGGTCCTGACGATCGACGCGCAGCCGACTGCCGTGGCCTCACTGCTGCTGATCGGCTTCGGAGAAGCGCTCAACACCGTGCCGGGCGGCAACAAGGTCACGGTCTCGCTCGGCCCGACAACGCTGCTGGTCGAGCTCCCGCTCGACCTCAACGGCGACATCATCCTGCCGGGCTCGATCCCGAACAACCCGAGCTACTCGGGGCTCGAGGTGAAGCTGCAGTCGATCGACCTCAATGCCAGCGCGCAGGTCGAGTCGATCAGCAACATGTGGACGGTGCACATCGAGTAGTCGTCCGCCCGCCGGGCGCGCGCGCCGACGGTCAGCGCACGTAGCCCAGCGCCCGCAACGTGTCGAGCAGTTCGGCCTCCAGCCCCTCCAGGGGTCGGGGTTCGCCCAACCGGGCGCGCAACGCATCGCCCTCGGCATGCGCCTCCGCCAGCAGCCCCGCCCACTGCCGCACCCACTCGGGTTCCGCGCCGCCTGCGAGGAGATCCCGGGTCTCCTGCGGATCGGCACGCAGGTCGTAGGCCTCCCGACGACCGCCGCTGCGCACCAGCAGCTTGCGGCCGTCCTGGACACGCGCGTGGAAGGCGTCGCCCTCCCCCGCCGCCGCAAGCACCGGGCGCGGCTGGAGCATCGAGAGCGGCATCAGGCTGCGGCCCTGCATGGCCCGCGGTGCCTGCACGCCGAGCGCGGTCAGCAGCGTGGGCGCGAGATCGGCCAGACCGGCGGTCGCCGTGACGCGTCGGCTCCTCGGCAGCCCGCCGGGCGGGCGGATGATCAGCGGCACGCGCAACTCCTCCTCGTAGAGCTGGCGGTGCTGGAAGGTGCCGTGCTCGCGGAACGCCTCGCCGTGGTCGGAGGTCAGCACGATCCAGGCGTCGTCCATCCAGCCGGCGGCTTCGAGCGCCGCGAGGAGCCGGCCGATGCCCGCGTCGACGCCGTGGATGCACTCGTCGTACACGTCGACCAGGTAACGCCGATCGTCCTCGTCGAACGCCGACTTGCCCTCCCAGAACGACTCCATCATCGCGCCCATCGCGTCGATGCCGCCGCCCACCTCCACGCGTGTCTGCAGACCCATGACACGCGTGCGCAAGATGCCCGCATAAGTGCTGTCCGTGAAACGCGCATGTCCCGACAGGGGCACGTATGGCGCGTGCACGCCGTAGGTGTGCACGAACAGGAAGGCCGGACCGTCCCCCGTGTCGTCGATCCAGCGCTCGACGTCGTCGAGCTTCATGTCGAACGGCTCGTACACGGAAACGAACTCGTCGAACCCGCGCGCGAAACCGAACGGCTCGGAGACGTAGCCGCCGTCGGCGAACGCCGCCGTGTCGTACCCCCGTGCCGAGAGCAGCTCGGCGAGCAGCGGCACGTCGGGCGCGGGCGCGGCCAGGCTGCGATGGTCCACGCCGTGCACGCCGGGGAGCACGCCGCTCAGCATCGTCAGGTGCGAGGGCGCGGTGTTGTTGGAATGCGCGCGGACGTCGTCGAAGACCAGCGACTCGGCGGCCAGCGCGTCGATGAACGGCGAGGTCTCCCGCTCGTAGCCGTAGCAGGACAGATGGTCCGGCCGCAGCGTGTCGATCGAGATCAGCACCACCCGCGCGTCCGGCCGCGGAGCGAGCGGATCGGCCTCGGTACACGCCGCGACGAAGGCGGCGAGGAGCATCAGGGGCAGCATCCTGCGGGCGAGCATCACGCCGAGTATCGGCGGCGGACGCGCCGACCCCAACCACCGATCCCGGCCGCAACCCCGGGATCGGCTGGCGCCGGGCCGCGCGTCGTGCGAATCTCCGCCCCGAGATGAGCGTTTCCGGCACACGCATGCGGCTCGCGGCAGCGGCGATCCTCGCCACGGCCCTGGCGCTGTCCGGCTGCAGCCCGGACGACCGCCCGCTGTTCGAGGAGGTCTCGCAGGTGGCCGGCATCGACGTCGTGCTGACCTGCGGCGAGCCGGGCGCCAAGCTGACCATCCTGGAGGTGAACGGCAACGGCGCCGCGCTCGCCGACCTCGACGGCGACGGCGACCTCGACCTCGTGCTGGTCGACGGGTCCACGCGCGCCCGCCTGCTCGCCGGCGAGCCCGTGCGCCACCACGTCCTGCGCAACACCGGCGTCGTGGACGGCGTGCCCCGCTTCGAGGCCGTGGAGGCCGCGCTCGAACAGGCCGGCTGGCCCACCGGTATCGCGGTGGGAGACGTCGACCGCGACGGGCGGCCCGACCTGCTGATCGGCGGGCTGGTCGAGGACGCGTTGTTCCTCAACCGGACGTCGTCGGAGGGGACGATCCGGTTCGAGAAGCGCGCGCTCCCCGGTCGCACTTCGCCCCGAGACTGGACGACGAGCATCGCGTTGGCGGACGCCGACGCGGACGGACGCCTGGACGCCTACCTCACGCGCTACCTGGAGATCGACCCCGCCGACCCGCCGATGGGACAGGTCGGCGACATCCCCTGCCGCTTTCGCGGGCTGGACGTGATGTGCGGACCGCACGGCATGGCGCCGCAGCCCGACGTGCTGCTCATGGGCAGCGACGACGACGCGCTGTTCCGCGACGCCACCTTCGACTCCGGCATCCGCGCCGCGCCGCCGGCCTTCGGGTTGGGGGTGCTGTTCATGGACCTCGACGCGGACGGCTGGCCGGACATCTACGTCGCGAACGACTCGGTGCCCAACACGCTGCTGCGCAATCGCGGCGACGGTCGATTCGAGGACCAGAGCAGCCTGTCGGGCGCCGCGAACGACATCTCCGGCCGCCCGCAGGCCGGCATGGGCGTGGATGCAGGCGACGTGGACCGCGACGGCGACCTCGACCTGGTCGTGACGAATTTCTCCGGCGAGAGCAACGCCTTCTACCGCAACGACGGCGGCCTGCTGTTCCGCGACGTGTCCGCCTCGATGAGGTTGGCCTTGCCGAGCCGCGCCAAGCTGGGCTGGGGAGTGCACCTGGCGGACTTCGACGCCGACGGGCTGCTCGACCTGTACGTCTCCAACGGACACGTCTACCCGCAGGCCGACGACCCGCGCTTGGGAAGCGCCTACGCCCAGCCGCAGCAACTGCACCTCGGCTGGCCGGACGGCACCTTCGGCCCGAACGTCTTCCCCGACGAGCAACCCTGGCGCGGACGCGCCTCGGTGCGCGGCGACCTCGACGGCGACGGCGACCTCGACCTGGTCACGCTCACCCTCGACGGCGCGCCGCGCCTCTACCTCAATCGCACCGACGACCCCTCGCGCCAGATGCTGGTCACCCTGGCCGACGAGCACGGGCCCGTGCCGGGCGCCACGCTCTCGCTGCGGACCGATGCGGGAGTTGTCGTGTTCCAGGTCACGGCCGGTTCGAGCTATCAGGCCTGCTCCGACCCGCGTCTTCACGTCGGCGGCGACGCCACGGTGAACGCCGCCCACGTGACCTGGCCCGGAGGAGTCGTGGAAGCGCTCGACGCGGCAGCGATGATGGCGGGGCACCACGTGGTCGTCCGCCGCGGCCGCGGCATCGTCTCGACCTCCCCCCTCGGCACGCCCTGAGAACCTCGCATGCGACGCCTGTCCCTGATCCTCCTGACCCTCTTCGCGTGCAGCGATGCGCCCCCGCCCGCGGTGGCCTGGGACCCGACGTCGGTCGAGGAACAGTTGCCCGCGGTGATCGCGGCCCTGCGCGCCGGCGATGCCGATGGCGCGCTGGCCGAGCTCGGCCGCCTGGAGACGGCGGGCACGCTGCCCGAGGGCGCCCAGCACTACCGCGCGCTCGCGCTCGCCGACGCCGGCCGCTCCGCCGATGCGCTCAAGGCGTTCGAGTTGGAGCTGGAGCAGCATCCGGGCAACGGCCACGCGCACGCGCTCCTGTCCGAGCTGCTGATCGAGGCCGGCCGCCTGCAGGAAGCCGACGAGCACCTGGTCGACGCGCGCGAGTTCGCGCCCGACCACCCGATGCCGAAGCTGCTCTCGGGCCGCCTCTCGCTGTTGCTCGACGAGGACGAGCAGGCCCAGCGCTTCTTCCGCGACTTCCTGCTGCAGGACCCGTACGGGCCGCAAGCAGTCGAGGCGCACACCGGCCTCGCGCAGATTGCCGCGCGCCGCGGCGGCGAGAGCGACCCCGACGCGCAACGACACGCGCGCACCGCCGACGAGTTGCGCAATGCGCACCAGTACCTCGGCAGCTACCGCGAGCGTCTGCGGGTCGACCCGCAAGACATCGAGGCAGCCGACGGCGTCGCGCGCGTCTGCCTGAGCCTGTACCAGGGATTGGGCAGCGACGCGCGCCTGCTGGTCGAGGCGGAGCGCGCTCTATCCCACATCCTCTCGATCGATCCGGTGAACGCGCGAGCGCTCTACAACCTCGGCTTCGTGCGCATCGAGCAGCGACGCTTCGACGACGCCCTCGAGGTGACGGTGCGCTCGCTCGACGCCGACCCGGGCTTCTCGCCCGCGCGCCTGAACTACGCCAAGTTGCTCGAGCTGCGCGGTGAGCATGATCAGGCAGTCGCGGAGTACGAGACCGTGATCGCCACGACCGACAGCACGAGCCATCGCGCGCGCGCCCACTACCAGTTGATCCTGCTCTTCAACGGCATGCAGGACATCCAGCAGCGCGCGCGCGCCATACCGCATGCCAAGGCCTTCATCGTGCTCGAACCGCAGGATCCGTACGGCGCGCAGGAGCTGATCGACGAGATCGAGGCCGAGTTGCAAGCCCCCGCAGGCGACTGAGCGGCGGCGGCCTCAAGCCGGCCGCGATCGGACGTCGAAAACAACGGGGATGCGCGCCCTCCCCGCCTGGACTCCGCTGCTGCTGCTCGCGGCGCTCGCCGCGCCCGTTCGGGCGCAGTCGGGTGCCGCTGCGGGCGGACCGGACCTTCCCGCGCTTCCGGCGCTGGCACCGGGCAGCCCGCGCGACACGCTGCTCTACGCGGACCGCGCCGAGGTCAGCGTGTCGGCCTCCGACTACCCGCCCGGTTTCGATCCGGCGGCCGCCGCGCCCCTGCTCGTCGACGCGTGGGTGCCCCAGGCACTCACCGGCACGGGCTTCGCCGAGCTGATCCAGTACCAGCTTCCGTTGGGCTACGACCCCGCGGGTCCACCCATTCCGATGCTCGTGGCCTGGCACGGCTTCGGCGCCTCGGCCGCCAGCGTGTCGGCCCAGACCGCGTTGGACGAGTGGTGCCACGCGCTCGGTTGGGCCTACCTCTCGGTGACCGGGATCGACGACGCGCTGTTCGGCACGCCGCCGTCACAGCAGAACGCCGCCGCCGCCATCCAGTGGATGCTGGACGGCTTCGCGATCGACCCCGACCGCATTCACATGGTCGGCTTCTCGATGGGCGCCGGCATCGTCGGCAACTTCGCCGCGCGCCACCGTGAGCCCGACGGGATCATGATCGCCGGGCTCGGGCTGGTGTCCGGCTCCTTCGACTGGATCTCGGTCTGGAAGAACGACCCCTCCGTGAAGTCGTGGATGCACAACTCGTGGAACTTCGGCGGCCCGCCGGCGAAGGACGAGTTCCCCTACCGGCGCGCGGGGAGCCTGGCCTTCGACAAGACCGTCAAGAAGCCCGCGGTCGGGACGCACCAGCCGACCTGGGCCATGGCCACGAACCTGCACGACATCCCGACCTACCTGACCTGGGACAGCGGCGACTCGATCGGGTACCTGCCGGCCCAGAGCGAAACCTTCGACGTGCTGCTCGCCGGCATGGGCACGCCCGCCCTGGTGCGACCCGTTTCGGGCACCGTGGATCCGGATACCGGCGTTCCTGCGACGCACTCCTGGGCCGTGCTGGATGAAGCCGAGTTGTTCGCATTCCTCGCGCCGCGCGTCGCGCAGCGCCTGCCCGCAACGATCGAGGCGCAACTCGACCAGGACCGCGACATCTCCGTCTTCGAAGTCGAGCAGGCGCAGTCCGGCGCGTTCAGCTGGATGGACGCCGAGGTGGATGCGGGCGCGCGCCTCGTCCGGCTCAATGGCGTGGTCAACGCCTCGGTGGTCGCGGTGGACCTGAAGGCCGCGGGCCTCGGCAACGACCAATCCGTGCGCGTCATCGCCGACTCGGCCGACCCGACAGGCTTCACCCTGCGCCTCATCGGAGGCGACACGCCCCCCGGCTACCTGGTCGACACGCTCACCAACCAGATCCTGCCCGGCGTCGAGAGCGACCCGGTCGGCAACGCGCTGCTCGTCGACGTCCCCGCCGGCGCGCACGTGGACCTCACCACCGCGCAGCACGGCTGGGCCAGCCGGCTGTGGATGACACCTGACCCTTCCACGCCAGGCGGCGCCGTGAGCTTCGGGGTCGACGCCCCCGCCGGCAGCCGGATGGCCTGGACGCTGATCGGCACCAGCCAGGCGCTGACGCCCATCGCAGGCGGCGTGGTCCTGCTCGTCTCGCCCAGCCCGCCCGCCCTGCTGCTCCCCGTGCCGCTCGACGTCGAGGGCGACGTGCTGGTCGCCGCGACCGTGCCGGGCAACCCCTCGCTGGCCGGCGCCTCGCTGCTCCTGCAGGCCGTGATCCAGGGCGCCGACGGGCGGCCGTCCGACGCGACGAACGTCTTCCGCTTCGACATCGAGTAGCGCCGGGGCCTCCGCTACACTGCGCGCGCCTCGCGTCGCACACGGCGCGCGGGGCTCTCCCCGGCCATCAGTCCGGCCGACCGTCTGGGCGTCGATGGACGAGCACGAGCAGCAGTTCGAGGTCAGCCGCCAGCACAAGGGCCTGTCGCTGTCCGACTTCCTGGACGCCGTGGCGGGTCCGCTGGACCGCAAGCTGGTCGTATCGGCCGCGCGCAGCCGCCAGTTGCTCCTGAACGGCGAACCCGCGGGTGCGGGCGCGACCGTCATGCCCGGTGACCTGGTCGAGGTGGACCTGCCCACCGAGAGCATGGCGCGCACGCCGCCGCGCGCTCCGAGCCTGCTGCACCAGGACGACGTGCTGGTGGTCGCGGACAAGCCCTCCGGCCTGGCGTTCGGCGAGAGTCGGCACGGCGGTCTCTCGGCGATCGCCGCACTGAAGGAGCAGGTGACGGGCGTACGCCCGGTGCACCGCCTCGACAAGCAGACCTCCGGCGTGGTTGTCGCGGCCCTCGGTAGCACGAACGAACGGGCGCTGATCGAGGACTTCCGCGCCGGCCGCGCCCACGTCGAGTATCTCGCCGTCGTGCGCAGCACCCTGCGCGAGACCGAGGGCCTGATCGACGTGCCGCTCGGCAAGCACAAGCGCAGCGACAGCAAGCTTGCGGCCGATCCCGATCACGGCGATGCCTGCATGACGCGCTGGAGCGTCGAGGAAGCATTGCGCGGCTTCACCGTGGTGCGCGTCGTGCCGCAGGGCGGCGGCCGCAGCCACCAGGTGCGCGCCCACCTCGCTGCGGCGGGCATGACGGCGCTGTGCGATCGCCTGTACGGCGAGGACGACCGGATGATGCTGAGCCAGCTCAAGCTGGACTACCGCCCCAAGCGCGGGCGCCCCGAGCGGCCCATCCTCGCGCGCCCCGCGCTGCACGCCGAGCGGTTCGTGCGCGGCGACCTGGTCGTCACCTCGCCGCTCCCTGACGAACTGCAAGTGCTGCTCAAGCAGCTGCGTCGCCTGCGCCCGCTGACCTGAGCGTGGCCGAGGCGATGACGACGCCGGCATCGTCGCGCCGCTGGCTGCTGTGGCCGCTGGTCGGCGCGGCAGCGGCACGCTTGGCCTGCCTGCCGCTGGCGAAGGTGCTGCCGCGGTGGGGCGATGCGAACGGGTACCTCTACCTGGCCCAGCAGTTCCGCGAGTCGGGCAGCATGGCCCCGCTCCCCAGCGGAATCCGCCCCCCGCTCTCGCGCATGCTCATCGCGCCCGGCCTCGACACCTCCGTCAGCCCGGCCGACCCCTTTCCCGGCGTGTTCCTGATCCAGATCCTGCTCGCGTTGGCTGCCTGCGCGCTGCTGATGATCATCACGCGGCGACTGTTCGGCAGACGCGCCGCAATCGCCGCGGGCTGGATCTACGCGCTGTACCCCCAGGCCATCGTCTGGTCCTCGACCGTGATCATGGTCGAGACCGTTGCGGTGCTCATGGGCGCGGCCATCCTGCTGGTGCTCGACGGGCTCGTGCGATCGCACACCGAGTCCGCTTCGCGATCCTGGCGCCACGGCGCCCTGCTGGGTGTGGTGCTCGGCATCGGCATCCTCATGCGCGAGCAACTCGTCTCCGCCGCCGCGGCGACCGGTCTGGTGCTCCTGCTGACGCCGGGGTCGGCCTTCTGGGCCCGCGTCCTGCTCGCGACCGAGGTGGCCCTGATCGCCCTCGTGATCATCACCCCCTGGGCGCGCCACAACGAGACCGAGCACGGCGTGCCGCTGCTCTCGGGCAGCTACTCGCAGCTCGGCCTGCTGCTCGAGAACGCCCCTCCCGGTGAATCGGGCATCCAGATGTGGCTGGCCGAGGAGACGCTGGAGGAGCGCATCGCGCTGGCGCGGAGCACGTTCCGCCGCGCGCTCTCCGAGTACCCCGGGCTGACCGCGCAGCGCGCCCTCTTCCGGCTGCGCGTCCTGCTGGGGCCGGAGGTCATGCTCCCGATCTACTTCGCGATCCCGTACGACGGGATCACGCCGACCGTGACCGAGACCTATGACCTGTTCCACCAGAACTGGAGCCTGCCCGGCGGATCGACGGGGCGGGCGATCCAGATCCTGTGCGGCATCGCCGTGCTGATCGTGTTCGGCCTCGCCGCCGCGGGGCTCGCGGCCACCGGGCCGAGCACGCCGCGGCGACTGGCCCTGGTCATGATCGTGCTGGTGCTGGTGAGCATCGCCCTCACGGTGGGCACGGCCCGCTACCGGCACAGCCTGCTGGCATTCTGCATCCCGTTCGCGGGGCACGCCCTGAGCCTGGTGCTGGAGCGCGGGAGCCGCCCGGCGCTGGAGCCGCGTCAGCGCCGCCTCGCCTTGCGCTGGGGGCTCGGCGTGGCGGCCCTGCTGGCGCTGACGCTGTTCGTCCTGCCGGCCCCCGCCATCCCCTAGGCCCCGTCCCGGAGGTCCGCCCATCATGAACGTGCTGCGATCGAACCGGCCTCTCGATGGTTGCCTGGACCGCCGCCGCTACCCTAGAATGCGGGGCTCGAAACGGAATTCGTACGACGGAGTCTGGAATGAAGATCAAGCTGCGCAAGAGCAACACCAAGCGTGGCCGCAAAGTCGGCTTCCGGACGCGCATGAAGACCGCGAGCGGCCGAAAGATCATTCGCCGCCGGCGCCGCCGCGGGCGGAGCCTGTCCGGCTGACCCGCCCCCGCGCCTCCCCCACGTCTCGGGGAGTTCGCCGGTGACTCCGGTCACCGACCAGCCAAGTGCCGATTCCGGCCAGGGTCGGAGTCTGTCCCTGCTCTGGCCGCTGCTCACCACACTGCTGGCGCGCCTCGCATGCCTGCCGCTGGCCGCCACGCTGCCGCGCTGGGGCGACGCCAACGGCTACCTCTACCTCGCCCAGGAGTGGCGCAGCTGGGGCAGCCTGCGCGCGCTGAACTCCGGCATCCGCCCGCCCCTGCCGCGCATGATCATCGGCACCGGTCTCGACACCAGCGTCACACCCTCCGACCCCTACCCGGGCGTCTACCTGATCCAGATTGCCGCCGCGGTCCTGGCCTGCCTGCTGCTGATGCTCGTGACGCGGAGGCTGTTTGGCACGCGCGCCGCGGCGGCGACCGGCTGGCTCTACGCGCTCTACCCGCAGGCCGTGTTCTGGTCGTCGGGCCTGATCATGGCCGAGACCTTCGCCGTGCTGATGGGCGCGGCGGCGGTCTTGTCGCTGCACGTCCTCGACCGTGCGTTCGACGTGGCCCGTGCCCGGCTCTGGCCGCGAGCGGTCCTGCTGGGGCTCGTCCTCGGCGTCGGCATCCTGATGCGCGAGCAGTTGCTCTCGGTGGCCGCGGCGAGCGGGCTCGTGCTGCTGCTCCGTCCCGGCGTCCCGTTCAGGCGGCGCGCGCCGCTGGCGGTGGCCGTGGGCGTGATCGCCCTCGCGCTCACGATTCCCTGGGCGCGCTTCAACCTGAAGCACTACGACATGCCGGTCATCTCGGGCAGCTTCGCCGACGTGAGCATGCTGATCGAGAACGCGCCCCCGGGCCAGTCGGGCATCAAGCTGTGGCTCAAGGAGCCCGAGCTGAAGGACAAGGTGGCCGTCGCACGCAGCACTTTCCGGAGGGCGCTGACCGAGTACCCGTTGCTGACGGCCGAGCGCGCCCTGTTCCGGTTGCGCGTGCTCTTCGGCCCCGAGGTGATGCTGCCGATCTACTTCGCCATCCCGTACGACGACTACGTGCCCGACACGTACGAGACGTTCGAGCTCTACAACCAGAACTGGAAGCTGCCCGCGGGAACGTGGGGTCGACGCGTGCAACTCCTGTGCGCCATCGGCGTGGTGATCCTGTTCTCGCTGGCGGCGGCCGGACTTGCCGCCGCCCCCAAGAGCACGCTGCGCCGGTTGGCGTTCGTCGTCACCGTGTTGATCTTCGTGAGCATCGCGCTGATGGCGGGCACCGCGCGCTACCGGCACAGCCTGTTGGCGTTCATGCTCCCGTTCGCGGGGCTCGCGCTGGCAGCACTCACCGACCGCACGAACCGGGCCGGGCTCGACCCGGCAGCGCGTCGCCGCGCGCTGCGCTGGGGCGTCGGCATGGCGCTGCTGCTGATCGTGACGCTGTTCGTCCTGCCGCAGCCGGACATTCCGTAGTCGGGGTCGGGCTAGCCGGAGCGGTCCCGCTGCCGCGCGACGCGTAGCTTGGCGTACTTCAGGAAGACATAGAACGCGCCCATGGCCGAGGCGACGAAGCCGCGCCAGCCGTCGAGGAAACCTGCGCGCAGCACGTACATCTTCAGGAAGCGGGCGGGAGGGCGCAGCACGAGCGCGAAGAGCGGCGTCGCGAGGTCGGACTCCAGCCGGCGCTGCACCATGATGTCCGTGTAGCGGTTGATCGTGCCCAGGTGGTCGGCGAGGTCGCGGTACGGCCGGTGGTTGAGTCGTCCCGGCAGGCGCGCGCTGGTGCCTTCGGCTTCCAGCCGGTCGTGCGGATCGGTGCCGGTCCAGCGCGCCTTGCCGCGGCGCACGAGGCGCAGGCGCCACTCCGGCGACCAGCCGCAGTGATCGATCCACGCGCCGAGGTAGTGGCTGCGGCGGTTCAGCTCGTACGCGTTGCCACTGCCCGACGCGTTCCCGGCGACGATCGCGGACACGGCCGCGCGCAGCTCGTCGTCGAGCCACTCGTCGGCATCGAGGCAGAGCACCCAGTCCTCTCGAGCCTGCTCGAGCGCGAACTGCTTCTGGTCGACATGTCCCGCGAAGGGACGCTCGATGACCTCGGCGCCGGCCTCGCGCGCGATCCGCTGCGTGTCGTCCGTGGAGAGCGAGTCCACCACCACGACCTGCGACGCGAGGCCCTCCACGCTCTTCAGGCAGCGCGGCAGGTTGTCCTGCTCGTTCAGCGTGATGATGCAGACGGACAGTGACACGGCCGCATGATCAGCGGGGCCGCACGGCGTTGCAAGCGGCGCCGCTTCCGCGCCATGTCCCGGAAGCGTCCAGGCGGGCCGGCGCGACATCCGGGCGCCTTGGCGGGCCCCGGCGCCCCACGGTAGGATACCGCCCCCTTTCCGCCCGCACCTCGCCCGTACCGGGCAGAGAACCCGATGACCGCCCGTGACCGATCAGCGCCGATAGGCCGGAGCATGCGCTGGACGGTCCATCCGGCGGCGCATCACAAGGGGCTCGCCTTCGTGGTCGTGCTGGTCATCCTGCTGGCCACGGTGCTGACCTGGAGCCTCACGCGCTGGATCTGGATGACGGCCCTGGCGCCGCTGTTCCTGCTCGTCAGCCTGCGCGCGTTCTTCCTGCCGCGCACCTACAGCCTGGACGACGACGGCGCCCACGAAGAGGGTCCGCTGCAGGCCGCGCGGCACCTGGCCTGGGCCGACGTGAGGCGCGTTTCGCGCGTCCGGCACGGCGTGCACCTCTCCCCGATCCACAGCAACTCGCGCTTCGTGCGCGACCGGGGCGTGTTCCTGCGCACCGAGGAGAACACCGAGAGCGTGGCAGACTTCGTGCTGTCTCGGCGGCCGGCCACGTGATCACGTTCACACAGCAGGAGCGCGACCTCATGGACGAGGCCGCCGCGTCGATCGTGAAGCGACGTCTCGCCGTGCCGGCGATGATGCTTCTGGAGACGATGACGCCGATGAACATGGTCTCCGCCTCGATGCTGCACGTGCTCTCGCCGGTCTGGAGAGCGGCGCTTCCGGCCTCGCGCATCGAGGACATCGCGAAGCTGCTCGAGCGGCGCGAGGCCATCCCCGAATTCGTGAAGGTCATCGACGCGGCCGAGGAGGCCCGACGCAAGGACGCCAAGGAGCGGCGCAACGAGCGCCGCGGCCCGCGATCGACCCGCGACGCGAAATCAGAAGGCTCGGAGAACTGAACCGAATGAGTCCCGGCGACACGCCCATCCGCACGATCCTGGCCACGGACTGCGGCAGCACCACGACCAAGGCCATCCTGATCGAGTTGACAGACGACGGCTACCGGCTGCGCGTGCGCGGCGAGGCCCCCACGACGGTCGAGGCCCCCTTCGACGACGTGACAGTGGGCGTGGTCAACGCGGTCACCGAGGTCGCCGAGCTGGCCGGGCGCACGCTGATCGACGAAGAGGGACACATCATCCTCCCGCCGCAGGGCGACGCCGGCGTGGACCTCTACCTCTCCACCAGCAGTGCGGGCGGCGGCCTGCAGATGCTGGTCGCGGGCGTCGTGCGCTCGATGACGGCCGAGTCGGCCGAGCGGGCCGCGCTCGGCGCCGGCGCGATCGTGATGGACGTGCTGTGCACCAACGACAAGCGCAAGCCGCATGAGCAGATCACTCGCATCCGCCACCTACGACCGGACATGATCCTGCTGTCCGGCGGCGTCGACGGCGGCACGACCAGTCACGTGGCCGAGTTGGCCGAGCTGATCGGCGCGGCCGACCCGCGTCCGCGCCTCGGCGCGAGCTACCGGCTGCCGGTCGTGTTCGCGGGCAACGCCGACGCAACGCCCGCGGTCGAGGACGCGCTCGAGTCGAAGTCCGAGCTGTCGGTCGTCGACAACCTGCGCCCCACGCTCGACGAGGAGAACCTCGCGCCGGCGCGCGACCGGATCCACGATGTGTTCATGGAGCACGTCATGGCGCAGGCGCCGGGCTACGACAAGCTCAAGACCTGGACCTCCGCGCCGGTCATGCCCACGCCAGGCGCGGTGGGCGAGATCATCCAGACCATCGCGCGCGAGAGGAAGATCTCGGTCATGGGCGTGGACATCGGCGGCGCGACGACCGACGTCTTCTCGGTGTTCCAGGGCACCTTCAACCGCACCGTCTCGGCCAACCTCGGCATGAGCTACTCGATCAGCAACGTGCTGGCCTCGACCGGGCTGGAGAACGTGCTGCGCTGGGTGCCGTTCGAGATCGACGAGAGCGAGCTGCGCAACCGCATCAAGAACAAGATGGTGCGACCGACGACGATCCCCTCGCTGCTGCGCGACCTGCAGGTCGAGCAGGCCATCGCGCGAGAGGCATTGCGCCTCGCGCTGGTGCAGCACAAGGACTTCGCCACCGAGCTGAAGGGCCGGCGGCAGGCGCGCGACATCTCCGAAGCCTTCACGCAGAAGGGTTCGGGCGCGACGCTGGTGGACATGATGGCGCTGGACCTGCTGGTGGGCAGCGGCGGCGTGCTCAGCCACGCGCCGCGCCGCGTCCAGGCCGCGCTGATGCTGATCGACGCGTTCGAGCCGACGGGCGTGACCAAGCTGGCCGTGGACAGCATCTTCATGATGCCGCAGCTCGGCGTGCTGGCGACGGTGCACCCCGAATCGGCCACGCAGGTGTTCGAGCGCGACTGCCTGGTCATGCTGGGCACCTGCATCGCGCCGGTGGGCAAGACCAAGGGCGGCGCGCCGCTGGCCAAGGTGACCATCGACCTGCCCGGCGGGCAGCAGACGCTCAGCGTCGAGCGCGGCAGCCTGCAACGCATCGAGCTGCCGACCGGCGCCATGGCGCGCTGTCGCATCGAGCCAGCGCGCGGCGTGGACATCGGGGGCGGGCCCGGCGCGGCACTCGAAACCGAACTGGAAGGCGGCGAGGTCGGCATCCTGCTCGACGGTCGCGGCCGCTCCATCGAAATCCCCGAGGACTCCGCCGAACGCGTCGCCGCGATCGAACGCTGGAGCAGCAACCTCGACCTCCACCCCACGGCATCGGCCTGAGGAGCGCATCGCATGGGACATGCCTACACACCCGGACTGAAGGTCTCCGCCGCGGCCGAGTACGTGCGCCAGCGCACGTTGCCAATCCCCGGCGAGGTGCTCGTCAAGCAGGGCGATCACGTCGAGCCCGAGACGGTCGTCGCGCGCGCGCTGCTGCCCGGCAACGTCGTCACGCAGCACCTCGGCAAGCTGCTCGGCGTCTCGCCCGCGGACATCGCTGAGATGCTGCTGGTGAAGGAGGGCGAGGAGGTCGAGAAGGACCAGCCCGTCGCGCGCAGCAAGGGCATCTTCGGCCTGATGAAGCAGACCGCGATGGCGCCGACTACCGGCGTGTTCGAGTCGGTCTCGAAGGTGTCGGGCCAGGCGATCTACCGCGAGGCGCCGATCCCGGTCGAGGTGAAGGCCTACATCGCCGGTGAGATCACCGAGGTCATGCCCGACCTGGGCGTCGACGTGACCGCGCGCGGCACGATGGTGCAGGGCATCTTCGGCATCGGCCCCGAGGTGTCGGGCCCGGTGGCCGTGCTCTCCGAGGATCCGACCCGCCCCGTGACCGCATCCGACATCAAGCCCGAACACAAGGGCACCGTGCTGGTCGGCGGCTCGCTGGCGGACCTGGCGGCCTTGCGCCGCGCCATCGAAGTCGAGGCCTCGGCGCTGATCATCGGCGGCATCGACGCGGCCGATCTGAAGACGCTACTCGGCTTCGACCTGGGCGTGGCCATCACCGGCAACGAAACGGTCGGCCTCACGGTCGTCGTCACCGAGGGCTTCGGCGAGTTGGCCATGTCGGCCCGCACGCACCGGCTGCTGGCCTCGGCCGTCGGCACGGTGGCCAGCGTGAGCGGCGCCACCCAGATCCGCGCCGGCGTGATGCGCCCAGAGATCCTCATCCCGCAGGACATCCAGGCCATCGAGGAGACGGCCGTGGACACGGGCCTGCTCGCCATCGACAGCACGGTCCGCATCATCCGCGACCCTCATTTCGGTTCGCTGGGCAAGGTCGTGGACCTCCCGGCGGAGCTCCAGGAGGTGGAAACGGAAGCTGCCGTCCGTATCCTCACGGTCACCCTTCCGGACGGGCAGCGGGCCACCCTGCCTCGGGCCAACGTGGAACTCGTGGACGAGAGCCTTTGACGCTTGCGTTGATCCTGGCCCAGGTTGCTGATGCGCGCGACAGCGCCGCGCAGCGCGCGTGGGACTGGCTCGACGAGGTAGGCGCGGGCGGCGCCGACGGCGGCGGCATCAGCGAGTGGATCGACACCGGGAAGATCCCGACGCTGGCCGCGATCCTGCTGTTCGGCTTCATCATGTTCCGAGCGCAGAGCAAGGCGCACAAGGGCAAGGAGATCTCCATCCGTCGCATCGCGGGCCTGGATGCGCTCGACGAGGCCATCGGTCGCGCGACCGAGATGGGCCGGCCGGTGCTCTACGTGCCGGGCATCGACGAGATCAAGGAGATCCAGACGATCTACTCGATGATGATCCTGAGGCACGTCGCGCGGAAGACGGCCGAGTTCGGGACGGATCTCATCGTGCCGGTCAGGGACTCGATCGTGATGACCTTCGCCGAGGAAGCGGTCAAGGCCGGCTGCATGGATGCCGGGCGCCCCGAGGCCTTCGACAAGGACAACGTGCGCTACCTGTCCAACGAGCAGTTCGCGTACTGCGCGGGCGTGGCCGGGATCATGGCGCGCGAGAAGCCCGCCGCGAACATCATGCTGGGCATGTTCTTCGCCGAGTCGCTGATCCTGGCGGAGACCGGCTTCATGGGCGGCGCGATCCAGGTCGCGGGCACCGCCAAGCAGCACCAGCTGCCCTTCTTCGTGGCGGCCTGCGACTACACGATCATGGGCGAGGAGTACTTCGCCGTGACCGCGTACCTGACGCGCGAGCCCAACCTGCTGGCCACGATCCACGCCGCCGACATCCTGAAGCTGATCGGCATGGCGATGCTGTTCGTGGGCATCGTCCTGGCCTCGATCTACGCGGCCGAGTGGTACGCGGACGACATGTCCTGGATCAAGGTCTACCACCGGATGTTCGGGGTCTGATCAGCGATGAAACGCGAGATCCCCATCCTCCTCACGGTGCTGTGCGGCCTCACGATCATCTGGTCGTTCTTCTCGAACTACCCCAAGGCCGACGCGGCCAACACCGAGCTGCTGCAGTGGGCGCTGATCTTCTTCTCGGTCGCGTTCATCCTCGGCATCACGAACCTGATCCGCGTCAGCCTCAAGCAGATCGCGGCCAAGCACAACGACTCCGCCTACAAGATCATCTTGCTCGTGGTGATGTTCGCGTACCTGTTCATCGGCTTGGCCGAGCAGCACGAGTGGTTCGGGCCGGGCAGCCTGTTCGGCGGCCCGGGCGACATGACGGTGAAGGACTGGGTCTACCGCAAGATGTTCATCCCGCTGCAGGCGACCATGTTCAGCCTGCTGGCGTTCTTCATCGCCTCGGCCGCATTCCGCGCCTTCCGCGCGCGTTCGATGGAGTCCACCCTGCTGTTGCTGGCGGGCGCCATCGTGATGCTCGGCCAGGTGCCGCTGGGTGAGCAGATCACGGGCGGGCTCGCGCCGCGCTGGCTGGCCTTCCTGATGGTCTACATCAACGCCGCCGGACAGAAGGCGATCATCATCGGGGCCACGCTCGGCGTGCTGGCCACCGGACTGCGCATCGTGCTCGGCATCGAGCGCAGCTACCTCTCGGAATAGTCATGGCCGCCATCCACGACTTCGACCGCCGCTGGATCTTCCTCGCCATGGGCGTGCTGGTGACGACGCTCTATACGCTCGGTTCCGAGAAGGCCCTCACCAACAGCGAGTACGTGGACAGCTACTACGCCACGATCGAGGCGCTTCCCGAGGGCTCCGTCGTGATGCTCTCGGCCGACTTCGACCCGGCCAGCGCGGCCGAGTTGCTGCCGGCCTACACGGCCACCATCCACCACCTGCTCAAGCGCAACCTGAAGGTCGTCAACGTGGCCACCTGGCCTCCGGCGCCGCCCTACACGCGCGAGGAGTTCTATCGCATCGCGCCGATGTACGGGGCCGAGTACGGCACCGACTGGACGGCGATGGGGTTCCTGCCCGGCGACGACGTCGCGATGGGCAACATCGGACAGTCGCTGCGCTCGGCGTACCCGAAGGACGACGTCGACGGCACGGAATACGACAACCTGCCGCTGATGGCCGGCCTCGGCGACAACATGGAGGGCGTGGACCTGCTGATCACGATGTCGGCGGGCTACCCCGGCATCCTGGAGTGGATCGCGCAGGTCGGTGGTCGCTACGAGACGCCCATCCTGGCGGCGACCACGGCCGTGCAGACACCGGACCTGTTCGCCTTCTACCCAAACCAGTGCGTCGGCTTCCTCGGCGCGGCCACGGGCGCGACGCGGTATCTGCAGCTCATCGACGAGCTGACGGACGGAGCGGTCGAGGAGGTCAAGCTCGAGAACCAGAAGCGCATGATGGTGCAGTCCTGGGCGCACATGCTGATCATCCTGCTGATCGTGGTCGGCAACCTGATCTACTTCTTCGGCGCCAAGGGTAAGCAGGGGGCCAAGGCATGATCCTCGCGCTGCAACAGGCCGCCCCGCAGTTCTTCGACCTGACGCCGGGCTCGCTCGACATCCTCGGCGGCTGGCTGGTGTGCTTCTTCACGCTGGCGGTGTTCAGCTTCCTGTACCGCGACAACCCCTTCTACAAGACGGCGGAGCACGCCTTCGTCGGGCTCGGCACGGCGTACTACACGCTGCAGTACTGGAAGGAAGGCATCTGGGAGCCGGTCGTCGAGTACATGGAGGAGCGGTCCGCGGACATGGATGCGGGCGAGCTGTACAGCCTCGGCGGCATGGACATCGAGCCCTGGCTGGCGATCAGCCTGCGCATCATCCCGCTGCTGCTCGGCCTGATGCTGCTCTGGCGCCTGTTCTCCCCCAACTCCTGGGCGCCGCGCTGGCCGCTGGCGATCATGGTCGGCGTCTATGCCGCGCTGAAGATGACGGGCGAGACGCAGAGCAAGCTCGTCGTGCTGCTCGCCGAAGCGATGACCCCGCTCACCGACCCGACCAAGGTCGGCTGGGCCGAGTGGAGCAACATCGAGCAGTGGGACGTGTTCTTCACGTTCAGCAAGATCGTGTTCTTCGTGGGCCTGTTCTGCGCCCTCGGGCACTTCCTCTTCACCTACAAGCGCACGCCGCTGCTGGCGGGCGTGTCGCGCATCGGCGTGATCACGCTGATGATCACCTTCGGCAGCATGTTCGGCTTCACGGTGCTGGGCCGCATCGCGCTGCTGATCGAGCGCGTCGACGCGCTCGAGGGCTACTCGGCGCCCGCCTACTCTTTGGTGGACGCGCCCCCGCCGGGCACGGACCCGGGCTTCCTGAACGCGGCGCTCAGCCCGCCGTTCATCATCGGCGGGATCATCGTGCTGCTGCTGGCGATCGGCGCCATCTCGCGGCGCGGCAAGTCCACCGCCTGATCCCGGTGACGGATCCGGTGGGACGCCCTCAGGCGTCGGGCCAGAGCGCAGCCGTCCACTCGGCCTGACGCGCGTCCAGCCAGGTACGGATGCGCGCGGCCACCTCGGTCGGGCCGCCGGCGCCCGAGCAGTCCGTGGCGAGCGAGCGCAGGTCCAGCAGCCGCTCGACCGACTTGCGCACATCGTCTCCCGTGATGCGGGAGAAGGTCGCCTGCGCCATGTCGCGCGCGGCCATCCCGGCCGCCAGGCTGCGGTCCCTGTTCTGGCTCGCGTGGGCCGACATGGCCATCGTCTTCGCCGAGCGCGCCGCCGTGACGTCGACCTCGACCACGCCCGGCACGGCCGGGATCGCGTCCCACACGCCGTAGCCCCACCACGCGCGGTCCCCGGCTCCGACGCCGCGCTCCAGGCCGCTGCACAGGGCGGCCAGCAGCGCCGCCTGGTGAGTCGTGTGCCGCTCGAGAGGCGAGGGCACGAAGAGCGTGTCGGGCGGGCTGTCGCCCACGACCTCGGCGAGGCGGCGCCCCGCCGCTGCCGGATCCTTACGCAGTTCGGCCGAAGTCAGCCGCAAGAACACCGGCTCGGCCACGCCAAGCAGTTCGCATCCGCGGCGTGATTCGGCCTCGCGTTCGTCCGGCGAGGCGCCGCCAGTGACGCCGCCCTGCCCTGAGGCGAGCACGACCACGTGCACGTGCGCGCCCGTGCGCGCCATCAGGTGCAGGGTGCCTCCGCAACCGAAGGCCTCGTCGTCCGGATGCGGAGCGACGATCAGGGCCCGGGATCCGGAGAGCTCCGCCGGATCGAGGGTCTTCAACTCACGGGGCCTGCGAGAGGCCTGCGAACGGGACGTAGAAGCGCCAGGGCGTTCCCACCAGCCCCGCGGTGGTGAGCAGCGGGATGAGCAGCGGGATGGGCTCGGCGGCCGTGTCGGACACCGACGCCAAAGAGTAGTACACCGGCGTCGCGGTGAAGGAGATGCCGTTGGGGTGCGTGAAGAAGCCCATGGACAGGACCAGGGCGTCGCTCGCGTTGCCGGATGGCGGCACGAACTGCAGGCTGCCGTCCATGACGCGCCCGAGGAAGTTGTTCGAGCCGTCCAGCAGCGCCGGGGCGAGGTCGCGCACGAACAGGAAGTTGTTCAGGTCCACGACGAAGGGGTGCTGGTCCGCGGCGAAGCGATCCGTTCCCTGCGTGCGCGCGTAGGCGACCGTGTTGCCGAACGGGTTCGGCACGAGGTTGGTGATGTGCGAGCCGGCGTCGGAGACGTTCGTGACCTCGAACGCGATGAACGGGATCTCGCGGTGGAAGGCCATCACGTCGTCCGCACCGTTCCCGCCCACACGGTGGGCCGTGAAGTAGACCAGCCCGTCCTGCTGGCCATACCCCTCGGTGAAGCGCATCGCCATCGGCGACTCGGTCGGTGTGCCGAGTTCGTCGTCCGGCACGTGGAGGTTCGAGATGGGGCTGCTCCCCGTGAACTCGTCCCCGGTGGCATTGAAGACGTTGAGCGTCGTCGCGTTGAGGCCCACCAGGTTGGTCACAGGCGTATCCGCGGCCAGGACCGAACCGCCCACGTCGCTGATGCCCCCCGCCCGGATGAAGTACGAGAAGGACCCGTCCGCGGCCGCGAAGAAGCCGACCGGGTTGATCTTGCCCAGGTCGCTGAAACCGTCACCGCTGTCTTCCGTCGCGGTGAGGTTGGTCATCTGCTCGGTGACCGTGTCGAAGGCGAACAGGTCCATCGCCTGGATATTGGCGGGGTTGGCGGCGATCGGATCGCTGTAGCGCTGGCGCCCCATCAGGAAGGCAACCCGCTCGTTGTCCAGCCAGCGCAGGCCGGACACGACGCGCTCGTTGCGCAACTCGCCCACCTCCTGGAACACGCCGCCTGCGTCCTGGTAGGTGTGCCCCACCTTGCCCGAGCTCGCGCCGCTGGTCAGGCCCACGTCGACCCAGTCCCGGATCTTGCCGGAATCCTCCGCCAACCAGGCCACGATGGAACCGTCGTTGGAGAAGGCCGCCTTGCGCCCCTGACCGTGCCCGCCCGGAGAGAACGGCCGCACGCGCGTCTGACCGACGCTGAGCGCTCCGTTGTTGTATCCCGAGAGGTTCACGATGGCCCGCAGCGCATCGCCGCCCGCCGTGACGCTGACGTCCTTCACGAGGTAGACGTCTTCCTCCTTCTCCTCGGAGCCGGCGGTGATGAGCAGCTCCTCGTGCATCGGGGACGCAAGCACCTGCGGGTCGAACCGGATGATCGTGTTGAGCAGGCCGGTGGAGCCGAAGTCGGTCGTGACATAGAGGCGCGGTTCGACCGGGGGCGACTTGGCCGAACTCTGCATCACGAGCGGCACGTCGATGTAGTCGCGAACGAGGACCTCCTCGTTCACGTACTCCGACTCGAAGCCCTGGAACGAGACGAAGTTGGAGCCCGGGTTCGCGGGGTTCTGCTGCCACTTGTGCTTGAGGCCGGCGAACATCACGTAGTTGTCGTCGTCGGGGCCGACGATCGCCACAGACGGCATGTAGATCTCCCGCGACCGCACGTTCGTCGTGAGGATCGTGGGCGGATCGGGACCGACCTGGAACGTGATCGACCAGTACGGCGTGCCGGTCGCCTTCCAGTTGGTCTCGTCCAGCCGGATCGCGACGAGGTTGTCGACGAGGTTGTCCCAGCCATGCAGGCCGCCCGGCCGCTTCAGAGCGGCGACGATGCTGCGACCGTCCGGCGCGACGTGCACCATCGGGTCCCAGCGCCCCTGCACCTCGTTCTGGGCGGTCCCCGGGATCTCGCGCCACTGGCCCGTGACCCTGTCGAAGACAGCGAAGCCCTGGATCTTGTTGACCTTCGTCTCGTAGAGGTACAGGTCGAGGTCCATCGTGACCGGCCCGCCCCCCTCTTCGTCCACCGTGAAGGGCGGGATCACGACGTGCGGCATGTCGACGTTGTCGGCGTCCAGGCCGACGCGCGTGCGCCCGCGGGCGCCGGCCGTCGTCGCCATCGTGAAGAAGCCGAGCACCGTCTCGCCGTCGCCGTGCGGGAACAGCGTGTCCGGCCCTGTTGACCCGATCATGCTGCGCTGGCAGTTGAGGAACTCGTCCTCGGTCTTGCCGTCGTAGTGGATCACCTCGGCACCGGGCGAGGCGAACCCGCCGCCCGTCTTGTTCGCCCAGAGGTTCGACTGTCCGAAGGCCACCAACAGGCGTCCCCGCTCCGGGAAGCCGGTCGTGTCGTAGACGGGAATCGTCGAGGTCACCGAGTCCACGGCACCGCGGATCGTGGTCAGCGGCCTCGCCAGCGGGTTGATCGGCTCGTCGCCGACGTTGGGCAGGATCGGGAGGAACTTGAAGTCGTCCACCTGCAGCGGCGGACCGACGCCGTCGTCCGGCAGGGGCGCGTCCAGCGGCCCGAGCGGCGCGAGCGTCTTGAGCGTGTTCGCATCGATGTCCGTGTTTCCCACGTTGCGCAGGAAGGCCTCGCTGCCGTCCGCGGCGTTCTGGACCCACGCGACGTGCACGTTGTAGTCGGGAGTCGTGATCTGCACGGTCAGGCCGTTGCTCAGGCGCAGGTTTGCCGGCGACGTGATGTCGAAGATCAGGCCCTGCACGTAGGTCTCGATCGCAACGATGCCCGGCGGCACGAACAGCGGCATGACTCCCAGGCCGCTCATGTCCGGCTGCAGTTGCAGCGTAGGCAGCGCCGGCGTGATCAGGATGAAAGGCGGCATGGTGAGCAGCAGGGGCTCGGGCGTGCCGGTGGTCGGGAAGGGCGTCTGGGTGCCCGAGACGAGCAGCCCCCACAGGACGTTGTCGTTGGTCTGGCCGAGTGAGTCGTAGCTGACCCGGGCCTCGAGTGACTGGCCTGCCGCGATCCCGAACGTGCCCGTGTTGTCGAAGGGGCCGAGACCTCCGCCCGGCTCGATCGTCCCCATCTTGTCGTCCAGCACCAGGTGCGGGAACTCGCCCGGAGCCTGGGCCGAGAGCGGGTGGCCGGCAGCCAGGAGGGCCAGGACGATCAGTGGGAACAGACGGCGCATGAAACGGAGTTTATCCCATCGGGGCAAGCGTTGAGGAGCCGATCCACGGGGCTTCGGGCGCGGGATCGACTCGCCGACGGAGGGCATGATCGACTACCTCGCCGGCCGGCCGGGGTGACAGGGACGGCCCCCTCCAGGAGGCGCTGACACGGTGCGTCCGGCGCCCGATCGGGCGCTCAGGCGCCGCCCCCGACGGGCTCCATGACGCGCGTCGGCAAGGCGCGCAGGATGCGCTCGGTCAGGGCCTTGGGCGTGAAGCCGAGGCGCACGAGCAACTCGGCTCGCGTGCCGTGCTCGATGAAGCGATCGGGCGTCCCCACGACCAGGCTGGGCGGCAGGACCTCGCCCCTCGCCACGAGGGCTTCCAGCACGGCCGCGCCGAAGCCGCCGCTGCTGGCGTGCTCCTCGAGCGTGACCATCAGGCGCTTCCCGCGGGCCGCGGCACCGATCGCCTCCGCGTCCAATGGCTTGGCGAACCGCGCGTTGATCACGGTCGCCTCGACGCCGGCCTCGGACAGCCGGTCGGCCGCGGCCATGGCCAGCGGCACCATCGTTCCGTACGCGACCAGGGCGATGTCCGCCCCCCGTCGCAGCGTCACCGAACGCCCCAGCTCGACCGGCGGAACGGGCTCCTCGGCGGCGGGCGCTTCGTCGCGCGGATAGCGCACGGCCACCGGCGCCTCGTGCTCCAGCGCAAAGTCCAGCATGGCCTCCAACTCGTCGGCCGACGCGGGGGCCATCAGGACCGTGTTGGGCAGCGTGCGCAGGTAGGCGATGTCGAACAGACCGTGGTGCGTCGCGCCGTCGTCGACCAGGCCGGAGCGGTCCAGCGCCATGATCACGTGCGCGTTCTGGATCAGCACCTCCTGGAAGACCTCGTCGTATCCGCGCTGCAGGAAGGACGAGTAGATGGCGACCACGGGCTTGATGCCGCCCTTCGCCAGGCCGCCGCCGAACGCGACGGCGTGTTGCTCGCAGATGCCCACGTCGAAGCAGCGACCGGGGAGCTCGGTCGCCATCGACTTCAGGCCGGTGCCGTCGGGCATGGCCGCGGTCACCCCCACGATGCGCTCGTCGTCGCGCGCGCGACGCAGCACGTGGTCGGCGAAGACCTGCGTGTAAGCCGGGCGCTTCGGCTTGGGCGCGTCGACGGGCTGGTCGGCCTCGCCGTCGCCCGACGGGATGACGGGCATCGGTCGCGCCTTGATGCCGTGCAGGCGCTGCGGGTCGTCGGCGGCCAGCTCGCAGCCGGCGCCCTTGCGGGTGACCAGGTGCAACAGGGTCAGCCCCTTGCGCTGCTTGAGATCCTGCAGCGTGTGGACCAGGCGCGGCAGGTCGTGGCCGTCCATGGGCCCGAAGTACGTGAAGCCGAACTCCTCGAACACGTGCCCGGGCACCAGCACCGACTTGAGCATCGAGGCGCTCTCGCGGATCGAGCGGTCCATCTTTTCGCCGATCAGCGGGATGTGCCGGATCAGCTCCTGGAGCTCCTTCTTGGCGCCCGTGACCAGCGGTCCGGTGCGCACGCGCGTGAAGTAGCGCGACATGGCGCCCACCGTCGGGCTGATGGACATCTCGTTGTCGTTGAGGATCACGAGCATGTTCACGTCGGCCTCGTGGGCCGCGTTCATGGCCTCGAAGGCCACCCCCGCGCCGTAGCCGGCGTCGCCGATCAGCACCACCGTCCGGCGGTCATCGCCGGCGATCTTGTCCGCGACCGCCAGGCCGAGACCCAGCGAGATGGACGTGCCGGCGTGGCCCGTGTGGAACAGGTCGTAGTCGCTCTCGTCCGGGTGCGGGAAACCGCACAGGCCGTCGGTCTTGCGCATCGTGTCCATCCGGTGCCGCCGGCCGGTCAGCATCTTGTGCGGGTAGCACTGGTGGCCGACGTCGAACACGATCCGGTCGTGCTTGAAGTCGTGCACGTAGTGCAGCGCCATGGTCATCTCGAGCACGCCGAGACCCGATCCCAGGTGACCGCCCGTGCGGCTGATCGCCTCGATCAGCTCTTCGCGCAGCTCGTCGGCCAGCGCCGGCAGGTCTTCCACGGGAAGCCGGCGCAGTTCCTCGGGCGAATCGACCGATCCGAATGCGGACATGGCGGTGCGGAGATCTCCCGGCTGAAGCGCAAGAAAGGGAGCCTCAGCCTACACAATCAACCTGGATCCGTCGGCCATCGAAGCGCCTCGCGAGAGCGCGTCAGGAGCCGCGCGGCACCAGGAACGCGGCCAGATCCGCAAAGATCCCGGCGGCCTCGCCGTCCGCGCAACGCGCGACGACGGAGTCCGCGAGTTCGCGCGCGTCGGTCCGCGCCTGCTCCACGCCCACCACCGCCGGCCAGGTCATCTTGTCGCGCTCGGCGTCGGCGCCCGCTTGCTTGCCGAGCGCCTCGGTCGTGCTCTCGACGTCGAGCAGATCGTCCACGATCTGGAAGGCCAGCCCGAGGTCGCGCCCCGCCTCGGCCAACTGGTTCACGCGGGCTTCGTCGCCCCCGCCCACGAGCGCGCCGAGACGCACCGACACGGAGATCATCGCCGCGGTCTTGCCGGCGTGGATGCGGTGCACGCGCTCGAGCTCGGGCGCCTGGCCCTCCGCGGCGAGGTCCGCGACCTGTCCGCCGACCATGCCGTCCCAGCCGGCCGCGTCGCCCAGCGCGGCGACCATCTCCGCCAGCGGCGCACCCGACGGCGTGTGCCGAGCGAGCACCTCGAAGGCCAGGGTCAGCAGCGCGTCGCCGGCCAGCACGCCCATGGCTTCGCCGTGCACGACGTGGACGCAGGGCTTGCCGCGCCGAAGCGTCGCGTCGTCCATGCACGGCAGGTCGTCGTGCACCAGCGAGTAGGCGTGCACCAACTCGACCGCGGCGGCGGCGCCGATCGCAGCGTCGCGCGTCCCGCCGACGTGCTCGCAGCCCAGGAACACCAGCGCCGGACGGAAGCGCTTGCCCCCCGCGAAGACGATGTGTCGCATGGCGGCCGCGAGGTCGCCGGCATCGCGCTCCTGCGGGACCCAGCGATGCAGTGCGTCGTCGACGACCTCGCGGCCGTCGGTCATGAACGCCTCGAAGCGGTTCACCACGCGCTGCCGTCGGTCGCCATGAGCCAGCCGCCGTAGTCGGAGCCCGGCAGCGGAAGCAGGAACACGCCGCGATAGAAGGGGCGCTCGTCGTCGCCGATGCGGATCGACCCGTCGCGCAGCTCCAGCTCGGGGCCGGTGGGCAGCACGAAGCCGGAGTCGGCATGGATGCTGCGCAACACGATCCCGTTCTCGTCCTCCTGGACAAGCTCGAGCCCGCCCAGCACGTCGCCGTCGAAACTGTCGAGCTTCGTGATGCGCCAGCCCTGGCCGGACAGAAGCACGTCCAGCGCCGTCATCACCTGGGGCAGCGGCACGAAGCCCCCGGGAACCGTCACGCCTTCAGCGCGCCAGACGGCCGCCTGCAGCGCGGGCAGCGGCACGTCGATCACCGCGTCCTGCTCGGCCCCCTGCTCGCGCACGGGATCGAGTCGCAGGCGCGCGAGGCCGCCCTCGATCACGATCCACGCCAAGCCTGCCTGCAGGATGCGCGCCTCGTTGCCGGCGGCGTCCACCTGCCGCAACAGCACGTCGTGCATCGCTCCGTCGGAGATCGTCCCGACCTCGATCACGGCGAGGTCGAGCACGCCGCTCGAGCGGAGCGCCGCGGTGAGGCGCCCGGCGGCGCCATCGGCCACCACCGGCGGCGAGGCGATGATGGCCGAGGCCACGGGCGGCGGCGTGATGGGCGGCTGCGCGGCCCGCAGGCCGGCCACGGTCTCGGACAACTCCTGCAGCCGACGCTCGCTGTCCATCACCTGTTCGACCAGACGCGCGTTCTCGCCGATCTGGCGGTTGCGCTCCTGGCGCACCTCGCCCAACTGCAGGTCCATCTCGGCGTTGCTGGCGCCCAGCGAGTCGAGCTGGAAGCGCAGGTCGGTGTTCTCGGTGTGGGCCTCGTCCAGCGCGCCCTTCGTGGCGTCGTTCTCCCCTTGCAGGACGGCAAGCTCGCCGACCAGCCGCTGCTGCTCCTGGTCCAACCGGGAGGTGATCGACGCAAGCGCGTCGTCCGTCGCCGACGTCGCTCCCGCCACGGCGGCCGAGACGACCCGCTCGATGTCCGCGCCGCGCGAAGCCTCCGCGGCCTCGAGCCGCGACTCCATGTTCGACAGCGACTCGGGCAGCTCGCGCTGCATGGTCCATGCCATCCAACCCACGGCGCCGGCCAGGCCGAGCGTGATGAAGAGCAGCACGCCGGTGAGCCGCGTCGAGCGCTTGCGCGTGCGCGCGATCTGGCCACGCGCCTTCTGCTGAAGACGCGCCACCTGCTTGAGCGCCGCCTCGACCTGGCCGAGCGAGCGCACGAGCGCCGCGCGGGACGGGCCGCCCTCGATGCGCTTGAGCAGGTCGGACTGCTCGCGGCGCATGGCCTCGAGCGCCTGCGCCTGCATCAGCAACGCCGTGGCGAGACGTGCCTCGGACGAGGACAGCGCGACGAGTTCGGTGGAGACGACGGGGTCGATCCCGCGAGGCACGTGCTCCTCCGGCGCGGGCCGGTCGGCGCTCTCGTCGTCGTCGTCCTCGATGGGAAGTGTCAGCAGGTCGTCGATGTCCGTCACGATCGGCTGGTCTCCGACATGTTCTTAGGTGGCTGGGCGTCGCCCGATACCGTCGGGCCGCCGGAATGCTCGGGCGCGAGGGCCGGAGCCTGCCCGGAGGCCGGCGCCGTCCCCATGGGATCTTGGACGTCCAGCTCCCGGGCCTGTTCCCGCAGCATCCGCGCGCGCCGCCGGGCCGCAAGCCTCAGCCCCACCTGATAGGCAGGAATGGCCATGGCGGTGGCGATGATGACCGATCCCACGGCCAGCGGCCAGAGCACCTCGGCCCCCAGGATCCCCAGGCTCGTGAGCAGGCCCTGGTCCGCGATGGCCCCGAGCTGCTCCGCGAAGCTCGCGGCGAGGGCGCGATAGCCGCGCGTCTCGATGCCGAGCACGAGCGTCCCGAGCCAGTAGTAGCTGTAGTACATCGGGATGATCGTGAAGGGGTTGCTGACCCACACCAGCGCGAGCGGGATCGGGATGTTCGCACGCAGCGGGATGGCGAGGACGGTCACCATGAACATCTGGATCCCGACGGTCGGGGTCAACGCCACCCAGGTCCCGATCGCCGCACCGCGCGCGATGGAGGTCGGCGAACCCTGCGCGCGAACCATCGGCTGGATCAGCCGTTCACGCACCGTCCGCCAGAGGTTCACCAATCCTCGCCCTTGCCGTTCTCTGCGAACCAGTCGTGCCAGGCGGCCGGGCCGTCGTGTCCTTCGCCGGTCAGCGCCTTCAGGCCCTCGTTGAACGAGACCCAGATGATCGCGAGACGGTCGGCCATCGGCGTGGGGTCGTCCTCCCGGATCTTGCGCGCCTCCTTCTTCGCGGCGGCGGCCGCGTCGTCGTATTCGTCGATGATCAGTTCCACCGCCGTGCGACGCACTTCCAGCGGCTTGCCCGCAAGCTGGCCCAGCGACTCCGCGGCCGTGCCGGCGATGTACGGATCGTCGTGTTCGAGATAGCCCGCGAAGAGCTTGGTCAGCTCGGGGTCGGACCGGAAGCCGAGCCCCTGCAGGATCACCATCTGCATCTCGGGCCAGGTCTCGATGTGGTCCAGCTTCAATGTCGGTAGCAGCACGTCGGCGCCCTGGGGGCGGTCGAACATCAGGCCGACGGCCATGCGGTACATGGCGAGCACCTCGCCGCGCGCCTCGTCCTCGACGGCGATCTCCTCGAACGGATCCACCGGCCCGATCTGCACCACGCTGCCTGGCAGTTCCTTGGGCGGCCGCACCTTGGAGAAAACGGCCTTCACCAGCTTGACGACCTTCTTGAGGTCGCGCTTGGTCAGCTCCGGGTACTGCGTGTCGAGCCGCTGCAGGGCCTCCGAGATCGCCTTGTAGTCCTCGTCGGCGACGCCCTCCTTCAACTGATCCAGCGTCGCCTCGATCTCCTTCTCATCGAGGGACGGCGCGATCGTCGCCGGCGCCGCGACGATGGCAAGCGCCAGGATCGCCGGGCCGCCGACGCGAAGGGCTTGGGGCATGCTTGCGAGCATGAGGGGTACCCGTTGGTCTAGGTCGTGCGGCTGCCGGCCATCGTAGGCCGGGCGTGGCAGAGGCGCAACGCGAGGCGACTCAGAAGCGCACTGTCTCCACGCTCACGCCACAGGACTCCGCGATGCGTTTGGCGAGCGCCCGGTGCAACGCCGAGGTGATCGGGCGATCGGTCGGCAGCGTTTGGCCAGCGAGTTCATCCACGCCGACGAGGCACTTGCCGGCGCCGGTCAGGAACAGCTCATCCGCCTGGGCGAGTTCGTCCAGGGGCAGCGGCCGCTCCACGACGGCGATGTCGGCCGCCTCGGCGAGTTCGATCACGATGCTGCGCGTCACCCCGGGCAGGATGCCGGTGCGCACGGGCGGCGTGACGAGTTCGCCCGCCCGCACGATGAACACATTCGAGACCGTGCCCTCGGTGACGCAGCCGTCGCGGTCCAGCATCAGGTCTTCGACGCGCCCCGCGCGCTCCGCCTCCTCGCGCTGCAGGTAATGCGCGAGGTAGCTGGTGGACTTCACGCCGGAGAGCGGCGAGCGCGCGTCGGCCGCGAAGGGCGCGATGTCCACGCGCACCGGCGGGTCGGCGACGGCCGGCGGCTCGCGCAGCATGGCCAGGACGCGTTGCCCGGCGCCCTTCGTCCCGACGGCTTCGGGGCCGGCGCCCGCGGTCACCGTGACGCGGCAGAGCGCCGACGGTTTCTCCAGGCGCGCCGCGAGTTCGACCACGCCATCCGGCAGCGAGGCGAGGAGCGGCGGCACGTCGAGGCGCATCGAGGCGAGCGTGCCGCACATCCGCTGCAGGTGCCGGTCGAGCATGAACGGCCGTCCGCCGTGCAGCCGAAACGTCTCGAACGCGCCGAGGCCGTACAGCAGCGTGCGGTCCAGCGCCGACACGCACGCGTCGGCCGCGTCGCGGACATCGCCGTCGCACCACACCATGGACTGGATCATCCGGTCACCTCACTCAGCGGCGGGGGCCAGCGGCAGGGGCAGACCCAGCACATCGAAGATCGCCCGCGCCTTGTGCAAGGTCTCCTCGTACTCGGCGGCGGGGTCCGATGCCAGCGTGATGCCACTCCCCACCGGAATCAGCAGGCGGCCGTCCACGAGCGTCGCGATGCGGATCGCCACCGAGAGATCGAGATCCCCGTCGGGGCCGATCCAGCCGATCGCACCGGTGTACACGTGGCGCCGCACGGGCTCGAGGTTCTCGATCACCTCCATCGCGCGGATCTTGGGCGTCCCGGTCACCGAGGCGGGCGGGAAGGCCGCCTGCAGCACGTCGAGCGCCGAGGTGTCCGGCTCCGTCTCGGAGCGGACGGTCGCCACGCGGTGGAACACGGTGCTCCAGGCGTCGGTCTGGAAGGGCTGCTCGACCTGGACGCTCCCGACGGCGGCCGTGCGGCCGAGGTCGTTGCGCACCAGGTCCACGATCATCGCCAGCTCGGCACGTTCCTTCTCGGAGGACTCCAGCGCCGCGCGTAACTCTGCGTCGCGCGCGGAATCGGCGTGGCGCGGGCGCGTGCCCTTGATCGGCCGGCTCTGCACGTTCGCGCCTCGTTTGCGCAGGAACAGTTCGGGAGAACTCGAGATGATGGACAGGCCGGGCGTCCGCAGCAGCGCACCGAACGGCGCCGGGAAGCGGCGGCGAAGGGCCGCGTGCAGCGCCTCGGGACGCCCCGTGCAGGGCACTTCGAAGCGCTGCGCGAGGTTCACCTGGTACACGTCGCCGTCGAGGATGTGCTCGCGCACGCACTCGACCGCCCGCTCGTACCCCGCCCGGTCAAAGGTGCTGTCGACGACGTCCCCCACGCCGTCCACCGGGCCGACGGCCGTCGCTCGCTCGGCAAGCGAGGCCACCTCGCGCGCGAAGCCCTCGGCCTCGTCGCGCGACCCGCGGCCGACGACCAGTCGCCGGCCGGTCCCGTGCTCGTGCGCGAGCGCGAACGGGTAGAGACCGAAGTGCAGGTCCGGCAGGTCGGCGTCGGGCGACGCGATCGTCGGCAGCCGCTCGAGCTCGCGCCCGAGGTCGTAGCCGAGCCAGCCCACGGCGCCGCCACGGAACCCGGGCAGGTCTTCGTCGGGCGCAGCCGGACGGGCGTCCGGCCAGCGACGGCACAGCGCGTTCCACACATCGGCGATGGCAGCCCCGCCGGGTCGCACGCGCGCCTGAACCGTCTCCACCGGATCAAATGCCAGCAGGCTCCAACGCGCCTCCGGGGTCGCGGGGCCGCCGCTGTCGAGCAGAGCAGGCAGGCGATCGTCGGACAGACCCGCGGCGAGATCGGGCAGCGAGGGCCCCTCGGGAACGGGCAGGACGAGCGGCGACGACACATCGCGGATTCTAGGTCCTTGAGACGGCCCGTCGCGGAAGGAATCGTGGGGGCATGTTGATGGAGACGTGGCTCGCGGGGCTGCAGGAATCCCGGCAGTCCAGCCCGCACACGCTGCGTGCCTACCGGGGCGACGTCCTCTCCCTGCTGCACTTTGCCGACGAGCAGGGCGTGTCCGACCCGCGTCGCATCGACACCCTGCTCCTGCGCGAGTACCTCGCCAGTCTCGATCGGCCCAGCCGTGCCACCCTCGCGCGCAAGCAGGCCGCCTTGCGCAGCTTCTTCGGATGGATGGCGAGCACCGGCCGGGCGAAGGCCAACCCCGCGGCGGCGCTGCGCACGCCGCGCCGCGGCCGCACGCTGCCGCGTGTCCTCGACGAGGCCGCGATCGGCAAGCTGCTCGACGCACCGGACGCCGAGAGCCCGATGGGCAGCCGCGACCGGGCCGTGCTCGAAGCGCTCTACTCGACCGGCATGCGCGTCGACGAGTGCCAAAAGCTCGATCTCGCCGACGTGGACCTCGACAGCGGCGGTGTGCGCCTGCAGGGCAAGGGCGGGAAAGAGCGGCTGGGCGTGCTGGGCAAGGCGGCGCGGAAGGCGGTGCGCGCCTGGTTGCCGGACCGCACGCAGTTGTTGCGCGAGCGGCGCCGCGCCGGCGAACGCGCGCTGTTCATCAACGCGCGCGACGGCGGACGCCTCGGCGTGCGCAGCATCGCGCGCCTGGTGAAGCGATGCGCCGAGGAGGCCGGCCTGCCGAACGACGTCAGCCCCCACACGCTGCGGCACTCGTTCGCGACGCACATGCTCGACCACGGCGCGGACCTGCGCGTCGTGCAGGAACTGCTCGGGCACGAGAGCCTGTCCACCACGCAGGTGTACACGCACGTCTCGATCGGTCGGCTGAAGGACGTGTACGACCGGACGCACCCGCGCGCCTGAGCCAGCCTCGTCAGGACCTGGCGCGCGCCTCGAGCCCGCGGCCGACGATGAAGATCGCCGCACCGACGCCCAGCCCCCCGAACTGCAGGGTCATGTCGGAGACGGCGTAGCTGTAGACCATGACGAAAGTCACGATCAGCAGGCCCAGGAGTTGCAGCAGTCGCGGCGCGGTCACGCAGCCATCGTAGCGATCAGCGCGCGTCGAGGCTCGACAGGTAGAGCGTGTGTCGCTGCGTGTAGCGCTGCCAGGCCGGGTGGTTCGGGTCGGCGCTCTGCAAGGCCTGCTCGGCCGCCCGCACGGCGCGATCGATCGCGCCCTGTTCGTAGAAGGCCTCGCCGAGCAGGTCCCACACGGGACCGGAGTCGTCGGGCGCCGCGACCAGGAGTTCCTGCAGGATGTCGATCGCGCGCGCATGGTCGCGGACGTCCGGGAGCCTCGAGCGCATCAGCAACTGGGCGTAGCGGAAGGCCACCTCGGGGTCCGCGGCCGACGCCAGCGAGAGCATCTCGGCGCACTGCCGCGCTGCCTCGGGATCGCCGTACACCTCCGACAGCAGCGCCAGGCTCATGGCCGCCTCCGCGTTGAGACCGTCGAGTTCGAGCGCCGTGCGCAGATGGCGCAGGGCCCGCTCGGGACGGTCCCGCTTGATGAGCAGCAGACCGAGCGCCTGGTGTCCCTCGGTGAACGCCTCGTCGTCCGTCACGGACATCTCGTAGATGTCCATCGCGGCATCGTCGTCGCCCATCAGTTCGAGCAGCGAGCCGAAGTTCAGCAACACCCAGCGCCACTGCTTGCCGGCCAATGGCTCCATGCCCAACACGCGTTCGTAGGCGTTCCGCGACTCGCGGAAGCGTCCGAGCTCCAACAGTGTCGAGGCCTCGTTCGCCGCGTGCAGAGCCGCGTCCGGCTCGAGACGGGCCGCCTCGCGATAGCTCTCGAGTGCATCAACGAGATGCTCCTGGTCACGCAGCGCGTTGCCCAGTCCGAGATGCAGCAGCGCATCGTCCGGCGCGGCGTCCAACGCGTGGCGCCAGGCCATCTCGGCCTGCTCGGGATCTCCCACCTGTGCGAACAGCATCCCGAGGCCGCGGTGCGCATCACCGTCGTTCGGGTCGCGCTCGACCGATTGCATCAGCGTCTCGTACGCGTCGGCCCATGCGCCCTGCTCCAGGTACACGTGGCCGAGCAGCGTGCGCATGCGCGTCAGCTCGGGGTCGATCTCCAGCGCCCGGGTCAGCGACGCCGCGGACGCTTCCAGCTCTCCAAGTTCGCGGTAGGCGCGGGCCAGCACGCAGTGGCTGGGCGCGTCCCCCGGCTCCAACTCCACGGCCCGCTCCAGGTCCTGGCTCGCCGCGGCAGGCCGCCCCATCTCCAGATGGGCCACCCCGCGCAGGAACCACGTGGTCGTATCCGAGACCCCGCTCTCCACGGCCCCGTCGAGCAGTTCCACGGCGGTCGCCGGGTCTCCCGCCGAGATGGCCTCGGCAGCCGAGCCCACGATCATCAGGAACTCGGTCTCCGACAGGCTCCCGATCCCCGGGCCGGCCTGGGTCCCGGAGGGCGCCGCACAGGCCAGGGCGGCGCACAGGAGCAGGGAGAGGATGCGGGGACGAGAATGCACGGTCGTGCCTCCGAGAGGCGCCGACGGGCCGTCAGAGGCACATATCGACCCTTATGCATATCTCTGAATTGGGGCTCCGACCGGGCATTTGCCGAAAAAAGTGCCTAAGTCATGCCTGAAGGGCAGGGCACTTACGTCCGATAAGACTGTTCATGCCCACCACGCACAAAGATCTCCGGACCTACGACGAATGGCGCCGGGTGCTCGACGACGAGCTCGGCGTCCTGGTGGTGGATGACGAGGGGCGCCGCCGCTGCGCTCGGGACCGCCGGCTCGGGCAGCGCATCAGCCGCGGTCAGGCCGAGGCCTACTACGCGTGGAACTCCTTCGTCAGGCGCCGTGCGGAGGCCCACTAGGCCTCGTAGACTGTCGCCGTGACTAGGCGCACCTCGTTGTTCCTCACGCTCGGCGCGCTGGCGCTGGCAGCCATCCTCGGTGGCATCTTCCTGCTCGATGAGACCGGCGCCGGTGACGGCGGACCCGACCTCACCGACGCGGACACGGTCGGCGGGTCGCAATCCGACCTCCCACCCATGCAACTCCCGGATCCCGGCGCGGCGGGTGGAGGCGCGGTGCCGCTGGACGTGGACCGGCCGGTCGAGGTCATCGGCATGGACGAGCCCTCGACGATGGTCGTGGGGCGCGTGATCACGCGCTCGGGACATCCGCTGCCCGACGCCGTGATCGCGCCGTATCAACTGGTCAGGAACCCGCCCTTCTCCAACCGTGTCGAGATCGCAGGGTCGGTGCAATCCGATCAGGTCGGTCGTTTCGACATCGCGGCACTCCCCGCGGGCATCACACTCGGTCTCGAGGTCCGACACGAGAACCACGCGCCGCAACTGCGCGAGACATTCGTCGCCGTGGCCGACGAGACCGTCGACCTCGGCGACATCGTGCTGGCCGACGGCATGACCCTGAAGGGGACGGTGACGGACGAGGACAATGTGCCCGTGCCCGGCGCGCGGATCGCGCTGAGCGAAGTCTCGGGCGGGTTGAAGCGCAGTCCATCCGACCCATTGGTCGAGGTGATGACCGACCAGGAGGGTCGGTACGAGGTGCAGCACCTCGCACTGCGTCAGTACAGCATCGACGTCGGCGCAGAGGGCTACGCCCGGGTGACGAACGTGCTCTCGCTGGTCCTCGCGACGTCGTCCGGCGGCTGGACCCAGGACTTCCGGCTCGAACGGGACGACAGCATGCTCGGCGGTGTCGTGGTCGGGCCCGACGATGTGGCCATCCCGGACATCGGCGTGCGCATCTCCCGCCGCCAGTCCTCGGGCAACAGCTACTACCTGCGCACCCTGCGCACGTCGGCCGACGGCAGCTTCTTCTTCGCGTCGCTGCCCGATGGTCGCTACCAGCTCGACCTCGAGGCCGACCGCTGGTACCTGCACAAGCCTCTCGAACTCACGGCGGGCAGCGATGACAACCTGGTGCGAGCGCTGCCGGGCCTCGTCGTGGACGGACAGTTGGTCGTCCAGCGCGGCGATCCGCCGCGCGACTTCCACGTGATCATCCGCCCGGACGGGCGCACCGGGGCCGGCCTGCTCGAGATCAACGACTACGAGCGCGCCTTGAAGGACACCGAGCCGGCGGGCTCGTTCTCGATCGGAGGCCTGCGACCCGGCTCCTACCGGTTCGAAATCCGCTCCGAGGGCTTCGCCACGACGACGAGCTCGGACGTGATCATCGGCAGCGTGACCGGCGGCGCGGAGGTCCTGATCAACCTGCTACGCGGCGGGACGGTCGAGGGGCGCATCTCTCCCGCCAGCGAGGACGTCACGGTCGAGTTGCGCGGCGACGACTACGACCCATCCCTGGCGATCGAGGCCACCTTCCCCACGCCGCCGGTCCACGGTCTGCGAACGAAGACCGACGAGGAGGGGCGCTTCCGGTTCGAGCACGTGCCGCCGGAGGTCTACACGGTGACGGCGCGCCCGGCGGCCGCTCCCCCGGTGCACGAGTTCGGTGTCCTGGTGAACGACGAGTCGCGCCGCGACGTCGGCACGCTGACGATCACCCAGGGTGGCGTGATCAGCGGAAACGTGCTGGGCACGGACGGCCGGGCCCAGCAAGGCGTCCGCATCTCGGCGCTCGGCACGTACCACCAGGCCCAGACCGTCACCGACGCGCAGGGAGGGTTCCGCCTGGACGCGCTCCCGGCCGGCGATTACGAGGTGCGCGCCACCCCCCCCGGCCTGTGGGAAGCCTTGCGCTTCGAAGCACTCGAAAACGTGACGCTGCACGTCGGCAAGGAAGTCTCGGTGCTGCTGACGATGATCGAGCGGGGCAACGAGTCGCGCTGAGCCGCCTCAGTCCCGGAGGCGCGTCAGCGCGCCGCTGACCGTCAGTTCCCGCTGCTCGCTGCGACCGTCCTCGTCCAACAAGGTGAGCCGGTAGTCACCGGGCTCCGCGGGCAGCTGCTCCCCGCGCCCCACGGCCAGTTGGCTGACGCCGTCGTCGAGCACGGCATGCACCCAGGCTGAGTCGGCGGGCAACACGACGTAGCTGACCTGGTCCCGCGGCCACGCCAGCCACAGCACCCAACCCAGCAGGGCGACCGCGACGAACGCCGCGATCGTGTAGGCCCCCATCGCCCCCCGGATGCTGCGCGCGCCGCGACGCACCTCAGGGTCGCGGCAGGCGGACCAGGACCCAGGTCGTCCCCCCGCACTCGGCCTGATCCACGAGTTGCAGCTCGTCGAGGTCGTGCAGCGGCCCGTCGGGGCCGACCGCCTCGACGAACAGGCGGCCGTCGGCAAAGACCACCGACAGCCGCCGTTCGACGTCCAGGTCCAGCACGTCCGCGATCCGGCGCGCGGCACGCGTGAGCGCGACGTTGCGGGCATCCGCCTCGACGAACACCTCGCCCGACGAGCCAGCGGCGTGCAACCAACCGTTGTCCTCAGGCACGTCCGCCGCCCAGCCGGGCGGGCAGGTGGCGCAAGCCGTCAGGAGCAGGGCGGGCAGCAGCCGCAGGACGCGCATCAGTCGCTCTTGTTCCGCTCCGCGACGACGCGCTCGAGTTCCTTGCGCATGCGTTCCCGGTCCGCGTAGGTGAGTTCCCGGGTCTGCTTGCGCAGGGTCTCGGACAGTTCGTTCTCGTAGGTGCCGAGGAAGGCGTCCGCCGCGTCGTAGCGCACCCAGACCCAATAGTCCTCGTCGTCCCAGTAGCGGGTCATGATCCGGACACCGTGCACGGTGCCGCTGATGACCTGTCGCGTGAACATCTCGTTGTTGATCGCCGACGAGAGCGAGGCGTCGTTCATCAGATCGCCCGATTCAGCCACCCAGGCCTCGTTCAGGCGCTCGATCGTCGTCTCGAGAAAGGCCTGCACGTCGGCGCGTGCGTCGGCCAGGGCGTTTTCCTCGGCCAGGTTCACGTCGCGGATGATCCGTGAGCGGCCGACGGCGTAGTAGACCAGCGGTTCGTCGTCCTGGTCCCAGTCGAAGGCCGGGTTGAAGACCCATTCCGGCACGTCCTCGGAGAGAACGCTTTCGGGCGGCCGGGGAGAGGTCGACGAGCAGGCCGCCAGACCGACAAACAGCAGGAGCATGGTGGTGCGCATCATCGTGTGGTCCTCCGATCTTTCGACATCGGGGCGTCGTCACGCGGGATGGTAGCGAAGCGCCCTGATTGCAGAAAGCTGACGACCTGTCGCATGCAGTCTTGACGCCAGGGCAACACCGCGTGGATCGAACGCAGCACGATGTGGCCCGACTCTCCTGGCAAGTGTGTGTCTTCCACCGATACGACGCCGTCGTCGTCGCCGGTCAGGAGGGGGTTCCAACCGCGCCCGTCGCCGCGCCCTCCGGCGATCACGCCGAAGCGCATCGGAGGCGTTCCCCATGCGTCCGCGAGCGATTCGTCTCCCAGCTGGTGGAAGGCTCGGCGACCGAAGATCGCGTCCCAGAAGAGCGTCCCCGACAGGCGCCTCGCCAAGGGGCTTCCGCGGTTCGGTGGCGCAATCATGACGAATCGCCCAGGGGCGCTGAGCGGGATCTGATCGGCTTCGCAGCGCGCCAGAGCACAGCGCACGACGATGCCCCCGAGGCTGTGCGTGACGAAGTGGAAGGGGCCCTCATCGGGCCGAGAGGTCCGTCGGATGCGCTCCAGCAGCCGATCGGCGTGCTCCTCGATGGTTCGTGACCGGCTCGGATAGAAACAGTTCCGGACCCGCCAGCCGCCGCGACGCAGCGACACCGCCAGCGGCGCCATGGAGAGCTGGGTCCGCATCAGGCCGTGCAGCAGGTACACGGTCCCCTTGGGCTCGGTCGGCATCGTCATCAGACCGCCGCTCGGCCCCGCTCCCGCTCAGCGCTCGGCCGGCAGCCAGGCGGCCAGCTCGGGCATGAGCTTCAGCGTGTGCCGCCGGAGCAGCGAGCGGATCTCGGTCGTGCTGCCGAGCTCCAACGCCTCCCGCGCGACGCGCTGCGCCTCGCGCAGCTCCACGACGCCGATCACCTTCTTGACCACCGGCAGGTGGTAGGGCGGCATGCTGAACGAGCGCAGACCGAGGCCGAGCAGCAGCAGCGTCGCCTCCGGGTCGCCCGCCATCTCGCCGCACAGGCTGATGGGTGTGCCCGCCACGTCCGCCGCCTCGACAACCTGCCGCAGGATGTTGATCATCCCCGGGTGCAGCGGCTGGTAGAGGCTGGCCACGCGCGCGTTGTTGCGATCCACGGCAAGCGCGTACTGGCTGAGGTCATTCGTCCCGATCGACAGGAAGTCGGCCTCCTCGGCAATGCTGCGCGCGGCCAAGGCGGCGGCCGGCACCTCGATCATGGCGCCGAGCTTGATGTCCTTGTCGAAGGCCACGCCACGACGGCGCAGGTCCGACTGGATCTGGCGCACGATGTCGCGGGCCTTCCTGAACTCCTCCACCATCGTGAGCATGGGGAAGAGGATGCGCATGCGGCCGTGCGCCGAGGCGCGCAGCAGGGCGCGCAGCTGCGCGTAGAACATGTCAGGCCATTCGAGCGAGAGCCGCAGCCCGCGCCAGCCGAGCACCGGGTTGGGCTCGTGCGGGACGGCGAGGTAAGGCAGCGGCTTGTCGCCGCCGACGTCGATCGTGCGGAACGTGATCTCCCGGTCGCCGACCTTGTTCAGCGCCGCCACGTAGTGGTCGACCTGCTCTTCCTCGCTCGGGAAGTGCGCCCGATTCATGTACAGGAACTCGGTCCGGTACAGGCCGATGCCGGCCAGGCCCTCCACGAGCTCGTCCGGCAGGTCCTCGAAGTTCTCGACGTTGAGCATGACCTCGATACCCGCGCCGTCGGCCGTGGTCGCGAACCCACGCGACTGGGCCATCAACTCCGAACGGAAGCGGTCGTAGTCCTTGCTGCGGCGCTCGGCCTGCTCGAGGTCGCTCTCGGTCGGGTTGAGGATCACCGAGCCGGCATTGCCGTCCACGATCCAGCGCCCGCCCAGCGCGGGCAGGCTGTCGACGTCCACGCCGGTCACCGCGGGGATGCCGAGCGTGCGCGCCAGGATGGCGGCGTGACTGGCCACGCCGCCGCTGCCCGTGACGATGGCCGCGAGACGCGTCCGGTCGAGGTGCACCGCGTCGCTGGGAAGCAGCTCGGGTGTCACCAGCACGACGTGGCCGTCGCCGTCGCCGAGCGCCACCTGGCTCGGGTGTCCGGCCAGCACGCGCATCAGTTGCCGTCCGACGTCGCGCAGGTCGGCCGCGGGATCCCGGTCGCCGGCCGCGGCGGTCACGCCCGCCAGCCGATGCTCCCAGGCCGCGATCTCGTCGCGCACCGCCACCTCGGCGTTGACCAGTTGCTGCCCGATCCGCTCGGCCAGGCCGTCGCGGAAGTGGGCGTCGTCCAGCAACAGCGCGTGCACGGAGAAGATGCGCGCATCGCCCGCGCCCACCTCTTCGCGAATCGTCTTCTCGACCTCGGCCAGCCGGGCGCGCGCGGTCGCGATCGCCTCGCTCAAGCGCTGGCGCTCGGCCTCGATGTCCTCCTCCTCGATCGCCAGCACCGGCACGTCCACCTCGTGCTCGGCATGGAACACGGGGGTGCCGACCGCCAGCCCCGGCGCCATCGGCAGACCGGTCACGACGAGCTTCCCGCCGGAGCGTGAGCGCTGCGGTGTCACGAAGCCAGCTTCTCCGCGATCATGGCGGGCAGGTCGGCTTCGGGCACGCGCTGCTGCTCCATGCTGTCGCGGTCGCGCAGCGTGACCGTCCCGTCGGAGAGCGTCTCGCCGTCGATGGTCACGCACCACGGCGTGCCGATCTCGTCCTGGCGCCGGTAGCGCCGGCCGATCGCGCCCGACTGGTCGTAGAAGGTCTGGATGCCGCGCTTGCGCAGCGCGTCCTCGATCTCGTTCGCCCGCTCGGGCATGCCTTCCTTCTTCACCAGCGGGAAGACCGCAACCTTCATCGGTGCGAGCCGCGGGTGCAGGTGCAGCACCGTCCGCTTGTCCCCGTCGAGGTCCTGCTCGTCATAGGCCTCGGCGAGGAACGCCAGGATCGCGCGGTCCACGCCGCCCGCCGGCTCGATCACGTAGGGCATGAAGCGCTCGCGCGTCTGGCCGTCGAAGAACTCGAGCTGCTTGCCCGAGCTCTCGCTGTGGCGCTTGAGGTCGAAGTCCGAGCGCGACGCGATGCCCTCCAGTTCCTTCCAGCCGATCGGGAACTCGTACTCGATGTCCGACGTCGCGTTGCTGTAGTGCGCGAGCTCTGCGGCGTCGTGATCGCGCATGCGCAGGCGCTCGGGCGCGAGGCCGAGCCCCACGTACCAGTCCATGCGCTCCTTGCGCCAGTAGTCGTACCACTGCTCCCATTGGTCCGGCGGCACGAAGTACTCCATCTCCATCTGCTCGAATTCGCGCGTGCGGAAGATGAAGTTGCCGGGGGTGATCTCGTTGCGGAACGACTTGCCGATTTGCGCCACGCCGAAGGGCGGCTTGAGGCGCGCCGTCGTCTGCACGTTCAGGTAGTTGGTGAAGATGCCCTGCGCCGTCTCGGGCCGAAGGTACGCCAGGCTGCCCTCGCCCTCGACCGGGCCGAGGTGCGTCTGAAACATCAGGTTGAAGGCGCGCGGCTCGGTGAAATGGCCGCGGCACTCCTCGCTGATCGGCTTCTTGTTCTTGCCGCAGATCGCCCCATCCAGGTCGTCGGCCCGGAAGCGCGCCTTGCACTCGCGGCAGTCCACGAGCGGGTCGCTGAAGCCGTCCACGTGGCCCGACGTGCGCCAGACCTCCGGATGCTGCAACACGGCGCTGTCCAGCCCGACGATGTCGCGGCGCGTGGACACCATCGAGTGCCACCAGGCGCTCTTGATGTTGCGCTTGAGCTCCACGCCGAGCGGGCCGTAGTCCCAGCAGGAGTTCAGGCCGCCGTAGATCTCGCTGGCAGGAAACACGAAGCCGCGGCGCTTGGCCACGTTGACGATCTGTTCCATCGAGGTCGCAGGCACGGTCGGCTCCGGGTTGTGGCGAACGGCGCATTGTCGGTGCCGGGCCTGCGCCGATCAAGGCGAGCGAAGCGGCCCGGAACCGTACAGGCAGCGCAGAACAGCCGGTTTGGATGTGTTAGCGTCCACCGCCATGGCGCGGAAAGCGTGGTGGCGTCGACTGCTCGCCCTCGGCGCGTTGCTCGCCGTGTCCCTGCTGCTGCTCGAAGTCCTGCTCTGGGCGACGGACATCGTCGGCGACCCGAGCGAGTTCCAGTTCCGTCGCATCGCGCAAGACGTCCACGAGGATGCCGGCGGGCGCTACGCCACCCACCCGCGACGCTTCTACTCAACCGCGCCCGGCTACCGGCACAGCGCGACGCACCTGGGGCGCGACGCGACCGGCGACTGGCCCTTCCGAGGCCGCCCCGCCGAGCCGGCACCGCCCGACCAGCTTCGCGTCGCGGTGCTCGGGAACAGCTGCGTGTACGGCGCCAAGCTGGACACGGCCGACATGCTCGGCACGCGCCTCGGCGTCGAACTGGCCGCCCGCGGCCTGACGCAGGATCGCGTGGCCGTGCTCAGCCTGGGCGTGCCCGGCTACTCGACCGTCCAGATCGGCCTGCTGCTCGAGGAGACGCTGGAGCGCTGGTCGCCCGATGCCGTCGTGCTCTACCCCGCGGCCTGGAACGACCAGGCGCCGGCGCTGCGCAAGCCCGACCGCGAACTGCTGGCCGAGCTGAACGATCCCTCCCCGTGGGACTGGTTGCGCCACCGCTCGCGCGTCGTCACGGCGATCACTCACGTGCTGGAGCGCCGACCTGTGAAGGAGATCGTCGCAGGCTGGGAGGCCGGCGACCCGCCGCTCGGTTACCGCGTCCCCGCGGAACAGGTCGGCGAGAACGTGCGCGGAATGATCGATCGCTGCCGCGAGGCAGGCGTGTCGGTGGTCGTGGTCGCGCCGGCCCACCCGCCCGAAACGCGGGCGAAGTTCCCGCGTACGGGTCAGGACGCCGCCGCCGTCCTCGCGGCAGCGCGCGCTGCCGGCGTCGCGGCACTCGACGCGCAAGCACGGCTGACCGAGGCCGGCGAGGACCACGGACGGCACTTCACCGACAACGTGCACCCATCGCCACGTGCGACGGAGATCCTGGCGCCGGTCATCGCCGACGCCGTGCTCGAGGCGCTCGGATCGGTCGGCCCGTCGACCAAGGCTTCCACCGGATCCGCCCTGCGTGTCGTCGGCCTGTCTCCCGAGCGCACACCTGTGCTCGGCGACATCCGTCTGCGCGTGTCGCTCGCCGGTTGGAGCGCGTCCGACGAGTTGCCGACCGTCGTCGTCGGTGGTGCGCCGCTGTTGGAGGTGCGCCCCGCCGGCTCCTCCGCGATCGAGGGCACGCTGATGGCGAACGCTCCCGGCACCCACGCAGTCGTCGTGCAGACCTCGACGGGAAGCGCCGTGTCGCCCTTCCCGCTCGTCATCGAGGATCCGAGCATGGAGATCGTGCCGGCCGCGCTCCCACTGCTGGTCGTCCACGGCCGGCCGGGCGACCAGTTACGGCTGTTCGCAGCCCCCGCGACGGCGACCGTCCCGGAGTGGTCCAACCGCGGCGCCTCCTGGCTCGACCCGGTGGGCCGGGTCCAGGTCGCGGAGGACCTCACGCTCGATGCGGACGGCCGTGCCGAGATCACGCTGCCCGCCATCACGTCGGGCGTGGTCCACCTCCAGGCGATCCTGGCCCCACCCGACACGCCGCCCGGCAGCGCCGTCGGCTCACGCTGGACGAGCGTGGTGACGCTGACGATCCCCGACTGAGTCGGTCAGTCCCGGCGGGCGAGCGGCGGGTCGTAGGTCATCTCCCCGGGACGTCCTGCTTCCCCGCCACGCCCGGCGCGGATGCCGGCCACGCCATGGCCGGCGTTGCCTCCGCGCCCACCGAACGAACCCGGCGAACCGTCTGCCCAGGCAAAGGTCGTGTTGGGCGTGGTGAGGTGACCTCCCGTCCCTCCATTGCCCGTTGGGCCACCATGTCCCGCCGACGCGGCACGGAGCACGTTCACGAAGACCTCTGGCGCGTCGAGGGTGATCGTCCCGCCGTCACCGCCGTTCAGGAAGGAAAGGTCGATGCCCGGGTCACCGGTCTCCGTCAGCAACTCGATCAGTTGCTCGGACGCATCCTCCGCCGTGCCGGTCCAGCTCACCGCGTCGTGCCCGATCATCGCGAGCGCTCGGGGGTGCAGGCTGCCGTGCCGACCCGGTGCGCCGAGGAGTTCGCCGCTGATGACGATGCGCGTCTTGCTGCGCAAGACCAGGTGCGCGCCATCCGAGCCTTCACTGTCGGGTGGCCGCGGGACTCCGCGCAGCGTTCCCGCGATCACGATGTCGCCCTCCGCTTCGATGACGAGGTCCTCGTCGTAGCGCGCCAGCGCGTTCTTCTCGACGCTCCAGGTCTCGACGCGGTAGGTCCCGCCCGGGAGCAACGGCGGCGCCACGACGGAAGGAAGCTCCGATCCGGGAGCGGCACAGGATCCCAGGGTCAGGACCGCGACCACACCGGCAACCACGCAGCTCGTCATGCACCTGCCCATGAGCACCTCCCTCGTGATGTCCCGACTGTATGCCGATGCCGGGGGTTCCGAAAGCGACGTCCACGGGTCACGTCCTCACTGCCCGATGCGGGCTGAAAACGCTATAAACGGCACCGCATGACCACGTTGCCAGACATCGCCGCCAAGGTCGCCGACGGGACGCGGCTGACCGACGAGGACGCGCTCTTCCTGCTGCGTGAGCCGGACATCACGGCCATCGGCCGGCTGGCCGACTCGGTGCGACGCAGGAAGCATCCGCACGGCGAGGTCACGTACATCGTCGACCGCAACATCAACTACACGAACGTCTGCGTGACGCTCTGCAAGTTCTGCGCCTTCTACCGGCGCCCGGGCGACCCCGAGGGCTACGACCACCCGCTCGGCGTCATCCTGGACAAGATCCGCGAGACCAAGGCGCTGGGCGGCACGCAGATCCTGCTGCAGGGCGGACACCACCCCGAGTACGGCATCGAGCGCTACGAGGAGTTGTTCCGCGGCATCAAGCAGCAGGAGCCCATCCACATCCACGGGCTCTCGCCGTCCGAGGTGCTGCACTGCTGCAAGGTCAGCAAGCTGCCCCTGTCCGACGTGCTCGCGCGCATGCACGCCGCGGGCCTCGACTCGATGCCCGGCGGCGGCGCCGAGATCCTGGTGGACCGCGTGCGCAAGATCATCTCGCCGCTCAAGACCATGAGCGACGATTGGCTGTCCGTGCACCGCGAGGCACACCGGCAGGGCCTGCGCACCACCGCGACGATGATGTTCGGGCACGTCGAGACGCTCGAGGAGCGCGTCGAGCACATGCGCCGCCTGCGCGAGCTGCAGGACGACACGGCCGGCTTCACTGCCTACATCTCCTGGACCTTCCAGTCGCCCAACACCGAGATGACGGACGTGCCCATGGTCGGCGGGTTCGACTACCTGCGCACGGCCGCGGTCAGCCGGCTGTACATGGACAACATCCAGAACTTCCAGGCCAGCTTCGTGACGCAGGGCATCGACCTGGCCGGCGTCTCGCTGCACTACGGCATGAACGACATGGGCTCGGTGATGATCGAGGAGAACGTCGTCTCGGCCGCCAACTGCGAGTGCCTGGCGACGATCGACCTGCTCGAGGAGCAGGCCAGCGACGCCGGCTTCAAGCCGCGTCGCCGCAACATGTTCTACGACCGCGTGGACGAGACCGGGCGGCTGACCGAGCGCCGTCAGGACGTCGCGTGGGCGGCGAAGAACCCCGCCGGCGACACCCGGCCCGCCGCGATCGAGGCGCAGAGCGCCGCGGCCGGCGCCTGAGGCGACGACCGGCATGACGCTCGCCCGGCTGGTCACCCTCGCGCTGCTGGCCACGTTGTGCGCCTGCGCCAGCGCGCCGCCGCGTCCCGACGTGCTCGCGCGCATCGACACGATCACGCCCGACACGGCGCGCGCGCAGGTCGAGGCGATCACGGACCTCGGTCCGCGCAGCAACGCGAACCCGGACATCGTGAAGAAGGCGCTCGAGCACATCGCCGACACGTTGCGCTCGTACGGATACGAGCCGTACGAAGAGGGCTTCATGGCCGCCACGCAGGTCCTGAATCCCGAGCCGAAGGACGACGGCAGCGACTCGATCACGATCATTTTCGGGTACGACTCGACCCCGCGCCCCTACGTGAACCTCGTCGCCGAGAAGCGCGGCTGGCGGAACCCCGACGAGGTCATCGAGCTGGTCGCCCACTACGACACGGTGCTCGGCACGGTCGGCGCGGACGACAACGCCAGCGGCGTCGCCGCGTTGCTCGAGATGGCCCGTCTGGCCGCCGACGTCCCCACCGAGCGCACCATCCGCTTCCTGTTCGTGGGCCTCGAGGAGCAGGGCCTGCACGGATCGCGCGCGCACGTCGCGCAGTGGCTCGAACGCGAGGCGGCCGGCACGGCCGAGACGCTCGACTCGATCCTCGTGATCGACTCGATCGCCTACGCCGACCACTCTCCCGGCAGCCAGCACTCGCCCTTCATCCGGATCCCGCTGCTGTTCTGGCTGCCGAAGACGGCGGATTTCATCGCACTGGGAGGCACCTGGGACAGCAGCTCTGTAGCCGCCGATCTCGAGGGCGACATCGAGCGCTACGTGCCCGAGCTGCCGATCTACGCCGCCAAGCACCTGGCCGGCTGGACCGAGGCCAAGAGCCGCACCGACGCCGGACCGTACTGGGAACACGACCTGCCGGCGATCTTCATCGGCGACACCAGCAACTACCGCTCGCCGCACTACCACCAGCGGACGGACACGCCGGACACGCTCGACTACGAGTTCCTGTCGCGCGTCACCCGCGGCTGCGCCGCGTGGATGCTGGAGCGCGCCGGGTTGCCCCCGCTGCCCGAGGGCGGCGCGGACTGAGCCGGGCCGGACTCAGGCCTTCTTCGGTGGCGGCGTCGGCGTCGCGGGCTTCGGCTTCGCGCTGCGATCGAGCCGCGTCGCCACGACCATCCCCAGGATGAACCCGACCAGCAGGGTGACGAACAGCAGCACCGCGCGCGGCATGGTCACCGTGAAGAACAGGATGCGCGTGGAGACCTCCTCGGTGTTCTGCAGCACGATGACGATCGCCAGCGCCGCCAGCAGCACGCCCAGGATCACGCGCGGCCGCTTCCAGATCGGCCGGCCGGTCGGCCCTCCCGTGGCAGGTCCCGCGGTCTTGCTCATCGTGCGCTCTCCCTCGCTCCCGTCGGCGCACGCCGGACATCGGCCGGCCCGCGGGTCGGTCCCATCGTCACCGGCCCGCCGCCTCTGTCAAAGAGGGCATTTCGTATGATCCGCCTCCCACTGTTCGCGCGCATCACGAGCCCTTCATGAGCACCACCAGCGAGACCCCGGCGGCCGGCGCCCCCTTCAGCCGCCGCGCGACCAACCCCGGACCGGGTGGCGGCTTCACGCCGTCGAAGGCGTTCCTGGAGGACCTCGCGCCGGAGCTGGCGCCCATCCGCGACAAGGTCCTGTCGGGACAGCGGCTCTCCCGCGAGGACGGTCGCACGCTGTTCGCGACGCAGGACCTGAACGGCGTCGGCGCGCTGGCCAACTGGGTCGCCGAGACCCTCAACGGCAACCGCACGACCTTCACCTACAACCGTCACCTCAACTACACGAACGTGTGCGAGTACCGCTGCATGTTCTGCGCCTTCCGCCGCGACGGCGACGAGGACGACGCGGTGGTGATGGACATGGACTTCGTGCGCGACAAGATGCGCGCCGAGTTCACGGACACGATGAAGGAGGTGCACATCGTCGGGGGCATCAACCCCGACCTGCCCTACGACTACTACCTCGACCTGCTGCGCACCATCAAGGACGAGCGCCCGAACCTGCACATCAAGGGCTTCACCATGATCGAGCTGGACGCCATGGCGCAGCTCTCGGGGAAGCCACTGGAGACGGTCGTGGCCGACCTGCGCGAGGCCGGCCTCGACTCCTGCCCGGGCGGCGGCGCCGAGGTGCTCAGCCCGCGCGTGCACAAGAAGCTCTACCGCGAGAAGCTGCCGCCCGAGCGCTGGATCGCGGCGACCAAGACCGTGCACCGCGCCGGCTTGCACACCAACGCGACCATGCTCTTCGGGCACATCGAGAAGACCGAGGAACGCCTCGACCACATGCTCGCGATCCGCGAGATCCAGGACGAGACGGGCGGCTTCCTGCAGTTCATCCCGCTGGTGTTCCACCCGGACAACACGCCGCTCCAGCGCCTCGGGAAGACCAGCGGCCTCGACGCGCTGCGCACCATCGCCGTCGCGCGCCTGATGCTCGACAACCTCCCGCACGTGAAGGCCTACTGGGTCATGCTCGGCATGAAGATCGCCCAGCTCGCCCTGCACTACGGCGCCGACGACATCGACGGCACCGTGGAGGAGGAGCACATCACGCACGACGCCGGCGGCACCACGCCGCAGGCGCTCACGACCGCGCAGCTCGCGGCGCTCATCCGCGAGACCGGCCGCGAGCCGGTCTTGCGCGACACGCTGTACACGGAGCTGTCGCCCGTCCCTTGACCGCCACCCCTCGGCCGGGAGTCGCATGACCTCGCCCGCCCTCCTCGTGGCCGCGCTGCTGATCGCCGCGCCGCTGCAGGCCCAGATCGGCTCGTCGATCAAGGCGGACGAGCGCGTGGTGCTGTTCGATACGGCCGCCTGGTTGGACGAGGAGGCGGGCGTCTGGCACGTCCCGGTCGCCGGCTGGATCTTCGAGCCGGAGGAGGACAGCACTACGCGCGAGGTTCTGATGCGCGAGTTCGCCGACGTGCTGGATCTTCCCGAGGACAGCATCGACCAGGAGATCTACAGGCGGCGGGCGCGCGCCTTCTTCGTGGACAACGAGCGCGGCAAGCGCACGCCGGTGCGCGTGGGCAGCGGCGTGGCCGCGCGCTGGGTGCGCCCCGGCCGCTCGGGACGCGACGGCCACTTCACCGGCGAGCTGCTGTTGCACCCGGCCGACGCCGCGGGCCTGCTGGCGGAGGCGGACCGCAACGGCGGCTGGATCCCCACCGCCACGCAACCGCGCCGCGGCGACGGCGAGGTCTTCACCGGCCAGGTCCAGGTCCTGCCACCCGAGGGAGGATTGCTGATTTCAGACATCGACGACACGATCAAGATCAGCGAGGTGCGAGATCGACAGGCCCTGCTCGAGCGCACCTTCCTGCGGGCCTTCGAGCCGACACCCAGCCTCGCCTCGATGTACCGATTCATGGCCACCGACGACACGTTCGCCATCGCCTACGTCTCGTCCAGCCCGGTCCAGCTCGTCGAGCCGATCACGGCCTTCCTGGAAGAGCACGACCTGCCCCGCGGCGAGATGCACCTCAGGCCTTTCCGCTGGAAGGACAGCTCCTTCTTCAACCTGCTCGCCTCCTCCATGGAGACCAAGCCGCCCGTGATCGAGGCCCTCCTCGAGCGCTGGCCACGCCGCAAGGTCGTGCTGGTGGGCGACTCGGGTGAGCACGACCCGGAGATCTACGGCGAGATCGCCCGCGCACACCCCGACCAGGTCTTCTTCATCATGATCCGCGACGTGACCGGGGAGGATCCCGAGGGCGAACGCTACCTCAAGGCCTTCGCCGATCTGCCCGACTGGCGCTGCGTGGTCCTGACGGACGCCGACCTGGCCAACGCCGCCCAGATGATGGAGTACGCCGCCGAGCGGCGCTCGGTGACGGATCCGCCGTCCTCGCGCATCCAGGGGGACTGAAAGCCCCCGGCCCGGAATCCCAAGAAGGGGACCGGACGCTGAGGTGACCAAGGGCTGAGAGCTGGCTAGCCGGGGGGCCACCCCTCGGGAGGAGACATCGGGCAGATGAGACATCCAATCCGCTGGATCCTGGTCGGACTGGTGGCGGTGCCGGTCCTGCTGGTGTCGATCGCCAACGGGATCGCGATCTCGCCGGACGATCTGCCGCCTCCCGACCCGTCGCTGCTGATCACCATGCCCGACGGTCGCCAGGAGCCGCTGTTCCAGGTGCTCGCCGAGAGCGACCTGGTCGAGGAGGTCACCGGCCTCGACAGGAACGGCGAGCTCGTGCAGGAGGACGTCGAGAGCTTCGAAGAGCCGGTCGAGGGCCTGACCCCCACAGCGATCGAGGAGTTGCGCTCGATCGGGTGGGAGATGCACCCGCCCGCCGACGGCGACATCTACGGCCTGGCGGAGTACGCGCTCCGGCAGGGCGACTTCGACCAGGCGCTCGCCTTGTTCCGCTCGCTCCCCAAGGAGCATCCGCGCTACGGCCGCGCCCAGCGCCGGATCGGCTGGGACGTCTACACCAAGGGGATGGACGACCCCGACCGCGGCGTCGCCTTCGTGAATCGGTCAGTGCGCGACAACCCCACCGAGGGCAATGCCTGGCAGGATGCGTTCCGCGTCTACGCGGCGACGCTCGGGTTCCTGGTGAACTGATCCTGCGGTCGGCGCGGCGGTGCTCATGCGTCGGCCTCGTCCAGGAACTCGTTCAGGTTGCGCAGCACGATGTCGTCGCGCTCGCGCAACGCATCCATGAACCAGCTGTTGTGCCAGGCCCCGAAGGTGATCAGGAGGCGCCGGCCCGTGCCCCGGTTCCGGTCGATGGCCGCGCTGATCAGCGCGAAGTGCGCGGCGTTGATGTTGTCCCAGCCGCCGGGCCCGAGGTCGTCATTGAAGAGCCGGTTGTAGGGCTCCATGCCGAGCCGCACGATCTCGTCGTAGCGCTCCGTGTGGATCGTGCGCGGGTCCTCGTCCAGCCCCTCCGCGGCGAGCTGCGCGTCGGCCCGGTCCTGTGCCGCCTCGACCTCCGCGCTTTCCTCGGGGCGCGTGGTGCGCCACTCGGACAGCTTCGCGCGGCGATCGTCGGACATCTCGTGCGTCCAGCCCGCGCAGGGCACCAGAACGAAGCCGGCGTCCTCCATCATCGGGATGATCGCGTCCACGTATTCGGGGAAGACGCGCACGCGCGACTCCGTGATCTCGCCCGTGGTGCGGTACTGCTCCAGCGCCGTGTCCAACCGGTCCGGCGGGATCTCGCACAGGATCTCGTCTGGACGCACGGCCCGCACGATGGCGCGCACGCGGTCCAGGCCGTAGATCTCGCTGGTCCGGTGACCTGAGTGGATCATCCCCATCACGACCACCTCGGTCGGTGGGCCGCCGGCTCCCGGTGATCCTGCGTCCGGTGCGGAGCAGGCGGCGAGGGCGACGGCCAGCGCAATGCCGCGTAGGATCGTCAGGATCATCGTCACTCCGCGTTGAATGCGGTGGCCATGCGGGCAGGACCTCGTCAGCGGACGAGAGCGTGGATTCTCGGGCAGGCAAGCGCCGGGGAGCAAGCGTGAAGGACCCGCCGGCCGCGACCCGACCGCCGGAGACCCGCCCCATGCTGCGAACGCTGCTCGCCCTGACCGCCCTCGCCTGTCTGGGCTCCGCGCACACACAGGACCTGCGCATCACCGAGATCCTGCCGGACCAGACCGGCGGTGACCCGGTGATCGAGTTGACCAACACGGGCGGCGCGCCCCTCGACCCCGTCGGCATGAACCTGTGCGTGCAGTTCCAGTGCTACGTGCTGCCGAGCCTGGCACTCGCGCCGGGTGATTCCGTGATCGTGCACGCAGGCGTCGCCGGGATCGACACCGCCACCGACGTCTACACGGGGGCGGCATTCCCGGCACCCGGCGCGGTCGTCGAAGGCGTCAGCCTGTACCTGCCAGGATCGGGCGCGCCCTTCTTCGCCAACCCCGCCAACATCGTCGACTTCGTGCAGTACGGCGCGGGCAACCAGCCCCAGGCGGGCGTCGCCGTCGCCGCGGGAATCTGGCCCTCGACCGTCGAGTTCGCGCAGCAGCCCTTCCCCGACATCAGCCTGGCCTGGGACGGTTTCGGGGAGGGCGCATCGAACTGGTTCCGCGACGCCACGCCGACGCTGGGCGGACCGAACCTCAGCGCCACCGCCGGAACGACGGTCGTGGGCACGGGCTGCGGCGCGGTCGTTCCCGCCTCGCTGACGCCCACCTCGGTCCCGGCGTTCGGCAACATCGACTTCACGCTGGTCATGACATCCGGCCAACCCAACGCGCCCGGGCTGCTGTTCATCGGTGTCGGCACCGCCAGCTTCCCGGTCCTCCAGGTGTGTAGCTTCCACGTGAACCCCCAGCCGCTGATGCTGGAGTTCCCCGTCGTGATGGACGGGTCGGGTGGCATGGTGCTGGGCCTGTTCATCGACGATGTCGTCGTGGTCGGCCTGGAGATCGGCTTCCAGGTCGTGGTCCAGGGAGCGCCGGGGGCCTTCCCCAAGTTCGACCTGACCAACGGGGTGGGCGTCACCTACTGAGCGCGATGCCGCGCGATTGTCTCAGCGGTCGTCGAGGTCGGACAGCAGATCCGAGAGCGGGCGGTCCTCGGGCTGGATGACGATCACATCGTCCGCCCCGTCTTCAGCCGGGCCACCGGCCGGGCGCTCGCGACGTGGTGCGGCGTCCTCTTCGGCTGCGGGCGCGGCCGCCGAAGCCTCCTCCGGCATCGACCAGTCCTCCTTGGCGTCCAGCCAGCGACGGTAGCGGTCCAGCGTCCACATCCCGGACTTGCCACCGGTCTCGATCGCGGACACCAGCTTGAACAGCTGCCCCTGCCGGACGATCGAGCGCACGGCGCTGTTGCCGAGCATCATCTCCAGCTCGGGCACGCGGATGCCCAGCTCCTCGCGCCAGGCGAGGCGTTGGCTGATCACCGCGATCAGGTTGTCCCCGAGTTGCGCGCCCACCGAGGACTGCTCCTCGGCCGGGAAGGCCGAGATGATGCGTTGCAGCGCCTCGACCACGGTGGAGCTGTGCAACGTGGCCAGCACCAGGTGACCCGTCTCGCAGGCGTCGAGCGTGAGGCGCATGGTCTCGCGCTCGCGCATCTCGCCCACCATCAGCACGTCGATGTCCTCGCGCAGCGCGTCCACCAGCGCGCGATCGAAGGACGGCGTGTCGCGCCCCACCTCGCGCTGGCGGATGAAGGCCTTGCGCGGTTGCAGGTCGTACTCCACCGGCTGCTCGACGGTGACGATGTGGCACGCGCGGGTGCGGTTGATCTCCTGGATCATCGCCGCCATCGTCGATGACTTGCCGCACCCGGTCGGCCCGCTGACCAGGATCAGACCGTGCTGGTGCTCGACCAGCTTCGCCAGGTCCGGGTGCAGGTTGAGCCCCTCCAAGCTGACCTCGGTGGACGGCAGCAGCCGCACCGCGAGGCCCGGGCCGCGCGATGTGATCATCACGTTGATGCGGCAGCGCACCGACCCGATGGTTCGCGCGAGATCCGCGGACTGTCGCTCCTCGAAACGCGGCCACTCGGCCTCGCCGACCGCCTCGCGCGCCATCTCGCGCACGGTCTGCAGCGACAGCGGCTCGCCCGCGCTCTTGAGCTCGCCGCGCACGCGCAGCGTCACGGGCATGTCCGCCTCGAGGTGCAGGTCGCTGGCGCCGTGCTGCGCCGCGATGGCCACGTAACGATCGAGCGTCATGGGTTCATTGTGCGTCAGGGTCCGCCGTCCCACCAGTCCCCGCCGTCCCACCAGTCCATGGGACGCCGGGCGGCCGGAAACGCTTCCCGGCGAACCTACGGGATGTCGAGACGCAGACCGTTCGTGCTGGTGAATCCGGACGGCCCCGTCCCATCCGCCAGCCACGCCTGCAGGTACAGCGAGAGGGACGGCGTCGTCGCGGGGATGGCGCCGGGCAGCGTCAGCGTCCCGTCGAGTTGCGTATTCCCCAGCGAGTACTCGGTGAGGAACGGGAAGGTCAACAGAGTCTGCCCCTTGAACGGGATCGAGGACGCCGCCGGGCCCACGAAGAGCAACACCGGCGCGATGGGCGCCGCGTCCGTCAGCGAGATCGTGAAGCCGGTGCCGCTGCCGGGCGTGAGGTCACCGGAGCCGTCGAGCGCGGGTACGCCGAACGCTCCGCCTGTCCCGGCGCCGTAGACGACGAACAGGTCAGGCGAGACCGTGATGTAGTCGACCTTGGTCTCGATGTCGCTGCCGCCTGGGCCCGTGGCCGTCAGGCTCACCGTGTAGGTGCCCGGCGCGGTGTAGGTGTGCTGCGGGTTCTGCGCGGTCGAGGTGTTCGTGTCGCCGAAGGTCCAGGACCAGCTCGTCACCGGACCGCCCGAGGAGAGGTCGGTGAAGTCCACCGTGAGCGTGTCGATGCCAGTCGTCGGCGTGCCGGAGAACTCCGCCACCGGCGGCGGATCGTTCACGGTGATGTAGTCGGTCTTGGTTTCGAGGTCGTTGCCACCCGGCCCAGACGCCGTCAGCGTGACCGTGTACGTTCCCGACACGGTGTAGTTGTAGTTCGGGTTCTGCGAGGTCGAGAAGCTCCCATCGCCGAACGTCCACAGCCACGACGTGACGCTGCCGGTCGACTGGTCGGTGAAGGCCACGTTCAGCGGCGCCGTGCCCGTTGCCGGCGTGCCGGAGAACTCCGCCACCGGCGCCGGCTCGTTCACGGTGATGTAGTTGGTCTTCGTCTCGAGGTCGTTGCCACCCGGACCCGTCGCCGTGAGGGTCACCGTGTACGTGCCCGGAACGGTGTAGTTGTAGTTGGGGTTCTGCTGCGTCGAGAAGCTCCCGTCGCCGAAGGTCCACAGCCAGGACGTCACGAGGCCCGTGGAGAGATCGGTGAAGGCCGCGTTCAGGGGCGCGGTGCCCGAGGTGGGCGTGCCGGAGAACTCCGCCACCGGCGCCGGCTCGCTCACGGTGATGTAGTTCGTCTTCGTCTCGCCGTCGCTGCCGCCGGGTCCGGTCGCCGTCAGCGTGACCGTGTAGGTGCCGGGGCTGGTGTAGATGTGGCTCGGGTTCTGCGCGGTGGACGTGCCGGTGTCGCCGAAGCTCCACGACCAGGAGGTCACGGTGCCGGTCGAGGCATCGGTGAAGTCGACGTTCAGCGGTGCGGTGCCGGTCGTGGGTGTGCCGCTGAAGGCAGCCACGGGTGCCGGGTCATTCACGGTGATGTAGTTGGTCTTGGTCTCGAAGTCGTTGCCGCCCGGACCCGTCGCCGTCAAGGTCACCGTGTAGGTGCCCGGCACGGTGTAGTTGTAGTTGGGATTCTGCTGCGTCGAGAAGCTCCCGTCGCCGAACGTCCACAACCACGACGTGACGCTGCCGGTCGACTGGTCGGTGAACGCCACGTTCAACGGCGCAGTGCCCGTCGTCGGCGTCCCGGAGAACTCCGCAACCGGCGCCGGCGTCGCGACCGAGATGTAGTTGGTCTTCGTTTCGAGGTCGTTGCCGCCGGGGCCCGTCGCCGTCAGGGAGACCGTGTAGGTGCCCGGCACGGTGTAGTTGTAGTTCGGGTTCTGCGACGTCGAGAAGCTTCCGTCGCCGAAGGTCCACAGCCACGACGTGACACCGCCGGTCGACTGGTCGGTGAACGCCACGTTCAACGGAGCGGTGCCCGTCGTCGGCGTTCCGGAGAATGCCGACACCGGCCCCGGCGTCGCGACGGATATGTAGTTGGTCTTCGACTCGACGTCGTTGCCGCCCGGGCCCGTCACGGTCAGGGACACCGTGTAGGTACCCGGCACCGTGTAGTTGTAGTTCGGGTTCTGTGACGTCGAGAAACTCCCGTCGCCGAAGGTCCATACCCAGGACGTGACGCTGCCGGTCGACTGGTCGGTGAACGCCACGTTCAGCGGCGCGGTGCCCGTCGTCGGCGTGCCGGAGAACTCCGCCACCGGCGCGACCGGTGCGCCGCCGCTCATGAACACGTCGTCGATGTAGCCCTTGCTGTCCTGGAAGTCGTCCGTCCCGTTGCTGACCACCGCCGTCAACGTGAACAGCGTGGACGTGGTCGAGGACGGGAACAGCGTCGCGAGGTCCGCCAGCACGGCCTCCACCGGCGTCATGGCGTAGCCGTACTTGGCCGATGTGCCCGACGTCGCCGAGAAGGTGTCCTTGTAGTAGAGGTTGACGGTGGTGCTGCCGTCCGTCACGTCGACGCTCATCCAGTCGTTGTAGGTCGAGCTGGGATCCTCGTTCCGCAGGAAGGCAGCCGAGAAGTTCAGCTCGGTCTGGCCGGCCGTGTAGCTGAACGACTGCGTGATGCCCGCGCCCCCCAACGGCGGGTTGGTCACGCCTCCCGGGTTGCTCGGCGGCGTCCCGTTGTTCGTGCTGTCGGCCGCGAGCTCACACCACTGCGTGCCGTCGGTCGGCATGCCGTTGTCGGAGCTGACGCCGGACGGGCTGATCACGTGGCCCGTGCCGAACTCGATGCCCCACGGCGAGGCAGGCGTCGCGCCGGCCGTCTGCAGCTCGAAGCTTCCGTCACCCACGCCCGGGGGCGGCGGTGTCGAGACCGTCACGTAGCCGACCTTGGTCTCGATGTCGTTGCCGTCCGGGCCCGTCACGGTCAGTTCGACGGTGTACGTGCCGGCGCTGGTGTAGGTGTGCTGCGGGTTCTGCGCGGTCGAGCTGCCCGTGTCGCCGAAGTCCCACGACCAATTCGTGATCGTGCCCGTCGACGTGTCCGTGAAGTTCACGATCAGCGGCGAGATGCCCGAGAGCGGTGTCCCGGTGAAGTTGGCGAAGGGCCCGGTCGGACCGCCACCCGTCGTGCCGTTCCAGATGATCAGCGCGAAGTCCTGGTCGGTGCCGTCGCCGTTGCCCGGCACGCCGTCGCCGCCGATGCTCGCCGCCGTCACGGTCACGGTGATCGCACCCGACTGCCCGGCCGGCAGGAACACCGACTCGTGGTTGTTGCGGAAGTCCGCCGACCCGCCCGTCACGGAGTTCGCACCGGAGAACACGTTGCCGCGATAGGTCTGCCCGCCCACGTTCACGGTCAGGTCGAGGTCGTTCACCCACGGCGCGCCGCTCGTCGGGCCGGGCGCGTCGGTCCAGACCAGCGTCACGCGGAAGGGCTGACCGGGATCGTCCACGCTGCCGGTCTCGACGTGCGAGGCGCCCGTGCCGCCGAGCAGCACGCTCTGGTCGACCAGGATGCGCGAGACGCCCGCGAAGGAGTTGCCGAGATCCATGCCGCCCATGCCCTGCGACTCGCTGGGCAGCGTGTCGTTGGCGAAGGACCCGGTCAGGTAGCGCGCGCCGTTGATCAGCACGGCCTTGTTCATGGCCGGGCTGGGTGCCGCCATCGCGTTGTTCAGGAACCACTGGCGCACCAGCGCGGCGCCGCCCGCGACGCCGGGTGTGCTGTGGCTCGTGCCGCTCGACCAGCCGTAGAGCGTCTGTCCGCCGGGCCAGTACTGGTTGCACACACCCGCGCCCGTGTAGCTGCTTTGCGGCACGCCCGCCTGGATGTGCGTGCCCGGCGCGACGATCTCGGGCTTGCTGCGTCCGTCGCCGCCCGAGCTGTTCACCGGCCCCTGGCTCGAGAAGCTGATGATGTCGTGGATGTTGTTCGCGCCGGAGTTGCTGATACCGCAACCGTCCGTGCCCGTCTGCCGGTTGTTCTCCGCCGCGCCCACCGTGACGATGTTCTTGGCCGTGGCCGGCGTGGAGACGGTGTTGCCGCTGGGACCGTCGTTGCCGGCCGAGAACAGGATCATGTACTCCTGGTTGCCCGCCTGCCCCGAGCGCGCGTCGCGCACCAGGCCGTCCACCTCCTGCGAGTTGCTGTCGTAGTCGGGGATCGGGTTCTGGAACTGGTCGATGAAGGTCCAGGAGTTCGTGCTGATGCGCGCGCCGTTGTTGTAGGCGCTGCTCTCCCACGACGTGATGCTGGCGCCGCCGGGGCCGAAGATCGCGGTGCTGCCCACGTGCGCCCAGGGCGCGATGCCCAGGCCGTACTGGTACCCGCCGGTGTCCTCGAAGGCCGAGCCGGTGGAGTTGTTGAAGCCCGCGACGATGTGCGCGTTGAGGAATCCGTGGCCGTCCTGGCTGCCGGTCTGGCCGGTGGGATTCAGCGTGAAGTCCACGCGCCCGGAAGCCAGGTCGGGGTGGCCGGTGAGGCCATTCGAATCGTCGACGACGTTCACCGAGAACGAGCCGAACTGGCTCGAGCCGAAGCCCTGGCTCGCGAGCCAGGCCAGGTAGCCGGGCGCGCTCGGCCCGCTGCCGCTGATGTTCCCGGCGACGGTCTGCCCCTGCCGCTCGTCCTTCTTCTCCTTGATGCCGCGCTGCTCGATCGCGAACACCTCGGGCTGACGCGCGAGTGCCGGCAGGAGTGCCGCGTCGAGATCCACGTCGACGTTCACGTACGGACCGACGCTGCGCACGAGCGAGACGTCGCCCGCGATCGAGAGGCCCTCGAGCAAATCACGCAGACCTCGGCCGTCCACGAGCTGCACCGTGATCGGCACGAGCACGTCGCCGAGCTCGTCGGCCCACTGTCGGATGGTCGGCGTCATGCGGTAGCCGGGTTCCCAGACGCCGAGGTGCTGCACGAAGCCCTCGCTCGCGCGGAAGGACTCGAGGCGCTCGACGGCATCCGCGGACGCGGTGACGACGTAACCGTTCATCGGCACGTACTGCACGATGCGCGCACCCGTCGCGAGCAGGTCCTCGACCCACGCGTCGAGCACCGGTCCGACGAACTGCACCAGGTACAGCCCCGCGTCGCGATCCATGCGACCGTCGGGCAGCGTGGGAAGACGCTCGTCCGCCGGCAACGCAGCCCGCAACTCGAAGGGCCGGGTCCCGTCGAGCATCCGCCCGTTGACCGGGATCAGCCCATGCTCGTCGCGCACCGGCAACCCTGACGCGGCCAGCGCGTCGCGGCCGCCGTACAACTGTTCGTCCACGAGGAAGAGCATGAAGGTGCCGTAGTCCACCTCCATGCGCACCGCGCCCGTCGTGCGCAACGCGTCGGCCTGGCGGATCTTGCTCGCGTCGAGCAGCACCTTGTGCACCGGGCCCGGGCCGAGCCAGTGGTTCGGCATCGTGGCGCCGTCGGGTGGTTCCTGCGCGGAGACACCGGCAAGCAGAACGAGCAGGGCCAGCACGACCAGGGCGGATCGATTCATGCGGAGTCTCGGGCGGAAGACGCGCGACGCCGCGTTCGGGGAGGAGCAGCGTCGAACGGATCGGGGAGAGCGCGGCTCAGCCTATCACGGGAAAGCCGCGTCCACGGGCGGGAGGTGCCGTAGAGTGCGGCCGTCCCCGACGCCGCTCCCGGAGGCTCGCATGACCCTGCCGCGCACCCCGTTCCTCCTCGCCGCGGCGGCCTCGCTGCTCGGCATGCTGACCACCGCGTCGGCTGCTTCGCCCTGTCAGGATGCCGCTGCCGAACCCGCCACCGAAGCCGACGAGACGCCTGCACCGCAGGTCGTCGTCGGCGAGACCGATTCAATCTGGTCCTACCTAGTCCAGAAATACGACACGGACAGCGACGGCAGCATCTCTCGCGCGGAGTACTCGCGCGACGACGCGACATTCGGACGGCTCGACCGGAACGGCGACGGCGCTGTCACGGCCGAGGAGGTCGAACGCGAAGGAGGCCGGGGCGGCCCGCCCTCCTCGATGATGGCGACGATGGTCGTGATGCGGGCCTTCGGCGGAGACGCCGGCGGGCGCTTCCCCACCGGCCTGACGCGCGAGCAACTCGAGACCGGCGCCGCGGCGATGGACACCGACGCCGACTTGACCATCACCCGCGTGGAGTTCGACGCGCACATGGGCCGGCGCGGCGGCGGGCGCATGCCCGAAATGGATCGCTTCGGAATGCTGCTCGAAGGCGTCGACACCGGCAAGGACGGGTCGGTCTCCCGCGAGGAACTGCTGAGATGGTTCGACGCGGCCGACAGCGACAAGGACGGCCAGCTCAGCATGCAGCGACGTGGCGGTCGCGGCGAGGGCCGGGAGGGTCCCGGTCGAGGCGGCCCCGATGGAAGCAGTCGCGGCGCGCGCGGCCGGCAGCCTGCCGGTGCGCCCGAACCCGAGGCAGGCGTCGGCCGGTCGGCGCCCGACTTCACGCTGCAGCCGATGAACGAAGGCGAGCCGGTCACGCTCAGCAGCTTCGCGGGCAAGACGCCGGTCGCGCTGATCTTCGGCAGCTACACATGACCCCCCTTCCGCGAAGCAGCCGGTCGGCTGAAGGAGGTCTGGAGCAAGTACGGTGAAGACGTGCAGTTCTTCGTGGTCTACATCCGCGAGGCGCACGCGCTCGACAGCCCGTCGCCGCTCGGCGGCAAGGGCATGCCCATCGTCGAGGACCCGCTGTTGCTCAGCGAGCGACTCGAGGTCGCCAAGGTGTGCATGAGCAAGCTGGCGCTCGAGCCCATCCCCGCGCTGGTGGACGGCATGGACGACGCAGTCAACGCGGCCTACGAAGCCTGGCCCGACCGTCTCTACCTGGTCGGCAAGGACGGGCGCATCGCGTTCCGCGGCGATCCGGGGCCGGCGGGATTCCAGCCCGGCGAACTCGAGGCCGCCATCCGCGCGGAACTCGGCCTCGCCGACGAGGTCGAGGAAACCACACCGCCGGGACGCGACATGTACTGAGCCGCGTCTGCGGGCGCTACTTCTTGCGGTTGTACTCGACCTCGACGACCCTGCTGTCCACCGGGTCGATGTGCAGGTCGTACACCTCGGTGACGAAGCGGTCAGGGCCCAGGAAGCGCGTTGTGTAGCGCACCATCTTGTCGTGCTCGCCGGTGAGCGGCTCGTCCATGGTGCCGTACAGGTGCAGCGCCTTTCCGTCCATCGAGAGGTCGCCCTCCGCCACCAGCATCGTGGTGGAGATGCTGTCCACCTTGGTCATGACGTAGCTCTTCTTCATGTTGTCGTAGCCGAGGATCATCGTGTGCTGGACGGGCATGCCCATCATGCTGCCGGTGCCCTCGGAGATGAGCCAACGGCCGTCCATCAGCCAGCGGTAGGTCGCGGTGCCGTGGTTCTCCATCGGTGGCTGGCCGGGCCCGCCCATCCAGATGCGCACCGTCGTGTTCCACTCGCCGAGATAGTCCGCGAGCTTCTCGTGGTGCTTGCCCGGCATGGACATCTCCTGCCAGCGCTTCATCGCGGCCATCTGCTCCTCGTCCATGCCGCTCGGCTGGCCGTCGCGGTCCTGCGGCACCGGCAGCCAGGCGATCAGCGCGGCCGCGCAGGCCAGCGCGGCGCCACCGAGGATCGTGTTCCACTTCATGTCGAGACTCCTTCGTGCCGGCCGAGGTCGGCCGGGCGGAAACTCAGCGCGCGTCGTCGAGGAGCAGCGCGCGGAAGACGAGCGGGAAGGTCGCTTGCGACCAGCTGCGGTACTGCGGACGGAAACCGAACAGGTGCACGCCGCCGCGCCCCACCTGCGCGCGCACCCAGGCGGCGCGGCCCTCGATCACCTCGGCGTCGCGGATCCAGCCGGAGAGCAACACGCGCGTCGGGGCGTAGCGCATCAGCACGGACATCTGCGATGGTCCCCCGTCTTCGTCCGTCTTCTTGACCTTATCGCGCTCCCACGCAGAGGAGTTCGAGAAGAACAGCGCCGTCGAGTCGGCAAGGCCCGCCGTGAAGAGTGAATCCTGCGGCACGCCGCGCAGCACGCTACCGGGGCACGAGAACTCGCCCGCGTCCTTGCCGCGCGCCACGTCGGTCAGCGGCAACTCGAACAGCTCGACGGCCCAGCGGCTGGAGCTGCCCAGCGTGATCAGCCTCCCGCCGGCGCGCACGAAGGCGTCCACCGCCACCGCGCCCTCGGGGTCGAGACCGCGCGCGAACTCCTCGGGCACCGTGCCCGCCGTGCGCCCCCGGTCCAGCTCCCAGCTGCTGACGCTGGGGATGATCAGCACATCGATCAGCTCGTCGAGCCGACCCGCGCGCAGCATCTCGTTGCGCACGGTGAGGAACGGGACGTCCCACTGGTCGAAGACCCAGCGCATCCAGCCCTCGTCCATGCTGCCGCTCCACGGCGAGTAGAGGCCGATGCGCGGCAGCCGGGCGATCTCGACCTCGCCGTCGGCGCCGGTCGTCGCGACGTCCAGCTCGGCGGCCTCGAAACCGTTGTCGCGGAAGACCACCGACTGGCCCGACGCCAGCCGCCGGAATGCGGCGCGCCAGGCGTCGCCGTCGGCAGCGTCCACCGGACCGCTCAGCGTCGCGTCCGCTCCCATCGCATCGAAGCTCGCCACGGCCTCCTCCGCCGAGTTCACTTGCGCGAAGTCACCGATCGGTTCGGCCATCGCCTCGACGCGATGCACGCCCAGCAAGTAGGGCAGCGTCCAGCCGGCGACGTCGTACGGCGGATCGCCGTCGGGGTAGCGCTGCACCTCGAACAGGTCCTTCACGTGATCGCCGTAGGGCTGACTGCGCAGGATCACCACCGAACCGGCCGGCCAGGTGCGTCCGTCGACGGACAACTCGTCGCGCGCGACATGCACCTCGACACCGCCGAGCAGCAGCGTGTCCACCAGACGTCGCACCGCCGCCGGGTCGCGGTTGTCGGACGGGATGATCCACGCACGGGGCGCGCCCTCGGTGCCCTGTTGCACCGAGCGTTCGGCCGCCTCGAGCGCGTTGGCCAACCAGACGCGCGGCTCGCGCCCGAGGCTGCCCAGCAACGAGCGCGCGAAACCGTGCTCGTAGTCGATGATGTCGCGCAGCCGCCACCAGCCGCCCGGCCAAGGTGCCGGGAAACGATTGCTGGGCATGTAGCCGTCCAGGCCGCGCGGTCCGGACAGCCGGTCCACGGGCAGGAAGACCGGCGAGGCCACGTTCACCGAGGCGGCTTCGGTCAGCAGGCCGATGATGTTGTGACGCACGGGCACATTGCGGTTCCCGCCGTTCCACCACATGTCGTAGACGACGCCCGTGCTGATGCCGGTGAGGCCCTCGCGCGTCATGTCCAGGAGCGCGCGCGAGCCGAGCGCGTCGATGCCCGCGATCACGGACGCATCGAGGTTCGGGTTGAGCGGATCGCGGAACGGCGGCACGAAGAAGCGCTCGCGGCTGCTGCCCTGCTGGTGCACGTCCCAGTACACCTGCGGATGCCAGACCGAGTAGAGCTGCTCGGTCATGATGCGCGTCTCGTTCTGGCTGAGCATGAACCAGTCGCGGTTGTTGTCGTGACCCGTGTAGTACTGGTAGAGCTTGAGCATCGAGCTGCTCTCGTAGGGCGTGCCCACCGTCTCGCGGTACCACGACACGACGTGGTCGAGCCCGTCCGGATTCGTGCAGGGCGCCATGACCACGACCGTGTTCTCGCGCGCGGTGCGGTACGGCTCCTCCTCGGATGTGGCCAGCTGGTACGCCAGCTCCATGCCGAACTGCGGGCCGGCCGTCTCGGTCGAGTGCATCGCGATCGAGATGAACAGCACGGCCTTGCCTTCGCTCAGCGTGCGCTCGCGCTCGGCGTCGGTCATGCCGCGCGGATCGGCCAGGCGTGCCGAGGCCGCGCGGATCTCGTCCAACCGCGCCAGGTTCTCTTCGCTGGAGATCGTGGCCAGCAGGAAGTCGCGACCCTCGGTGGTCTCCCCCACGCGCTCGACGAGCACCCGCGGGCTCTGCCCCGCGAGCCGGCGGTAGTAGCCGGAGACCTCCGTCCAGTCGGCCAGCTCGAAGTCGACGCCCACGGGCCGGCCGAGGTGCTCGGTCGGCGTGGTGACGTCACCGGCCGCGCGCTGGCCGGTCGAATCCGCGGCGGCGCATCCCAGCGCCACCAGGCAACTCACGATGACCAGGGACACCCTCACCTCGGCTCCTCCGCAGCAGTCCGCTCCCGCCGGCCGCGTCGACCGGCGCCGCGCAGCCCCCACGCGACGGCGCGCGGTGGAGTCAGCGGGGCGGCAAGACTACCCGAATCGGGACAGCGCTTTCCCGCCCGGCAGGAGAGGCCGCCGATCAGCTCAGAGGATGTCCAGGATCTCGGAGATCGCCGGCACGGTCGAGACGTAGTTGTTGTCCCGGGCAATGCGCGCATTCCACGGGATCTCGGTCCTCTCGCAGATCATGCCGAGCGCGACGCAGGCGAATGCGCGCGTGATGTCCGGCACACGCTTGTCTTCGGCGATGGCCTTGAGCGGATCGATCGCCGAGGCATCACCGATCATCCCCAACGACTTGGCCACGGCCGAGTTCACGGACAATGACTTGGACGTCTGCAGCGTTTGGAGCAACGTCTCGATGATCTCCCGATCCGCCAGGAGCCCCAGGCCGGTGGCGAGGCGCATCCCATACGTCGGCGAGATCGACTTCGACTCGAACGCTCGCCGGAGTTCCGCAGCGGCCGGCCGGTGGTCCAGCATGCCGAGCGAGAGCGCGGCGCATCCCTTGAAGTCCTCGTCGTCGGAGCGGCTGAAGTCCTCGATGATTCGCGGTCCGTAGGACGCGGCGCCGAGCAGCCCCAGGGAGATCGCGAAGGCGCCCTTGTGATGCGGATTGGTCGCATCGTCGTATGCCGCTCCGATCCGATCGGCGAACGGCCCCTTGCTCACCGGTTGCCCGGACGCATACGTGGCCGCGGCCAGCGCCGCCCAGGAGCGGCTCTCCGACGTCCGGGAGGTCGTGATCTCCTGGCCGAGGAGCAGGCGGAGCGCGTCGTGCACGCCGGCGTGGTCCTGGGCCGCGTCATCCCGTCCTCCGATCTGCGCCAGGGAGATCAGGCTGAACTGCCGCGTGACTTCGTCCCTGCCCTGCTCGACCTCGTCCACCAGGACCCGCAGGACGTCGTTGTCGTCCAGCTCGGCATGCGTCACGGCCCCGAGCTGGCCGAACGCGATCGCGACCGACTGTCGCACGAGCAGGTCCGTGTCTTGATCGGAGAACACGCGCATGAGGGTCGCCAGCGCGGCCGGGTCGTACGCACCGGGGCGTCCGGCGAGCCGGGCCAGCGACGTGGGCACGTAGCTCCGGATGGCCGGATCCAGCTTGCGATCCTCAAGTCGCTCAAGCAGGAACATGTAGGCGTCGGCGCAGCGGGCATTGTCCATGAGCCCCAGCGCCACGATCGCGCAGACCTTGAGATCCACGCTGCTGTCGGACGTGTGGGCGACGAGGTCGCACAGCAACGGCACCGCGTCGGGTGCGTTGACCAGCCCGAGCGACAGCGCGGCGAAGGCCCGGGTCCGTTCGGGAACGCGACCGAGCCCGCCGGCGAGGCGGCGGCCCTCTCTCGTATCGGCCATGAGTGCAGCGAGCATCGGCGCGGACCGGGCGTGCCCCAGCACACCGAGCGACAGCGCCGCTGAGCTCTGCACGTTCATGTCCTTGTGGCCGAGGAGCGGTACGACGGTTTCGATGACCAGGTCCACGTCCCGCTCGTCCGACGCGCGAGCCATCGCCAGGACGGACGAGTCGAGGATGTTCGTGTCCTTCTCACTCGTGGCCAGTTGGTGCAGGATCGGCAGGACGTCGGCGCTGATCAGCGCCGGATCGGGCCGGCGCCGGGTCACGCGCTCCACCCTGCGCCCCCTGCCGGTGAGGTAGCCGGACGACCCGGTCACGCTCGCGGGCCGCTGGCTCCGCCTCCGCTCGTCGATGTAGTGGTCCTTGTTGTGCTGCCACCAGTACGGCCAGCTCCCCGAGAATGCCCCGGCTCGGGACACGACACCGTTCGTGGAACTCCTGCCTTTTCCGGTCGTCGCCGGGAGGGCGGATGGCCCGGTCGTCGACGCCTTCGGATTCGGTCTCCCCTTGCGCGTCGGCGCGGAGGGCTGAGAGGACGACCCGCCGGTCTGCCCATCGTAGACATTGGGAGCAGCTGGGCCTGAACCGGGAGAAGCGGGGCCTGAACCAGGGGGGGAAGAATGGCCGGGAGAAATGGGAGGAGGGTAGGGAGGAACGGACTGCGAACCGTGAGCCAGTCCGTCCGGAGCGGTCGTCGGGACGACGAGGAAGACAACCAACGCGAACAGGAGAGCCGGCCTCCGTCGGAACCAAGCTGCTCGCATCGGGGCTCGGCTTCGCGTGTCCATGCGACTCCCTCGCAAGAGGCGTGCTCGTCGAGGAGCACCTTGTCCGTTTCGTGATCGGGCCATGCTGAGTGGCCACGCCAATCTAGGGAACGGCCTGTCGATTGTATCGCGGCGGCCTCGAAACGAGCCGGGAACCGGCGACGGCCGTTCATCGACCCGTTCGTCCGCGAATCTCGCTGCGACACGACGCGCGCGGGAATCCGTCCGACGGCAAGACGAACCGAATCGGGACGGCGCTCGCCCGGCCATCGGGAACAGCCGCAACTCGGCTCAGAGGATGTCGAGGATCTCGGCGATCGAGGGCACGGTCGCGACGTAGTTGTTGTCCCGAGCGATCTGCGCGTTCCACGGAATCTCCGTCCGCTCGCAGATCATCCCGAGAGCCACGCACGCGAACGCGCGCGTGAGGTCGGACACGCGCTTGTTCGTGGCGATCTCCTTGAGCGGACCGATCGCGGATGCATCGCCGATCATCCCCAACGACTTGGCCACCGCCGAGTTCACGGTCAGCGACCGGGACGTCTGCAGCGTCTCGATCAGCGTGTCGATGATCGCCCGATCCGCCATGAGCCCCAGAGCGGTGGCGAGGCGCATCCCGTAGGTCGGTGAGATCGACTTCGACTCGAACGCACGACGGAGTTCAGGCGCGGCCGCCCGGTGGTCCAGCATGCCGAGCGAGAGCGCGGCGCAACCGTTGAAGTCCTCATCGTCGGAGCGGCTGAAGTCCTCGATGATTCGAGGCCCGTAGGACGTCGCCCCGAGGATCCCCAGTGCGAGCGCGAAGGCACCCTTGTGCTGTGGGTTGCTCTCGTCTTCGTACGCCGCTCCGACCCGATCGGCGAAGTGCCCCCGGCTCGACGGCTGCCCGGACGCATACGTGGCGGCTGCCATCGCCGCCCACGAACGACTCTCCGGCGATCGAGGTGCGGAGATCTCCCGGCCGAAGAGGTCACGGAGCACCTCGTGGACATCGAGATGGTCCTGCGCGGCTTCGTCCCTCTTCCCGATCTGCCCCAACGAGATCAGGCAGAACTGCCGCGTCATCGCGTCCTTGCCCTGCTCGACCCGGTCCACGAGCGCCCGCACGACGTCGTTGTCGTCCATCTCGGCGTGTGTCACGGCACCGAGTTGGCCGAGCGCGATCGCGACCGACTGCCGCACGAGGTTGTCCGTGTCCCGATCGGAGAACACGCGCAGCAGCGTCGCGAGCGCGGACGAGTCGTAATCACCCTGCCGCCCGGCGAGCCGCGCCAGCGACGTGGGCACGTAGCTCTTGATGATCGCATCCAACTTGCGATCCTCCAGTCGCTCCAGCAGGAACATGAACGCATCATCGCTGTGTGCGTTGTCCATGAGTCCCAGCGCCACGATCGCGCAGACCTTGACGTCCACCTCGCTGTCCGGTGTGTTCGCGACCAGGTCGCACAGGAACGGCACCGCGTCGGCGTCATTGACCAGGCCGAGCGACAAGGCGGCGAAGGCCCGGGTCATGTCGGGAACCCGTCCGCGCCTGCCGGCGAGCTTGCGGCCCTCTCTCGTGTCGGCCATGAGCGCCAAGAGCATGGGCGCGGACTTGCGGTCCCCCAGGACACCGAGCGACAGCGCTGCGGACGTCTGCACCGACAACTCCTTGTGGCCGAGCAGCGGCACGATGGTCTCGATCACCACGTCGACGTCCTGTGCCTCCGACGCGCGAGCCATCGCGAGAATGGACGAGTCGAGGATGTCCTTGTCCTTCTCCTTCTTCGCCAGCTGAAGCAACGCAGGCATGACGTCGGCGCTGATCAGCGCCGGGTCGGGCCGACGCCGGACGACGCGCTCCACCCTCCGCCCCCTACCGGTGAGCTGACCGGATGACCCGCTCGCGCTCGCAGGGCGCTGGCTCCGCCTCCTCTGGTCGATGTAGAGATCCTTGTTGTTCTCCCACCAGTGCGGCCAGCTCCCCGAGAACGCGCCGGCGTCGAACTGACCGGCGTCCGTGGCGACCGCACGCGGTCCGGCAGAGCCTCTCCCGCGGGACACATTGCGTTTCGTCGGCGCCAAGGGGGCCGACGGGCGCGTCGTCGCCTTGGGAGTCACGGCGCCCTTGCGGACCGGTGCGCCCATTGGGGGAATCTTCTGTCCGCCGTGAGCCATTCCGTCCGAAGCGGTCGTCGCGACGGCGAGGAGGACGAGCCATGCGAACGGGAGAGCCGGCCTCCGTGGGATCCTCGCTGCATGCACCCTGGCGCGACTTTGCGTGTCCATCCGACTCCTCCTCGAGGCGTGCCCGCCGGGGAGCACGTCGTCCGATTTGTGAACTCGCCGTCCTGCGTGGCTGGTGCCCTTTGCGAGCCACCTCCACATCGGTCTCGCGTCGAGTGACGCGCCGCGTGCCGAGTCGCCGACAACGCAGAAGTCGTCGCGACCGTACGCAGGCCTCGCGAGTCACTTTGCGCGAAGGACCCTGTCAGACTGCGACACCCACGGAGGTCGGAGCGACGCCTCGCCGTCGGATCGGCAGCTCCGCTTGCCCCGGGAGGCGCCGTCGTCGGATAATCCCCGGCCCGCCCGCGAAGGATTCGCCCAGAGGAAAGGAAACCCCACCATGAGCGCTCCGAACTGCTCCCCCAACTCCGTGATGCTGACGTCCAAGGACACCAAGGCGAGCGTCGCCTTCTACCGCGACGTGCTCGGCTTCGAGGTCTCGGAGGCCTGGCCCGACGAGAACAAGCCGATGTGGTGCAACCTCACGCTCGACGGCCAGTCGATCATGGTCGGCGACGCGCCGCCCGAGGGCGAGGCGTGCGGCGATCCGAGCGAGGCCAGCACGGCCTTCTCGAACGCGCACTTCGACGCCTGGCGGAAGGCCAGCCAACCCGGCGCGGGCATCTCCATGTACCTGATGGTCGATGACGTCGACGCGTATCACGATCGCGTCAAGGGCAACGGCGCCGCGCCGGCCTATGAGCCGAAGACGCAATTCTACGGCATCCGCGACTTCCCGGTGAGCGATCCAGACGGCTACTCGCTGGTCTTCTACTCGCCGGCGAAGCTCGAGTCCTGCCAGTCGTGCGGCATGCCGCTGGCCGACGCCGAGCCGGGCCAGATGTACTGCCAGTACTGCACCACCGACAACGGTCAGCTGAAGAGCTGGGACGAGGTCTTCGAGGGCACGGTCACCGGCTTCTTCATGGGCATGCAGAAGATGGAGCGTGGCCCGGCCGAGGCGGCCGCCAAGGAGCACCTGACCAAGATGCCCGCCTGGATCTCGCGCGCCGGCGTCTGATGACGCGGTCGCTCCGTCGCGCGCGCGCGACGGGGCGGCCTACTCGCGCACGATGTAGTAGAAGCGGTCGTTCGCGATCTGCTGGAACACGCCGGTGTTCAGGTCGCCGTCGTCGAACAGGGCGTCGAGCTGCGTCATGTAGGCCGTGGGCTTGGGCGTGACGCCCATGAAGTGCACGCCGAAGGCGGACGTAATCCCGAACGAGTCCTTCTCCGAGTCCCAGACGCCGCCGAGGGGCGTGCCCTTGGTCCAATCGCTGGCGCGGAGGTACTTGTCGATGCCGCTGGGGATCGCGCCGGAGCCGGAGTCCGGGGGCCAGTCGTCGTTCACCTGGAAGTACAGCTCGTAGGCCGTCGCGAAGATGCTGACGTCGGTCGCGAACGACGACTGCTCGGCCTCGTTGGAGACGTTGTTGGCCACGGGGATCACGACGGCCGCCAGGATGGCCAGGATCACGACCACGATCAGCAACTCGACCAGCGTGAAGCCCGCCGGTGCGCTGCGAGGGGTCGTCTGCCGCATGGATCGGAACTCCGGGCCCTGGGTCCGCTTCTCCCCTTCACGACTCCATCGTCCGATCCCGCGCGTGACTGGAGCGGGACCGGCGGCTGGCGTCACGCCATCCCCGGCCCCACAATGCGGCGCATGAAACGCACCTCGCACCCCCTGCTCCTGCTCCTGCCGATCCTGGCCGTCCTGGCCGCCTGCGCGGTGGACGTGCCGCCCAAGGCCCTGCCGCCCGAGGCCAGCGTCCGCCCGGGCATCAACGACCGGTTCCTGTCTTCCGACCTCGACGTCCAGGAACTCGTCGACACCTTCGAGAGCGAGTCGCGCGAGGTCGCCGTGCACCGCGACGAGATCGTCGCGGCGCTCGGCCTGCGCCCGGGCATGACCGTGGCCGACGTCGGCGCGGGCACCGGCCTCTACCTGGAACCCCTGGTGCGCAGCGTCGGACGCTTCGGGCGCGTCTACGCGGTGGACATCGCGCCCGACCTGATCGCGTTCATCGACGAGCGCATCCGCAACGAGGGCCTGACCATCGTCGAGACCGTGCTCTGCACCGAAACCTCGGCGGAACTGGAACCGGGCTCGGTAGACCTCGTGTTCTCCTGCGACACCTATCACCACTTCGAGTTCCCTCGCTCGACGCTGGCCAGCCTGCACAGCGCGATCCGCCCCGGCGGGACGCTCGCGATCGTGGACTTCGAGCGCATCCCCGGCGAGAGCCGCGAGTGGGTGCTCGGGCACGTGCGCGCCGGCAAGCAGGAGGTCATCGCGGAGATCGAGGCAGCCGGCTTCACGCTGCTCGACGAGCCCGTCATCGAGGGCCTGGCCGAGAACTACCTGGTGCTCTTCCGGCGCGACTGAGGCGTGCCGCGCGGGGGCCGCCGGTCAGGCTCCGCGCATCAGCCCCAGCCGGATGATCCGCATCAGCAGTTCGGGGAAGTCGACGCCCGCGGCCGCAGCGCCCGCGGTGAACTCCTCGTGCTCGGCGATCTCCGGGTTGGGGTTCGCTTCGAGGAAGTAGAGCGTCCCGTCCTCGCTCAGCCGGTAGTCGATGCGCGCGTACCCGTCCAACTCGAGGATGCGGTAGATGCGCTTCGTCGTGCGGAGGATGGTCTGCATCAGTTCGGGCGTCAGGTTGCGCGCCTCGCACTGATCGATACCGGCCTTCTTCTGGTAGAGGGGATCGTGCTTCGCTCTCTCGGTGGCGATCGCGACGCCGCCCTTCGGCACGTTCTTGAAGACCATCTCGCGCGGCGGGAACACGGTCAGCCGCTGGTTGCCGATGACGCCCGCGTAGATCTCGCGCCCCGGGATGTACTGCTCCGCGATCGCGTCGGTGCCGATCTTCTCGTGCACGTAGCGCACGCGCTCGGCAAGCGCCTCGTCGCTGTCCACGACCGAGGCCTGGCTGATCCCGCGGCTGCCCTCCTCGGTCAGGCTCTTCACGATCAGCGGAAACTCCAGCGAGCGTGGTCGCCGTCCCTTGCGGCCGCGATGGAAGACGTGGAAGGCGGGAGCTTGGATGCGGTGGTGCCCCACCAGCTTCTTGCTGAGCGCCTTGCCACGCGCGAGCACCAGGCCGCGCGGGTTGCAGCCGGTGAAAGGCACGCGCAGCAACTCGAGGTAGCCCGTCACGTGCTGATCGAACTCCGCGATTCCCTGAAACTCCTCCAGCAGGTTGAAGACGATGTGCGGGTCCCACTCCTCGACTTCCTGTCGGATGGGAAGCAACTCGTCCTGCACGCCGAGCACGCGCACCTCGTGGCCCAGCTCCTTGAGCGTGGTCTTCACGTCGTAGTCCGTCTTGAAGTGATAGATCTCCTTCTCCGAGAAGCCTTCCAGGCTGTCCGGCGGCACGAAGGAAGGATGCGTGAGCATCAGGACGCGAAGTCGCTTGGGCGTGCGTGTCACAGCGGGATCCAGTTTCGTGGGCTGTAGAGGAAGTGGATGGTACGCACGGTCAGCAGCAGCGCGAAGTGCATGCGCAACGTGCGCTCCGGTCCGACGGCGCGCAGGTTCAACTCGCGGCAGTGCGCGACCATCTCGTCGATCACCTGGTCCAGCGTGAACTCGTACTCGCCCGTCCAACGCGCGACCAGCGTGCGCACCTCGCGGCGGTTGCGGCGCACGAAGGACGTCGCCGGCTCGTGGCGAGCGCGTCCCGGATCGGTGGTGAAGAGACGCTCCAGGTCGTCCGTGGGCACGTCGGGAAGATGCGCGCCCGGGCTGTAGTGCCGACGCTTGGCCTTGTAGTAGTCACCGAGCGTCTGGCTGAGGCTCTCCAGCGGGTCGATGCGGCTCCGGCTCTGCACCGGCGCCGGCGCGGCGCGAATCTCGTTCATCACCTCGTCCACGTATTCGAGCTTCTTCAGCGCCGGCCAGCCGGCGTAGAGCGCACGCCAGTCCGTCGACGGATCCAGCCAGACGGCGAAGGTCTCGGCGAAGTCCTCGTCGGGATGGGCCTGCGCGTAGTACAGCCGCAGGTGTTGCACGTGGTCACGGCTGGCGGGGTCGGGCCGGTAGCCGCTCGGATAGCGCTGGCCCGAACGCCCGAACAGCTCGCGCCAGCGACGGCGGCGGTTCAGCCGGTACGCCTCCTGGACGGCATGCCCGCACTCGTGACGCAGGTTCTTCAGGCAGTCCTCGCGGCTACCCCCGTCGACCTCCAGCATCTGCTTGCGCTCCAGGCGCATCAGGCGCGGGTGCAACAGGTAGAACGGGATCGCGAAGCCAGGCACGCCCTTGGGCGAGAACCAGTCGTTGCTGACCCAGGTGTGCGGCCGGAACGCCACGCCGCGGCGCTCGAGGTCGGCGTGCAACTCGGCCAGCTCCCCGGCCACCCAGGTGTCCTCGACGCGCACGTCCATCTCGGAGAGCGGCAGGCCCAGCAGCCGCGCGTCGGACGAGCGCGACCAACGGAAGCCGCGGCGAAAGGCGGGAAACGTTTGCTGTGTGGCGCGCGTCGGCACAGCGGCAATGTACCGACGGCGGCGAACGGGAGCGATATCGCGCCCGACACACGTCGAGCCGGGCCGCCGCCGACTCGCCCCCCACGGATCCGGGCGAGCGCCCGTATGCTGGGGCCATGAGCGAACCCATCCTGCAGACCGAAGGCCTCTACAAGTTCTACGGCGCGGAGGCCGGGCAATTCCCGGTCGTGCGCGAGCTGTCCTTCTCGGTGAGCCCTGGGCGCTTCGTCACGGTCATGGGCCCCTCGGGTTCGGGGAAGTCCACGCTGCTGCATATGGTCAGCGGCCTCGAGCCGCCCTCGGGCGGAACGGTCCACCTGGCCGGTCACGATCTCTACTCCCTGTCGGAGAAGCGGCGCACACTGCTGCGCCGCGACCTGGTCGGCTTCGTCTTCCAGTTCTACAACCTGATCCCCAACCTCACCGTCGAGGACAACATCCGCCTGCCGCTCATGATCGGCGCGGGCGGCGGCGGAAAGGTCGAACTCGCCGGCGGCGGCTCGCCGGCCGGCACCGCGGTGGCGGGCGAGGTCGAGCGGTTGGTCGAGTTCTTCCAGCTCGGCGAGAAGCTGCGCCAGTTCCCCCACCAGCTCTCCGGCGGCGAGATGCAGCGCGTCTCCATCGCCCGCGCGCTGGTGGCGCGTCCGGCCGTGATCATGGCCGACGAGCCCACCGGCAACATCAGCAGCTCGGCCGGCGACGAGGTCATGAAGCTGTTCCGCCGCTCCTGCGACGAGTTCGGCCAGACCATCCTGCTGGTCACGCACAACGCGCGCGACACGGCCTACTCCGACGAGGTGCACTTCCTCAAGGACGGCGAGTTGCACGAAGAGGTCGGCCTGAAGGACGCGCGGGTCACGCACGACAACATCGCCGCCGCCCTCGACACGCTGGGGATCTGATCCGTGCGGCTCGTGCTGCTGCTGGCCTGGCGCCACCTGACCCACCGCCCGGGGGCCACGCTGCTCTCGGCGCTCGGCATCGCGCTGGGCATTGCGACGGTCGTGTCGGTCATGACGCTCGACCACAACACGCTGCTCAGCCAGCAGATGTTCCGCGCGCCCAGCGACCCGGGCTCGGACCTGCTGATCCAGCCGCTCGACACGGCGCCCGCGGCACACGCTGCGCTCTCGCAGCGCCTGCGCGACGAGCCGTTCCTGAGTGGCGTCACCGCGTTCACCACGGCCAAGTGGGCGCTGGTGCACGGGGACGAAAAGCGCGCCGGCGTGGAGATCATGGCCGTCGAGGAGGGCGCGCGCAGCCACCACGGCGGCTACATGGTCGAGGAAGGCCGTGACCTCGACTCGACGAGCGACGCTCCGGAGATCCTCGTCACGCGCGGGCTGGTGGAGAAGGTCGGGCTCGCGGTCGGCGACATCGTCCAGCTGACTCGACCGACGGCGCGTCGCGCACCCGTGACGCGCTGCGTGGACGGCAAGATGGTCGTGGTCGGCCCCGGCAACCGCGCGCCGCGCAACCCGTCGGCCGCGGCCCCACTGCACGACTTCGAGGTCGTCGGCATCCTCTCGCCCACCAGCCTCGGCTACCACGCCAGCCGCGTGCTCATGCCCTTCGAGAAGGGGCGCGCGCTGCTCGGCCCGCGCGCCACGCCGCGCTTCTGGGCCGATCTCGACACGGGGCTGACGGACTTCCTCGGCGTCGAGAACCGGCTGCGCGAGGACTTCGTCGTCTACCAGCCCAAGCGCGCGCTGGCCGGTCAGGCGCCGGAGGAGGCCGCGTTCCGTGCGGGCGTTCGCATGTGCGGCTTCCTCGCGCTGTTCCTCGGCCTCTACATCATCTTCAACACCATGTCGATGTCGCTCGTGGAGCGCGTGCGCCAGATCGGCCTGCTGCGCGCGCTCGGCGTGACGCGCGGTCGGCTGCTGGCCATCTTCCTCACGGAGGGCGGCGTGCTGTCGCTGCTCGGCGCGCTGCTCTCGATCGGCATGGCCGCCGGCATCGTGACGACAATGAAGGCGCTGCGCATCACCACGCTCGGCTTCGGCAAGCCGCTCGAGATCGTCGAGATCCCGTGGGTCCCGATCGCCGCCGTCATGTTCGCGGGCGTGGTCTTCTCGCTGCTCGGCATCGTCTACCCGTTCCTGCGCGCCTCGCGCCTGAGCGTGATCGACGCCCTGCGCCGCGGCGTGATCGAGTTGTCACGCGACCCGTTCACCGGCGCACGCCGCTCCATCCTGGTCGGCCTGCTGCTGATCGTGCCCGTGGCCTGGCTCATCGGCTCGCCCAGCGAGGGCTTCATCGCGGTTCCGTTGTGGGAGGCCTTCCTGCAGTCGATCGCGATCGTGGGCGGCGCCATCGCCGTGCTGCTGATCTTCTCCGGGTTGCTGCCCAGGCTGGCGGGCTCGCTCATGGCGCCGCTGCGCGGCCCGGCCATCGTGCTCGCGCGCGGCACGGTCGCCTCGGCGCGGCACCGCGTGTTCTCGAGCGTGACCGGCCTGATGCTCGTGTTCGCCGCGGTGTTCCTCGTCGTCTCGGTGCTGGAGAGCCTCAAGGCCGAAACGCGCCAGTTCGCCGAGCGCGCGCTGGCCGGTCGGGTGTACATCCGCACCACGCCGACCGGCGCCGACCGCATCGAGACGCTGCGCTCGATCGAGGGCCTGGCGAACCTCACGCCGGTGGACGTGGACGTGAACAGTCCCTTCCTCGTGCGCGCGCTCGACAAGCGCATCCTCGACAGCGGCACGCTGGCCGGCGACGAGCGCGCCGTCTCCGACTTCGCCGCGAAGCCGACGGTGATCCTCTCCACCCGCTGCGCCGACGACTTCGGCTACGAGAAGCACGGCTGGGTGACGCTCGCGACCGAAGCGGACGGCCCGGTGGAGTTCCGCGTGCTCGCGGTCACGGACGAGTACGGCTTCGCGCCGGACGATCGCATTTTCGCCGTGGTCTCGATCGAGAACATGAAGCGCTACTGGTGCCGCGATGCGAACGAGCAGGCGACGCAGTTCGCCGCCTGGGCGCCCGACGCCGGTCCCGGCGACCAGCAGCGCCTGGCCGCGGCCATCGCGACCGGGCTGGGCGAGGGCAACCTGCTCTCGCTGCGCTTCGGCGACGAGATCGGCGAGGGCTACATCGCCGGCCTCGACCGCGACTTCGGCATCTTCTACGCCATCCTCGTGCTGACCGTGATGCTGGCGGCGCTTGGCGGCCTGAACGCCATGGTCATCGCGGTCATGGAGCGGCGTCGCGAGATCGGCCTGCTGCGCGTCGTGGGCCTCACGGGCGGGCAGGTGGCGCGCATGCTGCTGGTCGAGTCGGGCGCCTTCGGCGTGCTGGGCGGCGTGCTCGGCCTGATCGTGGGCATCCCCCTTGCGACCGTGTCGGCGCGCGCGCTCACGGCCATGAGCCACCTCGACCTCGCCTTCGCGCTGACCATCCCCGCGCTGACCGCGGTCCTGGCCGGCGCCATCGTGGTCGCGCTGCTGGCGGTGCTCTACCCGGCGCTGCGCGCCAACTCACTGCGCCTCTCGTCGGTCATGCGCTACGAGTAGACGCCCGGTCGCGAGCGGCCCGCGTCAGGGCTGGTTGTAGAACTCCACGAAGACGTCCTGCTGTCCCGAGCCGTCGGTCGCCGCGATCGCGATCGGCCAACTGCCCGAAGGGATGGTCGGCACGTCCTGGAGCAGCAGGCCCCAGACGTCGTTGCCGACGTTCTGCAGCGGCAGCGTGATCAGGTAGGTGCCGTCGGGCGTGAAGAACCAGGCCTCGACCGCCGCGACATCGCCGTCGCCGTCGGGATCCTGGACCAACGCTCCCACGCCGAGGTCGGCGCCGAGGCTGAGGGCGGCCGCGTCGATGATCTGCGGCGGCTGGTCCGCGACGGTCACGCGCACGACCCAGTCGCTGCCCGACGCGTAGGGCGGCGTGCCGACCGGCACCCATCCCGGCCCGGAGACGCTCAGCGAGGAGCCGTCCTGGGCTCCCCCGCCGACACGCGGGTCGAACCACTCGACGCTGTGCGGGCGGCTGTCCGCGCCCAGGTCGAGTTGCGCGGTGCCGCCCGTCGGCAGGTACACGACATAGGTCTCGCCCGGCTTGGCGAGGCACCACGCGCCGCCGCCCGAGACGAGCTGGTCGGACGGCACCATCTGGTCGAACGGCAGCTGCTCGAAGTAGTCCAGAGCGATGGCGGTCAGCTCCCACATGTGGTCGCGCGAGCGCCAGTCCTCGGCATCCAGGTCGTCGCCGGGGTATCCGTAGCCGAAGTACCACTCGGCTCCGGCCCCGCCCGCCATCAGGTTGCCCCACAGGGCGTTCTTGCGGATCGGGCTGTGCCAGTAATCGTCCGCATCGGGTGCGACGCCGATGTCCGCAGGTCCGATTTCATCGGAGGTCACCACCCAGGGCCTGCCGTGCAGGGCCGACTCGCTGCGCCACTTCAGCGTCTCGGCGTGAACGTCCTGTGGGACCGCGCTCTGCATCGAGGCGCCCTCGAGGACGCCGACGTCGAGCAACGCTCCGTACACGCTGTCCTGCGCCGTCGGGTAGGTGTGAACGACGATCGGGTGGTCGTAGGTGTCCAACGCGGAGATGTAGGCGTGGAAGGACTGCTGCTCGGCCGTGGTGTTGCCGTTCTCCTCGCCGAGGTTCCAGACCACGCCGAGGTGATGGCCGAAGCGCGCGATCAGCTCGCGGTAGTAGAGCCTGCGCTCGGTGCCGAGCGCGCCGCCGTCCAGTCCGTTGGCGCCGTTGTCGTTCTCGGTCTCCTGCGTGACCACGTGCAGCATCAGGCCGAGCTTGTCCATGTGGTCGAACACGATCTCCCACTGGGCCAGCTTGCTGACGTCGTAGCGCAGCCGCTCGGTCTTGGCGTTCCACATCCAGACGTCGTTGCCGTCGCCCTTCACGTTGAAGGTCAGGAAGTAGACCGAGTTCATGCCCTTGCCGGCGAGGTAGTTCATCGCGCCGACCAGGCCCTTGCCGAGCCCGCCCTTCCAGGTCGGGTCGCCCGGCTGCCAGTCGCCCAGGTGCGGTGCGTAGGCGTGGGACGCCGGCGTCTGGTCGAAGTCGCCGAAGGCCAGCAGGTTCTCGGGGCTGTCGGCGCCGCCCTTCAGGAACGGGCGGCCTGAACCGGCGAAGCGCAGGTAGTGCCCCCCGTCGTGGACCAGGCGGCCCTCGGACAGGAAGCCGGGCGCCGCCGGACCGGTCGGGGCGACCGAGAAGCCCCCGTACTGGCCGTCGAAATCGGCCGGCGAGCCGGCCAGCGGGTCGTCGTTGACGGCCACGCCCGATCCCGCGCGGAACGAGGCCTGGTAGGACCAGATCCCCGCCAGCGGCGGCGTGAAGTGGGCCCTCCAGACCTGGCCGCCGGTGGCGGAGGTCTCGGCGGCCTGCCCGTCCGCGGCGAAGAAGCCGGGGACGGAGAGGGCCTGACCGCTGGCCGCGTGCGTGAAGTGCACGTCGAGACGGCGATCGAGGAACGGATTGGGAGTCGAGGACTCGCTCATCGACGGTCCCGTGAAGTCCACCGTCACCCTGTGCCAGGCGACGAGTGTTCCGCTCACCTGGCCGCCGGGCACGCTCTGCGCGTGCAGGACGGCCGTCTGGCCGAAGGCCAGCACAACCAGGAGGACGGGATATCGGAGGGAAGTCGGAAGGAGCCGCGACACGAAGTCACGGGTGACGGGCATGGGTGCTCACGGTGGCCAGGAAGCGGCCGACAGCACTGTGACAAACCTGTTCGTCCGCAGCGTCACGCGACTTGACCGGCGCGTTCCGACCAGCGTGTCCCGCGCATGACCTGTCGGTGTCAGCCATGTCGAGGATGGCGCGTCGTCACGCGGTTCGGACAATGGCGACATGGGCACCGCGCGCACCATCCACCTGATCGACGCCAGCCCGTACATCTTCCGCGCCTACTTCGCGTTGCCCGAGAGCATCACCGACGCGGCGGGCGGACCGGCGCAGGCGACCTGGGGCTTCGGCGCGTTCCTGCTGCAATACGTGGAGGAACAGCAGCCGACCCATCTCGGCGTGGCCTTCGACGAGAGCCTCTCGACCAGCTTTCGCAACGAGATCTACCCGGACTACAAGGCCCAGCGCGAACTCCCGCCCGAGGCGCTCGAAGCGCAGCTCCACGATTGCCGTGAACTGGCCGCGGCCTTCGGCGCCGCCACGTACGTGGACCCGCGCTACGAAGCCGACGACCTGATCGGCACGCTCACCCACCAGTTGCTGCGCGCGGGGCATCGCGTGGTCGTGGTCAGCCCGGACAAGGACCTGACCCAGCTCGTGACCCGCCGCGTGGAGATGCACGACGTGGCGCGCGGACGGCGCTACGACGCCGCGGGCGTGCACGCCGCCTTCGGGGTGCGACCCGAACAGATCCCCGACTACCTGGGCCTGGCGGGCGATGCGGTGGACAACATCCCCGGCGTCGCCGGCATCGGCGTCAAGACGGCGGCCGCCCTGCTCGCGGCCTTCGACGATCTCGAGTCGCTCTACGCGGACGTGGACCTCGTTGCCGGGTTGTCGCTGCGCGGCGCGGCGTCGGTGTGCGAGAAGCTGCGGCGCGATCGCGACCGCGCCTTCCTCTCGCGTGAGTTGGCGACGATCGCACGCGACGCGCCGTGCCGCGCGCGCCTGCGCGAGATGCGGCTCACCGGGCCGGACGACGAGCGGCTGGCGCCGCTGCTCGAACGGCTCGGCTTCGAGAGCCTCGGCGAGCGCGTCCGCCGCACGCTCTGAAGGCGCGCGCTCGTCGGGCTCAGTTCAGGGCGTCGGTGACGGCCGGATGCGAGGCGAGTTGCGCGGTGCTCAACCGCGCCACGTCGCAGGCCCGCACGCCGATGCGCGCGGCGAGCGAGTCGGGACACGCGTTCCGCAACTCACCGAGCAGCGTCGTGGCGCACAGCACCTCCGCGTGATCGACGTGGTGCTGCTCCAGTTGACGTTCGATCCACTTCACGGCCTCGCGCCCGAAGCGCCGCCTGCGTTCCTCGCGTTCGCGCGCGGGCTGGGCGAAGCTGCGGCCGCCGGCCGCCAGCATCGAGGGTCGATGGTGTTCGCGTTCCTCCCAGTGCTCCTCGAGCAGGGCGCGTTCCTCGACGTGCAGTCGCCCCCAGGGCGTGTGCTCGAGGGACAACAGGCGCGCGCGGCGCGTATCGACGACCACCATCCACCGGCTCTCACCACTCTTCATGCGATCGATCTCCCGTGCTGAAAAGTCCGCGGTGTCCTCGGGGTGATCGGGCCATCTCGACTCCACGTTGACGCGAACGTGACCGCCCGATACCGCGACACTCCCGCGGCGGACATGCACCATTCTTCCCGCAATCCCCGTGCCCGGGACGGACGGGGCCGATGAGTCGACGTCTGCGGGGATCGGCGCGCTCGAGGCGTCCCGGGCACGCTTGCTCGGCCCCCCGCGAAGCCTCTCGGGAAAAACCCGAGGGTGTCCGGGAATCGGCCGTCGCGGGCATGTCGGGTTTCGCGACGAACCGACGCATTGCGCGACGCATCGGCCGGTACGGGCGCTCCGGCGCGCCACCCGGACTCGCGAACCAGCCCGCGCCGTCCGTGTTCGCAGCCTGCGGGCATCGTCGTGGCCACCGCGGCGCACGCCCGGGGCAACGGCACATGCGTTGCTTCACGAACCCGTGGAGAGAGTGCAGAGAGGCGGCACGTCCGGATGGATGCAGGCCGCATCACGTCGAGACGGAGCCAAGAGAATGAAGATCCACGAGTTGATGACGAAGGACGTGAAGGCCTGCGGGCCGCAGGACACGCTGAACACGGCAGCGCACCTGATGTGGGCGAACGACTGCGGCTGCGTTCCGGTGATCGACGCGGACGGCCACCTGCAGGGCATGCTCACCGATCGCGACATCTGCATGGCGGCCTACACTTGCGGCGCACCGCTGGACGAGCTGCACGTCGCCAGCGCCATGTCGACAAACGTCTACACGGTGGCACCACACGAGACGCTGGCCCGGGCCGAACAGGTCATGGCCGAGCACCAGGTGCGGCGCCTCCCGGTGGTCGGCGAGACCGGGCGACTGGTCGGGCTGATCTCACTGAACGACCTCGCGCAGGTGGCGGCGCGCGACACGGGACGCCTGAGACCCGCCGTCTCCGCGCGCGAGTTGAGCACCGCGCTGGGCGCCATCTGCAAACCCCGCGTCTGCCCGATCACGGACGCGCCCACCCCCGGACACCCCAGCAGCACGGTTCATGAGGGGGAACTCGTCGTGACGAGCTGAGGCTGCACACCGACTACGTGGCCCGGGAGGCGGGCGACACCGCACCCCCAGCGTGAGCGATCACCGGCGCGGGACCGCCATCGCGTTCCCGGCACCGGATTACGGAGAAGGAAGATGTTCAATCGCAAACACTGTCTCGGCCTTGTCGCGGCGGGTGCCCTGCTGTTCGCAGGCACGCTGACCGCGCAGACGCCGATCACTTCACTGCCCTACGACATCAACGTGCCGGGCTCGTACGAGCTGACGGTCGACCTGATCGGGACCGAGGGCATCATCATCAACTCGAGCCAGGTCAGCCTGGACCTGGGAGGCCATGCCCTGCTGGGCGCGCCGGGATCGGGAGACGCGATCTGGGTGCGCGGACCGCGCGTGGACATCGAGGTCCACAACGGCTCCATCGCGGGCTGGGGTGGCGTCGGGGTCGCGAGCGATGACGCCCTGAACGCCAAGTACCGCAACCTGCGGATCTCGGGCAACGGCCAATGCGGGCTGCGCGCCGGCAAGGGCGCCGTGATCGAGAACATCGAGGCCCAGCACAACGGAAGCGTCGGCCTTCTGGGCGGCGACGCCGTCGTGATGGTCGATTGCGCTTCGACCGGCAACGCCGGCTTCGGCGTGGTGGTCGGTCGCGGCAGCGTGGTCAAGGGGCTCACCGTCGTGCAGAACGGCGGCGGCGGCATCTTCGCCATCGACGGCTGCCTGATCGTCCGCAACGCCATCGCGGACAACGGCTGGAACACCAGCGCCGTGGCCGAGAGCACGGACGAGTACTGCTTCCTGTCGACCCTGGCCGGCATCTCGATCATGGGCGAGGGCTCGCACGTCGAGCACAACGTCCTGACCGGGAACACGATCGGCCTGCAGCTGCTCGACCCGAAGAACTCGATCACCCGCAACGTGGTGAAGGGATCCGAGCCGAACTACGACATCGTGCCGGGCAACGAGCTCGACATCCTGTTGTCGGAGCTGCCGGAGGCGATCCTGTGGCCCGCGAACGTGGTGGTGCTCGGCTCGCTGAACGGCGTGGCCGGTGAGCACGGCATCGTGGTCGCCGCGGACGGCGTCACCATCGACCTGGCCGGCCAGACCCTGCACGGCGTGCCCGGTTCGTTGGACGGCATCCACGTGCTCGAGGACAACTCGGACGCGCACAAGCACTCCGATCTCTTCGTCTTCGGCGGCGGGATCGAGCACTGGGACGGCACCGGCATCCAGGCCCTGAAGGCGAACAACGTGCGCGCGAAGGACCTGCTCATCGAGGAGAACGGGGAGTACGGGATCCGCACCGGCCTCGGCGCGCAGATCACCGAATGCGCGATCCTCAAGAACGGTGACGACGGCGTCCGCACGGGCCAGGACTCCCTGGTCCAGGGCGTCACGAGCAGCTTCAACGCCCAGGACGGATTCGATCTCGGCAACCACACGATGATCCTCGACTCCGTGGCCAGCGAGAACGGACTGTTCGGAATCCGGACAGGCGACGGCGCGATGGTGCGCACCTGCACCGCCTCGCACAACGTGCTCGGGATCTCCGTGGAGATTGGCGCGACGGTCGCCGACTGCACGGTGTCCTTCAACACGGAGGTCGGCATCCGGACCAGGGACAACGGCTACATCCTCGACAACCAGTGCCACGCCAACAAGTCGGGCATCGTGGTGCTCTCGGGATCCGGGACCCGTGTGGACGGGAACAACCTGACCAGCAACTCGTTCGCCGGGCTCAACTGCATCGGCACCGACAACCTGATGATCAGGAACTCCGCCCACGCCAACGGCTCCGACTTCCTGTGGTCGAGTCCGAATGCCTACGGGCGGATCATCGACGTGAGCGGCGGCATGTTCACGGACGATGAACCCTGGGCAAACCTCCGCTTCTGACACCAGACGTACGTCAGAGGCTCGCGGCGTCGTACCCGGGACGGGCCGGGTGCGGCGCCGCACCCTTCTTCGCGATCAGGGTGCGTCGGGATCGTAGGCGAGGTTCGGGCCGAGCCAGCGCTCGACCTCGTCGACAGGACGCCCGCTGCGTTCGGCGTAGTCCGCCACCTGGTCGCGGTCCACGTGACCGACGTTGAAGTAGCGCGCCTCGGGGTGTGCGAAGTACAGCCCACTGACGCTCGCGGCGGGATGCATGGCGCAGCTCTCGGTCAGCGTGATGCCGATGTCCGACGCGCCGAGCAACTCCATCAGCGCGGGCTTGAGGCTGTGGTCGGGGCAGGCCGGGTACCCGAACGCCGGACGGATGCCGCTGTACTTCTCGCGGATCAGGTCGGACAGCGGGACCGCGCCTTCGGGGCCCTCGGGCTCGAGCCCCCACTCGCGTCGCGCGCGCTGGTGCAGCATCTCGGCGAAGGCCTCCGCCAGGCGATCGGCCAGCGCCTTGACCATGATCGCGTTGTAGTCGTCCAGCGCGTGCTCGTACTCGGAGGAGATCTCGTCGGCGCCGATGCCCGCCGTGACCGCGAACGCCCCGACGCTGTCGTTCTTCCCCAGCCCGGCCGGCGCGACGTAGTCGGCCAGCGACAGGCGCGGCTTGCCGTCGGCCGCCTGCTCCTGCTGCCGCAGCATCGGAAAGCGACACAGGTCCGCCTCGCGCGCGCCGTCGGCATAGAGCACGACGTCGTCGCCCTCGGATGCGGCCGGCCAGAAGCCGTACACGCCCCGCGCGCGCAGCCGACCGTCCGCCGCCAGCTTCGCCAGCAACTCCTGGCCGTGCTCGAACAACTCGCGCGCCGCGGCGCCCTGCGCCTCGTCGTCGAGGATCTTCGGGTACACGCCCTTCATCTCCCACGCGTGGAAGAAGAAGGTCCAGTCGATGTACGGCGTCAGCTCCTCGATCGTCGCCTCGACCTCGCGCGCGCCCACGAACGGCGGCGCGCGCAGCTCGGCCGCGTCCCAGTCGCGCTCCGGCGCGCGCTCGCGCGCTTCCTCCAGCGTGAACAGCGGGTGCTCCTTGCGCTCGCTGTAGACGAAGCGCAGCTGGTCCTGCGCCTTGCGGTTGGCCGCGTCGAACGCCGTGCGCTGACGGCTGTCGAGCAGCGCCGAGACCACGCCCACCGCGCGCGAGGCATCCTGCACGTGCGCCGTGATGTGCTCGTAGCCAGGCGCGATGCGCACCGCCGTGTGCTGACGGCTGGTCGTCGCGCCGCCGATCAGCAGCGGCATGTCCATGCCGCGCCGCGCCATCTCCTTCCCGACGTCCACCATCACGTCCAGGCTGGGCGTGATCAGGCCGGACAGGCCGATGAGATCGGCACGGCTCTCCTCGGCGGCACGCAGGATGGTCTCGGTCGGCACCATCACGCCGAGATCCACGACCTCGTAGCTGTTGCAGCCCAGCACGACGCCCACGATGTTCTTGCCGATGTCGTGCACGTCGCCCTTCACGGTGGCCAGCACGATCTTGCCGTTGCTGGACGTGTCCTTCGCCTCGGCCTTCTCGGCCTCCATGAAGGGCTCGAGCACGGCCACGCCGCGCTTCATCACGCGCGCGCTCTTGACCACCTGCGGCAGGAACATCTTCCCCGACCCGAACAGGTCGCCGACGATGCTCATGCCGTCCATCATCGGGCCCTCGATGACGTGCAGCGGCCGCGCGTACGCCTGCCGCGCCTCCTCCACGTCCGCCTCGATGAAGTCCACGATGCCGTGCACGAGCGCGTGGCTGATGCGCTGCTCCACCGTTCCCTCGCGCCACGACAGGTCCTGCGCGCGCTTCTTGCCCGTGCCCTTGACCGTCTCGGCGAGATCGACCATGCGCTCGGTCGCGTCCTCGCGCCGGTTGAAGAGGATGTCCTCGACGTGCTCGAGCAACTCGGGCGGGATGTCCTCGTACACCACGAGTTGGCCGGCGTTGACGATACCCATGTCCATGCCCGCGGCGATCGCGTGGTAGAGGAAGGCCGAGTGGATCGCTTCGCGCACGGTGTTGTTGCCGCGGAAGCTGAAGCTCAGGTTGCTGACGCCGCCGCTGATCTTGCAGCCGGGGCAACGCTCCTTGATCCGCCGCGTGGCCTCGATGTAGTTGACCGCGTACTCGGCGTGCTCCTCGATGCCGGTCGCGATGGCCAGGATGTTCGGATCGAAGATGATGTCGGTCGGGCACATGCCGACCTCCTCGATGAGCAACTTCCAGGCGCGCGCGCAGATCTCGACCTTGCGGTCGATCGTGTCGGCCTGCCCCACCTCGTCGAAGGCCATGACCACCACGCCAGCCCCGTAGCACTGGATCGTGCGCGCCTTCTCCAGGAAGTCCGCCTCGCCCTCCTTGAGGCTGATGGAGTTGACGATGCCCTTGCCCTGGATGCACTTCAGGCCGGCCTCGATCACAGACCACTTGCTGCTGTCGATCATGATCGGGATGCGCGCGATGTCGGGCTCGGTCGCGACCAGGTTGAGGAAGCGCGTCATGGCCGCCTCGCTGTCCAGCATGCCCTCGTCCATGTTGACGTCGAGCACGTTGGCGCCGCCGCGCACCTGGTCCAGCGCGACCTCGAGCGCCGTCGTGTAGTCGTCCGCGGCGATCAGCTTCGCGAACTTCCGGCTGCCCGTGACGTTGGTGCGCTCGCCGATCATCACGAAGTTCGTGTCGGGCCGGATGGTCAGCGTCTCCAGGCCGCTGAACCGGCTGTAGCGCTCGGTGGCCTCCGGCAGCGCGCGCGGCTCGACGCCCTCCACCGCGCCGGCGATCGCCGCGATGTGGTCGGGCGTGGTGCCGCAGCACCCGCCGAGGATGTTGACTAGCCCGCTCTCGCCCCACTCCTTCAGGAACCCGGCGGTGGTCTCGGGCTGCTGGTCGTAACCGCCGAACGCGTTGGGCAGCCCGGCGTTCGGGTAGGCCGAGATGTAGGCGCCCGACAGCTCGGACAACTCGGCCAGGTAGGGACGCATCTCCTCCGCGCCCAGCGCGCAGTTGACGCCTACCGTGAGCGGCCGGCAGTGCTCGATCGAAGCCCAGAAGGCGTCGACGGTCTGTCCCGACAGCGTGCGCCCGCTCGCGTCGGTGATCGTGACCGAGATCATGATCGGCACCTCGGCGCCGCGCTCGCCGAACACCTGCATCACGCCCACGATCGCCGCCTTGGCGTTGAGCGTGTCGAAGATCGTCTCGATCATCAGCAGGTCCACGCCGCCCTCCAGCAACGCGCGGGCCTGCTCGGCGTAGGCGTCGCGCACCTCCGCGAAGGTCACGGCCCGGAAGCCGGGGTCCTCCACCTTCGGGCTGAGCGAGAGCGTGCGGTTGGTCGGGCCCAGCGCGCCGGCGACGAAGCGCGGCTTGTCGGGCGTCTTGGCCGTCCAGCGGTCGGCGGCCTCGCGCGCCAGTTCGGCCGCGCGCAGGTTCAGCTCGGGGATGACCGACTCCATCGCGTAGTCGGCCTGCGCGATCGAGGTCCCGTTGAACGTGTTGGTCTCGATGATGTCCGCACCGGCGGCCAGGTACGCGTCGTGGATCTCGGTGATGATCTTCGGCTGCGTCAGGACCAGCAGGTCGTTGTCGCCCTTCAGGTCCTTGCCATGCGAGGCGAAGCGATCACCGCGGAAGTCGGCCTCCTCCAGCGGGTAGCGCTGGATCATGCTGCCCATCGCGCCGTCCAGGATCAGGATGCGCTGCGCCATCAGTTCGGCCAGCCGGGCGTGGGTCTCGGTGCGGGGCTCGAGCAACTCCTGCGTCGTCATGTCAGCGTGTCCTCCGGTGGGCGACCTTGCGGCTGCTGCCGCGGCGCCCTCCTGCGTTCGTCTTGCCCACGCGACGTCGCGCGTAGGCGGTGATGATCTCGAAGTGCGGCGCCCTCTTCTCCCGGGAGGTCACCTCGCAGCGCGAGACGTCCAGCCCCGCGCCGTCCAGCAGCGAGCGCAGCCGCCCCGGCTGGAACCCGAACTGCTTGTGGTCGTAGGCCGCCGCGACCGTGCCGTGCCGATGCGACTTCAGCGCCACCGCCACCAGCTCGCCGCCGGGGCGCAGCACGCGCGCCGCCTCCGCGACGGCCCGCTTGGGGCTGTGGCTGTAGCTCAGCGAGTTGATCAGCAGCAACTGGTCGAAGCGCGCGTCCTCGAAGGGAAGCGCGTGCATGTCGCCGGCAACGAAGCGCACCGAGGGCGTCTTCGCGAGGCGCTCACGCCCGGCCGAGACGACGCGCGCACTCGCGTCGAGGCACGTCACCGAGTGCGCGCGCGGCGCGACCAGCTCGGCCAGCGCGCCGTCGCCGCTGGCCACATCCAGCACATCGCCCAGCGTGGCCAGGCCGACCAGTCCGCGCGCCGCCGCCTCCCAGGTGCGCCCCGGCGAGTAGTGACGCTCCATGCGCCCCGCCACGCTGTCGGCCCAACTCCCACCGCGCGCGGCGAGCAGGGCACGCATGCGCCGCTCGTCCTCGGCCAGCATCTCGTCGTCGGTGCGACCGCGCAGCAGGTCCCACAGCGCGCGCGCGTCCTCGGGCATGCCCGCCTCGTTCAGCGCGTAGTACGTGGCGGCGCCCGCGCGCCGGTCGCGCAGCAGCCCGGCCTCGCGCAGCTTCCCCAGGTGGGTGGAGACGCGCGACTGCGCCAGCTGCGTCGCCGCGGTCAGCTCGGCGACGGTCAGCTCCTCGCGCCCGAGCAGCGACAGCAGGCGCACGCGGCGCGGATCGGCCATCAGGCGCAGCAGGTCGGTGGTGGCGGTCAGGTCGGGCATGGGCGTCCTCGGGGCCCCCTCATCGGCATATCCGTTCATCCGGATGAAGGGATGATTAGTCTGACCCGCCCCACCCCGGGCGTCAAGGCGGTCCCTCGACCGAGGGCACCAACCGGCGCGAGGGCGCTCTACGCGGGGATCGGCCGCGCGGCGACCCCAGTCGCCCGGGATCGACGGAACGAGACGCATCGCCTCCCCGGCGGGCCGCCAGGCGGCCGGAATGACCTCGTGCGGGCCGAGAGGCCCGTCGGTGCGGGGACGGGGCCGCCCTTACGCGCCGGCCGGCTCGATCGGATCCCAGCCGGCCGTGCGCTCGCGCTCGTGCACCTGCTCCATGCTCAATGCGCCGGGCAAGGCGTCCTCCTTCTTCGTGAACACCGGGCCCAGGGCCTGGAGCTGCTGGTTGAAGTCCGTCCACTCCGCGTAGTGCGCCGGCACCTCGGTGTCCGCGTAGATCGCGTGCACCGGGCATTCGGGCACGCAGAGCTGGCAGTCGATGCACGTCTCTGGGTCGATGACGAGCATCGCCGGGTCGTCGATCTTGTGGAAGCACTCGACGGGGCAGACCGCGCAGCAGTCGGTGTAGCGGCAATCCAGGCAACGGGCAGTGACGACGTGGGTCATAGGGACTCCGGTTGACGACGGGCGGGAATGCGGGAGTGTCCGGCGATCGCGGGGCTCATCCTGGCTTCTCGGGCAGGCGATGTCGATATCCAGCCCAGCCCCCCGCCGATCACCGGCCGATCCACGGCGGCGAGCTGCCTGGCGCCATTCCGCCGCGCCCCGCCAGCGCGTAGGCTGCCCGCCATGAGCCCGCCAAGCAGCCCCTCGACGTCCGGATCCCCCGCCGGGGGCTCGCCCGAGGACGGTCTGCGGCTGGGCACCGTCCCCTACCTGAACGCGCGCCCCCTGGTCGAAGGCCTGGCCGAGCAGCCTGGCGTCGAGCTCGTGGCCGACGTGCCCTCCGCGCTGCTCGCGCGGCTGCGCGCAGGCGAGCTGGACGCAGCGCTGGTCTCGGCCGTCGAGTTGTTCCGTCACCCCACGTTGGCATGGGTGGCCGGCCCCGCCATCACCAGCGACGGCCCGGTTCAGAGCATCCTGCTCTACCTGCGTGTACCGGCCGAGGAGATCCGCACCGTTGCGCTCGACCGCTCGAGCCTCTCGGCGGCGGCCATGACGCGCGTCTGCCTGTCCGACCTGTTGCTGGTGCCCAACGCGACCTTCACCGACTGCCCGCCCGACGCGCCGCTCGATGCCATCGATGCCGATGCGGTGCTGCGCATCGGCGACCCCGCGCTGGCCACGTCCCCCGACGGACGCGACGTGCTCGACCTCGGCGCGCTGTGGACCAGCAAGACCGGGCTGCCCTTCGTGTACGCGCTGTGGCTGGTGCGCGCCGGCGTGCCGGCCGAGCCGCTCGGCTCGCTGCTGCGCGCCGCCGCCGAGCGAGGCATGCCGCGCCGCGCCGAGATGGCCGAGGCCTTCGCCGCGGAGCAGGGCCTGCCGGCCGCCGCCTGCATCGCGTACCTGACCGAGCGCATCGGCTTCACGCTGGGCCCCGCCGAGCGCGCCGGCCTGGAGGCCTTCGGCCGGCTCGCGCACGTGCACGGCCTGGTGGACACCCCCGTGCTGCCCGAGCCGCTGGCCTGACCCGGGCGGTCGCCCCCATCTGGCAGAATGTCCGCATGGTCGCCCGAATGGTCGGTTGCCGCATGGGAGGAACGGCTCGCGCATCGGGCCTCGCGTTCGCGCTGGTGCTGCTCGGCGCCGCGTCGGCGGGCTGTGCCAAGGACGCCGCGCCCGCCAAGCAGCCGCACATCCTGCTCGTCGTCTGCGACGCGTTGCGCGCCGACCACCTGCCGCTGCACGGCTACGAGCGCGACACCGCGCCCGAGTTGACCGCCTGGGCGGAAGACGCGCTGGTGTTCGACCACGCGACCGCGCCCTCCAACTGGACGCGGCCCTCGATGCACTCCCTCTTCACCGGCCGACACCCCGCGGCCGACCGACTCCTACGCCCCGAGCAGAAGCTGCCGGCGCACGAGCCGCTGCTGGTCGAGCGACTCGCCGCCGCGGGCTACGAGACGATCGGCATCTCGGCCAACCCGTTCATGTCCACGATGCACGGCGCCGACCGCGGCTTCGTGCAGTTCGTGGACCTGGGCTGGCGCGGCTCCGACCGTCGCGGCCACTGGAAGTCCGAGATCGCCGCTCCGTTCGTGCTCGATCGCGTCGAGTACCTGCTCGAGTCGCGCATCGACCCCGATCGGCCCGTGTTCCTGTACGTGCACCTGATGGATCCGCACGAGCCGTACGACCCGCCCGACGAACTGCGCACATTCGGAAACGCCGAGTACGACGGTCGCATCGACGGGACCTCGCAATTCTACTCGGCGATCCACGGCGACGACGTCGCGTCGAAGGTGACGCCCGAGGATCGCGAACAGATCGTCTCGCTGTACGACGGCGAGATCCTGCAGCTCGACGGTGGCCTCGCCCGACTGCGCGCGCTGGCCGCCGAGCACCTCGACGACCGCGAGGTTGTGACCGTGATCACCGCCGACCACGGCGAGGCCTTCGGCGAGGAGCCGGCGGGGGTCTGGCTGCACGGCCACGGCATGGGCTCGCAGCTGCTGCACGTCCCGTTGATCGTGCACGGCGTGGGGCGCACGGGCCGCGTGCCGCAGCGCGTCGGACTGATCGACCTCGCGCCCACGCTCGCGGCCCTCGGCGGCGCCGAGCCGCTGTACGACGTGGACGGCGTCGACCTGCTGGCCGGGCCGGAACCGCCGTCCGGGCGCGACCTGATCGCGTATCGGGCCCTGCCCGGAGGAATCCAGACGGGCACGGGCGAACTGGCCGTGCTGCGCGACGGCTTCCGCGCCGAACGCACGGACGACGGCTGGCGCGTGATCGACGTGGCGACCGACGAGGACGTGAGCGCCTACCGCGCCGACCTGCTGCCGGAGATGTCGGCCTCCGCCGCACGCTGGTTCAACAGGAGCCGCGAGCGCGACGCCTTCGGCGAGGAGTTCGGCCAGGTGTCGCTGGACGAGCACGCCCTGCAGCAACTCGAGGCGCTGGGGTACACCGGCGACGGTTGAACCGCCCCTCCGGGCGGGCTAGCTTGGGCGCGCACTCGGACGCGGGCCCCACCATGACGCCAGCAACGACCACCTCGTGAGCCCCCGGAAACAGACCTCGCTGTTCGCGTCGTCCGGCGCCGCCGCCGAGGCAGCCGAGGAGGACACCACGCCAGCCAAGCGCAAGGCCGCCGCCCGCAGGGCCCCCGCCAGGAAGCCGGCCGCCAAGCGTCCGGCCGCCAAGGCCAAGGCCAAGCCCAAGGGCAAAGCCAAGACGAAGGTTAAGGGCCCGCGCACCAAGGCGCACGACCTGGCCGAGAAGCAACGCGAGATCTCGGTCAGCGAGTTCTTCGCCAAGAACCGCCACCTGCTCGGCTTCGACAGCAAGCGCAAGGCGCTGCTGACCACGGTCAAGGAAGCGGTCGACAATGCACTCGACGCCTGCGAGGAGGCCGACATCCTGCCCGACCTGACCGTGCGGGTGGAGGCGGTCAAGGTCGAGGAGGACCGCTACCGCGTGTCCGTCGCCGACAACGGCCCGGGCATCGTGGACGCCCAGGTCAACAACGTCTTCGCCAAGCTGCTGTACGGCAGCAAGTTTCACCGGCTGCGGCAGAGCCGCGGGCAGCAGGGCATCGGCATCTCGGCCGCGGGCATGTACGGCCAGATGACCACCGGCGCGCCCACGATCATCCGCACGCGCATCTCCAGGCGGCACGACGCGGCGGAAATCGGCCTGCGCATCGACACGCACAAGAACATCCCGGTGCGCACGAAGCACAAGGTGATCGACTGGGACCGCGCGCACGGTACCGAGGTCGTGATCGAACTCGAGGCCCGCTACCACAAGGGGCGCGGCAGCGTGCCGGAGTTCCTGGGGCAGGTCGCCATCGCCAACCCGCACGTGAACATCACCTACTACGGGCCGGACAAGAAGACGCCCGAGGTGTACGAGCGCGCGACCAAGGTGATGCCCGAGCACGCCAAGGAGATCAAGCCACACCCGCACGGCGTCGAGCTGGGCTTCCTCATGAAGATGATGAAGTCCACCAGGAGCACGCGGCTCTCGGCCTTCCTGCACGCCGACTTCAGCCGTGTCTCCACGCCCGTGGCCCGCGACATCTGCAAGCGCGCGAAGGTCGAGCCCGACTCGCGCGTGAAGTCGCTCGAGCACAAGTCGGCCGAAGCGATCTACAAGGCGATCCAGAACACCAAGCTGATGAACCCGCCGACGGATTGCGTCTCGCCCATCGGCGAGAGCCTGATCCAGAAGGGTCTGTCCAAGGAGATCGGCGAGGCCGAGTTCTTCGTGTCGCGGACGCGCAGCCCGTCGGTTTACCGCGGCAACCCCTTCCAGGTGGAGGTGGGCGTCGCGCTGGGCGGTGACCTCCCGGCCGACGACCCCGCGCGGCTGATGCGCTTCGCCAACCGCGTGCCGCTGCAGCACCAGCCCGGCGCCTGCGCGATCACCAAGTCGGTCATCGACGTGGACTGGAAGGGCTACGGGCTCCAGCAGCCGCGCGGCTCGATGCCGATCGGCCCGGTGATCATCATGGTGCACGTGGCCAGCGCGTGGGTGCCGTTCACCTCGGAGAGCAAGGAGGCCGTGGCCTCCTACCCCGAGATCCTCAAGGAGCTGAAGCTCTGCCTGCAGGAGTGCGGCCGGCAGATGCAGAAGCACCTGCGCCGTCGCGCGCGCGTAGCCGACGAGATGAAGAAGCGCGCCTACATCGAGAAGTACATCCCGCACATCGGCGCCGCGCTGAAGGAGATCCTCGAGCTCTCCGACGCGCAGGAGAAGAAGGTCGTGGTCACGCTGCGCGACACCCTCGAGAGGAGTCGCAAGCTGTGAGCCCCGCGAGAAAGAAGGCCGTGCGCAAGAGGCCGGCGAAGAAGAAGCCCGCGCGCAAGACGGTCACGGACGCGACCGACAAGCACACGATCAAGTGCATCGACGGGACAGCGCAGGCGGTCTACGGCAAGGCCATCCGCAAGAACGGCAAGCCCGAGTTGACCTCGCCGGTGCGCAGCCTGGGCAACGTGAAGTACGACCCGAAGAAGGGCTACCTGGAGATCGGGCGGCAGCGCAAGGTGCGCACGCTGACCGTGAACACGGTCAAGTCCTTCGCGCAAAGCCTGCGCATGATGGGCGTGTCCAAGGAGATGATCGAGCAGGACACGTTCGCGACGAAGCGGGAGGCCTACTACGTCAGCAAGAACTGGGGCGAGGCCAAGTTCAACGAGCAGCCCGAGTCGGACGCGGTCATGGACGACATCGAGGCGATGTTCGCGATCCAGGGCGTGTCGCGCGAGCAGCTGCGCTTCTACCCGGAGGATCACGGCGGCGCGGTCGCGGGCAATCTGGTCGTCATCGACCGCGACCCGGTCAGCCGCGCTCCGCTGCGCATCGACTGCACCAAGTTCGGCACCGGCGCCTACACCATCCCGCACTCGGTCGAGCACCTCGAGTTCGAGACCAAGGCGAAGTTCGTGCTGGCCATCGAGACCGGCGGCATGTTCCAGCGCCTCAGCGCCCACGGCTTCTGGGACACGGCCAACTGCGTGATCGTGTCGATGAGCGGCGTGCCCACGCGTGCGACACGCCGCTTCATCCGCCGCCTGTCCGACTCCAAGAAGATCCCGGTCTACGCCTTCGTGGACTGCGACCCCTACGGCTTCAGCAACATCTACCGCACGCTCAAGGCCGGCAGCGGCAACACCGCGCACCTCAACCGTTTCTTCTGCGTGCCGCAGGCGCGCTACCTGGGCGTGACGCCGCAGGACATCGTCGACTACGAACTGCCCACCCACCCGCTGCTCGACGTGGACAAGAAGCGCGCCCGCGACGCGCTCAAGAACGATCCGTTCTTCCAGCAGAGCAAGCCCTGGCGCAAGGCCATCGAGGACCTGGTCAAGATGGGCGTGCGCGCCGAGCAGCAGGCCCTCGCCAAGTGGGGCCTCAACTACGTGATCGAGGAGTACCTGCCGGCGAAGCTCAAGAGCGTGAAGAGCTTCCTGCCCTGACCGGCACCCGCTGACCGAGGTCGGCGGGCAGCCGCACGACCTCCCGCTGGAAGGACGAATGAGGCTGGAGCGCCTTCCCTCCCGAGAGGACGTGGCGAGGCGAGCCGCGGACGCCTTCGCCCGCGCGGTGGCCGCGCGGCACGACGCCCGCATCGTGCTTCCCGCCGGCGCGACGCCCGTGCCGATCTACGCCGAGCTGGTCCGGCGCTGCCGGGACTCCGAACTCGATCTGTCGGGCGCGCACCTCTTCCAACTGGACGAGCTCGTCGGGGTGCCGCCGGAAGACGCGCGTAGCTTCCACGCCTTCCTGCGGGCGCACCTCCTCGATCACGTGGACCGGCGTGCGGATCGCGACCATCTGCTCGACGGCGCGAGCGACGTCCCGACCGAAGAGATCGCACGACACGGCGCCGCACTCGCGGACCTCGGAGGCGCGGACCTCGTACTGCTCGGCCTGGGTCGCAATGGACACATCGCATTCAACGAGCCAGGCTCCCGAGCCACGGACGGCGCGCGCGTCGTCGAGCTGCACGACGCCACCGTGCAAGCGCTGCAAGCAGGCTTCGCGCGAGAGGCGGTCCCGCGACATGGCCTGACCCTCGGCTTGCGCGAGATCATGACCTCGCGCGAGCTCGTGCTCGTCGTCACCGGCACGTCAAAGGCGGCCATCCTGCGCGACCTGCTCACCGGGGACGCAGGCGCGTCGCTTCCGGCCTCGCTGATCGTCTCCCACCCCAGCCTGACGATCCTCGCGGACGCCGAGGCGCACCCGGATTCCGTTCCGAGCACGGCCTGAGCTGCGCGAGACCGTCCAGGGCCTGATGCCGCCGGGGGCGTTCCCAGGCCGAGGTGCTAGCCGACCTTCAGCAACTCCACCTGGAACACGAGCGTCGCGTTGGGGCCGATGACGGGCGGGGCGCCGCCGGCGCCGTAGCCGAGGTCCGGCGGGATCACGAACTTGGTGGTGCCGCCTTCCTTCATCAGCTGCAGGCCCTCGGTCCATCCGGAGATGACGCGGTTCAGCGGGAAGGATGCGGGCTGGCCGCGGCCGTAGCTGCTGTCGAAGGGCGTGCCGTCGGGGAGCCAGCCGGCGTAGTGCACCGTGACCGTGTCGGTCGCGGCCGGCGCGGCGCCGCTGCCTTCGGTCATGGTCTCGTACTTGAGACCGGAGGCGGTGGACTGCAGGGCGTCGTCGGCGGGCATCGAGAAGACGGGGTCGGCCATGGAACGGGATCCTTTCAGGCGTGCGAAGAGGCGTCGGAGCATACGGTCATCCGAAGGCGGCCATCGTACGGATCGCGCGGCGGGGACCACAACCGCGACACGAGGCCGGGCGGCGTTCAGTCGTCGCAGTCGGGGCGGTCGTCGGCGTCCATGTATCCGAGCTGGATCAACTGCTCGATCTGGTCGCAGGTCAGTTGGGCCGTCTCGCCCTCCTCCGCGCCTTCGATGGCGAGCATGGCCAGGAACGCATCGTGCAACTTGATCAACGCGTCCACGCGCTTCAGGCCGCTCGTCGAGATGTCCTGGTTCTCGTTGCGGTCATTCCCCAGGTCGTACGCCTGCCGCTCGTACTCGATCGTCCCGTCGGGCAGCCGGCGCCCGCGCACCTGGTCCTGGATCAGCTTGGCGCCGTTGGCCTCGACCGACACCAGCCAAGTCCAGTTGCCGCCGCGCATGGCGACGTGCTCGGAGATGATCGGACGAATGCGCACCGGGCCGGTCTGCGTCAGCACCGGCGCCAGCGATTGGCCGTGGCTGCGGATGCGGCCCGACAACTCGGTCCGCGACGGTCCGACGTCCAGGAGGTCCAGCACCGTCGGCATCACGTCGATCAGCCCCACCGGCGCCTTGATCACGCGGCCGCCGCCCCACCCGCCGGGCAGCCGCACGATCAGCGGCACGCGCAGGCACTCCTCGAACAGCTGCTCGTGCTGCCACTTGCCGTGCTCGAAGAACTCTTCGCCGTGGTCGGAGAGCACGATCACGATGCTGTCGTCGAACACGCCTTCCGACCTCATGACGCCGAACAGCCGCTCCAGCTCCTTGTCGGTGTAGGCGATCTCACCGCGGTACAGACCGTGCAGGTAGGCCGACTCGGGCCAGCCGAAGCTCTCCTTGTCCTTCCAGAACACGTCGCGCATGGCGCCGAAGCGCTGCTTGAAGTCCATGCCCGCCAGCTTCTCGATGCGCGCCTTCACCGGGCCGTCGTACTTCGCGGTGGCCCAGTTGCTCATGTGCGGCTCGGGCGGCACGTAGGGCGCGTGGATCTGGTAGGTGTGCCAGAAGAGGAAGAAGCGCCGCGCGTCGTCGGCCGCGAGCTGCTGGACCCAGCGGATCCCGTCGTTCACCTGCGCCTTCGCGCCGGAGAGGTCGTACGTGTATTCCTCGAAGCCGCGCGCGAAGCCGTGCGGCGGGTTCAGGTTGCCGCCGTCCGTCAGCCCGATGTTCCGGAAGCCGTCCGCGGCCAGCACCTCGGCCAGCGTGGGGATGTCCTCGCGCAACGGCACGATCACCGCGCGACTCTTGCCGGTCTTCTCGTCCTTCTCGTGCGCGACGTTCTGCACGCCGTGCACCGAGGGATAGGTCGAGGTGAACAGCGACATGTGGCTGGGCGCGGTCTGCGGCGCCTGCGCGCGTGCGTTGCTGAACACGATGCCCTCGTCCGCGAAGGCCTGGAGCACCGGGCTGATGCCCGCCGGTCCGCCGCCCATCGACAGCCCGTCTGCGCGCAGCGTGTCGAGCGAGATGATGACCAGGTTGGCGCGAGAGAAGTCTGGCGCGCCCGCGTCGGGCGCAGGGCCGTCCCCGTCCGACTCGCCGCCGTCCCCGTTGCAGCCGACGCACAGCGCCAGCAGGGCCCCCGCCAGGAGCCACGCTCGCCTCACTCCGTTTCCTCGACGTCGAACTGGGACACGAAATCGAGCAACCGATCCTGCATGAAGTCGTAGGTGGCCTCGAAGCGCTGCACCAGGCTGGCGACGCCGTCGGGCTGCACCGGCTGCCCGAAGGTGCCGACCGTCTCCAGGAACAGGCTGCGGTTGTCGTTGCTGAACGACTCGACGCGCACGTTGTAGATCGCGTTCTCGTCGCCGCTGGGCGGGAAGGCCAAGCGCAAGCCGGCCAGCGTCGGCGCACCGGGGAACGGCTCGGTGACCGCCTCGTCGAAACCGAACAGCGTGCGCAGCATGAACTCGCGCGCATCGGTCGTGCTGTGCGGGTTGATCACCGAGCGCACGGCGTACTGCTGCGCCAGGAACAGCTTCATCGGCAGCAGCTGCAGCGAGGTCTTGGCCATGTGCTCGACGCGCGTGACGAAGTCCTCGCGCGAGCAGCCGGTCTGCTCCTCGCGGATCTGGATGCGGTCACCCAGCAGGTTCGCGCAGGAGACCTGGCTGCCCGGCACGCCCCCCGCCGCGTTGCTGAACTGCGCGCCGCCCGCGATCAGCCGGAAGTCGCGGTAGCTGCACTCGCTGCTCCCGAACAACTCGCTGTGCAACCGCTGCAGGTTGCGCGGGTCGTGTTGCACCGGCGGATGGATGAGTTCCGCCAGGAAGGCGATGCTTCGCAGTCCGTAGCCCATGGGGCCCAGGATACCGCAAGCCGCGTGGCGACCGTTTGGTCCGAGAGCGGAGGGCGCCCGCTCAGCCGCCCCTCCGGCCCGGCCCGGACTCCACGCCGGGCACCCCCAGCAGGCGCGCAGCGGCGAGCGGCAGCAGGACCAGCAGCACCAGCGACAGGCTGAGGACCGCGATCATGTCGTCGCTCACGAAGTGCACGAACGAGAAGATCTTGTGGATCAGCGTGTTGTTGCCGGCGGGCACCAGCGTGGCCACGTCCAGCTCGCGCAGGCTGAGCAGGTAGCCGAGCGTGAAGGCCAGCCCCGTGGCGGGCGCCAGCAGCGGCAGGTCCACCGCCAGCCAGCGTGCGAGCGGCGAGCGGCGAGTCAGGCGCGCCGCCTGGGCCGGACCGGGGTCCTGCCGGATCAGCAGGGCGCGCGCCGCCAGCACGCCCAACGGCAGGAAGCGCCCCGCCGTGGCCAGCACCAGCAGCAGCGGCGAGCGGTAGACCGACTCGGAGAAGGGGTTGGCGGGATGGTGCCAGAGCCGGATCTCGCCCACGGCAAACAGCACGCCCGGCGCGGCCAGGGGCAGCAGCGCCAGCGCGAGCACCGCAAACTCGCGCCGCGAGCCGCCCGAGAGCGACACGCGCGCCGCGGCCACACCCAGGAGCGCCACGATCGCACCGGTGCCCAGCCCCGCGCCGACCGAGCGCAGCATCTCGTCCTTGCTGGCCGCGGCCGTGCCGATCGGATCGGGGTTCGTGGCGGCCCAGCGAACCAGCTCGACCAGCGGCGTCAGCACCAGCACGCAGACGGCGGCAAGGCCCAGCGTGCCGAGCAGCGTGCCGCGATGCGCCGCGCCGGGCGTGGCCCGCTGGCCGCGGTAGCTGCCCGACGCCCGCCGCTCGGTGGCCAGCACCAGCGCCAGCGCGACCAACCCCAGCAGCACGGCCGGCATCGACACGACCACCGCCTGCGGCCCGCTGTCGAGCCGCGCCCACTTTTGGAAGATCTCGCTGCTGAGCACCGTGAAGGGCTCGGCCACGTTGAACGACAGGAAGTCCACCACCCCGAAGTCGGTGATCGCGAAGACGAACACGAGCAGCATGCCCGAGAGGATCGAGGGCAGGGCCAGGGGCAGCTCGACCGAGAACAGCGCGGCGAGCCGGCCGCGCGCGACGCGCGCCGCGTCCCCCGCGCGCCCCGCCGTGCGGAACCCGCGCAGCGCGAACAGCGCCACCAGCGGCCAGAGCGACGCGGTCAGGAGCGCGACCGCGCCCCAGAAACCCGAGAGCCGCACCCACTTGGCCCAGGCCAGCGCGGCGATCCAGGGCGGGATGATCAGCGGCAGCGGGAGCAGCAGCGCGACCAGCGTGGGGAACGCGCCGCGACGCCGGGCGATCGCGCGCGCCACCGGCACGCCGACGAGGGCCGAGGTGATCGCGGTCGTCACGCCCAGCATCACGGTGCTTGCCAACAGCGAGCCGATGCGCGCCGTGAAGAGCGCGCCCCAGATCGAGGCGGGCGCATCCACCAGCACCGAGAAGGCCGCCAGCAGCGGGGCCAGCCCGAGCACGACCAGCGCCAGCAAGACGGTCACGGTCATGGGCAAACCCTATACTGCCGGGACGAGCCGTTCACGGCTCGTCATGGGCCGGCCAGGCCCACGGCCTTTCGCGATGGGAGACTCGATGATCGCTCCTCTGCACGCCGCGCTCGTCGCTCTGCTGGTCGTCCTGCCCGTGCAGGACCGACCCGATCCAACGCCCCCCGACACAGGAACGGACGCGGAGCAGGCCGAGGCCGAGCATGCCGAGGACGACCTTCCGCCGGCCGAGCCGCCGCCGCCGCTGACTCCGGCGAAGCAGGCCGCCCTCGACCGGCTGATCAAGTCGCTGCGCGCGAGCAACGCGACCGCGCGCGCCAAGACCGAGCGCAAGGTCATCGACATGGGCCGCGGCACGATCCCGTTCCTGATCGCCAAGACCGACACCGACCACGAGGGCAAGCGCGCCGGCCTGGTCACCTGTCTGCTGGCCGTGTCGGACGTGCGCGACCGCGAGCTGGTGCACATGGCGATCGGGCACCAGTGGATCACCGCGCGCCGCTTCGGCGCTGCCAAGGCCGGTCAGCTCGGGCTACCGCACCTGCTCGACCAGTTGCCGAGCCTGCTCGACGACGAAGACGAGATCGTGCGCCTCGAGGCGGCGCTCGCGCTGGTCTCCAACGGTCGGCCCGACGGCCTGCCCGTGCTCGTGCCGCAGTTGAAGGGTCCGTGGCGCCAGCGCGTCCTCTACGCGCTGCCCGGCATCGCGGGCCACGGCACGCACGCGCCCGTGGCCGAGATGTTGAAAATCGACAAGATTCGCGAGCGCGACGACCCCGAGGGCGCGACCAACGAGCGCCTGGCCGCGGTCGAGCTGCTGCACCGCATCGGCGACGAGGCCGCCAAGCACCTGCTGGTGCGCGCGCTCGACGACAAGCACAACGTCGTCCAGCGCGAGGCGGTCAATGCGCTGCGCGACCTGCTCGAGGGTCAGGGCCCGATGAGGAGCACGTCGATCTTCCAGCAGATCAACGAGGTCAAGCGCCTGAAGGAGGTCTGGCGCGACCGCTAGGTCGCGCCCTGGCCCGGCGTCGCGGTCAGCCCTTGGGCAGGTCGCCCATCGTCTGGATGACCGATGACGCGATGCCGTAGTCCACGGCCTCGTCGGCGTTCAGCCAGAAGTCGCGGTTGACGTCCTTGAGGATCTGCTTCTCGGTGCGGTTGCTCTCGGCCGCGAGGATCTTGTTGTAGAGGTCGCGCGTCTTCACGATCTCGTTGGCCGTGATCTCGATGTCGCTGGCCTGACCCTGGCTGTAGCTGGACGGCTGGTGGATCAGGAACCGGCTGTGCGGCAGCGTGAAGCGCTTCCCCTTCGCGCCGCCCACGAAGATGATCACCGCGGCTGAGGCCGCGAGGCCGAGACAGACCGTGGTGACCGGCGCGCTGATGAAGTTCATCGCGTCGTAGATGCCGAATCCGCTGTCGGCGTCGCCGCCGGGGCAGTTCACGTACATGGTGATCGGCTTGGTGCTGTCCTGCGCGTCGAGGATCAGCAGCTGGCTGACGACGCCGGCCGCGAGCTCTCGATCCACCGGCTTGGCCACCATGATGATGCGCTGCTCGAGCAGGCCCTTGCCGAGGAAGTTGGCGACGTCCTTGGCCTTGCCTTCGGCTTCGCACTCCTCGTCGTCATCGTCTTCGTCGATGCGCGGCCGGGTCGTGGAATTCGGGGTCATGGCGGGGCCTCTGCTCGGAGATTCGCGGGGTCGGTGTCGAACCCGGGAAGCTAGCCGATCGGGGGGCCCGAAGGAAGCCTCAGAGGGGGTCCGGCGGGCAGCTGCCGACCGACCGCCGGAGACGGCCTAGTCGTCGCCCAGATATCCGAGCGCCCGCATGCGCTCGTCGAAGTTCTCCCCCATCTCGACCGGCACGTCGCTGTTGCTCGGCAAGCGGAACCCGTCGTCGTGCGTGCGCACCAGGGGCAGCTTGGCGGGCGTGGCGTTGTCGCGAGCGAGCCCCGGGGCCAGGATCGGCCGCCAGGCGGGCCCGGTCATGTCGGTGGCGCCCGGGATGCCAAGCAGCGCGAGGACCGTGGAGGCCACGTTCCGCACCGAGCCATGGGTCGGCAACGCTCCCTTGTCCAGGAAGATGTCGATGCGCCCCTGCTCCACGAAGCCGGGGCCGGCGGCGACCAGCACGCCGTCCGGCGAATCGTGGTGCCCGGTGTTGCGCCCTTTCTGCTGCTCGGTCGCCACGGCGTGCATGCCGTGGTCGGAGATCACCAGGATCGACATGTCGGGACCGGCCACATCGACCAGCCCGCCGATCAGCTCGTCGACCCACTCGTAGTAGTCGGGCACGACGTCGGCCAGCAGCGCGTCGGCCTCGGGCGTGCCGCTCCACTGGAAGCCCTCGGGCTGGTGCTGCCGCCAGAAGCGGTGGCCGACCACGTCCGGCCCGGCGAAGTACACCATGTTCAGGTCGGCGGGCTGCGCGGCGAGGAGCTCGCGCGCCACGCGATCGAAGGTCGCGTCGGACTGGATCGACCAGAGCGACTCCTTCACCACGGCCTGCTCCTGGTCGTTCAACACGCCTGCGGGGATATCGCCGAAGACCTTGTCGCGCGACAGGCGCTGCACCTCATCGAGCGAGCCCGCCTCTTCGGCCCAGGCCATGACGCGGTCGGTCCAGTCGATCGGGTGCACCTGGTCCGCCACACCCGGGAGCAGCGCGGGCTTCCAGGTCTCGTCCACCAGCGCGGCGCTGCTGCTGCCGCTGACCATCACGCCGCGCACCTCCTCGGCCGGCCAGGTGATCCACCAGCCGACGACATTCGAGGACAACCCGTACATGTCGGCGATGTTCCAGAGCGCTCGCGTGGCGCGGCGGCTGGAGGTGTAGACCTTGCCTTCCTGGTCGAGGAAGTGGTGGATGCCGTGCTGCCCCGGCGACTTCCCGGTGGCGATGGTGGTCCAGATGATCGGGCTGAGCGTGGGCTCCATGGTCGCCAGCCGGCCGAAGCTGCCCCGCTCCATCAGCGCGCGCAGGTGCGGCATCTTGCCCGCCTTCATCAGCGGGTGGATCACCGACCACTCCAGGCCGTCCACGCCGATGATCAGGACGGGCGAGACGGGCTCGGCGGTCCGCTCGGCCTCCCCGCTGCAGCCGACGCTCGCCAGGACCGCGAGGAGCAGCGCCAGGGCGCCGAGGGAGCGCGCGACGGGGCGCGGCCGGGACGCACCCGGGGTGGGGCTGGGAAGCGGGGAGTCGGGCATGGAGAGCCTCATCGGGTCCCGTGGATACGTACCCCGTATCCTAACCGTCGGGCCGTTCTCTCCTATCGCTGGGCCACCTCGCGGCTTGCCGGATAGAATGGGATCCCACCTGGAGGGAACGCAGGCGCATGACATCGATCTGGATGGACGGTGAGCTGGTCCCGGCCGACGAGGCCCGGGTTTCCGTGCTGGCGCACACGCTCCACTACGGCGTGGGTGTCTTCGAGGGCATCCGCAGCTACGAGCGGGCCGACGGCTCGGCGGCCGTGTTCCGCCTCGACGACCACCTGCGACGGCTGGACGAAAGCGCACGCATCTGCGGGCTGGCCGTCCCCTTCGACCGCAAGACGCTGGTCGCGGCGTGCCTGGAGGTTCTCGAGGAGAACGGCCTGCGCGACGGCTACCTGCGTCCGCTGGTCTACCAGGACGACGCGTCGCTGGGCGGCCTGGGCACCAGCCCCCCCGTGCACGTCGCCATCGCCGCCAGCCCCTGGGGCGCCTACCTGGGCGAGGAGGGCCTGACCAAGGGCATTCGCGTGCACGTCTCCGGTTACCGCCGGCCGTCCCTGGGCAGCTCGCTGTCGAAGGCCAAGATCTGCGGCCAGTACGTGATCTCCACGCTGGCCAAGCGCCTGGCCCTGAGCCAGGGCTTCGACGAGGCGCTGCTGACCGACGACGCGGGCTACATCGCCGAGGGCACGGGCGAGAACCTGTTCATCGTGAAGGACGGCGTGATCAAGACGGCCCCCGCCAGCGCGCCGATCCTGCCCGGCCTGACGCGGGCGACGATCCTGCACATCGCGCGGCGCGGCGCCGAGGAGCTCGGCCTGGCCGACATCCGCGAGGACAACATCACGCGCGGCGAGTTGCTCGTCGCGGACGAGGTCTTCCTGACCGGCACCGCGGCCGAGGTGACGCCCGTGCGCGAGGTGGACGGCCAGCCGATCGGTCGCGGCAAGGCCGGCCAGGTGACGATGGCGTTGCAGAAGGCGTTCTTCGAGATCGTGCGCGGTGAGGGCAGCGCCCCCGCGCACTGGCGGACGTCCTTCGGCGCGCTCGTCCGTTGAACGCGCTGGCGCTCAGCGCGCTGGGCATGATCGAAGGGGGCCTCTCGACGGAGGCGCTCGTCGTCATCCTCGTCACGGCCGCCACGGTCGTGCTGTTCGTGACCGAGTGGTTGTCGATCGACCTGATCGGCCTGCTGGTGATCGTGACGCTGGTGCTCACCGGCACGCTCTCGATCGAGGACGGCGTGGCGGGCTTCTCCAGCCGGGCGCTGATCACGATCGCCTGCATGTTCGTGCTCTCCGCGGGGTTGATCCGTACCGGCGCGCTGGAGGTGCTCAGCAGCGCGATGTTCGGGGTGGCCAAGGGCAAGAAGCCGCTGCTCGTGATCGCGCTGATGGTGACCGTCGCGGTCAGCTCGGCCTTCGTGAACAACACGCCGGTGGCCGTGATCTTCCTGCCGGTCGTGCTCGACGTGTGCATGCGACTCGACGTCGCGCCCAGCCGGCTGCTGCTGCCCATGTCGTACGCGTCCATCCTGGGCGGCACCTGCACGCTGATCGGCACCAGCACCAACCTGATCGTGGCCCAGGTCGCCGAGCAGAACGGATTCGGCCAGATCGGCATGTTCGAGCTGACGCTGCCGGGCCTGATCTTCGCGGTGATCGGCTTCCTCTACCTGGCCACCATCGGCCGCAAGCTGCTGCCGCGGCGCGCCTCGGTCTCGTCCGCGATGAAGGGCGGCAAGATCCGCGAGTTCGTGACCGAGATCCAGTTCTCCGCGGGTTCGCCGCTGGTCGGCAAGACCTTCCAGGAGGTCGTGGCGCGCGTGCCCGGCGTCACGCCGCTGATGGTCATCCGCGGCGAGGAGACGCACATGGCGCCGCTGCGCGCCAACCCTCGCACGCAGTTCATCCGCGAGGGCGACGTGCTGCTGTTGCGCGGCGACCCGTCCTCGATCAACGCACTGGTCAGCAAGGAGGGCATCTCGCTACCGCACGGGTTGGGCGAACTGATGTCCTCGCCGGGCGCGGGCAAGACCATGACCATGGTCGAGCTGGTCATCAACCCGAACTCGCCGCTGCTCGGCCGCACGATGTCCAACGTGGACTTCAGCCGCAAGCACGGCAACGCGGCGACCATCGCCATCCTGCGTCGCGACGAGCACCTGCGCGAGCGCGTCGGCGAGATCCGCCTGCGCATGGGCGACACGCTGCTCGTTGCCTGCGACGAGGACCACCTCGAGGACCTGCGCCACACGGACGAGTTCATCCTGCTCGAAGGCGTCTCGCACGAAATGCTGCGCCGCGACAAGGCCCCCATCGCCGTGGGCATCATGGGCGTGATGGTCGTGCTCGCGGCCACCGGCGTGGCGCCCATCGCGACGCTGGCGCTGGCTGCCGTCGCCGCGATGGTGCTGACGCGCTGCATGTCGCTGCGCGTGGCCTACTCATCCATCGACTCGACCATCGTCGTGCTGATCGCGGGCATGCTCGCGCTGGGCCTGGCGCTGCAGCAGACCGGCGTGGCCGCCATGGCCAGCGACGCGATGCTGGGCCTGCTCGCCGACTACGGACCGCTCGCCGTGCTGGCCGGCATGTACTTCCTGGCCATGCTGGTCACCGCCGTGGTCTCCAACAACGCGGTCGGCGTGCTGCTCACCCCCATCGCGATGAACGCCGCGATCAGCATGGGCTACCACCCGGCGCCGTTCGTCTTCGCGGTGCTGTTCGGCGCGAGCGCCTGCTTCGCGACGCCCATCGGGTACCAGACGAACCTGTTCGTCTACGGTCCGGGCGGCTACCGCTTCACCGACTACGTCCGTGTGGGCGCGCCGCTCAACCTGCTGCTGTTCCTCGTCGCGATGTTCGTGATCCCGTGGTTCTGGCCGCTGGTGCCGCTCGGTTGAGCAACGACGCAAAGGAGTTGCTGGGGCGCACGCCGCTCATCGCCCGGCGCGGGCCGTTCGCGCTCGGCGCGTGGAGTGTCGCGCAAGCCTCGGCCGTGGCCTCGGGCATGCTGCGTTCGCGCGGCGTGGTCTGGTGGCTGGTCGTGGACGAGACCGAGGTCACCGCGCTGGTCGCAGAATCGGCGCTGGACGAGCTGCCGCCCTGCCGCCAGTGCGAGAAGGGCTGGTCGGTGATCACGCTGGACCTCGCCATGGACTGGGACGTGACCGGCGTGATCGCGGCCATCTCGGACGCGCTGGCGCGTGCCGGCATCCCGCTGGGCGCCGTCGCGGCCTACTCGCGCGACCACCTGCTCGTGCCCGCCATGCGCCTCGACCAAGCCCTGGATGTGCTCTCGGAACTCTGCGCCGACGTCACCGTCCTGGACTGAGCCCTCCCCGGAGGTTACGAGGCAGGCATGCCGCGACTCTTCCTCAGCGCCGGCGACACGTCGGGCGACCAGCACGCCGCGAAGCTGATCCGCCACCTCGACGGCATGGTGGACGGCCTGGAGGTCGAGGGGCTGGGCGGCCCCGAGTTGGCCGCGGCGGGCTGCACCATCCACGAGGACCTGGTGCAGCACTCGATCTTCGGCTTCGGCGGCGCGATCAAGGCGCTGCCCGAGATGTTCGGCGTGCTGCGCCGCACGGCCGGCATCCTCGACGCGCGCCGCCCCGACGCGGTCGTGATCGTGGACTACCCCGGCCTCAACCTGTTCGTCGCGCGCATCGCCGCGCGGCGCGGCATCCCGGTGATCTACTTCGTGGCGCCGCAGCTGTGGGCCTGGGCGCCCTGGCGCGTGCGTCGCTTCGCGCGCGTGGTGGACGAGGCGCTGGTGATCTTCCCGTTCGAGGTGCCCTTCTATCGCGACGCCGGGATCGAGGCGACGTACATCGGACACCCGCTGCTCGACAGCCTGCCCGACGAGGCGCCGAGCGAGCCGGCCATCGCCGAGCGGCCGCGCCCGGTGGCGCTGCTGCCCGGCAGCCGCCCGCGCGAGGTGGACAAGCACATGCCGCTGCTGCTCGACACGGCGAAGCGGTTGCTCGAAAAGCACCCCGACGCCAGCTTCCACAGTGCGCACGTGAGCGCGACCGGCCGCGAGCACATGCTGGCTGCGGCCGAGTCGGCGGGCGTGCCGCTGGGCGTGCACGACGACCGCGTGCACGCGGTCATGGCGAGTTGTCGCTGCGCGATCGTGGCCAGCGGCACGGCCACGCTGGAGACGGCGCTGTTCGGGACGCCGCAGGTGCTCTTCTATCGCACCCCCCGCTTCGAGGCCTTCGTCGGAAGCTGGCTGGTCGTCCCCGACGACGTCGGCATGGTGAACCTGGTGGCGGGACGGCGGATCTGTCCCGAGTTGCTGATGGTGGAGAGCGACCCCGACGCGCTCGCGGCCGCCGTGATGCCGCTGATGACGGACAGCCCCGAGTGGCAGGCACAGAAGGACGCCATGGCCGGGCTGACGGACCGGTTGGCCGGAGCCGGCGCGGTGCGGCGCGCGGCCGAGCACCTGGCGCGACGGCTGGGCAGCGCCTGATCCGGGCCTGACGCCGGGCCTCGCGGCGCGCGGCAGCGCTCAGCGCGAGCCGGCCCACTCCACGACGTTGCAGACGTACTTGCGCACGACCTCCGCCGAACCCGATTGTTTGTTCAGCGCCGGCATCACGTCGAGCGTCGAGAAGAGCAGGCGGCCCTTGCCGTGCGTCACGATGCCCACCGCGGTGGCGGGATCGAGCTGGTGGTCGCTGAAGCAACCGACCACCGCCTCTTCGCCGGAAAGCCGCAACCCGAACCGGTCGCGCTCGTAGGCGACGAGTTCCTGGTACGGCCGCCCCAGCGCGCCGCCGGTCGGCAGGCCCGCGAGCAGCGGGTGCTCGCGCGAGAAGAAGCCGCCGCCCATCCAGTAGCGACCGTGCCAGAGCCGACCGTCGTAGTCGATCGCGCCGGCCTCCGCGAACAGCTGTGCCCAGGTGTCGGCGCGACCGAGGATGGCCAGGCGCGTGCCGTCCTCTTCGACGCGGCGCAGCAGGTCGGTCACCAGCGCCTCGGTGCGCGTCGTGCGCGAGGGCTTCGTCCAGTACAGCCGCAACAGGGCGTTGCCGCGGCGCTGGCGGTACTCGATGCGCAGGTCGTGCTCGCTGCCCGCGGCCATCTCGACCGCGGCGCTGCGATCGAAGCGCGCGTCGTGCTCCTCCCAGTCGTCGATCAACAGCTCGCCGTCGAGCCACACGCGCACGCCGTCGTCGGACATGGCGTGCAACCGGTAGCTGCCGCCCTCCGGCGCGACCAGCGTGCTCGTGAAGCGCGCGCTGTAGTGGAAGCGCCCGAAGGACTCGACCGGCGGCTGCCGCGACCACTGGAAGTCGACGTGCGTTTCGTTGCGCTGCTCGGCGGGCTCGGTCAGTTCCTCGTCCGCGAAGTACTCGGCCAGCAGGCCGGGCGTGCCGTCCGGCGCGCGGAAGGCTTCGGGCGCGATCAGCTCGCGCGGCTCGACGTCGAAGTCCCCCACCAGCACCCAGTCGAGCGGCGGGAGGCCGTCGAAGTACACCGGCAGGTCGAGCCCCTCGTGCGCGGCGGCGAACTTGCGCAGGGAGTGGCTGCCCTCCAACACGGCGCCGTTTCCGGGCAGCGCGCGGGACTTCCAGTCGACGACCAGGAACTCGGCGGAGCCCTCGGCCGTCGGCGTGGTCGTCAAGGCACGAGGGTTCCACAGCTCGGCGCGCAGCGTATGCATGCCGGCGCTCGCCTCTACGCGCGCGGTCTGGTCCTCGAGCAGCATCTGGCCGAACACCTCGCCGCCGGTGACGATCACCTCGTGGGTGCTGGTCCACACGGCCCTTCCCTGTGCATCCTCCAGGCGCAGGTCGAGGCGATGCGAACCCGAGAGATCGACCTCGTTCACCAGCGCGATGTCGAACGGGATCGAGATCGCCGTCTGCACGCTGCCACCCACGAGTTCGCCGGCGTGTCCGGCGCTGCGACGCAGCTTGACTGCGAGGGCCAGCGGCGCGTTGGCGCGCGCGAGGACATCAGCGTTGCCCTTGGGATGTCGCCAGGCGTCCACGATGCCCGAGTGGTTCTCGAAGCGTTCGTCGTCCCAGCCGTTGACGACGTAGCCGTCGGCCACGTCGCCGAGGCGCACGTTCTCGATCGTGCGCGCCTGGTACTCCAGCGCGACGTCGCCCAGCGACCGGGTCAGCTCGTCCAGCGCGGCGAAGCCGGGACGCGCGTCGAGCCAGCTCGACCAGGCGTCGTGTTGCGCCGCGAAGTGTTCGCCATCCCAGCCCGGATGGCCGGCGTCGAGCGCCTCGGCGATGGGCGCCAGGCGTGGCGGCGAGGCGATCGCGCCCTCCTCGCCCCAGAAGACGATCTCTCCGCGGTTCTCCGAACGACGCAGATGATCGTCGGGCCCGTTCCAGGCCTCGTCCTGCTGCACGCCCGGGCCCGGCGCGTTGTGGTAGTCCCACCAGCCCTCGGCGTGCAGATCGTCGTCCCACGCGCGCATGTGCAGCTTGAGCGAGTGCTCGCCGTCCTCGGACCAGCCCGAGGTGTAGGTGATCGTGCGCGTGGGGTCGGCCGCATGCGCGTCGCGGATGTCGCGACGGTGCCGCTCCTCGGGCTCGGCCGTCTCCTCGTTGATCATGTTGTAGAGGACCAACGAGGGGTGGTTCCGGTCGCGCCGCACCATGCGCAGCAGCTTCTCGCGCGCCAGCGCGAAGCACAGCTCGTCACCGCCGTGCGCGGTGTAGCCGCCCGGCTCGGCGTAGGCCAGCAAGCCCAGCTCGTCGTGCACGTCGAGCAACCCGGGCGCGGCGATCGTGCGATGGTGGTTGAGCATGTTCAGGCCGAGGGCCTGCGCGCTCTCCACCTGCCGGCGCGCCAGCTCGGGCGTCGGCACCATGCCGCTGGTCGGCCAGAAGCCCCAGCTGATCGCGGAGCGCAGCACGATGCGCTCGCCGTTCAGGCGCAGCACGGCGTCCTCGCCCAGGCCGTCGATCTCGAAGGTGCGCACGCCGAAGCGCACCGAGTCCGAGTCGGTGGCCGCGTAGGCGCCGCCCCGACCGTGGCGCGAGTAGAGCGTGATGCGGCAGCGGTAGAGGTGCGGATCGTCGAGGCTCCACCAGCGCGCGTTCTCCAGCGTGACGCGCTGGCTGAAGACGGACTCGCCGGGAGGCACGCTGACCTGTCCAAGGCGGCCCGAGAACACGACGCGCGAGGGGTCGTCGGCGTCTGCGATCTCGGCCAGGATGTCGCAGGCGGCCGGCGCCGCGTCGTCGTTGCGCAGCGAGATGTCGATCTCCAGCTCCGGCGCGGCTTCGGGGTCGTCCGGGTCCACGATGAGCGGCGTGTTCTTCACGAACACGTCGGCCAGGTGCAGCGGATCGAGCACGGAGACGCTCACGCCGCCCGTGATGCCGCCGAAGCCGTGGCTGGCGGGGATGGTCTGCTCGCCCCAGGCCAGCGCGTCGAAGTCCTCCCAGGAGAAGTTGCCGCCGGGATCGGTGACGCGCACGGCGAGCTGGTTGCTCCCGGCGTGCACGACGCCGGTGACGTCGAGCTCGAAGGGCGTGTTGCCCACCGCGTCATAGCCGATCAGCACGCCGTTGACGAAGACCTCGGCGCGCTGACGCACCGCCTCGAACGCCAGGCGCACGATGCGCGGTCGCGTGCCGTCCGCGCCGCCCAGCTCGGGCAACTCGAACTCGCGCCACCACCAGCTCACGCCGATGTAGTCGCCGCGCTCGGGCCAGGTGTGCTCCTCCACCGTGCCGGGCACGGAGACAGCCAGCCCCTGCTCGCCCATCGCGTCCCAGCCGATGGTCGGCGACCGCACGTCCAGGGTGGACACCTCCACCGGCGGCGCGAACAGCTCGTCGTCCTCCCAGGACGCCTCCTCGTCCAGCCAGAGCCGCCAGCCCTCGCCTGAGAGGTCGATGCGCGTGCGGATCTCGGTCGCGGCATCGATCGACGCATCGTCGCGTCCGGCGTCACTGCAACCGCCGAGTAGCGAGAGCGCGATGCCATGCGCCAGCAGGAGGCCGCACAGCCGGACCGTGCAACGCGGCAAGGCCGGGCGCATCAGTTCCTCAGCGACTGGATCGGCGCGGGCAGCCGACCGCCCCGGCGCGCCAGCACCGTGCTGTTCTCGGGGTGCACGTCCATCACGGGCGCGCTGCCGAGCAGCCCGCCGTAGTCCACGGTCTCGCCGGGTCCGCGCCCGGGCACCGGGATGATGCGCACCGCCGTCGTCTTGTTGTTGACCATGCCGATCACCAGCTCGTCGGCGAGCAGGCAGGTCAGCGAATCGACCGGGATGTCGCCCGGCACCGCCACCATGTCCATGCCCACCGAGCAGACCGAGGTCATCGCTTCGAGCTTGTCGAGGGTGAGCGTGCCGCGCTGCACCGCCTCGATCATGCCCGCGTCCTCGCTCACCGGGATGAACGCGCCGGACAGACCGCCCACGTGCGTGGCCGCCATCGCGCCGCCCTTCTTGACCGCGTCGGTGAGCAGCGCGAGCGCAAAGGTGGTGCCGTGCGTGCCGGTGCGCGAGACGCCGATCAGCTCGAGCACGTCGGCCACGCTGTCGCCGGCCGCCGGCGTGGGCGCGAGCGAGAGGTCCACGATGCCGAACGGCACGCCCAGTCGGTCGGCCACCTCGCGGCCGACCAGCTCGCCCATGCGCGTGATCTTGAACGAGATCTTCTTGACCGTCTCGGCCACCGTGGCCAGGTCGGCGCGCGGGCCCAGCACGGACAGCGCGTGACGCACCACGCCCGGCCCCGAGACGCCGCAGTGCAACACGAGGTCCGGTTCCCCCACGCCGAGGTTGGCGCCGGCGACGAACGGGTTGTCCTCGACCATGTTGCAGAAGACGACCAGCTTGGCGCAGCCGATGCCGTCCTCCGCCGCGGTCAGCTCGGCGGTCTCCTTGATCACGCGCGCCATGAGCAGCGTCGCGTCCATGTTGATGCCGGCGCGCGTCGAGCCGAGGTTGACGCTGGCGCAGACGTGCTTCGTCGCCGCCAGGGCCTTGGGAATCGAGACCATCAGGTTGTGGTCGGAGCGCGAGGCGCCCTTCTGGACCATGGCCGTGAAGCCGCCGATGAAATCGACGCCGCAGTGCTCGGCGGCCGCGTCCATGGCCAGCGCGATCGGGGTCAGGTCGTTCTCGGGACAGGCCGCCGCAATCAGCGAGATCGGCGTGACCGCGATGCGCTTGTTCACGATCGGGATGCCGAACTCCTCCTCCACGCTGCGCGCCGTCGGCACGAGCGGTGAGGCCACCTCGATCAGCTTGTCGCGCACGCGGTCGGCGACCGCCTGAACGGAGCCGCCGGCGCAGTCGAGCAGGTTCACGCCGAGCGTCGTCGTGCGGATGTCCAGGTTCTCCACCTGGAGCATGCGCAGCGTCTCGAGGATCTCCGTGTGGGCGAGGCTCACGGCGTGCTCATCCCAGCCGGTGCATCGCGGTGAAGACGCGCTCGTCGATGACGGTCACCACGTAGTCGCTGGGCTCGCTCAGAGAGAGCAGCGCGTCGCGGAACGCCGTGAAGTTCTTGCCGCTGTTCTGGATGTCCACGACCAGGATCGCGTTGAAGTAGCCGCCGGTGATGCGCTGGCTCACGTCCTGGATGTCGCCGCCCAGCCCGCCCACGGCGGTGGACAACTCGGCCATCACGCCCGGCCGGTTGACGCCGACAGCAGTGACGATGATCGAGCCCAGCGCGCCGCCCGCGACGAAGGGCGCGGCGGCGACCTCGGCAGCGTGCGCCGCGTTGGCCTCGCTCGACGCGCGACCCGGTGCACTGCCCGGCGCATTGCTCGCGGCAGCCGGCGGCGTCGCACCATCCTCGGTGTCCTGCACGGTGATGCCGCGTCGGCGCGCCAGCTCGCGCGCGGCCGCGGTGATGGTCGTGTCGGCGTCCACGACGATGGTCGCGCCGGCGTCCATCTGCGTCACGTCCTCGGCGGTGATGATCGTGCGGGCCATCGCGCTCAGCTCCGTCTCACCATGCGGCCGGGACCGGTGGCGGGCATCACGGACGTCGCGCGCCCGCCCTCGATGCGCACCAGGTAGAGCCCGTCGGACAAGCCGTCGGGAATGGCGGCCGTGTGCGTGCCGCGCTTCGCGTCCGAGTGAGCGCAGGTGCCGGCATGCTCGCAACCCTCGCAGCTCGCGCGCCCACAGTTCGTGCAACCCGCGGGCGTCGGCGCCGACCCCGCCGGTGCGGCAGGCGCGGCGGCGCCGCGCTCGACGATCGGGATGCCGAGCAGCACCGCGCGGTCGCGCGCACTCGGCGTGATCAGCGTGTTGCCGTCCAGCACGATCGGGTTGCCGGCCTGGCCGGTGGCGACGTCGCGGTCGGTGATCACGTGTGTGCTCACAGGCCCAGCACCTTCGACATGTCGGCGTGGGGCCGCGGGATGACCACGCGGCGCACGAGCATGCCCGCCGCCTCGGCGTCGGCCGCGCCGGCCTCCACCGCGGAGGTCACGTCGGGCAAGGGCCCGGTGAAGGTCACGTAGCTCTTGCCGCCCAGGCCCATCGCGAGGCCGATGCCGATCAGCTCCAGCGAGCCGGTCTTGGACGCGATGTCCGCCGCGCGCACCGTGCTCGCGACGCTCAGCGTCTCGATGATGCCGACGGCGTCGAGGTCGGTGACGCGCGAGGCCTCACCGCGCATCAGCGCGAGCAGCGTCGGCTCGACGTTCGGGATGAGCAGGTTGTCGATCAGCACGTCGGCGCCGGTCTCCATGCCGCGCCGCAGCGAGCTGGTCGTGTCCTCGACCGTGCCGGTGAACAGGATCACGTACTTGCCGGGCGAGACCGGCCGCGCCTCGAGGATCTCGATCGCGGCTTCCTTGGCCAGCGCGTCCGCCGTTTCGAAGCCAGACGCGATGCTGGCAAGCTCGAGCAGCCCGATGCACGGCCCCGACCCTCCGACCGCGGCGCTCATACGGGAATGCGCTCGCCGTCGGTGCCCAGCTCGAAGGTGCCGCCATCGGCCAGGCTGATGCTGTCCACGATGCCGACCACCGCGACCTGCCAGCCCATGTCCTGGCTGCCGAGCACGGTGCGCGCGGCGCGACCGAAGGCGACCAGCACGGTCTCGCCCACGCCCGCGCCGATCGTGTCGCCGGCCACCACGACCTCCTGCGACTCCTCCTTGCCGGTCGTGAACGGGCGCACCATGAGCATGCGCACGCCTTCCAGCGTGGGGTCCTTCTGGGTGGCCCAGACCGTGCCGACGACGCGCCCCACCAGCATCAGTCCAGCTCCGGTCCGGTCTTGTCGTCGACCACGCCGACCACCGCGGCTTCGACCGCGATGTCGTGGCCGCGTTCGAGCGCCGTGCGCCCCGCGCGTCCGTAGGCCACGATCACGTCGTCGCCCACGCCCGCGTCCACCGCGTCGGCAGCGACCACCAGCCCCTGCTTCTTGCCGCCCACGCGCTCGGACACCTCGTAGGGATCCACGAGCAGCAGCTTGAAGCCCTCCAGCGTGGGATGCCGCCGGGTGGCCCAGATCTCGCCGATGACCCGGCCGGTGAACACGCTGTTATCCCCGCCCCTCGTTCGGTCGGCCCTCGACGCTGTCGATCGTGCCCTTGATGGCCGACACGGCCTCGCGGATGTCGCTCTCCGTGCCGCCGAGCTGCAGGCGCCCGAAGGCACCGTAGGGCTGCACGTGGATGAGGTTGATCGGCGCGGCCTTCTCGGCCTCGTTCGCGGCCAGCACGGCGTACGCCGCCGGGTGCACCTCGAGGATGTAGAGCGTCTCGCCGCCCAGCAGCATGTTCCCGCGACGGTTCCGGTTCACGAGCATCGACTGGTAGTCGTCGATGCCGGTGATGATCTCGCTGGTCATGATCTTCGGCTTGAGCCGGTCGTGCTCCTCGTGCTCGAGGAAGTTCAGGATCTGCCGACCCGCTTCCAGCACCTCGGCCTGACTCTCGTCGTGCACCTCGAGCAGACCGAAGGCGCGCTCGACGACCTGCACGGCCGGGCGCACGCTGGTGCCCTTCAGCGCGATGTCGGTCACGCGGTTGATCGCGATGCCCGGGGCGATCTCGACGTACAGCGCCGCCTGCCCGCGCACGGGCAGATAGCCCTTGGCGGTGCTCGCCACGAACGAGGCGAACTGCGGCTGCATGCTGTCGAGGAAGGTGTAGGTGCGAAGCTGGACCATGCGTGTCCGATCGGGTCTGAGGGGGCGACGACGTCAGGCGGGACTCCGTGCGCGGGGACCGCTTCGGTCCCGCGCCGCGGCGTCCCGTGCCGTCCGGCTAGTCCTCGACGACGGCCGGCTGCGGGAGGATCGACTCCACCTCGCTGTGCGGCCGCGGGATCACGTGCACGGAGACCAGCTCGCCGACGCGTCGCGCCGCGGCTGCGCCGGCATCGGTCGCGGCCTTCACCGCGCCGACCTCGCCGCGCACCATCACGGTGACGTACCCGCCGCCGATGCGCTCCTTGCCGATCAGGCTGACCTTCGCGGCCTTCACCATGGCATCGGCGGCTTCGACGCTGCCGACCAGGCCCTTGGTCTCGATCATTCCCAGTGCGATCTGGCTCATCTGTGACTCGTCTCCACCGGCCTAGGCCGGCTGTCCTCGTTGGATGGGTTCAGTTCCGGTACTTCATGGTCTTGGGGATCGGGATCGGTCCGCCCTCGTAGGGCGGGCGGGTCCCGGAGTCGCCGGCGCGCGTCTCGGGCGCGCTGCTCGCGGCGGACGGCGTGGCAGCCATGCCCTTCGCGGTGCTGGGCGCGTCGAAGAACGGCGAGCTCGGGTGCGGCGGGTTGCCCTGGTAGACGGGGTTGCTCGGCGCGGGCGCGCTTGGTGCGGAGGTCGCGCCCGTCGCCCCCACCGCTCCGGAGCCGCTGGCTGCGCGCACGCCGGGCGCCGGCGAAGCGGGCAGGTGCGCGAACTTCAACTCGCGCGGCGGGCCCTTGGAGAAGTCGGGGAAGCCCTCGACGAAACCCTCGTAGCAGTAGCCGACGTGCTTGGTCAGCACGAGGTTGTGCGCGGAGATGTTGTCGGAGGTGATGTTGCCGCCGAAGGCACCGCAACCCAGCGTCATGCTCGGCACGAGGCCCGTGCCGTACCCGACCGCGCCCTGCGCGGCCGGCGCGTTGACCAGGATTCGGTGCGTGGGCTTCTCCATCACGTAGGCCCAGATCACTTCCTCGTCGCGGCTGTGGATCGCCAGCGTGTGACCGCGCCCGCCGAACTTCAGGATCTCGATGCAGCGCTCGCAACCGGCTTCCCAACCGTCTTCGACGTACACGCTGAGGATCGGCGACAGCTTCTCCACGCTGAGCGGATGGTCCCAGCCCACGCCCGTCTCCTCGGTGAGCAGCACCGTGGTCTCTTCGGGAATGGTGAAGCCCGCCATCGCGGCGATCTGGTGCGGGAACAGGCCGACGATCGCGGCGTTCACGCGGCGCCCGCGCACGACGATGGCCGAGAGCTTCTCGCGCTCTTCCGGCGTGCACCAGTGCGCCCGGTTGCGCGTGAACTCCGCGCGCACCTCGGCCTCGATCGGCTTGTCGATCACGACCGACTGCTCGGAGGCGCAGATCGTGCTGTTGTCGAAGGTCTGGCTGCCGACGATCGCGCGCACCGCGTGCTCGATGTCGGCCGTCTTCTCGATGAAGGCGGGCGCGTTGCCCGGGCCGACGCCGTAGGCCGGCTTGCCCATGCTGTACGCGGCGCGCACCAGGTCGGGGCCGCCCGTCGCCAGGATCAGCGCGGTCTCGCGCGCCTTCATCGCCTCGTGCGTGCCCTCGAGCGTGGGCGAGGTCATGCACAGGATCAGGTCGTCGGGCGCGCCGGCCGACTTCGCGGCCTCGGCCATGATGCGCACGGCCTCGCCGATGCACTTCACGCCGCGCGGGTGCGGGCTGACCACGATGCTGTTGCGCGCCTTGACCGAGATCAGCGACTTGTACATGGCCGTGCTGGTCGGGTTGGTGATCGGCACGATGGCCAGGATTACGCCGTACGGCTCGGCGACCTGGTAGTAGCGGCGCTCGTCGTCGCGCAGGACCACGCCGGCGGTCTTCAGGTCCTTGAGGCTCTCCCAGAGCATGTCCGTGCAGAACTTGTTCTTCTGGTACTTGCCGGCCACGGAGCCGAAGCCGGACTCCTCGACCGCCAGGCGGGCCAGCATCTCGGAGGCCTCGCTCCCGGCGCGGGCCATCGCCTCGCAGATTCGGTCCACCTTCCCCTGATCGAACCGACGAAAGGTCTCCCAGGCCGCCCGGCTGCGCCGCACGAGGTCCCGGGCCTCCTGGATGCTGCGCAGATCGGCGTCGGCGAGGATCATTCCGGCGGAATCATAGCAACCACCGCCTCTCCGCCGCACGCGCGACGACCCGACAGCCCATGTCGGAACATCCGGGCGCGATGCCCTCCCGCTGGTCTCCCGTTGCGCGTCCGCGGCGGGCCGATGAACGCGACCCGCCGCGGTTTTTCCTCGGCGTCAGCGCGACGTCGTCGCAGCGTGCCGGGTTCTCAACAGTGACAGCTCGGCCCGCAGCTCCGCGATCTCCGCGTCCTTCTCCGCCCGCAGCTCCTCGACCTGCTGCACGAGCCCCTGGATCGCCGCGAGCGCCACGCCGTCAGGATCGATCGTGTCGATCAACGTGTCCGACACACCCAACCCGAACGCCGCGCGGAAGTCCTGCGCCATCGGCCCCATGTGCCGCACCGCGTCGTCCTGGGTCTTGTAGTTCCAGGTCGTGATGGGCAGCACCGCCACCGCGTCGAGCACAGCACGCACGTCGACGGGCGTGAAGTGCTCCTTGGCGTCGCGATCGCTGACAGCGGACCAGCTGTTGCCGCCCGGCGCCAAGAGGACACCCGCCGTCGCGGCGGTGTTGCTGAAGAGCCGCGCGCCGCCGCTGGCGTACACGTTGAACTCGTCGGCCGCCGACGAAACCTTGACGCCTGGATCGAAGAGGCCCGCCGAGTAGCTGTCGCCCCACACGAACGCACCGTCGTGCTCGGCGCGCGCCTTGCGACCGGCTGCGAAGGCGTAGTGCCCGCTGGCCTTGTTCTGCTGGCCGCCTGGCACGGTCGCGTGATACCCGCCGACCGCGTGGTAGCGACCGCCGCCGATCGTCGCGCCCCTGCCCGTAGCCGTGTTGTTGTTGCCGCCACTGATCGTCGCGTAGTTGTTCGAGGCAGTCTGGTAGCGACCGCCGCCGATCGATGCGTAAGAGTCCGTGGCGGCGTTGTGCGCGCCTCCGCTGATCGTCGTGAACGGGCTTCCGGAGTTATTCAGGAAGCCACCCCCGACCGTCGCCCCGTTGGAGTCGGCGATGTTGCTGAAGCCGCCACCAACGGTCGCGCCGGATTGCGACGCCAAGTTGTTGTTGCCGCCGCTCACCGTCGCGTCGGTTCCCGACGCGACCGCGCCGGTTCCGAACACGCCTTTCCGGGCTGTCACTACGGCCCCAGTGAACGTCACGTCGCCGCCGGTCGTCGAGACGTCCGCGCCGGTGAGCGAGCCGTCCGCGATGTCCGCGGCATCCACCTCGCCGGCGTTGTCGTTCACGTACTGCGCCTCGATCAACGAGACATAGGTGTCGAGGGGCAGCACCGCGAACAGGTCGTGCGCGAAAGTGAAGCTGCCCGTCGCCTCGAGCAACTGCCCCCAAGGGCTGTCGGGATCGACCTGACCGACGGACGCCCACCCGGCGCGCGCCGTGGCCCGTGCACCGCCTGCGGCCGGCGCGTGTTCGTCGCGCGCGAAGCGGCCGGACGGAAGCGCCCAGAACAGCACGTCACCGGTCGCGTTGTGCAACAACAGGTCGGCGAGACCGTCGCCGTCCACGTCGAGGCGCTCGGCGCTCAGGGCGAAGCCGGCGTCATCCAGGCCCATGGCTCCCGTCGCCTCGCGGAAGGCGCCCGATCCGTTGCCGAGCAGCGCCACGTTGTCCCGCGGCGAGACCAGGTACAGGTCGGGCAGGCCATCTCCGTCGAGGTCGGTGACGAGCACGTCGTTCACCTCGATAGGCGGCAGTGCCTGCGGCACGGGTAGGAAGGCCTTGGTGCCGACGTTGACGGACACCGCCATCGCCCCTGCCGGGCTGAACGACAACCTGTCGAGCAGGCCGTCTCCCGTCACATCGACCATGCGCACGGACGCAGCCGGTTGCGGACCCTCGCTCGTGACGGCGGGTTGCGGAACGACGATGAGGACGCTGAGGATGAGTGGCAGCATCGGCCGGCCTCCAGGGAGGCGAGCGGCCGGCACTCAGGCCCCTCCCGAGGGCAGGGGCGCCCGCAGTCATATGTCCGAAGATCCGCCCACGGTAGCGCGATCCCGCGATCCGTGGAGAGCAACTCGCTCCCCCGCCGGCAGAACGCCCGGTCCTACGGGAAGATGCCCAGCTTGGCGTAGCTGTTCGCGATCTTGCCGATGGCGACGGAGAAGGCGGCCGAGCGCAGGTCGTTGATGCGGTCGTCCTCCTCCATGACCCGGTTCATCTCGGCGTAGGCGTCGGCCATCGTGTTCTCGAGACCAGAGCGGACCAGGTCGATCTCGTCGGCGCCGCGCGCCAGCTCGTCCTTGCGCTCCTGGTCGATCGGCTTGCCCGTGACCTGCTCGATCAGCTCGATGTTGCGCAGCTGGCGGCCGGTGTCGAAGCGCTTCGCCATGCGCCCGAAGCGCATGTGGCTGATGTTCTTGCTCCACTCGAAGTAGCTGACCGTGACGCCGCCGGCGTTGAGGTAGATGTCGGGCAGGACGGTCACGCCCTGGCTCAGCAGGTACTCCTCGGCGCCGGGCGTGGTCGGGCCGTTGGCGCCCTCGGCCAGCACCTTGCACTTCAGGCGCTCGACGTTGTCGAGCGTGATCTGGTTCTCCTTGGCGGCGGGGACCAGCACGTCGCACTCGATCTCGAGGCAGGCGTGCGGGTCGTCGGAGTTCTGCACGCCGGGGAAGTCCTGGATGTAGCCGGTCTTCCGGCGATGCGCGTTGAGCGCCTCGATGTCGATGCCGTCCTCGTTCCAGACCGCGCCGTTGTACTCGCCCACGCCGACGATCTTGGCGCCGCCCTCGTTCACCAGGATCGACGCCGCGTGGTAGCCCACGTTGCCAAGCCCCTGGATCACGATGCGCTTGCCCTTCACGCCCGGGTCGATCTTGCCGCGGCGGCACGACGCCTCGTCGTTGAGCATCTCGTTGATGCCGTAGTAGCAGCCGCGCCCGGTGGCCTCGGAGCGGCCGGTGATGCCGCCCTGGCTGACCGGCTTGCCGGTGACGCAGGCCATCGCGTCCAACTCGCCCTGCTTGATGGCTTCGTAGGTGTCGGCGATCCAGGCCATCTCGCGCTCGCCGGTGCCCATGTCGGGCGCAGGCACGTTGATGCCCGGGCCGATGAAGTTCTTGTGCGCCAGCTCGAAGGTGTAGCGGCGCGTGATGCGCTCGAGCACGTCGACCGGCGTGCGCCACGGGTCGACGCGCACGCCGCCCTTGCTGCCGCCGAAGGGCACGTTCACCAGCGCGCACTTGTAGGTCATCAGCGCCGCGAGCGCCTTGACCTCGTCCTCGTTCACGTCGGGCGCGAAGCGGATGCCGCCCTTGAGCGGCAGGCGGTGGTGGCTGTGCTCGGCGCGCCAGCCGCGATACATCTGCAGGCCGTCCTCCGTCTTCACCGGGAAGTGGAAGCTGTAGACGTTGTTGCAGGCCTTGATCTGGGACAGCAGACCCTGGTCGAGGTCCATCGCCCCGGCGGCCTTGTCGAACTGGCGCGAGACGATGCGCTGGAAGTTGAGGTCTTCCTTGCTGCTGCTGGCGACGGCCTGCGAACTCATCCGAGGGCTCCTGGGACGCTCCGGGCGGGCGCGCCTCCGGAGGCGCGACTGCCCTCTTGGGGGGAGAGGGAGTGCTGCGAAACGGGTCGGATGATACCCCAGCGTTGAGCCGACCGGGACGGGGGCTACGATTCGTTGGGCATGAAGTTCCAGGACTACTACGAAGTGCTCGGGGTCCCCCGCGACGCGCAGGCCGACGCCATCAAGTCGGCCTACCGCAAGCTCGCGCTGAAGTGGCATCCCGACAAGCACGAGGGCGCCGCGCGCGAGGAGGCCGAGGAGACCTTCAAGCGCGTCAGTGAGGCCTACGAGGTCCTTTCCGACAAGGGCAAGCGGGCCAAGTACGACCGCTTCGGCCAGCAGTGGAAGCACGGCCAGGAGTTCACGCCCCCGCCCGGGGCCGGCGGTCGGCGGATGTCGCCCGAGGAGTTCGCCGCGATGTTCGGCGGCGGCGGCCGGGGCGGCTTCAGCGACTTCTTCACGAGCATGTTCGGCGAGGATCTGCGCGACGCGTTCGGCGGGCAGGGCCGCGGCCGGCCTATGCGCCACCAGGGCGCCGACGTGCGCGCCGAGCTCTCGCTGCCCTTGGCCGACGCGCTTGCCGGCGGCAAGAGCCGCTTCGAGATCCCGACCCACGTGCCATGCGGACGCTGCGGCGGCCACGGACGCATCGGGCAGCACGTCTGCCCTACCTGCGTCGGCGTGGGCTCGATCACCGAACGCCGCACCGTCGACCTGACCATCCCCAAGGACGTGCGCGACGGCACGACGCTGCGCCTGTCGGGCCTCGGCGGTCCCGGCGAGGGCGGCGCCCCCGCCGGCGACCTGTACCTGACGCTGCGCCTCGCGGATGACGCCGTGTTCCGGCGCATCGGCAAGGACATCGAGGCCGAGCTGCCGATCGCTCCCTGGGAAGCCCACGCCGGCGGCCGCGTCGACGTGCGCACACTCGACGGCATCGTCACGCTGACCGTGCCGGGCGGTTCGCGCGCCGGCACGCGCATGCGCTTGCGCGGCAAGGGGCTGTCCGACGGCCAGGGCGGGCGCGGCGACTTCTACGTCGTGTTGCGCATGGCGCTGCCAGAGCACCTCAGCGATCGCCAAAAGGAACTGCTCGCCGAGTTGGCGACCGCGGACGGCAGCGGCGTCCACGGCGGCGCGCGCGAGACGCAAGAGCCGCGACCAACCTGATCCCGCCCGATCCCCCGCCCGCCGTTGGAGACCGCCCCGTGACCGAGAGCCTGCAGGACCGTTACGCCCCCCACAACGCGTGCTTCGGTTGCGGCCCCTCCAACGAGAAGGGCCTGCGCATCAAGAGCATCGTCGAGGGCGACGAGGTCGTCGCGCGCTGGACGCCCGAGGCGCACCACGAGGCCTTCCCCGGCATGCTCAACGGCGGCATCGCCGGTGCGCTGCTCGACTGCCACAGCAACTGGACCGCCGCGTGGCACCTGATGGAACGTGCCGGCGCGGACAAGCCGCCCTGCACGGTGACCTTCGACTTCCACGTCACGCTCAAGGCGCCGACGCCCACCGACCGCGAGCTGGTGATGCGCGCACGCGTCACCGACAGCAAGGACGACCGCGCCACGATCGAGGCCACGCTGGAGGCCGACGGCAAGATCACGGCCACCTGCACCGGACGATTCGTCGCGGTGAAGGAGGGTCACCCGGCCTACCACCGCTGGTAGGCGCGCGGTTTCTCCGCGACTAGCTGCGCCGGATGCGGCTGAGCGCGCCGGTGAAGCAGATCACGCCGACGAGGCCGTAGCCGATGCGCCACACCCAGGGGGTGCCGCTCTCCAGCGGTTCGAAGGTCGCCGCGAAGCCGTACGCGCAGTAGGCCGCGATCGCCATCAGCACGATGACGCGGATCCAGCGGTTCATCGCGCGGACTCAGACACCTCAGCGTCCGTCCGCCTCGGCCCGCTCCAGGGCGAGCATCGTCTGCTCCTGGATGAACGGCATCGCGTCCGCCATGTACGCGGGGAACTTGCGCATGGCGGACTGCCCGATGTCCGATCCGTAGAAGTCCGCCAGTGCACCGATCTCGGTGGCCGTGAAGTGCTTCTCCAGTGAGGTCACCAGGTGCGCCTCGAACGCGTCGTAGTCCATGTACTTGAAGAACAAGTCCTTCAGCTCGTCGGCGTCCATGCCGGGCATCGCGCCGGCCATGCCGTCGGCCATCTCCTCGAGGAGCTTCCTCGGCGGCATGGCCTCGAGGTAGCGACGCGCCTCGGCCGCGCGGTTTTCCGGCGTGTCGGCCAGCGTTCTTATCGAACCGGCGTCGTCGCCTGATCCGCATCCGGCCGTCGAGACGACGAGCGCGAGGGTGAGCATCGCGGCAAGCACCTTCATGGGGTGTCCTCCAGTTGAGGCGGCGTTCTGCGCCGGTAGTGTAACTCGCGCTGCGCCCCCAACGGGTCCCGGCTCAACCCCGGCCGCGCGGGGCGTCGGCCAGCATCAGGCGAGCGCGCGTGATGTCGAGCGCGAACACGTTCAGCACCAGCATCACCAGCGCGACGACCAGGCCCTCGGGCAGCATCGTGGCGTGGAAGGCCGTGATGCCGATGCTCATCGGCAACTGGAGCAGCGCGCCCATGAAGCGCATCCGCGGCACCAGCAGCATCACGCCGATGAGGACGTGGCTGGCTGCGATGGCTGCCATCAGGCCGCCGTCGCGCATGGACTCGAGCAGGCGCTCACCGGAAGAGCCGCCCCCCGCCGGGAGGTCGAACGCGTGCACGAAGTAGTTCGCGCCGAAGATGATCAGCGGGATGCCCAGCAGCCAGGCGCTCGTCATGCGGATCTTGTTCATGGTTCGTCCCTCTCCTCAGGCGCCATCGAAGAACTCGACGACACCCGTCTCCAGCGAGTATTCGGCGCCGACGACGAGCAGCTCGCCTTCGCGGACGAGGCGGTCCACGAGGCGCGAGCCGTTGCGCAGGCGGTTGGCGGAGGCGCGCACGTTCTCGCGCATGGCCTGGTGCAGCAGCGTCGGCCGGTCCGGCTTCGGCGTCGCCTTCAACAGCGGTTCGATGGACGGTCGCACGCGGTCGATGATCGAGCGCAGGTCGTGCGACAGCTCGTGCGAAGGCTTCTCCACCTCGGCCAGCGCGGCCTGCACGGCGCCGCAGCCGGTGTGCCCGAGCACGACGACGAGCGTCGAGCCGAGATGCTCCACCGCATACTCGATGCTGCCGACCTCGGTCGACGAGGCGACGTTGCCCGCCACGCGCACGACGAACAGGTCGCCAAGCCCCTGGTCGAACACGATCTCCGGCGGCACGCGCGAATCGGCGCATCCGAGCACGGCCGCGAAGGGCTGCTGGCCGGTCGCCAGTTCGGTGCGTCGTTCGGGCCCGGTGTCGCCGCCGCCCCCGCCACTCGCCACGAACCGGCGGTTCCCGTCCTGCAGTCGCTCGAGCGCTTGGCTGGCCGCGGTCATCGGTCGCCCAGCCTACAGCGCCGGGACCGGCCGTTCACACCTCAGCCCGCCCCCGGATCCGGCCACCAGGACTCGTGCGCAGCGGTGTCGTCGGCGAAGCCGGCCGCCACGAGCAGGTCGCGCCAGTCCGTCTGCGCGAGCGCGATCGCCTCCACCAGACGCTCCACGTCCCCGCGGCTCAGCTTGAGGGCGGCGAAGCGCACGCGCTCCAGGCTCGACGGCGTCGCGTCGTCCGAGAACGGCAGGGTGCTGCCGCACTCGTTCTCCAGGAGCTCGCAAACGGTCTCGAGGTCCTCCGCGGCGAACATCGACTCGACGCGCTCGACGGTCGGCCCGCTCAGGTCGACGCCCACCGTCAGGCCGTGCCCGGGTCGGGCATGTGGTGGATGACCGGCTCGCTGCTGCGGATGTGCAGGTCGCGCTGCGGGAAGGCGATCTCGATGTCGTGCTCGCGGAACGCGTCATCGATGGCCATGTTCAGCTCGTGCGGCAGGTGCCGCACCAGCTCGGGGCTGTTCACGAAGGCGCGCAACTCGAAGTTGAGCGTGCTGTCGCCGAACTCGGCGAAGATCACGCGCGGAGCCGGGTCCTCGAGCACCTCCTCGCAGTCTGCGGCGACCTTGTAGAGCAGCTCCGTCGCCAGCCGCGTGTCGCTGCCGTACGCGATGCCGACCTTGACGATGACGCGCAGCGTCGTGTCGGCCAGCGTCCAGTTCACGAGCTGGGTCGTGATGAACTCCTTGTTCGGGACGACGAGCTCCTTGCGGTCCCAGTCGATGATCGTGGTCGCGCGCATGCGGATCTTCGCGATGGTGCCGTTGATGCCGCCCACCGTGACCGTGTCGCCCACCCGGATCGGCCGCTCGATCAGCAGGATGATGCCGGACACGAAGTTGGCGAAGATCTCCTGCAGGCCGAAGCCCAGGCCGACCGTGACGGCGGCCGCGAGCCATTGCACCTCGCCCCAGCCGATGCCGATCGCGCCGAAGACCAGCACGATGCCCACGATCGAGATGACGTAGCGCGTGAGCGTCATGACCGCGTAGCGCCCCGCCGGCTCGAGCGGCAATCGTCGCAGCAGCGTGATCTCCAGCAGGCCCGGCACGTTGCGCGTCGCCGTCACCGTCATGATCAGTGCGATGATCGCGAGGAACACGTCGGAGAGCGTGACGGGGAGGCGCGCCGTGACGGTCTCCATCTTCGGGTCGCCCTCGGCATCGAAATCGAACACGCCGAGGTCCGTCTTGACCGGCTGCTCGATCTGCCCCTTGTGCGACCACAGCTCGATGCGGTTGAGGATGCCCAGTGCGGGCAGCACGTCCACCCAGATCATCCAGGTCCCGATCAGCAGCAGCACGACCTGGAGGCTGCCGAGTACTCGACGCGTCTGCACGTTGAGACCGGCGATGTCGACCTTGTCCTCGTCCACGGGCGGAGGCGCCGGTGCCCCGTCCCCCTCCTCGGCGGCCTGGGCGGCCGCCTTCACGCGTCGCTCGCGCGCCTTCTCCAGGGCTAGACCCTTGCGCACGACGTAGAGCCAGCGCAGTAGCAGCGCGTGCACGACGAGCAGCCCGACCGCGAGCCAGATGGTGATCTGGAAGCGCATCTGCAGCGTCAGCACGGTGCCGTAGTAGCCGGCTCCTGCGAGCCCCACGAGCATGAGCGGCGGCACGACCAGCAGCGGACGCCAGATCAGGTTCAGCCACATGACCCAGCGCTCGTTCCGGCGTTCGATCAGCGTGCGCACCACGCGGCCGCTCGAGCGCAGCATGTGCCACGACACGCCGATCACGACGATGTAGGCGATCATGAAGGCCGCGCGCCCCAGCGACTCGGACCAATCGCTGTTGCCGAACGCGTTCAGCATCGCGACCACGAAGGCCGCCGGAAGCACCGTGAACGAGATCAGGCGCAAGTGCTTGCGCACGGCGCCCGAGACCGGGATGGACCAGCGGAAGTGCGCCTCGCCGAGCCCCCGCGGCCGGCAGAGCTGGCGCACGAAGGCCAGCGCCATGGCCAGGTAGGCGGTCGCGCGCAGACCCGCCGCGACCGCGGACGAGAAGTCGGTGTTCGTCTCGTCGAGCGAGAGTCGCCACGCGAACAGCAGCAGCACGGCCGGCCACAGCACGGCCAGCAGCACCGACAGGCCGAGCGCCTGCAACGTGTAATGGAAGGCGTCGGTGGACCTGCGCTCCACGCGATCCGCGATCGCCAGCAGGGGGCGGCGCAGCCTGGGCCGCACCCGGGCCATGAGCAGGATCGCGAGCAGTAGCAGCGCCGCGGGCACCGGGTTGGTGGCCACGTCGCCCCAGAGCAGCAGGCTCGTGTCGGCCCACTCGGTCGGGTCCACCATGAACAGCAGCGCCTTGCCGAAGGACTCCAGCAGGCCCGGCTGGTCGGTGCCCGGCGCGGCACGCAAGCCGGCCGGCGTGATCGGCAGCGCGTCGCGGATCCACATCGTGCTGCCGTCGATGTAGGCCCGGAAGTCCGCCGCCTCCGAGATGATCGTGCGGTGCAGGCTGTTCAGCCGGAGGAGGTTCTCGAAGCAGACGCTCCCGGCTTCGATCAGGTCGTCCAGCACCTGCGCCTGCTCGATGAGCGCCGCGCGGAAATCGGCCTCGAGAGCGGGGTGCTCGCCGGGCACGGAAGGCGGCGTCAGGCCGTCGAGCGTGTAGGCCACCGCTTCGCCGAGGTCGTCGAGCGCCTCGCGCTCCTTCTCGATCTCGATCAGGTGCAGCTCGACCGCGCTGATCTCGTCGTCGCGACGGCTGATCTCGCGCTCGTCCTCCTGGATGTCGGGCAACGCCGTGCGATACCGCCGCAGCGAGAAGCGGATGGCGGCCGTCATGCCCGAGGATCGGACGCGCTCGTCGCTGCGCTGGCGCTTGTCGCGCAGCGACCGTAGTTCGCCGGTCAGGGTGTCCGCCCAGACCGCGGCGCGCAGCCCGCGCTGCGTGAAGCCCTCGAACCCTTCGTCGCGCTGGACGATGGCGTCCGTCTCGCTGCGGACCTCGTCGATCGCGGCACGCAATGCGGCCTTCCCGTCGGGCGCCTGCGCCATGGCCTGTGCCGTGGGCAACAGCAGCGTGATCAGCGCACACAGGAGAAGTCTGGCCATCCCCGCCTCCCTAGGACTCGAAGAAGACCGTCACGCGCGTGCGCGCGACGTCGAGCACGCACGCCAGCCCGAGCATCGTCGCCACCACCGACGAACCGCCGTACGAGACCAGCGGCAGCGGCAGCCCGGTGACAGGCAGCATGCCGGTCGCGATGCCCAGGTTCATCAGCGCCTGCCCGCCGATCAACGCGGCGACACCCACGCAGACCATGCGTCCGAACGGCTCTCGCGTGCGGTGAGCCACGCCGAGGATGGACGCGAGCAGCCACGCGTACAGCGCGACCACGGCCGTGGTGCCGATCAACCCCCACTCCTCCCCGATGATCGCGAAGATGAAGTCGGCGTGCCGCACGGGCACGCGGTTGCCGTTGTTCTGGATGCCCTCGCCGAGGCCGCTGCCCGAGAAGCCGCCGCTGCCGATCGCCACCACCGAGTAGAACTGCTGCCGCCCGGTGCCGCGCTTGAGGCGCGTGATGTCCTTCTCGATGACTTGCGCCGCCTCGTGGTTGCGCTGCTGGCGCAGCTCGCGCGCCTCGACCATCAGCGTCGGGATCGGGCGCAGGAAGGCGTCGAGGCGATCGCGCTGGTAGTCGCGCAACACGCCGGGCACGAGGTACGCGGCCGGCAGCAGCACCGCGACCGACGTCGCGAGCAGCAGCACGTGCCGGCCACGCGCGCCGCTCACGGTCACCATCGCCACGAACAGCGGCAGCAGCACGAGCGAGCTGCCCAGGTCGGGCTGGCGCATGACCAGGAACCACGGCAGCGCCGTGAGCAGGAACGGGCCGAAGTAGCTGCGCCAGGTGTTGGTGACGCCGCGGTGCTGCAGGTGGCGGGCGAGCACGAGCAATAGGGCGAGCTTCATGAACTCGCTCGGTTGCAGCTTGAAGCCGAAGCCCAGGCTGATCCACCGATCGGTGCCGAAGTTGCCGCCGTCTGCGATCCACGGCATCGCCAAAAGCAGCACCAGCATGCCCAGGTAGAGCGGCCAGGCCAGGTGCGCGAGGCGCAGCACGCCCACCGCCAGGACCACGACGCAGCCCACCGCCCCGGCCAGGATGAAGGCCAACTGCCGCCCCCACAGCGGCGTGGCGTTGTCGTGCGTCGTGCTCCACACGAACGCGACGCCGATCGCGAGCAGCCCCAGCGCCGGCAAGAGCACCGGCCAGTGCAACTCGGCGGCTCGCATGCGTCGGCCGCTCACGGCTGACCGTCCGGCGAGAGGTGGTCGGCGAAGATGTCGTAGCGCAGCAGTTCCGCGAGCACCGGCACGCAGGCGTCGCCGCCGTGCTCACCGGTGTGCTCGAGCAGGATGGCGAAGGCCAGGCGCGGCTCGTCGCGCGGCATGTAGCCCGCGAACCAGGAGTGGTCGGGCCGGTTCTCGACCTCGGGCGTGCCGGTCTTGCCGGCCACCAGGCCGGCCATGCCCTGCAACGACGCGCCCGAGTGGCTCGTCGATCCGCGCAGCAGCGCAGCCAGCCGGCGCGCCGTGCCGCGCTCCACGACCGCCGACAGCGCGTCACGCACCGTGTCCAGGTGCTGCTCGGAGACGCCGAGGTCGCGCGCCGGGCGCGGCGCCAGCGGGCCGTAGCCCTCCACCGCGGACACCAGCGTCGGCGGCACCATCACGCCGGTGCCGATCGCGCCGAAGGCCACGGCCACCTGCAGCGGCGTCACGTCGTCCAGCGGCGCCTGCCCGATCGCGATGCGCATCGCCTCGCTGCGCTCGAAGTCCCTGTCCGGAATCGGCACGTACACGTCGCGCACGCCACCCTCGACCGGGATGCCCTGCTCTTCCAGCGCCTCGTTGCCGATCAGCAGGTTCGCGGGCTGGCCGAAGCCGAAGCGCTCGGCCTGCATGCGCAGCGCGTCACCCCCGACACGATCCGCCAGCCGGTAGAAGTACAGGTTGCACGAGCGCGCGATCGCGTCCTTCATCGCGATCTCGCCGTGCCGGCCGAGGCAGCCGAGCCGCTGCGTGCCGACGCTGATCTTTCCGTCGCAGAGCAGCCGGTCGGTCGGGGTGATGCGGTCGTACGTGAGCGCGGCCAGCGCCGCGATGGGCTTGAAGGTCGAGCCGGGCGGCGGCTGGTTGCCGACGCCACCCGCGTCGAGCGCGCGATCGCGCAGCGGCTGGTCGGGGTGCCGATCCAACTCGTTCCACCGCAGCATCATCTCGCGCCGCGTCGGGCGCGGCCCGCTGGCCACCGCGAGCACGTGGCCGTTGCGCGGGTCCACGATGGCGATCGCGCCGGGCCAACTCGCAGCCTCGCCGGCCTCCGTCTTGCCGATCTCGCCGCGGTAGACGCGCGCGAGCACGTCCTCGCAGGCGCGCTGCATCTCCGCGTCGATCGTGAGCGTCACGTTGAGCCCGCGCTGTGGCGGCATCCACTCGACCTGCTCGCCCTCATCCTCGTCGAGCGTCTGCGTCGACGCGACCCAGCCGCGCTTGCCGCGCAGGATGTCCTCGAACGCGCGCTCGATGCCGGTGCGCCCACGCTCGTCGTTGTAGCCGTAGTCGATCTCGCGCACGCGCACGCGGAGCTGCTCGTACTCGTCCAGCTCCTCGGCGGTCAGGTCCTCGAGCGCGGCCAGGTCGGCGAGGCGCACGCGGTCGGTCATCATCTGGTCGATGTCGTCGTCATCGGGCAGGCCCGTGCGACCGATCAGCCGGGACGCGATGTCGGCCACGCGCTCGGGGTACACGCGCCGCTGCTCGCGCCGCACGCTGAACCCGGGCAGTTCCTCGCCCCGCACCGCCACCAGGGTCTCGCCGTCGTAGGGCACGGTCTCGGCCAGCACGATCAGGTCGTTGTCGAACTCGGCGTGCAACTCGCGCGTGCGCTTGAAGAGGTCCTTCGGCGGCTCGCCGCGCGCGAGGAAGCGCGCCACGCGCCGGTCCGCGTGTTGCACCGCCTCGTCCATGCCCTCGAGCAGCGCCCCCATCGGCACGCCGCTCACGCGCGCGAGGTCCAGGAGCGCGAGGTGCTCGGCGTCCGAGCGGCGCTCGAGCGCCACGCGCCCCTCGGCCCACCCATCCAGGTCGACCAGGAGCAGCGAGGGATCGGGCTGGTCGCGCTGCAACTCCCGCGCCAGCGAAACGTCGAACTCCGGGCCGAGCAGCCAGTCGAAGTAGGTCTGCGTGTCGCGGCGACGCTGGTAGGGGCGCATGGCCGCGATCTCGGCGACGCTCACCGTGCCCAGCACGTCGAGCTCCTCGGGGACGGCCGTGTGCACCGCGCGCACCGTGCGCCGCTCGCCGTCCATCAGCGTCAGCAGAGCGTGCAGCTGGCCGCTCACCGATCCACGCCGCCAGTCGCGGAAGCGGAACAACAGGTCGCGCACCTGCTCGGTGCGCGCCAGCGGCTCGCCGTGCCGATCCAGGATCCAGCCGCGCTCGAACGACAGCGACTCGAACTGCATCGTGCTGCGTTGCGACTCGCGCGCCCACACGGCCGACTGCCCGATCTGCAGTCGGACCAGGCGCACCTCGAGCACGATCAGCGCCGCGATCAACGCGACGAACACGACCGTGACGCGACGGCGCCTCACGCCCGGCGCCGCGCCAGTCGCACAACCCGCCGGGTCGGGATCGCGATCGGCAGCGCGAGCAGCGCCCCGGTCAGCAGCGAGGGGCCGGCGCTGACCCCCAGATCGAGCGTGGCGCCGAGCGCCCACGCGCCGCCCATCCAACAGCCCGCCGCCAACAGCGCGGCGAAGAGCAGCGTCATGCCGCGCTCGCGGTCGAAGGCCTCGCGCTGGCTGGCCACCACGGTCAGCGCGATCGCGGCGCACAGGATGTGCGCGCCGGCCGGCTCCAGCAGGATCAGCGAGCGCCCCCAGCCCAGCACCAGCGCGGCGCCCAGCAACCGGCGCCGCTGCCAGTGCAGCCCGGCGATGGCCGCGAGCACGACGATCGGGTCGGGCACGAACTCGCCGAACCAGGCCACGCCCAGCACGTGCAGTTGTCCGAGCACGACGGTCGCCAGGAGCAGGAGGATCACGGGCCGACCACCCTCACGGCGCTCATCGGGTCGGGCGCGATGTGCCGCAGGACCAGTCCCTCGTCCGCGGCGCCCTGGACGGTGCCGATGACGAGCCCGCCGGTGGCGAGGTGACCGGCGGCGATCAGGTCGCCGCGCGCGGGTTCCCAGCCGGTCGGCCAGGTCTCGCGCGCCTCGCCGATGGCGACGATCTCGCCGCCGGGGCTCACGTCGAAGAGCAGGCCCTCGGGCACGCGCGTGTCGACGACCGAACTGAACGCGGAGACCACCTCGACCACGCCGACGAAGAGCGCGTCCTGCACGACCCAGTCACCGCGTCGCACACCCGAGCGGCTGCCCGCGGCGATGCGCCGACGGTCATCCGACTGGCTCGCGCCGTAGAGTCGCGTGCGCACCTCGCGCAGCGACAGCTCGGTGCCGGGCGTGACCTCGACCGTGACCAGGTCGAGCGTGAACGGATCGAGCAGCGGCGACAGCTGCGGGACCTCGTCGTCCGGCGACCACACGCCCCCGCCGGGTAGCTCGCTCTGCGTGTGCGAGAAGCGACCGATCAGCAGGTTGGGCGCGAGCGGGTCGCCGAGTTCGGCGACGTCGCGTGTCCACGCGAGCTGCTCGGCGGGCGGCGGCACGCTGCTGCTCGCTGCCTGCACGCGCAACTCGACGTCGGATCGATCCTCGGCGCCGGTGAGCAGGAAGTGCACCGCGCGCGCGCCTTCGTCCGGACGCCACTCGGCGGCGATCGGTCGGCTGTCCTGCCGACCGAGCAACGTGACCGTCGCGCGCGTGCCGTCGTCGAAGACGTCGTCCACCAGGCCGACGAGCACGCCGCGGTGCGTCACCGCACTGCCCTCGCGCAACGCGCCGGGGGGCACGGCGATCACCAGCTCGTGCCGGTCGCGCCGACGCTCGACGACCGGCACCAGCGCGGCGTCCCAGCCCGCGGCAGCCACTGGGAAGCTGCCGCGCACCGAGCGTGCCCAGGCCGCCCAGGACTCGCGCGCGGGGCCGGCCAACTCGCCCAGCAGCGGCTCGCTGTGCTCGGGCAGCGCCGAGGTGATCGAGCGATCGAGCACTCCCAGGACCGGCGAGAGCCACTGCTCGACCGAGCGCACCGGAGCCACCCCGGCCAGGGAGGCGAGGGATCCGGCCAGGACGGCCACGCCGAACCATCGGCCTCTCGCTCGACCTCTGCCTGTTTGGGGCGCTCTCATGCGGCCCGCTTCCGTGCCGGCCGCTCAGGCCGCGCGACGCGCGACCCTCGCGGCGAGCCGGTTGCGACTCTCCTCAGGCGGCGTCCTCCCCGGACTCCAGCACGCGGCTGTAGATGTCCAGCTGGTTGAGGAACTCTCCGGTGCCGCGCGCGACCGAGGACAACGGGTCGCTCGCGATGCGCACCGGCAGCTGCACCTCCTGCTCGATGATCTTGTCGATGCCGCGCAGCAGCGAACCGCCGCCCGCCATCGTGATGCCCTGCAACACGAGGTCCGCCGCCAGCTCGGGCGGCGTGTGCTCGAGCGACGTGCGGATCGCGGTGACGATCGACATGACCGGCTCGAGCAACGCTTCGCGGATCTCGACGCTGCTCACCACGGTGCGACGCGGCAAGCCGATCATCATGTCGCGACCGGCGACCTCCATCTCGAGTTCCTTCTCGAGCGGCGCGGCCGAACCGATCGCCATCTTCACGCGCTCGGCGGTCTGGTCGCCGATGAGCAGGTTATAGTTGCGACGCATGTAGTTGATGATCGCCTCGTCCATCTCGTCGCCGGCGATGCGGATCGACTCGCAGTGCACGAGACCGAACAGGCTCATCACCGCCACCTCGGTCGTGCCGCCGCCGACGTCCACGATCATGCTCGCGAGCGGGTCGGCCACCGGCAGGCCCGTCCCGATGCCGGCCGCCATGGGCTCGGACACCAGGTAGACCTTGCGCGCGCCTGCGCGCTCGGCGGAGTTGATCACGGCGCGACGCTCGACCGCGGTGATGCCGGACGGGATCGCGATGACCACGCGCGGGCGCACCATGAAGGTGCGGTTGTGCACCTTGCGGATGAAGTAGCGCAGCATCTTCTCGGTGATCTCGAAGTCGGCGATCACGCCGTTCTTGAGCGGGCGGATGGCCTGGATGTTGCCGGGCGTCTTGCCGAGCATCTCCTTGGCCGCCAGGCCCACGGCGTCACCGTCGAGCAGCACCTCGTTGGAGCCCTTGCGCACCGCCACCACCGACGGCTCGTTGAGCACGATTCCCTCGTTGGGGATGCAGACCAGGGTGTTCGCTGTCCCCAGGTCGATGCCCATGTCGATGGAGAACTTGCCCACCATCCATTCGAACGCCTTCATGCGTGTCCACTCTCCCCGCGGGGGTTGTCCAGGGTTCCCGACCGGGCCCTCGACCCGGTACGCGGACCCCTGGGGGTCGTCTGCGTGTCGCGACCGCTCCGCATTGCCATCTCCTCACGCCCGATTCCGCCCCTCCGAAGAAGGCCGGTCCCACGAACGTGCGAGCCGGATCGATCTGCAACCGATTTGAGCAGGGCCCCGGTGCGCTCTGAAACGGAATCGCGGATCGATCCACCACAGGTCGCGTGGTGTGGTTCATTTGAACCACTAGACCTAGTGGGTCGGTTCGCTCGCCCGGCGTCCCGAGGTGCGCCTCGCGGCGTGGACGCACCGCGACCTCGGAGCGTTGCGTGTCGCGACGTCGCCGGGCGACGTCAGCAGGGCCGGGTCAGACCGGCCAGCCCTCGCCGAAGGAGCTGCGCATCTCGATGTTGATCATCACGAAGGCCGCGATCAGGGCGATCAGCGTGACGATGATCAGGGCCGACTCGAGGCTCATCGGCTGCTTGGCCTGCCGCGCCTCGCCGTCCTCGACGGTCAGCTCGGTGGTGGCAGCCGGCTTGGCGCCGCGGCGCTTGGGCTTGGCTGGGGAGGCTTTCTTCCTGGCCACGAGGGCGCTCCCTAGTTGAGGTAGGTCGAGGCCCGGTCGAAGCGGGCCATCGTCTTGCCGGGCACCGTGATGTCGATGGTTGCCGTGGCGTAGTCGTTGTAGACCTCGTCCACCTTGACGCGCCCCACGTAGCCGTCGCCGGCCCGGTGGATGTCGAAGGTGAAGCCGCGCTGGACCTGGTCCCGCGAGCCCTTGTCGATGATCACGAAGCCGTACTCGAAGTCGACCTCGGCCACGTTGGCCTCGATGCGGGGCATGGCCACGACCGTGGTCGGGTCGAAGCCGCCGGCCTTGGCCACCTCGAGCAGCGCCTCGTTCTCACGGGCGTCGTCGGTGGCGGAGGTGAGCTGCGACTCGAGGTCGTCCATGTCGCGCTGGATCTGCGCCAGCTCGTCGGCGGCCTCGCGCCGGGCGATCTCGGCCTCGCGGGCGGTCTCGGTTGCGTCCTGCGCGTCCTGGCGCAGTGCCGTGTTGGCGTCGGTCAGGTTCTCGTTCTGCTGCTGCATCGAGCTGAACGACGTCTGCAGCGCGGTCAGCGTCGAACCGATCTTGGTCACGTCGTCGCGCAGCTGCTGATTGTCGGCGGTGAGCCGGTCCTTGTCGCGCTCGAGCGTGAGGCGCTGGACCTCCTTGTCGTCACGCTCCTGCTGCATCAGACGCTTGTCGTCGTTGAGCTGGCGTGTCTCGACGCCGAATTGGCCTGTGGCGTCGTCCAACTCCTGCTGCTTGTCGGCCAACTCGACGACCTTGCCGTCGTAGAGCTCCTTGGTGACCTCGGTGCGCTTGAGCAGCGCTCCGGCGGCCCCCAGCACCAACAGTGCGAGGACGAGATTCACGACGACGAAGATCTTGCCGATGCTGCTCATGCGGGCACTCGTGCGATCCGGTGGCGGTCCCGTCTTCGGCACGTGGCCTCTTTCGAGGAGGTCACGAAACGGGATTGAGGAGGGTAGTGAGGGTGTAAGGGGGTGTCAAGAAAGCCGGTACCTGTCACCGAGCAGCAGCGAGCCACCCGCGGCGGCGAGGCAGATCCAGCCCCAGAGATCGCCCCAGAGCGTGTAGAGCGTGCGGTCGGTGTGGAGCGGAACCGTGGCCGCATAGACGCCGGCCACGGCGCGGTCTTCCCCGGCCACGGTGAGGCGGTCCTCGCCCCCCGGCCGGCGGCCGTCGGGGCGCACCAGGCAGCTGATGCCGGAGTTCGTGGCGCGGAAGAGCGCACGGCGCGTCTCGACGGCGCGCAGCACGGACTGCAGCTCCATGTGGTCGAACTCCGTCGATGTCCCGAACCATGCTTCATTGCTGATGTTGACCAGGAAGGCGGCCCCCTGCCGCACGAACCGTCGATCGTAGTCGCCATAGGCGTTCTCGTAGCAGATGGTCACGCCGAACCGGTGCTCCCCCAGGCTCATCAGCGAGGGGCCGGGTCCGGGCTCCAGATCGGCCACGAAGCCGGCGATCTCGCGGATCCAGCCCTCGGCCAGATCCGCCAGCCAGGCCGGCAGGGAGCGCTTCAGGGGGATCGACTCTCCGCCCGGGACGAGGATGTGCTTGTCGTAACGGCCCAGCCGCCGACCCGTCTCATCGAACAGAAGTGCGCTATTGGCCCTGCGCAGCTTCCCGTCCTCGTCCAGCCAGCGGTAGACCGTGCCCAGCAGCAGCGGCGCGGCCAGCGGGCCGGCGAGCCCGGTGGTCTGCAGCGGGTTGAGCAGGCGCCGCTCGATCGTGTCCGCGTCGCCCGCGGTGAAGTCGGTGAACCAGGTGTCGCGCGTGTCGCCCTCGCCGATCGGGTAGGGCCACATCGTCTCGGGCCAGATCAGCAGGTCCACGCCGACGGGATCGCCCAGAGCGCGCATCGACCAGCCCATGCTCTCCTGGTAGCGGAGGTCGGCGCTGGCGCTTTCGTCCTTCAACTTCTGCGTGAAGGCCGGCTGGATCGCGGCCAGCCGCGGGCCGGGCGTCGGCTCGGACAGCGTCGCCGGGCGGATCAGCCCGTAGCCGGCGGCCGCCACCAGCACCCCCACCGCCCAGCGCCAGCCGCCCTGCCCGGCCTGCCAGGCCATCACCGCCGCCGCCCCGCAGCTGCCGATGAACGACAGCAGCAGCACGCCGCCCAGGTCGGCGGCCTGCACCGCCACCGGGTTGGCAGCCATCGCATGGCCGATGAAGAGCCAGGGGTAGCCGCTGCTCGGGAAGCAGAGCCGGGCCATCTCGTGTCCCGTCCAGAGCACGGGCAGCAGCGGCATCAGCCGGCGTCCGGGCAGCACGCGTGCGACCGCCCAGCCGTACACGGCCAACCAGCCGGCCTCGACCATCGTGACCAGCACGAGGTTCAGCCAGTGCGTCTCGGCCAGCCAGAACGTGCCCGCCGGGAAGAACAGCAGCCCGGTCAGGTAGAGCCGCACCGCGGCGCGGCCCGGTGACCTCGCTTCGAGCGCCAACAACGTGAGCGGCCACGGCAGCAGGAGCGCGGCGGGCCAGAACGAGATTGGCGGGAAGGCCAGCAGCAACAGGCCGACAGCGGCCAGCGCCAGCAGGAAGGGGCGCCCCGCTCCGGCCCTTACCACGCGGGGGCTCCGGCCAGCGGGAACCAGTCTAGGAGCGTACCGGCGCCTGCCGGCTCGTCGCCGCGCGCCACGAAGCCGAAGCCCTCGGCGCGCGCCATGCAGTTGAGGTCGCCGCTTCCGTGCCAGCCGTCGAAGCGCAGGCCGTCCCCCTCGCGACGCACGGGGATGAGCAGGTCGCGCTGCGGGTTGCGCTTGACCGATCCGAGCAGCGGCAGCGAACGCTCGTTCCACGTGGGTGGCGCCAGGCCGGCGCGCGCCGCGATCGCCGCGCAGACGAGCACGCGGCCGGTCATCAGCGCGGCCACCGGGTTGCCCGGCAAGCAGAAGATCAGCTGCGCGCCGCGGGTGTGGAAGATCGTGGGCTTGCCCGGCTTGACCGAGAGCTTGTCGAAGTGGCCGACGCCGCCGGCCGCCTCGACCACCTCCGCCGAGAGGTCGTACTTGCCGACCGACGAGCCGCCGGTGAGCACCACCACGTCGGCCTCCTCGGCCTCCCCCAGCTTCTCGGCCAGCGCCTCGCGCGTGTCGCGTGCCACGCCGAGGTTGACGACGTCCGCGCCCACCGAGGCGAACATGCTGGCCAAGGCCGGCCCGTTGCTCTCGCGGATCTGGCCGCGGCGGATGGGCGCGCCCGGAGGCACGAGTTCGTTGCCGGAGGTGAGCAGCGCAACGCGCGGCCGGCGCACCACGGCGACCTCGCCCGCACCCGACGCGATCAGCAGCGACAGCGAGAGGGCGGTGACCCGGTCTCCCGGCGCGGCGATCTGCTGTCCGACGCTCATGTCCTCGCCGCGCGGCGCGACGTGCTGGCCGCGCTTCACCGTGCGGTCGATCAGGACCTCCTCGCCCTGGCGCGCGGTCCACTCCACCGGGACGACCGAGTCGGCGCCGGGCGGCAGGGGCGCGCCGGTCATGATCTCGTGCGCTTCGCCCTTGCCCACGGTCTGCTCGCCGGTGTCGCCGGCGGCCACTTCGGCGACGACGTGCAGGCGTGCCTCGCCGTCGCCCGCGGCGCACGCGGTGTCCTCGGCGTGCACGGCGTAGCCGTCCATCATCACGCGGTCGAAGGGCGGCAGGTCGCCGTCGGCGGCCACCGGCTCGCACAGCACGCGCCCCACCGCGCTCGCCACCGGCACGCGCTCGGCGGGCAGGGCCTCACCGCCGTGCTCCAACACAACTGCTCGCGCCTGCTGGATGGTGATCATGGTCGCGCGCCGGCATCCTGTGGCATGTGGGTGGCGTACAATACGAAACGGGATCGCTGATCGCGGGCCCGCTTATCCTGGCGGGGTTCCCGGCCAGATTCAGGTTCTCTCAACGGCCCGCTGCCGCTTCGCCGATGCGACCGCTCCCAACCAACCCTCTGTTCGCTTCTCTCCTGGCAGCAAGCCTCGCGCTCCTGCCTGCGTGCAGCAATGCGTCCGGCGGCGACGACACCCAGCCCGGCGAGAGCACGCCCGGCGGGCGCGCGATCGAGCATCGCACCAAGGTCGTGGTCGAGCCGCTGATCATCGGCCCGGTGCGCGACAGGATCGTGGTCTCGGCCAAGGTCGCCTCGCGCACATCCGTGGACATCATCCCCAAGATCCCGAACGTCCCCGTGACGCAGATCTTCGTGGAGGAGGGCGACGCCGTGCAACTCGGCGACGTCCTGATGACGCTCTACGACACCGACCTGAACCTGACCGAGCAGACGGCCGAGACCTCGCTGAACGAGAGCAAGGGCCAACTGGAGCGCACCGTGCTGACGCTGCAGGAGGACACCCGGCGAGTCGAGACCGCCGAGCGCGCCTACGAGCGCGCCGCCGCCGACTTTGCGCGGCTGGAGGATCTCGGCGACCTGGTCACCAACCAGGAGGTGGACAACGCCCGCGTGGCCGCCGAGGACGCCCAGGACAACCTGGAGCTCTCGGCCTTCGCGAAGCAGAACACCGAGATCGAGCGCAACCTGGCGGAGATCGCGGTCAAGCGCTCCGAGATCGCGTGGACGCAGGCCAAGACGACCCTCGAGCACACGAAGGTGCGCGCGCCCATCACGGGCGTGGTCGCCTCGCGCAACGCCAACGTGGGCATGCTCACGAACATGTCCGCGCCGAGCTTCGTCATCGTGGACACGGACGACCTGGTGCTGAACCTGCGCGTTCCGCAGGACAGCCTCGCGCGCCTGGCGCCCGGCCAGCCGGTCGAGGCGCGCTCGGTGACGAGCAAGGGCACGCGGTACCAGGGCGTCGTGCGCAGCGTGAATCCCGTGCTGGACGAGATGACCGGCACCGTCTCGGTCGTGGTCGACCTGGAGCCGGCGCCCGGTCTGGTGTCGGGCCTGTTCTGCGAGGCATCGATCGTCACGGCGGCGCGCGACGACGCGCTGCTGGTCAGCAAGCGCGCCGTGCTCTACGAGGACGACCAACCGGTCATCTTCGCGGTCGAGATGGTGCCCGCCGAGGAACTCGAGGCGGAGGTCGGCGCGGACGACGAGGCCGGCGCCGACGACCTGGCCCTGGCGGCCGGCGGTGACGAGACCGTCGAGCTGCCCGAGTCGGACGACACCGGCGATGGCGCGATCGACGCGACCGGCGAAGTCGCGGTCGAGGAGGTCGCCAAGCTGCTGGAGCGGGCGCGCAAGATCCCGTTCATCGCGGGCGCGACCACGATCGGCGAAGTGGAGATCCTCTCCGACCTCGACGGTGAACCGATCCCGGCGGACCTGATGGTGATCGTCGTCGGTCAGGAGAACCTGAAGGACGGCAGCCCGATCACCGTGGTCGAGGAGGCGTTTTGAGGGAGACCCCGGGAGGGGTCTTCCACTTCGTCACGCTGCGCCCCATCGCGGTTGCGATGGCCTTCATCGTGATGCTCGCCTTCGGGTGGAAGTCGCTCGGGCAGCTGCCCATGAGCCTGCTGCCCGACATCAACTACCCCACCGCGACCGTGCGCGCCGAGTATCCCGGCGCCGCGCCCGAGGATGTCGAGGAGCGCGTCACCGAGCGATTGCACGAGGCGCTGGCCGTGTTGCCGCGGCTCGAGTCGATCTCGAGCATCTCGCGCGCCGGCCTGGCGGACGTGACCCTCAACTTCCAGTGGGGCACCGAGCTCACCTACGCCATCCAGGACATCCGTGAGCGCCTCGACCGCACGATCCTGCCGCTCGAGGTCGAGACGCCGATCATCCTGCGCTACGACCCGACGCTGGACCCGATCCTCACGCTCGGGCTGACCGGCGGAGCCGACCTGATTGCGCTGCGTCGCCTGGCCGAGGACGTGCTGGCGCCGAAGATCTCGACCATCGACGGCGTGGCGGCGGTGCGCGTGCGCGGCGGCTTGGTGGACGAGATCCAGGTGCGCCTGCAGCCCGACAAGCTGGCCAACTGGGGACTGCGCGCGGTGGACATCGCGGCGCGCCTCGCGGCCGAGAACGTGAACCTCGCCAGCGGCACGGTGCTCGAGGGCGACACGCAGTACCTCGTGCGCATCCTCAACGAGTACCGCACCTCGGCCGAGATCGGACGCACGATCCTGATGCGCGACGGCGACTCGATCGTCCGGCTGACCGACGTGGCCGATGTCGCGCGCACCTTCAAGAAGCGCGACGTGATCACGCGCATCGGCGGCGAGGAATCGGTCGAGCTGCAGGTCTTCAAGGAAGCCGACGCGAACATCGTCGACCTCGCTCAACGCGTGCGCATGTCGGTGTTCGGCACCAAGAGGCAGCAGGAATGGGTGTCTAAGCTGCGCACGGGCGCGATCGAGGATCCGGACGACCGCATGGAGGCCTTCCGCAACGAGGTCGCCGCGGACCCCGAGAAGATGGCCTCGATGGAACGCATCACGAAGCGGCGCGCGCTGATGGCCGCTCAGATGCAGGCCGGTGGCGGCGGCGGTGGTCGCGGCGGCGGTGGCCAGGGCGGCTGGCAGATGTCGGACGACCGCACCGAGGAGGAGAAGGCGCTCGACGAGGAGTTGTCCGGCAAGCTGGACTCGATCCGCAGCTCTCAGCGCGACAAGTCCAACAACTTCGCGTACGAGGCCGCCGACCTGCCCGCCGACGTGAACGTGCACCTCATGTCGGACCAGTCGCGCTTCATCGAGAGCGCGCTCGACGAGGTGCGCAACGCCGGCCTGTTCGGCGCCATCCTCGCCGTGCTCGTTCTGTTCCTGTTCCTGCGGCTGCTCTCGACCACGCTGATCATCGCGATCGCGATCCCCGTCTCGGTGATCGTGAGCTTCACGCCGCTGCACTTGTCGGGCACGTCGCTCAACGTCATGTCGCTGGGAGGGCTCGCACTCGGCATCGGCATGCTGGTCGACAACGCGATCGTCGTGCTCGAGTCCATCGCGCGCTACCGCGAGCAGGGACAATCCCGAGTGGATTCCGCGGTGAACGGCGTGCGCGAGGTGTCCGCGGCCGTGACCGCCTCGACGCTCACGACCGTCGCGGTCTTCGCGCCGATCGTCTTCGTGGAGGGCATCGCCGGGCAGATCTTCCGTGACCAGGCGCTGACCGTCGTGGTCAGCCTGCTGGCCTCGCTGGTCGTGGCGCTGTTCCTCGTGCCGATGCTTGCCTCGCGCGGCCGAGAGGGCGCGGGTGACCACGCCGACGAAATGCGCCTGCGGCTCAGCTACGAGGGCGCCAAGGCCACGCTGTTCCGCCCGCTGGCAGCGGTCGTGAACTGGCGCGTCCCGCGCCGCCGGCGCGCGCTGCTGATCCGCCCGTTCAGCTTCGTGATGCGCGTGCTCGGCTTCGCGCTGCTGCTCGCCGTGGACCTCATCGGGCGCGTGATCTTCCTGGTCGTGGTCCTGGTGATCGGCCTGCTCGCGGCGTTGGTCTGGCTGGCGGCGACGATCTTCCGCCTCCTCATGTTCCTCCCCGGCATGGCCTTCCGCGGCGTCTACAACAGCCTCGCGCGCGGCTACCCCGCCTTCATCCACGGGCTGATCTCGACGGCCAGCGGACGCGCGATGACCGTGGCCGTTTCGGTGGCCCTGCTGGCCTGGACCTTCTTCACGATCGGCAACCTCGGCAGCGAGATGCTGCCGCAGGTGCACCAGGGCGAGCTGGTCGCGCGACTGAACCTGCCCGTGGGCACGCCGCTGGCCGGCACCGAGGAGCTCGCGGCCGCCGCCGAGCAACTCCTGCAGGACCACCCCGACGTGAACTGGGTGGCGGCCACGGTGGGCGTGCCTCGCGACGAGATCGCGCAGCCGGACGAAGGCGAGCACAGCGCGCGCATCTCCATCGGCCTGTTGCCGAGCGACGACATGGAGGCCGCCGAGGAGCGCGTCATGGCCGACCTGCGCGGTCGGATCGGCGTGTTGCCCGAGTTGCGCGACCTGCGCTTCGAGCGCCCCACGCTGTTCTCCATCCGCTCGCCGATCGTGGTCGAGATCAAGGGCGACAACCTGGCCGAGCTGGCCGAGGCGGCGCGCGTCGTCGAGGCCGAGCTGAAGGGCATCCCCGGTCTACGCGACGTGCGCAGCAGCGTGCAGCCGGGCAGCCCCGAGGTGATGCTCAGCTTCGACCGCGACCTGCTCAGCCGCTACGGGCTGGACACGCGCCAGCTCGCGACCGCGATCTCGAACATGGTGCAGGGCACCGTGGCCACACGCTTCTCCGACGCCGAACACAAGCTGGACGTGCTGGTGCAGGTGGACCGCGCCGGCCTGACCTCGCTCGAGGAGTTGATGAACCTGCCGGCCGACCCCGGCGGCGCGGCGAGCGGCCCGCTGGCGGCGCTGAGCAACGTCTCGGTCCGCGAGGGCCCGCGCGAGATCATCCGCATCTGGGGGCAGCGCGCGGCGGTCGTTTCGGCCGGGTTGTCCGGCTTCGATGTCGGCCGGGCGACGGAGGAGATCACGCGCCGCATCGCCGGCGTGGAGGCGACCGGCGACCTGACCATCGGCATGGGCGGCCAGAGCCGCGAGATGCAGGGCGCCCTGGGGCAGATGACGCAGGCGCTGCTGCTGGCGGTGTTCCTGGTCTACGTGGTGATGGCGTCCATCTTCGAGTCGCTGCTGCAGCCGCTGATCATCCTGGTCACGGTGCCGCTCGCGCTCGTCGGCGCGGTCACCGCGCTGTGGATGCTGGACATGCCGCTGTCGGTGGTGGTCTTCATCGGCGCGATCATCCTGGCCGGCATCGTGGTCAACAACGCGATCGTGCTGATCGACGCGATCAACCGACGCCGCCGCCTCGAGGGCATGGCGCTGCACGACGCGGTGCGCGAGGCCTGCGCGATCCGCCTGCGCCCGATCCTGATGACCACGATGACCACCGTGCTCGGCCTGCTGCCGCTGACCGGCTGGCTGCCGATGACGGCCGGCGAGGGCACCGAGCTGCGCGCGCCGATGGCGGTGACCGTGGTCGCCGGCCTGTCCGTGGCGACGCTGCTCACGCTGATCGTGATCCCGACCGTCTACGTCATCGTCGAGTCGGCGCTCGAGCGCTCCGCCGAGCGCAAGGCCACCGCGGCCGCCTTCGACGCGCCCGGCGACCCGACCGCCTGACGGGGCCGCCCCCCGCGAGGCGCCCCTGCCGCCCGGGGCCGCCTCCCCGCTGCCGTTGACCGGGCCCCGCCGCGGTCCTAGACTTCCGCGCAGCAGTGCACAGTGGGTGACTAGCTCAGTTGGTAGAGCGCCTGGTTCGCAATCAGGAGGTCAGGGGTTCAATTCCCCTGTCATCCACCACTGCTTTCTCCCTGCCCGGCCGGCGGGGCGGCGCGCTCAGCGCGCGGGGACGCCTCCGAGGTGTCCGACCTGGGCCATGAAGGCCGGGAAGACCAGTTGGATGTCGGAGCGCGACTGCTCCTTCAACCACGTCTTCAGGCGCTCGTCCCCGAGCCGTTCGGCCACGAGGCGCATCGCGCTCCACGCGAAGTACGGCGTCTTGCCTGTCACGGCGCGTAGCCGGGCCACGACCGCCGGCAGGAGCCGCTCGTCGGAGGTCTCCTCGAACAGGTCCACGAGCTGCCACCAGGCGTAGGTCGCCGGTCCAGGTTCGAGGACGAGATCGAACAGCCGCGCGCGTTGCGAAGCGTCGATCCGCGACCAGTAGTCGACGCTTGGCTCGCGGCGACCGAAGAACGCCTCGGGCGGGCGCATGTGGTCCTCGAAGTCGTAGACCGCTTCCCAGCGCGTGACCGGGTCCTCGGCCATCTGCACCAGCCACTCCGTCGTGCGCTCGAGGCGCCGGTTCGAGTCCGGCTCGCGACTGATCTCCACCCACTCGCGGATCCTCTGCGCGAACACGACGCGGGTCTCGTCGGGCAGTTGTTTCGTTCCGTAGGAGAGCGAGAGCGTGTGCAGCGTTCCGTCTTCGTCGCTCCGCGAGAGGAAGACGATGAGCGTCTTGCCCACGGGGTAGCTGGGAGGCGCGGGACAGATCATGCCGGCGCTGTAGGGAATGCTCAGCGTGGCCTCGGCCGGAGGCCCCTTGAGCGTCTCGAGCACGGACAGGTCGGCGAGCGTGGAGTTCCAGCCGTCCTCGTTCGTCACGGGCCGCTCACCGGCCACGCGTGCGATCACGATCAGGTCGCTCCGCTCGCAGAGGAGCCGGAGCGGCACCGGGCTGATCGGGTAGGCGGCCGTCGTGTTCGGCGACACCGATGCGGTGAGGATCGCCATCACAGCCGCCGTCGCGATCCAGGATGCCCTGCCCATGGTCTCGTTCATCGCTCCTCCCTGGTCGGATCCAGCCTCTCAATCGCATCCCAACGATTCAGCAACGGGGTTCTTACGCCGGATCTTCGGGCGGTGTGGGGACGGCTCGGGCCGGCCGGCTTCCGCTGGACGGCCTTCCCCGTGATCGGGGAGGATCGCGGCGGGGAAGGGAGCGGATGGGCCGACGATGATCGTCACCGACGTGGCAGCGCGGACGCAGGGCGGAGAGGTCGAACTCACCGCGACGGTGCGTTTCGAGGCGCCGGCCGAGGAGAGCTTCGGTGTCTACTTCCGCTGGCCCGAGGCCTACGGCTGCCCCGAAACGATCGGGGACCCCTTCCTGGCCGGGCTGATCGTGCCGGCCATGGCGTGCGGGGAGCGCCTGGCGATCGAGGCGCCGGTCTCGCGCGCGCTGCTGACCGCGCTGCGCACGCGCATCACGCCGGTCGTGCGGCGCTGGGGCTGGGACGACGACCGCGTCGAGGTCAGCGCCCAGGAGACGGGCGACGAAGCCGACGCGATCGGGACCGCGGGCCTGCCCCCCGCCGCCATGGGCAGCGACGCGCGGGACGGTCCGCTGACCTGCTTCTTCTCGGCCGGCGTGGACTCGTGGTACTCGCTGATGCAGCACGTCGACGAGGTCAGCCACCTGCTGCTCATGCACGGCTTCGAGGTGAACACCGAGGACGCGCTGGCCTGGGACACGTCGCATGCCCACATCCGCGCCATCGCGGAGGACCTCGGCAAGACGCTGGTCGTCATCACCACGAACATCGGCGAGGTCGCGGTGAGCAACGCGAAGAAACGCATGGAGGCGCAGGGGCGGCCCGAGGAGTACCTGCACTTCCGCCGCTACTCGGGCAGCATGCAGGTCGCGGTCGCGCTTTGCCTGCAGCAGGAGCTGCACCGCTTCATGGTCCCCACCACCTGGCCCTGGGAGTTCCTCGAACAGCGCGGCAGCCACCCGCTACTCGAGCCCAACTGGTCCACGGACGCCGTGCGCCTCGCGCTGGACGGCGGCGAGGCCGACCGCATCGACAAGGTGCGCTGGCTGTTCGAGCATGCGCCCGACGCGCTGCGGCGCGTGCGTGTCTGCTTCCTGACAGAGCACGGCGAGCTGAACTGCGGCGCCTGCGCCAAGTGCCTGCGCACCATGGTGGAGATGCGCCTGGTCGGCGCAACGAACCTGATCCGGAGCTTCGACGCCGAGTTGGATCTGCACAACGTGCGCATGGCCGCCATCCCCAGCGGCAACCCGTACTTCTGGCCCAAGCTGCTCGCGGAGGCCCGACGCGTCGGCGACCGCGACGTCGTCGAGGCCGGCGAGGTCCTGTTCGGGAAGCGCTTCTACTGGCCGCGCGCGCGGCGGAACGCGGCGCGCTGGCTACACCAGCGCTGGCTCTCCGCGCCGGGGCGGCGATTCACTCTGCGGATGCTGGGTCGGCTTCCGCGCTCGTGACGCCGAGCGCGCCCGGGCCGGCGGCACGCGGCGGCGCGTCGTCCTCGTCACCGAACGGATCGAGCGTGACACTGGTCTGGTGCGCGTCGTACGCGACGCCGTCGGTGTCGCGCCCGCGCAGGTAGCGCTTGTCGGAGCCGGCCATGCGCGGCGTCGCGCCGGTCTGCTGCGCGCGCTGCTTGTGCCCTTCGCGCGCCTCGTGCCAGGCGCCGTACCTGCGCAGAAGCTCGGGATCGGCCTCGATCGATGCCGTGGAGGCGTCGAAGGTCTCGATGTAACCGCGCGGGTACGGCACCAGCGAGCAGATCGGCTCGCCTGCGCGGAACAGCACCGGAAAGCGCGAGCGCGTCATCTTCCAGTTCATGGTGAATGTGTAGGGCAGCCAGTCGGTCTCGACCACGCCCTCGAGCGGCAACGCGCCGTCCTTGTCTCCGTTGGCCGGGCCGCGCACCCAGAGGTTGTGCCCCTCCGTCGTGCGAAACAGCCAGTGCGGGCGGAAGGTGATCACGCCGTAGCCGAAGTGCGCCTGGCAGTCGGCCGTATCCAGCGCCGCGCGCACCAGCGTGCCGCAGTCGCGCACGCGCCGCAGGCCCATCAGCAGCGCGAAGAGCCAGGCGCGGGTGGGCGAGAGCGTCGCGATGCGCTCGCCGTCCATGCCGAGCAGCCAGCGCATGACACGCGACACCATGCCGCGCGCATCGCGCCCCAGCAGTGCGCGCGGGTCGTAGAGGCGCAGGTCGTCGGGCATCGGGCCGCCGTTCCAGACGGCCAGCACGTCGCGCGGGCAGGCGATGCTCCAGCCGGTCTGGTTGGCCATCACCAGCGGCAGGCAGTAGTAGGCGTGGCCGTCGTGCGTGCGATCCATCCAGCCGCGCTTGGGCGGCAGCCGGCCCAACGCGGCCGGATCGGGTGCGACCGCGTAGGCGGTCAGGGTCCTGCGCTCGGTGTCCATGTCCGCATCTCCCGCGGTGTGGCTGCGTGCCGGCCACGATAACGAAGGAGGGCCATCCGCCGCCGGGCGGTGCCCAGGCGGTGCCCGAGCGGTGCGGCGCGAGCGGCTGCGGTATCGTGCGGCGCGTGTCCGGGGAGCGCCCATGATCGTCCGTCACGTCGCCCTGCGCAGCTTCGGCGACACGCGCGAGTTGTCGGCGCAGATCGACTACGAACGCGAGCCGCGCGAGTCGGTGCCGCTCTGGTTCCGCTGGCCGGCCGAGCACGGCGACCCCGTGATTCCCGGCGACGTGTTCCTCGTCGGCCTGCTCCTCCCGGCCATGGCGCTGCACGAGGACCTGACGATCGAGGCGCCGGTCAGCGAAGCGGTGGCCACGGCCGGCGAGAACCTCGCGCCGATGCTGCTGCGCTGGTTTCCGAAGCTGCGCGAGGCGACCGTGCACGCCGAACGTGGCCAGACGCCCCTGCCCTCACCCGACGCGCGCGGCGCCGGCTGCTTCTTCTCGGCCGGCATCGACTCGTTCCACTCGTTGATCCGGCACGACGAGCGCCTCACGCACCTGATCTGCATCCACGGTTTCGAGATCGACCCGGACAACCAGGAGATCTGGAAGGCGGCGTCCGACAACGTCACGGCCGTGGCGCGGCGCTGGGACAAGGCGCTGCTGATGCCGTCCACGAACCTGCTGGAGGTCGGCAGCCGGGAGACGCAGCGACGCCTGATGCGGCAGGGCAACCCGTACGACAACTTCGGCGTGAAGGTCTACTTCGGCAGCATGCTCACGGCCGTCGGTCTGGCGCTCAGCGGGACGCTGCGCGACGTCGTCGTCCCTTCGAGCTGGCCCTACGAGTACACGCGCCCCAACGGCAGCCACCCGCTGCTCGAGCCGCGCTGGTCCTCCCCGTCGCTGGGCGTGAGCCTCGACGGCTGCGAAGCCGACCGCCTGCAGAAGGTGCGCGCGATCGCCGAGCGCGCGCCGCACGCCTACGAGCACCTGCGCGTCTGCATCGACGAGCGCTGCAAGACGCTCAACTGCGGTCGCTGCATCAAGTGCGTGCGCACGCTGATGGAGATGCGCGCCTGCGGCGTACTCGATCTCGCATCGACCTTCCCCGGACCGCTCGACCTCGCCGTCGCCAAGCGACTGCGTCAGCCGCCCGAGAACCACTTCCTCCCGATGCTCCTGGCCGAGGCCGAACGCATCGGCGACACCGAGCTGGCGGAGGCGACGCGGGTCCTGCTCGGCCGCAAGCGCCACTGGCCGCGAGAGTTCGACCGCGCACGCGATGCGCTGCGCGGCCTCTCCCCGATCCAGGTCGCCTGGCACGTCAAGGCGTGGCTTCGGCGACTCCTGAACCGGGACGCGGGACAGGCGAGCTAGCGCGCGAGCACCTGCAACTGAAGCGGGCGGTTCTCCCACGTCGAGACGGCGCGGTATCGGTTGCCGAGATCCGAGATGCGCAGGTGGTTGGCCTTGTCGATGGCCTCGTCGCGCAGGTGCGTGGCGTACTCCTCGCCCAGGAATGCGACCACGGCCTCGGCAGCGGGCGCCTCGATCTCGTCCGAGGGCTTCAGCCCCGCCTCCATCGCGTACGAACGCAGCAGCCGCGGATAGACCTTGATCAACAGCGGATGGCCTGGATACAGGTCCACCTCGGTGATCTTGCCGTCCAGCGCGAATGCGACACCCACCGTGTCGGCATACGCCGTCGCGACCGAGCCGAGCGACTGCTCGTAGACCTCGCAGCGCTCGCGCAGCTCGGGCATCTCCATGGCGTCGTTCAGGCTGCTCGTGGCCATCACGACGCCGGCACCACCGCCACCGCCGCTGTATCCCAGGTACCCCAACTGGCGCAGTTGCGATAGCCGTGCGTCGCTGATCTCGGAATCGGCAAGGGCGAGCATGGCGTCGTCGCGGTACTCGCCGACCTCCCGCCAGACCTCGCCCTGGTTCTTGCCGATCTTCGCTGCGAGCCGGACTCCGCGCGGTGCGAGCGCCCCGCTCTGCGCCGTGTCGAACTCGACGTTGCCGCCCGCGGCCACCCAGCGCCCCGGTTCGACGCAGAATGTCGGGATGCGCCGCTCACCGCTGTTCGCCGGGATGACCAGGCTCGCGTAGATGGTCCGGTCCTGCTTCCCGCCGACGAGGCGGTCGCCTTCCTGCAGGAAGAGCGGGTGGTCCGAGCGGTTCTCGATGAGCAGTTCCTGGACGGAGGCCGAGGCCTTCTCGGAAACCGTCACGAGGCCCGATGTCATGCCCTGGTCGAGCGTGAGGAACTCGCGATCATCGCGCTCGTCGCTGTGCAGCAGATAGACCGCCAGGTTCGCCACGGCGTACGGGCCGGTGACGGTCAACCCGCCGGGCGCCTCGGCGCGCGATGCGTCCGGCCAGACGGTGGAGTCCGGCACGGAATCGTGCGACGCGACGGTCGTCGCGCCACCACCCGACGTGGCGCCGCTCGCGGTGGAGCGACTGCAGGCCGGGACGATCAGGGACAGCAGGCCGACACCCAGGACGACCGCACGGGGGAAACGCATCCAACGACTCATCGCACACCTCCACATCCTCGCGACACGGCCGCGCCGACGTTGCGCGGCATGTCCCCCTACGGAAGCGGCGCCGGACTCTTAGGTTGCGATCCAAAAAAGTTGTGGGCGGCGTGCGACGAGCCGCACCCAACGATCGGTCAGTGCGACACGTTGGCCCAGGGGTCGCGGAGGAACAGCTTCTGGAAGTCCTTCTTCTGCTTCTCGCCTGAGGCCTCGCCGATGATCTTCATGAGTTGGTCGACGGAGATCCCTTCGTGCAGGCCGCCCGAGAGGTTGCCATCGGGCATCGACCATTCCACCGAGTTGGCGGAGAGGCTGTTGCGCACGACCAGGTGATCGCGACCCGCGACATCGAGGCCCATGCCGTTCGCGGAGAGATGGTTGCCGTCGATGCGTGAGCCGCGCGAGAGCGCGAGTACGCCGGCGTCGGCGTTGCCCGAAGCGAGACAGCCCTCCACCAGGCCATGCCCCTCGACGCGGATACCGCTGGCCTGGTTGCTCCAGGCCGTGCAGCCCGAGACGCGCGCGGCCGGCCCCGCGCTGATGCCGTTGCGCCCGTTGCCGCTGGCGGTGCAGTCGATGGCCGAGCACCCCGCGTCCGACAGGACCAGGCCGTCGCCCGTGTTGCCCATCGCGACGCACTCGCGCGCCAGGCTGCCCGCGCCCAGCAGCATCCCCGACCCGCCGTTGTAGCTGCCCGTGCATGCGACGAGTTGCGCTCCGCGACCGGTGCGGATGCCGGCTGCGGCGTTGTACTGCGCCGAGCAACGGCTCACGATCGCGCCCTCCCCCACGATCAGTCCGTCGAACGCCTGGCGCGCCTCGCCGTTGCCCGCGAGTTGCAGGTCCTCCACGCGCGCCTGCACGGCCGACGCGAGGTTCACGCCGTTGCCGCCCCAGTTGCGCACCGAGCCGTTGCGCACCGTGATGTTCAGCATCTGCGCCGTCCGCTTCTCGGGAATCTTGACCAGGATGCCGGTCGCGCTGCCCTTGACGCCGATCAGCGCGTGTCCACCGAGATCCAGCACCACGTCGTCGGCGCTGATGATGATTCCCGTGGCCGACTCGGGCGTGGGGTCCTTCTTCATCTGCAGCGTGCCGTGCAGCTCGTAGCGCCCCGGCCTCGTGATCCGCCACGGGACGCGGTCGATGAACACCGTCGGTCGTACCTCGCCCAGGGCGAGCGACCTCGGAACCCGCGTGATCTCCTGCGGCGGCTCGGGGGCGGGCGCCATCAGGCCCAGCAGGAACAGGCCGACACAGGTCGAGGCGAGCGGTGCGTTCATGATCGATTCTCCGGTGCGGCTGCCCGGCCCGTCCGATCGAGGCCACCGGCCCGCACAGCGAGTCTACGAGCGTCACCTTCGCCGGGTTGCACCCAACAGCGACGAGGCTGTGTCGTCCTTCCCCGCGTCGCTAGAATCGACCCCGGGCCGCACCTGCGGCGCCTCTCTCCCCCGACACGAGGCCCATGTCCTCACAGCAGGCCATCAAGCCGGTCGTATCCGTGCTGTTCGCGGGGCTGCTCGTCTGCTCGTGGTGGCTGGACCAGCGCACCGGCAGCGAAGGGGTCGCCAGCGATGACGCGCGCTTCGGGTTCCAGCTCGTCGAGAGCGCCGCCGAGCATGGCGTGAGCTTCCGGCACGTGCAGACCAGCCTGCACCCGTCCATCAGCAACGTCGAGCCGCACGTGGCCGCGCTGGGCGCCGCGGTCTCCGTCGTCGACGTGAACAAGGACGGCTGGCCCGACATCTACGCGACCAGTAGCGCCTTCGGCACGCCCAACGCGCTGTTCCTCAACCAGGGCGACGGCAACTTCCGCGATGTCGCGCAACAGGCCGGCCTCGCGGACCTCAACCGCGAGGGCGAGGGCGCTTCGATGGGCTCGATCTGGGGCGACATCGACAACGACGGCGACGAGGACGTCTACGTCATCAAGTGGGGTTACGCGCAGTTGCTTCGCAACGACGGCGACCTGCGCTTCACCGACATCACCGCCGACTCCGGCCTGCGCCGCTGGATGAACAGCAACGGCGCGGTCTGGTTCGACTACGACCGCGACGGGTTGCTGGACCTGTACGTCGCCGGCTACTTCCCCGAGACCTTCGATCTGTGGGACCTGAGCACGACGAAGATCATGCACGAGAGCTTCGAGTTCGCGCTGAACGGCGGGCGCAACGTGCTTTGGCGCAACCTCGGGAACGGTCGCTTCGAGGACGTCACCGAAGCGCTGGGCGCCGAGAACACACGCTGGACGCTGGCGGTGGCCGCCGCGGACTTCGACGGTGACGGCTGGCAGGACCTGTACCTCGCGAACGACTACGGCCCCGAGGAACTGCTGCTGAACCACGGCGGAACGGGCTTCACGATCGCCGAGGTCGGACTCGGCGAGGACAGCAAGAGCGGCATGGCCGTCGCGCTGGGCGACGTGCGCAACGAAGGCCGGCTGGACGTGTTCGTCACGAACATCAGCAAGGCAGGCTTTCTGTTCCAGGGCAACAACCTGCGCCTGAACCTGCTGCACGACTACGAGCTGTTCGAGAACGTGGCCGACGGCGTGGTGGCCGACTGCGGCTGGGCCTGGGGCGCGCAGTTCGCCGACCTGGACAACGACGGCGACAAGGATCTGTACGTGGCCAACGGCTTCGTCTCCGCCGACCCAGACCAGGACTACTGGTACGACATGTCGAAGATCTCCGGCGCGGCCGGCGACCTCTTCCAGGACACGCGCAACTGGCCGCCCATCGGCGAACGCAGCCTGTCCGGATACGAACGCTCGCGCGTGCTGCTCAACCAGGACGGCCAGCGCTTCATCGACGTGGCCGGCGCGGTCGGCGTCGAGGACCGCTTCGACGGGCGCAGCGTCGCCACCGCAGACCTCTGGAACCGCGGCGTGCGCGACGTGATCGTCGCCAACCAGGGCGGCCCGCTGCTGATCTACAGGAACGAGGTCGCGGGCGAGCCGGGCTGGATCGGCTTCGACCTGGAGGGCACCGCGAGCAACCGCAGCGCCATCGGCGCGCAGGTCACGCTGCACTGGGACGGGAAGAGCCAGGCGGCCGTCATCGACGGCGGCAGCGGCTTCTGCTCGCAGAACGATCGGCGCCTGCACTTCGGGCTGGGCGAGGCCGGCGCCGTGGAGCGCGCGGTCATCCGCTGGCCGTCGGGCGCCGAGCAGGTGCTGACCGCGCCCGAGGTCGGTCGCGTGCACGCCGTGCGGGAAGCCGACTGAGGTGAGCGACACGCCCCCCAAGACGGCCCCGGCGCGCGGCTTCCGGTTCCCCAACATCCCGCCCAAGTATCTCAGCTCGATCCTGATCACGATCGTGCTGGTCGTGGGCCAGCTCGTCGGCGACATCGTCGGCGGCTACGACCGGCTGTTCATCGCACTGGGCACCGCCGTGGCGGCCGAGCTGGTGCTCTCGCGCCTGCTGCGCGGCAAGTGGCCGGTGCTGCTCTCGGCCTACATCAGCGGCAACAGCGTGGCCATCCTGACCAAGCCGGCGGGCGGGTTGCTGTGGCCCTTCTGGATGGGATCGCTGCTCGCGATCGCGAGCAAGTACGTGCTCTCGTACCGCGGCCGGCACCTGTGGAACCCGACCAACTTCTCGTTCAGCGCGCTGCTGCTGCTCGCGCCCGGTTCGGTGTCGATCCTCAGCCACCAGTGGGGCAACGACATCGCGACCTGGGTCGTGTTGGTCGTCGGCACGCTGGTCGTGTGGCGCGCACGCGTGCTGCACATCACCGTGACCTACGTGATCAGCTTCCTCGCGCTCGGCTGGTTGCGCAGCATGATCAACCCGACGCAGTGGCCGCTCCTGGCCGAGATCGCGCCCATCACCGGGCCGATGTACATGCTGCTGATCTTCTTCATGCTGACCGACCCGCGCACCAGCGTCAGCACACGCAGCGGCCGCATCCTCGTCGTCGTCCTGATCGCGATGGTCGAGTGCCTGATCCGCATGCTGCCGCTGACGGACTTTCACGGTCTGGACCGGCTGCTGACCGCGCCGCCGTTCTTCGCGCTGTTCCTGGTGGGCCCGATCGCGATGTGGCTGGACCTGCGCCGCAAAGCCAAGGAGCAGGTCGGAGCGAAGGCCGCCTAGTCGGCCTCGGCCGCGCCTTCTTCCGCGACGCCCAAGCTGTTGCGCATGGCGCGCAACGCAGCTCCCACGTAGGCCGAGGTCCACAAGAGCGGCGTGTCGTCGTTCGGCACCCACTCGTCGGGCCGATCGCCGTCCGGCAGGTAGTACGCCTCGGGGCACAGGCCTTCGCCCAACGGGCAGTCGTCACCGGTGACCTGCGCCAGCGCGCGGTGGAAGTGCTGCACCTGCAGCGCCAACTCGGCCGGATCGCGGCTGGCCAGGTAGCGCCAGCCGTGGATCACGCTCAGCACGGGATCGAACAGGCACCACTGCGCCTCGGTGCCGGGTTGCAGCAGCGCGTCCCGGTTCGAGAGGTCCGGGCCGAAGCCGGCGGTGCGCGTCGTCTCGTCGAAGAGCGACTTGTAGTTCGCCATCCAGTAGCTGTCGCCGACGTAGCGACGCACGCCGATCGGGCCGATCAGCTCGGCGCGCACCCGCTGCAGGATCGCGTCGGCCTCGTCGCCCGACACGATGCGCAACGGATGGATCAGGAACAGCAAGGCCGCATCGGCGCTGCGCACCACGGACCCGTCCCGCGAGACCGACTCGCACGGCAGCACCCGCTTCAGCGTGGCCCGCCCGGCGGAGATCAACTCGTCGAGATCGGGACACTCGAGCGTGCCGCCGCTGCCGGTCGCACGCAACTCGGGACGACTGCGCAGCAGGCCGCGCAACGCGAGCAGCCCGGCGACGACCGTACCCACGCTCGACGCGCACTGCTTGCCGTGCTCCTCCCAGTGACCGCTGTCCTCCGACTCCCAGTAGCGCACGGCCGCGAAGAAGCGCGGGAAGCGCAAGAGCGCGGCGGCGCCCTGTTCGTTGAGCGGCAGCAGGCCGGCGAGCGCCGCGCGCGCGCAGAACCACAGCCCGTAGCCGAGCGCGTCGTTCTGGTCGTGCGGCCACCACACGTCGATCTCGGAGAGCGTGTCGCCGTCGAATCGGACGTGAGGGCGCTGCATGGGGTCCTCGAGGTCCGCATCTCCGACGATGCAGGCCTCGAAACGCTCCGCCTGCCGCACGAACCAGGTCAGCAGCCCGCGCGCGGCGGCCGCGGCGGCGCCGACTTCGCCCCGCTCCCAGGCGCACCAGGCGACGTGCACGCAGTCGCGCACCCAGACGTTGCCGTAGCCGGTGTCCGGCACGCCGGGCAGTCTCCGCGGGACGGCCGCGTGCAGGCCGTTCGCCTTGGCGGGCAGGTGCAGCGCACCCCAGCCACCCAGCAACTCCTCGATCGCGTCGAGATCCGTCTCGGTGACGGGCTCGCGCAGCAGCGGCGCGAGCCGACGGTTGTGGGCGATCAGCTCGGAGGGCACGTCCGGGTCAGCGCTTGATGCCGCCCAGCACGACCTCGCTGATGCGGCTCTCGAGCCGGTGCGCGCGCGCCGAGAGTTCCTCGCCTTCCGCGGCGACGCGCTCCTTGACGGTCTCGTCCTTGATGCCGGCGAGGTTCACGAGCACGTTGACCCAGGCCGAGCGGAACGCGGCGCCCAGCGAGTACGCGCCGACGGCGACGTCGCTGGCGATGTTCGGGTTCACGTGACCGCTCAGGCTCTCGAGCACCTCGAGACCGGAGACGGCCGCGCGGCACGTACGCAGCGGCGCGTCCATCGCCAGCATCAGCGCCGACTGGATCGCCTCGCGACGTGCAGCCTTGGCTTCGTCGGTGTCGCGCGGGAGTTTGTACGCAGCACCCACCGTCTCGAACGCCGCGGCATCGGCTTCGACCAGTTCCTCGAAGCCTCCGCGCAACGCTTCGAGCAACGCGATCTCCGACGCGAGCGCCGTCTCGTGTGGTTCGAAGCCCTTGCGACCTTCGGTGAAGCGCGCGGACATCACGCCCAGTGCGACACCGAGTTCCGCGACGTACGCGGCGACCGATCCGCCGCCGGGCGTGGGAGTACGAGCTGCCGTGTCGTCGGCGAACTCGTGGAGGGACGAATCGAGCAACATGCGTCGGGTCCGGATGGTGCGGGAAACCAGCGAAGGGGGCGCCGAGTCTAGCCCCGCGCCGTGCGGGACGAAGCCCCGTCCCCGGGCGAATCGGGGGTGTCCGGGCGCGGCCTGAACGGCTGGTGGCAGGCCCGGTGGTGGGATCATCGCCTCTCGACCGAATCGGCCACATTGACACGATTCCGGCCATATCGGCAGGAGCACCCTGTGGAGAACGGGGCAGATCTGGCCCATTTCGGGCTCATCTCCGCCCTGAAGCGTGCCAATCGGTTGGCACACCGGTTGCAAATAAAGACCCCTGAGAGCACCCCCTCCGAGGTTCCCCGATGAACGCCGACACCTTCACCACCCGCGCCCGCGAAGCCATCAGCGCCGCCGTGCAGTCCGCGACTGCCGCGCAACATCCCGAGGTCACACCCGTGCACCTCGCGCACGCGTTGGTGGAACCCGATGACGGATACGTCGCCGCCGTGTTGAAGCATGTCGACGCAACGCGCAACGAGGTGATCGCGGACCTGGACGGTCTGCTCAAGGACACGCCGCGCATGACCGGCACGAAGCCCGCGATGTCGGCGAGCCTCGCTGCCGTGCTCGAGGAAGCCGGCACGCTCTCCCAGTCGCGCGGCGACAACTTCATCTCGGTGGACATCCTGCTGCTCGCGCTGCTCAGCAAGAGCGACGCGCCGCTCGTCGCCGCACTGGGCCATCGCGGCCTCACGCCGGCCGCGGTCGAACACGCCATCGGCGCGGTGCGCGGCGGCAAGCCGATCGAGAGCGAGAGCCCCGAATCCGCCTTCGAGGTGCTCGACAAGTACACGCGTGATCTCACCCAGCTCGCGCGCGACGGCAAGCTCGACGTCGTCATCGGCCGCAATGAGGAGATCCGTCGCGTCGTCCAGGTGCTCTCACGCCGCACGAAGAACAACCCCGTGCTGATCGGCGAGCCCGGCGTCGGCAAGACCGCCATCGTCGAGGGCCTCGCCCTGCGCATCACTGCGGGCGACGTGCCCGAGAGCCTGAAGGACAAGCGCCTGATGGCCCTGGACCTGGCTGCGTTGCTGGCCGGTGCCAAGTACCGCGGCGAGTTCGAGGAGCGCCTCAAGGCCCTGCTCAAGGAGGTCGAGGACGCCGCCGGCCGCATCGTGCTGTTCATCGACGAGCTGCACACGCTGGTCGGCGCGGGCGCCGCCGAGGGCGCCGTCGACGCAGCCAACATGCTCAAGCCGGCCCTGGCGCGCGGCGAGCTGCGCTGCGTCGGCGCGACCACGCTGGCCGAGTACCGCAAGTACATCGAGAAGGACGCCGCGCTCGAGCGCCGCTTCCAGCCGGTGCGCGTGGACGAGCCCAGCATCGAGGACACGATCGCGATCCTGCGCGGCCTGAAGGAGACCTACGAGGTGCACCACGGCGTGCGCGTGCTCGACGAGGCGCTGGTCTCCGCGGCACGCCTGTCCGACCAGTACATCCAGGACCGGTTCCTGCCGGACAAGGCCATCGACCTGTTGGACGAGGCGGCGAGCGGGTTGCGCATCGCGATCGACAGCATGCCGCCCGACCTCGACAACTTCGAGCGGCGCCTGCGGCAGCTCGAGATCGAGAAGACCGCGCTGACGTCCGAGGACGAACCCGACACGGCGCGCATCGACGAGATCGAGAAGCACATCGCGGAGATCAACGAGAGCGCGGACGAGTTGCGCCTGCGCTGGTCTCGCGAGAAGGAGCTGATCGAAGCCCAGCGCGCGACCAAGGAGCGGCTGCAGTCGCTCGAGCACGAGTCGACCACCGCCGAACGTGACGGCGACCTCGAGCGCGTCGCGGAAATCCGCTATTCGCAGATCCCCGCCACCAGGACCGAGCTCGACGAGCGCAACGAGGAGATCGAACGCCTCCAGGAGGGCGGTGCGCTGCTCCCGCAGAATGTGGACAGCGAACAGATCGCATCCATCGTCGCGCGCTGGACCGGCATCCCGGTCACGCGGCTGCTCTCCGAGGAGCGCGACCGTCTGCTGCGCATGGAGGAGGTCATCCACGCGCGCCTGGTCGGCCAGGACGCCGCCGTCCGCGCGGTGAGCGACGCCGTGCGCCGCTCGCGCACCGGCCTCGCCTCCCCCACGCGTCCGATCGGCGCCTTCCTGTGCATCGGCCCGACCGGCGTCGGCAAGACCGAGCTGGCCCGCTCGACGGCCGACTTCCTGTTCAACGACGAGCGCGCGATGGTGCGCATCGACATGAGCGAGTACATGGAGAAGCACTCCGTGTCGCGGCTCATCGGCGCGCCTCCCGGGTACATCGGCCACGACGAGGGCGGCGCCCTGACCGAGGCCGTCCGTCGGCGCCCGCACTGCGTGCTGCTGCTGGACGAGGTCGAGAAGGCGCATCCCGACGTGTTCGGCGTGCTGCTGCAGGTGCTCGACGACGGCCGCCTGACCGACGGCAAGGGCCGCACGGTCGACTTCACACAGTGCCTGGTGCTGATGACCAGCAACATCGGCGGCATGGACGACGTGAAGCGCTTCTTCAAGCCGGAGTTCCTGAACCGCCTCGACGAGATCGTGGAGTTCGCGCCCCTGGCCGAGCAACAGCTCGAGTCGATCGTCTCGATCCAGATCGAGCGCTTGCGCGAGCAGGCGGCGGTGAACGGCATCCAGCTCGACGTCTCGCCCGACGCGGTCGCCTTCCTCGCGAAGGCGGGCTACGACCCGGCCTACGGCGCGCGCCCGCTCAAGCGCGCGATCCAGAAGCACGTCGTGGACCTGATCGCGCGCGAGATGATCACCGGGACCATCAGCGCCGGCGATCGAGTGGCCGTCGAGGTCTCGGGCGACGCACTGGCAGCGCACCGCATCGGGCACGCCGAGACCGTCGACGCCTGACCCGATCCCACGGCGGGCAGCAACGCGCCCGCTGTGGATCGGTCCGAGCGGCACGCCTACCCTGTGGGCTCACCGAGGAGCCCGGCGTGACATCCATCCGCATCTCGCGTCCCCGCGACGGCCACGGCACGCCCGTGTCCCACCTGGGCTGAGCACGCCCCCGCGTTCGCCGCTCGGCGCCGTGCTGGCGGCCATTCGCCCGACGAGTTGGGCTGTCGACCTGCTCGTCCTGGCGCCCCTGGTCTTCGCCGGGCGCATGCTGGATCCGCCGTCGGTGAGGCTCGCGGGCATGACGCTGCTCGCCCTGCTGTGCCTGGGCACGGGCATCTCGCTGCTCGACGCGTGGCGGACGAAGCGCGAAGCGGTGCTGCTCGGGACGGGCGCGATCTTCGTCGCGGCCGGCATCGCCGTCGCCTCGACCATCGCGCATCGCGCGCCACCGCTGGAGGTCGACGGCCTGGCCGCGGTGGACGTGCTGGACTGGTGTCTCGCCTACGCCGTGTTGTCCGCGCTCGACGTCCTGCTGCTCTCGCGCGTCGCCGTGGCGGACGTCCTCTCGGCGACGGCGCGCGTGCTTCTGCGCCCGTTGGCCGGGGCCGCCGCGCTGCAGCTCGCGCCGTTGCCCGGCGTGCTCGGCCTGGCCGCGGCCCTGGGCCTCTACCTGGTCTTCGCGCGCCGCCGCCTTGAATTGGCCGCCCGCCCCGCGCCCGCGGCCGACCACGTCGCGGGCGACACCCTGCGCCTGTTCGAGATGTGCACGGATGTCGCCGCCGCGATGATCGTCATCGCCTGGGTGGTCCACGCGCTCTCGCCCCAGACGGTCACCTCGGTCGGATCGCGCGACCTTATCTGGACCGTTCCACTCGTGCTCTGGCTCGTCTGGCGACATCGCGGGCACGTGCGCAGGGGCTCGGTGCCGCGCGCCGACGGCAAGCGGTTCACCAGCGCCGATCCGGTCGCCATGCTGTTGGCCGACCGCATGTCGATGGCGGCCCTGCTGATCTGGTTCGCCGCCGTGCTGCAGGTCGTCTACCGCCCATTCTGAGCGCCGACGTGACCCCACCCACCTACACCGTGCTGCACCGCGACGACACCCTGGTCGTCGTGGACAAGGCGCCCGGAGTGCTGACCGTTGGCCGACCCGGCAGCAAGGAACGCTGCCTGCTCGACGACCTGCGCCGAGACGGGCTGGCCGTCGCTCCGGTGCACCGACTCGACCGCGACACCAGCGGCGCGCTGGTGCTCTGCCTCGACAAGTCGCGCCGCGCCGACCTCGAGGCGCTCTTCCGCGAACGCAAGGTGGACAAGACGTACGTCGCGATCGTGTGCGGCGTGCCGCAGTCGAGGGAGGCGGTCATCGAAGTGCCCATCACCGACACCGGGGCGCGCGCCAAGGTCGATCGACGCGGCCGCCGCGCGGTCTCGCGCTACGAGGTGCTCGAAACGCTCCGCGGTCGGCCCGGCGGCGCGGCGCTGGTGCGAGTCGTCACCGAGACCGGTCGTCACCACCAGGTGCGCGTGCACATGGCGTACCTCGGCCACCCGCTGCTCGGGGACACGGTCTACGCGCGCAAGCCGGGAGAGGCGCGCAAGCAGGCGCCGCGCGCGATGCTGCACGCGAGTTCGCTCGCGTTGTCCCACCCCGTCACGGGCAAACGCCTGACCGTGAAGTCCGAGCCTCCGGAGGACTTCGCGGCCTGCCTTACGGCCCTGCGGGGCTAGGTCGGCCCTGCGGGACTAGGTCCGTCCTGCGGACGTCGCGCGGCTAGCGCCGCGACATCAGCATGTAGATGACGATCATCACGGCCTGGGCCGCGCTGGCGACGTAGGTCAGCGCTGCGGCGTTGAGCACCTTGCGCGCGCCGTCCAACTCCTCGACCTCGAGCGTCCGGCTGGCTTCCAGCGTGACCAGGGCACGCCGGCTGGCGTCGAACTCGACCGGCAGCGTGACCAGCGCGAAGAGCGCATAGGCGCCCATCATGATGAGCGCCAGCAACATCAGTTGGGGGCCCAGCGTGGGCATGAACATCGAGCCGATGATCAGGTAGATCCACGAGCGGCTGGCGAAGCTCGCCACGGGGTACAGCGCCTGGCGGTAGACCAGCGGCCGGTACGCGTCGGCGTGCTGCATGGCGTGTCCCATTTCGTGGGCGGCCACGCCGATGGCGGCGATGGAGGTGCTGTCGTGCACGCCCTCGCTCAGCCGCAGCACGCGCGTGCGCGGGTCGTAGTGGTCGGTGAGCTGACCGGGGATGCGCTCGATCTGCACGTCGCCCAGGCGGTCCTGATCGAGCAGCTGGCGAGCGATCTGCGCGCCCGAGAGGTTCCTGCGCGCGGCCACCTTCGAGAACCGCGCATACGCAGACTTGGTGCGCGCCTGCGCCCACAGCGCGAACAGCCAGCACGGGGCCATGATCATCAGGTACAGCATCATCGGACGGACTCCAGTCGGGACGGCGCGACCCGGTGCACGGGACGCGGGTCATCATAGATGGCTCGGTTTCGGATCCGCACAACCTGTGCCCGAGGCGCTTGTGTGGCGGAATCGAGCCCCATCCGGGCCCTGCCCACGCGGCAGCCGGCCGGCCGCCCCGCGCGGGGAGACGCTGCGCCCGGCCCCCGACGCGCCCTTGGCGGGCCCCCACGCCCGGCCTACAGCCGCCACCGAGCCCCGGCCGAAAGGGAAGGGTCCGCGAAGAAGGGGCACCGGGAGGGACTCCCCCCGGTTTTGGGCTAAACTGCCGGGCTCCGGCGCCCCCGACACCGTGGCAACTGCCGGACCCCGCGAGGCGCCGACCGGACGGCCCCGCGGCGGGAAGAGCCTGCCGGTCGAGACGTCCAAGAGAGTCATGAGATCGTCCCGGAACGCTTCCTCCAGCACGGCCCTCTGGGTCGCGGCAGCCGCCATGCTGGTCATCAGCCTGCTCGGAGCGGCCTGGCTGCTCACCTCCGGCGACGCCGACCCGGCCAATCAGGACGACCTGGCCGTGGCGCGGCCCGACGACACGGTGCCGGCGGCCCCCACCTTCGAGAACGACATCCCCGTCAGGTCGGCGGAACCGCTGGCGCTCGAGCCCACCGTCTCGCGGGTCTTCCCCGACATCGGCGAAGGCCGCGCGCGCATCGGCGGGCCCGAGGGCGGCATCTACGGGCGCACCTTGGACCGGGCCGGCCAGCCGATCGAGGGCGTGACGATCTCGCTCTACCTCGGCAACGCGCTGATCACGGGCACCTTCCCCGGCGCGCGCGAGGCGGTCGACGTGACGGCGGTCTCCGACGCCGGGGGCCGGTTCAGGCTCGTGGACGTGCCGGTGGACAAGTCCTACGTGGTCGTGGGCGAACACGACGACTACGCCAAGAGCGAGGTCTCCAACATCGCCGTCCGTCAGGGCAAGGACACGGGCGAGATCGAGTTGCGCATGACCGAGGGCGCGCAGGTCTGCGGCATCGTCAAGGACTCGAACAGCGGCGTGCCGATCTCCGGCGCGCGCGTGGAGCTGTTCTTCACGCTCAACATGGTCTGGCAGAAGCCCGAGGACCAGAAGCCCTGGAAGGTCGTCTTCACCAACGGCGCCGGCCACTTCTGCTTCACGCACGTCTCCGAGCCGAGCATCAAGGTGCGCGTCGCCGCCGACGGCTACGAGACGCTGACCATCCCCAAGAGCTACGCGCTCGAGACCAAGCCGCGCGACGAGAACCTGGAATTCAAGCTGAGCCCCGGCCGCTCGCTGCCCGGAACCGTCGTGACCATCCACGGACACCCGGTGCCGAACGCCCGCATCGAGGCCACCGGACAGGCGGGCGAGTTCATCAGCAACTCGGTCGCGTACTCGGACGACGGCGGCCACTTCCTGCTCGACGGCATGGGCGAGGGCCGCTACCAGGTGCGCGCGACCTGCGAGGGCTACTCCGACAAGACGGTGCCCCGCGTGACCACCAGCGCGGGCCACATCCAGATCAACATGATTCCGCGCGGCGGCGTCGAGGGCTGGGTGGCATCGGTCGCCAACCAGCCGGTGACCAGCTTCACGCTGCACCTGCTTCGCAACCACCCCAGCGCCGGCCCCAACTACCTCAACAAGAACCGCAGCTTCTCCGATCCGGACGGCTACTTCCTGTTCGACGACCTCGATTCGGGCGACTACGTCCTCGAGGTCCGCGCCGAGGGCTACGCCGACGCGCGCAGCGACCCGTTCTCGATCTCGCAGGAAGCCAACGCCCCGGCGCAGGTCCGCATGACGATGGCCCGCGGCGGCACGCTGGCCGGCACCGTCACCAGCCCGACGGGCGAGGCGGTTTCCGGCGCGCTGGTCTCGATCAACCCGAACAACCACGTCGAGTCGCAGATCGGTCGCATCTTCCGCCAGCTCGCGCCCAGCGACGAGCGCATGCGAAAGCAGCGCACCGGCATCGACGGCAAGTACGAGTTCGAGCACATCCCCTCCAGCACGTACCAGGTGGGCGTCGAACACGACCAGCACGCACCGCGCACGATCAACGACGTGTTCATCACGGACGACGACCAGGGCGGCAACAACCCGCTCGACATCCAGCTCCCGCCCGGCGCCGTGATCGCGGGCCGCGCAACGAGCTTCGACAGCACGCCGCTGGCTTTCTGCAAGGTGCAGATCAGCCAGCCGGGCGTCGGCTACATGGACGCGGGCACGACCGACGCGGACGGTCGCTTCGAGTTCAGCAACCTGCGCGAGGGGAACTACCAGATCACGGTGAACCCCGAGCGCGTGAACGGCGAGGCGGTGCACCCGTTCGTGCGGCTCGTCTACGCGCAGAAGTCGATGGTCGAGATCTACGTCTCGGAGGGCCAGGTCCGTCCGGACGTGACCCTGCAGCTGCGCGAGCGCTGACCACCCGCTAGGACGTCAGGCGCTCGGCCAGCAGGGCCAGCACGCTCGCGTTGGCCGGCAGGAATTCCAGCTCGGGCAGTGTCTCGGCATTCGCCCAGCGCACCTGCTGTCCGTCGTGCGCATGCACCGTGACGTCTCCCGCCGGCTCGCACTCCACGAAGGTGACGTGCACGGCCGTGCCGGGGTACTCCCACTCCACCTCGTCCAGCGGGGCCAGCGGGCGCACGACGAGGCCGAGCTCCTCGCGGCACTCGCGCACCGCGCAGGCGGGCGCGTCCTCGTCGGCCTCGATCTTCCCTCCGGGAAACTCCCACGAGCCGGCGTAGGCCTTGCCCTCGGGACGCGTCTGGACCAGCACGCGGCCCTCGTGGATCACGACCGCGGCTGCGATGGCGATGCGCGGTCCGCCCGCTGCCTCGCTCACGACGAACGGCTCGCGTACCAGCCGGCCATCAGCACCGCACCGGCGGCCGCGACGTTGAGGCTCTCGACCATCGGATCCTGCGGGATGCTCACCGGCTCGGCGCCGGGCAGCGCGGGCACGCCGCGCGTCTCGTGACCCAGGACGAGCAGGCTGCGTTCGGGCAGGCTCGCATGCGCCCCGCCGTCCGCGCGCGCCGGCGGAATCGCAGTCGCCAGCGTCAGCGCATGACGCTCGGCCAGGGCGGCCAGTTCCTCGATCGCACAGTTCGCCACGGGGACGCGCAACGCAGCGCCCGCCGAGGCGCGCACGACCTTCGGGCCGAAGGCGTCCGCGCTGCCGGGACCGAGCAGCGCCGCCGCGGCACCGAAGGCCCGCGCGCTGCGCAGGAGCGCACCGACGTTGCCCGGGTCCTGCAATCCGCACAGGGCGACCAGCAGGGCGGGGCCGCTCTCCGTCAGCGAGCCGTTCCAGGCTTCGGGGATGGGGATCGAGGCCAGCAGGCCCGGCGCGTGCTCGCGGTCGCTGGCCCGTTCGGCGTCGCGCTTCGCGAGCGAGACGACCGGCGCGCCGGCCGCGCGCGCGCGCTCGACGACCTCGCGCGCCGGATCGGACACCTCTGGTCCGAGCGCGACGAGCCGCGGCACCAGGCCGGCGTCCAGCGCCTCCCCCAGCAGGCGCTCGCCCTCCACCAGGCAGCAGCCGGTCTCGCGACGCAGGCGCGCGCGGTGCAGGTCGCGCAGGCCGGTCACCTGCGAGCGCGTGGCGGCGGGGTCGCTCACTGGTCGCGCCACTGGTGGTTCACGTCGGACTCGCCGCCGGGCCGCGCCCAGCCGCCCGACATCTCCGCGCTGCTGTGATCCAGCGCCACGGCGCCGTCGCGCGAGACGATGATCAGCCCGGCCGCGCCGCGCATGTCGCCGGGGCGGTCGCACAACTCGGCCAGCGCCTGCGATGCTGCCGCGGCCGGGGTGGCCCCCGTTGCGATCAGCTGAATGCAGCGTCGCGCGCTGCCCTCGCGGAAGATCGCCTCGCCCACACCGGTGCTGACCGCCGCGCCGTGGCGATCGTCAGCCCAGAAGCCGGCGCCAACGATCGGCGCGTCGCCGACGCGGCCGTCGCGCTTGAGGCTCATGCCGCCGGTCGAGACCGCGGCGGCCGTCCGCCCCCGCGCGTCGAGCGCCACGGCGCCCACGGTGTCCAGGTATCGCGCCTTGCCCGGCGCCACGTCGCGATCGCTGCGTCGGCGCCACATGGACGAGGCGCGCTCGGTGACCAGATCCTCGGTGTCACAGGTGGGCAGGCCGTACCCGGTGGCCAGTTCGTCGGAACCCGGCGGAGCGACCATCCGGCCGAAGTCGCCCTCGGCGCACAGCCGTTCGGCCAGCAGCACGGGGTTCTCGTGGTTGGTGACGCCGGTGACGCCGCCGTAGCGGCGGCTGTCGCCCTGCATGAACCCGGCATCGAGCCGCACGCGCCCCTGGACGTCGAGCGCGGCGCCGCGGCCGGCGTTCATGATCGTGTGCGACTCCATGTGCACGACCGCGGCGCGCACGGCCGCGTCCGCCCCCTGCTCGAGCACGGCCAGCCCGGCATCGAGCGCCTCGCGCACGCCGTCCAGGTAGAGCCGGCGGTCCTCTTCCGATTCGAGGCTGCCCGCGCCGCCGTGCACGACCAGGACCGGGGCGACGCCCATCAGGCGATCATCCAGAGGCACTTGAGGTACTCGGTCTCGGGGCACTCGAGCAGCACCGGGTGGTCCGGCGCGGCGCCGGTGGCCGCCAGCACGCGCGCGGTCTTGCCCTCCTTGCGCGCGGCGGTCGTGACCAGGCCGCGGTGCTCCTCGCGCGTGAGCAGGCCCGAGCACGACGAGGTCATGATCAGGCCGCCCGGCTTCAGCACGGAGAGCGCCAGCCGGTTGAGGTCGTGGTACTTGCCGCGGCCCGTCTCCATCTCGCGTCGCGTCGCGATGAACTTGGGCGGGTCGAGCACGACCACGTCGAACTGCTTGCCGGCCCCCGCCGACTGGCGCAGCCAGTCGAAGGCGTCGGCGTGCACGAAGCGCACGCGCTTCTGGTTCAGGTTGGCGTTGGCCCGTGCGACCTCCAACGCCTGCTCGTCGAGGTCGATCGCGGTGACGGACGCCGGATCTCCCAGCACGCTCGCGGCGACGGCGAAGCCGCCGGTGTAGGTGCACAGGTCCAGCACGTCGGCGCCGTCCACCCAGCGCGCCAGCTCGCGACGGTTGTCGCGCTGGTCGCAGAAGAAGCCGGTCTTGTGGCCGCTGGCCAGATCGAGGCCGAAGCGCACGCCGTGCTCCTCGATGCGCAGGCTGGTCGGGCAACCCTCGCTGCTCTTGTCCATCGCGGGCACGGCTTCCAGGCGCGCGGTGCGCTGGCTGAGCACGACGCGGTGGTGGCTCGTGCCGAGACGGGCGTGCAGGAGCGCGACCAATTCGTCCAGCCAGGCCAGCCAGCCTGCGCTGTGCAACTCGACCACCAGCACGTCGCGATAGCGGTCGACGATCAGGCCCGAGAGACCGTCGCCCTCGGCGTGGATCACGCGCAGCCCGTCGCAGCCGACCAGGCCCGGCACGCGCTCGCGCAGGGCGATGGCCCGCTCGACCAGCGCCGTCAGCGCCGCGCTGTCGAAGCGCACGTCGCCGCTGGTCATGCGACGCGCCGCGATGTCGGAGTGCACCGACCAGAACGCGTCGCCGAGCACCACGCCCTCGGGCGAGCGCAGCGTGACCACGCTGCCGTTGGGCAGGCGCGGCGCGCGCACGATCAGCCCGCGCCGCACGAAGGGGTGCGGGCTCGGGTGGCTCTTCAGCTCGACCACGGGCGGTGCGCTCACCGCTCGCGGCTCCTGGTTTGCCTCGGCGTCGCTCAGCGACCGCCCTCCACCGGGCGGCCGTGCTCGTCCACGATCTCGACCGCGGGAATCGCGAGGCCTTCCAGCTGCGGAAGCACGGCCGAGGCGTCGCCGACCATGACCAGCAGCATCTGGTCGACCGGGATCACCTGCGGGGCCAGACTGTTCAGTTGCTCCGCCGTGACGTTGGACAGCGCGGCGAAGTCGGCGGCCGCGGCCTCGGGCGGGCTGCCGCGATCGCGCAGCGACAACCAGGTGCCGACCGTCGAGCCGAGGCTCTCGTAGCCGGCCACCATGCGCGAGCGCAGGCTGGACGCCGCCGACGCCGTCTCGTCCGCTGCGATGTCGCCGCCGCGGATCCGATCGAACTCGAACAGGAACTCCTTGATCGACTCGCCGGTCACGTCGGTCTTCACCGAGGAGCTGGCGACGAAGTAGCCCTGATCCGGGAGGCGCGCGAAGCCGCTTCCCGCGCCGTAGCTGTAGCCCTTGTCCTCGCGCAGGTTCTGGTTGAGGCGGCTGGTGAAGCTGCCGCCCAGCGCCGTGTTCAGCACGTCGGTCGCCAGGCGCGCCGGGTCGGGGCCGGCCTGACCGGGCATGATGAAGCGCAGCACCGTCTGCGGGGCGCCCGGACGATCAACCATGACCACGCGCGCACCGCGCGGCGACGGCACGGGCGTGGCGTGCGGCGCGGGCGCATCGCCCTTGGCCGGCCAGTCGCGGTCGATGCGGTCGGCGATCGCGGCCGCTTCCTCGGTGCTCACGTCGCCGGCGATGACCAGCAGCGCGCCCTGCGGCCTCGCGACCGACGCGTGGAACGCCTTCGCCTGGTCGATCGCCAGCTCGCCGACCGACTCGGGCGTGCCGCCGCCCGGCCGACCGTAGGGATGGTCCTCACCGAACCACAGCGCGGCCGAGACCTGGCGCGCGACCTGGTTCGGATCCTGGAGCTGGCTGCGCAGACCTTCGATCTGCAGGCTCTGCACGCGGTCGAAGTCGGCCGCGTCGAAGCGTGGGTTCGTCAACGCTTCGTGGAACAGGTCGAGCGCCTCGTTCAGGTGGCGCTTGAGGACGCGCATCGTGACCACCGTCTCGCGCGCGCCGGCCGAGGCGCCGAATCCCGCGCCCAGCTTCTGCAGCGCGTCACCGAACGCCAGCGCGTCCAGGTCGCCCGCACCCTCGTCCATCATCGACGCGGCCAGCGTCGCGAGGCCCGCGTTGTCGCCCGTCTCGGCCAGGCTGCCGCCCGGGAGCAGCAGCGAGATGTTCACGAGCGGCAGGCCGGTCCGCTCCATGTGCCAGACCTCCATGCCGCTGTTGCGGCGCGAACCGGACGGAACCGCCGGATCGAACGCAGGTGGCTCCGCCAGGACCGGCCGGCTATCGCGCGCGGTCTTCGCAGGACGCGAGCCGGCGGGCAGCACCGTCATCACCAGACGACGATCGGGGTTCAGCACGGAGCGTGCCCAGGACACCACGCTGCCGGGCGTGGCCTGACGGTAGCGGTCCAGGTCGCGCTCGAAGCCGTCGGGCGTGCCGTAATGGAACTGGTAGCGGTTGAGCGCGTCCGCGCGCGCGTGCAGCGACTCCAGCCGCGACACCGCGCCGGTCTCGAATTCGGCGATCGAACGCTGCAGCTCGTCGGCCGTGGGGCCTTCCTCCATGAAACGCGCCAACTCCTCGTCCACTGCGGCCTCGATCATCGGCAGCGGCACGCCGGGCACCGCGTAGACCTCGATCACGAACGTGCTGCCCAACAGGCTGCTGGCCTGGTAGGCGGAGGCCTGCAGCGCGATGCGGTCGTCGACCACGAGGCGCTTGTAGAGCCGGCTGCTCTTGCCGCCCGACAGTGCGCCCGCGACGAGGTCCATCTCCGCGTCGCCGGGCTTCATGAACGCCGGACTGTGGTAGGTGAAGCTGAGCCGCGGGAACTGGATCTGCGGGTCTTCCAGCTCGACGCGCCGCTCGCCGTCCAGCACGACCGGGTCGACCTTCACCGCCGGCGGCTCGGGGCCGGGCGGCAGGTCGCCGAAGTAGCGGTCCACCAGCTCGACGGCGTGCGCCGGATCGAAGTCGCCGACGATCGCTAGGCTGGCGTTGTTCGGCATGTAGTAGCGGTTGAAGAAGTTCACGACATCGTCGACGGTCGCCGCCTCGAGGTCCTCGTGCTTCCCGATCACGCTGATCTGGTAGGGATGCCCCGGCGGGTACATCAGCTCGTTCACGAGCAGGTCGGCATTGCCGTACGGGCGGTTCTCGCCGCTCTGTCGCCGCTCGTTGCGCACGATGTCGCGCTGCGTGACCAGCTTCTCGTCCGTCATCGCCTCGTCCAGCGACTCCAGGCGGTCGGACTCCAGCCAGAGCAGCGTCTCAAGCATCGTGGCCGGGCCCCAGTCGAAGTAGTTGGTGCGGTCGGAGCTGGTGGTCGCGTTGTTCGCGCCGCCGCCCGACTCCATCACGATGTCGAAGTCCTCGACGCGCTCGGTGCCCATGAACATCAGGTGCTCGAACAGGTGCGCGAAGCCGCTGCGCCCCGCCGGCTCGTCCTTGCTGCCCACGCGGTACCAGATGTTGACCTCCACGCGCGGCAAGCTGTGGTCGGGCGCGAGGATGATCGTCATGCCGTTGCCGAGGGTGTAGGTCTGGTGCGGCACCTCGATGCGGCCCTCGTCGGTCGCGGGCACGGCGAGCAGGATCATGGCGAGCAGGAACGACATGGCACGACTCCGGGCTGGTCGGGGAAGCCACCCACTTTGCCATGCCCCCGGCCGATCCCGCCAGCGTTACGCGTGTGATCGGCGCTTCGCGGGGAGCGTGGGGGCGCTCCGCGAAACAACAGCGGGGCGACGACCCGGGTGCGCCGGACCCTCGGGAGCTACAGCAGGCGCTCGCAGGCGGCGAGCACCATCTCGGGCGACATGCGCGTCATGCAGCGGTGGTCGATCGGGCAGGTCTTGAGGTGGCACGGACTGCAGTCGGCGAAGGTGTTCACGACGACGCTCTTCTGCAGGTTGGTGTTGCTGAAGCGCGGGTCGGTGGCCCCGATGAGGCACACCGTCGGGATGTCGAACGCGGGGCCGAAGTGACGCGGGCCCGCGTCGGTCGCGACCAGCAGCGTGAGCCGCTTCACGATCGCCTTGAGCAGGCGCAGGTCGATCGGGTCGTCCACCGCGCTGGCGACGGGGCTCTTCGCGGCGGCGGCGATCTCGCGCACCGTGTCCTCCTCGCCCGGGCCGCAGAACAGGATCGTGCGGCCGCCGTGGCGTTCGTGCAGTGCGTCGGCCACCTTCGCCCAGCGGTCGGAGTACCAGAGCTTGCTCGGGCCGAAGGACGCGCCGCCGTGCATGCCGTAGAGCGGCGTTCCGTCGGCGAGACCATTCCGCGCCAGCCACTCCTCGGCGCGCGCCTCGTCGGCCTCCGTCGCGACCAGCTCGGTCTTGTGGCTGCCGCGCGGCACGCCCGCCGTCTCGATCACGCGGAAGTAGAACTCGACCATCGGCTTCGGGCGCCGGTGGAACTTCTTCTCGGGCGCCGCGCCGACGGCGTGCGTCAGCACCAGGCGCCGACCGCCGCCCTCGTAGCCGACACGCGTCTTGGCGCGCGTGAGCCACGCGGTCAGCGCCGAGGAGAACGAGTTGGCGTACACGAGCGCGAGGTCGAAGCGCTTGCCGTCCAGTTCGGGGCGACCGAGGCGGCTCTTCAGCGGGATGACCTCGTCGACGTACGGCAGGCCGTCGAGCACCGGCACTGCGTGGCCGGGACCCGCCGCGGTGATGTGCGCCTCGGGCCAGTGGCTGCGCAGCGCGCGCAGGCTGGGCGTGCACATGACCATGTCGCCGATGGGATTGGGCAGGCGCACGAGGATGCGCGCGGGCGTCTCGTTCGACACCGCGTGCGCCCCCGCCGTCTGCGCGGCGTCCGCGCTCAGCGCCGCTCCTCCTCCGGCCCGGCGCGCTTGAGCGTGTTCGTCGTCGAGTAGCCCTCCTTCACGCGCGCCAGCACGACGCGACCGCCGTGGCTCTCGACCCACTCGCTCCCCACCACGCCCTTGTCCTTCCAGTCGGCGCCCTTGACCAGCACGTCCGGGCTCACGGCCTCGATCAGGTCGAGCGGCGTGTCCTCGCTGAAGGTCGTCACGAAGGACACGCACTCGAAGCCGGCCAGCAGCGCGGCGCGATCCTCCTGTCGGTTGACCGGGCGGGTGTCGCCCTTGAGCCGGCGCGTGCTGGCGTCGTCGTTGATGCCCACGACCAGCACGTCGCCCAGGCCCCGAGCCTCCTGCAGGTACTCGAGGTGCCCCATGTGCAGCACGTCGAAGCAGCCGTTGGTGAAGACGATCTTGCGGCCGTTGTGGCGCTCGGCGGCGACGCGGTCGAGCAGCTCTTCGCGGTCCACCACCTTGGCGTTGGTCTGCAGGGTGTCGGAGAGCGCGCGCTCGATCTCGGAGGGCGTGACGGCGTAGACGCCGAAGCGCTGCACGACCACGCCCGCCGCGGCGGTGGCCAGGCGCATGGCGGCCTCGATGTCGGCGCCGTTGGCCAGCGCGAAGGCCAACACCGAGATGACCGTGTCGCCCGCGCCGGTCACGTCGTAGACGGAACGCGCGAGCGCGGGGATGGACCACTCGTGTTGACCGTCGGCCGTGGCGCAGTACATGCCCTTGGCGCCCAGCGTGATCACGGCCGCCTCGAGGTCGACCATGCGACACAGCGCCAGCGCCGCCTCGCGGATGCCGTCGGGACCGTCCAGGCTCACGCCGGACGCAACCTCGGCCTCCATGCGGTTGGGCGTGAGCATGTGCGCGCCGCGGTAGCGCGTGTAGTCCTTGCCCTTGGGGTCGACCAGCACGCGCGGGCGGCCCTCGCCGCGGCACAGCCGATCGAGCACGCGATCGGTCAGCGTGCCCTTGCCGTAGTCGGAGATCACGATCACGTCGCTCTCGGCGATGACCGGCTCGAGGCGTTCGAGCACCGCGCGCTCGGCCGACTCGTCCAGCGGCTCGGTGCGCTCCTCGTCGATTCGCAGGAGTTGCTGGTTGTGCGCCACGAGCCGCGTCTTGGTGATCGTCGGGCGGTTGGGATCGGTGATGACATCGCCGGGGTTCACGCCGGACTCGGCCAGCAGCTCGCGGACGCGCGCCGCCCCCTCGTCCTGGCCGACCACCGCGACGCAACGCACGTCGGCGCCCAGGGCCGCGAGGTTGGCCGCGACGTTGCCACAGCCGCCGAGCAGCCGCTCCTCGCGCGCGGCTGCGAGCACCACGATCGGCGCCTCGGGCGAGATGCGCGACGTGCTGCCGTGCTGGTAGCGGTCGAGGATGATGTCGCCGACGATCAGGATGCGCGGAGGACGCTCGGGGTGCAGGTAGTGGGTCGCGCCCGGTGTCATGCCGTCTCCCCCGCCTCGCGCAGGATCGCCCAGCGCAGGAGCGGAACGTTGATCTCGTGGTGGCCGGTCAGTTCGAGCGCCTCGCCGGCCGGGCGCTCGAGCACGTTCACGCGCGGCCGATAGTGGCGCAGCATGTCCATGTTGGCGGTGGCGAAGTCCTCGACCGACTCGCCCAGGTTGCGCGCGATGTTCAGCGCCTTCACGAAGACCTCGGGCAGCACCACCGCCGAGCCCACGTTCAGGTAGACGCCACCCGACAGCTTCGCGACCACGGCGGCCAGCGTGCGGAAGTCGGCCAGCGTGGCCTGGCCGATGGCGGCGCCGTCGGCGGACTCGTGCATGTGCACGGTGTCGGTCCCGATGGCCACGTGCACGGTGAGCGGGATGTCCAGGCGCGCGGCCGCGGCCAGCAGGCTGAGCTTGGCGTTGGGCAGGTCGGCCTCGAGCACCGAGCGGCCGAGCGCCGCGCCGAGGCCGATATCCTCCTTAGCCGCGCGGCGCGCGCCGTCGTTCAGCGCGGCGGCCGTCTCGGCCACCATGCCCCAGCTGCCGTCCTCGAGGCCGGGGCCGACGTCCTCGCTGCTGTGCCCCACCGCCGCGATCTCGAAGTCGTGGATGGCACCCGAGCCGTTGGTCGCGAGCGCGTGCACGAAGCCGCGTTCCATCAGGTCGATGATCAGCGGCGCGAGGCCGGTCTTGACGACGTGACCGCCGAAGCCGAGCAGCACCACATGGCCCGCGTCACGCGCGGCGACGATGCGCTGCGCGAGCCGGCGCAGCACCGCCGCGCCGAGCAACTCCGGCATGGTGTCCAGCACGTCGGCCGCGCCGCCAGTCGGCGTCGCGAGCTGCGCGAACTGGTCCGTGTTGACCTTGTGGCTGCGGTCGGCGACCGAGGCCGTGGTCAGTCGCGTGAAGTCGAGTGGTGGGAAGCGCATTGCGAGGTGCCAGGGGGCGTTCAGGCCCCGTTTGTACCTTGCGCGGCCGGCACACCGGAACGTTCCGTCGCCGGCACGGCCTCTCCGTCGCGCTCGAGCACCCGCAGCGCGTGCCGCCAGCGGTCGTGGATCCAGAGCCACTGCTCGGGGGACTTGCGTACCTGCACCTCCAGCGACTGGCTGAGCCGGCGGGTCACGTCGATCTCCATCTCCTCGTCCGGCAGGCTCCGATCCACCTCGATCGGCGCTTCGACCGTCAGGTGGAAGCGGAACTTGCCCGGCACCCGCACCATGTAGATCGGCAAGGGGATCGCGTTGAACAGCCGCCCCAGCGTCCCGGCGGACACGTGATGGCTGGAGGGCAGCCCCAGGAACGGCAGGATCACGCCCTTGCGACCAGCGTTCTGGTCAAGCAGCAAGCCCAGGGCCTCGCCCCTGCGCATCACGCGCGCGAGCTTGATGCCGCCTTCCGACTTGGAGATGTTGCCGCGCAGGTGGCGCATCCGGCGCGCCAGCAGTCCGCGCTGCAGCAACGGATTGTTCAGGTCGCGTGCCAACGACCAGGCCGGCTCGTAGCAGTGCAGCAGGTAGACCGCCATCATCTCCCAGGAGCCGAAGTGCCCGGTGCAGAGGAGCACCGGCCGACCGCTCGCGAAGGCCGCATCGAGGTGCTCGCCCCCGTCGACGGTGACCAGGTCCTGGATCGTCTTGCCGCGCTGCATGACCCGATCCGCGAGCAACGGCTCGACGAAGTTGAGCGCCATGCTCTCGAACGACGCGCGCACGATCTCGCGCGCCTGCGGTGACCTCCGTTCGAGACCGATCGTGCGCTCGACGTTCTCCAGCGCCGCGTCGCGCCGCTTGCGCGACACGAGGAAGGCGACACGCGAGAGCCCGTGCAGGCCCGCGGTCACCATGCGAATCGGCAACACCAGCACGACCGCCAACATCGCGGAGACGGACAGGTACTCGGCCCAGTTCTGGATGGTGGTCCGCTGCTTCATCGTCGCGCGCCCGCTGAGCTCGACGCTTTCATGTGCATGCTCGTGAAGCCTCGGCGTCCGCACGACCAAGCCGTCGTGAGTGACGCAATGGGGTCAGTCGGAAGGTGCGGGGGACGGGCCATGAGCCGCATTTTTCGCCGAGCGATTGCCAACGTCCAGACGTGGGTTATTGTAACTCTCAGTGTTGCGGGCCAAGGGGTTGCCCTCATCAGGCATAAAACTCTTCTCCCCTTCTTCCCCTTTTCCCTAGAGTTCCCTCTTGGTCCGCCCTTACCCCGGTTGCCGCCCGATCCGGCGACGCGGGAAGACGCGCGCGACGCTCCGTCGCGCGGCGTGAAGACGACGCGCCCGGCGCCCGGCGATCAGCCGGACTGACCGAGTTCGCGTTCCGCCTCGGCGGCCGCTTCGGTCACGCTCGACCGTCCAGGCACCGGCGGATGACCGTTGCCGGTGCTCGTCGGTGAGGTCGCTTCGGCGCTCAAAGCTGCGCGCTCCTCGGCGACCGTCGGCGCAGGCTCGTCGGCCGTCGGCTCTTCGGCCGGCGACTTCCCGTGATGCTGCTCGTGGTCGTACTCGGCCATGGTCAGGCTGAGCGCGCGACTCACGCCGTGTTCCTGCATCGTGATGCCGTAGAGCGTGTCGGCGTACGACATCGTGCGACGCGCGTGCGTCACGACGATGAACTGGCTGCCCGCCAGGAAGTCCTCGAGCACGTTGCAGAAGCGGTCGATGTTCGTCTCGTCAAGCGCGGCATCCACCTCGTCGAGCATGCACACCGGGCTGGGCTTGGCGCGGAACAGCGCGAAGAGCAGGCCGACCGCGGTGAGCGTGCGCTCGCCGCCCGAGAGCAGGCTGATCGAACGCGGGTCCTTGCCGGGAGGCGCCGCGACGATCTCGATGCCGGCCTCGAGCACGTCCTCGCCCTCGGCCAGGAACACGTCGGCCTTACCGCCGCTGAACAGCTTGCGGAAGATCTGCCGGAAGTGCCCTTGGATCTCCTCGAAGGTCGTGACGAAGCGCTCGCGCGACTCCTTGTTGACCCTCGAGATGGTGTCCACCAGCGTAGTGCGCGCCGCGATCAGGTCGTCGCGCTGGCCGGTCAGGAAGCCGTGACGCTCCTCGACCTCGGTCAGCTCGTCCACGGCGGCCAGGTTCACGTTGCCGGCGCGCGCCATCTTGTCGCGCAGCGTCTCGATCTCGGCCTCGATCGCCACCCAGTCGGGCTCGACCTGCTCCGCGCCCTGTCCTGGGCCATCCACGTCGACCGCCTCGGTCTCGGGGCGTGACTGCTCCAGGTCCACCTCGAGTTCCTCGAGCACCTTGTCGCGCAGGGTCTGCCGGTGGATCACGATCTCCTGCAGCTTCAGGCGGTGAGCGCTGACGGCTTCCGTCGCGCCGCCGAGCGCCTCCTCGCGCGCGGCCACGTCCTCCTGCGCCGCGCCGAGCCGCTCGCCCACTTCGGTCGCCAGGCCGCGACGACGGTCGAGGTCGCCCGCGCCCTGATCGCGCAACTCGCCGAGCGAACGCTCGCGCGCCTCGATCTCGGACAGCTCGCTCGCCAGGCGCTGCTCCGACCCGGCCAGCCCGGACAACTCCTCTTCGGCCGCGGTGCGGTCGGCCACGCGCTCTTCGCAGGCCCGCGCCACGTGCGCGAGCTCGCTGCCGAGCGACTCCTTGCGCTCGCGCAATGCGGTCAGCGCCAGGCGCGCGTCGGCGGCGCCACGCCGACGCTCGGTCAGCGTCTCCTCGAGCGTTCCGCGCTGCGCCTCCGCGCGCGTCTCCTCGTCCTGGTCTTCGGTGACCGACGCGGCCAGCTCGTCCTCGCGCGCGGTCATCGCGTCGCGCTCACCGGCCTCGACCGCCAGTTCGGCGGCCACGGCGGCGCGGTCCTTCTCGGTCAGCGCCAGGTCGCGCTGCAGCGTCGCGCGCCGCTCGCCCACCTGCCGCTCGCGCTCGCCTGCGCGCTCGCGTTCGGTCTCGAGGCGCCGGGCCGCGCTCTCCTCGTCCTTGATCTTGGCGTCGAAGGCGGCCAACTGCTGCTCGAGCGCGACACGCGACGACTCCGACCCGCCGATCCTCGCGCGCAGCGCCTCCTGCTCGTCGGCCAGCGCATCGCACTCGGCGCGACGCGTGACCAGCCCGCCCTCGCCACCGTGCCGGCCGCCGCGCAGCACGCCGCGCTCGTCCAGGAGTTCGCCGTCCGGTGTGACCCAGACGGTCGAACCGTCGAGCACGGCCTCCTGCAGCGCGGTGCGGTCGGCGACCAGGCGCACGTGGCCGAGCAGGGCTTCGATCGCCTCGTGGTGGTCGAGCACCTCGATGTGGTCGAGCAGCCGCTCGCCGGGCGCCGCCTTGGCGCGCGGACGCAGGTGGTCCTGCGGCATGAGCAGCACGCGTCCCGCGCCGGACTCCGCCAGGTGCTCGAGCGCAGCCAGTGCGTCGGCGCGCGTGTCGACGAGCACGGCCTCGGCCGTGGCGCCGAGCGCCGCCTCGACCGCCTCCGACAACCCGCGCGGAGAGCGCAGACGATCCACCACCAGGCCCGAGATGCCGGGCAACCCCGACTCGAGCACGGAGATGGCGCCGGGCGAAACGCCCTCGCGTCGCGCGATCAGTTCGGCCAGCGCGTCGCGGCGCGACTCGGTGGCGGCCAGCTTCTCGCGCGCGGCCACCAGGCCGGCATCCACATCGGACAGCTGTCCGGCCGCCTCGTCGCGCTCCTTCTGGCGCGAGCCGAGACGCTCGTGCGCGACGGCCAACGTGGCGTCGAGGTCGCGTGACCCGGCGAAGAGCTCGCCCTGCATCGTCTCCTGCTCGGTGATCTCTCCGCGCAGTACGCCCAGGCGCTGCTCGATCTTGTCCAGGCTCGCGACGCAGGCCGCGTGACGCGAGCCCGCCTCGGCGCGCCGGTTGCGGATCTCGGTGAGCTGCCCGGCGCGGTCCAGCGCGTCGCGGCGGCGTTCGTCGGCCGCGCGACGCCACGCCTCCAGTGCATGCCCGGCGGCCTGCTCGTCGCGCTCGCGCGCGGCGATGGCCTGCTCGGCCGTCTCCAGGTCGGCCGCCAGGGCGGCCAGTTTCTGTTCGAGTTCGGTCTGCTCGGCGGCGCGGGCCTCCAGCGCACGCGACAGGCCCTCGACGCGGTTGCGCAACAGCTCGCGCCGCGACTCGGCCTCGGTCTGGCGCTCGCGGATCGAGACGCGCCGGCCTTCCAGCGCCTCCAACGAACTCGTGACCTCGCGGAACGCGTCGGCCGCACTGTCCACCTCGCGGCGCAGGTTCGACAACTGCTCCTGCAGCGCCGCGACCTCGTTGCGGCGCGCCTCGAGCTGCTCGCGCGCCTCGACCTCGCCCGCTTCCAACTGCTTGCCTTCGCCGGCCAGCTCGATCTCGCGCTCGGCCAGCTCCTCCCAGCGGTGCACGTAGAAGCGCGACTTCAACTCGCGCAGACGGTCACGCGCCTCGATGTAGCTGCGCGCGCGACCCGCCTGCTGCTTGAGCGAGCGCATCTGCTTCTCGAGTTCCTCGACCACGTCGCCCAGGCGCAGCAGGTTCGCCTCGGTGCGCTCCAGCTTGCTCTCGCTCTCGCGCCGACGCGCGCGATAGCGCGAGATGCCCGCCGCCTCCTCGAAGATGCGGCGCCGATCGCGAGGGTCGGCGGAGAGGATCGCGTCGATGCGGCCCTGCTCCATGATCGAGTAGGCCCCCGTGCCGAGGCCCGTGTCCATGAACAGGTTGCGCACGTCCTTCAGGCGCACCGAGTTCCGGTTGATCAGGTATTCGCTCTCGCCCGAGCGGAACAGCCGGCGCGAGACCACGACCTCGGAGTACTCCACCGGCAGCACGTTGCTGGCGTTGTCGAAGACCAGCGAGACCTCGGCGAAGTTGCGCGCGCCGCGGGCCCCGTTGCCCTTGAAGATCACGTCCAGCATCTCGTCGCCGCGCAGCGCGGAGGCCTTCTGCTCGCCCAGCGCCCACTTGATCGCGTCGATCACGTTCGACTTGCCGCAACCGTTCGGACCCACGACCGCGGTCAACCCGGCCGGGAATTCCAGCGAGGTACGGTCCGCGAACGACTTGAAGCCGTGGATCTCGACGCGCGTCAGCCGCATGGATGCAGGTCCGGTTGAGGAGAGGTGACGGAAAGATAGGCACGCAGGAAGGCGAGGCGCTGTTCTGTGCTGCCGGTGCAGCGCGGCACCGGCGCCTCGGCGTGCATGCCGAGGAGTTGGAAGACTCGGGCGGCCTCGCGTCCGGCCTCGCCAGCGTCGCTGGTGGCCGTGACCGTCTGAGGACCATCGTAACGGAAGCCGGAGCGATCCGAAGCGATCGGAAGTCGCTCGCGCGCGTCGGGGAAGTTGCCGAGATCGAGCAGCCCGAAACGACGCCGCGAGGTCGGCGACGCGAGACCGACGACCAGACCATCGCCGGCCGCGCCGAGCAACGACGCCAGGCGCTCGGCCATCGCGGCCGCGAGGTCGACGCGGTTCTTGCGACCGCGCGGCCCGTCGCCGAGCAGCACCATCGACGCCTCCTGAACGCCGGTGAGCGCGAGGCGGCGACGCACCGGGAAGGTGTCCGGCCGCAGGCCGGTCGTATCGCGCACGGCGGCCAGCGACGCGTCGCACCCGTCGAGCAGCGCGGCCTGTGCGGCCAGCGCCGAGAGGGCCAGTTCGACGGCCCGCTCGAGGCCGGCGAGGAACTCGTGCACGCGGCGCGAGCCCGCGGCCAGCGCGACGTGAGCCACGTTGACCGCCACCGAGCCCGAAATGGCGCTCGGACCCGGCTCGGGCTGCGCCTCCGCCGCTCCGGCCCCGAACTGCAGCCGGCCATCCACGCCCTCGACGGCCACAGCCTCGGTCAGGACGTCTTCGGGCAGGCTGTGGCCCGGGAGGCGCACGCAGGGCAGGCGCAGGTCGCGCCGGGACGCCAGGGCCCGAAGCGAACCCAGGGCCGAGAGGAACGGCGCGGCCAGGCCGGGTCGGTCGGCCGGCAGGCAGACCACCGGGCGCGCCGTGGCGCCACGTTCCAGCGCGGGCGTCGCGAGGCCGGCGAGCAGGTCGGAGACCGCCTCGGCATCGAGCGCCGGGCCGTCCCAGTCGAGCACCAGCTCGCGCGAGTTGAGGCCGAGCAGGTTGCGGAGCAGGGGTGCGAGCGTGCGCATGCGCTCGCGTCGCGCGCCGCCGCTGCCGAGCGCCGGCAGCGACCAGGGCGAGAGCGTCAGGGTGTCGAGACGCCCCACCGACGACAGGTTCTCCAGCGAGATCAGGCCCCGCTCGTGCGCGGCCGCGACCTCGGCCGGGAAGACCTCGCGCAGCGCGTAGTCACCGAGCAGTCGCGTGCTCACCTCGGACTCGGCCGAGGGGCCGGCGACGGCGCCGCCCAGGATCTCGCGCACCTCGTGCGGCGAGAGTCCCACGAACTGGTGCTGGCCGAGGCGCGGCGTGTAGCCGCGCAGGACCAGCGCGTTGTCGATCCACTCGCGCAGCAGGGCGGCACTCACGCTGCGCAGGCCTGAGTCGAACAGGCCGCGTTCGACCTCGGCGGCGACCTCGTCCACGACCTCGTCGGGCAGTTCCGCCGCGCTGGCGAGCAGCGCGACCACGCGCCCCTTGCTCCAGCGCTCGTCCTCGCGCGCTTCGCTCGCGTCGATCTGCTCGACCACGGCGTCGTCGTCTTCATCGTGGCCGTTCGACGCACAGACCTCGGCGCGCGGGATGCCGCGCACCGGATCGTGGTCGGCCTGGCGGCGGATCGAAAGCCCCTCGCGCGCGTGCTGGCGCTGATCCGAGATGGCGCGGAACGCCGCGGCCGCCTGCTCGCAGCCCGCGCCGCTGAGCACGGCGAAGACCAGCTCGGAGATCTCGGTGGCGCCGACCTCGCCGGCCCGCGCGTGTCCGAGCAGGTAGGTGGTCACCACGCTGCCGAGGTCGGCGGCCAGCGTCGCGTCCTCGCGACCCTCCGCCTCGAGCGCGCGGCCGATGGAGCCCGCGAGGCGGCCGCCGTCGAAGGCCACGCGACGGCCGTCACGCTTGGCGACCGTCAGGGCCGTGGAGGTCTCAGGACTGCGCTGGACCATCGCTCCCCTCGCCATGGCCATCGTGCCCGGATCCGCCCGAGCGGGCCTTCCCCGTGCGCGTCTTGTCGCCGCGCCGGGCCGCCGCGGCGGCCTCTGCGGGATCGACGCCCGCGCCCCCCAGCAGGGGCTTCAATTCGTCCAGGAACTGGTTCACGTCCTTGAATTCGCGATAGACGGACGCGAATCGCACGTAGGCGACCTGGTCCAGCTTCCCCAGCGCCTCCATCACGAGGTGGCCGATGTACTTGGAGGCCACCTCCTTGTCGAACATCTCGTGCAGCTGGGTCTCGATGTCGGTGACGATGCCCTCGAGCACGTCGGTCGGGATCGACCGCTTCTCGCAGGCCACCAGCATCCCGCGCAGGATCTTGTCGCGGTCGAAGGGCACGCGCGTGCCGTCCTTCTTCACCACACGCAGCGGGGTCTCACCGATCTTCTCGTAGGTGGTGAATCGGCCCTTGCACTCGAGACACTCACGGCGGCGGCGGATCACATCCGCCTCCCCGGAGGTGCGCGAGTCGATCACCCGATCGTTGTTCGCCTTGCAATAGGGGCAGCGCAAGCCCGTGGATCCCTCCAGGTCGGCCGGCTCCCGCGCCGGCACGGAAGGCGCAGTATCCCACAAGATGTGGTGTTTCCAAGCCGATCGGCACCAAATCCATGGGGTGCCGGGAACCCGCGGGGCGGCCGCTCAGCCGTCGATCCGGGCCACGAAGGCCGGGCGGTCGGGGTCGTGGTACTGCTCCAGGATCACGGCCTTGCTCCCGGGCGCTCCGCGCGCGTCGATGTCGATCGTCCCGGTCACGCCGGGGAAGTCCTGCAGGCCCCGCAGGCGCACCAGCAACTCGGGCCCGTCGAGCTTGGGATCGAAGACCGAGAAGACGGCGCTCGCGGCGTCGTAGGCCAGCGCCGCCGCATCGCTGGGCGAGCTTCCGGTGTGCGCGCGGTAGGCGTCGAGGAAGCCGGTGACGCGCGGCCGGTCGTCTTCCGGATTGAAGTGGCGCGTGTGGTACGCGCCCTTCACCCGACCGGCCAGGGCGTCCGGCAGACCCGCCCCGCCCCAGGCGTCGCCGCCCAGCAGGACCAGGTCCTTCACGGACGGGTTGCGCGCGCCCTCGACCATGAGGATCAGGTCGGGTGCGTACCCGGCCAGCAGCGCACCGTCGATGTCCATCGCCGCCACCTCGTCCAGCACACCGGTCAGGGCCGGGTCGCCGCCGTAGTAGCTGACCTCCCCGGCGATCAGGCCGCTACGACGCTGGAACTCGCGCGAGAAGGACTCGGCCAGGCCCAGCGAATAGGCGGCGCGCAGGTCGACCACCACGGCCACGCGTTCCAGACCCAACTCGTCGCGCGCCCAGGCGGCCAGCGCGCGGCCGGCCTCGGCGTCGCCGTGGCACATGCGCACGCTGAAGGTGTTGCCGTTCAGAACCTCGTTGCCGGTGGCGGCGGGCAGCACGCAGGGCATCGCCATGCCGCGCGCGACGATGCCGGCCGTGATCGCGTTGTCGGTGGTCAGCGGCCCGATCACGACGCTCGCGCCCTGGCTGCGTACGTGCTCGAAGGCCGTGGTCGTTCCGCGAGCGGTGCCACCGTTGTCGCACGGCACGAGCAGCGGACGGCGATCGGGCGGCAACTCGGCCAGGGCGACCTCCACCGCGGCCTGCATGTCGAGGCCCCACTGCTTGAGCGGGCCGGTGAGCGGGAGGATCACCCCCACCACACCCTGGGGCGGCGTGCGGCTGCACGCCGGGGACAGGACCAGCGCGCACAGCAGCGCGATCAGCAGCCGGGCGCGCATGCTCACGGGTGGTCGACTCCGTTCAGGCGGTCGCGCACGGCCGCGAGGCGATCGCGGATCCAGGTCTGCTCGTCGGAGGCGAGGTGCGCGACCAGGGGTTCGAGGTCCGGCGGGTCCAGCTGGTCGAGCGCATCGAGCGCCGCATAGCGCACCCATTCGTCGGGGTCGTGGGTCTGCTCGGCCAGGAAGTCCGCGGCGGCGGGGCTCCCGAGTTGTGCCAGCGCACCGATGATCGCCACGCGGTCGTTGCTCCCCTCGCGGCGCGTGAGCGCGTCCACCATGGCGCCGAGGCTCGAGCCGTCGCCGACCGTGCCGAGCGCGACCGCGGCGTTCTTGCAAACCAGTCCGTCGGGGTCGTCCAGCAGGCGCTCGAGGATGGAGAGCCACGCGCGCCGCTGTCGTCCGGTGAGCGGCGGTTCGCGCGGCGCGATCAGCGTCGCCTCGAGGCGACGCGTCAACTCGACCTTCACGTCGAGGATGTTGTTCTCGATCAGCTGCTGTTCGAGCTCGCCCCACTGGCCCAGCGCGGCCTTGGCGTCGAGCAATTCGAGCAGGCGGTCCACGCGTTCGAAGTCGCCCTGCTCGAGCAGCGTGCGCGCGTTCTCCGTCAGCATGTCCACGCGGCGGCGACGCTCCTCCACCGGCAGGTCGGCGGTCAACTCGGCCACCAGGTCGAGCACGCCCTCGGTGACCGGGTCGCTGCCGCGCTCCGCGAGCAACTCGGTGATGTCGCGCACGGCGGTGACACCGCGGCTGCGCGTGCCGAGCGCGCCGGTCGCCACCAGCACCGAGAGCACGATGATGGCCACCGCCATCACGCCGATGCTGAGCGCCACCTTGTGGCGCCGCGCGGCGCGCGCGGCGCGCGCCACCGGCCCCAGCGGGCGTGCCGAGATGGCCTCGAAGTTCATGAAGCGGCGCAGGTCGTCGCCGAGTTCCTCGGCGCTCTGGTAGCGCTTGTCCGGGTCCTTCTCCATCGCCTTGAGGACGATCGTCTCGAGGTCGCGCGGCACGCGCGGGTTGAGCTTCGTCGGCGTCGGCGGGTCCTTCTGGAGGATGTTGCGCAGGATCACCGCGACGTCCTTGCCGCTGAACGGCTGGTGCAGCGTGATCAGCTCGTACAGCGTGACGCCGAGGCTGTAGATGTCGCTGCGCTCGTCCACCTTCTTGCGGCGGCTGGCGGCCTGCTCGGGGCTGACGTACGCAGGCGAGCCGATGAAGTCGCCGGTCTTGGTCAGCGAGCCGTCGCCCACGCTCTTGGCCAGGCCGAAGTCGGAGAGCTTCACGCGGCCGCTCTCGGCCAGGATCAGGTTGCTGGGCTTGATGTCGCGGTGGATGATCCCGTGCGCGTGCGCATGGCGCAGCGCGTCGGCCGCGTCGAGCGCGATCGCCGCCGCCATGTGCGCGTAGTTGCGCAGGTCGAGCACCACGCCCTCGGCGATGCGCGGGTCGCCGGGCATCGTGCCGATCAGGCGCCGGCCCTTGGCCCACTTCGCGATGTCCTCGTCGAGGTTCGGACCGCTGACGCGCACGAAGCGCCGGCCGTGCGTGCGCGCCGTGCGCAAGCGGTCGATGATCTCGGCCAGGTCGATGCCGGCCACGTACTCCATCGCCAGGTAGGCGACACCGCCGCCGGTCTGGTTGAAGCCGTGCACGCCCACGATGCGCGGGTGCGACAGGCGCGCGACCGCGGTCGCCTCGCGCCGGAAGCGGTCGGCCGCCGAGCGCCCGCGCAGCAGGTTGGGCGGGACGACCTTCAACGCCACGATGCGGCCGAGCGAGATCTGCTCGGCCTCGTACACGACGCCCATGCCACCTCGCCCGATCTCGCGCGCGATGCGGTAGTCGTCGAGCACCGAGCCCACGCCCAGGCCCGTCTCGCGATCGCCGCCCTCGAGCACGCGCGTCGCGAAGAACTGCTTCAGCTCGGGCGCCAGCGCCGGGTACCGGTCGAGGTACTGCTCGGTATCGATCCGCTCGCCCGACTCGATCACCTGGGTGATCTCGGTCAGGACGTTCTTCAGATCGGTCGAGTCGTCAGCGCGTTCGGCCATGAAACAGCCCAGTCTAACCGGGGTGGTCCTTCCGATCTGTTACGTGCGGGGCGCCTACTTGCCTACGCAGAAACCGGCGAAGATGCGATCCAGCACCTCTTCGTCCAGATCGGCGGCGACCTGTGCCTCGTCATCCAGGTGCTGCAGCGCCTCGCGCAACGCCAGCGCGACCACGGGCAGGGCGCCGGCCAACGGTGCCGACAGGGCCTCGTCGATCAACGGCAAGGCGGCGGCCACGGCGCGCGCCTCGCCGCGCGTGGCCAGGTCGGGCGCACGCGGCGCGGGTGCTGCGGCGGCGATCGCGTACCAGAGAGCGTCCAGGCCGGCTCCGGTCAGCGCGGACACGGTCAGTCCTTCGGGCGAGACATCCTCGGGCAACAGGTCGCCCTTGTTGTGCACCGCGACGCGCGGGCGAGCACCGATCCATGTCGCGCGAAGCGCGCACCCGGCCGGATCCTCGTCCGCAGTCGCGTCGACGACGTCCAACACGATCGCGTGACGCGGGAGGCCTGCGACGTAGAGTTCCATCGCGCGCCGATCCAGGTCGCCCTCCGCGTCGGCGGGAGCGTCGTCGACGTGTGCGCGCACGCCCGGTCCGTCCAGGACGCGGAAGCGGCGGCCGTCGCGCACGACGCGCGCCTCGAGCGCGTCGCGCGTCGTACCCGCCACCGGCGAGACCGTCGTGCTCGCGCCGGGGCACAGCGCCAGGAACAGCGCGGACTTGCCCGCGTTGGGCGGGCCGAGCAGCGCGACGTCGGTCTCGCCGTCGCTCGGCGGACGTATCGCGCAGTCGCGCGCGAGACGCGCGGCGATGCGCTGCGCTACAAGCAGCCCCTCGCGCAGTTCCTCCTCGCCCACCGCCTCGGTGTCCTCCTCCTCGAAGTCCACGTGGGCCTCGATCAGGCTCAGCACGGAAAGCAGGGCGTCGCGCAGCTCGGCGTGCCGTGCCGCGAGGCCGCCCCCGAGTTGCGCGGCGGCGGCGGCGGCCTCCTCCGCGTCGCGCGCGCCGACCAGCCGCCCCACCGCCAGGCCCGAGGGGAGGTCGCTGGCGCCGGTCGCGATCGCCCGCCGCGTGAACTCGCCACGCTCGGCCGGTCGCGCGCCGGCCGCGACGAGCCGGTGCACCAGCTCGTCCACCAGCGCGGGCCAACCGACCAGGTGCATCTCGACCACGTCCTCACCGGTGAGGGAGCGCGGCGCCCGGAAGACCAGGAGCATCACGTCGGCGTGGACCCCATCGCCCAAGGGCAGCCGGCCCGCTCCGGTGTGGCCGGGCTTCGGCGCGCGCAGTACCTCGAGCACCTGCGCGCCCAGCGGGAAGGCCTGCGAGCCCGACAGGCGCACGGCTCCGCGCTCGCCGGCGCCGGCCGCGGTGATGGGCGCGACGATCGTGTCCACCCCCGGGGCGGACACCGGTTCAGGCATCCGCCACGCGCTCGCGCCACCAGGCGATGACGTCGTCGAAGTCCAACTCGCGGCGTTGCGGTTCCCAGCCCAGGGTCTCGCGGATCGCGCCCAGGTCGGCGATCGCATTGCGCATCTCGCCTGCGTGTGGCGGCTCGCGCCGCACCTTCGTGCCCGGCGCGAGACGGGCAACCAAGCCCTCGGCCAGCGCGTTGACGGAGGTCGCGGTTCCCGTGCCGACGTTCAGCACGCGCCCCGTCGCATCGCCGTCCAGCACGGCGAGGTTCGCGGCCACCACGTCGTCCACGTGCACGAAGTCGCGGGCCTGCTCGCCGTCGCCGAAGATCACCGGCGCCTCGCCGCGCAGCAGGCGGTTGATGAAGATCGTGATCACGCCCACGTATGGCGACGGCGTCTGGTTCGGTCCGTAGGTGTTGAAGTAGCGCAGCACCGTGCCCGACAGGCCGAACTGATCGCACAGCATCAGCCAGTCGCGCTCGGCCGCGAGCTTGGCTGCGCCGTAGGGCGAGATGGGTTCGGTGGGCGCGCTCTCGGAGATCGGCGCGGGCGTCGGACTGTCGGAGTAGACCGCCATCGACGAGGCGAACACCGCCTTCTTCACACCGGCGCCCCCCATGCACTCGAGCATGTTGAGCGTGCCCAGCAGGTTCACGTCGGCGTCGCGCACGAAGCCCGACATCGAACCGCGGATGGTGACGATCGCCGCCTCGTGGAAGACGCAGTCCACGCCCTCCAGAGCGGAGCGCACCGCGTCGGCGTCGCGCACGTCGCCTTCGACGAAGCGCGCGCCCTCGGGCACGTTCTCGCGCCGTCCGACCGAGAGGTCATCCAGCACCGTGACCTCCAGCCCGCGCGCGAGCAGCGCGCCCGCCAGGTGGTGCCCTATGAATCCAGCCCCGCCCGTGACGAGGGCCCGCTTGGCGCTCACCGGCAGTCGATCACGTGCTCGGGCGTGATGATCCGGCGCTCGATGTCGGAGCGCCCGGTCAACGTCACGCCCGGGAAGACCAGCGACTGCCTGATCGTGATCGGGTTGGACACGTTCACGCCGTCCATCAGCACGCTCTGTTCCACGTGGCTGCCCGGCGCGAGGTTCACGTCGTCGCCCATGAAGTTGTCGTTGCCCAGCACCTTCAGGTTGATGTCGAGCAGGTCGGACGGGTAGCTCAGGTTCAGGTCGTCGCGCACGACGCGCGCGGCCTTCACGCGATTGCCGTCCTCAAGGAAGATCTGGATCGCGTCGGTGATCTCGTACTCGTCGCGCATCGCGGTGCGCGGCGTGCGACGCACGGCGTCGAAGAACACCGGGTCGAACAGGTACAGCCCACAGCCCTTGAGGTTCGTGCGCGGGTGCTGCGGCTTCTCGATCACGCGCGTCACGAAGCCGTCCTCGTTCTCGAGCACGACGAAGTTGCGCTTCACCGCCTCGAGGTCCGGCTCCTCCTTCACGGCGAGCACACCGCGGACGTCGTCCTTGCCGAGCAGGTCCGGCATCTCGGCCAGGCCCTCGTGCACGAAGAAGATGTCGCCGAGGAAGAGCATGAACGGGCGGTCGATGCGCGACTCGAGCTTGCCGAGCGCGTGCGCGATGCCCAGCGTCGTGCCCTGGTCGACGTACTCGATCCTCACGCCGAGGTTGCTGCCGTCGCCGAGCGCGCGCACGATCTCGAAGCCGAGGTGCCCGATGACGATCAGGATGCGGCGCACACCGAGGTCGCGCAGGCACTCGACCTGGTGCTGGATCAGCGGCTTGCCCAGGATGGGCAGCACCGGCTTGGGGAAGCGCTCGGAGAAGGGCGCGATGCGCGTGCCCTTGCCGGCGGCGAGGATCACGCCGAGCACCTGTCCGTCGTCAATCTGGGTTCCGGTCATGACTCGACGATAATCCCAGCGCGGAAAAGCTTCAATTTGCGTCGCAGGTACAGCAGGTAGCGGAACATGGTCCAGGCCGTCCGCCACGGGTGCAGCTTGCTCGCTCCCGCGGCCCGTTCCCGGTGCGTAATGCCCACCTCACCGATTCGGCATCCACGCGCGTCCAGCCGTAGGACGATCTCGGTCGGGGTCGGATAGCCGCGGGCCTCGATGTGCAGTTCGCGCAGCACGTCGCCCTTGGCGACCTTCAGCGCGCAGTTCGTGTCGCGCAAGCGGACGCCGAACATCAGGCGCACGAGCCGATTGAAGCCGCGGTCGGCAAGCACCCTGAAGAAGCTGTCGTTCTTGCCCTTCCGGTAGCCCGTGACGCAGTCGAACCCGCCGCGCTCCAACTCCTCGATGAGCTCGGAGGCCTCCGCCAGGTCGAACTGCCCGTCGCTGTCGATGGTGGCGACGTACCGACCGGTCGTCGCGCCGATGGCGGAGCGCAGTGCGCGGCCGTAGCCGGCGTTGGTCTCGAAGCTGACCACTCGCAGCCTCGGGAACCGCTGCACCATCCGCTCCAGCACCTCGGCGGTCGCGTCGGTCGAGCCGTCGTTGCAGAGCACGATCTCGCTCGTTCCCGGCATGGCGTCGAGCACGCCGTCCCACTCGACCAGCACGGCCTCGATGGCCTCCGCCTCGTTGAAGCAGGGCGCGGCGACCGAGAGTCGCACGTCGCTCACCACAGCGACTCGAGCAGGCCGTCCGCGATGAGGCGCGCCTTGAGCGCCGTGCCCTGCGCGTTCAGGTGGACCGGATCGTGGAAGTTCCCGGCCTGCGGAAACTGCGGATCGAGGTCGATGAACAACGCCGACTGCTCGGCCGCCACGTCGCGCATGACGCGGTTGTGCTCCTTGATCGAGCTCACCATCAGCTCGGGCGTCCACGTGCCCTTCTCGTCGACCGTCGTGCTCACGAAGACGGTGCGAACGCCGTGCGCCGCGGCGATGCCCGCGATGCTGGTCAGGTTGCGGCGGTAGGTGCCAGTCCCGGCGCGCGCGACGTTCTTCTCCTGGTCACCCTTGGGCTCTGGCGGCATGTGCTGGATGTACTGGTTGATGCCGCCCGCCATTTCGCCCTCACCGGTCTCCCAGTCGTCCGCGGTCCCGTTCCAGACCTTGCGCCAGTGGAAGTAGGCGCTGTCGAAATTGCCGTAGACGCGCACCCGGTAGTCGTTGACGCCCTGGTAGACCACGATCGCGTCGGGCTCCAGGTCCAGGCAGCGGAAGGCCAGGTTGGCCAGGCTCTCGGCGCTGGTGTAGGAGGGCATGCCCGCGTTCACCACCTCGAGGTCGAGGTCGGGGCGCGCCTCGCGCAGCATGGTCTCCATCTGCAGCGGGTAGGCGTCCTCGTCACCGACCGCGTCGCTGAACGTGGTCGAGCCGCCGAGACAGACGATGCGGTAGCGCCCGGCCGGTTTCGGCAGCTCCACCTCGCGACCGCGGAATCCGAGGCTGTTGGTGGTGCGGAACAGACCGTCACTGCTCTGCTTGTCCCAGCTCGGCTTGAGCGCGAACATCACGTAGGGCAGCGCGCGGTACTTCATCCTCGCCACGTCCTCTTCGGCGGGCTTCTCCACCGCCGACTGGCCGCCCGCCACGGCCCAGGACGCGCGCAGGAACTTCCAGGGCGTGGGCCCGGCGCTCCCGGTCACGCGTCCCGCGATCTCCCAGGACAGCAGGGCGACCAGCAGGAAGAGCAGGATGAACCCCGCGCGGGAGCGACGGGGACGCGATCTCGATGCAGGCGTCATGACGAAGGGAAGGATACGCCAGCGACGGCCGAGAGCCCACCGCGCCCACGGGCGCCTGGCGGTGCCCGGCGGCGCCTGCCGGCGCCCGGCACTGCCGACGCGCCTAGCGCCGCTTGCCCCGGCCCTTGCCCTTCGGCCGTGCGGCCGGCTTCTTCGGCGGCGGCGTGACGACGGCGGGCACGACGACCGGATCGCCCGGCTTCGGCATGCCCTTCGGCGGCCAGAAGCGGCGGATCACCTGGAACTCGAAGATGCCGATCAGGCTCGACGTGAAGATGTAGAGCGACAGGCCGGACGGGTACTTGTAGAGGAACAGCAGCATCACGACCGGCATCATCATGCCCATCGTCTTCTGCATCTGCGCCTGGCTCTCGTCCGCCGGCTTCGGCTGGAAGCGCATCTGCGCCATGGTCGCGACGGCCATCAGGATCGGCAGCACGTTCAGCGTGTCGCCGAAGAACGGGAGGCTGAAGGGCAGCGGCATGCGGTCCGCCTGCGAGAGATCGGCCACCCAGCCCACGAAGGGCGAGTGACGCAGCTCGATCGACGCCTTCAGGATCTGGAACAGGCTGATCCAGATCGGGAACTGCAGGAACATGAGCAGGCAGCCGCCGAGGGGCGGGCTCGCGCCGTGCGCGCGCATCAGCTTCATCTGCTCTTCGTTGAACTTGCGCTTGTTGCCCTTGTACTTCGCCTTGAGCGCGTCGATCTCCGGCTTCAGACTCTGCATGACAGCCGAGTACTTGTGCATCGAGGCCTGCTGCACGCGGTTGAGCGGGAACAGCAGCGCCTTCACCACGATCGTCAGCAGGATGATCGCGAAACCCCAGTTGCCGACGATGTTGTGGAAGAAGCGCAGGATGGCGAGCAGGCCGTGGTTGATCCACGCCATGCTGCCGAAGGCCTCCTCCAGCATCGGCTGCAGGAACTGGTACTCGGCCTGCTCGGCCAGCGTGCGGTCCTTGGGACCGATGTAGACGCCGAAGTCGAAGCGCACGGTGTCGCCCGGCCCCGGCGAGCGCGCCGCGAGCAGCATGCCGACCGCCGCGTTGTTGCGGTGATCGGCGGCGAGTTGGTTGCGCCACGCGAGCTCCTCGCGCGCGTCGGCCGGCTCCTTCTCGGCCACGGCCTTCTCCAGGCGCGTCACGTCCAGCACCGCCTCGGGCCAGACCTGGCTCACGACGGTGCCGCTGCCCGGCACCAACAGGCCCGCGAAGTAGTTGGTCATCGAGCCGGCGGCGAGCAGGGTCTCGGTCTGCGCCGCGATCTTGCGAGAGTTGCCGTCCTCCAGGTCGCCGCCGGACCACTTGGTGACCTCGGGGTCGTCGTCCGAGCCCACGATCGCGAGCGCCGTGGGACCGGTGGTGATGAACGACGACGGCTGGTCGTCCACGAGGCCGTACGGGCCCTCGAGGATGAGCGAAAGCGTGCCGCCCGGGTCGGTGTCGCCGGCGTTCACGACCTCGATCGAGAGGTCGAACGCGTACAGGCCGTCGTTGTCCGTGATCGTGCGCCGGAACTGCAGCCCGTCGGGCGAGGTCCAGGTGAACAGGATCTGCCGGCGGCCGGCCGGCGTGGTCATCACGTTGGATTCCCAGTTCACGCGGTCGAGCGGGTAGCGGTCGGTGAAGTCGCGCAGCAGCAGGCTGGTGCGATCGTTCTCGCCGGGCGTGATCAGGCGCAGGTCCACCTCGCCGTTGGGCTCGGTGTGGTAGTCGCTCAGCTCCAACCAGCTCAGGCTCGCGCCGCGCGTCTCGAACTGCGCGAGGTATCCGCGCCCCGAGAACGGAATGCTCTTGCTGGGTTCCAGCGGATCGACCGCGGCGGGCACGCCGCCCCCCGCCCCGCCGGTGGCGCTCGGGCGGTCGGGCAGGGTGCCGGGGTCGGTGCCGACGGCCGGCTCGGCCGCGCCGATTTCGGCGCCGGGCTGGCCCTGCTCTTCCGGCGTGGGCGGCGGGTTGACGCCCAGGTACCACCAGATGAACAACAGGCTCAGGATCAGAGCCAGCGGAAGGCGCTTCTCCATGACCGGTCCGGCGTCAGTCGGCGACCTGATCGACGAGGATGGACTCGTCGATCAGCATGATCGGGATGCCGCTGCGAACGGGGTAGAGCACCTTGCCGTCCTGGCGCAGCAGGGCCGCGTCCATCGTCCGGGTGACCGCCTGGCCGTCGCGCGACGTTACGCTTCCTGCCTCGATGGCCGCGTTCACGCGCGCCACGAGGGCATCGTCCGCGAGCGCCACAGATTCCTTGGTCTCGGGGCACGCCAGGATCTCGAGCAGATCCTTGTCGAGCTCTGGAGTAGTCATCTTTGGACTCCGGGCGGAAGCGGGAAGACTGACATACCGGGACTGAGGGCACCATGTCAAACTGGCCATCCATGGGTCACGGCAGCCATCATGGCGCCATGCGCAGCGCACTGTTCCTGATCCTCCTGGCCGTGTCCGCCGGGCTCGCCGCCTGCGGGCCGGACGAGGTCGGCTCCGCGCATGACGCGCCGCTGCCGGGCGTCACGCCGGGCGACGAGGAGTGGTTCTGGCGCGACGTGCTCGCGGCGCCGTTCCCGGGCGAGGCCGACGTCGACGGCGCGGCGCTCGGACACGCCGAGCCGGTCGCGCGCACCGACGCGCTCGACACGCTCGCGCTGGACGAGGACCCGCGCGCGCCCGCCACGCTGATGGCCGCGCTGCGCGATCAGCAGATCGGCGTGGCCGCGGTCGCGGCGCACGACCTCGGCGTGCACGGCCACGCGCGCGCCATCCCGCGCCTGCTCGCCGGCATCGGCCCCTACCCCATCGACTACGACGTGCCGATCGAGGTGCGCGCCGCCGAAGCCGCGGCGCTCGCACAGCTCGGCAACCCCGCCGGTGTGCCGCTGATCCTGTCCATCCTCTCGGAGGGCACCTCGCTCGCCAGCGACGAGGCCGACCTGCAGTGGACCTTCACGCCTCGCATGGCCTTCACGCAGGAGCTCGCGCTGCCGGGGCTGGAAGCGCTGGCCGGTACCGACTTCGGGTTCATGCCGACGGCGCCGGTCCCCGTGCGCGAGGAGTCGCTGCGCGCGGCTCGGGCCTGGTGGGAGGAGCGACGCATCGCCTTGTGGGAGGCCGCGCCCGTGGATGATCCGGGGCTTGTCGCGCGCGCCGAACTGCTCGTCGCGACGCTGGATGCCTACCAGCTGCGCCAGGTCGACGGCGCGCGCTACGTGCTCGCCCAGCTCGGCCCGGGCGTGCTGCCCTTCCTGATCGACGGCCTCGACAGCGACAACGACTACGTGCGCCTGCACAGCCTCGAGGTCATGCAGCGCCTGGTCGCCAACGTGGATCGCAAGGCGCGCGACCGCATCGCGAGCGCCGCCACGGGGCCGCTGCTGGAGGACATGGGCGGCGGCGTCGCCGCGAAAGCCGCCGACGTGATCGGCGCCTGCGGCTCGGCCGACGCGTTGATCATCGCGCTGGAACGGCGCGCCGAGCCGGACGTGCTGGTGGCCGTGATCGACGCACTCGGCACCACGCGCCTACCCGCCGCGTCGGAGGCACTCGCCGGTTGGGAACCGGCCGGCCCGCTCGCCGGGATGCCGGACGTGCGCGTCGCCCGCCACGCCGCGCTGCTCGCGCTCGACCCCGCCGCCGACCCCGAGCCCTTCCTCGCGCTGCTCGGCAGCGACGACGCCTCGCTGGCCTTCGCCGCGCTCGACCGGCTCATCGTGCTGACGGGCAGCGACTGCGGCTACGACCCGTCCGCCACGGGCAACGAACGCGAACTGGGGCTGGCCGCAGCGCGCCGCGCCCTGGCCGAGCGCGCCTCAGGCTGAGCCCGACTCGCTGCCCATGAGGCCTTGGGCGCGCAGCGACACGCAGCGCCGGCTCCCCACCACGATGTGATCGAGCAGCGGGATGCCCAGCACCTCGCCCACGCGGGCAAGGCGCGCCGTGACCTCGACGTCCTGCGCGCTGGGCGTCGGATCGCCGCTGGGGTGGTTGTGCGCGACGATCACCGCGCCCGCGCTCTCGCGCACGGCCGGTGCGAAGACCTCGCGCGGGTGCACCACCGACCAGGTCAGGCAGCCCTCGCTGACCCGCTCGGTGCGCATCGGCCGGTTCTTCGCGTCGAGCAGCACGACCAGGAAGACCTCCTTGCCCTTGCCGTCGAGCAGGCCGCGCAGGTGCGGCTCGAGGTCGGAGACGCCGCGCACGACCTGCCCGGCCGGCAGCGCCACGCGCGCCATGCGCCGTCCCAGCTCGAACGCGCTGGCCAGGCTCAACGCGGCGCGCGCCGGCAGACCGGGCAGGTCCGCCAGCTCACGCGAGAGTTCGCGTGGCGACATGCGCGACAGGCGCGGGAGCCCGCCCGCCACGTCCAGCAGGTCGCGACACGTGATGCGCGCGTCGGCGAGCCCCTCCTCCGGCAACAGCAAGCCGGCGAGGACGTCCTCGAGCAGCAGCGCCTCGGCGGGCTCGGCCAGCGCGTGCTCGATCACCCTCTCCACCGCCCGGAGTCGGCCGGCCGCGCGACCCGTTACGAGGCGCGCCCTACTTCCGGGGCGAGAGCAGGACGCCGTCCACCCAGGCGGCACGGTCGCCCGCGTCGTCGTCGCCGCCGTCGCCCACGACCAGCTCCAGCCGGCGCGCGTCGGCCAGGCCGTCCACGCGCAGCACCTTGGGCGGCTCGCCCTCGCGCAGCACGCCGGAGGCGCCGCGGCGCTCGCCGTCGACGAGGATCTCGAAGGTGACGGAGCCCTGCGCGGGCAACTCCGCGACCTCGTCGGACAGCCCGACGGTGACACGCAACGCCGTCACGCCCGCGGGCAGATCGAAGCCGAGCCGCGAGTGGCTGTGCACGCCGAGGCCGGTGGCGCGCAGCACGCCGCCCACGCTCAGCGGGCGTCCCGTGACCGAGAGGTCGGCGCGCCAGGGAAAGAGGAAGTCGTCGGGGCCGCCGATGCTGGGGCGCTCGTCCACGCTCGCGGGCAACAGGTCGGCCAGCAGGTGGTTGCCCTCGCCGCGATGGACCATCGAGGACAGCGCGGCGGTCGGCAGCGTCAGCCGCTCGGACAGGCGCGTGGCGAGCGTGAAGCTGCTCGGTCCCAGTTCGAGCAAGCCGCCCTGGAGTCGCGTGCCGCTGGCCAGACGCACGACCACCGGCGTGCCCGGGAGCGGCTGCGCGGGCGCCGGGCTGGGCGCGAACACGACCGCCAGCACCTCCGGCAGGCCGAAGTCGAGCGAGCCGAGCGCGCTCTCGAAGCTCAGCGTCCCCGCGTTCACGCCGGCCACGACGCCGGTCAGGCTGTCGAGGCTGCCGTCGGGCCGCCGGCGCCAGACGCGATCGTCGGCCCCCCCGCCGGTCAGCAGGGCCAGGCGGTCCACGGGCTGGTCGGCGGCGGGCAGCAGCCGCTCGACCTCCTCGAAGGGCACCTCGAACGTGGCGCCGCCGTCGATCGCGAAGCGCAGGCCGTAGGCGTCGCCGCCCATGACCCGACCCACGAGCCGATCGCCCGGCTGCTCGCCGTCGCCCGTGGGGATCGGCGCCAGGAAGAGCAGGTCGGGCGCGCCGGCGACGGTCTCGACCTCGTCGCCCGGGGCGCTCGCCTCCTCCGGCTCGATCGCCAGCAGCAGCAGGTCGCCGAGCTTCACCGTGCTCGGGCCGGTCGAGGTGTCGATGCGCAGCGTTCCGTCGCTCAGGCCGCCGAGCTCGCCCGAGTAGGTCCGCCCGTCGCGGGTCTCGACCTGCACGACGCGCCCCGTCTCCGGCACGGCGGGCGCGGCGGCGGGCAGCTCCGTTCCGGCGGCCGCGGGGGCCAGCAGGAGCAGGCTCGAGACGAGCGGGATCAGCAAGGTGCACCTCAGCGCCAATGTGGCAGGCCGTTGCGTCGCGGCCTTCACCGCGCCGTGCCAAGCTGGCAGCCGGCCAGCGAAGGTCCGGACGTTAGCGCCGCAAACCCTTCTCTTCAAGGCGATTAGGACGCCCCCCAGGCGCGTGGGCTTTGGCCCGGGGTTTGCGAATCAATGGGTCACGGTCAGGTCCATACGGGCCGGGCGAGCGCATTCCGAATGACGGCGCGTCTGCGGACGCACCCCAGGCAAGGAGTCAGGCACATGGCCAAGCAGATGGCCTTCGACGTGGAAGCCCGTGAGCGACTGCGCGCAGGCGTGGACAAGATCTCGCGCGCGGTGAGCAGCACCCTCGGCCCCAAGGGCCGCAACGCCATCCTCGACAAGAGCTGGGGCGGGCCGTCGATCACGAAGGACGGCGTGAGCGTCGCCGACGAGATCGAGCTCGAGGATCCCTACGAGAACATGGCCGCGCAGCTGATCCGCGAGGCCGCCACGCGCACCAACAAGGACGCGGGTGACGGCACCACCACCGCGACCGTGCTGGCCAAGGCGCTCTGCGACGAGGGCATGAAGCTCTTGGCGGCCGGCGCCCAGGGCGACGGGCTGCTGCGCGGAATGCGCCCCGCAGTCGACACCGCAGTCGAGGCGCTCGGCAAGCAGGCCAAGAAGATCAACGCGAGCGACAAGAAGCAGCTGCAGCAGATCGCCACCATCTCCGCCAACGGCGACACGAGCATCGGCAAGACGCTCGCGGACGCGCTGGCCCGGGTCGGCGCCGACGGCGTGATCACGGTCGAGGAGGGCAAGAGCCTCGAGACGACCGTGGACGTGGTCGAGGGCATGCAGTTCGACCGCGGCTTCCTCTCCAGCCACTTCGTCACGAATGTGGACAAGCTCGAGGCGGTGATGGAGAAGCCGCTGATCCTGATCCACCAGGAGAAGATCAGCTCCGCCAAGGCGCTGATCCCGCTGCTCGAGATGGTCAGCCAGTCCGGCCGGCCGCTGCTGATCATCGCCGAGGACATCGACGGTGAGGCGCTCGCGACACTGGTCGTGAACAAGCTGCGCGGCATCCTGAACGTCTGCGCCGTGAAGGCGCCGGGCTACGGCGACCGCCGCAAGGCCATGATGACCGACCTGGCCGTCATGACCGGCGCGACCGTCATCGCTCCCGACCTCGACATGGACCTCGAGCGCGTCACGCTCAAGCAGCTCGGCGGCGCGCGCAAGGTCATGGTGACCGGCGACGCGACGACCGTCGTGCAGGGCTCGGGCAAGTCCGCCGACGTCTCGGCGCGGGTCAAGCTGATCCGCCACGAGATCGAGGCCACCACGAGCGACTACGACCGCGAGAAGCTCCAGGAGCGCCTCGCGCGCATGGCCGGCGGCATCGCGGAGATCCGCGTGGGCGCCGCGACCGAGACGGAGCTCAAGGAGAAGAAGGCCCGCTTCGAGGACAGCCACCACGCCACGGGCGCGGCGCTGGCCGAAGGCATCCTGCCGGGCGGCGGCGTCGCGCTGCTGCGCGCGCGCAAGAACGTCGAGAAGCTGATGAAGACGCTCGACGGCGACCAGGCGCTCGGTGCGCAGCTCGTGCTGCGCGCGCTCGAGCGTCCGATCCGCGTCATCGCCAAGAACGCCGGCGCCGAGCCGGGCATCGTGGTCAAGCGCGTCTCCAAGGCCACAGCCTCCAACGGCTACGACGCGGCCAAGGGCGAGTACGTGGACATGGTCGAGGCCGGCATCATCGATCCGGCCAAGGTCGTGCGCTGCGCGCTGCAGAACGCAGCCAGCGTCGCGGCCATGCTGCTCTCGACCGACTGCCTGATCGCCAACCTGCCCGAGGAGAAGGGCGCCGAGCCTGCCGGCCACGACCACGGCATGGGTGGCATGGGCGGGATGGGAGGCATGGGCGGTATGGGTGGCATGGGCGGAATGGGCGGCGGCATGGGTGGAATGGGAGGCATGGGCGGCATGGGCTTCTGAGCCCCGCCCCCACGACCGACCGGACCCCAGGACCACACGAAACACACACAACAACAAGAGGTGAAACCGAGATGACCACCATCAAGCCACTCGACGATCGCATCGTGATCGAGGTGCTCGAGGCCGAGGAGCGCACCGCCGGCGGCATCGTGCTGCCCGACACGGCGCGCGAGAAGCCGCAGCGCGGACGCGTGAGCGCCGTCGGAACGGGCCGCCTGCTGAAGAGCGGGCAGCGCGCGCCGGTCGAACTGAAGACCGGGGACGAAGTGCTGTTCGGCAAGTACGCCGGCACCGAGGTCACCGTCAACGACGTGGACTACAAGATCCTGCGCGAGAGCGAAATCCTCGCTCTCTGCCGCTGAACCGAACGCGACCACCAGAAAGAAGAGATTCCATGGCCAAGCAACTGCTGTTCGACGACGCCGCCAAGCGCAAGATCCTGTCCGGCGTCGAAGCGCTCGCGAAGACCGTCAAGGTCACGCTCGGGCCTTCGGGGCGCAACGTCGTCCTGAAGCGCTCCTTCGGCGGGCCGATCATCACCAAGGACGGCGTGACCGTCTCCAAGGAGATCGAGCTCGAGGACCCCTTCGAGAACATGGGCGCCAAGCTCGTGAACGAGGTCGCCAACAAGACCAACGACGTCGCCGGTGACGGAACGACGACCGCGATCGTGCTGGCCGAGGCGCTGTTCCGCGAGGGCCTGAAGTTCGTCGCCGCCGGCGTGAACCCGATGGACCTCAAGAAGGGCATCGACGCATCGGTCGAGGCCGTCGTCGCGGACCTCAAGGCGAAGAGCCGCGCGATCAAGAACAACGACGAGATCGCGCAGGTCGGCTCCATCTCCGCCAACAACGACACGGACATCGGCGCGCTGCTGGCCGAGGCCATGGGCACCGTCGGCAACGACGGCGTCATCACGGTCGAGGAGAGCACCACGGCCGAGACCTGGCTGGAGAAGGTCGACGGACTGCAGTTCGACAAGGGCTACCTGTCGCCGTACTTCATCACCAACGCGACGGACATGACCTGCGAGCTGGAGAACGCGTCGATCCTGATCCACGAGAAGAAGATCAGCAGCCTCCGCTCGGTGCTGCCGGTGCTCGAGCAGGTCGTGCAGTCGGACCGCGCGCTCCTGATCATCGCCGAGGACGTCGAGAACGAGGCGCTGGCCACGCTGGTGGTCAACCGCCTGCGCGGCAAGCTCAAGATCTGCGCCGTGAAGGCGCCCGGCTTCGGCGATCGCCGCAAGCAGTACCTCGAGGACCTCGCCGTGCTGACGGACGGCAAGGTCGTCTCCGAGGAGACGGGCATGAACATCGAGAACATCGACCTGACCGTGCTCGGCCACGCCAAGAAGATCATCATTGGCAAGGACGACACGACGGTCGTCGAGGGCGCCGGCAAGAAGGCGGCGGTCGACGAACGCATCGGGCAGATCAAGAACCAGATCGAGTCCGTCTCCTCGGACTACGACCGCGAGAAGCTCCAGGAACGCCTGGCCAAGCTGACCGGCGGCGTCGCCGTCGTGCACGTCGGCGCGCAGACCGAGACCGCGCTCAAGGAGAAGAAGGACCGCGTCGAGGACGCGCTGCACGCCACGCGCGCGGCCGTCGAGGAAGGCGTGGTCCCGGGCGGCGGCGTCGCGCTGGCCCGCTCGCTCCCCGTGCTGGACGGCCTGAAGCTCAAGGGCGACCAGAAGTTCGGCAAGAACGTCGTGCGGCGCGCGATGACCGCTCCCCTTCGCCAGATCTCGAACAACGCCGGCCTCGACGGCAACGTCGTGCTGGAAGAGACGCTCGAGAAGAAGGGCAACACCGGCCTGAACGTGTTGACCGGCGAGTGGGGCGACATGGTCGGCATGGGCATCATCGATCCCACCAAGGTGACGCGCAGCGCGCTGCAGCACGCCGCCAGCATCGTGGGACTGATGCTCACCACCGAGACGGTCGTGACCGAGCTCAAGGACGAAGAGCACGAGATCGAAGGCGCGCTGTCCTGACCCGATGGCCGCGACCCGCGACTATTACGAGATCCTCGGCGTCGACCGGGGCGTCGCGGAAGCGGACCTGAAGAAGGCCTACCGCAAGCTCGCGCTCAAGTACCACCCCGACCGCAACGAGGGCGACGACTCGGCCGCCGGTGCCTTCAAGGAGGCGGCGGAGGCGTACGAGGTCCTCAGCGACCCAGAGAAGCGGCGTGTCTACGACCAGTTCGGGCGCGACGGCCTGAAGGGTCGCGGCTTCGCATCGGGCGGCCACGATCCGCGCGACATCTTCGAGTCGATCTTCGGCGCGGGCGGCGGCGGGCTGGGCGACCTGTTCGAGGGCTTCTTCGGCGGCGGCTCGCGCAGCTCCGGGCCGAGGCAGGGCAGCCACCTGCGCGTCTCGGTGCGCATCCCGCTGAGCGAGGCGGCCACCGGCACGACGCGCACGATCACGCTCAACCGCAACGAGCACTGCGAGACCTGCGACGGCAGCGGCGCGAAGAAGGGCACCAGCCCCGAGACCTGCAGCAGCTGCGGCGGCCAGGGCCGCGTGAACCGAAGCCAGGGCTTCTTCGTGATGCAGACCGCCTGCCCCGACTGCCGCGGGCAGGGCCAGGTCATCCGCAATCCCTGTTCCGAGTGTCGCGGCCGCGGGCTCGCCCCGCAGTCGCGCGAGATCACCGTGCGCATCCCGCGCGGCATCCAGTCGGGCAGCCAGTTGCGGCTGGCCGGCGAAGGCGAGCCGGGCGAGCGCCACGGACCGCGCGGCGACCTCTTCTGCGTCGTCGACGTCGAGGAGCACGAACTGTTCCACCGCGACGGCGACGACCTGCTCTGCGAGCTGTCCGTCTCCTATCCGCAGGCGGCCCTCGGCGCGGAGCTCGAGGTGCCCACGCTGGACGGAGCCGCCAAGCTGAAGGTGCCGGCCGGCACGCAACCGGGCAAGGTCTTCCGGCTGCGCGGCCAGGGCATGCCCTCCGTGTATGGCCACGGAAGCGGCGACCTGCTGGTGCGCCTGACCGTGGACGTCCCGCGCAAGCTGAGCGCGCGACAGAAGGAACTGATGGAAGAACTGGCCGATCTGGGTGGCGAGGTGCCGCCTCCGCGGCGCAGGTCGTTCGTGGACAAGGTCAAGGACCTCTTCGACTGAGCGGAACGAGATGAGCACGAGAGAGAAGAAGCGCGGCGACAAGCACGATCCCGACGAGGCCGTCCACGACGAGCCTGTCGCGGAGACCTCCGAGAGCCAGGTCGAGGACGCCCCCGCCAAGGAGGCGCCCGAGCCCCTGACGCTCGAAGAGGAAGTGCTGCTGCTGCGCGACAAGTGGCTACGCGCCAAGGCCGAGTCGGACAACGTGCGCAAGATGGCGGCGCAGGATGTCGCGGACGCGCGCCGCTACGGCGCGTCAGCCACGCTCTTGGGCCTGCTGGACGTGCTCGACAACCTGCAGCGCGCGCTGGCCGCGCCGCCCGAAGAGAGCGACGAGACCTTCCTGACCGGGCTGCGCCTGATCGAGCAGCAGTTCACCGGTGTGCTGGAGGCACACGGGGTGACGCCGGTGAAGGCCGAGAAGGGCATGCCGCTCGACCCGATGCTGCACCGCGCCCTGCTCGAACAGCCGTCCGACGAGGTCGAGCCGGGACGCATCCTGGTGGTCGCGGTCAGCGGCTACAAGCTGCACGACCGGCTGCTGCGCGAGGCGCAGGTCGTCGTCGCGCGCGCGCCGGACGAGCCGAGCGACGAGCCCGCCGAACAGGACTGAGGCGATGCCCACCTACGACTACGTCTGTCGCTTCTGCGACCACGAGTTGGAGCACTTCCAGGGCATCAACGACCCGCTGCTGCGCAAGTGCCCCGAGTGCGGACGGCACGGCCTGAAGCGCCAGTTCGGAGCGGGCGCCGGCGTGGTCTTCAAGGGCAGCGGTTTCTACGAGACCGACTACAAGCGCAAGGGCGCCAGCGATGGCAAGCCGAGCTCCGGCCCGTCGGCCGACAAGTCGAGCGGCTCGTCGGAAAAGGACAGCCCCAAACCGGCTTCGAAGGACGGAGACGGCAAGGCCCCGGGCGGCGACAAGGGCAAGAAGCCCTCCGGCGACAAACCGGCCTGAGTCCGGCGGGCCCATTTGCCGACAAGGGGGCGATGGCGCGGGATCGCGCCGATCCCCGGCAGGCTCTATAAAAGGCCCTCCCCATGTCCTCCGAAGCCCAGCACAAGATCCCGCGCGAGAGCGAGAACATCCTCCGGCTCACGGAGGATCTCGCCCTGCAGCGGTTGGAGTGGGTCAGCCGCCCCACCGAGATCGAGTTCGGCTTCAACAACACGTGCAACCTGCTGTGCGTGATGTGCCACCAGGCCGACGGCATCCCGCCGAAGAGCATGCCCGCGGCCGCCTCGCGCGACGTGCTGGCGCAGATCCTCCCGCACGCGCTGCACCTGACGCCCAGCGACGCCAGCGAACCGCTGATGAACGACCTGGACGAGATCGTGCGGTTGTGCGAGGAGCACAACGTCCAGATGCTGCTCTACTGCAATGCGACGCTGCTGGACGAGGCCACGTTCCGCAAGATCGCGCCGTGGACGCACCGCATCTGGTTCTCGATCGACTCCCATGAGAAAGAGACCTTCGAGGCGCTGCGCTCGGGCTCCGACTTCGAGAACGTGATCGCGAACATCCGCGCGGTCATGCCCATGGCGGCCGCGGCGCGCATCGAGATCGGCTTCAATGCCGTCGTGATGGAGCCCAACTGGCGCCACATGCCCGACCTGGTCGACCTGGTCGCCGACCTCGGCGGCAACGACATGGCCATGCAGGAGCTGCTGCCCAACTCGACCGGCTACGACGAACTGAAGATCGAAGGGCGCGTGGACGAGGGCGAGTTCGGAGCGATGGTCGCCGAGGTGCGGCGTCGCGCCGAAGTGCGCGGCGTGAGCATCCAGTTGCACCTGCACCAGCCGTGGGGCGGCGAGATCCACGCCACGCCGCCGCGGCAGGGCAGCAAGGCGCCGCTGGCCGAGATCCGCGAGATGCACATGGACACGCTGGCGCGGCTGCACCCGCACTACTGTCCAATGGCGATGAACTACCTGAAGGTCACGCCCGACGGCGCGGTCTACCCGTGCTGCCGCGGGCCCGAGGAACTCGAGATGGGCAACGTGCTCCAGCAGACCTTCGAGGAGGTCTGGAACGGGCCGGAGTACCAGGAGTTCCGGCGCCGGATGTACGCCGGCGACTACCCCGAGGTGTGCCGCACCTGCGTGGTGCTCACCGGACCGTCGCACTTCCCCGGCAACCAGCCGGAGAGTTCCTCCGGCTGATCGCCGGCCGGGCGATCAACAGCCGCGCGGCCCAACGGGCCGTCAGTCCCCGCGGCCCAACGGGCCGTCAGTCCCCGCGGCCCGACGGGCCGTCAGTCCCCGGTGATCAGGTCCAGCTTGCGGACCTCGCCCTCATCGAGCGTGATGGACTCGCCCGCGATCGCGTCGGCGCCCCAGCCCGAGCCGAGCACCTCGACCGTGTAGTCGCCGGGCTCGAGACCCTCGAAGCGGTAGGCACCGTCCTCGGTGGCGCTCATCTCGCGCACGCCGTCGCCGGAAAGCCGCACCGGAACCTTGTCGAGCCGCGCTCCGGTCTCGCCCGAGTGAACGAGGCCCTCGATGATGGCGCCCTTCTGCACCTCGACTTCCAGGTCGTCCTTGTCCTGACCGTCGGTGAGGTCGAAGGGGCCGATGCTGCCCGTGGTGTACCCGCCGCCGCTCGCTTCGACCGTGTACTTGCCGGGCTTGAGGTACTTCAGCTCGAAGTTGCCCGATGCGTCGGTCTTCACGTTCGAGACCGAGCCGCCGCCGAGGTCGATGCTCATGCCGGACGGGCCGCCGGGGCCGCGAGCCTCCACGACTTCGAAGGCCATGGTCACCGAGCCACCGCCGAACATGCCGTCTCCGCCGCCCGAGCCGCCGTCGCGGGACGGCGCCGCGGTCAGCGTGACGCCGGGCACGCCGAAGCCCGAGCTCATGTCGACGACCTTGCCGGACAGCGTCGCGCCGCCGAACACGAGGTCGGCGTTCACGGTCTGGCCGGCGTCGACCTTGACGTTCGTCTTCTCCTCCAGCGCCGCGCCCGGCACGATGCTCGTGACGAGGTAGTCGCCGGCCTCGACGTCGGTGAACTCGTACTCGCCGAATGCGTTGGTCTGCGTGCCCTCGCCGCCGAAGGCGAAGGGCGAGTCGGTGCGCAAGCGCACGGTCACGTCGGCGGCGGGCTGGCCGCCGGCCGACACACGGCCGCGCACGACGGAGCGCTTCGGCGCCACGAGGTCGACGCGGGCCTCGACGCCCTCGGCCACCGTGGTCCAGACCGCCGGCTCTTCGTCCTCGGCGGCGTCGTCGCCGATGAAGACCATCACGCCGCGCATGCCGCCACCGCCCGGGCCGCCGTCGAGCTTGACCTCGTACTCGCCGGGAGCGAGACCGGTGACCTCGTAGTGGCCGTCGGCGTCGGTGCGTGAACGCCAGGGGCCCTGGTTGCCGCCGCCACCTCCGAACATGCTCGCGAGACGCCGCTCCATCCGGCCGGCCTCATCGACAACCGCGGTGCCGCCGCTGCTGCGAGCCTCCACGAGCACTCGCGCCTCGTCGACCGGTGTGCCGTCCGCTTCCGTCACGTAGCCGGCGATGGAACCCGACTTCACCAGCTCCACCTTCACGTCGCGCTGCTCCTGGCCCTCGGCCAGCGTGAGCGAGGTGACGTCGCTGCGTGCGAAGCCCTCGCCGCTCGCGGTCAGCTCCCACTCGCCCGCGGCCGCGCCGCGGATCTCGAAGCTGCCGTCGTAGCCGGTGCGCGTGCGCAGTTGCTCGGCATCCGGCGGACGCTCGCCCTCCTCGTGGTCGCCGCCGGCGTGGATGTTGATCTCGCGCGCGAAACGCATGCCGCCGCGCCCGAACTGGAACCCGTCCTCCTGCGGCTCGATGGCCCGCATCGTGACGCGCGCCCGCTCGATCGGGTTGCCCTCGCCGTCGACAACGAAGCCGGCCACGATCGACTCGGGCTGCAGCTCGATGGTCATGGTGCCGACGGTGGCGGACGCCACGGCCGGTGCCTCGACGCTCGTCGTGCCGAAGCCCTCGGCGGCCACCGTCAGTTCGGTGCCTTCGAGACCGGCGTGCTCCACGAGGTACATGCCTTCGGGATCGCCTTCCTCACCCGCCCGGGCCAGGGCATCGGCGCCCTCGAGCACCGGCGAGCCGCCTCCTCCGCGCCAGCTCCGACTCCAGCCACCCATGGTGCTGGCGGCGATGTCCGCGTCGTCGATCGGCTGGCCGTCGCGCGCGCTGATCAGCGTGACCAGCAGGCCGCCGAGACGTTCGGGCTCCAGTCGGATGTTCCGCGTGCCCGCGGCCACGTCGGCCTGCGTCAGCGCCGCGTAGCCGTCGGCATTCACGTGGACGTTGTAGGTCCCGCCCACGAGGCCGCCCAGCTCGAACACACCGTTCTCGTCGCTCGTGGCGCGCTGGCCCATCTCCTGCCCGATCTGTCCGCGCGGCAGGTCCTCGATGCGGTTGATCATGATGCGCGCCATGCTCGACACGCTGACCGTCGCGCCCTCGAGCGGCTCGCCGACCTCGTTCAGCACGATGCCGGAGATCGAAACGCCTTCCTCCATCACGATGTCGCCCACGTCGGCGGGCACGTGCGCCTCGAGCTCGACGTCTTCGACGGCGCCCAGTCGCAGGCCTTCCTTCCTGGCCGTGACGTTGGCGACGCCCGGCATCAGGCCGCGCACGGCGAAGCGTCCGTCGGCGCCCGTCTCGACTGCGTCGAGCTGCTGCCCGACGCCGCCGAACATCGACATGCCGAAGATGCGCATGCCGCGACGTCCGCGACCGTCGTCGAGGTTGGCGGCCGACACCTCGGCACCCGCGATGCCGCGGCCCGAGCCGTCCACGACGCGCCCGACGATCGACGCGCCCGGCTCCAGCACCAGGTCGCCGGCGCTCCAGGCGCCCGCCTCCAGCGTCTCGCAGGAATGAACCAGCGTCGCGAAGGCGTCGTGCTGCACGACGAGCTGCGGCTCGCGGCGTATCGAGATGAACCCGCCGCCCCCGCCGTCGTTGTTTCGCTTGGCTGACCGTCCGTCCAGGGCGAAGCGGCCCTCGCGGTCGGTCATGGTCTCGACCAGCAGGTCGGTCGGGCGGTCCCCTTCCTCGATCATGGAGAGCGCCATCATCGACATCGGCTCGCGCACGTAGCTCACGGCCGCGCCCTCGACCGGGCGACCGGCGCCGTCCAGCACGCGCCCGGTGATCTGGGTGTCGGGCTCGCGCTTCGCACTGCGGCGCTCCTCGCGGTCGGGCCGCTCGACGTCGCCGTCGTCGAACGCCGCCACGTCGGCCGGGAGATCCTCGATGACCGCGGCTTCGCGGACCGGGCCGTCCACCAGGTTTCTCTGGAAGGTCGGTCCATCGGTCGGGGTATCAGCAGCCGTAAGGGTCGCGTCCCCGGAGCCTGTGGACTCCTCTGTGTCGGGCAGGATCACGAAGATGGCGGCGGCACCGACGGCGACCAGGACGACGCCGACGAGTAGAACCTTGATGGAATTCGACAAACTCAGACCTCCTCAGGGGCTCGCCATGCGAGCGCCACGACCATTGGCTTCCGCGTCCCGGAGCCGGTCCCGAAACTTTCGCTATCATACGCCTTCGTGCAAGTGCCGTTGGCGCGTGCCGACGTCGCACGTTGCACGATCATGAGAGGATCATGAGAAGGAGGCCTCCCATGCAGCTTGGTCGTTTCCGCTTCGCCGCCGCGCTGTTGTGCGCGCTGTTTCTGTCGCCCCTCGCGACCGCGCAGATCCACAAAGACGAGGTGCGCGGCTTCCAGTTCAAGCCGCCGAAGGACTTCAACGCCGTGGCGCTCAAGCCGGGCGAGCGGCTGATCGTCGCGAAGTACCAGGACCCGAGCACCAGCTACGGCGGTGAGCAGGGCTACGCCGGCTACAACTCGCAGTTCGTCGTGCGCTACTTCTCCTACGACGCCTCGGATGACGAAGGCGACGAGGAGTACGATCCGATGGAAGGCGGGCTCTCCTTCCTCGAGGCCATGTACGGCTACTACGAGGTCGACAAGGACAAGAAGATCACGATCGCCCGCGCAAAGGGCCGCGAGATGTACATCACGCCAGCCAACGGCTCGATCAAAGTTTGGTGCGCGATGCTGCCGCAGGACGACGGCCTGTTCCTGTTCGAGGGGACGGCCATCGACAAGCGCTTCGACAAGGAGCTACGCGACTTCTCCAAGGCCGCCAAGACCTTCAAGCGCATCGACAAGGCCGACACCAGCGCCCGCGATGCCGAGTTGTCGCAGATGGACAGCCAGGAGCGGTTCCTCCAGACGCAGATCAACAAGCTGCCTCCGGGCTGGGACTACATCCGCACCGACCGCTACCTGTTCCTCTACAACGCCGACAAGAACTTCGTGAAGGGGATGTCCGAGCAGATCGAGAAGATCCGGAACGTGTACGAGGACCTGTACCCGCCCACCGAGCCGATCGAGGACGTCTCCATCGTGCGCGTCTGCAACAGCCGCGACGAGTACATGGCCTACGGCGGATCCGCGGGGTCGGGCGGCTACTGGAGCCCGTACCACAAGGAGCTCGTGTTCTTCGACCAGTCGCCGCGCACCGAGACGCTGTGCGTGCTCAACCACGAGGCGTTCCACCAGTACATCTACTACTACTACGGCGAGCTCTCACCGCACTCCTGGTACAACGAAGGTCATGGCGACTACTTCTCCGGCGCCAAGATGACCAGGACGTACCGGATCACCGAGTACGCCAACGCGCCGGGCGGTTTCGACCGCAGCCAGTTCATCAAGGACATGGCGCGCCTTCGCCAGCAGGGCAAGAAGATGAGCGAGGGCGCCGCCGCGCCGCTCAAGGAACTGCTCAACTACAGCCAGCGGGAGTATTACTCCTCGGGCCCCGGTCGACCGGTCGGGTTCTACCCGCAGGGCTGGGCGGTGGTGCACATGCTGCGCCAGTCGAAGGGGCTCGAGCCCGAGTGGAAGCGCATCTTGCCCGAGTACCTCGCCAACCTGGTCGCCTCGCGGCACGAGGTCGCCGAAGAGGTCATGAAGAAGAAGCTCGAGACCGCTGAGAAGGTGAAGGAGGGTTCGTCCGAGGACCTGTCCCACGACGTCGAGGACTACTACGGCCGGGTGGACACGGACAAGGTCCAGAAGCGCGCGTACGAGAAGACCTTCGTGGACTGGTCGGACGCGGACTGGGAGGCCTTCGACGAGTTCTTCCTCAAGTACTGCGAGAAGCTCTGATCCGGAGGCAGACCCGATGTTCGCCCTCTCCATCGCGCTGACGCTGGCCGCGTCGGTCGCCACGCCCGCCGTCTTCGACCGCCTGCTGCTGAAGGACGGACGGGCGATCGAGTGCAAGATCGTCGATGAGGACGATCCGACGTACTTGACGATCGAGATCCGCGGCACCGAGATCCCGGTGCGCCACGACCTGATCGAGAGCACCTACGTCGAGAACCTCGAGAACTACGTCCCGAAGAACAAGAAGGAGGAGGACTACCTCAAGAAGGGCTGGGTGCTCTTCGAGGGGCGCTGGATGAGCAAGAGCCGGCGCGACGGCGAGTTGAAGAAGAGAGCCAACGCCGACAAGGCCGCCATCGCCGAGGCCAAGAAGGCACAGGACTGGCGCAATGCCCGCGTGAGCGAGACCCGCCACTTCGTGTTCCGCACGAACTGCACGCAAGAAGTCGGCGACGAGGCCATCAACCGGCTCGAGGCCTACTACAAGTACTTCACGGACAGCTGGGGCATCACGCTGTCTCCGGGCGCGGTGCGTGGCAAGATGCAGTTCTTCCTGTACCGCAACAACCCCGACTTCCTCCGGGTGACCGGCATGCCGTACGGGGTGGGCGGGTTCTTCAGCTCCGCGACGGGAGAGCTTCACCTCTACAACAACTACCTCGACCCCGCGGAGACGCGCGGCGTCCTCTTCCACGAGGGTAACCACCTCCTCACCTACCTGATCGACACGAAGTTCAGCTACCCCACCTGGCTGAACGAGGGCATGGCCGAGTACTACGGCACAGCCGAGATCGACGAGAAGGGCAAGTTCCAAGTCGGCGGCCTGCAGTACGGGCGCATCGTGTCGCTGCGTACCGACGAGCTCGCCGACAAGGTCATCCCGTTGCGCGACGTGCTGCTGATGGAGCACAAGGGTTTCAGGGCGCGCCACTACGCAGTGGCGTGGTCCTTCGTGCACTACCTGATGGAGTCGCCCGACTACCAACAGTCGTTCAGGAGCTTCTTCGCGAAGCTGTCGAAGAACAAGTACCTGGAGGTCGAGAACAGGAGTTACAGCAACGTGATCGGGTCGGTGAAGATCCCGACGCTGGAGAGCGTGATGTTCGCGCTGGAGAAGCAGCTGGGCAAGAGCGTCGACGAGTTGGAAGCGGAGTGGCGCGACTGGACCGCGCAGTCCTATGGCGAACTCACGGCGATGGCCTACTACAAGGCCGCGCGGGCGGCGATGTTCACGCCGCAGGACGACGGCTCGCATGTGAACGTCGCGTTCGAGAACTTCGAGAAGGCCGTCGAGATGGACATCCAGCTGGCCGAGTGCTACCGCGCCTACGCGGAGCTGTTGCGCAAGGGCGGCGTGCTCGAGGGCAACGCGGCCTACATCGTGAAGAAGCCCAACCCGGGCCTGGCCTGGGACGTCATCCAGACGGGCATCGACCTCGCGCCGCTGAACCCGCTGAACTACACCGAGGCCGCGGGCATCCTGATCCTCGACGGCCCCGTGCAGGACCTGGACAGGGCGGCCGACCTCGCCGCGACGGCGCTGGCCATCGCCGGCTCGCGAAACTACACCGTGAGGTCGATGCACGACGAGCTGATGGCGCTCATCGAGCCGGCGCGCGAGAATGCCCGCACCCGCGCCGAGATGCAGGCCGAGCTGGACGCCAGCGACCAGCGAACCTGGATGGTCATGCCCTTCTACTACGAGGGCGACCCGGTCCCCGAGCGGATGGAGGACCTCAGCACGCAGGACATCCGCGCCCTGATCGAAGCCGAAGCCATCAAAGGCGAGGATCACGTGTATCAGACCTGGCGCGAAGAGGACCCGGAGACGGGCGATCTCATTCCAGGAGAGAACCTGTGGGACACGACGTGGGTGCCGCTGAAGGACGTGCCGGTCTTCGCAGAGGATCTGGCCGAGGCCGCTGGCTCCGGCACCCGCTGACCCGGCGCTCCCGGGCGCGCTTGTCCACTCCCACCGGCTGCGCTACCGTCGGCCACATGTCCCCCGCGACGACCGTGCGCCGACGCCTGCTGCCGCTCGCGCTGCTGCTGCCGCTGCTGGCCGCCGCCTGCGCCAGCCCGCCGCCCAGCCACTTCACCCGGCTGTGGCCCGAGGGGACCACGGGCTCCCCGATCATCGGCACGTCCACCGAGGACGGCATCCTGCTGCTGAGCCGCCCGGACTTTCGGGTCGGCGACCGCTTCGAGCTGCAGTTCCCCGTCGGCAACTCGCTGGTGCGCGACTGGGCCCGCATCGACCGCGTGAACGACAACCTCGCGGTGGCCCGCCCGCTCACGGCGCGCATCGTCGAGGGCCGCATCGCGACCGAGCTGCCCCAACCCGACGAGAAGATCTTCCTGGCGCTGCGCGACGAAGACGACGAGCCCGACATGACCCGAGTGCGCCCCTGGCGCGACGGCATGTACGGCGACTGGATCGTCGTGCCGGGCCGCGACTCGGAGCAGGTCGCCCGCGAGTTCCAGGGCACCGGGCTCTACGTCCGGCGCAAAGGACGCTGGCAGATCGTCGGCGTGCTGACCGGACTGCTCGCGGAAGACGAGGAGAATCGGCGCGGCGAGACGGCGCTCGGATACATCGGCCTGCTCGAGATGTCGCGCATCCTCCCGGACCACGTGCCGTACTTCGAGCACGACATCAAGCCGCTGCGGCCCGACTTCGAGTTCGGCGTGCCGCTGCAACCCGGTGACATCAACCTGGACGACGAGGACGCGAGCGGCCAGGGCCGCTGATGCGTTGGCTCGCGGCCGCGCTGACGGCCTGGGTCTTCATCGACGCCGCGCTGGGCACACCATCCCGGCCGGGCGCCTCCACGTTCGGCAACCCGCCCGAGCTGGCCATCGTGTGGATGGTCGCCGCGCTGGGCTTCGGCTGGGTGATCGCGCGAGCGCGTGACCGCGGCACGCTCGCTCGCGCCCTCACGCTGGCCCTGCTGACCGCGACGATCCTGGGGCAGCGCGGCGTGCCCGCCGAGTCCGGGCTGCGCCTGCTCCTGCTGGGCATGACGCTTCTCGCCGCCGCCCCGCTGCTGCGGATCGGTTCGGCCGCGTTCGTGACGTTGATCGCACTCGCGTTGGCCCTCCCCGCCATGATCGGTTCGAGCTTCCCCCAGGGCGGCGTGCTCTGGCTCGGGTTCGTGCTGCCGGCGGCCGCGTTGGCCCTGCTGGTGCCCGCGTTGTTCCCGGGGCGCGCGGCCGGGCGCGTGGTCTTCGTGCTGGTCGTCGCCACCGGCGTGCTCTGTCTCGCAGCGGTGCTCAGCTACATCACGCTGGCCCGCGGGCTGGACCTGCCGCTGGCCTCGCTGGCCGCCACGCGCCTGCGCGTGCTGGGCCTGCACCCGAACCTGGCCGTGCCCCACCTCGTGACTACGCTCGTGCTCGGCACGGCGCTGGCCTGGCGCACGATCGACGGGCGGTTCCGGCGTCGGACGCTGCTCGCACTGATGCCGGTGGTCGCCGCGCTCTACTTCGTGCACTCGCGCACCGGCATGCTGGCCGCCGGCCTCGGCCTCGGGCTGATCGTCGCGGCGCAACTCCCGTGGGGCTGGACGCGGTGGGTGCGCCGACTGGCTGCGGTCGCCGTCGTCGCGCTGTTGCTCTTCCCGGCGACGCAGATCTCCGAGTCGGGCATCACGCGCCGATCCTCCGACATGGTCGTCAAGGCCATGAGCTTCCGCTCCGCCATGTGGCAGGTCGGCCGGGACACCTTCGCCGCCGCGCCGTGGTACGGCTTCGGCCCGGGAAGCAACTACGCGCAGTCCGAGCACGCGCGCTCGGGCGTGCTCGACGGCCAGCCGCGCGACGATCATCCGCATAACGTGGTGCTCGCCGTGGGCGTGGCGCTCGGCTGGCCGGGCCTGCTCGGCCTCCTGCTCCTCGTCGGCGTGGGCCTGCGTCGCCCGCGCGGCGCCGACCTGCTGACCGACGGGGCGCTCGCCGCCCTGATCGCCCTCTGGGCCGCCGATGCGATCGACATGGGCGGCGCCCAGAACACGCTCTACCCCGCGCTCGTCTTCCTGTTGCTCGGCCTGCGCGAAGCGAGCTCGACCGACCCCGAGGCCGAGGCACCAACCGTCGCGCCGGGCGGAGCAGCCGCTCGCGTCGTGCCCATCGCCGCGGTGCTGTGCGCTTTCCTGGGCCTGACCAGCCTGATGGCCGGCTACTCGCTGGACCGCGCGAAGACGGTCGCGGATCACCTCGAGCAGAACGAGGACGCGCACGAGTTGGCCCCCAAGGTCGCGCGCAGTCACCTCGCAATGGCGGCGCGCCTCGCTCCCTTCGAACCGGGCGTGCCGCTGACGCGCGCACGCCTGGCCGCCGCGACGTCGGATCGCGAGGCCCTGATCGAGGCACTGCGCGAGGCGCGCGCCCTGTTCCCCGGCTCGGCGGCGCTGTCGCACCAACTCGGCCTGGCGCTCTCGCGCAACGACCCGCGCTCGCCCGAGGTGGTCGAACTGCTGGAGGAGGCCGTGCGCCGCGACCCCTACGGTCCGCAGGCCTGGCGGCGCCATCTCGACCTGGCGCACGTGCAGACGCTGATCGACCGACACGAGGCGGCGTTCGAATCGACCGTCGCGGCCGCGATGCTGAACCCCGCCGCCCCCGAGACGATGGCGCGCAGGGGACAGGGACAGGCGACGGTCCTGCTGCCCGCCGGAGCCTCCCACCCGGGCGTCCCGCTCCCCGCCCTGCTGGCCGAGATCGAGCGCCTTCGCGGCGAGTTGGAGCACGATGACCCCTCGTCGGAGTTGCGCCTGCGCATGCGCCGCGTGGACGTGCTGCACGCGCTGGACGAGTTCGAGCTGGCCGAGGAGTTGATCGCCACCGAGCTGACCGCCGACTTCATCTACCAGAGCCGCCGCAGCGCGCAGATCGCCATGGAGCAGGGACGCTGGGAGGATGCGGTCAGGCACCTCGAGGCCTTCGGCATCCAGGCGCACTACTTCTTCGCCATCGAGCACATGGAAGCGCTCAGCCACGCGTCGCCGTTCGACCAGGCGCGCTACGACGCCGCGCGCGCCAACACCGAGGCCGTCATCGGCGCGCAGACGGACATCCTGTTCGACCTGGTGACCGTGAAGAAGATGCTGGAGGCGAGGTTGCGCGCCGACGAACGCCGCGGGGATGCCGTCGCCGCGTTGCGCTCCGCGGACGCGCTCGACTTCATCGCGCGCTGAGCGCGGTCGTCAGTTCGCGTCGAGCGCCGCGCGAGCCTGCTGTGCGAAACGGTTGAAGCCGCCCGCGTCGAGGCTGCGTTGCAGCAACTCGCGTGCGGCATCGTCCTCGCCCAGGCGCAGCGCGACCAGGCCGAGCAGCGCAGCCACCTCCGGGTCGTCAGGGGCGATGGCTTGCGCGGCCTCGGCGCGTTCCTGCGCCAGGGCCGGCAAGCCCGCCGTGAGCAGCAGAAGCGCTTGGTCGAGTTCCGCGTTCGGGGCGCAGGCGCGCGGCAGGCCCGCCAGCGATTCGCAGGCCGGTGTGCCGGGCCAGGTCGGCCGGCCGCCCGCGCGCAGCGTCGCCAGCAGGTCGTGGCCGGCCAACCATGCTGGGTCCATCGCGTCGCGCCGCACGAAGACCGACTCGCGTCGACCGACGGAGACCAGCGCCCAGCCGGGGTGGGCGAGCAACCGCATCGACAGCGGGCCGGCCATCGGCAGCAGCGCCACCGTCTGACCGTCGCGCGCCACCATGCGATCGAAGGCCAGGCTGTCCTCGCCCGAGAGCGCCGACATCGCCTCGATCAGGAAGGCGGTCGGGTAGCCGTGCGTGTTGCCGTCGATCGACGCGGTCTGCTGCGGGTGCCGCCAGCCGGTGAAGGTGCTGCCGTACGAGAAGGCCGTGAAGACGCGCTCCTCCGGCAACTGCTCCGCGATGAACCCGATGCCGGTGTGCGGGTAGGCGATCTCGGACAAACCGAAACCGAAGCGCCGGTCGAGGCCGTCGTGGATCGACGTGCGGTCGCCCACTTCGCCGACCACGACCAGCAGGGTGAGCGCCGCGGCAGGCAGAGCGGCGAGCGCGCCGGGGATGCGCGCGCCGAGCCGCCGGGTGGCGATCGCCGCGGCCAGCGGCGCGATCACGATCGCGAACGGCGCCATGTTGCGCCGCAGCGAGAGCGACATCAGGCCGAACAGCGCCAGCAGCGCGAGGCACGCGAACGCCGTCGAACGTTCCTGCTGGTCACGGCGCCCCGCGCCGGCGAGCGCATCGACGACGAGCAGCACCGCGGCGCCCGCGCCGAGCAGCATGAAGGCCAGTCGGTCCCAGCTCGCTCGCGGATCGTCGGCGAAGGTCGGCGTGAACTCCACGATGGCGTCGCGATAGAAGTCGATGTGCTCGCGCAGGTCGGTCAGGATGGCCACCGGGTGCATCAGGCCGTCCAGGCCGGCGGGGTTGATCAGGCAGGCGAGCAGCATCGCCAGCGCCAGGCCCGCCAGCCGCCTCGCCGCCGCGCGCCCCTCGGCGCCCGACAGCGCGCGCCCCACCGCGACCGCCAGCACCACCAGCGGCCCGGTGATGAAGTAGCCGTGCATGTTCACCCACACGATCTGCAGCGGCACCAGCCAGAGCAGGCCGCGACCGTCGGGGCGCTCGGCAACGACGGCGCGAGCGACGAGCGCCGTCAGCAGCAGGCTCAGCAGATCGGGCCGGAATGTGTATCGACTACGCGCCGCGACCAGCGCCAGCAGCAGGAACAGCAGCATGGCCCAGGGGCCGGCGCCGAGCCGGCGCGCGGTTGAGGCCATCACGCCGAAGAGCGCGATCAACACCGCCAGCCGCGCGAGGATCACCGCCCACGGCCCGAGGCCGTCGAGCAGCCCGTGCGCCAGCAACGCGAAGCCCCACTTGTCCTGCACCGTCGGATGGTCGGTGTGCAACTCCGACAGCACGTTCGTGGACGGCACCGTGCCCTGGTCGACGATCCACTCGCCCATCGTGGCGTGCAGGTGGATGTCGAGGTTGTGGACGGAGAACAGGCCCGCGGCCAGCACCGCCAACAACAACAACCACGTCGCCCCGCCCTGCGCCCGCGCGCTCATGAGCGGCCATGATGGCGGGCGACGCGCGCCATTGCGAGGCCGCGCCCGCCCGCCGTCGTCAGGCGGTGGCGATCAGTCGCCGAAGACGAGCTCGAGGTAGTTGGTCTGGGCCGACTTCTGGGTGCCCGAGGCACCGAGGTCGCCGATGGTCAGCGCCTGGACGTAGAACGTCGCGCCGCAGAACGCCGCGTTGGACGGCAGCACCAGCGGCAGGTTCATCTCGCCCGAGAAGTCCACGGTGAGACCCAGCAGCACGTCCGGCGAGGGGTACATCGTCCCCTGGTCGAACGGCGCCGAGATCAGCGAGAACCCGAAGATGAAGTAGCCCTGCAGGGTCGGGAACGCGTTGGTGACCTTCAGCGAGAAGTCGTTGCTGGGCAGGACCGGCGTGTTGATCGCGGACAGCACCGGCACGCCGAGGATGCCCGGCTTGCCCACGCCCGCGCTCGTCACAGTCGCCGGCGACGGGCAAATGCCCGGCACGTCGTTCACGGTCACGTTCACGATCGCCGGCAGGCTCTGGCCGCCGAGGTTGTCGCTGACCACGACCTGCACGGGGAACACCGTCTGCGTGGTGACGGAGTCGGGCGTGAAGGTCACGACGGCCCCCGTCCCCGAGATCGAGCCGCCGCTCTGCGGCGTCCAGGCGTAGCTGAGCGTCTGGCCCGGATCGGGATCGGTCGCAACGACGGTCAGCGTGCTGGTCTGCAGCTCGGTGATCGTCGACGGCGACGCGGTCGGCCCGAAGGTGATCGTCGGGTTCTGGTTGCTGCTCACGATCAGGACGCGCGTGTTGTAGCGGCCGTAGCGACGCATCGAGTCGGTCGAGCGCACGCGGTAGGCCCACGTCCCGGTCTGGTTGATCAGGAAGTTGTCGATCTTCGCGTTGCGGCCGGTTCCGCCGTCCTCGTCGCTGGCCCTCAGCGTGCCGCCCGGGTCGAACAGCGAGATCTGCGGGTCGACCTGCGTGTCGGCGTCACTGGCGCCACCGGGGTAGCGCGTCTCGATGTCCACGATGTCGCCGGAGTTGAGGGTCACCGCGATCCAGTCGTGGTCGCCGGTGCCCGGCGCGGGCGGGTCGCTCGGCGAGTAGTACAGCCGGAACTCGCCGGACCACGAACCGACCGCGAGCGGCGTGGCGGTGCCCTGGCTCTCGTTCGGATCGTCGGGATCCTCCCAGAAGCGCATGCGCCGCTTCAGGTACACGTCCTGCATCTCCGTGTGGTGCGGGTCGGCGTTGTAGAGCTGGAACCAACCGTCCCAGGCGTGATTGACCGTCAGGTTCGAGGCCACGTTGATCGGGCCGGTGAAGATGTTCCACGCGGCTGCCTGGATGTTGTCGCCCGACGCGGTGAGCGTCGAGTCGAAGGGCTCGTCGTCGACGCCGGGGCTGCCGTCTTCCGAGAACTCGTCGTCCACGAGGTCGAAGAGCACGCAGGCCACCGCCACCTCGTCCGCCCCCCCGTACGAGTCGTTCGCGTAGGGCGCGGCCGTCTCGATGCGCAGACGCAGACCCGAGCCGCCCGACTGCGAGCTGCCATTGGCGTCCTGGTACAGCGCCTCGATGCCGAGGTCGTCGAGCACCATGCCGTCGAAGGCCGTCGCCCAGCCCTCGCCCATGCTCAGGCGCGGGTCCTGGTCGCTGTCTCCGAAGAAGTGGCTGCCGCCGGTGTTGTCGCTGTCCGAGTACAGGTTGTGAAAGACGTGTCCGAGCTCGTGCAGGATTACCGCGTCGTCGTAGCCGTCGTCATCGCTCATGTGCGCCTGGCTGCCGCTGGCGAACGATCCGCTGCCGCTCGGCCAGTTCACGCGCACGGTCGAGACCGTCGCGCCGCCGGCCAGGTCGGGGCTGGCGATGTACTCGGCCGCGGACACGGCCATGTCGAGCATGTTGAACGGGTTGGCCTCGTCGCCGCCGCTGGTGAGCTTGCCGGCGGTGATCGTCCCCGCGTTCAGGTCGTTGTTCGGGTTGTGGTTGTTGAACACCGGGCTGAACGCCGTGTACTCGACGTTCGACTCGGTCGTCACGCGCAGGCGCTGGAAGGCGCCGTCCAGGTTCGTGTCGCAGTCGATGCGCACGATCACGTTCGTGGTCCCGGCGGTGCTGCACGAAATCGAGAAGGAACCGTCCTGGCCGGTGGAGCCCGAACCAAGCACGGCCTGCGTGCTGTTGTTGAGCACGATCACGTCGGCGCGGCGGATGGGCAGGTTCGGGTCGCTGCCGGTCCAGCCGTTGTAGTTCCAGGCCTTGTCCTGGTACTGCGCGACGCCGGTGACGGTGAAGGACTGCGCGTCGACCGCCGCGGCGGTGGCGAAGAGCGCGAGACAGATCAGCAGTGCGGTGCGCATCGTCTATCGCCCTCCCACCTGAGTGGAAGCGGTGTGGGTCGTGGGCACGACGGCGAACTCCTGCACGGCGCCGGTCTCGTCGCGCGACTGCACGACGTCCGCGGGGATGGGCACCTGGCCCCAGGTCACGGAGCGCTGGAACTCGAACGGCTCGTCGAAGGTCGCGCCGGTCTCGTCGCTGCCGGTAAACACGCCGGAGACGACCAGCGTGGCCTTGCCGTAACGGCCGTTCGCCGGTTCGACGACGACCAGGCGGCCATCGCTGGCCTCGCCGCGGGCCGTCGCGGCCGTGCCGTCCCTCTCACCGCTCAGCACGGTCAGCTCGGGCGAGACCTCCCAGCGCCAGTCGAGCGACTCCATCTCGAGCAGCGGGCGGAGCGAGAACTCCAGCGGGATGCCGCCACTGGTGTCCATCGACCGGGCATCCAGCTCCAGCACGACGGGACCGAGGGGCTTGCAGGAGGAATCGACACGGGCTTCGACTGCGACCGTGGCGGGAACGGACGGACGCTCGGCTGCGGACCACGCGGTGACGACCACCGCTGCGGCGAGCACGAGCATGCTCGGAGCATGTCTCATGGGAGGACTCGGGCTTCGGGAGAAGAACGGCCCGGGCGGCAGTTTCGGGGCGCCGCCACGGTGCCGCTCCTCAGTATACGACGCGATCCCGTCTCGACTGCCGCTTCTGTCCGGAGTCGCCGGTCCGCTGGAGAATCGGGCGCTGCGGCCGCCCCCCGTCCTCGACTATCCTGCGGGGCTCCCATGCGCGTAGATCTCGACAAATACCGTGAATCCGGCCGCATCGCCTCAGAAGCACGTAGGCGGGCGGCGAGCCAGGTCCTGCCCGGCGTGCGCTACGTGGACGTCCTGGACGGCATCGAGGCGTACATCCACGAGCAGGGCGCTGAGTTGGCCTTCCCCGCCCAGGTCTCGGTGAACTGCGTCGCGGCGCACGACTGCTGCGGGCCCGACGACCCGCGAACGTTCCAGTCGGGCGACGTCGCGAAGATCGATCTCGGCGTACACATCGACGGCTGCATCGCCGACACCGCGGAGACCGTGGACCTCGGCGACCACCCCACGCTGCTCGAAGCGTCGCGCCAGGCGCTCGAAGCCGCCATCGCGCTGGTGCGTCCGGGCACGCGCACGCGCGACCTCGGCGCCGCGATCCAGGCCACGATGAAGACCATCGGCCACAAGCCCGTCGCCAACCTCACCGGCCACGGCATTGCGCCCTACACCATCCACTGCGCGCCGAGCATCCCCAACGTGCCCGACGGCGCCGGCATGCCGCTGAAGGAAGGCATGATGATCTGCATCGAGCCCTTCGCCACGACCGGCCGCGGCAGCGTGGTCGAGCAGGGCCGCGCCGAAGTCTTCGGCGCGCGCCGCAAGCTGAAGGCGCCCCGTACCGTGGACAGCGGCGTCGTCGACCAGATCGCCGCGCGCAAGGGCCTGCCCTTCTCGCGCCGCGCGCTGGCGTACGAGCACGGCGAGGCGACCGCCGACCGTAGCCTGCGCGACCTGCTGCGTGCAGGCGCCGTGTTCGACTACCCGCCGCTGGTCGAGCGCCACGACGCGATGGTCGCGCAGTTCGAACACACCATGTACGTGGGCCCCGAAGGCGCCGAGGTCATGACCCGCTAGCGCCGGTGCTGCTTCCTCTGTTTCTTGAGGAAGCGCAGCCCCTTCGCCGGACCCTGCTCGCCGAAACCGTGTTCGCCCGGCCCTGCGTCGATGAGCAACGGCGCGCCATCGAGCTGCTCGCGCTGGTGTTCCAGTGCGCGCGAGAACCAACGCAGCGTGTCGCGGTCGAGGATCTCGTCGTCCACGCCGCTCCACAGGTAGACGGCGACGCGCCGCAGGCCGCGTACCACGTCTTCGGTCAGGCCGATCACGCTGCGGTCCTCGTCCCACAGTGGTGAGGGCACGCCCGACCACGCGGCCACGCCCGCGATGAGGTCGTGATGTCGCGAGGCCAGCATCATCGCGCCCGTCGCACCGGCGCCGTGACCGGCCAGATAGACCCGCAGCTCGTCGGCCCGACCGCTCTCCACCTCCTGCTCGATCAGCGCCAGGACCAGCGCCTCGCCCTCGGGCGAGAGCCAGGGCACGTGCCCATCGCCTTCACTCTCCGCCCGGCTCGGCAGCACCGGGACCAGCAACCGCAGCCCGGCGCGCCGTGCGTCGGAGGAGAGGTCGGTCTTCAGTCGCTCGGCCCGCGCCCGGGGCGGTTTGCCTGACCAGGTGCCGCCGTGCAACGCAATCACCAGCGCGCGCGAGCCACTCCGTCCCCCTTCCAGGACCAGGGGCCCGGACTCGTCCCCGGCGCCCGTCGTTGCAACGGCAACCGCTGCCAGGAGGGTGAAGAGGAGTGCCCGCATGCGGACGTGGTCGGGCCGATGGGTCCCGCGTTACGCCGCTCTTGTGACCGCTCCCCCGCAATCGGTACAACCGCGCTCCCCTACGCGGGGCAAAGTGTCCCGCGCACCTCATCTTCACCGCCGTTGTCGGGGCGTGGCGCAGGTTGGTAGCGCGCTTGACTGGGGGTCAAGAGGTCGCTGGTTCAAATCCAGTCGCCCCGACCATTCGCTCCCTGGGCGACGCACACTCCTGGTGCGTCACCGCAGCACCTGCCGCTGCAAGAGCGCGATCAGGAAGTTCGCCGCCCAGATCAGGATTCCATCCAGGATCAGGATCGCGAGCCCGGACATCACGGGCGACGCCGGTATGAACATGCCGAGGCTGGCGAGGCCACCTCCGAGCAACCCGACGAGCTGACCGAGCAGCGCCCACGCGATCCACGCGAAGCCCACGTAGGTCGCCCAGCGATGCCGGGCCAGCACCAGCACGACCGTCGCCAGCGCCACGACCTGGGGAATGCCGTAGTAGCGGATCGAGTCGAAGACGGAGAGCCCCTCGGCCACCGCCGCTGCGTACTCGGGACTCCTCGCGATCAGGACGTAGTGCCAGACAAAGATGCCGAGCGCGAGCCACGCGAAGAGCAGGGCGACGAGCGCGATCCCTACTCGCTCGGACGACGTCGGCGGACGGGTTTCCCCCACCTCGAGCACGACGTGCCTTCTCCGTCCCATGCCATCCGCCTCCTGCCCGGATCGGCCGGCGGCCATCGTACTACGCCCGCAGACCGCTAGACTCGTGGCCCGGACGCGACCCACAGGTCGCCCCTCGGGCCGTATGCGGCATCGCGGTTCGCACTCCGTACGCAATCCCAGAACCAACCAGAGGAGACGTGATGAAGGACTCACACTGGAAGGCTGCAAGTCTCACGCTCATGTGCGCGCTCATCGTGCTCGTGGCGTCGTGGGCCAGCGCGCAGGACAACGCACCCGTTCGTTCCGACGGCTCGGTGGTCGTCGAGACGGACAAGCGCCGCTACATCCTTACCATCGGCCGGTCTTCCGGGATGGAGACCGACAAGTACATGCTCTACGACGCCTGGGACGTCGCCCAGACCGGCGACATCTGGATCCTCGACGATCCGCACAAGAACAAGGGCAAGTGGATCCGCATGGACTTCGCCAAGGACTGACCGTTCGGTCCGTGTGCCGTCTGCGGGACGAGGGGCCCCGCGAACCGGTCAGAGGTCGAAGTGGCGCGTGCCGTCGGGGCCCGTCCCGCTCGCGTTCGAGCGGAACTCGCCGTTGCTCGTGGCGTACAGCCAGCCCGACTCGTCGTTCGGGCCGTCCGGCATGACGGTGCAGACTTGCACGGTGTCGAGGCCGTTGACTGGGTTCGTGGGCACGGTCCGGATGTAGGGGCCGTACCGCGAGAGGCTTGCGGACAGGCTGTCCGTCCGGGACGACGCCGGAGCCGCGGTCTCGCCGTGCGTCGCCGGCGCTGCGGTCTCGTCGTGCGTCGAGGACAGGTCGACGTCGTTCAGTTCGGCCAACTCGAAACTCGGGACCACCAGAGCGGCCAGGCCGCCGATCAGCAACAGCACGATCAGCAGTCCGATCAGGGTGGATCCGCGCTCCCGATGGCGGCGGGTCTTCATCGATGTCGCTCCGGTGGTGTCACGCGCCCGTCCCCGGCGACCTCCTTCCCGAGGGAGCCTGGCCACGTGTCCGGAAACACTACCCCGCTTTCGACCGGGGGCAAACCCGGCGGCTGGAGGCAGCAACGCCCAACCCTTCGACGAATCTCACCGGCCCTGGTTGGACGAGAGCGTCCGATAGGCCACGGAGACAACGGTGACGGTGACCGCGCCGAGGATGCCGTAAGCCGTTGCGAGCGCGACCTTCAAGACGACGCCCTCCGGCGCATCGAACACGAGCCCGAGCAACCAGGCGAACAGGCTGAGCAGGCCGCCCGGGATGACGAGCGCGATCGCGAGCCGCCAACCATTGCCGCGCGAGAGCCTCCACGCCTCGCCGAGTTGCGTCCGCCTGTCCACGGCGGCGGCAGGGAGCACAAGTGAGATGCGTGTGCCCACGTAGTAAATCGGCGCGTACACGATCCAGATGAACACCTTGCCGTCGCCCAGATCCGTCAACGCCCGCGGAAGTGTCTTGATGAGGAACCCCGTGAGCGGGATCCAGACGACCATGATCGGAATCAGCACCACCACGATGGCGAGCGACCAGCCGACGTAGCGCCACTCCCTCCCGGACCACCACAGCGGCCAACGCCTCGGCAGCGAGTCCTCGCCAAGCAGCACGGTGCGGTGGCACGCCACCGCGAAGAGAACGCTGGCAACCACCGTGGCCGCGAGGCACACGATCAACCACCCGAGGTCTCCCTCGTGCCGTTCCACCAGGACACCCGCGGCGGCAGCCACACCGGCCGGAACGACGAGCGCCTTCAGCAGCGCCCACCGGTGGCGCCACGCCTCGCGGAACGCAGCATCCGCGGTCGCGATCACGAACAACTTCACGTCGACGACCTCCCTCCGCTCGAGCTCGCCCGGCTCGTCGCTCGCCGGGACGCGCGCATCAGTCTACGTGGATCTGCACGCGCGAGACGCGTCCATCCTCCCAGGTCACCATGCAGAAACAGTCGAAGACATCGTCCTCACCCGGCGCTGCGTAGTACGTCCTGATCGAGCGGCTTCGTGCCGGCCACTCGGGGAGGTTCCCCGCCTCGTAACCCGCCATGATCGCCTCGACCTCCTCGGGTCCCATGCCCTCATCGATGAGAGACACCGCGTCCGCGAACACCTCGCGCGGACCCGACGGCACGTACCAGATCACGCCCACGCCAATGATCACGACGGCCAGCGCGAGGCCGAAGCTGCGCGCGCTCACGCGCAACACCGAACCGATTGCGGCGAGAACCAGGCAGGTGAGAAAGGCGGTGCTGATCGCGTCGGTGCCGTCGAGAAAGTGCCCCGTCGACTTCTCGTAGCCGACCACCCCGGCCACGGACGCCAACACCAGCGTGAAGTACAGCACGGCACCCATGCTGACTCGGAGCCTTCGCTGTTCGTCCGCTGCCGTCGTGCTCGTCATCGCAGGACTCCTCTCCGACGCAACACGGCCAGGTACCACGCGGCGGCGATGAAGGCGCCGTATGCGATCGCACTCACGACACTCAACCCTGGCGCGTCCTTCCGGATGAACGGAATGGCTTCCGGACCATGTTCGGCCACCCCCCTGACGATTCCGAGCACGAGCCAACCGACCCACACCCAGGCGGAGACCATCGCCCATCGGTGCCTCATCAGGGTCAGGACGGCGGCCGCCAGAGGCACGAGCCTGTGGATGCCGTAGTCGTCGTAGTTGTCCAGCGGACCGAGTCCCTCCGCGAACTGCGCCGCGTAGTTCGCGTCCATCGCCGGGAGCACGTAGTGCAGGGCGACCTTGCCCAGCGAGTTCACCACGAACAGGAGCGCGACGAACGCGATGCCGGTCCACTCCGCGCCGGTGGGTTTCCGGCGACCGATGGCAGCCGCGCTCGCGTCGCTCACATCGCCTCCACGCCTAGGGCACCATCGGTGCGTTGGCAGGCTTGACCGGGTGCCAGAGCTTGCCGGGTTGGTCGCCCACCTCGGTCAACAGCGGTCGGAACACGAACGTGCCTGGCGACAGCGGGTTGGACAAGCGCGTGTTCGTGTAGAAGCGGTTCTCGTTGCCGGGCCGGACGAACTCGCCCTCGCCGCCGATGTCCTCGATGCGCAGTCCCTGCTTGTTGAGGATCGTCGGGATCAGCGCCTCGTGGTGTCCGGCGTGCTCTCGGGCGTACGCATCGTGCAGACAATCGAGCGCTTCGTTCGAGATGCGGTAGACGGGGAGGAAGCTGCGCAGCTGCTCGTCTTCGGCGAGGTCCAGCCAGGGCAGGTCCAACCAGTGCCAGTGATCCCACTCAGGGAACTCCGCGTAGCGCATCAGCGTCGTGCCGAGAAGATCGGCGTCGCTGTCGTCGAACGCCCCGAAGAACGCCCCCCACCGGCCTGAGAAACGCACGTCGTACTCGACGACCCAGACGTGCGCGTACTCCGGGTGTTTCGCGTGGAAGTACAGGACGGGCAGGTCCATGTTGCCGCACTTCAGGTTGCGACCCTCGGCTTCGCCCGACAACTCTTCCGCATCGCGGTAGCCCAGCGCGAGCAGGTCGTCGAACGTGAACCGGACCTGCCGTGCGCCGGGCGGCAGCTTGGCGAACGACGAAAGCACCCGGGTCCGGTCCGAGAGCAGGAACACGTCGTGCGTTTCGCCGCATTCCCCCGCGATGTCCGCATAGAGATCGACCAGGTCCTGATCCCTGAAGTGGTTGAGGATCAGGATCGCAGAACGGGCGGGCATGGCATCAGCTCGCGGCGCGGGGCTGGGTGGCCGACGCTCAGACCATACGCAATGCGAGCCGCGGCGGCCTCGCAGGGCGGGGCCGCCGCGGCTGGTTCATGACGCGCTGATGCGAGGGATCAGGGCGTGGTTCCGCTCAGTCCATTCGAGGACGCGAAACCCACCGGGCCGCCGGCATCCACCCACCAGTACTGGAAGTAGAAGCTGAAGTTCGGCGGCGCACCGGCAGGCCACGGCGCGATCAGCAGGACGTCCCCGGACGGGTTGGTGAAGAAGCCGAAGTTGAACGTGTTCGACGGCACCAACACGCCGCCCTTGAAGGGCGCGTCGATCCGCGTCACGCCGATGAACAACACGGCCAGCGTGGTCGACCCCGCGTTGGTCAGCGAGATCGTGACGGGGTTCCCGACGACCAGGTCTCCGCTGCCGGTCAGGCTTGCCAGCCCGCCCGCGCCGGCCAGGCCGTTGCCCAAGTCCACCCACGGATCCACCGGATCGAGATCGCCGAGGATCGCGGAGGGCGGCAACTGCCCGGTCTGCGTCGAGCCGTTGTCGAAGTAGATCGTGTTGTTGGGCCCGTCAGTCCAGCCGGGCTGCTGACCGGCGTTGATCTCGTCGATGTTGCTCGTGTTGCCTGGATCACCGTCGGAGTCCATCGACTCGATGGCCAAGATCGCGGCCTGCTCCGACATGCCGCCGTCCATCATCAGCTTCATGTCCCAGCCGTAGGCGTTGTAGGGGTCGTCTCCGTCCTTGTCGCGGTGGCACAGTTGGCAACTCTTGCCGGTGCCTCCCACCACGTTGTTGTCACTCTGCGAACTGGGGTAGGCGAAGAAGAAGTCCGTTGCGAAGCCGGACTTGACCGCCGTCCAGCCGAGGCCGAGACAGGCCACCAGGCCGACGACGAGCAGGAGTCGCACGGAGGCGCGACCAGAGGTCCTGCGGATCGTGGAGGGGTTCATTCTGGGTGAGGAACGGGTCTTCATTTGATCTCCTGAAGTGTGCTGCGGCTACCCTCACCCCTCCAAACGGGCCCGGCACCAGCGGGTACCGGACCGACGAGATTATCTGACCTCTAGGTCAGATTACGTGACGATGGTGTCATCTGGCGCCCCGACGAAACGCTCTGCCGAGCGCCGATCCACGGAAGCCCTCCGGACGGCAACTGGTGTGCGCCCGCCATGCGACCCGCATGCGAAACCGCGGCGGTCCCCGCCCTGCGGGGCCGCCGCGGCTCACTCAGTCGGTCGGGAACGCTCCCGTCAGGGAGTCGTGCCCTTGATGGCGTTGCTCGCCGAGAAGCCCACCGGCCCGCCGGCGTCGGCCCACCAGTACTGGAAGTAGAACGACGCGCCCGAAGGAACACCGCCCGGCCACGCCGCGGTCAGCGGGATGTCGCCGCTCGGGTTGCTGAAGAAACCCAAGTCGAACGTCGTCGACGGCACCAGCACGCCACCCTTGAACGGCGCGTCGATCTGGGTGAGACCGATGAACATCACGCAGAGCGTGCTGCCCAGCGCGTTGGTCAGGTCGATGCTCACGTTGACCGCCGCGATCATCGGGCCGCTGCCGGTCAGCGTCGCGGTGCCGTTCGTGCCGGGCAACGCGTTGCCCAGGTCGCTCCACGGTCCACCGCCGTCGAGGAACATCACCCACACGGCGCCCGCGTCCATCAGGCCGTCGTCGTCCTTGCTCGCGCCGGCCGCGATCTCGACCACGCCGTCGCCGTCGAGATCGCCCAGCACCGCGAGGCCCTGGCCCATCTCGTCGCCGACGTCGAGCACGCCGGTGAAGCCGCCTTCGCCGTTGGCGATCCTCACATCGGACTTCACCGTGCCGTCGGCGTTGAGGAACAGCACGTAGACCGCGCCGAATTTGTCGTCGGGATCCGCATCGGCACCGTCGTCCCAGGCCGCGCCGACGACCAGGTCGCCGTTGCCGTCTCCGTCGAAGTCGCCCAGGGCCGCGAGGTGGCGCCCGAAGTTGTCACGGTCGTCCAGCGTGCCGGAGAACCCGCCGCCGGTGTCGTCGATCTTGGTCGCGCTGTCCACCACCAGGGCGATCGGATCCAGGAAGAGGATCCAGACCGCGCCGTGGTCCGTACCGAGGCCGTCGTTCAGGTTCGCGGAGACCGCGGCATCGTCCGTGCCGTTGCCGTCGAGGTCGCCGACGTTCGCGACGGCCCAACCGAACTCGTCGCCGTCCGCCAGCCCGCCGGTGAAACCACCGTTGGTCTCGTTGATCTTCTGGTCGCCCTTGACCGTGCCGTTGCTGTTCATCAGCAGCAGGTACACGCAGCCGCGGAAGATGCCGTTCTCGCTGTCGCCGAACGCGCCGACCAGCAGGTCGGTCACCGTGTCACCGTCGAAGTCGCCGATCTCCGTGACCGAGGACCCGAACCACTGGTCCTGCGGCAGCGGCTCGCTGAAGCCGCCGTTGAAGGTGTTGATCTTCTGGTGCGCCTGGACCGTGCCGTCCATGTTCAGGAACAGGATCCAGAGGGCGCCCGCGTTGTCGTTGCTGTCGTCGTCGTACAGCTCGCCGACCGCGATGTCCTCGATCGTGTCGCCGTTCAGGTCGCCGATGCCGGCCACCGACCAGCCGAAGCGATCCTCGTCGGAGAGCGTGCCGGTGAAGCCGCCCGCCGAGTCGCTGATCTTCTGCTCGGCCTTCACGGTGCCGTTGCTGTTCAGGAAGAGGATGTAGACCGCGCCGCGGTCGAAACCGCCGTCGTCGTCGAGGAAGGCGCCAACCGCCATGTCCTCCACGCCGTCGTTGTCGAGGTCGCCGATGCCGGCCGTGCTCCAACCGAATCGGTCGGTGCTGGACAGGGGCGAGACGAGGCCGCCGGCCGTGTCGCTGATCTTCTGGTGCGAGAGGACGGTGCCGGCCTGCCCGGAGGCCGGCGCGGCGGCCAGCAGGAGGGCGAGGCATGCGAAGGTCGGGAGGATGCCCCGGAAGAGGGCGCGTTGCGTGGTCATGTCGGTCTCCGGTGGTCACGAAAGCGCCGGAGACCGCACCCAGACGGCCTGCCCGACCTTTCCGCGATGAGTGTAATGCCTCCTGGAGAACCGTGTTGTGCGCGATGCGTGGCGGTCCCGCGACGCCCGGGTGCGGCTGGCCGAACGCGCGAAGCGCCCACGCTCAGTGCGCTGTGGCGGCCTTTCCAATGGCCTGCGCGCCCAGCCAGCCTGGCCCTCCGCTGAGCCCTCCGCCGGGGTGGCTGCCGCTGCCGCACAGGAACAGACCGCCGATCGGGGTCGCGTAGCGCGCGCAGTCGGGGTCGGGCCGCGCGTGCAGCCACTGGTCGAGCGAGTGCTCGCCGTGGTGCACGTGGCCGCCCGTCGCACCGTAGCGCTGTTCGATGTCGTGCGGCGACAGCACTTCGTGTGCGATCACGCGCCGCTTCAACCCCGGCGCGTGACGCTCGAGCGTGTCCAGCACGACGTTGCCCAGCTCTTCGCGGCGCGCGTCGTTCCATCCACCCTCCAGGTGGTACGGCGCGAAGCTCGCGAGCACGCTCATCACGTGCTTTCCCTCGGGCGCGAGGCTCGGATCCTCGAGCGACGGCAGCGCAACGTCGAGGTACGGCTCGGACGAGAAGCGCCCGTACTTCACCGCGTCGAAGGCGCGCTCGAGATCGTCGATGTCCCCCACCAGACGCGCGTGCGCGACCGGCTGCCCGGGATGCGCCGACCAGTTCGGCAGGTCGTCCAATGCGATGTGCAGCTTGGCGGTGGTGCCGCGCACGCGCCAGTTGCGGATACGCGTCTCCAGCGTCGTCGGCAGGTGGCGCTTGGGCACGAGGCCGAGCAGGGTGCGGGCGGGGTCGCAGGACGAGACGACCGTGCGGGCCGTCAGTGTCTCTCCCGACGCCAGCGTGACGCCGGTCACCGCTCCGGCCTCGACATCGATGCGCTGGACGTCGACCCCGGTGCGCAACTCTACGCCGGCTTCGCGCGCAGCGCCCAGCAACGCTTGCGTCAGTTGGCGCGCTCCCCCCACCACGTGGCGCTCCTCGGTGCACTGCTGCCACGCGAGTTGCATCGCGCTGCCGGCCGACCAGGGACCGGTCCAGGTCCCGGCCACGGCAGGGCCTGCCAGGGCCGCCTTCAGCGCGGGCGTCTCGAACCACTCGTTCAGCCAGTCGGCCACGCACATCGGCATCACGCGCATCAGCTCGGCCATGTCGCGGCGGCCCAGCCGGCGCAATGCGAGCGCGGGCGAGAGGACGCTCAACAGGGCGGACGCATTGCTGCCCTGCACGTCGGGCGGCGCGTTGTCCGCGAGCTTCCCGATCACGCGGCGCCAACGCAGGAGTTGCGCGCGCCAGCGCGGCCAGGCTGCCGCGTCCTTGTCGGAGACCTCGCCCAGGCCGGCAACCATGGCGGCCTCGTCGGAGCTCAACACGAGCCCCGGCTCGCCCGCGCGGGAAACGAGCACGCCGGGCGCCGCGTCGTGCAGCACCAGCCCGTGACGCACCAGGCCCAGGCCGGCAACGACCGCCGGCCGCACGTGCCCGGTGTCGTGCAGCAGTCCCGGCGCGGTGAACCCGGGGGCGAACGCCTCGGACGCCGCCAGGCCGCCCGGCTCGTCACGCCGCTCGAGCACGAGCACGTTGCGCCCCGCCTTGGCCAGCGCCGCCGCGGCCGTCAAGCCATTGTGCCCCGCGCCGACGACGATCAGGTCGTGGCTCATGACGCGCGCGTACCGAGCATCGCGCGCGCGGCCAACGCGCCCGAGGCGCCCATGATGCCGCCGCCCGGGTGCGTGCCCGAGCCGCACATCCACAGGTCGCGCACCGGCGTCTTGTAGTGCGCCCAGCCCGCGGCCGGTCGCTGGAACGCGAGCTGCTCGAGCGACAGCTCGCCGTGGAAGATGTTTCCCTCGGTGAGCCCGAACTCCTGCTCGAGGTCCCAAGGCGTGAGCACCTGTCTGTGCAGGATGGACTCCTTGAGGCCCGGCGCATACTCGGCCAGTGTGTCCACGACCGCGTCGCCGAAGGCCTCGCGTCGGTCGGGCCAGGTGTGCGCGCCCTCCTTCAGGTTGTAGGGCGCGTACTGCACGAAGCAGGAGATGACGTGCTTGCCCGGCGGCGCCACGCTGGGATCCACGAGCGAGGGGATGACGACGTTGAGGTACGGGCGCTTGCTGAAGTCGCCGTACTTGGCCTCGTCGTAAGCGCGCTCGAGGTACTCGATCGACGGCGCGATGGCCACGTCGCCGCGCAGGTGCGCGTCGCCCTCGGGCCGGCACGCGAAGACCGGCAGCCGATCCACCGCGAGGTTCACCTTGCCCGAGCTGCCGCGCAGCTTGTAGCGGCGGATCTGGCTGACGAAGTCCTCGGACAAATGGTCCTCGCCGACGAGGCCCAGGAAGGTGCGGTGCGGGTCCACGCCCGACACCACGGCGCTCGCGTCCAGCTCGTCGCCGTTGGCCAGCACCACGCCCGTTGCGCGGCCGCCCGCCATGCGCACTTGCTCGACGCCGACGCCCGTGCGGATCTCCGCGCCGAAGTGCTGCGCGGCGCGCGCGATGGACAGGCTGACCTGTCCGGTGCCGCCCTTGCTGAAGCCCCAGCTCCGGAAGGCCCCGTCGATCTCGCCCATGTAGTGGTGCAGCAGCACGTAGGCCGTGCCCGGGCTGCGCACGCCGAGGAAGGTGCCGATGATGCCGCTCACCGACATGGGCGCCTTGAGCACGTCGCTCTCGAACCACTCGTCGAGATAGTCGGCCGCGCTCATCGTCATCATCTTGCTGAGCTGCGCCTGGTGCTCCTGCGAGAGCTCGCGCAGACGCTGGCCGTGCCGCATCAGCTCGGCCAGCCGGCCCGGCCGGAGCGAGAGCGGGTCGGGTGCGGGCGCGTCGATCAGCGGCTTCACGAAGCGCGCCATCTGCACCATCGTCTTGCCGAACTCGGGGTAGACCTCGGCGTCCTTCGCGCTGAAGCGCGCGATCTCGCGGCGCGTGCGCTCGGCGTCGCCCCAGCGCGCGAGGCCCGGCCCCTCGTGCGTCGGCAGGAAGGCGCACTCGAGCGGGATGATCGAGAGACCGAAGCGCGGCAGCTGCAGGTCGCGGATGATCCACGGGCGCAGCAGGCTCACGACGTACGAGCAGACCGAGTAGGTGAAGCCCGGGTACACCTCTTCGGAGACAGCCGCGCCGCCGAGCACGTCGCGCCGCTCGAGAACGAGCACCTTCTTCCCCGCCTTCGCGAGGTAGGCCGCGCAGACCAGGCCGTTGTGACCGCCGCCGACGACGATCGCGTCCCAGCGCTCGGCCATCAGGAGTGTTCCCCGGCGGAGCTCGGCTGCGACGCAGGCGTCGAGCGCTTGCGCTCGGGATCGAAGAAGGGCGGCTTGCGCACCGTGGCCGAGACCAGCTTGCGCTCGAACTCCACCGTGACCTCGATCGCGAGCCGCGTGCCGGGCGCGCTGTGGCGCGACTCGACCGAGGCCAGCGCGAGGTTCTGCTTGAGCAGCGGAGACCAGGCGCCGCTCGTGGCGCGGCCCACTTGTTGTCCGCCGGTGTGCACGGGCACCGCCGTGCGCCAGGCCGAAGTCGGGAGCTGCGGCGGCAGGCCGTGCGCGTCGAACAGGTGCTCGAGTTCCTCCCAGTCGATCTCGAGACCCACCAGCGCCCAGGTCGAGCCGGCGCGCTTCTCTGCGAGCAGCGCGTCGCGGCCGATGAAGTTGTCGCGCTTGAGGTGCACCGTCCAGCCCAGGCCGATCTCGAAGGGCGAGGACTTCTGCGCCTCGATCAGGCAGCGCCGCGCGCTGAAGTAGTCCACCCCGATCAGGATGAAGCCGGCCTCGACGCGACACACGTCGAGCGCGTCGAGCCCCATCGGCAACATGCCGTGCGGGCGGCCGGCCTCGGTCAGCGCGTCGTAGACCGTCAGCGCGTGCTCCCTCGGGATCCAGACCTCGTAGCCGAGGTCGCCCGTGTAGCCGGTGCGCGTGACGTCGATGTCCACGCCGCCGAGACGCGCTCGCATCGCCCGGAAGAAGGGCAACGCGCCGACGTCCCCGTCGCAGGCGTCTTCCAGGATGGCGCGCGAGGTCGGCCCCTGCAGCGCGAGCGCGGCCAGGTCTTCGCTGACGTCCTCGATCGCCACGTCGAACCCGCGCGCGTGGCGCGACAGCCAGGCGAAGGACGGATCGGCGGAGGTGACGCGGTAGTCGTTCTCGTCCCAACGCGTGACCGTCCCGTCGTCGAGGACCTTGCCGTCCTCGTCGCACCAGCAGCCGTAGCCGACCTGGCCGATCTTCAGCTTGGCGACGTTGCGCGCCGTGACGTAGCAGAGGAAGTCCGTGGCGCCGGGCCCGCGCACGTCGAACTTGTACAGGGGCGTGACGTCGAGCAGCCCCGCCGAGTGGCGCACCGCCATGTACTCCGGCTCGTGGCAGGTGTCGTAGCTGCACACCGCGTGATAGCCGGCCCACTCCTTCCAGCGCAGGCTGGTGCAGAGTGCCGACGTTCGCGGGTGGAATGGCGTGGGCAGTGGCATCGCGCGCTGGTCGAGGGGTGACGGGGCCACCCTACCAAGCGCGCGCCCGCGGTTCGCGAGCCGCCGAACCCGCTACGGCGTGATCATGCTCAGCGCATTGGAAGCCGACCAGCCGAGGATGGCGATCGGGTCGGGCATCCAGGCCTGGATGATCAGGCTCAGACCCGAGGGGAACGCCAACGGCATGCGGCCGGACACCTCGCCGCGCCCGAAAATGTCGAGCGGTAGCAGAACGATGCGCGACGGCGGCAGCGGGTCGGGCACCAGCACGCCGCCCTTGAAGGGCTGGAACACCGCGCTGAATCCCACGATCACCAACGCGAGCCCGCTCTCCGGGCCGCGGTCCACCTTCACGCCGACCAGGGAGTCGGGCAGCAGCGTGCCGGAGCCGTTCAACGTGGGCCTGCCGAGCATGCCCTCCGTCTGGTTGCCGAGGTTCTGCCACTGCGGACCGTCGTTGCGGTAGTAGGTGTTGCGCCGACCCAGGTTGGCCACGCCCACGTCGGGCCGCGGATCGAGGTCGAGGTTGCCGAACGCGAAGCCGTAGCTGTCCCCGCCGTCGGACACCAGCGGACCGAAGGGCTGACGCGCGAGGCCGAAGCCGCCACCACGGCCGTTGTTCATGAACAGCTGGTTCATGCCCTGGTTTCGGTTGGCCACGAACAGGTCCACGCCGTTCCGGCCGTCGATGTCGAACCACTCGCAGTTGATCGAGTCGAGTGCCTCCTCGACCAGCGGCCCGCGCAACACCGGCGTGAACGTGCCCCCGCCGTCGTTGCGGTAGAGGTTGTTCTTGCTGAGCTCGTCGTTGGCGACGTAGAGGTCCGGGTCGCCGTCGTTGTCGAAGTCACCGAAGGCGCAGCCGAGCGACTTGGCGATGTCCGTGGCGATCGCCCCACGCAGGACGCGCGTGAAGCGTCCGTCACCGTCGTTGAGGTACAGGTAGTTCGCGCTGCCCGGGCCGCCCAGCACGCCGTCGTGGTTGCTGACGAACAGGTCGCGGTCGTTGTCACCGTCGATGTCGGCGACCGCGCAGTCGTAGGACACGCCGCCGTCGTGCACCGCGTCGTTCAGCGGGTCGGTCACCTTGTCCAGCAGCCCGGAGCCGTCGGCGCGGTTGAGGTACAGGGCGTTGTCCTGGCCATTGAAGTTGGCCACGAACAGGTCCGGAGCCCGGTCGCCGTTGGCGTCGAAGAACGTCGCATGGCGCGAGTTCGCGATGTCCGTCGCGACAGCTCCGGCCACGACCTTCGTGAAGGTGCCGTCGCCGTTGTTCGTGTAGAGGAAGTTCGCCTGCATCGACGAGTTGCAGACGAACACGTCCATGTCGCCGTCCGGCTCGAGGTCGGTCACCGCCAGGCCGCGCGAGTTGCCGCCGTCGTTGATCAGTGGATCGGACCCCGACACGTAGCGCGCGAAGGTGCCGTCGCCGTTGTTGAGGTAGAGCGAGTTGTCCTCGTTGAGGTTCGCGACCAGCACGTCGAGTCCGTTCTGGCCGTCGAAGTCGGCGAACGCGATGTCGCGCGAGTCCTCGGAGTCGGTCGTGATCGGGTTGCCGGCAGGCAACTCCTTCATCAGGATGTGCGCGGGGTAGACCTGCGCGACGGCCGAAGCCGACGACAGGCACAGCGTGAAGATCAGGGCTTGGACGGCCGGACGCATGAAAGGCACCTCTGTGGACGGTCCGTGAGGACGGCCGAGCGCCCGGTCATACGACGACCGGCAGCCGCTCCGCCCTCGGCTGAACCGTCATTCTAACCTCGCAGGGGGTCCGACGGCGCCAGCCCCCCGTCCGAGTCGAGAACGCGCCTGGACGGGCGATTGCGAGCTGCCGCCGTCCGTCAGCAGCCCAGCGGGTCGATGCAGGGCGGCGAGGGACCGGTCAGCGTGATGCAGACCGCGTTGCTGAACCGGAACGGCCCGACCGGGCCGACGTCGCGCCGGACCGCCTGGAACCAGACCGACAGACCGGCCAGCGCCGCGTCGCCCGGGAGTTGGAAGTCGAACGCCGCGCCCTCCAGCCCGACCGCGCCCGAGGTGCTGGCGAGGACGAACCATGGGTCGCCGAGCAGTAGCGATCCGCTGTACAGGTTCTTCGGCGTCAGGCCGGGGCTGAACCCGAGCAGCAGGAAGTGCTGGCTGATCCCGCCCGGCACCGAACGCAGGCGGATCGGGCAACTCGGCGTGGGTGAGCCGCAGAAGATCAGCGAGGTCGGCGGCGGGTCCTCCACCGCGCTCACGTCCCAGGTGGGACAACCGGCACCGATGTTCGTGCCGGTGAGCTTCACGTTCTTGCCGATGTAGAAGTTCAGGTTGATGGTCGTGCTGGTCAGGAAGAAGGTCCCGCCCGCGCACTCGATCTCGTGCGTCGGCGGCGCGCAGATGATGCCCGGGCCGAAGTCCACGGCCTGGACGACGCCGGTGAACGAGATGGGTTGCTCGGCGACGATCTGCGCGGACGGCAGTGCGGCGAGCACCAGGGCGGTGATGAAGCTGGCAAGCATCGGCTCTCTCCTTACCCGACGAGGCTTGTGGACCTGGGTGGTGAGTGCATTCCACACCCGGCCGGCCGATCACGCAACGCGCGATCGAAGAAACCTCACCCCTGCCACGCTCGTGTCACGCGACGCGCGTCGCACGGGTGGGAGCCGTGCATATGCGGAACAACCCGTCCGGCGACGAAACGCCTACGGAGTCTTCGCTCGCAGCCCGTTCGACGCGGCGAAGCCCAGCGGGCCGCCTGCGTCCGTCACCCAGTGCTGGAAGTAGAAGCTGAAGCGCGAGGGCGCACCGTTCGGCCAGGGCGCGATCAGCTCCTGCTGCCCGCCCGCATCGATCGGCAGGCCGAAGAAGATGATGTTGGCCGACGGGACCAGCGTGCCGCCCTTGAACGGCGCGTTGATCTGCGCGAAGCCCACGATCAGCGCCGAGCTGCTGAGCGGCGCGGCGTTGCTGAGCGTCAGCGTGACGAGCTCGCCGGCCTTCAGCGTGCCGTCGCCGGTCAGGATCGGCGTGCCCGAGGTCCCCGACAGGCCGTTGCCCAGGTCGTACCAGGCGGCGTGGATCGTGAGCGATCCGACGACACGGATGCTGTCGATGTCGAAGCCCGTGTACGAGCCCAGCACGATGTTCGTGACGGCGAGGAAGCCGTTGCCCGAAGCGTTCAGACCGAAGTCGAGGGTGCCGGCCACCGAGGGCGGGTCGGGGGGAGCGGGAAACGCGACCGAGTCGCTGAACACGGTGATCGGCGCGGGGCCGGGCACGCTGCTCGAGTTGGCGAGGCTCTCCGGCGGCAACTCGCTGGTCACGTCGAGCGTGCCCACCGGGAAGCCGAAGAGCGAGACCTCCACCTCGACGAGCGTGATCACGAACGAGGCGTTGAACACGCTGGCCGCGGGGTCCACGGCCGTCGGGGAGGTCCAGCTGATATCGCCGCCCGTCGTCTTCTCGTCGAAGTTCCAGGTTTTCTCGCCGTCGGAGAATGCGTGCGCGGATCCCGCCAGCAGCAGGGCGCAGAGCGCGGATCCGAAGACGGTGCGGGCGAGACGACGGACGCGAGCGGTGCTCATGGTGGACTCCTGCCGGTTGATGACGAGCGCGCGCGGCTGCCCCCTGCGCGCGTGGCCTCTCCTCTCGGGGGGCGGGGATTGTACACCCGTCCCAGGGAACGCGCTTGAGACGGGCTGCCCGCTCGGTAGGGTGGCGGTGTGGCGCGACTCATCCTGGCACTCACCCTGATCGTCGGCCTTGCGGCTTGCCGCGTGCCGCGCCCCGAGCCCGACTACTCGCGGCCGCTGGCGGCCGGCGCCCCCGCCCTGCTTCCGCTCGGCCCGAACGAACCGCTGCCCGACTTCTCCGCCGAGTGGCATCGCCGCGACGCGACGCGCGAAGCCCTGACCGGGTCGCTGCAGTGGATGGCCAAGCCCAGCGCGCGCGGCCACTTCCCCGCCGCCGGCATCGAGTTCGACCGCGCGCTCGCGAGCCTGCAGCGCTTCAGCGAGCTGCTCGACCAGGCCAGCTCGGGCGACGACTTCAGCCAGCGCCTGCAGCGCGAGTTCACGGTCTACAAGAGCGCCGGCTGGGACGGCCGCGGCGGCGGCGTGCTGTTCACCGGGTACTACACCCCCATCCTGGACGGCAGCCGCAACCCGACCGACACCTTCCGCTACCCGCTCTACGCGCTGCCGCCCGACCTGGTGAAGGACGAGGCGGGCCGCACGCTGGGTCGGCAGACGGCGATGGGCATGCGCGAGGGCTACCCTTCGCGCGGCACCATCGATCGCACCGGCATGCTGGCCGACAAGGGCCTCGAGCTGGCGTGGATGCGCGACCCGTTCGACGCCTACATCGCGCACGTGAACGGCTCGGCCGTGCTGCGCCTGCGCGATGGCAGCCTGATGCGCCTCGGCTACGCGGGAAACAACGGACACGAGTACCGCTCGATGCGCGAGGCGCTCGTGCGCGACCGCAAGATCGACGGTGACACGGCCAACCTCGTCACCATGCGTCAGTGGGCGGCGGAGTCCCCCGGCGAGGTGCAGGAGTACATGGCGCGCAACCCGCGCTACGTGTTCTTCACGCCGATCCACGGCAGCCCGCGCGGCAGCCTGAACGTCGAGGTCACGGCCGAGCGCACGCTGGCGACCGACAAGGCGCTCTTCCCGCGCGCGGCGATCGTGTACGTGGATGCGAGCCTCGGTCGCAAGGGCGCCGGCAAGCCCTTCTCGACGTTCATGTTCGACCAGGACACGGGCGGCGCCATCCGCACCGCGGGGCGCGCCGACATCTACCTGGGCACCGGTCGCGCCGCCGAGCGGCTGGCCGGCACCACGCAGAACGAGGGCCAGCTCTACTACCTGTTCCTGAAGGAGTAGAGCCGCCCGTGGGGCCCCGTGCGGGCCTCGCATCCGTCCCCCACGAGGGCCGCGCGACATGAGCCTCCCGCTGCTGGCGCTGGCGTTCATCGTGCTGCTGGCGGTCGGCTACCGGCTCTACGGGAACCTGGTCGCGCGGCAGTTCGCGCTCGATGACGCGCGGCTGACCCCGGCGCACACGAAGGCCGACGGCGTGGACTACGTCGCGACGCCGCCCTTCTACCTGTTCGGGCAGCACTTCAGCGCGATCGCGGCCGCGGGGCCCATCGCCGGGCCGATCATCGCCTGCCAGTACTTCGGCTGGCTGCCGTGCCTGATCTGGATCTCGTTCGGCGTGATCCTGATCGGCGCGGTGCACGACTTCTCCAGCCTCGCGGCCTCCATCCGGCACGAGGGCCGCTCGATCGCGGAGATCGCGCGCGAGCAACTCGGCACCGGCAGCGGGCGCGCGATGCTGGCGTTCATCTGGATCGCGCTGATCTACGTCGTGGTCGCGTTCGCGGACATCACGGCCGGCAGCTTCGTCACCGGCACCCAGGAGCTCACCCAGGTCGCGTCGGGCTTCCACCCCGGCGGCGCCGTCGCGGCGGCCAGCGTGATGTACCTCGCGCTGAGCGTGGTCATGGGCCTCGTGCAGCGCTGGTTCAAGCCGCCGCTGTGGTTGATCACGCTGATCTTCGTGCCCGCGACCTTCGCGGTGGCCTGGGCCGGCACGCACGTGAGCGAGGCGTTCCTGCTGACCAAGACCGCATGGGCACTGCTGATCCTGGGCTACTGCGCGGTGGCGTCGGTCGTGCCGGTGTGGGCGCTGCTGCAACCGCGCGGCTACCTGGGCGGGTTCGTGCTGTACACCGCGCTCGCTCTCGGCGTCTTCGGGATGCTGTTCGGCGGCTACGAGATCCAGCAACCGGCCTTCAAGGGCTGGGACGCCGGCGGCGCGACGGGCCTGCTCTTCCCGTTCCTGTTCGTGACCATCGCGTGCGGCGCGTGCTCGGGGTTCCACGGCCTGGTCTGCTCGGGCACCACGTCCAAGCAGGTGGACAAGGAGGGCCACGCCAAGCCGATCGGATACGGCGGCATGCTGTGCGAGGGCTTCGTCGCGATGATCGCGCTGGTCACGATCATGATCCTCGGCAGCGACGACCAGGCCGCAAACCTGCCGCCCGGCACGGTGTACGGCAACGGCATCGGTCGCTTCCTCACGCTGATCATCGGCGAGCAGAACTACGCCTTCGCGATCACCTTCGGCGCGATGGCCTTCTCCACCTTCGTGTTCGACACGCTGGACGTGAGCACGCGTCTCGGGCGCATGATCCTGCAGGAGCTGTTCCGCGCGCCGGGGCGCGCGGGCGCGATCGTGTCGACGCTGATCACGCTGGCCATCCCCGCCGCGCTGCTGGGCTTCGCGACCGAGGGCATGTGGCGGAAGTTCTGGATCCTCTTCGGCGCGTCGAACCAGTTGCTGGCCGCGCTCACGCTGCTGATCATCACCGTCTGGCTGGCGCGCTCGAAGCGCCGCATCGTGTTCACGTTGCCGCCGATGATCTTCGTGCTCGGCATCACCCTGTACGCCCTCGTGCGCGTGGTCATGAGCAACCTCGCGACCACCGAGGGCCTCGACATCGCCCTGCTCAACGCATCCGCGGCGATCGCGCTGGTGCTGCTCGCGCTGTACATGGCCGGCGCGGCCGTGCTGCGCGTGATGTCCGACCGCCGCGCGGCGCCGGTGCGCGTGGACGAGTAGTCCGGGGGCCGCGGCGCGTCAGTCGCCGCCGAGAGTGAAGCGCGTCGGCTGGACCGGCACGAGTTCGTCCGAATCCTCGCGCACGACCAGCACCTGGTCGAGCCCGACGTCGGTGAAGCGCTGCGTGGTCCCGCTGGTCGGCCAGTGCACGACCAGTTCGCGGATGGCCGTCGCGTCCCCGAGGCCGATCTCCTGCTGCAGCGTGTTGCCGCCGAAACTGCCACCGCTGCCGACGAGCGCGTGCACGTCGCGCTCGCCTCCCGCCTCGGTGATGCGCACGGTGATGCGCGCGCCGATGCCGGCGCGGTTGCTCTGCACGCCCACCAGGCGCAGCGTCAGCCAGCGCCGGCCGTGCCCCGGGTTCTCGAACAGCGCGTTGGCAAAGACATCGCCCTCGTAGGCGCCGCCGAGCACCGTGTAGACGTCCTGGTCGCCGTCGTTGTCGATGTCGCCGAAGGCCACACCGTGTCCCTTCTGCAGGTGCCCGAAGCCGCCCGACGCGGTGACGTCCTGGAAGCTCCCGTCGCCCGCGTTGCGGAACATGCGGTTGGGGTACAGCGCCGCCAGGTCCGGCTCGCCCGTCGCCACGTAGAAGTCGGGCCAGCCGTCGTTGTCGATGTCGCCGAAGTTGCAGCCCATCGTCAGCAGCACGTGCTCGACGCCGGCCGCGGCGGTCGTGTCCTCGAATGTGCCGTCGCCGCGGTTCCTGTAGAGCTTGGGCAGCACCCCCTTGTTGGGCAGGCCGAGGTAGTCCTGCGCCACCCAGCCGGCCGAGCCGAAGCGGAAGCCCGAGACGAAGATGTCCAGCCACCCGTCGTTGTCGTAGTCCCAGAACCAGGTCGGGAAGGCGCGCAACGGACCGGTCACGCCGGCGCCCGCCGCGACGTCGCGGAAGCTCCAGGGGCGCACACCCGTCTGGGTCGCCGGGCCTGCCGGGCCGTCATTGCGATAGAGCACGTTGTCGCCGTCGATGCACGAGACGAACAGGTCGGGGTCATCGTCGTTGTCGAAGTCGCCCCAGGCGACGCCCTTCACGTAGCCCTCGTGCGCCACGCCCAGTTTCCGCGCGCACTCCGTGAAGGTGCCGTCCCCGTTGTTGCGGAACAGCTCGCAGGGATGGTCTTCCTTCGGCCCCGACTCGTTGCCGACGAAGAGGTCCAGCCAGCCGTCGCCGTCGTAGTCGCCCCAGGCCGCCGTTTGCGTCGGGTGGAAGCTGAGCAGGCCGGCCGCTTCGGTCACGTCGGTGAATCGGCCCGCGCCGTCGTTCTGCAGCAGCGAGTTGGGGATGCCGCCGCCCTGCTCGAACCAGCCGCCGCGCAGCACGAAGACGTCGGCGTCGCCGTCATTGTCGTAGTCGGCGTGGATCAGGTTCAGGCCGCCCACCTGTCCGACCAGCCCGGCCGCCTCGGTGACGTCCTCGAAGCGCCCGTCGCCGAGCGAGCGCAGCAGCCGCAGCTGGTCGCCCAACCCCCACGAGCTGACCATCAGGTCGAGCTGGCCGTCGCCGTCGAAGTCCTCCATGCAGACACCGCCGGCCAGGCCGACGGGCGCGGCATCCGAGTCACGCGCCACGTCCTCGAACTTGCCGACGTCGTGTTCCGACGCGAACAGCTCGGGCGGAAGCCGCCACGCCTCGGGCACGCCCTCCGGATACTCGCCCAGCGTCATCGCGGCGATGGTCAGCAACCAGCGCGCCTCGTAGTCGTCGGGGTTCTCCGACAGTCGGTCGATCAGCTCCGCCTTGGCCATGGACGAGCCGCGCTGCTCGACGTGCACGCCCTCGGGACCGATCGGGAAGAGGCAGGTCTCGGTGCCGAGGTGCGCCTGGCAGTTCTCCTGCTCGCCCAACCGCAACCAGGCCAGCGCCAGCATGCGCTGCAGGTCGGCGACGACGACCGGGTTGGCGCGCTTGCCCAGGCCGAGCAGGTCCTCGCGCACCGCCTGGAACATCTCGATGGCCGGCTCGGTGTCGCCCGCGAGCATCCACTCGTAGGCCAGGCTGAGGCGCGGGTTGATCGCCTTGCGCCCCGCCGCGCGCGCCTGCTCCACCTGCGGCTCGTACAGCGCGGCGCGCTCGCGGTTCAGGTACATGTTGCCGGCGGCGTCCACGGTCGCGGCATAGGCCAGCAGCCTCTCGGGTGTCGGCACGCCCGGAGCGGTGATGCGCGCCGGCGAGGTGTCGACCGCCGGCGGCTCCGCCTCGCCGTCCGAGGGACCGCAAGCGCCAACGAACAGCAGGACCATCGACAGGGCCGTGCCCAGGCCCCGACGGCGAGCGGACATACCGGGCTCTCCCGACGAGCAAGAGCGGCATTCTAGCGCCACCGTGCCGCGAACGCGGCGCGGATCGCGCCGATCAGGGCCCCGTCGGCGGTGGTCCGCGCGGTGCGCGCGCGTCAGCGCGGCGCGTAGCGTCCCGGGTCGCCGACCGGCGCATCCGTGAAGGACGACGCATTCGCCTTCCACCAGGACTTCCAGGCGCTGCGCGTCTTGCCCGGCTGGGCGCCGGTGAGGTTCTCCAGCGCCTTGCGCAGCGTGGCCGACTGCGCGGCTGCGCTCGGGCCGGACACGCCCATCACGCGCACGTCGAGCGTGGCCCCCTCCTGGATCGTGCCGATCGTCGGGTCGCCGATGGCGGCCGCCTGCGCGACGTCCACGTCGAAATCCTGCACGAAGGCGATCTGGCGGCCGACGTGAATCGTTCCCCGCGGGCGGAACGCGCCGTCGCCGGGCGCCAGGTTCACCAGGCTGTTCACCAGGGGCTCGACTGCCGAGCGGTAGCCCATCTGCCCCAGGCTCTGGGCGGCGTTCATGCGCACCTGCGGGTGCTTGCTGTCGAGCGCGGCCACGATCGGGACGATCAGGCCTTCCTCGCCCACGTCGCCCAACGCGAGGCTGGCGTGCATGCGCACCTCGTCGGCGCGATCCAGCACGGCGCGCCGCAACAGCGTGGACAACTCGTCCTCGTCAGCCTCGGCGCGTGGCGGCAGGCGGTGCAGCGTGAGCATGGCGGAGGAGCGCACACCGGCCGACTTGGCCGTCAGGCGCGGCTGCAGCAGCTCGCGCAGCCCGTCCGGGTCGGCGCTGGTCGAGAGGCGGTGCACGGCGATCTCGCGCAGCGCGGGCGGCGAGGTGGAGGCGAAGTCGAGCAGCGCCTCGTGCGCCTCGGCCAGCCGGTCGGCGGGCACGTCGATCGGCGGCAACAGGATCGGCAGCGTGCCGGAGTGCAGCAGGCCGAGCGCCTCGGCGTGGTCCGGCCGCTCGCGCAGCACGTCGTCCAGCGTGGCGAAGGCCTCCTTGTAGAGGCCCTCGACGAACATCCACTCCGCGAGCTGCACGTGCTCGACCGGGCCGCCGCGGCGGGCTGCCCCGATCCTCTTCGCGGACTCCTTGAGCACGTCCTTCTCGAGCCGGGCCTCCGTGACCCAGCCGCTCGGCAAGGCTCGCCAGGCGCCGTCCTGGCGGATCTCCCAGTGGTCCTCGACCCAGCGCGAGTCGGCCCGGACAACGCCTCCCCCGCTGTGCAACAGGCGCGCGGCGACGCGCGTGCGCGGGTCGTCCGCGGTCCGTCCGCCGTCGTCGGCCGCCTGGGCCGCGACCACCGGCAGGAGGATGGCCAGCCCGAAGGCGGCGCCGAGCAGGGACGCGATACGGAACACTCGATCCTGTCTCATGGGCCCTTCCCGGGAGTGGAGTGGTGCATCCTACCGTGGGGCCCTGAGGGGGTAACGAACGCCGTCCGGGAGGCTGGAACGGGGCGTTTGGGAGGGCCGCGGGCGGACGGCTTTCCGCCGCTGTTTTCCGCCTTCGACAGGCCCTCGGCCGCCCCCTTAGCATGGAACACGCACTCCCCGTGCATTCACCCACCGGGAAGATGGGAAGGAACATCGGCATGGACAAGACACCCGAACCTGACGATTCCGCCACGCCCCCAGCCGAACAGCTGGCCGCGGAGTTCCTCGATCAGCGCGAGTCGGGCACAGAGCCCGACGTGGAGGCCTGGGCGGCGAAGCTGTCCGACGAGGCCGACCGCGACGCCTTCCGCACCTGCGTGGAGGACGCAACGATGGTCGAGGGGATCCTCCCCAGCCAGTTGCGCCCCGGCGTCCTGGTCGCCGGCCGCTACCGCATCGTGCGCGAGATCGGCTCGGGCGGCATGGGCAAGGTGTTCTCCGCGATGGACGAGCAGCTCAAGCGCCCCATCGCGCTCAAGGTCCTGGCCGCCTTCGCCAGCGGGTCCTTCGACCCCGAGGCGCTGTTCATGAAGGAGTCGCAACTCCTGGCCGGCCTGCAGCACCCCAACATCGTGGCGGTGCATGAGGCCAGCAGCGACGGCGACATCCGCTACATCGTGATGGACCTGGTCGAAGGCCGCTCCATCTCCGACCTGCTCGTGCGCCTGCGCGAGCGCTTGCCGCCGGGCAAGGCGGGCCGCAAGGCCGCGCCCAAGGACGGCGCCGCGCTGGCCCGTGCGCTGGATCTTCAGGCGCCCGAGGGCGGCACCGACCTGATCGACCCGGACTCCTGGTGGAAGTCGGTCTCGCAGATCATGGTCGAGGTGTCGCGCACGGTGGAAGCCGCGCACGGACAGGGCGTGATCCACAGGGACCTCAAGCCGGGCAACATCATGCTGCGCGGCGGCGCCACGCCGGTCGTGCTCGACTTCGGCCTGGCCGGCACGATGGACAAGCAGGGCGGGCTGATCACGCAGGGGCTGTTCGGCAGCGTGGCCTACCTCGCGCCCGAGCAGGCCCGGCACAGCCAGGTCGGCACGGACCCGCGTACGGACGTCTACCAGCTCGGCCTGGTGCTCTACGAGTTCCTCACGCTCCAGCGCGCCTTCGCGGACGACGGCATCACCGGCATGCTCGAGAAGATCTCGAAGGGCGAGTTCCGTCGGCCGCGCACGATCGATCCGGGCATCCCGATGGAGCTCGAGGCGATCTGCCTGCGGGCCACCGAGCTGTCGCCCGACCGGCGCTACCCCTCCGCGCGCGAGCTGCGCGAGGACCTCGAGCGCTACGTGAAGGGCGACGAGCTGCCGCTCGCGGCACGCGGCGGCGAGGTGGCCAGCTTCGGCCGCCGCTCGCGCTACTTCATGCGCCGGCACCGCGTCGCCAGCCTGGCGGCCGCGGCGGTCATCGTGGGCGTCACGATCGGCTTCCTCGGCTCCGACGGCGACGAGACGACGACCGCGCTGTTCGAGGCCTACCGGTACACGCCGAACCAACTGGCCGCGGGAGACTCCGGCACGCCGAGTTCCGGCCTGTCCGGCGTGGGCGACACGGCGAAGAAGGACGACATCCTGGGCGTGAGCATCCGGGCCCAGCAGCCCAAGGTGATCTACGCACTCTCGGTCTTCGGCGAGCGCAATCCGCCCACGTGGGTGGTGCCGACCAAGGCCTACAAGTTCGCCCCCGAGCGCGGCTACGGAGACATCCGGGACGAGTGGGGTCTGTCGGTGGAAGCCGGCATCCACGACATCGACTGCAGCGAGATCACCTCGGTGGGTGAAGACATCCCCTACGAGGGAATCATGCTGTTCGCCGCGAACGAGCCCAACCCGTACATCGAAGCCTGGATGGCCGCGATGCACGAGGAGCGCCCCTTCCTCCCCAACGGTCGCGTGCCCTACGACCTCGCGCGAAAGCTCTTCGACAACCCGTTCTCGCTCGACACCGTCCGTGGCGACACCCCTTCGCTGACGCCGGAACAGCTGGCGATCCTCGCCGAGCGGCTCGAGGTGGAAAACGTCTTCAGCGAGCAGGAGGACTCCTGGCCCTACTTCGACCCCCAGCGGTACCAGTTCTTCTGGGCGGTGGAGATCCCGGACACGGAGCAGGTTGACGCTCAATGACGGCCACCGCGGGAGTTATCCTCGACCGCATGGACGCGGACCTGACGATCACGATCGATCTGCTCCAGCGGGCCCAGGGCGGGAACAAGGAGGCGCTCAACCGCCTCTTCGACCGCTACTACGAGCGCGTGCGCCGCATCGTGCGCCTGCGCCTCGGGAACCGGCTGCGCCAGCGCGTCGAGAGCGGCGACATCCTGCAGGAGACCTTCATCGCGGCGGTCGGTGACTTCGATCGCTTCGAGGTGCGCGACGAAGCCAGCTTCATCAACTGGCTGTCCAAGATCGCGGAGCGCCAGGTGCTCGCCGCGGCGGACTACTTCGGCGCCCAGAAGCGCAACACGGCGCGCGAGGTGCCGCTCGTCACGCATGACACGAGCGGGCGCATCGGCCTCGACCCCGCCGAGACCGGCCTCGGTCCCGGCGAGGAGGCGGACCGCGTCGAGCAGACCCGACTGGTCGAGGAGTGCATCGAGGCGTTGCCCGAGACCTACAAGGAGCTGATCATCCTGCGTAACTACGCCGGCGCGTCCTGGGACGTCGTGGCGGAGGAGACCGGCCGCCCCAGCGCCGCCGCCGCGCGCATGATGCACGCGACGGCGATGATCGAGCTCGGCAAGGCCATCCGGAAGCACTCGGGCACCTGAGCCCCCCGCGCCGCGCGGAACGCGCGCCGGCCCTTTGCTAGGATTCGCCCCACCTCGTCCCGGGCGTGACGAGCAGCGGAGCGGAGGGGTCATGTCCGACAGCGCCGTGACCGGCGAACAGCAGACGAGCTGGCGATACCACGTCGCGCTGCTGTTGTGGCTGGCCGTCCTCTTCATGTCGGCGCGCCCCAGCGACGGCGACCGCTATCTGCACGGCGACTCGATGCACTACGCCGGCATCGCCCGCAGCACGCTCGAGTCGGGCGATCTGATGAGCCTGCAGCTCGCGGGCGAGCCCTACTTCAAGAAGCCGCCGCTGCTGTTCTGGATGGCCATGGGCATGTTCCAGCTGGGCGGGTACACGACCTGGATGGCCGAGCTGGTGGGCATCCTCCCCGCGCTGGGCGCGATCGTCTTCTTCTACTTCATCGTCCGGCGGCTGAAAGACGACCGACACGCCTTCCTCGCCGCCGGCGCGATGGCGTTCACCTACGTCTTCCTGCGCAACGCCATGGCCCTGCGCTTCAGCGCGCCGCTGACGCTCTCGTTGCTACTCAGCCTGTGGGCCGTGATCGAGGGCGAGCGACGACGCGCCGTGCTCCCGCTGTTCTGGGTCGGCGCGATGATCGGCGTCGGCCTGAAGGGGCCGGCGGGCCTGCTCTGCCTGCCCGTGCTACTCCTCTGGTCGCTGCTGCGCCGGCGCGCCTACCCGTTCAACGTGCCCGTGTTCTGGCTGGGGCTGCCGCTCGTCCCGCTGCTCGTGCTGCCCTGGTACTTCCACATGCAGGAGGTGCACGGCGAGGCGTTCATGGACGCGTTGCGCTTCGAGGCCGCGAAGGTGGCCGGCGGCGAGGGCTCGGGCGTCGTCGCCGGCAAGTACGGCAAGGACCTGGTGAGAGAGTACTGGCCGTGGTTGCCCTTCCTGCTGCACGGCGCGTGGGTGACCGTGCGCTCGTGGTGGCGCGGGCAGCGCGACGACCGGACCAGCCTGCCGCTGGCGTGGATCCTCGGCGTGAGCATCGTGCTGCTCTCGCTCAACCGTGCCTACTCGCGCTACGTCGTGCCGATGGTGCCGGCCTGGAGCCTGCTCGTGGCCGTCTCGCTGCTGACCCTCTGGCCGCGCGCCGTGGGAGCGCGGCTGTATCGCGGCATGATCGTCTTCCTCGCCTTCGGCACGGCGATCGTTGCCTTCACACCGGTGGCGCTGCACGGCGACCGGCTGCCCGACGTCGTGCGGTTCCAGCAGAGTTGGCTGGCGGTCGCAGGCCTCGAGGACGACACCTGGGTGCTGGACGACCAGGTCTCGTGGACGCAGCAGAGTGCGGCCGTTTTCTACGGCGGCATGAAGCTGCGCGCCCTGCCGCCCGACGAGGCCCTGGCCGCACTGGCCCGGGACGGACCGCGCATCGCGATGGTGCGGCACCGCGACAGAAGCCGCATCCCGCCCGGGGTGGAGGCGCGCGTGATCGACAGCGGACGCGAGTATGACCTGGTCGAATTGAGCCTGACGGCGCCCGGGGGCTAGCGGCTGCTGCCGCGATCGGGCGGCGCGTCCACCGGCCCGCGCCCGATCGCCATCGCCTCCTCGTAGCCGTACACCAGCGGCACGTCGTCGGCGTGCATGTAGCGCGGCTTGCGCAACTCGGCGACGTAGCGTCGCGAGAGGTAGGCATTGTTGTTGATGCTGGCGTCCAGCCAGCCGCGCTTGCGCGCAATCGGGATATCGCGCCAGTCCGTGTTCACGTAGTGGAAGGCCATGATGTTCGGGTGCTGCTCGAGGAAGCTGAAGAACGGCACGAACCACTCGTCCCAGTCGCGCCGGCCGTCGGCGTCGTCCGAGGTGGTCGCAACATGCACGGCCGAGGTCTCGGCAATGATCACGGGCTTGTTGTAACGCTCCGCCATGCGCAGGAAGCGCTCGGCGCGATCCTGCTTCGACTCGATGCCCGACCGCCCGCGTCCGCTCGCGAACTCGGCCAGGCCGAACACGTCCAGACCGAACCAGTCGATCACGTCCGCGCCGGGGAACCAGCGCGCCCCGCGCTCGTCCACCACGTCGAAGTCGCCCGGACCGCTCGGCTCGTAGCACCAGATGAACGCGGCGTTGTCCGCCTTCTCCCTACGGAAGATCTCGACGATGCGGCGGTAGGCGATCGGGTACGAGTACGGGTGGTAGCCGAACCACTCGCCGTTGAACTCGCCGCCGATGCGCACGAACACCGGACCGCCCAGGTCGCGGACGATCCGGGCGAGGTCGACGATGTGGTCGTCGTAGCGGTCGCTCCTCGCGATCTCGTAGTCGCAGGCCTGCTCGGTGCGCTTGCCCTCGGGGATCCCGAAGAGCGAGATCTCCAAGTGCGGGATGCGTCCCTTCCGGGCCTGGTCCCCCATCAGCCATTCGAGCATGTCGACGCGGCCGTCCCAGGGTCGCGGCCAGTCACCGACCGCGAAAAAGAACAGCGAGCTGGCCGGGGAGAGCGCGGGGCTGGCGAGCATGCGCTGGTACTCCTTGTTGCCCTGCTCCCACTGACCCATGCCGTGGAGGATGCGCCCCATCGGCGGCTCGAACTTCGCGCCGTAGCGATAGAGGCGGCCGCCCGGGCCCTGCACCGGCTCGGCCGGCGGCGCGATGGCCCTCCCCGCCCCCGGGTCGACGTCGGCCTGCGCCCTCGTGCCAACCCTCACGGGCGCCGGGTCGCCGGCGATCGGCCGGCCGCTCACCGAGCGCTGGACCTTGTCACCGGAGCCGAAACAGCCCGCGAGGCTGGCCACGCACAGCGCCAGCAGCACCATCCCGCCGCAGCCGCCCTTCTTCGGAGGCGACGCCGAGGCCGGATCGAGCGGCCTCTCGCAGCTGGCGCAGTTCGGGCGCAGCTCCTGGCGCGGGTCTCCCAGCGGGTTCTCGGCCGCGCAATGTGGGCAAAACCAGGTCGAGCCCGCGTCGGGCGGGGTGTCGCGGAAGTACACCCGCTCGGAGAGGACCTTCTTGCAGTCCTCGCTGCAGATCACGTTGCCATAGAAGGTCAGCGGCTTGTCGGCGGTGTCCTTGCCGCAGTTCTGGCAGTAGACGGTCATGAGGTCCCCGTGGTCTGGAGGTCGGAGGATAACCGAGAGCGTCTCGGCACGTCGCGCGGCCACGCGGCGTTTGACCGGTGCGTCCTGGATGCCGGCACCGCACTGGCGCGATGATGTCGGCATGGCCAGATACGCGATCGGCGACGTGCAGGGCTGCGGTCGCAGCCTGACGCACCTGCTGCGACGGCTGCCCGTCCCTACGCAGGAAGATCGGATCTGGCAGGTCGGAGATCTGGTCAATCGCGGTCCGCGCTCACTGGAGGTGCTGCGCTGGGCCATGGGCCAGGGCGATCGCGTCACGACCGTGCTGGGGAACCACGAGCTCTACCTGCTGAGTTGCGCCGCGGGGGTGGGCGACACGCGACACGGCGACACGCTCGACGAGACCCTGGCCGCGCCTGACCTGCACGAGCTGGTCGAGTGGTTGCGCCGGCGGCCTTTCGTGCATCACGAGGACGGCTTCACGATGGTGCACGCCGGCCTGCTACCCGAGTGGACGATCGAGCGCGCGGTCGAGTTGGGCGAAGAGCTGTCGGCGGCGCTCACGGGCGCGGGCTGGCGCGAGGCGCTCGCCGCGATCCGCACGCGCGCGCCCGACCGCTGGGACGACGCGCTGACCGGCGAGGCGCGCCTCTCGGCCCTGGCCGCGGCGTTCACGCGGCTGCGCACCTGCACCGTCGACGGCGCCATGTGCCTCGCGGCCAAGGGTCCGCCCGACACCGCGCCCGAGGGCTGCATCCCGTGGTTCGAGGTGCCGGGACGGAAGAGCGCCGGACACACCGTGGTCTGCGGCCACTGGGCCGCGCTCGGCCTGCACCTGACCGAGGACGTGATGTGCCTCGACAGCGGCTGCATCTGGGGCGGCACCCTGACCGCGCTACGCCTCGAGGACGGCACGCTCTACGAGCAGCCCAACGTCGAGGCCGAGGCATGAGCGACGGCTGGTGCTTCGACGTCGACCGCGGCGGCACCTTCACCGATGTCGTCGGTCACGGGCCCGACGGCGAAACGGTCGTGCGCAAGCTGCTCAGCGAGTCGGACGACTACGAGAACGCCACGGCGCACGCAGTGCGAGGGCATCGCGTCGACGAGTTGAGGTTGGGCACGACGGTCGCCACCAACGCGCTCTTGGAGCGGCGCGGCGAGCGAGTGCTGCTGCTCACCACGAGGGGCTTCGCGGACCTGCTGGAGATCGGCTCTCAGGACCGGCCGGAGATCTTCGCGTTGCGGATCGAGAAGCGCGCGCTGCTGCACGTCGAGGTGCGCGAGATCGACGAGCGCATCCTGGCCGACGGCAGCGTGCGCCGCGCGCCGGACGAGGCCGCGGTGCGCGAGGCGCTGTCCGGATACGACTGCGTCGCGGTGCTGCTGATCAACGCCTGCGCCAACCCCGCGCACGAGCAGCTCGTCGGCCGCATCGCCGACGAGGCGGGCATCGCGCACGTCGCGCTGAGCCATCGCGTCTCACCCGAGCCGGGCGCGGTCGCGCGCGGCGACACGACCGTGGCCGACGCCTACCTCACGCCCCTGCTGCGCCGGCACCTGCAGGCCGTGTCGCCGCCGGACGCGCGGGTGCGTTTCATGCAGAGCAGCGGCGGACTGGCCGACGCCGCGCACGTGTCGGGCAAGGACGCCATCCTGTCGGGACCGGCGGGAGGCGCGGTGGCGGTGGCGCAGATCGCGCGCGTGGCCGGGCTGCGCTCGGCCATCGGCCTGGACATGGGCGGCACCTCGACCGACGTGTGCCGCTGCGCGCCCGAGCCCGAGCGCGTGTTCGAGACGCGTGCCGGCGGCGTGCGCATCCGCGCGCCGATGCTGCACATCGTGACCGTCGCCGCGGGCGGCGGTTCGATCCTGCACCACGCCGACGGGCGCTTCGCCGTGGGCCCCGAGAGCGCCGGAGCCGATCCGGGCCCGGCCTGCTACGGCCGCGGCGGCCCGGCCACGCTGACCGACGCCAACCTGCTGCTGGGGCGCGTGCTTCCCGAGCACTTCCCCCACCTGGAGTTGAACGTCGATGCTGCACGCGCGGCGCTGTCGGCGTTCGGCGATCCGGTCGAGGCGGCGGCCGGCTTCGTCGCCATCGCCAACGAGAACATGGCGGCGGCGATCCGCGCGATCAGCGTGGCGCGCGGACACGACGCCCGCGACGACGCGCTGGTCTGCTTCGGCGGCGCGGGCGGCCAGCACGCCTGCGCCCTGGCGCGCACGCTCGGCATGAAGCGCGTGATCGTGCACCCGCTGGCCGGTGTGCTCTCCGCCTGGGGACTCGGGCTGGCCGACGTGCGCCACCACGAGGTGGCGGCCGTGCCCGACCCGGGCACGCGCGCGCCGACGTTCCCCGAGCAGGCCGCGGTCGAGGCGATGGCGGCGCAAGGCCTCTCCGACGTCACGCTGCTGCGCTCGGTGGATGCGCGCTACGCCGGGACCGATCACGCCGTGAATCTGCCTTGGAGCGAGGACTGGGAGGCGGAGTTCGTGCGGCGTCACCAGGAGCAGTTCGGATTCGTGAAGGAGGATCGCGCGATCGAGCTTGTCGCCGCGCGGGTCGAGGCCGTCGGCACGGTCGCGCGACCGGAGGAGAGCGAGCGCCCGGAGAACGAGCACGAGGCCACGCCGCTTCGGGCGGGCGCGGACAACCGCCCGGCCGTGTACCGCCGCACCGACCTGCTTCCCGGCGCGACGCTGGCCGGTCCCGCGGTGATCGTCGAAGAGCATGCCACCACGTTCGTGGAGGAAGGCTGGCAGGCGCGCGTCGACGGACGCCTGTGGCTGCACCTGGACGACGCCCTCGTCGCGGACGGACCGGACGACCCCGGCGGCACTGCGCCCGCCCTCGCGTTGTCGACCGAGCGCGACCCGGTCGGCCTGGAGGTCATGTCCAACCGCTTCATGTCCATCGCCACGCAGATGGGCGAGCACCTGCGGCGTGTCAGCCACTCGACCAGCATCAAGGAGCGCCTGGATTTCTCGTGCGCGCTGTTCGATCCGCAGGGCGGGCTGGTCGCGAACGCGCCGCACATCCCGGTGCACCTCGGCGCGATGGGCGAGACCGTGCGAGCGCTGCTCGAACAGCGCGAGATGCGCCCGGGCGACGTCTGGCTCAGTAACGATCCCTTCTCCGGCGGCAGCCACCTGCCGGACCTGACCGTGATCACGCCCGTGTTCCGCGACGGCGCGCTCGCGTTCCTGGTCGGCAACCGCGGCCACCACGCCGACGTCGGCGGGCCGACGCCCGGCTCGATGCCGGCCGCGTCGCGGACCATCGGCGAGGAGGGCGTGTTGTTCAGCAACGCGCTGCTGGTGCGCGGCGGCCGCCTGCAGGAGGACACGATCACGGCAGCCATGGAAGCCGCCGGCGTGCGCGGCATCCCCGAGCGCCTCGCGGACCTGCGCGCGCAGGTCGCCAGCAACGGCGCCGGCGCGCAACTGCTCGACGCGCTGTGCGAACAGCTCGGCACCGGCGTCGTGCACGCCTGGATGCGTCACGTGCACGACAACGCGGCCGAGGTCATGCGCGACGTGGTGGCCGGGCTGCAGGACGGCCGCTTCGAGGACGCGCTCGACGACGGCACGGCCATCCGTGTCGCGATCACCGTGCGGGACGGCCGCGCGCGCATCGACTTCGGCGGCACCTCGCCGCAGCACCCGGGCAACCGCAACGCGCCGTGCGCCGTGACCGTGGCCGCGGTGCTGTACGTGTTCCGCACGCTGGCCGCGCGCCCGATCCCGCTCAATGCCGGCTGCCTCGCGCCGCTCGACATCGTCATCCCGCCGGGCAGCCTGCTCGACCCGAAGGCGCCGGCCGCGGTGTGCGGCGGCAACGTCGAGACCAGCCAGCGCATCGTGGACGTGCTCTACGGCGCGCTCGACACGCTGGCCGCCTCGCAGGGAACGATGAACAACGTGACCTTCGGCGACGGGACCTTCGGCTACTACGAAACGATCTGCGGCGGGGCCGGCGCGGGCTTCGGGTTCGACGGCGCGTCGGCCGTGCACACGCACATGACCAACACGCGCATCACCGATCCGGAGATCCTGGAGCAGCGCTACCCGGTCGTGCTGCGCGAGTTCTCCGTGCGGCGCGGTTCGGGCGGCGCGGGCGTGTGGCGTGGTGGCGACGGCGTCGTACGCGACCTCGAGTTCCTGCGCCCGCTGGACGTGACGGTGTTGGCCGAGCGGCGCGGCAACGCCCCCTTCGGCCTGCGCGCGGAGAGCGGCGCGCGCGGCGAACACCACGTCCGCCCCGAGGCGCTGCGGTTGCTCACGCCGGGCGGCGGCGGCTACACGCCAAGCGCCGAGGAGTGGGCCGGGATGTCGCCAGGGCTCGCCCGCCGCGTGTTTCGCGAGGCCCGCTGGAACGGCCCCACGGCCGGCATCGCGGATGGCTGGGCGCAGGCCCGGCTGCTGATCGTGCCGGCGGCGCGTGCCGACGACGTCGCGGCGGCGTATCGCGTGCTGCACCGCGGCGTGCCGGGCGAGGCGCGGCTCGTCGACGGCCACGGCGAGGCCGACCTGTGCACCGATCTGCCGCTCTACGTGGATGCGCGCGGCGAGGAACACGTCACGCTGCCCCTCGCGACGGACGAGGTCGCGCTGCTGGTCGATGCCGGGGACACGCAGGACCTCGCCTTCCCCCATGGCGGCGGCGCGCCGGGGCGTCTGTTCATCACCGACCGGCCCGCCTGAACGCGCCTCGGCTGGCAAAGCGCCCTCCGCTTGCCCATCATGCGTCCATGCTCGCCGCCCTGGCCCTCGCCGTGCTCGTCCTCGCACCGCTGGGCCCGCAGCAGGTCGAAGTGCGTTCGCCCGACTTCGGGAACGACCGCACGATCCTGAAGGGCGCGGACGACGGGCTGCTGCGCTCGACCGACGGCGGCGCGAGTTGGGAGGCGGTCGAGCTGCCGGGCTCGGGCGCCGTGAACGCGATCGTGTTCGAGGACGGGTTCGCGTACGACGGCTACGTGGTCGTCCTGCGCAGCGGAGCCACGGCCGCGATGAGCCGCAACGGCCGGCGCGACTTCGAGTGGTTGCCGGTGCCGGACGGCGGACGGCTGCACGACGTGCTGCTCGGCTCAGGGTTCGGGATGCGCGGCGCGATGTCGCTGGCCTGCGGCGCGGCAGGCGTCTGGTCGTCGAGCGACTTCGGCGAGACCTGGTCGCCCGACAGCGAGGGCCTCCCCTCGGACGACGAGGTCGTGGACCTGTCCTCGGAACGCAACGCCGAGGGACGCGTCGTGGAGACCGCCAGGCTGCTCCGCTCGGGCACGTTTCGGCGACTGGTCGGCGCCGCGTGGGAACCGGCCGATCCAGGTGACGACGCGACGGTCGCACCGGACGCAACGACCGGCAGGGTCCCTGCCGACGAACAGGAGGGGCCGACGAACGGGACCAGCCTGGCCCTCAACCCGCTCTTCGCCGTCGTGCTCGTGGTCGCGGTGGTGCTGATCTACTTCGGCTGTCGGCGCCGTGGAGCCACCCCGTGACCCGGCTCCTGCGCACGCTCGGCGTCGTCCTGTTGCTGCCGCTGCTGCTCGGCCTGCGCGCGCCGGTCCTGCACAGCCCGCACGACGTCATCGTGGCGTGGGCCATCTCGCCCGACTTCGCCAGGGACCACACGCTCTTCCTGGCTCTACCCCGCTTCAACCTGCTGCTGCGCTCGGACGACGCAGGCGGCAGCTTCCGGACGGTCAACGCCGGTCTCGACACGGCCTACGTCCAGCACCTGGCCATCTCGCCCGACTTCGCGCACGACCGCACGCTCTACTGCGTCGAGATCGGCGGACTGTTCGTGACGCACGACGCCGGCGAGCGCTGGGAGCGCGTGGACGTACCGCCCGGGCTGGTCAGCCCGACGTCCGCGATCTTCTCGCCACGCTGGGCGGGCGACCGCACGCTCGTCGTCGCCACCGCGCGCAAGGGGCTCTGGGTGTTGCGCGACGGCACGACCTGGAGCCGCATCCCCCTGCCCGTTGGCGCAGCCGTGACCTCGATGCACTGGGCGCCCGACGGCAACCTGCTCGCGCTGGCCGGCAACACGGTGCTGCACTCGGCCGACGACGCCGGCAGCTTCGAGGTGCTGACCTCGCCCCCTGGTGAGTTGCAAACCGTGCTCGCGGCGAATGCCTACGGCTTCGACGGCTCGCTCTGGGTCGGGACGAACGACGGGGTATGGCGCACCGACCACCACGCGGAGGGCTGGACGCGCGTGGACGCCGGCACCGACGGCAGCAACGTGCTGAACCTCGCGCTCGCCAGGGGCGCGGAGGGCGCCGAGGTGCTGCTGGCCTCGACCGCCGTCCGAGGCGTCCTGATCAAGGAGGGCGAGCGGCCCTGGCGTGGCGAGGGCAAGGGCTTCCGCGAACTGAGCCACCAGACGAACCTGCACTTCCTGGGCACGCTGCCGTCGCCGTCCTACGCCGAGGACCGCACGGTGTTCGCCGCGACCTTCGAGGGCCTATACCGCTCCTTCAACGGTGGCGAGAGCTGGCAGTGGGTGAACGCGCTGCACGCCGCGCTGGTGCGCAGCGTCGCGCTGTCGCCCCGCTTCGCGCAGGACGGGCGACTCGCGGTGAGCAGCTACGGCGGCGGCATGCTCGGCAGCGAGGACGGCGGGCGAAGCTTCACCGCGCTCGACACGGCGGGCTGGATGTTCCCGGATGGCGTCGCCATCACCGCGGACGCGGACGAACGCGCGACGCTGCTGATCGGGACACCGAACCGGCTGCTGCTCAGCCGCAACGGCGGGCTGCTCAGCCTGGAGGCGATGCCCGGCGCGCGGGGCTTCGCGCGCACACTGTCCTTCGCACCCGACTGGACCGAGAGCGGCATCGCGTTCGCGCACCTCTCCACCGACACGGGCGACGACACCAACCGCTTCGTACGCACTGCGGACGGCGCCGAGAGCTGGTCCGACACGAACCTGCGCACCGTGTACGACCTGGCCTACTCGGCCGGCTGGGCCGAGGAGGGTCGCGTCTACGCGGCCTGCCCGGACGGCGTCTACGTGAGCGTGGATCGGGGCGCGAGCTTCGCGCGCATGGGCCGGCTGACGGCGGTGGGCATCAACAGCGTCGAGGCGGCGAGCGGCCCGGACGGCGACGTGATCCTGGCCACCTCGCGCGGCACGGGCATGCACCTCTCGCGCGACGGCGGCGTCAGCTGGACCAACCTGCGCGGAGAGTTGGGCGACACGCGCGTGGCGCACGTCGCGCTCTCGCCGGGCTTCGCGGCCGACGGGCTGGCCTTTGCGGGCACGCTCAACGACGGCGTTTGGGTCACGCGCGACGGCGGGACGAGCTGGTCACGCACGGCCGGCGGGCCGCGCGTGACGCTGGCCATGGTCATCTCGCCCAGCTTCCTCGCGGACACCTCGCTGCTGGTCGGCGACTACGACGGGCCGTGGCTCAGCCGAGATGCCGGCACGTCCTGGCAGCGCCTCGAGCTGCCGCTGCCGGACACCGTCACACCGATCTCCACCAGCGACCGGGTGCCCGGCATGGCGCCGCCCGTCCGGCGAGATCCGCCGCAGCCGACAGACCCTTCACCCGGGTCTGCGGATCCTGCGGTGGCAGACCAGCCCGCGAGCGACGCACCCGCCGAGACCGACGCCAAGAACGACCTGTTCGGCAGCATGGCCTGGTTCGTGGTGCTGATGGTCGTGATCGTGATCGCGATGCGGAAACTCCGCCCGCGCTAGCCGACCAGCCGGTGCAGCACCCACGCGGCGCCGAAGGCCGCGGGCAGCGTGACGACCCAGGCGAGCAGGATGCGCCGCATGGTCGCGCGCACCAGGCCGCCGTTCATGCGCCCGAGACCGAACAGCGAGCCGACCGAAACGTGCGTGGTGGACACGGGCATGCCCAGGCGCGACGCGCCGAGCACGAGCGCCGAGGTCGACAGGTTCGCGACGAGCCCCTGCGCCGGGCTCATGCGCGTGATGTCATCGCTCATGGTGCGTCCGACGCGCGCCGCCGCGAGCAGCGCGCCCACCGCCATGCCCCCGCCCACGGCCGCCATCGCACCGCCCGGCCCGAGCGAGCCCGCCGTGAGCAGGATGGCCGCGATCTTGGGCGTGTCGTTGAGGCCGCGGGCAAAGCTCACCGCAATCGCGCTCAGCACGTGCAACGCGGTCAGCGCGCTGGCAAGCGTCACGCGCACGCCGCGTGCGGGCGGGTGGACGGGGCAACTTGCTGCGTCGCCGAAGCGCGCAATGATCCGAGCGGGCGCCGCGTGGCCCGCGAAGTCGGCCGTCCCGAGCAGCACGGCGTCAGAGCGGGCCGCCGCGACGGGCACGGGGACGAGCTGCGCTGCTTCACCCACGCAGAGGCAGCTGTCTGATCGCAACGACAACCGTGCGCCCAGGCGTGTCAGCGACGGACCCGCCAGCATCACCAGCAGCGCGGCCGCGAGCGGGCTGAGCAGCAACGGCAACGCGAAGACGACACCGAGGTGTGACCACGAGATGCCCGATGCCCCTGCCGCGGCCAGGCCCGCTCCCGAGAGCCCGCCCACCAGCGCGTGCGTGGTCGAGACGGGCAGCCCGCGCCACGTCGCGAAGCTCACGACCAGCGCGGCGCCGAGTCCCGTCGCGAACAGGAAGGTCGGCGCGCCGACCAGCGCATCGGGCACGATGCCCTTGCCCGAGAAGGCCGCCAGCAGCCGGCCCGACAGCAGCACCGCCGCGAAAGAGCCGAGCAGCGTGGCCCCCGTGCCGAGCAGCAGCGCCGCGCGCCGGCCGAGGGTGCCGCCGCCTACCAGGGTCGCGACGCCCTTGACGTTGTCGTTGGCGCCGTTGGACCAGGCCAGGAACAGGCCGGCGACGAAGAGCAGTGCGAGTGGCATCCCCGACCGATGTGGTCAGGTGCTCGTCGGATTGCGGAGATCCTGCGCACGGGCCGACGCCCGCCGGGATGGCCGCGGATGGGCGGCTAGCGGCCCTGCGACTGCGCGGCGCGCCAGATCTCCAGCGCGCGCGGCATGGCCTCCTGCAGGCGCTGGATGCGCGTGGTCTCACTGGGGTGCGTGGAGAAAAACTCCGGCGGGCGCGGTCCCGAGTTGGCCGCTGCCATGCGCTCCCACAGCCCGATCACGGTGCGCGGGTCGTAACCGGCGTCGGCGGCGAGGTAGAGCCCCCATTCGTCGGCCTCCGACTCGTGCTTGCGCGAGAAGGGCATCAGTCCGCCGTAGGTTCCCGCCATGCCCAACGCCTGCATGATCGTGTCTGCCTCCTGGGGCGGCATGTCGGCCACGGCCATCCCGGCCAGCTGCATGACCATGCTGAAGCCCAGGCCCTGCGTCATGCGCTCGGCGCCGTGGCGCCCCAGCGCGTGGAAGACCTCGTGCCCGATCACCATGGCCAGGCTGTCTTCGTCCTGCGTGATCTGCAGCAGGCCGGAGTACACCGCCGACTTGCCGCCCGGCAGGGCCCACGCGTTGACGGTGCCCGGGTCGTCGAGCAGCACGAACTGCCAGTCGAACTTGTTCGCGGGGTTGTCGCCGGGCAGGCGCGGCGCGGCCTCCGCGATGCGCTTGCCGATGCGCTGCACCATCTCGTAGTCGGGGCCGCTGGTGATCTGCTTGGCCTCGACCAGCGCCTCGTCCCAGGCCTGTGCGCCCAGACTCATCTCGGTCTCGAGCGGCACCAACATGGTCTGGCTGCGGCCGGAACCGACCACGGTCGCGCAAGCGCTCAGCAGGATCATCAGGGCAACGATGGGCAGCGTCTTCATGTCATCCATCCGTGCTCGGGGAGAGGGCCCAGTCTGACGAATCCGGACCGGGATGTCTGCACAGCAGCGGTGCCCGTCACGCCTTCGCCGCAGCATGCGGGGAGCCCCGCGCACGCGGGCGTCGCGCACGATCCCGGGCTATGCTGTGCCACCCATGTCCGCACCTTCCACCCCGCCGCCCCGCGCCCCGCGCGCGCACCTGCTCGACGACCCGGGCCTGCGCGATGCCCTCGACAGGGCCATGCGCAAGTACGGCCTGGAGGACTGGTTCGAGCACGCGGTGCTGCAACTGGTGACGGGCGAGACGGACCCGCGGACGCTGCAGTGCTGTGATTCGGGCTGCCACCCCTGCGCGAAGGACTACCTGGGCGCGGCCGAGATGGTGCTGAACTCGCTCACGCGGCCGAACAAGAAGCGCTGGATGTTCTGGAAGCGCTGATCGCGCGTCCGATCAGTCGCGCTGCAACTCGACCAGGAACTGCTTCGGCGGCGTGTTCGCCTCGAGCTGTCCGGTGTGCGACCAATCGGCGTAGCCGCTGGCGCTGATCGTCAGGCTGAATCCGCCGAAGGGTCGGTCGCCCCAGAACTGGAACGTGCCGGGCTGGGACTGCACCTCGATGAGCTCGCCTTTCCTTCCGACGGCCACGCGGTTCACCAGGAACGTCTCGCCGAATCCCGTGCCGATCGCCATCATCCGCCGGTCGCGCCCACCGCGATCGAAGGAGAAGATCGCCCGGAACCCCGGCACCGGCTCGCTGGAGCCGGCATCGACGACGAGCCCGACGACACCGGGCGCCGTGTCCATCACGACGCTGCCGAGGTCGATCTCGTCCTCGCTCGGCTGCAGGATCACCGGCTTGGGCAGATAGCCGGGCTGCACGAAGACGATGCCCGTGTCGCGCTCGACGGCCATGCGGAACGCGAAGCTGCCGTCCTGCTCCACCAGTGCCCGGATGAAGCGGCGGTCCGGGTCGCTCGCGAGGTCCTGCACGACGGTCCCCGCCAACGGAATGCCCTTGGCGTCGACCACGCGGCCGCGAATCCAACCGTCGCCGGCGCCACCCACGATCAGGACAACGTCGACCAGCCCGGTCCTCGGCAGGTCGAGATCGTCCGCGTACTCCAACTTCGAGATGGAGGCGATCGGGTCGTGGTGCACGTCGCCTTCGTCCGGCCCGATCACGCGCACGTGCTTCGCTCCGGGATACAGGCTCGTGAAGTGGAAGCGGCCTTCCCGGTCCGTGACCTGCTTCGCCTCCAGGTTGAGCAGCGGCGTCGCGTTGCCCGCGTCGAGCTCGTGCCAGATCTCCACGGTGTGCGACGTGAGCGGGCTGCCCCCGACCTCCTCGACCACACCAGACAGTGTCGCGCCGACGAACAGCTCGAAATCGTGTTCGGTCTGTTGCCCGCGGCGGATGCGGATGCCCGACACGTAGACCGAGTGCGGGATCGGCGCCAGGTGCTCCGGGGCGCCCGGTATGCGGCGGCTGACGCGCGTGATGTCCCAGAGCACGTGCACGTTCCAGATCCCGGCCGGGATGCCGTCGACCAGGTACTCGCCGTTCTCCCTGGACAGACCCGGGAACTCCTGCGGCGAGCCGCCGTCGCGGTCGGTCACGACGACCGTGACCCAGGCTCGCGGCAGCGCCTCGCCGGTCGAGGCGCGGACGAAGCCGACCAGCGTGCCGCCCTCCGCCAGCGAGAAGGTGACGTCCTGCGTCCAGTCGTGCTCGGGCGGAGAGTCGATCCGAAGTTCGTGCGCCACGTAGCCGTCGTGGCTGGCGGTGACGCGCGTAGGCTCCTCGCTGCGCGGCATGTCGCGCAGGATGAAGCGGCCGTCGGAGCCGGTACGCGCCTTCGGGCCGTCCGACGGCCCGACCACGACCAGCGCGTCCTGCACCGGGTTGGCGGCGTCATCGCCAACGTAGCCCGTGAGGTTCCAGCCGGTGTCCACCTCGATCAGCAGGTCATCGCGCCCGAGATCGCGAGGCGCGAGCGCGAGGCCTGTGCGCACCGGCATGTCGCCAGCGGTGATCTTGAGCGTGGTCTCGGTCTCGGGCGGGCCGGTGGGCTTGCCGTCCGAGCCGTACTCGACGCTGCTGGTGTGACTCACCTCGACGTCGCGATACCAGCTGGTCATCAGCGAGTGCGGCTCGATGTCTTTGAAGCGCAGCTCGAAGCGCCCGTCGACGTCGCTGAACGTCGTCGCCGCGTCGATGTCGCCGTCGGCGCCGAGGGCTTTCACGATCACGTAGGGAAGCGGCGTGCCGTCGGCGCGCCGCACGACCAGGCCCGCCAGATCGGGTGGCCCGAGGTCGACCTCGATCGGCTCGGCAATCGGCTCGGCCCCCGCCTCGTCGTCCGTCAGCCGTTCCGGCGTCGCCGTCGGGGCCTCGAACGGCGCGGGCGCGGGCAACTCGTCCGTCCCGGCGACGGTCCCGGCCTCCGTGTCGTCCGCACCGTCGCCCCACTCGCCGTCGTCGCGCAGCAGGAGCCAGCCGGCGAACACGAGCACGGCGACGGGCACCGCGAGCAGCGCGGCGCGGCCGCCCTTCATCACGAGTCGAGCGCCCGCTGCAGCGTGCGGTAGTCGACCGTGCCCGTCGGCAGCAACGGGATCTCGTCCACGGCCACGAAGTTCTCGACGCGCGGCCGCCACGAGGCGGCGACCTCGCTGCGCTCGAGCCCCGAGACGACCCGCGCCGGGTCGAGCGCGTCACGCCGGTAGAAGACCACCAACTCGTCCCCGCCCGTGCCGTTGCGGCGCGCGAGCACGGCCACCGGGCTCTCGTCCTCCCCGAGCTGACCGACGATCGCCTCCTCCACCATGCTGTGCGAGACGTCGCGCCCGTCGATGAGCGACATGCGCGACGCGCGCCCGGTGAGCGTCAAGAAGCCGTGCTCGTCCGCCGAGACCATGTCGCCGCTCACGTACCAGCCTTCGCGCATCACCTCGCTCTGTCCCTCGGGATCGTCGAGGTAACCACTCATCACGCTCGGGGCGCGCACCCGCAGCATGCCGGGCTGGTCATTGGGCAACATCTCGCCCGTCGCGGGGTCCACGATCTGCAGCGAGACGCCCGGCAGCGGGTGCCCGACCGAACCGCGGCTCGAGCCGCGCTGGAACACGCCCGCCTCGCGCACGTCCTCGGTGTTGAGCGCGATCAGCGACGAGCACTCGGTGGCCGAGTAGGCCTCGAAGGGCGCGAGCCCGAAGCGGTCGTTGAAGGCCGCGCGCACCGAGGGCAGCAGCCGCTCGCCGGTGGAGTACACCAGCCGCAGGCTACCGAAGTGCCACGGACGCACGGAGGAGCGGTAGTGCTGCAGCAGGCGCGGCGTCGCGAACATGATCGTCGCGCTGCGGTTGGCCACGGTGCGTCCCACGGCGCGTCCGTCGAGCGGGTCGCGCACGTAGGCCACGCCGGCCCGCGTCAGCAGCGGCACCCACAACGACTGCACGAAGCCGATCGCCTGGAAGAAGGGCAGCAGGCCCAGGACGCGATCGCTCTCGGGCGGGTCGAGCACCTCCTCCACACCCTCCACGCTGGAGAGCACGTTGTGGTGGCTGAGCACGATGCCCTTGGGCTCGCCCGTGCTGCCCGCGGTGAACAGCACCGTCGCGGGCGCGTCCATGTCGCGACGGTCGCCGCGCACCGCCAGCACCTCCAGCAGGCGGAAGGGCAAGAGCCAGCACATCCAGCGCCAGAAGATCACGCGTCCGCGCGCGGGCTTGCCCGTGAACGTGTTCACGTCGAGACACTGTGCGACCCCGCACACGTCCACCGCGCCGCGCAGCGTCTCGTTGGTGAGCACGGTGTCGATCTTCGCCCGGGCCAGCGTGTCCTGCAGCGCGCCTGCCCCCAGCGTCGTGTTCAGCGGGATGGGCACGCGACCGGCGTAGAGCACGGCCAGGATCGCGACGACGCCGTCGAGCCCGTTCGGCAGCAGAACGCCGACCTCACGTCCGGCCCCCAGCTTCGGCGCCAGCGCGTCGCGCAGCGCCAGCGCTCGCGCGATCAGCGCGCCACGCGACAGCGACGACCGCTCGGGGTCGAAGAGAGCCGTGCGCACCGAGTGCCGTCGCTCGCGCAGCAGCGTCATGTGCAACGGCAGGCGGTTGCGCTTGCGGTCGGTCCACGCATCGGTCGCCAACTCCTGCAGCGCCGCGCGAATCTGCCACGGCTCGGCGCGTGCAGGCAGCGGGTTTCCGTACGACACCGTCACCGGATAGGGCACGGCGCGCGGCACCTTGAACAGCAGGCGCCCACCGGAGTGGCTGAAGATCGAGCCCCAGAGCCCGTCGAGGTACACCGGGATGATGCGGATGCCGCGCCCTTCCGCGATGCGCTGGTACCCGCGGCGCACGGTCTGCATGTGGCCCGTGCGCGTGACCGAGCCCTCCACGAAGATCACGACGAGGTGACCTTCCTCGATCACGTCCGCGGCGGCCGCGAGCGAGTTCGCCACCACCTCCGGCTTGTCGCCGGTCGCGATCGGGATGCAGTGCGCCAGCCTGAACAGCCAGCGCACCGGCCACCACTCGAAGTACTCGCGGTAGATCATGAAGCGGATGCGCCGCCGCGTCGTGGCCGCCAGCACGAGCCAGTCCACCCAGCTCACGTGGTTCGCCACCAGCAGCGCGCCGCCGGTCTCCGGGACGTGCTCGGTGTGCAGCACGCGGATGCGGTAGATGCTGTGCGCCAGCAACCAGCCGCACAGGCGCAGGAAGGCCTCCGGCAGCAGCCAGACGCTCACGCTGGTGCCGACCAGCGTGATGATCGAGACCGCCAGCGCCTTCTCGCGCGCGTCGAGCCCTGCCTCGCCCATCAGCAGCCATACGCCCGCCGAGAGGAACACGCCGATGAAGCTGACCATGTTCCCGAACGCGAGGAAGCGGCCCTTGGCCGTCTCGGGAGCGAGGAACTGCAGGTTGGCATTGAGCGGCACGATGAACAGACCGCCCGCGATGCCCAGCGCGAAGACGCACAGGAAGGCCGGGCCGCGATCGAGCAGGTAGGACATCAGACCGGCGCCCGGCTCGACCGGCCCGCCGTGCACGAAGGCCAGCATCAGCAGGCATGCGCTCATGCCGACCGCACCCATCGGCACCAGGCCCAACTCGACCTTCTTCTCCGACCAGCGCGCCGCGAGCATGCTCCCCACGCCCATGCCCGCCAGGCACGTGGCCACGAACACCCCGGCACCGGTCTTGGACGTGCCGAGCACGTTCTCCGCGTACTGGAAGAGTTGCACCTGCAGCAACGCTGCGAGCAGGAAGAAGTGCCCGATGCCGAGCACCGTGTAGAGCATGCCCTTGTCGGCGAAGACGTCGCCCATCGTGCGCCTGAGTTCGGGAATCGCGTCCTTCAGCCGCCCTTCCGGGTGAGCGACATCCGAGCGCGGGATGCGCACCGCGGTCAGCGTGCCCAACACCGCAACCACGATGAGGACCAATCCGCCCTTGCCCAGCGCCCCCTCGAAACTGTCGTACAGCGCGCCGCCGGCGATCTGCCCGAGGATGATGGCCGCGAAGGTGGTCATGCTGACCACGCCGTTGGCGCGGCTGAGCGTCTCCTGCCCGAAGCGCTCGCCCAGCCAGCCGTACTTGGCCGGCCCGAAGAAGGTGCTCTGCACGCTCATCAGGAACAGCAGGCCGAAGAGCAGGTACCCGTTGCTGTCGAGCAGGAAGAAGGTGACCGTCACGCCGAGCATCACGCCGACCTCGGCCAGCTTGGCCCACACGAAGACCGAGGTCTTGCGGTAGCGGTCGGCAATCACGCCCGCCCAGGCCGCCAGCAACACGAACGGGACCGCGAACAGGAACTGCGCCCAGAAGATCGCGCGGTCCTGAGCCTGCGGGTCGTTCACGGTGCGCGCCGTGATGAAGCTGAGCAGCAGGAACTTGTAGGCGTTGTCGTTGAACGCCCCGAGGAACTGCGTGGCCAGGTAGGCGCGGAACCCCTTGGCTTCCTGGCCGAGTGCCGGTCGCTGCATGGGGTGCAGTGTATCGCCCGGGGCCGCGCGCCCCATCAACGGGGATTGCTACGATGGCCGCGATGAGGACCCAGGACGCCCACACCCACTTCTTCTCCCGGCCCTTCTTCGACGCGCTCGCGCAGGCCTCACCCCGGGATGGCGATCGTGCGGCGCTGATCGAGGAGGTCGCCGGCAAGGCCGGGCTGCAGCTGCCCGATCCGGACGTCACCACGCATCGCGACCGTTGGCTGGCCGAGATGGACGCCGACGACGTCGAGCGCATGGTGACCTTCGCCAGCCTGCCGCCCGAAGCCGCGGCCGTGAGCGAGGCGGCTGCCGGCAGCAACGGACGCCTGATCCCCTACACGCTGGTGAACCCCGTGGCCGAGAACGCGGTCGCGTTCACCGAGAAGGCGCTCGGATCGATGGGCTTCCGCGGGCTGCTGACCTTCCCCGCCATGCACCACTTCAGCCCGTCCGACGAGGCGATGACGCCGATCCTCGAGCTCGCGGCCGCGCACGGCGCTCCGGTCATCGTCCACTGCGGCATCCTGAGCGTGAAGCTGCGCGACCTGTTCGGCCTGCCGCGCCCGTACGACCTGTCCTTCGCCCACCCGCTCGACCTGGTGCCCGCAGCGAACCGCTTCCCGGGCGTGACCTTCGTGGTCCCGCACTTCGGCGGCGGCTTCTTCTCCGAGGCGCTCATGCTCGGCATGCAGTGCGAAAACGTCTGCGTGGACACCTCGTCCGGCAACGGTTGGACGGCCGCCGTGCCAGGCAGCCCCTCGCTGGCCGAGGTCTTCCGGGCCACGCTGGACGTGTTCGGCGCGGAACGCATCCTGTTCGGGACGGACAGCTCGACCTTCCCCCGCGGCTGGCGCGCCGACGTGCGCGACACCCAGCTCGCGGCGCTGGAGGAGGCCGGCGCGAACGCCGACCAGGTCGGGCAGATCATGGGCGGCAACCTGGCGAGGTTGCTGCCGGCCTGACGCCACGCTGGTGGCGCGGCCCCGCGACTACGGCGCGGGCGTGCTCGACGGCGCGTCCGACGACTCGCCCATGAACTCGCGCTTGGCCCTCAGGTTCTTGCCGAGGTCCGTCATCGACAGCGAGTGGACGCGGTCCTGCAGGCGGTCCTTGAAGGCGATCCACTGGTCGTGCATCGGACAGGGCTGCTGGTCGTTGCACAGGTCGAGCCCGAGCACGCACTGGACCAGGATGTCCTCGCCCTCGACAGCCTCGACCAGTTCGGCCAGCGAGATCTCATCGGGCTGGCGCAGGAACCGGAAGCCGCCGCCCCGCCCCTTGGCCGAGTCGAGGAATCCCAGCCGCGCGAGGCGGTGCAGGATCTTGCCCAGGAACTGGCGCGGCACGTCGGTGGCTTCGGCCAGGTCGCGCGCAAGGATGCGCTCGCCCGGCTCCAGGGTCGCCATGTGGGCCAGTGCCCGGATGGCGTACTCGGTTGTCGCGGAGTACAGCATTCGCTGGACGTGCTCCTGGGAGATGTCCCGATCCCGTTCTTGGACCCAGGAATAGACGCTCGGACGATGGGCTTCAACGGCTTTTTGCGACACTGTCGCTTCCGTGAATCTCCAGACCCTGCACGACCTTGCGGCCTTCGATGCCGCCCTCGCCCGGCACCCGGCTGTGCTGCTGTTCAAGCACTCGCCGATCTGACCGGTCAGCACCACGGCCCACCGTGAGTGGGAGGCCTTCCGAGCGACCCACCCGGATGTTCCGGCCCTGTTCGTGGACGTGATCGCAGATCGCCCGGTCGCGCGAGGCCTGGCGTCCACCTGTGGCGTTCCGCACCAGTCGCCCCAGGCGATCCTGTTCCGCGACGGTCAGGCCATCTGGGACGCCAGCCACGGCGGTGTCACCGCCGACGAGTTGGCCGCCGCCTGGCAGGAGCACGGCGCGGCCTGAGCGCCCTGGGTCCGGCGCGGCGCATGACGCCGCGCGACCGGCTCAGCCGTCCCCGTCTCCATCGCCCTCGGCGGGTGCGGGGCCGGGCATGAGGTGGAAGAGCGTGCCGTGCTGGTCGATGACCAGCAGCTCGCCGTCGTGGCCCTCCGCGAAGGAGGTGACCAGCGCCGCGTCCTCCAGCAGCGTGACGTGCTCGACGCGTCCGTCGGCCAGCGGGCGGAGCGCCCAGATCTTCCGCGTGAGGTAGTCCGCGTAGACGTACCAGCCGACCAGGTCGGGGATCAGGCTGCCGCGGTACACGAAGCCGCCCGTGATGGACAGGCCCTCGCTGTGGTCGTACTCGAACACCGGCGGCACCAGTTCGGGCGGGTCTTCGCCCTCGGGCAACGCGAAGCGGTGGAAGCCCTCGACCAGGTTCCAGCCGTGGTTGCCGCCCTTCTGCACACGGTGGATGAACTCGTACTTGTTCTGTCCCACGTCGCCGGTCCAGAGCTCGTCCGTCTCGCGGTCGAAGCTGAAGCGCCAGGCGTTGCGCAGACCGTAGGCCCAGATTTCGCCGCGCGCCGTGTCGTCGCCGACGAATGGATTGTCGTCGGGGATCGCGTAGGGCATGCCGCCCTGCCGGCGCGCCACGTCGATGCGCAGGATCGTACCGAGCAGCGACGATCTGTCCTGACCGTTGCCGTGCGGATCGTTCGCCGCGCCGCCGTCGCCGAGCGAGTAGTACAGCATCCCGTCCGGGCCGAAGCGCAGGCCGCCGCCGTTGTGGTTGCGCCAAGGCTGCTCCACCTCGAGCAGGACCTGCTCGGAGGAGCGGTCGGCCTCGTCCTCGCCGCGCCGCAGGAACCAGCGCGAGAGCCGCGACTGCGGCCCCGGCTTGGTCGAATAGTTGACGTAGAACGCGCCCTGGTGCGGATGGCCCGACTTCGCGAAGTTCGGGCTGAACGCGAGGCCGAGCAGGCCCTCCTCGTTCCCCGCGCGGCTGGTCTTGCGCGAGACGTCGAAGAACGGCGAGCGCACCCAGCCGATGATGCCCGGCGTGAGCCGCCAGATCACGCCACGCTGCTCGACCACGAACCAGGTCGTGTCGTCGCCCGGCGCCTGCTGGGCGTCGAGCGGGCGCTGGAAGGTCTTGCCGCCGAAGGCCCGCACGAGGTGCACCTGCGGCGTTGACGCGGGCTTCACGATGGCCGGCGGCTGGAGGACGAGATCCGGCTCGTCCATGGCGCCGTTCGCCGGATCGGCACAGGCGGTCGCGACGAGCAACGCGAAGGGGATGATGGCGAGAGCGGACATGGTGGCTTTGTGTAGCATGCCGAACCCGCCTGCAGGAACCCACGGGAGAGCGCCGCGAATGCGCCGGATCGTCAGCCGCCGATCGCCTGCCGTGCGCGCCGCCGCGTGCGCGCTGGCGCTGCTGCTGCTTGCGGGCTGCAGCGGCTCGGAGCCCGAGGCGGACGACCTCACCGAGGGCGGCGAAGATCTCGCCGCGGTCGAGGTGGTCGAGCCGCCGGCACCGCCGCCGGTCGTCGCCCCGCTCGCCGACCCGCTCGAGGGGACGTGGTGGGTGCTCGCTCCGGGGCTGCCCTACATGGCGTTCCGGGCGAACCTCGTCGCACCGCAGACGAAGAGCGACGAGCTGGCCGGCTCGTGGGTCTCCTTCGACTGGCGCGGCAGCTCCGACGTCGACTCGCTCATGCGCCTCAGCAAACCGGTTTCGATCCGCGCCACGCGCGACGGCGATGCGGTCGTGATCGAGGGTCCCTCCCCGATGCTCGACGCCAACGGCAACCCCAACGGCCACAGCGGGGCTTGGTCGTTGTCGCTGCGCCGGACCAGCCTGCCCGGCGAGGCGCTGCGCTACGCCGGCCGCTCGCGCCACGACCGGCTGGCCGGCGGCGAGGGCATCGCGGTCGACTTCGTGCGCGAGTTCCGGGCCTGGAAGAAGCCGTAGCGGGCGGACCACCATCGACCTGACCAGCACCCGCGGACTGCTCTACCTCACGTTGATCGCGGCCGGCGTCCTGTCGGCTCTGCACGCGCTGCTCTGGAAGCGCGATCCGCGCGCGGCGCTCGGCTGGATCATGGCCTGCCTGATCCTGCCCGGCCTCGGGCCGATGCTCTACTGGCTGCTCGGCGTGAACCGGCTGCGCACGCGCGGCCAGAAGATGCGGCGCGTCTGGCCCGAGCTGGCCGAGGGGCTGGGCGCGATCGGCGCGCCGGAGGATCGCGCCGGCGTGCAGGACGTCCCGCGAGAACTCGTGCAGCTCGCGCGCGTGGGCGATGCCGTCACCAAGCAGCCGCTCATGCGCGGCAACGAGATCTCGCTGCTGCACAACGGCGAGCAGGCCTACCCCGCGATGATCCAGGCGATCCGCGAGGCGCGCAGCACGGTGCACCTGTGCAGCTACATCTTCGCGCCCGACGACGTGGGCCGGCAGTTCATCGCGGCCCTGGCCGACGCGACGGAGCGCGGCCTGAGCGTGCGCGTGCTCATCGACGGGATCGGCGAGAAGTACAGCTGGCCGCGGGCGAGCGGCGTGCTGGAGGCCGCGGGCGTGCGCGTGGCGCGCTTCCTGCCGCCGCACCTGTTCCGTCCCAACCTGCACTTCAACCTGCGCAACCACCGCAAGCTGCTGCTGCTGGACGGCACGCGCGGCTTCACCGGCGGCATGAACATCGGCAAGCGCTACCTGGCGGCCGACACCGGCAACCCGCGCCGCACCATCGACCTGCACTTCGCGGTGCAGGGGCCGGTCATCGCGCAGATGGAGGAGACCTTCGCGGAGGACTGGGCCTTCGCCACCGACGAACCGCCGGCCACGTGCGAGCTGGCCGCGCCGTCCCCGCGAGACGAGGGCGACGACGGAGCGCTCTGCCGGGGCATCACCGACGGACCCAACGAGGACCTCGACAAGCTGGCCTGGATCCTGATGGGCGCGATCTCGGCGGCGAACCGGCGCCTGCTGATCATGACGCCGTACTTCGTTCCCGACCGGACCATCATCCGGGCGCTCATCGGCGCTTCGCTGCGCGGCGTGCAGGTGCAGATCGTGCTGCCCGGGAAGAACAACCTCCCGTACGTGCACTGGGCCAGCCGCGCGATGCTGTGGGAGCTGCTGCAGCAGGGCGTGCGCGTCTACTACCAGCCGGCCCCCTTCGTGCACAGCAAGCTGCTGGTCGTGGACGACGACTACGCGATGATCGGCTCGGCGAACATCGACGCGCGCAGTCTTCGCCTCAACTTCGAGTTCAACGTGGAGGTGTACGACCGCGCCTTCGTGACGGAGCTCACGCGGCACTTCGAGGCCTCGCGCGACGCGTCGACCGAGACCTCGCTGGCGCTGCTCGACGCGCGGCCATTGCACGAGCGCGTCCGCGACGGGCTGGCGCGACTGGCCGCGCCGTACCTCTAGTCAGTCCCGCGCGAAGAGCCGCGAGGGGTCGCGGAACGCCTTGAACTCGAGCGCGTTGCCGCTCGGATCGAGCAGGAACATCGTGCCCTGCTCGCCGACCTCCCCCTCGAAGCGCACGCGGGGTCCGATCACGAAGTCCGTGCCGGCATCGCGCAAGCGATCGGCCAGCGCCTGCCATTCGTCCCAGGGCAGCACCAGGCCGAAGTGCGGCACCGGCACCTGGTCGCCGTCGACCTCGTTGCGCACGGGCGGCTCGGGGCGCGCGTCGTCGAGGTGCGCCACGACCTGGTGCCCGAACAGGTCGAAGTCGACCCACGCGTCGCTACTGCGCCCTTCGGGACAACCCAGCAGTTCGCCGTAGAAGCCGCGCGCCGCCGCGAGATCGTGCACGGGGATGGCGAGGTGGAAGGGCGGGCGATCCATGGGGCGTACTGTAACTGCCGCCGTGCCTCCGGATCGTGAGGGGGTTCTTCCCTGCTCAGACAGTTGCGCCGTGGATGGAGCTCGCTCGAAAGGCGCCACCGGTTCGGCTCCACGGCGCAAGACTCGCGACGGAAGAACCCCCTCACGCTCCTACGGCACGGCTCCCGCTGCGAGGACGACACGTCGCTCCCATTCACCGTCGGCAAGTGAGCAGTTCCTGCCCTCCAAGAACACGCACTCCGTTTGACCACCTGCCGTATCGAGCGGAGACACGGGCGACGGCGGTGCGTGGTGAGGGGGGTGGTCCCGCGCGAGTTAGAGGCGCGCGGGGCGAACAGTCCTCGTTGTCCACCATCGCCCGCCGCGCGCCGTCACTGTCTGAGCCCGGGACCACCCCCCTCACCAGCGCACTGAACGCCCCCGCCGTCACCACGCAACCACGCCCCGCCGCTCAGACGGAGTGCTGGACCCCCAACAACTCGTACAGCCGGTTCTTGATGCGGCCGTACTCGGGGCTGCCGAGGTCGCGCGGGTGCGGCAGGCCGACCTCGACAATGTCCAGGATGCGGCCCGGTCGCTCGCTCATGACGACGATACGATCGGCGAGCTGGATCGACTCGTCCACGTCGTGCGTGACGAAGATGATCGTCTTCTTCTCCTGGCTCCAGATGCGGATGATCTCCGAGCGCATGGTCAGGCGGGTGAGGCTGTCCAGCGCGCCGAACGGCTCGTCCATGTAGATCACGTCGGGCGACACGGCCAGCGCACGCGCGACCTCGACGCGCTGCTTCATGCCGCCCGAGAGTTCCATCGGGTAGCTCTTCTCGAAACCGGTCAGGCCGACCAGGTCGATCGTCGCCTGCACGGTCTCGGCCTGCTGGTCCTTCGGGAGGTTGCGCAGTCCCAGCGCGACGTTGTCCCAGACCGACGCCCACGGAAAGATCCCGTACTCCTGGAACACGAACACGCGCTGCGGGCTGGGCTCGGTCACCTCGGCGCCGTCGATCGTCACGCGGCCGGAGGTCGCGCGCTCGAATCCGCCCACGATGTTGAGCAGCGTCGACTTGCCGCAGCCGGACGGCCCCAGCAGCAGCACGAACTCGCCCTCGTAGACGGTCAGGTCGATGTTGTCGAGCACCGGCAACGGCTTGCCGCGCTGCTCGAACTGCTTGCAGATCTTCTCGAAGACGACCTTCGGCCGGCGCTCGGCGGCGTCGCTCATCGCTTCACGTAGCCCCAGCGCACCTCGTCGAAGTTCTCGAGGCGACGGATGAGCAGGTCGAGCACGATGCCGATCACGCCGATCGTGATCATCGTCGCGGCGACCAGGTCGTTGCGGTTGCCCATGTTGCGCGCGTCGTTGATCAGGTAGCCGAGCCCACTGTCCATGCCGACCATCTCCGCCGCCACGATCACGAGCCAGGCCACGCCCAGCGCGATTCGCAGGCTGGTGATGATCTGCGGCATCGCGGCCGGCAGCACCACTCGCCGGAACAGCTCGATGCCCTTCAGGCCGAAGTTCATCGCCGAGCGCTGGTGCACGAGCGAGATGTTGCGCACGGCGGCCGTCGTGCCCACGGCGATCGGGAAGAACGACGCGAGGAAGATCAGGAAGATGCCCGCGCCGTCGCCGATCCCGAACCACAGGATGGCGAAGGGAATCCACGCGATCGGGGAAACCGGTCGCAGCCCCTGGATGATCGGATTCAGCGCGTAGTAGGTGCGCAGCGACCAACCCGCGGCCAGGCCCAGTGGGATGCCGACCGCCGCCGCGAGCATGAAGCCCCAGGCGACGCGGAACAGGCTCGCCACGACGTCGCCCCACAGCCGGTTGCTCTTCACGATCTGCGCGAAGGCGGCGCCGGTCTGCGCCGGGCTGGGCGTGCTGTCGGTGCCGCTCACGTCGATGCCGATCTGCCAGAGCGCGACCATGCTCAGCGCGATGGCCCCGGGCAGCGTGAGCTTCAGCGTCGCGGGCGGGCGACGACGCGACGCGGCGACGAACACCGCCGCGATCACCAGCACGAGGTACGGCCACCAGCTCAACTCAGGACCCTCCCTCGGACGTGCCAGGCAGGCCGTCCAGCTCCCAGTCGATCTCGTCGAGCGGCCGGACGAACGAGTCGTCCACGTACTCCTCGAACTCGAGACGCTCCTGGAGGATGCCCATCTCGAGCGACAACTCCATGATCTCGTCGAAGTCCTTCTTCAGCGGAGCGAGGTTCGTGTACTTCACGCGGTCGGGCGGCTTGCTGAGCACGAACTTGAGCAGCTCGGGATCCTGGAAGTAGTAGTTCTCCGCGGCGACCTCGGCCGCCTGCATGCGGTTCTCCAGCCCCTCGTCCAGCCACTTGCCGGACTTGGCGATGCCGTCGACCAGCTCCTGCACCAGCTCGGGGCGCTCGTCGATCAGCTCCTCACGCACCACCAGCACACAGGAGATGAAGTCCTCCCAGATGTCCTTGGTGTGATAGAGCACGCGACCGTAGCCGCCCACCTCGGCCTGGGCCGCAAAGGGCTCGCCGACGATGTAGGCGTCCACGCTGCCCGACCTGAGTGCGGACGGGTGCTCGGGCGGCGGCACCTCGCGCAGCTTGATCGAGTCGAAGGGCATGCCCCGCTGCTTCATCATGCGGTGCATCAGCACGTTCTGGTTGGCGAAGCGGCTGGGAATGGCCACCGTCTTGCCGCGCAGGTCGCGGAAGTCGTGGATGTCGCTGTCGGTGCCCACGATGATGGCTGTGCCGTCGCGGTGCCCGAGGTAGACGACCTTCACCGGCACTCCGTCCGACTTCAGCTGCATGGCCATCGGCGCCAGGATGAACACGGCCTCGATCTCGCGCGCAATCAGGGCCTCCTTCACGGTCGGCCAGTCGCTGAACTTCGCGCTGCGGAAGAACGACCCCTGCTCGCTGTGTTCGGTCACCCAACTGGTGACCGGGCAGGTGAGGTGTCATGTGACAGGGAGGAAGCCGACGCGCAGCGTCTTGCGCTCCTCGCCCATCATCACGGCCCACTTGTGCGCCAACTCGTCCCAGCCCACGTTGAGCTGGACGTGCGCCACGCTGATCAGAGCGAGGAACAGACTGCTGAAGAGGATCAGGCGGGCCTTCATGGCTTCACCCCCTGTCGGAAGCCTCGAACCAAGCCCTTGAGTCTACCGAAGCGACTCGTCGGTTCGCAGCCGGCCGGCCGCGCGCGACGAGCCGCCCAGGAAGACGTAGACCTGTCCGTTCTCGTCCCCCTCGAGATCCCCGACGTCCACCGAGATGCCGTTGGCGCCGACGAGCAGGTCCGTGCGGCCATCGCCGTTCACGTCACCCGACGCCACCGACCAGCCGAAGCGAGCCTTGTCGGTGTCGGCCTCGCCGTGCAACGCGAGCAGCGGCGGGAAGCCGCCGAGCAGGCCCCGCTTGCCGCTCAGCAGGATGGCCCGGCCGTTGACGCGGTTGGCGCGAGGCTGGCCGGCGAGCAGGTCGGGCACCTCGTCGCGCCCGTCCCGATCGGCAGCGACGGCCGCCACCGACCAGCCGAACATCCCGCCGGGTTCGAGCAGGTGGTCGGTCTGCCACGGGAGGGTGTCGCCGAGCGGTTCATCGACATCGCCGTCGAGCAGGTCCTGGCCGGACCAGGCGAAGACCGCGCCGACCATCGCCTCGGGCCCGCGCGGCACGCCGGGCGCGCCCACGACCAGCTCAGGCAGCGCGTCGTCGTCCAGGCTGGCAACGGCCGCGAGCGAGCAGCCGAAGAGGAAGGCCTCGGGTCGCTCGTCCACCACCGCCTCCGGCATGCCGACGCGCGACAACCGCGTGCCGGAGCGGCCGTCGAACACGTCCACGTAGCCCGGCCCCGTGGTGCGCTCGAAGCTGAATGCCGAGCCGAGGCGCGCCTGCAGCGCGCCCACCGCGTATTCAGGCGCACCGTCGCCGTCGAGATCGCCGAGGCCCGTGACGGACCAGCCGAAGTGGTCGCCCGGCTCCTCGCCCGACAGGCTCGCGATCGACAGGTCGGCCAGCTGGCGCTCGCGCCCCGTGCCGGCCTCCGCGCCGAGTCCGCCCGGGCCGCCGCGCAGCACCCACGCCCGTCCTGGATTCTCGGCGCAGCCGGACGTCCCGGGCGCATCGTCGCAGCCCGAAGCGCCGACCAGCACGTCGGGGTAGCCGTCGCCGTCCACGTCGCCGAGGCGCGCCACCGACGATCCCAAGCGCGCGTGGGCGTCGGCGCCACGCACGATCAGGTCCGCCTCCGCGGCGAGTCGCTTGGCGCCCACCGGGTGGCGTTCGCCGAAGAACACGTAGAGGCATCCCTTGTTCGGGGCCTCGGGATCGTCGCTCCAGAACGGCGAGCCGATCAGCAGGTCGTCCCGCCCCCCGCCGTCGAGATCGCCGACGAAGCGGGCCGACGGTCCCCAGCCGGCCGATTCGATCTCGTCCACGCTCAGCAGCGGCGGCAGGGGGCGCTCGCCTTCGTCCCCCTCAGCCTTCACGATCACCATCGCGAAGGCGACGCCCGGCGTGAACCCCCCGACCAGGTAGGCGCGGCCGTCGGCGGCGCGCTCGCCCCAGCGCGCCCCGGCATCCAGGCTGAAGCCCGCGTGCGCCCAGACCCGGCCGGTGTGCACGTGGTCGGCGGCGGTCGCGACGAGGTTGCCCGGCGGACCGGGGTCGGCGAAGTCCTCGGGGAAGGAATCGCCGCAGGACGTCGCCGGCAACGAGCATGCAGCGACCAACACGGCACGAAGTGCGCGCGACATCAGCGGGTCGTCAAGGCCGTTCGGGCCCCCCGTCCATGCGGCCCTGCCTCGTGCGCGGGTCCACGTAGGGCCGCTCCGGCGGCGGCTCCTTCAGCTTGCCCACCTTCTTCGGGAAGAGGTCCTCGTTGTCCTCGAACCAGTTGTGCCAGGCCACGGCGACGTTCTCTTCCCAGTTGGGCGGCGCCTTGCCGACGCGGACCGCGAACTCGGCCAACTCCTGGTGCAAGTTGCGGCTGGGCTGCGCCTGGTATTCCCCCCCCTGGTAGACCCCCATCTGCCGGATGGCGATCTCCACGCCCTCCTTGTCGCCGATGTCGAGCAACGCCTTGGCGACGCGGCCCACCAGCCGCGAGCTCAGGTTGTTGTTCTCCGTGTTGCGGCGCAGGTTCTTGAGCTGGCTCGCGAGGATGTCGGCCGAGCGGTCGTCCTTGTAGTTCGCCAGCGCCATGCACGCGTTGCCGTACAGCCGCGAGCCGACCTGCACGTAGTTCTGGGCCTCTTCGTCGGGCTTCGTGAGGCGTCGGTCGACCTGCTTTTGCATGTCGTCGAGCCCCGACTTGAAGGCGCTGATCGCGGTGTCCACGTGCCGGCCCCAGGCCAACTGCCCGATGGCGGCCGCGCGCACCTCCAGCTCGTCGTCGTCGAGCCCCTTGGCCAGTTCCTTGGCGATGCGCTTGCTCGTGCCGCCGTCCTCGAGCTGCCGACTCATGTCGCCGAGGGCGGTGATCGCGGCCGAGCGCACGGCCGGGTCCTTGCTGCGGAAGGCCTTGCTGAACTCGCCGACGAGGCCCTTCTCGGTCGGGCCCTCGGCGTCCTGGGCCGACGTCACCGGCGCGAGCACCGCCGCGACGAGCAGCAGCGGCAGGAAGACGGCCGCCATCAGGCGTCCTGGATAGAGCAGGCTTCGGGAGTCGCGCATCGTTCCTCCGGGGTCGGACCCGTTGCGGGGATTGTAACGTTCGCGACGATGGCCCGCCGGGCGGGACTCGTGGCGAGAGGGTGGGCCGCGCTAGACGCTGTGCCAGGGCCGTTCGTGACGCTACAACGGGACTTCCCTCGACAACCGGGTCGCCTCCATGAGCACGATTGCCGCCATCTCCTATCCTCCGCCCGAGCCGCGCTTCCTGCCCGCGGACTTCGACGCCACCGACACGTCGCAGATCGAAGCGCGTTTCGACGAGTTGCAGCAGCGCCCGCTCGAGGACGTTGCCGCGCTGCGAGCGTGGATCGCGGACGTGGACGAGCTGATCGCGGCGATGAGCGCCGTCGAGTCACGTGGACGCATCGCGGCGTCCGTGGACACCACCGACGAGGCCGCGCGCGCGGCCCTGATCGACTTCCAGACGCGGGTGCTGCCCGTCCGCAAGCGCGGAGCCGCCGCGCTCGACAAGCGCTTCGTCGAGTGCCCGCACCGGGCCGAGCTGGACGCCGGCACCTGGGGCGTGTTCGACCGCTTCAAGCGCGCCGAGCAGGAGTTGTTCCGCGAGGCCAACGTCGCGCTGGAGACAGAGGAAAGCCGGCTGGCGCTGCGCTACGACGAGCTCATGGGCGGCCTGTCCGTCACCTTCCGCGGCGAGCAGTACACGCCGCAGGCCATGGCGCGATTCCTCGAGGAGCACGACCGCGACACGCGCCGCGAGGCCTGGACCGCGTCGGCGAACGCGCGCATGGCCGTGAGCGAGGAGGTGGAGACGGTGCTCGACCAGTTGCTCTCCCTGCGGGGCGAGATGGCGGCCAACGCCGACTGCGTCGACTACCGCGAGTTCCGCTTCCGGCAGCTGCACCGCTTCGACTACAGCCCGGCGGAGTGCGAGGAGTTCCACGCGGCCGTCGAACAGCACGTCGTGCCGGCCGTGAACGCGTTGCGCGAGCGCCGCCGCCGCGCGCTGGGCGTCGACCAGCTCTGCCCGTGGGACCTTGCCGTGGATCCCGAGGGCAAGCCGCCGCTGCGTCCCTTTGCCGACGTGGCCGAGCTGTCCGACATGTGCGAGACCGCGTTCACGCGCGTCGACCCCGAGCTGGGTGCGCAGTTCGCGTTCATGCGCGAGCACGACCTGCTCGATCTCGCCAACCGGCCGGGCAAGGCGCCCGGCGGCTACCAGGCCACGCCGGCGGACACACGCCTTCCGTTCATCTTCGCGAACTCCGTGGGGCTGATGAACGACGTGCGCACGCTGCTGCACGAGGGCGGGCACGCCTTCCACGCGCTGGCCTGCCGCGACCAGCCCGTTGCCGATTACCGGCATGCGCCGATCGAGTTCTGCGAGGTGGCCTCGATGAGCATGGAGCTGCTCGGGGCCGAGCAGTACGAGGCGGTCATGTCGGCCGAGGACGCCGTGCGCGCGCGCAGCCAGCAGCTGCACCGCAGCCTCGAGCTGTTGCCCTGGGTCGCGACCGTCGACGCCTTCCAGCACTGGCTCTACACGCACCCCGGCCACGGGCACGACGAGCGGCGCGAGGCCTGGATCGCCCTGCGCGAGCGCTTCGAGCCCGGCCTCGACTGGACGGGCCACGAGGACTGGTACGGCCTGGAGTGGCAGCGGCAGCTGCACCTGTACAAGGTGCCCTTCTATTACATCGAGTACGGCATCGCGCAGGTGGGCGCGCTGCAGGTCTGGCTGAACTGGCGCAACAAGGGCGCACCGGCGCTCGCGGCCTGGCGCGAGGCCCTGGCGCTCGGCGGCAGCCGGCCGCTGCCCGACCTGTTCACGGCCGCGCACGTCTGCTTCGACTTCGGACCGGCGATGCTGCAGACCCTCTGCGCTGCGGTGATGGAGTCCATCGACGAGTGCGAGTCGGGGCTAGCGCAGGCCGGTCCGGCCTGACGACCGCCGGCTCGCCTGACACATCGCTGCCCGTCGGCTGGACCGGCGCGCGCCGTTGCCTACAATCCGCGGCCCGACCACTCGGAGATCCGTCATGGCGTTGCAGAACATCGGTCCCGTCGCAAACTTCCCCGTCAACAAGGGCGTGTGCGTGGAGGTCGACGGCAAGAAGATCGCCGTCTTCAACACGACCGGGCAGTACTACGGCATCGACGACACCTGCCCGCACCGCGGCGGATCGTTCTCCGAGGGCTCGCTCAACGGGACGGTCGTGAACTGCCCCTGGCACGGCGCCGAAGCCGACGTGCGCACGGGCATGTGCGGCCCGCCCTCGCCAGCGCCCGTCGATGTCTACGACGTGAGCTGCGACGGCGAGCAGCTCTTCATCGACCTGGGCTGACCCGGCCGCGCGGCGCCTGACCGCGCACCGAAGCGGGTCCTAGCCGCGCAGCGCGGCAAATGCCGCCTCGTCGAAGGAGTCGACCTGGATGGCTTCGTCGCGGGCGCGGTCGGCCGCGGCGAGTTGCTCCTCTTCCTGCGGCGTAAGCACGCCGGCCTTCACGGCGCGTGCGTAGAGATCGCGCTCGGGATCGCCGGGCAGGCGGCCGTCGCGCACCGCGTCGCGCAGCTTCTTGCCGGCCGGCTGCGCCGCCACGATCGTCGCGAGCTGCGCCTCGAGCACACCCAGCGCGCCGTGCTCCGCGTCGGGCACGTAGATGTCGCCGGTGAGGCGGTCGCGCAGCTCATTGCCGTCCAGCAAGTCGGCCGCGATGCGCACCGAGAGCTTGTCCTTGGGCGGACGATGACGCGTGCCCAGCGGGAAGCACAGCACGCGCAGCTTCCACGCCAGCAGCCGGTTGGGCAGGTTGTCGATCGCGCCGACCAGCGCGGCGCGCGCCTGCGCCAGGCCCTGATCGGTCGCCCAGCGCATCACCGCGCGGTCGGCGGCGGGCTCGCCGTCGTCCACCCAGCGCTTGAGCGTCGCGGAGGTCATGTACATCCAGGCCAGCGCGTCGGCCATGCGCCCCGACAGCATCTCGCGCCGCTTCAACTCGCCGCCCAGCGTGACCATGGCCGCGTCGGTCAGCAACGCGAACACCGAGGAGAGGCGGTTGAGCTTTCCGCAGGTGCGGCGCACGCGCCAGCTCGCGCGCACGTTCGCCGCGCCCCCGTCCACCAAGCCCAGCAGCAGCGAGCGCGCGCCGTTGCTGAACATGAAGTTCACGTGACCGAAGAAGGCCTTGTCGAAGCGCGCGAGGTCGCCGTGCGCGACGGCCTCCATCTCCTCGTGCACGAACGGGTGGCAGCGGATCGCGCCCTGGCCGAACACGATCAGCGTGCGCGTGAGGATGTTGGCGCCCTCGACCGTGATGCCGATCGGCACCGCCTGGTAGGCGCGCGACAGCACGTTGCGCGGCCCGCGGCTGATGGCCGCCCCGCCCAGGATGTCCATGCCGTCGTTGACGACGACGCGCATGCCCTCGGTCAAGTAGCACTTGCACACGGCCGAGAGCACGGCCGGCTTCTCGCCCGCATCCACCGCGCCGGCGGTGAGCGTGCGCGTGGCGTCCATCATGTAGGTCATGCCGCCGATGCGCCCGAGCCGCTCGGCGATGCCCTCGAAGCGCCCGATGGGCAAGTTGAACTGCTCGCGGATCGTCGCGTAGGCGCCGGTCAGGCGCGTGACGAGTTGTGCGCTGCCGACCGCGAGCGACGGCAGCGAGATCGAGCGCCCCGCGGCGAGGCAGTCCATCAGCATGCGCCAGCCGTTCCCCGCCATGGCCTGCCCGCCGATGATCGCGTCCACCGGGACGAACACGCCCTGGCCCTGGTTGGGTCCGTTCAGGAAGGGCACGCCGAGCGGGTCGTGCCGCTCGCCGATCGTGATGCCGGGAAGATCCGTCGGGATGAGCGCGCAGGTGATGCCCGGCTCGGGATCGTCGCCCAGCAGGTTGTCGGGGTCCTTCAGCTTGAAGGCCAGGCCGAGCAAGGTGGCGGCGGACGAGAGTGTCGTGTAGCGCTTGTTCCACGAGAGCCGGATGCCGAGCGTCTCGGCCCCCTTCCACTCGCCCATGCAGACCACGCCTTCGGCGCGCATGGCGGCGGCGTCGCTGCCATTCTCGGGACCGGTCAGCGCGAAGCACGGGATGTCCTCGCCCTTGGCGAGCCGCGGCAGGTAGTGGCGCTTCTGCTCCTCGGTGCCGTAGTGCAGCAGCAGTTCGGCCGGACCGAGCGAGTTGGGCACCATGACGGTGACCGCCGCCGTGACGCAGTGGCTCGACAGCTTGGCGATCACCGCGCTGTGCGCGCGCGCGCTGAAGCCCAGGCCGCCCCAGGCCTCGGGGATGATCATCCCGAGGAAGCCCTCGCGCTTCAGGAACTCCCAGACCTCGGGCGAGAGGTCGCCCGCCTGGATCACCTCCCAGTCGTCGAGCATGCGGCAGAGCTGCTCGACCGGGCCCTCCAGGAAGGCGCGCTCCTTCTCGGACAGCAGTTGCGGCTGGAAGGCGAGCATCTTGTCCCAGCGAGGCAGGCCGCTGAACAGCTCGGCATCCCACCAGACCGTGCCGGCCTCGAGCGCCTCGCGTTCGGTGTCGCCCATGCGCGGCAGCAGCCCGCCGACGATCTTCATCAGCAGCGGCGAGGCGATGCGACGGCGCAGCGGCGCGTTGCCGAGCACGATCGCGGCCGCGCCCCAGACGACGATCACGGCCAGGAACCAGAGCCACGCGCTGACGCCGGACGTGAGCCAGAGCAGCAGCAACACCGCACCGGCGATCACCCATGCGAGGTAGCCCTGCCCGAGCGCCGTCGCGGCGAGCAGGATGAGGACACCGAGGATCGCGAAGAAGACGACCACGGCGCCATGATCACCCGCCGACATGCCGCGATAAAGCCCCGGCTGCCCAACTCGTCGCGTTACGGATCGGGCGACCGCCATGGATGCGGGACGTCCGGCTGTGGTAGACCGCTCTCGGAGCTTCCCATGCCCTCTGTGTTCACGCTGATCATCGCCGGCGAGTTGCCCGGCCGCTTCGTCTGGAAGGACGAGCACTGCGTCGCCTTCCTCTCGATCAACCCGATCCGTCCGGGGCACGTTCTGGTCGTGCCGCGCGACGAGATCGACCACTGGATCGACCTGCCGGAGGAGCTCGCAGCGCACCTGATGCAGGTCAGTCGCAAGATCGGGCAGGCGCTGCAGCAGGCCTTCTCTCCCGAGAAGGTGGGCGTCATGATCGCGGGCCTCGAGGTGGCCCACGTGCACCTGCACCTGATCCCGATCGAGGGCCTCGGCGACCTGAACTTCGCGAACGCGGACCCCGACCCCGACCCCGGGGCGCTCGATGCCGCGGCGGGCGCCGTGCGGGCCGCCCTGGCGGGGCTAGGGCACGCAGAGGTGTCCGACTAAGCGCCCGGGAGCGCGCGACAGACCATGGCCCAACAGACCGGAGCAGGCGGCGAGGGCAACGGGCAGGACCGGTCCGACGGCCGTCCTGCGGACCGTGATACCGGGCGGACCCCGAGCCGGGGACCGACGTCGCCTCCCGACCGCCGGCCGGTGAACCCGGGCGGCGGCCCCGGCCAGCCGCCGGGCAGGCGCTTCAACATCTTCTGGACGTTCCTGGCTGTCTTCCTGCTGGTGAACATGGCCATCAACTGGTGGGGCGCGCGCGACGTGGCCACCATCCCCTACAGCGAGTTCCAGGCGCTGCTCGACGCGGAGCGGGTGCAGTCGGTGTCGGTGCGCGGCGACGAGATCGTCGGCGAGTTGAAGGAGCCGGGCGAGGACGAGAAGCCGCGCTTCACCACCGTGCGCGTGGAGACCGACCTGGCCGACGACCTCGCCGAGCGCGGCGTGGAGTTCACGGGCATCGTCGAGGACACCTTCTTCAGCAACCTGATCTGGCTGGTGCTGCCGATCGTCGCCATGGTCGTGCTGTGGCTGTTCCTGATGCGACGTTTCTCGCAGAACCAGGGCATGGGCGGCGGGCTGATGGGCGTGGGCAAGAGCCGCGCGAAGGTTTTCTCCGAGACCGACGTGCAGGTCAGTTTCGACGACGTGGCCGGCGTGGACGAGGCCAAGGAGGAGCTGCAGGAGGTCATCGGCTTCCTCAAGGACCCCGGCATCTACGGACGCCTCGGCGCGCGGCTGCCCAAGGGCATCCTGCTGGTCGGGCCGCCCGGCACCGGCAAGACGCTGCTGGCGCGCGCGGTGGCCGGCGAGGCGGGCGTGCCCTTCTTCTCGATCAGCGGCAGCGAGTTCGTGGAGATGTTCGTGGGCGTGGGCGCGGCGCGCGTGCGCGACCTGTTCGAGCAGGCGAGGAAGCGCGCGCCGTGCATCATCTTCATCGACGAGCTCGACGCGCTCGGGCGCGCGCGCGGCATCGGGCCCATGTCGGGCGGGCACGACGAGAAGGAGCAGACGCTCAACCAGTTGCTGGTCGAGCTCGACGGTTTCGACCCGAGCCAGGGCGTTGTGCTGCTCTCGGCCACCAACCGCCCCGAGATCCTCGACCCGGCGCTGCTGCGCGCGGGCCGCTTCGACCGGCAGATCCTGGTGGACCGTCCCGACAAGCCGGCGCGCGTGCAGATCCTGGACGTGCACCTGCGCAAGGTGGACCTCGGCGACGACGTGGACACCGAGCAGGTGGCCGCACTCACGCCCGGGTTCACCGGCGCCGACCTGGCCAACCTGGTGAACGAGGCGGCGCTACTGGCCACGCGTCGCAAGGCCATGCGCGTGGGCGCGGAGGACTTCACCGCCGGCATCGAGCGCATCGTCGCCGGCCTCGAGAAGCGCAACCGACTGCTCAACCCGCACGAGCGCAAGGTCGTCGCGTACCACGAGATGGGTCACGCGCTGGTGTCCAAGGCGCTCGACACGACCGACACCGTGCACAAGGTCTCGATCATCCCGCGCGGCATCGGCGCGCTCGGCTACACGATCCAGCGCCCCACCGAGGACCGCTTCCTGATGTCACGCAAGGAGCTGGTGGACAAGATGGCCGTGCTGCTGGGCGGCCGCGCGGCCGAGCAGGTCGTGTTCGACGAGGTCTCCACCGGCGCGGCCGATGACCTCTCCAAGGTGACCGACATCGCCCGCAACATGATCACGCGCTACGGCATGGACGGGAAGCTGGGCCTGGTGGCCTGGGAGGACGAGCCGCAGAGCATGCTCGGCATCCCCGTCGACTACGGCGGGCGGCGCGAGTACAGCGAGGAGACCGCGCGCGAGATCGACATCGCGGTGCGCGAGATCGTCGCGGGCGCCTTCGACCAGGCCATCGCCCTGCTGACGAAGCACCGCGCCGCGCTGGAGAAGGGCGCCACGCTGCTGCTGGAGAAGGAGACCCTGCTGGGCGAGGAGCTGCCCGAGCTGGAGTGAGCCCCGCTCGAGGGTGTCCCGCCGGGTAACGCTTGGCAGCGCGAGCCGTCGTGACGGACCCTTGGTTCGGGCACATCGCGCATCGCACAATGGTCGGATGGTGAGCGACGGTCTGGACACGGCCCTGCACGACCTCGGCTACGAGTCGTTCCGGCCGGGCCAGCGCGAGTCCATAGAGACACTGATCGAAGACCGACGGCTGCTCCTGGTGGCCCCCACCGGCGGCGGGAAGAGCCTCAGCTACCAGTTGCCGGCGACGCTGCTGCCGGGCACCACGCTGGTCATCTCGCCGCTGATCGCGCTGATGCGTGACCAGGTCACGGCGCTGGTCGAGCGCGGCGTCAGGGCCACCTACCTGGCCTCGACGCTGGAGGGCGACGAGATCCGCGCGCGCATGGCGGGCATGGGTCGGGGCGAGTACCAGATCGCCTACGTCGCGCCGGAGCGTCTGGTGCACCCCGGCTTCCGCTCATTGCTGGCCGACCTCGACTGTCCGCTGGTGGCGATCGACGAGGCGCACTGCATCAGCGAGTGGGGCCACGACTTCCGACCGGAGTACATGGAGATCGGCGGTCTGCTCGACGAGATGTCCGGCTCGCGCGTGCTGGCTTGCACCGCGACGGCCACACCCGTCGTGCGCGACGAGATCCTCGAGCGCTTGCACCTGCCGCCCGAGACGCCGCAGATCGTGACCGGCTTCGCGCGGCCCAACCTCTCGCTGCGCGTGAACGAGGTGCGACACAAGCGCGAGCGCGAGGACGCCCTGGACGCCGTGCTGGCCGAGACACTGCGCACGCCCGGCGCCGACAGCGGCACCGCCATCGTCTACGCCCCCACGCGTCGCGGCACCGAAGCCGAGGCGCAGCGGCTGGCGCGCGCGGGCTGGGCCGCCGATGCCTACCACGCCGGGCTCGACGGCCCGACGCGCGACGAGGTGCAGCGTGCCTTCGACCAGGGCGAGTTGGAGGTCGTGGTCGCGACCAACGCCTTCGGCATGGGCATCGACCGCGCCGACGTGCGCCTGGTCTGCCACCTCGCGCCGCCCGGTTCGGTCGAGGCCTACTACCAGGAGGTCGGGCGTGCGGGACGCGACGGCGAGGACGCGGTCGGCCTGCTGCTGCTTTCCTCGGGCGACATGGGCCTGCGCCGGCGGCTGATCGAGGGCGACGCGGGCGGCAGCCTCGACGAGGACGAGCTGGCGCGCCACAAGTGGAACATGTTCCTGGAACTGCTGCGCTGGGCCGAGGGCGGCAGCTGTCGGCACGACGCGATCCTGCGCTACTTCGGCGACGAGGCCGAGACGCTGGCCGGATGCGGGCGCTGCGACGTGTGCACCGGGCTCTCCGACGGCGAACCGGCCGACGAGGAGACGGTTGCGACGATCGTGCGCCAGGCGCTCTCCGCGGTGGGCCGCATTCACGGCCGCTTCGGACTTGGCTCGGCCGTCAAGCTGCTGAAGGGCGCCGAGGACGCGCGGCTGCAGCGCTCCGGCCTGGCGGACACCACGACCCACGGCTTGATGGGCGAGCGCAGCGAGGACTGGATCAACCGCCTGCTGCGGCGCTGCGTGACGGCCGGCTGGATCGAGTTCGACGGCGGCGAGTACCCGGTGGCGCTGCTCACCGAGGCCGGCCGTGACGTGATGTGGGAGAAACGGCCGGCGCGGCTGCTGCTGCCCTCCGAGCGCGCGCCGCGCAGCAGTTCGTCCCGACGCGGATCGCGTGGATCGCGGAAGGCGGCCCTCAGGCCCGACGAGGATGCGCTCGACGATCAGGCCGAGCGCGTCTTCGAAGCGCTGCGCCGTCATCGCCTGACCGTGGCGCGCGAGCAGTCGGTGCCGCCCTACGTCGTCGCCAGCGACCGCACGCTGCGCGACCTCGCACGCATGCGCCCTACCGACCTCGAGGGACTGCAACTGGCGCACGGCATCGGTCCGAGCAAGGCGGAGCGCTACGGAACCGGACTGCTCGAAGTGATCGCGGCGACACGTGGCGCGACCGATGGCGTTCCCGAACCCGCACCCCCACCAGCAACCGAGGTTCGGACCGACGTCCCGACGGACGGCCTGCCCGACTTCTCGCCCGACGTCCCGCCCGACTCCTGGACGGAGCCCTAGGTCGACCCTACGGCTTCTGGCGGTGCTTCCACTGCCGCCAGGTCACCACGACCAGCGTGACCGCGGTGAGCGGGATCACGAAGCCGGCCATCACGTTGGTGAAGCTCGTGAGTGCCGTCGCGGCCGTCGCGTCGAGGATCAGGAAGCTGACGTAGGCGGCGTAGTAGGCCAGGAACATCGCGCCTTCCCAGCGCGCGATGCGGTAGCCGTTGAAGAAGACCGGCAGGCAGGCGACGGCGCAGGCCAGCGCGACCGGAAGGTCGAATCGGAACGCACTCTCGGCCACCGGCACGCCGTCGGGCGAGATCATCCCGGCCAGGCCCATCACGCCGAGGATGTTGTAGATGTTGCTGCCGACCACGTTGCCGACCGCCATGTCGCGCTGGCCACGGATCGCCGCGACGATCGAGGTGGCGGCCTCGGGCAGGCCGGTGCCGGCCGCAACGATGGTCAGGCCGATCACCAGTTGGCTCATGCCCAGCCAGGTGGCGATGGCGACGGCGCCGTCGATCAGGAAGCGGCTGCCCACGGTGAGCATCGCGAAGCCCACGATCACGAGCAGGATGCTGCGCAGCAGCGCGCCGGTGCGATGGGCCTCGTCCTCCGACGGAGCCCCGTACTCCTTCTCGTACTCCTTCTTGATGCGCTTCGTCTCGCGCCGCGACTGGCGGATGACGAACAGGTTGTAGGCCACCAGCCCGATGAACAGCATCGCGCCGTCCAGCCAGTCGACGCGCCCGTCCCAGCCCAGCAGGATCAGCGCCACGCTGGCCCCGATCAGCACCGGCACGTCGAAGCGCACCAGCTTCTGCGCGACGACCAGCGGCGCGAAGACCGCGCAGGCGCCCAGCACCAGCAGGATGTTGAAGATGTTGCTGCCGACGACGTTGCCCATCGCCAGGTCGCCCTGCCCCTTGAAGGCCGCCATCAAGCTCACGGCGATCTCGGGCGAGCTGGTGCCCAGCGCCACGACGGTCAGGCCCACCACCAGGGGCGAAATGCCGACCGCGACCGCAATGCGGCTCGCGCCTCGCACCAGGAACTCGGCGCCGGCGATGAGCAGCAGCAGCCCCGCCACGAAAAGCAGCAGCGTCATCGTGTCCACGCCGGATTTGTAACCAATCGAGGGCTCCGCACCCCACAGCGGCCTCTGGCACCCTCGTGACCTGGCGCCGGGCGGGCGCTCAGGAGGGAATCCGCGGGACGCAGGTGGCCCGATCCGGATTCAGCAGGCGGCCCCACCCTGGAGACTGCCATGCGGACCCATCTCGTCGTCCTCGCCCTGCTTGCCTGCCCGACCCTCGCTCTGCTCGCGCCGGCTTCGCCCGCGCAGACCACGATGCACGCCTTTCAGGGCACCCAGGGCAGCGAGTTGCACGGACACAGCGTCGCCAACGCAGGCGACTTCGACGGCGACGGATTCGACGACGTGATCGTCGGTTCTCCCTACTACGACAAGTCGCTGTTCCCGAATCCCGGAACGCTCGTCGATGCCGGACGCGCCACGGTCCGGTCGGGAGCCACCGGCGCGACCCTGTTCAGCATCAGCGGCGGCGCATCCGGCGACCGGCTCGGCTTCGACGTGGACGGCGCGGGCGACGTGAACGCGGACGGCTTCGCCGACGTGGTGATCGGCATCCCCGGCAAGGACTTCGCCGGCTTCGACTCGGGCGGCTTCGCCGTGTACCTGGGCCCATCGGGCGCGCTGCAACACGAGGTCACCCAGGCATCGACACTGACGAGCAACTTCGGTTGGTCCGTGGCGGGCTGCGGAGACGCCAACAACGACGGCTACGACGACGTCGTGATCGGCTCGCCGTTCGACACGACCCTCTCCCTCCTCCCCGACATGGGCGAAGTCTACGTCTACGACGTGTTCCACAAGTTCCTGCTGAGCCAGGTCTCCAGCGGCCAGGCCGGCGCCCACCTGGGCTGGTCTGTGGACGGCGCGGGCGACATCGACGGAGATGGGCGTGCCGACATCATCGCCGGCGCACCCGACTACGACTCCATGACGCCCGCGGCGGACGACTCTGGCCTGGTCGTCATCCTCTCGGCCGCGACGCCCGTGATGACGACGCTGGAATCCATTCCCGGGCCGCCCACGCCCGACGGCCAGTTCGGTTACGCGGTGGCCGGCGCCGGCCTGATCGACGGCGACGGCGTGCCAGACCTGGTGGTGGGTTCGCCGGGCGTGATCGCCAACACGGGCAGCGTCTCGATCCTGTCGGGCAGCGGCGGCGGCACCATCAACACCGTGCTCGGGCAGACTACGGGCGAACGCTACGGCTCATCCGTGGCGGGCAACGCCGACTTCAACCGCGATGGGCTGCCTGACGTGATCGTCGGGGCGCCCTCCTACGACGTCGGCGTGCAGACCAACCGCGGACGCATCGAGGTCTGCACGGCGGCCACCGGCGCGCTGCTGTACGAGGCATCCGCACTCAGCGGCGGTCAGATCGGCTTCGCCGTGGACATCGGCGCGAACACCGACGTCGACGCGCGCGCCGAGATCCTCTACGGCGCCCCCTACAACGATGAAACGGCCACCAACGCCGGCGCATCCTTCGTGGTCAGCAGTTCGAATGCGTTTGCCGCCTGGTCGAACTACGGCACCGGCCTGGCCGGGACGCTGGGCGTGCCCAGTCTGGAAGTGGACGGCTCGCCCTCGCTGGGCACGGTCATGAGCATGGTGCTGGGTAGTTCGGCGCCCGCGACCGCGCCGGGGATCCTGGCCGTGGGCATCGCGCAACAGAGTGTGGCCTTCAAGGGCGGCACGATGCTGGTCGTGCCGCTGCTGCAGATCGGCGTCAGCGTGCCGACCGGCACGACCGCACTGCCCTTCCTGGTACCCAGCGCGCCGCTGCTGCTCGGTGCGGACACCTACGTGCAGCTCTGGATGGCCGACACCGGCGCACCGGTGAACGTCGCGCTCTCACCCGGCCTGCAGCTCACCTTCGGCGACTAGCGGATTCAGCGGGACGCCGGCAACCCGATCCGGATTCAACGGACGGACCCACCTCGGAGGAACCCATGCGGACCCATCACGCCCTCGCGACCCTGCTCGCCCTCACGGTCTTCGTCCTGCTCACGGCCGATGCCGGCGCCCAGACCACGCTGCACACGTTCCTGGGGACGAAGGGCGGCGATTCCTCCGGCTACAGCATCGCCAACGCCGGCGACGTGGACGGCGACGGCTTCGACGATGTCGTCGTCGGATCGCCGTTCCACGACCTGCAGGACTTCCCCACCCAGCATGTGGACTCGGGCAGGATGTTCGTCTTCTCGGGCGCCACCGGCGCGGCGCTCATGCTCGAGTACGGCGAGGGCGCCGGCCACCACTTCGGCTTCGACGTGGATGGCGCCGGCGACGTGAACGCCGACGGCTTCGCCGACGTGATCGTCGGCGTGCCTGGCAAGTCGTCGGGCAGCTTCACGGTGTTCCTGGGCCCTGACGGCGGCACCGCCCTGGAGACCACGCTCACGCTCGCGGGCCAGACCGGCTTCGGGACGTCGGTCGCAGGCTGCGGCGACGCGGACGGCGACGGCTACGACGACGTCGTCATCGGCTCGCCCTACGAGTCCACCGGGCCGGGCCTCGACGAGGCGGGGCACGTGTACGTGTACGACGTGTTCCACCAGAACATCGCCGGCAGCGTCCTCGGGACCCAGGCCGGCGCGCGACTCGGCTGGTCCGTGGACGGCGCCGGCGACGTGGACGGCGACGGACGGCCCGACGTGGTCGTGGGCGAGCCGTTCCGCGACCTGATCCAGTTTCCCGGTCCCTCGTTCTTCGCGGACGCCGGCCGGGTCACCGTGTTCTCGACGAACGTGCTCGACCTGGCTCCCGTGGTCACGGTCAACGGCCCGCTCGTCACGGGTGGTGAGTTCGGATACGCGGTGGCCGGCGACGTGCTCACCTTCGGCGACGTCATCCCGGACTTCGTCGTGGGAGCGCCGGGGCTCAACGGCGACACCGGCGAGGTGACCGTGCGCTCGGGCACCAACGGAACGGTCATCAGGACCATCACCGGTTCGAACGCCGGCGAACGCTACGGCGCGGCCGTGGCCTGCGGCGGCGACTTCAACGCCGACGGTGGGCCGGACCTGATCGTCGGTGCGCCGTCCTACGACCTGCCTCCGCTGGGCATCAACCGTGGTCGCATCGAGGTGCGCACGGTGCAGTCCGGCGACCTGCTGCACTCCGCGACGACGCTCAGCGGCGGCCAGATCGGCTTCGCGGTGGACATCGGCGCGCACACCGACATCGACGGCCGGGCGGAGATCCTCTACGGCGCCCCCTACAACGACGCCACCGCCCCCGACGCCGGCGCCGCGTTCGTGGTCAGCAGTTCCGACGCGCTGGCCGCGTGGAGCAACTACGGTGCGGGCCTGGCCGGGGCGCTGGGCGAGCCGACCGTGACCGTGGGCGGCTCGCCGTCGCTGGGCACGATCATGGAGCTGGTGCTTGGCAGCTCGGCCCCCGCCACGGTGCCAGGCGTCCTCGCCGTGGGGATCACGTCACAGGCCGCTCCCTTCAAGGGCGGCACGATGCTGGTCAGTCCGCTGCTGCAGATCGGATTGAGCGTTCCGCCCGTGAGCCTCTCGCTGCCGTTCGTCGTACCCACCAACCCGCTGCTGCTCGGAGCGGACACCTACGTGCAGCTCTGGATGGCTGACCCGGGCGCGCCGGTGAACGTCTCCCTCTCCCAGGGTCTGAAGATCACGTTCGGCGACTGACGCGATCGGCACGCCTCTTCACCGCAGCCGGGTGGAGTTCTCCCGTGCGGCAAGCCTGCCCCGTTGCGTTCGGGCCGCCCGAGACGCAACATCGGAAGGCCAGGGAAGCAGCCGCGGCTGCAGCGAAGAGGAGCACGATCATGGAATCGTTGAAGGTCATCGTTCCGGAGCACGAGGGGGAGGACATCGACGTCCTCCTGAACCAGGAGAAGAACGGCAAGGTCGGGGAAGTCCTGATCGTGAGCGAGGGGTTCGTCTTCATCTCCGTCGACCTGCAGGGTGCGGAGGAGAAGTTCGAGGACGTGACGGGCACCACGCCCGACAAGCCGCACGTCTGCGAAATCAAGGTGACGACATGAGAACCCTGCGCTTCACCCTCGGCGGCATCGCGGGCGCACTAGCCGTGTGCTGCCTGGTCAGCGCCTGTCACACGCCCCGGTACAACGAAGCGACCCGGACGGATCTCCCAACCGGAGCGACGCCCCCGGCCGCGCCGGCGGTCGTCCAGGACGAGAACATGCTCTTTCTCGTCTCGTTCTCGGGCGGCGGAACGCGCGCCGCCGCGATGAGCTGCTCGGTGCTCGAGCAGCTCGGGAAGATCCCCTACAGCTACACGGCGGACGGCCGGACGATCCAGAGCAACCTGGCCAACGAGATCGACTACGTGTCGGGCATCTCCGGAGGCAGCTTCGCGGCCGCGGCCTGGGCGCTCTACGGGGACACCAAGGGCGGCATGGCCGCGTTCCGCAAGCGCTTTGTCGAACGCGACATCCAGGGCGCGCTCCTCAAGAACATCCTGTGGCCTCCGTGGCGCATGTTCTGGCTGCTCTCGCCGCGGTACGACCGCATTCACATCGCGGCCGAACTGTACGACCGCGACGTGTTCGACGGGCGCACGTTCGAGAGCGTGCCGCCCCACCCGGAGCTCCGCATCAACGCGACCAACCTCTCGCTCGGCAACCGCTTCACCTTCGCCGAGGACGACTTCGCGCTCATCGGGTCGGACCTCTCGAAGTACCCGATCGGCTTCGCCTGCGCGGCGTCGTCGGCGTTCCCCGTACTGCTATCGCCAATCACGCTCAAGAACCACGGCACGTCGGCCACGCTGAACGACCGTGAGTACATCGCGGCCGTGGCGAACTCGAAGCGGCAGGTGGAGGCCGAGCTCTACGTGCGCATGCGCAAGTTCTACAACGCCAAGGACAGGAACAGGTTCGTGCACCTCGCCGACGGCGGCCTGGTGGATAACCAGGGGCTCCAGGCGATCCTGGACGAGTTCCAGTCGAACGGGCGGATCAACAAGCGGCTGAACGGCAAGGACCCGAATGGGAACGACATGCCTCCGCTCCAGCACCTGGTCATCCTCAACGTCAACGCGGGGGTCGTCGGCGAGGACGACTCCAGCCAGGACGAGGACGCGCCGGGGATTGCCCAGGTCCTGGGCTACACCACCGTGCTGTCGATGGACCTGCTCTCCGCCAAACGCTGGGTGCAGATCCGGGAGCAGGTGAACGACACGAACAAGCGGGCCATGGATCCGAGCAACCCGGCCCTGTCGGAGGTCCAGGCCTTCGCGATCGAGATCAACTTCCGGAACCTCGACGAGGAGATGAGAGACAAGGCCTGGGCGCTGCCCACGACCTTCGCCCTCGACGAGGACCAACTCGCGGTGATCGACGAGTCGGTCGCCGTGCTCATGCAGAAGGGGAACAACAAGGCCCTCGACACGCTCGTCGCCCGCATCCAGGGCGACGGGAACTGACCGAGTCGAACATCGGATGACGCGCCGGACCCTTCCGGCACCGGTTCACTTCAAGCGGTTCAGGAACAGGTAGCCCCAGGCGGCGCCGTCGGGGTCGCCGTCGCCGTCGAGGTCGCCGTGGACGCTGCTGACGCCGCCCGGTTGCGGCGGCGTGAACGCTCCGCCGCCCAGGCCGAGCATCACGCCCTCGCCGACGATGTCCACGGCGCCGTCGTCGTTCACGTCGGCGACCGACAGGCCCCAGGCGGCGTACCAGAACTCCTCCTGCGTCTTGGCCAAGGTCCCGCTCCCGTCGTTCAACCAGACCTGCGTGAAGGCGCCGAAGTTCCGGCGCACCATGTCGAGGTCGCCGTCGTCATCGAGGTCGGCGAGGATCAGCGGCGTGTCGGTGCCCGAGCCTCCCGCGGGATCGGGCACGATCACGGGAGACCCGAAGGTCACGCCGGGCAGGCCGCCGAAGACGAACACCGAGGCGCCCATCTGCAGCACGATCTCCGGCACATCGTCGCCGTCCAGGTCTCCGACATCGAAGTTCTTCGGGGTCTGCGGAACGGGAAGGATCGTCGGCGCGCCGAAGGCGAGCGCCCCCAGGTTCGGGAAGACCTGCACCGAGGCCAGGAGCGAGCCGAGCGTGTACACCTCGGGAAGCCCGTCCGCGTCCGCGTCCGCCACGCGCACGGAGGAGGCTCCGATCAGCTGCACCACCGTCACCGGCGCACCCAATGTCCCGTCGCCGAGGCCGGGGTAGACATCGACGAACCCGCCACCGGCAACGACCACGTCCGGCACGGTGTCGGCGTTCATGTCCGCTATGACCACGTCGCGCACCGAGCCGCTCGAGACGTATGCCGTCGCGGGCGGGAAGCCGCCGGCTCCGTCGTTCAACGCGACGGCCAGGTGGGGCGGTGTGGATCCCGGCGTGGCCCATCCGACCAGGTCCAGGTCGCCGTCGTCATCGAGATCCACGGCCTTCGTCAGGAACTGAGGCATGCCCGGCAGCATCGGCGGCAATTCGAACGCGCCGACGCCGTCGCCGGCCAGCCACCACACCGATGAGATGAGCTGGCCGCGATCCAGTGCCGCGAGATCCAAGCGGTCGTCGCCGTTCATGTCCACCAGACGCGAGTTCGTGCCGGTGGCCTCGACGGGCGTGGCCGGGCCGAACGCACCGCCGCCGAGGTTGTCGAGCCGCAACGCGGCGTAGTTCCTGAACGTGACGAGTGCCTCGGGCAGGCCGTCGTCGTCGAGGTCGCCGAGATCCAGCTCGCCACTGGTGGAGAAGGCGAATGCCGGGGCCACGGTGATCTCGGGGAGCGCGGAGAGTTGGCCCGCCCCATCGGAGAGCAGCACACGCAGCCGGGTGGGCAAAGTCCACTGCATGGCGAACACGACCACGTCCTCGTCGCCGTCGCCGTCCACATCCGCCACGTCGAGATCGTGGATGCCGACGAGGCCGGTCGGCCAGGAGGTCGGCGCCGCGAAGGCCCCGCCGCCGAGGGCGCGCACGACCACGACCTCCGGCGCAATGCTGCCCACGTGCACGACCAGGTCGAGCAACCCGTCCCCGTCCACGTCGGCCAGCCGCGTGCCCCGCACCAGCGCCGGGAACGGCAGCGGGATGTCGGCCGTGGGGACGAGCGGCCCGGGGCCGAGCGGACCCGCGAAGACCGCGACGTTCACGAAGCCCCATCCCGCCACGACCAGGTCGTCCACCCCGTCGCCGGTGACATCTCCGGCCGCCGCCGCGACCGGCGCGCCGCCGGGCGCCGGGCCGATGTTCAGCGCGGGAGCCAACGCGCCCTCCCCCACGCCGCGCAGCCAGAGGACCGCCGGCGTTCCGGTGCCGTCGTGCACGGTGACGGCGTCGGGCAGGCCGTCGTCGTCGAGGTCGGCCGCCACGATGTCGAGTGCCCGGTCCAACGACTCGATCGGCTGCACGAGCGCCGGCGCGAACACACCGCCCGCCGTCTGGCGCATGACGCGCACGTCTCCCGAGCTGCCCTGCCCCGCCGTCACGACGATGTCGGGCCGACCGTTCCCATCCATGTCCGCGACCGCGAAGACGTCGCCGGAGCGCTTGAAGCCGTTCGGCTCGACGAGCGTGGGCATCAACTCGAACAGCTCGGCGGCGACCGAGCCCGCGGCGAAGCGCAGGTGCAGGCCCGCGGTGAACGCGACCCCGCCCTGAGCCGACGCGTCCATGACCAGGCCTTGCGCCGCGAACTCCAGGCCACAGAGGGCGGGGCTGGCGGGCGCGGGCGTCTGGAACAGCGCGACCGAATCGCCGGCCGCATCGAGCCGCAGGGGGAAGCGCGCGAACGGCGGCGTCGCGTAGAGATGCGCCCCGTAGGCACCGAGCGGCAGCGATGCGCCGACAGTTCCCACGAGGATCTGCGCCGCCGCGTCGGGAGCGCCGCGTGCAATGCGCAGCCCCATGCCCGGCTGGTCTACCAGCGGCGTGCCGACCGGGTGCAACTCGGGCACGCCGTCGGTGCCGGGCGTGCCGACCCCGAACGCCTCCGAGAGCGGCAAGGGAAGGCAGTCCTGCGCGAGGCTGGTCGTGAAGGGAGCGGCGAACAGGACCGCGAGCAGCGCACGGGGCAGGGCGATCCACCGGCGCGCGAGAGGACGAGGCAAGAGCGATGGGCTGTCGGTGAATCCGTGACGGGGCATGCGCGGCTCGGTTGGTTCGGGACGCCGTTTCCAACGGATCTTCTCACGGATCCGGACGCTCTGCCCGGTTTGGGGGCCCAGCCAGGGCGGGCACACCGCGCGCACTGCTGCGGCGCGCGAAGGTCGGTCGCGGGCCGCTGGACACATCACGGGAAGCCGCCTAGCGTGGGGCCGGCGGTCGGAAGGGGCGCGCCGCGTTCCGGACCGCCGTTCTGTCGGCCCACCGCGAACCTGGAGCCCGTCCATGCGCACGATCCTCACGCTGTGCCTCGCCCTCGCCTGCCTCGCCGGTCTCGCGCGGGCCGATGTCCTCGTCGTTGACGCAACCGTCGCCCCGGGTCACTACGCGACGATCCAGGACGCGATCGACGCGGCCGTCGTCGGCGACACGATCCTCGTGGACCACACCTACAACACATCCCAGCAGACCGTCGTCATCGACGGCAAGGGCATCAGCCTGCTGGCGGACGCGTTCGACGAGCGCTTCGCGGTCAAGCACCTCACCGTCCGAAACGTGCCGGCGGGACAGCGCGCGACGCTGCGCGGCATCAACGCGGTCAAGCCGGTCGGCGTGGCCATGACCTTCACCGACAACGCGGGCACGCTGCGCCTGTACAGCCTGGGTGGAGAGGGCACGGCCGGCATCCCGCAGACCGCGACCCAGGCGCCGCGTGACGGGTCGACCGGCGCGGTCTTCAGCAACTGCGCCGACGTGATGCTGCGCTACGGCGGCTTCAAGGGCGGCGACGGCGGCGTCATCGAGGATGCCTCCGACCTGGCCACGACCGACGGCGGCGTCGGCGCGGTCGTGACCAACTCCAAGGTCTCCGCCTTCTTCACCACCTTCACCGGCGGCGACGGCGGACACGTCGAACAAGTGCTCAGTACGATCGACGGCGGCACGGGTGGCACGGGCATGGTCAACGACGGCAGCACGGTCTTCCACTACGGCTCGAGCGCCCGCGGCGGGCCCGGCGGCGACACCCACCTCGTGCCCGGGGGCGCGGGCGGAACGGGTTACGAGCAGTCGGGCACCGGCGCCTCGCTGTCCACCTACCTCACCGGCCCCGCGGGAGGCCTGGGCGGAGAGGCGAGCACCTCCACCGACGGACCGAACGGCGTGAACGAGGTCATCTCCACCGGCACGACGACCGAGTTGAGCAAGACCGTGTCCTTCGCGCGCGACATGTGGATGAACACGCCGCTGCGAGAGGGCGAGGAGATCAAGATCACGGTCACCGGCTTCGAGGAGAACGTCTGGGCCTTCTTCAGCCTCTCGACGGGGAACCAGTTGTTCCCGCAGTACCAGGGCGCGCTGATGCTGGGCAGCCCGTTCCTCACGGATCTCGTGTTCCTCGGCTACGTCCCCTTCATCGCCATCATCACACCACTGGGGAACGCGCCCGAGTTGCCGGTCGGCATCGACACGCTCGAGGTGCAGGTCCAGACCGTGGTCAACGTGAACGGATCCGGCTTCTCGTTCGCGATGCCGGACCACATCGTCCTGCTCGACGCGGACTTCTGACCGGACGGATCGCGCCGTCGGACCCGGTCTGAGTGCCGGGCCGGCGGTCCCGCGTCAGCGCACGCTCGGCTGGATCGCGAGCTCGAGGCGCACGTATCCGGGCGGGGCCGGCATGTCCGGCGGGCCGGCGCCGGCAGTGTCGCTCGCCTCGGCGGTGCGCAGCACGCCCAGCGTGACGGGCACGACCTGATGATCCGCGAGCTTCAGCCAGTTGTCGAAGGTTCGCGGGCCGCTGACTGCCCCGCCGTTCAGGCTCACCACCAGGTCGCCCTCGCGCAGGCCGGCCAGGGCCGCGGGCGATTCGGGGATCACGACCTCGACGCGCGCCATGGTGTCGGGATCGGCGGGCGCGACGCCGAAGGTCGCGCCGACATAGGGCCGCGGCATGAAGATGTTGGCCATGCCGGGTGAGCGGGTGAACTTCGGGCGCTCGTCGCGCGCGTCGAGCTGCTCGACCAGCCGGCGCGCCAGCCGGCCGATGTCCTGCGAGCCCGTGGCGTTGACCTTGTAGGCGTCGTCGCCCGCACGGTGGTAGTCACTGTGCAGTCCGGTGAACAGGAACAGGCACGGGATGCCCACGTCGTAGAACGAGCTGTTGTCGGAGGGCGCCGAGCCGGGCGGGTCGTTCAGCATGTCGAGGCCCAGGTCGTCGCAGTAGCCCTGCGCCAACTCCTCCATGCCCGGCGTCGTGCCGGTGCCGCCCACCAGCAGGCGACGTCCGGTGAGGCGGCCGACCATGTCCATGTTGAGCATGAACACGTGGTCGTCGAGCGGGAAGACGGGCTCCTTGACGTAGTGCCGGCTGCCGAGCAGACCCAACTCCTCGCCGGAGTACCACTGGAACATGATCGTGCGGCGCGGCTTCCAGCCGCTGTTCGCGAGCGAGGTCGCAAGGTCGATCAGCGTGGCCGAGCCCGACGCGTTGTCGTCGGCGCCGTTGTGGATGTCGCCGGCCTCGTCCAGGCTGTTGCCAGAGTGGCCGTAGCCGACGTGGTCGTAGTGCGCGCCGATCACGATGATCTCGTGCTTCAACTCCGTGTCGTTGCCGGGCAGGATCGCGAGCACGTTGCGCGCCTCGCGCTGCTCGCCGTCGTAGGTCAGCTCGAAGGGCTGGTACCAGCTGCCGTCAGAGCCGCCGGGCTGCAGCCGACCCGCGTCCTTCAGGTTCGACACGATGTAGCTCGCCGCGCGTCGCTCGCCCTTGGTGGAGGCTTCGCGGCCCTGGAAGAGGTCGCTGGCCAGCACGTCGATGTGCTCCAGGATCTCACCGGCGGTGATCGCGACGTGCGGATCGGGCTCGTTCGCGGCGGGCTGCGCGGCGAGCGCCGGCGCGAGCGCGACTGCCAGCGCGGGCGCCAGCAGGAACAACAGTCGAGGCTTGTTCACGGGGTCTATCCGAAGAGTGATGCGGCACCGGCCGTCGCGGCGTCCACCAGCGGACGCGCCCAGAGACCGAAGACCAACATACCCGCGATGCACCCCAGCAACAGCCAGCGCGTGGGTCCCGACACCTCCAGGACACCGGTATCCACCGCCTTGCGCATGTAGATGCGCTTGATCACGCACAGATAGTAGTAGAGCGACACGACGATCATGACGCCGCTCAGGACCACCAACCAGAGCAGCTCACCCGACTCGACCGCCGCGCGCAGCACCATCCACTTCGCGAAGAAGCCCGCCATGGGCGGCACGCCCGCCAGCGACAGGAGCGAGAAGGTCAGCGCGAGCGCCAGGAACGGCGAGCGCGCCGCGAGGCCGTTCACGCGATCCATGTGCGCGTTGTCCGCGGTGCGCGAGACGACGACCACCACCAGGAACGCCGCGATGTTCGCGAACAGGTAGGTGGCCAGGTAGAAGAGGATCGCGTCGGCCGCGGCCTGGCTGTTGGCCGCGATGGCCATGAGCAGGAAGCCGGCGTGCGCGATGCCCGAGTAGCCGAGGAAGCGCTTGAGGTCGACCTGCGGGATCGCACCGAGGTTGCCCATCAGCAGTGTCAGCGCCGAGATGCCCGCGAGCAGCAGCACCCAGTCGGCCGCCGCCTCGCCCAATACGCTGAACGTGAAGCGCATCAGCAGCACGACGCCGGCGGCCTTGGAGCCGACCGACAGGAACGCGGTCACGGGCGTCGGCGCGCCCTGGTAGACGTCCGGGATCCAGATGTGGAAGGGCACGGCGCCGACCTTGAAGCCGAGGCCCACCAGGACCAGCAGCAGGCCGAACTTCAGCGCGCCGGAGATGCCGTCGGGGCCGTTGACCGCGGCGTGCACGGCGGCGAAGTCGAAGCTGCCCGTTGCGCCGTAGACCCAGGCGATGCCGTAGACGAGGAAGGCCGCCGCCAGCGCGCCGATGATCACGAACTTGATGCCCGCCTCGATCGAGCGCGGCAGGCCGGCGCGCCACGCCGCCATCAGGAACAGCGTGACCGTCACCAGCTCGAGGGCGACGAACAGCGTCACGAAGTCGTTGACCGACGCGAGCATGCACATGCCCATCGTCGTGAAGACGAGCAGCACCGGGAACTCCGCCCGGCCCGCGGGCAGGCGCGCGTCGTAGGGCGCCGAGAGCAGCAGCGTGGCTGACGCGGTGATGAGGAAGAAGCGCTTGAAGTAGATCGCGAAGGCGTCGAGCGTGCCGATGCCGGCGCCGCCGGCGCTGGGCTCCAGCGTGAAGCTGTGCGCGAGGATGCCGACCAGGCCGAGCAGCGTCACCGCGCGCACCGCGTCGGCGGGGCCGGTGAGGCGGCCGCGACCCTTGAGCAGGTCGATGGCGATCAGCAGCAGCGCCAGGACGCCGAGCAGCGTCTCGGTGCCGAAGACGGCGTAGAGGTCAGCGAAGGTGATTCCCACCTCAGCCCCCCAGCCCGGCCTTGGCGGCCTGCAGCATGTCCACGATCGGCGTGACGCCGGTCTCGATCAGGTCCACCAGAGGCGGCGGGTAGAAACCGAACAGCAGCAGCGTGCCGAGCAGGATCAGGAAGGGCAGGCGCTCGCGGATCGTGACGGCGTCCTTCAGGTTGTCCCAGCGCGGATTGGCCGGGCCGAGGAACGCAGTCTTCACCGTGCGCAGCAGGTACGTCGCGCCGATCACCAGTCCGAAGATCGCCAGGATCGTCGCGACCGGATAGATGTCCCAGCTTCCGACCAGGACCATCAACTCGCTGGCGAAGTTGGCGAAGCCGGGCAGTCCCAGCGAGGCCATCGCGGTCATCACGAACAGCACGCCCACGAACGGGATCTGCTGCATCATGCCGCCGAGGTCGTCGAGCATGCGCGTGTGCGTCTGGTCGTAGAAGAACCCGATCAGGGCAAAGGCGAGGGCCGTCATGATCCCGTGCGCGAACATCAGGAACACCGCGCCGCTGGTGCCGATCACCGAGATCGAGGCGATGCCGAGCAGCACGTAACCCATGTGCGAGCTGCTGCTGTAGCCGATCACGAACTTCATGTCGCGCTGGCTCATGGCGACATAGCCGCCGTAGATGATGTTGAAGCAGCACAAGAGCGCCACCCAGGGCAGCCAGGTAATCGCGCCCTCGGGCAGCACCGACATCCCGATGCGGATGATCGCGTAGCTGCCGAGCTTCATCAGCACGCCGGCGTGCATCATCGACGCCGCCGCCGGGGCCGCGGCGTGTCCACCCGGACTCCATGAGTGCAGCGGCCACATCGGGGCGATGGTCGCGAAGCCCACGAGCAGGATCGGGAAGAGCACGTTCTGCTGCGTCAGTGACAGCCCGCCGCCGGCCGCGACGGCTTCGCGCATGGCCAGCAGGTCGAACGTCGGCTCCGGCGTGATGCCGGAGAAGTACAGCATCAGCAGCCCGATCAAGGCCACGACCGCTCCCGCCGTGAGGTACAGCGTGAGCTTCATCGTGGCGTACTCGCGGTTCGTGCTGCCCCAGTACCCGATCAGCAGGTACATCGGCACGACCGCGAGCTCGTAGAAGAAGTAGAAGAAGAACAGGTCGAGGCTGACGAACACGCCGAACACGCCGGAGACCAGCGCGCACAGCAGGATGTAGAAGTCCTTGAGGCGGCTGTCGATCGTCCAGGAGATCAGTCCGCCGGCGAGGAACACGATCGTCGTCAGCATCACCATGGCGACGCTGATGCCGTCGGCGCCCACCTGGTAGGCCACGCCGAGGCTCGGCACCCACGGGATCTTCTGCACGAACTGGAAGCCGCTGACCGCCTGGTCGTAGCTGAAGAACAGCCAGATCGAGAGCGCGGTGGTGATCACCGCCGAGCCGACGCCGATGAAGCGGATGGCCGCCTTGTTCTTCGCGTTCACGAAGAACAGCAGGAACGTGGCGACGACCGGGCTCAGCAGGATGAGCGTCAGGACGTTCTGTTGCAGGAACTCGTTCACAGGGAGAACGCCAGCAGGGCGGCGACGCCCGCGAGGAAGAGGAGGGCGTAGGCGCGCACGGAGCCGGTCTGGTACCGCGCGACCACCGAGCCGATGGCGCGTGTCGTCCAGGCCGAGCCGTTCACGATCGTGCCGATGATCACGTACTGGTCGAACGCATTGCACGCGCGCGCAACGTTCTGCTGGATCTTGGCGACGATCCACTCGTAGATGTCATCGACGTACCAGCGGTTGTCGAACAGCTTGGGGATCGGCCCGAGCATCTTGCGGACCGCTGCGGGCTTCACCCACCCGCGCGAGAAGGCGATGAACGCCGCGCCCGCGCCGATGCCGAAGATCATCAGCGCGTGCAGCACCGTGTGGCTGTCGGCATGGATGGGTTCGTAGGCGGGCGTGCCCGGAGGCCGCGTCACCGCGCGGAACGACTCGAGCGTCTCGGGCGCGCCGACCAGCTGCCCGCCGATGACGGCCAGGACGCAGAGCACGGCCATCGGCGCCCACATCGTCACGGGCGACTCGTGCGCGTGGTCGTACTTGTGCTCGTCGGCCGGCTTGCCGAAGAAGGTCATGAAGACCAGGCGGAACATGTAGTAGCTGGTCAGCACCGCGGTGATCGTCGGCAGCCAGATGATCAGCCAGTTGTTGGCGTACTCGGGCGGGTGCGCCGTCAGGTGCAGGATGCCGTCCTTGCTCCAGAATCCGGACAGCGGCGGCACGCCGCACAGCGCCAGCGTCCCGATCAGGAACATCCAGCCGGTCAGCGGCATCTTGCGGATCAGGCCGCCCATTTCGCGGATGTCGTTGGTGTGCACCGCGTGGATGACCGCGCCCGCGCCGAGGAAGAGCAGCGCCTTGAAGAAGGCGTGCGTCGTCAGGTGGAACATCGCCACGTCCACGCCGCCCAGGCCCATGGCCATGACCATGTAGCCGAGCTGGCTCAGCGTGGAGAAGGCGAGGATGCGCTTGATGTCGAACTGCGTCGTCGCGATCGTCGCCGCGAAGAACGCGGTGAACGCGCCGATGCAGGAGATGATCAGCAGCGCCGTCTCGCTCGGCAGGTAGACGAAGAAGATGCGGCCGAGCAGGAAGACGCCGGCCGCGACCATCGTGGCCGCGTGGATCAGCGCGGAGACAGGCGTCGGGCCCTCCATGGCGTCCGGCAGCCAGACGTGCAGCGGGAACTGCGCCGACTTGCCCATCACACCCATGAAGGTGAGCGCGCCCGCGATCCACAGGAAGGCCTCGTTGGTCAGCGTCCAGGCGCCGCCGCCGACGCTGAACGCGGTCTGGTCGAGCCAACCGCCCTGCGTGATGACCGCGGCCATCGCGCGGAAGTCACCGGCGCCGGACCCCGCGGGCATCATGTCCTTGGTCGCGAAGACCAGCATCAGGATGCCGATCATGAAACCGAAGTCGCCGACGCGGTTGGTCAGGAAGGCCTTGTTGCTGGCCTCGGCCGCGCTGTTCTTGCGGTAGTAGAAACCGATCAGCAGGTAGCTGCTGACGCCCACCAACTCCCAGTGGATGAAGATCTGGAAGAAGTTGTCGGAGAGCACGATGCCGAGCATCGAGTACATGAACAGCGACAGGCACGCGAAGAAGCGCGAGAAGCCCGGGTCGCCCTGCATGTAGCCGAGGCTGTAGATGTGGATCAGCCCGCCCACGCCCGTGACGACGAGCAGCATGATCAGCGACAGCCCGTCGATCATGTAGCCGTAGGTGAAGGTCCACTCGCCCGCCGAGATCCAGGTGATGGATTCGGAGATTGCCCAGGTGCCGCCGCCCTCGAGCGCGGCCGGCAGGTGCTGCGCGGCCAGCGCGAACGCGGCCCACACCGCGGCGATGGAGATGCCGGCGGAGAGGCCCTTGCTCTTGCGCGTGAAGAGGATCAGGCACGCCGACAGCAGCGGCAGGAAGAGGATCAGCCAGGATGAGCCCATGATCCCTCCCCTACCAGCGCAGGTTCGCGACGTCGTCCACGCTGACCGTGTCCAGACGCCGGAAGAGGAGCATCGCGATGACCAGTGCGACGGCCACCTCGGCCGCCGCTACCGCGATCGTGAAGAAGACCATCACCTGGCCGTCGGGGCCGACCGAACCGTCGGCCGCCGGGATCATGTGCTTGTTGAACGCCACCAGCGCGAGGTTGGCAGCGTTCAACATGATCTCGATGCTCATCAGCACCAGGATCACGTTGCGCCGCATCATCACGCCGCACAGGCCGAGCGTGAAGATCATCGCGGAGAGGGCGAGGTAGTGCTCGAGCGTGATCATGCGTCCTTGCTCCGGCGCGCGAGCACCACGGTCCCGAGGATCGCGGCGAGCAGCAGCATGGAGATGGCCTCGAAGGGCACGACGTAGCGGGTGAAGAGCGTCTCCGCGATCAGGTCGGGAGAGCCCTGCAGCTCGTTCGGCAACGAGGTCACGGCCGGTCCGAGATCGCCCAACGCGCGCGACATGAGCGCCAGGAAGGTGCCGGCCGCGAGGATCGCCAGCGGGTTCAGCCGCAACCCCTCCTGTTCCTCCGTCCGCAGGTTGATCAGCATGATCACGAACAGGAACAGCACCATGATCGCGCCGGCGTAGACCAGCACCTCGACCACGGCGAGCAGGAAGGCGTCGAGCAGTACGAACAGCCCCGCCGTCGAGGCGAAGGACAGGATCATGAAGATCGCGCTGTAAACCGGATTGCGGGACGAGATGGTCAGGAGCGTGAACAGCACCATGCCCGCGGCGAACATGTAGAACAGAACCGGGTCCACGCTACTTGTCCTTCCACTTCTTGATCGGGTCGACGCGCGTGCCGCCGATCTCGTAGAGCTTCGGCTTGTCGTGCACGAGTTCCTTGCGGCTCTCGCCGTTCAGCTCGTAGACGCTGGTCATGAAGATGGCCTCCTCCGGGCAGACCTCCTCGCAGTAGCCGCAGTAGATGCAGCGCAGCATGTCGATGAAGAACTCGCGCGGCGCCTTCTCGATGTTCTCGGGGCCGGCGGTCGTGTCGGTCGCGGCCTCCGCGATCTCGCCCGGCACGATCGTGATCGCCTTGGGCGGGCAGATGTACTCGCACAGCTGGCAGGAGACGCACTTCTCGCGGCCGGCGTCGTCCTTCACCAGGCCCGGCGCGCCGCGGTACTCGTCGTGGATCTCGGGGCGCTGCTCCGGGTACTGCAGCGTGATGTCCGGCTGGAACATCTGCCGGAACGTTCGTCCCAGCCCCGAGATGATCGCGGGCAGGTACAGGTGCTCGTACCAGGTGAGCGGCTTGCGATCGACGACCTTGCCCACGCTCAGCCTCCCCTCGGCAGGTTCAAGAGACCTGTCACCACGATGTTCGCGAGCGCGAGGGGCAAGAGCACCTTCCACCCGAGAGCCATCAGTTGGTCGAAACGGAAGCGCGGGATGGTGAAGCGCACCCACACGTAGAAGAACAGGAAGAGCGAGAGCTTCGCCATGAAGGCCATGAAGCCGAGCAGCACGGCCCAGTTGCCCAGCGGGGCGAGCGTCGCCTCGCTTACGAACGGGATGTCCCAGCCGCCCAGAAACAGCGCCGCCACGAGCGCCGAGAACACGAACATCGACGCGTACTCGGCCATGAAGAACATGGCGAACTTCATGCTGCTGTACTCGGTGTGGTAGCCGGCCACGAGTTCCGTCTCGGCCTCGGGCATGTCGAAGGGCAACCGGTTGGTCTCCGCGAAGGCCGCGATCACGAACACCAGGAAGCCGATGGGCTGGCTGAACATGTTCCACGTGCCGTCGACCTGGTAGATCACGATGTCCAGCATGCGCAGGCTCTCGGCGGCCATGAAGATGCCGACCACGGAGAGCCCGAGGCAGACCTCGTAGCTGATCATCTGCGCCGAACTGCGGATGCCGCCGAGCATCGGGTACTTGCTGTTGGAGGCCCAGCCGGCGAACACGATGCCGTAGACGCCCAGGCTGGAGACGGCCAGCACGAACAGGATGCCGATGTCGAGGTCGGCGATGGCGAGGTGCACCGTGCGTCCCATCACCTCGACCGACGGGCCGAATGGCACCACGCAAAGCACGAGCATGGCGGGCACCACCGTGATCGCGGGCGCGAGCACGTACAGCACCTTGTTTACGTGGTTCGGCACCAGGTCTTCCTTGAAGATGAACTTCAAGGCGTCCGCGATGGGCTGCAGCAGACCGAAGACACCGACCCGGTTGGGGCCGACGCGATCCTGGATCCAGGCCGAGACCTTGCGCTCCACCCACGGCATGTAGGCCGCGGCGATCAACACGATGTGGATGAAGATCAGGATCTTCACCAGCGCCGCGACGATGTTGAACAGCAGGTCGCCGTTCATGATTCGCTCGCTGTGCTCGCGGCCGTCTCGGGCGCGGCCGTGCCGGCCGCCGCCATCTCGTCCTGCAGGTGCTTCAGCGTGGGCCAGGCGGCCCCCGCCATGTCGCGCCACAGCGTCCAGTCCTCGGGCACGTCGGGCCCGGCCGAGATCGCGGGGCGCACCTGCTGCGCCAGGCCGTCGGCGTTCACCCACACGCCCTTCTTCTCGACGGGCGTGCGTCCCGGCAGCACGACCACGGCCGCCGCGCCCAGCGCCCCGCCGACCGGCGCCTGCAGCACCAGGAAGTCGAGGCCCGCGAGCAGCGCCGCCGGCACGTCCACCTCGCCCGAGACGATCAGCCCGCGCAGCCCGCTCGGGGCGGCCGGCGCCGGCTCGTAGCCGAGGGCCGTCGCGCCCGCCGTGTTCGGCGTGGCGTCGGCCTGCTTCAGGAAGTCGTCGGCAACCCAGGTCGCCGTTCCATGCCAGAGCGACGTGATGCCGGCCGACGTCGCCCAGTTCTTGAGCGCGTAGAGTTCCTCGTTCGTCTGGCGCGTGGAGGCCAAGACGCCCACGCCGCTGCCGTCGCCGACCAGTTCCGCCACCTTGTCGTAGGCGGCCGGCAGGTCGACCGTCTCGCCATAGACGCGCGCGCCGCGCGTGCGCTCGGCCAGGTCGTACTGCTTATAGGACAGCCGGCCGTCGTCGCACATCCAGGAGCTGTTCACGTCCGGGTTGCGTCGCGGCACGAAGCGCAGCAGCTTGTTCTGGTAGCTGCCGGCCGTGATGTTGCAGCCGCGCGAGCAGCCCGGGCAGACGGTGTCGGCGAAGTCCATGAACCAGACGCGCTGCTGGAAGCGGAAGTCGCGGCTGGTCAGCGCCCCCACCGGGCAGATGTCGATGATGTTCATCTGGTAGGGGTCTTCGATCGGCCCCTCGGGCGCCAGCGTGATCTCGTTCTTGCCGCCCATGTTGCGGATGCCGAGCGGCTTGCTGTCGCGCTTCTCGGTGAAGAAGCGCACGCAGCGCGTGCACAGGATGCAGCGCTCGGCGTCGAACATCACCTTGTCCGAGAACTCGACCTTCTTGGGCTTCTTGTTCTTGTGCTCGACGAAGCGGCTGTCGCCGGGGCCGAAGCGATAGGTGTAGTCCTGCAGCGGGCACTCGCCGGCCTGGTCGCAGATCGTGCAGTCGAGCGGGTGGTTGATGAGCAGGAACTCGAGCACGCCCTTGCGCGCCTTCACCACCGCGGGCGAGTCCGTCTTCACGTCCATGCCGTCGCCGCAGGGCGTCATGCACGAGATCGGCAGCTTGCGCGTGTTCTCGCCCACCTGCACGAGGCACATGCGGCAGTTGCCGTCCACGCCGATGTCGGGGTGGTAGCAGTAGTGCGGGATCTCGATGCCCATCTCGGCGGCGGCTTCGAGCACCGTGGTCCCCGGCGCGACCTCCACCTGACGGCCGTCGATCGTGAGCGTGATCATGAGCCCGCTCCCACCGGCGCGCCGATCTTGGCTTCGAACTCGTGCCGGAACTTCTCGACGATCGAGACCAGAGGCCAGCAGGCGCCGTCGGCCAGCGCGCAGACCGTGCGGCCTTCCATGTTGTCCGCGATGTCCACGAGCAGCGCGAGATCCTCGGTGCGCCCGCTGCCGGACATGATCCGCTCGAGCACCTTCACGACCCACGGAGTGCCCTCGCGGCACGGCGTGCACTGGCCGCAGGACTCGTGCGCGTAGAACTTCATCAGGTTCAGGACCGCGTCCACCATGTCGGTGGTCTCGTCGAGCACGATGATGCCGGCCGAGCCGAGCGAGCTGCCGATCTCGCGCATCGATGTCGCGTCCATGTTCGTGCGCGCGACCTCGTCGACGGTCAGCACGCGGCTGCTGCTGCCGCCGGGGATGACAGCCTTCAGCAGCTTGCCGTCGCGCACGCCGCCGCAGGGACCGTCGATCAGCTCCTGCAGCGAGAAGCCGGTCTCGATCTCGAACACGCCGGGCTTGTTTACGTGGCCGGACACGCACCACAGCCGCGTGCCGGGGTCGTCCTTGGACCCCAGGCCGGCGTGCCAGGCGGCGCCGTTCTTCACGATGTGCGGGATGTTCGCGATCGTCTCGATGTTGTTGATGATCGTCGGGCAGCCGAACAGGCCCTCGACCGCCGGGAAGGGCGGCTTGTTGCGCGGGTAGGGCCGGATGCCCTCGATGCTGTTCAGCAGCGAGGTCTCCTCGCCGCAGATGTACGCGCCGGCGCCGGTCGCGACGTACACGTCGAGGTCGAAGCCGCTGCCGTCGATGTTCTTGCCGAACAGCCCCGCGGCGTAGGCCTCGTCGATCGCCGCCTGCACCTTGCGGATGCCCTCGGCAAACTCGCAGCGCAGGTAGATGTAGGCCGTGTGGCTCTTGATCGCGAAGCAGGTGATGCCGACGCCCTCGAGCAGCTGGTGCGGATCGTGCTCGATGATCTGGCGGTCCTTGAACGTGCCCGGCTCGCTCTCGTCGCCGTTCACGCACAGGTAGATCGGCTTGTCCGTGCCCTTCGGGACGAAGGACCACTTCATGCCGGTGCTGAAGCCCGCGCCGCCGCGGCCCTTGAGCCCCGACTCCTTGACCGTCGCGACGAGTTCGTCGGGCTGCCCGGTCTTCAGCGTGTCGAGGTACGTCACGTAGCCGCCGTCCTCGCGGTAGCCGGACAGCGCGCAGCTGTCGGGCTTGCCGAAGCGCGCGGAGAGGACCTTGGACTGCGTGATCACGAGGCCGACTCCAGCAGGCGGTCCACGTCGTCGTTGCTCAGGTTCTCGTGACGCTCGCCGTCGAGCAGCAGCACGGGCGCCGTGCCGCAAGAGGCCAGGCACTCGGCCGAGCGCAGCGTGAACTTGCCGTCCTCGGTGGTGCCGTTGCGATCCACGCCCAGCTTGCCGGACAGGTGCTTCCACAGGTCCTTGCTGCCGCAGGCGTCGCACGAGAGCGTGCGGCAGACGTGGATGATGTGTCGGCCCTGCTGCTTGTCGTAGAGCATCGGATAGAAGGTGACGACCTCGTTCACGTCGAGCGGCGTCACCGACAGGAACTCGGCCACCCAGGCCTGCGCCTCGGGCGAGCACCAGCCCTGCTCGCGCTGCACGATGTGCAGCACCGGCACCATGGCCGCGATCGGCTTCGGATAGTGGCTCCGAAGCGTCTCCAACTCGGCGATCACCTGTTCGCTGAACATGACTCTCCGCCTACCGGTCGCACTCGCCCATCACGAAGTCGATGCTGCCGAGGATCGCCATGATGTCGGCCACCAGGTGGCCCGGGACGACCTCGTTCATGACCTGCAGCGCCGCGAACGACGGCGAGCGGATGCGCATGCGCGTGGGCGAGAGCCCGCCTTCGCTGCGCATCCAGAAGCCGAGCTCGCCCTTGGGGTTCTCGGCCGAGAAGTAGATCTCGCCGGGCGGCGCGTTGATGGACTCCGTCGCCACCATGAACTGGTGGATCAGCGACTCCATGTTCGTGAGCACCTTCTCCTTCTCGGGCATGACCGTCTTCAGCGCCGCCTCGTCGCGGTTCAGGACCGGTCCGTCCGGGAGCGTGTCGAGCACCTGGCGCAGGATCTTCGCGCTCTCGCGCATCTCGGCGATGCGCACGAGGTAGCGGTCGTAGCAGTCGCCCTCGCTACCGATCGGCACCTCGAACTCGTAGTTCTCGTAGCCGCAGTAGGGGTGCGCCTTGCGCACGTCGTAGTCGACGCCGCTGGCGCGCGCGTTCGGGCCGGTCAGCGCGAACTGCAGCGCCTGCTCCCGGGTGATCACGCCCACGCCCTGCGTGCGCTTGACCCAAATCTTGTTGCGCGTGAGCAGCCCCTCGTACTCGTCCACCCGACCGGGGAACTCCTTCACGAAGGCGTCGAGCTCCGACAGGAAGCCCTCGGGCAGGTCGGTGGCCAGGCCGCCGATGCGCGTGTGGCTGGTCGTGAAGCGCGCGCCGCAGATGCGCTCGATCAGGGTGTAGACGGCCTCGCGCTCGCGGAAGGTCCACAGGAAGATCGTCAACGCCCCGAGGTCCATGGCGTAGGCGCCCAGGCCCAGCAGGTGCGCCGAAATGCGCGCCAGCTCGGCGCAGATCACGCGAATGGCCTCGGCGCGCGGCGGCGCGGCGATGCCCATCAGCTTCTCGCACGCCACCGCGTAGGCCACGTTGTTGGCCAGCGGCGCGAGGTAGTCGAGGCGATCGGTGTACGGGATGAACTGGTGGTAGGAGAGGTTCTCCCCGATCTTCTCCTTGGCGCGGTGCAGGTAGCCGATGACCGGCTCGCACTTCAGGCACTCCTCGCCGTCCAGCTCCAGGATCAGCCGCAGCACGCCGTGCGTGGACGGGTGCTGGGGACCCATGTTGAGCATCATGTGCTCGGAGTGGCGGTCCTCGTGCAGCTCGACGTCGAGGGTGCGTGCGTCGCTCACTCGCTTCCCTCCCCGCCGGTGCTCCCCGGCTCCTCGGTCGGCGTGTAGTTCACCGAGACGCTGCCGTCGGCCGTGTCGACCGCCCCGCCCAACGCGCGCTTGGGGGCGGCGTAGTCGCCCTCGCCCTCAACCGGGTACTCGCGCCGCAGCGGGTGCGCCGGGAAGTTGTCGGGCATCAGGATGCGCCTGAGGTCGGGGTGACCGCTGAAGCGCACGCCGTACATGTCCCAGATCTCGCGCTCGAACCAGTCCGCGCCGCGGAACACCGGGATCAACGTGGGCGTCTCCGGCTCGGCGCCGCCGAGCGTCGTGCAGATCGTCAGGCGCTTGTCGGTCTCGAGGTTGTAGACCAGCGTGATCACGTCGAAGCGCGGGTCGGCATCCTCGCCGCGGTCCGCGCCGAAGCGATCGATGAGCAGCGAGTAGCCGAGCTCGTCGCGCGCGTGGCGGATCACCTCCAGCTCGTGCGCCGGCTGGACGTTCAGGGTCACGTCGCCGCGGTACTCGCACGCCTCCGTCGTGACCTCAGGAAAGGCCGCGTGCAGGGCCGCGCCAGCGGCCGGGTCGCCATGATCGGTGAGCGTGCTCATCCCGAGAGCGGCCTCTCCCGGCTGATCTTCTCCTGCAGCTTCATCAGCGCGTTGAGCACGTTCTCGGGACGCGGCGGGCAGCCGGAGATGTAGAAGTCGACCGGCAGGAAGTTGTCGATGCCCTGCACCACGCTGTAGCTGCGGTACATGCCGCCGCTGCTCGCGCAGGCGCCCATGCAGAGCACCCACTTGGGCTCGGCCATCTGGTCGTAGACGCGCTTGGACGCCTCGGCCATCTTGTAGGTGCAGGTGCCGGCGACGATCAGCACGTCGGCCTGGCGCGGGCTGAAGCGCGCGACCTCGGCGCCGAAGCGCGCCATGTCGAACTTGCTGCTGGCGGTCGCCATGAACTCGATCGCGCAGCAGGACAGGCCCAGCGGCAGCGGCCAGAGCGAGTTCTTGCGCGACCAGTCGATCAGGGCGTCGACGCGGCTGATGAAGAAGCCGCCTTCGTCGTTGAGGCCGGTGGCAGTCTGCCGCTCGGGCAGCATCATCTCGGCCCGCAACGGCTCGGTGCGCGCGGTGCCGATCACGTCCGAGGGCACATTGGGATCGGAGTCGGTCATGGCTCGCTCCTGCGTTGGGCGGAGCGGCGCGGCGCCCAGTCCAGCGCGCCCTTCTTCACCACGTACCACCAGCCGAAGATGAGCACACCGAGGAAGATCATCATCTCGATGAACCCGAACATCCCGAGCGCCTTGTATTTGACGGCCCAGGGAAACAGGAACACGACCTCGATGTCGAACAGGATGAACAGCATCGCGACGACGTAGAACTTGACGCTGAAGCGACGGCGGCCCGTCTGCAGCGGCAGCATGCCGCACTCGAAGGCCGACTCCTTGTCGGGGTTCGTGCCGCCGCGCTTTCCGACCGCCCAGGAGATCACGAGGATCATCGCCGAGAAGCCCACCGCGAAGAGGGCGAGCAGCAGGACCGGGAGGTAGTCGTTCTGGGCCAGATCGGGCACGGAGACGCTCCGGGAGCGGTTACCGAAGTGCAGTCGCGCGACGCGGTCCGGCTTCAGGGTTTGAGGCTTTGCCCACCGGGCCTAGTCGCAGCGGGATCGTAGCCAGGAGCGCCCCGAGGGGGAAGACCGTGGGGCCGGAAATCCGTCCCGAGGGGGCCGCTCAGTTGCCCGGAGCGCCTCCGCCGTATCCCAGCTCCGCGAGTGCCCGCAGACGCTCGTCGGAGAGGGCCGAGGCCGCGCCGACCTCGCCCACCGGGTACCTCGCGATCCAGTCATCGAGAAGTCCGGAGAGACGCTGCACCGACCCCGGCCGATCGGCGGCCAGGTCGGCCAGTTCGTCGGGGTCGGCGAGCAGATCGTAGAGCGCCTCGCTCCCGTCCGGCTGGCGCACCAGCTTCTCGTCGCCCGCGATCACGCCCACCAGCACGCCGTACTCGTATTGGCGCTGCTTGCTGCTCCGCCAGGCGATGCGCTCGCGGCTGTAGTGCGGCCGCTCCACGAAGACCGGGCGATCGCGCAGCGCGCTCTCCCCGCGCAGACTGGGCATCAGGTCCAGGCCGTCCGACTCCGGTGCGGCCTCGCCGTGCCCGGCCAGGTTCAGCATGGTCGGCATCAGGTCCTCGACCAGCACCCGCCCGGCCACGCGCGAGCCCGCCAGCTCGCCGTCGGGGGCCGCCACGATCAGCGGCACCCGCATCAGCTCCTCGAACACGTTGACGCCGTGCCCCTTCTCGCCGTGCTCCATCAGGCCCTCGCCGTGGTCGGAGACGACGACCACGATCGTGTTCTCCATCATCCCGGCCGACTCCAGGCCGGCGAGCAGCCGTCCGACCTCGCGGTCCGTCCAGGCGATCTCGTCCGCGTAGGCCTGCCGCAGCCCGACGTAGTCCTCGGGCGGCTCGGCACCGAACTCACGGGCGTGCTGCTTCATCTGTCGCCTCACGGCCGCCGGCGGCACGGAGGACTCGGGCGCATCGAAGGGCCCGTGCGGGTCGTAATAGTGTGCCCAGAGCAGGAAGGGCCGGTCGGCCTCGTAGTCGGTGAGCGTCCAGGAGATGGCGGCGTCCGTCACGGCGTCGGCGCGTCGCTCGGGGGGGTGTTGGGCGTCCACGGCCTCGCCTCGCGGCTCGTCGTAGACGTCGAAGCCCTGCACGAGGCCGGTCGTGTCGTCCAGCACGAGCGCCCCGATGAAGGCCGCCGTCTGGTAGCCGCGCGCGCCGAGGACCTCGGCCAGCGTCTCGGCGTCGGCCGACAACTCGTTGTGGTTCTCCAGCGCGCCGTGCGCGCGCGGCGTCCGGCCGGTGAACAGGCTGGCGTGCACCGGCAGCGTCTGCCCCATGGGCGTGTAGGCCTGGTCGAAAACGATGCCGCGGTCCGCCAGCGCCTGCAGCGTGGGGCTGATCTTGCCCGGGAAGCCGTACATGGAGAGGTGATCGGTCCGCGTCGTGTCGAGCGTGATAACGACCACGTTGCGCCCCTCGGGGCGGCCGCTGCAGCCCAAAACCGTCAGCAGGACGGCCAGCAGGGGCCATGCGCGCAGTCGTCGGCCGCAGCGGTTCCTCATCGTGTCCATTCTGGCTTCGGGAGCCTCCGGTGCAACCGCCACCGCGGCGACTACGCGCGGTGCGCCGGCCGCGATGGGCCGGAGCGTGGAGCGGCGATCAAAGCGGCGGATCGAAGCGCTGCTCGCCGCAATAGACATTGAAGCGGCCCTCGCGCAGGAAGCCGATCAGCGTCTGGCCGCCGTCCCGGGCCAGCTCCACGGCCAGGCTCGACGGCGCGGAGACGGACGCCACCACCGGGATGCCCGCGCGGCGCGCCTTCTGGAGGATCTCGAAGCCGGCGCGCCCGGAGACGAGCAGGATCGTGTCGTGCAGCGGCATGCGGCCGAAGCGCAGCGCCTCGCCGACGATCTTGTCCACGGTGTTGTGTCGACCGACATCCTCGGCCAGCGCGAGGCGCCGGCCGTTCGCGTCGAACAGCGCCGCTGCGTGCAGGCCGCCGGTCGTCTCGAACACGGTCTGGCCGCCGCGCAACTCCTGCGGCAGGCCCATGAGCAGTTCGCGCGTGAGGCGCGGGCCCTCGGCCACGCGCGCGCACTGCGTTGCGACGGCCTCGAGCGTCGACTTGCCGCACACGCCGCAGGCCGAGCTGATCAGCCCGATGCGGATCGCGTTCTCCTCGATGATCGACTTGCCAGGCACCAGCGAGACCGTGACGACGTTGCCGCGCGCCTCGTCCGGCACGTCGCGGCAGTAGGCCAGGGCGCCGACGTCCTCGGGGTCGGCCACCAGCTCCTCGGTGAAGAGCAGGCCGCGGACGAGGTCGAAGTCGGCGCCGGGCGTGCGCATGGTCACGAGCAGGCTGCGATCGCCCACCCGCACCTCGAGCGGTTCCTCGACCACCACGCGGTCGCGGCCGTCCGGCTCGCGGCCCGCGGGATCGCCCACGTGCACCACCGGCACGTCGGTCTCGGAACTGGGGCGCTGGGCGCGCGGGCTCACCACGCGGCGGGCCTCCCCCACGCATCGCGGCCCTGGGCGGCCGTTTCGGGGGCCTGTCGGAGGCAGGATCGGCGATTCAGCGGGACGGGCATGGGCACAGACTATCCGAGCAGGGCCCGGTCTCGCTCAAGTCTGCGGGGCCTGTAGGGCGATGGAGGTTGTGTTGCCCCCGCGATCCCGAGCGCGGGCACGAGCCCCCCCATGAATACCCGCACCGCAGCGATCACCCTCGCGTTCGCAGCTCTGAACATGGCGGCAGTCGCCGTTCAGAGCGGCGGTACGCCCACGCCCTTCGACCCGAACAACCTGTTCGTGGCGAGCGGGGACGACACCACCGTCACCGAGTTCGACCACTTCGGAAACCCGGTCCACTCGGTTTCCGGTGTCAGCGACCTCCCCGCCAACATCAGCGGCCTGCTGATGCCCGAAGACATCGACTTCGGACCCGGCGGCCTTCTGTTCGTGGCCGACGGCGGCAGCGACACCATCAAGGCCTTCGACGCCGACGGCGACCTGATCGACACGCTCGGTCCCGTGGCCGGCCTCGATCACCCGACCGGCATGGCCTTCGGCCGCGAAGGCGACCTGTTCGTCGCCTCGTCCGAGGCCGACCAGGTCGTGGTCTTCGATCGCAACGGCACCGCGACCGGCACCATCGGCGGTCCCTCCACGCTCGACGATCCGTGGGGCGTGGCGCTTGGTCCGGGCGGACGCCTGTACGTCTCCTCGCGCGGCGCCAACCAGATCGTCGCCTTCGATCCGGGCGGCACCAAACTGTTCGACTTCGGCGCCAGCTCGGGCATGGTCGATCCGCACGGCGTCCTCTGGCGCGCGGGCCGCATCTTCGTCGCCTCGTACGGCACCGACGAGGTGCTGATGATGGACAACCACGGCAACGTGCTGAACACGATCGGCGGCGCCGCGTCCTCGCTGCGCGGGCCGGTGGACATGGTCTTCGGCGCGGACGGACTGCTCTACGTGTCGTCGAACCTGACCGACGAGGTCGTGGTGTTCGACGTGAACGGCAACGAGATGGGCGTCATCGGTTCGAGCGCATCGCTGCGCGGGCCGACCGGCCTCGACTTCTCCCCCTTCGTGTTCCACGCGAGCCTGGAGGGGACGCTCGAGCGTGAAGGCAAGAAGCGCGTCAAGGTCAAGCAGGCGGCGCTGCTCACGCTGCGCCCCGGCTCCGACCGCGTGACCGTGCGCATGGTCCCGCCGCTCGGCCCGCTGGTCTCGATCTACGGATCGGACACGTGGGTGCTGTACGGCCGCGCGACTGCGACGTCGCCGGTGGCCAAGGAACAGATCTGGGCAGGCGAGGAGGTCAGTGAGCTGTCGTCGCACGACGGCCTGCTGTCGATGCGCCTGGAACTCAAGGGAAGCGTACCGAAGGACGTCGCCAAGAGCGGGATCCCCGCGATCGGCGGTTCCTTCACAGTGAAGAAGGCACAAGGGGTGTTTCAGCGTTCGGCCCCGGGCCAGATGGTCTCGGGAAAGATCAAGTCGGGGAAGCTGATCAATCCGAAGAAGAAGTAGGCGCACGCGCTGCTAGGGGGCAGGGTCAGGCTTCGGTCTGGTCCTCATGACGGGAAAGCAGCGCGCGCGCCTCTTTTCTCAGTTCTTCCACGCGCTCCTCCCCCAACTGCTCGCGCCATTTGAAGTTCGCGCTGCGCAGATCCGTCGGCACGCTGCGCTCGAACTCCTCCGACCAGGGCACGCCGGCCGCCGCGAGCAGGCTGCGCAACTCGACCAGCGGGTCACTGCACAACGCCTCGTAGCGCAACGTGACGAAGCGGTCGCCGTAGCGTTCCGCTGCCCGCTCCAACAACTCGGTCACGAAGGCGAACTGGCGCGTCGCCACCACGTCCATCGGCAGCTCGCCCAACTCCTCCCAGCCGGGGATGTGCACGCCGAACCACCCGCCCCCCCGCTTCCTGCGCTTCGCCTGTCGGTTCACGTTCGAGTTCACGACCGCGCGCCAGTCGCGTTGCACGTGTACGAACAACGCGTCGGGGAAGATCGCGTCCAGCCAGTCCAGTCGCAGCGAGAGGCGCGGGTACTTGGCAACGAAGCGCTCGACGCCGCGCAGGCGCAGCGTCGTCGCGACGCGCCCGCGGAACCAGTCGGTGACCTCGGGAGTCGCGTCCGCGGCCGTCATCGTGTCACCGCCGCCCTGTTTGAAGCGGTCCCAGACCGGCTGCGTTTCCATCGGCTGGTCGTGGCCGGTCACGCGCGTCAGCCACGCGGCCAGGCGTGGTGAGCCGGGCCAGCGCTTGTCCTGCCGGTTGAAGTAGCCGAGCGCGGGGTGCTCGCCGAGCACCTCGTACAGCAGCGTGGTGCCGCTGCGGTGTGGTCCCACGATGAAGATCGGCCGATCGATGTCCACGAGCCTCCCGGCTGACAGGGCCCCAAACGGTCGCGCCGCACGGCTGCGACGCGCCGGGAATGATCGGGCATGGACCCCGCGGTTTCCAAGCCTGGGGCCCGATCCGCGCCCGGTTCCCGCCCCGTCTGGCCCGATCGGGCCGCACGCGCCGGGCCGCCACCCGGGTACGGCCTCAAGCCGGTAGCTGCAAGGGATCGAAGAGGTCTGCGGGAAGACTCAAGCTGCTCGGTCGCATGCTCATGGCGGGCCGGACCAGCGGCGGACGTACGAGATGGGGTATCCGCCATGACGACCGCGACCAATGCCGTGAGTTCGGGCTTCACGTCCGTGCGCACGGAGCAGAACCTCCGCTACCTGATCTGGGTGCTGCTGCTCTGCATCGTCGCCACGCTGTCCATGCCGACCCTCGCTCGCGGCCAGCGCCAGCCCGACTCCTCCATGGTCGTGATCTCGCGGCTGCACTCGCTGCGCACCGCCATCGAGACCTACTGGGTACAGCACGGCGCGGTCTACCCCGGCGAGGCGGGCCTGGAGCAGTTTCTCGGCCAACTCATGGGGAAGACCGACCTGCGCGGCCGGGTCGGCAAGGGACCTGGCTTCGTCTACGGCCCCTACCTCCGCAGCTCGGAGATCCCCGACAACCCGGTGGCCTACCTGAACGGCATCCGGATCGTGCCGGAGATGCCGGACGTGCCCACAGGCCGCGAGGCCTGGGTCTACTGCCCCCGCACGGGCGAGATCCGCGCCAACTCCACCGGAACGGACGACAGCGGGACGCGTTTCTTCGATCTCTAGGTCAGTTTCGGACGCGAGCCTGCCGATAGGCCCGGCTGAGATGGAACTGCACCGGATCCAGGACGAGCCCCCCTTCCAGGCCAGCCACGTGTTCCGCGAGGGACACCTCCCCAGCCTGGTCACGACGGCCCTGCTCGCGCTCATCGCGGGCGGCGTGGCGTGGATGCTGCGCGCGTCCGCCGTTGCGGGCGAACTCGACGCGGCCGGCCTGTTCCTCGGCGGCCTGATCGCGCTGGGGTGCGGCTTGGGCGCGCTGGCCTACGGCGCACTCTGCCTGTCGACCTTCGGCCGTCACAACTGGCTGATGCGCTACGGGCCCGACGGCCTGCTGCTCAACCTGCGCAGCTACCAGAACGGACACCTGGCCGACGAGCACCCGACGCTCGCGCTGCTGCGCACCGACGAGATCGCCAGCGTGCGCGTGCGCAACGAGACGCACGAGCTGCCCCCCGACCGGACCAGCGCGCGCCCCAGCCGCGCGGTCTTCCTCGACATCGAGTTGCACGACAAGGACACGACCTCGCTGCTGCGCGCGGTCGAGGAGGAGACGCAGGCCCGGCCTCCCCGCCGCGGACTGATCGCCTCGCGCGACAAGCACGTGCGCGTCTACGTCCCCGAGCGCGGCGTCGTCCGCATCCCCTGGCGCGGCTCGGTGAACTGGACCACGCCCGGCATCGCGCGCACGCGTCGCATCCTCGCCGGCTCGCTGTCGGTGCGCGAACCCGAGGCGCACCGCACCGACTGGCGGCCCATGGGCGAGGGCCTCGAGCTCGAGGAGCACCTCGTCGATCTCTGCGAGCAGGGCGACATGATCACCGCGATGGCCATCGCGCGGCGCCGCTACGGCATGAGCCTCAGCGACGCGCGCAGCTTCATCGAGGAGATCGACGCGCGCCACGCGCCGGCCTGATCGCGAGCCTGATCGCGGGCCTGATCGCGGGCCTGAACGCCGGACGGATACGGATGGTCAGTGCGGCGCGCCGCCCTGCCAGGTGATGCCGACCGGGCCGTACCAGGTGAGCACCTCGACGCGCAGCCGTCCGGCGCGCACCGACGGGTCGGAGTTCGCCAGCTCGACGGCCTCGGCCATCGTCGACACGTCGTACAGGAACAGGCCCACGAGCGGGTCGTCCCCCACCGGCGGGTAGAACGGGCCGGCGAGGATCATCTTCCCCGACGCGACCAACCGGTCGATGTTCGCCAAGTGCCGCTCCTGCAACTCGATCGTCTCGGGCGAGGCCTCGGCCGTCCAGCCGGGACCGCGGTAGAGCAGCGCCATGTAGTAGGTGCGCATGCCCGCGCCCCGATCCTCCTCGACGTCCTCGGTCACGGGTTCCTCCACCACGGGCGGCAACACGGGTTCGGGCGTGGACGAACAGGCGAGCGCGAGTGCGCAGAGGAGAGGCGACGCGAAGGACGACCAGCGTCGCATCACGACTCGCCGTCTCCGTCGAGGCGATCGAGCTTCCAGTGCTTGTACTTCTGCAGCTCCTGGTCGATCAGCAACAGGCACACGCTGATCACGATCGCGTCGTCGACCTGCCCGAGGATGGGGACCATGTCGGGCATCGCGTCGACCGGGTTGAGCACGTACAGCAAGCAGAAGCCGATCGCGGCCATGGCCCACCACGGCACCTCCCGGTAGTCGCCCTCGCGGTAGTCGCCGACCAACGCGACGAGCAGATGCCCGCTGGAGCGGATGTGTCCGATCGGTCCGGGCTGATCGAACCTGCGTCGCAACTCGTCCGCCTGGGCGTGCAACTCGTCGAGGTCGGCCTCGGTCACGTCCTCCGCGCCGCGGCGGATGTACTCCTCGTCAAAGCCTTGCGTCGGTGGTTGTCCGGGAAGTTCGCTCATGGCTCCAGGATACCGCTCGCGTCGCCTCGCCGCCCGCGACGAGCCGGTGACACGCGATGCGCGGCGTCAGCGGCCCGCTGCCCTACAATCCCGGGAACGGCGCCGTAGGGCGCCCGCCGTCCGATGAGGGTCGCGAGGGAGACCGGCGTGCACGACGGAGGAGGATCGTGAGCGACGCGGCGAGGGTCGAAGGCGTCGCTCCGGCACGCCCGCGCATCGACAGCCTGGACCTGCTGCGCGGCCTGGTCATGGTCGTCATGGCGCTCGACCACGCTCGCGACTTCTTCCATCCCGGCGTGCCGCCCGAGCTCATCCCGGACGTGACGGCCGGCCTGTTCTTCACGCGCTGGATCACGCACTTCTGCGCGCCGGTCTTCGTCTTCCTCGCGGGAACGAGCGCGTACCTGTTCAGCAAGCGAGGCCGCAGCAAGGGCGAGCTGTCCCGCTTCCTGGCCACACGCGGCCTGTGGCTGATCGTGATCGAAGTCACGGTGGTGCGCTTCGGCTGGATGTTCAATCTCACGTACGACCTCGTGATCCTCCAGGTCATCTGGGCCATCGGCGTGTCGCTGGTCGCCTTGTCCGTGCTGGTCTGGCTGCCGACATCGATCATCGCGCTGTTCGGCCTGGCGATGATCGCGAGCCACAACCTGTTGGACGCCACCGCGATCAACCAGCGCCTGACCGAGGCGATGGATCTCCTGAACTGGAACGTCCTCGCAGAGCCGAGTGCCCTGGAGCGCCTCTGGGTCCTGCTGCACGTCCAGGCATGGATGCCGCTCGGTGCGGAGTCCGGCGCGATCATCGCCTACCCGCTCGTCCCCTGGATCGGCGTGATGGCGACGGGCTACGCCTTCGGCGTATTCGTCCGCACCGAACCCCGCGAGCGGCGACGGCACTTCCTGCGCATCGGCTTCGCCGCAACGGCCGCATTCCTGTTGCTGCGCGCGCTGAACGGTTACGGCGATCCGATTCCGTGGGAGTCGGGGGGCTCGTCCACCGCGACGCTGATCGCCTTCCTCAACACGCAGAAGTACCCGCCGTCGCTCCTGTTCCTGCTCATGACACTGGGTCCCGCGATCTTGTGTCTCGCATGGTTCGAGAGCGCGCGCGGCGCGGTCGCCCGGTTCTTCATCACGATCGGACGCGTGCCCTTCCTCTACTACGTCCTGCACATCTACCTGCTGCACGCCGGCTCGCGCGTGTACGCGTGGGTCCGGTTCGGCGACGAAGGGCTGGCCTGGAACATGGTCAACGACCCGCCGCCACCCGAGTACAGCGTCGGCCTGTGGAGTGCCTACGTCGCGTGGGCGGCGGCCGTGCTGCTGCTCTATCCCGTCTGCCGCTGGTTCGCCGGAGTGAAGCAGCGGAACAAGAGCGCCTGGCTCAGCTACCTGTAGACGCGCGCACGAAGCGTCGGCCACCATGTCCCGCATGCCACGCAACGCTTCCATCGCTTCCCTGCTGCTCGTGACCGGATGCGCGAGCACCGCCCCCGCCCCCTCGATGTGGAGCGACCCCGTCGTCAGCCGCGCGGTCGACGAGGTGGCCGCCGAACGCCTGCGTGACGACCTGGCCGCGCTGGTCGGCTTCGGCACGCGCCACACGCTGAGCGACACGTCGAGCGACACGCGCGGCATCGGCGCCGCGCGCCGCTGGCTGGAGGCGCAGCTCGCCGCGACGGCCGCCGCTCCCGGCGTGCCGATGCAGGTCGAGATGCAGAGCCACCTGATCCCCGAAGGGCGGCGCATGCCGCAGCCGACCGAACTGGTCAACGTGGTCGCGACCATCCCGGGCAGCGACCCCGATCGCGTGATCGTCGTGAGCGGCCACTACGATTCGCGCAACGGCAACGGCGCCGACGCCACCGGTGACGCACCCGGCGCCAACGACGACGGCTCGGGCACGGTGGCCGTGGTGGAGGCCGCCCGCGCGATCCGCGCGGCGCTCGGCCACCGCGTCCCGCGCGCGACGATCCGCTTCGCCTGCGTGGCCGGCGAGGAGCAGGGCCTGTACGGCTCGCGCGCCATGGCCGCGACGGACCGAGAGGCCGGCCACGACGTGTTCGCGATGCTCACCAACGACATCGTCGGCGGCGTGGGCGGCGGCAGCGGCGAGATCAACCGCGGCAAGGTCCGCCTGTTCTCCGAAGGGCTGCCCAGCTCGGAGTTGGCGCAGAAGGTGGTCGGCAGCGACAACGACTCGACCTCGCGGCAGCTCGCGCGCTACGTGCACGAGACCGCCGCCACCTACATGCCCGACCTGCACGTCGAGCTGGTCTTCCGGCAGGACCGCTACCTGCGCGGAGGCGACCACAAGGCCTTCAACGAGCAGGGCTTCGCGGGCGTGCGCTTCACCGACATGTACGAGCACTTCGACCGGCAGCACCAGGACGTGCGCGTCGACGACGGCCGGTCCTACGGCGACCTGCTCGAGCACGTGGACTTCGAGGTCTTGGCCGACGTCACGCGCCTGAACGTCGCGACCATCCTCTCGCTGGCGCTCGCGCCGCCGTCGCCCGGCAACGTGCGCGTCGACGTGAGCGGCCTCTCGCACGACACGCGCCTGCTCTGGGACGACGCCGGCAGCGCGGGCGTGGCCGGCTACCGCATCCGCCTGCGCCCCACCAGCGCGCCGGTCTGGACCGCGGTGCTCGACGTCGGCAACGTGACCGAGCACACGCTGGTCGGCGTCAGCAAGGACGACGTGCTGTTCGCGGTCGAGGCCTATGACGCCGAGGGCCGGACGAGCCTGCCCGTCTATCCGAGCCCCGGCTCCTGACGCGGGTCATCATCTCCGCGTCATCTGCGCATCATCCAACGCGGCGCAGTTGAATTGGCCCACCCCGGCTGGGAGGTTGGCGAGTCGTGGGTCTTGATCGAGGGCAGCCGTCACCGTCATGCGCCACCACCGGTCGTCGGTGGGTCGCTGCGCTGGTCCTCGTCCCGGCCCTGCTCGGTAGCGGCTGTATCGCGGTCGTCGGAACGGGCGCCGCCGTCGCCGCGACGAGCTACCTCGGCAACGGCCTGAGCCGCTCCTTCCACGCCGACCCCGACACGGTCTGGGTGGTCTCGCAGGAGGCCCTGCGCCTCGAGGGCTATCGCGTCCCGCGGATCGTCTCCCGCGAGGACGCCGACAACCGCATCGTGTGCCTCTCCTCCTCGGCCCGCGACGTGATCCCGCGCGAGACGCAGGTCTGGATCGAGCCCGGCGCGCCCGGGTTCACGCGCGTGCACGTGCGCGTGGGCATGTTCGAGACCGCCGACTCGATCCGCGACGCCGAGCGCGTCCTGCTGCGGATCGAGGAGACGCTGCGCGGCCAGGGCTGAGCCCCCCGCAAACAAGCGTGTCCCTGCCGGGTCGTCGGGTCCCGACAGGGACACAGTGGGAGCAGGCGGTCACCCGCGGGCGATGCCCAGGGGGAGGCTTCGCGCAGGATTGCAACGGGCGGCCAGAGCCCCCATCCAACGGTTGATGAGTCAAGCGGCGCGAGCCCCTGCTCGGCGCCGTCCCATCCATTCCGGCACGGATCCCCAGTATTGCGGGAATCGGTATTGCGGGAATCCGTGGGAGGAGGTCCTGGCGCGGTCTAGTGCGAGTCGCCGGGCACGGTGGTCCAGCGGGCGGCGACCAGCACGGCCGCCAGGGCCAGGTAGCCGATGGCCCACTCGTTGGCCCAGGGCCACGCGGGCTGCATCGAGATGACGGTATCCCCGGCCGTGAAGGCGTATCCGTGCATCAGGCCGAGGCTGACCAGGGCCGCCGCCGCCGCGCACCAGGCTGCTCCCGCCAGGAACTTGCGCTCGATGATGCAGACCACCACGGCGGCCAGGATCATCGAGGCGAAGATGAAGCCCTGCTCCAGGGCGAAAGCGCCGTGGATCCAGGTGTCGGAGGTTGCGAAGGCCGGGATCAGGGCCTCCGTGAAGGGGGCCCCGCCGGCGGGCCCGTTGTTCCCCGGCCCCATGCCCGCCGAGCGCAGCGCGGTTTTCGCGATCAGGGCGCCCCAGGCGGCCACGCCTGGCAACAGCCCCATGACCACGGCCGGCGCGTGCGCGCGCGGCACGGCCTGGAAGGCCTGCGCGGTGATGACCATGCCGATCCAGAGCACGATCGCCATGCCGGCGTCCACGGGCACGGCCCAGACGATGTGCGCGAGCAGACCGCTGAGACAGACGACGGTGATGAAGACGCCGTTGAGGATCGAGTACCCCGCCCGCGCCCCCATCGCCTTCCAGCCGGGGTGCCCGATGTAGAGCGTCGTCGGGAAGCAACTGCCGAAGAGCGCGGCGACCAGCGTGCCCCCGCCGTTCATCGCCAGCGACGAGCGCGTGGAGTAGCTGTCCCCCGCTGCCTCCGCCGACTCGATGTTCTGCAGGCTGCCCACCAGGTTGAACAGGCCCATCGGGATGATGATCGAGAGGTAGGTCAGCAGCATGCCGCCGCCCAGCGCGTCGGCCAGGTCGCCCAGCACGGGCATCGGCGGGATCCAGGTCGCGACATTGCTGGGCGCCTCGCCCACGGGAGCGATGCCCGTCACCCACGCCAGCAGCGTGCCGAGCGCGACCGCCACCAACCCACCGGGCAGCCCACCGCGGAAGCGCACCCGCCCGAAGTAGGTCAGCATCACCACCGCGAGGGTGGAGAGCCCGACGATCGGCCGCGCGTAGGTGCGGAACAGGAAGCCCAGCGAGATGAAGGTGAGCGCGATGCCCGCCAGCGTCGAGAGCAGCGCGGCACGCGGCGTGAGCCGGCGGATGCGCTCGGCGATGAAGGAACCGCCCAGCTCGATCAGCCCCGAGCCGATCGTCGCGGCCAGGCCCGCCTGCCAGGCGACGCGCGCCGGGTCGGGGTGTCCGGACGACTCGGCCACCATCTTGGCCGGGAGCATCACCAGGAACACGAAGCCCAGCAACGACACCGTGTTGATGCCGTACGGCAGCGCGCACACGTCCTCGCGCTGCTCGCGGAAGGCCAGCCGGCGCGCCTGCCACGAGTAGAAGAGGTTGCCGATCAGCAGCGAGACCGCGACACCCGGCAGCACCCGCTCGTAGAGCAGCTCGTCCGGGAAGCCCAGCACGTGCCGGCAGAGCGTGTCGATCAGGATGAGCTGGACGAGGTTGTCGAGCGCTAGCCCGAAGAAGCCATCCACGTCGCCCCGCACCATCCAGCGCATCGCCAATTGCTCCCGGGCCGTCGGGCCCTCATCCACGCGAATTCGCACGGCGCAGGATACGAAGCCGAATCGCCGCAATCCCCCTCAAGCCCGCCCCTCGGAACGGCCGATCCGGCCAATTCCCGGGCAAGGCCATTCCGGCCCGGGAAGGGCGGCCGTTGCCGGAACGGATCCGGCTGGCCCGCAACACGTTGAGCGCGTCGGCACGCGGAGTTGTCTTCATCAGCGATGGGTCTCTCCTCACGCATCCTCCTCCGCATCTGCGTGCCGGCGCTCGCTCTCCTGCTCGTCATGGGCGCGCTCTACCACCAGCGCACGCAGGACCAGCACCTGGCGCGCGCGGCCGAGCAGCTCGAGCAGTCGGCGCTCGACGCGGCCGAGCTGATCGAGATGCGGCTGGACGAGGTGCGTGACAGCATCGGCCGTCACCTGACCGAGTTCGAACAACTCGCCGCACCCGATCGGGACGGGCTCGACGGACGGACGCTCGAGCTGATGGTCGAGCACGCGTTGCTGTTCGTCCGGCACGACCCGCTGATCGACGCACTCGAAGTGCATCGCGCGGACGGCCGCGGCCTGTTCTCGGTCGGCAAGGAGGGCGAGCGCCACGTGCCGGACAGCGCGATCACCGAACGCTGGTTCGCGCCGAGCCTGCGCGAGGGCTGGTACATGGAGTGCACCGACGCCGCGGTCTCGCGCTGCTCGGTGGGTTCCCGAGCCGACACGGCCGGACCGCGGTTCGTGGTCTCGGCCGTCGTGGACTTCGAGCAGCTGCTGCAGCCCGCGATCCTGCTCGCCACGCACGGCGCCGGCCCCGTCCACCTCGCCGTCACCTGTCGCGACGAGACCACCCCGTTCGAATCGGGCACGACCTTCGACGATGAGGACGTGCTGGTCGCCAAGGCGATCCTCGACAGCTGCGACGGCCGCCTGACGCTGGAGCAGCCCACCCGCTTCGCGCTGGCTGGCCTGTTCGGGTTCGAGCGCGACGCGCTGATCATCTTCGGCTGCCTCACCGCGCTCATGGGCTGGATGTGCTGGGTGGGCATGCGCCGCACCGTGATCACGCCGCTGAAGGACATCCTCCAGGTGGTCGGCGCGTTCGAGCAGGGACGCCCGCTGCCCGACCGTCCCGAACGCGTGGGCGGCGAGCTGGCGCAGTTCGACGCGGCGCTGCGCAAGGCCGTGGCCGGCTTCAACGAGAGCCAGGAGCGCCTGCACTCGCTCAACAATTCGCTCGAGGCACGCGTGGCCGAGCGCACCGAACAGCTCGTGCAGTACGCCGAGCAGCTTGCCACCGCGCGCGACGAAGCACGCGCCGCCAGCGAGGCGAAGGGCGAGTTCGTCGCCAACATCAGCCACGAGATCCGCACGCCGCTGAACGGCATCCTCGGCATGACGTCGCTGCTGGCCGACACGCCGCTGCGCAGCGAGCAGCAGGACTACGTGCGCACCGTGCACACCGCCGGCGAGAACCTGCTGCGCATCGTCAACGACACGCTGGATTTCTCGAAGGCGGAGTCGGGCCGCATCGACCTCGAGACGGCCGAGATGGACCTCGGCCAGATCGTGGAGGAGGTCGCGGACCTGCTCGCGACGCAGGCGCACGAGAAGGGCCTCGAGTTGCACTGCGACATCGACCCGGAGTTGCCGGCGCCGCTGACGGGCGACGCGGTGCGCGTGCGGCAGATCCTCACCAACCTGGTCGGCAACGCGGTCAAGTTCACGAACGCGGGCGAGGTCATCGTTCGCGCGCGCCTCGAGGAGAGCGATCCCCGGCAGGTGCGCGTCCGGCTCGAGGTGCGCGACACGGGCATCGGCCTGGCCGAGGGCATGCAGCACAAGGTGTTCGAGTCGTTCACCCAGGCCGACAGTTCGACCACGCGCCGCTTCGGCGGCACGGGTCTCGGGCTCGCGATCGCCAAGCGGCTCACCGAGTTGATGGGCGGCACGATCGGCGTGAGCAGCGAGCCGGGCTCGGGCAGCTCCTTCTGGTGCAGCCTCCCGTTCCGGACGCTGGTCGCGCAGGACGGCGCGGACGGCGGGACCGCGGGCGACGATCTGGCCGGACTGCACGTCGTGGCCGTGTCGGGGCGCCGCAGCACGCGCCGCATCCTCCACCGGCTCCTGAGCGCCTGGGGCGTGGACCTGACCGTGACCAACACGGCCGACGACGCGCTCGAGCGCGCGCGCGACGCCGCCCAGTGCGGCGACACGCCGGACATCCTGATCGCCGACGAGTCGCTGCCGGACGCCCAGGGCCACGTGCTCGCAACACGCCTGCAGGACGACCCGCTGCTCGCGCGGCTTCCGCTGGTACTGCTCGCCCGCCGCGGCGAGGACGAGGCACGTCGTGCGGTCGGCGAGGGACTCGCCACGGGCCTGGTCCGGAAGCCCATCCGCCGGCAGCTGCTGCGCGCGGCGCTGCTCGACGCGGCCGCCGAATTACGCCCCCCCACACGCGAACAGGCGCGTCCGCAGGCACCGCCGCAGGACGTCGCCCGCTCGGCTCCCGCGTCGAACGTCCTCGACCCGGACGCGCCACGTGTGCTGGTCGCCGAGGACAACCCGGTCAACCGCAAGGTCGCGCAGCACCTGCTCACCCGGCTCGGCTGCCGGGCCGACCTGGTGACCGACGGCGTCGAAGCGGTCGAAGCCGCCGCGCGCACGGCCTACGCGCTCGTGCTGATGGACTGCCAGATGCCCGAGATGGACGGCTACGAGGCGACCGCGCGCATCCGTCGCGCCGCGCTCGACGGAGAGCGCGTGCCGATCCTCGCCGTCACCGCGCACGCGATGTCCGGCGACCGCGAGAAAGCCCTCGCCTGCGGCATGGACGACTACCTGAGCAAGCCCCTCGATCCTGAAGAACTCCGCGCCCGGCTGGACCACTGGCTGCCGCACGGACTGCCCCGTTTGGAGAACAAGTCATGAGCACGAACACGCATCCGAACGACCACGACCAGCACGAGGACACGCTCCTCGACGTCGAGGCCATCGGCGGCCTGCGCCGCATGGAGCAGGACCTCGGGCCGGGCCTCGTGGAAGAGCTGATCGACATCTACCTGTCCGACACGCCGGACCGGCTGGTCGCGCTCACCGTCGCGGCCCGCACCGGCGACAGCGTCGTGCTGGCCGAGCAGTCGCACGCGCTGCGCTCGAGCTGCGCGCAGCTCGGCGCGCGCTCCATGGAGGCGCTGTGCCGCCTGATCGAGAAGGCGGCCGACGCGGCGCAGCCGCTCGAGGGCTCCCGCCTGGTCGAGCGCCTGAAGCGCGAGTTCGACCGCCTGCGCCCGGCGCTGCTCTCGGAGTGCGAAACGACCGACTGACGCCGCCGCGGCCGAGGGGGCCGTCTCGCCCCCCGCCCGCCCGGTCCCTATGCTCTCCCGTCGCGCCAGCGCCCGCTCTTGGCGAGCCCGGGCGCGCCACCGGCGGAGCGGGGATCGGATCATGACGGCGACAATCGGGCAGGCGGCGCTGCTGCTCGCGGCGGTCAGCGCCCTGGGCGCGCTCCTGCCGTTGCACCGACGCTGGTCCGAGCGTGGTCTGCACGTCTTCGTCGCCATCGCGACCGGCGTGTTCCTCGGGACGATCTTCCTGCACCTGCTGCCCGAACTGGCGGCCGCGACCGCGCGCGACGCCGACACCGACGCCGGTGGTTCGTCCGGGCACGCCGTCGCGCTCCTGCCGTGGTGGGCAGCGCTGGTCGGGCTGGTGCTTCTCTTCGTGCTGGAGAAGGTCTGGCTCGGTCGTCGCCGTCGCGGCGACGGCGCGCGCGGCGACCCGCACGACGTCGTTTGCTTCGCGACCTTCATCGGGCTGAGCGTGCACTCGTTCGTCACGGGCCTGGGCTTCTCCGGCGTCGTGACCGAACCTGCGCTGCTCTGGCCCCTCGTGACCTCGGTCGCCGTGCACAAGGCCGGCGAGGGCTTCTCCCTGGCCACGGTCATGCGCCTCGCGCACCTGCCGACGCCGCGTGCGCTCGCACTGCTGGCCGTGTTCTGCATCGCGACGCCGGTGGGCCTGTTGATAGGCGCGCAACTCGCAACGGGCGACTCGGCCGCGCGCGTGACGCCGCTGCTGACCGGCCTCGCCTGCGGCACCTTCCTCTACGTCGCGGTGGCCGACCTGCTGCCCGAGGTCTTCCACGGCGCGCGCGACGGCGCGCCGCGCATCGTCGGCCTGCTGGTGGGCATCGGGGTCGCGGCCGTGGGCTTCGCCGGGATCGGCTGAGCGCCGAACGCGGTCAGCGCTGCGCGGCGGCCACGTCCGCCAGGAAGCGGCGCCCCTCCTCGGAGCGGCCAGTCCGCACCAGCAGGCGGCCGAGGTGGTACATGGCCTTCGTGTTCGACTTGCCGGAGTCGAGGGCGAGCGCTCGACGCAACTCCGCCTCGGCCGCCTCGTCGTTGCCGACCCCCATCTCCGCGAGGCCGCTCAGCAGGTGGAAGCGCGCGCTGCCGCCCTCGGCCGGCAGCTGCGCGAGCCACGCCTTCGCGGCCGCCGGATTGCCGGCGTCGAGATCCAGCTTGGCGAGCTCGAGCAGAGCGGGCGGGTGCCCCGGGTGCGCGACCAGCACCTCCAGGTAGAGGGCACGCGCGCCGCGCGCGTCGCTCAACACGTCGAGACAGCGCGCGAGATAGTAGAGTCGTTCGGCGCGCTGCTCCTCTCCGGGGAAGGTGCGCTCGGTCAGGTCGCGCGCCTCGTCGATGCGGATGGCCTGCAGCAGGCACTCGACCAGTTGCCGCGCGAGCGATGTGTCCTCCGGCGTCTTGGCCAGCGCCTCGCGGTACTTGTCGATCGCCGCGCCCAGCGACTCCTCGCCGATCATGTGGTGCCGGTGCGCGTGCGCGGCGAGCGCCTGTGCCGCCAGGCGGCGACCCATGTCCGGCACGAGCCGCTCGAGCGCCTCGGCGGCAGCCAGCGCGGCGCCGAAGCGGTTTTCCGCCAGGTGCACGCCGACGAGTTCGACGCTGGCCTCGACCGCGTCGGGCTTGGTGGCGAGCGCAGCGCGGAACGCGCGCACGGCCCCCGCACCGTCGCCCTTGAGTCGGCACACGCGACCGATCGTGGTGTGCAGCCGCGTGTCACGCCCCTCGTAGCTGCCCACGCTCTCGACGAGCGCGACGGCGTCTGCCGTGCGGCCCGAGTCCAGCAGGCACAATCCGTACAGGCCGAGCATCGTCTCGTCGTTCGGCGCGGTGCGCAGCGCGCGCTCGAGCACGTCGGCAGCCTCGCCGGCGCGGCCGGCCATCCGCAACTGCCGCGCTTGTCCCAACGCATCCTGCGACGCGAAGGCGGGCGCGGCGAGCACGGCGCAGAGCAGCACGGTCAGTCCCACGCGCATCACTCGCCCCCCCGCATGAGTACGACGGGCTCGTCCTGCCCGGCGCGGATCAGCAGGTGCCGGTCGGCGGCCACGTCGTGCATCTCCACACGCTCGCCGTCCGGGAAGAGGACGGTCAGATGGTCGAGCGTGGCGTGCTCGCCGAGGCCGAGGTGCACGCGCGGATCCTCCGTCGAGAGGAAGCTGCTGCCCACGCGCACCTCGCCCGTCCAGCGCCGCTCGCCGGCCTCGGCGACGACGCGCGCGCCGACGGCGAGTCGCGCCGGCTCGCCCGCGTGGCGAACGCTGAGCTTCAGCCAGTGGCCGCCGCCACGCGAGTCGTTCCACGCCAGCAGCGGCGTCTCGTCCAGGCGCGTCACGACCAGGTCGAGGTCGCCGTCCTCGTCGAGGTCAGCGGCGATGGACGCGCGATGGCTGCTCTCGCCCGCGAAGGCCGGCCCGGCCGACGCACCCACCTCGTCGAAGCGCAGCGTCTCGCCGGGCACGCGGCGGAAGAACTGGTTGCGTTGCCGGTACTCGATCTCGGCCGGTGGGCAGTCGTCCACCTGCGGGTAGATGTGGCTGTTCGAGGAGAAGACGTCAGGCCAGCCGTCGTCGTCGAAGTCCGCAATCGCGGTCCCCCACGAGAGCTTGAAGAAGGTGGCTTCGGCAATGCCCGTCGGGCGACTGCGCTCCTCGAACCAGACCATCTTGTCGGGGCCGGTGCGGTTGACGTAGAGCGAGTTGGCCTGCGTGGAGAAGTTCGTGACCGAGATCTCCGGCAGCAGGTCGCCGTCGAGGTCGCCCACGGCCACGCCCATGCCGGCCTCGGACTGGCCGGAGTTGCCGGTCGCGACGCCGGCCACGAGACCTTCTTCGGAGAAGCGACCGCTGCCGTCGTTGAGGTAGAGCGCGTTGGGCCGGCTGTCGTTGCTGACGTACAGGTCGATGTCGCCGTCGTCGTCCACGTCGGTGAACACGGGTTGGAAGCCGTACGACGCGTCGCCGGCCAGGCCCGACGCGGCCGTCGCGTCGGTGAAGCGGAAGTCCGGCGCGCCGCTGTTGAGCAGGAAGACGTCGGCCTGCGGCGTGAGCCCGTGCGGCCCACAGGGAACGCGGCAGTCGGACATGTAGCGGCACAGGCCCTTGGCATCGAGTTCGGCGACGTCGTGCAGCACGTAGTTGCACACGTACAGGTCGAGGTCGCCGTCCCCGTCCACGTCGGCGGCCGCCGCGCCCGTGGACCAGTCGTCGGCGCCGCCGGCCAGGTCGGGGCTGGCCGCCGCGACCTCGGTGAAGCGCCCCCCGTCGTTCCGGTACAGGCGGTTCGGCCCGTGGTTGGTGACGAGCAGGTCGTCGTCGCCGTCCCCGTCGTGGTCGAAGGCCAGCACGCCGAACCCGTAGCCCGCATCGGCCAGGCCGAACTCCTCGGCGCACTCCTCGAAGCGTCGGCCGCCCAGGTTGCGGTAGAGCCGGTTCGCGCTGTCGCCGCCGTCCGCGCCCGGTCCACGGCCCTGCGCGAAGTACAGGTCCAGATCGCCGTCGCCCTCGAGGTCCAGCACGGCGATGCCCTGCCCCACCGTGTCGAGCAGGTAACGCTTGCCCTCGGCAGCCGTCGGGCCCGAGAGGTTGCGGTGCGTGAGGCCCGCCTCCGGTCCGCCGGGCAGGAACCAGGGGCCGCGCTCAGGCGCCGTCGTGCTCGACAGCTTGTCGGCCGGCGCGCCGCCTGCATCGACAGCGGCCTCCGGCACATGACCGGCGGACGCACCGAGTCCGTCCACGTCACTCCCCTCGGGAGAGCAACCCGTCAAGACGGCGGCGAGCGTCAACGCCGCGAACGAAGAGAAACGATTCCGTGGGAACAAGGCTTGGAGAGTCCACGGCAGACGCCAGGGGTTCGGGCCCAGGCGGAATCCAGCTTACCGCCGCCCCGGCAAGCCGACCAGCGCGGTCTCCGACCGTGCGCGCCGCGCGCGCGAGCGCCGTCAGGAGACGGTCGGGCGCAGCAGGTCCAGCGACACGGTGAACGTCGTGCCCTGCCCCACGCGGCTCCTCACCGTGATCTCGCCGCGGTGCTTCTCGACGATGGCCTTGCAGATGGCGAGGCCCAGCCCGGTCCCGCCGAGGTTGCGCGTGCGCGACTTCTCGAGGTGGAAGAAGCTCTCGAAGATGTGCGGGATGTCCTTCTCGGGGATGCCGACGCCGGTGTCGCTCACCGTGAGCACGGCGCGATTGCCGTCCCTCGCGCAGGCCAGCGTTACCTTGCCGCCCTCCGGCGTGAACACCGCCGCGTTGCCCAGCAGGTTCGTGACGACCTGGCTGAGCCGGTTGCCGTCGCCCCACACCTCGAGCGCGTCGTCGGCGAACTCGGTCTCGAACTCGATCATCTTGTCTGCGAAGCGCTGCACGAAGGCCAGGCCCACCTGGTCGGCCATCTCCACCAGCGGCACGGGCTCGAAGCGGAACTCGAGCTGCTCGGTGTCCAGCTTCGACAGCTCGAACAGGTCCTGCACCAACCGGCTGAGCTTCTTGGCCTCGCGCTGGCAGATCTCGAGGTTCTGCGAGAAGTCGGGGCTCTCCGCGCCCGCCAGCGCGGTGGTCTCCAGGTAGCCCTGGATGGAGGTGAGCGGCGTGCGCAGCTCATGGCTCACGTTTGCGACCAGTTGCCGGCGCAACTCGTCGTGGCGCTTGAGGTCGTCGTAGTTGCTGCGCAGGGTCGCCACCATGCCCTCGATGCCCGAGGTGAGCTGGCCGATCTGGTCCCGCCCCGCCGGGGGCAGCGTGCGCTCGAGGTCGCCGTCCGCCACCTTGCGCAAGGTCTCGTTCAACTGCGCGATGCGCCAGAACGCGTACACGTGCGCGCAACCGATCAACGCCAGCACACCCAGCGTGATCATCAGGAGCGTCTGCATCCCGGACGAGGCGAACGCCTCGGGCCGCAGCCACAACCACGCGAGCTCGATCAGCGCGCCGACGACGACCGCGGCCAGCACGATCCAGACGACGGTATGGAGCAGTCGCTTGACGGCCGGCGTCACGACGGGCTCAGCAGAACCTGTCCGTGAACTTGTAACCGTAGCCCCAGACGGTGAGCACGTACATGGGACGGTTGCGATCGGGCTCGAGCTTCGCGCGCAGCCGCTTGATGTGCGTGTCGATGGTCCGGTCGGTGCCGTCGAAGCTCTCGACGCCCGCGCGCTCGCACAACACGCGTCGGCTGAACGGACGTCCGGGCGCGAGCGCGAGGATCTTGAGGATCTCGAACTCCTTCTGCGTGAGCTTGAGGTCATCGTCCTCGCGCATGGCGATGCGCTTGCCGAGATCAATCGTCACGTCGTTGAACTCGAGCGACTGGTCGGCCTCTTCGCCGGTCAGCTTGCTGAGCATCTCGACGCGTCGACCGAGCGCGCGCACGCGCGCCATCAACTCCTCGACGGAGAAGGGCTTCGTGACGTAGTCGTCGGCGCCCATCTCGAGGCCGGCCACCTTGTTGGCCTCCTCGGACTTCGCCGTGAGCATCAGCACCGGCACGTAGGTCGGCGTGTTGCGGATGTGGCGGCAGACCTCCATGCCGTCCACGTGGGGCAGCATCAGATCCAGGATGACGAGGTCGTGTCCTCCCTCGTCGAAGCGCCGGATGGCCTCGCGGCCATCGGGGGCATGGGCCACGTGGTAGCCGGCCTGCTCGAGGTGCAGTTTGAGCAGGCGGGCGATGTCTTCGTCGTCTTCGACGACCAGGATGTTGCTGAGTGCGGACATGGGGCACAGTTTCGCGCAGTCATGCGCGGAATGGGAAGCCCCGAAAGTCTGGAAGCCCCCGACGGGCCAGAGAAGCCCGTCGGAGGCTCCCGGAACCTCCTTCTAAGTCCTGTCAGCGGCCTGTCGCGATCCAGCGCGGTCTGCGAGCAAGAAAAAAGCGCGTAGCGCCTGCTCGAGCAGAGCCGGATGCTGGTTCTACGTCCCCCGAACGGACGATTGACTTGCCATTGCCATCAGGACAGCAGGAGAACCTACGCTTCCCGTATGAAAACCGGGGGGCCAAGCGGTGGCGCTTGTGTGGCAGGCAATCCGGCGAGGAAACCGGCCTTCCCGCCGCGAATCGGCCCGCCGCCTAGCGGCGGAACGGGATGCGCAACGGGAACCGCTGTTCCGTCGTGGGCCGGTCGAGCGCCCGCTGCGACACGAGCACATTCGCGTCCGGGTCGTAGAGCACGGCGCGGTCGAGCACGAGCAGCGGGTCGAGCCGGCTGGTCACCGTCGTGCGCCCCTCGTCGTCCACGCCGAGCCGCGCGTTGAGGCCCCACTCGAGGTCCGCGACCACGACGCCCTGCACCTCCACGCGGTAGTCGGCGAAGCCGCCGCTCAGCGCGGACTCCAGCCACGGGCCCTCGCCGTCCGCGCCGAAGCGCAGGCTGGCCTCGTCCACGGCGGAACCCGCCGCGCCCCCCGGCTCGCCGCCCAGGTGCGCCGGAAGCTCGAAGGAGACCAGCGCGTCGTCGCCCGCCTCGGCGCGGATCCAGTCGATGCGGAAGCCCTGCTCCGCATCCTCCGGTGAGATCATCACGCCCAGGCGCGGGCCGCGTCCGTCCACGTGCCAGGCCAGCTCGCGCGTGGACATGGCCGGCACGGCGCGCGCCGCCCAGGCCAAGAGCACCTCGTCGCGGAGCGGACCGAGCGCCTCCAGCGTCACGGCCAGGTCCGCACCGCGCAGCTGCAGCGTGGCGTCCGCGACGCGCAGGAACCCCAGGCCGTTGAAGTCCGGGAAGCGGTAGCGGGCGTTGTCCACGATCGCGGTCGCCAGGCCGTCGTCGAGGTGCTCCGTCAGCGCGGAGAACTCGCGCGGACCGATGGCCTCGGCGAGCGCGCGCTTCCAGGTCTCGGGATCGGCGTCCAGGTCGGCCGCCCAGAGCAGCCACTCGGTCGGCACGACCACCGCGCCCAGGCGTTCGGCGCGCTGGCACAGCTCGTGCAGCCCGCTGATGCCGATGCGCGCGATCGTCCGCTCGACCAGGAGCAGGCCGTAGCCGTAGAGCACGTCCTCGTCCTGCAACTCCTCGTGCAGGCGCACGCCGTGCCCGGCCTGCGAGATCACCTCGAGCGGGCCGCGCCGCCCGATCTCCGGCCCCGAGACGAGGATGCGCGTCGTCCAGCGCCCTCCGAACGACGGCTCGGTGCACGAGAGCAACAATTCCTGCGAACCGAACGCGAAGCGCGCGCCGAACATCCGCAGGGCGCGCGCGAGCGGCGCGGCCTCCGGGACGAGCTGGCAGGCGATCGCGTCGCACAGTCCTTCCTTCATGATCGCGGGCAACGGCGCCCAGCTCTCCCCCATCAGCGCGTGCACCAGCTCGTGCGCCAGCAGGAAGTCCACGTCGATGCCCTCGGCTTCACCGCTGATGCGGATGCGACCGGCCTCGAGGTTGGTGAGCGCTGCGATGCCCGCCTCGCCGGGAACGGCGTGCTTGGCGAGTGCTTCGTCCAGCCAGACGTCGATGGAGCGATCCGAGGTGTCCGGGAGCAGGGCCCGCACGCGCGGCCGCAGGGCGTCCACGAGCGCCGCGAGCTCCTGCGCCTCGGCGTCGGTTCCGGCGCGCACGAGGCCGTATTCGGTGGGCACCTTGGCAGCGGGCGGCTGGACGCAGGCGGCGGTCAGCGCGAGCAGGGCGAGAACCGCGACCTTGCCGGCCATTCCGATTGTCCCTCCCCGCTGCCGCCCGTGCTTTCGCACTCTCCGGCGCTTGGTATCCTGCCCGCCCTTTTCAGCCACGCGCTCGCTTCCTGGGAATCGCCGAACCCATGCAGGACACCACCGCCGCAATGAGTCTGACAGCCGCGACACCCACGTTGAAGGGCGCCGCCGGACCCGCGCAATCGGGCGTCTACGCCAACGGTTGGGTCGCCTCCCCCGGCGGTCATGAGATCGTCTCGACCAACCCCGCGACCGGACAGGCGCTGGGCTCGGTGATCGAGGGCAGCGCGGCCGATTACGAGGCCTGCATGACCGCCGCGCAGGAGGCCTTCCTGCGCTGGCGCACGCTGCCGGCACCGCAGCGCGGCGAGTACGTGCGCCGCTGCGGCGACGCGCTCCGCGACCACAAGGATGCGCTCGGCGAGATGGTCACGCTCGAGATGGGCAAGATCCGCGCCGAGGGCCTGGGCGAGGTGCAGGAGATGATCGACATCGCCGACTTCTCGGTCGGCCTGTCGCGCCAGCTCTACGGCCTCACCATGCACTCCGAGCGCCCGGGCCACCGCATGTACGAGCAGTGGCACCCGCTCGGGATCATCGGGATCATCAGCGCCTTCAACTTCCCGGTCGCGGTCTGGTCCTGGAACGCATTCATCGCCGCCGTCTGCGGCGACACCATGATCTGGAAGCCCAGCCACCTCACGCCGCTGTGCGCGGTGGCCGTGCAGAACATCGTGAACGAGGTCATGGAGCCGGACGGCTTCGGCGGCGTGTTCAACCTGTGCGTGGGCGGCCGCGACCCCGTGGGCGAGGCGATGCTCGCCGATCGGCGCCTGCCGCTGATCTCGGCCACCGGCAGCACGCGCATGGGCCGTCGCGTGGGCGAGGTCGTGGGCGGACGCCTCGGCCGCAGCCTGCTCGAACTGGGCGGCAACAACGCGCTGGCCATCATGGACGACGCCAACCTCGACCTGGCGCTGCGCGGCGTGCTGTTCGGCGCGGTGGGCACGGCGGGTCAGCGCTGCACGAGCACGCGTCGCGTGCTGCTGCACGAGGCCATCGCGGAGGAGTTCACCGAGCGTCTCGTGAAGGCCTACGAGCACGTGCGCATCGGCGATCCGGCCGATCCGGACACGCTCATGGGCCCGCTCGTCAGCGAGCAGGCCGTGACCGACATGATGGACGCGCTCGACCAGATCCGCGCGCAGGGCGGCGAGGTGCTGTGCGGCGGCGGCCGCGCCACCGTGCCGGGCTGCGAAGGCGGCAACTTCGTGCAGCCGACCATCGTGCGCGCGAAGAAGGACCTGCCCATGATGCAGGACGAGACTTTCGCGCCGGTCCTGTACCTGGTGACGGTGTCCGGCATCGAGGAGGCCATCGAGGTGCAGAACGACGTGCCGCAGGGTCTCTCCAGCGCCGTGTTCACCACGCGCGTGCAGTCGGCCGAGCGGTTCCTCTCCGCAGCGGGCAGCGACTGCGGGATCGCCAACGTCAACATCGGCACGTCGGGCGCGGAGATCGGCGGCGCGTTCGGCGGCGAGAAGGACACCGGCGGCGGTCGCGAGGCGGGGTCGGACAGCTGGAAGGCGTACATGCGCCGGCAGACGTGCACGACCAACTACACCGACGAGCTGCCGCTGGCGCAGGGCATCACGTTCGGCTGATCCTGACGACGTGAGCCAACGCCTTCGCCGCCGTCTCGGCCCGGCGCTGCTGCTCCTGCTCGCGGCGGCCTGCGGACCGGACGACGCGCCGGCGACGGGCAGCGTCGCGCGCCGCGCGGTGATGCCCCCCGCGATGGCGCGTTGCGCCGACTGCCACGCGGACGAAGTCGAGGACTACCTCGGCCACGCCATGGCCGACAGCCTCGGGCCGGTGCTCGTGCCACCGCAGGGCGCGCTCACCAACCCGACCAACGGCGTGCGCTACGCATTCGCGGAGGACGCCGGCGGGCCGACGCTGAGCGCGCGCTACCCCGACGGAGGCGTGCGGCGGCAGCGGCTGGTCGGCCGGCTCGGCGCGGGGCTGATGGACACATCCTGGGTGGCGACCGAGATCGATCCGCTGGGCGGCCTCACGGGTCGGCTCAGCTTCGCGCCGGTCGAGACGATGACCGCGCACGGCCTCGTGCTCGCCCCCTTCGAGCAGGACCCCGTGCCGGTCGGCCTCGACCAGCCCGTGACGGCCGACTGCCTCGGTTGTCACACGACGGCGGACGTCGAGGCGGGCGTGCGCGCCGGGGACGCCGGCCCGGACGGACGCGCCTACCCGGCCAACCTGCTCGGCGTCGACGTGTTCGAGCGCGTCGATCCGCTGGGATGCGACACCTGCCACGGGGACGCGCGTCACCACGCCGACATCATGGAGGACCTGGTGCCGAGCGCGCCCGACGAGATCGGCATCGCGCGGCTCGGCGAACTCGACGCCGGTGCGCAGCGCGACGTGTGCGCGCGCTGCCACCTCGAGGGCGACGCGCTGATCGCTCTGACCGGGCGGCCGGGTTACGGACCGCAGCCGGCGTCGATCCTGCACACGCGACCGGTGATCGTGGCCGCGCACCCGGGCGACGACTTCCGCCTCGTGAGCCAGCTCGAGCGGCTCGCACTCTCCGCCTGCTTCACGGGCACGCCGTCGATGACCTGCACGAGTTGCCACCAGCCCCACCGCGCGGTCGTCGCGCAGGGCACCGCCGACTTCGACGCGCGTTGCCTCGGCTGCCACAGCGCACCCGACCCGGTCTGCTCGCGCGGGCCATCCCTGACCGTGCGCGACGTGAGCGGCGAGCCGGCGCGCACGCCGGACGGCTGCGTCGATTGCCACGTGCGTCGCAGCCAGCCCTTCGACCTGCCGGGCCTGCGCACGGCGGACCACTTCGTGCGCCGCGACATCCCGCTGCCCGACGAGGTGCCGATGCGCCACCACGCCGATCCCGATGGCCGACTCGCCGTCTTCACCGACGCGCGCACGACCGCGCTGCTCGGAAGCGAGGACGGACAACGCTGGACCGACGGCGTCGTCGGGCTCGGCCTGCTCAAGCAGGGCCTGGTGGACGAGGCCCTCGCGCGGCTCGACCGCTTCCCCGAACCGGGCACCGCCGCGGCGCGCATCCCGACCGCGCCTGAAGGCCTGACACCCCTGGAGTCGAGCGCGGCCTTCCACTTCGTGCGCGGGCTGGCGCTCGAGATGGCGGGACGCGACGCCGAGGCGCTCGCCGCCTACAGCGACGCGCTGACCCTCGACCGCCACCATCCCGAGGCGCGCCTGAACCGCGGCGGCCTCGCGCTCGATCAGGGCGACACGGCGACGGCCCTGGCGGATGCCGAGCTGCTGGTGCGGATGCACCCGGGCGCGGAGAAGCCCTGGACCCTGCGCGCACGCGCCGCCCTGCGCCTCGGCGACCTGCCGCGGGCGGCCGCCGCGCTCTCGACCTCGACCCGGCTGTGGCCCTCCGATCCGGCTGCCTGGCACGAACTGGGCCGGATGCTGCTGCAGGGCGGCCAAACGGAGCTGGCCCGGGGCGCGTTGGCCGAAGCGGCGAGACTGTCACCCGGCCGCCCCGGACTGGCCGAGGATCAGCGTCGGGCGGCAGAGGGCGGTCCGTGAGAGGCGGCCCGAACCGCTAGACTGCAGCCATCCTCCCTGGCCCGGCACCATGCACAACCCGATCGCACAGCTCGTCGAGGATCTGGCCGCGGGCCGGATCGACCCCCAGGAGGGCCTGGCCCGCCTGCGCGACCTGCCCCACGAGTCGATCGGCTACGCCCGGGTGGACCACCACCGCGTGCTGCGCAACGGCATGCCGGAGGTCGTGTTCGGGCAGGGCAAGACGCCCGAGCAGATCGTGGGCATCGTCGGGCGGCTGAAGGGCCGCGGGCACCCGGTGCTCGTGACCCGCCTCGCTCCGGATGTCTTCGCCGCCTGCGGCAGCGACCTGGACGCCGGACACGAGGTGCCCGGCTGCTACGACGAGCTCAGCCGCACCTGGAGCTGGAGCGCCACCGAGTCCGAGCCGTCCGGCGAGGGCACCGTGTTGGTGGCCTGCGCCGGCACCGCCGACCTGCCCGTGGCCGAGGAGGCTGCGCGCACCGCCGAGTTGCTCGGCAACCGCGTCGAGCGGCTGGTCGACGTGGGTGTTGCCGGACTGCACCGGTTGATGGAGCACACCGACTCGCTGCGTCGCGCCCGGGCGATCGTCGTGGTGGCCGGCATGGAAGGCGCGCTGCCGAGCGTAGTCGCCGGCCTGGTCGCGTGCCCGGTCATCGCGGTGCCGACCAGCGTCGGCTACGGCGCGAGTTTCGGCGGGCTGGCCGCTCTGCTGGCCATGCTCAACAGCTGCGCCGCCGGCGTCACCGTCGTGAACATCGACAACGGCTTCGGTGCGGCTGTCGCCGCGCACCTGATCAACCATCCGGTGGTAGCCGAGCCCGCGACCTCCGCATCCCCGGCCCAGGGCGAGGCGGGCACACCATGAGTCGGCACCTGCACTTGGACCTGGTGGGCGGCATCGCCGGCGACATGACCGTGGCCGCGCTGGTAGACGCCGGCGCGGACTGGAACGAGTTGCAGAGCCGGCTCGCGGCGTCGGGCCTGCCCACGACGACGATCACCCTCGACCACGAGTGGCGCGGCGGCATGGCCGGCGCGCGGTTCGACGTCGCCGCCGAGACCGAACCGCCCAGCCGGCACTGGAAGGACATCCGCGCGCTGATCGAGGCGGCCACGCTGCCCGAGCGGGCACGCACGCTGGCGCTCGACATCTTCGGCCGACTGGCGCAGGCCGAGGCCGATGTGCACGGTTGCGAGCCCGACGAGGTGCACTTCCACGAGGTCGGCGCGATGGACTCCATCGTGGACATCGTGGCCACCGCGCTTGCTGTCGACTTGCTTGATGCCGATTCGTTCTCCGCGGGCGCACTGCCCGTGTGCGCCGGCACCGTGAGCGGCGACCACGGCACGATGCCGCTGCCCGCGCCGGCCACGGCGCGCCTGCTGATCGGCTTCACGTTGATGCCCATCCCCGGTTCGCTCGAAACGATCACCCCCACCGGCGCCGCGATCCTCGCGGCCCTGTGTCGCGGCAACACCTCGCAGCCGCCGCCGATGCGCCTCTTGGCCACCGGCACCGGCCTGGGCACGGCCACGTTGCCCGACCGCGCGAACGCGTTGCGCGTGCTGGTGGGCGAGCCGGTCACGGTCGGCGCTGACGCGCCGCGCGGCGATGCCGTGATGATCGAGGCCTCGATCGACGACATGGACCCGCGCCTCTTCGGCGCGGTGAGCAGCAACCTGTTCGCGGCCGGCGCGCTCGACGTCGCGCTGATCCCGATGCAGATGAAGAAGCAGCGGCCGGGCACGCTCCTGTCCGTGCTCGCGCGGCCCGAACTGGAGGGCGTGCTGACCGGGATCGTGCTGCGCGAGACGACCACGCTGGGCGTGCGCAGCCACGACGTGCGGCGCACCGAGCTCGAGCGCCGTCACGAGACGGTGGAGACGCGCTTCGGATCCGTGCGCGTGAAGCTGGGCCTGCTCGGCGGCGAGGTCGTGAACCTCGCGCCGGAGTACGACGACTGCGAACGCGCCGCGCGCGAGCACGACGCGCCGGTGAAGGACGTGCTCACCGCCGCCATCGCCGCCGCCGCAGAAGAGTGGACGCCGACATGCTGAACGCCGCCCCGGGGAAGACGCGCGAACCGGCCGCCCTGCTGGACGCCGTGGCGACGCGCATCGCGAAGGCCGGGCCCTCCGTCGTGGCCTTCTCGGCGGGCGTGGACTCCACCGTCGTGCTGGCCGTCGCGCAACGCGTGCTCGGAGACGGCGCGCTCGCGGTGACCGGCCTCTCGCCCAGCGTGGCGCCGGCCGAGGCAGACGATGCCGCGCGCATCGCGCAGGCCCTCGGCGCGACGCTCATCTTCCGCCCCACGACCGAGATGGACGACCCCGACTACGTCGCCAACGGTCCCGACCGCTGCTTCCACTGCAAGACGGACCTCTACGCGGTCTGCCGAGAGGTCGTGCGCGAGCGCGGCCTGACCTCGATCCTGAACGGCACCAACGCGGACGACGTCGGCGACTGGCGCCCGGGCCTGCGCGCGGCCGACGAGGCCGGCGTGCACTCGCCGCTGCTGTCAGCCGGGTTGACCAAGAACGACGTGCGCGCGCTGGCGCGCCATCTCGACCTGCCCAACTGGGACAAGCCCGCGCTGGCCTGCCTGGCCTCGCGGCTGCCCTACGGCACGGCGGTGACGCCCGAGCGGCTGGCGGCGGTCGACCGTGTGGAGCAGCACCTGCGCGCGCGCGGATTCCGCGAGGTTCGCGCCCGGTATCACGGCTCGGACGTGCGCCTCGAGGTCGAACCGGAGCGTGTAGCCGAGCTCACGTCCCTCGATCAGGACCAGAGCCTGCTTGAAACCGTGCGCGCTGCGGGCTTCGATCGGTTCACGGTGGAGCCGGATGGCTACCGCTCCGGTCGCCTCAACGACGATCTGGCCGGAGCCGGGCGATGAGCTCCGGCGAGGATCGCTCCATGCTCCGAACACTGCTCGCAGTCGGCCTGGCCCTGCTGATGGGACCGCTCGCCGCCGCGCAGGTGGCCGAGCAGGACCCGCGCTACGGCGACGACCCGCGGGTGGGACAGGATCCGCGCCTCGGGGACGACCCCCGCGTCGGCGAGGACCCGCGCGACGTGCCGCCCGATCCGTACACCGTGTACGAGGGCACCGAGTTGTTCGAGGCGCTCTACAACGCCGGCGAGACCGGCCGGCTCAAGATCGCCATGCGCGAGAACGCATGGGATCTGCTGCCGTGGATCGACAGCTACTGCGACAGGTGGCTGAAGCTCGCCGAGCGTCCCGAGCCCATCTCGCAGACCGACCTGGACCTGATGCAGAAAGCAGCCGCCAAGGGTCTCGAGTTGGCGCGAATGGCCGACGCCAGCCTCGGCGACACGCGCTTCGGCTTCTACGTCGACAACATCACGTCCTGGAACGACGAGCAGCGTGCGCAGTTCAAGCAGGAGCAGAAGTCCTTCGAGATGGGCATGAAGATCTGGCGCAGCGCCGGCACGCCGGCCGACGCGCACGCCGCGCTCACGCCCATGAACCAGGCCCTGTCGCACGCGCGCATGCTCGGCGACACCTGGGGCGAGGCGAGCACCTACGCGATGATCGGGCGCATCCAGATCTCCACCGGCCAGCTCACGGAGGGTCGACGCAGCATCGACCACGCCATCCGCGTCGGCCGGCAGATCCGCGACATGGACGCGGTCTGGGACGGCCTCGCGATCACGTATCAGGCCTCCGTCGAGCTGGGCTCTTGGGAGGCAGCCCGCGAGGCGTTGAAGGACCAGTACATGATCAGCCTGGAGGTCGGCGACGAGGACACGACCGAGAAGCTCATGTCCGCGCTGGTCGAGTACGACCAGTACGTCGAAGACCTGCTGAGAGGCTCGTACCGCCTGGAGCAACCCGACCCGCTGGTCATTCCGCAGGAGGAACTGGACGGCTGAAAGCGGCTCGGCGAGGATCCCAACAAGCAGCCGGGAGATCCGAACCAGCGAGCGGAGGTGAGCACGATGCACCTGACCCCAGTCGTCCTCGGCCTGGCATTCCTCCTCCCCGCTCCACCGCCCGCCGCGGATGACGCGCTCTCGGCGCTGCTTCCCGAGGGGCGCCTCGCCGAAGTGCACGTACCCAGCGGCAAGGCCGTGTGGGACAGCGAACTCGGCCGACGCATCCACACGCTGCTCGAAGACCAGGGAGCGTTCGACGAACTCCAGGACGGGCTCGCCGCGCTGCGCATGGTGACGGGTTCAGACCCGACGCGCCTGATCGAGTTGGTGCTCGGCGGCGAGCTGGAACTGGGCGTGTACCCGACCGTGCGCAAGAACAGCGACAAGCCCGACATGCGCAACCGGAAGGTGCTGGCCGTCGCGCGCACCGGCGACGCGGACGGACTCGCGCTCGCCATGAATGCCCTCGACGCCGTGCTCGCGGCCAGCCCCGACGCAAAGGTGAAGAACGGCCGCCATCGCAAGCAGCCCTTCCTGCGATTCGACGACGCGTCGCTCGCACGCGTGGACGACATGCTGCTTTTCGCGACCGACCAGCACCTCTTGACCGGCGCACTCGACCGCTGGCTGGATGGCGCGAGCGACGTGGTCGCCACGCCCTTCGAAGGCCTGGCGAGCTTCGAACTCGACACGCGGCTGTTCCGCGCCAAGGACATCGCGTTGCTGCGCACGCCGACCCGCAAGCTGCTCGGCAAGCGTCTCGCCAACCCGCTCGCGAACCTGCTGTTCGGCGGGCTGACGGTCGGCGAAGGCACACTGCACGGCACGCTCACCGGCTCCGGCGAGGAGATCGAGCTGGACGTCTGCCTGCCCCCCGTGCCCGATGACGCGCCGCGCGCATGGTTCCCGCCCGAACCCGCGACCACGACAGCGATGCCGGTGACGCCCGACACGCTGGCCGTGCTCTCGCTGCGGCGCGACCTGGCGGACTGGTGGCGCAACCGCGAAACCTACATGCCGGACGGCGCGCAGCCCGCGCTGGCGAAGGCCGACCAGAACATGGCCCTGATCTTCGCCGGGCAGTCGCCGGCCGAGGACGTCTTCGGCCAGGCCTCGACCGAGATGGCGCTGATCGTGGACCGGCAGCGGTTCGAGGGCGGACCGGCGGTGCCCGACGTGCGGCTGCCCGCCTTCTGCCTGGTGACGCCGCTGCGCGACCCCGCGCAGTTCACGCCGACGCTCTCGGTGGCGTTCCAGACGCTCATGGGCGTGATCAACACCGACCGCGCTCAGAACAGCAAGGCGCCGTTCCTGCTGGACACCGTGCCCCACGAGGGCATCGGCGTGCGCGCGGCGCAGCTCCTGGCTGGAGCGGGCAGCGGAGGCATGGGCGAGCCGGCCGCGATCGACTTCAACTTCTCGCCGGCGGTGGCGGTCGTCGACGGGTGGGCGCTGGTCGGCACCTCGGCCGAGCAGGTGCGCCGCCTGGTGAGCGCGTTGCACGCGGGCGAAATGACGGAAGCGCGCGGCGTGCTCTCGGCGCACATCGACGCCGAGCGCGTGCTGGACGCGCTGGAAGACAACCGCGGCGCGCTGATCGCTCAGGAGATGCTCGACGACGGGCTGGGTCCCGAGGAAGCCGCCGCCGAGGTCGACGGGCTGCTCGGCCTGGTGGCGGGCGTGCACAGCGTCGCGGGCTCGCTGACGCGGCAGGACGACTGCCTGCACGCGGACTTCGATCTCGTGCTGAACGACATCTCGCCGTGACACGCGGCTCCTTCGCCGCCGCCGACGCCGCGCTGGCCGCGTACGACGGCCCGTTCGGCGAGGCCGAAGCGGCGCACCTGTTGCGGCGCACGTCATTCGGCGGCACGCGGGACGAGCGTCGCGAGATCGTCGAGCTGGGGCCCACGCGCGCGGCCATCGACCGCACCTCCCCGCCCGACGACGAAAGCGCCTACGCGCGCGTGCTGGACGCGCTCGCACCGCTGGCCTCCGCGGACACGCTCGAGATCAGCCAGTCGATCTGGCTCACGCGCATGCTGCGCGACCCGCGTCCGTTCCGCGAACTGCTCACGCTGTTCTGGCACGGTCACTTCGCGACCTCGGTCACCAAGGTCGGCCGCACGCGCCTGCTGGTGAAGCAGGTGGACATGCTGCGCGAGCTGGGCCAGGGCCCCTTCGGCGAGCTGGTCACGGCGATCAGCCGCGACCCCGCGATGATCGTGTGGCTGGACGGCAACGCGAACCGTCGCCACCACCCGAACGAGAACTACGCGCGCGAGCTGATGGAGCTGTTCACGCTGGGCGTCGGGAACTACACGGAGGACGACGTGCTCGAGGCGGCGCGCGCCTTCACCGGGTGGCACGAGCACAACGGCCGCCACCGCTTCAACGCGCACGAGCACGACGAGGGCGCCAAGACCCTGCTCGGCCGCAGCGGCGCGCTGGGCGGCGAGGACGTCATCGCGGCCTGTCTCGAGCAGCCGGCGTGCGGACGGTTCGTGGGAGGCAAGCTGTTCCGCTTCTTCGTCCATCCGCACCCCGACGACGCGCTGATCGAGGCCGTCGGCGCGCGCTACCGCGAGAGCGGCTACGACACGCTGGCGCTCGTCCGCACGCTGGTCGGGAGCCGCGCGTTCTACTCGCCCGAAGCCCGGCGCTCGATCGTGAAGTCGCCGGTGCTGCTCGCGGTGGGCGCAGCGCGCAGCCTGTCTCTGCGTCCCGACACGACCGAGCTGGCCGACCGGCTGTCCGGCCTGGGGCAGTCGCTCTATGCGCCGCCCAGCGTGAAGGGCTGGGACGGCGGGCGCACCTGGCTCAACGCTGCCACGCTGATCGGCCGCGCCAACCTGGCCGCCGAGCTGGCCCGCCGCGCGGCCGGGCAGCCGGTCGAGGAGTTGTTCGGGTCCGCGCCGGCCGACCACGTCCAGGCATTGAACGATGCGCTGCTGGACGGCGACGCGCCACGGCCGTTGGTCGAGGCGCTGCGACGCGATTCGCTGGACCTGCCGACCTGCCTGCGCGCGATGCTCTCCGTGCCGGAGGCTCAGCTGTCATGAGCGGCCTCACGCGACGCGACCTGATCCGCAGCGCCGCCGCGATGCAGATGCTCGGCCTGCTGCCCGGCTCGGCGCTCCGCGCCGCGGCCCTGGCCGGCGTGCCCGGCGCGGCCGAGACCGTCCTCGTGGTGGTGCAGCTCAGCGGCGGCAACGACGGCCTCAACACGGTCGTGCCCTGGGCCGACGACGCGTACCACCGCGCGCGCCCCGTGCTGTCGGTCTCGCCCGGCGCGGTGCTGAAGCTGACCGACCACGTCGGGCTGCACCCCGCACTGGCTGCTCTGCAGCCGGTCTGGGAGGAGGGCGACCTGGGCGTGGTGCAGGGCGTCGGCTACCCGGACCCCAACCGCAGCCACTTCCGCTCGATGGAGATCTGGCACACGGCGCGCACCGACGACGCGCCCCCCACCCGCGGCTGGCTGGGCGAGGTGGCGGGCGGGTTCGGCAGCGGTGGCGCGCTGCCCACGGCGCGCGTCGGCGCGCGCGACCTGCCGCTGGCGTTGGCAGGGGCCCCGAGCCAGGTGCCGGCAATCGGGTCGCTGGGCGACTTCGTGATCGAGTCCAGCGGCGGACTGTCTGCCAGCAGTGAGCGGCAGTTGCTCTCGACCGCCTGCACCCGCACCGAGGGACGCTCGGGCGAGGCGGCCTTCATCGCCGAGGCCTACGCGGCGGCGTTCGACTGCGCGCGTCGCCTGGAGGAGATCGGCAAGTCGGGCACGGCCGGTTTCCCCAACGGCGGGATGGGACGTTCGCTCGACCTGGCCAGCCAGCTGATCGGCGCGCGCCTCGGCTCGCGCGTGCTGTACGTGACCCAGGGTGGCTACGACACGCACGCCGGGCAGAACCGCAGCCACCCCACGCTGCTGCGCGAGCTGGGCAACTCGCTGGCCGCCTTCCAGGAGCAGCTCGTTCGCCAGGGCGACGCCGATCGCGTGGTGACCCTGGTCTTCTCCGAGTTCGGGCGTCGAATTCACGAGAACGCCTCGGGCGGCACCGATCACGGCGCCGGCAACCCCGTGCTGCTGCTCGGTCGCCCCGTGGCCGGCGGGGTGACGGGCCACATCCCCGCCCTCGACGGCGCGGTGGATCGGGACGTCCCCATGAGCACCGACTTCCGCAGCGTCTACGTGACCCTCCTCGACTGGCTGGGCGCCCCGGCCGGGAGGGCCGTCCCGGGGCAGTTCGACCGCCTGCCGCTGCTGACCTGAGGTCGGCGGCGGAATCGAAGGGCCGCCTGCGGTAGAATCCCGCGCCCTGAACAGTGAGCGCGTAGAGAGCGCCACCGGAGTGAGGCATGGCACGCACGATCGACTGGTACTACCACCGCAAGGGCTGAACGAGCTGTGGTCGCGCGGACGCCTTCATGGCCAAGCGCAACCTGACCGCCCGTGAGGTGGTCGATGCTCGCAAGGTCAAGATGGGCAAGCCGCAGATCGCGGCCCTGCTGCGTACATCCAGCAAGGTCATCGCGAGCAAGGGCAAGGCCAGCATCGCCTTCAACCTGAAGAAGGACCCGCCGGTCGAGAAGGAACTCTACGAGAACCTGCTCGGTCCCACGGGCAACCTGCGTGCGCCCACGCTGCGCATGGGCAAGACGTTGATCGTCGGCTTCAACGAGGACGCCTGGAAGAAGCTCTTCCGCTAGTCGGTCGGGGCGCGTTCCCCGACGCAAACTCGCTCAGGCGTTGCTACCAGCCTTCTCGTCCTTCTGGCTGGGACGCGTGTCGCGGCCGGGCTCCTTGCTGATCAGGATGCGGCCGAGCCCCTTCACGTTGACGCAGTTGTCCGGGTGGTACGGCACGACGAAGCGCACCGGGCCGCCCTCTTCGCGCGTGAGCGCCTTGCCGCCCTTCTCGTAGACCAGGACCGCCGTGCGCGCGATCTCGCCGAGCGGCAAGCTCGCGGCGAACTCGCCGTCCGCCGATTCGACCGTCATGTACTCACAGCCGTAGCCCGGCCCGGCGATTTCGATCAGCTTGCGCAGGCGCACGCCCTTGCCGGACAGACGCTCGTCCACGAGGGACAGGTCGTCGATCTGGTAGTCGCTGTGGACCTCCTTCAGGTCGAGGTAGCTGAAGGACTGCGGGCGCTGGCAGTCGCCCTCGATGGTGAAGAGGCCGTGCGGGTTGCGTGCGAGCTTGGGGCGGGGCATGCGGGTGGTCCAGGGGACGGGTGCGGTTTCGAGCGATGTCGGACCGGCCATTGTTCCAAAACCGGAGGCCTGGCGGGCGCCCCCACCGGGACGCGGCGAGCGCCCGGCAGCCCTATCGCGGGCGTCCTGGGACCGGCGCGGGGAGCCGATCTCACGGCCCCCGCCGGGGACCGCGAGAGGGACTTCGAGGAAAGAGCACAGATCTCCTCCTCTATTTCCGATTGGATAGAGCACTAATCTGGTACTATTCTTTGGCAGCCAGATTGCCAGGGGGGCCAGAAAAGGCACTCCAGCAGTACGGCAGACCCCGAACACGACCCCGGACCCCGCTCTCCGAACCATGATCCGCTTCTCCAGAATGGCCGACTACGGCGTGCTGCTGCTGGGCCACTTCGCCCGGCAGGGTGATTCGATCACCAGCACCACCGAGTTGGCCGAGGCCTACCACATGCCTCGTTCGGTGGTGGCCAACCTGCTGAAGGAGTTCACCAAGGCGGAACTCCTGGAATCGCGGCGCGGACAGAACGGCGGCTACCGCCTGGCACGCCCCGCCGCCGAGATCACGCTGCTCGACGTGCTGAACGTGATCGACGGTCCCGTGCACCTGATCGACTGCGCCGTGGGCGAGGACCTGGTCACCGCCTGCGACTACGAGGACGTCTGCCCGTCGCGCAGTCCGATGCAGGGCGTCCACCAACGCATCATCGGGCTATTGGACGGCATCACGCTGTCCGAGCTCATGCAGGACACCGCCCCCCTTTCCCTGGGCAAATGACACCCGACATGTCGAACAAGATCATCTACCTGGACAACAACGCGACCTCGCCGCTCGACCCGCGCGTGCTCGACGCGATGATGCCGTTCCTCACCGAGAAGTACGGCAACGCGGCCAGCCGCAGCCACCAGTACGGCTGGGACGCCGACGAGGCCGTGCAGAAGGCGCGTGAGCAGGTTGCCGCGCTGCTGGGCGCGAGCCCCAAGGAGATCATCTTCACCAGCGGCGCGACCGAGTCGGACAACCTCGCGGTGAAGGGCGCGGTCGAGATGCTGGCCGACAAGGGCCGGCACGTGATCACCTGCGCCACCGAGCACAAGGCGATCATCGACACCTGCAAGTACCTCGAGAGCAAGGGCGTCGCCGACATCACCTTCCTCGCGCCGGACAAGTTCGGGCGCGTGTCCGCCAAGCAGGTCGAGGAGGCCATCCGCGACGACACGATCCTGATCACGCTGATGGCGGCCAACAACGAGATCGGCTCGCTGCACCCCATCGCCGAGATCGGGAAGCTCGCCCGCGAGAAGGGCATCTGGTTCCACTCCGACGCCACGCAGGCCGTCGGCAAGGTGCCCTTCGACGTCAACGAGATGCAGGTGGACATGGTCAGCCTGTCCGCCCACAAGATCTACGGGCCCAAGGGCGTGGGCGCGCTGTACGTGCGGCGACGCAGCCCGCGCGTGCGCCTGACGCCGACCATGCACGGCGGCGGCCACGAGCGCGGCATGCGCTCGGGCACGCTGAACGTCCCCGGCATCGTCGGCCTGGGCGAGGCCTGCCAACTGTGCAAGGACGAGTTCGAGTCCGAGGCGGCGCGCGAGCTCGTGCTGCGCAACCGTCTCGAGGAGAAGATCACCTCCGAGCTCGACCACGTCGAGCTGAACGGCGACCCCGAGTTCCGGCTGCCCGGCACGGTCAACCTCTCCTTCGCGTACGTCGAAGGCGAGTCGCTGATCATGGGCGTGCCCGAGGTCGCGGTCTCGTCCGGCTCGGCCTGCACCTCCGCCAGCCTCGAGCCCTCCTACGTGCTGCGCGCGCTGGGGGTCGGCGACGAACTGGCGCACTCGTCCATCCGCTTCAGCATCGGTCGCTTCACCACGGAAGACGACGTGGACCGGGCGGCCGAAACCATCATCAAGACCGTCAAGCGGCTGCGCGAGATGTCGCCGCTGTACGAGATGGTCCAGGAGGGGATCGACCTCTCCAGCGTCCAATGGGGCGCAGAGCACTGATCCCCGAACACGACTGATCCAGGAGCAACCGATCCATGGCCTACAGTGACAAGGTCCTCGACCACTACGAGCACCCGCGCAACGTGGGAAGCCTCGACAAGAACGACAAGGACGTCGGCACCGGTGTCGTCGGCGCCCCCGAGTGCGGCGACGTGATGAAGCTGCAGATCAAGGTCAGCGACGACGGCGTCATCGAGGACGCCAAGTTCAAGACCTTCGGCTGCGGCTCCGCGATCGCGTCCTCGAGCCTGGCCACCGAGTGGGTCAAAGGCAAGACCGTCGACGAGGCGCTCGAGATCCGCAACACGGACATCGTCAACGAGCTGTCGCTTCCGCCGGTGAAGATCCACTGCTCGGTGCTGGCCGAGGACGCCATCCGCGCCGCGCTGAACGACTACCGCAGCAAGAACGACGACGCGCCCGCCGACCAGGGCGCCGAACAGGGCGATGCCGCGGCGGCTCACGAGACCGTGGAGCCCGAGTCCAAGGCCTGAAGCGATGAGTGCCGCGACGGAAGAGGCAACGGGCAGTGCGGAGCAGATCGCCGTCACCGAGCGTGCGGCGAAGGAGTTCCTGCACATCCTGGACGAGAAGGGCCTGCCGGCCGAGACGGCGATGCGCCTTTCGGTGAAGGGCGGCGGCTGCGCCGGCTTCGCCTACCAGATCGACCTCGACCGCAACCCGGCCGACGAGTTCGACATCCAGATGGAGTTCCACAGCGTGCGCGTCCTGGTGGACATGAAGAGCGAGTTCTACATGCACGGCTCGGTGATCGACTTCAACGACTCGCTCATGGAGCGCGGGTTCACGTTCAAGAACCCCACCGCCAGCGGCACATGCGGCTGCGGCGACTCCTTCTCCATCTGAACCGTCCGGACGGGACGTGGCGGAGACGCTGATGAGTTCACGGCGATCCTCCTGCCCGGGCTGCGACGAGCCGCTGCAGAGCACCTTGGCCTGCCTCGCGTGCGGTCGCGTGCTGGACGAGCCGGCCGACGCGGACCACTTCGCGCGTCTCGGGCTGCGCCCCGAGGATGGGTTCGACCACGACGCGATCGAGGCCCGCTACCTGCGCCTCTCGCGCGCGCTGCACCCCGACTTCCATGGCCAGGCCGACGAGGCCGCGCGCGAGCGCGCCAACCGCCACTCGGCGCTGCTCAACGAGGCATGGAACACGCTCGCCGACGACACGGCGCGCGCGGAGTACCGCCTGGGCCGAACGGACCCGGACGCGCTCGAGCGGCACAAGCAGCTCGAGCCGTCCTTCCTGATGGAGGCGATGGAGCTCTCCGAGGAGGGCGAGCACTGCGATGCCGCCACGCGCGACCGCCTCACCGGGCAGGTGCGGGCCGAGATCGCGCGGCGCGATGAGCGCCTGGCCGACGACAGCGCCTGGTCGCCGCCCGACACCGCCGAGCTGGCGGTGCTGCTGCACGAACTGCGCGTGTACAACCGCATCTTGAGGGACTTGGAGACGGCATGAGCAACGAGGACGGCCCCGCCGACGGCGTGATCATCGGCATCGACCTGGGCACCACCAACTCTCTCGCGGCGGTGATGGGCAAGGACGGCCCGCGCGTGCTGCACGAGGTCGACGGCAGCCCGCTCATCCCGTCCGTCGTGTCCTTCCAGGACGACGGCGGGCACATCGTCGGCCGCGATGCGCGGGCCATGTCGGTGCTCAACCCGACGCGCACCGTGCACTCGGTGAAGCGCCTGATGGGTCGCGGCTTCGACGACGTGGCGGACGAGCGCGGGATGCTCCCCTACCGCATCGGCCCGTCCGACCACGCCAAGCTGGTCATGATCGGCATCGACGACCGGGCCTACACGCCGCAGGAGATCTCGGCGTTGGTGCTGCGCAAGGTGCGCGAGGTGGCCGAGCAGGCGCTCGGCATGCCGGTGGAGAAGGCCGTCATCACCGTGCCCGCGTACTTCGACGACGCGCAGCGCCAGGCCACGCGCGACGCGGCGAAGATCGCCGGGCTCGCCGCGCTGCGCATCGTGAACGAGCCCACGGCCGCCGCCCTCGCTTACGGTCTCGACACGCAGCGCGAAGGCAACGTCGTGGTCTACGACCTCGGTGGCGGCACGTTCGACGTGTCGGTGCTCAAGATCACGCAGGGCGTGTTCAAGGTCGTCTCCACCAACGGCGACACGCACCTGGGCGGCGACGACTTCGACCACGGGATCATGGACCGCATCATGGATCTCGTGCGCGAGAAGACGGGGCACGACCTCAAGGTGCACCCCGAGGCGCTGCAGCAGATCCGCCTCTCGGCCGAGGCGATGAAGGTCGAACTGTCGGACAAGGACGAGAGCACGCTCGAGATCGACCTCGGCCTCGACGAGCCGGTGCGCTTCTCGCTCGACCGCGCAGGCTTCGAGCAGATGATCCGCGAGCGTGTCGACCGGACGCTGGCGTGCTGCCGCGCGGCCCTTGCCGACGCGAAGCTGTCCACCGCCGATGTGAACGAGGTCGTGTTCGTCGGCGGCTCCACGCGCATCCCGCTGGTGCGCCGCCTGATCGAGGAGGAGTTCGGCAGGAAGCCGCACACCGAGCTGGACCCCGACCGCGTGGTCGCGCTGGGCGCGGCCATCCAGGCCGACGTGCTGGCCGGCGGCAGCCGCGACCTGCTGCTGCTCGACGTGATCCCGCTCTCGCTCGGCATCGAGACCGTGGGCGGCGCCTTCGCCAAGCTGATCACGCGCAACTCCACCGTACCCGCGCAGGCGACCGAGATGTTCTCGACCTCGGTGGACAACCAGACCGGCATCGACATCAACGTGTTCCAGGGCGAGCGCGAGCTGGTGCACGACTGCCGCGAGCTGGGACGCTTCAAGCTCAGCGGGTTGCCTGCCATGCCGGCCGGCCTGCCGCGCGTCGAGGTGACGTTCCTGGTGGACGCCGACGGCGTGCTGACCGTCAGCGCCAAGGAGCAGCGCAGCGGCCTGGAGGCGGCGATCGACGTCGTCCCCAGCCACGGGCTCACGCGGGACGAGGTCAAGCAGATCGTGCGCGACTCGATCGTGCACGCGCACGAGGACTTCGCGGCGCGCGACCTGGTCGAGGTGCGCAACAAGGCGTCGAACCTGGTGCAGGGCACGCGGCGCGTGCTGGCCATGCCCGAGATGCCGTTCACCGACGAGCAGCGCACCGACCTCGAACAGGACATCGCCGCGCTCGACAAACTGGTTGCCGGCGAGGACGTCGCGGCGCTGAAGGCCGCGTGCGAGGCTTTCGGCCACAAGACGCAGGAGCTGGCCGACACGGCCATCGGCGCCGCCATCAAGTCGCAGCTCAACCGCGAAGGCGTGGAGAACCCGCAGTCCCCGTCCTAGGATGCCGGGCCTGGAGAGAGCGATGGACGAGATCAGCTGGACCGACGTGGACGAGATCGGGTTCCGCCTGCACGAGGCGCACCCCGACGTCGACCCGCTGAGCGTGCGCTTCACGGACCTGCACCAGTGGGTGATGGAGTTGCCCGGCTTCGTCGGCGAGGCCGACAAGAGCGGCGAGAAGATCCTCGAGGCCATCCAGATGGCCTGGCTCGACGAGCGCGAGGACTGAGTGGGCGCGTACGAGGTCACGCTGCCGGTCCGCTTCGGCCAGGTCGACTACGCGGGGATCATGTTCTATCCCCGCTTCTTCGAGAACTTCCACACGGTGTTCGAGGACATGTTCAGCACGCGCTTGGGCGTGCCCTACATGTCGATCCTGAAGGACCGGCGCATCGGCTTCCCCACCGTGAGCATCGAGACGGACTTCCGCCGGCCGTTCCGCTTCGGCGAGCCGATGCGGCTGGTGCTCGACGTCACCAAGATGGGGCGCTCCTCGATCACCTTCCGCTACCGCGGCTACAACGGCGACGAGGCCGAGCCGTCGGTGGAGGCCGTCGGCACGGTCGTCGTGATCGACCTCGACACCTTTGCGACGCTCGAGATCCCGGACGACATCCGCGCCGTCCTGGACGACCTGGCCGCCTGAAGCAGCCCTCGGCGTTCCGCTCGCCTTGATCGGATTCCCGCGGGCGCCTATCGTCCCCCGCGGCATGCGCGCACCCCTCCTTCTCGCCCTCGCGCTCCACGTGGCGCTGACCTCCTGCGCGTCCGCGCAGCAGCGCGCCCCCTCCCCGCCCGGCAGCGACCGCGGCGGCGACCGGAACGGAACCATGATCAGCTACCACGTCCGACTCCCGCAGGTGCAGTCGCACCGCGTCCACGTCCGCATGAGCATCGCGAACCCGCCCTCGGGCGACGTGGCCGTGTCGATGCCCGTCTGGACGCCGGGCAGCTACCTCGTGCGCGAGTTCTCGCGCAACGTGCTCGACCTGACCGCCACGGACGGATCGGGCAACTCGCTCCCGGTCACCAAGTCCAACAAGAACACCTGGACGGTGCAGGCGGACGACTCCGCGGTCGTGCACGTGGACTACGTGCTGTACTGCAACGAGCGCTCGGTGCGCACCAACCACGCGGACGACAGCCACGCCTTCCTCTCGCCGGCCTCGACCTTCCTCTGGCTGCGCGAGCAGCAGGACCTGCCCCATCGCGTGACGGTCGAGACGCCGGACGGTTGGGGCGTGCACACCGGGCTGCGTGAGGACGGCGACGGCTGGCTGGCCGATGACTACGACATGCTCGTCGACTGCCCGGTCGAGGTCGGCCCGCATCGCGTGCTGACCTTCGAGCACGAGGGCGTCCCCTTCCGCATCGTGCTGGCCGGCGGGGGCGAGCTGGACGAGGCCGGCCTGGTCGAGGACGTGGGCAAGATCGTCGCCGAGGTCAGCTCGATCTTCGGGCTGATCCCCTTCGACGACTACACCTTCATCATCCCGCTGGTGGACAGCGGCGGCGGCGGCCTCGAGCACAAGAACAGCAGCGTCTCGATGACCTCGCGCTGGAGCCTCGGCAAGAAGAAGAGCCACCGCGGCTTCATGTCGCTGCTGGCTCACGAGTTCTTCCATGCGTGGAACGTCAAACGCTTCCGCCCGGCGACGCTCGGCCCGTTCGACTACGACGTCGAGAACTACACCACCGACCTGTGGGTCGCGGAGGGCGTCACCAGCTACTACGACGACCTCGCCACCCTGCGCGCCGGCTTCGCCGACAAGGTCACCGAATACCTCTCCAGCCGCGCGGGCTCGTTCAAGAGCATCACGGAGCAGCCCGGCGCGAAGCGCAGCAGCCTGACGCGCGCCAGCCACGATGCCTGGATCAAGGGCTACCGCCCCGACGAGAACAGCAAGAACCACACGATCTCCTACTACAGCAAGGGCGCGCTGGTCGGCCTCATGCTCGACCTGCACATCCGTCGCCTGTCGGACGGCGGGAGCACGCTGGCCGACGCGCTGCGCCTCGGCTGGGAGCGCTACACGGCGAAGGGCGTCGGCTACCCCGACGGCGCGCTGCGCGAGTTGTGCAGCGAAGTTGCCGGTGCCGACCTGTCGTCGTTCTTCGACGACTATGTGGACGGCACGGCAGACCTCGACCCGAACCCCGAACTGGCCTGGGTCGGCCTCGAGCTGACGGTCACGCCCGCCAAGAGCGATCGTGACCTCGCCGAGGACGACGACGGGTTCCTGCTCGAGCCGGACCTCGGCATCAGCACGTCGGACAGTTCGGGGCTGTGCAGGATCAACGGTGTGCTCGAGGACGGCGCCGCCTTCCGCGCGGGCCTGAACGTCGACGACCTGATCCTGGCCGTGAACGGCATGCGCGTGAAGAGCTCCACGCTCCAGGATCGACTCGACCGCGCGCACGGCGAGCCGGTGGAGATCAGCTACTTCCGCGGGCAGGCGCTGCGCAGCGTGCGCATCGAGCCGGACATGCAGCGGCTCGAGACGTGGAAGATCGGGACGAGCGACGACGCGACCGACCGCCAGCGCGACGAGTTCAAACGCTGGACCAACTGGGACTACCCGGGCGGCAAGAAGACAGCGGCCGAGGGGGCCGACGGGGACGAGGAGAACGGCGACTGACGTCGCTCAGACGGTGATCTCGTCCTTCTGCTGGCGGGTCATCAGGTCGGTCACGGCCTGACGCGGGTCCTTCCCGTCGAACAGCACCTCGTGGATCTGCTGCGTGATGGGCATCTCCACGCCGTTCTCTGCGGCGAGGGACGCGACCGCCTTGCAGGTGAGCACGCCCTCGGGCACACCCGGAATGCTCTGCAGGATGGAGTCCAGAGATTCGCCGCGGCCGACGCGATCGCCGACCAGCCGGTTGCGACCGTGCGGGGAGATGCACGACACGACCAGGTCGCCGATGCCGGAGAGGCCCTGGAAGGTGACCGCTTGTCCGCCGAGCGCGACACCGAGCCGCGTCATCTCGGCCTGTCCGCGCACGAGCAGTGCGGCCTTCGTGTTGTCGCCCAGGTCGAGGCCGTCCACCAGGCCGCCGGCGATGGCGAGCACGTTCTTCAACGCGCCGCCCAGCTCGACGCCGAGCGGGTCGGGCGAGGTGTACACGCGGAAGTGCTCCGTGGTGAGCACGTCCTGCACGCGCAGCGCGAGCCCCGGGTCGCTCGAAGCCGCGACCACCGCCGTGGGCACGTGCTGAGCGACTTCCTCGGCGTGGCTCGGCCCCGACACGACGGCCGTCGGCCGCGCGCCCAGGACCTCGGAGATGATCTGCGTCGCCGAGCGGTAGCTCGGAAACTCGAGCCCCTTGGTGGCCGAGACGAACGGGCGCCCGCGGTTGAAGCTCGGCTTGAGACCGGTCAACACGTCGCGCAGGAACCGCGACGGCACGGCGCTGATGATCAGGTCCGCGTGGTTGAAGGCCTCGGGGCGCGACGTGATGGTCACGCCCTCGGGGATGGCGACGTCGGGCAGGTATCGCGGGTTCGTCCGCGTGGTCTGCATCTCGTCGGCGTAGTCGGACGAGATGCTCCACTGGATCACCGAGGCGCCGCGCTCGGCGAGCACCATCGCGAGGGCGGTGCCCCAGGCTCCATCTCCCAGGACGGCGATGTTTTCCATCAGCGGTCTTCCGTTTCCTGCTTCGGGTCGTCGGTGCGGCTCTCGGTGCCGGCGCGAATCCTGCCGAAGTTGGCGGCGTGGCGCAACGTGATCACCAGCGCGAGGGCCGACATCACCACGACGCCGTCGAGCGACCGGGCCTCGTCCGAGCCCCACACCCGGGTGAAGCCGAGCCCGCGCGCCGCGAGTTGCCCCAGCGGGAAGCTCCAGGCCAGCGCGACGCTGGCCACCGAGACGTACTTGCTGATCGCCTTGATCAGGTAGTGCATCACGACGGCGATCGCGCCGACGATCGGATCCAGCGCGAGGCAGGCCCCGATCAGCGTGGCCACGCCCTTGCCGCCGGCGAATCGCTGCGTGACGGGATAGACGTGGCCGAGCACCGCAGCCGCTGCCAGCAGCGCTCCCCCGGAAACCCCGACCAGCGGCGGCTCCAGGCTCAGGGCCAGCACGGGCACCGCGCCCTTGGCCACGTCGAGCAAGAGCACCAGGCGGCCCCACGCCGGGCCCAGCAGGCGCCCGACGTTGGTGGCGCCCGGATTGCCGCTCCCGAAGGCGCGGATGTCCACGCCCTTGGCGCGTGTGACGATCAGCGCAAACGAGATGCAGCCGATGGCGTACGCGATGGTCAGCGAGATCACTGGATGCACGATCCCGACATTCTAGACCGCAGCCCTGCCGGGCTGTCAGCAGGCTCGTGCATCTTCTATGATTGCCGCCCCCGATCGCCCCCCGGATGAGACCGTCCATGCGTGCGTTTCCGCTCATCGTCCTGGTCCTCGCCGCCCTGGCCCCGGCCGCCGGCGCGCAGGACACGATCACCGACACCGAGTTCGGGTTCTCGATGCAGTTGCCGAACGGCATGCGCGAGCTGACGGAGGTCGAACGCGGTGTCGCGCTCGGCATCCCCCCCGAGCAGGCGTCCAACCCGACACGCGCATCGGCACCCGAAGGCCTCGTCTCGCACTACTACATGTGGATCGATGAGACCTCCCCGTACAACCGGCAGATCGGCATCATCCTCCGCGACGGAGCGCCGCCCTTCACGCGGCCCGACGCGATGTTCGAGGCGACGGCGCGCTCGGGACTGCAGATCGACCAGACGGCCAGTGGGCCGATGCCGCCGCCGATCGACGGCCTGCGCGTCGTGGGCGACTTCGCCCGCCCGCAGGACGGCGTGATGATCCGCAAGACGATCCTGTACCTGCCCGACTTCGCCGGCGAGCACTACGCGACCGTGAACCTCCAGGCGTACCAGGCCGACTGGCCGATCGTGGAACCGGAGTTCGAAGCGGTGCTGAACAGCGTGCGCTTCCGTCGCACGCCCATGACGCCGGGAGGCGCCCGGCCGGGCCCCGGCGCGACAGCGGGCTCCGGCGGCGAGAGCACGAGCGATCCGGGCAGCTGGGGCAGCCTGCCGGTGGGCGGAACGCTGATCCTCGCCTTCGCATTGCTGGCGCACCTGTTCATGGGCGGCCGCGCAACGCGATGAGGCCGTCGGCCGCGCTGGCCAGCCTGCTGCTGCTGCTGGTTGCCTGCAGCTCGGAGGAGAGCGGCACGCCCAGCCATGCCGGCGCCTCCGTGTTGATCATCTCGATCGACACGCTGCGCGCCGATCGGCTTGGCACCTACGGCTACGAACGCGACACCTCGCCGCGCCTGGACGAGTTCGCGAAGGAGTGCGTCCAATTCGACGAGGTCTACTCGACCTCGCCCAAGACGGCCGAGGCGCACATGAGCCTGTTCACGTCGATGCCGGTCTCCGCGCACGGCGTCAGCAACACCTCGGCGCGGCTGGGCATCCCGATCACCGTGCTGGCCAAGAACCGCCTGACCCTGACCCAGGTGCTGCGGCGCGCCGAGTACTGGACCGCCGGCGTCGCCTGCGGCGGCAACGTGCTGCCGCAGATGGGTTTCGCGCGAGGTTTCGTCGGGCGCTTCACGTCCGAGCTCGAGGACATCTCGCTGCTGATCAAGCGCTTCACCGACGCGCTCGAGTTCGGCCAGGGGCTCGACGAGCCGATGTTCCTGTTCCTGCACACCTACCAGGTGCACGGGCCCTACCTGCCGCCGCGCGAGTACCGCGAGAAGTTCGCGCCGGGTTTCCGCGGCCTGGTGGGCCAGCGCGTGGCCGAGTTGGAGAAGCTCGACTTCCGCAGCAGCTGGGCAAAGATGACGCGCGAGTTCTGGGTCGACAAGCCGAACTTCGGCCCCGAGGACGCGTCGTACCTGTCCGACCTGTACGACGCCGAGATCGCCTACACCGACCACGAACTGGGCAAGCTGCTCGACCGGCTGCGCGACGACGGCACCCTGGCCGAGACGATCGTGGTGATCACGTCGGACCACGGCGAGGAGTTCGCCGAGCACGGCGACTACCAGCACGACCAGCTCTACCGCGAGCACCTGCACGTGCCGCTCCTGATTCGCCTGCCCGACGGACGCTTCGGCGGCACGAAGGTGAAGGGGCTCGCCAGCCTGATCGACGTGATGCCGACGCTGCTCGACCTGTTGGAGATCGAGGGCCCGGAAACCATGACCGGGCGCTCTCTCGTGCCGGCCATGATGAGCGGGCGCACCGAGGACGTGCCGATCCTCTCCGAGCGCACGATGTTCGCCGACGACTACATCGCCTCGCTGCGCACGTCCACGACCCATGTCATGTACCGGCCCAAGACCGACAGCCTCGAGCTCTACGACGTGGTCGCCGATCCGAACATGATGAACGACCTCGGCGCCACGGCCCCCTTCTGCAAGCCCGCCACGGACCTGATGCAGCAGCAGCTGAGCGCCCTGTTCGTGCTGCGCGAGCACCTCGATGCCGAGGAGGCCGGCACGACGACCACGCTCACCCCCGAGCAGGTCGCCGCCCTGGAGGAGCTGGCCTACACCGAGAGCGGCTCGCCGGACGTGCCCCAGGGCACCCCGCTGGAAATGTGGCCCGGAGCCCCCTGCGAGCAGCCCTGACCGCGGTATGAGGGTCTAGGCGGGCGGCCGCGGGAGACGTCAGGTCCCGGATCAGCCGGCGTCGGGCCCGTGGTAGTCGACGTAGTTGTGGTCAGACTCGTAGAGGCGCAGCCGGTAGAGCTTGCCCTCGAGGTCCGCGTCGAGGCGCTCCCAGATGGCCGCGGCCACGTTCTCGGCCGTGCTGATCCGTCCGGCCAGCCAGGCCACGTCGTGGTCGAGGTGCTTGTGGTCCACCTCGGTGAAGACCTTCTCGTGCAGCAGGACCGCCAGCCGGTTGAGGTCCATGACCATTCCGGTGGCCGGATCCGCTGGCCCACGAAGGGTCACGTCCAGCACGTAGTTGTGGCCGTGCCCGTTCGGGTTGTTACAGACCCCGAAGACATCCCGGTTCTTCTCGTCGGAGAAATCGGGGTTGTGGAGCCGGTGGGCGGCCGAGAATTCGAGCCGCCGGGTCAGCTCGAAGGCACCAGGGGGACGAGTTGTCATGACGCCTTTATGGCCCGTCGCCCCGTCCCAGGCAAGCTGTGGATATCTCGCGGAGAATCTGCGGTTCAGTCGGGAATTCGTGACCCGCGCCAGGCCCCGAGAGGGCCTGAAAGAGCCCTGTCACGCTCTCTGGGCGCCGTCGCAAAACACTCTCCATCAGTGACTTACGGATGCGGAGAGCGTCAGTGCGAGCCGGTCCGGGCCGCCACGGTTTCCAACATCGGGCTCCGTAACCGTGTACCTGCCTGTCCGAACGGGTGATACGATGGCTCCTTATCGCTAGCCCGCAAACACCACTGCTTACGACAACCGAGAGACACCCGGGCTGGATGGCTTGGGGAGGACGAGAGACATGATCAGCGCATACCGACGTACTGGCGCCACGAAGAAACGAAGCACAGGAAGGAAAGAATCGATGCCCACGCTGGAACTCTGCGCGAAGCTCGAGAGCGTCGCTGCAGGAGACACTGCCACGCTGTTCTTCAAGGACGGCGAGACGATCCGAGGTGGAATGCTCTACAACTCCACCCAGCAGCGCGGCGTCATCATCGATCCCGGAACCGAGACCCAGCGCCGCTTCGAGGCCAGCGAGGTGTCCAAGGTCTGGCGCCGCTGAGGCGGCTCGGCGCGCCCGGAAACGGGCGCCCGAGACCCCCGCAGCCCGCCCCTCATCCCCGCGCGGCCGGCCGCTGACGGTCCTGGCCGGCTCCGCCTGATCGGGCCGAGCCCTTGACGCTCCGGATCGGCACCTCCGGCTGGTCGTACCGCGACTGGAAGGGTGCGTTCTATCCCGAGGGCGTCCCCGCCCGCGAGTACCTGCACTTCTACGCGCGGCGCTTTCCCGCCGTGGAGGTCGACTCGAGCTTCTACGCGGCGCCGACCCGCGCCACGCTGCAGCACTGGCTGGAGGCCAGCCCGGCGGAGTTCCGGTTCGTCCTGAAGGTGCCGCGCTCGATCACCCACGAGGGCCGGCTGGACGAGAATGCCGAGGAGCTGGTCCGCTTCCTGGACCTGCTGGGCGTGCTGGGCGACCGCCGCGGCCCGGCCCTGCTCCAGCTCCCGCCCTCCTTCACGCGCTCGCGGCTCTCCGAGTTGTTCCGGCTCCTGGAGGAGCTGCCGATCCGGCCGGGCCTGAGCGTCGAGTTCCGCCACCCCTCCTGCTTCGCTCCCGAGACTTTCGAGGAGGTGCGCGAGCGCGGCGTGGGCCTGGTCACGACCGAGGCCCATAGCGGCCTGCTGCTCTCGGGCCCCGACGTCGTCCTACGCTTGCTCGGACAACGCGACTCGGTGGAGTCCTTCGACCGCGTCGTCTTCGACCGCGGGGCCGACCTGGACCTCTGGGCCGAGCGCCTGCGGCAGCTCCCCGCCTGGGTCGAGAACGCCTACGTCTTCCTGGGCAACAACTTCAGCGGACACGCCCCGGCCACCGCGCTCGACCTGGGCGTCCGGCTGGGCGTGATGGAGGCTCCGGAGGATCCGGGGCAGCAAGCCTCCCTGTTCGGGTGATAGAATCCGCACCGTTTGTGCCCGCCCCCCGAAGGCCCACGCACGTGACATCCGAGACTGCCCCCTTCCCCCTGCTCCCCGGATTCGACCTCGCGGACCTGCACGCGCCCGAAGGGCTCGCGCGCCTGTTCGAGGCCTTCCGTGACCGCCTCCGCGAGGAGGATGGCGCCCTCGCCGGCCGCTACGAGGCATGGCTAGGCGGAGACGAACTGGACGCCAAGACCGAGGCGGCGCTGCTCATCGACGTGGCGCGAGTCGTCTCTCGATTCACGGTCGAGTTGTTCGGCATCAAGCCGGACGCGGCGGCGCATGCCGAGCGCGTCGCGAGCGAGCGCCGCCGGTTCGACTTCCGCAAGCGCTTCGTGAAAACGCGCGCGGCACGTGCCAAGCCCGACGACACCGACACGGTCGATGCGCTCGGTGACGAGTTGGCCGGACTGCTCGGCGGCACGTTGGACGAACAGACCCTCGTGGACGCCGTGCTGTCGCGCCTCGACGCGGACCCGCCCCCCGCCGATGATCCGCTGCTGAGCATGGCCGAGCGCTACATCGCCGTCCGCCTGCGCGACGGCCTCACGAGCGGCTGGCCCAGCCTTCGCCTGCAGCACAAGGTCGACTTCGACCGGCTGGTCGACACGGTGACCGTCGCCGACCCGGCGCCGGGCACGCTGCGCGGCCCCGAGCACACGCTGCGCAAGCGCGACGGCTTCGCGCTGACCGACGACCGCGGCACGCTGCCGCAACGCCTCGGCGAGTTGGACACCTGTCTCTTCTGCCACGAGCGCGGCGTCGACTCGTGCAACATCGGCATGAAGGACAAGCAGGGCGAGCTGAAGCAGAATCCGCTCGGCATCCCGCTCTCGGGCTGCCCGCTGGACGAGCGCATCTCCGAGAGCCAGCTCCTGGCCGACGAAGGCGACCCGCTGGCCGCGCTCGCGATGGTGATGCTCGACAACCCGATGTGCCCCGGCACCGGGCACCGCATCTGCAACGACTGCATGAAGGCCTGCATCTTCCAGCGGCAGGACCCGGTGGACATCCCGCGCGCCGAGACGGGCACGCTCACCGACGTGCTCGACATGAACTGGGGCGCCGAGGTCTACGGCCTGCTGTCGCGCTGGAACCCGCTCAACCGCAAGCGCCCGTACGCGCTGCCCTACAACGGGCTGAACGTGCTCGTGGTGGGCCTCGGGCCCGCCGGCTACACGCTGGCGCACTACCTGCTGAACGAGGGCTTCGGCGTCGTCGCCGTGGACGGCCTGAAGATCGAGCCCCTGCCCGAGCGCCTGCTGGGCGACGGCACCGGCGCGCCGCCCGCGCTGAAGGACTTCGCCTCGATCACGTCGCCGCTCGACGAGCGCGTGCCGTCGGGCTTCGGCGGCGTGAGCGAGTACGGCATCACCGTGCGCTGGGACAAGAACTTCCTCGAGCTGATCCACATGACGCTCGCGCGACGCGAGCGCTTCACGGCCTACGGCGGCGTGCGCTTCGGCGGCACGCTGGGCCTCGAGGACTGCTGGAACCTCGGCTTCGATCACGTTGCGATGGCGACGGGCGCAGGCCGCCCGACGATCATCAACATGAAGAACAACCTTACGCGCGGCGTGCGCAAGGCCAGCGACTTCCTGATGGCCCTGCAGCTCACGGGCGCGTTCCGGCGCGACGCGCTGGCCAACCTGCAGGTCGAACTGCCCGCGATCGTGGTGGGCGGCGGCCTGACCGCGATCGACACCGCGACCGAACTGATGGCGTACTACCCCGTGCAGGTCGAGCGGCTGCTCGCGCGGCACGATGCGCTGGTCGCCGCCTCGGGCGAGGCCGAGCTGCTCTCGCGCATGAGCGAGCCCGAGCGCGAGATCCACGACCGCTTCCTCGAGCACGGGCGCGCGATCCGCGCCGAGCGCGAGGCGGCCGCCAAGGAAGACCGCCTGCCCGACTTCATCCCGCTGCTGCGCAGCTGGGGCGGGGTGACCCTCTGCTACCGCAAGGGCATGGACGAGTCGCCCTCCTACCGCCTCAACCACGAAGAGGTGATCAAGGCGCTCGAGGAGGGCATCGGTTTCCTCGAAGGCGTGTCACCGCTGCACGCGGTGGACGACCGCCACGACGCGCTCAAGACCGTCGTCTTCGACCGCCTGCACAAGGACGACGCGGGCAAGTGGCGCAGCACCGGCGAGACGCTGACGCTGCCTGCACGGTCGATGTTCATCGCCGCCGGCACGCACCCCAACACGATCTACGAGAAGGAACATCCGGGCAGCTTCGACATGGACGAGCGCGGCCGGTACTTCCAGTCGCACGACGGCCAGGGTCGGGCCGCGCCGGACGGATTCTTCACCAGCCGCGACGACGGCGGCCGACGCGTCAGCTTCTACGGCGACAACCACGCGCAGTACGCCGGCAACGTGGTGAAGGCGATGGCTTCCGCGAAGCACGGCTACCCGCACGTGGTCGAGTTGTTCCGCGACCGCGTCGCGGCGCTGGACGCCGCCGGCCAGGCCGAACGCGACCGTCGTCACGACGGGCTGATCGAGCAGCTCGACGCCCTGCTGCGGCCGCGCGTCGTGCGCGTCGAACGGCTCACGCCCACCATCGTGGACGTGATCGTCCACGCGCCGCTGGCCGCCCGCCACTTCAAGCCGGGGCAGTTCTACCGGTTGCAGAACTACGAACGCCTCGCCGAAGAGCGCGGCGGCACCAAGCTGGTCATGGAGGGCATCGCGCTCACCGGGGCCTGGGTCGACCGCGACAAGGGGCTGCTCTCGATGATCGTGCTGGAGATGGGCGGCAGCAGCAGCCTGTGCCAGCAACTGCGCGAGGGCGAGGAGGTCGTGGTCATGGGCCCGACCGGCGCGCCCACCGAGATCCCCTCGGGTGAGACCGTTGCGCTGGTCGGCGGCGGGCTCGGCAACGCTGTGCTGTTCTCGATCGCCGGCGCGCTCAAGCAGGCCGGCAACCGCGTGCTGTACTTCGCCGGCTACCGCGACAGCCGAGACGTCTTCAAGCGCGAACAGATCGAAGCCGCCACCGACATGGTCGTATGGTGCTGCGATGCCGGACCGGACATCGAGGTGACCCGTCCGCAGGACGCCTTCTTCCGCGGCAACATCGTGAAGGCCATGGAGGCCTGCGGCCGCGGCGAGATCGCCGACGCGCCGATCCAGATGGACGAGGTCACGCGCATGATCGTGATCGGCAGCGACGGCATGATGCGCGCGGTGAAGAACGCGCGGCACGGTTCGCTCGCCGGCTTCCTCGGCACGCACATCGCGATCGGCAGCATCAACTCGCCGATGCAGTGCATGATGAAGGAGGTCTGCGCGCAGTGCCTCCAGCGCCACGTCGACCCGGTCACGGGCGAGCAGGTCGAGCCCGTCTTCACCTGCTTCAACCAGGACCAGCTGCTCGACTCGGTCGACTTCGGCAACCTGCACGAGCGCCTGGGCGTGAACTCGGTGCTCGAGAAGGCCACGGCGTCCTGGATCGCGCACGTGGAGGTCGAGGACCGCACCGTGCCGCCCGTCGGGGCGGCGGCTGGCGAGCCGGCCGCGACCGGCTATGATTCACAGTCGCCCGCAGGATCGTCGGGCGTCACGCAGAAGAGCTGACCGGGAGCCCAGAACGATGATCACCGTCACTGAGAAGGCCGTCACCGAAGTCCGGCGCATGATCGCGGACCAGGGCCTCGAGCCCGAGACCTTCCTGCGGCTCGGCGTGTCCGGCGGAGGCTGCAGCGGCTTCTCCTACGTCCTCGGCTTCGACAAGGAGGACAAGGATGGCGACGTCACCAAGGAGTTCCACGACATGAAGGTCGTGCTGAGCGCCGACGCGATCCCCTACCTGGACAACACCGTCGTGGACTTCAACGACGGCGTGATGAACCGCGGCTTCGTGTTCAACAACCCGAACGCCAGCGGGACCTGCGGCTGCGGCTCGAGCTTCTCGGTCTAGATCGATCGGCCTGACGGAGCCAAGAGCCTGCTCGAAGCAGGCCGGGTCGCCGGCTAGCTGCGCGGCGTCGCGCCCGTCGGGGGCCGCCGGCGCTCGGGACGGCGTCCGCCGCCACCCTGGCCACCGCCGCCGCCACCACCACCACCGTGACCGCCACCTCCGTGGCCACCGCCACCACCGTGGCCGCCGCCTTCACGGCGTCCGCCGCCCTGGCGTCCGCCTCCGCCCCCGCCTCCGCCTCGCCCGCCGCGGCCGGCCGGCTCGCGCCGCCGTCCGCCGAGCTTCTCCTTGAGGCGCAGCAGCACGCTGTCGCGCGGTGAGAGCCTCAGGCCCTCGTCCGCCGCGGCCAGCGCGTCCTTCTTGCGACTGAGCGAGACCATGCAACGCGCGCGGTGCGCGTGCACCGAGGCGTTGTGCTCGCGCTCCTGCGTGTCGCCGGGCTGACGCCACAGCGCGCGGTCGAGGTGGTTGAGCGCATCGTCCCAGCGCGTGAAGCCGACATCCGAGCGGCCCCGGTCGAACCAGAAGAGCACGTCGTTGTCGGCCGCGTTCTCGCCCGCCACGAAGAACTGGTCGAGCGTGAGCGGGGCCAATGGGCCGTGCCGCAGCGCGCGGATCAGCTCGCTGGGCCGGTGGAAGACGGTCTGGTCGGCGACGCTGCCGCCGGGCAGGGTCTTCAGCAGGTCGATCGCCATCGCATCGCGGACCTCGTCGGAGCCCGCGAGGATCTCGCAGGCCGCGGCGGCCACGACGGGGTGACGCGTGCGCACGGCCGACGCGCCGGCCGGCACGAGGCTCATGTCCAGCGGCTGCAGCACGCGCGACTCGAGCTCGTCCTCGCCCAGCTCGAGCACCTTGGCCAGGTGCGCGCGGCCGAGCGACATGCCGAAGCGGTGCACCAGCGCGGTCGCGAGGTAGGCGCGGCGCAGCAGGTCGGCCTCGGGCTTGTCGGTCAGTGCATTGATACGTGTGCCCACGGCATCGGCGATGCTGGTCTTGCCGCGCGCCTCGGCGATGCGGTCCATCAGGCAGCGCTCGCCCTGGCGCATGGCCTCGGCGGACGAGGACGCGTCGAGCCCGTCGCCCAGGTGCTTGCGGTCGGCGAGCAGCTTGGCGATGGCCTCGGCCTCCGGCGGCTCGGGGCAGGCCAGCGTCACGTCCAGGATGGTCGTGGTGCGACGGATACGGTGGTCGAGGCCCGAGCGGTCCCAGGCGTCGGCCTCGGCGGCGAGCAGGAAGCGCGCCTTGCCGGCACCGTGCGCGGCCAGGTAGTTGACCAGCGACGGCAGGTTGTCGAGCTCGTCGGCGTCGTCGGCCACGAAGATCGCGATCGCGTCCTCGGCCTCGGCCGGGACGTAGCGGTCGGGCATGCCCACGCCGAACTCGCGCCAGAAGACGCGGCGGCCGGACTCGGCCAGGCTCCAGGCCACGCGCCGCAGCAGCGTGGACTTGCCTTCGCCCTGCCGGCCGCGGATCAGCGCGATGTTGGTCTGGCCCTCTTCCACGTCGCCGACCAGGAACTCCTCGACCGTGGTGGCGACCGTGCGCGGCGCGTCGGCGCCGCCCTTGATCGACTCCCAGGAGGAGCTGTCGCCGCGGTCGAACAGGTCCAGCGTGACCTCGTCGGCCGGCGCGACCGCGGTGCGCATCTCCTCGGTCAGCTCGGTGTAGCCGCGCGGCGGGTTGCCCGACGCGGGCTTCGGGATCTCGAGGTCCTCGAGCACGTTGGCCACCTCGGCCAGCACGTCCTCGGCCGACATGTCGGCCGGGTACTCGATGATGTTCGTGCCGTAGTGCATCGAGGTGCGCAGCGCCGTGGACGGGTCGGTCTTGCCCGCGGGCACCAGCGCGATGTTCGGCGGGACGTGCCCGTTGAAGGCGCGTCCGACGTCCTCGAGCATCTCGATCAGGTCCGGGTCGCCGAGCTCGAAACCGGTCAGCATCACCGTGCGCGCGAACAGCGAGCGCAGGAAGTTCTGGTAGCGGCTGTCGGGCGTGGCCAGCGGCTTGCGATCCTTGTTGGTGAGGATCAGCGAAGCGGGGTCGTCGGCGGCGCCGCACAGGCGCAGGACGAACATGTCCTTGCGGTCCCAGACCGACTTGAGGCCCTTGCTGTCTGGGCCGAACAGGCGCGGCGCGTCGTGGTCTTCGGGGGCCGAGCCGAGGATCGCGTTGCTGACCGAGGTCGTGATCACGCCCGGCTGCTTCAGCTTGTAGAGCGCCTCGAGGCCCGCGTCCTTGCTGCTCTTGCAGCGCGCATCGTCCGAGAGGGAATCACGCTTACCGTCACCGAGCGCCGCCTTCAGCTGGGCGCGCGAGGAGATCTCGGCGTCACCATGCCCTGGGCCGACGATGACGGCGAGTTTGCGGGCCCTCGTCGCGGTGCGGAGCGTGCGGAAAACACCCGCATCGATCCAGCGAGGCTTGCTCATGTTCGGGGGGGTCCGGATTGGGCACGCAGCCCCGAAACCGGTGCCGCGAAGGACAGCGAATAGCCGCACAAACTACCGACAACGCGGAGGGGTGTCAACGCGGGCAGCGGGTCCTTTACACCTTCCCCACGGGCCTCGTATCACATGGGATCCGATCCCGCCGAGACGCCCTGACATCGTCCGGTCCCACCGTCGCCGGAGCCCCCGCATGGCCGCCAGCCGCTCGTCCCGTTCCTCCACCCGTGCACGCCGCCCGGCCGCCGCCCTCTCCGGCAATGCGCTGATCGGCCAGTCGGGAGGTCCGACCGTCGTGATCAACCAGTCGCTGGCGGGCGTGGTGCTCGAGGCGCGCAAACGGTCGGCGATCGGCAAGGTCTACGGAGCGCGGCACGGCGTGCTGGGCATCCTGGGCGACGACCTGGTCGACCTCTCCAAGGAGACCGAGGCCAATCTGGAACGCGTCGCGCTCACCCCCGCCGCCGCCCTGGGCTCGGTCCGCAAGAAGCCGAACAGCGAGGAGTGCCTCGCGATGTTCGAGACCTTCCGCAAGCACGACATCCGCTACCTGTTCTACATCGGCGGAAACGACTCGGCCGAAACGGCCAACATCATCCTCGAGTGCGCCAAGGCCGAGCGTCATCCGATCCGCGTCGTGCACGTGCCGAAGACGATCGACAACGACCTGAAGGTCACCGACCACTGCCCCGGTTTCGGCAGCGCGGCGAAGTTCGTCGCGCAGGCCTTCATGGGCGACAACCTCGACAACCGGTCGCTGAAGGGCATCAAGATCAACGTGGTCATGGGACGGCACGCCGGCTTCCTGACCGCGGCCTCGGTGCTCGGGCGTCGCTTCGACGACGACGGCCCGCACCTGGTCTACGTGCCGGAGGTCGCCTTCGACGAGAAGCGCTTCCTGACCGACGTGAAGCGCGTCTACAAGACGCACGGCCGTTGCCTCGTCGCGGTCAGCGAGGGCATCCACGACAAGCGCGGCGTGACCATCGCCGAGACGCTGGCGAAGCAGGCGGAGCGCGACGCGCACGGCAACGTCCAGCTCTCCGGCTCGGGCGCCCTGGGCGACCACCTCGCAGGCCTCGTGCGGGGCGCGCTCCCGGGCGCGCGGGTGCGCGCCGACACCTTCGGCTACCTGCAGCGCTCCTTCGCGGGCTGCCTCAGCAAGCGCGACGCCGCCGAGGCGCGCCTCGTCGGTCGCGACGCCGTGCGCTACGCGCTCGAGGCGAAGAGCGGCACCGTCGTGCTGACCCGCGGATCGGGCAAGCGCTACGCCTGCGGCACGGCGCTCACGGCGCTGAACAAGGTGGCCAAGTTCACCAAGTCCATGGACCGGCGCTACATCAACCGCGCCGGCAACGACATCACCCGGGCCTTCGTGGACTACGCGGCGCCGCTGGCCGGCCCGCTGCATCCGATCGGACGGCTGAAGGGCATGTAGGACCCGCCGCGCCGATCGCGCGACCTACAGCGTGATCTTCGAGCGGGGCCCGGGGATCTCGGGCTCCCAACCATGCTCGGCGCGCAGCCGCTCGGCGAGCTTCGCGCGCGCCTCGTCCTCGCCGTGCACGAGGATCGCGTGCGGCTTCGCGGGCGCCAGATGGCCGGCCCAGGACACCAGCTCGGACTGGTCGGCGTGCGCCGAGAACCCACCCAGCGTGTGCACCTGCGCGCGGATCTTCGTGCGCCGACCCATGAGCGACACGTCGCGCGCACCGTCCACGATGTTGCGCCCGGGCGTCCCGTTGGCCTGGTAGCCGACAAACACGATGTGCGCGTCCTTCCGGCTGCCGTGGTGGCGAAGGTGGTGCACGACGCGTCCGCCGGTGCACATGCCCGAGGCCGAGATGATCACCGCCGGCCCCTTCTTGTCGTTCAGCGACATGGACTGCTCGGGCGTGCGCATCAGCCCGAGCGAGGGGAAGTCGAGCGGGCGCTCACCGCTCTCGATGATCTCCCGGGCCTCCCGGTCGAACAGCTCGCGATGGTTGCGGTAGAGCTCGGTCGTGGCGATGGCCATCGGGCTGTCCACGTACACCGGCATCTCGTCCAGCAGGCCGTCGCGGAAGAACTCGCCGACGTGGTAGAGCAGGTCCTGGGTCCGCCCGACCGCGAAGGACGGGATGATCACCTTCTCCCCCGCCGCCTCGGCGTCGCGCAGGATGCCGAGGAACTCCTCCAGCGTGGCATCGCGTGAACGGTGGTTGCGATCGCCGTAGGTCGACTCCAGCAGCAGCACGTCGGCGCGGCCGGGTGTCGCCGCGTCGCGCAGCAGCGGCGCGCCGCGCGTGCCGAGGTCGCCCGAGAAGAGCAGCGTCTTGCGCCGCGGACCCTCCTCGATCAGCAGCTCGACCATGGCCGAGCCCAGGATGTGTCCCGCGTCGTGGAAGCGCAGCGTCACGCCGGGCGCAACCTCCTGGGCCTTGTCGTAGGCGAGGCCGTGCATCTGCTCCAGCGCGGCCCGCACGTCCTTCTGCTCGTAGAGCGGCTTGGTCTGCTTCTTGCCGCCGCGTTTCCGGTGGCGCTTGTTCCAGCGCCGCGCGTCGTGCTCCTGCAGGTGCGCCGAGTCGGGCAGCAGGATGCCGCACAGGTGGCGCGTGCCGGGCGTGCACCAGATCGTGCCGCCGTAGCCGTTGCGCGACAGCAGGGGCAGCCGCCCCGAGTGATCGATGTGCGCGTGGCTCAGGACCACGGCGTCCAGCGCGCGGAGGTCGAAGCCCGGCGGATGGCGGTTGGCCAGCCCGGCCGATCGCCCCCCCTGGAACAGGCCGAACTCGAGCAGCACGCGGGCCCGGTCGGTGACCAGCAGGTACCCCGACCCCGTGACCCCGCCCACGGCGCCATGGAATTCGATGTGCATCGCGCGTCTCCTGGGACGCTTGCCGCGCCCCGACGTGCGAGCATGCGCCGCGTGCCGCGCGACGCAAGCCCCGCCTTGAGGAGAGCGGCGGCTGGCACCGATAGTTTCTGGGACCGGACCTCGGGCAGACCCCGGGGCGCGGTCGCCGGGTCGATCCCGACGAGAACGGAGACGTGAGCGAGACCACCGCAGCCCCGCCGCAGCTCGAGCCGCTGCCTGCCACGGACGCCGGGCCGGCGCCGGGCGGCGCGGTCCGCAACCTGTTCGTGATCGGCGGCATCATCGCGGGCGTGCTGGCCTTCTCGCTCCTCGCGCGTCGGCAGGCCGACTTCGTGAGCGCCGAGGTCGGGCTGGGCCTGAACACGGTGGCCTACATGACCTGGCGCGGCGACGACATGGTCGGCGGCAACCTGGGCGACCTCCCCGCATTGCGCGATGCGGCACGCGCGCTGCGCGCGGAAGGGCGTCCGCTGGCGCTCTGGCTGGGGGCGAGCCAGCTCTACGCCGTCAACCACCCCGAAGACGACGCGCTGACCGCGATCTCCCACGCGCAGCGCACCGCCGACGCGCGCGGCAGCGAGCTGGCCTACGTGCAGATCGCGAGCCCCAACACCAATCTGCACGAACTGCTGGCCGGCTACCTCGCCTTCCGGCAGGAGGGGCTGCTGCCCGACGTGCTCGTGCTCGGCTTCACCTACGACGACCTCAAGGAGCCGGGCATCCGGCAGACGGCGCTCGACCACATCGAGCCGCCGACGCCGGAGCTGGCCGAGAGCATCGGCCCGGCGGTCGAGCGCATCCGCGAAGCGAGGCTGGCCGAGGGCGGCGGCGCGGAGCAGGACGCCTCGCCCGTGAAGCGCACCGCCACCTCGGGCACGCCGCAGGAGCGGCTGGAAGACGCGCTGGTCGCCTGGCTCGAGCGCGCCTGGCCGGCGTACGCCGAGCGCTCCACGCTGCGCGCGGCGGCCGAGACGAGCTGGAAGATGCCGGTCACGACGCTGGCCTTCCGCGTGCTCAGCCGGCCGCAGACGATCATCCCGGACGACATGCAGGCCTGGAACGGCGCCGCGCTCGACGCCTTCTTCGCGCTGGCCGCCGCCGACGGGGTGCCGCTCGTGATCTACAAGGCGCCGCACCGACCGGACATGCGCCCCTTCTTCCACCGCCGTCGCGACTACGACGCCTACCACGCCGCGCTGGCCGAACGCTGCGCGGACGCCGGCGTGACCTGGCTCGACCTCGAATCACTGGTGCACGCCGAGTTGTGGGGCCAGACCAACAACCACGCGCCCGACGTGTTCCACTTCCGCGAGGAAGGCCACGTCAGCCTCGGCCGCGCCATCGACGACGCCCTCGCGAGCGGGGGCTTCTAGATGCTGTTCAACAGCTGGGGCTACGTCCTGCTGATGCTGCTGGCGGTGCCGCTGCACTGGTTGCTGCCGGGCAACCGCACGCGCACGCCGCTGCTGTGCGCGGTGAGCCTGCTCTTCTACTGCATGTGGCGCTGGGAGTTCTCGGTCCTGGTGCTCGCGTCCGCGCTGACCGACTACACCTGCGCGCTGCGCATGGCCGCGACGGACAACCGGAAACGGCGGCGCGCCTGGCTCTCGCTCAGCCTGTTCGTGAACTTCGGGCTGCTGATCGCGTTCAAGTACACCTACTTCATCTGGGACAACGTGCGGCTGATCGGCGGCGACGGCGTGCCGGAGCTGGCCGACCTCGGCGTGCGCATCATCCTGCCGCTCGGCATCTCCTTCTACACGTTCCAGACGGTCAGCTACTCGATCGACGTGTACCGGCGCGTGATCCAGCCCACGCGCGACTTCGTCACCTTCCTCACCTACGTGACCTTCTGGCCGCAGCTCATCGCCGGCCCGGTGCTGCGCGCGAGCGAGGTGGTGCCGCAGCTCAAGGCGCACCGTCGCTTCGACGTGAACATGCTGTGCGGCGGCCTGGTGCTGGTCGTGACCGGCCTGTTCAAGAAGGTGGTCATCGCCGACAACATCTCGGGCATGGTCGACGAAGCCTTCGCGATGAACGTCGCGAGCCTCACCGCGCCCGACGTCTGGGTCGCGAACTTCCTGTTCGGGTTCCAGATCTACTTCGACTTCGCCGGCTACAGCGACATCGCGATCGGCTCCGCGATGATGCTGGGAATGTACTTCCCCAAGAACTTCAACTGGCCCTACATGGCGCGCTCGCCGCGCGACTTCTGGTCACGCTGGCACATCTCGCTCAGCTCGTGGATCCGCGACTACCTGTACCTGCCGCTGACGGGCGAACGCTTCAAGACGCACAGCGTGGGCGGCATCTCCGAGGCGGCGACGAAGGGCGGCAGCCGTCGCAACGGCGCGCTGCTGCTGACCTGGTTCATCATGGGCCTGTGGCACGGCGCGGCCTGGACCTTCGCGCTGTGGGGCATGTACCACGCGGCGTTGATCCTGCTGTACCGGACGTTCAAGCCCTTGCGCGTGCTGCCCGACCGGCGGCCGATGCTGTCGTGGCTGATCATGCTGCCGCTGGCCATGGCGGGCTGGATCGCCTTCCGCGCGACGAGCATGCCGCAGGCGCTCTCGATGTTCGCGCGCATCTTCGACCCGACCGCGTACACGCTGTCCGGTCGTGCGGTCGACATGTACGCCTACTTCTGGGCCGGCGCGATCACGCTGGGGATGACGATCGCCTTCGGCGTGCAGCGCAGCCTGGAGCGCTCGCCCGCGCCGCGCGCGCTGGCGCTCCCGGCCATGGGCCTGATGCTGGCGACGATGGTCTGCTGCGTGCTCATCTGCATGCGCACGGTGCAGCAGTTCATCTACTTTCAGTTCTGAGCCGCACTCGGCGGTTCAGTCCGCCAACCAGTCCAGCGCGGAGACCATGTCGATCGAGTGCAGCACGCGCTCGGCCTGCAGCTCGCAGCCCGCGTCGGTCAGGTGCACCGAGTCGGTGAAGTGCGCGTCGTCGCCGGGGATGCGGTTCTCGCCGTCGACGAGCACGGCGCCCGTGGCGATCGCGACCTCGCGCACCACGACGTTGTAGGCGTCGAACGCCTCCATCACCGACTCCACCGTCATGAACGGCAGCCAGTAGAGCGATGTGATGCTCGCCTTCTTGCGCGTGTCGGCGTCCTGCTCGTACCGCACCTTGTGGGCGAAGGTGATCAGCACGACCGTGCGTGCCTCCGCCTGCGCCGCCTCGATCAGCGCGGTGAGCCGAGCGCGAAAGGCGCCGGTGCCCGCGGCCATGTCGAAGTCGAGCGTCTCGCCACCGGACTCCCGCGCGGAGCGACCCATCAGGTTCTTCTCGACCAGCTGCCACCCCACGGAGATCTTCGCCAGCCAGCTCGGCTCGTCGTCCTCCTCGGTCAGCAGCCCCGCTGCCTTGGCCTGGGTGCGCGCGTCCTGGCTGATGTCGTTCGTGCCGTGGTAGATGACCAAAATGTCGGGGTCGGTCGGTGCGACTCGATGCGTGAGGTTCGCCAGGCTGTGCTTGCTGGAGTAGGCCGCCGCGCCGGCGTTGACGATGTCGAACGTCGCGCCGGGGAAGCGCTCGGCGATTCCGTCGCGCACCAGTTCGGGCCAGCTCGTCGCGTTGCTGCTGGCCTCCGCGCAGAACGTGGTCGAGCCGCCAAGAAAGCCGATGCGCACGCGCCCCTCGGGCTTCGGCAGCTCCAGCTCGGACCCGCGGAAGCCCATCGAATTCACCTCGATCACGTGCTCGCGACCCTCGGTGATGCCCGGCGCAGGCACGCGCAGACCGCTCGCCTCGTGCAGCTCGAACGCATAGAAGCTGCCGATCGTGCCGTACTTCATCCACTGGCGCAGTCGCACCACGCCCTCGAGCGCCGCCAGCAGGACCACCACGATGAGCAGGCTGAGGACCAGCCGACTCCTGTGCTTCCTAGCTTGCGGGCTCATGCCCAGCGCCCGCGAGTGATCAACTCAGGCCACCGATCCGTAGTGCTCGAGGATGTCCGTGCGCGTGAGGATGCCCATCAGCATTCCGTCCACGGTCACCGGCAGGGCCGAGCAGTGCGCGTCGAGCATGAGCGTGGCCGCGCGCGAGATGGCCTCGCGCGGCTCGACGGTCAGCACCTCGCGCGACATGACCTGCTCGATGCGCTTCGGATCGGGCGGGGCTCCGCCGCTCGCGGACGCCTGCGCGTCGGCCACCATCGCGCGGCCGATGGCCAGGCGGATGTCGCGGTCGGACACGATGCCCACCAGCTCCTCGTCGTCGGCCAGCACGGGGATGTGCCGGATGCGCCAGTCGTTGCAGCGGCGGATGGCCTCCCCGATCAGCTCGTCCGGCGCGAGGGTCACGACCAGCGAGCGCATGATCTCCTCCACCGCACCGTCCAGCTCGTCCTGGTGCGCGGGGTCGCGGCACAGGTCGCGGTAGGCGGTGACGAGATTCGTCTCGGTCACGATGCCCGCGAGCTGTATGCCTTCCAGCACCGGCAGCGCACCGATCTGGTGTTCGACCATGCGGGAGGCGGCCACCGGCCCGCGCTCGTCGGCCTCCACGAATACGGCCGGGCTGTGCATGACCTCGGAGACCAGCCGCGGCACGTCGGCGTCCTTGGCCAACCCGAGATCCTCGGGCTCCTGGCCGCCGGTGCCCAGGCGCACATCGCGGTCGGAGAGCATCCCCACGACCTCGTTGTCGACCACGACCGGCAGGTGCCGGAACCCGTGCTCCTCCATCAGGCGCACCGCCTCGCCCAGACCCGAGTCTGGCGACACGGTGACCGGATGGCGGGTCATGAACCTCGAGACCAGCATGGTGACGAGATCCCCTCGAAGGGGCGATCGGTTCTCCAGTTCGGGTGGAGCCGCTGATCGGCCCCTTCCCGGCCGAATCATACACCCCGGAGCGGTGGGCCGAATGGGCCCGGGATGGGGGTCAGGATCCTCCCCCCCAATTGCCGATGAGTGCGAACAGCCCCCCGTGCAGGGGCGCGGAGCCCCTCCATGAAGTCCCCCACCCTGATCTCCGTGCTCGCGCTGGCCGGCCTGCTCGCCCCCGCGAGCCTGGCTGCCGACGAGTTCGTCGCCCACCACCTGTTCGTCTGCTCCGAAGCCGGCAACAGCGTGGTCGAGTTCTCGCCGGACGGCACCCAGGTGCGCGAGATCGGCGAGGGCTGGGGCCTGGTCGCCCCGTCGGGCATCGCCTTCGGCCCGGACGGCCTGCTCTACGTCGTCTCGACCGGCACGAACCTGGTCTACGGATTCGGCGGCGACGGCACCCTGCTGCGCCTCATCGGCCAGGGCGCCGGCCTGCTCGCCCCGCGCGGCCTGGCCATCGGCCCCGACGGCAGCTTCTTCGTCGGCAACTCCGCGGTCGACTCCATCACCCGCTTCGCTTGGGACGGCACCCTGGTCGGCAGCTTCGGCGTCGGCTCGGGCATCAGCGTCCCCTCCGACATGACCATCGGCGCCAATGGCCACCTGTTCGTGGCCAGCTCCGGCACCGGACGCGTGCACGAGTTCGACCTCGACGGCACGAAGGTGCGCGAGTTGGGCGAGGGCACCACGCTCGTCTCGGCGCTCGGTATCACCTTCGGCCCCGACGGCCGCCTGCACCTCTCGTCCGCGGGCGACGAAGTGCTCGTGCTGGATCCGAGCGGCGACGGCGGCAGCCCGATGGGCGCGAGCTCGGGCCTCGACGGCCCCTCCGGCCTGGCCTTCGGCCCCGACGGCAACCTCTACGTGGCCAGCCGTGACGGCGACGTCATCAACGTGCTCGATCCCTCGGGCGCATCGGTCGGCCAGTTCGGCGCCGGCGGCGACCTGCTGCTCGCCGGTGACCTGGCCTTCGCCCCGCAGCGCTTCGGCATGAAGCTGCAGGCCGAGGTCGCGCGCGACAACGTGAAGGAGATCAAGCTGAAGGAGATCGGCGTCCTCTCGGTCGCGCCCGGCAGCCAGTCCGTCATGTTGGAGCTGAACGACTCGCCCAGCGCCAAGGACCTCGCCTCCGTGTTCGGCACGGACGCGGTCGTGCTGCGCGGCTTCGACCTGACCACCGACAAGGTCGGGAAGATGGTCACGCAGCTCGAAGCGCGGCATCACACGGACGCAGGCTTCAGCTTCATGTCGCTCGTCGGCCCGGTGGAGACGCAGAACAAGAAGGGCGTCTTCGCGGTCAAGAAGGTCAAGGGCGTGCTGTGGAGCGCCGGCCCGGGTGGCGTGCTGAGCGGCAAGGTCCAGACGAGCAAGCCGCTCAACTAGAGCGGCGCGTCGCGCGGACGGCCTACTCGCCCTTGTAGTCGGGCTTGCGCTTCTCGCGGAACGCTGCCAGCGCCTCGAGCCGATCCTTGCTGGGCAACACGCGCTCGAGATAGAGCGCGCGCTCGCGCAGCAGGTTGCTGGCCAGGTCGCCCGGCCCCGTGGTGAGGTCGATGGCTTCCTTCGCGGCGCGCACCGCCAGTGGCCCGCAGGCCGCGATCGCCGCGGCCAGCGACTCGGCCGTCGCGCGCAATGTCTCGGGCGGCGCGACCGCGTTCACCAGGCCGATCCGCTCGGCCTCCGCCGCGTCGACGCGCCTCGCGGTCAGGATCATCTCCTTCGCGCGCGCGATCCCGACCACCGCCGGGAGACGCTGCGTTCCCCCCGCTCCCGGGATGATGGCCAGCGCCGTCTCGGTCAGGCCCATCTTCGCTCCGGCAACGGCGACGCGCATGTCGCACGCGAGCGCCAGCTCCAGTCCCCCGCCGTAGGCCACGCCGTTCAACACGGCGATCGTCGGCTGCGGTAGACCGGCCACCGCCGAGAAGGTGTCGCCGATGCGCGCGACGAAGGCGCGCGTCTGCTCCTCGTCGAAGTCCACGCGCTCCTTCAGGTCGGCGCCGGCGCAGAAGGCCTTCTCGCCCGCGCCGGTGACGAGCACGGCGCGCACGTCGCGGTCCTCGGCCAGCTCGGCGCAGATCTCGCCCAGCCGCCCCAGCGTGGGGTAGCTGAGGGCGTTCATGACCTCGGGACGGTCGAGGGTCACCCAGGCCAGCGGGCCGTTCTTCTCCAGGCGCACGAGTTCGGACACGACACCACTCTCCTGACGGGGCCTGGTCTCCGGCAATTCCTTCGGCGGGCGGCGAGCATACGTTCTGCGCGGACCCCCACGCGACGGCTACCATCGCCCCGATGGGTCCGCTCGGCCGAACGCTCCTGCCGACCGGCGTCGTCTGCACGCTGGCGTGGCTCGCGATCGGGCAGTTGGGCCCGCTCGAGCTCCAGCCGCGCGCCTTCGTCGGCTGGTTCGCGCTCGCCTTCGTCGCCTGGGCGATCGCCTCCCGGGCCGTGCTGGGCGCGCGCGCCCCGCTCGGACGGCGCTGGCTGATCGTGCTGCTCGCCCTCGCCCTCGCACAGCGGCTCGCCGCGTTGCCCGTGCCTCCGTCGGACGACGTCTACCGCTACCTGTGGGAGGCCGAGGTGCAGCTGGCCGGCGGCAACCCGTACGTCTCCGCGCCGGACGCCCCCGAGTTGGCCGACCTGGCCGCGACGTCCGCGTGGCGCCCGTGGGTGAACCATCCGGAGTGGACCGCGATCTACCCGCCGATCGCGCAGTCCTGGCACCGCGGCGTCGCCTCGGCGTGGTCCGACCCGATGGCGATGAAGCTGTCGTTCCTGTTGGCGGAGGCCGTGCTGGTCGTGTTCCTGCTGGCGCTGCTCGGGCAGCGCGGCCTGTCGTCGGGACGCGTGCTGATCTACGCCTGGAACCCGCTGAGCGTGCACGCCATCGCGGCGCACGGGCACCACGACAGCCTGGGCGTCGCGTTGCTCGTGGGCGCGCTCCTCGCACTGGGTAACGGCAACCGCGTCTCGGCCGCGGCGCTGGGCGTCGCGGCGGCGCTCTCCAAGGGCTTCGCGCTGGTCGCGCTGCCGGTCCTGCTGGCGACACGCCGGCTGCTGCCATGGCTGGCCGCCGCGCTCGTGACGGCGCTGGCCGTGCTTCCCTTCCGCGACGCGGGCCTCGAGTTGTTCGGCAGCCTGGGACGCTTCGGGACCGAGCTGCACAGCAACGACTCGCTGCACGCCCTGGCCCGCTGGGCGCTGGGCGCGGAGGCCGCGCGTCTCGCGATGGGCGTTGTCTGGCTGCTCGCCGCGATTTGGGTCCTGCGCCGCGGCCCGGCCGACCCGGTGTACCGCGCGGCCTTCCTGCTGGCCGCGCTGCTGCTGGTGCTGCCGACGGTGCACCCCTGGTACCTGCTCGTGCTGCTGCCGCTCTTGTGCATCCACCCCTGGTGGGGCTGGCTGGCGCTGACCGGCAGCTCGGTCCTGATCTGGCTCGGACACCAGTCCACGGGCGGCGACGAGCGCTGGACCGAACGGCCGCTGCTGAAGTTCGTGGAATATGCGCCGCTCTTCGTCTGGTTGGTGTGGGTCGCGGCGCGGCGGGCGCACGCGGCGCCGGACCGCCCCGCCTCCCCGGGAACCCCGACGTGATCGAGCTGCTGTTCGGCGTGTACTGGCTCGCGGTGCTGGGGCTGTTCGCGTACGGCGCGAACTGCTACGTGCTGGCCTTCGCGCACCGCCGCGGGCGCGCGAGCAACCTGGCGCGGCTGGCGCGCCTGCGCGCGGAGTACGCCGCGTCCGGCGACGAGCTGCCGGCGGTCACAGTGCAGCTTCCGATCTACAACGAGCGCTTCGTGGTGGAGCGCTTGCTGCGCGCGGTGGCGGCCTTCGACTACCCGCGCGACCGGCTGGACGTGCAGGTGCTGGACGACTCCACGGACGACACGAGCGGGATCACCGCGCGCGTCGTCGCCGAGCTGGCCGCCGACGGGCTGGACATCCGCCACGTCCGTCGCCCCCACCGCTCGGGCTACAAGGCGGGTGCGCTGCGCGACGGCCTGGCCACCGCGCGCGGCGAGCTGATCGCGATCTTCGACGCGGACTTCGTGCCGCAGCCGGAGTTCCTGCGCGAGACCGTGCCGCTCTTCAGCCAGGAGCGCGTCGGGCTGGTGCAGGCGCGCTGGGGCCACCTCAACCGCGACCACTCGGCGCTGACGCGTGCGCAGGCGCTGGCCATCGACGGCCACTTCGGCGTGGAGCAATCCGGTCGCTGCTGGGCCGGCTGGCTGCTGAACTTCAACGGCACGGCCGGCGTGTGGCGGCGGCGTGCGATCGAGGAGGCCGGCGGTTGGCAGGCCGACACGCTGACCGAGGACCTCGACCTCTCCTACCGCGCGCAACTCGCCGGCTGGCGCATCGAGTACGCCTTCGACGTGGAGGTGCCGGCCGAGATCCCGGCCGACATCGCGGCCTTCAAGAGCCAGCAGCGGCGCTGGGCCAAGGGTTCGATCCAGACGGCGCGCAAGCTGCTGCCACGCGTGCTGGCCGCGCCGTTGCCGTGGACGACGCGCGTGCAGGCGGTGCTGCACCTCACGCACTACCTGGTGCATCCGCTGATGCTCACGGTGGCCGCGCTGGCGGCGCCGGTCCTGCTGGGCTGGCAGGGGGCGCCGATCCCACGGCCGGTGTTCTGGACGCTGGCCGCGCTGCTCGTGATCGGGACGGCCGGACCGTCGACGCTGTACGTGACCAGCCAGCGCGCGCTGCGATGCGATTGGAAACGTCGCCTGGCCTCGCTGCCGCTACTGATGCTGCTCGGCACGGGCATCGCGGTGAGCAACGCGCGCGCGGTGTTCGAGGCGCTGCTGGGCGTGAAGAGCGGCTTCGTGCGCACCCCGAAGGCCAGCCTCACCGACAGCAGCGCGGCAATCATCGCCCCGCCTCCGGGAGACGCGCGCGCCTACCGGCTGAACGGCGACCTCGTGTTCGCCTTCGAGGCGCTGCTGGCGCTGTACTCGGCCTGGGGCCTCTCCATCTACCTGGAGCGAGGCCGCTGGCTGATCGGCCCCTTCCTGGCGCTCTACGCGCTGGGCTTCGCGTGGGTCGCACTGCTCTCCCTGCGAGAACACCTGCGAGAACGAGTGCGCCGCAGACTGGCATGAGGCCCGCGCGTGGCCGACGATGGCGCCGGCCATGAACGAGTCGCCCCGACCACTCCCGCGCTGGTTCGTGCCCGCCTGGGTCGCGATCTGCTGCCTCGCGACGCTCGTCGCGAAGCTGGTGATCAACCAGCCGCGCATCGCCGTGAACCACGGCGACATCTCGTTCTATTACGTCGTCGCGAAGAACCTCGCCGAGGGGCGCGGCTTCGTCATCGACTACATCTGGAACTTCTGGAACCACCCCGAGGGCATCCCCACGCCCAGCAACGTGTGGTGGATGCCGCTGCCGTCGGCGCTGTGCGCGCTGGGCATGAAGATGTTCGGCGTGACCTACACGGTTGCGCAGAACACGATGATCGTGGCCACCTCGGTCATGCCGCTGGTCATGTTTCTACTGGGCCGCGAGCTGTTCAAGAGCGTCGCGGTCGGGCTGCTCGGCGCCACGGTGGCGAGCACCTTCCACCTGTTCATGGACCAACCCAGCGCGCCGCTGAGCCACGGGCCCTTCGTGGTGCTCTGCTCGCTGTCGTTGTGGCTGATCGTGCGCTCACTGCGCGACCCCGCCAGCCTGAAGTGGTGCGGCGTGGCCATCGCCGCCACGCAGTTGGCACGCAGCGACGGCATCGTGCTGTTCGGCGCGCTGTTCGTCGCGCACCTCGTGGCCTGGAAGCGACCGCCGTGGAAGAGCCTGCTCGCGGTGCCGGTCGCCTACGCGATCGTGATGCTGCCCTGGTGGGGTCACAACCTCTCGGTGCACGGCGCGCTCATGCCGGGCGGCTCGTTCCGCGCGGTCTACCTGCAGAACTACGAGCAGTGGTACTCGTTGCCGGAACACGTCACGCAGGAGCGCTGGCTGGAGAACGGCTGGGACGCCGTGATCGCGCAGAAGAAGTCCATGTCCGAACGCAACGTGGCGACGGCCACGACCGGCCTGGTCGCGGGCGCAGCCGATCGCGAAGGCGCGTGGGACCACCCGTCGCTGGTGGTCGTGCTGTGGCTGAGTTGGTTCGGGTTGCTGTTCGCGCTCAAGCGACGATTCGCCGCGTTCTGGGCGCTGTTCCTGCTGGAGTGGACCTTCTACTCGCTGGTGTTCACGGCCGTCGGGCACGAGTCGTTCCGCTCGGGCATGTACGCCGTCTACCCCACCCTGATCCTGTGCGCGATCGCCGGGCTGCTCGCGCTCGTGCGCCTGTTCACCTCGCCGCTACCGCCGGCCTGGCGGACCGAGAAGGCGCGCATGATCCTCGCCTCGCTCGTCGTGGCGTGGATCGTCGTTGGACAGTTCGGCTTCGCGAAGGCCTCGATGGTGCGCAAGGTGCGCGGCGTCACCGACCTCAACGGCTTCTACACCTTCTTCCAGACCCGCGTGATCGACGGCCTGGGCATCGCCGACGAGATCATCATGGCGCGCGACGTGCACGAGCTGAACGCCATCACGGGCGTGCGCTGCGTGATGATCCCGTTCGACGACCAGGCAACGATCCTGGAGACGGCGAAGCGCTACGGGGTGACCTACCTGCTGCTGCTCGGCGATCCCATCCGGAGCAACATGCGGCCGGGCCTGATGAACATCGACCGCAGCCCCCACTTCGAGCGCGTGGCCGGGCCGGCGAACGTCCACGGCATCCGCTTCCAGTTCTACAAGATCCTGGGCTGAGCCCCGTCGGGGCCACGGATTCGCGGCGCCCGCATGGCGCGCGCGGACGGGTGAAATGAAGTCCGGTCCTTCCGCTATACAGGGGGACGCCCGACGGAACCCCGGGAGCTCTCCCCATGAAGATCCTGCTCAGCCTCGCCGCGCTGCTCGCGCTGGTCGCTCTCGACGACGAGCCCGGCCAGCAGGCGCAGCCCACAGGCCTGCACGCCCCCCTCACCGGGCTGCTCTCGGCCCACGTCGAGAACGGCGTGGTCGACTACGCCGGGCTGAAGGAATCGGAGGCCGCGCTCGACGCCTACCTCGCGGCGCTCGCGCGCGTGGACCCCGAGACGCTGGAGCGCGACGACGCGCTCGCCTTCTGGATCAACGGCTACAACGCCTTCACGCTGAAGCTGATGCTCGAGCGCTACCCCGGCATCGAGAGCATCAAGGACATCCCGTCGAGCAAGCGCTGGAAAGCCAAGCGTTGGGCGGTGATGGGCAAGCGCTACAGCCTGGACCAGATCGAGCACGAGATCCTGCGGCCGATGGGCGAGCCGCGCATCCACTTCGCGATCGTCTGCGCGAGCTTCTCCTGTCCGGACCTCGCCCCGGAGGCATTCCTCGCCGAGACGCTCGACGACCAGCTCACCGCGGCCACCAAGCTGTTCCTCGCGAACCGGGACAAGGGTCTCTCGTTCGGCAAGGAAGCCGGTTGGCTCTACGGCACCAACTACGTGCTGCACGTCTCGAAGATCTTCGACTGGTTCGAAAAGGACTTCAAGACGTCGGACCGCTCGGTCGTTGAGTTCGTGCTGAAGTACGCGCCCGACGACGCGGTGGCCTTCATCAAGAAGCACCGCAAGGACCTCGACGTCGAGCACCTGTCCTACGACTGGTCGCTCAACGGCCGCTGAGTCCCGCCGTGCCGCAGGCGCAGCAGCAGGATGGTTCCGAGGATCTTCCAGCCCGCGCCGATCGTGCCGCGCAACGTGCCGGCGATCTTGCTGCGCCCGGTGCGACGCCGATAGCTGACCGGCACCTCCGTCACCGCCAGGCCCTGCTGCAGCGCGCGCACCTGCATCTCGACGGTCCAGCCGTAGTCGGGGTCGGACATGCCGAGGCGCGCCAGCGCGTCGGCGCGGATCGCGCGGAAGGGACCGAGGTCGGTCGTCGCGTGGCCGAAGAGCAGGCGGATCAGCGCGGTCGCGAGGCGGTTGCCCCAGCGCTGCTGCGGCAGGAGCGCGCCCGGCTCACAGCGTCCGAGGCGGCGACTGCCGATCACCAGGTCGGCGCGCCCCGACAGGATGGGCGCGATCACGATCGGCAACTCGTCGGCGTGGTCGCTGTGGTCGGCGTCGAGGAAGACGACGATGTCCGTCGCGGCGAGCGCGGCGATGCCGGCCAGGCAGGCCGAGCCGTACCCGCGCCGCGCCGCCGGCACCACGCGCGCCCCGCCCGCGCGCGCCACCTCGGCCGTGCGGTCGCGGCTGCCGTTGTCGGCCACGACCACCTCGGACAACAGCTCCCACGGCAACTCGGCCAGTACGGCAGGCAGGCTGGCCTCCTCGTCCAAGGCGGGAATCACCACCGACACCCGGACCGGCGACACCCGGACCGGCGACACGCGGACGAACGGACGCGAGGGATCGCGGGGAGCCGAGGTCATCGCGACCCCGCCATGCGAAGCTGTGCGCCATGCGTCGCCTGAGGAAGAAGCTCTCCACCGCGCTCCACGCGCGCTTTCCTTCGCTCACCGAGCGTTGGGTGCGCAGGAACCCAATGAAGGTCTCGGCCGACGTGCCGTGGGCCGAGGCGACCGTGCCGATCGAGCGCGCGACGCTGGGGCTGGTGACGACGGGCGGTGTGCATCTGCGCTCCGAGGCGGCCTTCGACATGAGCGATCCGCGCGGCGACCCCAGCCATCGCGTGCTGCCCGCCGACGCGTCCCCCGCCGACCTGGCCATCACGCACGACAGCTACGACAAGCGCGCCGCGCTTCGCGACATCAATGTCGTCTACCCCCTCGAGCGACTGCGCGAACTCGTCGCGGCCGGCAGGCTGGGAGGTCTGACCGAACGACACGTCGGCCTGATGGGCCACGTCGAGGACCCGTTGCTGCCCGGGCTGACCGGCACGACCGCGCCGGAGGTCGCGCGCCTGATGCGCGACCAGCGCGCCGACATCGTGCTGCTCGTCCCTGCCTGAGGCCTGTGCAACCGCACGGCCGGTCTGGTCGCCAGGGAGATCGAACGCGCGGGAACGCCGACGGTGACGCTCTCCATCCAACGCGAGATCACCGAGGCGGTGCGTCCGCCGCGCGCGCTCTACCTGCGTTGGCCCTTCGGTCGTCCGCTCGGCGAGGCGGGACATAGAAACCAGCAACTCCACGTGCTGCTCGCGGCGCTCGAGCTGTTCGCGAGCGTGCGCGAGCCGGGCACCATCGTCGCGCCCGAGTGGCCCTGGCGCCGCACCCGATTCAGCGATCCGTTGATCGAGGGCAGCGGGCCGCCGCACGCATGAAGAAGCGTGCATCGATCGGGTGCCGGACGCATTGAAATCGACCCACACGGCGGTCATCCTCACCCGCTGTTGAACGGTTCGTGACCGGTCGTCCGGCGGGACGCAAACGAGGGCGCGCGCCCTCCGATCCCGCGCACCGGGCGACCTCATCTCGGGAGACGTGCCTTGGAGATCCTCAGCGACCACGGAATGCTCATCCGCTGGATCCACTTCGTCGCGGGTGTGACATGGATCGGCCTGCTCTGGTTCTTCAACTGGGTCAACGGCCCCTTCATGGCCTCGCTCGACGCCGAGACCAAGAACAAGGTCATTCCGCAGCTCATGCCGCGCACGCTCTGGTGGTTCCGCTGGGGTGCGGCCTTCACCTGGATCACGGGCTTGTCCTACGCCTGGATCCTGGGCAGCGCGGACATGTCGCCGGACGTGCAGGGCAGCGTGATGAAGTGGTTCAGCGCCTCCACGCGCGGCAACTGGATCGGCCTGGGATTCATCTACGGGACGATCATGGCCTTCAACGTGTGGTTCATCATCTGGCCGCGCCAGAAGAAGATCATCATGGCGACGGTCAAGGGCGAGAACCCCCCCGAGAAGGCGCAGTGGGCGAAGGTCGCGACCAACGCGTCGCGCATCAACACCTACCTGTCGCTGCCGCTGCTGTTCGCGATGGGCGCGGCGAAGCACATGGGCGAACTCCGCACCTCCGGCGAGAACCCCGAGTTCCTCCCGGCCGCCGGCATCGTCACGGTGATCGGCTTCGCCGTGGCCTGGCTGTTCATCCACAAGGTCGGCCCGTCGGTCGGCAAGGGCCTGACCAGCTGACGCGACGGTCGCGCCGGCGCGAGCCGGCTCGCGGCTACGGGGTGTAGACGAAGTCGTCGGCGACGACGGCTTCGCTCGCCCCCACCGTGATCTCCGCCTGGCGGCGGCCGAGCGTCTCGTGCCAGACCGACAGCGTGTAGTCCCCCGGCGGCACGCCCTGGATGTCGAAGCTCCCGTCGGCGCCGGTCACCGCGAAGCACGGGTGCTCCAGCACGCCGACGAACGAGCGCATGTAGCTGTGCACGTCGCAGATGATCGACATCATCACGTCGGGCGCCTTGAAGTCGAAGTCGCGCGGCGTCGCGCCGGCCGGCATGGCGACGTTCTTGCCGCGCCCGCGCGCCGGCTTGAAGTGCACGTTGTGCAGGATCGGGTCGCTGTTGCTGACGTGGACGTCCTGGCCCTCCTGCAGCCCGAAGACGCGCGGCAGGAACACGCAACCCTGCTGGTCGAGCTGGACCTTCTCGTTCGAGACGGGGAACTCGAAGCCGTCGAGTCCGGTCTCGATCCAGACGAAGGCGTTGACCAGCTTGCCGTCCTCCACCAGCAGCGACTCGTCGGGCATCTTGTTGTCGGAGTGCTCGATGCAGAAGGACTCGCCCAGCGGGTTGAAGTAGGTGATCTCGACGGGCGGCCCGTCGTAGCGCACCACGCCCGACACGCTGCCCACCGTGGCCGGGTCCACGGCCACCGGACCGGTGTCGGTCGCGCCGCCGCCCGCGTCCGTAGCGGGCGCCACCTCGCCGCCGCTGGTCGCCGTCTTGCTGTCGTCGCTGCACCCCGCGCAGCTCGCCGTGAGCAGCACGGCCAACAACATCGCGGCGAAGCGGCTGCCTCGTGGCGCAGGAGCGTCCCGACCACCTAGACTGGGCGACATGGCCTTCATCGAATCGATCCCTCCGGACGACGCGCAGGGCGCGCTCGCTTCGTTCTATGCCGCTGCCGAGCAGCGCGCGGGGCGAGTCTACAAGATCCTCCAGGTGCAGAGCCTGAACCCCGCGGTGCTCAAGGCATCCACGGGTCTGTATACGGCGGTGATGCACGGCGAGTCGCCGCTGAGCCGCGTCGAGCGCGAGGCGATCGCCGTCACCGTGTCGCGCGCCAACGACTGCTTCTACTGAGTGCAGGCGCACGCACAGGACCTCCGTGCCGAGGTCGACCAGGAACGCGAACGGACGAGCCACACGAACGACGGGCGGGAGCCGGCCGACGGCAAGGCATTCGCCGCCGACATCGCAGCCCAGGGCAGCGAGGCGGCCCCCACGCCGCGTCTGAGGGCCCTGCTGCAGTTCGCCGAGCGGCTGGCCCTGCAGCCCGGCAACGTCGAGGAGGAGCACATCGACGCGCTGCGCGACCACGGCCTCAACGACCGTGCGATCAGCGACGCCGTCCAGGTCGTCAGCTACTTCTCATACATCAACCGCATCGCCGACGGTCTCGGCGTGGATCTCGAGCCGGGCATGACCTGAGTCGGGCGTGTCCCGACCGGAGAGTGCCGACGCCCCGGCAAGTGCGGATCAGCTGCGCGGGCAGCCCGAATGCACGCGGTGCGCGAAGGGGAGCCGTTCGAGCAGCGTCGCCTCGGCCGCTGCGAATTCCGTGAATCGCGCGCGAACTCGCGTGTCATCCGCGACCTCGGCAGCCAGCTCCAGGAACAGTTGGCCGTGCCGCGCCTCGGCCTCCCCCAGCGAGGCGTAGAGCGTGCGGAGATCGGCCAGTTCCTCGCACTCCGCCAGGCGCTCGAAGCGTTCGTGGCTGCGCATCTCGATCAGCGCCGCGACCAGCAGGCTGTCGAGCAGGCCGTCCTCGCGGCGGCGCGGGTGGCCCGCGGCCGAGATCAGGCCGTCCATGTATGGGTTGGGGCGGTCGGGCGACAGGCCGTGGCCGCGCGACGCCAGCTCGCGCAACACGCGCTGGGCGTGCTCGGCCTCCTCGCGCAGCAGCGGACCGAGGAGCAGGCAGATGTCTGCGCGCTGGCCATGGTTTCGCAGCAACGTCATCGCCGAGGCGGCGGCCTTCAACTCGCAGTGCGCGTGGTCGGAGAGCAGCGCGGGCACGTCCGCTGCGACGGCCGTCGCCCAGCCCGCGGGCGTGCGGCTCGCGAGCGCGAACGGTGCGGCGTTCTCGGGGGCGTGCTCCGGCGCGCTCATCGCGGCACGACCTCCACGATGATCTCGCCGCCCACCTCGCGCACCGGGAAGATCGGCAGCTGCGCGCCGGGTATGGACGTGCAGCGACCCGAGGGCAACTCGAAGTGCCACAGGTGGTCGGGGCACGTGATCCCGCCCTCCTCGAGGATGCCGTGAGCGAGGTCGGCGTGCTGGTGCGGGCACAGCGCGCCGAAGGCGGTCAGGACGCCGTCCTCTCCGCGCGTCACCGCGACCGGGCGACCGCCCACCTGCTTGCTGCGCACGCGCCCCGCCGGCAGCTCGCCTGCCGCGCAGAAGACGAAGGGCTGCGCGACCTGCGGCTCAGTGCCCATCGTCGTCGTCTTTCGATGTGCCGTCATCCGGCGTCGCGTCGTCGGGCATCTCCGAGTCGTCGCTGTCGCCTGCGTCGTCCTTCGGCTCGTCGCCACTGCCGTCTTCGTCAGCAATGTAGCCGATCCCGATCATCGCCTCGCGCATGTCGGGGTTCGTCGGCTGTGGTGCAACCGGCCGGGCCTGGGCAGTCTCCTCGTGCCAGCGCAGCGCGCCTTGCAGCAGCGTCTCGTGCGCGACGCGGTCGACGGGGTTCGCTCGCACGAGGTTCACCGGCGTCGTCTCGCCCGGGTCATCCAAGGTGTCGTAGTGCGTCACCGAACGCGTCGCGCCCGCTTCGTCCAGCACGATGATCACCTTGCGCCCTGCCTCGTCCTGCCCAGAGACGTGCACCTCCCGGTTTTCGGAGAAGAGCTGCGTGCGCACCGAGGCGTAGACCGGGCCCGGCACGACTTCGCGCGGCGGCAGCAGCGGCGGCGCGGAGCCCTTGGTGGGTTCGACACCTGCCAACGTGACCAGCGTCGTCGCGAGCGACGCCGTGCTGACCGGCTGCTCCACCACGCGCCCGCGCTTGGCGAAGGGCCCGTTGAGCACCAGCGGCACCGACAGCACCTCGTCGTGCAACGAGTAGCCGTGACCGAGGCCGTCGTGCTCGAACAGCTCCTCGCCATGATCGGCGGTGATCGCGATGAGCGTGTCCTCGAGCAGGCCGCGGTCGTTCAGCTCGGCGATCAGCTCGCCGAAGCAGCGGTCGAAGTAGGCCACCTCGCCGTCGTACAGGTTCACGATGTGCTGCCGCTCGTCGTCCTCGAGCGCCGGAACCTCCTCGCGTTGCAACTGGTTGGGCAGGAAGCCGCGGAAGTCGCGGCGCTCCTCGTAGTCGCCCGTGTAGCGCTCGCGCTCCTCGCCCGGCGCGTCGTAGGGCGCGTGCGGATCCATGTAGTGCACGTAGGCGAACCAGCGCGCATCGTCCGGCTGGCCGTCCAACCACGAGAGCAGCCGCGCGTTCAGCTGCTCGGCATCCTCGTCGTCGGCCTGCACCCAGGTGCCGAAGCCCTGGTGGAAGTTGTTGGCCGGCTGGATCAGCGTGTTGGCGACGATGGCCGCGCCCTCGATGCCCTCGCGTCGCAGCAGCTCGGGCCAGGTCGCGAGACCGTCCATGAGGTAGCTGCGCTCGTCACCGAGCACGCCGTGCGTATTGGGCGGCAGGCCGGTGAGCAGCGAGGCCGTGGACGGAAGCGTCCAGCTACTGGGCGAGATCGCGCCGGAGTAGACCGTGCCCTGCGCTGCGAACGCGGCCAGCTCCGGCGTGGTCGGGCGTTCGTAGCCGCCGAGCATCGTGCGCCCGGCCGCGAGCGTGTCCACCACCAGCACGAGCATGTTCGGCCGCTGCTGGCCGGCCTTCTGGCGCGGCACCTCCACCGGCTGACGCACGACCAGCCGCCACCACACTGGCTCGGAGGGTGTGACGCCCGGCGGCAGCTCCGGCATCGGCTCGCCGTCGCGCGTGGTCTCGAAGCGCAGCGTGACCGGCCCGTCGCGCGCGTCGTCGAGCGGCACATCGAGCGTGCGCATGAGTTGGTCGTACGGGTGCGCGTGCCCCTCGACGTCGCGCACGTAGGCGCTCGAGACCGAGGCGCGCTCCTCGCCGTCCACGAGGATCCGGAAGGTCGCGGGCGCGGGGTCGGCCAGCGCGGGGTCCTTGCGGTTGGCGGTGTGCACGAAGGTCTGCGCGACCAGCCGCGCGCCCTCGGCCAGCGGACCGACGGTCACCTCGAAGGCACTCTCGGCGCGCGCGTGGATGACCTTGGCGTCCTGGTCGCTGGCCAGTTCGGTGGACTTGTCCAGCGACGCGAAGGCCACCGCGCGCAGCGGCATGTCCTCCGCCTCGCGCACGACGTTCACCGTGGCGTCCTTGCTCGCGAAGGCCTCGACCACGTCCAGCGCGGTGATCTCCACCGACACCGGCGCCAGCACCGAGTCATCCGCGCCCGGACCGTGCGTCCACCACCACCACCCCAGCGCGGCCAGGCCGATCACCAGGGAGAGCAGGAAGAGGGTGTTGCCGAGGCGACGCAAGCAGGCTCCGGGGCTCGGGGATCGACGGGCGGCGGCCGCCGCGCCCAGGCACCGAGGTTAGCCGCGCGGCGTGTTCGGGCCAACCGCCGGCGGCCCCGGATGCCACATGATGGACACGTGGTTCCGACCCCGAATACGGGCTCCGATCGCCGGCCGCGAGGCGCGCGGCCGCATCGCCTGATACACTTCGCCCATGACAAAGCGAGGTCAGCCCGCAGGCAGCAGCCAGCCGTCTCCCCAGCCCCAGACCGGCGAAACCCGCAGAGGCACCTTCGCAGGCAAGCGCCGCGTGTTCCTGTTCGGGGACATCAATGCCGCGGCGGCCGAGAAGGTCTGCAACCAGCTGCTCGAGTTCTCCGAGGCCAATCCCTCCGAGTCGATCGATCTGCTGGTGAACAGCACGGGCGGCGACGTCGAGGCGGCCTGTGCGATCATCAACTGCATGCACGGCATCCCCTGCCGCGTGAACACCGTGTGCATGGGCTTCGCCCAGAGCGCGGCCTGCATCATCCTGATGGCCGGCACCGGCGTGCGCACCGCGTTCGAGAACGCCGTGCTGCTGATCCACCGCATGGTCTGGGACGAGCCGCACGACGACCACAACGACGCCGGGCACGACGAGGGCTACGCGCCCCTGCCCCCGCCCGACGAGAAGTACGTCGAGCTGTGCCGTCGCCTCGAGAACGCCTACCTGGGCCGCTTCCTCAACCACGACGCCCTGTGGGCCGAGAAGAGCATCCCCGTGGCCCTGGACATGTCCACGGACGACGCGCTGCGCCTGGGCGTCATCGACGGCGTCATCTTCCTGGACAGGGAGTAGGCGCCCGGCCTCCACCCCACGACGGCGGCCTGCCAGCCGCCCCGCCGGTCCGCTGTTCCGCGCCCCGCACCCTGTTCCGCTCCACCTGACCGGGCACATCCGCCGATATCCGGTAGACTGAAGCGTTCACCCTCGGGAAGCACCACCCATGCTCGGCAAGGCCATCAAGCAGTTCTCGCTCGGTGTGAAGTCCCCCGGCCAGGCCATGCGCGTCCTGACCAGCGAGGCCAAGATGCGCGCCGGACTGCGCACGCTGCGCAGCCTGGAGCTCGCGGTCACCTGGATCTGCAACCTGGACTGCGAGTTCTGTTACGCCGAAGACCTGATGAAGGCCAAGAAGCGTCCGCCCGACATGCGGGTGGAGACGGTGGCCCGCATCACGCGCGAGGCGCGCGACCTGGGGCTGATCCACGTCAACGTCACCGGCGGCGAGCCGATGGTCCGCAAGGACATCTACGACGTGGTCGACGCGATCCCGAAGGACATCGTCGTCAGCCTGGTGACCAACAGCACGCTGCTCACCAAGGAGAAGATCGACAACCTCAAGAAGGTCGGTCTCTCGACGATCCAGATGAGCTACGGCAGCTACTACCAGAAGTCGTTCAAGCGCGACCTGGCACGCTACTGCGTCGAGCAGGGCATCAGCGTCACGCTGTCGGTGGTGAACATCCGCGCCGAGCGCGAGAACATCGAGAACGCGTTCGCGATGTCCGAGGAGGACGACTTCTCGGTGCTGTTCAACTACCCGATGATCTACAAGAACGAGGGCGTGGACAGCGAGTACTACTGGAAGATGCGCTACCACCCGCGCTGCCGCGAGGACAACCTGTTCTGGAGCGGCAAGGACCGCTGCCCGGCCGGCACGCACAAGCTCTACGTCACCAACGACGGCGACGTGATGACCTGCGACCGCATCCACGCGATCTACGGCAACATCCACGAGGAGCCGCTCGCGCCGATCCACAAGCGCATGTTCGACCAGTTCATCAAGCACAAGAGCTTCTGCCTGCTCGAGACCTGCCCCGATCAGTGGGCGGAGAACAACAAGAAGAGCGGCCGCAACTACAGCCAGGAGCTGCTCGGCACGCGCGAAGACCCCTTCAACGTCTTCGAGGGCACGGCCCTCATGACCGGGTCCGTCGAGGGCAGCACCATCGCCAAGCAGATGCACGCCTCGCGCATCGGCGCGAGCACGCTCTAGGCGGCTCGCCTACGGTTCCACGCGCTCGTAGAGCGTGAGCGGCGGACCCGGGCGCGTCATCTTCCAGGGCTCGGCGTAGGCCATCAGGAAGGACGGGGTGCCGGCGTCCTGGTCGGGCAGCGCCACCGCATCGGGATCGGTGCGCGGGTCGACGTGCAGGACCTGTCTGTACTCGCGCGCGACGACCTCGGCGAAGTCGTCCCAGCCGATCGGGTCCTGCTCGTGCGCCGTGTGGTCGTGCAGGATGAAGCGCGGGCGCATCCGCTGCCCTTCCTCGCGCGAGATCACGCCGCCGCGCGGCCAGGTCATGCGCAGGTAGTCCATGAAGGGCGGCTGCCCGAAGACCATGCTCGGGCGCGGCAGGCCGTAGAAGCCGATCGCGAGCACGTCCTGCGGCGTGGCGCCGGCCGTGGCGAGGTGGTCGAGCACGTCCTGGCGCGTGTCGCGGTTGCCGAGCGCGCGGTCGAAGGCGACGCTGCGGATCGCGCCCGGCGCGATCGCGAGCAGCACGAGCAGGGCGAGCAGGCCGCGCCTGACCGTTCCCCCGCGTGTGGCCAGCCGCTCGCAGGCGAACGCCGCGGGGATGCACAGGAGCGTCACCAGCGACAGCGCGTAGCGCACCGGCGCGGCGCGCACGAAGAACAGCATCGGCAGCAGCAGCACGCAGCAGATGACGATGCCCCGGGCCGGTCCGCGCGCGCGCCAGCCGAGCACGCAGCCGATCAGCGCGGCCGCGAAGGCCGTGACGCCGAGCCCGACGACCAGGCTCCATCTCAGGTGCAGCCCCGCCACGCGCGCCCACTCGTCGAGGTCCCAGCGGATGGCGGCCCGGTCGCTCTGGTGGCCCAGCGTCTCCATGAACTCGCCCGGCGCGTAGACCGCGTTGGCCGTGACGGCCAGCCAGGTCAGCACCGCGGCGAGCCCCGCGAGGACCAGCCACAGGAACGACGGCCGGGCCCGCGCGTCCGACTTGTCCGAGGCGTCGCGCGAGGCAAGGTGCCCGGCGATCACCGGCAGGGCCGCGATCGCGCCGAAGTACTTGGTCGCCGCCGCCAGGCCGATGAACAGGCCCGCCATCACGTGGTTGCGCTTCGTCGGCGCGCGCGCGATCAGCAGCGCTCGGTCCACCGCCGCGATCACCCACAGCGTGGTCAGCGCGTCGAGCGTCCCGAAGTGGCTCTCGCGCACGGGCAGGTACGCGGTGGAGAGGATCAGCGCCGCGACCAGCGCGACGCGCTCGCCGAGCTCGCGCCGGGCGAGGACCCAGACGAGCAGGATCGTGATCAGCCCCGCGAAGAGAGAGACGCAGCGGTGCACGAAGTGCAGCAACGACGGGTTCTCCGCCAGTTCGGCCAGCCGCCCGCCCCATCCGTCGGGATGGTCCAGCGCCTGCACACCCACGACGGCCGTGTCCGCCACGCCGAAGAGGTGGTAGCCGAGCGCCCCCCACATCATGAAGACGCCCGGGTTCGGGTCGCCGTTCATGAACCCCTCGCGCACCCGGCGCACCATGCCCTCCTCGTCCTGCTGGTGCTGGAGCTGCGCGCCGCGGATGTCGGCCGTGTCGAGACCGAAGTCGAGATGCGCCGCGCGCAGCGCGAACCCGAGCAGCAACACGAGCAGCAGGGAGGCCTTCATGCGCGCACCAGCATAGGAAACCGCGCCGCGAGGTCCGCGCGTCGCGCGGCGGTCAGAAGCCCGGGTCGCCGATGGCGGCCTCGACCAGCAGCGACTCCAGGCCGCCGAGGTAGATCAGCAGCGTGAAGCGCGGGGCGTCCGGGTCGCCGGGCTCGATCTCCTTGCTGCCGAGGTTCTCGTCCACGCCCAGCTCGGTGGCCAGCATCAGGCGCATGTCGTTCACGAAGCGCAGCCACAAATCGAGGCTGTCGACGTCGAGGCGCAGCGCGACGCCGCGCGAGGCCTCGCCGGCGACGCGTGCGCGGCGGCGCCCCGCGCGCATGCTCTTGCGCACCGCCTTCAGCATCTCGCGCCGCTCCGAGAGCAGCGAGCTGCCGAGCAGGCGGCGGTTCTCGCGATCCTCGTCCGGGTCGGAGTAGCTGGGCGGGAACAGCCGGTCGATCACGCCGCGGTTCTCGTCGGGGTTGCCGAGCAGCTGCTCGAGCTTGTCGGGCAGCGCGTCGACCACCGAGGCTTCGAGCTTCGGCAGGTGCAGCGTCCAGCGGCACGCGGCGTCCGCTTCGTCGCCCGTCGTCTCGTGGATCTCGATGCGCGCCATCGCCGTTCAGTCGTCCTGCGCCTGCTCGAGCGTGGCCTGCAACCCGTAGCCGTGCAGCCGCGACACGTAGAACTCCGCCTTCTCGCGGTCGGCGCTCGCGACCAGCGACTTGCCCTCGCTGTGCACCTCCATCATGTGCTGCGTGGCGATCTCCTGCGTGAAGCCGAACAGCTTCTGGAACACGTAGACCACGTAGCTCATCAGGTTGACCGGGTCGTCCCAGACGATCACGTTCCATGGCCGGCCGAGGCTGACGACGGTCTCGACCTCCTCCTCGACCGTCGGCTCGGGCGACGACGGCTTGTCCGCCGATCGCGGCTCGAGCGCGGGTTCGGGCGGCCGTGCGCTCGGCTTCGCGCGACAGTCGTGGCGGGTCGTGGGCGGGTGGTGCATCCCTCCCATTATCGGACGGGCGCGGCGCGGGGTTGCCTATAATCGGCGGCTTCCCCGGGCGCCGCGCAACGGAGGGTTTCGCGCCCCGGTCCCGCCCCCAGAATCCGACCTCGCCAGGGAATGCGCATGTCCCGGTCCGCCCCGTCCAACCGCCAGAGCCGCGCCGCGCTCGGCATTCTCGCCCTGCTGCTGGCTGCTGCCTGCGGCGCGCCCGCCGCCACGCTGCGCGGCATCCCGCACGTGCCGGACCGCCAGCCACTGGTGGACATCACGCACTACGACATCGCGGTCGACCTGCACCACGAGTCGGGCCTGGTGGACGGCCACGTGGACGTGTCGTTCCAGGCGCTGCCCGACCGACCCGCGACCATGCTGGTGCTGGACGCGGCCGAGATGCAGATCTCCTCGGTCACCGACGACCAGGGGCGCGAGCTGGAGTACGCGCAGGGCCGGCTGGCCGTCGAGATCCGGCTGGCCGAAGCGCTGGCTCCCGGGCAGTCGGCCGTGGTCGGCATCGACTACCGCGCCTACCCGCGGCGCGGGCTGTTCTTCGTGGCGCCCAACGCGAGCGACCCCGACCGCCCCTGGCAGATCTGGACCCAGGGCCAGATGCACGACACGCGCCATTGGATGCCGGTCTGGGACCTGCCCAACGACCGCGCCACGCACACGCTCGCGATCACGGTGCCGTCGCACTTCATGACCTTGGCCGGCGGCACGCGGCGTTCGAGCATCGAGCACAAACGCCGCGGCCGGCGCACCGACACCTGGGAGATGAAGACGCCGCACAGCAGCTACCTGATCACGCTGGTGGCGGGCGAGCTGGCGGAGTTCGACCTGGGCGACGGCGAAGTGCCGCTGCCGGTCGTCGCGGAGCGGTCCGTGCTCGACCACGCGCGCGCCAACCTCGACGACACGGCCGACATGCTGGCCTACTTCGGCGAGGTCACCGGCCGCGCCTACCCCTACCCGAAGTACGCCCAGGTCTGCGTGAAGGAATACACGGGGGGCGGCATGGAGAACATCTCCGCCACCACGCTCACCCACGACACGCTGCACGACCCGGCCGACGAGCCGCAGGTGGACAGCGTGGACCTGCTCGCGCACGAGGCCGCCCACCAGTGGTTCGGCGACCTGCTGACCTGCCGCGACTGGGGCCACCTCTGGCTCAACGAGGGTTTCGCCACCTACTACGAGGCGCTCTACATGGGGCGGCTGTACGGGGATGAGCGATTCGGCACGGTGATGCTCGGCAACCAGCGCGCGGTCGTGCGCGACGAGAAGTCCAACCCGCACCCCATCGTCTGGCACGGCTTCGAAAACCCGGACGACATGTTCGACGACCACAGCTACCCAGGCGGCGCGTCACGCCTGCACCTGCTGTCCGAGCTGCTCGGGGCCGACGTGTTCCAGCGCGGCGTCGAGCACTACGTCGAGAAGCACGACGCCGACGTCGTCGTCACCGACGACTTCCGAGTGGCGATGGAGGAAGCCACCGGCGTCCCGCTGCAGCAGTTCTTCGACGAGTGGCTATACGACGGCGGTTTCCCGAAGTTCCGCGTGACGATCGGACCGCAGGCCGTGCTGCACGTCGAGCAGACGCAGGGCGAGGACGGCATGCGCGACGTGTTCCACCTGCCCGTCATCGTCGCCTGGTCGCGCGGCGGTAGGGAGCACAGCCGACGGATCGACGTCGACGAGCGCATCGAGTCGCTCCCGCTGGTCGGCACGGGCCAACTGGACTGGGTGCGCTTCGATTCGACCACCGTCGTGCCCGGCGAGATCGACCTCGCGCAGAGCGAGGCGATGTGGCGCAACCAGCTGCGCGACGCGAAGGACGGCATGGCCCGCCTGATCGCCGCGCAGTGGTTCGCCAAGAGCCGCTCGGTGCACTGGCGCCCGGCGCCCGACTGGACGCCGAGCGACGATTCGATCGCAGCGCTCGTCGCCGCGGTGGGACAGGACCCCTTCCGCGACGTGCGCGGTACGGCCGTGCGCGCCCTCGCGCTCACCGACCACGAGCACGCCGCGCCGACGCTGATGGCCGCGCTGACCGACCCCGACGGAATCGTGCGCGCCGCGGCCGCCAACGGCCTGGCCGACGTGGGCGGCGACGAGGTGCTTTCCGCTCTCACCAACGCCGCCGACGACAGCAACGGCACGGTCGTGGGCCAGGCGCTCGGCTCGCTCTCCGATCGCGGCTTCCCCGGCACCTTCGGCATGTGCGCGGAGCGTTTCGCCGCGACCGACCGCATGCGGCTCAAGCGCGACATCGTGTACGTGGTCTCCGGCCTCGACGACGAGCCGCGCGCGCTGCCGTTCCTGCTCGGCGCCGCGGCGCGCGGCGCGGACGAGCGTGTGCGCGAGGCGGCGATCTCGACGCTGCCCCGCCAGGGCAACCCGAACGGCGTGGTCTTCCGCCGGCTGTGCGAGTGGCTGCACGACGGCAGTTACCGCGTACGCCGCGCCGCGGCCGGCGCGCTGCGCCAGATGGGCGACCCGCGCGCGGTCCCGCACCTGCGCGCGAGAGCCGACATCGAGGTCGAACCGCAGGTTCTCTCGGCCCTGGAGCGCGCCCTGAACGCGTTCTCCTGAGTGCGTTACGATCTGGTGTCGAGGGAGGGCGGCGCATGAGCCAGCGGTTGGACCAACTGTTTCCGGGGAGCAGCCCCGTGCTGCTCGACGGCGGCATGGGCACCTCGCTGCGGTCGATGGGCTGGCCGGTGAGCGACGCGACCGTGATGGCCAACCTGAACGCGCCCGAACTCGTGGCCAGCGTGCACGAAGCAGCCGTCGAATCCGGCGCGCGCGTGCTGCACACCAACACCTTCGGCGCGCTGCTGGGCGCGAGCAACTCGACCAGCGAGCTGGCCGACGCGGTGGCCTCGGGCGCGCGCATCGCGCGCAAGGCCGCGCGCAACGGAGTCAAGGTGGCCGGCAGCCTGGACGCCTACGACCTCGCCTTCCACGGCCCGCGCCTGGACGAGGTCGTGAAGGTGCTCGTGGACGAGGGCGTCGACCTGCTCGTGTTCGAGACGGTCAACAAGGCGCAGGACGCGCTGCGCGCCCTGGATGCGCGTCGCGAGTACGGCTCGCGCCTTCCCTGCGTGGTGTGCGCCTCGACCACCGACGGCAGCCGCCCGGACATGGACCGCGTGCTGGAGGTCGTCACCATGCTCGAGGCCTCGGGCGAGGACGTCGAGCCCGGCCTGAACTGCTGCCGCGGCCCGCACGAGGCCTTCAAGGTGGCGCTGACCTTTCCGTCCATGCCGCGCTGGATCAAGCCCAGCACCGGGCTCGACGACGAACCGGTCGACGACAACGTGATGGCCGCCTTCGCGCGCGCGGCACGGCTGCGCGGCGCCCGCTTCGTGGGCGCCTGCTGCGGCGGCACGGCCGACACGCTGGTGCAGATGGGCCTCGCGCTGGACGGCTCGGTCCGCTGAGAGCGAAGATCAGGGCGTGAAACGCCCCTCGCCCCCGCCGACTCCCAAGGGCCTGCCGCTGCGCCGTTGGCTGCTGCCCCTGATCGCCGTGATGGTGGCGATCACGCTGTTCCGCGATCGCGGCTTCGACCAGGAGGCGCTTGTCGCCGACTTCGAAGCCGGGCGCGTCGAGGAGGCGCTGCTGCGCCTCGATGAGATCAGCGGCGTGGGCCTCTCGCCGAACATCTCGCGCCTGGACTGGTGGTCGCGCGAAACGCGCGCGCCGGCCGTGTCCAAGCTGCTCGCGACGCCCGAGGCCGACCTGTTCGAGTCGCCCGCCCATCCGACGCTGGTCTCGCCCCTCGGCAGCTACCGCGAGGAACCCGCCGCCGCGCTGCTGCGCGAAGCGCACGGCGAGCCGCTGGTGTTCGAGCTGACGCACATCGGCCTCGGACTGCTGGCGACGAAGTCCGCCGTGCCGCCCGGCACGACGCGCGTCGAGTTCGACGTCGGCCTGCTGCCGGGCGCCGACTACCAGGTCGCCCTGCGCCAGACCGGCACGGACGGAGACGACGGGCCGATCGTCGCGCTCGCGCGCTTCCGCTGGGCGCCCGACGACGAAGCGCAGGTCGTCGGCCTGGCCATGGCCACCGCGCACGACCTGGCCGTCCCGAACCACGAGGGCTCGGCGCTGCTCACCGCGATCGTCGCCCTCGGCTACGGCTACACCGGCGAGGCCATCGACCGCCTGGCCGAGCTGGAGGACGCGCCCGGCTTCGCGCAGGTCGCGCGCGAGCTGCGCGCGCTCGCGCTCGAACGCCAGGGTCTCGATTGGAGCGCGCGGCAGCTGCTGCTGCGCTGAGCGGCGCCCGCGCCCGGACCGGGCGCCGGCGCTACTTGCCCAGTCCGTAGCGCCGCAGGCGGTAGCGCAGCTTGCCGCGGTCCACCGCGAGCCGGCGCGCGGTCTCGGCCACATTCTGGTCGGCGGCCTCGAGCGTCTGGCGGATGGCCTCGCGCTCCACGGCCTCCAGGCTGGCGCCGCTCTCGGGCAGGCGCAGCACGAAGGAGCCCGACGGCAACTGCTGCCAGGCCAACTCGGGCAGCGGGATGTGGCGCTCGTCCACTGCGCCGCCGTCGGCCAGCATCAGGGCGTGCTCGGCGGTCAACTCCAGCTCGCGCAGGTTGCCGGGCCAGCCGTAGTTGCCGAGCAGTTGCCGGGCGCGTTCGCTCTCGGAGTGCAGGCCGCACAGCGCGGACAGGCGCAGCACCTCCTCCACGCCGCGCTGGCGCAGGGGCGGCGCGAGCACCGGCGGCCCGCCGAGACGGTAGTAGAGGTCGCTGCGGAAGCTGCCGTCGCGCGCGCGGTCGAGGAAGCCGGTGGTGGCCGTGGCCACGATGCGGCGCCCCGCCTGGGCCAGGCGCAGCACCGAGCCCTGCTTGACCGGCGAGAGCATGTCGATGTTCTCGACCAGCACCGTGTCCGAGTCGACGCCAAGGTCGCCCTGGGTGCGCAGCAGGTGACGCAGCGTGCGCAGGCGCAACGTGCCCAACTCGCCCGAGAGCACGATCGAGGTGTCCTTCTCGGCGACGCGCTCGAGCATCAGGCGCATCTCGCGCACGCACGGCACCTCGGCTTCGAGCGCAGCGGCCGCGAGGCGATCCTTCGGCTCTTCGCGGCGCGAGGCGACCTCGCGCAGCAGGCGGCGGCGTTCGAGCAGGCGGTCGCGCGCGGCGAGGAAGCCGCCCCGTGCGCGCAGGCCGGTCACCGCCAGGCCGGGCAGGGCCAACAGCGCCTCGGGCCAATTCTCCTCGTCGTCCACGACCAGCACGGAGAGGTCGGGCTCGGCCGCGATCGTCACGCGCGCCAGTTCGGCCGCGTCGCCGGTGCGGCCGAAGGCGCCGATGACGAGCAACTCGGGCGCGGGGCCGGCCCAGGGCACGTCGGCGGCGTGTCCCGCCTTGGTCTCGGCCAGCGCGCGCACGACCGTGCGTTGGTCGGCCAGCAGGTCTTCGAGCATCCTCCGTCGCGGGTCGTCCGCCGTGACGAGCAGGATGCGCGCGCTCATGCCCCGGTCACCGCGCTGGTCTTGTCGAGGATGCGGGCACAGCGGGCGGCGAGTTCGCGCTCGCGTCGACGCGAGGCGATCATCACGAGGTTGCGCAGCGAACGCAGCAGCATGTCGCGGTCGGTGGCGGCCAGCGCTTCGGGCTCCATGGCCGGATAGCCGGACTCGGCCAGGAAGGTCCGGCACTCGGCCGGCGTGACCTCGCGCCCGCCGTGGAACGGATCGATCACGACCGCTCCGTCCTCACGCGGCTGGCGCAGCAGGAAGTGGCCGGGCATGTTCAGCCCCTCGAGCGGGATGCCGACGCGGCGCGCGACCAGGAGCCAGGTCATGCACAGCGCGAGCGGCAGGCCGTGTCGGCGCAGCGTGACGCCGTGCAGCACAGCGTCCCAGGGGTCGGCGCTCTCGGGGTCGGTGCCGGTGAGCGTGTTCTGCTTCGCCAGGACGTCGGTCAGCACCTCGAGCTCGCGCGCGGGGTCACGCGTGGGGTCGCGGTCGCCGCCGAGCGATTCGTCGAGCGCCACAGCGACCTGGTCGGCCAGCGCGTCCAGCGCCTCGGTCAGCGCGTCGGGCAACTCGCTCGCATCGATCAGCCGGCCGATCAGGATGCTGCCCTCCTCCAGCGAGGGCGCGTTCATGATGTGGTCGATCAGGGGTGCTTCCAGGCGCGCGCCGACCACGTCCACCAGCGCGGCGCGCACGGCCTCGGCCTCCTCGCCGTCCGCGGTCGCGAGGCGTTCGCGCAACAGCGGTTCGGACATCTCGGCGTGGTCGAGCAGCGCCTTGCGGCAGGCCTCGATGACCGTGTCGCTGGTGTCGGTCAGCAGGCGGATCATCGCCTCGACCTGCGACTCGCTGGCCAGGGCAGGCGTGCGTGCGTCGTGCGACGTCGTCATCAGATGCCGCCCATCCGGCCGACGTGCGGGAGGAACGCATCCAGCTCGGACGCGACCGTCTCCAGCGCCGGGGTCCAGCCCGCGAAGGGGTGCACCGCGCCGAAGGTGTGTCCGGTGCCGGGCACGGTCACCAGGCGCGAGCCGGCGATCCAGCCGTTCAGCTCGCGGCCCTCGTCGACGGGCACGGCCTCGTCGTCCTCGGCGTGCACGACCAGCGCCGGCACGAACACCTGCGTGGCCGCATCCTCGACGTCGTACTGCGCGCGGTCCTCGAACCAGGTCTTCTCGAGCGGCATGTCCTGCCCGGTGCGCGCGTTCTTCACGACGACCTGACCGGTGCGCTCCAACTCGTCCATCGCCTCGGGGCCGAAGCGCTTGCCGAGCTCGGCCACGCCGTTCAGCGTCGTGACCTGCACGATGCGTCCGTCGTCGGCCGCGCGCAGCACCGCAACCGCCCCGCCGAAGCTGTGGGCGACCACGTTGAAGTGGTTGTTGCGCTGCAGGTTGCACTCGGCGGCGAACTCGCTGTCGTTCAGGAAGTCGAGCACGGTGCCGAGGTCTTCCAGCCAGCGCGTGGTGGTCTGCTTGGCGAAGAGATCGAGCCGCGTGAACTCGCCGGGTGTGTCCTCGACGCCGTTGTGGCTGAAGTCGAACACCGCCATGGCGCGGCCGGAGCCCGCCAGGCGCTCGGCCAGCGGCGGGAACATGCCCCAGTCCTTGAAGCCCTTGAAGCCGTGGCACACGACCGTGACCGGCAGCGGGGCGTCGGCCCCCTCGGGCAGGTAGAGGTCGAGGCCCATGGACAGGCCGTCCGCGCAGGGGACCCGCGTGCTGCGCTTCACGACGCTCATGCTCCGCCCCCGCTCATGCTGCTGCGGGCTTTCGCATCACGACCAGCTGTCGCGTCTCGCCCGACTCGTGCGGTATGCCGTTGAAGTCGCCGTAGACCGCCTCGATGCGCAGGCGTGCGCGCGTGGCCAGCGCCTCGATGTCGTCGCGACGGAACAGGCGCACCGATTCGCTCCAGGAGCGCGGCGCGGCGCCGCTGCGCAGGATGCGCACGTGCTTCTCCACGCGCCGGCCGTCGCCGGTGATCGCGCGCTCGACCTCGATGGTCTTGCCGTTGACCAACTCCACGGATTGGTGCTCGAGGTTGAAGGCCACCGTGTCGGGGTCCATCAGGTCGAGCAGCACGCTGCCGCCGGGCGCGAGCACGCGCGCGATCTCGTCCAGCGTGGCCTGGTGCTCGAGGTCGTCCTCGAAGTATCCAAAGGAGCTGAACAGGCTGGCGACGGCGCCGAACGTGCCGTCGGCGAAGGGGATCCTGCGCATGTCGCCGCGCACGGTGCGCAGGCCGAGCGCGTGGCAGCGCCGCGTCAGGTCGCGTGAGAGATCGACGCAGGTCACGTCGCATCCGAGCAGCCGGAACGCGCGTGCGTGGCGGCCGGCGCCGGCCGCGAGGTCGAGCATGCGGCCCTTGCCGCCGTCGTGGCGCAGCAGGTTCAGCGCGCCCTTGGCCTCGGTGCGCGCGGAGGCTTCGTCGCGGTGTGAATACACCTCGAGGTACTCGGCGGTGAACGCTTCGACGAACCAGGGCGCGGCCAGCATCCATCCATCCTACCGTCTCCGCGCGTTACTCACCGGGCGGAGCAACACTTCGGATCTTGTCAAGGGGGCAAGCCGCGTGCCGGTTCGTGTTTCATATGCAACGCGCGCATGTCACGCGCCACGAACGCACCTCTACACCGCTACAATGGCTCCGCGGATCGCAGCTGGCCCGCTTCGCCGTCCCACGGAACCCGTCGCTTGACACGACGACGCTCCACTTCCGGCCGACTGCTCCTCCTCGTCGGCGCGCTGCTGCTCGGCCTCGTCGCGGCGGAGCTGCTGCTGAGAGCGACGGGCCGCTACGCGCCGCCTGCGCCGCAACCGCTGCAGCTACCCGGCCAGCCCGCATCCGCCGAGCCCTTCAGCCGGCCCGACGACCTGCTGATCTTCTCCGGCATGCCGAACGCGCGCACCTGGCCCGGCTACACGATCGACGATCACGGATACCGGACGCCCCCCTTCACGGACGAGAAACCGCCGGGCACGTTTCGCGTCGTGGTCACCGGCGACTCGACCACCTTCGGATTCGGCCTGGCCGAGGACGAGCACTGGCCCGCACTGCTGCGACGCGCCCTCACCGGTTTGTTCGAGGGCGAGCGTGCGGTCGAGGTGATCAACGCCGGGACCGTCGGCTACTCAACCTTCCAGAACCGCCACCAGATCGAACGCGACCTGCTCCCGCTCGACCCGGACCTGGTGGTGATGCTCTTCTGCGGCCCCAACGACGCCCGCCCGGTCGAGGGCCCGACCGACGCAGAACTCTCGGCCGCGATGCGCTCGACCGGCAGCCGCCTCGGCCGCCTGCACCTCGCCCGCGCCCTCGGTCTCGGCGGCCGCGACGAGGTCAAGCCGAGGCTCATCGCCGAGGACGACTCCCCCACGGCCCGGCCCCGCGTCAGCTTAGACGAGGTCGAGCAGAACATCGCCGCCATGGCCGACCTGCTCGGCGACCGGTTCGTGCTGGGCTTCTTCCTGCCCAAGCAGGACTTCCCGCGTCGCGACGTGATCGACGCGATGGCCGCGAGAGCGGACCGTCCGGCAGCCGTCCGCCACATCCGCATCGTCGACCCGATGCCCGAGATCGAAGAACTGCTCCCGTTCCCCGTCTACTGGGACGACGTGCACCCCTCGCCGACGGGCCACGTGATCATCGCGAAGTGCGTGCTGCGAACGATCGTGCCAAAGCTGGGGCTGTCTCCAGAACGCGCCACCTGGGCAGCGGCCTGGCTCGCTGCGATGGACGGCGAACTGCCCGATCGAGCCGGCGAGCTGCGCTACACAGCCGCTCCACGGCGCTTTCGCGAACTGCTCGCCCTCTACGACGACCCGGACACCGACGCGCGCTTCCAACTCGGCGAGCCCCTGCCCGAGTCGGTGCGCACGTGGGATCCAATACACGGAACGCGGATGCGGGACCTCAGCTACTCCTTTCAACTGCTGTGGCACGAGGCGGGCTCGCGACGCGAGGACATCTTGAGGCACGTGAAACCGCTCGACCCGCTGATGGCCTGCTTCGGAGAAGACTGGCGACCGCTCCTCGGCGAACTGCATCACTACAGTGATGAAGGGCTGCTCGCCCTCGGACGCGCCGCGCTCGTCTACTCCGCCGAGCTGGGCATTCCTCCCGTGCGCGCCGACCTGCGGCGCGGTCAGGCGGCGCAGGCCCAGGACCCCGAAGAAGCGCTCGAGTTGCTGCTGGCCGTGCTCGAACTGAATCCGCGCGACATGGAAGCCCAGTTCGAGCTGGCGATGACGTACCGCAAGCTCGGGCGGCGCGACGAGGAGCGAGCCGAGTACGAGACGCTGGCCACGGGCACGGGCGCGCTTGCCGACCTCGGCCGCGGCCTGCTCGCGTTCCAGGACGGCAATATGCCCGGCGCCGAAGCCGCATTGCGCATCGCAATCGAGGGCGCGCCGTTCCACGGGTGGGCGCACTTCGTGCTCGGGCAGGCGCTGTTCCGCCAGGACAAGCTGGACGAGGCATCCAGCGAACTGGCCATGGGCGCGGTGATGCTCGGCGCGCTCGACGGGTTGCCGGCGCAGCTCGCGCTGATCGAGAAGCGTCGCGCGGAGCTCGCGGAGAGCGACGGCTAGGGCAGAATCGGCGGCTCGTCCTGCGAGGCGATCTGCCAGTGGCGCTCGAGTTCCTCGAGGTCGGCCTCGCCGAGGCGGTCGCCCAGCGCGCGCTCGATGACCTCGAAGCGGCGGCGGAACTTCGCGATCGTGCGGCGCAGGGCCAGCTCGGGGTCGAGGCCGTGCTTGCGCGCGACGTTCACGGCGCTGAAGAGCACGTCGCCCAGCTCGTCCTCGACGGCGGCCTTGTCCTCGGCGCGTGCGGCGTCGCGCAACTCCGCCAGCTCTTCGTCGAGCTTGAGCAGCGCGCCCTTGTCGTCGGGCCAGTCGAATCCGACGGCCGCGGCCTTCTCGCCGGTGCGCAGTGCGGCCAGCAGCGCGGGCAGGTCCTCGGGCACGCCGTCGAGCACGCTCTTGCGTCCGCCCTTGCCCTCGGCAGCCTTCGACTCGTTCCACGAGGCCAGCGCCTCGCCCACGTCGCCGGCGGACTTGTCGCCGAACACGTGCGGATGACGCCGAACCAACTTGGTCGCGATGCCGGACGCGATCTGCGCCAGGTCGAAGCGCTTGCCCTGCTCGGCGATGCGCGCGATCAGCAGGATGTTCATCAGCGCGTCGCCCAGCTCCTCGGCGATCTCTTCGTCGGTGCCGTTGGCCATGGCCTCGTGCGCCTCGAACGCTTCCTCGACGAGGTTCTGCGCCATGCTGTCCACGCTCTGCGACAGGTCCCACGGGCAGCCGTCGGGATCGCGCAACCGGTAGACCACGCCGAGCAGCTCGGCCAGGCGCGCGAGCGCCTCGGTCTCCGATGCGGCGCGCTCGGCGCCGGTCGTGCGCGCGATGTCCGCGGGATCCGGCACGGGCGTGGGCGCAGCGCTCATCGCGCGGTCGCCGAAGCGGGCGACTCGCAGAACGATGGCAACTGCTCCTGCAGCTTTCGCACCAGCGTCGCGACGACCTCGTCGCGCGCGGGGCAGCGCTCGGTCAGCTCGGCGCGCATCGAGGTCATCACCGCGGCGTCGAAACCGCAGGGGTTGATGGCCGCGAAGTGCGCGAGGTCGGGCTCGTGGTTCAGCGCGAGGCCGTGGTACGTGACCCAACGCCGCGCGGCCACGCCGATCGAGCACAGCTTGCGCTCGCCGTCGATCCAGACTCCCGTCGCTCCGTCGCGCCGGCCGGAGGCCAGGCCGACCTCGGCCATGGTGTCGATCACCGCCTGCTCCAGCGCGCGCATCCAGCCGTGCAGGTCGTGGCGGTCGTCGGCCAGCTTCACGATCGGGTAGACGACGATCTGCCCGGGGCCGTGCCAGGTGGCCTGCCCGCCGCGCTCGACCTCGACCACATCGATGCCGTCGTCGCGCAACGTGTCGTCCTCGGTGCCGCGGCCGATCGTGACGACCGGCTCGTGCTCGACGACGAGGATCGTGTCGGGCGCGCCGCCGGCGTGCCGCTGCTCGACGAGCTGCTTCTGCAGTTCCCAGGCCTGCCGGTAGGCCATGCGCCCGAGGTCGCGCACGTGCAACGACATCGGCTCAGCCCTTCGGCTGGAAGATGTGGATGGCGTGCCCCTCGACGACGTGGGCGGCCTCCATCAACGTCTCGCCGAGGGTCGGATGCGGGTGCACGGTCAGGCCGATGTCGGCCACGGTCGCGCCCATCTCGATGCCGAGCGCCGCCTCGCTGATCAGGTTGCTGGCGTCGTGCCCGACGATGTGCACGCCGAGCAGCGTGTCGTCGTCGGCGTCGGCGACGAACTTCACGAAGCCCTGCGGCGCGTTGGCCGACAGCGCCTTGCCGTTCGCCGCGAAGGGGAAGCTGCCGGTTTTTACGTTGTGGCCGGCGTCCTTCGCTTCGTCCTCGGTCAGGCCGACGGTCGCGATCTCGGGGTCGGTGAAGATCGCGCCGGGCATCGCCTTCACGTCCAGCACGACGTTCTTCCCGGCGATCACCTCGGCCGCGACGATGCCTTCCTTGGACGCCTTGTGCGCCAGGTAGGGCGGGCCGATCACGTCGCCGATGGCCCAGATGGACGGGTTCGACGTCTGCAGCTTCTCGTCGACGATCACGTGGCCGCGCGGGTCGGTGCGCACGCCCACCTTGTCGAGCGCGAGGTCCTCGGTGTTCGGCTTGAAGCCGACCGCCACGAGCACCTTGTCGGTCTTGATGGTCTTGTTGCCCTTGGGCGTCTCGACCGTGGCCTCCATGCCGCCCTTCTTGTGCTCGACGTGGGCGACCTTGCTGCCGAGCATCACGTCGACCTTGCGCTTCTTCAGCTCGCGCGCGACGACCTTCGTCAGCTCGGGGTCGGTGCCGGTGAGCAGTTGCGGCGCCAACTCGACGATCGTCACCTTGCTGCCGAGCTTGGCCATGTAGGTTCCGATCTCGCAGCCGACGATGCCGCCCCCCACCACCAGGAAGTTCTTGGGCGGCTCGGTCAGGTCGAGCGCCTCCTTGCTGGTCAGGAAACGGTCGCCGTCGATCTCGAGCCCGGGCAGGTCGACCGGACGCGCGCCGCTCGCGATGACCGTGCGCTTGGTCTGGATCGTCATCTTGGCCTTGCCGTTGTCGACCACCAGCGAGTTGGGCGACTGGAACGACGCCTGGCCGAGAATGGTCTCGATGCCGTTGCGCTTGAACAGCTCGCCGATGCCGCCGGTGAGGCGCTTGACGATGCCGTCCTTCCACTCCTTCATCTTGCCCATGTCCACGGACATGCCGTCGACCTTGATGCCCATGATCTCGCCGTGCTTGATGTGCTCGACGAGCGTGGACGCGCCGATCATGGCCTTGCTCGGGATGCAGCCCCAGTTGAGGCACACGCCGCCGATGCGCTCGCGCTCGACGCAGATCACCTTCTGTCCGAGCTGCGCCAGGCGGATCGCGGCGACGTAGCCGCCGGGTCCCGCGCCGATCACGACGACATCTGCCTTGCGGGTCTCGCTCACAGCGGAAAGGCTCCTTCGTTGCTGCCGCCGCCGCGCTCGCTCATCAGGTCGATGCGCTGTTCGGCGATGTGTCTGGGCATCTTCTCGTAGACGTCGGTGAAGAGCGTCTCGACGTCCGGGTCCGGGCTGGCCTCGGCCGTCGCGATGGCCGCGTCGATCAGCGTCTTCTGCTCGGCACGGATCTCCTTGTCGAGCGAGTCGCTGACGAGGTTCTCCAGCTCGAGGTAGTTGCGGAAGCGCTCGATCGGATCACGCTGCGCCCACTTCTTGGTGATCTTCTCGTCGCGGTAGCGCGTGGGATCGTCGCTGCTGCTGTGACCCTCGATGCGGTACGTGATGGCCTCGATCAGCGTCGGGCCGGCGCCGCTGCGCGCGCGCTCCACTGCCTCGGTCGTCGCGCGGTACACGGCGAGCACGTCGTTGCCGTCCACGGCCACGCCCGGCATGCCGTACGCCACGGCCTTGGCCGCGATGCCGTCGCTGGCGGTCTGCTTCTCGAACGGCACCGAGATCGCGAACTGGTTGTTCTGGCAGAAGAACACGCAGGGCACCTTGTGCACGGCCGCGAAGGTCAGCGCGGCGTGGAAGTCGGTGCTGCTGGTCGCGCCGTCGCCCATGTAGGCGAGCACGGCCGTGTCGTCATGTCTGAGCTTCGCGGCCCACGCGGTGCCCATGGCCTGGTTGATCTGCGTGCCGATGACCGAGCTGAGCGAGACGTAGTTGTGCTCGGCCGAGCTGAAGTGGCAGGGCATCTGCCGGCCGTGCGTCGGGTCGAGCGCGCAGCCCATGAGCTGAGCCACGTAATGCTCGAGCGACATGCCACGCATCAGCGCGACCGCGCCCTCGCGCAACGCCGGGTAGACCCAGTCGCGCGCCTCCATCGCGGCGCCGCTGCCGACCGTCGCGGCCTCCTGCCCCTTGCAGGTGCCGTAGAAGCCGATGCGGCCCTGCCGCTGAAGCGCGAGCATGCGCGTGTCCATGATGCGCACCGTGACCATGCGCCGGTACAGGTCGACCAGGCGCTCCGGCGACAGGGTGGGCAGCAGCGTGCTGTCCACGTCTCCGTTCGGCGCGAGGATCTGCAGCAGGTCGACGGACATCGCTCTGCTCAGAGCTCCTCGAACAACATCAGGCCCGGCTTCTCGAGCAGTTCCTTGACGCGGTTCATGAAGTAGGCGCCCACCGCGCCGTCCACCACCCGGTGATCGAGCGAGAGCGAGAGCAGCATGATGTCGCGGATCACGATCTCGTCGTTCACGACCCACGGGCGCTGCCGGATGGCGTGCACGCCCATGATGGCGACCTCGGGCACGTTGATGATCGGCGTCGCCAACATGCCGCCGATGTTGCCGGCGTTCGTGATGGTGAAGGTGCCGCTGCCGACGTCCTCGGGCTTGGTCTTGCCGTTGCGCGCGCGGTCGGCCAGCTCGGCCATCTCGCCGGCCAGGTCCAGCATGCCCTTGGTGTCGGCGGCTCGCACGACCGGAACGATCAAACCCTTCGGCGTGTCCACCGCGATGCCCAGGTTGAGGTCCTTGTGCATCACGACCTCGCCGGCCTCCTCGTCGAGCGAGGCGTTCAGCAGCGGGAACTCGCGCAGCGCCGAGCAGATGGCCTTCATCAGGAAGGGCATGTAGGTGAGCTTCACGCCTTGCGCTTCGGCGCGCGGCTTGGCGGCCGTGCGCAGCTTGACCAGCTCGGTGACGTCGATCTCCTCGACGTAGGTGAAGTGCGCCGCGGTCTGCTTGGAGAGGCGCATCTGCGTTGCGATGCGCTTGCGCAGGCCGCGCAGTGGGACGCGCTCGTCGCCCTGCATCGCGGCGACCTTGGGCGCGGCGACCGGTGCCGGTGCACGCGGCGCCGGCGCGGGCGCGGGCGCCGCAGCGGGTACAGCCGGAGCAGGCGCCGCGGGTGCAGGCGCCGGAGCCGGTGCGACCGCGACGGCCGCGGCAGCGCCCGGGCCGGCCGCGATCGCGGCGCGCACGTCGTCCATCGTGACGCGGCCGTTGGGGCCGCTGCCGTTCATCAGCGCGAGCTCGACGCCGGCCTCGCGCGCGAAGCGGCGCGTGGCGGGCGCGGCACGCACGCGACGGCTGCCGTCGTCACGCGACGGCAGGCCGGTGTCGGCCAACGCGACGGCGGTGCCGACGGACGCCATGGCCGGCGCGGCGGCTGCAGCGGCGGGCGCGGCGGCGGGAGCCGACGCGGTCGCGGCCGGCGTGCCGTGCGGCACGGGCACGTTCGCGCCGGCGCCTTCGGCCGCGCGCAACACCAGCAGGATCTCGCCCACCGGCACGGTCTGTCCCTCGGCCACGAGCAGCTCGACCACTTCGCCGTCCACCGGCGAACCGATCTCGACGGTGGCCTTGTCGGTCATGACCTCGACGATCGGTTGGTCCTCGGTGACGGCGTCGCCCGCCTTCACCATCCACTTCGTGACCTCGCCCTCGGCCACGCCTTCGCCGATGTCGGGCAGCGCGAAGTTGATGTCCTCCTTGCCGTTGCTCGACGCGGCGGGCGCGGCGGACGGTGCAGGAGCCGGTGCGGGAGCTGGCGCGGCCGCAGCCGGCGCGGGGGCCGGTGCAGGTGCAGGTGCGGGAGCCGGCGCGGGAGCCGGCGCGGGAGCCGCCTCGGCCTTCGGGGACGCCGCCGCGGTCTTGCCGCCCGCGCCGCCTTCCTCCAGCACGACGATCACCGTGCCCACCGGCACCGTGTCGCCCTCGCCCACCTTGATCTCGGCGATGCTGCCGGTGACCGGCGCGCCGATCTCGACCGTGGCCTTGTCGGTCATGACCTCGACCATGACCTGGTCCTCGGTCACCGCGTCGCCCGCGGCCACCTTCCAACTGGTGATCTCGCCTTCGGCGACGCCTTCGCCGATGTCGGGGAGCTTGAACTCGATCATGTTGCCCATCAGTAGGTCATCACCTCCTCGATCGCGCGGAACGCGCGGTCGGCGTGCGGCATGTAGACGTGTTCCAGCGTGTACGGGAAGGGCGTGTCGAAACCGGCGACGCGCTTGATCGGCGCCTCCATCACGTCGATCGCCTTCTCAGCCACGATCGCGGCCAGCTCGCTGCCGAAGCTCGTGAACTTCGGAGCCTCCTGCAGCACGACCATGCGACCGGTCTTGGTGACCGACTCGATCAGCGCCGGCTCGTCGAGCGGGAGCAGCGTGCGCAGGTCGAGCACCTCGCCCTCCCAACCCTTCTCGGCGGCCTTGGCGCAGGCCTCCATCGCCACGGGCACCATCGCGCCGTAGCACGTGATCGTGAAGTCGGTGCCCTCGCGGCGCACGGCGGCCTTGCCGATCTCGACGATGTAGTCCTCGTCGGGCACCTCGCCCTTGGGCGCGCGGTAGATGCGCTTGGGCTCGAGGAAGATGACCGGGTCCTCGCTGCGGATGGCGGCGCGCAGCAGGCCCTTCGCGTCGTAGGCGTCGCTCGGCACGACCACGACCAGGCCGGGCGTGTGCGTGAAGTACGCCTCGGGGCTCTGGCTGTGGTAGTGGCCGCCGCGGATGCCGCCGCCGTAAGGCGTGCGGATCACCATCGGGCAGGTGAACTGGCCGCCCGAGCGGTAGCGGAACTTGGCCATCTCCGACGTGATCTGGTCGAAGGCCGGCCAGATGAAGTCGCTGAACTGGATCTCGGGCACGGGACGCAAGCCGTACAGCGCCATCCCGATCGCGGCGCCGACGATGCCCGACTCGGAGAGCGGCGTGTCGATCACGCGCTCCTCGCCGAACTCCTCCTGCAGGTCCGCGGTGCAACGGAAGACGCCGCCGTTGATGCCGACGTCCTCACCGAGGATGACGACGTCTTCGTCGTTGCGCATCTCGTCGCGCAACGCGTGGTTGACGGCCTGGACGATGGTCAGCTCTGGCATGGGTGTCTGGTTCCTAGAGGGGGAAGGCCGCGTCGGGATCGGGCTCGTGGCCGGTGCCCTCTTGCTCGACAAGGTTCTCGTACTGTTCGCGCAGGTGCGGAGGCACCTTTTCGTAGACGTCGGTGAACATGGTGTCGAGCGCTGGTTGCGGCGCCTTCTCGGCCTCCGTGATGGCCGCGTTGATCTCGGCCTTCACGCGCTCGGTCAGTTCCTGTTCCTGGTCCTCGCTCCACAGGTCCTGCAGTTCGAGGTACTTGCGGAAGCGCAGGATCGGGTCGCGCGTCATCCACTCGTCGGCCTGGTTGCCGCGGTAACGCGTCGGGTCGTCGCTGCTGCTGTGCGGTCCGCGACGGTAGGTCATCAGCTCGACCAGCGTGGGTCCGTCGCCCTTGCGAGCGCGCTCGGCCGCCTCGCTGCACGCCTGGTAGACGGCCAGCACGTCGTTCCCGTCCACGCGCACGCCGGGAATGCCGTACGCCTGGCCCTTGATCGCGACGGACTCGCTGGCGGTCTGCTTCTCGAACGGAACCGAGATCGCCCACTGGTTGTTCGTGCACACGAACACGACCGGCGCCTTCCACACGCCGGCGAAGTTCAGGCCGGAGTGGAAGTCGTTGCTGGATGTGCCGCCGTCGCCGAAGAAGACCCAGCTGATGCCCTCGTCGCCCTTCATCTTCTGCGCCATGGCGGTGCCGGCGGCCTGGATGATGTGCGTGCCGATCGGGCTGCTGATCGAGACGATGTGCTGGTCCTTGAACGCGTAGTGCACGGGCATCTGGCGACCCATGCAGAGGTCGGCCTCGTTGCCGAAGCAGTTGGCGATCATGTCCGACAGGGGCGCGCCGCGGGCAACGATGCTGCCGGGCATGCGGTAGCTCGGGTAGAGCCAGTCGCGCTCGCCGGCCGCGAGGGCCGAGCCGATCTGCGCGGCCTCCTCGCCGGTGGACGGCACGTAGAAGCCGATGCGCCCCTGCCGCTGCAGGTTGATCATGCGCTCGTCGAGCAGCCGCGTGCGCAGCATGTGCTCGTAGATCTCCACGAAGCGCCCTTCGAGATGGCGCAGCTTGGAGCCGCGCACGGCCTTGCCGCTCTCGGAGATGATCTGAAGCATGTCGGTGGTGCTCATCCGGTTCTCCGTCTGTTCTTCATTGCGCCCCGCTGCTCGAACACCGCGCGGATGGCGAACTCGCCGGCGCGGTAGCTGCTGCGCACGAGCGGCCCGGAGGCCACGTAGCGGAAGCCCATCGCCTCGCCCTCCACGCGCCAGGCGTCGAAACGCTCGGGCGTGACATAGCTCGACACCGGCAGGTGGCGAGGCGTCGGGCGCAGGTACTGTCCAAAGGTCAGGAAGTCGACGTCCGCGGCGCGTAGGTCGGCCATGGCCGCGCGTACCTCGTCGTCGGTCTCGCCGAGGCCCAGCATGAGCGAGCTCTTGGTCAGGCGCCCGGGGTCGAGCTGCTTGACGCGCGCGAGCAGGTCCAGCGTCTGGCGGTAGCCGGCGCGCGGGTCGCGCACGGGGTGCGTCAGGCGCTCGACCGTCTCGAGGTTCTGCGCGACGACGTCGGGGCGCGAGGCGACCAGCGTGGCCAGCGCGGCCTCGTCACCGCCGAAGTCGGGGATCAGGACCTCGATCAGCGTGTCCGGGCTCTGGCGACGCACCTCGGCCACCGTGGCGGCGAAGTGCGCGGCACCGCCGTCGGGCAGATCGTCGCGGTCGACCGAGGTGAGCACGACGTACTCGAGCTCCATCAGGCGCACGCTCTCGGCGGAGCGGGCCGGCTCGGCCGGGTCGAGCGGCGCGGGCAGGCGCGCGGTCTTCACCGCGCAGAACGAGCAACCGCGCGTGCAGGTGTCGCCCATGATCATGAGCGTGGCGGTGCCGCCGCCCCAGCACTCCTCGACGTTCGGGCAGCGCGCCTCTTCGCACACCGTGTGCAGGCCGCGCTCGCGCAACTGACCCTTCAGCCGCGAGTAGGTCTCCCCTCCCGGCGGACGGATCTTCAGCCACTCCGGCTTGGGGCCGGTGGGCCGCCGCATCGTGGTGGATTCCGAGCGTGAACCCGTCATCGGGCCTCCTTGGGGACCTGCTTTTCCTGCCGTGAAACCGCCCTTTCCGGGCTGGGAACGGCCCCTCGTTATACCTCAGGGCGCGGGCCCCCTTCCACGCGCCACGGACCCCGGCGAACGGCCTGCGATCCGCACCGCGGCGCGCTCCGGGTCCGGTCGATGAACGACGCATATGCCTTGCCGACCAGGCGCTCGGTACGCCGCGTCGACGGGGCAAAACTCGCGTGCGTCGCGCATCGGGCGGGCGTCGATCGTGTCGTCCACGCGGCGGAACTCCGCGGTCCCTTGATCCCCGGCGCGGGCGCCTATACTGAGCATTGCATCTCCTGTTGCTCGCGCGACGGCTCATGGGCGCCCCCTCTGGGCGGACCCGCTGAACGAGCGCAATGAGCGGAGGGTTTCGGGAGATCTGCCCTCCGGAGGGAGGCACAACACATGTCGACGGTCACCCCGGAAGCGTCGAGGCCCCTGCCCGAGCGGGCCGCCGACATCGACTCGCTGCTCGAACGCGCCGGCAGGCTGGCGGCGCGCTACTTCGAGGAGGTCGAGGACCGGGATGCCCCCGTGGCGCGCGCGTTGCCGCCGGAAGAGCTCGCGCAGCGCCTCCAGCTGGAGATCCCGGCGGAAGGCCGCTCGCTGGACGAGCTGCTGCGCGACGCCGAGAGCGTGCTGCAGTACAGCGTGAAGACCGGGCACCCGCGCTTCTTCAACCAGCTCTTCGGCGGGCACGACCCGGCGGCGGTCCTGGGCGAGTGGCTGACCGCGCTGGTCAACACCTCCATGTACACCTACGAGGCCGCGCCGGTCGCGACGCTCATGGAGCGGGCGCTGATCGAGCGCATGAACCGCCTGGTGGGTTTCGCCGACGGCGAGGGCGTGTTCGCGCCGGGCGGCAGCATCAGCAACCTGATGGCGGTCATCGCGGCCCGGCACCGCGCCTTCCCCCACGCCCGCCAGCACGGCCTGCAGGCGGACGATCGGCCCGTGATGTTCCTCTCCGAGGAGGCCCACTACTCGCTCCGGCGGGCCGCCAACGTAATCGGCATCGGCCTCGACGGGGCGGTGGACATCGCCACGGACGAACTCGGGCGCATGCTGCCGTCGGCCCTGGAGCACGCGATCCTTCAGGCGAAGGACGAGGGGCGCCGCCCCTTCCTGGTGGCCGCGACGGCCGGCACGACCGTCCCGGGGGCCTTCGACCCGATCGAGGCCATCTCGCACCTCACCGAGCGCCACCGGATGTGGCTGCACGTGGATGCCTCGTACGGCGGCACGGTGCTGTTCTCGCGGGCGCATCGGCAGCTGATGGAAGGCGTCAGCCAGGCCGATTCGGTGGCCTGGAACCCCCACAAGATGATGGGCGTGCCGCTGGCCTGCGCCGCCCTGCTGCTGCGCGAGAAGGGCACGCTGGCCGCGACCAACGGCATGAACGCCGACTACCTGTTCCACGGCAACGACAACGCCAGCTGGGACACCGGCGACATGACGCTGCAGTGCGGCCGGCGCGTGGACGCGCTGAAGCTCTGGTTCTCCTGGCAGGCGCTGGGCGACACGGGCTACGAGCAGCGCACCGACCGGCTGTTCGAGCTGGCGGGCTGGTTCCGCGAAGCGATCGTCGACCGCCCCGGCTTCCACCTGGTGCGCGAGCCGCAGGCGGCCAACGTCTGCTTCCGCTACCTGCCGGACACCCTGCCGCCGGCGAACAGCGCCGAACGGACCGCGCTGGAGCACGAGACGACGGTCCGGATCCGCGAGCAGTTGCTGGCCGGCGGGCGCTTCATGATCAACTACGCCACGCTCGACGGCGCGGCCGCCTTCCGCATCGTGCTGAGCAACCCGGCCACGACCGAGGCTGACCTCGCGGCCCTGCTCGACGAGATCGAGGCCATCGGCTCGGTGCAGTAGCCGGACGCCCCCCTAGCGTGGCGGTCCCGTGCGGGCATCCTCGGGCGCGCCCGCGCCGCACGCGTCGCAATCCGCCGAGTCCTCCTCGGAGGGCGACGGGGCGGCCAGCTCGGTCGGCGGATCGACGCCCAGCACCGCGCGTTCGATCGGCACCCAGGCTGCCAGCGCGTCGGCCAGGGCTCCGAGGTAGCTGTCTTCCGACTCGGCCTCGGGCTCGCCGACCTTGCGCTGCAGCGCGGCCGCGAACGCAGGCAACCACCAGGCCAGGTGCGTCTCGACGAAGCTCTTCTGCGCGTCGCGGGACACCTCGACCTGCTCGGCCGCGTGCGGGTTGTCCGGCCGCTGCGCGTGACACTCCTTGACCAGGAGCCAGGCCACGAACTCGATCTCCAGCGCGACGTGGTCGGGACGCTCGGGCACGTCGCGCGAGGGCTGCAAGCCGAACGCGGCGTAGTACCCGGCCACGTCCGCCATCTCCTGGCTGCGGAAGACGCTGAAGGTCTGCGGGCAGTACTCCGTCTCGTACGGCGGGCACTCCTTGCTCGAGACCAGGCCGAAGACGCGATCGAACTCCGCGACGAGCTCGTCGTGCGGCGCGCTCAACCCGTCGACGAGCGACGTCAGGTCCAACTCCCCGGGCGGCCGTTCGCCGGGAGCCATGTCCGTCGGCACGGCTCCGGGGTGCTGCGCGAGAAGCGCCGCGGCCTCGACGGCGCCCCGACGGACCTCCTCGTCATCCAGCCGCGCCCAGCGCTCGCTGCGCGGATCGGAGATGGCCAGCGCGAGGAACCCGGCGACCGTGAGTCGCGCCTGGTGCAGCGGCGTCCAGGTCTGGTCCTCGGCTGTCGTATCGGGGGTGGAGTCCGGTGCCATGGGTCGTCTCAGATCGAGTTGAGGTGCGTGTCGAGACGCTCGAAGGTCGGCTCCTCGACGGTCGTTCGCACGACCTCCTTGCCCAGCTTGTTGTAGCCGACCACGGTGTCGTTCCAGATCTCCTGCGTCTTCTTCGATCCGTCCGGCATCGTGACCTCGAGCTCGGCGACCTTCGGTCCGCGTTCGATCTTGTAGTTGAACAGGATCTGCTGCTGCGCGCGGAAGAGCTGCAGCACCGCGAGCAGGTCGCGGTCGGGACACGAGTACTGCTCGATTGCCGCCTCCACGCCCGGACCGAACATCTGCTCGAGGTAGGGGCGCGGCACCCAGCGCGGCGGGATGTAGAAGCCGTTGGGCGAGGTCCCGAACTGCGGGTACAGCGGCAGCGCGATGCGCCGCTCGCGCACCAGGAAGTAGAGCGGGTTGCCCGGGTCCGGCGCCCACTCGCCGCTGTCGTTCATGGCCACCAGCCCCTGCAGGCGGATCTTGCCGACGCAGGCGGTCATGCAGCGCGTCTCGAGCGGCGCGCCGTCCGGGGAGAGCTCGGGGTCCTTGCCCTCGAGGCGCGGATAGCAGGCGATGCACTTCTCGCTCACCCGCGTCGTGGGCCGGTACATCGACTTCTTGTACGGGCAGCCCTCGACACACTTGCGGTAGCCGCGACAGCGCTGCTGGTCGATCAGCACCACGCCGTCCTCCGGCCGCTTGTAGATCGCCTTGCGCGGGCAGGCGCCGAGGCAGCCGGGGTACGTGCAGTGGTTGCAGAGCCGCTGCATGTAGAAGAACCACACCTTGTGCTCGGGAAGCTGCGCCGACGCGCCGTACTCGCCCGGCGCCATCACGGGGCCGCTCGCGACCTCCTCGTGCATGTTCGGGGCGCTCCAGTCGGTGTCCGTCGGGAGATACCCGAGGACACGCTGCGCGGACGGACTGTCCGTGGCGCGGCCGGCCGCCTCGAAGATCGTCTTGCCGTCGAACTCGCCGTAGGGCGCCTGCTCCGGACCGTTCGCCCCCGACCAGCGCTGGCCGCCGGGGTTGGCCTTCTCGAGCATCTGGAGCAGCTTGCTGTCCCAGCCCTGCGGGTAGCCGCCGTAGGGCTTGGTCTCGACGTTGTTCCACCACATGTGCTCCTGGCCCTTGCTGAAGGTCCAGGTGGACTTGCACGCCATGGTGCAGGTCTGGCACGCGATGCAGCGGTTGATGTTGAACACGAACGCGAACTGCCGTTCGGGATAGCTGCCCTCGTAGGGGTAGGCCATCTCGCGGCCGATCTGCCAGTTATGGACCTTCGGCATGCGTGTCTCCCGTTGTGTCCGGCGATGAACCGTGCGTCGTGCGGTAGCGCATCACGCCGCACCGGGCGAGCGTCGCCTCGATGCGCGTGCGCACGCCCTCCTCGCCGAACAGCTGGCGCAGGCCCCACGTGGCCTGGAAGTAGGGCGATTCGAACAGCTTCATGATGTGGTCGGCGCCGAGTCCCTGGCGCGCGAACTCCTCGACCAGACTGGTCAGCATCAGCTCGGGGTCGCCGTCCACGGGCTCGGCCGTGAGCAGCATCGGGTCGGCGTCCTCGATCGGCCGGTTCTTCGGGTGCCCTTCGGGCTGCGGTTCCGATGGCGGCGGTTGGTCGTGCGCGCTCATCCGATCATCCTCGCGTCAGCTTGCCGGCGATGTAGTCGAGCATCTCGTCGCTCTCGGCGCCCGGCGTGCGGCCGGTGGTGGCAGGTAGCCAGATGCCCTCGCCCCCGATGCCTCCGTCCTCCGCCTTCACGATGCGCACCAGCGTTTCCTTCGGCACGGTGTTCACGCCGTGGTTGTCCACGGCGAAGCCGAAGGTGAAGCCGACTGCGCCGGTCTTCTTGTGGAAGAGCGTGTCGGTCTGGTGCATCGGCATCAGCCAGCTGCGCGTGATGCTCTGGTGGCTGCCGTAGCGGTAGTTGCTCTGGTAGCCCGTCTGCGGCGAGAGCGCGCGACCGTCGGCGCGCTTCTCGTGCGCCTTGACCGTGCGCTCCGTGGCGATCCAGCCGGTGTGCTTCATGATCGTCATCGAATAGGGCAGCGAGCGGTTGATCTTCAGACGGACCATGCAGCGGAACGCGCGCGAGCGTGGATCGTCGGCGCGCGCACCGACGTACGGCCGGTCCTCGGGGTTGGCGTCGACGTAGACGTAGTCGCCCTCGTTCAACCCGAGGTCCTTCGCTGCCTGCGGGTTGAGCTGGATCTGCCGGTCCCCCATCCCCGGGTCGCGCTTGTCGCGGCGCATCGGATCGCCGTGGTTGGTGCTCCAGATCCAGTGCCAGTCCACCGTGGACCACGAGCTGTGCGTCGTGTGGCGGCTCTTCGGCGTGCTGCAGAAGAACCGGTAGCCCTGCTCCCAGAGCGGGTTCTTCGTGTTCTTCACCTCGCTCCAGGGCATCTTCACGTTGCGCACCGTGCGCCGGTCGGGATCCATGTCGTCGTGCGCGATGCCGTAGTCCACCGGGCGGAGGTACGGGCTGCTGCTGACGATCACGTTGGGCAGGTACGGCGTGGCCTCGACCGCCTCGCGGTGCACGATCAGGTTCTCGCCGTACTCGATGGCCTCCGGCAGGTCGCAGTAGCCGGTCAGCCGGCCGCAGTCGGTGAAGAACGGCTCGCTGTCTTGCACCTGCTCCCAGAAGGCCACGCGCGGATACGTGCGGAAGAGCATCAGGGCCGCGCCCGGCTCTCCGCCGTACTCGCCCTTGGCCATCTTGTCGACCTCGTATGGTCCCTGCGGGCCGCGGGTCGTCGTGCAGTTGTCGAGCACGCGCTGGATGTAGACGCTGGCCTTCTTCTCGGTGATGAACTTCCAGTAGTCGGCGAAGCGCACATCGCCCGTCAGGTCCGTGAAGGCCCGACCGACGCCGGCGAAGATCTCCGCGTCGTCCTTCGTGTCGTGCACCGGATCCACGCCGTCCCCGCCCCACAGTTGCAGGAACGGGTTGCTGCACGAGCCGCCCAGCTCGAGGTCCTGCATCTCCACCCACGAGTTGGCCGGAAGCACGACGTCGGCGTACTCGGCCGAGGCGGTCCACTCGATCTGCTGATCGACGATCATGTCGACCTTCGGGAAGACGTTGACGATCAGGTTGTAGATCCACTTCGCCTGGTTCAGCAGGTTCGCGTTGCTGTACCAGAGCAGCTTGGTCGGCGTGGGCATGTGCGTGTGGCCGGTGAACACGCGGCGGCCCTTGTTGGTCTCCACGATCAACGGCGTCTCGCCGTGGCCCCAGAAGGCCACGTCCTCGCCCTTGGTCGTGTTGCGAATGTGCTTCTTCGTGATGCGGGCCTTCTCGTCGAGGACCGGATTGAACGGATCCTCGTGCGAGTAGGTCCCTGCGCCGGGGCCGGTCCACGGGCTGCCCTGGAACAAGGCGCCCTTGTAGTTTCCCGCCCAGGTGAAGACGCCGGCGCCGTGCTTGCCGAAGTTGCCGGTGAGCATCATCGGCAGGTGGCAGGCGCGATTGTGGAGCGTGCCGTGGAAGTAGTGGTTGGTGCCCTCGCCGTGGTGGATGGCGACCGGGTGCCCGGCCTTCGTCGTCTCCCAGATGTCCCGCGCGAGGCGCTCGACCAGTTCGGCCTTCGCGCCGCTGATCTCCTCGACCGTCGCGGTGTCGTAGTCGGCCAGGTGCCGCTTGTACATCTCGTACACGGGCATCACCTCGACGTCCTCGCCGTCGACGGTGCGCACCGTGAAGGTGCCGTTGAGCGCGACGTCGGTGTGCGCGTGCGTGCCGATGTCGTCCCGCGTCATGACGGCCACTTCGCCCTTGCGGTCGTCCCAGGCGCAGAAGTCGCCGATGCGCTCGCGCTGCTCGTCGGTCAAGGCCTGCTTCTTGAACGAGGGTCCGTCGCTGATGTCCTTGGGCTCGTACCCGTCGATGACGTCCTCCGGCCGCAGGCGGCGCAGGTTGTCCGTGCGCACCAGCAGCGGGAAGTCCGTGAAGCGCTTCACGAAGTCGACGTCGACCCAGTCGTTGTCCATCAGGATCTTGGTCAGTCCCAGCAGCACCGACGTGTCCGAGAGGCCCGGACGCACGCCGATCCAGTAGTCCGCCTTGGCGGACGGCGCGCTGTAGTCGGGCGTGATGCACACGATCTTCCCGCCGCGCTCCATGACCTCGTTGGTCCAGTGCGACTCGGGCATCTTGTTCTCGACCAGGTTCTTGCCGATGTGGATCGAGAGCTTGCTGAAGCGCACGTCGGCCATGTCGCAGTCGGAGGTCTGCAGCCCGTGGATGAAGGGCTGGCCCGGCGCCTGGTCACCGCGCCACGTGTACTCGGTCCAGTCGCGCGCGCCCTTGGCCTCCTCGGCGCTGGTGCCGCGCGTGTGGTGGTCGATCAGGCCAGTCATGTTGGCCATGCGGAACAGGCCGAACTTCCCCACCAGCCCGTGCAACGGGAGGTTGCTGCCGATCTTCATCGTGCGCGTTCCCGCGCCGCCCCAATGCTCGAGCATCTCCTCTTCGTAGCCGTCCTTCATCAGGCGCCGCTTGCCCTCCGCGCCGTTGTAGGTGCTCGACACGGCCATCATCCCGCGCGCGACGTAGTCGGAGATGTCCTCCCATGTCATGCGCACGAAGTCGTCGTTGCCGCGGTCGTCGAACTTGAACTTGCTGCGCAGCGAGGGATCGTCGGACAGCGAGGGGAACCCCGCGTCGGCCCATTCCTTCCACCCCTTGCGCAGCACGGGACCCTTGAGGCGGAAGGGCCCGTAGACGCGGCGCTGCATGGTGAAGCCCTTGGGGCAGCCGCGCGGGTTCCACGCGGCGGACGCGGTGTTGCCGTACAGGTCGCCGCAGCGGTCGTGGTCGTAGTTCTGCTCGGAGCGCAGCATCACGCCGTTGCGCACGAAGGCCTTCATGCGGCACATGTGCGTGTCGTTCGGGGCGCAGATCCAGGTGAAGGTGCGGTCGTAGCGGTACTGGTCGCGGTAGACGACCTCCCACCCGCGGTTGGGGTAGTGGTCCAGCGGGTTGCTGATGTCCTCGCGCGGCGCGAGCGCCCCCAGCACCTCCAGCGGGCCGGCGAGCAGGATCGCGCCGGCGCCCAGTGCCTGGAGGAACGCGCGGCGATGCAGGGTGCCCGCCGCCGGAATCTGTTCCGACGGAGACGGTGAGTCGCTCGGGTTGCGAGCGTCGGACGGGTGATCAGGATCGCGGGATGCCACGGATCAGTCCTCCAGTTGCAGCTCGTGCCAGATGGTCACCGACTTCACGCCGTTGCGATCGCCGGCCGCGCCGTCCCAGACGGCGAACGCGATCGAGACGCGCTCGCCCGGTTGCGCCGCGACGTCGTCCTCGCCGGATCCACGGATCGCGCGCAGGAACACGACCGACCACTCGCCCGTCGCGGAATCGAGCAGCGGACGCCAGCGCCCTTCGCCCTCGGCGTCGTGCTTCAGGCCGGGCTGGCTGCTGATGGTGCCCTGCCCCTGGGCGTTGAGGTCCTCGACCGGGTTCCTATGGCCGACCTGCGACACGGGGTTGCCCGCGGCCGCTCCGGTGGAGAACAGCTCGTCCTGCGGCGCGCCCGAGTTGGCCAGGTTGCCGGTCGGGGCGTTCCGATGCAGGTAGCCGAGCGAGGGCGCGCCCTCGTCCAGGTCGCGCTGCCAGCTCGCGTGCCAGTGCCAGATGTTCACGCGCCCCAGGGCGTCGCCCATGCCGAAGAACGGCGGGTCCGTCCCGGCCGAGAGCTGCACGGCGCACCCGTCGCTGAACCCCTGCTGGTCCAGCACCAGGTCGTTGCGCGTGGCGTCGCTCCAGGACAGGCGCACGGCCAGGTGCTCGCCGTCGTGCAGCGCCTGCACGTTCACGGTCTCGGGCCGATCGTTCCGCCACCACAGCGGCATCAGCGCGAGCCCGGCGGACTCGGCCCGCTTCCAGGCGTCCGCTCCCGGATCCGTCGTCAGCGACACGTCGACCCGCGGCGCGGCCAGCAGCTTCCGGGTCTGCAGCACGCGCTGCTCGACCTCGCGGTCGATCATCTGCTCGACGTAGGCCACGACGGACCACAACTCGTCCTGCTTCATCGGGTTCCCGGGCATCGGCGTCCCAGGCATGCCCAGGTAGATGCGTCGCGCGATGTCGATCGGGCGGCTGCCGCCCTTGAAGATGCCGCGCGTGAAGTCGCGCGCGCCGATCGGCCAACCGTCGCTGTCGAACTTCTCCACCGGAACGTTCGCGCGCCCGTCGGGGCCGTGACAGGCCGCGCAGCCCTTCTCGTAGAGGTCGGCGCCCCGCTCCAGGTCGATCCGTTCGTCCGGCGGCGGCGCCGGGATGTCGGCCTCCGGCCCGGGCATGTAGTCGTCGAGCACGTCGGCCAGGGCCTCTTCGCGCGAGAGGTCCTCGTCGTAGTCCATGTCGGCGGCCACGCGACCCTCGATCAGCATGTTCCGCACGGTGTCGACCAGCGCCTCCAGATCCGCGTCGGACAGGTGGCCCCACGGCGGCATGGCCGAGCCGGGCATGCCCCGCCGCAGCGTCTGGAGCAGGTCCTCGTCGCTCGGGTTGCCGTTCTCGGTCGAGACGACGCGGAAGGTCCCGCGCACGAAGTTGCGCGGCTTGGGCCACAGCAGGTAGCTGGCGGGGCCGTCCCCCAGGCCGGTCTCGCCATGGCACGTCGCGCACTGGCGGCTGTACAGCTCCGCCCCCCGATCGGGCTCCGCTCCGACCGACGCGGGCACGGCCGCCGGCTCGGGTGCCGCGGTCGTGGCGGCGGCCGCCGCCTGGAGCGTGGGCTGGGCGGCGGCGGGCGCCGACGAACACGCGAGAGCCAGCAGGGTCAACATCGCGGCGCCGGCCATTCGTCCGTTGCGCCTGAAAGCGGGTCCCGAGACCCGGAACGACAGCGGCGAGCGCAGGCTCAGCATCGCGATTCCTCCTCCTCGTAGATTCGGCCACGCAGGACCTGGACGGGATCGGCGCGCGGCGAACGCTGTACTGGCACCGTGCCATCACCTGACAACTTTGTCACTTTGTAAAAGTGCGCGGAAGCGCGGGTTGCTGGCGCGGGGAATCCCCCCGGGCCACCTCGCAACGGGGAGGACATCCCCCAGGCGCCCGGAGTCCGAGCACGCTAGACACGCATGCACATGCGCTGATACCACCGCTGTAACCATTTACAGCGCAGACACTTGCGCACCACCCAGAGATGCCCTCACAGACCCAAAGAGGAGGTTGGCATCCGATTTGCTCTTCGGGCTGGGGAGTCAACTTGAACCCGAGGGAGCAAGCGATGGCTAAGCGCCCGCTTGTGTTGGTCGCAGGGCTCGTGCTGGGCGTGGTAGGTAGCGCCCAGGGCCAGGCCCCCGCCGAAGACACATACCTGTTCTTCAAGCAGAACTGCACCAGTTGCCACACCGTCGGTGGCGGACGACTGGCCGGCCCCGACCTGAAGGACGTCACCACGCGGCAGGACCGCGCCTGGCTGACGCGCTTCATCGTCAACCCGAAGGCGGTCATCGACAGCGGTGACGCCTACGCGCAGGACCTGCTCCGCGAAGCCAAGGGCGTCGTCATGACGCAGGTGCCCGGCATGACCGCGGCACAGGCCGAAAAGCTGCTCGACCTGGTCGAGTACGAATCGGGCCTGGAGGAGTCGGTCTTCAAGGGGCTGCAAATCTCCGACCGCCCCCTCACCGACGAGGACCGGGCGCTCGGACGCGACCTCTTCAACGGCACCACCGAGTTCCTCAGCGGCGCGCCGGCTTGCTTCTCCTGCCATGCCGTGGCGGGACAGACAGCCTTCGGCGGCGGCCGACTCGGTCCCGACCTGACCTCGGCCTTCGGCCGACTCGACGGGCGCAATGCGCTGGCCGCCTGGCTCAGCGCGCCGCCCTCGGAGGTCATGGCCCCCATCTTCCGCAAACAGCCCCTCAACGCTGACGAGATCCTCGCGCTGACGGCCTACCTCGAGGAGAGGGCGGCGGTCGGCACGGCGGAGGCAGAGCCGACCACCCTCGGGTTCGTGCTCACCGGCTTCGCCGTCGCTGCCGCCGTCCTCGTTCTCTTCGATCTCTTCTGGCGCAGCCGCTACCGCGCCACCCGCAAGCCCATGGTGGAGGCTGCCGCACGATGAGCAGCAACAACGGCAAGAACCCCTGGATCCAGGACACCGTCGAGCCGGAGACCCGGGCGTGGGAGGAGTTCTACCGGAACCGCTGGCAGCACGACAAAGTCGTGCGCAGCACGCACGGCGTGAACTGCACCGGTAGCTGCTCGTGGAACATCCACGTCAAGGACGGGATCGTGACGTGGGAGATGCAGGCGCTGGACTACCCGCGCCTCGAGGCCGGCATCCCGCCCTACGAGCCGCGCGGCTGCCAGCGCGGCATCAGCTACTCCTGGTACCTCTACTCTCCGCTGCGCGTGAAGTACCCCTACATGCGCGGCGCGCTGATGGACCTCTGGAAGGAAGCCAAGGCGCAGCACGACGATCCGGTCGACGCCTGGAAGTGGCTGATGGCCGACCCCGAGAAGCGCGCGCGCTACCAGCGCGCCCGCGGCAAGGGCGGCTTCCGGCGCACGAGCTGGGACAGCGTGACCGAACTGATCTCGGCCTCCGCCGTGCACACGATCAAGGACCACGGTCCCGATCGCATCGCCGGCTTCTCGCCGATCCCCGCGATGTCGATGCTCAGCTACGCGGCGGGCTCGCGCATGCTGCAGTTGATGGGCGGCATCTCGCTGTCCTTCTACGACTGGTACTGCGACCTGCCCAACGCCTCGCCCGAGGTCTGGGGCGAGCAGACCGACGTGAACGAGTCGGCCGACTGGTACCACGCCAAGTTCCTGGCGGTCATGGGCAGCAACCTGAACATGACGCGCACGCCCGACGTGCCCTTCGCCAGCCAGGCGCGCGCGAACGGCACGAAGATGGTCGTGTTCGCCCCCGACTTCAACCAGGTCGCGAAGTACGCGGACGAATGGATCCCGCTCAACGCGGGACAGGACGGCGCCTGGTGGATGGCCGTCAACCACGTGATCCTGAAGGAGTACCACCACGAGCAGCAGGAACCGTTCTTCCTCGACTACACGAAGAAGTTCACCGACGCGCCCTTCCTGGTCGAGCTGAAGCCCAAGGGTGACGGCTGGGAAGCCGGCCAGATGCTGCGCGCCGGACGCCTCGAGGGCTACGCCGACGAGGAGCACGGCGAGTGGAAGTTCCTGCAGTGGGACAAGAACGACGGCCGCCCGAAGATGCCGATGGGCAGCTCGGGCCACCGCTGGCAGGACAAGAAGGGCCAGTGGAACATGAAGCCCGAGGACGGCAAGGACGGCTCGCCGATCGACGCCGAGCTGACCTTCCTCGCTGAACACGCGAAGGTCGCGATGGTGCGCTTCGACGACTTCGCCGACGGCGCCGACGTGCGCCGCGGCGTGCCGGTGCGCACGATCCAGACGACCGACGGCGAGGTCACGGTCGCCACGGTCTACGACCTGCTCATGGCGCAGTACGGCGTGCCGCGCGGGCTGGTCGGCGAGTACCCCGAGAGCTACGACGACGAGACCGTCTACACCCCCGCGTGGGCCGAGAAGTACACCGGCATCGATCGCCAGACGATCATCCGCTTCTCGCGCGAGTGGGCCAGCACGGCCATGCACACCAAGGGCAAGTGCACGGTGATCATCGGCGCGGGCATCAACCACTGGTACCACGCGAACCTGATGTACCGCGCGGCCATCCATGCGCTGATGTTCTGCGGTTGCGTCGGGACCAACGGCGGCGGCCTCGCCCACTACGTGGGCCAGGAGAAGCTCGCTCCGATGGAGCCCTGGTCGAACATCGCCTTCGCAAAGGACTGGATTCCGGCTTCGCGCCTGCAGAACGCGCCCAGCTGGCACTACGTGAACAGCGACCAGTGGCGCTACGAGCGCAGCTTCCGCGACTACCACACCGTCCCCGAGGACCAGCCCGAGGGCTCGCTCGCGAACGGGCACACGATCGACGCGAACGTGCGCGCGGTGCGCTGCGGCTGGCTTCCCTTCTACCCGCAGTTCGACCAGAACTCGATCGACCTGGCGCGCGAGGCGCAGGAGTCCGGCGCGACCAGCGACGAGGAGATCGCGGCCTACACCAAGGACAAGCTCGTCAGCCGCGACCTGAAGTTCTCGATCGAGGACCCGGACGCGGAGGAGAACTGGCCGCGCCTGTGGTTCATCTGGCGCGGCAACGCGCTGATGTCCTCGGCCAAGGGACACGAGTACTTCCTCGACCACTACCTCGGCACGCACCACAACAACATCAGCAAGGACCTCGCCGAGGGCCAGGTCAACGAGGTGAAGTGGCACGAGAAGGCGCCGTCCGGAAAGATGGACCTGATCGTCGACCTGAACTTCCGCATGGACACGTCGGCGCTCTACTCCGACATCGTGCTGCCGGCGGCCACCTGGTACGAGAAGGCCGACCTCAACAGCACCGACATGCACAGCTTCATCCACCCGCTCGCGGCCGCGGTGCCGCCGTGCTGGGAGAGCAAGTCGGACTGGGACATCTTCAAGGTCATCGCGAAGTCGTTCAGCGCGATGTCGGAGAAGCACTTCCCCGACACGGTCAAGGACGTCGTGGCGGTGCCGCTGGCGCACGACACGCCGGCCGAGATCGCGCAGACCGACATGCTCGACTGGACCAAGGGCGAGTGCGAGCCGATCCCCGGCAAGACCATGCCCGGGCTGAAGGTCGCCACGCGCGACTTCAAGAACCTCTACCAGCGCTACATCTCGCTGGGGCCGGTGATCCGCAAGGCCGGGCTCGGCGCGCACGGCACGCACTACGAGATCGAGGACCACTACGACGAGATGACGACGTCGGGGCCGACCCAGACCTGGGACGGCAACACCTACCCCTCGATCGAGGATGCGACCGAAGCCTGCGACGCGGTGCTGAAGCTCGCCACGGTCACGAACGGCGAGCTGGCCTATCGCTCCTACAAGAACATGGAGGAGAAGACCGGCCTGCACCTGACCGACCTGGCAGAGCCGATGCGCGGCGTGCGCATGAGCTACCGCGACCTGCAGGCCCAGCCGCGCCGGCTGCTCAACAGCCCGATGTGGTCCGGCCTGACGACCGACGGTCGCGCCTACGCGCCCTTCACCTACAACCGCGAGAAGCTGGTGCCCTGGCGCACGCTGACCGGTCGGCAGCACTTCTACCTCGACCATCCGGGCTACCTGCAGTTCGGCGAGCACCTGCCGACCTACAAGCCGAAGCCGCGCCCGGACGCCTACTCCGACCTCGAGTTCAGCGAAGAGGTCGGACCGACGCTGCAGCTCAACTACCTCACGCCGCACGGCAAGTGGCACATCCACTCGACCTACGGTGACAACCACCGCATGACCACCTTGTCCCGCGGCGTGGAGCCGTTCTGGATCAACGACAAGGACGCGGCGTCGATCGACATCAACGACAACGACTGGGTCGAGGTGCACAACGACCACGGCGTCGTGGTCACGCGCGCCGCGGTCAGCGCCCGCATCCCGCGGGGCATCTGCATCATCTACCACTCGCCCGAGCGCACCTACTCGGTGCCGAAGTCACCGTTGCGCGGGAAGAAGCGCGCCGGCGGACACAACAGCCTCGTGCGCACGCGCCTCAAGCCGAACCTGATGGTCGGCGGCTACGGACAGTTCACGTACCACTTCAACTACTGGGGCCCGACGGGCTGCAACCGGGACACGCACATCCTCGTGCGCAAGTGTCCCGAGCTCATCTGGTGATCTGAGTTCTAGAAAGGAACCGCCCATATGGACGTTCGCTCACAGATCGCCATGGTCTTCCACCTGGACAAGTGCATCGGGTGTCACACGTGCAGTGTCGCGTGCAAGAACATCTGGACCGACCGTCCAGGCACCGAATACATGTGGTGGAACAACGTCGAGACCAAGCCCGGCACCGGTTACCCGACGAAGTGGGAAGACCAGGAGCGCTACAAGGGCGGCTGGGAGGTCAAGGACGGCAAGCTGCGGCTGCGCGCCACCGGCAAGGGCCGCATCATCCCGAACATCTTCCACAACCCGTCCATGCCGAGCATGGACGACTACTACGAGCCGTGGACGTACAAGTACGACGACCTGATCAACGCGCCCGAGGGCGATGACCAGCCGACCGCGCGACCGATCTCGATGGTCACCGGCGACTACATCGACATCGAGGCCGGCCCGAACTGGGACGACGACCTCGGCGGCTCGCCGGTTTACGCAGAGAACGACATCAACCTCGAAGAGCTGCCCGAGCACATCCGGCAGCAGATGTTCGAGATCGAGCGGCTGGCGTTCTTCTACGTCCCGCGCATCTGCAACCACTGCCTGAACCCGAGCTGCGTGGCGAGTTGCCCGTCGGGCGCGCTGTACAAGCGAGGCGAGGACGGCGTGGTGCTGCTCAACCAGGAGCGCTGCCGCGCCTGGCGCTCGTGCGTCAGCGCCTGCCCCTACAAGAAGACCTACTACAACTGGTCCACCGGCAAGTCGGAGAAGTGCATCGCGTGCTTCCCGCGCCTCGAGTCGGGCCAGGCGCCGGCCTGCTTCCACAGCTGCGTCGGGCGCATCCGCTACCTGGGCAACGTGCTCTACGACGCCGACCTGATGGTCGAAGCCGCCAAGAGGCCCGACCACGAACTGGTCGACGCGCACCGCGGCATGATCCTCGACCCGAACGACCCGCACGTGATCGCCGCCGCCAAGGAGAACGGCATCTCCGACGGCATCATCGAGTCGGCCCAGAAGAGCCCCGCGTACCAGTTCGCCAAGGTCTGGAAGCTGGCGCTGCCGCTGCACGCCGAATTCCGCACCTTCCCGATGCTGTTCTACGTGCCGCCGCTGATGCCCGTCATCGCGAACGCCGAGAGCGGCTCGGTGCGCAACGAGACCGAGGATCTGTTCGCGGACGTCGAGCAGGCGCGCGTGCCGATCCAGTACATGGGCAAGCTCTTCGCCGCCGGCAACGACGGCAAGGTCCGCTACGCGCTGCGCAAGCAGTACGCGGTGCGCATGTGGCGGCGCCACGTGACCGTCGGCGACGTCGATCGCGCGACGGCCGACCGCGCCCTGGCCGAGGCCGACTGCAGCGTCGAGGAAGCCGAGGCGATCTACCAGCTCACCTCGCTCGCGGACATGGACCAGCGCGTCGTCGTGCCGCCGGCCCAGCGCGAGATGGCGATCGAGATGCTGGAGGATCCGCTCGACTTCAAGAAGTCGACGGGCTTCGGGTTCCGCGCCGCTCCGGCCAGGGGAGGTTGAGATGCGCGCTCCGGTCACCGTCCACGACGCGCTGGCCCGCCTGATCGCCTACCCGCGGCCGGGCTTCGCCGAGGCCGCCGAGGAGTGGTGCGCGCGCGTCGAGGCCGCATGCCCGGCGGCGGCCGAACACCTGCGGCCGTTCGTGCTGTACGCCAACAGCATCAGCACCGAGGCGCTCGAAGAGAAGTACACGTGGACCTTCGACAACAGCCCGGACCACGCGCTCGAGATCGGCTGGCACGTCTTCGGCGAGAACTACAGCCGCGGCGCCTTCCTGGTGCGCATGCGCAACCTGCTCGACGAGTTGCACCTGCCCGAGGGCACCGAACTGCCCGACCACATCACGCACCTCCTGGCGGTGCTCGGGCGCTGTGAGCCCGAGTACGCCTCCAAGCTCGTGCACGCCTCCATCCTGCCCGCAGTGAAGAAGGTCGCCGACACGTTGGCCTCCGCGGGCAACCCCTACGCCGACGTGTTGCGCGCGACCGCAGAGGTGCTCGCAACGCACGACCTCCCGCTCACGCCGGGGAGCCCGTCATGAACGACTTCTTCCTGTTCGCCGTCCTGCCCTACATCGCGATGGGCGTCTTCTTCCTGGCGACGATCCAGCGCTACAGGCAGCGCACCTTCACCTACTCGAGCCTCTCCAGCCAGTTCCTCGAGAACAAGCACCACTTCTGGGGCTCGGTGCCGTTCCACTACGGGATCCTCTTCGTGCTCGCGCTGCACCTTGCGGGCTTCCTGATCCCGAGCAGCCTGCTGCTCTGGAACAGCCATCCGCTGCGCCTGATGTTCCTCGAGGTCACCGGCCTCGCGATGGCGATCGTGACGCTGCTCGGCCTGGTCAACATCGCGCTGCGACGCTGGAACGACCACCGCGCGCGAACGGTCACGAGCCCGAGCGACTGGATCGTCTACCTGCTGGTGGGCGTGCAGGTCCTGTCGGGCATGGGCATCGCGGTCTTCAACAGCTGGGGCAGCTCGTGGTTCGCGACCTCCGCGTCGCCCTGGCTGTGGTCGCTGATCACGCTCAGCCCCGACGTGAGCTACGTCGCCTCGCTCCCGTGGATCGTGAAGGTCCACATCATCAACGCATTCCTGCTCATCGGGTTCTTCCCGTTCACCCGACTCGTGCACGTACTCGTCATCCCGAACCCCTACCTGTGGCGGCGGACTCAGGTGGTGATCTGGAACTACGACCGCCGCAAGGTGCGCTCGGCCGACTGACGCCGAGCGAGACGCTTCCTCCGGAGCTGTATCGATGAGTTCGAACAACGGCGAGACCCGCGCGCGCACCGTTCCCAAGTGGGACGTCGAGGACGAGGGTTTCTGGGAATCGACCGGGAAGAAGGTCGCACGCCGCAACCTGTGGATCTCGATCCCGAACCTGCTGCTCGGGTTCAGCGTCTGGATCTACTGGGGCATGGTCGCCAAGTACATCCAGAAGCTGCACTTCGCGTCGGGCGGCGACCTGTTCGACTTCACGTTCATGAACGACGGGAAGACGTACGACGACGGCGGCTACCGGGCGCTGCTGTTCACGCTGCCGGCCGTGGCCGGTCTCGCGGGCGCGACGCTGCGCATCCCGAACTCGTTCATGATCTCGATCTGCGGCGGGCGCAACGTCAAGTTCATGACGACGCTGCTGCTGATGCTGCCGGCACTCGGCGCGGGCATCGCGCTGCAGGACCAGACAACTCCATTCTGGATCTTCATCATGCTGGCGGCGTTGTCCGGCGTCGGAGGCGGCGCCTTCGCCTCCTCGATGTCGAACATCAGCTTCTTCTACCCCAAGAAGGTGCAGGGCCTGGCGCTCGGCCTGAACGCGGGGCTGGGGAACCTCGGCGTCAGCGTCATGCAGTTCCTGATCCCGTGGGTGATCACCTTCGGGATGTTCGGCGGACTGGGCGGCGAGCCGTACACCTACACCACCGACGCCGGTGTGCAGCAGATGTGGATCCAGAACGCGGGCCTGGTGTGGGTGCCGGTGCTGGCATTCATGCTGATCCTCGCCTTCATGGGCATGAACAACCTGCCCTTCCACGACTTCAAGAGCACGGGCACCGGCGTGGGCCGCTACCTGTGGCTCACCGCGCTCGGCTACGTCGGCGCGGCCGTGGGCATCGTGCTGCTGATCATCCCGTGGGGTGGCTTCCCCGTCTTGGCCAAGACCTTCCTGATCGTGGTCATCGCCGTGATGGTGACGCTCTTCGCGATGAAGAAGATGACGCCGGCCGGGACGCGCGAAGGTCTCGAGTCCCAATTCACGATCTTCAAGGAGAAGCACAACTGGGTCATGACCTGGCTGTACATCATGACCTTCGGCTCGTTCATCGGTTACGCCAACGCGTTCCCGAAGCTGATCGACGACGTGTTCGGCGTGTATCGCGTCGGGCCCAACGCCGGCGACCTCACGGGCCTATCCAGCGCCGGGTACATCTACATCGGCGCGGGCGTGGGCGCCCTGATCCGGCCGCTGGGCGGCTGGATGTCGGACAAGCTGGGAGGTGCCCGCGTCACGCACTGGGACACGATCGTGATGATCGCGGCCACGATCGGCGCCGGCTGGTTCGTCTCCGAGGCGATGCAGTCGGAGACGCCGCAGCAGTACTTCATCCCCTTCCTGCTGACCTTCATCGTGCTGTTCGCCACGACCGGCATCGGCAACGGGTCGACGTTCCGGATGATCGGCGTGATCTTCGACAAGGACAAGCGCGGCCCGGTGCTCGGCTGGACCTCGGCCATCGCCGCCTACGGCGCCTACCTGATCCCGAAGATCTTCGCGGGGCAGATCAAGGCCGGCACGCCGCAGTACGCGCTCTACGGCTTCGCCGGGTACTACCTCTCCTGCCTGGTCGTGAACTGGTGGTTCTACGCACGCAAGAACGCGGAGATCCCGTGCTGAGATGTCCGCGCCGCTGAACATCCGCATCTTCCTGGTGTTGGTCCTCGTCTTCGCGGGCGCGGCCCTGGTCGCCAACGCGGATCCGCACCTGCCCAACAACCACCAGGGCTACACGCCCGAGCAGCCGGTGCAGTACAGCCACCGCGTGCACGCGGGCGAGCTCAGCGTGGACTGCCTCTACTGTCACTCCTCGGCGCGGAACAGCCGGCACGCCGGCATCCCGCAGACCACCTTGTGCATGAACTGCCACAAGACGGTCACCTCGGGCTTCGACGCGAAGCGCGAGGAGGAACTGGCCGCCGAGGCCGAAGGGCGCGAGCCCGTGCCGGTGTTCTCGGACGAGATCCGCAAGATCTACGACGCGCTGGCGCTGGATGACAACGCCCAGCGGATCCCGGGCAAGCAGCCCTCACCCATCGAGTGGGTGAAGGTGCACAACATGCCCGACTTCGTCTACTTCGACCATCGCGTGCACGTCGCGCGCGGACTGGCCTGCCAGACCTGTCACGGTCCGGTCGAGTCGATGGAGCGCATGACCCAGTTCTCCGACCTCTCCATGGGCTGGTGCATCGACTGCCACCGCACCAGCGGGGTGGATCCGGACATCCGACTGGATGCAGGACAAGAGGCCTTCCCCGAAGGCGAACACGTCTCCACCGACTGCGCGAGCTGCCACTACTGATGGACGCATCCAACACACCGGCCTGGTGGAGAAGCACCGACGAGCGTGACGGCGTGCTGCCCGACGCGCCCGACCACGAGTCAGCCGTGCGCAAGTCGTTCCTCGGCGCGCCGCTCGACGGCCTCGACGTGTCGCGCCGCTCGTTCCTGCGCCTGGCGGGCTTCAGCTTCGCGGCCGCCGCGGCCGCCGGCTGCTCGCGCGCGCCCACCACGAAGGCGATCGCGTCGATCGTGCCCCAGGCGGAGATGATCCCGGGCCGTGCCTACTGGATCGCGACCACGTCCAACGCCTGCAGCTCCGGCTGCGGCGTGCTCGCGCGCTGCCGCGACGGCCGCCCGGTGAAGCTCGAGGGCAACCCGGAGCATCCGCTCAACAAGGGCGGCCTGTGCGCCGCGTGCCAGGCCTCCATCCTGGCGCTGTACGACAGCCACCGGCTCAAGGGCCCTGTGGCCGACGGCGAGCCGGCCGGTTGGGACGACGTCGACGCGATCGTGCGCGCGCGCCTGGCCGAGACCTCGGGGCAAGGCGGCCTGGTCCGCGTCCTGACCGGCACGATCAACGGCCCGAGCACGCTGGGCTGGATCGATCGGTTCCTGGACGGACGCGGGGACGCGCGCCACGTCATGTACGACGCGCTCTCCTCCTCGGCGCTGCTCGACGCGAACGAGGCGGCCTACGGCGTGCGCGCCGTGCCGCGCTACGACCTCTCGCGCGCGAAGGTCATCGCCTCCTTCGGGGCGGACTTCCTCGGCGCGTGGATCTCGCCCGAGGAGCACGCGCGCGGCTGGGCCGCGGGCCGTCGTCCCGACGACGAGCACCCCACGCTCTCGCGACACTGGCAGTTCGAGGACCGCCTCACGCTCACGGGCAGCAACGCCGACCGGCGCGTGCGCACCGGCGCGTGGGAGACCCGCGCAGCACTCGCTCGACTGGTCGAGGCGCTCGGCGGCGGCAAGGTGGCGTCCTCCGGCACGCTGTCCGACACGGCGCGGGCCGCCGTGGACGAGCTCGTGCACGAGCTGCAATCGCACCGCGGCGAGAGCGTCGTGCTGTGCGGCAGCAACGACTTCGGTGCGCAGCTGCTTGCGGCGCGCGCCAACGACCTCCTGGACAACGTCGGAACCACGGTCGATCTCACGCGCCCGTCGCTGCAACGTAGCGGCGACGACCAGGCGCTGCGGACGCTGGTCAACGAGTTGGGCAGCGGGGCCGTGGGCCTGCTGATCGTCTCGGGCTGCAACCCGGCCTACGACGTGCCCGGCTTCGCCGAAGCGATCACGACCGCGCGCGAGCAGGGCCTCACCGTCGTGACGACGTCCACGATGGACGACGAGACCGCCGCGCTGGCCGACTTCGTCTGCCCCGAGCCGCACGACCTCGAGCGCTGGGACGACGCCGAGCCCGTGGCCGGGCTCTACAGCCTCAGCCAGCCGACCGTCCCGCCGCTGCGTGCGGCGCGGACGCTGCGCGAGAGCGTGGCGCGCTGGCTGGGCGACGACCGCGACGACCGCGAACTGCTGGCCGCGTACTGGCGCGAGCACATGCACCCGCACGCCGGCGGCGGCGGCTTCGACACCTTCTTCCACAAGACGCTGCACGACGGCTTCGTGGAGCTGCCGGGCGCGCACGCCTTCTCTCCGTCGTCGTTCCGCACGGCCGCGCTCGACCGCGTGAACGCCGTGCCGGCCCCCGCCGCCCCGACGAACGGCGCGCTGGCTCTCGCGCTCTACCCGAAGATCGGCCTGCTCGACGGACGGCACGCGCACAACCCCTGGCTGCAGGAGCTGCCCGACCCGGTCAGCAAGGTCACCTGGGACAACTACGCTTGCGTCTCCCCCGCCACCGCCGAGCGGCTCGGCGTCGAGACCGGCGACATGCTGCGCCTGGCGCCGGACGGCGGCCCGGAGAACGGCGCGGCGCTGGAGCTGCCGACGCTGGTGCAGGTCGGACAGCACGACGAGGTCGTCGCGGTCGCGCTCGGCTACGGCCGCCGCGGCACCGACCGCTTCGCCAAGGTCGGCCCGCAGTGGCTGCAGTCCTCGGACACGGTGGAAGAGGGCGGCACCGTCGGCGTCAACGCGGCGCCGCTGCTGGTGCTCGGCCCGGGCGGACTGCGCGGTGACATGACCGCCGTCGCGGCCAGCCGCGCGAGCGGCCACCGTTCGCTGGCCTGCACGCAGGACCATCACAGCCTGCACGTGCCCGAACACCTCGCGCCCAAGGGCGGCGAGACGCGCGACGCGGTGCAGACCGTCGCCCTGGCCACGCTCGCGACCGACCCCGAGCACGCGCTGCACCATCCGCACGAACAGGAGAACGACCTCTGGCCGGACGACCACGAGTACACCGGCATGCGCTGGGGCATGGCCATCGACCTCGGTTCCTGCACGGGCTGCTCGGCCTGCGTGCTCGGTTGCCAGGCCGAGAACAACGTGCCCGTGGTCGGTCGCGACGAGGTGCGCCGCCACCGCGAGATGAGCTGGCTGCGCATCGACCGCTACTACCAGAGCGACGGTGACGATGTGGACACCGCGCACCAGCCGATGATGTGCCAGCACTGCGAGCAGGCGCCCTGCGAGACGGTCTGCCCCGTGCTCGCCACGATGCACAGCAGCGAGGGCCTGAACACGCAGGTCTACAACCGCTGCGTCGGCACGCGCTACTGCGCCAACAACTGCCCGTACAAGACGCGCCGCTTCAACTGGTTCGAGTACGCGCGCGAGGACCAGCTGCAGAACATGGTGCTCAACCCGGACGTCACGATCCGCAGCCGCGGCGTGATGGAGAAGTGCTCGATGTGCCTGCAGCGCATCCAGGAGGCGAAGCTCGAGGCGAAGGCGCGCGGCGAGGAGGTCCGCGACGGCGACATCCGCACCGCCTGCCAGCAGAGCTGCCCCACGCAGGCGATCACCTTCGGCAACCTGAACGACCCCGAGAGCGCGGTCTCGAAGAAGCTGTCCGGACACCGCGCCTATCCCGTCCTCGCCGAGCTGAACGTGCGGCCGTCCGTGCGCTACCTGGCCGCCGCGAAACACGGAGACGGCCACGCTACGGAGACGAAGCATGGTTGATGGCCCGGCACGCGCGAAGCCAGAGGCAGGCAAGGGCGCAGCCATGGATGCCGAGGTCGGCGCCGGTGGGGCCGCCACGGTGACCACCGCCCCGCCCGCCGGCGGACTGCCGCGCACGGAGGTCGTGCTCGCGCCGCGACCCGTCGAACCGCCGCTGATCACGGGCGGCAAGACGGTGTCCGACGTCACGCGCGACGTGTTCACGCCGCTCGAGCGCAAGACGACCAACCGCTGGCGCGTGTGCTTCGCGATCGCGTGCAGCGCGCTGCTCATCGGCGTCGTCTCGATCGCCTACCAGATGATCGTGGGCATCGGCACGTGGGGCCTGAACCGCACGGTCGGCTGGGCCTTCGACATCACCAACTTCGTGTTCTGGGTCGGTATCGGCCACGCGGGCACGCTGATCTCGGCCGTGCTGCTGCTGATGCGTCAGCGCTGGCGCACGTCCGTCAACCGCTCGGCCGAGGCCATGACCATCTTCGCGGTCATGTGCGCCGGGCTGTTCCCGTTGATCCACATGGGCCGGCCGTGGCTGGCGTACTGGGTCTTCCCCTACCCCAACTTCCGCGGACCGCTGTGGGTGAACTTCCGCAGCCCGCTGCTGTGGGACGTGTTCGCGATCGGGACCTACTTCACGATCTCGGCGGTGTTCTGGTACATCGGCCTGCTACCCGACCTGGCCACCGTGCGCGACCGCGCGCGGGGCTTCCGCAAGCGCATCTTCAGCGTGTTCGCCCTGCGCTGGACCGGCTCGGCGCGCGTCTGGTCGCGCTACGAGACCGCCTGCCTGCTGCTGGCCGCCCTGGCCGCGCCGCTGGTGGTCTCCGTGCACAGCGTGGTCAGCATGGACTTCGCCACCGCGAACGTCCCGGGCTGGCACACGACCGTGTTCCCGCCGTACTTCGTGCTGGGCGCGATCTTCTCCGGCATGGCCATGGTGCTCTCGCTGATGCTGATCGCGCGCAACGTCATGAAGCTGGAGCACTACTTCACGTGGAAGCACATCCACGCGATGTGCAAGGCGATCGTGTTCACCAGCGCGGTGGTCGGCCTGGCCTACACCACCGAGCTGTTCATGGCCTGGTACTCGGGCAACGAGTACGAGCAGTTTGCGTTCAACAACCGCATCTTCGGCCCGATGGGCTGGACCTACGGGATCATGGTGCTCTGCAACGTGATCGTTCCGCAGATGCTGTGGTTCCGGCGCGTGCGCAACTCGTTGGCGCTCGTGTTCGCGATCACCGTGCTCGTGAACGTGGGCATGTGGTTCGAGCGCTTCGTGATCATCGTCTCGTCGCTCAGCCGCGATTTCCTGCCCAGCTCGTGGACGGGGTACATGCCCACCTGGATCGAGCTCGGCACGCTGCTCGGCAGCTTCGGCCTGTTCTTCACAGCCTTCCTGCTCTTCTGTCGCTACCTGCCGATGATCGCGGCCAGCGAGGTCAAGGCGGTCATCAGCCACCAGGAGCACGAGGCGGAACACGCCGATCACGACACAGACGAAGGGAGGTCGGCATGAGCGCAAGCCTGCACTACGGACTGTTCACCGACCAAGCCGGGCTGCTCGGCGCGGCGCGCGAGTGCAAACAGCGCGGCCTGCCCATCGTGGACGCGCTGACGCCCTACCCGATCCACGGCATCGACGAGGTGATCGGCATCAAGCGCTCGCGCCTGCCGTACGTGACGCTGATCGCGGGCGCGGTCGGCCTCGCGATCGCGCTCTGGTTCCAGTACTGGTCGTCCTCCACGGACTGGCCGATCAACGTCGGCGGCAAGCCCTTCGACAGCCTGCCGGCCTTCATGCCCGTGGCCTTCGAGATGCTGATCCTGTTCGCGGGTCTCGCGACGGCCGCGGCGCTGTTCATCCGTTCGGGGCTCAAGCCCTACGGCAGCCCGCGGGCCAACGGCGCGCCCGTGAGCCTCTCGCGCGTGACCGACGACCGCTTCGTGCTGATCGTGGAGCGCAAGGACGCCGGCGTGCATGAGGAGCACATCGAGGAGGTCTGGCAGCGCCACGGCGCGATCGAGACCTGGACGGAGACGCAGTCATGAAGGAAGACCGCATGCTCCAATCGCTGCTGCTCGTGCTGGTCGTGGTCGCGGTGCTCTTCGCGCTGCAGGCCGGCCTGAACCGCGACACCTCGCAGCGCAACGTCGAGATCTTCACCGAGATGGCCTACAGCAAGGCCTACGAGAGCTTCTCGCCCAACCCGAACTTCGCGGACGGCATGACGCAACAGGCGGTGGTCGCCGGTGTGATCCCGCGCGGGCACGAAGCGTTCCGGTACGAGCTGACGGAGGAGGACGCCGTGCGCGCGGGCGAGGAGCTGACCAGCCCGATCGCCGCGGGCGACACCGACGCGCTGAAGCAGGGCGCGGCGCTCTACGCCACCTACTGCATCCCCTGCCACGACGTGCGCGGCGAGGGCGTGGGTCCGGTGGTGCTGCGCGGGATGGTCCCGCCGCCGATGTTCGGCGCGGCGCGCGCCAAGGAGATGAAGGACGGCCAGATGTTCCACATCCTCACCCTGGGCCAGGGGAACATGGCCAGCTACGCGACGCAGTTGTCGTCGCGCGAGCGCTGGGCGGTCATCGCCCACGTGCGCGCGCTGCAGGAGCCCACGCCATGAGCACGCCGACGACGCGTCTCTCCACCGGGCCGGTCCCCGCCCCGCCGCGCTGGCTGACGGCGCTCGCCATCCTGGGCGCCGCGGCCTTCGTGCTCGGGCTGTTCATCGAACCCGACCGCGCGTGGACCGGATACCTGATCGGCTTCCACTTCTTCGGCTCGCTGGCCCTTGCCGGCGCGGTCTTCCTGGCCTTCCTGGCCCTCTCGGGCGCGCGCTGGGCCACGGCCCTGAAGCGCATTCCCGAAGCCATGACGGCCAGCATCCCCCTGGCCGGGCTGGTGGGTGTCGGCCTGCTGTTCGGGCTGCACAGCCTGTACGAGTGGTCGCACCCCGGCCTCGTGCGCCTCGACCCGCTGCTGGAGCACAAGAGCCCCTACCTCAACGTGACCGGCTTTGGCATCCGCCTTGTCGGCGGCTTCCTGCTGTGGACGTGGTTCGCGCTCATGATGGTGAAGCGCTCGCGTCGCGTGGACAGCGACCCGACGCGCGACTCGCGCGCCGGCGACGTGAAGCTGGCCGCCGTCTTCCTGGCCGTGTTCGCGATCACCTGGTCGCTGGCCAACTTCGACTGGTTGATGTCGCTCGAGCCGCACTGGTTCAGCACGATGTTCTCGCTCTACCACCTCGCCGGCCTGGCCTGCGCGGGGCTGTCGGCGGTGATCATCCTGGCCATCTGGCTCGAACGCCGCGGCACGCTGCACGGTGTGCTGCGAGAAGAGCACCTGCACGACATGGGCAAGCTGCTCTTCGCCCTCACGCTCTTCTGGGTCTACCTCTGGTACTGCCAGTACATGCTGATCTGGTACGTGGACATCCCGGAGGAGACAAGCTACTACCTCGCGCGCAAGGAAGGCCCGTGGTGGCTGCTGGTGCAGACGACGATGGTGCTGAAGTGGGGTGTCCCCTTCCTCGCACTGATGGGCCGCAAGGCCTGCCGGAGTCGCACGCTGCTCGTGCGCGTCGCCGGTGTCGTGCTGGTCGGTCACGCGCTCGACCTCTACGTCCAGGTCGGCCCGCCGATGATGGGCGACACGCCGCTGTTCGGCATCTGGGAGATCGCGCCGCTGGTGGCCCTGCTGGCGTTCTTCTGCCGGCACACCATCAAGGCCCTCGGCGCCGCCCCGGCGGTGTCGCAGAACGACCCGCGGCTGTCCGACAGCCTCGGGTACGAGACCAACTAGGCGGCCTGCCCCGCCGCCTGACCGACCCGGCGGTCCCTCCCGACCGCTAAGCTGAGTTTTTTATCGGTTTTTGCTCCTAAACCCTTGCCAGGCATTGCCCGAAGGCTTTATAGGTAAAGGCATACCTATTTACCTATTTAGGGCCCGGCGGGCGGGCAGCCCGCGCCGCGAGCCCTCGGAGGACGGAACGTGCAGATCGAGTCGTGGGTGTTTCGTGAGGCCGGCAAGGAGATGCAGCGCGAGCAGCGGACCGAGTTGCCGCAGCCTGGCCAGGTCGTGGTCGAGGTCGCGGGGTGCGGCGTCTGCCACACCGACCTCGGCTTCTTCTACGACGGCGTGCCGACGCGACATCCCCTGCCCCTCACCCTGGGCCACGAGGTCAGCGGCCGCGTGGTCGAAGCCGGTGAGGGCGCCGAGAGCTGGATGGGCAAGGGCGTCATCGTGCCCGCGGTCATCCCCTGCGGCGAGTGCGACGCGTGTCGCGCCGGCCGCGGGTCCATCTGCCCGACGCAGATCTTCCCCGGCAATGACGTGCACGGCGGGTTCGCGAGCCACCTGACGGTGCCGGCGCACGGCCTGTGCGAAGTGCCCGACCTGACCGACCCGGCGAACAACCCCGAGGGTCTCGACCTCGCGACGCTCTCGGTGATCGCCGACGCGGTCTCCACCCCCTACCAGGCCATCCGTCGCAGCAACCTCGCCCCGGCCGACCTGGCGGTGTTCGTGGGTGCCGGCGGCGTGGGCGGCTTCGGCGTGCAGATGGCCGCGGCGATGGATGCCCACGTGATCGCGATCGACGTGGACGACAGCAAGCTCGAGACGCTCAAGGAGTACGGCGCGCACCTCGTGCTGAACTCGGCCAACGTAGATTTCCGTTCGCTCAAGAAGGCCGTGAAGGGCTTCGCGAAGGAGCACGGGATCCCGAGCTGGCGCTGGCGCATCTTCGAGACGTCCGGTCACCCCGAAGGCCAGGCCACGGCCTTCGGCCTCATGGGCCACGGCAGCTACCTGTCCATCGTCGGCTACACGCCGGCCAAGACGACCGTGCGCCTCAGCAACCTGATGGCGCTCGATGCCACCGCCGAGGGCAACTGGGGCTGCCTGCCCGAGCTGTACCCCGAGGTGCTCGACATGGTCCTCAAGGGTCGCGTCAAGCTGGCCCCGTTCACCGAGCGTCGACCGCTCTCATCCATCAACGAAACCTTCGCGGACGTGCACGCGCATCGCATCGCGCGCCGCCCGATCCTCACGCCGGAGTCCTGATCCGATGTTGACCTTCAAGAACCACGACCTGACCGATCCCGCCGCCGCCGAAGGCATCCGCTACGAGGAGTTCCCGCTGCGCAAGCCGGGCGGGGAGATCGTCGAGGGGCTGCACACCGTGTGGATCACCCTCGACAACCCGAAGCAGCTCAACTCGTACACGACCGAGATGGTGAAGGGCGTGATCCTCGGCATGCGCCGGGCGAGCAACGACCGCGGCTGCGTCGCCGTGATCTTCACCGGCGCCGGCGACCGCGCCTTCTGCACGGGCGGCAACACGGCCGAGTACGCCGAGTACTACGCCGGCCATCCCGAGGAGTACCGCCAGTACATGCGGCTCTTCAACGACATGGTCAGCGCGATCATGGCCTGCGACAAGCCGGTCATCTGCCGCGTCAACGGCATGCGCATCGCGGGCGGCCAGGAGATCGGCATGGCCTGCGACTTCACCGTCGCACAGGATCTCGCGCTCTTCGGCCAGGCCGGTCCGCGCCACGGCAGCGCGCCCGACGGCGGCAGCACCGACTTCCTCGCGCTGTTCGTCGGCGCCGAGGCGGCCATGGAGAGCTGCACGCTGTGCGAGCACTGGAGCGCGCACAAGGCGAAGCGTCTCGGCCTGATCACGAAGACCGTGCCGGCGCTCAAGGTGGACGGCGAGTTCGTCCCGAACCCGATGGCCGTCACCGACCGCTGGCTCGACGAGCAGGGCAACGTGGTGCACGGCGAGTTCAAGCAGGGCAGCGAGCGTGTCTCCGCCAAGGAGCTGATGAAGAAGGGCGAGATCGACCTCTCGCAGCTCGACGCCGCCGTGGACGAGTTGGTCTGGAAGCTGTCGCAGAGCTTCCCCGGTTGCCTGACCAAGACGGTCGAGAGCGTGCGCAAGCACAAGCTCGAGCACTGGGAGAAGAACAAGGAGAGCAACCGCGCCTGGCTCGCGCTGAACATGATGACCGAGGGCCGCACGGGCTTCCGTGCGTTCCACGAGGGCAGCCGGGCCTGCCGCGAGGCAGACTTCCTGCTGCTGCGCCAGCGGCTGGCGGAGGGCGCCACCTGGGGTCCCGAGCTGGTCGACGAGGTCCTCGCAGCGGCGCACGCCCGCGAAGGACAGGCCGAGCCGGCGGGGACGAGCGCATGAGCCACGCCACGGCGAACGACGTGAAGATCCGCGCGCTGCAGGAAGGCGATCTGTCCGAGGTGAAGCGCATCGACGCGCTGCACACCAAGGAACCGAAGCCGAAGTACTGGAGCCGGGTCTTCACGCAGTTCGTCGGCGAGGGCGCCGGCACCGACCGCGTCGCCCTCGCCGTGGACGGCGAGCAGGGCCTGCTCGGCTACCTCTTCGGCGAGGTGCGCGCGTTCGAGTTCGGCTCGGCGCCGTGCGGCTGGATCTTCTCGGTGGGCGTCGACCCGACGGACGCCCGTGCCGGCATCGCGACGGCGCTGCTCGAGGAGGCCAAGCGCCGCTTCGCCGCGGCGGGCGTCACGCGCGTGCGCACGATGGTGCGCCGCAACGACGTGCCCGTGCTGTCGTTCTTCCGCGCGAACCGCTTCGTCGGCGGAGCCTTCGCACAACTCGAACTGGACCTGGAGGAGGAGTCATGACCAGCGGGACCGCGACACAACGCATCCGCGTCGAGCCGCTGTTCGACGGCGCGGTCTGGAAGGTCGTGCTCTCGGCGCCGAAGGCGAACGTGCTCGACACGCCGATGATCGACGAGCTCACCGACGCCTTCCACCGGGCAGCCGCCGAGAAGGACCTGAAGGCCGTGTGCATCGAGGGCGAAGGCAAGCACTTCTCCTTCGGCGCCAGCGTGGAGGAGCACCAGCCCGACCAGGTGGCCGACATGCTCGACCGCTTCCACGGGCTGTTCGAGGCCATCCACCACGCCTCCGTGCCGGTGCTAGCGGCCGTGCGCGGGCAGTGCCTGGGCGGCGGCCTCGAGCTGGCGGCCTTCTGTCACCGCGTGTTCGCATCGCCCGACGCCATGCTCGGCCAGCCCGAGATCGTGCTGGGCGTGTTCGCGCCGGTGGCGAGCGTGGTCCTGCCCGAGCGCATCGGTCGCGGCCCCGCCGAGGACCTGTGCCTGAGCGGTCGCGTGCTGCCCGCGGGCGAGGCATTGCAGCTGGGCCTGGTGGACGAGGTGACGGCCGACCCGAGCGCCGGCGCGCTGGCCTGGGCCGAACAGCACCTGCTGCCGCGCTCGGCAGCCAGCCTGCGCTGCGCGACCCAGGCCGTGCGGCGCGGGTTCATGCGCCGCTTCCGCGAGGAGATCGTGGACCTGACGAACGTGTATCTCGACGAGCTGATGACGACCGACGACGCGAAGGAAGGCATCGCCGCCTTCCTCGAGAAGCGCGCGCCGGTCTGGAGGAACGCATGACCAAGCCCGATCCATCGCAGGCCGGACTCGCCGCGCTCATCGCGCGCGCAGAGACCCTGTACCGCGAGACCGACCTGCCCTCCGTGAGCGAGTGGAAGGAGCGCACGGGAGGCCTGGCCGTCGGCTTCATGCCGATCTGGGCGCCGCGCGCGATGCTGGCGGCGCAGGGCGTGCTGCCGGTCGGCGTGGTCGGCGGCGGCGACGTGGAGATCATCCGCGGCGACGCCTACTTCCAGTCGTACATCTGTCACCTGCCGCGCAGCACGATCGAGCTGGGGCTGAACGGCAGCCTCGATTGCCTGGACGGGATGATCTTCCCCGCCATCTGCGACGTGATCCGGAATCTCTCCGGCATGTGGAACATCCTGTTTCCCGGCAAGCTGGCGCACTACCTCGACGTCCCGCAGGACTTCGACAACCGCGTGGGCGGCGTCTTCTTCCGGCACGACCTGGAGGCGCTGTCGCAGAAGCTCGTGGACGCCGGTGCGAAGCCGCTGACCGACGACGCGCTGCGCGAGTCGCTGGAGGCCTACAACCGCAACGCGGCCCTGGTGCGCACGGCCTACGAGCTGCGCCGCACCGAGCCCTGGAAGGTCCCGACGCACGAGCTGTACCTGATGATGCGCGCCGGGCTGGTCCTGCCGGTCGACGACCACACCGCGATGCTGAAGGAATGGCTCGCGCTGGTGGACGCCGACGAGACGCGCCGCCCGATGGACCAGGCGCGCGTGCTGCTCACCGGCTCGTTCTGCGAGCAGCCGCCCATCGGCCTGATCCGCACGCTCGAGCGCGCGGGCTGCTACATCGTGGACGACGACTTCCTGCAGGTGCACCGCTTCATAAAGAACGACGTGTCGCTGGACGGCGACCCGATGGACGCGCTGGTGGACTCGTTCCTGCACGACGCGCTGGAGAGCCCCACGCGCTACGTGGCCGAGGGCGAGAAGGGCGCCGACCTGGTGCAGCGCGTCGAGGAATGCGACGCCGAGGGCGTGCTCTTCTGCGCGCCCAGCTTCTGCGACCCCGCACTGCTGGACCAACCCATGACCGTGGCCGCGATCGAACGCGCGGGCATCCCCTGGACGGCCTTCAAGTACGCCGAGAACACGGGGCAGTTCGCCGTGATCCGCGAGCAGGCCGGCACCTTCGCCGATTCGATCAAGCTGTGGGCAGGAGCCTGAGTCACATGACCGACAACGACAACCCGCTGACCGTCTCCAAGGACCTCAGCCAGGACCGGCAGAAGCGGATGATCGCCGATCACTTCGACCGCCTCGAGGCGGCGAGCGAGAACGGCGCCCCCTGCGTCTACACCTTCGTGCCCGGCAACCTGACCGAGCTCTTGCTCAGCTTCGACGCGCTGCCCGTGCTGCCCGAGATCAACGCGCTGCAGTCCGGCATGCGCGGCAAGAGCAAGGAGTACATCTCGCTGGCCGAGAAGGAGGGCCACTCCGAGGACGTCTGCACCTACGTCAAGTGCGACATCGGCATGAAGCGCTCGGGCAACATCGGCCCCACCGGCCAGAAGCTGCCCGACCCGGGCCTGCTGCTGCTCAGCTACACCGGCTGCTTCACCTTCCTGAAGTGGTTCGAGCTGCTACGCGAGGAGTACGACTGCCCGACCACCATGCTGCACGTCCCCTACCAGCCGGACGGCACGATCACCGACTCGATGCGCAAGTACGTCGTGGACCAGTTGCGCAACAAGGTCATCCCCGCGCTCGAGAAGCTCACCGGTCGCGCGTACGACGAGGAGCGGCTCAGCGAGCTGCTCGCGCGTTCGGCACGGGCCGAGGAGGACCTTGTTGCGGTCCTCGAGTCCGCGAAGCACACGCCTTCGCCGATCGATGCCTACTTCGGCGGCGTGTACTACGTCGGCCCGATCTTCACGTCGTTCCGGGGCACGGAGGACGCGGTGGACTACTACCGCGAACTGCGCGCCGAGGTCGAGGAGCGCGTGCGGCTCGGCAAGGGCCCGATCATCCCCGAGGGCGAACTCGACGAGGAGAAGTACCGCGTCGTCGTCGAGGGCCCGCCCAACTGGACCCATTTTCGCGAGTTCTGGAAGATGTTCACCGACGAGGGCGCGGTCGTCGTCGCCTCCACCTACACCAAGGTGGGCGGCGTGTACGACAACGGCTTCCGGCACGACCCGTCGCGTCCGCTCGAGAGCCTCGCCGAGTACTGCCTGGGCTGCTACACGAACCTCGGCCTCCCGTCGCGCGTGGACATGCTTTCGCGCTACGTGCAGGACTACAACGCCGACGGCTTCCTGATCAACTCGGTCAAGAGCTGCAACTCGTTCAGCTCGGGACAGCTGCTGATGCTGCGCGAGGTCGAGCAACGCACCGGCCGCCCCGGCGGCTTCATCGAGAGCGACCTGGTGGACCCGCGCTACTTCTCCGCGGCCAACATCAAGAACCGCCTCGAGTCGTACTTCCAGATGCTGGACCAGAAGCGCAAGGGAGGCGGACGATGAGGTACAGCGTCGGCATCGATCTCGGTTCCACGACCACCAAGGCCGTCATCCTCGACGAGGAAGGCAGGGTCCGCGGTCGCGGGATCACCAATAGCCGCAGCAACTACGACGTGGCCTGCGAGGTCGCGCTCACCGAGGCGCAGATCGCGGTGCGGTTCAGCGTCGTCGAGGCCGCGCTCGCGCGGCGCGGCGTGGCTGCCGAACGGCAGGCGGCCCAGGTCGAGGCGCTGCAGCGCGCATTCCGCGAGCAGCAGTACCGCGGCGAGCTGGTCGTGCTGAAGGACGTGATCGGCGGGCTGCTGGAGAGCCTGCACGCCGACACCGAACAGACCCGCGCCGTCCTCGGCATCCTCGACACGATGGACACCGAGACGCGCGAGCTGTACGGGCCGAAGAGCACGCGCAAGAGCGACTTCTTCCGCGACATCGCGGGCAGCCGCTACCTGACGCTGGCCGAGGCCTGCTCGCGCGACGGCGGACCGCCCTTCGAGGCGCTGGCCGGGCTGTTCGACAAGGCCATCCTCGACGTCGAGAACACGCCGTCGGCCGAAGGCGGCTTCGAGACCTTCGCGCTCGACGCGGCGCACCACATGGACGAGCCCATCCCCGAGCTCGAGGACGCCGTCAACGAGGCGCTGGCCACTCCGCTCGAGCAGATCTCGAGCGTGGGCACCGGCTACGGTCGCGCGCGCCTGCCCTTCGACGAGGGACACATCCGCTCGGAGATCCTCTGTCACGGTCTCGGCGCGCACGCCATGTTCCCGGGCACGCGCACCGTGCTCGACATCGGCGGGCAGGACACCAAGGCGATCCAGGTCGACGGCGAAGGCATCGTCACCTCGTTCCAGATGAACGACCGCTGCGCGGCCGGTTGCGGCCGCTACCTCGGCTACATCGCGGACGAGATGAACCTCGGGCTGCACGAGCTGGGGCCGTTGGCGCAGCAGTCGCACCGCCCCGCGCGCATCAACTCGACCTGCACAGTGTTCGCCGGCGCGGAGCTGCGCGACCGGTTGTCGCTGGGCGAGAAGCGCGAGGACATCCTGGCCGGACTGCACCGCGCGATCATCCTGCGCGCCATGTCGCTGCTGGCCCGCTCGGGCGGCGTCAGCGACGAGTTCACCTTCACGGGCGGCGTCGCCCGCAACCCGGCCGCGGTGGACGCGCTGGCCGGGCTGGTGAAGGACAACTACGGCGACGTGACCCTGAACATCTCTCCCGACTCCATCTACACCGGCGCCCTCGGGGCCGCGCTCTACGCGTGGCGCGGGGCCGCACTGGCCGTGGCCTGAGAAAGGGCGCTGACATGACCACCACGAACGGACTGATCACCGCCGGCATCGACGTCGGCTCCTCCGCCATCAAGGTCGCCGTGATGCACCACCCGGACAGCGGCGAGCCGACGATGCTCGCCGGCCGCTGCGAGCGCATCCGCCGCCGCGACGCGCTGGAGGTCGCGACCGGCGTCTACGACGAGACGCTGGCCGAGGCCGGCCTCACGCGCGACGACGTGGACTACCTCGCGACCACCGGCGAGGGCGAGATCGTCGAGTTCCGCACGGGGCACTTCTACGGCATGACCGCGCACGCGCGCGGCGCGCTGTTCCTCGAACCCGAGGCGCGGGCCGCGCTGGACGTGGGCGCGCTGCACACGCGCGCGATCTTGATGGACGACCGCGCCAAGGTGCTGGGCTACCGCATGACGAGCCAGTGCGCGTCGGGGTCGGGGCAGTTCCTCGAGAACATCAGCCGCTACCTGGGCGTCACGCTGAACGAGATCGGCCCCCTCTCACGAAAAGCGTGCGAGCCGGAGAACTGCAGCTCGATCTGCGCGGTGCTGGCCGAGACCGACGTGATCAACATGGTCTCGCGCGGCATCGAAACCGCCGACATCCTCAAGGGCATCCACCTCTCGATGGCCGGGCGCTACGTGAAGCTCTTGCGCTCGTCGGGCGCGAAGGGCGTGGCCGTGGTCACGGGCGGACTGGCTGCCGACCAGGGGCTCGTCGCGGCCTTGACCGAATGCCTGAACGAAGCCGGAGCCGGAGCCGAGATCGAGGTGCGCAGCCACGAGCACTCGGTGCTGGCCGGCGCGATCGGCGCGGCGCTCTGGGGCGCCTTCCGCGCGCGCAAGCTGGCGCTGACCGAGCGCCAGGCCGTCGACACCACAGGCGGGAGCGCGACGCAGTCCTCGGCACGGGGCGAGACGCGGTCCGACGACGGTCCGGGCGAGGCGCTGTCCGCGGAGGCGGGCGGATGAGCACGATCCACACCACGGCGTCTCCCCTGGCCGAGAAGCTCTCGCTGACCGGCGCTGTCGCGCTGGTGAGCGGCGGATCGGGCGGCATCGGCGCGGCCACCGCGGCGCTGCTCGCCGAGGCGGGCGCAACGGTCGTCTCGGCCGACGTCACCCCACCGAACGGAGCGGCTTCGGACATCGTCGAGCACGCGGCCTGCGACGTCAGCAATCCAGATGACGCGCGCCATCTCGTGGAGCGCATCGTGCGCGAGCACGAGCGGCTCGACATCCTGGTGCACTGCGCCGGCATCACGCGCGACTCGGTGCTGTGGAAGATGGACGACGAGGCCTGGAGCAAGGTGCTCAGCGTGAACCTCGACTCGGCATTCCACCTGCTGAAGGCCGCCACGCCCGCGCTGCGCCGCTCGCCGTGCGCCGCCGTGACGATGGTCTCGTCCATCAACGGCGAGCGCGGCCGCTTCGGCCAGGCCAACTACGCGGCCAGCAAGGCCGGCCTGATCGCGCTGGCGAAGACCGCCGCGCGCGAGCTGGGCGCCTTCGGCGTGCGCGTCAACGTGGTCGCCCCCGGCCTGATCGAGACGGCCATGACCGCCAACCTCCCCGCCGAGGCAAAGGAACGCTCGGTCGCGGAGACGGTCCTGGGCCGCGCCGGCACGCCCGAGGACGTGGCCGCGGCCGTGCTGTACCTCTCCTCCGCCATGGCCGGCCACGTGACCGGCCAGGTGCTGCGCGTGGACGGCGGACAACTCATGGCCTGATCGATATGGATGGCCACGAGCCGCGCGCTTGCCCGGCGTGGCCCGCTGAAGGACACTCCCGGGCGACCCCGTGAACCTGCACAAGAGCACCAACTACGCGCTGCACGCCGCGCTGCAGATGACGCTGGCCGACGACCGGCCGGTGACGGTCGCGGCCGTGGCCGGGATCTACGACATTCCCGAGAGCGCGCTGGCCAAGGTCTTCCAGCAACTCGTGCGATCGGGCATCGCGCGCGGCTCGCGCGGTGTCGGCGGCGGCTACCGCCTCACGCGCCCCGCCACCGAGGTGACCGTGCTGCAGATCATGGAGATCTTCGAGGACTTCGGCCGCAGCGGCACCTGCCAGTTGCGTGACCGGCCCGTCGACGACTGCCCTGAAGAGCCCGACTGCCGCCTGCGCGGCCTGTTCGAGGAGGTGGACGACGTGCTGCGCTCGACATTCGCCTCGGTCACGCTGGACACGCTCGCGCACTAGCCACCCGCAGGCGGCGCGCCGCATGCGCGGGGAGGATTGCTCAATGAACGAGATCGTCGACGACTACAGGCTCGTTCTCGGCGGATCGGAGTACGTACCGATCATGATCGGCGGGATGGGCGTCGACATCTCCACCGTGGATCTCGCGCTGGAGGCCGCCCGGCTCGGCGGCATCGGCCACATCTCGGATGCGATGTCCCTGCTCGTGTCCGACCAGGCGTTCGGCACCAGGTTCATCAAGGCGAAGTCCGCGCGCAACGCCGCATCCAAGGCCGGGCTCGACAAGTCGATGGTCACGTTCGATCTGGGCGACCTGCGCGAGGCCCAACGGAGGAACGTGGAAGCCACGATCTCCCGCAAGACGGGCGACGGCGCCGTGTTCATCAACGTGATGGAGAAGCTCGCGATGGGCGCGCCCATCGACACGTTGCGCGTTCGCCTGGAAGCCGCGCTCGACGGCGGCATCGACGGGCTGACACTCTCTGCCGGACTGCACAACCACTCGCTCGGGCTGATCGAGGGCCACGCCCGTTTCCGTGACGCCAAGATCGGCATCATCGTCTCCAGCGTGCGCGCGCTCAGGGTCTTCCTGCGCAGCGCGAGGCGCGTTCGCCGGTTGCCGGACTACGTGGTCGTCGAGGGCCCTCTCGCCGGCGGCCACCTGGGATTCGGCGACGACTGGCACGAGTATCGCCTCGAGACGATCGTCGACGAGGTGCTGGCCTTCCTGCGCTCGGAAGAACTCGACATCCCCGTGATCCCGGCCGGCGGCATCTTCACCGGCACCGACGCGGTCGAGTCCCTGCAGGCCGGCGCCGGTGCCGTGCAGGTGGCGACCCGATTCACCATCGCGTCCGAATCCGGGTTGAGCGAGCGCGCCAAGCAGACCTACTTCCGCGCCGACGAGAGCGATGTCGTGGTCTCCTCGGTGTCACCGACCGGCTACCCGCTGCGCATGCTCGCCGGCAGCCCGTGCCTCGACTCGAACATCCGGCCCCAGTGCGAGCCCTTCGGCTACGCCCTGCAAGCGGGCGGAGGCTGCCAGTACCTCGATGCCTGGGCGGCCACGCCGACGGACGCGCGAGGACACAAGCTCCCGGTGCACGAGAAGATCTGTCTCTGCCACGCCTTCAGCACGAAAGGCTGCTACGCCTGCGGCCACTACGTGTACCGGCTGAAGGACACGACCCACCGCCGAGACGACGGGTCCTATCAGCTGCCCTCGACCCAGCACATCTTCGAGGACTACCAGTTCAGCCGCGGGCACGAGATCGCGTTGCCGCAGCCGGAACCCGAACCAACTCACGCGTAGCACAGCCGGCGTCCCGCCGGCGCGTCCCGAGCAACGAGTCCACCTCAGCCAACTCCACCTCGATTCCGACCCTCAACGCCCCTGTGGCTCCGTCCGTGGGCCAAAGAGGAGATCGGGACAGGACAGGCTGCCGATCGGACGGCGACCTCGCCGGCCACGGCCTCACCGGGGGGTTCCAGAACGGTTGTTGCCTCCCAGGCTAGTGGTACAAGACATAAACCGATTTAGCAGTCAGAATATGCTTTCGTCGGGAAAGGGAACCGACGGGGCACGGAGGCCCCAGGCCCGAATCTGGAGTGGACCATGGGGCGTCCCCACCGCGAGGGAAGAGTCGGCATGCATCTTCCAGCGGAGCCGAGGACCGGACGTCGTCGTGGTTCCAAGCCAACGGATCCGATGGATCCGCTGAGAACCGCAAAGGTGATCGACGATGAGAATCTCAACCCTGTCTATCGCGACGTTCTTCCTCTGTGCCGCCGTCTCCGCTCAGGGCCCCCAACCCGGCGAAGTCCTGAGCTGGCAGAAAGTCAGTGACACCGCCGGCGGGTTCACGGGTGTCCTCGGCGGCTCGGACATCTTTGGACGGTGCATCGCGGGACTGGGCGACCTCGACGGCGACGGCGTCCGCGACATGGTCGTGGGAGCGGACAACGACGACGACGGAGGCACGAATCGTGGCGCGCTCTGGATCCTCTTCCTGAACTCCGACGGAACGGTCAAGTCCCACCAGAAGATCAGTTCCACGGCCGGCGGATTCACGGGCACGCTGAACAATCAGGATCACTTCGGCTTCTCGGTCGACAGCCTGGGCGATCTCGACGGAGACGGCGTGGTCGATCTCGCTGTCGGCGCCTGGATGGATGACGACGGCGGCGTCGATCAGGGCGCTGTCTGGATCCTGTTCCTCAACAGCGATGGAACCGTGAAGGCCCACCAGAAGATCAGCGAGACACAGGGCGGATTCACGGGGACGCTCGACCCGTCGGATTTCCTCGGTTACGCCTTGGAGTCTCCCGGGGATCTCGACGGCAACGGGACGAACGATCTGGTGGTGGGTGCGCTCTTCGACGATGACGGCGGCACGAACCGCGGCGCGGTGTGGGTCCTCTTTCTCGGTACCGATGGGATGGTCACTTCGCACCAGAAGATCAGCGCCACGCAGGGCGGATTCGCGGGGCCGCTGCTGAATTCCGACTACTTCGGCACTGCGATCGCTCCGCTCGGGGACTTCGACGGCGACGGCACGATCGACATCGCGGTCTGTGCGGAGGGTGACGACGACGGAGGCGGCGATCGCGGCGCCGTGTGGATCCTCCTCCTCAACTCCGATGCGACCGTGAAGAGCCATCAGAAGATCAGCGCCACGACGGGCGGATTCACCGGCGCGCTCGACTACCAGGACTGGTTCGGGGAGTCGGCGGAGTTCATGGGTGATCTCGACGGCGATGGCATCGGCGACCTGGCCGTGGGAGCGACCAACGACGACGACGGCGGCTCCAACACCGGAGCGGTCTGGATGCTGTTCCTCAACGCCGACGGGACCGTCAAGCAACACGCGAAGATCACCGAGTTCCAGGGCGGCTTCAACCAGGCTCTCGACAGCTTCGACATCTTCGCCTTCTCGCTTGCGAACCTGGGCGACATCGATGGTGACGGCAACGTCGATCTGGCCGTGAGCGCGATCGAGGACGACGACGGCGGGTCCAACCACGGATCGGTGTACGTCCTGTTCCTGAACTCCGTCGTGCTGGACAGCGACAACGACGGCCTGACCAACCCTGAGGAGCTCGCTCTCGGAACCGATCCCTACGATGCCGACTCGGACGACGACGGACTCTACGACGGCACCGAGGTGAACGACACGGGGACCGATCCGCTCGATGCGGACTCGGACGATGACGGGCTGCTCGACGGCTGGGAGATCGACCAGACCGGCACCGACCCCCTGAATCCCGACACCGACGGTGACGGCGTCGGCGACGCCACCGATCCGCTGCCAACCGTCCCGGGCGTCACGACCGGCTACGTCGAGAACGCGTGTCGAGACCTGGCGGACTCCACCCTCGACCTCGATCTCGGGCTGTTCAACGGCCCGAACAACAACGCCAACAAGGGTCGCCGCAACTCGCTCGCCAACCGGGCCGCGAACGCAGCGAATGCCATCGCCCAGGGCGATGCCCAGAGCGCAATCGATCTGCTGAACAGCCTGCTCGACAAGATCGACGGTCAGAGCAAACCCAAGGACTGGATGGACGAATCCCAGGATCAGGCCGAGATGGCTGGGACCACTTCGCTTCTCATCGCACTGCTGGCCTACAACTAGGACAAGAGGCCTATAGACGCCGAAGCCTCACGCCCAACGCTCCAGCCGGGCATCAGGACTCTGCTTCGTGACGCCTTGCCAAGTGGCGATCGCAGAGCCTGACCCGGTGTGGGGTGCGGCAAGATTGCGCATGCGTGCAACCAGGCCGGCCCACGATTGGTAGCGCTTGCGGAACTCCTCGGCGGTGGCCTTGCAACGCGCGGGCAGGGTCTCAAGCTCCCCGTGCACGAGAAGATCTGTCTCTGCCACCTCCCGCCTCGACCGCGCGCTAGCTGGCGACCGACTGCCCCAAAGAACCCGACTGTCGCCGGCGCGGTCTGTTCGAGGAGATGGACGACGTGCTGCGCAGCACATTCGCCTCGGTCATGCTCGACACGCTGGCTCGCTAGGGAGTCCATCGACCGCGACAGGCTTGCCGAGCAGTCGAACGGGCTCAGGGGTTGCCGGTGGCGCGCAGTGCGTTGCTGGCGAGCCAACCCTGCGGGCCGGCGGCGTGCGGGGTCCAAAGTTGCAACCACACCGACCACGACGGCGGAGTCAGGTCGGGCCAGATGGCGGGCAGCGTCGCCGCGCCGGTTGGGTCGGGCTGCACCGGCACCAGGACGTCCGGATACGGGACCAGCAGCCCGCCCTTGAACGACTGCATCAGGGCGCTGGCGCCGATGACCAACCACGACACCGTGGAGGGTGGTGCGTCGCTGATCTGGATCTGCAGCGGCGAACCCGGCGTGAGTGCGCCGGTGCCTTCGAGTTGCGCCGGGCTCGGGGCGGCCAGGTTGGTGAGCACGCGCACCCTCCCCGTATCGAAGGTCGCGGCGGGCGCGCCGACGATGAGCACATCGCCGGTGAGGCGTGACTGGCTGGCGAGCGCGAGTCCCGTTTCGTCGAACCCACCGACCAGCGTGTGCTTGACCACCAGTTCGGGCACGGGGAACACGTGGACCATGCCAAGGCTTGCCTCGTGCGACTCGGTCGGCGCACCGACGGCGAGGTCCGTCAGCCCGTCGCCATCCAGGTCGGATGCCGCGGCGAGCGAGGCGCCGAACTGGCCGAAGGTATCGGTGCCCTCAACGGCAGCGAGCTCGAGACCCGAACCGGGCGACACGATCGACACCCGCCCGAACTCGTTGAGGAAGCGATTGAGCCACACGGGCGCACCGACGGCCAGCTCCGGCAGACCGTCCTCGTCGAGGTCGGGCAGCACCGCGAGCGAGAACCCGAAGCCGCCCGTGCCGGACAGTGTCTTCAGCACCGAGCCGTCCGCGCCGGACAGGACGTAGACGGCGGTCGTGAGGAAGGGGTTGATCTGCGCGACCGTGTGCCCGAAGGGTGCGCCGGCCACCAGGTCGGGCGTGCCGTCGCCGTCGTAGTCCACATAGCTCGCGACGGCGCGGCCGATCCCCTCGGAGACCTGCGGCGAGGGGATGTCCAGGATAACGTGGCCGTCCGGGCCACCGACGACGACCACGCGGCCGAGGAGGGTCGCCGTGGCCGGCTCGCCAACGAGCACGTCGCCGAATCCGTCGCCGTCGAGATCCCCGACGCCCGTCATCGCGTAGCCGAGGAAGCCGAAGGCCTGCGAACCCTCGACCGTGAACAGCAGGCGTCCGGTGGCGCCGGAGTAGACGCGCATCGAACCCGAGGAGATCACCGGCTGGGTATCGAACGGAGCGCCCACCGCGACGTCGGGCACGCCGTCACCGTCCACGTCGCCCACGCCGGCAACGCCCGCCCCGAACCGCGCGAAGGGCGCGCCGTCGCTGAGCTGCCAGATCAGGCTGCCGTCGTCGCCCGAAAACACGCGCGCCACGCCCATCCCCGCCTCGAAGGGAGCGCCGACGATCACATCGGCCACGCCGTCGCCATCGACGTCGCCCGCATCGCCGACCGCGGTGCCGAACTCGGCGGTGGCGCCGTTTCCGGTCAGCTCCAGGACCAGGCTCGGATCGAGCTCGGCGCCGAGGCCGACCCAACCGCCGGAGACGAGTTGCAGCGAGGCGACGTCCATCACGCCCGGACCTTGCGAGCCGTCCGAAGCCCGGACGCCCAGGCCGAAGGAGTCGTCCTGGGCCGCGGAACGCGTGGCCGGCACAAGCAGTAGCGCGCCGAGCAGCGCGAACGTGCGCAGTCTGCGCGCACGCGTGCGCGCGCGCCTCGTCCGATCGTGCGTCATGCCGGGCCTCCACCGCTGGTCCGATCACCCCGGCGCCAGTCTAACGCCCGTCTCACGATGCGTGGCACGGGCTAAAGCGGCTCGAACCTCGCCGTGAAGTGCGGCAGGTACTTGGGCGCGTAGACGATCTTCATGCCCTTCAGGTCGTCCTTGGCCCGCGCGACCTCGCCGGCGATCTCGATCACGCGGTCGATGTGGCTCTGCGTGTAGACGCGGCGCGGGATCGCGAGGCGCACCAGTTCGAGCTTGCTGGGAATGAAGGTGCCGTCCTCGGCGTGCTTGCCGAACATGACCGAGCCGACCTCGCAGCTGCGGATGCCGCCGGCCTCGTACAGCGCGCAGGCCAGCGCTTGCCCTGGGTACTTCTCGGACGGCACGTGCGGCAGGAGCGCGCGCGCGTCCACGTAGACAGCGTGCCCGCCGGGCGGGTGCATGGTGGGCACGCCCACGGACTCGAGGCCCTCGGCCAGGTAGGCCACGGCCGCGGTGCGGTAGTCGAGGTAGCGCTCGTCGAGCACCTCCTCGAGGCCCACGGCCAGAGCCTCGAGGTCGCGCGCCGCGCAGCCGCCGTAGGTCGGGAAGCCCTCGGTCAGGATCAGGATGTTGCGCGCCTGCTCGGCCAGCGCGTCGTCGTTCGTGGCCAGGAAGCCGCCCATGTTGACCAGGCCGTCCTTCTTGCCGCTGAAGGTGCAGCCGTCGGCCAGGCGGAAGATCTCTTGCGCGATCTCGCGCACGCTGCGGTCCTGCTGGCCCGGCTCGCGCTGCTTGATCAGCCACGAGTTCTCCGCGAAGCGGCAGGCGTCGAGGATGAACGGGATGCCGTGCTCGCGCAGCAGCGCGGCGCACGCGCGCAGGTTCTCCAGGCTGGCGGGCTGCCCCCCGCCGGTGTTGTTCGTGATCGTCATCATCCCGTGCGGGATCTTGCCGACGTGTTCCTTGCAGCACTGCTCGAGCCGAGCCAGGTCGATGTTCCCCTTGAAGGGGTACTCGCTGGTCATGTCCTCGCCTTCGGGCGCCGAGAGGTCGAGCGCCAGCCCGCCGTCGAACTCGATGTTCGCGCGCGTCGTGTCGAAGTGCGCGTTGCTGGGCACGACAGATTCCTGCTTCACGGTGATGCCGAACAGGATGCGCTCGGCGGCTCGCCCCTGGTGCGTGGGGATCACGTGCTTGAAGCCGGTCAGCTCGCGCACGACCTTGTCGAAGCGGTAGAACGATCGCGAGCCGGCGTAGGACTCGTCGCCGCGCAGCATCGCGGCCCACTGCTCTGCGGACATCGCGGTCGTGCCGGAGTCCGTGAGGAAGTCGAAGGTGACGGCCTCGGCCGGCAGCCCGAAGAGGTTGTGGCCGACCTCCGCCAGGCGCTCCTGCCGCTCCTCGAGCGTCAGCAGGGCGAGCGGTTCGACGACCTTGACCTTGAACGGTTCGAATGTGACTCGGCTCATGATCCCGCCGAGTATCGATCTTCGGGCATCACCTGACAACAGGGTGACCTGTCGTCGAGGCGCCGCGCGGAGCCGCTGCGGCGCCCGGCCCGGTCAGCCGGAGAGCAGCGCCTTCAGGGCGTCGAGGTTGTCGCTCCAGTAGAGCTTCAGCCGCTTCACGTCGCGCGCGGCCGGCAACTTCACGTGGTCGACGGTGACCAGGGTCTTCCCGGCGCCCTTCTTCCAGAAGTAGACGTTCACGCTGGTCTTGCCGTCCACCCAGGTGATGCGCATCGACTTGTCGCGCGTGGCCTTGCGGACGGTGAAGTCCGGGTCGGCCAGCCAGCGGTTGCGCATGCGCTTGTCCGTCCAGGCCTTGTAGACCTTGCCGATCGGCGCGGACAGCGTGCGGCTGCCCCCCACGGCGAATCCGCCCGCCTTCTCGTGCATCTTGCGCAGGCCGCGAGCGCGCTCGTACTCGACCGTGACCATTTGCCGCCACCAGCCGCTCGTCTTCGACGACACCTTGCCCGTGGCCGCGACGATCGCCTTGTGGTCCTTGCCCTTGCACCCGGCCTTGTCGAGCCCGGTGAACCACTGCGCCCAGGTCTTGCCGGTGGCCTTGGTCACGGCATCGTCGCCGATCTTGCCGCGCTCGGCGGCAGCCCCCGTCTTCCGTGGCGCTGCCTTCTTCTTCGCGGGCGCCTTCTTGCGAGCTGCCTTCTTCGTCGTCTTGGCCATGGGAGTTCCCGGTTCAGCGCGAGCGTTGCGCGGCAAACATGTTCAGGGCGCGCTCGCGGGACGGGATCGCCATGATCGCGCCGGCCAGGAACAGCATGGTGGTCAGGCCGTTCAGCGAGTAGAGCGGCTGCTCGGCCATCGCGCCGCTGTTCACGGCCATCACGCAGATGATCAGCCCGAACACGGCCGGCCCCTCCTGCAGTGTGAGCCGCAGGACCCACGCACCGCGGATCGCGGAGACGTAGAGCGCCGCCGGCTCGAGCGCGGGCACGCCATTCGCAGCCCGTTGCTGCATCATCTTCTCGATCGTCGACGGCTTGAGCATCAGCGCGGGGAGAATGAACGAGAGCGCGAAGCAGGTCAGTGCGACGAAAGCGTGCGCGCCGCTCATCATCAGCAGCTCATTCCCGTCGAGGGTCTTGCTCACTACGTTTTCGGTCGTGAGGTACAGCACCACGGCCACCAGGAGGAACATCGTCAGGCCGCCGACGAGCGCGAAGTGCATGATGCGCATGCCGCGCAGGTCCTTGTCGGTCAGCGCGCGGTCGATGTCCCTCGCCGTGACGCCGGTCGTCTCGCTCATTCGGGCATGTCCTTCCTGTCGATGCGTCCATCGTCGTTGGTGTCGCAACGGGCCGCGATCCTCTGGTAGGGGCCGTACTCCTCCGGCTCGACGGCCCCGTCCCCATCCAGATCCCAGCGCGAGATGAATCCCGGTGCCGCGGTCTCGCCGGTCGGGTCGGCCAGCGGCCCGCCACGCGCGACGTCGATCTGGAACTGGATCATCTCGTCGGTCACGTCGTGCGGCACTTCGCCGCGCGCGATCAGCTGGTACAGCCGCGGGCGCTTGCGATCCCATCCGAGCCGGTTCACCAGCTTCTTCAGGTTCTCGAAGCTCACGTAGTAGAAGGTCGGCAGCGGATCGACGTCCACGACCCAGGGCCACTCGCCGAAGCGCGCCAGCTTGTCGCCGTCGGTGTCGAAGAACCGCATCACGTCGTCGCCGAGGTCCATCTCCTGGCGGCTGATCTCGCCGTCCTTGTCCTTGTCCATCTTCCCGAGGTCCTCGGCCGGGTGGCGCGGCCACTCCAACTTGTCGAGGGTGTCGTCGCGGTTCGCATCGAGCACGCTGAAGATCAGCTGCTCCAGCTCGCCGCGCGAGAGGGCCTCGTCACCGTTCCGATCGAAGTCGGGAGGGTGCGTGTGGCGCACCAGCCGCGCCAGGTCCTCCTGCGGCGCGATGCGGAAGCCGCCGTCCAGGCGCGCGAGCATCTCCTCGGAGTACCCGCCGGCCAACAGCGCCAGGCTGCGGCTGGCCTCCGCCATGCCGCCCGGCCGCGCGGCCTCGCCGAACGCGGCTGCAACCTCGGCCCGCGCGTCGCCGCCCGAACCGACCGACCCGAGCGCCTCGCCGGGCACGGTCAGCATGCGGAAGATCTCGGCCGGGTCGAAGTAGCGGCTGTTCGCGTGGCTGATGTCCTTCAGTTGCCGACCGGTCTCGTCCAGCATGCGATCGAAGGCGAAGGCCTCGGCCGCCACGTCGCGCGCGCCGGGCAGGCCGCCGAGCGCCGCGCCGTTGCTGACGTCCTCGCTCTGCGTGGCTTCCTGGAAGAGCAGGCCCGCCTGCCCCGCCACGGCGACGCGCGTCACGAGCTGCGGCGGGTTGAACGAGCGCACCAGCCGCGCGCCCGCGGCAGCCGGCGGTCCGTTCGGTGCGGGGATGTTTGTCTGGCTGAGCAGTGCGGGGCGACGTGGGTCGGTCAAGTCGAAGACCTGCGTGGCGCCGCCACCTCCGTTCGGGTTGTTCAGCAGCAGGTAGGCGACGTCGCGCTCGGTCGTCGGGCGCAGACCGCTCGTGTCGCCCAGCTCGAAGCGGCTGCTGAACGAGATGTCCACGGCGGTCTGACCGCCGCCATAGCGGCCGCCGGCCTCTCGCAGCAGGAAGGCCGCCTCCGGCTCGGTGACGTCCACGATGCCCAACCCGAACACGCCGTTCGCGACCGCCGCGACCATGCGCGCGGGCGTACGCTGCTCGTCGCCCTGCGGCCTCCCGTACTGGAAGATCGCGGCCACCGCGTTGGCGTCGCCGTCCTCCTGCGCGCCGTCGGGCGCGATGCGCACGTGCCCGGTGATGCGCGGCCGACTGGGCACCGAGACGTCGGCGATCATGAGGCCGCCGGGGCCGTCGGCAATCAGCACACGCGGCCACTGCACGGCCACGCCGCGCGCCTCGCGCGTCACCAGGTCGCTGACCAGCACCGGTTGGCTGCGGTCGGCCACGTCCACCAGGCGCACGCCCCCCACGCCGTTGGCGATCACGAGCAGGTCGCCGGCCAGCGCCACATCGCGCGCGTCGCCCGCCGCGATGAAGGCGCGCATGACCGGAAAGGCCGGGTTGCGCACGTCCACCAGCGCGACGCCGGCGTTGTCGATGACCACGAAGGCCGTGCTCGCGTGGCCGGTCACGATGTCGCTGTCGAGAATCACGCGCCGCGCGCCGCCGAGCGGCAGGCGCGCGATGTACAGGCTCTGGTCCGGGTTCTCGCGATCCAGCAGGACCGTGTCCACGCCGCGCTCGCCCACCACGACCAGCAGGCCGCGCGCCAACGCGAAGGAGCTGGTGTTGCTGTCGCCGGTGCCGAGGCCCCAGGTGGCCGGGCTGCGGTGGCATTCGATGCAGCTGCGCGACACCGGCTGCGTGGTGTGCAGCTGGTGGTGGATCATCGACATGCCAGACATGCCCGCGGCCGTCTCCGGCAGCGCCTGGTCCAGCGCGATGGTGCCGTCCTCGGCGTGCACCGTGCCCATGCTCGAGAAGCCGACCAGGTACGGCGCGACCATGCCGTCGGGGTTCACGCCCAGCGTGAAGTGGCGCAGCGTGGCGAACACGCGCTCCTGCGTGTTCACGCGCCCGTCGGTCCGGTTGCCGGTGATCGTGTCGAGCTGCGTGAAGCCCAGGTTCCGGTCGAAGTGGAATCCGAAGAAGTCGGTGTTCCAGCCCGCGTGGCAGGAGTAGCACTCGAGGCCCGCGTGCTCGCCGGTCATGGCGCGCGCCGCGTTCGCATTGAAGTTCGGGTGTTCGGGGTCGAGGATGTCCGCAACCTGCTTCACCGGCCGCGAGCGCCCGGTGCGCTTGCTGGTCAGCAGGAACAGGTCACCGCGCCGCTCGAGGTTCTGCACGCGGCGGCCCTTGCTCGTGCGCAGGTCGGAGTAGCGGTCGAAGGTGCCGTGGCAGCTGATGCATTCGATCTCGACCGCGTGCTCCATCGCACCGTAGATGCGGCCGTCCCCCATCACGTCGCGGACCGTGTGGCAGTCGATGCAGTCCATGCCGGCCGCGTGGTGCAGGTCGGGCGGCGTGAGCACCGGGTCCTTGATGAAGAACTGGTTGGCGATCAGCGTGTCGGTCGTGTTGGGCACGTCGGGGCCGGCGGGCATCTGCGGGTAGAGCTGCGCCAACCCGCGGAAGCCGTTGCCCACCGCGGCATCCCCCACGTGGCAGTGCGTGCAGGTCGCCGTGGGCGGCGCCGCCGTCATCTCGTGCTTCAGCGGATGCCCCGGCTCGAAGTGGTCGATGGACTCGTCCGCGCTGCGCGAGCGCCCGTCCTCCGCGTAGCTCACGTGGCAGGTCGCGCAGCCGCTGCTGCGATACAGGCCGTCGTGACCGAGCCGACCCCGCAGCCCCACGCCCTCGCTGTACAGGTGGCACTGCATGCAGTTCTTGCGCGGAAGGTCGGCGAAGTGGTCGCCGATCTCATCGCGACGCGTGTTGCCGCGCAGCTTCACGATCGCCTCGAGCCCGGGCAGCGCGCCCTCCGCCTGCCGGTAGTCGGGGTCGTCCAGGCTGAAGATGCCGTAGCGGCTCTCGCGCTCGTCGAGCAGGCCGTTCTCGTACAGCCCGTCGTTCAGGTGGCCGGCGGTCGTGCCGTGCAGGCTCTTCTTCACGTGCTCGACGTCGCGCTTGTGGCACGCGCCGCAGGTGGTCTCGGCGATGCGCAGGTCGGACGGGTTGCGGAAGCGCACGTAGGCCGGGTCGAAGCCCTTGCGCAGCACCCGCTCGTCGGTCGGCCAGCCGATGCGCGGGGACACGTGCGCATTCTTCATCTCCGGCTCGAGCCGGTTGCCGCCGTGGCAGTCCGTGCAGGAGAGCGCATCCCAGGGATGCATCTCCTCCAGCCCCTGGTGACAGGCCACGCAACTGCTCTGCGCGGAGCCGCCCTGGCCTGCCGCACCGGGGGCCAGGATCGCGCCGACGACCAGCGCGAGCAGCAGCGCCGCGGCCGACCGGAACGCCGACGTCGGGACGCGGCTCACCGCTCGCGAGACGTCAGGTCGCGCCACGTCAGGCGAAGAGGCCGGGAAGCGCGCTGCCCCGCGAGGTCCCCGCGGTGACGCCGAACATCTTCGCCACGGTGGGCGTGACGTCGATCGAGCGCACCTCGCGCGTGATGATCTTGTTGCGCTTGAAGTCCGGCCCGTTGGCGATCAGCGCGACCTTGTGCAACTCGTCGCTGTTGTCGCCGTGGTCGAGACCGCGCCGCTCGTTCAGGTCGCGGTCGCGCCCGAACTCGGGCAGGATGAACAGCGCCGTGCTGCCGGACAGCACCGGGTCGGACTGGATCGAGTCGTAGAGCAGGCCCAGTTCGGCGTCGTTGCGACGGATCACCGACACGTAGTCGTTGAACGACCCGTGCGCGACGTCCGGGTTGCGCAGCGTGACGCCCAGCAGCTTGGGCCGGAAGATCGTGAGCAGGTTTCGTGCCACGCGAATCGCCTTGGCGTCGTTCGCGCCGAGGCCCGTGATCGCGCTGGTGCCTCCGCGCAGCTCCTCCAGGATGTAGCTCTCGATGCGCGCGGCCGACTCGGGGTCGTTGCCGACGCCGCTCTCGGACAGGACCGGCCTGGGCGTGCGCACCGATGCGCGCAGCCGCTGCAGGATCTCCTCCTGCTCCGCGTTCGGCTGGCGGATGCCGACCTTGCCGGCGAGCACCTCGCGAAACTCCGCGTTGAAGATGCCCTCGCCGCCGATCAGGTTCGCGCCGTAGCGACTGCCGAAGCGCGGGTCATTGCCGTACGAGTAGTTCGTCTCCTGGTCGCTGCCCGACGTGGACAGCCAGACGTCGGAGGCCGACAGCTTCGCGTCCTTGCGGATGTACTCGAACAGGGTCGGGTGCGGCGTCCGCTCGTTCTGGCGGATGCCGAAGCTCTCGGAGATGCCGGTGAAGATCGAGACGGCCGCGCCGTAGTGGCCGATGTTCTCGACGCGCGTCTGCGGATAGACGACGCCCGCCTCCGCGATGCGCTTCAGGTTCGGCGTGTTCTCGCTCTGGATCGTCTCGCGGCTGCGCACGCCGCCGCCGAAGACCACCAGGACCACGCGCTGCGTCAGCGGGGCGCCGGCCAGGAAGGGCCCGAACGGAGACGGCCGCGGGATCATCCCGGCCAGGGCTTGCCCCGGCACGGCGGATGCGGCGGCCAGCATCGCGCCGTAGCGCAACACGTCGCGACGGCTCATTCCTCGGCGGGAACTGCTCATGACGTCCTCCTCCTGGCGGCACGACAACCCAACGACGACCCAGCGGGCCTAATAATACTGGTATTCCCAGTGCGTAACGATCGAACGCACGATGGTCACCGGCTCGGTGTCTTCCTGGGCATAGATGATCGCGAAGTCCTCGAGTTCCTCGGGCGACGGGGATCGGCCCAGATAGCGCAGGAACGTGTCCTTGATGAGCTCCTCGCCGTTCACGTCGCCCCGATCGGGAAAGCGTTCGCTCTCGGCATCGAGCAGCGCCCGGGCGATCACCGAGCGCAGCGGCCCGGCGTCCGCCAGCACGCTGAGCGCCCCGCGCAGGCGCTGCAACTGGACCTTGTCGGGCTTCTTGCCGGTCAGGTCCACCCACAGGCCGCGGATGAACTGGTTGTCGGTCTTCGGGCGCAAGCTGGCCAGGCGCTCGGCGTAGGCGTCCGACAGCACCCACTCGCGCACCAGCTCGACGTAGGCATCAGGCTCCTCGCGCAGCCGCGCGCCCCAGGCCTCCCCCTGCTTGCGCGCGGCCGGCAGCCCGACGATGCGCTCGTACTGGCGGCGCGCGATCAGATCGGAGAAGCCGTCCTGGTTGGTCACGATGCGCACGATGCCCGACTGCCCGCGCCCCTTCTCGCCGAAGAGGTTGCTCGTGCTGCCGTCGTACATCTTCTTGCCGGCCTCGAGCACGACCTTGTTGCGCTGCACGTCCATGTCCAGCAACTGCTCGAGCACCACGCTGACGAAAGTGTCGTTGCCGGGGTTCGCACGGTTGAACGCCGAGCCCGAGACGATCATGCGCACGCCGTCGAGCACGCCGAGTTCGCCCTTCATCAGGCGCACCGGGATGCCGGCCTCGCCCTCGTCCTCCGGCCGCGCGTTGTCGATCAGCAGGAAGTAGTAGAGCTCGTCCTCGTACCAGTGCTCCCAGAACTCGCGGTTGCGGACCAGGTGACGCGTGAGGATCTCGGGCTTGGTGCTCGGCGCCAGCTCCTGCTCGTCGGCGGTCGGCGTCCGACCGAGAAGGTCGAGGTACAGCGCCCGCACGTGACGGCGGTCGGAGAGATCGAGCCCTGCCATGGCCCGATCATATCGCCGGGGCCCCTGCCGGTGACGCGGGGCGGTCCGGAGCGGCCGACGGCCGCGGAAGCCCTAGCGGTCGTCGATGCGGCCCATGATCAGGTCGCGCGGGACGGAACCCCAGATGCGGCTGTCGTTCGCGCGGCGGGCGTTGTCCCCGAGCACGTAGTACTGCCCCTCGGGCACCTCGAAGTGGTAGCGATCCATGCCACCGGCACCGTCTGCGGCCAGGGCGTCGTAGTGCACGTCCTCGAGCTCGGTCGGGCGATCGAGCGCCTCGCCGTCCACGACGACGTCACCGTCCTCGAAGCAGATCTTCTCGCCGGGCAGGCCGACCACGCGGAAGGCCCAGACCCGCTCGGGGTCGTGCGGCGGGCGGAAGACGACCAGGTCCCAGCGCGAGGGATCGCCCTGCGAGTAGGCCGCGACGTCGGCGACGAAGATCTCGCCGGCCTCGATGGTCGGTGCCATGGCCTTGTTCGGCATCTTGAAGACGCGGGGCGCCTGGGGCTGCGTCGCGCAGCCGGTGATGACAACCGTCGTCGCGAGTACCAGTGAAAGCAGAGCTGCCGATCTGCGCATGACCTCCTCCATTCCCGTTTCGTGCCGATGCGTTGGCTGACTTACGACTGCCCGCGCATGCCGTTGGCATTCTCCCCGAGCGACATGAACGCACGGTTGCGAAAGCATGTCGATGGTGTGTCGGCAGGCGCACCACGACACCTGAGCCCGACTCATGGCGCGCCCGTGACGCGCGCGTCCGCCGCGCGACAGAACGACCGGTCAGCTTCCGGCGGTCGCCGGGCCGAGCAGGGCGGAGGTCGCTTCGCGCACGTCGCGGTCGCCTCCGAACAGTTGGCGGCCGCCCTCGCCGTCCAGCGCCAGGACGGCCATGCGCCGCTTCGCTGCGCGCCAGTCGGACGCGCCCACCTCGCCCTGATCGTCGTCCAGCCGCTTGAACCAGCCCTGGAGGTCCTCGCCCTCGCGGGGAGAACAGAGCACCACCAGCAGGATGCGCCGGGCGCGCCGCGGCAGGTGGCGCAGGTCGCACTCGTGCGCCAGGCGCAGCAGGCGCTGGCGGACATCGGTGACCGAGCGCGAGCTCGCGTCCAGGCCGACCAGTTGCAGCGCGCCGTCCCAACGGCAGTGCCAGCTCGGGTCGCCCAGCGAGATCTGCGCCCCCACGGCGGTCTTCAGCGACTCCACGACCTCGACCAGGCGCGGATCGGCGAAGTCCTCGATCGGCGACGGCCCCGTCCGGGTGGCAATGGCCCTGCGCGCGCGCCAGCGATCGAACAGCATGGGCGGACTCTACCTCAGCGAGGTCACGAGGTCCGAGACCGCCTCGCGCAACACGTCGAGGCAGCCATGGAAGAGGTGTCCGCCGCCGCCGTCGGCGACCCACACCCTGGGGGGCTGCGAGCAGCTCGCGATCCAGTCCTCGACCGCATCGGCGGGCACGAGTTCGTCGTCGCGCGCGTAGACCACGCCGAGAGGAAGCCGGGTGGCAGCCACGGCCGAGTAGTCGTACAGGCTGACCGGCGGCGCGATCGCGAGCAGCGCGGAGGTGCGCGGGTCGTCCAGCGCGGCGTTCAACCCGACCCACGAGCCGAACGAGAAGCCCGCCATCAGCACGCCGCCGTCCGCCAGGCCGTCCGCGGGCAACGTGGCGGCCAGGTCGAGCGCGGCGCGCGCGTCGTCGAGTTCGCCCTGCCCGCCGTCGTGCGCGCCCTCGCTCCCCCCGGCACCGCGGAAGTTGAAGCGCAACGCGTGCAATCCCTCCGCGGCCAGCGCCTTGGCCACGGTGTGCACAACCTTGTTCTCAAGCGTGCCGCCGTACTCGGGGTGAGGGTGGCAGACCACCGCCGCGCGCGGTCCGCTGGTCGGGGCCGGGCCCGTCGGCGGGTCGTGCCGGGCGACCAGCGCGCCCGCCGGCGAGCGCAGCGTGATCGCCGCCATGCGACTAGCCGTCCAGCCCCTTGCCGATGCTCCGCGCGAAGTCGCCGATGTGGATGATCAGCTCGGGACTGCGCAGGCCCATCTTGCGCGCGCGCGCCACGGCCTTCTCCACCGGCATGTCGAGCTGCGAGATCTCGTACATGGCCCACAGGGCAGCGACGCGGTTGCCCGAGCTGCAGTGCAGCAGCACCTTGCCCTCGCGGTCCGGGTCGTTCATCAGCCGGATGAAGCTGGCCACCTGCTTGGGCTCCAGCGTGGCCGGCACGAAGGGGATCGAGACGTACTTCATGCCGAGCCCGCGCGCGAGCGCGGATTCGTCGAAGGTCATCTCGCCCTTGGGCCGGGAGTTGATCACCAGCTCCACGCCCGAGTCGCGCGCGTTGGTCAGCCCGACCGGATTGGGCTGCCCGGCGATGAGCACGTCGCCCACGGCGAAGATGGACTCGAAGCCGTCGAGATGGGCCGACTGCACCGGGAACGGACCCGGCGGCACGAAGGGCTCGACCTCTTCGGGAGTGCTCGAGCAACCGGACGAAACGACTGCGAGCGCGCAGGAGAGAACAGCGGAAACAAGCGTGCGGGACATCTGCGACCTCCAAGGAAGACGGGCGCATCGTAGCGAATGAGCCGGTAGGCTCGGACCTCCATGTCGGGCCGACGCAAGGGAACACCGAAACAGGCGCCGGGGCGCGGCGGCCTGGCGGCGCTCAACCGGCAGGTCGTGGCCTGCGAACGCTGTCCGCGCCTGCGTCGCCACTGCGAACGCGTCGCGCGGGAGAAGCGGCGCGCGTACGCCGACGAGGACTACTGGGGGCGTCCCGTCCCCACCAGCGGCGATCTGCGCGCGCGCTTCCTGATCATCGGCCTCGCTCCCGCGGCGCACGGCGCGAACCGGACCGGCCGCATGTTCACCGGCGACCGCAGCGGCGACTTCCTGTACGCGGGTCTGCACCGCGCCGGCTTCGCGAGCAGCGCGCGTTCGGTCGCGCGTCGCGACGGCACGAAACTGGTCGACTGCGCGATCACCGCGATCACGCGTTGCGCGCCGCCCGGCAACCAACCCACGCGCGCGGAGGTCGCGCGCTGTCGTCCGTTCCTCGATGCCGAGTGGGACCTTCTCGTGCGCGTGAAGGTCGTCCTGGCGCTGGGTGGGCTGGCCTGGCGGGAGGCGCTCGCGCTCTATCGACGGCACGGTCTCCTGACCGCCGGACGCCTGACTCCGTTCGGTCATGGGGCCGAAGTTCGCGACCCCTCGGGCGGCCCCGTCCTGCTGGGCTCCTACCATGTGAGCCAACAGAACACCTTCACCGGCCGATTGACCCCTGCGATGCTGGATTCGGTTCTGAATCGGGCATCCGAGATCGCCCGCGAAATGTGAACAGCGTGTGGGAAAACCCGGCCCGCAGAGGGGGCCTGAGCCGACCGGCCGAGCGGGACTGAACGACCGTCAGGTCCCATGACCGGACTGCCGATGAGAGCCGGATTGGGCCGGGCCCCGACATGCCCCGGCCGGGCTGCCCTCACCAGACTCTGCAGGAATCCTCCGCCATGCGCATTCGCCTCCCCATCCAGCTCTCTTATCCGCGTTTCGCCACCGCACTGATCGCGCTTCTTTGCTGCGCGCCGTTCGTCGACGCGCAAAACCGACAGTTCGAACTCGAGTGGTTGCGCAATGCAGGCGCGACGTTCGAAGGCGACGTGCCGGGTGACGAGTCGAGTTGGTCGATCGACTCCGCCGGCGACGTGAACAACGACGGCTTCGACGACATCCTCATCTCGACGATCAAGTCCGCGCCCGGCGGCAAGCTCTCCGCGGGGCGCATCTACCTCATGTACGGCGGACTGTCGGTCACCGGCAACTACGACCTCGCGCTGGCCGACGTGGTCATCGAGGGCGAGACCGCGTTCTGGAAGGCCGGTTACTCGGTCGCCGGAGCCGGCGACGTCAACGACGACGGCTTCGACGACATCCTCATCGGCGCGCGCGACGCGGAGACCAACGGCAACACCGGCTCGGGCCGCTGTTACGTCGTCTACGGCAGCGCGGCCCTTCCGGCCGTGATCCCGCTGGCCACGCTCGGCGCCGCCGGCGTGACGATCAACGGCATCGGTTTCTCCGACATCGCGGGCCACTCTGTCGCAGGTCCCGGCGACGTGAACGACGACGGCTTCGACGACCTGCTGATCGGCGCGCCCGGTGCGGGCCATGCCGGCCCCAGCTTCGCGGGCGAGACCTACATCGTGTACGGCAGCAACACGCTGCCCGCCCTGCTCGAGCTGTCCTCGCTGGCCGTCAGCGGCGGCGTCACCATCAATGGCATCGCGTCGAGCGACCAGAACGGAACGATGGTCGCGGCCGCGGGCGACGTGAACAACGACGGCTACATGGACATCCTGACCGGTGCCCCGCTGGCCGACCCCTTCGCCAAGAACCTGGCCGGTCGCGCCGCGATCGTCTACGGCGGCCCCGCCCTGTCGTCCGTCATCAACCTGAACGCGTTGGGCGCGGGCGGGGTCATGCTCAATGGCCACTTCTCCGGCGACAAGCTGGGCGAGGAGGGCGGCGGCGCTGGTGACGTCAACGGCGACGGCTTCGACGACATCATCCTCGGTGTCCGCGTCCGCAACGGCCCCGCCGGCGAGAAGGCCGGCCGCAGCTACGTGCTCTACGGCGGCAACAGCCTGCCGCAGTCGCTCAGCGTCAACGCGATCGGCTCGGACGGCATCACGTTCGAGGGCATCGGCGCGAACGACCAGTCGGGTGGATCCGTCGCCGCCGGAGGCGACCTCAACGGGGACAACTACGACGACCTGATCATCGGCGCCACGGGCGGCGACCCCAACGGCGACAACGGCGCCGGCGAGGTCTACCTGGTCGAAGGCGGCCCGGCGCTGCCCGCGTCGTACTTGCTGTCCACCATGAACGAGGGCGGCACCGTGCTGGCGGGCATCCAGCCCATCGACATCGCCGGGAACACGGTCGCGTTCGCGGGCGACGTCAACAACGACGGCTTCGACGACGTGATGGTCGGCGCGTACCTCGCCGATCCGGGCGGACAGATGTCCGCGGGCGAGACCTACCTCGTCTACGGCGCGGCCAACTTCATCCAGGCCGCCGGCGTCGTCGCCGAGGGCGGCACGATGAACCTGCGCATCCACGGCACGCCGAGCGTGCCCTACCTGCTGATCGGCGGCGTCTTCGCCAACCAGGTGCCAACGCAGACGCAGTTCGGACCGCTGTACCTGCCGAGCTTTTTCGAGCTGCTGCTGTGGTCGTACAGCGCGAACGGCGAGAGCCTGCTGCCGCTGCCGATCCCGGCGCCGGGCGCGATCCCGGGCCTGCAGGGCCTGACGTTCCACATGCAGGCGCTGGGCCAACCGCAGGGCTTCCAGCTCGACGCCAGCTACCTGCTGACGGTCACGATCCAGTAGTCGGCGAGCCCGCGGCGGCCGGATCGGTCGCCGCGGGCAGCCAGACCTCGAAGCAGCTGCCCTGTCCCGGCGCGCTGGCCACGCGCAACGCGCCCTCGTGCGCCAGCACGATGTCGCGCACCACGGTGAGACCGAGGCCGCCGCTGCCGTCCGGGCGCGTGCTGAAGTTGCGCTCGAAGATGCGCGACATCACCCGGCCGTCCATGCCGAGGCCCGTGTCGGTCACCGCGAGCACGACCCACTCTCCCGGGGCCAGCGAGCCCACGGCGGCGGCTTCGGGCTCCACGAGCAGGCGCGGCGTCAGGTCGAGCTGCAGCTCGCCGCCGTCGGGCATCGCGCCGAGCGCGTTCACGCACAGGTTCATCACGACCTGCAGCATCTGCGTCGCGTCGGCTTGGACCTCGGCGCCGGCCTGCGCGCCGGGCGGCGCGCTCGGCGGGCGCACCGTCACCGCGTGCGGCGTCGAGACGGAGAGCAGGTCCAGCGCCTCGCGCACCAACGGCAGCATCTCGAGCGCGCGTCGCTGCGCCTCCCCCACCCGGCCGAAGCTGGCGATGCGATCCACGAGCCGCCTCGCGCGCCCGACCGCCGCCAGCACCTGCGCGAGGCACGGCTGCGCTTCGGCTTCCTCGGGCAGGCTGCGCTGCGCGAGCTCCGCGTAGCCGCTGATCGCGAGCAGCACGTTGTTGAAGTCGTGCGACACACCGCCCGCGAGCGCTCCCAACGACGCCAGGCGCTGGGAGTTGCGCAGGCGGTTGCGCAGTAGGGTCAGCTCGCGCGTGGCCTGGCGCTCGCGGCCGACGTCCGTCGCCATGCCGCCGATCGCCGCCAGCTTCCCCTGTTCGTCCAGCACCGGGTAGCGCACCACGACCGTGGCCGAGAGCAGACCGCCGTGCTGTTCGTCGAGCTCGTCCACCACCGAGCGCATCTGCCCGGTCACCTCGCGCTCCTGCACCGCCATGCGCGCGGCCAGCGCCGGCGGCAGCAGCTCGGCCGGCGCGCGTCCGATGGCGTCGGCTTCGCGCACCCCGAACACCAGTTGCGCGGCCCGGTTCAGCATCGTGAAGCGACCGTCGAGGTCGGTGGCCCAGATCGGATGCGGCGCGTGCGCGAGCAGCCCCTCCAACTGGCCGCAAGCCATGCTGCGGGCGGTCTGCTCCATGCGATCAGCCGGCGGTCCGGGCGGCGGCGCCGAACCAGCCGTCACGCAAGGCGTGCTCGAAGCGCCCCACCAGCTCGGGGTCCCATGAGCCCCGGGCGGTCTCGCCGTCGAGGATGGAGAGCGCCTCGGCCGGACCGACCGCCGGCTTGTAGCAACGCTCCGAGACCAGCGCCTCGAACACGTCCACGACCTGGAACACGCGCGCGAGCAACGGGATGTCCTCGCCGGCGAGACCGTCCGGGTAACCGCTGCCGTCCCACCGCTCGTGGTGGTGGCGGATCACGGGCACCACGCGTTCGAGCGTCGCGAGGTGCTCGCAGATGCGCGCGCCGATCACGGGGTGCTGCTGCATCACGACGCGCTCCTCGGCGCTCAGCGCGCGCGGCGAGTTGAGCACCTCCATCGGGACCGCGACCTTGCCGATGTCGTGCAGGTAGCCGGCGCGCTCGAGTGCGAGCTGGTCCGCGTCGTCCATGCCGAGGTACGCGCCGAAGGCGTGCGCGAGGCGCGCGCTGCGCTCCATGTGCCCGCGTGCGTCGAGGCACTGGATGTCCACGATCTCCGACAGCGCGTAGAGCACGGCGCAGCCCTGCTCGACGTCCTGCAGCTTGCGACCGCGCACGCCCAGCGAGCGCACCGCCGCGCGTAGCTCGTCGATGGAGTAGGGCTTGGCCAGGAAGCAGTCCGCGCCCGACGCGTAGGCGGCCACGCGGCTCTGGTCGTCCCCGTGACCGGAGAGCACCAGGATCGGCACGTGCCGCGTCCTTTCGCCCTCGCGCAGCCGGCGCGCCGCCTCGAAGCCCGACAGGCCGGGCAGCTCGAGGTCGAGGATGGCCAGGTCGGGCGGGCTCTGCTCGGCCAGCGGCAGCGCGGACTCGGCATCGCCGCAGGGCGTGACGCGCACGTGGTCGCGGGCCAGCACGGACAGCGCCAACGCGAGGCTGTCCGCGTCGTCGTCCACGAGCAGCACGTCCATGTCAGTGTGCGCGGCCATCCGGTCCGACGGAGTCACGGCGGTGCCCTCGGGGGAGACTCACACCGCCCGCCGGACGTCGCGCGTGCCCGTCGCGTCGTCCTCGGGTCGGTATGCCCGACACGCCAAGGACGCACCGCGATCGCGGTTCTAACCAGGACCCGAAAGGGTCAGGGACGGAGGATGTCCAGCGAGGCCGAGCAGCCGAGCAGGTTGGCTCCCGCGGTGAGCAGCCCCAGCGCTGCTTCGCGGTCGCGGATGCCGCCCGAGGCCTTGATCCCGACGCCTTCGCCCAGGGTCTCGCGGATCAGCGCGACGTCTTCCGGCGTGGCGCCGTTTCCGAGGAACCCGGTGCAGGTTTTGACGAACTGCGCGCCCGCGCCGACCGCGAGCAGCGCCGCCGCCACCTTGCGGCGATCGTCGAGCAGGTTGGTCTCGATGATCACCTTCACCTTGCGCTCCTCGACGGGCACGGGGCCCTTCGCGCGCTTGACGGCCGATACGACCGAGGCCAGTTCCTTCTGCACGTCCTTGAGGCGCTCGGTGTCCCAGATGCCGGCGTCCTCCTCCGGCACGGCCGCGATCAGCCGGCCGATCTGCATGACCACGTCGATCTCGTGCGCGCCGTCGCCGATGGCCGTCGTGGCCTCGAAGGCCTTCACCTTCGCGCCGGTCGCGCCGAACGGGAAGCCCACCACCGCGCACACGCGCACGGGCGCCTCGACCATGGCCACGGCCAGGCTGACCCACGCCGAGTTCACGCAGACCGCGCGGAAGCCGTGCTCGTTGGCCTGCTCGCACAGGTCCATGATCTTCGTGCCGCCGGCCTCGGGGCGCAGAAGCGTGTGGTCGATGCACGCCGCCAACACCTTCTTGTCCTTGGCGGGATCGGGCGGCGTCTCGGGCTCGCCGTCCACCGGGTCGCGGCGCGCCAGCGCGCGCGGACTCGGCACCTTGGCGCCCGCCTCCTTCATGGCGATGCGCGTTCCTGCGATCAATTCTGCGTGCGACAAGATCAGTCCCTCACCGTGGAGCCGCGCCATTGTCCCATGCCGCCCTCCACGTTGAACACGTTGAGGTAGCCGCGATTGGACAGGAAGTCGGCGGCCGCCGCGCTGCGCCCGCCTGCGGCGCAGACCACGAACATCTCCCGCCCGTCACGCGGAATCTCGTGCAGCCGCTTCTGCACCTCGTCCACCGGGACGTGCAAAGCTCCTTCGATGTGTCCGCCGGCCCACTCCTGCGGCGTGCGCACGTCGAGCACCCAGGCCGAGCCGGCGCTCTCGACCTTGGCCTGCAGGTCGGCCGCGGTCACGTTGCGGAAGAGGCGGTTCTCCAGGACCATGCTCGAATCCACCTCGCGGCCGGCCGCCATCTGCGAGACCAGCTTGCGCAGGCCCGACACCGACTCCTTCACCTCTTCCTCGTCGGCAGTGCGGATCGCGCGTTCGCGGCGCAACTCCTCGAGCTTCTGCTCGAGCGCGGCGAGGCGCGAGCGGCTCGTCCAGGCCAGCAGCAGGCCCAGGGCGGCAACCACCCACAGGGCCGTCATGACGTAGTCCATCGGGTCACTCGGAGGGGAGAGAAGGAGGGAGAGTCTGCCTCGCGGCGGCGTCCGCCGCCAGTCCCGCTCGCCGCGTCCCGGTCAGTTCCCGATCTGCTCGTGCAGGCCGTTGCTGAAGGCCACGCCGCCGGGCGCGCCGGCATCCCAGACCAGCGCCTGCAGGTAGAATTCGGCACCGGCGAAGATCGGGCTGTCGGGCAGGGTGAAGGGGAGCAAGAGCTCCCCGCCGCCCGGGCCCGTGCCGGGGAAGGGCAGCGGGATCAGCCCGCCGGGCGGGCCGATGTCCACCAGCAGCGTGCCGCCCTTGAGCGGCGCGCTGAGCGGTGCCGCGCCCCAGGCCACGAAGCCGGCGGCGTTGCCGAGCGCACGGTCGAACTCAAGCGCGACGGCCGCGCCCGGGCAGGGCGAGAAGATGCCGGCGAGCCGCGGCACGATGCCGCCGGTGCCGGGCGTACCCGTTCCGTAGGGCAGGAAGCGCCCCTCGCAGCCGGGGAAGTCGGCCGGCACCGCCACGCCGTCCCAGTCGCCCAGGGTGTTGTCCTGCTTGACGATGCTCATCTGGCCCAGCACGTCGATGTGCACCAGCGCGGAGTTCTTGGTGGTGACGTTCAGGCCGCCGTCGCGCCCGAGCTTCACGTCGTTGGGCGAGATCATGAACGGGTCGTCGCAGAAGACCTCGCCCTCGCCGGTGTCCAGGCGGATGCGGACGATGTTGTTGCCGGAGTAGTTGGCGATGAACAGGTTGCCCGCGCCATCCGCGGCCAGCCCGCCCGGGTCGTTCAGCAGCCCGCCGCCGTCCCCCACCAGGGTGAAGGTGTCGGCCTTCTCATCCAGCGCCACGACGTTGTTGCCGACGTTGTTCGAGACGTACAGCACGCCGTCGCGGTCGTAGGCGATGCCGCCGGGACCGTCCAGCATGCCGCCGCTGCTCGCCACGTCGGCGATCAGCTCCTGGTTGCCGAGCGGGTCGAGCCGCACGATCGTCTGCTGGAAGATGTCGGAGGCGACCAGCGAGCCGTCGGGCGCCTGCACGACCGTCACCGGCGAACCCAAGAAGCCGCCCGCGGCGAACGGCACCACGTTACCCGCGACGTCGATCTTGAAGACTGCGCCCAGCGCGCGGTCGGGCATGTAGAGGAAGCCGTCGTCGGCCCACACGCCGTAGAACGGGATCCCGAACCCGGAGGCCCACGGCGTCATCACGCCGGTCTGCGCGTCGAGCAGGTAGATCGAACCCGTGGCGGGCACCGAGATGTAGTAGTCCTCCTCCCCGGCGCGAGCCAGGGGGAGCAGGGCGATCAGGGCGACGATCAGCAGCGCGCGGCGCATGGCGGGCTCCTCGGGACGGCACCATCCTACACCCTTCGTCTTACGCCCCCGGTCTCCGGTGACTACGCTGGATCCGATGCGGCGCGAACAGACGAGCCCGAGGGAAGGACACGGAAGCTCGCGGTTGCGCGCCGCGCGTCGGCGACTGCTGGCCTGGTACGACGAGAACCGCCGCGACCTGCCCTGGCGCCGCACGCGCGACCCGTGGGCGATCCTGGTCAGCGAGATCATGCTGCAGCAGACGACCGTCGCGGCAGCGATCCCGTACTACGAGCGCTTCGTGCAACGCTGGCCGCGGCCGGCCGACCTTGCGCGCGCCGGGCGCGACGAGTTGCTCGCCGCGTGGGCGGGCCTCGGCTACTACCGTCGCGCGCAGCACCTGATGGACGCGGCGAGCGTCGTGGCCGAGGACGGCGGACGACTTCCCGCGAATGCGCAGGAGTTGCGCGAGCTGCCCGGCATCGGCGAGTACACCTCCGCCGCGGTGGCATCGATCGCGTTCGGCGAGGCGGTCGCCGCCGTCGATGGCAACGTCGAGCGGGTGATGTGCCGCGTCGGCGCGATCGAGGGCAATCCGAAGCAGGCCGTCGCGCGTCGCGAGGTCCGCGACCTGGCCGAGTCGCTGCTGGACGCCGACCGGCCGGGCGACTTCAACCAGGCCGTGATGGAGCTGGGCGCGACCGTGTGCCGCCCCACCTCTCCCGGCTGCGAACGCTGCCCCCTGTCGGCAGACTGCCGCGCACTCGAACTGGACGCCGTCGCACGCTTCCCCGAGATGCCCGCCCGTCCCGAGCCCGTGGCGGTGCTGGCCGCGGCGGCGGTCCTGCGACGGGGGCGCCGCGTGCTGCTGCGCCGGCGCACCGAGGCGCCCAACGAGGGCTTCCTGGAGCTGCCCGAGGTGACCGGCCCGGTCGGCAGCGGCGAGCGCGCGCTGCGCAACCGGTTGGGCAAGGACCTCGCCGAGCGGCACGGGCTGCGCACGCGATTCGCCGACGCCCTGCCCGCGTGCCGCCACAGCATCACGCGCTATCGCATCACGACCATTCCCTTCGCGGGCACGCTCGGGGATGGCCGCGTGCGCGCGCCGCTGACATGGTCGGGCCCGGGCGATGCCCGACCGCTCACCACCGCCAGCCGGCGCATCCTCGCGCGCGCGCACCCCGACCTCTTCTCGACCAGACCCGGAGCCACGACAGGCGCATGACCGACGACACGGCCACCATCGACGAGTTGGCTGCGCTGCGCGAGGGCGCGGCCGTGGCCGCGCACGGACTGCGCGCCTGCGTCAGGGTCTCCGGCGACGACCACCGCGAGTGGCTCGACCGCATCAGCTCGATGCCGATCATCCCGTTGGAACCGGGCCGCTTCACGTGGTCCACGCTGATGGACGGCAAGGGCAAGATGCGCTGCGACATGCGCGTGGCCCATCTGGGCGATGCGGGCGATGCCGGTTCGCTGCTGGTCGAGCTGCCCGCCAGCCACCACGCCAACCTGATGCGCGTGCTGGACATGTACATCCTGCGCGACAAGGTCGAACTGACCGACCTCTCCGCGAGCCACACCATGGTCTCGGTGCTCGGGCCGCGCGCCGAAGCGGGGCTGGCCGACGCAGGCCTGCCGGTGCCGGGTGACGACCGCGTCGTCTCGGCCGACGGCGTTCACGCGATGGCCGCACGGCTGTTCGGCGTCCCTGGAGCCGACCTGCTGGTGGAAGCCGACGCGGCCGATGCGCTGGTCGAGACACTCGTCGGCGCCGGCGCCCTGCGCGTCGGCCGGGCGGCGCTGGACGTCGTTCGCGTCGAGGCCGGCGTGCCGTGGTTCGCGGAGGACATGGCCGACGCCGTCATCCCGCTCGAAGCCGGCCTGGACGAGCACGTGTCGATCACCAAGGGCTGCTACCCCGGCCAGGAAGTGGTCGCGCGCATCGCGAACCTGGGACAGGTGGCCCGCAAGCTCGTGCGGTTGTCGGCGCCGGGCGCCGCGCCGGTCGCTTCCGGCAGCGAACTCCTGGGCACCGGCGAGCGGATCGGCAAGCCGGCCGGCACGTTGACCAGCGTCGTCCACGACCCGGGGTCCGACCGGACGCTCGCGCTCGGCTATGCCAGGCGCGCCTTCTGGAAGGACGGCAGCGAGGTCACGGCGGACGGCGTGACCTTCCGCGTCGAGGGCCCCGCGCGGCCCTGACACCCGTTTCGTGTCATGATGCGTCGGTTCGGGGGGAAAGACGGCCGACGAACGCCGCATTGAAAGCGGCCTCGTCCTCCCCAAGAATACGCGCTCCGCGAGGAGAGGAATGCTCCAGGGCAAGCACGGCGTCGTCTTCGGTGTCGCGAACAAGCGCAGCATCGCCTTCGCCTGTGCACGGGCGGCGGCGGAAGCGGGCGCGCGCGTCATCGTCACCTACCAGGGCGACCGCCTGAAGGAAGGCGTCGAGGCCCTCGCGGCGAGCCTGCCCGGCGACTGCATCGCGCTGCCCTGCGACGTCTCGACCGACGAGGCGATCGACGAGGCCTTCGTCGCGATCCGCGAGCACATGCCGCACGTGGATTTCGCGGTGCACTCGATCGCCTACGCGCCGCGCGAGGAGCTCGACCGCGAGTACCTCGCCACCACGCGCGAGGGGTTCCTGAGGGCGCACGAGATCTCCACCTACTCGTTCACCGCGCTGGCGCAGAGGCTCAAGCCGCTGATGGACACCGGCGGCAGCCTGATCACCATGAGCTACCTGGGCGCGGTGCGCATGGTGCCCAACTACAACGTGATGGGCCTGGCCAAGGCCAGCCTCGAGGCCAGCGTGCGTTACCTCGCGGCCGACATGGGGCCCAACGACATCCGCGTGAACGCCGTCTCGGCCGGCCCGGTCCGCACGCTGGCCGCGAGCGGCATCGGCAACTTCCAGATGATGCTCGACATCGCCGCGTCGCGCTCGCCGCTGCGCCGCAACGTGAAGGTGACCGAGGTCGCCGACGTGGCGCTGTTCCTGCTCTCGAGCCTGTCCAGCGGCATGACCGGAGAGGTGCTCTACGTGGACGGCGGATTCCACGTGACCGCGCTCTAGCGCGGGGCGCGGGCTCTAGCGCGGGGCGGGCGCGCCTACCGGCGCACCGCGAGCGACGTCTGCGACACCGGGTCGGTGTCGATCACCTTGAAGCGCGCGCGCACGTCCTCCGTGAACAGCTGCGGGACGACGACGAGGTAGTCGGGGTCGGGAGCGTCGGTGTCCCACTGCATCGGGATCTCGGGGATCGAGCGCGCGTCGAGGCTCGCGCGGTAGAAGTTCAGGCTGGGCACGACGCGCCAGTGCATCGCCTCGAGCCGCACGGTGCGCGACTCGAAGCGTGACTCGCGCTCCACCACCAGTTCCATGAAGCGGCGCGAGCCCGCGTCGAGGATCCAGACGGCGAAGTGCGTGGTCTGCACCTGCACCACGAACTGCGCCAGCGCGACGCACAGAACCAGCCCGCCGAAGGTCGAGGCGGGACGCCGCCAGCCGCCCGCGCGCCAGCCCGCGAGCAGTGCGGCGGGCACGGCCAGGCTGAAGAGCAGCACCATGTACAGGCCCCAGCGGTCGGTCGGGTAGAGCGCCCCGATCAGGTTGTGCGCGGCGACGAAGACGCCGAGGCTGAAGACGAGCGCGCAGGTCGCCAGCACGACAAGCCGCTCGGCGGGCGAGCACGCGCTCGGGCCACGCGGCCGGTTCATCACCACGCGCAGCACGCCGAGCGACAGCAACACCAGGGCCAGCCCGACGAGGCGCGCCGCGACACCGACCAGCGCGATGAAGCGCTGGCTGGCGGTCGGGATCAACCACTCGGACTCGTGGTGCGCGAGCGATCGCGTGACCAGGTCGATGCTGGTGAGCAGCAGCGACTCGCGCCCGTAGACGTACTTGATGCCCTCGGCGCGCAGCATCGAAGGCAGCCACAGCGCCGCCGCGAGCGCCGTGCCCGGCAGTGCCAGGCACAGCAGCGTCCTGCCGAAGTGCCGCTTGTCGCCCGGTACCGCCCACGCGAGCGCGGTGAGCGCGACGGCGAGCGACGGCAGCGCGAAGGTCAGGTGCGAGACGGTGGACAGACCGAAGGCGAGCGACACGCGCAGGAGCAGCCCGTTGCTTCCTTCGCGGCCGAGCCAGCGCATCAGGTTGAAGAGCCCCCACAGGAAGAAGCCCATCGCCAGCGAGTAGCCGCGCGCCGCGACGAGGAAGTCGAGCACCAGCGGGTTGAGCGTGAGCAGGCCCAGCGCGATCAGGCTGAACGCGCCGCGCCCAAGGGCGAGCCGACACAGTCGCCAGGCCGACACCAGGTAGAGCAGCGTGCCCAGGATCGCGGGCAGGCGCAGCGCGAACTCGGTCGTTCCGAAGAGGGACACGCTCGGGCCGACGAGCAGCGAGTAGAGCACGTGGTTGTTCGCGTTGTACGAGGCGAAGGCGCGACCGATGCCGCCCGACGCATACCACTGCCAGGTGAGCGCCTCGTCGTGCGTGATGGCCTGCGTCAACGCGCGGTAGATGCACAGCACGGCCACCGCGGCGATCAGCAGCAGCCCCGCCGCGCTCCATGCGGCGCCCGGAGCCTCGGTGCGGGCTCCGTCGTCCTGGTTGCCTACGGTCACGCTCAGTCGCCGCCGCGGCGTTCCAGCCGCAACGCGCTCAGCCGCAACTCGGCGGTCTCCACCTCTTCCCTGCTCACGAACTCGAGCAGGTGGTTGCCCGCTCCCAGCCACATCGCGCCGAGGTCGCTGCGCACGCCCCGTTCGGTCGGCCGCCAGCCGTCACGCGACGGCTGAAGGCGCTGGCCGTTGAGGATGATCTCGAACAGCGCGCCCCCGGGCCCGGGCCGCCACTCGAGCTCCATGCGCATCATCGCGGCCTCTTCGGTGTCGAAGACGTGCGCCCAGCGCGCACCGGCCGCGTCGAAGGGCAGCACGACGTGCGGCGCGAGCGGGACCTCGCCGGGCGCAGTGACAGCGCCGGGCGGGCGCAGGCCGGCCTCGACCACGACGGGCCGCAGCTCGGGCAACTCGCCGTTGCGCGTCCAGGTGCCGTGTGCGAGATCGACACGCTGCACGTCGACGTCCACCGGAGCGGACCCGAGCAACGACGCGGCGAGCGCGAGCGCGACCAGCCTCAAGGCGTCGGCACCAGGGTCGTGTCGGGGTCCAGCGGTCGCGGCGCGAAGGGCGACAGATCCACCTGCGTGTCGCGTCCGGCGACCACGTCCGCGATCAGGCGCGCCGTGATCGGTGCGAGCAGGATGCCGTTGCGGTAGTGGCCGGTCGCGAGCAGCAGTCCCGGCACATCGTCGACCGGGCCGATGTAGGGCAGCCGGTCGGGCGTGCCGGGTCGCAGGCCCGCCCAGGCCGTCTCCCCCACCATGTGTTCGGTCGACGGGAAGATCGCGCGCGCCAGGCCGCGCAGGCGCGCAATGGCCTCCGGCGTGGTCACCGCGTCGAAGCCGGCGTCCTCCATCGTGCTGCCGACCAGCACGCGACCGTCGCGTCGCGGCAGCAGGTAGCTGTCGCCGTTGTTGACGGTCGGTCCGAGCAGGCCGGGCTCGCCGCGCAGCAGCAGGATCTGTCCGCGCACCGGGCGCACGTCGATCTCGACGCCGATGGTCGTGGCCAGTGAGGAAGCCCATGCGCCGGCGGCCAGCACCACGACGTCGGCGGGCAGGTCCTGGCCGGTCGAGGTGGCCACGCCGCGCACGCCGCGTGCATCACCGAGGATCCCGGTCACGTCGCAGTGACTCGTGACCAGCACGCCCAGGCCGACGGCGCGGCGACGCATCGCGGCCAGCAGCCGCGGCGGGCGCAGCCGAGCGCTATGCGGCTGCCAGCCCGCGCCGGTCACCTTGGCCGCGAAGCCGGGCTGCAGCACGTCGAGTTGCGCGCGGCCGAGCGGCTCGGTCGCGAAACCCAGCGCGTTGCGGCGCGCGGTCTCGTCGGCCACCTTGGTGGCGTCGGCCCCGACGCCCTCCGGGTAGAGCATGCCGGCGATCTCGTACTCGCTGTCGATGCCGGTGTGCTCGAGCAGGTCGGCGACCAGGTCCGGGTACAACGTCTCGGACAGGTGCGCCAGCTCGATCAGGGGCGCGCCGTAGTTCCAGGGGCTCGACGGCGTGAGCAGGCCGGCCGAGCACCAGCTCGCGCGCTGGCCCGGGATCTCGCGCTCGAGCAGCTGCACATCGTGCCCGTCGCGCACGAGGTCGAGCGCGATGTTGAGGCCGATGACGCCGCCGCCGACGACGAGGATCTGCATGGGTTCGTTCTAACACAGGGCGGCGCGCGTGGTGGAGCGTCCGCCTGCCCTTCGCTGTCGGGGGTGGGCTCCGCGATCCGGGGACTCACGGATCGCTGCGCCCACCCCACTCCGCGCTGCGGGCCGGCTCCCCCTTCAGCCGCTTGATGGCGTGTGTTCGGCGGGCCTACCATGCTGCGCATGGCCCAAGCTGAGCACCACGCCACGGGATTCGTTCATCGCATCGCGGCGATCCTCGATGCGGACGAGCGGGTGGAGTACCTGTGGCTCGAGGGCGAGGACGACTCGGTGCAGTGGCCGCCCTACGAACGGGTGGACCTGCACGTCGGGGTGCCGGAGCCGGGGCTCGACTCGCTGCGTCGGGAGTTCGGCGAAGTGCTCGGGCGGGCGGATGCGATCAGCGACTACAGCCAGCAGGACGCGCCGCTCCAGGGCTTCGCCGGCACGGCCACGCTTTCGGACGGCACGCCGATCACCTACCGGCTGGAGCGCACCAGCCAGATCTGCAAGGTCCCGCGCAAGGCGATCAACGTCCTGCTCGACGGCACCGGCATGCTGCTCGCCTCGCTCGACACGGAGTAGGGCCGGCGTCGGGCGCTACGGGTGCTCGACCGTGACAGTGGTGTGGATGCCGCCGCGCACGTTGAACTCGGCCTCGATCAGCATGTGCTTCGGGGCGATGGCCGCGACCAGGTCGTCGAGGATGCGATTGGTCACGTCCTCGTGGAAGTGTCCCTCGTCGCGGAAGGACCACAGGTAGGTCTTGAGCGACTTCAGCTCCACGCAGGTCGCGTCCGGCGTGTAGGTGATGTGCAGCGTCGCGAAGTCGGGCTGGCCGGTCTTCGGGCAGTTGCAGGTGAACTCGGGGCACTCGAGGTGGATCTCGTAGTCGCGCCCCGGCTTGGGGTTGTCGAAGGTCTCGAGCGTCTTGGATGGCTGGGTCGGCATCGCAGCAGTCTCCACGCCCGGGGGGGCACGGGTCAACGCCGGCCGGGCTAGGATGCGGCCATGGGCTGTTGGGAAACGACCGGGCGGCGGCAGGGCTGAGATGGATCACCCCTGCGTGCGCGTCATCCAGGACCACGAGCTGGTGGAAGAAGTGGCGCTGGAGGGGCCGCTGCGCGTCGGGCGCCGCGACGACAACGACCTCGTGCTGGTGGATGAATCGGTCTCCGGGCATCACGGCATCTTCGATCGCGATGAGCACGGCTGGCGCTACACCGACCTCGGCAGCGTGAACGGCTCGATCGTCGCGGCCGGGCCCACGCTGCGCGGCAAGGAGTCGGTCTCTCTGAACGAGGACACGCAGATCCTGATCGGGGCCACCGTGCTCGACGTGCGCCTCCCGTCAGGCGACGCGAGCCCGGCGCCGACGAAGACCACCCCCATCCGACCGACGGCCCAGCCCGCCCCGACCGCGCGCGTGGTCATCGTGCTGGGCGGCACGCGCCGCACGGTCGCGCTACCTGGCCCGATGGCGCTGATCGGCCGCGCAACCGAGTGCGACGTGCAGATCGAGGACAGCTCGGTCTCGAACCGGCACGCCGAGCTGCGCTGGGAAGGCGACAAGTGGACGGTGCGCGACCTGAACAGCACCAACGGCACGCGCGTGGGCGTGAGCAGGATTGCAGCGCCCCACCCGATCGCCAACAACACGCAGATCCTCGCGGGCGAGGCCAACCTGCTCTTCGTGCACGACGGCCCCGAGACCGACGTGGCGCACGATGCCGACAGCGCGCTCGCCGCGCTCCGCCGCGAGAGCGTGCTGACCCGATCGCAGGTGCGACAGGCCCAGCAGGAGTTCGCCGCGGGGCGGCGCCAGCTCGGCGAGATCCTGGTCGCGTCGGGCTGGGTCTCGCCCGGTCAGTGGGTCGAGGCGCTCAGCGAGGCGATGGCGCCGACCGGCCCGCCGGACCGGACGAGCACGGTGCCATGGCTACGTCCGGCGTTGCTGGCGGTCATGCTGGCCGCGCTGCTGGTCGTCCTCGGGCTGGTGCTGTTCGCCTAGACTGATGCAGCTCGGCTAGAGGTATCCGAGGCTGCGCAGCTTCTCGGTGGCGGCGTCGTCGCCGCCGGCCGCGGCACTGGCCTTGAGGTCCTCGATCACGGCGGCGAAGGCGTCCTTCTTGTCGGGGAAGCGCTTCGCGCCCGCGTCGGTGACCTCGATCGCGCCGATCAGCTCGCCGGCGTCCTTCAGGCGACCGGCCAGGTCCACGAACAGGGCCGGCGTGACGCTCGCCGCCGGCAGGTCGCCCAGCGCCGACTGCACGTCGGCGGTCTCGCCGAGGGAGGCCAGGGCCTTCACGCGGATGAGCTTCAGCGCGGCCGCGGTCTTGGCGTCGGTGCCGTCCATGTTGTCGTCGCAGATGGTTCGGGCGTCGGCGAAGTCGCCCTTGTTGAGCGCGCCGCGGGCGTCGCCCGTCGGGTCCGACGAGCCGCTGCCGCCACACGAGGTCGCCACGAGCAGCAACGCCACGATCCACAGGTTCCGGGTCTTCATCACGGGCTCCATCTGGCTGGGGTCCTTTCGCGAGGGGCTGAAGCCTACCTCGACTCGTTTGTGAGTGGTACCTGTGCCGAATCAGGGGAATCCGCCTCGGCGGGCTTGCTCATGTAGCCCATCGCGTAGAGGCGCTCCATGGCCGGGTTGTCGCCCACGGCGCGGCGCTTGATGTCCGCGATGACCCCTTCGAAGTCGGTCTTCCGGTCGGGGAAACGCTTGAGCCCGGCATCCGCGATCTCGATCGCCGCGATCAGCTCGCCGCCCTTGGCGGCACGGTTGGCCAGGCGCGCATAGAAGGGTGCGGTCACGCGGTTGGGGAAGGGCTCGGCCAATCGGCCCAGCGTGGCGATGGCCTCCTCGGCACGGCCCTCCTCGGCCAGGGCCTGCATCGCGATCGTCTCCAGCCGCCAGATCATCAGCCCGTCCTGGACCTCGCGCACGGCGGGCAGGGCGGCGGCGGTCAGCTCGAGCGCGCGGGTGGTCTCACCTTCGTCGAGGGCTGCCTGGGCGGACTCGACCGCCTCGGCGGCGTCCGGGCCGGAGCAGGCGCCGATGGAGAGGAGAGCGGCAAACAACAGGGCTGGTCGGACGTTCATGGGGCTCCTCCGCGGTGACTGGGGCCCGATTCGAGGCCCTCGGCGGGGGGATACGGGCAATCCGGGCGCTTTGCGGGGTCTGGGGCGGAAATCGGCGGATTTCGCTCCGCGCGGCCTTGCCCTTTTGGGATCGGCCACTATCATCTGCACTCCAATCAGAGTGTCATTGGAGCCCCAGTTCGGCTCCAGCCGGAGCCTCGGCCCGGTCGATGAACCCCGCTTCGGCTGCACATACCCGTCCCGCCCACACCCCAGATCGACGAACGATGCCCATGCGCGAACCAAAGGTCACCGTCAAGATCCCCCGCCCGCTCTACGAGCGGATCCAGCAGGTCATCGAAGACTCGGGCTTCTCATCGCCCACCGACTTCATCGTCTTCGTCCTGCGCGACCTCGTGGGCGACGCCGCGCTGCAGAAGACGGATCCGGCGCAGGACGTATCGCATTCCTTCACGAACGAGGAGATCGCCGACATCCGGCGCAAGCTCCAAAACCTCGGTTACCTCTAAGAGAGACTCGCAACGATGATTCCCGCCCATGGTGGACGTCTGATCAACCGCATCGCCTCCGGCAACCAGCGCGACACGCTGCTGGCCATCGCCGAAAAGGCCCCCCGCCTCAAGCTGAACGCGCGTGAGCTGTCCGATCTCGAGATGATCGGCACCGGCGCCATGAGCCCCCTCGAAGGCTTCATGGGCAGCGTCGACCTCTCCTCCGTCACGACGAGCAGTCGTCTCGCGAACGGCGTGGTCTGGCCGATGCCCGTCACCCTGTCGAACAAGGGTCTCGACGTGGCCGAAGGCACCGACGTCGCGCTCGAGGACGAGGCCGGCAACCTGATCGGTCTGCTGCACCTGCGCGAGACCTACAGCTTCGACAAGGACGTCGAGGCGCAGGGCTGCCTGGGCACGACCGACGAGGCGCACCCCGGCGTGCAGTACCTCAAGTCGATCGGCGACCAGTACCTGGCCGGCCCGGTCTGGGTGCTGAACATGCCCAAGTACGACTTCGCCAACGACCACCGCCTCACGCCGCGTGAGACGCGCGTCCTGTTCAAGGCCAAGGGTTGGAAGACGACCGTCGCGTTCCAGACGCGCAACCCGATCCACCGTGCGCACGAGTACCTGACCAAGTGCGCGCTCGAGATCGTGGACGGCCTGCTGGTCCACCCGCTCGTGGGCGAGACCAAGAGCGACGACACGCCGGCCAAGGTGCGCATGGACTGCTACACCACGCTGCTCAGCAAGTACTACCCGAGTGATCGGGTGGCCCTGGCCGTCTACCCGCAGGCCATGCGTTACGCCGGTCCGCGCGAGGCGCTGTTCCACGCGCTGATCCGCAAGAACTACGGCTGCACGCACTTCATCGTCGGCCGCGACCACGCGGGCGTCGGCAGCTACTACGGCACCTACGACGCGCAGGAGTTCGTGAACAGCTTCCCGGCGCACGAGATCGGCATCAAGCCGCTCATGTTCGAGCACAGCTTCTGGGACAAGGTCGCGGGCGCGATGGCCAGCAACAAGACGGCCGCCGCCACGAGCCCCGAGGACAAGGTGTTCCTGTCGGGCACCAAGGTGCGCGAGATGCTGAGCAACGGCGTCCGCCCGCCGATCGAGTTCACGCGGCCCGAGGTCGCGGACATCCTGATCGACTCCATGGCCAAGAAGGCGACGGTCTGACTCGACCGCAGGGAGGCAGGAACCCATGGGTATGTTCGACAAGCTGTTCGGCAAGAAGCCTGCACCGTCCCGCCCGGGGCCCCGTCCGGGGCCCCGACCCGGGGCGAGGCCGGGAGGTCCGGTCGCACGCGGAGAGCCGAAGGCAAAGAACAACTACATCGTGATCACGCTGGACTCGTGTCGGTACGACTCCTTCATGGAGGCGCCGCACGACAACATCGCGAAGATCTCGGGTGGCAAGGTGGAGAGCCGGTACAGCTACGCATCATGGACCGGCCCGTCCCACTACAACCTGCTCATGGGCCTGCTTCCCCACATCAGCCCGCAGAACGAGTTCGCCTCCGAGTACTACAAGGAGGACTTCCTCAACTACAACACGCGCTTCGGCACCGAAGGCATGGAGTTCGGCAAGCTGGTGCCGTCGCTGTGGATGCCCGAGTTCCTGCAGAAGGAGCTGGGCTACACGACGCACGCGCGCGTGTCGCTGCCGGTGCTGAACAGCAAGACCAACATCGCCCGTGCGTTCGACACCTTCCAGCTGATGGACAGCCACAACGACATGATGGCCATGCTGGACACGTTGAAGTTCAGCGACGACCGTCCCAGCTTCCACATGCTGAACGTCGGCGAGACGCACTACCCCTTCGCCACGCCGGACGAGGACCCCAAGGAATGGCCGCGCATCAGCGGCATCCACGGCGTCTTCAAGCACCTCGACTCGCAGAACGTGGGCGGCAAGCTGATCAAGGACGACAAGGTGCCCAAGTTCTTCGACCAGGAGCGCCTGGACGAGCTGCGCGCGCGGCAGATCAACACCGTGAAGTACCTGAACGACGTGGTGTTCCCGAAGCTGTACGACATCGTCCCGAAGAACACGTTCATCACCGTCACCGCCGACCACGGCGAGCTGTTCGGTGAGAGCGGCTACTTCGGCCACGGGCCGATCATGCACGAGAAGGTCTTCGAGGTTCCGTTCCTCGAGGCCCAGGTCCGCTAGCACGGCGTGACCCGAACGGGTCGGCACCGACGGCAACACAAACACTCCCCTTCACCCCCCGTCTTCCCCCTTTTCCACAACTGGAAACACCATGGCCAACCAAGGCTTCACTCTCTGGTTCACCGGGCTCTCGGGCGCCGGCAAGACCACCCTCGCCAAGCGCATCCAGCGCATCCTCGTCACGCGCGGCGTGAACGTCGAGATGCTCGACGGCGACGTCGTCCGCACCAACCTCTCCAAGGGGCTGGGGTTCTCCAAGGAGGACCGCGACACCAACATCCGCCGCATCGGATTCGTCGCGAGCCTGCTGGCGCGCAACGACACCGTCTGCATCGCCGCCGCGATCTCGCCCTACCGCGAGGTCCGCCGCGAGGTGCGCGAGCTGCACCAGACCTTCATCGAAGTCTACACCCACGCCTCCCTCGACGAGCTCGAGAGCCGCGACGTGAAGGGCCTGTACAAGAAGGCCCGCGCAGGGGAGATCAAGGGATTCACCGGCGTTGACGATCCTTATGAGGCGCCCGAGAACCCCGAGGTCTTCATCGACTCCGAGAAGGAAAGCATCGACGAGTCGCTCGACAAGGTCATCCGCTACCTCGAGCTCAAGGGACACATCCCCGCCGCGCCCGGCGAGGACATCCCCGCGGACGAGGAGGAGAAGATCCTCGGTCGCCTGAAGGAGCTGGACTTCATCAGCTGAGGTTCCGAGGTTCGGTCCAAGTGAACAGCCAACGCCAGACGCCGCCGGGACGACTGCTCGCCCTGGTGGCGGTCTGGCTGCTGTTCGCCGACCAGGCCGCCTTCGCATACATCGGTCCGGGCGCCGGCTTCGCATTCGCGGGCTCGGCGCTCGTGATCGTGTCCACGGTCTTCCTGGCCTTCGGCACGATCCTGATCTACCCGATCCGCCTGATCTGGCGGTTCATCGTCACCGGCAACCCGTTCAAGAACGCCCGCGTCACCAAGGTGGTGATCCTCGGCCTCGACGGTATGGACCCGGGCTACACCACGCGCCTGATGCGCGAGGGCAAGCTGCCCAACTTCCAGCGGCTGGCGGACAAGGGCGTGTTCCGCCCCCTCTCCACCAGCTACCCGTCGATGTCGCCGGTGGCCTGGTCGTCGTTCACGACCGGCGTCGACCCGTCGCGCCACAACATCTACGACTTCCTGACGCGCGACCCGTGCACCTACATGCCGATGCTGTCCTCGACGGACATCGGCAACGCGAAGAAGGTGCTCAACATCGGGAAGTACATGATCCCGCTGGAGAAGCCGCGCATCAAGCTGCTCCAGAAGAGCCAGGCATTCTGGAAGCTGCTCGGCAAGAAGCACATCTTCTCGATCATCCAGCGCGTGCCGATCACGTTTCCGCCCGTGAAGTTCAACGGGTTGCTGCTGTCGGGCATGTGCGTGCCCGACCTGCGCGGCAGCCAGGGCACCTTCGGCTTCTTCAGCACGAAGACGACTGACGGCGGCGCGGCCTTCACCGGCGGCGAGCAGACCGTGCTGCGCCGCAAGGGCAACCGCATCCGCTCGCGCATCATGGGTCCCGCCAACAGCATGGTGAAGGGCAACCCGGACATGACGCTGCCCTTCACGCTGATCATCGATGATGACGAGCAGGGCGCGACCTTCGAGATCGACGGCTGCGAGCCGTTCCACATCGGGCTGACCGAGTACTCCGAGTGGATCGAGCTGACCTTCAAGGCCGGCATGGGCATCAAGGTGCGCGGCATCGCGCGCTTCTACATCAACAGCGTCGAGCCCGACGTGAACGTGTACATGACGCCGATCCACATCGACCCGGAGAACCCGGCGATGCCGATCAGCCACCCGGCGGTGTACGCGATCTACCTCGCCAAGAAGCTGGGCAAGTACGCCACGCTCGGCCTGGCCGAGGACACCTGGGCGCTGAACGAGCGGGTCATCGACGAGAAGGCCTTCTACGACCAGGCCATGCTGATCTGCGAAGAGCGCGAGAAGATGTTCTTCGACGCGCTCGACAAGACGCGCAAGGGCCTCGTGACGACGGTCTTCGACACAACCGACCGCGTGCAGCACATGTTCTACCGCTACCTCGATCCGACCCACCCGGCCAACGAGGGCAAGGACACCGAGAAGTACGTCGACACGATCGAGAAGACCTACCAGCACATGGACGACCTGCTCGGCCGCGTGCAGAAGCACATCGACGACCCGAAGACCGCCTTCATCGTGATGTCCGACCACGGCTTCACGAACTTCCGCCGCGGCGTGAACCTCAACGCCTGGCTGAAGGAGAGGGGCTACCTCTTCCTGAAGGACGACGCCGAGACCAGCGGCGACTGGTTCGAGAAGGTCGACTGGACGCGAACGCGCGCCTTCAGCCTCGGCCTCACCGGCATGTTCATCAACCGCAAGGGCCGCGAGGCCAGCGGCATCGTCGAAGAGGGCGAGGAGTACCACAAGCTGAAGGACGAGCTGATCGCCGGCCTCAAGGAGCTGACCGATCCGCAGAGCGGCAAGCGCGCGGTGATCGACGTCTTCGCCGCGGCCGACTTCTTCACCGGCCCCTACCGCATGGACGCGCCGGACCTGATCATCGGCTACGACGGCGGCTTCCGGAACTCGTGGGACTGCGCCACGGGCGCGGTGCCGGCCGAGATCTTCTCCGACAACACGAAGAGCTGGAGCGGCGACCACTGCGTGGACCCGCGCATCGTGCCCGGCGTCTTCTTCAGCAACATGTCGATCGAGACCGACACGCCGAACATCCTCGACCTCGCGCCCTCGGTCATGAAGCTGATGGGCCAGGAGCCCGCCGGCTACATGCAGGGCAAGCCGATCTTCCCGCAGAGCGGCGAGGGCAGCTGCAAGGGTCCGCTGGATCCGAAGTCGCTGAGCCAGTCGGGCGCCGCGCCCGGCGCGCGCATCTTCCCCGAGGAAGACGTCGCCGCGGGCGACGCGACGACCGGCGCGACGACGGGCGAGACGACGCCCGCGGGTGATGCGGCGCGCGCCCCGAGCCAGGAGCGCCCCTCGTGATCGCGCTCGGCCTTCGACTCTCCGCGCTCGCGCTCCTGACCGCGACGCTCTCGGCACCGAACCTGGTCGAGCAGCCTGCGCGCCCCGGCGTGTTCGTGCTTGGCGTGGACGGCATGGACCCCGTGATTCTGCAGCGCATGATCGACGAGGGGAAGATGCCCGAGTTCGCCAAGCTGGCCGCGGAGGGAACCTTCCAGAGCCTGGGCACGGTGAACCCGCCGCAGAGCCCCGTGGCCTGGTCGTCGTTCGCCACCGGCATGGACCCGGGCGGCCACGGCATCTTCGACTTCATCCACCGCGACCCGAACACCTACATGCCGATCCCGTCGGGCACGCCGCCCGCGGAAGAGGACCCGGCCTACGTCGAGCTGTTCGGCTACATCATCCCGCTCGGCGGTGAGGAGCCGACCAACGCGCGCAGCGGCACCCCCTTCTGGGACATCCTGGACGACGCGGGCGTGCCGACGGGCGTCTACCGCATCCCCGGCAACTACCCGGTGCCCGCCAGCGACGCGATCACGCTCTCCGGCATGGGCACGGTGGACATGCGCGGCGAGTTCGGCAAGTTCACCTGGTACACGGACGACGCGTTCATGAAGACGGCGGGCCTGAAGGCCGACGTCGAGCTCGTGAGCGTGGATGACACCGACCAGGACGGCACGCCCGACACTGTCTACAGCCGCCTGAAGGGTCCGCCCGACATCATGCACCTGCCGCCCGGGCAGATCCCCGGCGACAACGACTACCTGGTCGTGCCGCTCACCGTGCACGTCGACCCGGAAGAGGACGTCGTCTGGATCAAGGCCGGCGACGCCGAGTGCATCCTGCGCGAGGGCGAGTTCAGCGAGTGGTTGCAGGTCGGCTTCGACGCGCTGCCGATGGGCATGCTCAACCTGCCCGGCATCGTGCGCTTCTACGCCAAGGAGGTGCGCCCCAACTTCCACCTCTACGCCTCACCGGTGAACATCGACCCCAGCGCGCCCGCGCAGCCCATCGCCACGCCCGACGGCGCGGCCGAGGACCTGGCCGAGGACATCGGCCTGTATGCCACGCAGGGCTTCCCGGAAGAGATCAACGCGCTCAAGGACGGCCTCTTCAGCGACGACGACTTCGTCGCGCAGGTCGCCGTCGTGCACGCGGAGGCCGAGCGCATGCTGGATGCGGTGATCGACCGCTTCGAGCCCGGCGCGTGCAGCTTCATGTACCTCTCGGACATCGACCTCCAGTGCCACATGCTCTGGCGCCACGGCGATCCGAAGCACCTCGACGCGCCGCGCCATCCCGGCTGGGAGGACGGCGTGAGCCCCAACCACGACATGGACGTCGAGGGCTTCTACCGCCAGGTCGATGCCACCCTGGGCCACGTCCGCTCGCGCCTGCCCGAGGGCACGCTGCTGATGGTGATGAGCGACCACGGCTTCCAGGCGCAGACGCGGCAGGCGCACCTGAACGCATGGCTGGTTCAGGAGGGCTACCTCACGCTGAAGGAAGGCAAGACGGTCGGCGCCATCCCGCCCCCGCTCGACAGCGAGACGCACGAGTTCAAGGTCGACGAGGGCGACGTGGACTGGAGCAAGACGCGCGCGTACGGCCTCGGCTTCAACGGCCTGTACCTCAACCTCGAGGGCCGCGAGTCGCGCGGCATCGTCGCGCCCGGCGAGGCCGAGGCGCTGATGGACGAGTTGGCGCGCAAGCTGACCGCCTGGCGCGACCCGGTCGGCAACGCGCAGATCGTGTTGAACGTCCGTCGCAAGGACGACATCTACGCGGAGGCGCGCCGCGACGAGGCGCCCGACCTGATCATCGGCTACGACGCCGGCTACGGCTGCTCGGAAGCCTCGACACTCGGAGGCATCACCGAGAACCTGATCGAGGACAACACGCGCGGCTTCACGGGCAACCACCTGATGGCGCCCGAGGTCGTGCCGGGTGTCCTGCTGCTCAACCGCAAGCTCGACACCTCCGGCCACGACCTGACCGACCTCACGGCCACGCTGCTCGACCACTTCGGCCTGCCGCCCGGCGAGGGCATGACGGGCCGTTCCATCTTCAAGAACTGACCCACGTTTCCAGGAGACTCCCGATGTTCGGATCCAAGGTGAAGATCGACAAGGACCTGCTCGAGCGCCTCAAGAAGGTGAGCGACACGGCCGGCTACGCGACGGTGGAAGAGTTCATCCACCACATCCTCGAGAAGGAACTGACGCAGTTCGAGGACGCCGAGTCCGACGAGGACATCAAGAACAAGCTGCGCGGCCTGGGGTACATCTCCTGACCGACTCCCGCTGACTGCGGGACCGCACTGCCATGAACACGTTCAACACCATCTGCTCCGCGATCTTCGACATCCTGCTCGCGCCCTTCGGCGTGGGCCGGAGCTGGTCGCCGTGGGTGGACATCGTGTTGTGGTCGGTGCTGGGCGGCATCGTCGCCCTGCTGGTCTACAAGAAGGTCAGCAACCAGGCGGGCATCGCGCGCACCAAGAACGAGATCAAGGTGCACCTGCTCGAGATCAGGCTCTACAAGGACGACATCCTCGGCGTGTTCACGTCGACGGCGAAGATCCTGCTGAAGAACCTGCTCTACCTCGGCCACAACATGCTGCCGATGGTCGTGATGATCGTTCCGATGATGGCGATCCTGATCCAGCTCGTCGCCGTCTACGGGCTCGACCCGATCGAGCCGGGCACCACCCAGCTCCTGAAGGCGAAGCTCGACCCGGCGCACAGCAGCGTGCCGGCCACGCAGGTGCGCCTCGACCTGCCGCCCGGCATCGTGCTCGACGCGCCGCCCGTGCGCACGGCCGACGGCGAGATCGCCTGGCGGCTGACCATGGCCGAGCCGGGCGATCACACGGTCACGCTGCACGTGGGCGGGGCCGAGATCCGCAAGCAACTCGCCGTGGGCGGCGAACGCCGCAAGATCCCGGCGCTGCGCACCAAGAGTTGGGAAGGCCTGCTCTATCCCGGCGAGGACATGCTCCCGTCCGACTCGCCGGTGTCGGAGATCCGCACCGCCTACCCGACGCGCGACCTCGGCTGGATGCCGGGTGGAGAGGGCGGCATCCTGCTGACCTTCTTCGTGCTCTCGATCGCCGCGGGCCTCGCCCTCAAGGGCGTGTTCAACGTCACGCTGTAGCGCGTTGCGCCACCGGCGCTTCGCGGAGGGGTCGGGGACACCGTGACGGTCAGGGCGCCGACTCCTCTTCCTCGAAGAACGTCGACTCCCGATAACTGGTCAGCAGCGCGCGGCCGAAGATCTTGATCACCGCGGTGAGCGGCACCGCCACGAGCACGCCCACGAAGCCGAACAACTCGCCGAAGACGAGCACCGAGACGATCACCACGAAGGGCGAGAGGTCGAGCGACTCGCCCACGACCTTGGGCGTGATGACCCAGCCCTCGAGCGCCTGCACCACGACGAACACGCCCCAGGTCGCGAGCAGCCAGCTGAGGGTCGGCTCCTCGAGCAGCACCAAGCCGGTGGCCAACACCAGACCGACCGCCGTGCCTACGAACGGGATGATGTTGCCGACTCCCGCGATGATGCCGACGGCGACGGCCAGCGGCAGGCCCACGATCAGGAAGCCGACCGTGTACAGCACGGTCAGGATGCCGGCCACCGTGAGCTGCCCGCGCAGGAACGAGCTCATCGCGCGGTCCACCTCGCGCGAGCGCGCGTCGACGAAAGGCCGGAATCGAGGCGGCACGAGGTCGCGCCCGGCCGCCACCATGCGGTCGAAGTCGCGCAGGATGAAGAACATGAAGATCAGCGTCATGCCGAGGCCGACGAACAGCGAGAGCGTGCCCATCGCCCCGCCGTAAACGGCGGCGAGCACGCGTTTCGCCGGCGCGGCGACGGCGGATTCCGGCAGTTCGCTGATCTTCTCGGAGAGCATCTCGCGCAGGTCGGCGCGCGCCTCCTGCAGGTCGATGTCGAAGCGCGCCTCCGCCCAGACCATGCAGCGCTCGATCATCAGCCGCGTCTTCTCGGGCAGGTCGGAGAACTCCTCTGCAAGCTGGGGCCCGATCAGCGCGCCTGCGCCGCCGACCAGCACGATCGCCGCGAGCAGGATCAGCGCGATGGCAGCCGGCACGGGCACGCCGCGCTTGCTGAGCCCCTTGACCACCGGGGCGAGGAAGTAGGCCACGATGAACGCGACCAGCAGCGGGATCGAGACGGAGCGCACGACCACCGCCAGCCGCAGCACGAGCAGCAGCGCGACCAGCAGCCCCACGCCCCACGCGATGCGGACCCAACCACGCCGCCGTGACTGTCCTTCGCCCATCGGATCCTCCGACCCGGATCGGGGACCAACGTACCCCCGGCGAAGCCTGAATCCAGCAGGGGGATCCAGCTATGCCCTGCAGCGTCCCGCCGGCCGCGCCGTCGATGTCCAAGACGGCGGAGTGCCGCCGCAAACCCGGCACGAAGCCTAGTCGTGGGCCGCCGCGCGCCGCGCCAGCCAGGCGGTCTGGACCAGGCCGGCGCAGGTGAAGACGACCAGGGCCACGTGGATGCCCGGCCAGGTCGCGCGGGGCGCCACGACGATCAGGGCGAGCGCCGCGACCAATGCGTACAGCGCCACCGCCTCGGTCACGCCGCGCGTGCGGCGCGCGTGGACCAGGCGGCCCTGGTACCAACTCTGCAGCGCCTGGTAGGCCGGCATCAGGATCGCGATCGCGACCGCGACCCGGCACAGCGCGGCGAGGTCGGGGCCGAAGCCGGACACCTCGCGGAACCACAGCGTCGAGAGCGGCGTGAAGGCGATCAGCGCCAGCACCGCGGACGTGCAGGCGCCGAGCAGCAGGGCGAAGCGGCGCAGCACGGGGCGGGCGCCGGGCACGCCGAGCATTGCGACGACGACCTCGTTGTAGGCGAAGCCGGTCGAGCGCAGCAGGAACACCAGGCCGTGCACCGCCGGCCAGGCCGCCAGGGACAGCGAGGCCTCCGGCATGCGCGCCATCGCCGCGGCACCCACCGGGTGCAGCATCAGGGTGATGAACGGCGTCAGCGCCAGCGGCACGTAGAAGCGCAGGAAGGCCGCGCGCGTGACCGGCTCGTCGGGCGGGGGCGCGTGCGGCAGGCGCTCGCGCACCACCGGCCCCACCGCCCAGCGGGCGAACAGCGCCTCGGCCAGCACCGCGCAACTCAAGGCCAGCGTGCCGACCGCGATGCCCGGCAGCCGCAGCACCCAGCCGCCCAGCAGGAGCGTCGTCATCAGCGTCACCATGCGCACGCCGGTGCCGATCATGACCAGCCGCGAGCGCTCGAAGCGGATCAGCACGCCCTGCTGGAAGCGGCGATAGGCGATGGCGGCGGTCCAGGGCGTCAGCAGCCGCAGGCCCAGACGGCCGGGCTCGACGAGTTCCTCCGGGACGCCGATGAGCCGGCGCGCGACGAGGTCGTAGAGCGGCGTGAAGGCGATGGCCACGTGCACCGCGGTCAGCGCGGCCGCGGCCACCCACGTGAAGCGCAGCACCTTGCGGTACGAGGCGAGGTCGACGCACAGCGCCGTGGAGGCCGCGAGCAGCATGATGATCGGGCCCTCGACCACCAGCGCGATCGGGAGGGCGATGCCCCCGAACGCGCCCAGGTGCACGCGCTGGTCGGGCAGGTGCCCGAGTCCGGCGGCAAGGATCGCCCCCTCGGCCGCCATCAGCGCCCAACTCGCAGCCAGCGGCGACCACAACCGGACCACCCGGCCCATCGTGGCCGGTGCGCGATGCTCGGTCCCGATCATGCCGACCGTTGTACGGGATCAACATGACCAACCGGGCGCGCGACCTCGGCTTCGCCCTGGACACGGGAGTGATATGGTGCGCCTCCGGAGGTCACCATGCGCATCGTTCTCTCTCTCCTGCTCATGCTGCCGTTGACCCTCGCCGCCTGCTCGGGCGAGGCGACCGACGCCGGCCCCACCTCGACCGGGTCCGGTGACGGCACCGCCTACGGCGAACCGCTCGGCGACGCGCCGCTCGTGGATCTGCACGAACTCGTCGCGAACACCGTCGCGTACGAGGGCCAGCGTGTCCGCGTCGAGGGGCTCGTGACCGACGTCTGCGCGAAGCGCGGATGCTGGATGAACATCGGCGCCGAGGAGGGGCCGGACCAAGTCCAGTTCAAGGTGACCGACGGAGTCATGGTCTTCCCGATGGACGCGAAGGGCGGATACGCCGAGGTCGAGGGAACCGTCGAGCTGATCGAGATGGACCTCGACGCCACGAAGAACTTCCTCGCCCACGAGGCCGAGGAGGCCGGCGCGGACTTCGACGCGACCACCGTCACCGAGCCGATGGTGATGGTGCGGCTCGCCGGCCACGGCGCAGTCATCCGGTCGGCGGAGTAGCCAAGGCGTGAACTGGCGGCGGCTGTTCCGCGTCCTGCACCGGGACACCGGATACCTGCTCTTCGGGCTGGTCATCGCCTACTCGATCAGCGGCATCGCCGTGAACCACGTCGACGACTGGAATCCGAACTACTCGATCGAGGTCTCCGACGTGGAGGTCGGCCCTCTCCCGGAAACGGACCTCGACGCGATGGAGGCCCATGTCGCGTCCGCCCTCGGCATCGCGGCCGACGAGATCCGAGGACGCCGGCGCCCTGCCGAGAACAACTTCATCCTCTTCCTCCCGGACGGGGGCGAGGTGAACCTCGTCGTCGCCTCGGGCTCGGGAACGATGAAGCGGGTCACGACGCGCCCCGGCCTGTTCGAGGTGAACGTGCTGCACCTCAACCACCTGAAGGGCGTGTGGACATGGGTCGCCGACGTGTTCGCGATCCTGCTCGGCCTCATGGCCATCACCGGGATCGTGATCCTGAAGGGCAAGGCGGGCCTCGGCGGCCGCGGCAAGTGGCTGGTCACCGCCGGCCTGCTCGTCCCGATCGCGTTCATCGTGCACTACTCCATGCGCGGGTGAACCCGGATCCGCGGGACGCGGAGGCCCCAAGCTGCTAGCCTGCCGCATTCGGCGCACCCGCCACCTTGTCCGACCACGGAGACCCGACGTGAGCACGCCCTGGACCACCGCCCTCCTGATCTCCGCCCTGGCCCTCGGCGTGGGCTGCTCCTCCGACGCCCCCCAGGAGTCACCGGCGGCGGCGCCCGCCGACCACGCCCCTGCCTTCCCCGGGCAGAGCGCCAAGGCAGGCGCGATCACCGGCAACGTGGTCGAGACGATGGACGCGGGTGGTTACACCTACGTGCAAGTCGACACCGGAGTCGAGTTGGTGTGGGCGGCCGGACCCCCGATCGCCGTGAGCCCCGGAGACACGGTGAGCTTCGACGGCTCGATGCAGATGACCGACTACCACAGCTCGACCCTCAATCGGACCTTCGACCGGATCTACTTCACCGGCGCGATCAAGGTCGTCGGGGCGGGACTGGCCGCCGGCGGCGACGAGCCGGACGCCGGGGATACGCCGTCGGTCGAGCCCGCGGCAGGCGGCGTGACCGTCGAGCAGGTCTTCGCCCGGCGCGCCGAGCTGGTCGGCACCGAGATCGTGCTGCGCGGCAAGGTCGTCAAGTACAACGGCGGCATCCTGGGCGCGAACTGGCTGCACATCCAGGACGGCACGGGCGCCGAGGGCACCAACGACCTCACCGTCACCACCTCCGCGACCGCCGCCGTGGGCGACACGGTCACCGTGCGGGGAATGCTGGTTGCCGACCGCGACTTCGGCTCCGGCTACGTCTACGACCTGATCATCGAGAACGCCCAGATCACCGTCGACTGACGTGCGGCGTCGTCCTCACCCACGGCACCGACCATGAGCACCGACGTCACCTTCAATGACCTGGACCTCCCGCCGCAGTTGATGCAGGCGGTCGAAGAACTGGGCTACGAGCAGCCGACCCCGATCCAGGCAGGCGCGATCCCGCCTCTGCTACAGGGACGTGACCTGCTCGGCCAGGCGCAGACCGGAACCGGCAAGACGGCCGCGTTCGCGCTGCCGCTGCTGGCGCGCATCCAGTTCGAGGACAACACGGTGCAGGCCATCGTGCTCACGCCCACGCGCGAGCTGGCCATGCAGGTGGCGGAAGCGACCCGTTCGTACGGCAAGCACCTCGGCCAGCGCGGCGTGTCGGTGCTGCCCGTCTACGGCGGCCAGCCGATGCACATCCAGCGCAACGCGCTCGCGCGCGGCGTGAACGTCGTCATCGGAACGCCCGGCCGCGTGAAGGACCATCTCGAGCGCGGCACGCTCTCGCTCGCAGGCGTGCGGTTCTTCGGACTCGATGAGGCCGACGAGATGCTCAAGATGGGATTCATCGACGATGTCGAGTGGATCCTCGAGAAGGCTCCCGCCGAACGCCAGATCGCGCTGTTCAGCGCGACGATGCCGACGCGCGTGCGGCGCATCGCCGATCGTCATCTCAAGAAGCCGGTAGACCTGAAGATCGCGCACAACGCAGCGACCGTACCGTCGCTCGAGCAGTTCGCCATGCGCATCGCGCGGCACGAGAAGCTCGGCGCGCTAGAGCGCGTGCTCGAAGCCGAGGACTTCGAGGCCGTGCTCGTGTTCGCGGGCACGCAACGCGCCACGGCCGACCTGGCCGAGCGCCTGCAGGCGCACGGGCACGCAGCCGAGTGCATCCACGGCGGCATGAACCAGCAGCAGCGCGAGGCCGTGGTCAAGCGGCTGAAGGCGCGCAAGACGCACATCGTCGTCGCCACCGACGTCGCGGCGCGCGGGCTCGACGTGGAGCACATCGGCCTGGTGATCAACTACGACCTACCGCCGGACGTCGAGGTGTACGTGCACCGCGTCGGGCGCACGGGCCGCGCGGGTCGCACCGGCCGCTCGATCAGTTTCCAACTGCCGCGCGATCGCAACATGCTGAGGGCCATCGAGCGTTTCATCGGCTGCTCGATGAAGCCGATGCGCATCCCCGGCCGCGCCGAGATCGTCGACGCGCGACGCGAGCGCTTCCAGGACAAGCTGCGCGAGCAGCTCGAGGGCGAGCTCGGCGAGTTCCGCAATCTGGCGCACACGATGCAGACCGAAGAGGACCTCGATCCGCTCGACCTGGCGGCCGCCGCGCTGCGCCACGCCTGGGGCGAGTCGCCGCTCTACGTGGCGCCGGACCCCGAACCGGTTCGCCGACCCGATCCGACGCCCAAGTTCGACGACGGCGAGTACGTCGAGATCGTGCTCCCCGTCGGCAGTTGGAACCGCATCCAAGCCGGCTCGATCGTGCGCGCCATCGCCATCGAGGCCAAGTTGCCCGGCAGCGTGGTGGGGCGCATCAAGATCCTCGACAAGGTCAGCTTCGTCGGCGTACCCGGCGAACACGTGGCCAGGATCATGAAGGCGCTCAAGGGCACGCGCCTCGGCGGCCGCGTCATCTACCCCCGCCTGGCGAGCGACTCCGGGCGACGCTGAAGGGCGTGTTCAACGTCGCCAGCTGCCGCCCTGAACGCGTCGTCAGGCAAGTCCCTCGAGCGTTCCGTCGACGTCGACGTTGATGTCGAGAGCCGCCGGATGTCGGGGCAGGCCCGGCATCCTCATGATCTCGCCGGTGATGGGGATCAGGAAGCCCGCGCCCGCCGCGATCTGGAACTCGCGCACGGTGACGATGAAGTCCTTGGGACGACCGAGCAGCTTGGGGTTGTCGCTGAGTGACTTCTGCGTCTTGGCGATGCAGATGGGCAGGTTGGAGAGGCCCAGCTTCTCGATGCGCTTGAGGCCCTTCTTCGCGGCCGGCGTGTAGTCCACCGCCTCGGCGCCGTAGACCTGGCTGGCGACGGTGAGGATCTTGTCCTCGACCGAGTCCTCCAATTCGTAGAGCGGCTTGAAGGTCGTGTCGCAGCCGTCCGCGATCTCGACCATGCGCTCCGCGACGGCGGCGCCGCCCTCCCCGCCCTTGGCCCAGATGTCGCCCACCTCGGCCGCCACGCCCAGCTCCTTGCAGCGATCGATCACCACGGCGACCTCGGCGTCGGTGTCGCTGGTGAAGCGGTTCACGGCGACCAGCGCGGGCACGTTGAAGCGGCGCAACGTCTCGAGGTGTTTCTCGAGGTTGGGCAGGCCGCGCTCGACCGCAGCCGTGTCTTCGCTGCCGAGCTCCTTCAGGCCGACGCCGCCGTGCATCTTCAGCGCGCGCACGGTGGCGATCAGCACCACGCACGACGGGGAGAGACCCGCGCTGCGGCAGAAGATGTCGAAGAACTTCTCGGCGCCCAGGTCGAAGCCGAAGCCGGCCTCGGTGACCACGTAGTCGGCCAGGCGCAGCGCCAGCTTGGCGGCGCGAACGCTGGACGTGCCGTGCGCGATGTTCGCGAAGGGACCGCCGTGCACGAAGGCCGGCGTGCCCTCCAGCGTCTGCACCAGGTTGGGCTCGATGGCGTCGCGCAGCAGCGCGGACATGGCGCCGACGGCGCCGATGTCACCGGCCGTGATGGGGTTGTTGTGGATGTCGAAGCCCACGATGAAGCGCCCCATGCGCGCCTTCAGGTCGGCCATGTTCTCGGAGAGGCACAGCGCGGCCATCACCTCGCTGGCTGCCGTGATGTCGAAGCCCGACTCGCGCGGCACGCCATCGGTGGGCCCGCCCAGCCCGATGACGACGTCGCGCAGCGCGCGGTCGTTCATGTCCATCACGCGACGCCAGGCCGAACGGCGCGGGTCGAGCAGCGGGTCGAGGCGGAAGTAGATGTGGTTGTCCATCATCGCCGAGAGCAGGTTGTTCGCGGAGGTGATGGCGTGCAGGTCGCCGGTGAAGTGGAGGTTGATGTCCTCCATCGGCAGCACCTGCGACATCCCGCCGCCCGTCGCGCCGCCCTTCATGCCCATGCACGGGCCGAGGCTCGGTTCGCGGATGGCGATCGCGCCGCGCTTGCCGATCTTCGCGAGCGCCTGACCCAGCCCGACGGTCAGCGTGGTTTTGCCCTCGCCCGCCGGCGTCGGCGTGATGGCCGAGACCAGGATCAGCTTCCCGGTGCGGTCGCCCGCGACGTCGTCGGCGCGCACCTTGGCCTTGTGCGGGCCGTAGAGGACGAGGTCCTTCTCCGAGAGGCCGGTGCTCTCGGCGATCTCGACGATGGGCCGCAGCGTGGCGGCGCGGGCGATGGACAGGTCGGTGGGCATGGATACCTCCAGGGTCCGGAGAGGATGCCAAGCGCGGCCCCCCGCCGTCACGCGCCGGCAAGATGCTGCCTCGTCCGCGCCGCACGAGACCGGTGCCTTCGGCCCTCCCGAGTGATTAGGCTGTGCGGCTTCGCCGCTCCCGGCGGCGGCCCAGGTCGGAGGAGGACGGTCATGCACGCGCGGGTGGGGACACGGCTTCGGATGGGGATTCTGGCCCTGCTCCTGGCCCTGGGCGCGGCCGGATGCCGCTCGATGGGCCCCGACCGGATCCGCAGCGGACGCGACGACTACAACGCCGCCATCCAGCAGACCTCCAGCGAGCAGCTGCTGCTGAACATCGTGCGGCTGCGCTACCGCGACATCCCGCTCTTCCTGGAAGTGACCTCGGTCACGACGAAGTTCAGCACGGGCGCCAGCACCGCGGCGACCGGCGCCTTCGCCAGCGGCACGCGCAGCACCTTCGGGCTGGCGGCGGGCGCCACGTACACCGAGAGCCCCACCGTCACCTACGCCCCGCTGCAGGGCGAGCAGTTCGTGACGCAGATGCTCACGCCCGTGAACCTGAACACCATCGTGCTGCTCTACCACTCCGGCTGGTCGGTGGACCGCATCCTGCGCCTGTGCGCCAAGAGCATGAACGGCCTGCAGAACGCCCCGGGCGCGAGCGGGCCGACGCCTGCGCTGGCGCCCGAGTTCCGCGACTTCCAGCGCGCGAGCGCGCTGCTGCGCGAGATGCAGCAGGGCGGCGGGGTCGAGCTGGGCCTGAACACCGAGGCCGCGCAGCCGGCGCTGCTGCACCTGCGCGACGAGGCGCCGCTGAGCGAGGCGGCGCGCGAGTTCTCGCGTCTGCTCGGCGTGACCGACGGCGAGGCCCGGTACGGGCTGAGCGCCGGGCTGTACGCGCCGGGCGCCGAGCACATCACGGTCTCGCTGCGCTCGCTGATGGCGATCCTGTTCTACGTGAGCCAGGGCGTGTCCGTGCCCGACGCCCACGCCGCCGCGGGCCTGGTGACAATCACGCGCGAGACCGACGGCTCCGAGTTCGACTGGTCGGAGGTCACCGACGGCCTGATCGAGGTGCGCTCCGGGATGGAGTCCCCCGCCACCGCGTACGTCGCGGTCCCCTACCGCGGCGCGTGGTTCTGGATCGACGACGCCGACCTGGCCAGCAAGTCCACCTTCGCGCTGCTGATGCAGCTGCTCGCGCTGCAGTCGGGCGAGGTCGACAGCGCCGCGCCGGTCCTGACCCTCTCCGTCGACTAGGCGGGGACACCGGGGCCCCGCGACACCGGGGCCCCGCGACACCGGGGCCCCGCGACACTTGCGCCCCGCGACACCGGCGCGCAGAGCGCCAGGCCGCACGGGCGGTTCCGCGGCCGTCCACGGGGGCCGTTCACGCGCATGGTTTATGCTGTCCCGGATCGGCGGCGTCTGCCGATAGGACCCTCTTCGGGCAGGACGCGCCGGGAGCCGCAAGGATGAGCGAGCAGGACCCGAACATTTCGACGATGTCCGACGCCGACGAGCCGTCACGACCGGGCACGGGCAACGGCGCCCCTGCGAAGAGCGGCGGCCCGCCCGCGGAAAAACTCGACGACGCCGATCTGGCGACGATCGCCAACTTCATGTCGAACCCGCACGCAATGTCGGTGCCGCCGGTCGAGTCGCCGTTTTTCGACGGCGTAATCCAGGCCGCGAAACTGGCGCCCGAGTTCGCCGAGTACGCGCGCAAGTTCCGCGAGGACGGCTTCGTGGTGCTCGACGAGTTCTTCGACGAGCGGCTGATCGACGCCATCTGCGACGAGTTTCCCTGGCTGTTCGACCCGACCACCGTCTTCGACGCGCCCAAGTTCGTACAGGACCTGTTGAGTCTCAACCCGCGCCGCCGGCAAGACGCCTGGTGGGTCAGCGAGCCGGTCAAGCACCTCGCCTGCGACGAGCGCATCCTCGCGCTGCTCGAGCTGCTCTACGGCCGCCAGCCGATCCCCTTCCAGACGCTGAACTTCCTGGAGGGCACCGAGCAGGCCACGCACAGCGACGCGATCCACTTCGCCAGCATCCCCGCGCGCTTCATGTGCGGCGTGTGGGTCGCGCTGGAGGACATCACCGAGGAGAACGGCCCGCTGCACTACTACCCGGGCAGCCACAAGCTCCCGGACGTGCGCCTCGAAGAGCTCGGCATGTGGGGCCACACCGGCACGGGCGCCGTGAGCGCGGAGTACACGCGCTACGAGAACCACGTGCGCGCGCTGATCCAGGCGCACGGGCTGAAGCAGCAGCGCCTCACGGTCAAGAAGGGCACCGCGCTGATCTGGTCCAACGGCCTGCTGCACGGCGGCTGTCCCATCGCGCGCGAGGGCAGCACGCGCATGTCGCAGGTCACGCACTACTACTTCAGCGACTGCGTGTACTGGTCGCCGATCAACAGCAATGCGGCGCTGGGCGAGTACCGCCTGAAAGAGATCCACGACCTGCGTACGCAGGAGCGCGTCCCGCACTCGATCAACGGCGAGCCGCTGCACCTGTTGCCGACGACCGGCGGCAACCATCGCCTCATGCGCGAGGGCACCGAGAGCGACTGGGTCGTCAAGCCGGGCCTGCCGCAGGATGTGCTCAACGTGGTCGAGGCGCAGATCCAGGCCGTGCTGGCCGCGCCCAAGGCGAACGCGCTGCAGCGCGCGGAGACGCTGGCCAAGCTGTGCGACGTCGCGTTGCGCACCGCGCAGCGCGCGCCCGACCAGGCCGACCTGCCCGACAAGCAAGGCTGAGCCGGCGCGCGCGCCAGACGCGCGCAAACGGCGCGTGCATATTCACGGGCGGTGCATGAAACGCCGCCGCGCGAAAAAAGTGCGCGCGCGCAGGGGTCGATCCGCAACAGACGCGTGACCGCGGTGTCCATTGGGTGAGGCACCACCCGATGCAGTCCGGCCGATCGGGCCTGCGCTGCGCGCGTTCCCTCCCGAACGCGCCGCCGAACGGGACCGACGGCCGTCCGACGTTCCCTCCTCCCCCGATAAGGAGAGTCCCCATGCGTGCCATGTTGCGCTCCGGCCTCGTCACGGCCGTCACCGTCCTGTTGCTGTGCAGCCCCACCCGTTCCCAGAACGGCACCAACTACCACATCACCACCAACGGTCCCGACGTGATCTTCATCGGTGTCGGCGCCGGCGGCACGCAGACGGCCGCCGACGGTCTCGGCACCTGGATCGCGGGCGAGGACCTGAAGGGCTCGCACATGACGGCCCTGGGCGACTTCGGGTTCCGCATGCCGAACTTCCGCGAGAGCCTGTGCCTGACGCAGCCCGGGCCCGGCGGCGTCTACACGATCCAGTTCCCCGCGCTGGCGTTCCTGGAGTTCGACGGCCTGAACGGCAACGCGCCACCGATCTTCACCAACCCCGCCTGCACCATTCCGAGCTTCCCGCTGGGCTCGTCGGGCGTGATTCCCTACGGCACGGGACCGACGTCCTCCGCCAGCTTCCTGCTCGGCACGATCCTGATCCCGTCTGCCGCGCCGTTCGGCAACCTGCTGCTGCCCGAGCACGGCCTGGTCGGCGGCGCGCCCGGCACGGTGAACATCCTCGCCGCGGCCACGGGCGTTTCGCTGCCCGCCGCCTCGGTGGCCGCCTGCTACGACGTCTCGTTCACCTGGGTGCCCTCGGCGCTCCCGTTGAACGACGACATCGACGGCTTGTGGCACTGGGTCCGGAACTCGCCCGACAACAACCAGTACTGGCAGATGAGCGACAACGAGATGAACATCTGGCAGTCGCAGTCGGTGCTGCTCGACCAGGGCACGCAGGCCGTGGGCTTCACGGCGAACGTGGACTACGCGTTGCTGATCGGATCGCGCGACCCCGAGACGATCGCGACGCTGTCGACGCGCGGCTTCCCCCCGGCGGGCGCGTACTACGGGCAGACCGCGAACGTCAGCGACGAGTTCGGCTTCTCGTTCAACCCGAACATGGGCTTTGACGCCGGGATGGGATCTCGCGCGGTCAGCTTCAGCGCGCTCGCGGGCGTGCCCAACCCCACCACCGGCCTCGGCAACCAGGACCCGTCCAACAACCCGGGCACGACGACGACGCTCGGCTTCGCGACGATGGACAACGGCGGCGACGGCAACGGCTCGGTGCGCCTGACCTGGCTGTCGGTGGACCTGCTCGGCTTCTCGGGCGGCAACCCCGCGACCGATCCGGGCATCATCGTGAACGGTCTGCGCGCGCCACTGGTGTCGGCCGGGTTCCTGCAACCGCTCACGAACGCCGCGTTCCCGCTCTTCGGGCACGTCACGCAACCCGGTTGGCCGGATCCGCACGGACCGGGCGGCGGCGGTGTCGGCCCCCATATCGGCGGCGCCTCCAACCAGATCCCGCTGGGCGCATTGCCGCCCTCGGTCTGCGTCGGCGTGGCGATCAACGTCACCTACGGGACCTCGGGCCGGCTGGGCGACCTCGGCACGCCCGGCGGCATCACCTGGGACCCGTCGATCGCGGACGTGTCCGGAACGCGCGAACTGTTCCTGTTCGACTGACCGCATCACCGCTCCCGGCGGCACGCGTCGTCGGGAGCAGGCGGTTCAGTCGGCGCGCAGGTTCCTGAGGATTTCGTCGGCGAGGGCTTCCGCGATCAGGCGGTTGCCGTGCGGCGACATGTGCACCCAGCTCACCAGGTGGTGGCGCTGCTTCAACTCGTCGAAGAGCGCGACGACGTCGACGAACGGCTGGTGGTACGCCTCGGCCCAGGCCTTCAGGCCGCGGTTCAGCTCGCAGTGGATCAGGAAGACCAGTTCCAGGCCGGAGAGGCGGCCGGTCTCGTCCAGCCGCGCGCGGATGATCGTCTCCTCCTCGGCGTAGGAGGTCAGCTTCAGCTGGTCGCGTGTGAGCGTCTTGCTCGTGGCCTGCTGCGACATGGCGACGAACAGGATGTCGCGCTCGCTGCACGCCTCCGCCATGGCCTCGATGTTGCCGACGAAGAACTTCGCCTTGTCCTCGAGGTGGTGCACGAGGTCGGAGCGGTCGAAGCTCTCCAGCCGGTCCCACAGCGTGAGTTGCACCCAGCGCACCAGCAGCAGCTTGGACGCCACCCAATTGAAGGCGCGCTCGCTGGCCTGCCGCTCCAGCCGGCGCGTGTCGTTGACGCCTTCGTAGAAGGTGACCACGTCGGGGTCGACGCCCAGCGCCTCGGCCTCGAACAGCGCGCGGATCTGGTCGGACTCCAGGTGCGGGATGCCGAAGTTCAGCACCTCGACCGAGGTGAAGCCGCCGAGCGGCTGCTCGGCCAGCGCCTCGCGCAGCTCGTCCTCCAGGTAGGCCGGGTAGGTCTCCTCGTCGCGGTCGAAGTAGCCGAAGGTCGAGGAGGCGCCGAGCACCACGACGCGCAGCGTGCCGGGCGGCTTCTCCAGCGTGAAGTCGTCGCCGCGGAACCCGTGGTTGTTGATGCGCGCGGTGCCTTCCTCCCCGCCCACCAGCGGCATCTTCTTGGTCCACGAGGGCGTGTACTTGGTGTAGGAGGCCGCGCCCGCGCCGTGCTCCACCACCGCGACGTCCTGGATCTCCGCGGCCTGGTCCCAGGTCTGGTGCTCGCTCGTGCCGCGCGCCCAGTTCGTGCCGTAGAGCAGCACGTTCGGTCCCAGCGTGATCGCGGTCGCCACGCGCGCGACGACCTCGAACAGGAACAGCGTGAGCAGCACCGCGAGCACGATCTTGGCCGGCCGCTTGGACAGCACGCGGCGCCAGAGCGGCATCGGGCGGGGCGTCGCCGCCATCAGCAGACCCTCGAACCCGCCCCGAGCACGTGCATGCGGCGAGTCTAGCACGTGGCCTCGCCGCAGGAATCAGCGGCGAGGTCGGCGCCGACGCCTGCGGCTCGCGCATCGCGCCGCGGGGTTCCGCACGACCTTCATCGTCTTGTCCGGGCGGACCACGGCGCGCGCCCGGCGCGCGGCGTGACCGCTCCCTTCCTCCTCGCCGCTGAAGTACCCCTCGCGGACCATGAAGCGCAGGTAGCGGTGGTGGAGCTTGCGCCGATCCTCGTTGTCGTCCACGAGCACGTAGTGCAGGACGTTGCCGTTCGTGTCCATCACGAGCGTGCCGCCGCACCACATGTCGCTGATCGTGCCCGCCATGTCGCCGAGACCCGATCCCTTCAGCCGCACACCTTCACGCCAGACGAACTCGATGATGATCTCGCGCGGCGGGTTGAAGCCCTGGGCCGCGGTCTTGCAGGTCCCGAACACGCGCGTCACGCGGAAGTTCACGTCGCGCGGAATGCCCAGCGCCTCCCGGTTCCGGTCGACGAACACGTAGGCGTCGGTCTCGCTGGCCGCGAGCTGCTCGAGGTCGTACGGACGGAGGTCCTCGTTGCTGAGCTCCCGTGCCGGAGCCGGCTTGATGCCGCGACGCTTCAGGACCTTCTTCACCATGGTCCGGTAGCCGCGATCGTCGGCCGGGTAGGCCACCTCGTCGGCGCGCAGCATCGCGGTCGCGTAGATCTGGAAGTCGAGGCCCGCTGGCGGGCAGTAGTCGACGGCACGGAAGACCAGGCGGCTAGCGTGGTCCGCGGCGTTGATCAGCGCGTCCGCCTCCGGCTCCCGCTTCCTCAGGTAGCTGAAGAAGGCGCGGAAGATGTCGTAGTACGCTCCCGAGAGGATGCCCGACCGATCGTGCTCGAAGAAGTTGCTGCGCAGCTTCTGCACCGTCTTCCGGTTCCGCGCGCTGCGGATGAACCGGTCGCCGTACGCCGAGCCCCACTCCTCCATCAGGTCGGTGATCCAGTGCAGCTTGCGCAGCGTGTCACGACCCGTCTTGCCGCCGCCACGCCGCAACAGCTTCTTCATCAGGTCGCGCATGGTCAGGGCGGACGCCATCGCCACGGCGTCGCCGAAGTACTCGTGGAACGCGGCGCCGTCCGGACCGTCGGTCTCCTGGTAGTACGGCTTGAGACCATCGAGCACCGCGTGCCCGAACTCGTGTGCGATGACGTCGTGCGAGAGGCACGTGTAGACGCGGTTGCCGTCCTCGGAGTCGAAGTAGCCGAACCGGACGGAGCCCGACTCGCGCTCGTAGTAGGCGTTCTCCAACTCGGCGGCGTGGGGCCGCAGCTCCAGGCGCGCGCTCGGGAACGCCCAAGGGATCCGCCGCCCGAACACCTTCGGCGACTCGAGGTGGTCGAGCAGCCGAGACACCGTCGCCCAGACGTTGACCTGGTGGAACGCGTAGCTGGTCGCCGGCTTGCCACGCCCGACGGCGAAGCCCGTTCCGTCGGCGTTCACGCGGACCGCCGGATGGGTGCGCTTGGCCTTGTCGTCGCGGTCGAGCACGCGGAAGCGCGCGCTGGTCGGCCCCTGGCCCAGCCAGGGTTCGCCCTTCACCTCGACCGTGGTCAGGCCCACGTCGGCGGTCTGCGCGACCTGCGGGTCCTGGAGGAAGATTCGCGCCTCGACGGCCGGCGGCGTGTCGGTCTTCGATGCGTGGAGGTGGTTCCGCTTGCCCTGCTTGCCCATGTCAATCTCCCCCGGGCTCGGGCTCCATCGCCCGCACGCTGGAGGATAGTCGATCCGGGCCGCACCTCCCCACCACACCGCTCAAGCTGGCCCACCGCCCCGCTCGTGCTGGACTCGGGTCTCTTGATCTGCGGACTCGGTGCCCATCGGGAGGCCCGGTCATGCCCGCACTCGTCCGGACCATCGCTCTCTGCGCAACTCTCGCGGCGCCCGGTACACAGCAACGCGGGACACGATGCTCATGCGACCGACCCTGCCCGGAAACCGATGCCGGGGCGACCGTTATGCTGGCACCCGTGGAGCCAGAGCACGATCCAGGGACTCGCCCAGCGGGCGACGTCGAAGGTACTGAACCGCGTCCCCGGCGGGGTCGGCTCCGTCTCGTCGTCACCCTGGCGGCCGTGCTCGCGGGTCCCCTGCTGGCCGAAGTCTGGCTGCGGCACATGATCTTCCGGGCCAGCGAGCCTGGCGACGAGGTGCGCGACGCCCGACGCTACGCCGACCCGTCCAGCGACGACGACTACTACAAGCTGCAACACGTGCTGGCCGATCCGTCGAGTCGGCGGCCGATCCCCATCTTCGATCCGATCATGGGTTGGTTGGGCGACGTGATCGAGCCGGGGACCTACACGCACCGCAACGAGGCCAGCCTCGCGGAGCGCCGCCCGGTGCTGATGTACGGCGCCTCGTACGCGCGCTGCGTGGCCAGGACCGCCTGCTTCCAGCAGATCCTGGAGGAGTCGGAGCTGGCCGACCGCTACGCGATGCTGAACTACGCCATCGGGAACGCGGGCTTCGACCAGATGGTCCTGATGCTCCAGCACTCGATCGACCACTACGCCGGCCGGAACCCCGTGGTCGTCATCGGCGCGGTGCTCGACACCGACTTCGATCGCTGCATGGTGAGCTTTCGCGGCTGGCCCAAGCCGCACTTCAGCCTCACCGACGACGGCGGAGTGCGGTGGGACGGCCCTGTCATCGAGGGCGCGGATGCGTTCATCGAGCAGCATCCGATCGGCATCCGCAGCTACCTCTGGAGCAGCCTCGTCCACGGCGAGTGGCTGCCCAGGTCGTGGAGAGACACGCTCAGCGGGCGCGACGAAAAGCAGGCCCTCAAGAAGGAACTGGTGTCGGGTCTCGTGACGATGCTGCAGGGCGAGCTCGAGGGCCGCGACCTCGACCATTTCTTCGTCCTCTTCTCCAGCGCCTATGCCGCGGACCCCGAAGCGCCGGTCACCTGGCAAGAGGAGTTCGTCACGGGACTATTCGACGAGCGCGGGGTCCCGTACATCCTGGTCAGGAAGCTGCTGATCGAGCAGGCCGCGAAGGACGGACGCGACACCGACGACTACTACTTCCACGAAGGCATCGCCGAGAACCACCTGACCGAAGAAGGCAACCGCATCGCGTTCGAGGCGGTGCGCAGGGGGCTCGACGGGAACTTCGACGGCGGCTCGTCCGAACCATGACCGAGCCGACTCGGAAGCGCTCCCGAAGCCCGGCCGGCGCGTGCCTGTTGGCAGCGGTGCTGATCGTCGCCGCCTGCGCGCCCGAGGCGGAGCCCGTCCGGACCACCGCCACCTTCCCCATTCGCCTCTTCGCGCCGGCCCGCGCCGACACCTCGATCCTGGAACTGCCCGTCGATTCGGAGGCAGTGCTCGAGTCCTGGCAGGTGCTGGAGTTCCAGAAGCCCGGTCACACGGGCGCCGCGCTCGGACCCTCCGTGCGCGATCCGCGGGCGAGCGTGCGGGACGGGACCGTCGTCCTCGACGAGTCGACGGCCGCGCTCGTGCGCGTGTTCGAGCTTCCGCCACTCCAGTCGTTCGAGCTGAATGTCCGCCTCGCTCCCTCTTCGCTCGTCGGGGTCGAAGCCGGCGATCCCTGCGAACGCTTCTACCTGGTGCGCCTCGCGCAGCTGCCGAACGAGCAGACCTTCGGCGAGTGGTTCCGCCACGGGATGGAGGCTGCTCCCGGCCCGGAAGGCGAGTCGATCCAGGCGGCGCTGCTCGAGCGCCTGGCGGATCGCACGTCGAGGCCGTCGGGCGCGAAGTGGACCTCTCGCGCGGACGCCGAAGGCATGGCGACCGCCATGTACCGCTCGCGCAGCTTCGAGAAGCGCGAGGCCTGGGCGTTGATCGTGCTCGCCGCCCCGGGAGGCGCCCGATTCGGTCCCGCGCACTTCACGACGCTGCCCGAGCTGCACTCCCCCTATCGCGCCAACAGCGAACACGTTCCAGATCCCGTCGTCCGGCCGACGAAGCTGAGCGGGCGATCGGTGCTCGCGATGTTCCTGCCTCCCGGCGCGAGCGTCGTGAGAGAGGTCGAGATCCCTCGTGGAGTGACCGGCCTCAGCCTCAGCATCGGCACGGACGCGCTCGCGCCCTCGTGGATGATCGCGGAGTGGACGGTCGAGGTCGAAACCGCGCCGGACGAATGGCTCGTCCTCGGCACGGGGAAACGCGCGCGCGACGGCGCGAATGCCACGTTCTACGATCACGACCTCGCGTGGCCCGACGAGGCGCCCACGAACACCTCCGCGCGCATCCGGGTCCGGATGACGGGTGAGGTCGGCCTCTTCGTCGGCCAGCCGATCCTGCGCGGCCCGCCGCACGACGAGCGGCCGAACCTGCTCTTCATCTCGCTGGACACGCTGCGCGCGGACCACCTGGGTTGCTACGGATACGACCGGCCGACGAGCCCCTTCCTCGACGCCTGGTCGGAGTCGGCGGCGCTGTTCACGGACGTCGTCGCGGTGGCCCCTTACACGCTGCCCACACACGCCACCATGTTCACGGGGTTGATGCCCCTGCGGCATGGCGCGGTGAGGGATCGACAGCGTCTGGACACCCGCCGGGTCGCCTACCTTCCCGAGATCCTGGCCGTGAACGGCTACGCGACCGCGGCCTTCACAGGCGGCGGCCTGGTCTCCGACGAGTTCGGCTTCGGCGGAGGCTTCGATCGCTACGGCCTGATCGACCCCATCCTGGAGCGCTTCGGTTTCGGCACGGGTCTCGCCGGCAGCAACGGGAAGACATCCCTGATGGATGGAGTGTCCGAGTGGATCGAAGCCCGGGTGGACGAGCGCTGGTTCGTGTTCCTGCACTCCTACGCGACCCACGAGTACTCGGCTCCCAAGGTGGACCTCGAGCTCTTCGACACGCACCCGGAGTTGCCGATCGATCGGGAGACACTCCCCTACTTCAAGCAGCGCGAGTGGCTGGAGGACGCGCCCACGCCGGGAGAGATCGAACACCTCACGAACCTCTACGACGGCACGATCCACCACGCCGACCGCGTGCTCGGCCGTCTGCTCGGTCGCTTGGAGGAGCAAGGCCTGCTGCAAAACACGGTGGTCGTGATCACGAGCGATCACGGCGAGGAACTCTGGGAGCACGGATCGCTCGGTCATGCCATCACGGTGCACCAGGAACTCCTGCAGGTCCCGCTCATGGTCCGTGTTCCGGGTGAACCGGGCGGACGGCGCATCGACCGGCCCGTTTCCCAGGCGGACCTGACGCCCACGCTGCTCGAACTCCTCGACCTGCCGCCCCTACGTGACGCGGACGGTGTGTCGCGTGCGTCGTGGATCCGCGGCGCGCCGACGACCGGGCAGGTCACACCGCTCTACGCGCACGTGGACACGCGCACCTCGCGCCGCGCGACCCTGCGCGTGGACTCGCTGAAGGTCCTGCGAGGTGACACGTCGCCCGACCTGATCGAGCCCGCCTCGACCGCGTGGCGGCTCTACGATCTCGCCACCGATCCCGGCGAGACGGACGATCTCGCAGGCCGGCTCACCGACGTACTGGCCGGCATGCGCGCGCAACTCGAGGCATTCGAGCGAGCCTTGGCCGCTCGCGCGCTGGCCGGCACCTCGGTCGATCTGAGCCCCGAACTCCTGCAGCAGCTCGAGGAACTGGGCTACTGACCCGCCTCGCGGCGTTCTCGGTCTGGTCAGCCTCGATCGAGGATCAGCGTGCGCGTGCGGCCGAAGGCGCGCGTGACGCCGGGGATGGCGGACAGCAGGCGGCCGATGCCGACGGCCGTGAGCACCAGAAAGCGCTTGAGGCCGCCCATGTTGCGCGTGCGGTGCTCCACCTCGAGCGTGCCCGGCACCGCGTCCTCGCAGACGCGCTCCACGACACGGAAGCCGGTGCGGCGCGCGAGTTCCTCGACCTCGCCGGGCGACAGGGCCTCGTACGGACCGAGGTTGGGGTCGGGCGCGAGCACGTACTCGACGCCGCCAGGGCCCCCGCGGCGCGCGTGCATCCAGTCCGCGATGCCGTGGAAGCTGCGCTTGCTCGTGAACTGCAGCAGCAACCGCCCGCCTGGACGCAACATGCCGTGCAGGCTGGCCAGCAGCAGTTGCCGTTCCGGCGGCGGTAGGGCCTCGAGCCGGTTGAGCAGCGTCATGCGGTCGAAGCTCGCGCCGGGCAGCGCATCGACGTCGTCGGCGTCGTACACCACCGGCTCGCACGCGACCTGCGCGGGGCAGCGCTTCGCGGCGAAGGCCGCCACGTCAGCCGACAACTCCAGCGCCGACCAGCGGTGGTCGCGGTGGCGGCGCGACATGGCCCCGGTGAACAGGCCGGTCACCGGCAGCACGTCCAGCCAGCGCGGCGCGTCCTCGCCGGGCGTGCTGGTCTCGTCGGGCGGCGCCAGCCGGTCGGACGCGCTCAGCGCGGAGGCCAACTCCCACGGGCGGCTCTTGTTGTAGCGGTTGCCGTTCAGCACGCGCGCGTGCTGGTAGTCGCGGATCAGGTCCAGGCTCCAGTCCGCCGGGCGCGGGCTGGACGGGATCGGCTGCCCCGCGAAGTGGTTCCAGTGCACGACGTGTTCGAACGCGCGGCGACGCGGCACCTTTGTCGGGTACGTCTTGGGCCACCCGACCGCGAGCCCGGCCACGACCTCGCGGTCGGGCGGCAATCCGAGGATCGCGCCGACCTGGTCGCGCGGCCCGAGCTGGTTGATCCAGAAGGTGCCGATGCCGAGCGCGTGCGCCGCCATCGACATGGTCATCATCGCGGCCGCCGCCGACTGCACGTTGGCGTGGCCCTCCTCGCTGTACTCCTTGCCGTAGGCCACGAAGATCGTGACCGGCGCGGTCAGCACCTGCAGCGAGAGCTTTCCGAGCTTCTCGCGCTGGTCGGGGTCGTCCACGACGACGAAGTCCCACATCTGCAGGTTGCACGAGGTCGGGGCGATCAATGCGGCGTCGAGCAGCTCGAGCACCAGCTCGCGCGGCACGGGGCGCTCGGGGTCGAAGCGCCGCGTGGTGCGGCGCTCGTAGAGCACCTCCCAGAAGTCCATCGCGGGTCGATCGGCGACGCGTCCGTGCTTTGCGCCGGCGGCCGGCGCGTCGGTCTCCGCCCCGGTCTCGCTCACGCGGTGCGCACCGGCCACCTCGGCCGCCGCGCGGATCTCAGCGCCGCTCGGTCCCGACGAAGTGGGCAGCTCGGGTCCTTCGGTCGGGGTCGGCGGCTCGCCCCCGCTCAACGGCTCACCCGAGCGCGGGCCGCACGGACTTGATCGCGATCGTGGTCTCGCCCGACGGCAACTCCACCGTCAGGATCTCGCCTGCCTTGGCGCCGAGCATGCCCGCCGCGAGCGGCGCGCGGTAACTGACCCGGCCCTCGCCGACGTCCCACGGCCCCAGGATCTCGATCGTCGAGGTCTGGCCTTCGCTGTCGTACTCCACGCGCGTGCCGGGCGACACCACGCCCGGCTCGAGCTCCTGGTCCTCGAGCGGATGCGCGAGCTTCAGCTCGGCCTCCATCACGGCGGCCTTCTCCGTGAGCTGCCGCTGCTGCTCGATCGCCGCGGTCCATTCGTAGTTCTCGGACAGGTCGCCGTATGCGGCGGCGCGCCCGATGTCCGCGCTGTTCTCGGGGATCTTCACGTGGATCAGATCGGTGTACTCGGCCGAGCGCTTCTCGATGCCGTCCTGCGTGCAGTAGATGCGGTTGCTGTGCCAGAACGGGAGATCGTCCTTCGGCTTCAGGTCGGGGAAACGCTCGGTGATCGCCCTGCGCAGCGGCGTGGCGATTTCGTCGGGCATCTGCCGGACGCGCGTCAGCACGTCCATCGCGGTGGCCATGTCGTCGCGTGTCGAGTGCTGCGCGAAGCCTGCGAACACTCCGCGCTTCGTTCCGCACAGGACCTCCTCGAGACCGGCCATGATCTGCTTGGCCTCCTTGTCGCCGCGCGCCGCGCGCGGCGCCTGCGTCTCCGCCAGGCGCAGCAGGCCCATGACCACCTCGAACAGCGTCGGCGCCTCCTCGACGTCCTTCAAGAGGCCGGCCGCGAAATGACGCGACATGCGCAACACCGGCCCGGGCGTGCGGCTGGGGTTGAGCAGGAAGATGTGGTACCGGTTGGCCAGCGCGTCACCCCGGCCCTCGGCCTTGAGGCGCTCGCAGACCAGGTCGAGCAGTTGCGGCGAGAGATCGGCCAGTTCGCCGATCAGCGCGTCGCTCCAGAGCTGCGGGCGCGCCGCCACGAAGGCTTCCAGCGCATCGCGGCGCGCCGAGGCCTCGGGCAGGTGCTTCGCGAGATCGGCGAAACCCGAGCCCGCCGTCACCGCAGCATCCACGACCTCGGCCACGAACTCCTGCGGACGCGAGCCGTGCCGCGCGAGCAGCAGCGCGGCCTCCACGCGAGCCGGCGCCGCCGCGACGTCGTCCATGCGCGCTGCGAGGCCCTCCAGCAACGCTGTCTTCACGCCGGGCTCGGGGTCGAGACCGAGCGGACCGCGTGCGACGTCGAGCGCCGCCTCCAACGAGGCCGCGCGCTCGAGCGCCGTGCGTGCCTCGTCCTCGGGGGACAACGCGCGCTTGCGCAGGATGAACAGCGGTCGGCTGGGGTTCTCCACCGCGAGGTAGGGATCTCGCGCCGCAGCCGTCTTGGCCTTCTTCCACCAGCTGGCCCAGGACTTCTCCGGGATGACGGTGCCCGACAGCCAGCGCTTGATCTCCTTGCTGCCGGCGCGGCCCTTGTGCATGCGCGTGACCGCGCGCACGAGCAGCGCGGGCGAGTCCTTCGCCTCCGCCTGCAGGCCCTCGACGTCCACGAGCAGTCGCGCGCGCAGGTCGTCGGCGGCCAGGAAGGTGAGCACCTCGAGACCGGTGGTGAACGGCATGAAGCGGCTCACGCCGTCCTCGCGGAACTCCACGTGGAAGCCCTGCTGCGAGAGGTCGTGGCTGGTCACCAGGCCCTCGCCCCACCCGCTGCGGTGGTAGACGACGCGGCCGGGCAGCAGGCACATGAGCTGGTCGAACTTGTCGAGCGCGTCCTCGAGGTAGGTGCCGCTGTCGAAGCCGGCCAGTTCCTTGTAGATGTCGAACCACGGCTCGCCGCCGTGAACGCCGGCGAGCGCTTCGCGCAACACCTCCTCGATGTCCACCTTGCGCTGGTTGTGCGGGTGCAGCGCGCGCGCGACGGCCAGGATGTCGGCGTGCCGGTCGCCCTTCTGGTAGGCCTCGAGCAGCAGCAGCAGCAATGCCACCGTGTTGCCTCCGCGCATGCCCTCGGGCACGCACGAGAGCGCGTGCAGGAACTCGTCGGCAGGCCCCGGGTCGGCGATGGCTTCGAGCCAGGCCTCCTCGAGCGCGTCGGGGTCTCCGTTTGCGGCTACGTCCGCCAGGCGTTTGCCCGGCGCCGTTACGTCTCCGACGCCGCTCAAGACGGGTCCCGCAGCAGATCGCGACTGATCACCATTCGTTGCACCTCACTTGTTCCTTCGCCGATCGTGCACAGCTTCGCGTCACGGTACATCCGCTCGACGTGATAGTCGGTCGTGAACCCGTAGCCGCCGTGCACCTGGATTGCGTCGTACGTCACCTTCATCGCCATCTCCGACGCGTAGAGCTTGGCGATCGCGGCGTTCCGCGTATAGGACTGTCCTGAGTCGCGGCGCGTGGCCGCCTCGCGGATCAGCAGCCGCGTCGCCTCGATGCCGACGGCCATGTCGGCCAGCTTGAAGGCGATGCCCTGCTTCTCCGCGATCGGCTTGCCGAATGCGATGCGCTCCTTGGCGTAGCGCACGCTGCGCTCGTAGGCGCCCTCGGCCAGACCCAGCGCGAGCGCCGCGATGCCGATGCGCCCGCCGTCGAGCGTCTTCATGAAGTTCGGGAAGCCGGCGCCCTCGTCGCCCAGCCGGTTCGCGGCGGACACGCGGCAGTCCTGGAAGGACAGCTCGGCCCAGTCGCTGCCGCGCATGCCCAGCTTCTCGTCGCCCTTGCTGACGACGAAGCCGTCCATGCCCTTCTCGAGGATGAACGAGCTGATGCCGCCGCTCGTGCCCTTCTCCTTGTCGGTCAACGCGGTGACCACGAAGGTCCCGGCGTAGTTGCCGTTGGTGATGAAGATCTTGCTGCCGTTCAGGATGTAGTCGTCACCGTCGCGCACGGCGGTCGTGCGCGTGCCGCCCGCGTCGCTGCCGGCGTTGGGCTCGGTCAGCCCGAAGGCGCCCAGCACGCGCCCCGACGCGAGATCGGGCAGGTACTTCTGCTTCTGCTCCTCGGTGCCGAAGGCGTAGATCGGCCAGGTGCACAGCGAGGTGTGCGCCGCCACGCCCAGCGAGGTGCTGCCGCAGCAGCGCGCCAGCTCGGCGACGACGAGCGCCATGGTCATCGTGTCCACGCCCGCCCCCTCGTACTCCTCGGGGATGGGCAGGCCGAGCAGGCCCAGCTCGGCGATCTGCTTGAACGTCTCCTCCGGGAACCGCGACTCGCGATCGATCTCGATCGCCTGAGGCAGCAACTCCGCCTCCGCGAACGAGCGGACGGTGTCGCGGAGCATCTCCTGCTCCTCGGTGAGCGGAAGGTCGATCATGACGGTCATCAGAGGTCGTCCACGGAGAAGTCGTCAGCGGTCTTGCGCGACCGGGACCCGGATCCCGCGCGACGGCCACTCTTTCCGGAGCGGCCGGTGCGCGCGGGGCGGCGGACGGACCGGCCCGTCGGGGCCTCGTCCTCGAAGCCGTCGAGGAACGAACCCGAGCGGCTGCCGCCAACCCAGTCGATCAATGCCTGGCGCGAGAACTTCCACTCTCGCCCCACCTTGCGTCCGGGCACGTCGCCCTCGCGCAGCACCTTGCTGAACGTCTTCACCGAGACGCCCAGGAAGGCCGCCGCACCGTCGATGTTGAGGATCTCGCGATCCGGCATCGGGCTCGGCGTCGTCTTGCGTGTCCTGCGGGCCATGCTCAACTCCTCGCGGCCGTGCGCCGCCGGCCGACCTCCTCGCGGATGTACTCCTCGAGCTCCTTCAGCGTGGCGCCCGGTCCGAACAGGCGCCCCACCCCCAGGCCTGAGAGCTCCTCCATGTCCTCGGGGGCGATGATGCCGCCGCCGGTGACCAGCACGTGCTCCGCGCCGGCCTCCTTCAGCAGTTCGACCACGCGCGGGAACAGGTGCATGTGCGCGCCGGACAACACGGACAGCCCGACGGCGTCCGCGTCCTCCTGCACGGCCATCTCCACGATGACTTCGGGCGTCTGGTGCAGCCCTCCGTAGATCACCTCCATGCCGGCGTCGCGCAGCGCGGCGGCGACCACCTTGGCGCCGCGGTCGTGCCCGTCGAGGCCCGGCTTGGCGATCAGCACTCGGATCGGTTGGTCCATCGTCTGTCTCCCTAGAAGACCGCTGTCTCGCGGTACGTGCCGAAGGCCTCGCGCAGGACGTCCACCATCTCGCCCAGCGTGCAGTAGGCCTCCGCGCCCTCCATGAAGGCCGGCATCATGTTCACCGAGGCGTTCGCGTCGGTGCGGATGCGCTCCAGCGCCGCCTCCACCTTGGCGGCGCTGCGCTCCGCGCGCAGCTTCGCCACCGCCGCGTTCTGGCCGGCCTCGACCTCGCTGCCGATCTTGAGGATCTCCAGCTCGTGGTCGGCCTCGTCGGTCTCGACGTACTTGTTCACGCCCACGATGATCTGGCGGCCGGCCTCCAGCTCGCGCTGGTACTTGTAGGCGGCCTTGCCGATCTCGCGCTGGAACCAGGCCTTGTCGATGCCCGCGATCACGCCGCCCATCTCGTCGATGCGGTCGAAGATCTCGTTGGCGCCCGCCTCCATCTTGTTGGTCAGGTCCTCGACGAAGTAGCTGCCGGCAAGCGGGTCGATCGTGTTGGCCACGCCCGACTCGTGCGCGATGAGCTGCTGCGTTCGCAGGGCGACCTTCACGGCCTGCTCCGTCGGCAGCGCGAGCGTCTCGTCCATCGAGTTGGTGTGCAGGCTCTGCGTCCCGCCCAGCACGCCGGCCAGCGCCTGCCAACCGGTGCGCACGATGTTGTTCAGCGGCTGCTGCGCGGTGAGGCTGCAGCCGGCCGTCTGGGTGTGGAAGCGGCAGTGCATCGAGCGCGGGTTCTTGGCACCGTACTTGTCGCGCATGCGCCGCGCGTAGATGCGTCGCGCCGCGCGGAACTTCGCGATCTCCTCGAAGAAGTCGATGTGGCTGTTGAAGAAGAACGACAGCCGCGGCGCGAAGGAATCGATGTCCATGCCGCGCTCGAGCGCGGCCTCGACGTAGGCGAAGCCGTCGGCCAGCGTGAAGGCCAGCTCCTGCACGGCCGTGCTGCCCGCCTCGCGGATGTGGTAGCCGGAGACGCTGATCGCGTGCCAGCGCGGCACGTGGTTCGCCGCGAACTCCATCGTGTCCACGACCAGCCGCATGCTCGGCTCGGGCGGAAAGATGTACTCCTTCTGCGCGATGTACTCCTTGAGGATGTCGTTCTGCGTCGTGCCACCGAGCTGGTCCAGGCTGCAGCCCTGCTTCTGCGCGGTGACCAGGTACATCGCCCACACGATCGCGGCGGGCGAGTTGATCGTCATCGACGTGGTGACGTCGGACAGCTTGATGCCGTCGAAGAGGGTCTCCATGTCCTTGAGCGACGAGATGGCGACGCCGCAGCGCCCGACCTCGCCCATGCTGCGCGGGTGGTCGCTGTCGTAGCCCATCAGCGTGGGCAGGTCGAACGCCACCGAGAGACCGTCCTGCCCCTTCTCGAGCAGGAACTTGTAGCGCTGGTTGGTGTCCGTCGCGGTGCCGAAGCCCGCGAACTGGCGCATCGTCCAGAGGCGCGTGCGGTACATGGTCGGGTACGGACCGCGCGTGTAGGGGAACTGTCCGGGCAGGCCGATGTCCGTGTCGGCGTCCGTGCCCGCGACGTCGGCCGGCGTGACCAGCGGCGACACCGGCACGCTGGAGACGGTCTCGAACGCGGCGTCACGCTCGCCCGCCTTCTCGTAGGACTCCTTCCAGCGGTCCAGCGAAGTGCTCCGGCCTGCGTCGGTGGTGCTCATCACTCGCTCTCCGTGTGGCGTCGTTGGCGATACGTCTCGAGGATCTTTGCGGCCAGCGCGTGGGCCGAGTGCAACTCGTCGTCGCGCACCGACCGGGACAGGCTGTCGGCCAGACCCACGGTCGTCCAGATGTCGTGGCGCAGCGTGCCGTCCACGAGCCGGCGCACGCGCCGCTCGAGGTTCTCCTGCCGGCGCTGCTTCAGCACGCCGTTGGCGGCACGCTCGGCGTGCAGACGATCGAGCGTCGCGGCCAGCTCGACGATGCCCTCGCCGCTGGTCGCGGTCGAGGTCAGGATCGGCGGGCGCAACTCGAGCGGCATCTCGCGGATGTCCAGGATGTCGGTGAGCTGCTGCACCAGCCGGTCGAGGCCGGGCATGTCGGCCTTGTTCACCAGGTAGACGTCCGCGACCTCCATCAGGCCGGCCTTCATGGCCTGGATCGTGTCGCCGCCGCCGGGGTGCAGCACGACCACGGTCAGGTCGGCCGAGCGCGCGATGTCCACCTCGCTCTGCCCCACGCCGACGGTCTCGACCAGGATCGTGTCGCGCCCGAACAGGTCGAGCACGTCCACGACGTCGTCGGTCGCGCGCGCGAGCCCGCCGAACACGCCGCGCGTCGCCATCGAGCGGATGAACACGCCCTTGTCGAGCGCGAGCCTCGACATGCGGACGCGGTCGCCCAAGAGCGCGCCGCCGCTGAACGGGCTGGTCGGGTCGACGGCCACGATGCCGAGCGTGTGGTCCTGGCTGCGCCAGTGCAGCGTCAGCGCCTCGACCAGCGTGCTCTTGCCGGCGCCGGGAGGGCCGGTGATGCCCACGCGTCGCGCGGTCCCCAGGTCGGAGAAGAACTGCTCGTGGTACTTCGCGTAGGCCGGATCGCCGCGCTCCGCCAGCGACATCAGCCGTGCGCAGGCGAGTTCCTCGCCCGCGCGCGTGCCCGCCACCAGGTCGGCTCCGGCCACGGTCGTCATCGACCGCCCAACAGGTTGCGTGCGATCACGATGCGCTGGACCTCCGAGGTCCCCTCGTAGATCTCGGTGATGCGCGCGTCGCGGAAGTAGCGCGCCACCGGGAACTCGGTCGTGTAGCCGGCGCCGCCGTGGATCTGCACGGCCTCGTCGGCCGCGCGGTTCGCCAGCTCGCTCGACGCCAGCTTGGCCTGGCTCGCCTCGAGCGTGTGCGGACGGCCCTGGTCGCGCAGCACCGCCGCACGCCACGTCAGGAGCCGCGCCGCTTCGAGGTCGGTCGACATCTGCGCCAGCTTGAACTGCACCGCCTGGAACTTCGCGATCGGCCGCGCGAACTGCTCGCGCTCGCCCGCGTACTTGATCGAGGCGTCGAGGCTGGCCTGTCCGATGCCCAGCGCCTGTGCGGCGATGCCGACGCGTCCGCCGTCGAGCGTGTCGAAGGCGACGCGCAAACCCTTGCCGACCTCGCCCAGCACGCAATCGCCCGGCACGAGCACGTTGTCGAGCACCAGTTCGACCGTGCTGCTGCTGCGGATGCCGAGCTTGTCCTCGACCTTGCCGACGGAGAACCCGTCGCTGGTCGTGTCGACCAGGAAGGCGGTCACGCCTTCCTCGGCACGGGCGAACACGATGACCAGGCCCGCCTCGTTGCCCGAGGTGACCCACAGCTTCGTGCCGTTGATGCGCCAGTTCTCGCCGTCGGGCGCGGCCTTGCAGCTGAGCGCGGCCGCGTCGCTGCCGGCGTCCGCCTCGGAGAGCGCGTAGGCGCCGAGCAGTTCGCCCGAGGCCAGGCGCGGCAACCAGGCCACCTTCTGCTCGTCGCTGCCGTGCCGGCGGATCGGACTGCACACGAGGCTGTTGTGCACCGACAGCGTCACGCCGACCGACGCGCAACCGCGGCTGACCTCCTCGACCACAAGCGCCAGGGCCATCGTGCCCAGGTCGACGCCGCCGTGCTCCTCGGGCACCAGGATGCCGGCGAAGCCCAGCTCGGCCGCCGCCTTGAACTCCTCGGTCGGGAACCGGTGCTCGCGGTCGCGCGCATCGGCCGTCGGCCCCGCGACGTTGCGCGCGTAGTCACGCGCGCTGTCGCGGATCATCTGCAGCTCTTCGCTCAGCTCGAAGTCCATGCGCTCACTCGTATCCGTAGAAGCCGCGACCGGTCTTCCGGCCCAGGTGTCCCGCCGCGACCATCTTGCGCAGCAGCGGGCTGGGGCGGTACTTGCTGTCGCCGAGGTCGCGGTGCAGCACCTCCATGATCGACAGGCACACGTCCAGGCCGATCAGATCGGCCAGCGCGAGCGGACCCATCGGGTGCGCCATGCCCAGCTTCATGATCTCGTCGATGTGCTCGGGCTCGGCGACGCCTTCCATCACGCAGGTGATCGCCTCGTTGATCATCGGCATCAGCACGCGGTTGGCGACGAACCCGGGGAAGTCGTTGGCCGGCACGGCGACCTTGCCGAGTTCTTCGGCTAGGCCGTTCACCGTGGCGGTGGTCTCGTCGCTGGTGACGAGGCCGCGGATGACCTCGATCAGCTTCATGACCGGCACCGGGTTCATGAAGTGCATGCCGATCACGCGATCCGGCCGCTGCGTGGCCGCGGCGAGTCGCGTGATCGAGATGGAACTGGTGTTGCTGGACAGGATCGTGCCGTCGGGCGTGATGCGGTCCAGTTCGCCGAAGAGACGCAGCTTCAGATCGAGATCCTCGCTGACGGCCTCCACGACGAGTTGGCAGTCCTTGCAGTCCTCGAGCGACGTCGTCGTGACGACGCGCTCGAGGATGACCGGGATCTCCGCCTCGGGCAGCTTGCCCGATCTGGCGACCCGCGCGAGGCTCTTCTCGATGGACGCGCGCGCGCGGTCGAGCCGCGCGTCGTCGACGTCCACGAGCGTCACCCGCTTGCCGTTCTGTGCCATCACCTGGGCGATGCCGTTGCCCATGGTGCCGCAGCCGATCACTGCGACGTGCCCGATGTCGGACGTTGTGGCGCCGCTCACAGCACCTCCACCGACACGGCGACCGCGCCGCCGCCGCCGAGGCAGAGGGTGGCGAGGCCGTTCTTCAGGCCACGGTCCTTCAGCGCATAGATCAGCGTGGTCAGGATGCGAGCGCCGGACGCCCCGATCGGGTGGCCGAGCGCGATGCCGCCGCCGTTCACGTTGATGCGGTCCGCGCCGACGTCCCAGATCTTGCTGACGGCGCAGCACTGGCTGGCGAAGGCCTCGTTCAGCTCGATCAGGTCGAAGCCGCCGACCGCCAGGCCGGTGCGCTTCTCGAGGTTCTTCACCGCCTCGACAGGCGCCATCATGACCCACTTCGGGTCGGTACCGCCGGTGGCGTAACCGGTGATGCGCGCGAGCGGCGCGACGCCCTTGGCCGATGCCGTGTCCTCACCCATCACCACGAGCGCGGAGGCGCCGTCGTTGATGGTCGAGGCGTTGCCGGCGGTGACCGAACCGTTCTTGCGATCGAAGGCGGGCTTCAGCTTGGCCAGTTTCTCGGCGGTCGCCTCGGCGCGCGGTCCCTCGTCCGTATCGAACAGCCACGGGTCTCCCTTGCGCGGCTTGATCTCGATCGGCGAGATCTCGTCCGTGAACTTGCCGGCCTTCTGCGCCTCGACGGCGCGACGCTGGCTCTCGGCGGCCCAGGCGTCCTGCGCCTCGCGGTCGACGTTGTACTCCTGGCAAACCGCCTCGGCGGTCATGCCCATGTGCATGTCGTAGTAGGGATCCCACAGGCCGTCCGCGATCATCCCGTCGACCGCCTTGGTGTGGCCGAGCCGCATGCCGGCGCGCGCCTGCGGCAGGTAGTACGGCGCGTTCGTCATCGACTCCATGCCGCCGGCAACGATCACGTTCGCGTCGTCGCACTTGATGGCCTGCGCACCGAGGATGACCGACTTCAGACCCGAGCCGCACACCTTGTTGATGGTGATCGCCGACGTGTGATCGGGGATGCCCGCGGCGCGCGCGGCCTGGCGCGCGGGCGCCTGGCCCACGCCGGCCGTGAGCACGCAGCCCATGATCGTCTCGTCGATGTCGTCCGGCGTGATGCCTGCACGCTTGATCGCGTCTCCAATCACGTGGGCACCGAGTTGCGGCGCGGTGAAGGAAGTCAGGGTTCCCTGGAACTTCCCGATGGGCGTGCGGCAGGCACTGGCGATCACGACGTTCTTCGACATCGAAGCGGGCCCTTCTCTGCAGTCAGGAGGCGGCTGGTGGGCGCGGGTTGGAGGGAAGGCAACGTCCTTCCGAAGCGCCCCCAAAAGGGGGTCCATTGTATCGGGAACCCGCTCGACGGGAAAGCGGCGCCGGGCCCGGTCTGGCGCGCTGGCCGGGCCGCTGCGGCGGTTTGCAACGTCGGTTCAGCGCGAATCGAGGACGTCGCGCTCCAGTGAGTCCGCGACGAGCCGCGCGATCAGCTCCTGGCCCTGCGCGGTCGGGTGCACGATGTCCATGAAGGTCGACGCTCCCGCGGCGTCGAGCGCGTCCTGCGGCGCGACGCACGGCACGCCGCGTTCGGTCGCGACGGCGATCATCGCCGCGTGATATGACCCGAGCACCGGGCGCTCCGCGCCCGGCCGGATCGGTTCGGCAACGAACAGCAACTCGGGGCCGGCCGCGCGGCAGGCCGTCACGATGTCGGCCAGCGACTCGCCGAAGCGCTCGGCCGGGCCGAGTTCGTAGCGCTCCCGGTCGTCCGGGTCCACGTCATCGCCCGCTCGGCGCCGGTCCACGTACTCTCGCCAGCCGCGTTGAGCGACCGCCGCCAGCGCGGCCCGCTTGCGCCCCTCCCACCAGCTGATGCCCTCGCTCGTCATCGCGGCGAAGTGCTCGCGCTGGTCCGCTACGCCACCGACCAGGTGGTCGTTGAACCCGAGGCTCACGACGACCACGTCGGGCTCGAGGTCGAGCAGCACCCCTTCCAGGTCGAGGCGCAGCAGCTCGGCCGTCGCCGCCGAGATCCCGGCGTTGATGACCTCCACGTCGGGCCGGCCCCTGACGCGCAGCAGCTCCTGCACCTGCTTGGGCCACGCCTGCGCGGGAGACACGCCGTGGCCCAGCGTGGACGAGCTGCCCAGCGCCAGGATGCGCGTGACGCCGTCCGGCTTCTCCCAGGAGAAGCGCTCGTTGCGGAAGGTCTGGTTGATCACGAACGAGTTGAAGCGCCGGCAGAGCGGATGGCGAGCCCAGGCATGGCGGGCGGGGATCGCCGCCCCGCGGATCGACGAGACGTCGAGCGCGTTCAGGTCGGCGGCCGTGATCGTGCCTGGGCGCTCGCCGTCCACCCAGGTGGCGAGACCGAGCACCGCGGCGCCCGCCGCGAAGCCGAGCACGCGCAGTCCGCGCCGCGGCGTCGCGAGAAGCAGCACCGCCGCCAGCCACCAGCCGGGCGTGCGCCACGTCTCCGGCGCCAGCGGCACGGCGACGGCCGCCAGCGGTGCAAGCCAGAGCAGCCCGGCGAGCCCGATGCCGCCGAACCGCACGCAGGCCCAGGCCGCCACGGCGAGGCCCAGCACAGCGGTCGCCATCCAGCGCCAGAGCACACCGGGCAGCGCGCGCGGTTGGCCGAGCGGCTGCATCAGGACGTCCGTCAACGTGGCCTCGCCCGCGATGGCGTGCCAGGCGGTGAGCCCCGTGCGCAGGTCGAGGTCGCGCACGCTGCCGTAGCTCGCTCCGTCGAGTCGCGCGCGTACGCGATCGTCCTCAGCCACGATCTCCAACTGGTACTGGCGGCCGGGCTTCAGCACCGACAGCGCGCCCTGGGCCAGCGAACCGCGCATCACCTTCCCATTGTTGACCGCGAGGCGGCCGCCCAGGTCGGGGTCGCTGCTGAGCGTGAGCAGCACTTGCCGGTCGGCGCCGCCCGCCGCGGCGCGCAGCCGGACGTCGATCACGCTCTGCTCGCCGAGCACGACGATCGCGCTGAGCCGGAAGTCGCCGTCGCGTCGCTCGGCCAGCTCGAGCGGCGCGCCGCGGCGCAGCGTCACCGGCCCGGGATGCCCGATCGGCATCTCGTCCGTGGGCGGAGGCGGCCGCAGCAGGCGCTCGGCGTTGTTTGCTCGCAGCGTGGCGACGAAGCCTGCGCCGGTGACGAGCAGCGCCAGCACGGCGAGCATCGTTGCCACGCGCGGGGAAACGTGGGGCGACGCACCCTGTCGCGCTCCCCAGCGGGTCGCGCGCCAGGCGCGCAGGCAGGACAACACGAGCAGGGCCGCGATGCCGGCCCACACGGCGCCCGCGAGTCCCGCGCCCGCGTGCACGCCGACCACCTCGCGCGCGTAGCCGTCCTGGCTGCGGCAGCGGACGGTCCGCACCGACGCGGACGGGCTCAGCGCCAGACTGGCCAGGTCGTCGGGCGGCGGGCCGGCGACCTCCGGTTGCAGCACCTCGCCGTCGGCCAGCGCGCGATAGCGCTCGCCGGTCCAGACGAGGTCGAAGCGCTCGGCCGCGCCGCGCGGCCAGGTCGCGGCTGCGAGCTCCGAACCCGACAAGCTCAGATCGACCTTCCGATCGCCGATCCGCAAGCGCGCGCCGACCGCCTGGCCTAGCCGGAGGACGACCTCGCCGCGCGGGTGCGTCAGGGCGATGTGCACCGGCTCGCTCACGTCGCGGAAGGCCAGGTCCAGGTCGGTGCGCGCGCCGATCCGACCGTCGCCGCTGACGAGCGCGTTGGCCGGCCCGCCGCCGCTCGGGAACAACAGCTTCACCCCCGCCGGCAACCCGAAGGTCGCGCCGCCCGCCGGCGCGCTCGGCCAGGCGGACCAGACCGCCAGCGCGACGAGCACGGCCTGCGCGACACGCCAGCGCAGCGCACCTCTCACGGCGTGGTGCCCCCTACTCGAGGTTGGTGTGGCGCGCTCCCAGCTCGGACTCGGTGGCGCCGAGCGCGGCGATGAGGTCCACGACCACCTGGTCCAGGTAGCCGAACAACGAGGCTTCGAACAGCGTGCCCAGCGGGAAGACCGTGCCGCTGCCAGGCACGTCGAGCGCGACGATCACATCGGCGCTCACGCCTTCCAGCTTGGGCGCCTTGGTGACCGCGAGCACGCGCGCACCGCCGGTGCGCGCCGTGTCCATCAACGAGAGGACGGTCGGTGTCGTGCCGCTGCCGGTGCAGGCGACCAGCGTGTCGCCCTCGGCGAGGCGCGGCACGGTGGTGTCGTCGAGCCCCCACGCGGCGAGCCCCATCTGCCCCAGGCGACGCGCGAAGGTCGAGGCGATCATGCCCGAGCGGCCGCGACCGGCGACGACGATCTGATCGGCCGCGAGGATGCCCTCGATGAAGGCCTCGTGCGTCTCGTCCGGGACGCCGGACAGCGCCGACGCCACGGCGGACAGGTAGGCGTCGATTCGTGCGGCGCGGTTCAGGCCTGATGCCAATGCAATCGTGACTCGTCGAAGACCGTGCCCTCTCGGCAGGCCAGCTCGTAGGTGTAGCCGTCCGGCTGGGAGGCATCCTCCACCGTCACGGCGCAGCCGTTGCAGACCGCGTAGCCGCAACCCATCACCGTCTCGAGCGACGCGCGCGCGGGCACGCCGCGCTCGCGGCACAGCCGTCCGACCGCTTCCATCATCGGGTCGGGGCCGCAGGTCAGGACGATGGGCGCCGCGTTCGCGTCGAGCAGTTCGGCCAGGCGCGCGTCTACGCGGCCGTGGAAGCCGCGCGTGCCGTCGTCGGTGCACAGCTCGACGTTCTTGCAGGCGCTCTCGAGGCGGCTCGCCAGCGAAAGGCGCTCGGCCGTGCGCGCGCCGAAGACCACGGTCGCGCTGTCGGCGCGCGGGTCGCCCGCGGCGCGCCAGTGTTCGAGCAGGTAGATGAAGGGCGCCACGCCGTAGCCGCCCGCGACGCAGATCGGCGCGCCGTCGGGCAGATCATCGGCCATGCTGCCGCCGAGCGGGCCGACGACGTTGAGCGCCTCGCCCTGCTTCAGCGTGCACAGGATCGCGGTGCCGACGCCGACCGGCATGATCATCCACTCGAGCAGGTCGCGGCCACCCTCGTGGCGGCTGGCCAGCAGGCTGAAAGGCCGCGGCAACAGCGGGAAGCGCGGGTGGTCCGTGCTCAGCATCGTGAACTGGCCGGGCGCCGAGCCGGGCCAACGCCCGCCCTCCGCGCCTTCGACCTCGGCCAGCAGCCGGTGGCAGCCGCCCTCGACGCGCTCGTTCTCGAGCACGCGCGCGACGACCGACGTCATGCGTCCGGCGTCTGCTGTGCGGCGGTTCGCGCAAGTGGCATCCATGCGATCCGGGATCCTATCATCTGCGATCCTCCCTGCTTCGCGCACCCGATGGGCACCCGACGGACCATGACCTGCCTGGCCAGCGGCATCATCCTGTACCGGCGCGACGGCGCCGGCCTGCGCCTGCTCGTGCTGCGCAACTCCGAGCACGGCGCGTGGGGCTTCGCCAAGGGGCGGCGCCACGACGGGGACGCGCACGAGGTCGAGAACGCCCTGCGCGAGGTGCACGAGGAGACCGGATACGCCGACCTGGCGCTGCACCCCGGCTTCCGCGCCGAGGTGGACTACGTCGTGCGCGACGAGAGCGGCGACTACGGCAAGCGGGTGGTCTACTTCCTGGCCGAGGCGCCCTCGGCCGAACCGAACCTCTCGCACGAGCACGAGGAGGCGCTCTGGATCGCGGCCGACGCGATCGACGGCACGCTGCCCTACGGCCAGTTGCGCGACCTCGCCCGGACGGCGATCGAAGCGGCGACGTATGACGAGGCGCGGAACCCGGCGTGATCCTCGCGCTGCACGGCGTCTTCCTGACCTACCTGCTGGTCCTGCTCGCCTGGAACGCGCTGGCCGAGGCGCCGCCCGAACCGGCCGACGGAGAGCGCCGCACGCCGGCGTGGCGTCGCTGGGGGCTGCCGCTGCTGCACCTGGGCCTGGCACTGGTGCTGCTGCGCGATCGGCTGCGACCCGACCAGGCGTCGCTGCTGGCCGAACCGGCGGTCGCCTACCTCTTCCCGCTGGCCTTCGCGCTGGCGCTCGCGCAGAACGCCGCCGCGATGATCGAGCGCGGTGCGCGCCTGACCGACATCCCGATCGTGCTCTACAACGTCGGGCTGGGCGCGGCGCTGACCTTCGCGGTGCTGGCGCTCGGCGGCGTGGACGTGGGCACACGCGGATCGGTGCTGCTCTACGACCACCACCTGCTGCAGCTCTTCGTGGGCAGCCACCTGGCCTGGCTCTCCACGCTCAGCTGGCACCTGCCGCTGCTGGTGCGTCGCCGCGCGGCGCGCACGATCCCCGGGCTGATGCTGGGGCTGGTCCCGCCCGCCTTCGCGGCCTTCGCCGTGCTGGTGATGGTGTCGCTGCACGGCGAGTCGGGCGGCGTGATCGCGCGCTTCGCGGACGAGCCCGAGCCGGTCGCCCTGCGCACCGGCCTGGCCACCGGCGTGATGGTGGACGCGACCCACACGGTCGGCGAGGCGCCGGGTTCGCTGGAGGTCTGGATGCTGCCCGCCGACCATGACGGCATCGGCCTGCCCACGCCGAGCCGCCCGCTCGTGCTCATCCTGCGGCCGCCGAGCGACTGGTTGTTCGAGCGCCCCTACCCCGAACTGCTGGCCGAGGTCTACCTGAGCGGCGCCGAGCGGCTCGCGGGCGTATTGCGCCCGACGCTGATCCTGCCCTTCCCCGACCCGGACGCCGAGGCGCCGCTACTGATGGACGACACGGTCGACGCCGAGCAGTGGCGGCGGTGGTACGAGGGCGCGCGCGAGATGGTGACCGCGGCCAGCCCCGGGACGCGCATCGGTGCGCGGTTGGGCGGGACGGGCGCGCGCAGCGCGGCGCTGTTCGAGGCCCTCGCACGTGCGCCGTCGCCGGTGGACGTGGCCGGCCCGCGGCTGCACCCCGGGAACGTCGCGCGCGGCGGCCCGGCCTGGGCCGACAACATCCTCGGGACCTGGGACGGCTGGCGCGCGGGCGTCGCCGAGCCGCCCGAACTGTGGGTGCTCGCGGCGGGCTGCTCGCCGCTGGCCTATGGCGAGGACGCGCAGGCGCGCTTCCTCGTCGGTTGCCTCGCGCGCGCGTCCGACCACCCCGCGGTGGCCGGCATCCTGATCCAGGGCTGGCGCGACCGGGGGCACACGCTGGGCCTGCTGCGTCCCGACGGCAGCCTGCGCCAGGCCGGGGCGCGGGCGTGGGCGTGGCTGCCCGCCCCGCCGCCGATGCCGCCGGCCGCGAATCGCTAACATGCCGCGCGCATTCCATGAGTCGCTACGCACAACTCTTCGCTGAACGTCTCGCGCCGCACCTCGACCTCGACGTCGAGGCGATCGCCGCGGACGTCGAGACGCCGCCGCGGCCCGAACTGGGCCAGCTGGCGTTCCCGTGCTTCGCCCTGGCCAAGACGCTGCGCAAGGCGCCGGTCGCGATCGCGGCCGAGCTGGCGGGGCAGGTGGAGACCGGCGGGCTGATCGAATCGGTCACGGCCGAGGGGCCGTACGTGAACGCGCACCTCGACGGCGCGCAGGTCGCCAGCCAGGTGCTGGGCGCGGTGCTGAGCACCGGCGCCGACTACGGGCGCGGCGACTTCGGTCGGGGCGGAACGGTGCCGGTGGACTTCTCGTCGCCGAACATCGCCAAGCCCTTCGGCATCCACCACCTGCGCTCGACGGTGATCGGCCACGCGCTGGTCGGGATGCTCGACGCCGCGGGCTTCAAGCCCGTCGGCATCAACCACATCGGCGACTGGGGCACGCAGTTCGGACAGCTGCTCTCGGTGTGGGAGGAGAAGGGCGACGAGGCGACGCTCATCGAGCGCGGCATCGAGTACCTGCTCGAGTTGTACGTCGAGTTCAACCGGCGCAAGGCCGAGGACGAGACGCTGCAGGACGTTGCGCGCGCGAAGTTCAAGGCGCTGGAGGACGGCGACGCCGAGGCACGCCGCCTGTGGTCGCTGTTCCGCGACGTGTCGCTGAAGGAGTTCGAGCGCGTCTACGCGCTGCTCGGCATCCGCTTCGACGCGGTGGTGGGCGAGAGCTTCTACGAGGACATGATGCCGCCCGTGCTCGACGAGCTGGCCGGCGCGGGACTGCTCAGCGAGAGCAAGGACGCGACGGTGGTCGACCTCGAAGAGCACGACCTCGGCGTGGCGCTGGTGCGCAAGCGCGACGGCTCGACGCTCTACCTGACGCGCGACCTGGCCGCGGTGAACTACCGCTGGGACACCTACGAGTTCGCGCGCGCGCTCTATGTCGTGGGCGCGGCGCAGTCGCTGCACTTCGCGCAGATGATCAAGGTGCTCGAGCAGCTCGGGCGCCCCTGGGCCGCGCGCGTCGAGCACGTCCCCTTCGGGATGATGCGTTTCAAGGACCGCAAGATGGCCACGCGCACAGGCGACGTGGTGCTGCTCGAGGACGTCCTGGACCAGGCGGTGGCCCTGGCGAAGGAGACGATCGAGCGCGGCGTGCGCGAGAAGGGCCGCGAGGCCCCCGCGGACGTCGACGACCTGGCGCACCGCATCGGCGTGGGCGCGGTCGTGTTCAACGACCTCAAGAACCGCCGCATCCGCGACGTCGTCTTCGACTGGGACGAGGTGCTCTCCTTCGAGGGCGAGACCGGCCCCTACCTGCAGTACACGGCCGCGCGCATCGCCTCCATGATCGAGAAGCACGGCGCGGCACCCAGCGCCGAGCCGGACGCCTCGCTGCTGGCCGGCCCGGGCGAGCTGCAGCTGCTGCTCGCGATCGACGGCCTGCCGCTCGCGCTGCGCCGCGGCGTCGAGGCCGCCGAGCCCTCTCTGGTGGCCGACTGCCTGCTGGACATCGCGGCGCGATTCAGCACCCTCTACGCGCGCAAGGACTGGAAGGTCCTCTCCGAGGACGAATCCCTCACCTCGGCCCGCATCGCGCTGGCCGCCGCGACACGACAAGCCCTGATGAACGGACTCGGCTGGCTCGGCATCCCGGTGCCCGAGCGCATGTGAGCCGACCGAGCCCCGCAACGACGGAGTCCTCTCCCATGACCGACCTCTCCAGCTTCATCCGTGACATTCCCGACTTCCCGAAGCCGGGCATCGTGTTCAAGGACATCACGCCGATGCTCGGCGACGGCAAGGCGCTGGCCGCCTCCATCCAGCAGTTGAAGGAGGCCGTCTCCGACCTCGAGTTCGACGCGATCGTCGGCATCGAGTCGCGCGGCTTCATGTTCGGCGCGGCGCTGGCCTGCGAGGTCGGCAAGGGCTTCGTGCCGGTGCGCAAGCCCGGCAAGCTCCCTTACAAGACCGTTAGTCAGGAGTACACGCTCGAGTACGGCACCGACACGATCGAGATGCACCACGACGCGCTCTCGCCGGGACACAAGGTGCTGGTGGTGGACGACCTGATCGCGACGGGCGGCACGGCAGCCGCCACCTGCAACCTGGTCGAGAAGCTCGGCGCCGAAGTGGTCGCCCTGGCCTTCGTCGTGTCGCTGGACTTCATCCCGTGGGCGGCGCGCCTGGAAAACCGGGACGTGCGCGTCCTGCTGCGCTATTCCTAGGCGTCCCCGACTGGCCCAAGCCGGTCACCCGACGACAGCCAGCCCTTCCGACCCGGCCCAGACAGCCTGTTCGAGGCCACTTCGAGGCTTTGAACAAGGCTTTTTTCACCGCGGCTTGCCTCCCGCGCGCCACCACGTATTCTTCCTCAGCGAGCCTGGCGCTAAAGCCGATAGAACGAACATCCAGCGAACCCTCCCCCCCTGACGAGCATCCCGATGTCGAGCGCGTTCAAGGACAAGTTGCGCAAGATCCGCGACGCCAGTGCAAAGCGTAGCGAGATCCACCTCAGGCTCCGGTCCGACGAGGACCTCGAGCGCTCACAGCGCACGGTCCAGGCGTTCGAGTTCCGCGAGTCGGTCGAGGCCGTCATCGAGGACTTCGTGAAGAACTTCCAGACCGAAGCGCCCGGTTTCGTACTCACCCGCGGCTTCTTCGAGGGCAAGTACATGCTGGCGCTGCGGCTCGACGAGGAACTGCTCGACGGTGAGGGCATCCTCGGCCGCTACTTCTCGCGCGTGATCTTCCTGCTCGACCCGCACCTCGACGAAGACTTCTTCGCGATGCAGGTCAAGAAGACGATCCGCAACCGCGACCTCGAGACCACGAGCCAGACGGGCGAGATGAACGACACGGGCAAGGAGGAGTTCGCCTCTTTCATCGAGGCCCAGTTCATCGACTTCGCCGAGAAGTACTTCGGCGAGCACCCGCTCAGCAAGCCGGCGCCCATCTCCACCTGACCTGACCCCGCGCCCGGCCGGCCCGAGTCCCCCACGCCCCACTCGGGGCCGAGGGAGGCCTACGCCCATTGCGGTGACGGCCGCCGGGCTGCGCTGTCGGGGGTGTGCTCCGCGATTCGGGGACTCACGAATCGCTGCGCACACCCCCCTCCGCGCTGCAGCCCGGCTCCCCGCTCCAACTGCCAATCGGCCCCTTGCGACCCGATCAGCAGTCCTCAGCAGGCGTGCAGTCTGACGGCTCGAGCGGACCTGGTGAGCGGGTAGCCCGTCCGGAGCGCGGAGGGGGGTGGCCGCAGCAATCCGTGAGTCCCCGGATTGCGAAGGCCACCCCCCGACAGCGAGGGCGGGCGGGCGCCCACCACCAAGTTCAGCTCTCTAAAGTCATCCAGGTCGAAGAACCGAGAGGTTGAACGGGCCCAGTGCGCACCCACCCAACTCCCTGTCGTTCAAGCAGGCATCAACGTGCGCCAATGCGTCGCCCACACGCCCACACTGCAAAGTTTGGATAGTTTGTACAGTTTGTAATGTCTGCACCGATGTTCAGGCAGTCGTATCCGTGGCAACGGCAGGGCGCCGACGCCGCGGCAGGGCAAACCGCTCGAAAGGGCGGGACGCAAAACTAAAGGGCCCGAACCCGCGCTCGCGGGCAGGGCAGCCAGTTACACGACAGGGAGAGAGCCCAGATGTCCGTGAGCAAGGTCGCCGTACGCAAGAACACCAAGGCCCGTGCGAAGAGCACCCCCGCCAAGCGCACCACCAAGGCGAGGAGCACCACAGGGAAGACGGCGACAGCCGCTCAGACCAAGAAGGCGCCGACGCGCGCCAAGGCCGCCGCCAAGAGCGCGAGGAAGCCGACGCGCGCCCGGAAGACCGGCCCCGTCCGCGGTGAGCTCGGCGGCGAGAACGAGAAGGCCTGGCGCACCTACGCCAAGACGCGGAACCCCGAGATCCGCAACATGCTCATGGAGCAGTACCTGCCGGTGGTGAGCTTCATCGCCGAGCGCCTGCTGCTCACGCTGCCGCGCAGCATCGACGTCGAGGACCTCAAGAGCGCCGGCTGCTTCGGCCTGATGGACGCCATCGACGGCTTCGACATCGACCGCGGCATCAAGTTCAAGACCTACTGCAGCAACCGCATCCGCGGCGCCATCCTCGACGAGCTGCGCAGCCAGGACTGGGTGCCGCGCCTCGTGCGACTCAAGGCGCACCAGATCGGCCGTGCGCAGTCCGCGCTCGAGGCGAAGCACGGACGCGCCCCCACCCACGCCGAGATGGCCGAGGAACTCGAGATCAACCTGCACGACTACCTCTCCATGACCGAAGAGGCGCGCGCGCACACCGTGCGCTCGCTCTCCGAGTCCTGGGACGACGGGTCGGGCGACCAGGCCGTGGAGAAGATCGACTTCATCCGCGACAAGCGCTCGATGGACCCGGCCGAACTGCTGAATCAGGACGACGTGATGCGCGCGATCATCCGCTCGCTGAACCGCAAGGAGAAGCAGATCATCCTGATGTACTACCGCGACGGCCTCACCATGAAGCAGATCGGCGGCGTGCTGCAGCTGACCGAGTCGCGCGTGTGCCAGATCCACAGCAACGTGATGAAGAAGCTGAAGGTGCACCTCGAGGACGCCGAGCAGCGCCTGCGCATCTAGACCCGGCCGGGGCGCTTCGGGGACGCGGCCGGCGCTATGCTGGCCGCGTCATGGGCGACACCGGCAACGAACGAAACGCAGGCAACGAACGAAACGCAGGCAACGAACGGACCGCCGGCCACCCGCTGGTCCGCCTGTCCGAAACCGACTCCACCAACGCCCACCTGCGCCGACTGCTGGAGCAGGAAGACCTCCCGCCCGGAGGCGTCGTGATGGCCGACCGGCAGACGGCCGGACGCGGGCGCCAGGGCCGCGGCTGGGTGACGGTGCCCGGCCGCTCGCTGGCCGCCAGCGTGCTCCTCGCGCCCCCGCCGCTTCCGCGCCCGTCGCGCCTGACCGTGCTGGCCGCGGTGGCGGTGTGTCGCGCGCTGGACCACCTGGGCGCGACCGGCATCACGATCAAGTGGCCCAACGACCTGATGCGCGCCGACCGCAAGATCGGCGGGCTGCTGGTCGAGCGCGTGCAGCATGGCGATGGTCCCCCGCTCTACGTGCTCGGCATCGGCCTGAACCTCGCGTTGCAGCCGGGCGACCTGCCGCCCGAGTTGGCGAACTGCGCCGGAGACGCCGGCCTGCAGGCCGACGGCCGGCTGCGCGAACGGCTGCTGGAGGCGCTGCTCCCGGAGCTGGACGCCGCGCTGGCCGAGCTGGGCTGCCCGGGCGACGAGCAGCGGGGCGCCGAGTACCAGCGGCGCTCCTGGCTGCGCGGCCGGCAGGTCGAGTTGAACGTGGGCGGAGAGCGCCTCGCGACGCGGATCGAGGACGTCTCGCCCGACGGGGACCTGGTGCTGACCGACGGCCGGCTGCTGGCCGGCGAGACGGTCGAGCTCGCCGAGGTGGAAGGCCTGCCCCGCGCGCGTTGAACCCGGTCGCTGAGCGGCCCTATACTTGCTCGATTGCCGCCGCCCGCAGCCCCACGAGGGGTGCGCACGCCCCCCGGACACAGCCCCCCACCCATGCCGAACCAGCGACTCGACGGCCGCAGCTCCCGAGCCATCCGCCCGCTCAGCTTCACCCGCAACTGGCTCCCCTCCGCGAAGGGGTCGGTGCTCGTGGACATGGGCCGCACGCGCGTGCTCTGCACGGCGCTGGTCCAGGACGGCGTGCCGCCATTCCTCAAGAACAGCGACCAGGGCTGGCTGACGGCCGAGTACTCGATGCTGCCGGCGTCGACCGGAGACCGCCGCAAGCGCGACCGCAGCGGCCACACCGACGGGCGCTCGGTCGAGATCCAGCGCCTGATCGGGCGCAGCCTGCGCGCGATCGTGAACCGCAAGGGATTCCCCGGGCGCACCATCTGGGTCGACTGCGACGTGCTCGCGGCCGACGGCGGCACGCGCACGGCGTCCATCAACGGCGCCTACGTCGCGCTGCACGACGCGCTGTCGCAGCTGAAGGAGCACGGCTCGCTGAAGTTCTGGCCGTTGCAGGACAGCGTGCGCGCGATCAGCGTCGGCATGGTCGAGGACGAGGTGCTCGTCGACCTCAGCTACTACGAGGACAGCCAGGCCCAGGTCGACATGAACCTCGTCACCACGGGGTCGGGGCGCGTGATCGAGGTCAGCGGCGGCGCCGAGCGCGGCACGTTCACGCAAGAACAGATGATGGCCATGCTCGAGCACGCGCAGGACGGGCTCGGGGCAGTGGGCGAGGCGCAGGAAGCCGCGCTGTCGCAGTGAGCCGTCTGCTGGTCGCCACCACCAACAAGGGCAAGCTCTCCGAGCTGGTGCCGATGCTCGCGCCGCTCGGGATCGAGGTCGTCGGGCTCGACGTCGCCCCCGGCGTGCCGATCGCGCCCGAGGAGCAGGACACCTGCGCCGGCAACGCGCGCGACAAGGCGCTGCACTACGCGCGACACACCGGCCTCGACGTGCTGGCCGACGACTCCGGCCTCGAGGTCGCGGCGCTGAACGGCGCGCCGGGCGTGCACAGCGCGCGCTACGCGGGACCGGAGGCCGACGACGCCGCCAACCGCGCTCGGCTGCTGGCCGAGATGGACGGACGGGACGACCGCGGCGCGCGCTTCGTGTGCGCGCTGTGCCTGGTCGAGGACGGGGCCGCCGCGATCGAGGTGACCGGCTCCTGCGAGGGGACGATCGGCACAGCGGAGCGCGGCGAGATGGGCTTCGGCTACGACAGCCTGTTCCATCCCGATGACGCCGCGGCCGGCGGGCGCACCTTTGCCGAGTTGCCGCGCGAGGAGAAGGCGGCGATCAGCCATCGCGGACGCGCGCTCAACGCGCTGCTCGACGCGCTGGCCGCGCGCGCGACGCGCGCGGAAGGCGGGGCGCGATGAAGCGCGAGCACATCCGCAACTTCTCGATCATCGCGCACATCGACCACGGCAAGAGCACGCTGGCCGACCGCTTCCTCGAGATCACGCAGACGATCCACAGCCGCAGCAGCCGAGCGCAGGTGCTGGACGACATGGACCTCGAGCGCGAGCGCGGCATCACCATCAAGGCCAAGGCGGCCTCGATGGACTACGTGCGCAACGGCATCAAGTACCGCCTCAACCTGATCGACACGCCCGGTCACGTGGACTTCAACTACGAGGTCGAGCGCAGCCTGCAGGCCTGCGAGGGCGCCGTGCTGCTGGTGGACGCCAGCCAGGGCGTCGAGGCCCAGACCGTGCACAACACGGTCCTCGCGGAGCAGGCCGGCAAGGTGGTCATCCCGGTCGTGAACAAGATCGACGTCGCGGCGGCGCGCCCCGACGCCGTGGCCGAGGAGATCGAGAACGTCCTCGCGATCGAGAAGGAGCGCGTGGTCTTCGCCAGCGCCAAGCAGGGCACGAACGTGAAGGAGATCCTCGACACGATCGTGGACGAGGTGCCGTCGCCCGCGGGCGACCCCGACAAGCCGCTGCGCGCGCTCGTGTACGACGCCGAGTTCAACGACTACCGCGGCGTGATCGTCCACGTGCGCATCGTCGACGGCCAGCTCAACGCGGGCGACAAGATCCGACTGAAGGCCGGCGGCACCCGGCACGAGGCGCTCGAGATCGGCGTTTTCCGCCCGCAGCTCTCGCCGCTCAAGACGTTGAACACCGGCGAGGTGGGCTACCTGATCCCCAACATCAAGGCGCTCTCCGCGGTGCGCATCGGTGACACGATCGTGGCGGACAAGGACACCACCAGCGATGCGCTGCCCGGCTACCGCAAGGCGAGACAAATGGTGTTCTGCGGCATCTACCCGGTGCAGAACAAGGACTTCGAGCAGTTGCGGGATGCGCTGACCAGACTGCAACTCAACGACGCGGCCTTCTCCTTCGTACCGGAGAGCTCCGACGCGCTCGGGTTCGGGTTCCGCTGTGGTTTCCTGGGCCTGCTGCACATGGAGATCGTGCAGGAGCGGCTCGAGCGCGAGTCGGGCATCGACATCGTGCAGACCGCACCCAACGTGACCTACGAGATCGAGGGACCGGAAGGCGACGTGACCAGCATCGACAGCCCAAGCCAGGTGCCGGACCCCACGAAGATCGTGGAGTTCCGCGAGCCGATGGTGAAGCTGGACATCATCACGCCCGATGAGCACACCGGGGCCCTGATGAAGCTGGCCATCGACAGGCGCGGACGCTTCGCGAAGCAGGAGTACGTCGGCCCCGGCCGCGTGCTGCTGGGCTTCCGCATCCCGCTGGCCGAGATCATCTTCGACTTCTTCGACAAGCTGAAGTCGGTCAGCCGCGGCTACGCCACGATGGACTACGAGTTCGACGGCTTCGAGGCCGACGAGCTGGTGAAGATGCGCATCCTGGTGAACGGCGAAGAGGTGGACGCGCTGTCCGCGATCTGCCACCGCAGCCGCGTCGAACAACGCGGCCGCGCGATCCTCAAGGTGCTGCGCAAGGAGATCCCGCGCCACCTGTTCAAGGTCGCACTGCAGGCCGCGGTCGGCGGGAAGATCGTCGCGCGCGAGGACATCTCGCCGGTGCGCAAGGACGTCACCGCCAAGTGCTACGGCGGCGACATCTCGCGCAAGCGCAAGCTGCTCGAGAAGCAGCGCGCCGGCAAGAAGCGCCTGAAGGTCGTGGGCAACGTCGAGATCCCGCAGAAGGCCTTCCTGGCCGTGCTCTCCACGGGCGACGACTGATGACCGCCGGCGAACGAGCAGCCAACCGCCCGCTGGACCTGTGGATCGCCGAGCAGGTCGAGGCCGTCGCGATCGCGATCGCGATGGCGCTGGTCCTGAAGTTTTTCGTGATCGAGGCCTACCAGATCCCCACCGGCAGCATGCAGCCGACGATCCTTGGCGACGCCGAGACGGGCATCAAGGACCGCGTGCTGGCCGACAAGCTCTGCACGATGATCCGCGACCCGCGCCGCTGGGAAGTGATGATCTTCCGCTTCCCGAACGACGAGCGCCGGCTGTACGTGAAGCGCATCCTCGGACTGCCGGGCGAACACCTCGAGGTGATGGGCGGCGACATCTGGGTGGACGGCGCGATCGCGCGCAAGCCCGACAAGGTCAACGACTCGGTGCTGAAGGCCGTGTACCCGGCCGAGGGCGGCGGCATGGACATCGGGCGCGCGTTCACCGCGGGCCCGGGCGTGACGGTCACCGGCCGCAGCGCGACCTTCGCGCCCGACACCGACTCCGAGTTGCGCCTGCGGCACACGGTGCGCGCCGAGTACCTGCACGGCTACGACCCCGACTGGGGCTTCGACAAGAACCGCAACAGCCACCGCAGCGGCCCCGAGGCGGTGTCGGACCTGGAACTCTCGGCCACGGTCGAGCTGGCCGACGGCGCCGAAGAACTGCTGATCACGCTGATGTCCGACGAGGGCGACCTGGTGTTCCGGCTCACGCCATCGGGCGGTGACGACGAGGTCGACGCGAAGGTCACGTTCATCGATCGCGCCGGCGACTCCCGCGTGCTGGCCGAGCACCGCCCCGCCGACGGCGGGCGACTGGACACCGACGAAGCCGTGGAGATCGTGGCGCGCGACATCGACCGCCAGATCGTGCTCTGGGTGGACGGCGACGAGTGGCTGCGTGTGGCCGACGACCTCTCAGGTGCGCGCGTCGAGCGCCCCACGCGCGCGTTGGCCTCGCTGGCCATCCGCGGCGGCGGCGAGGTCGAGGACCTGGTCGTGAGCCGGGACATCTTCTACGAGCCGAAGATCTCGTTGCCTGCCTGGGACATCCCCGAGGACAGCTACTTCGCGATGGGCGACAACACCCAGGGCAGCCTCGACAGCCGCAACTGGGAGACGATGACCTACACGCTGGAGGACGGGCGGGTCATCACCGGGTTCTTCTTCCCGAAGCCGCCGGTCGGTCCAGCGCCGCCCGACCACAACCCGCGCACGGCCCCCGACGGCGGGATCACCTTCGCCGACCTGCACGGCGACGAGTACACTTTCTCGCGCTCCGAGATCGTCGACCAGACGAAGGGCTTTGCGCCGTTCATCCATCGTCGCTACCTGCTCGGGAAGGCGGTCGCGGTCTTCTGGCCGATCTACAACCCGTTCCGCTGGAAGCTGATCCGCTGAGGCGCCCATGTCGCTGCTGAAGGTCGAGGGACTCGTCAAGCGCTACGGCAACCGCACGGTCGTGAACGACGTGTCGTTCCACGTGGACGAAGGCGAGATCGTCGGGCTGCTCGGACCGAACGGCGCCGGCAAGACGACGACCTTCCGCATGACGGTCGGCATGATCCCGCCCGACGGCGGCCGCGTCGTGTTCGAGGACGAGGACATCACCAAGCGCCCGATGTACCGGCGCGCGCGACTCGGCCTCGGCTACCTGAGCCAGGAGCCGTCGATCTTCCGGCACATGTCGGTGCGCGAGAACCTGCTCGCCGTGCTCGAGGCGCTTGGCATGGGTCGCGCCGAACGCCGCGAGCGCGCCGACGAGCTGATCGAGGAGTTCGGGCTCGAGCACGTGCAGCGCTCGATCGCGGTGACCCTCTCGGGCGGCGAGCGCCGCCGCCTGGAACTGGCGCGCACGCTCGCGCTGGATCCGCGACTCATCCTGCTCGACGAGCCCTTCTCGGGCGTCGACCCGATCGCGGTCGAGGACATCCAGGGACTGCTGATGAAGCTGCGCGAGCGCGGCATCGCGATCCTGGTCACGGACCACGCCGTGCGGGAAACGCTTGGTACGACCGACCGCGCCTATATCATCTACGAAGGTTCGATCTTCCGGCACGGCAGCGCCGAGGAGCTGGCGGCGGACCCGCAGGTGCGCGCGGTGTACCTGGGCGACACGTTCACATTGTCCGGCACGCAGCTCAAACGGCTGGTCGACGACGAGGACGCCTGATGGAAGGCTGGAACGACCTGCAACGCTCCGCGGTGCTGGTCGTCGACGATAACGACGGCGTGCGTCGCGCGATCTGCCGGTTCCTCGAGCAGGAGGGCTACCCGGTCGCCTCCGCCGCGAACCTGGCCGAGGCGCGCGAGGCGCTGACCACGCGCGACATCCTGGTCGTGATCACCGACCTCACGATGCCCGCGGGCGACAGCGGACTCGACCTGCTGGACGAGGTGCGTGAACAGTACAAGGACCTCGACGTCCTGATCATGACCGGCAACAGCGACCTCACCTCCGCGGTCGAGGCGCTCAAGCGCGGCGCGTACGACTACCTGCGCAAGCCCTTCCCGTTCGAGGCGTTGCGCGCGGCCGTGCAGCGCGCCGTCGAGCGCCGGCACCTGATCCAGAAGGAGACCATGCTGGCGATGCTCGAGGAGCGTCGCCTGGCGGACCAGGACAACCTGAAGCAGTTCCTGGTCAGCATGGCCACGATGATCGACGCGAAGTGCCGCTACACGGCGCGCCACAGCGCGCGCGTGTCCGATCTCTCGCGCCTGCTGGCCGAGGCGCTCGGCTTCGGCGGCGACCGCACCGAGATGATCGCGCTCGGCGGCCGCCTGCACGACATCGGCAAGATCGGCACGCCCGACCACATCCTCAACAAGGACGGGCCGCTGACGCGCGAGGAGTACGCGGTCATGAAACTGCACCCCAGCCAGGGTGACGACCTGATCGCGCCGATCCGCAGCATGCAGGAGATCCGCCCGATCATCCGCTGGCACCACGAATCGCTCGACGGCCAGGGCTACCCCGACGGCCTGCCGGGCGCGGACGTGCCCGAGGATGCCTTCGTCGTGAAGGTCGCGGACTACTGGGAGGCGATCACCAGCCAGCGCCCGTACCGCGAGCCGATGCCGCTGGACATGGCCGTCAAGACGCTGCGCGCCGAGGCCGGCGTGCGCATCCCTGCGGCCATCGTCGAGACCTTCCTGACCGCCATCCAGGACGCGCCGATCGCGCTGCCCGCCCTCGCGGTGGGCTGACCCCGGCGCCCGGCCCCGCCCCGGGCGGGAGCGCCCCGACCGACCGCAGCGCGCGAGCCCCGGCACGCCCTTCGCGCCCTCCGTTCCGCTCCGGGACGCCTTGATCGGCCCGCCGCATCTGTCCTAGAGTGTTGCCCCATTTTCTCCGCTCGTGTGAGAGCGGACGCCCCACCAGGACACCTCTCCGATGCGAATCGTGGCATGCGTCAAGCGCGTTCCGGCAACGGACTCGCGCATCAAGGTCGGCGCCGACGGAGTCCACATCGACACAGCTCAGGTCGAGTGGATCATCAACCCGTACGACGAGTTCGCGGTCGAGGCCGCGCTGCAACTCAAGGAGGCTGCGGGCGAGGGCGAGGTGATCATCGTCATGCTCGGCCCCGGCGAGAGCACCAAGGAGCTGCGCACCTGCCTGGCGATGGGCGCCGATCGCGCGGTCCTGATCAAGGACGATCAGTCCGACCGTCGCGACGCGATGGCCACCGCCTACGCGCTGGCCGATGCGATCAAGGAGCTCGAGGCCGACCTCGTGCTGTGCGGCAAGCAGGCCGTGGACCACGACCAGGGTCAGGTGGGCCTGCTGATCGCCCAGCGCCTGGGGCTGCCGTGCGTGACCGAGATCCGCACGCTGACCGTCGCCGACGGCAAGGCCAGCGTCGAGCGCGCCGGCGACGAGGGCACGACCGAGAAGTACGAGGTCACCCTGCCCGCCGTGCTCACCTGCCAGAAGGGCCTGAACGAGCCGCGCTACGCGAACCTCAAGGGCATCATGGCGGCCAAGAAGAAGCCCATCGACGAGCGCGACGGCAGCGCCATCGCCGACCACATCACCGTGCGCGGCCTCGAGCTGCCGCCCGAGCGTCCCGAGGGGCGCATCGTGGGTGAAGGCGTCGAAGCCGTTGACGAACTCGTGCGCCTGCTTCGGCAGGAAGCCAAGGTCCTTTAAGGAGTCGCCCCTTGTCCGCTGAGATCCTCGTCGTCGCCGAGCAGTCCGAAGGAGTTGTCAAAGGCCCCTCGCTGCAGGCCATGACCGCCGCCACGCGCCTCGCGGGGCAGCACGGCGGCTCCCCCGCCGCGATCGTCTCCGGCGCCGGCGCGGCCGATGCCGCCGCGGCGCTCGGCAAGCACGGCGCCGCCGCCGTCGTCACGCTGGACGTCGACACGTCCGACGCCAACGCCTGGGCCGCCGCGCTGGCCGGCGTGGTGCGCGAGCGCGCGCCCGCGGCCGTCGTCCTCGCGCACACCGCGCGCGGCAAGGACCTCGGCCCGCGCCTGGCCGGGCTGCTCGACGCGCCCATGGCCACCGACTGCATCGAGCTGTCCAGCGAGGGCGGCGCGATCGTCGCGCGCCGGCCGGTCTACGCCGGCAAGGCGCTGGTGAACGTGAGCGCGGCCGGCGAGACGCTGGTGGTCACGCTGCGCCCCAACGCCGTCTCGGCCGAGGAAGCGCCGGGTGACGGCGCCGTGTCGGCCGGCACCGCCGCCGCGCCCGAGAAGGGCCTGGGCGCCGTGTTGCAGGAGGTGCTCGAAGCCGCCGCCAAGAAGATCGAGCTGACCGAGGCCGGCATCATCGTCTCGGGCGGACGCGGCCTGAAGGGGCCCGAGCACTTCGGCATGATCGAGGAGTTGGCGGGCGAGTTGGGCGCCGCAGTCGGCGCGTCGCGCGCGGTCGTGGACGCCGGCTGGCGTCCGCACGCCGACCAGGTCGGCCAGACGGGCAAGACGGTCTCGCCGCAGCTCTACATCGCGGTCGCGATCAGCGGCGCCATCCAGCACCTCGCCGGCATGCGCACCAGCAAGTACATCGTCGCCATCAACAAGGACCCCGAGGCGCCGATCTTCAAGCTGGCCGACTACGGCATCGTGGGCGACGCCTTCGAGGTCGTGCCGAAGCTGACCGAGGCCGTGAAGGCGCTCAAGCAGCAGGCCTGACCACGGCCGGTTCAGGGGCCTACTTCAGGTAGCCCATCGCGCGCAACCAGTCGAGGTCGTCCTCGTCGAGGCCCGAGAGCGCGTCCTCGAGCGGCATCACGTCGGATGAGCGCGCGTGGCGCGCGACCATGTCGCGCAACGGGTCGAGCAGCCCCTCCACCACCGGGCGCAACGAGGCCTCGCGCAGGCGGTCGTGGCGTTCGTCCGGATCCTCGACCAGGTTGTAGAGCGCCACCGGAAGCGGCTCGCCGTCGACGCCGGGCACGGCCACCAGCTTCCAGGGCGGCAGCACGCATGCGAGCTGCGGCCCGTCCTCCGCACCGCCCCAGAGCAGCATCGGCTCCGTCGGCGGGACGCTGCCAAGGCTCGCATCCGTGCCGAGGCAGAGCGCCGAGAGGTCACGCCCGCGCCAACCCTCCGGGGTCGGCAGGCCCGACAGCGCGAGCAGCGTGGGCGCCATGTCCAGGTGGCTGCAGGGTTCGTTCACCACGCGCCCCGCGACCAGCCCGGCCGGCCAGCGCAGCACCCAGGGCACGCCGACCTCCTCCTGGTGCATCGTGTTGCGGTGCCCCCACCGGTCGTGCTCGCAGAAGGCCTCGCCGTGGTCGGACGTGAACGCGAACAACGTGTCGCGCATCAGGTCCAGCGCCGCCAGTTGCTCGTCCAATGCGCGCAGCGAGCGGTCGTTGTGGTGGATCTCGCCGTCGTAGTTCAGCGTCCACTCCGACCACTGCTCGCGGCGGATCTCCGGAACCCGCAGAGGGACGTCCGCCGGCGCATCCACGTCCATCACCGCGAACAGGTCCTCCGACACCGAGCGATACGGCCCGTGCGGGTCCGTGCTGTGCACGTACACGAACACCAACTCGTCGCGATGCTCCTCCAGGAACGCGAACAGCGGGTCGTTGATCAGCGAGCTGGTGAGCGAGCTGTCGCGACTGCTGCGCGGGAACGCCTTGCGGTCGAAGTGCAGATCGAAGCCGCGCTCGAGGCCGGACCAGACGCCGGCGTGGATATTGGTGATGAAGGCCGCCGTGAGATAGCCGGCGTCGGCGTAGACCTGCGCGAGCGTCTTCGCGGCGTCGGGGATGCGGCCGCCCTCGGCCGTGTTGCCATGGTCGCCGGGATCGAGGCCGGTGAGCAGCGTGCTCACCGCGGGCCGGGTCCAGTTCGAGGACGCGAACACCTGCGAGAAGTGCACGCCCTCCTCGCCGAGCCGCGCCAGGTGCGGATCGGTCGGCCGCGCGTAGCCGTAGCTGCCCAGGTGATCAGCGCGCAGCGCGTCCTCCAGGTAGAAGATCACGTTGGGGTGCGCGACAGACGCTCGCCGCAACTGCAGCACCTGCCCGATCAGCACCTCGCCCGGCTCGGGGCCGGCGTCGAGCACCAGCGTCGCCTCGCCGCCGGCCAGCGGCGAAAGGTCCAACTCGACGTCCTGCCACGTCTCGCCCGCTCGCCAGGCGAGCGCGCCGGCGCCCAGCCGTCCACCCGCCTCGCCCAGGGCCAGGCCGATGTCGACGTCCGCGGGTTCGGGCTCGCCTTCTGCCGGCGCGGCGCGCACGAAGCGCAGGCGCAGCCGGTCGCCCGGCTGCGCGTTCACGACGAGTTCCGCGCGACCGGGCGAGGCCAGGCGCACGCCCTCCGAGCTGATCGAGCCACGCGTCACGCGCTCGGGCGTCAGCTCCGAGCCGACATCGCCGGCGGACCGCCAGGGCAGGTCGCGCTCGACGACCGTGTACAGCTCGCGTTCGGACGCCGCCGGCTCGGCCCGCTCGCTGCAAGCGCCGAGGATCAGGGTCGCCGCGAGGAGCAGCAGGCGCCCCACCGCAACGAGACGCAAGCGCCCCGCCCCGACCGCTACGGCCCGACGGCCTCGATCAGCAGCCCGTCCGGGCCCACGCGACCGACGGTCACGGTCGCACCGCTCACGTACTTGTCCACCACGGCCGGGTCGGGCAGCGGCAGCGTGGACAGGAATTGCAGCGGTTCGGGTAACGGCCGTCCTCCGTGCGTGAACTCCTTGGACAGCATGCCCGGAAGCTCGCGCAGGGTCACGATGGCGTTCTTCAACGCGGGCGCCGCGTCACTGTAGCCGAGCCAGCCGTAGCCCGGAGCGAGTCGATCCGCCGCCTGGCGGAAGGCCGCGTCGTCGGCCAGGCGCGGCAGGCCTGGGTCGGCGCGCAGGCGCAATACGTCACGCACCATCTCGTTGGAGAGCGAGGCGATGAACAGGTCGTCCGTCACCGCGTAGTGCAGCGAGATCCCGGGGAAGACGGTCAGGTGGAAGACCCGCTCGCCGGCGAACTCGTCGATCCGTCGGGTGACGTGCAGGCCGATGCTGCGGCTCACGTCCTCCAGCAGCGCGCTGAAGGCCGGGCCGTCCTTCAGCCCGACCAGCAGCGAGACGTTCACCGACTCGCCGATCGTGCCCGGCAGCCGCTCGGCATCGTCCACCGCGGAGGTCACGAGCATGATCTCGCCGTCGAGCGACTCGAGCAGGTCCTCGCGCGGATTGAAACCGATCCTCTGCTCGATCTGGGACAGCGCCTTCGTGATCTCGGGCGGCGTCAGGACGTGCAGCTGCAGCAACATGCGGAGCGACTGGTCGAACAACCCCGCCGGATCCATCTGCACGCCCTGCGCGGAACGGCAGTCGGCAGGCACCCACTCCAGCGTGCGGAACGGTTCGGGGCGGCAGAGGCGCGACAGGAGTTGCTGTCCCCAGGCCTCGCCGGTCCAGCCGATCTGCATCGTGCTGTAGGAGCCCTCGTCGTCCCAGCCGGTGCTCGCCGAGAGGGCGCTGAGATCGTTCAAACCCAGCACGTCGAGGAGCGAGTGCACCTCCTCGGGCATCTCGCCGTCCTCGCGCGCCTTTCCCGTCAGCTCGCGCACGATGCGCCCCGCGTCCACCCAGGCCACCGCGCCCGGGCCGTCGATCGCCGCGGAGGAGGTCGCGAAGTCGGCGCGCGACGCGAGCTTGTCCTTGCGCTCGCCGCGCAGCCCGGCCAGCACGCGCTGCATGTCCTGCTCGCCGCGCGGACCGATCGCGACGCTCATCACGAGCACGTTCCCCTGGAACGCGTGGCGCAACTCGATGCCCAGGCCCGCCTGCTCGGGAAGAGGCTCCTCGACGATCGCCGTCACCATCACGTCGCCCATCTCTTCGACGCGCAGAGAGGCCGTCGGATCCTTGCGCGCGACCGCCGCGGCCAACCCTTCGACCAGCTCCTCGCAAGCGCCGCGGTTCTCGCCCACGTCGGCCAGCAGGCACAGCGAGATCGGCAGGCGCTCGACGTCACCGAAGTCCTCGCCAGGCGGGAACACGCTGAGCAGGCCGATGCCGAAAGAGCCCTCCACCATCCCGGGGAAGGCGAACGGATCCACACCGAAGGCCTCGACCACGTGCGCGCGCGCCTGGTCGACGTAGCCGCCGATCATCGCGCGCATCGGCTCGAACTCGGGGTCCTGGATCATCAGCCCCATGGGCGAGGCGTGCCAGGCGTCGGAGAACCCGTTGCAGTCCGCGACTCCGATGAACGCCAGGCAGTCTGCGGGCATCGCGTGCTCGAAGCCCTTCTGTGCGCGCGCGGATGACGCGGCGAACGCAAGGACCAGCGCGGCGGAGAGAATCGCTCTGGGGACGGAAACAGCCATGCGGCGGGCTCCGGGTGTCGGCGCTTCAGCCGACGACCGGAGTCTAGCCGCTGCTCGCGATGTGCAGGGGTGCGACACCGTCCTGCCACAGCCGCCGCCCATGCGCGTACCCGGACCTCTGCCGGGAACGTCCCGCGGCGCTAACCGCCGAGCTTGTCGAGCAGTTCCTCGTCGTCGGGGAAGAGCCCCAGGCCTGCCTGCCACGCGGCGAAGGCCTTGTCGCTGTCGCCCGACTGCATGTAGAGGTTGCCGAGCAGCACGTAGGTCTGCGCGTGCTGCGGCTGGCTGGGTCCGCCTTCCTGCTGGCCGATCAGCGTGTTGAAGTGCTCGATGGCGTCGGACTGCTTGCCGAAGATCGGCGGCCAGAACGAGAGCGACACGGCCTTGTTGAAGCGCGCGTCCCAGTTGTGGTCGTCGAGTGCGAGCGCGGCGTCGAACGCGTTGTCGGCCTTGGTCGCCCAGACACCAGCCTGCGGCCCGCTGCCCACCTCGAAGATCTTGCGCAGGTAGGCGAGACCCAGGTCGTTTTGCAGTTCCGGATCGTTCGGGTTGGCCCGCGCGCGCGCCTCGAAGATCGCGATCGCCGCGTCGGTCAGGCCGGCCTTGCTGAGCGCTTCCCAGAGTTCCTCGATCTCGGAGTCGGACGTGTCCGGGTCCAGCAGACGCGCCACGGCATCCTCCACGTCCAACTCGGCCGGCTCTCCCGCGAGTTCGTCGGGCGCCAGGGACTTCGCCAACTCGTCGCCGCGCACCTCGAGGTAGCGTTCCACGGCCGCGTCGATCGCGGCGGCCGACACGGCGGCGCTCGGTGGCGCGTTCGCGCGCAACGCGAGGCTGTCGACGCGTTCGCGCAGCGAGCGGTTCTCGGCGACGAGCGCATCGATGCGGTCGATCAGTCGCGTGACGGCGACGTCCGTCCCGTTTGCCACGTCGTCGCGTGGCGAGTTGACGAGCGCGCCCGCGCCGGCACCCGCCAGCACGGCCAGCGCGACCACGAGGGCCATCAGCGGCAGGCTCTTCATCGGATTCTCTCCCAATCCGGATCGTGTGTCTGCGAGCGTTCGTGCAATCCGGCGCGTGCCGGCAGCGGACGTCTCGTCATGCCCTTGGTGCGCGGGGTCGCGCCGATCCTTCGCGACGTCGTGCTCATGGGCTCGGGCGGAGCACCAGCTCCACCTCCGTGGTCCGACCCGCCTCGACCTCGACGAGTCGTTCGTCCGCCGCGAAGCCGGGCAGCGCCGCCGAGACGCGCCAGGTGCCGGTTGCGATACCCGGGGCCAGGTGCCTGCCCGTCGCGTCCGTCGCCTGGTGCATCGAGAACTTGTAGCCGAGGCCGTCCTGGTCCACGAAGCGCAGCGGGACGTCGGGCAACGGCGTTCCGTCGGGGCGTCGCACCAGCACCCGCACCGAGCCGCCCGGCTCCAACCCGATCTCGATGCCCTCGACCGCCGCATGACCCGCCACCACGATCTCGCGCACGAACTCCTGGCCGTAGCGACCGTCCTCAGCGAAGACCGCCATGCTGTAGCGGCCCGCCGAGAGGTGGCGCACGTCGACCACGCCGTCGTTTCCGGTGAACAGGCGCGCGACCAGCGATTCGGCGGTGCTCACACCGCCTAGGCGGTTCAACAGCACCAGCGCGCCCACGATCGGCTCGCCCGTCCCTGCGTCGAACACGCGTCCGCGCAGACCGCCCGCCGGAAGGTGGACGTCGTGCACCACGTCGGCGCCCTCGCCGACGGTCACGCGCGAGACCTGCGTGATGTTCACCTCGGCACCGCGGCTGACCAGCACGTGGTAGTCGCCCGGCCCGACGTTGATGAACTCGAATGCGCCGTCCGCGGTGGTGGACGAGCCGGTCCAGGTGCTCTGCGAATCCTCGGCCGATACGCCGACCGGGCTGATCGAGACCGTCCACCCCACCAGCGGCTCGCCGTTCGGCTGGTACAGCAGACCGCGCAGCCGGCCGCCGCTGCCGTCGCTCAGGAAGTCGACGACCTGCGACTCCCCCGCCTCGATCACGATGGGCTGGAGTTTCGGCCCGGCGGACAGGCCCATCTCGTTCAGGTCGCCGATCAGCAGGACCACGCCGCGCATTGCGGGCAGGTCGTCCACGACGTAGCGGCCCTCCTCGTCCGTGAACGCCGGTGCCACGGCGAGGCAGGGCCGGTCCGCGGGATCGTCGGGCATGGAGACCGACACCATCGCGCCCGCCCACGGCGCGCCGCCAGGCCGCGTGATGCGGCCCGAGACCGTCGCCCCCGCCCTCAACTCGAACAGCAGGCCCTGCAGGTGCTCTCCGCGCTCGAGCGGGAAGGAACCCGACCAGAGCGGACCGTGCCCGGCGGCCATGACGCGCAGCGCCTGCGTGCCGGCCGACAGCCCCGTGAGGGTGAAGGCGCCGTCCTCGTCCGTGTAGACGCCCAGGTCCTCGCCCTCGTATTGCGCGACGGACATCGGCAGCAGACGCGACGGCGTGTCGGTCTCGCTCAGCACGAGCGCGCCGACCAGCGGCTCGCCGGTCACGGCCGAGATCACGACGCCGCTCACGGAGGTGTCGTCCGGGAGCAGGCCGACCTCGAGCGGCTCGAGCGCCTCGTCCGCGGTCACCTCGAGGTTCATCAGCCGCCAGGCGGCGTACCCTTCCGCGTTCACGAAGACGCGGTAGACCATCGGCGGGATGTCGGCCACGAGGAAATGGCCGGCCTCGCTCTCGAAGGCTCGTGCCACCGGTTCGGTGAAGCCGGACATGTAGTGCTCGGTCACGAGCGTGATCTCGAACGCGGTCACCGGCTCCCCGCTCTCCGCGTCGACGACCCGCCCCACCAGCGTGTGCGGGCCGACTGCCGCAAGCGGCGCGTCGGGTGCGTCGTCCGGCGCGTCGGCGTCGGGGATCGGCTCGGGCACGGCCGTGGGCGGCACGGGCATGCCGGCGCCACGCGCGAAGGGCGAACCGAGGATGCGGCCGTCCTGCAGGATCAGCACGACGCCGACCGGCAGCGGCAGCCGCTCGTCGGCGCGCAGAAGCCAGCCGGCGCCCGAGTGGAGCACCACGAAGGTGCGCCCGTCGTCGCCCAGCAGGTCGTGCGCCCCGTGGGGCGAGGTCGAGCGCGAGACCTCCAGCCGGCCGTGCTCGAGCAGCAGCGCGCCGTCGGGTGTGTCCATGCGCCAGCGCGAACCGGGCGTCTCACCACCCGCACGCGGCCGCGACAACGCCAGCCGCCCCGCGGCGAGCCTGGCGCGGGGCGGCTCGTCCACCTCCAGCCTCGCGAGCGACGAGGGCGAGAGCGTCAGGACCGCGCCGTCGGACAGATCCACCGCCAGCGAAGCGCCCGCCGGGGTCGCGGCCTGCAGGAACGCGCCGTTCCACACCCACTCGGCCATGGCGTCCTGCCGCGGCGCGACCTGCCAGCGACCGCTCGGCGCATCGCGCACGGCAACGTGCCTGCCGTCGAGCAACTCCTCTTGCGTGCGCGCACCCTGGTCGCCCAGCATCCACCAGCCGGCCAGCACCACCAGCAGCGTCGCAGCGGCTGCCAGCCACGGCCGCAGGGACGGACGCGAACCGACCGTCCGCGCAACGTTTGCGCGCTCGGGCACCGCGCCGAGGAACGCCGCCTCGGCGCGCGCCACGAAGTCGGCCTCGGGACGCGCCGGCACGTACGCGCGGCGCAGCAGTTGGCCCAGGTTGCGTTCGAAGATGTCGTGCGGCGTGCTCAAGTCTCGCCTCCCGCGCGGCCGTCCAGCAACTGGAAGACGCGCGAGAACGCGACCCGCGCGCGCGTGAGCATCGACTCGGTGGCCTTGGGGCTCTTGCCGCGCTGGTCGGCCATCTCGTTCACCGAGAGACCGTTCACGTACTTGTCGAGCAGCGCCTGCCGGTAGTGCGGCGGCAGGCTGGAGAGCGTCGCGCCGACCATGGCGCGCGTCTCCTTGGCCTCCAGCACCCAGTCGGGCAGCGGGCTTTTCTCGACGTCCGCGAGGATGTCGAAGATCTCGCTGTCCGCGCCGTCGAGCAGGTCGGGCAGCGAGACGGCGCGCCGCTTGCGGCGGTGGTTGCGGATCTTGTTCTTGGCGATGCCGCACAGCCAGGTGTGCAGGCTGGAGCGGCCGTCGAACCCGGAGAGCTTCTCGAGCGCCACCACGAAGGTGTCCTGGACGATGTCCTCGGCCGCCGCCTTGTCCCCGCCCACCCTGTAATGCGTGAACTCGTAGAGGCTGTCCACGTGCTCCCTGAAGAGCGCCGTGGCGGCCTCGCGGTCGCCGCTGAGGATGCGGTCGCGAACGGCGAGATCGGGGCTGTGACGGCTGGTCGGCAGGGCTCTGGGGCCTCCGATGAGTGCCGGCCCGGGTTCTGCGGCGATCGGCCCGGGAGCCGGCATGGGATGGGTGTGTCCCGGCAGGGCCTTCCTTCGCGGCGCCCGCCGGGCCCGCCCCGATGGACACGCTATCATCGCCCGCCCGGGCTGCCCTGTGGCCTGCCCGGAACCCGTCCGACGACCCTCCCGGAGCCTGCAACCCATGCGCTCGACCCACCGCCCCCTGACCGCTGCCGCCCTGATGGCCGCCCTCCTCCTCGCCGGCTGCGGCGCAGGCGGATACGCCGATGCCGAGGCCGATGCCACCACCTCCGACGCCGACGGCGCCCCCACCGCGACCGAGGCCCCCGACGTCGCCACCGTGGGCCTGCCCGCACCCGACTTCACGCTCACCGACGTGGCCGGCAACACCGTCACGCTGAGCGAGCTCACCGGCGCCGGCAAGACCGTCGTGCTGGAGTGGTTCAACCCCGACTGCCCGGTGAGCAAGGCCTACCACGTGCCCGAGTCGGTCATGACCCCGATGGCGAACGAGTTCGCGAGCAAGGACGTGACCTGGCTGGCGATCAACTCCGGCGGCGCGGGCCTGCAGGGCAATGGCCTCGAGCGCAACCAGCGCGCCGTGGACGAGTTTGCCATGTCCTTCCCGGTGCTGCTGGACGAGAGCGGCGAGGTCGGTCGGCGCTACGCGGCCAAGCGCACGCCGCACATGTACGTGATCGACCCCGACGGGCTGCTGCGTTACGCGGGCGCGATCGACGACGGTGACTCGCGCACCCCCGGCGACGTGAACTTCGTGCGCCAGGCTCTCGACCAGCTGCTGGCGGACGCGGACATCACCGTGCCGACCAGCAAGGCCTTCGGCTGCAGCGTCAAGTACGCCAAGACCTACGAGTAGGTGCTGACGTCCCGACGGCCCGCGCCGCCAAGTGGGCCGGTGCGCCCGGGGTGACCTCTCCCGTCACCCCGGGCGCGACAACGACCGGGAGCCACCCGAACCGGCTCCCTCCGGCTGGGGGAGCCGTGGCTCCCCGAGCTGCGGTGGCTCAGCGCCCGTTGCCGGACTCGATCAGGCGCTGGAGCATCTCTTCGAGGCGCGCCATGCGCTCCTCCATGCGTTCGAGGCGATCGGCCACGCCGGGCGTCACCGGCGGGGGCGTGGGTGCGGGCAGCGTGTCCGCCCGGCCGAAGCCTGAGCGCGAAGTCGCGCCCGGCAGCCACATCGCCCGCGAACCGCTGTCGCCGGTACTCGCGATGCCGACTTCGCGCGCGGACCGGAGCGACTCGGCGTGCAGCACGGCGCTGACGTCCTGGAGCTGGTCCATGGCGGCCTTGAGGCTCTGCACGGCCATCACTCGGGCCTGGAGCCCGGGCTCGTCTTCCCCGGCGGCACGCGCATCGCGCAGGTCGGTCATGCGCACCTCGAGTTGCGCGCGCACGTCGGCCAGTTCGGCCTCGGCCGCGGCCAACTCGGCCTGCTGGCGCTGCACCGCGTTGTTCACGGCCGTGGTGACGTAGCCCACGTCGGGGAAGGGCGCGTCGCCCACGCCCGTGTTCCAGAACGTGGTGGGCACATCGCCGATCACAGAGTAGCGCGAGTCATCGGCCTCCTGCAGCGTGAGGCTCAGGTCGTGCGGCTGGCCGCCGCGCAGCACCGAGAGGCGCAGCTCGTCGCCGGCCTCGCGCTCCGCGATGTGCTTGCGCAGGAGCTGGGTGTTCGCCGGCGTCTCGCCCTCGATCGAGACGACGATGTCGTTCACCTGCATGCCGGCCACGTCGGCGGGCATGTCGTCGCTGACCGAGTTGATCAGGAACGCAGCGTCGGACTCCAGGCCCAGCTGCGAGGCGAGGACACCGTCCACCGAGGTCGTCGTCACGCCGATCAGCTTGCGGCGACCGGCGGCGGAGGCGTAGGCGCCCTGTGCCACGGTGAACAGGTCGTTGTCGTTGCGGAAGAACCGATCCTGATCCGCGTAGATGACCGAGCCGCTGCCGTCGTAGGGGTAGGCCAGGCCGAAGCCGTCCACCACGCGCACGTCGAAGACGACCTCGCCCTCCTCGTCGAGCACGGACAGCCGGTCGTCGTCGCGCACCAGACGCTCTTCGGGCACAGGCTTGCCGTTCAGGATCGCGCTGGCCTCGCCTTCGCCGACGACCAACACGAGCGCGTTGTCGCCGCGCACGACCGAGATCTGGCTGTGGCTGGCGTCGTGACGGTTCGACGTGACCGAGACGGGCTCGGGCGCGTCCTGCGCGACGGTCGCGGCCTGGCAGGCCAGCGAGCCGAGCGTGATCAAGGCGGTGAGCAGGGCGTTCATCAGTGTTCTCCTAGGATGGCGACGCGTCGGGCGTCGTGTGTGGTTTCGTTTCGTGAGTTGGTTCAGTGGACGTCGGAAGCGACGAGCAGCTCGAGGTTCACGCGGACGGGCGCGGGGCGCCCGAGTTCATCGGTGCCGATCGACCAGGCGCTGTCCACATGGGCGCGCTCTAGCACGCGGCGCACGTAGACGACCTCGACGCCCTCGCCCTCGACGGCGGGACGCGCGCTGATCAGTTCGGGCGGCAACTCGCCCAGAACGTGGTCGGCGGCAGGCACGATCGCACCGTCGCGCAGACGCGGTCCGTCCGACCCGAAGACGCCGGCCGTGACGGGCTGCGCGCCGGTCGCACCGGTCGGGCCGCCGGCGAGGTGATCGCCGCCGTTCAGTCCGGCATCGAGGCCGACCTGCCCGCTCCAACCGAGCCAGGCGACGGCCAGCAGCAGCGCGGCGGCCCAACCGCTCCAGACGGGCAGCATGCGCGGCGCGTGCAGCCGGATGATCGGCGCTTCGACGTGAGCGGCGACGTCGATCCGCGCGTCGGTCGCCACGCCCAACGCGACGTCGTCGCGCAACGCGCCGAGCAGTTCCTTCCAGGCCGCCGGGTCGGCGTCCGCCGCGGTGGCGAAGGCGTCGAACTCCTGCGGTTCGGCCTGGCGGTCCAGGATGCGGGAGATGAGCACGTCGGTGTCTAGGTCGGTCATGGCTGTACCGGTCAGGAAAGAGCGCGCAGCTTCGGCGCCGCGCGCGAGGTGTCGGTGCGTTCCACGTGGCCGCGGAGCATGCGGCGGGCGCGCGCGAGGCGCGTCTCCACCGTGGTCTCCGTGAGGCCGAGCGTTTCGGCGATCTGCTTCTGCGAGAGGCCGCGCACACAGCGCAGCAGCAACGGTTCGCGGTACTCCTCGGGCAGCGACTGCGCGAGGGCCAGCGCGGACTCGGCCTCGGCGCGCGCGGCGACGCCGGCCCAGGGCTGGCGCGCGGACGGGTCGGGCAGCGAGTTGTCCTCGCTCGCGAGCGGGCGAAGCACGGCGCGGCGCACCTTCATCTTGCGGCCGGCCATGCGGGCCGTGTTGATGGCGACCGTGCGCAGCCAGCCGCGCAGGCGACTGGCATCGCGCAACTCCCCGATGCGCGTCACGACGGTCACGGCGACATCCTGCAAGAGATCCTCCAGGTCCGCTTCGCGCGGCATGTGCGCCAGCAGGACAGCCGCCACCCACCGGCGGTGCTCGCGCCACAGCGCTCCCACCTCCGCCGGGTTATCGGGGCCCTGATCCGGGCCCTGCTCCTGGCCTGTCTCGCCGGTCATTGCCGTACAGGATGCGCGAGGCGCCCCGCTCCGTCAGGAAATCCGGAAACCGCCCCCAGCGCCTACGAAGGGGCCCTCTGGGGCGGTGGAACGGATTGCCGGCGACGGACGGCCCGCCGCCGCGCCGAGCGCGACGACGGGCCCGGAGTTCTCGTCCGGAACGGCCTAGACCGAATAGGCCTCGTACTCGTCGATGTAGAACTTCAGGACCTGCTCGAAGGCCTCCTTGGCCTTGCCGTCGCTGAGATCCACGGCGTGCTTCTGGGTCGTGATGGCGGTCTCGAAGTCGCCCTGCAGGTACGCCACGCGCGCGACCGTGTCGAGGACGTTGGCGTCCTTCCCGTCGGTCAGCTCGTTGGCCTTGTCGCCGGCGAGCTTGGCCAGGTCGAGGTCACGCTGGTCGTCCTTGAGATCGCCTTCGGGATCCACGATCACCCAGGCCAGCCCGTTCAGCTGGCTCGCGTTCTTCGCGTACAGGTTCGTCACCAACTCGTGACCCCATGCCGAGGCGACCTTGGCCTGCTCATCCTTGAGCAGGGCCTCGTAGCGCAGCCGCCCCAGGTAGGCGAAGCGCTTGGGATCGTCCTTGATCATGCGGCCGGCCTGATCGGCGACCTTGTCCCATTCGTTCGCCTTGTAGGCCTTGCCGAGGTCGGCCATCAGCTGCGCGATCTTCTCGCGCTGTGCGGCCATGTCCTTCTCGAACTGGACGGGATCGAAACGATCCTCGACGACGGCGGCGACGGCTTCGTCCAGACCGTCCATCGGGTGACCGACCCACGCCAGCTTGCCCTGCTTGTCGATGAGCATGACCGTCGGGATGCCGTCCGAACCGGTGGCCTCCATGAAGGCTGTTGCGGTCGCGCCGTCGACGTCCTGCGCGACGACGTAGTTCATGCCCTCGCCCTGGTCCACGACGTACTCGTTGGTGGGCACCATTCCCTTGCGCGGCCAGATGGCGGCGCCGATGACGGTGACGTTGCGATCGCGGTAGTGGTTCGCGAGTTCGTTGAGGTGCGGGATGGACGCGGTGCACGGGCCACACCAGGTGGCCCAGAAGTCGATCACGTAGACATGTCCGGTCTTCCAGTCGGACACGGGTCCGCCCTTCAGCCACTCGACCGACTCGAGGCGCGGGGCGTTGTCGCCGACGGACAACTCGTCCGGAACGACGGTGGCGGCGGACAGGGGTGCTGCGAGGATCAGGGCCGCGAGGCCCGTGATGATGTGGCGCTTCATGGGGATTCCTCTCCCCGGTGGCGGGCCCGGACGGCCGGGTGCGCTCGCCGGCATGGGTATAAACTGACTAATCTGTCAGATTATAACGCCAACGGTAGCGTGAGTGTTGTGACGACTTCCGTTCGGCCTCGACCTGGCGCCGGGGAGCGGCCAGGAGCCCCCTGGACTGGGTCTAGACCTCGGAGGGCTCGCGGGCGGCGATGTACTCGTCCAGGACCTTCTGGAGGCCCTCGCGCGTCTTGCCCGAGGTGAGATCCACGGCGGCTTGCTGGGTCTCGATGGCCGCCTCGATCTCGCCCTGCACGAACATCACGCGCGCCACGGTGTCGAGGATGGAGGCGCTCTTGCCGTGCGCGAGATCGTTGGCGCGGTCGGCGGCGAGCCTCGCCAGCACGAGGTCCTGCTTGGAGTCCGGGATGTTCCCCGTCGGATCCACGATCTTCCAGGCGAGCTTGTTCAACTCGGCCGACTCCTTCGCGAGCGGGCCGGCCACGAGCTCCCGTCCCCAGGCGGCCGCATCGTCCAACAGGCCGCCGTCGATCATGACCTCGTAGCGGTAGACGCGCTTGTTTCCATGGCGCAACGGGTCCGACTTGATCAAGCGGCCGATCCCGGCGGCAGCCGACTCGTGGTCGCCGTTCCTGCGGGCCTCCTGGACCTTGCCCCACGTGCGATCTTCCTCCTCGAGTCGCTCGTCGAACATCTTCTGCATGGCCTCCGCGTCGTAGTTGCCTTCGACGACGGCCTCGAGCACCTCCTCGACCCAGAAGAACGGATTGCCGTGCCACGCGAGCCGGCCGTCGCGGCCGATGATCATCGTGCTGGGAATGCTCGTGCGCCCCACCGCGTCCATGAAGGCCGTCGCGGTCTTGCGGTCGATGTCCTCCGCGATCGGGTAGTCCATCTCCGCGTCGTGGTCCTTCACCCAATCGATCGTGGGGATCTGCCCGCTGCGAGGCCAGATGGCGGCGCCGATGAGCGTGACGCCCTTGCCGCGGTAGCGCTTCGCGAGGTCGTTCAGGTGGGGCATCGACAGCCGGCAGGGGCCGCACCACGTGGCCCAGAAGTCGATCACGTAGATCTGCCCCGGCTCCCACTCGGTGACCGGCTCGCCCTTGAGCCAGGTGACGTCGGTCAGCGTGGGCATCACGTCGCCGACGGAGATCGACGGCCCGACGGGCTTCTCGGCCTCGTCCTGGGCAACGGAGGTCGGGGCTGCGAGCAGCAGGGCGGCGAGACCGGCAATGACGTGGCGCTTCATGGTGTTCCTCTTGCCCGGCGGGGACACCGGGGGGATGGCGTGCACGACCGGGCGGCCGCGCACCGACGAAGGGTCCGGATTCTACCGGCATCCGCCGTCCCGGAAGGTGACAACCCCGAGACTCTCGCCGACCGCCCCGGAGGCACGTCCCGGGGACCGGTCGGGAGCCCGGTCTCCTAGTGCCGGAAGTGGCGCGCCTTGGTGAGGAGCATCGCCATGCCGTGCTCATCGGCCGCGGCGACCGAGTCCTTGTCCCGGATGGAGCCGCCCGGCTGGATGATTGCGGTGACGCCCAGCTCCGCCGCGGCATCCACCGCGTCGCGGAACGGGAAGAAGGCATCCGAGGCCAGGACGGCTCCCTTGCTGCGCTCGCCTGCCTTGCGGCCGGAGAGGTGCACCGAGTCCACGCGGCTCATCTGACCCGCGCCGACGCCGACGATCATGCCGTCCTTGGCCAGCACGATCGCGTTGCTCTTCACGTGCTTGGCGACGCGCCAGACGAATTCGAGGTCGAGGAGTTCCTGCTCGCTCGGCGCGCGCGCGCTCACGACCTCACGCGTCTCGTGGCCGAAGCCGAGGTCGCGCTGCTGCACCAGGAAGCCGCCCGTGACCGAGCGCACGACCGGCTCGTCGTCGCGCAGGCCGTCCAGCGCGCCGACCTCCAGCAGGCGCACGTTCTTCCCCCACTTCGCGCCAGTGGTCAGGATCTCTACCGAGCCGTCCGCGAAGGACGGCGCGATGATCACCTCGAGGAAGCGGTCCTTGGTGGCGATCTTCTCCGCCAGGCCCGGTTCGAGCGGCCGGTTCATGGAGAGGATGCCGCCGAATGCGGACTGCGAGTCGCCGTCCCAGGCGCGCAGGAAGGCCTCGTCGAGGCCGGCGCCGGTCGCGCACCCGCACGGGTTGCTGTGCTTGATGACGGCGACGGCCGGCTGCTCGAACTCCTTGATCAGCTCCAGCGCCGCGTCGGCGTCGAGGATGTTGTTGTAGGACAGCTCCTTGCCGGAGAGCACCTTCGCGCGCGCAATGCTGGCCTCGGTCCCTGCGGGGCGCGCGTAGAACGCACCCTGCTGCGCGGGATTCTCGCCGTAGCGAAGGCCGCGTCCGCCGGGTGCCTCGATGGAGAGCGTGTCGGGCAGCGCGTCGGGCGTCGCAGCGTCCGCGTCCTTCCCGAACCAGGCGGTGATGGCCGCGTCGTAGCTCGCCGTCGTCGCGTAGGCGCGCCCGGCCAGTTCGCGTCGCAGCGCGAGGCCGGCGTCGGCGTCGTCCTGCTCCTTGTCCAGGCCTGACAGGACGGCGTCGTAGTCGGCCGTGTCGGTGACGATCCAGACCGAGCGGTGGTTCTTGGCCGCCGAGCGGATCATGCTCGGTCCGCCGATGTCGATGTTCTCGATCGCCTCGGCGTCGGTCACGCCTTCCTTGGCGACCGTCTCGCGGAACGCGTAGAGGTTCACCGCGACGACGTCGATCGGTCCGATGCCGTGCTCCTCCATCGCGGCGCGATGGCCGTCGTCGTCGCGCAGGGCGAGCAGTCCGCCATGGATGACCGGGTGCAGCGTCTTCACGCGCCCGCCCATCATCTCAGGGAAGCCCGTGACCTCGGCCACGTCCGTGACCGGCAGGCCCGCCTCGCGGATCGCCTTCGCGGTCCCGCCCGTGGAGAGCAGCTCGAAGTCGCGCTCGGCCAACCCGCGCGCGAACTCCACGATGCCCGACTTGTCCGTGACCGACAGCAACGCCCTTCTGCGCACTTCGTTCGTCCCTTCTGCGCCGCTCACTTGCGACGGCTCCGTAGATAGGTCTCGATGAACTCCTGGATGTCCCCGTCCAGCACGGCGGTGGTGTTGCCCATCTCCATGTCCGTGCGGTGGTCCTTCACCATCTGGTACGGGTGCAGCACGTAGCTGCGGATCTGGTGGCCCCAACCGATGTCGCCCTTCTCGCCGGCCAGGCCGGCCAGCTCGGCCTCGCGCTCCTCCTGGGCCTTCACGGCCAGCTTCGCGGCCAGCATCTTCATCGCGGTGCCGCGGTTCTTGTGCTGGCTGCGTTCGCTCTGGCAGGCCACGACGAGCCCGGTGGGAATGTGCGTGAGCCGGATGGCCGAGTCGGTCTTGTTGACGTGCTGACCGCCCGCGCCGCTCGCGCGGTACGTGTCGACTTTCAGATCCTCGCTGCGGATCTCCATGCCCTCGGCGTCGTCCAGCTCGGGGCTGACCTCCACCGCGGCGAAGGTCGTCTGGCGCCGGTTCTGCGCGTCGAAGGGAGACAGGCGCACGAGCCGGTGCACGCCCGCTTCCGCACGCATGTAGCCGTAGGCCCACTCGCCCTTGACCAGCAGCGTGGCCGACTTGATGCCGGCTTCCTCGCCGTCCATCCGCTCGACCACGTCCACGTCGAAGCCCTGCCGCTCGCACCAGCGCGCGTACATGCGCAGGAGCATCGCGGCCCAGTCGCACGACTCGGTGCCGCCCGCGCCGGACTGCACCGAGAGGAACGCGTTGCGCACGTCGTACTCGCCGTCGAGCATGACGCGGAACTCGAGCGTCTCCATCGCGGACGAGACACCACCGAGCAGGGCCTCGGTCTCGGACACGTTGTCCGCGGTCGGGTCCTCGCCGACCAGCTCGACCATGACGTCCAGCTCGTCGACCTTCTCATCCATCGCCAGCAGCGGCGAGAGGCGCGCCTTGAGGCGCTTCAGCTCGGTCACCGTCTTCTGGGCGGCCTCGGAGTCGTTCCAGAAACCGTCGGCCGACATCGTTGTCTCGATCTCGCCGCGGCGTCCGACCATCGTCTCCGCGTCAAAGAGAGTCCTTGATCTGGTTCAGGCGGCGGCGGATGTCGAGAGCGCTGGAACGAACGTCGTCGAGTGACATGGCTATCCAGGAGCGGGAACCGAAAGGCGGATTCTAGCGTCTGGACACGGCGCTTCGCACCGGGCCGTCTCCGCGCGCGATCACGCAGGGCGGGAGGCCCGGTGGCGCGACGCGGTCATGCGTCGCGGTGCTCTCAATGTGCGGCCGGGCCGAGGTGGGCTGCTGGTGCTTCCTGGTTGCTTCTTCTGCGAGGGAGGACCCGACCGCACGGAAGGAGAGAGCTGCGGCGGTCCCTCGGTCCGACGCGGGAGCCTCTTCGGAATCGCGCAGCCCTATCTTGAGGGCGCGCCTCCGGCCCCCTCGATGGCCGCCAGGATCTCCGCTTCGTCCGCCAGGGCTCCGACTCCTTCTTCGCCGCAGGCGAGCGTCTTCTCGGTCGGCGGCACGATGCGGAAGCGCCGCCCTCCGTCGACGTCCTGAAGAACCTTCAAGTTCCTCTGCACGAGCGGGTTGTCCCACATGGCCGTGTTCATCGCGGGCGCAATCAGCACCGGCACGTCGTCACGGCTGGCGAGCACGACCGTGCTCAGCAGGTCGTCGGCCAACCCGTTCGCGAGCCGACCGATCGTGTTCGCGGTGGCGGGCGCGATCGCGATCACGTCCGGCCAGCGCGCCAGGCGGATGTGCTCGATCGACGGATCGGACGGATCCCACAACGACGTCGCCACCGGCTTGCCCGACAGGACCTCGAAGGTCATCGGCGTGACGAATCGCGTGGCCGACTGCGTCATCGCCACCTGCACCTCGTGCCCGCTGTCCTGCAGCCGGCGCACCAACTCGCAGGCCTTGTAGACCGCGATGCCCCCCGTCACGCCCAGCAGCACCTTCATCAGGCTCCGGCCTCCTGTCCGGCGGGCGTCGACAGACGGCCTACCAGTTCGTCCGCGATGGCGGTCTTGCCGCGACAGCGTGCGGCAAGCCCGTCGCCATCCACGAGCAGCGCCTCGTGGTCCTGCTCGTCGATCTGCGCGCTGTCGTTCACCACGACGAGATCCAGGCTCGCGCGCTCGCGCAGCCGGCCCGCCACGGCCAGGTTGCCGGCCTCATCCAGACCGGAGGTGAGCTTGAAGCCCACCAGCAGCGCGTCGGGCGCCATCGCACGCAGCCCGTCGATCAGCTTGGGCGCGCGCCGCATACGCAGCACCATCTCGTCCCTGTCGGAGGAGAGCTTGCCGGCGGCCGTTTGCGGCACGTAATCGGCCACGGCCGCCGCGTGGAAGACCGCATCGGCGCCCGGCACGTGGCGTTGGAGCAGCGCCGCGAGGTCCTCCGAGGTGTCGAAAACCTCGCAGGCCATATCGCCGTCGGGTCGCTCGGAGTTCACGCCGCAGAGCAGCGTGACCTCATGGCCGGCGGCGCGGGCGCGGGACGCAATGCGTGCGCCGAGGCGACCGGTGCTGAGGTTGGCGATCACGCGCACATCATCGATGCGTTCGCGAGTCCCGCCCGCTGTCACGAGCACGCGCATGGAGGGCGCGTCAGTACTTGGTCGAGAACGAGTTCGACGTCACCTTCAGGTTGTCGAAGAAGAACTCGCCAGGCGGGCTGCCGGCCGCGCGGATGATCTGCAGATCCTCCATGCGCAGCGGCGCATTGGACTTCATCGTGCCCAGGATCGAGATGGTCGAGCCGGATGCCGGCTTGAGCAGCAGGTGATAGGTCGAGTTACCGAACAAGGAGTCCTTCAGGCGCAACTCGCCGCGGTAGGGCACGCTCGACTGGTAGGACTCGCCCGAGTCCTCGCCGTCGATCGTGATTCCGCCGAAGCCGTCGAAGCCGACGTCGATCAGGCCGCTGTCGGCATCGTCCTCGGCCCGCAAGGTCAGGCCCGAGTCCGTCTGCGAACAGAACAGGTCGAACTCGATGGTGACCTTGCCACCGGTGAACAGTCTGTCCAGGTTCGCGCGCAGCGCGGCATCGGTCGCCAGGCCGGCGTCCGAGACGCGCAGCTGTCCGCCCACCACCGTGAACACGCCGGGGGGACCGAACTCGTCCACGCTCCCGATCTCGGCGCTGATCCCGGATCCCGGGGCGCTCGCGCCGTTGAACGTCGCCGCGAAGTAGACCGTGACGCGCGCGACCATAGCGGTCGCGGGCACGGCCACGCACAGCACAACCAGCAGGGTGGTCAGTCGGAGCACGAACCGTGAGGTCATGCGCGGGAGTCTCGATGCGGGAACGGAAGGGGTACATGCCGCGCCCGCGGGATGCGGAGCGGACGAACGACAACCTCGTCAGAGGCGTTCCCCAGTATAGAACCCAATGCGCCCTCTCGGCGGCTCCGAACTGGGGATTCTGTCCGGACAGCCCGATTGGGCCATGGATCGGGCATCCCGGCCCCTACAGGCCTACCCGCTCGAGCTTCTTGTAGAGCGTCCGCACGCCGATCCCGAGGGCCCGGGCGGCCGCCGCCTTGTTGCCGCCTGCGGCCGTCAGCGCCTCGCTGAGCTGCTGTCGCTCGAAGGCCAGGACCCGGTCGGCCAGCGAGCCGCCGTCGGCAGCGGGCCCCGCCGCCTCGACCTCGGGTTCGCCTTCGCCCGCTCCGGCCAACAGCCGGCGCACGAGACGCCCCGACACGCGCTCACCCTCGCGGTCGAAGAGCAGCAGGTTCATGGCGAAGTTCTCGAGCTCGCGCACGTTGCCGGGCCACTCGCGCGCGCCCAGGATCGCCAGCGCCTCGGGGTCGATCGGTCGCGCCTTGCCGCCGTGCCGTTCGAGGAAGTGCGGCAGCAGCAGGGTGATGTCCTCGGTGCGCTCGCGCAGCGGCGGCAGGTGGATCTGCGCGACCGCCAGGCGGTAGTAGAGGTCCTCGCGGAAGGCGGCGTCGGCCACCATCGCCTTCAGGTCGCGGTGCGTCGCCGCCAGGATGCGCACGTCCACCTTGCGCACCTCGCGCCCGCCCACCGGCAGGAACTCGCCCTCTTGCAGCACGCGCAACAGGCGCTTCTGCATGCCGAGGCTCATGTCGCCGATCTCGTCCAGCAGCAGCGTGCCGCCGTGCGCCTGCTCGAACAGGCCCTTGCGGTCCTTGTCGGCGCCGGTGAAGGCCCCGCGCACGTGGCCGAACAGCTCGCTCTCGAGCAACGGCTCGGCGATCGCCGCGCAGTTCAGCGAGAGGAAGTTCTGTCGCTTGCGCGGGCCGTTGAAGTGGATCGCGCGCGCGATCAGCTCCTTCCCGGTGCCGCTCTCGCCCTGGATGATCACCGGGAAGTCGGTGTCGGTGATGCGATCCATGAGGTCGAGCACCTCGTGGATGCGCGGGCTGCGCGTGATGATGTTGCTGTAGTCGTAGCGCAGCTCCAACGCGCGGCGCGACGCGTCGAGCGACTCGCGCACCTCCTCCAGCTCGGCCTCGCGCTTCACCAGCCGGTCCTGGAGCGCCTCGTTGAGCCGAGCGATCTCCTCGCGCGAATCGCGCAACTCCTTGTTGCTGGTCTCGAGGCCCTCGCCCAGGCGCACGTTCTCGAGCGCGATCGCGGCCTGCTCGGCCAGCGCGGTCACGGTGTCGAGGTGCGTCTCGTCGAAGCGCCCCACCACCTGCGGGTGATCGAGGTAGATCGCTCCCAGCGTGCGGCCGCGCGAGATCAGCGGGACGCAGACGATCGAGAGCAGGTTCAGCGCGGAGATGCTCGCGGCACTCTGCAGCCGCGGGTCGTCGATCGCGTTCGCCGTCAGGATCGCCTTGCCCTCGCGCACGACGCGACGCGCCACCGAGTGGCTGACCTCGAACTCCGGCCGGTGGATCGTGCTCTCGTCGATGTTGCGCGCGGCGCGGAACTCGTTCGCGCGGCCGTCGAACAGGATCAGGAAACCGCGCGCCGCGCCGGTGATCTCGATCGCGCTGTCCACGATCAGGTCCAGCAGGCGCTGCGCGTCGCGCTCGGTGTTGAGCGCCTTGTTGATCTCGCCCAAGCGCTCGAGGATGCGCAGCCGGCCGGAGAGCGCGGTCAGCCCCTTCACGTCCTCGTCCCCGCCGGCCGCGTCGATGCGCCGGCCGATCCGATCGAGGTGTTCATGGAGCGGTCTGAGGTCATGGACATCCACCAGCACCCGCGCGCGGTCCTGGTCGCGGCCGATGCGCGAGAGCAGTTCGCCCACCTTGCCATAGTCCGGCGAGGGCGCCGACAAGGCCGCCTCGACGCGCGCGAGGTCCGTGTCCAGGCGCGTGAGCAGGCCGCGCGCCTCGATCGGACCCTCGGGCGTCTCACCCAGGATCGAGAAGGCCAGCGCCCAGTCCGCGTCCGCCTCCTCGCCGCGCCCGGCCACCTCGCGCGCGGCGGCGCGGGTGAACAGCAGGTCGGAGAGCCACGGGCCGCGTTCCAGCGTCTCGACGTCCAGCGCGTCGAGCGTGTCCTCCCCGGCGCGAGCGAGCAGGTCCTGGGCCACCAGGTGCTCCCGTCCGAGCGCCGCGCCCTCCGCGGCGGTCGCCGCGCGACGCGATGAGGCGGCGGCTTCCGCGCGAATGTCCGCGTCGCCCGCACCCTCGGCGCGAGCCAGCGCCAGCCGGGCGGCGAGCAACTCAGCCTCCACCTCCCAGTCCGGTGCCTTGACGCCGTCCAGCAGTTCGCGCGCCGCTTCCAGGTCGCTCGCCGCGCGATCGGTCATGCCGCGCGTCAAGCGCACGCCGCCGCGCGTCAGCGCGACCGCGGCCTGCCCGCGGCGGTCGCCGAGCTCCGAGCGCATCTCCAGCGACGCCTCCCAGGCCGCCTCCGCTTCGTCCAGCCGCCCCTCGGCGGCGAGCGCGCGCCCGGTGTTGTTGAGCACCATCGCCGCCAGCGAACGATCGTCCAGCCGGCGCGCGATGTCCTGCGCGCGCGCGAGGTGGCGGCGCGCCGTGTCCACGCGACCCTGCGTGAGCCAGCCCGCGCCCAGACCGTTGAGCGTGATGCCCAGGTTGACGAGGTCGCCCGCGGCCTCGAGCCGCTCGACGCCCTCCTCCTGCAGCGCGAGACCGCGACGCTTCTCGCCGCGCGAGCGGATCGCGCGCCCCATGTTGTAGAGCGGGCTGCCGATCAGCAGCTCGTGCCCGAGCGTCTTGGCGAGCTCGATGCACGCCTCGTAGTGGTGCACCGCCTCGTCGTAGCGACCGAGCTTCTCCTCGAGCGTGCCTGCGCGTTCGAGCAGGCCGAGCGTGCGCCGGTCGCCCTCCGAGCCCTGCAGCCGCAGCGCCTCGCGCACGTCCACCAGCGCGTCCTCCAGGCGACCGCGCGCTGCCAGCGCCTGCGCGCGCACCTGCAGCCCCAGCAGCGCGTCGTCGCGCGGCAGCGGCTCGGGGTCGAAGTGCTCGAGGACCGCGAGCGCCTGGTCCGCGCGCCCGCGCAGGAACAGGAGCCGCGCCTCGCGCACGTCCAGCGCGGCCTCGTCGGAGACCTGCGCGCGCGCCGCGGCGACGGCGGCCAGCGCCTGCTCGTGCTCGGCCGCGCGCGTGAGCATATCCACCAGGTCGAGGTGCATGCGCGCCAGGCGCGGATCGGCGGCGCCGGCTCCGGCGAGACCGCGACGCAACAGCGTGACCGCCGGCGCGAGCCGTCCGGCGCGTCGCAGGACCTCGGCCGCGGCGACGATGATCCCGCCCAGGGCGGGGTCGTCGCGCCCGGATGGCGGCTCCTCGCCCAGCACGGCGGCCAGCGCGGCGGCTCGCACCTCGTCGAGCGCGTCGGCCGGGCCAGCGATCTCCAACGCGAGACGTGCGCGGGCGTCGGCGGGAGCACCGGGGCCGGATGCGAAGCCGCGCCGCAGGCGACCGTCGGCCGGCGCGTACACGTCGTGCGGTTCGCTGCGCTCACGACGCACCAGGCCGGCGTCGACCAGCGGAGCGAGCACCGGACCGGGCTCGGTCTGCAGGGCGGCACCCAGTGTCTCGCCGCTCAGCGCGAGCGGACAACGGCCGAGCAGCGAGAGCGCGGCGCGCTGCGCCGCATCCAGGTCGTCGGGAGGCACGAACTCGGCAGCCAGCGGCCAGGCGGCCGGCAGGCGGCCCTCGTCCACGACGAGGCCCTCCGCACCCGACCGCACGACGCGGGCGCGCTCCAACTCGGCCAGGGCGTCCGCGAGGTCCTCGCGCGGCATCGGCGCCGCGTCGCGCAGGCGCTGCTCGAGCGGATCGCGTTCGCCGACCCACGCTTGCAGGGCCGTCACGCACGCGTCGGCGTCCACGCGCCGCTCGTCGAAGACCTCGACGCCTTCGACACCCTCGACCATGCGCGCGATGGAACCGCGCAGCGCCTCGAGGCGTTCGTTTGCCGCGCGGGCGATGCCGATGCCGAGGTGAAGCCCGCCGTGCACGGCCAACGCCTCGGCCAGGCCGGCCACGTCCACCGCGCGCACGCGCTGACGTGCCGCCAGGTCGGCGAGCCGCGCGACCAGGCGTTCGTCCGGCTGCTCGAGACCCTCGGCCAGCAGCGACATCTCGGCCGCCACCTCGGCCAGCGTCGTGGTCGGCGTCGCGAAGCCCTCCAGCCAGGTCGCCCCGTGCCGGGCGGAGGCCAGTCGCGCGGTGCGACGCGTGTCGGTCAGCGCCAACGCCGCCGAGCGGTGCGCGGAGAGGGACTCCTCGTGCAACGACGCCGCGTCGGCCGCGTCGAGCGCCGGCAGGGCCGCCAGGGCCGCGCGCGCGTCGGCCGGCCGGGCGCCCGGGTCGGCGGCCAGCAGGCGGTCCAGCAGCGCGACCAGCGCGGCGTCGCCCAGCCGCGTGGCGTCCTGCTCGGCGAGCCCGTCCCAGGCGGACCGCTCGGCCAACATGCCCAGCGGATCCGTCGCGCCGAACAGGCGGCGACCGAGCAGCGCCTCGGCGAGCAGCAGGCCCGCCGCCCACAGATCGCTGGACAGCGACGCGGCACCGCCGCCGAACAACTCGGGGGCCATCGCGCGCGGCGTGCCCGCGAGCGGGCGCTCGGCGGCCTCCTCGATTGCACAGCACAAGCCGAAGTCGATCAGCACCGGCCGGTCGCTGCCGTCCTCCAGCAGCACGTTGTCGTCCTTGAGGTCGCGGTGCAGCAGGCCGTGCTCGTGCACGCAGGCGAGCGCGGAGAGCAGCCGCGCGCAGAGCCGTGTGGCGGCGGCGGCGTCGAAACCGCCCTCGCCCAGCGCGTCGGGCCCGAGCGTCCGGCCGGCCACGTGCTCGGTGACGGTGTAGAGCCGCCCGTCGCCGAGCACCCGCCCCACGTCCAGGCAGGCGGCGATGCCGGGATGCGAGAGGCCCAGCAGGGAGGCCTCGGCCAGGCCGGCCTCCTCGCCTTCACCGCGCTCGTGCCGCTTGAACACGACACGCCGCCCCCCCGCGTCCCGCGCGAGGAAGACGCTCCCCGCCGGTCCCTGCGTGAGGCGCTCGTGAAGACGGTATCCGCCCACGCGCTGCGGTTTGACGTCACCCATGGTCGTCCCCAACATACCTTCCCGCGACATCGTCATGGCCCCCAACACCGTCCTGGGCACCAATCACAGAAGATGGGAATCCTCCGCCACACGAGCCGCCGGCTGTTCGCCCCGACCGCACTGGCGGTCGCGGTCATGCTTCTGGCCGAAACGGCAAGCGCCGACATCATCCACTACAAGGACGGGCGGACGGTCGAGGGCAGGATCCTCGAGCGCACGGCCACGCACATCACGGTGGATACGGAGTTCGGCAAGCTCAAGATCGCGCTCAGCAAGGTCGAGCGGATCGAGGAGAAGATCACGCCGGCCGAGGAGCTGGCCGCGCTGCGCGCGAACATCCCCGAGGGCGACGCCGCCGCCTTGTTCGAGCTGGCCGTGTGGGCGCGCGACGCGTCGCTCGACCGGGACTACCGCCGGCTGCTGCTCGAGGTGATCGAGCTGGCGCCCGGCCACACGCTGGCGAACGAGGCGCTCGGGCGCGTGAAGATCGACGGACTGTGGATGGCTCCCGAGGACGTCGCGGCCTACGTCGCCGCGCACGAGGCCGAGAAGCGCGCGCAGGGCTACCTCTGGCACGAGAACCGCTGGCGGCCCGAGGCCGAGGTCATGACCGCGCGCGGTTTCGTGCGCCACAACGACGCGTGGGTGCCGCGCCGCCAGGCAGAGACGGAGATCGCGCTCGCAGACCTGAAGCAACTGGTCGGCATCGAACTGGATGCGTGGACCAGCAAGACGATCACGCTCTACTCCGCCCTGCCCGCTCACGAGGTGGACATGCTGGGCCCGGCGCTCGAGGCGCAAGTGCAGCGCTTCCTCGCGACACTTGAGGTCGACGACGCGGAGCGCCAGCGCGTGCTGCGCTACGACATCCCGATCTTCCTGCTCGAGGCGAACTCGACCATGGCGCGCTTCGTCGAGTCGGGCTTCATCGACCGGTTCGTGCTCACCGACAGCGCCAAGCAGGAGTACGCGCAGGTGAGCAACTTCAACCTGGCGTGGCCGCGGCCGCTGATCGTCCTCGTCCAGCACGGCGACCACATCGACACCGCCGGCGACGAGGACATCGGCCGGCTCGGCATCCTCAGCCACCAGCTCGGGCACGTGCTGATCCAGCGCCTCGCGGGCATGCGCCCGACGCCGGGCTGGGTGCAGGCCGGCCTGGCCGCGATGGCCGAGGGCGTCACCAACGAGACGACGACGCTGAACATCTCCACCTGGGACTGGATGGCGCCGGGCCAGGGCGGCGGCCCCTGGGTGGACGACTGGTATCACTTCGGTCACTGGAACAGCAACCTGCGCGACGACCACAAGCAGGGCACCGTGCCCCCGCTGCGCACGGTCATGTATCAGAAGGTGCGAAGCCTCGACAGCAAGGAGATCGGGGTCTCCTGGAGCGTGGTCGGGTTCATGCTCGACCGGCACCGCACGGAGTTCATCGCGTACCTGCGCGCGTTCGGCGCGTTCTCCGACTCGCGCAAGAAGGGTCCGTCCAAGTGGCACGAGGCCGCGTGGAACGCGAGCTTCGGCAGCTCGCTCGACGAGGTCGAGCGCGAGTGGCGCGGCTGGGCGCTCGCGCGGCCCGCCCTGGACGAGATCGACCCCGACAGGCCCTACTGATCAGCGCTTGTCGCGGTTGGCGCCCGCCGGCGGCGCGGGCGGCGGCTTGGGCATCCGATCGATCTCGCGCTTGAGCGCGGCGAGCGCCGCCGCCTGTCCCTCCAGCGGCTTGGTCACGTCGATCGCCACCGAGCGGGCCAGGCTCTTCTTGAGCACGTAGAGCGCAACGGACCGAACGTCCGCGGGCTGCGCCTCATCGGTGAGCAGCGACATCGCTCGCTCGGCGACGCGGCGATCGAAGAGCCGCACGCAACCGTCCACGATCGCCGGGTGCACCGGCGAGTCGCCCAGGTTCTGCAGCAACCACTTGCGATCGTTGGCCGCGACCTTCTTCTGCACGATGCGGTCGCGCCAGTCGCCGCCACGCTGGCTGAGCAGCGCGCGGATCTCGTCGCGCCACTCGACGCCGAAGCTGGCGTCGAGGATGCGGTCGCGCAGTTCGCCCTCCTCGGTGATCAACTCTGCCAGCAGCCCGCCGCCGCTGCGCGTGATGCGCTCGAACACGTCGCGCGCGTTCTTCTCGCGGTCGGTGGGCTTCTTGCCGGGCTGGCTGCCGGTAAAGAGCACGTTCACGGCCGCGTCGCTGCCGCGTGCGAAGCCGCGCACCAGGCCGATGGCCTTGCCCTCGTCGTCCGCGTGCGGCGGCGCGTCCCCCACCAGGATCATCACGTGCCGCGCGCCGGGGCGCCAACCGCTGCCTTCGATGGCCACGCGCAGGCCCTCCTCCACCGCCTCCTCGAAGTCGCCGCCGCCCGAGGCCTGCAGGTCGATCAGGAAGTTGTGGATGGCGTAGCGGTCGTCGGTCAGCGGCACCTGCTGCGTGAGCCACTGGTCCCCGCGGTCGCGGTACGCCGTGAGCCCCAGGCGCAGGTCGGGGACGATCGCGCCCAACTCACCGATGATCTCGTCGATGGTCGCGCGCGTCAGCTCGATGAACTTCTCCATGCTGGCGGTGGCGTCCACCACGAACACGACGTCCATCCCGCGCGAGCGCATCCCCTCCACGAACGTGCGGAATCCCGTGCCGGTCGGCCCCGAGCCCGGGACCGGCGCGGACGCCGACGCGAGCCCCGAGCGCCTCGCACCGCGACCGCCCACGCCCTGCGAGCCGCCGAGACCGAGAATGTTCGGATCTGCCTCGAACGGCTGGTCGAGTTCGGTCTCCGGTTCGTCGAGCGTGGGGTCCTCCAACTCGGGCTCGTCGAGCGGCGGCGGCTCGGGCGGTGTCAGCTCGGGCGGCAGGATCTCCTCGATCGGTTCCGGTTCGGGCGGCGGCGGGTCCTCGAGCGCGGCCGTCACCATTCGTTCCTCGGGCAGCAGCATCTCGTCTCTCGGCAACGACCACCAGTACACGAAGCCGGCCCCGTGCAGCACCACCGCGAACAGCACGTAGCGCCACGCGCGCAGCCACTGCAGGCGCACCTCGAGCGCATGCCGCTCGTTGCGGTCCATGCCCACCACCGCCGGCACCGGGTGGAGCTCGCCCTGCACCTCCTTGCGGTGAGGGTGCCGGCTGTCGTGGGGTGCGTCGGGCATGCGGTGGGAGCTCTCTGTTGCGTCTGCTGCGGTGGTCGGGCCAGCCAGCCGTCGGTACTATCGACGCTCCCGTCTCCCGGTACAAACACGCTGAGGTCGCATTGGCCCGTACATCCGCACCAACCATCTGCGGGGGCGAATTCAGGGGCCGGCGGCTGTCCGTCCCCGAGGGCCGGGGCACGCGCCCGGCCCGCGGGCGGGTCCGCGAGGCGATGTTCGCGATGGTGGCAGCGCACGTGCCCGACGCCCGTGTCCTCGACATCTACGCCGGCTCGGGCTCGCTCGGCCTCGAGGCGCTGTCCCGCGGCGCGGCGCACGCCACCTTCGTCGAGCGCTGGCGCGAGGCGTTGGGCTGCCTGCGCGCGAACATCCGGACCTGCGGCGTGGGGCCGGACCGCGCGCGCGTGCTCCCGGTGGACGTATCCACGTGGCGCGCGACACCGGGTGAGCCGTTCGACCTGGTCTTCGCCGACCCGCCGTTCGCGTTGCTCGAACCGCTGCCACCCGAACTCGTCGCGCCCGGCGTGCTCGCGCCCGACGCGCGCGTGGTGGTCGAGACGCCGTCCGAACGGATCACGCCGACGACGCTTCCGGGCCTGGAACTGCTGCGCCGCCGCGAGCACGGGCGCAGTTCGATCTGCGTGTACGGGCTCAGTCCGGAAGCCCCCCCGGCCTGACGCAGGAATCAGCCCTGAGGGGCCGGATCGAATGCCCTCAAGTGCGCGAGCGATCCACGCGATACATGGACTGGTCTCGCCGCCATATGGCAGCCCGACCCTCACACCTATGACGCACACCGATGACCCCACGCAGGCGGAACCGCCGCCGGCCAGACTGCCCGACTTCTCCTCGTTCACGACACCCGAGGAGAAAGCGCAGGCCTGGGCCGAGTTGATCCGGAACGGCGACGGCATTCCCGAAGAGGCCCTCGACAGGGCCCTGACCAAGTTGCTGGAAGAGATCCGGCTTTCGCTCTAGGCTCGGCCCGCCTCACGGGCCCCGCACGGCGCGGCCCACGGCGATCCGAGCAACGCGGCCTCCGGGCCCCGAGCGCGAGCAGTGACCTCACCAGCCCTTGCCTTCCATCTCGTTCCGCGCCCGGTGAGCCGGCCGTGGGGCGGCCGCCGCATCGCGCAGCGCTTCGGCTGGGATGACAGCGAGCCGCGCGGCGAGTGGTGGCTGGCGAGTTGTCGCGAGGACGCGCCGAGCATCCTGCGCGAGAGCGGCGTCGACCTCCCCGCCTGGCTCGACGAGCACGGCGGCGGGAACGGTTGCGGCGACGGCGCGAGCTTCCCGCTGCTGGTGAAGTTCCTCGACAGCCAGGAAGAGCTGTCGCTGCAGGTGCACCCCGACGACGAGGTGGCGCACCGCCACGGCCTGCCACGCGGGAAGGCCGAGGCCTGGCACGTGCTGTCGGCCGAGCCGGGCGCGCACGTCTTCCACGGCACCGCGCCGGGCGTCACCGGCGCCGAGTTGATCGAGCGCACGCGCGCCGGCGCGAGCGACGAGGAGATCGTCTCCATGTTGCGCCGCGTGGACGTCACGCCCGGCGACACGCTGCTCGTCCCCGCCGGCACGGTGCACGCGCTGGGCGCCGGCGTGACGCTGTACGAGGTGCAGCAGAACTCCGACACCACATACCGCCTGCACGACTGGGGGCGCGGCCGCGAGTTGCACCTCGACCAGGCAGTGGAAGCGATCGTCGACCACGCGCCCGAGATCGTGCGGCGCGACGAGCCCGTCGGCGACGGCTGGACGGAGCTATTGTCCGAGCCCGCCTTCGCTCTGCGACACGCGCGTCCGGCGGGCGAGCTGCAGACCGCGCCGACGGGCCCCTTCACGCTGCTGACCATCTTGGCCGGCCGCGGCTCGCTGCGATCGGGCGAGCAGACGCTGGACCTCGCCCCCGGCGATACGCTCCTGCTGCTCGGCCCCGCGACGCTGGGCGGCGAGGACCTGGACCTGCTCGCGGTGGACGCACCCGCATGAGCCGCCAACGCCTTCAGAAACTGATGGCCGCCTGCGGCGTGGGCAGCCGCCGCGCCTGCGAGGAGATGATCGAGCAGGGCCGCGTCGAGGTGGACGGCACGATCGTCACCACGCTCGGAACTCAAGTGGACCTCGAGACGCAGTCGGTGAAGTGCGACGGCAACGTGCTGCGTCCCGAGCCGATGCACTACTACCTGCTCAACAAGCCGGGCGGCGCGATCTGCTCCATGGTCAGCAAGGCCGGCCGGCCGCGCGCGGTGGACTACCTGCCCGGCAAGGTGCGCGATCGGCGCATCTTCACGATCGGACGGCTCGACGTGGACAGCGAGGGCGCGATCATCCTCACCAACGATGGCGAGTTGTGTCATCTCGTCACGCACCCGCGCTTCGGCATCACCAAGTCGTACGAGGTCGAGGTCAAGGGCAGCCCGACGCAGGAGACGATCGAGAAGATGCGCAAGGGCGTGTGGCTCGCGGAGGGTCGCACCGGCAAGGTCAACGTGAAGGTGCTGCGCCGTTCGCGCGAGCGCGCGTTGCTCGGCATGACGCTGCAGGAGGGCAAGCGCCGCGAGATCCGGCGCATCTGCGCGCGCTTCGGACACGAGGTGCGACGCCTGATCCGCGTGAAGGTCGGTCCGGTCGACCTCGAGGACCTGCCGACCGGGCGCACGCGCGTGCTCACCAAGGACGAGATCGAGTCGCTGCGCAAGAGCGCCAACGTGGTCATCCGCCTGGGTGGCGCTCCGCCGAAGAGCCAGGGCGGGCGCGGTCGGGGCGGATCGCGCAAGCCGCTGAAACGCGAACGCGCCGGCGGCGGCAAGCCGCGCGCCAGCGCGGGCCCGCGCAAGAAGAAGAAGCCCACGCGCGGCCAGCGGGACAAGACCGGACCGGCGGCGCCCGGCGGGCTGCAGGGCGGGCGCCAGGGCGGACGTCTGAGCCGCCGCGGTCGCCGTCCGCGCTAACCGCCTCCGGCGGCCCCCACCGCGGGGTCGCTCGCCAGTCGTTCCAGCACGCCCGCCCAGGGATCGTCGGCGGGCATGGCGGCCCGCAGCGCGGACGCCGCGGCGCGCGCGGCGGGCAGGTCGTCCCCCGCCTCCAGCAAGGCCAGGGCCGTGTACTGCAGCAGCGGCAGGCGCGCCGGCGCGAAGGCGGCGCGCGCCGCGACCCAGGCGTCGAGCGCTTCGCCGTCGCGGCCGAGCATGATCAGCGCGGTGCCGAGGTTCACCAGCACGGTGCGATCCTCGGGTGCGCGCTCGCGCGCGTCGGCCAGGATCTCGAGCGCTTCGTCCGGCAAGCGCAGGCGCAGCAGCACGCCGCCCAGCGTGCCGCCCAGGCGTCCGTCGGGCAGCACGCCGTGCGCGGCACCGAGCAGTTCGGCCGCGGAGCCGTAGCGCTCGGCGAAGGCCAGCTCGCTGGCGTGCTCGAGCAGCGCGTCGCGCACGTCGCGGTGTCCCGGGGCGGCTCCCCAGGCGGCGAGCAGTGCCGAGTCCAGTTCCTCTGAGAGACTCGTCTGTTCGTCGTCGGACAAGGCGCCCGGCGCCGCGACGAGCAACGACGCCCGCGCCGCGCGCGCGATCAGCAGGCCGGTCAGCGCGGCCGAGCGCGCGGTCAACTCCGCGCCCAGCCGGCGGTCCTGCTTCGGATCGGCCGGACGGCTCCGCAACGACGATGTGTCGAGCGGCAGCGAGATGTGGGCCAGTTGGCGCATGGCTGCGGTCGCCAGCCACGCCTCGTCGCCGCGAGTGTCCTGGCTGAGCAGTTCGGCCAGGGGGTGTTCGAGCGTGTTCATCGGCTCGTCGCGGAAGCGCGTCATCAGCGTCCAGCCGTCCGCGACGTAGAGGTCCGCCACGTCGACCGCCGCCGCCAGGCCGTCCATGGCCGGGCTGGCAGCCAGGAGCGCGTCGATGCGAGCAAACGGCGGCAGGCCGTCGTCGAGCCCTCCCACCAGCGCGACGAGCGGCAGGTCGCTGCGCAGCGAGGCGACGAACAGGCGCGCGTCGGGGAAGGCGTCCAGGAAGGCATTCGTGACCGTCGCGAAGGCCGGCCAGCCCATGCGGTAGAGCGGCAGCCACTGCACGGCGACCCCGTCCTCGGCCAGCGCCGTGCGCAATGCGACGAAGTGCTCGCGCGAGAGTCGGGCGCCCGCGCCACGCGCGCCGGGGTGCACCAGGCCGCCCACAATCAGGTCGTACTCGCGCGGGAAGCGTCCCAGCCAGTCACGCGGCACCCCGTGGGCGACGAGCGGCGGGCCGCCGATCGCCTCGACGCCGGGCGGGAAGGGCGTCTCGAGGTCCAGCGCGATCAGCTCCTCGGACGGCTCGATGCAGACCACGCGCGCCGGCGTGCTCATCGCCAGCCCGGCGAGGACGTGTCCGGCTGCGCGCCCGACCAGCAGCGCGCGCGAAGCCGACGGACGCATCGCCGCGGCGAGCCGGCCCATGCGACGGCCGAGGCGCGCCTCGGCCGGGCCCGCGAGTTCGGCGCGGCCGTCGAGAACGAGCCGCGCGCCCAGCGCCTGTGTCTCGACCAGCGACACCACGTGGTCCGGTCCCTCGACGCGACGCAGCAGGGCGGTCTCGTCCGCGCGCGTCTGCCAGGGCAGTTCGATCGGGTCCGCCATGCGGGTCGCGACCAGCGCGGCCACGGCCAACAGCGCGCAACTCCAGCGCAACGCGACGCGTTCGCCGGTCGCGGTTCGCAGCGGCCGCGCGGTCAGCACAACGATCACGGCACCGATCGCGGCGGTGGTCGACGCGGCACGCAGCACGCCGCTCGTCCCCCATTCGAGGTCCGCGCCGAAGAGGTCGGGCGCGAAGATCGTCGCGATCGTTCCGCCCGAGAACACGGCCACCACGGCGCGGTCGAAGGCGCCGCCGGGGGGGAACACGCTGACGAGCGACGAACTGCCGGCGCCGATCAGCAGCATCGCGCTGAAGAGACCGAGTGGGGCGATCGACCACAGCACCTGCTCGATGCGTGGACTGCCGGAAGCCGGATCCACGAGCCGCGGAGCAACCTCGAGCGCCAACACGGCCAGGACGAGCGCCATGGCCGACTGCACGCCGGCCGACGTCACGCGCCGACCCAGGGCCAGGGCCAAGGCGGTGATCGCGGCGCCCAGCGAGAAGGCCAGGGCGGCCTCGGCGCGCAGCGCGACGCTGTCCCCATGCGTCGCGACCAGCACGCGCATCGTCCCCAACCAGCCGAGCACGGCCAGCGCGCCCCCCAGGAAGCCGGCGAACTCCAGGGACCCGCGCCGATCCCTTGCCTCGCGATCCGCGACGGGCACGCTCGGAGGCGCGGGTTGCGACGGCGCGCACAGGAAGCAACACAGCGCTGCGACCGCCAGCGCGAGTGCGGCCGCCAGGAAGGGGCCCATTCCGCTGCCGAGTTGCGCGAGCGCCAACGGCGCCCCGGCCGCGGCGCCCAAGGCCGCGAACGCGACCACGGTGCTGCACGCGCGCGCCTGCTTCCATCCGGCGCGCACGCACACGCCCACGCACCACGGCAGCACGCCCCCGATCAGGATGCCCCACGCGAAGGCCACCGCTGCTGCGACCAGGCGGATCGACGAACCCGACACGAGGTCGGGCAGCACGCGCTGCAACAACGCCGTGCAGACCGCGGTCGCGCCCAGCCAACGCGCCAGGCCGGCGAGGGAGGCGCGCTTGGCGAGACCGCGCGCGCCCGTGACCGAGGCGCCCAGCATGACGCCGAAGAGGAACACCACCTCACCACCCGGGGCGAGCGCCGCCAGACCGAAGCCGGTCAGCATCGCCGCCAGGCCGAGCAGCGCGGCCGGAAGCAGCACGAGGGCGGCGACGTTCACCGAGCGTCGGCTCCGAGCAGGTGGCCGACCAGATGCAGCGAGCCGGCCACGACCACGAGGCGGTCCGGGCCGGCGCGGCGACGCGCCTCGGCCAGCGCCTCGTGCGGGTCGGACACCGCGTCCAGCACTTCGGGGTCAGGATCTCCGGTCTTCATCGTGCTCGCCTCCACGCCACGCTCGCCGGGCGTGGTGGTGAGAAGGACCTGCGGGCAGACGGGTAACAGCGCGCGCAGCATCGCGTCGGTGTCCCGGCCGCTGGTCGCGCCGAAGACCAGGCACCCGACCGGCTCGTGCGCCAGGCGCCGCGCGAGCGCTTCGCAGGCCGCGACCGTGTGGGCGCCGTCGAACAGCAACTCCCCGGCGCGGTGCCAGCGCCCGTCGACCTCGAGCGCCGCCAGCGCGGCGTCCACCTCGGGCGTGCGCGCGGGCAGCCGTTCCAGGTCGGCCAGCGCGTCCAGGACGGTGGCCGCCAGGGCGCGGTTCTCGCGGTCGAAGTCGTCGGCATGTCCCGGCGCAAGGCGCACCGGGCAGTCCAGCTCGCGCGCGCGCTCCTCGATCGCCGCGCGCGCGGTGGCCGGCACGCCGCCGCCGATCACCATCGGTGCGCCGGGCCTCAGGATGCCGGCCTTCTCGCGCGCGATGGTGGGCAGGTCGTCGCCCAGGATGGCAGTGTGCTCCAGGCTGATCGTGGTGATCGCGCACACGTCGGCCGGCAGGCAACGCGTCGCGTCGAGCCGGCCGCCGAGGCCTGTCTCCCACACGACCGCCGGCACGCCGGCCTCGGCGAACACCATGCGCGCGACCGCTGTCATGAACTCGAACCAGGACGGCTCGACCTTCGCCAGGTCGGCCGCCTCGCGCACCGCGATCGCGGCGTGGTCGAGTTGCGCGTCGGTCGGAAAGGCGCCGTCGATGCGCACGCGCTCGCGCACGTCGCTCAGGTGCGGCGAGGTGTAGGCCGCCGTGACCAGGCCGTGCGCGCGCAGACCAGCCGCGATGAGTTCGCTGACGCTCGTCTTCCCCTCGCTGCCAGCGACGTGGACGGAGATCGCCGGACGCGGTAGCGCCCCCAGTGCGTCGAGCAACGCCTTCATGCGCGACGTGTCCAGCGCGACCTCCCCGGCGTGGAAGCGCCGGCTGCGCTCCAGATCGAGCAGTTGGGACAACTCGTCCAGCAGTCGGGATCGCGATGTCGCCGAGGTCATGCGGCCCACTATAATCCTCCGGAATGCGACCATTCATCGGCGTCACGTGCAGCTCTGACCCCTCGGGGAACCCGCGCGTCAACCCGCGCTACGTGCGCGCGTTGCACGCTTCGGGCGCCTTGCCGGTGCCCCTGCCGTTCATCGAGACGAGCAGCGAGGCCCACGAGCTGCTCGAACGGCTGTCCGGCATGCTGTTCACCGGCAGCGAGGACCCCGATCCGTCGCTCTGGGGCGAGGAGCGCCATCCGGCCACGAACGTCATGCACCCCGCACGCCTCCGGACCGAGCTGCTGCTGGGCCGCGCCGTCATGGAACGCGTCACACCGACGCTCGCAATCTGCGGCGGCATGCAGAACATCAACGTCGCGGCGGGCGGCAGCCTGCACCAGCACGTCCCCGACCTGAGCCCCGAGATCGCCCACTCCGACCCGACCTTCGAGAGCCGGCACGACGTGCTGGCCGAGCACGGCTCGCGCCTGGCCGCCCTGTGCGGGGCGCGCTTCGCCGTGAACACCGAGCACCACCAGGCCGTGAACCGCCTCGCGGACGGGCTGGTCGCGACCGCCGTCGCGCCCGACGGGATCGTCGAGGCCTGGGAGGCGCCGGACGCAGCCTTCCTGGTCGGCGTTCAGTGGCATCCCGAGTTGATGCTCGACGACGCCGGTCAGGCGCGTCTGTTCGAGACGCTGGTCGACGCGGCCGGCGCCGGACTGCACGCGACCCAGGGAGCCTGAGCTTGGACAAGGAACGCATCCGCCGATCGGCCATGGGCGGCAAGGGCGCGCCGAACGCACAGCGCCGGATGCTGTTCTACAGCCTCGTGCTGATCGTCGCGGTCGTCTACTACATGCTCTACGGGGGAGGCTCCGAGCCCGAACAAGCCAGCGTGCCGTTGCCGGTGCCGCAGCAACCCAAGCAGGCCGAGTCGCTGGCGAAGGTCGATCCCGAGGTGCTGACCGGCGTGCGCGACACGACGCGCGACGATCGCGCGCTGCTCGAGCCCGCCCCGCTCGAGCACCTGATGGCGCAGGCCGGCCTGCTGGTCTACGGCGACCTCGAGCAGTTCGGGTTGGATCGTGGCGACTGGATCGAGCTGACCGCCAGCGCCGAGGAGCGCCGCGGCGATCCGGTCTACGTGATCGGAACGCTCAAGTGGCTGGAGCCGGTGAGCGACAGCCGCGGCTACCGCGTGCGCGCGGAGATCGAGGACGAGGACGGCCGCGCGTGGAACGCGGTCGTCGTCACCGAGCCCTTCGAGCTGATCCCCGGCGACGTGGTCAAGGCGGCGGGCTTCTTCTTCAAGCACTACGACATGCTGCGGCCCGATCGGAGCACCAGCTCGGGTCCGCTGATCGTCGGCGAGGAGCTGCTGCGCTCCGCGTTCCGCATCGAGCCGGTCACCGCGTTGCGCGAGGATCTGTTCGTGCGCGTGCGCGACTACGACATGTCGGAAGCCGGCCGGCCGATCGACACGCCCGAGTTCTACGAGTTGCTCAGCTACGTCAGCACCGCGCCCGAGGAGGAGCTGTTCCCGCCCGAGGTCGAGCTGGTGGAGTACTCCGCGACCGAACTGCACAGGCACACCGATCGCCACCGCGGCAAGCGCATGCGGGTGTCGGGCCTGCTCGCCCACGCGGAGAAGGTCCTGCTGGGGCCGCGCGGTGAGAACCCGCTGGGCATCCCCCACGTCTGGAAGCTCTGGCTCTCCAGCTACAGCGGCATCTCGCTGGTGTTCACCTTCGAGGACGCGTCCGACTTCGTCATACGCGAGCACGTGATCGACGCCGATGGCATCTTCTTCCGCCGCTACGCCTACGAGAACCAGCGCGGCCGGCCGAACATCGCGGCGGTGGTCATCGCCCGGAAGGTCGAGCGCTACGTCCACGCCGAGCACCCCATCTCGCCCTTCCTGATCTGGATCATCCTGGGCGTGATCACCATCGGCGGCGTGCTGATGTGGCTGGGTGGGAAGCGCGACCGCGCGTCGGAGATCGTCGCCCGCAAGCGGCGCATCCAGCGCCAGAAGAAGCTCACACGCCTGCCCGGGAACCTCGGCGGCCCCCCGCCGGACGCCCCGCCCACCAGTCCGAGTGATGATCGGGACGACGGACCGAACACTTCCGGAGGCGCGAACCCGGGTTCGGTCGCCGGGCCCAAGCAGGCGCCTGGTCCCCCCGGCGCCGCGACGTGATCGCGACGCGCATCGAGCTGGCGCCCGGCGCGCTGGGCGATCCGGCCGCGCTGCTGCCCGAACACGGCAACGCGTTCCTGCTCACCGACGACCACGTCGAACCGCTGCTTCCGGCCGAGCTGCTGCGCCTGCCGCACCTCGTGCTGCCGCCGGGCGAGAGCAGCAAGAGCTGGCAGCAGCTTGGCGCGATCCTGCTCGCGCTGGACGAGACGCGCATCGATCGCGACGGACACCTGCTGGCCGTCGGCGGCGGTGTCGTCACGGACATCGGCGGCCTGGCAGCCTCGCTGCACCGACGCGGCATCGCCTGGACGGCGGTGCCCACCACGCTCATCGGACAGGTTGACGCCGCCATCGGCGGCAAGACCGCGGTGGACCTGGGCGGCGGCAAGAACACGGTGGGCAGCTTCCATCCGCCCGAACACGTGATCGTCGACCCCGGCGCGCTGGCGAGCCTGCCCGAGCGCGAGCTGCGCGCCGGCATGGCGGAGGTGCTGAAGAGCGCGCTGGTCGCCGGGCCCGAGTTGCTGGCCGCCGTCGAAGAGCTCGACCCGCAGGACTTCGCGGCGGGCACGCCGCCCGCCATCGAAGCGATCATGGCCTGCGTGCGCACGAAAGAGCGCCTGGTCGCGGAGGACCTGCTCGACCACGGCGTGCGCCGTCACCTCAACCTCGGACACACCTTCGGTCACGCCTTCGAGGCACTGGCCGCGCCGGCGTTGGTGCACGGCGAAGCGGTCGGCCTGGGGCTGCTCTGTGCGGCGCGCCTGGCCGGCATGCAGCCCGACGGGGACCCGGCCCTCGAGACGCGCCTGCGTGCCCTGCTGGAGCGCTGGGGCCTCCCCGTGACGACCGCGGCCGCCCCGGACCGGGTGCTGGCCGAGATGGGCCGCGACAAGAAGCGCCGCGCGGGGCGGCAGGTCTTCGTGCTGGCCGTAGCCCCCGGCCGGATCGAGGTCATCGAGGATCCGGAGCAGACGGCCGTCACAGCGGCCCTCGACGCCGTGAGCCACGCGGCCTCAACTTCCTGAGGTCCGGCGGTCGATCAGGGGGCGCATGGGCGCCACCCACGTACTCCCTCCGCCGCTGTCCACCGCATGCTCGGCAGGCCACCCGGTCGAGCTGTGGATCCTCGTCAACGGCGAGATCGTGCAATCGGCCGGCACCTTCCTGCCGGCCGACGAGCGCGGCCGTCTGCAGATCACCGCCAGCCTGCCCGAAGGCTTCGTGGGCGTGATGCGCACTGGTGCCGCCGTGCGCGGCTTCTTCACCGACGCCGAGGGCACGGTGCACACCTTCCTCACGTCGATCCACGACTGGATCCCGTACAAGGACCGCCCCAGCTCGGCGCAGGCCGTGCTGCAGGCGCCCTCGCTCGTGGCGCCCTGTCAGCGGCGCCGCGGCGAGCGCACGCGCGCCTCGGACCTTCCCGCACGCCTGATCCTCACCATCCGCGGTGAGCGCGAGGTCGTGAGCGGTCGGCTGGTGGACGTGTCCCCCAGCGGGCTGGGCGTCCGCGTCGTGCGCAGCAACCGCAACTGGTTCGCGGAGGGCACGCGCGTGCAGGTCGAAGTGGACCTGCCCGAGCGCACCGAGCCGGTGCGCGTGAACGCGACCATCTCACGCGTCGGACGCGAGGCGCTGCACTACCTGCACGGCTTGCGCGTGGACGCGGGCAGCGCGGGACGACGCGCGCTCTCCGAGATCCTCGACCAGTTGGTCTGAGGCGCGGCGCGCTTCCTGCGCGCGGCGGTCAGTCGACGCGGAGCGTCACCTCGAGCGCGTTCGAGAACCCGAGCACGCCTCCGGCCTCGATCGTGACCACCTGCATCAGGATCTGCGTGCCGTCCTGGTTGGGCGTGAGCACCGGCAGCGCCGCGGGCAGCGGGATGCCCGGGAGCCCGCCCGGCAGGTCGAAGACGAACAACGGGAAGACCAGGTTGAACGGGAACGGGCCGCCCTTGAGCATCTGCCCGAACTGCGGCGGGCCGCCGCCCAGGAACAGCACCGCCGCTGAGGTGCCGACCGGCCAGTTGTCCATCAGCAGGAGCACGTCCGACTCGCTGGTGGCCTCGCCCGCCATCAGCGTGCGCGGCGGGGTGGCGCCCGTACCGGCCTGCGCGAACTCGGAGTACTCGCGAAAGTCGCTCTCGAGGTAGGTGAACACGTCGGGGTAGATGCCCGTGGCGTCCATGCCCATCGACGGCGTGTCGTGCAGCGTGGCGCGCACGTCCACCACCGTCTCGGCGCCCATCAGGAAGGGCGGGACCTCGACGTCCAGGAACGTTGGCGGAGTCAGCCCGACGATGTTCGCCTCGCGCCAGCCGAGCGTGTCGCTGCCGAACTCGATCGTGATGTCGTCGAACGCGGGCAGCGGACCGAACGCGCTGGCGACGTTCACGATGACGACCTCGGGCGGCGTGCCCTCGAAGGGCACCGCGCCGGGCGCGAACACGCCGGAGTCCTGGTTGCCCTGCGGCGGGTCGACCGTGACGACCACGACCTCCTTGTAGGTGAAGGCGCCGGGCAACGTGATGTCGCCGTTGGTGTTGAAGATCCGGAGGTCCATCGGCACGTCGAAAGGCGGTCCGCCGGGCAGGATCGCGAGCATGACGCCGCCGAGCCCGTCCACAAACACCGGCGGGAACGGATAGGTGACGACACCGTTGGTCGTGGTGTCGATCAGCTCGATGGTCGTGTCCGCGACGGTCGAGAACGCGTTGCCCGTGAAGGCGATGACCGTGCCCGGGAACCCGGACGGCGGGATCGGGCCGAGCGTCGCCGAGAGCGTCTCGTACTGCAGGATGTCCGGCGCCGTCGTGAAGCCATTGGTGCTGTCCACGGTGATGCTCGCCAGGTTGCCCGGGACCAGCGGCGGCGGCGGCTCGATGGTGATCGTGCCGGGCTCGCCGGGCACCTGGCCCAAGACCGTGGCGGGCACGCCGTCGACCGTCACCGTGACCGCGTCCACCGGGACGTTCTGCGCGCCCATCACGACCGCCGGGCCGCCGAACCAGCTGGTCGCCGGCGTGAGCGAGTCGACGCGCATCAGCGGGCCGAAGAGCACGTGCGAGCGGCCGGTCAGCAGGTGCGCGAGGCCGGTCAGGTCGCCGAACTGGGGATCGGCCGGGGCGCCGGGCGCACCCACCGAGACGTCCGGTCCGCCGTCGCCGTTCATGTCGCCCGTCGCAAAGCCGATGCCAGCCGCCCCCTGGCCGCTCTCGCCAGTCACCTCCAGCAGCTGGTAGCCGGATACCGTGTTGGCGAGGTCGACGCTGATCAGCGAGTCGAGCAGCGCGCCGTCGAGGATGCGCGCGCGACCGGCGCCGGTGAACACCTCGATGCCGTCCACGACCGTCGCGTTGGGATGGCCGACGACCAGCTCGGGCACGCCGTCGCCGGTCCAGTCGCCGGCGTTGAGGGCGAACACGCCCTTCTCGCCGTCGTTGATCGCCGCGCCGGCCACCACGATGCCGGCCGGTGTGCCGGTCCCCAGCGTGCCGAGGTCGATGCCCGCGGGGAGCGTGGCGCCGATGGCGCCCGGGATCACGTATGTCGTGCCGCTGTGGAACTTCCCGGAGCCGTCGTTGAACGGCGCGGTGATGATCAGCTCCTCGTTGTCGTCCACGTCGGCGAACAGGTCGCCGGCGCGCCCCACCCACGAACCCGCCTGGTCGCCGGGCGTCTCGCCCTCGTAGATCAGGCCGGGCTTGTTGGCGCCGTTCCCGAAGTCGGCGGACGAGTAGGAACTGGCTGGGCTGGCGACGAGCACGCCGTCGACGCCGCGCAGCACGTAGACCGCGCCCGCGAGCAACTTGCTGGTCGGACCCACCGTCGTGCCGGGCGCGCCGATGGCGAAGTCGTCGCCCAGCGCCGCCGTCGTGCCGGGCGTGTCGGGCAGCACCGGGTCGAACGGGCCGAGGCCCGCGACCGAGCTACCGAGCAGCTGCAGCGCCTGGTGGCCGTGCACGACCGTGACCTCGCTGCCGCCCTCCTTGGCCAGCAGGTCGATCGTGGTCTGCGAGGGCAGCGCGGAGAGCGGCTGGCCGTAGAGGACCGTCGCCGTCCCGTTCTGCAGGTGCGGGCCGGTCGAGTCCAGCGGTGCGCCGAGGATGACGTCCGCGAGGCCGTCGCCGTTCGCGTCGATGTCGCCCGAGACCGCCGAGCCCGAGAGGCCGAAGTCGCGCGCGCCCTGGATGAACACCGCGCGCTCCGCGGCTCCCGCCGCGATCGCGGACAGGAAGATCGTGGTGGCGGGCTGCGTAGCCCAGTCCGCGCGGCCGAAGACGATGTAGGCGCCGCCGGCCATCGTGCGCCCACCGATCGTGCGCTGCGCAGCGCCGATCAGCACGTCGTCGAAGCCGTCACCGTTGACGTCGCCAGCGCGCGCGATCGAGCTGCCGACGTGATCGCCGGGCTCTCCGACGAAGTCGACCCCGACACCCAGCGTGATGCTCGAGTAATCGAACTCGGGGTCCGTGTTCGGCAGCCCGAAGCCGGTGTTGCCGAAGATCACGTAGGCGTGCCCCGCGCCGTCGACGATCGTGGCCGCGCTCGGGTTGGTGGGCAGCTCGGGGGCGCCCACGACCAGGTCATCGAAGCCGTCGCCGTTCAGGTCCACGAACGCCGAGGTCGCACCCAGCCGACCGACAACCGACGCCGGCGGACCGGCGGTCACACCGCCCTGCCCCAGGCCGATCATGCCGCGGGGGCCGGTCATGTCGCGCAACTGCAGCACGGTCTGTGCGGCCGCAGGCGTGGCGCAAAGCGCCATCAGGAGCATCAGGCCGAGTCGGATGGTGATCGTAAACACTTGTTGTTGAAGGACCTGTGTAGACGGGGACAGGGTGAGTCTAATCCGGGGAGAGAGAGCGGTCCAGCGGGCCTGAGGAGTGCTATCGCGCTGCGGGGGCGCTGAAACGTAATCGACGGGGTCGGGATGCGTCCATGCGGCGTGTCCACCCACGGGCCAGCCCCCACCGAGGCCGAACTCTGCCTCCATCTCGCTGGGGGCACGGCCGACGAGTTGCGCAAGCTGCGCCGCACGTTTGGTTCGGGGAGGCCGTGGCTGGGGCTGTCTCGGGACGCCTGGGGGCGGGTCCGTCTGCCACGCGGGCGCATCGAGAAGCTCTCCGGCCTGCGCGACGGTCGGGCCGCACGCCACGAGCTCGCGCGCTGCCGAAAGGGCGGCATAAGGCTGGTCGCCCACAGCCACGGGGACTACCCGGACTGCCTGCGCACGCTGCCCCAGCCGCCGGTCCTCCTCTGCGTGCGAGGCCGCTGGCCCACGCCCGAGCGGACGCTGGCAGTGGTGGGCTCTCGCGCGGCGACACCGTACGGACGGCAGGCGACCCGGCGGCTGGCGGGCGCGGCGGTGCGGGACGGCTTCGCGGTGGTGAGCGGCCTGGCGCGCGGGATCGATCACTCCGCGCTCACCGCGACGCTGGACGAGGACGGCTGGCCCATCGCCGTCCTGGGCTGCGGCATCGACGTGGCCTACCCGCCCGAGCACGTCGAACTGCAGGAGACGATCGCGCGCGAGGGCACGCTGATCAGCGAGTTTCCGTTGGGCACGCACCCCACACGCTTCACCTTCCCGCGACGCAACCGGATCATCGCGGCGCTGGCGCAGGCGGTCCTGGTGGTCGAGGCCGGACAGCGCTCCGGCGCGCTGATCACGGCTGGCTACGCGCTCGAACTGGACCGCGAGGTGCTCGCGGTGCCGGGGCCGATCGACTCGGTGCAGTCGCGTGGAACCAACCGGCTGATCCTCGACGGCGCGCACCCCGTGATCGACGTGCCCGGGCTGCTGCTGCCCCTGGGGTCGTCGGGCGATGGCGCACCGCGCGCGGCGCAGGCCAGCCACCCGCTCCTCGTCGCGCTCGGCGGTCGCGCGCTGGCCGTGGACGAACTGGCGCGGGCCGCGGGCACGGACGTGCGCAGCACGCGCTCGGCGCTCATCGCGCTGGAGTTGTCCGGGGAGGTGAGCCGCGTGGACGGCGGGCGCTACGTCGCGCGCGGCACTCGGGGCTGAGCGTCGCCCGCCTGCGCGAGAATCAGAACGAGTCGCCGAGCGTGAGCGCGAGCAGGCCCGTGACCACGGCGAGCGCCGCGCTACCGGCCAGGAACACCAGCCAGCGCCTGACGCCGCGGCGCGCGGCCTCGCGCACCGAGTCCACTCGCAACGCGTTGTAGACCAGGAACACGAACAGCGAGACCAGCAGGAACCAGAACACGTGCTCGCCGAGCGTAAGCGGGCCGACCTCGGTCATGACGGCTCGTCTCCGCGACGCGCGATCTCGTACGCGTCCACCATCGCCACGACGTTCATGATGCCGGCGACGGTCGTGATCACGACGCCCAGCTCGAGGCGGTCGATGGTCCGACCCGTGGGCACGACGCCCAGCAGGCGGTCGGCCAGGATCGCGGGCAGCCCCGCGCCGAACTGGCCGTAGACGTGCCAGGGGAAGCGCACCGTGCTGACGCTCGCCCCCTCGCCCAGCCAGACCCCGAGGGCGAAGAAACCGAGGATCAGCAGGCCGAACCAGGCGGCTTTGGACATCCGGCCGAGCAGCACGTGCCCGAGGCCGGGAACGGCCCAGGCGGCGAGTGCGGCGAGTGGAGCGGGCGTGCGCATCAACCCATGATCCCGCATCGCGGCCCTTGCACGGAACAGGCAATTTGCCGAAGTTGTCCCCGCTTCCCGCGATGGCGGCGCCAACCCGCGGAGCCTGTCCGCACGGATCGCCGCGATCCACCGTCCGTTGCCACTCTCGAGCTCGACGCGCGATGAGCGAACACGTCGTCCCCATCCGGCCGCGCTACGGCGAGGTGGACAGCATGGGGGTCGTGTATCACGCGAACTACCTCGTCTACTTCGATGTGGGCCGCACCGAGTGGTTGCGCGCCGAGGGCGCCGACTACGCCGAGTTGGAGCGACGCGGCTTCCGGCTGGCCGTGGTGGACGTCGGCGTGCGCTACCTGCGCCCCGCGCGCTTCGACGAGGAGTTGGCCCTCGCTGTTTGCCTCACCGGCCTGGGCCGCGCTTCCGTCACCTTCGGCTACGCGCTGCGGAACCCCGCCGGGGAGCTCTTGGCCGAGGGCCACACGAAGCTGGGCTGCCTGAACCTCGAGAACCGGCCCACGCCCCTGCCGGCCGATACCTACGAGGCCCTGCAACGGGGAAGGCTCCCACCCGCCGTGTCGTCGGAGACGTCATGAGACGCTGCCTCGCGATCGCCCTGCTGGCCTGCTCCTGCACGGCCCCGAACGGCTCCCCGCCCCCCACGCCAGAGATGCCGCGCATGGGCGAGGAGGGCCTCACCGCCTCCGAGCAGGACTTCCTGCTGCGGCTCGCCGAGCGCATGCGCTCGCCCAGGAACGACACGCCGACCGTGATGAACGGCCTCGAGCGGCTGCTCCCGCAGTGGCACGGCAAGCAGCGCATGAACGAGGAGCGGCCGCTGGAGAACGTGCTCACGATCGAGGTGGTCTCGCACTTCGACCAGGTGCTCGAGACGTTCGAGACCGGGGGGCGCGAGCGGCGCCTGATCGCGGCCTGGGCCCTGGGCTTCTCGCGCGTGCCCGCCAATGGCATGGGCATCGAGTCCCCGCACGCCCAAGCGGTCGAGGCGCTGTCGGGCGCGCTCGAGCACAGCGACGACGAGATGCTGCGCAACGAGCTGCTGGCCCTGTGGAAGCTGGGCGACCCGTCCACGCCGACCCAGCCGCTGCTGGACATGATGGTGCGTCATCACGACCCGGACGTGCGCGCCAACGCCGCGCTCGCGCTGGGCACCGTGCTCACGCCGGCGGGCGCCGGCCGCATGTCGGATTCGCTGCTGGTCGCGCTCGAGGACAGCGAGCCGCGCGTGCGCCTGCACGCGGTGGGCATCGCGCAGCGCTTCCCAAGCCCCGCGAGCAGCCAGCGCATGGAGCAACTGCTCCCGCGCGAAGAGTGGCCCTACGTCCGCGCGGCGATGGCCACGGCCCTGGGGGCCGCGCGCAGCCGCAGCGCCGCACCGGTCCTGCTGGAGATGCTGAGCAGCCCGCGCGCCGTCGAGGTCGGCGCCGCGCGCGTCGCGCTGGCGCAGATCTTCGGCGAGGACCGCGGCCCCGACCCGGCGGCCTGGGCAGACCTCGTCCGCTGAGTTGCCCGGCCATGCCGTCGGGCTGCGCCGAAGGGCACTAGAGCTGCACCGCAGGTCCAGGCGTCAGGGCTGCACGCCCTCGATCGCGTTGCTGAGCGCCACCCCCACCGGACCCGCCGCGTCGGCGATCGCGTACTGCATGTACATCGATGCGCCCGACGGGATGCCCGACGGCCAGGACCCCGCGACCAGCTCCCGAGCGCCGCCACCGTCGGTGGTGGTGGTCAGGTCGAGCGAGGCCGGGAAGGCCGCCAGCGTGCCGCCCTTGAAGGGAACCGGGATGCTCTGGAAGGAGACGAACAACATCGCCGGGGCGTTCGACTTGGCGTTGGTCAGGTTGAAGCTGTTGGTCGAGCCGGGGTTCATCGAACCGGTGCCGACCAGGCTGGGCACGCCGCTCACGCCGGCAAGGCCGAAGCCGATGCCGGACCATGCCGGGGTCGGCGGCGGACCCTGCGTGAAGATGGTCGTGCCGGACACGCCGGTGTTGCCGGCGCGGTCGGTGACCTCCACGTGGTACGCGATGACACCCGAGCTGTCCGGAATGACGCCGCGGAACATCTGGCCGCCCTGGCTGAACATGTCGATCGTGTTCGCCCCGCCGCCATCGACCGTGTAGACCAGGTCGGCGTCGTAGTAGGCCGTGATGTAGAAGGCGACGTTGTCGTCGATCAGCGCGTGGATCACGGTGCTCGTGCCGGCGGGCTTGTCAGCCTGCACGGTCACGCCCAGGAAGATCGGCGCGTGCGTGTCGGGCACGCCCTCGACGTTCTCGAAGTACCGATTCGCCTGGCCGCCGTCGTTGGCCAGCAGCAGGTCGGGGTCGCCGTCGTTGTCCATGTCGGCCGACTCGCCGTCGAGCGTCGTTCCGCCGTTGCCGCTGGAGGGCAACTCGTTCCATGACGCCAGGCTGCCGCCGCTGGTCGTGCCGGTGCGGTGGTAGTAACCCTGGGTGCTGGGGTTGAGCCCCTGGGCCAGGCCGCTCTGGTAGAGCCAGTTCGTGCCGGCGAAGTTGGCAACGAACGCATCGAGGTCCCCGTCGGAGTCGAAGTCGACGAAGTCCACCTCGTTCTCGTCCACGACCGGGTCGCCCTTGATCCACGAGTTCATCTGCGTGAACTCGAAGCCCTGGCCCGGCGTGAACCCGTCGTTGCGCAGCAGACGGTCGGTATTGCCGTTGTAGTTCTTCATCCAGATGTCGAAGTCGCCGTCGCCGTCCACGTCCGCCGGCTCGCACTCGTAGTTGTTGCTGCCGCTGAGCGTCGCGCCATTGTTGATCAGCGCGTGCTGGGTGATGTCGTTGAACAGGCGCGATCCGATGCCGTTGTTCGTGTTGTTCATGAACACGCGAGCCTGGCTGTTTCGGCTGGACATCACGACGTCGAGGTCGAAGTCGCCGTCGAAGTCCATGATGTCCAGATCCATCGTGTGCGTCCGGATGTCGGCGCCCGAGTTGACCCACGGCCACAGCTCGTCGAAGTGGCCGGTGCCGTCGTTCAGGAAGATGCGCGAGTCGCGCGTGGCGTTGATGCCGGGGCCGTAGGTGCTGTGGAACAGGTCGATGTCGCCGTCGTCGTCGAGGTCGGCGAAGTCGCAATCGCAGGTGAAGTCGCGGAACGGCCCCTGGTTGCCGCCCAGGATCTGCTCGCTCCCTGGAACCGAGATCAGCGTGCCCCAGCGGTTGTTCGTGTCCTCGGAGAAGAATCCGATCGTGCCGCCCTGCAGGCCGCCCTGGTTGATGTGGAACCGGCTCGGCTGCCCGTTCTCCGCGGTCGAGCCGCGGTTTGCGATGTAGATGTCCAGATCGCCGTCGGCGTCGAAGTCGACGAACTCGATGTCGCGCGTGCGGTCGCTCGGCAAACCGGCGAACCGGCTGGAGGTCACGTCGGAGAACGTGCCGATCGTGCCGCCCTGCAGCCCGCCGTTGTTGATGTAGATGCGGTTGGCCTCGTTGCTGCCGTCACCCCCGTTGCCCACGATCACGTCGAGGTCGCCGTCGTTGTCCACGTCGCCGACGTCGATGTTCTCGCTGCGCCCGCCGCCGAAGGAGGTGGCGCCGGTCGGGTAGTTGCGTCCCGACTGGAGGTCGGTGAGCTGCGCCGAGGCGCTGCTCGCGCCGACGATCAGGAGCGCGACCGAAGCGAGGGAGAGGAAGGTGCTGGAGCGCATGGTGGAGCCTCGGGTGAGGGGGTGGAGCACCGAAAGAAACTAGATCGGTCGTTCCGACCGGCCGGCCGTAGCTCGTGCTGCCGCCCGATAGGCGAGTGGCCCGACGGGCCGCAGGAGCTTGGGAACGGGGAGAACCGGTCAGACGACATATCGAAGCCTACTCGTAGATCCCGAAAAGCGGCAAGAAGCCAGATGAACGGCTCGCCAGAAGCGACGAGGCCCCCGGATCCGCTGAGGATCCGGGGGCCTCGCCCGCTTTGTGGCTTGTCAGCCGACCTGCGTTACGGCTGCAGGCCCTTGATCGCGTTGCTGAGCGAGACACCCACGGGGCCCGCCGCGTCCACGATCGCGTACTGCACGTAGACGTTCGTGCCCGGGGGCAGACCGCCCGGCCAGCTCGGAACGCTGATCGGAATCGCGCCAGCGCCGCTGGTGCCCAAGGTGATGTCCAGGAGGACCGGCACCGGGGCCAGCGTGCCGCCCTTGAACGGGGCCGGCGTGCTGCTGAGCGAGACGAACACGACCGCGACGGCCGAAGGAGCCGCGTTGGTCAGGTTCACCGAGTTCGGCGTACCGACGACCATCGTGCCCGTACCGGTCAGCGCCGGGACGCCGCTGACGCCCGCGAGACCGAATCCGATGTCGGTCCAGGCGGAGGCCGGAGGCGTGCCCTGCGTGAAGATCGTCGTTCCCGAGACGCCGGTGTTGCTGGCGCGGTCGGTCGCTTCGATGTGGTACGCGATCACGCCGGTCGTGTCCGGAATGGTGGCGCGGAACATCTGGCCGGCCATGCTGAACATGTCCACCGAAGTCGGCGGACCGGCGTTCACGGTGTAGACCAGGTCCACGTCGTAGTAGGCCGTGAGGTAGAACGCGGTGTTGTCGTCGATGGTCGCGTGGATGAGGGTATCCGTGCCACCGGGCTTGTCGCCCTGGACCGTGACGCCGATGAACGTCGGAGCGTGCGTGTCGGGCACACCGCCCACGTTCTGGAAGTACCGGTTCTGCTGACCACCGTCGTTGCCGAGCAGCAGGTCCGGGTCTCCGTCGTTGTCCATGTCGCCGACTTCACCGTCGAGCGTGGTGCCACCGTTGCTGGTGGTGGGCAGCTCAGGTGCCGGGGCCAGGCCCGTGCCGGTGCGGTGGTAGATGCCGCTGCTGAACGGAAGGCCCTGCGCCAGCGAGCTCTGGTAGAGCCAGTTGGTGCCGGAGAAGTTGGCCGCGAACGCGTCGAGGTCGCCATCACCGTCGTAGTCGATGAAGTCGAGCTCGTTCTCGTCCACGTTCGGGTCGCCCTTGATCCACCCATTCACCTGGCTGAAGAAGAAGCCCTGACCGGGGGTGAAGCCGTTGTTGCGCAGGAGGCGGTCGGTGTTGCCGTTGTAGTTCTTCATCCAGACGTCGAAATCGCCGTCACCGTCAGCGTCCACCGGCTCGCACTCGTAGTTGTTCGTGCCGGAGAGCGTGGCGCCCTGGTTGAGCAGGGCGTGCTGCGTGATGTCCTGGAAGAACGAACCGCTGATGCCCTCGCGCGTGTTGTTCATGTACACGCGAGCCTGGTTGTCACGGCTGGACATGACGATGTCGAGGTCGAAGTCGCCATCGAAGTCCATGATGTCCATGTCCAGCGTGAACGTCGTGATGTCGCCGCCCGCGTTGATCCAGGGGGAGATCTCGTTGAAGAAGCCCGCGCCGTCGTTCAGGAAGATGCGGGAGGCCTCCGTGCCGTTGAAGCCGGGGCCGTAGGAGCTGTGGAACAGGTCGAGGTCGCCGTCGTCGTCGAGGTCGGCGAAGTCGCAGTCACACGTGAAGTCGCGCCAGGGACCGGAGTTGCCGCCGAAGACCTGCTTGCTGAGCGGAACCGAGGTCAGCGTGCCCCAGCGGTTGTTCGTGTCCTCTTGGTAGTTGCCGATGATCCCGGCCTGGAGGCCGCCCTGGTTGATGTAGAAGCGGCTGGGCTGCCCGCCCTCGGCGGTGCTGCCACGGTTGCCGACGTAGATGTCGAGGTCGCCGTCGTTGTCCATGTCGGCAAACTCGATGTCGCGCGTGCGGTCGTTCGGGACGCCGGCGAAACGCACACCGGTCTGGTCGGCGAACGTGCCGATGGTGCCGCCCTGCAGGCCACCCATGTTGATGTAGATGCGGTTGGCCTGGCTCGTGCCGTCACCGCCGTTGCCGACGATCACGTCGAGGTCGCCATCGTTGTCGCAGTCGCCGACGTCGATGTTCTCGGTACGGCCACCGCCAAACTGGGCCGAGCCCGTGCTGGTGAAGTTCCGGCCGGGCTGAAGGTCGGCGAGCTGGGCGGTCGCGTCGGTATTCGACAGGACCAGCGCCGCAGCCGACGCGATCGTGAGGATGGTGGAGAAGCGCATGCTGATCACTCTCTGCAGAGGGAGGAAGCTGGGGAAAGACTCATCGGACACGTGGAGTCGCGCAATGACGCCCGAACGCAGTCGGGTCTCGAGGCCAAGCCACCGGGAGGGAAACCGTCACCTGCCGAGGTGTCGGAAAGGGGGTTGGTGGACCGGGCCTGCGACGTGTCAAAGCTTCCCGCATAACCCAAAGTTATGCAACCCGGGAAATGCGGCTTGCGGCGATGCCCTTTCGGATCGCACACGGTGAAGGGGATACTGGCACGATGATGCCCATGTCCGGACTCCGCTGTCAGCTTAGGTCGAAACAGCGAAAGGGCAAGTCGAAGCAACGCTCCGCGGAACCGCGGGATCGCCGCTCCACGCAGCGGACGGGGCCTCGCGCAGCGCATGGAACGACGCGAATCATGCATCGAATCGCGCCGCTGTGCCTCGCGCTGCTGCTCGGCTGCAGCGATCCACCCGCGGGACCGAACATCCTGCTGATCACCGTGGACACGCTGCGCGCCGATCACCTCTCGCTCGCCGCCGACCCCACGGACACCGACCGCGCCACTAGCCCGCGCCTCGACACGCTGGCCGCCGACGGCGTCGTCTTCCTGGCCGCAGCCAGCCCGCGCGCCAAGACCACGCCGGCCGTCGCCTCGCTCATGACGGGCCTCTACCCGCACGAGCACGGCGTGCGCGACCTCACCAGCACCCTCCCCACCGGCGTCCCGGTGCTGGCCGAGGCGCTCGGCCGCGCCGGCTACGCCACGGGCGCGATCATCGGCAACACGGTGCTGCGCCGCGAGTTGGCCGGCCTCGACCGCGGATTCGACCTCTGGGTGCAGGATCTACCGCAGACCCAGGGCGTTCCGCCGGACGACGTGCCGCAGCGCGTGGCCGATTCGCTCACCGACGGCGCCCTCTCGGCGCTGGGCCTGGACGGCGGACCCGGCAAGCTGCCGCCCGACGGGCCCTGGTTCCTCTGGCTGCACTACATGGACCCGCACGGCCTCTACGACCCGCCGACCGGACATCGGCGCTTCGAGAGCGGGACACCCGAGTACCTGCCCGGCCCGCCGGATGTCGCTCGCCCGACCCACCAGCAGTGGGTTGCCGGCTACAACGTGCCGCCCGAGGCGATCACGCCCGAAGGCATGGTCGATGTCTCGATCGTGCGCGACCTGTACGACGGCGAGATCCACTTCGCTGACGCGGAGATCGGCCGGCTGCTCGATCGGTTGGCCGAGGCCGGTCGGCTGGACGACACGCTGGTCGTCGTGACCTCCGACCACGGCGAGAGCCTGGGCGAGCACGACTACTGGTTCGAGCATGGCCGCTACGCGTACGAACCCACCACGCGCGTGCCGCTCATCCTGCGCCTGCCCCCCGCCCACCCGGACGCAGGCGCGACGGGCGTGCGCCAGGGCGCCGTCTCGTTGGTCGATCTGGCCCCCACCCTGCTCGAGCTGGCCGGCGCGGACGCGCTGCCAAATCGGTCGGACGACGCCTCGCCGCGCGGCCGCTCGCGCGTCGACCTGCTGCGTCGCGACAGCGCGCGGCCGCACCCGGTCTACTACGAGAAGGTCGAGGCCTTCGATCGCTCCGGCGCGGTGCAGACCAAGGCGGTGCGCTCGGGGCCGTGGAAGCTGCACCGCCGCTACACCACGCGGCCCGCCGCCGACGGCGCCGAACTGGTGCTCCTGCGCGAGGAACTCTACGACCTGCGCAACGACCCGCTCGAACTGGAGGACCTCATGGCGGCGCCGCCCGCCGAGGCGCCGTTGGCCGAGTTGCGCCTGCTGCTGCTGCGCTTCACCGCGGCCGACACGGACTTCGCGGGGCTCGGCCGCGCGCTCGCCGAAGAGCGCGAACGACTGCAGCGCGAGAACCCCGAGGCGATGCGCCAGCTCGAGGCGCTGGGCTATGTCGGCCACACGCGGGACGCCGACACCCCGCGCTGAGCGCACGGCACCCGCCCGCGGCAAGCGACGAGGCCCCCGGATCCGCTCGGGATCCGGGGGCCTCGCCCGCTGTACGGCTTGTCAGGCGAACGGCCTTACGGCTGCACGCCCTTGATCGCGTTGCTGAGCGCCGTGCCGGCGCTGGCCGCGCCGTCCGCGATGCCGTACTGCAGGAAGATCTCGAAGCCGCTCGGCAGCCCCGCAGGCCAGGACGGCACGGGGATCGCGTACGTGCCCGACCCCGACGTGGTGACCGTGAAGGTCAGGAAGACCGGCACCGTCGCCAGCGTGCCGCCCTTGAACGGGCTCGGCGTGCTGGCCGTCGAGATGAACAGCACGGAAACCGCGCCGGCCGCCGCGTTGGACAGGTTGATGGCGTTGGGCGAGCCCACCACCATCGTGCCCGTGCCGACCAGCGTCGGAATGCCGCTCACGCCCGCGTGACCGAAGCCGATGTCCGTCCATGCGGACGGCGGCGGCGGACCCTGCGTGAAGATGGTCGCGCCCGAGACGCCGGTGTTGCCGGCGCGGTCGGTGACCTCGACGTGGTATGCGATGACGCCGTTGGTGTCCGGGATGACGCCGCGGAACATCTGGCCGCCCATGCTGAACATGTCCACCGTGTTCGCCCCGCCGCCGTCCACCGTGTAGATCAGGTCCGCGTCGTAGTACGCGGTGAGGTAGAAGGCGGAGTTGTCGTTGATCAGCGCGTGGATGACGGTGTCCGTCCCACCGGCCTTGTCGCCCTGCACCGTGAGGTTCAGGAATGTCGGCGCGTGGGTGTCGGGCACGCCGAACCGGTTCTCGAAGTACCGGTTCTGCTGATTGCCGTCGTTGGCGATCAGGATGTCCTGGTCGCCGTCGTTGTCCATGTCACCGGTCTCGCCGTCGAGCGAGGTCCCGCCGTTGCTGTTGACGGGCAGCTCGGACCACGATGCGATGCCGCCGCCCGTCGTCGTGCCGTTGCGGTGGTACAGGCCCACCCCGATCGGATCGATGCCCTGTGCCAGGCCGCTCTGGTAGAGGTAGTTCGTGCCGCTGAAGTTGGCCACGAACGTGTCCAGGTCGCCGTCGCTGTCGTAGTCGAGGAAGTCCACCTCGTTCTCGTCGACGGTCGGGTCGCCCTTGATCCACGGGTTCATCTGGACGAACTCGAAGCCCTGACCGGCCGTGAAGCCGTTGTTGCGCAGCAGGCGGTCGGTGACGCCGTTGTAGTTCTTCATCCAGACGTCGAAGTCGCCGTCGCCGTCCACATCCGCCGGCTCGCACTCGTAGTTGGCGCCGCCGGAGAGGACCGCGCCGTTGTCGATGAGGGCGTGCTGCGTGATGTCGTCGAAGAGCGTGCCGCCGATGCCGTTGACGCTGTTGTTCATGAACACGCGCGCCTGGCTGTTGCGGCTCGACATCACCACGTCGAGATCGAAGTCGGCGTCGAAGTCCATGATGTCCATGTCCAGCGAGTGGGCCGCGATGTCGGCGCCTGCGTTGACCCACGGGAACAGCTCGTCGAACACGCCCGTGCCGTCGTTCAGGAAGACGCGCGAGGGGCCGAGACCGTTGAACCCGGGGCCGTAGCTGCTGTGGAACAGGTCGATGTCACCGTCGTCGTCGAGGTCGGCGAAGTCGCAGTCGCACGAGAAGTCGCGCCACGGACCGGCGTTGCCGCCGAAGACCTGCTGCGACAGCGGCACGGAAGCCAGCGCGCCCCAGCGGTTGTTGGTGTCCTCGGCGTAGAAGCCGATCGTGCCTGCCTGGAAGCCGCCCTGGTTCAGGTAGAAGCGGCTGACCTGGCCGCCCTCGGCCGTGGAGCCGCGGTTGCCGACGTAGATGTCGAGGTCGCCGTCCGCGTCGATGTCCACGAACTCGATGTCGCGGGAGCGGTCGGCCGGGATGCCGGAGAAGCGCGAGGCGGTGCCGTCGCTGAAGGTGCCGACCGTGCCGCCCTGCAGGCCGCCCTGGTTGATGTAGATGCGGTTGGCCTGGTTCGTGCCATCGCCGCCATTGGCGACGATCACGTCGAGGTCCCCATCGTTGTCGACGTCGCCGACGTCGATGTTCTCGGAGCGACCGGTGCCGAACTGCGCCGAGTTGAGGTCGGTGAAGTTGCGGCCGGGCTGGATGTCGGTCAGCTGGGCGCTGCTCGTCGTCGCGAGCAGGAGCAGGACCGATGACGAAGCGACGGTCAGGATGGTGTGTCGCATGCTGCCTCCGTGAAAATCACTGGGGACGCGGACCCAAGGCGATCTGCTGATCCGCTGAGCCGATCACCGTACACCCGTTTCCGGCAAACCGGCAAGCCGCCGCGATCGGGTCAGCGGCCATCCGGAGGGCGCGGGGAGACCGGAGCGGCCTGCTCGGGGGGCAACGCCGGCCAGAGCGGGCGATGCAGGGCCACCTCGCGTCGCAGCCTGCGGGCGACCGCGCCCAGCAGCGCGGCGGGCCCGGACGTCCCCAGCCCTCCGTACGAGCGCAAGGCGGCGCGGCACGCCGCCAGGGCGTCGCGATCGCCGAGGCCGCGTCGGGGCAACACACCCGTCTTCACCAGCGAGCGGCCTAGCCGAGCCAGCGCGGCGACACGCTCGGTCGCGTCCAGCGGCGCTCCCAACGTGCAGCGGTCGAGGTCGATCACGATCAAGCCGTCGGGCTCCGCGCTCCCGCCGGCGCCGGGAAAGCCCGCGGGCACGAGCAGGTTGCGGGCCTGCAGGTCGCGGTGGCGCAGCCCCGCGTCGTGCAGCGCGCGCAGCGTGGCGCCGGCCGCGCGACCGAGCGCCTCGTCCGGTCCGCGCGCGCGCAGCGCCGCGAGCAGGTCCGTCGCGCCGGACACGCGCGCGGTCGCGATCTCCAACTCATGGAAGCACCCCGCGCGGCGCGTGCTGCGGGCGACGACGATCTCCGGCGTCACCAGCGCGGCGCGGCGCAGTCCCTCCGCCACGACGGCCTCGCGCCAGGGCCGGCGCGCATCGAGGAACAGGTGACGCAACAACCCGCCCAGCAGCCCGCCCCGGGCGAGACGCTTGGCGACAATCTCGCCGCGCGCCGTGGAGAGCACCTCGATCCCGCCGCGGCCGCTGAGCGTGTGCGGCACGGCAGCCCCCCACGCGGTCAGCGGCGCGCCCTCGAGCATCGCCTCCACCGGCAGCGCGTCCTCCCAGTCGCGGCGCAGCAGCAACGCGACGCCGCCGCGCGCATGCAGCACGTGGGTCTCGGCCAGCTCGGCAGGCAGGGCGTGGTCGGCCATGCGCCCCAACCCTACCGCGCCGCACGGAGCCCGATCCACGCAGCGCTCCGCTCGCCCGCGGACCCCGCTTTGCTAGCCTTCGATCGTGGAACGGCTGCATTCGCTGCTGGTGATCCGGCTCTCGTCCCTTGGGGACGTCCTGTTCGCGCTGCCCGCGGTGCAGGCGCTCGTCTCCAGCGGCCGCGCCGAACGCGTCTCCTGGCTGGTCGAGGACCGCGCCGCCGCGCTGCTTTCGGGCGTGGCGGGCCTGCACGAGGTGGTCGTCTTCCCCCGCACGCAGCCGGGCCGCTGGCTCACCCACGCCCTGACCATGCGCCGGCGCCGCGACGACGTCGTGCTGGACATGCAGGGCACGCTCAAGACGCGCGTGCAGCTCGGGCTGCTGCGCGCACCGCGCAAGCTGGGCTTCGACTCCTCGCTCGCGCGCGACGGCGCCGACCGCGCGCTGACCGAGCACGTCCAGCCGCCCTCGTGGGCGCGCCACCGCGTCGAACAGGGCGTCGCGCTGGTGGACGCGCTGGGGGTGGACATCCCGCGCCGCCCCGAACGGCCGACGATCGCCGTGGATCCCTCGGCCGCCGAACGTGTTTCGGCCTTCATCGAACGGCTGCCTGGCAAGGGCCCCGTCGTCGTGCTGCACCCGGGCACCAGCGCGTTCGGCGCGCTGAAGCGCTGGCCGCCCGAACACTTCGCCGCGCTGGGCGCTGCGCTCGCCCGCTCGGCCGGTGCGCGCCTGCTGATCAACGGCGGCCCGGGCGACGAGCCGCAGGTCGCGGCGGTGCGCGCCGCGTTGCGCGTGCCCGCCACGCCCGTACCGCCGGGCTCGTTGACCGACCTGACCGCCTGGATGTCCGCCGCGGACGCCGTCGTCGCGGCCGACTCGCTGCCGCTGCACCTCGCGAACGCGCTGGGCACGCCGGTGGTCGGCCTGTACGGTCCGAAGGACCCGGCCGTGACCGGCCCCTTCTTCGACCGCGCGACCGTCGTGCGCGCGGGCGTCGCGTGCAGCCCGTGCACGCTGCGTCGATGCGGCGACCGCATCTGCATGCAGCACCTGCCGGTGGACGAGGTCGAGGCCGCGACGCTCGCGCTGCTGCGGGAGCGGGCTCCGTGAGCACGGAGGCGCTGACCGCGCTGGTCACCGAACGGCAGGCGGCCCGACTGGACACCGGCGCCTGCGAGAGCCGGCTCGCGGAAGCCGGGTTCGCCGACCCCCACGGCGCGCTCTCCGCGCTGGACGACCTGATCTCCGCGAACCACCCGGACCTGCACGCGGGCGAGTTCCTGGAGGGCGCGGCGGCGGCCGGCGATCCCGGGCGCGCGCTGTTCAACGCCAGCCGCCTGGTCGTCGCGGCGGAAACGCAGCGCTTCGAGGTCCCGGCGCGCGAGCTGGCGCTGTTCCTGGGCGGCACGCAACACATGGCCGACCTGCTCGTGAACCGGCCGACGCTGCTGGCGACGCTGGGCCAGCGCTTCGATCCCGACGCGGCGCCCGCGCGCTACCGCGAAGCGGGCGCCGGTGACGATCGCGAGCGCGCGCTGCGCCTCGCGCAACAGGAGGACCTGCTGGCCATCGCCTGGCACGACCTGGTCGGGCACGCCGACGTCGAGCAGGTCACGCTGCAGCTGTCCCGCCTCGCCGACGCCGCCGTGTCCGGCGCCGCCGCGGGCATCGGCGCGGATCGGCATTTCGCGATCATCGCGCTCGGGAAGCTCGGCGGGCTCGAGCTGAACTACAGCAGCGACATCGACCTGATCTTCGTGCGCCCCGACAGCATCGCCGACCAGGCCTCGGCCGACCGCCTGGCGCGCGCGCTGGTGCAACTCGTCGGCAAGCAGACGCCCGAGGGACACCTGTACCGCGTGGACATGCGCCTGCGGCCGGAGGGATCGAGCGGCACGCTCACGCGCACGCTGTCGTCGTGCATCGAGTACTACGACGGCCGCGGCCGCCCCTGGGAGCGGCAGATGCTGACCAAGGCGCGCGTACTGCTCGAGTCGGACGGCGCCGGCCGGAGCTTCCTGGACAGGACGCGCGACTGGATCCTCGCCTGCGGCATGGATGCCGGCGCGATCCTGCAGTTCAAGCGTCTCAAGGCCGCGACCGAGGCGCACCACGCCGGCGACGACGAGCTGGCCGACGTGAAGCAGGCGCCCGGCGGCATCCGCGACATCGAGACGATCGTGCAGTTCGTCTCGCTGATGCACGCGGGCAACAACCCGGCGCTCCTGTCGCACTCGACGCTGCACGGCCTCGAGCGCCTGCGCGTGGCGGGTGCGATCAGCACCCTCGAGGCATCGCGCCTGCGCGCGGCCTATCGCTTCCACCGCAAGGCCGAGAACCTGCTGCAGGTGATGCACCGCGTGCAGACGCACCGGCTTCCCGGCGCGCGCGAGCCGCTGGCCCGCCTGATGGGCGTGCGCGACAGCGCCAGCCTCGACGCCGAGCTCGCCGAACACCGACAGCGCGTGCGCGAGATCTTCGACCGGCACTTCGCGCACGCCTTCCGCGACCTGGAAGGACCGGCGGCCGAGGTCTCCGAGCTCGTCCTGGCGGGCTGCCCCGAGGGCGACATGCCGCTGGCCACGCTCTCGGCGCTGGGATTCCACCGGCCCGAGGCCAGCCTGGCGGTGCTGCGCCGCGCGGGCGAGCCGGTCAGCCGGTTCCTTCCGGCCACGCCGCGGCTGCGCTCGGCATTCGCGAGCGTGGCGCCGGCGCTGCTCGACCGGCTTGCGCTCGCGCCCGATCCGGACGCCGCGCTGGACCGCTTCGAATCGGTGACGCGCGGCGTGGGCGCGCGCGAGGTGCTCTACACGCGCCTCGGGCAGGAGCCGACGCTGCTCGCGATGCTGTGCGACCTGTGCGGCGCGAGCCCGTGGCTGACCGACCTGCTCGCCGGCGAGGCGCACATCTTCGACGACTTCATCGACTCGCTGTACACCGGTGTGCGTGGACGGCGTCGGCGCCGCCGCGTCCTCGACGGCATGGAGCGCACCGGCGGCGCCGACCCCTGGCTGGTGCTCTCCGACTACAAGAAGCTCGAGACGCTGCGCATCGGCGCGCATGACCTGCAGGACGCGGTGCCCATCCGGCAGACGCTGTCCGACCTGTCGCACCTCTGCATCGACATCCTGCGGCACGCCTTCGACGTGGTGATGACCCGCATGGTGCGCGAGCACGGCCAGCCGTTCAGCATCCGCGGCATGTCCGGCAAGGTCTCGGCCGGCATGGCGATCGTGGCCATGGGCAAGGTGGGCGCGCTCGAAGCCAACTACGCGAGCGACGCCGACGTCGTGTTCGTCTACAGCGCCGACGGCGAGACCGAAGACGGCATGCCCAACAGCGTGTTCTTCACGCGCGTGGCCGAGGAGCTGATCGCGCAGATGGGCGGACAGCGCGGCGGGCCGCGCCTCTACAAGATCGACACGCGCCTGCGGCCCGAGGGCGGCAAGGGTCAGCTCGTCACGCCGCTGCGCGCCTTCGAGAGCTACTACAAGTCGCCGCGCGCGGCCCTGTTCGAGCGACAGGCGCTGTTGCGCGCGCGCGTGGTCGCGGGCGACGCCGCGCTCGGCCAGAAGGTGCTCTCGGTCGTGCGCGCCACCGTGCGCGGTCTGGACGAATCCGAGGAGCTCGCCGAGCGCCTGCACGAGATGCGCCGGCGCATCGAGGCCGAGGCCAAGTCCAAGGGGCTCGACCTCAAGCGCGGTCCGGGCGGCGTCGTGGACGTGGAGTTCGTGACTCAGTACCTGCAGCTGCGCGAGGGGGGCCGTCTCCCGGCGCTGCTCGTGCAGGAGACGTCACGCGCGCTGGAGATGATGGCCGAGCTGGGCGTGCTGCCAAGCCACTCGGCGCACGCTCTGCGAGACGCCTACCTGTTCTTCCGCCGCGTGGAGACGCGGCTGCAGATCGCGATGGGCCTCGACACCAAGGAGGTGCCGCGCGACCCGGCGGCCGCACGCGACCTGGCGCTGCGGCTCGGATACGCCGACACGGCCGAGGGCGATGCCGGTCACCAGCTGCTGGTGGAACTCGAGACCACCGCGCAGGAGACCCGCGAGCGCTTCGAGGAATGGCTGCGCTGACCCGCTGACTGCCGCAGACGTCTGTGGGCCGATGTCATTGCTGCGGACGTCCGCCGGCCCTTCGCTGTACGGGGGTGTGCTCCGGCAACTCGGGGGAACGAGTTGCTTCGCACACCCCCTACGCGCTACGGGCCGGCTCCCCGTCACGGCGCGTCAAACCGCGTCGCCGTCGATCTGCATGACGACGTCGAGCGGGTAGCCAGCCCGTAGCGCGGAGTGGGGTGCCCGCAGCAATCCGTGAGTCCCCGGATTGCGAAGGGCACCCCCGACAGCGAGGGCGGGCGGGCGTCCACATCAACCGTCTCGGGGCCGCGGGGTTCCGTGCAGCCTGCGGGCGCCGGTCAGGCGCCGAGGACTTGGGCGATCTCGCGGCAGTAGGGATCGAACTGCGGCTGACCCTCCAGCTCCCAGGTCAGGTCGCCGCGCGCCGAGACGCGGAACACGACGCGCCAGTCCACGCCGCCCAGCAGCGCGCCGTCCGCACCGTAGACGCCGGACTGCAGGTCCACGCGGATCGTGTAGTCGCGCAACTGGTCGAAGCCGGGCGCGTCCGTGCGGATGCTCGGCTCGACGATCGGCGCGATCAGGAAGTTCTCGAGCACCTCGGTCTTGGGCAGGCCGGGCTGCCCGGGCACGGGCGAGGCCTTCCAGCCGAAGTCCTTGACCACCGACTTGCCGCGCATGATGCGCGCGCGCATCACCTGCCGCATGCTGCGCGTGCTCGGCGCCTTCCCGTCGTCCGCGCGGAACGCGAGCAGCGCACGCGGCGAACCGCGGGCCTCGTCGCCGCCGGTGAAGAGCAGGATGCGTCCCTGCATCGACTCCTCGGCGCCGTCCACGGCGAAGGTCGTGAAGGTCTCGAACAGTTCACGCCGGCGCTGACCATCCTGGCTGTGACGCGTGTTCAGCTCCGAGAGCCCGATCGCGCCCTCCAGCACCTCGGCGAATGTCTCCACCGTCGTGTCGAGGGCGGGGTCGCCGGTGGCGCCCATGTCCATCGGCGAGCGCACGGCCGCCAGCGTGCGGGCCTGGTCGGTGGCCGTCATCACCGCGACGTCGTACAGGTTCTGCAGGCGCGTGCGCGCCTCGTCGTACAGGAAGTCGACGGTGGCCTGGTACTCCCCGCGCTTCGCCGTGCGCCAGAGCTTCAGGTCGGGCTGGTTCGTGGCCAGGTGCTCGGGGGGCGTCAGTGAGGTCACCGCGAGCTCGAGCTCAGACATCATGCTGGCGACCTCGGGCAGCGTGATCGCGAGGATCTGCTCGATCATGGAGTCGAGTTGCGCGGTGCGCGCGCGGCTCGTCATGCCGTGCGTGACCTGCATCGCCGGGATGGTCGGCGCCGTGTAGTCCGTCGCGATCGACGGCAGCTCGGCCGACTCGGTCGGGCCGAAGAACTGCGCGCCGGTCGGCTGGGTCGGGTCCTCGATCGTGACGTAGGCGAGCTCACCCGGCGGCAGCGGGGCCCCGTTGCCGGGCATGTCGGTCGCCATGGCCGGAGCGGCGGGGCCGTCGCCGGCCACCTCGCCGGTGCTGGCCGACCAGATGCGGACGTCGTCGTCGAACGGCTGGGCCGGCGGCTCCGTGGTGGAGCGGCAGGCGCCGAGCAGGAAGGGGACGACCAGGAACCAGTGATGTGCACGTGACATGATCTGCCCTTCGACGGCGCCGGTCAGCCGACGCTTCCCGAACTGCGGACCAGCCCGCAGCCGGCCATCCATTCCACGGTCTGGGACAGCCCCTCGTCCAGCGAACGGCCCCGATAACCGAAATCGCCCTCGGCCATGGCCGAGGTGTAGGCCCAGCTGTGGCCATCCATCGCGAAGCGCTCCTTGCTGAAGCCCGTGCCCCCTCCGAACAGGCGCTTCATCAGGCTGCCCTGGCCCAGGGCCTTGGGCGCCCGGCACCCGGTCAAGCCCTCGAAGCGGCCGAACAGCTCGGCCAGGGTGACGTTCTCGCCGCCGAGGATGTAGTGCCAGTGGTTCCAGCCGGGGGGCGGCCAGGTGTCGCCGTCGGCGTCCATCGCGGCGAGGTGCCCTGCCACGACGTCGTCCACGTGCACCAGGTTCCAGATCTGCTTGCCGTCGCCCGGGATGCCCGGGTACTTGCCGGCCGCGTGCTCGGCGAGCATCGCCACGATGCGGTTCCCGGGGCGCAGGTCCTCGATGCGCGAGACCGACGCCAACTCGGGGCCGTAGATCATCGTGGGGATCAGCGCGAGCACCGGCTCGGACAACGAGACACGCTGGTTCAGCGCGTGCTCAGCGTCGTACTTGCTCTCCTCGCGCGGGCCGTGCATGTCGCCCGGGTCGTGCGTCCAGTACTCGTCGGCGACGTGGTCGGCCGGACGCCGCGGCTCGCCCGTGCGCCCGATGGCGAAGTAGCTGCTCGTGTGCACGACGCGCTTCACGCCCAGCTCGGAGGCCAGCTCGAGCAGCGTCTCGACCGCGTCGACGTTGACCGCGCGGTAGGTCTCCAGCGGCTGCTCGTCGCGCGTCTCCGCCGCGACGTTGAAGACGCGCTCGACGCCGGTCATGGCCGCGCGCAACTCGTCGCGCGAGGTCAGGTCGCCGCGCACGACCTCGACGCCGTCCAGCCCCGTCACGTCGCTGCTCGACCGTGCCAGCACGCGCACCGTGCGGCCCTGCGCGACCAGCGCGGCCACGAGGTGCCGCCCCAGGTACCCCGTGCCGCCCGTGACGAGCGTCGTGGTCATGAATCGAGGTTGGTGAAGGGCAACGTCGTGCCGTCCATGTCCGTGTTCGGCGCCGACGGGTCGAGGCCGTAGCGCTTCAGGAGCGTCGGACCGATGTCGATCAGCCCAGCCGTCGTCGGCCGGTCGAACCCGCGGTTGCTGAACAGCACCCCCGGCACGTGGCTCGGGTCGACCGAGACGTGGTCGCCCGACCAGGTGTTGTTGTTGTCGATGATCGCGGTCAGGTCGAGGTTGCCCAGCGTGTTGGCCCAGGCCACCCGGTAGAACGGCGCGTAGCCGAGGAAGATGTCACCGAAGCCGTGGTGCTCCACGGGCACCGGCTCGCCGCGCACCTTGCGCGTGGCGGTGCCCTCCTTCCACCACGGGCCCGTGTAGAGCTCGTCGCGGCGGCTGGCGGTGGTCACGACGCTCACGCCGGTGTCCGGGTCGGTCAGCTTCAGCAGGTCGGCGACCACGCCGTCCACCACCGCGTCGTACTCGGACTCGGGGACGATGCCCTTGGGCTCGCGGCCTTCCAGGTTCACGAACACCTCGCCCAGGCCGAGCGAGTAGGCCTTGGTGCGCTCCCAGTCCACGAAGGCCAGGTAGACGCCCATGCCCGAGGACGCGAGGTCGCCGACCGTGCGGTCGTCCTTCAGCTTCAGCCAACCGGTATCGATCAGCACGTTGTTCAGGTTGACCTGCCGCCGGAACGACGTGAAGCCGTGGTCGGAAACGATGATCAGCAGCGGGTCCTCGCCGAGGTCGCCCGAGTCGAGCTTCTCGAGCACCCGACCCATCAGCCGGTCCTCGTTCATGTAGACCTCTTTGATGGCGTCCTTCAGCGGGAAGCTGCGGTCCCACGCGGTGACGACCTCTGCCGCGACCTCGGGATCGTGGCCGGGATGCAGCGGGTCGAACTCGCGGAAGAGCATGTGCCCGATGCGGTCGGTCGTGGACAGCACCTGGAAGTACACGTCCCAGTCGGCCGAGTCGTCGAGGCCCGCGATCAGCAACTCCTCGCGCAGCCCCTCGGTGATGACCATGTCGTCGATGTAGGACTGGTACGGGAAGTGGCTGGCGTCGATGTCCTTGAGCGGGTTGGTCAGGCAGGCCCAGCCCAGGGTCTCGTACGAGTGACCGATCATCTCCTGCAGCTCGGCGGCGAAGCCGGGCGGCGCGGAGATCGGCATCTGCAGCGGCGGCGCGAGCGGATCGATGTTGATCGGCGTCACCAGGACGCGCGTCTCCTCGTCGTCGCAGCGGATGACGTGGTAGTTGGTCACGCCGTGCGCGCTGAACTGCTCGTTCAGCACGAACTCCACCGGCATCAGGTCGCTCCACTCGCCCTCGTTCACGCTGAAGGTGTTGCCCTGGACGGTGAACGTCACGGTGTGGTCGCCCTTGTTCAGCTCCATCGTGAACGGGACCTTCACCTTGTCGTTGTCGTTCTTGGACCAGACCTTCTTGTCGGCGACGGCGGTCTTCAGGCGCGCCTCGAGGTCGGCCTTCCTGTCGGCGGACAACCCCGTGTCGGCCAGCTGGTCCTTCAGCGCGTCGATCGGGAGCTGCAGTTCCAGCTCGTCGATCCAGTTCTTCGGACCGTGCAGTTCCGCCTGCAGCAGGTTCGGCTCGTCCTCGAAGAGCTTGTAGACGCGACCGCCCGAGTTGGTCTTCTTGTCGCCGAAGATCCAGGTGTCGTTGGTGTAGATCGAGTACGTGCCCGGCGAGCCGCCGATGTCCATCACGCCGAGACCCGAGAGCAGCTCGGTGTTCGGACCCTCGTCGTCCGGCGGGTAGGTGGACGGCACGGCGATGCCGCGCGTGCGGATGCCGGCCTGGTCCAGGTAGCTCCAGAAGTTGGTGCCCTGCATCGGGTTGACCACGTAGGGCATCATCCCGTCCGCGGGCATGCCGTCGGCGTAGTCGGTGGCCAGGTACCAGCCTCCGCCCGCCACGGCCAGCGCGAGCACGATCGGCACCACGCCCTTCATGCGCAGCAGCATCTTGAACAGCACCAGGCCGGCCAGCAGACCGCCGAGCGCCGCCAGCATCACGAACATCGTCCGGTTCTCGGCTGCCATGGGGAACTGCACGTAGTCGGCCACCGGGACCTTCTCGGGGAAGCCCAGCATCATCAGCGGCATGGGCGTGCCCGCGTCGGTCGGCGTCGGCGGAGAGAAGGTGCGGCTCACGAAACCCGCCACCCCCGTCTTGCCGGGATTGCTGCCGGTGTTGAAGACCGCCCACGAGACCGGCGACTGCGCCGGGTTGCTGGTCTGCAGCGGCTGGAACAGGCCGCGCTCGGCGAGCTTCTTGAAGTTCGGCAGCAGGCCCTCATCCATGAACTGCTGCGTGAGCCCGAAGTCCATCCCGTCAAAGCCCAGGATGACCGTCTTCGGGACGTCTCCCTGCGCGGACGCGACGGCCGGCTCCTCGACCGGGGACGGTCCCGGGAGCGGTTCGGCGGCGGGCAGCCACCCCAGGGCGATGGCGCCGAGGGCGCAGACGAGGGCAAATCGGAACATGTTCGGTTTCCTGCGTGACGCGCGTGTCGGGGAATCGACGTGCCGGGCGGAGGGCCCTGTTCCCGTCTTGCGTGTCCCGGATAGAGGGAGGGGTAAAGTAAGGGGATGGCCCCGGCACTTCCAGAAGCCCCCGCATGACGAACAAACGCCTGCTTCCGTTGGTCGCACTCGCGGCCTCCACCGTGCTGGTGGTGGCCCTGGTGGGCGTCCTGGTCCTCGCCCTGGGGGACGAGGAGCAGGCCCAGGACGGTGAACCCTCGCTGGTGCGTCCGGCCCCGGGGACCGTGCCCGGGCAACTGCCGGAGGTCTCCGCGCCGGCCGGCGACGTGGCTGCTGCCGTCCAGCCACCCACCCCCATCGACACGCCGATCACGCAGATCGGCCCGGAGATGATCATCGGGCGCGTGTTGGACGAGCTGACCGGCGAGCCGGTCGCCGCCTTCCAGGTCACCATCCTCCCGCACGCCTCGGAGCCCGCGCTGGAGCGCCTCGAGCGCGCCGAGGTCAATCCGGTACCCGTACGGGCTCCGTCGGGGATCTTCCGCTTCGAGCGCGACCCCGGCCGCTGGGACGTCGTCGTCCGCGCTCCCACCTACGAGCCCTTCGTGCTCAGCGACGTGCGCGTGCCGCGCGAGGACGGCACACCGACCGACATCGCGCTCAGCCACGGCCCCTCGCTGACCGGCCTGGTGCACGACCAGCACAACTTTGCGGTCGCCAACGCGCAGGTCTTCCTGAAGGTCTCCAGGCTGTTCGACGACGCACCGCGCCCCAAGCGCCTCACCACGCGCACCGACGAGCACGGGCGCTTCCGATTCAGCCCACTGCCGGCCGGCGAGTACGCGCTGACGCTGCTGGAGCCTGACAACCCCACCGACCGCCTGGGCGGCATCCTGGTCGACGGGGGCACGACCGACGTGACGGTGTTCCTCGCACCGCGCCACAAGTTGATCGTCTCGGTGCAGGACGGCTACGGGCGCCCCGTGCGCGGCGCCGGGGTCGAGCTGAGCTCGGCCGATCAGCACGCCAACGGCCGCACCAGCCCCTCGGGGCAGGTCCTGCTGAACTGGCTGCAGGACGGCGTCTACTCGGTGACCGTCGGACGCGAGGGGTACGAGACGATCCACGAGGAGATCGTTCTCGAAGGCGGCCAGAGCGAGATGGTGCGCTGGTTCACGCTGCGCTCCGACAAGCAGCGCTGATCGACGCGACGGGCCGGCTTTGCATAAGATCCCGGTTCGGCCCAGCACCCGGGAGGTGGCTCACGCGATGAAGGTCCAGCTGTGCGATCCGCGCCAGTGGGCGGAAGCGCCGCTGCTGCACGAGATGGCGGCGGTCCATGAGCGCATCCCCCAGCGACACGAGATGGCGCTGCTGCACGGCGTGCTGCACCACGACGACGCGGAGCGCATCGCGATCGGCGTGCACGAGGCCAAAGAGACGGACTTCTGGGTGCGCGGGCACGTCCCCGGCCGGCCGCTCATGCCGGGCGTGGTCATGATCGAGATCGCCGCGCAACTCTGCGCCTGGCTCGGCTCGTACAGCATGACCATGGACGATGGACAGATCTTCGGCTTCGGCGGCGTGGACCGTGCGCGCTTCCGCGGCTCGGTCGTGCCGGGCGACCGCATGATCATGGCGTCGAAGCTCGAGCGCCTGCGCCGCAACATCGGCACCTTCCAGACGCAGGCCTGGGTCGACGGCGAGAAGGTCTTCGAAGGCGAGATCATCGGCGTGAAGTTCTGACCGGCGGGCGGCATGTATCCCATCCTGTTCAAGGTCTTCGACCATCCCATCACCACCTTCGGCGTGATGGTGATGCTGGGCGTCGTCGCCGCGAGCCTCTGGCTGGGAACGGCGCTGCGCCGGCTGGGCGTCGAACAGCGTGACGCGGTCGGCGACCTCGTCACCGCGACGCTGATCAGCGGCTTTCTCGGCGCGCGCATCCTCTACCTGATCATCCACCCCGAGGCCTACCACGGGGTCCTGTCGATCGTCGCGCTCTGGGAAGGCGGCATCGTCAGCTACGGCGGCTTCTTCGGCGGCGCGCTGGGCGGCGTCTGGTTCGCGCGGCGGCACAAGATGTCGATCGCGCGGCTCGGCGACGCCATGCTGCCGGCGCTCGCGCTGGGGCAGGCGTTCGGGCGCGTCGGCTGCCTGCTGGTCGGCGACGACTACGGCAAGCCGTGGGACGGGCCATGGGCCGTGACCTTCCCGGCACTCGAGGGCGGCCTGATCCCGCCGCACCTCGTCGGCGTGCCGCTGCACCCGAGCCAGATCTACCTCTCGCTGATGAACCTCGCGATCTTCGGCATCACCGCCTGGATGTTCGCGCGCCGCAAGTTCGACGGACAGGTGCTGGCCGCCACCATGGTGCTCTACGCGGTCGGGCGCTTCGGTATCGAGTACACGCGCGGCGACGACGTCGAGCGCGGCTTCCTGGGCTCGCTCAGCACGGCCCAGTGGTGGTCGCTGGGCACGGCCGTGCTGGCCGCGCTGCTGTTCCTGCGCTTCCGCTCGCGCGGACGGCTCGCGGAGGCCGCGGCATGACCATCGTCGCGGGCATCGACGAGGCCGGCTACGGACCGCCGCTGGGACCGCTGATCGTCGCCGGCTCGGCCTGGCGGCTGCGCGATGGCGCGAAGGAGACCGCGCTCAACCGCCTCATCAACGTCTCCGGCACCGCCGGCGGCCTGCCCATCGGCGACAGCAAGAAGCTCTACCACGGGCCCAACACGCTCGGTCGCATCGAGACCTCGACGCTCGGGCACATCGTGCTCGGGCGCGGCGTGCTGCCGCTGCGCATGGACGCGCTCCTGGACGGCGCGGTGGACTTCCACCACGAGGAGGTGCACGAGCTGCCGTGGTACGGGCACCACCTGCTGCGCATGCCACTGCCGCACAAGAGCAACGTGGACGAGGTGCTGACGCGCACGGCGCGGCACGCCGAGCTGCTCGCCGACCGCAACGTCGAGGTGCTCGACCTGATCCTCGCTCCGGTGCTCGAGCCCCGATTCAACGAGCTCACGATGCACCGCAACACCAAGTCGTGGCCGCTGTTCCACGCCACCGGACGCATCATCGACCGGCTGCAACAGCGCTGGCCGGACGAGGACATGGTGATCCACATCGACCGCCAGGGCGGGCGCATCCGCTACGCCGACCTGCTGGCGGCGTTCTTCCCGTTGGCCCCGATCAACACCGTGCGCGAGAGCCGCGCCGAGTCGGTCTACCGCATCGACTGCGAGGGTCGCGGACGCGTGAAGGTTCACTTCCACGTGAAGGCGGACGGCAAGTGCGCGCCGGTGGCGCTGGCTTCGGTGGCCGCGAAGACCGTGCGCGAGCTGTTCATGGTCGCGCTCAACGAATGGTTCGCGCAGCAGGTGCCGGGCCTGAAGCCCACGGCCGGCTACCCCACCGACGCCAAGCGATTCCTGAAGGACGTGGCGCCGCTGCTCGACCGCCAGGCGCCGCGCAACCGGCTCGTGCGCATCCGCTGAAGCCCCCGGGCTAGACTCGCGCCCCGGAGCGACCGCGCATGTCGACAGACCCCCGTCCGATCAGCCCGCAAGGCCGGCACGTCCGGCAGGAGCGCCTGCCGCAGATCGGCGAAGCGGGCCAGGCGAAGCTGGCCGCCGCGCGCGTGGCGATCGTCGGCGTCGGCGCGACGGGCAGCCACCTGGCCGAGACGCTCGGACGCGCAGGCGTCGGCCGGGTGGTGCTGATCGACCGCGATGTGGTCGAGCTGACCAACCTCCCGCGCCAGACGATGTTCACCGACGACGACGCGGAACAGGTACGGCCGAAGGCCGAGGCCGCCGCCGCGATGCTCCGTCGCATCGATCCCGGCCTGGATGTGACCGCCGAGGTGGCCGACCTGACCGCCGACAACGCCGAGCGCCTGTTGTCCGGCTGCGACCTCGTGCTCGACGGCACGGACAACTTCCCGACGCGCTTCCTGGTGAACGACTACTGCGTGCGCGAGGGCGTGCCCTTCATCTACTGCGGCGTAGTCGCCACCGACGGCCAGTTGCTGGTGATCACGCCCGGCGGCCCGTGCCTGCGCTGCTACGTGCCCGAGCTGCCCGCCCCCGGCACGCTGCCCACCTGCGACACGGCCGGCGTGCTCGGCAGCGTGGTCGCGATGACCTCCGCGCTGGTCGCGACCGAGGCCCAGAAGCTGCTGCTCGGCAGTGACGCGCTGGCCTCCGGCGAGGTCTTCGTGCTGGACGGTTGGGGCGGCGAGCTGCGCCGGCTGCAACTGCACAAGGATCCCGCCTGCCCGTGCTGCGGGAAGGGCGAACACCCACATCTCGAATCGGCGCCAGCCGCCGCGGCGACCGAGCTGTGCGGCCGCGACGCGGTGCAGCTTCCCGCCACCGGCGCGGCGGTCAGCCTGCCCGAGGTGGCCGAGCAGCTCGCGCGCGAAGGCGCGGTCACGACCTCGCCCTTCCTGGTGCGGCTCGACACGCCCGAACGGCGCGTGCTCGTCTTCCGCGACGGCCGCGTGATCGTGGGCAATACGCGCGACCCCGCCGAGGCGCGCAGCATCCGCGCCCGCCTGCTGGGCGACTAGAGCGGACCGCCCGGATGCCGGTCGCGGTTCGGGCCGGATCGGGCCGCGCGGAAGGCTAGTGTTGTGGATGTGAGCACGCGACCATTCGCCGACGAACCGCTGGTGGCGGACCTGTCCCGCCCGGAGAACCTGCCGGGCGAGGCGCGACGCGTCGAGTTCCTGTTCACGCACGGCAGCTTCGTCTTCCGCACGCCGCGCGACGTCTACAAGGTCAAGCGCGCGAAGGACTACGGCTTCTTCGACTACTCGACCCTCGCAGCGCGCGAGCACTTCTGCGAGGAGGAGCTGCGCCTCAACCGCCGCACCGCGCCCGAGGTCTACCTCGACGTGCTGCCCGTGACGCTTGACGCGCAGGGCCACTGCATCGACGGCGCGGCCCACGGCAGGCCGGGCGAGACGGTGGACTGGGCCGTGCACATGACCACGCTGCCCGACGAGCAGTCCGCGCTGTGGCTGCTGCGCGCCGGGAGGCTGGGCGCCGCCGAGTTGTCGGCCGCCGCCGCGCAGCTCTCCCGCTTCTACGCCGAGGCCAACCGGCACACCGCCGATCCCGACGCGATGCGCACCAACCTCGAGGAGAACTTCGACCAGGCGCGCCCCTACGTCGGGCGCTTCATCGACCAGGAGCTGTTCGACGACATCCGCGACGGCCAGCTCTCCTGGTTGGAGGAGAACACCGACCTGCTGGCCGTCCGTTCTCCGCGCGACGGTCACGGCGACCTGCGCCTCGAGCACCTCTACCTGATGCCCTCGGGCCCGGTGGTGATCGACTGCATCGAGTTCCTCGACCGCTTCCGCATCGCGGATCCCGCGCTCGACGTGGCCTTCCTGGCGATGGACCTCTGCCGTGAGAGCCGCGCCGACCTGGCCGAACACCTGATCGCGCGCTTCGCCTACGAGAGCGACGACTACGACCTCTACCCTCTGATCGACGGCTACGTCAGCTATCGCGCCTTCGTGCGCGCCAAGGTCGCCTGCTTCGTCGCGGCCGACGAGGGCACCGACGCCGTGACGGCCGAGCGCAAGGCGGGTGAGACGCTGGCCATGTTCGCGCTCGCGCGCGACGCGCTGTCCCTGCCGCGACCGGCGCCGCGCGTGGTGGCCGTGGGCGGCCCGATCGCCTCGGGCAAGACCACGCTGGCCGAGGCCCTGGCCGAGCGCGACGGCATGGCGCACGTCTCGGCGGACGCGACGCGCAAGCACCTCGGCGGCCTCGCGCACGACGAGCGCGGCGACGAAGCGCTCTACACCGACGCGTTCACCGAGCACACCATGAACGAGCTCCTGCGCCGCGCCGAGCAGGTGCTGCTCTCCGGGCGCGGTGTCGTGATCGACACGACCTTCCGCAGCCGATCGCTTCGCGAGCGTGCCCACGCGCTCGCCGACAAGCACCGCGCCGCATTCCTGATGGTCGAGTGCCGCGTGCCCGAGGACCTGCAGCGGGAGCGGCTGCGCGCGCGCACCGGCGGCGTGTCCGACGCACGCGAGGAGCTGCTCGACCGCTTTGCCCCGGACACCGGGCCGGACGCCGGGCCGATCGACGAGCTGCCGCCCAGCCAGCACCTCGTGCTGGACACCAGCGGTCCGCTCGACGGGCTGATCGCCGCCGTCCCCCCCGCCTGAGCCCCGCGGGGGCGCGCGGCGGGGGGCTTTCCTTCAAGAGGGGTGGCGCGTCGGTCGACAGGGATCTCCCGGGGCAGCGATCCGCCCCGAAGGAGATCAGCGATGAAGTCGACTGCATTGGTGTGCCTGCTCGCCCTGACCCTCGCCCCCGCCTGCGCGTCCTCGCGCAGCGAGACCCAGGTCGACGGCCTGGTCGGCAGCGCCTGGCGCGCCGCCCTCGCGCAACGCGAGTTGGGCAACGAGCCCGAGTCCTTCCAGCTCGCCGCCGCGGTGGCGCGCGTGGACCCCGAGCATGCCGGCGCCGCCGAGCTGATGACCGGCTTCGAATCGGAACACGAACAGCTCTTCGATCACCCCTTCCTCGGCAGCAACTTCAAGCAGCGCCCGGAAGTCGAGCGCTCGGTCTTCGCGCGCGTGCTGCTCTACCTGCCCGACCGCGTGCTCGACATCGCGGACGTGTTCTCCTTCGACGTGCACTTCGGTCTCGGCGCCTACGCCAACGTCCACGCCACGCGCGCCGCACAGGCCGGCGGCGGCTTCCGCGCGGTCGGCGGCTTCGGCTGGCACGACCAGCGCAGCCTCGGCCTGCAGAGCCAGTCGGTCGCGGGCGTCGCGGCGCTGGGCCTCGGCACGCAAGCCTACGGCGCCTCGATGGTCGGCACCTCGGGTGTCTACAGCACCGGCGACGCGATGGCCGGCCTGCACCGCCCGTCGATGGCGATCTACCAGGAGTACCTCGACTACTGGGCCGTCGGCGGCTCCGTGACGGCGGCCATCGTCGGCGTGGACTTCGACTTCCACCCGGTCGAGATGATCGACGCGCTGCTCGGCTTCACGACCTACGACCTGCTGAACGACGACTTCGGCCGCACGCGCGGCCTGCGCCTGAACCGCGACGAGCACGTCCTGCTGAGCTCGCTGGGCGAGGTCGAGTCGCGTCCCGACGAGGTGGGCGCCTACCGCGACTGGGTGGCGGCCGGTCGGCCCAGCGGCACGCCCGACGTCCAGACCGAGGGCCTGCCGACGCACGACGCCTCCAGCGTGGCGACCTCGGAAGACTGAGCCCAGACTGGGCGCCGCTCAGTCGGTTCCGAAGGGCAGCAGCGCGGCCCAGAAGCGCGGGTGCGTAGCAGCCGTCTCCCCCGCCGCCTCGGCGGTGAGGACGTAATCGCGCTGAACGAGCGCGAGCGCCTCGCCCAGCGGGAGACCCTGCGCGAGCGCGACCTGCACGCGCTCGACCATCGCGTCGCGCAACAGGCCGGGCAGCGGCCAGCGCGCGAGCAGCAGCCGGCGTGCGCGACCGAGCACCGCCGTCGCGGCGTGCGCCGGTCCGAACGCGTCGCCCAGCTCGAAGCGTGTGCCGTCGAGGATCACGTCGGGAGGAAGGTCCAAGGCGGCCAGGCGATGCCACGGCAGCAAGCCCGCCGCCTCGCCCACGCTCGCCGCGTTGGTCGAGGGCGCGAGCATCAGGCCACCGAGACGGCCGGCGCCGGCGCCGGGCGCCGAGACGCGCAGGCCATCGGCGTCGGGCACGGCGCTCGCCAGCATCGGCACGCTGGCGCGCTCGCCGCTCAACTCGCGTGACGGGTCGGTGCCGCGCACCGGCACGCTGGACCACACCGACGCGCCGTAGCGCTCGATCCACTGCGCCGCGGTCAGGCTGAGCCCCCCCGAGTCGATGGCGGGCGAGTGCACGGTGAGCCAGCCCTTGCCGCGCGGAGAGCGAGGCGGATCCGCGCCGAGCACGTGCGGCAGCAGCGACACCACCCTCTCGCGCAGGAGCCAGGCAGGGGGCGCCCCCGGCTCGGGCGGTTCGGTGACGAGCATGGCCGGCGGCACGGAGGCCAGCGTGTCGGGCAGGATGAAGGCCCAGTGCGTAGCGGGGTCCAGGTCGACGCGGGCGTCGGCCGGCAGCAACGCCGCGTAGAGCTCGTGCGACGTGCGCACCACCGCGTCCAGATCGTCCCCGCGCAGCGCGGTCACGACCTCGCTCGCGCGCTGGCGCAACACGGCGGCCGGCGGCAGCGGGAAGCTCGTGGAACCGAGCGCCTGCGTGCACAGCAGCAGGTAGCTGGCCGTCTCCCCGGGAACCACGGCGATCAGCGCGCGCTCGGCGGGCATGCGGCTCATCACCCAGGCGTCGATGACCCCGGCGCGCGCGGCGATGCCCTCGGACGTGATCGGCAGGCCGAAGACCGTCCGGCGCGCGTCGATCGCCTGCCAGGCGAGTGCCTCGCGCGCCGCGTCGTGCAGCATCAGGTCGGCCATGGCCGTCGCGCCCGCGTCGCGCAGGCGCCCTGCATCGGCGAAGCCTGCATCGAGGGCGAGGATCGCGGGCGAAGGCAGCGGAGTCGGCGCCAGCCCGGCCAGGCGATCCAGCGAGTCGTCCGTCGCGTCGAAGGCCTCGCTGCGGAACTCCGGCACGGACTCGCCAACGAGTTGCGCCTCGGGCGGGGACGCGGCGTAGACCCACGTCGCGAGCACCGCCCGCGCGTGGCTCTCCGGCAGTTCCCGGAGCACTTCGACGGCCTCGGCGTCGCGCTCCGACTGGTGCAGCGCGACGGCCAGCAGCAGGGAGACCAGCTCGGCCTCGCGCGGATCGTCGAGTGACCGCAACGCGAGCTGCAACGGCGCGATCGCGTCGGGCGCGCGGCGACGCGCCAGGGCCAGCCGACCGGACAGCACGTGGAAGGCAGCCAGCGCCTCGGGCGCCTCGTCCTTGCCCAGCACGCGCTGCAGCTGCAACGCGCAGGTGTCCAGTTCGCCCGCGCGGAGCAGCTCGCTGATGTGCAGGGCCAGCGCGCGGTCGCGCTCCGCGACGCGCTCGGGCCCTTCCTCCGTGAACCCCTCGACCGCCAGCCAGGCCACGTCGGCGGCCTCGATGTGCAGCCCCAGCTCCGCGAGGTGGCGTGCGTGGTTTGCGAGCGAGGCCGGCGTGGGATTCAGTTGGCGCCACAGGGCCTCGGCGCCCTCGTCGTCTGCGCGCGCCGCGCGCACCGAAGCGACCTGCGCCAGCAGCGCGTCGCGCCGGCTGTCCCCCGCCGGCAACGCAACGTCGGCGACGAGCGCCTGGTCGAGCCGTTGCAGCGCGCCGTCCAGGTCGTCCAGCGTGAGCGCGGCCGAAGCCGCCTGCTCGAGCGTGAGCACCTCCAGCAGCGGGTCTCCCTCCTCGCGTGCGAACTCGATCAGCTCGTCGAGGTACGCGATGCCGGCGGGCACATCGCCGCCCAGCGCTTCGAGCCGCGCGAGGTTGCCGAGCGCGAGGCCCTCGTCCTTGCGGTCATGGCTCGCGCGCGCGTCGGCCAGCACCTCGAGCATGATCTCGTGCGCCCGCGGCACCTGGCCGGCGAGCTTGAAGCACACGCCCGCCTGCGCCCGGTAGCCGCGCGCGAGGTCGACATCGCCGGCCGCGAGCGCCAGCCCCGCCGCCTGCTCGAAGCGCGCGGCGGAGGCCTCGTGGTCGCCCGCGGCCTGCAGCTGCTCGGCCTCCGCGCCGATCCTCGTCGCGCCGTCGCGCGTACCACCCTTGCCCTCGCTGAAGCGCTGGACGCCGATCCAGACGGCCAGCCCGACGACGAGCACGACCAGGACGAGGGTCCCGGCCCTCACTCGGCCCCGTCCTGCACGACGCCCAGGATCTCGTCGCCGTACTCTCGCACGCGCCAGTCCTCCATGCCGCTCACGGCGCCCAGGCCCTCGGTCGAGGCCGGCGCGTCGCGCGCGATCTGCGCCAGCAGGGCGTTGGTCGCGACGCGAGCGACGGCGACGCCGCGCGTGTCGGCCCGCTTCTGGCGCCAGGCGCGCAACCGGTCGAACAGGATGATCTGGTCGGGCTCCATGCGCGCGCCACCGAAGCGGTCTCCGCGCCAGCCGCGCTTGCGCTTGGGGGTCTCGATCTCGGTGACCTTGCGTCCCTTCGCGATCGCCTCGAGCAGCCGATCGACGTGCTCGCTGCGCAGGTGCTTGCTGACGCCGCGCAGCCGGCGTAGGTCGCCGACGTTCTTTGGCTGCCGGACGGCCAGGTCGACCAGCGTGCTCTCGTGCATCACGCGGTACGGCGCACGATCGAGCGCGCAGGCGATCTCGTCGCGCGCGATGTACAGCTCGCGCAGCGTGGCGCGCTTCTTCGGATCGAGCTCCTTGGCCGCCTTGATGCGCGCCCAGTTGTCCGGGTCGAAGGGCTTCTCCTCGAGGTTGGCCGCCGCGATGCGCCGGAACTCGCTCTCGGCCTCCTCCACGCGTCCCAGCGAGGTCAGTTCCTCGAGCAAAAGGTCGCGCAACGAAATGAGATAGCGCACGTCGAGACGGGCGTACTCGGCCTGTGGCTCGGGCAGCGGGCGCACGCGCCAGTCCGCCTTCTGGAACTTCTTGCTGACCTTCACCTCGAAGTGGCGATCGAGCAGGGCGGCGAGCCCGACGCCGTCGTGGCCGAGCACCTGCGAGGCGGCCATGGTGTCGAAGACCCCTTCGAAGTCGAGACCCCAGCGGCTGCGCATCAGGCCGATGTCGTTCTCGCCGCCGTGGAAGACGGTGACGACGTCTGGGTCGGCGAAGAGCTCGCCGAGCCCGCTGCGATCGAAGTCGACCATCGCGTCGATCAGCGCCTCGCCCTCCGGCCAGCCGATCTGGACCACGCACAGGCTCGTGCGGTACGCGTACATGGAGTCCATCTCGCAGTCGATCGCGAGCTGCTTCTCGCCACGCAGGCGACTGACGAGCTCGTCCAACTGGGTCTGGGATGCGATCATGGGCCGCAGATTCTAACCACAGGATCAGGAACCGAGAGGGATCGCGTGAGCACGCCGCACTGGAAGGACCTGGGCTACCTGACGCCGGACGCCCCGGACTGCCAGAGGGACGTCTGGGCCCTGCTGGCCCGCACCCAGCGGCAACTCGGCCGGACGCTGGAGGAACTGACGCTGCGCACGGCCGAGCCCACCTGGGCCGCCACGCTGCGGGAGACCTCCGAGCGGGCCGTCTCGCTGGGCGGAGATCTGGACGACGAGGCCGGGGACGAGGCGCGGGAGCGCCTGGCCGCCGACGAGGCCTGGAACGCCTTCGAGGGCTTCCTGGAGGAGGTGCAGGCCAGCGGCCACGTGCCCTCGCTGATCGTCACCGGCTATGCCGTGCTGGGCGAGCTGGGCACGCTGCCCGCGAAGCTGCTCGAAGACGTGGCCGGACCGCACGCGCGCCCGCTCTGCGGGCGGGTGGTCTCGGCCGAGCACCACCGCACGCTGTCGGGGCTGTTCAGCATCGCGAGCCCCACCGCGAGCGACGTCACGAACCTGCGTCGCATGCTTCGCCATCTGAACGCGCAGCTGTTCTCCGTCTACGCCACGTGGCGGCAGAGCTTCCACGTGCTCGGCGTCGACGGCGAGTGGATGCAGGAGGAGGCGCGCACCGTGGCGCGCGGCGCGGGACAGGCGTTGGGCTTCAAGGTCAGCACGCACGACCTGGCCGTGTTCAACACCTGAGCGGGGACGCCCCGCACTCGATCGCGGCTCAGGGCGAGACGGTCTCGACCATGCAAAGCGTCGGAGAGGACGAGGTTGCGGCCGCTCGCGCCTGCTCGTGTTGCTCGTTGAACGACGGCGTGCCGAAGGCCCGCGGACACAGCGCCACCGAGCCATGCTCGTCGTCGCGATTGACCTGCAGCTCCGTGCGCCCCTGGCTGTCCCCCCGCCAACCGATGCGGCCGAGCACGTCGCCGGCGACCACGCGATCCCCGACGCCCACCCGCCGCTCGCGCACGTGGTCGAGGATCAGCAGGTAGACCGAGCCCGGTGCGGGCTCGATGTGGATCTCGGCGTCGCGCTCGCGCGGGTTGTCGAAGACGGCCACGACCTCGCCTCCGCAGGCCGCGTGGACGGTCAGGCTGCGGTCCTCGGTGCGCAGCTCCCAGGCGGGGACCAGCGCGCTCCCGCCGGCCGGCACCCCCACGTTCTCCGCGCCGAACGCCACGAACTCCGTCAGCGCGGACAGCTCGATCACGGGCACGGACAGCACCAGCGGCGTCGTGTCGCGGGCATCGTCCGGCGATCCCGATCCGCAAGCGACGACGAACAGCAGCCCGGCAGCCGCCATCGCCCGAACCCCCGCACCACGGGTCATCAGGACAAGCCGGATCGGTCCGGGTAGTAGTGCCCGAAACAGCTCGGGCACAGACCGTGGCTCACGTTCTCGGGCTGACGCACCACCCACTCGGGCACCCAGTCCCAGCGCTCCTCGACCAGGCAGTGACGCACGCGCCGGCAGTGGCAGCACATGTTCACGAGCCCCCCATCCTCGTCGCGGTAGTCCCTGGGCGATGCGGCCCGGGCCTCGCGGCCTGGCATGTCGTGATCGTGCTCCACGACGAGTGAGTTCACCACCAGCAGCCCCGAGGCGTCGGCCAGCGGGTAGATCATCTGGTGGAACCTCCGGAACAGCTTGTGGCTCGAGCACTCGTAGACGTGCTCGAGCCGTTCCTTCGTTTCGAAGCACTTGAGGTATGCCGTCTCGTACCAGGGCCGGATGACGTCCGGCGTGGCTTCGAGCACGCTTCGGCCCAGTCCCCAGTCACTGGCGATCTGCTCGCCCCCTGCGTTCTCGTCGGCGAAGCGCTGCCAGGCCGGGTTGAACCAGCTCAGGGTGAGGTCCGGCCACAGACCGAAGACGGTGCCTGCGTGCCGACGCAGACCGTCGGGGTCGTGATCGCTCAACAGGCTCTCGAAGGCGCTGTCGTGGCTCATCATCATTGGTCGAAGGTCTCCCTGCGCCGACCCAGCCATCCCCGAACACAGAGCCTACAGGACGCGGCGACCCGACCCGAGCCTCAGCGGCGCCAGGCCAGCGGCAGCAGCAGCACGAGCACGCTGTAGAACTCGAGCCGGCCGAGCAGCATGCACGCCATCAGCACGAGCTTGCCGAAGGAGGAGAAGTCCGCCCAGGCCGTTTCGGCGCCGAGCGCCATCGGCCCGGCGCCGACGTTCGACACGGCCGACAGGACCGCGGTGAAGGAGGTCCCCATCGACTGGCCGAGCAGCACCAGCGCCAGGGCCGCGAAGCCCACGATCAACAGGTGCAGCACCAGGAAGGCCGAGATGGTGAACACGCCGCCGTCGTGCACCGGGGCGCCGCGCACCTTCACCACGAAGACCGCGGCCGGGCGGAGCAGGCGTCGCACCTCGCGCTCGGCGGTCTTGGCCAGCAGCAGCACGCGGGCGATCTTGATGCCGCTGCCGGTCGAGCCCGAGCAGGCGCCGATGGTCAGCAGCGTCAGCAGCAGCAGTTGCATCAGGATCGGCCAGGGCGCCGTGTCCGTGATCATCAGGCCGGTCGTGCTGATCGTGGACGTGGCGGCGAACAGCGCGTTTCGGACGATCGGACCGTCGCCTTCCGACATGGCCGAGAGACCCAGCGCGATCAGTCCCGCGCCGACCAGCAGCAGGAGCACGAACAGGCGCAGCTCGGCGTTGGTCAGCACGGCGCGCCACCGGCCGCGCACCGCGGCGCGCAGCACCACGATGTTCATCGCGCCCAGCACCATGCCGCCGATGGCCAGCCAGTGCACGGCCTGGCCGAAGGACTGCAGGCTGTCCGCGCGCGTGGAGAAGCCGCCCGTCGAGACCAGCGTGAAGGCGTGGCAGAGCGCGTCGAAGGGCGTCATGCCGGCCCACCACAGCGCACCGAACTCCACCGCCGTCAGGCCCATGTAGAGCGTCCAGAGCGTGCGCGCGGTGGCGGAGAGCCGCGGCTGCAGGCGCTCCTGCTTCGGCCCCGGCATGTCGCCGGTGAACAGGAAGTTGCCGCCGGCGCCCAGCGCGGGCAGCACGGCCGCGGCGATCGCCAGGAAGCCCATGCCGCCGATCCAGTGCGTCATCGAGCGCCAGAACAACAGCGGCCGCGTGAGCACCTGCGGGTCGGGCAGCACGGTGGCGCCCGTCGTGGTGAAGCCCGACAGCGATTCGAACAGCGCGTCGAGCACCGACGGGATCTGCCCCGTGATCAGGAACGGCAGCGCGCCGAGCACGCTGCACAGGAGCCAACCGAACGCGATCGAGGCGAATGCCTCGCCGAAGCCGAAGCGGTCAGGCTCCCACTCGAAGGAGAAGCGCAGCGCGTAGCCGAGGCCCATCGCGATGCCGGCGGTCACGACGAACCCGTGCGCTTCGGGCGTGCCCAGCCCGCCCTCCATCACGCACAACGCCAGGGGCGCGAGCATCACCAGCGCCAGCAGCGTGAGCAGGCGCCCCAACACGTAGAAGACCGCTTCGAGGTTCATCTCTCAGCGCCGCCAGGCCATCGGCGTGAGCAGGACCAGCAGGCTGAAGAACTCCAGCCGGCCGATCAGCATGGCGGCGGTGAGCACCCACTTGGCGCCGTCGGTCATCGCCGCGAAGTTCTGCGTCGGGCCCACGGCGTCGAAACCCGGGCCCACGCACGACAGGCAGGCGATGGCAGCCGAGATCGAGGTTTCCGCACTCTGCCCGGTGGACGCGAGGTAGAGCGAGGTGGCCACCCACGACGTGAGGATGATCAACAGGAAGGCCAGGCTCTTGAGCACGATGCCGTCGGGGATCGTGCGGTCCTGGATCTTCACCACGAAGACGCCGGTCGGGCGCAGCAGCCGCCGCAGCTCGCGGCCGATCGCCTTCCACCACAGCACCAGCCGGCTGACCTTGGCGCCGCCGCCGGTCGAGCCGCCGCAGGCGCCGCAGAACATCACGAACAGCAGCAGCACGTGCATCGCCGGCGGCCACAGGTTGAAGTCCTCCGTGCCGAACCCGGTGGTCGTGATGATCGAGACGATGCTGAACACCGCGCCGCGCACCAGCGGCTCGAACCCGTCGGGCGCGCCCTCGGCCTGGTAGCGCGTGATCACCGCCATCGCCGAGACGACCAGGATGATGCCGCAGTACACGCGCCACTCGGTGTTGCGGAACAGCGTCTTCCCGCGCCCGCTCAGGACCGAGAGCAGCAGCACGAAGTTGGTGCCGGCCAGGAACATGAATACGACGGTCACCCATTGGATCGTGGGCGAGTACGACGCGAACGAATCGGCCTTGGTCGCGAACCCTCCGGTGGCCAGCGTCGTGAACGCGTGGTTGACCGAGTCGAAGGGCGACATGCCGGCCAGCAGAAAGGCACCGATGTTGGCTAGCGTGAGGCCGACGTAGAGCCCCCACAGCAGCTTGGCCATGGCGGAGATCTTGGGCAGCAGCTTGCCCTCCTCCGGGCCCACCGCCTCGGCCTGGAAGAGGAAGTTACCGCCGGCGCCCAGCGCGGGCAGCACCGCGACCGACAGGGCCACGATGCCCAGGCCGCCCACCAGCTGCAGGATCGAGCGCCACAGCAGCAGTGGCCGGTCCAGCACCAGCGGGCTGGGCAGGATCGAAGCGCCCGTGGTCGTGATGCCGGACATGGTCTCGAACACCGCGTCGACCACGTTCGGGATGCGACCGGTGATCACGAAGGGCACCGAGCCGATGGCCGTGAACACGATCCACGCCGCAGTGACGATCGCGAAGGCCTCGGGCAGATGGAAGCGCTCGGGCCGGAAGCGGAAGACCAGGCGCAGCGCGATGGCCAGGCCGAAGGTGCCGGCGGCGGTGATCGTGAACGCGCGCGCCGTCTCGCCGTCCAGCGTGTTGTCGTGCAGGCAGACGAGCAGCGGCGCGAGGAGCAGCGCCGCGAGCACCGTGCACAGGCGCCCGAGCAGGTGGAGGACGCAGGAGAAGTTCACGCCTTCTCGGCGGGTTCCTGGCTGGCCGGATCGCCTTCACCGGCGGAACCGCCCTCCTCCTCGTCGTCGGCCTCGTCCGCCGCGTCAGCCGGCTGGATCGGGCCGCTGTCCGTGCTCCCCTTGCCGGTCTCGGCGAAGTGCAGCACGCCGCGTCGCGCGAACATGCGCTCGGCGCGGTCGCGCAGGCCGGGCAGCACGAAGGTCACAACCACATCGCCCTGCTCGATCCGCGTGTTGCCGTGCGGGACGAAGGCCTCGTCCTCGTGCTTCACGGCCCCCACCAGCAGCCCCTCGGGCAGGTTCATCTCGCGCAGCGTGCGGCCGGCGGCCCGCGCACCGCTGCGCACGACCATCTCGATCACTTCGGCGTTGCTCTCGCCCAGCTTCTGCACGCTCTTCACGCGACCACCGCGCGCGAAACGCAGCAGGCGTCCCACCATCGTGAGGCGCGGGTTGATCACGGCATCGATGTCCAGGCGGTCGAGCAACATCGTCAGGTCCGGGTCGGCCGTGACGACGATGTTTCGCCGCGCTCCGCGCTTCTTCGCCAGCATGGCGAGGATCAGGTTGTGCTCCTCGTTGCGGCTCGCGGCGATGAAGAAGTCGGCCGAGGCCAGCTTGCCCTGGCCCTGCACGTCGCTGTCGTTGGGCGAGCCGTGCAGGACGAGCGTGTTGTCGAGCAGCGCGGCGGCGCGCGTGCAGCGCGTCTCGTCCTCGTCGATCAGCACGACCTTGGTGCGCTCCTGCAGGCGACCGGCCACGGCGATGCCGAACCGCTCGGCGCCGTACACGACGACGCGCTGCACGACGTCGCGCCCGGCGACGATGCGCCGGAACACCGGCAAGCTGTCGCGGGTCATGATCATGTAGGCGCGGTCACCCGGCTCGAGGCGATCCTGCCCGTCGGGGATGATGTGCTGCTCGCCGCGCTGGATCGCCGCGACCAGGAACTGCACGCCGGCGAAGTCCTGCCGCAGCCGCTCGAGCGGCTTGCCCACGACGGCGGTGTCCTCCTCGACGCGGAAGCTGCGCAGCAGGATCTCGCCGCCGGCGAAGTCGCCCACGTCGATCGAGCCGGGCGCATCCACCAGCGCCACGACCGAGTCCACGGCGACCTCGTCGGGGTTGATGAAGCGCGTCACGCCCAGCCGCACCCAGTCCACCAGCGGGCGGTCGGGGTTGGTGAAGTCGCGGTTGCGGACGCGCGCCAGCGTGCGCTTGACGCCCATCGCGTGGGCCGCGGAGCAGGCCAGGATGTTCACCTCGTCCTTGTCCGAGACGGCGATGAACATGTCGCAGTCCTTGACACCGGCCGACTCGAGCGCCTGCCGCGAGGTGGCCGTGCCCGCGACCGTCAGCACGTCGATGCGGTCGCGCACGTGCTCGAGACGCTCGGGGTCCACGTCGATCAGGGCGATGTTGTGCCCCTCGGCCCCGAGCTCGCGGACGAGATGGAAGCCGACGGAGCCGGCCCCGGCGATGACGATCTTCATCTGTGTCTCGGCTCGTCGTCGCGCACCGACTCCGCGTCGCCGTTGCCGCCGTCCTCGTCGCCCGACGGCGCGGTCGAGGCATCGTCGCCGCCCGCGGGCGCCTCGGCATCGCCGTCCTCGTCGACAGCCTTGCCGCTCAGCACCTGGATGATGCGCGCGTGCGCCTCGTCGATCCGCGCGCGGAACTCGACGTCCTCGGTCGGCACGCGATCGAGCAGGCGGTTCAGGTGGATGCCGGCCTGGTCGTACTGTCCGAGCTGTTCCTCGACGAAGGCGTAGTCGAACAGCAACTGGTTGTCCTCGGGCTCGTCGGCCACGATTTCGCGCAAGTGCGGAAGCGCATCTGCGTAGCGCGCCGCGCGCAGCAGCGCGTCGATCGCGGCGCGACGCGTGGCGTCACGCCGGCTCTCGCCTTCCGGCAAGAGCGCATACAGCGCGAGGTGGTAGTCCGCGGCGTCGCCGGGGTTGCCGAGCGCCTCGCTGGTCTGCGCGAGCAGGCCCAGGCGTTCGGTGGGCGAGGGGTGCGTCGCGTTGCTCGCCTGCAGGTCCAGCAGCAGGGCGTGCGCCTGCTCGGCGTCACCGGCTGCGAGCAGCGCGCCCGGCAGTCGCCCGCGCGCCTTGTCCACGGCCTCGCGGTGCACCGGCTCGGCCTCGTAGGCCCGGATCAACTCGCGCAGGCACCAGGCGGAGAGCGACGGAGCGCCGGAATCCATGGTGCCCTGCGCCAGGGTCAGCCAGTCGGCGGGGCCGCGCTGCTCGCCGATCAGCGCCAGCGCCTCACGCGCACGCGTCTCGAACTCGTCCTGCGTGGGTCCGGGCCGCGCCGCGATCTGTCCGATCAGACGGCCACCCTCCAGGAAGCGCAGCGCGCCGAGGGCCTCGATCATGCGGCCGAGCACGGCGGGGTCCGACTCGACCTTGCCGCGCTCCTCGAGCAGCGCCAGCGCGGTCTCGGCGCCGGCCTTCCCGAGTGCGGTGGCTGCCTCGACGCGCACGGTCGGCTCGACGTCTTCGAGCAGCGAGCCGAGCAGGCCGACGAGGCGTGCGCGCACCGGCGCGTCGGCCGGGAGGCGCCGCACGCGGTCGCCGAGCGCGGCCGCCATCGCGAAGCGCACTTCGCGCGACTCGTCCGCGACGTAGATCTGTTCGAGCTTGTCGAGCGCCAGCTCTGCGTCGTCGCTGGCCATGATCGCGCGCACCGCGGCGGCGCGCACGCGCGGCGGACGCGACGGGTCGGCCCACGGCACCAGGCGCGTAATCACGCCCTTCGGCCGGTTGTGCGCGATCGCGGTGAGCACGTTCGCCGCGACGTCGTTGCCGGGCGTGCGCTCGAGGTAGGCGAGCAGCGGCAACACGACCTCGGACTCCTCGCGCAGCATCTGCAGCGCGCCGGCTGCCGCGGCCCCCACGACGGCCTCGCCCGACTGCAACTCCGCCACGAGCGCCATGCGCACGTCCTCGCGCGCGTTGCCCTGGTCGTCCTGCGCACGGCCCAACAGGCCCAGCGTCGTGACCAGCTCGGCCCGCACCGACGGGTCGGTCTCGACGGCGTCGGCATGGCCGTTGCCGTGCCCGTTGCCGTTCAGCGTGCCGTTCGGGGCCACGCCACCGTTGCCGTTGCTCCCGGCCGGGTGTCCCAGGCGCCGCAGGATGGCGGGCACGGCCATGGCCGCGCGCTCCTTGTCCTTGTGGTGTCCCAGGCGCCGTGCGGCGGCGAGGCGCACCTCGGGGTAGACGTCCACGAGCCCCGCCACGAGATCCTCGATCAGCTCGGAGCCCATCGCGTCGAGGCGCAGCGCGATGTTGTCGGCGGTCAGCTCGGCCACCTCCGCTGCGTGCAGCTCGCGCCCCTCGATCAACTCCTGCTCGAGCAGTTCCTCGCGCGTGAGGTGCCGGCGGTCGTCCCAGAAGGTGCGCCAGTACGCGCCATCGCGATCCGCGCCGCGCGCGTGCCCCGTGATGGTCACGAGCGCCGCGGCCGCCTCGCCGGCATGCGGTCCGTCCAGCTCACGGATCAGCGGTTCGACCACGCCCAGGTTGCGCGAGGCGCCGAGCGCGCTGATGACCGACACGCGGCGCGCTCCGTCCAACGCGGCATCGCCCAGCCACAGCTTGAGCTGCTCGCGGACGTCGGGTCGGTCGGACGCGAGGCGCGCCAGGGCCGCGTCCGCCTCCGCGCGCACGTCGTCCCTGAAGGTCGTGCCGATCAGCTCGAGGATGTCGGGCATCAGCGGCTCGTAGCTGTCGGCCGGCTGCGCGGTGAGCGCGCGCAGCAGTCCGTGCGCCGCTCGTTCGCGGGGGCCGGAGAGCACGGCACGCAGCGTCTCGAAGTCCTGCACGTCGAGCAGCGTCTTGACGGCCACGGCCAGCGTCGCGATCTCCGCGTCGCCCTGCACGATGATCTGGCGCGCCGCGCGCACGGCCTCGGGCACGTCGTCCACCTGATCCTCGGACGCGACGTGCGGCGCGAGGGGCGAGGCGGGCACGGCGAGCCACTCGCCGCCGGACGCAGGGAGCGCCAGCAGCGAGGCCATGGCGGCGAGCATCAGCCCGCCAGGTCGTTCAGCTCTTGCAGGGATCAGGACCCCTCCCGCGCTTCGAGGGCCGTGTACACAGCGAGTATAGGGTCGCCGCGCTCCACGGGAATCGTGATCTGCGCGAAGCCCTCGTAGAGGGCCTGCCGCTCGGCCAGCAGCGCCCCCACTTCGGCATCCCGGTCGAGCTCCTTGAGCGCCGGACGGGGTCGGATCGCGGCCCGTCGCTGCAATTCCTCCACCGAGGCCTGCAGGTAGACGACCTCGCCGGTCCGGGCAAGTGCCTCGAAGGCCTCGCCGTGCAGCACGGCGCCGCCGCCGGTCGCGATGACGTGACCGCGCCGGCCGGCCGCCTCAGCCAGCACCTGTGCCTCGAGTTCGCGGAATGCCGATTCACCATCCTGCTCCAGGACCTCGTCGACGCCGCGCCCGGCGATCCGCTCGAGTTCGTCGTCCAGGTCGAGGAAAGGGCGCCCCAGCCGTTGGGCGAGGGCCCGCCCGCACTCGGTCTTTCCGCTTGCGCGCATTCCGATCAAGACGATGTTGCGCGGCGCGGGGTTGGAGATGTCTGGCATCACCCGGATCCCGCGAGGGTGGCTCGGACGGCCCGGTGGCGGGCGAAGAATGGTAGTCCCAACGGGATTCGAACCCGTGTCTGGTGCGTGAGAGGCACCTGTCCTAGACCAGGCTAGACGATGGGACCATCGACGTCCGAATTCAGGGGGAGGGATTATGTTGGGCATGAGGTTGCAGGCCAAGGAAAATCCGGGCCCACAATGACGGCGGAAACACGGTAAGTCTGCGCACATCGGTCATGGCGAATTCAGGTCGGATTCTCGGATGGACGCTCGGCGTGGTGGTTCTTGCAGCCGCCGTGGGGGTGGCGATCCGCATGCTGGGAGCCGACGACGGGCCCGCCCCGGACGACGGGAGCGACGTGGCGGTGGTCAGCAGGGGCGACGAGCCGATCGAGCCGCGCGAGCCGATGTCCCTGGCGCCGGCGCCCGACCGGCCGACCGACGTCCAACCCACGCGCGAGCCGACCGCCGAGTTGCTCGGCGCGGTCTCCGGACGCGTCACCACCTCCGACCAGCGCGTGATGCGCGAAGGTCACGTCGAGGCGATGCGCGGCGCGATGGCCGGCATGCCGGGCCTGGTGGAACTCAGCTCCCTGAAGGTCACCGCGGACATCGGCAACGACGGCCGCTTCGCGCTGGTCGGGCTTCCGCCGGTGGACGACCTGGTGCTGCGCGTGGACGGCGAGACCTTCGCCCTCACGGACGTCGGCAACTTCGTCGTGCAGCCGGGACAGTCCGTCGACCTCGGCGACGTGATCGTCTCGGCGGGCATGCACGTGACCGGGCGCGTCGTGGACGAGCGCGGACACGAAGTCGAGGGCGCGAGCGTCGGGCTCTACGTCGGTGATCGCAGCAGTCAGCCTCCGCGCGACGACGAGCGTCCGACGCGCCTCGTGCTGTCCGACGCCGATGGCCGCTTCCGCATCCCCCACTCGCCTGTCAGCTCCTTCTCCCTGTCGGTCACCGCCGAGGGCTACGCGAGCGCGCGCGGCCACGGCGGCGTGCTGCCGGGCGAGCGGCCGGCCTCGGTCTCGGTGCTGGTCACGATGCGCAAGGAGTTGCCGCTCGTCGGCCGTGTCGTCGCGCTGTCCGACGGCGCGCCGCTGAAGGGCGCGCTCGTGCGCGCCGTCCCGCTCGACCCGGGGCTCGGCGGCGGCCGCGCGACGTCGGATGACGAGGGCCGCTTCGAGATCACCGGCATCGCGTACGGCAACTACAACGTCGAGGCGAGCCTGCCCGGCTACAGCATCGGTCGCGACCGCACCTGGACCAAGCGCGACGAGTTCGAGGTCGAGATCGGGCTGGCCAAGCAGGGCAGCCTCAAGGGCTTCGTCGTGGGCGAAGACGGCAAGCCGATCACGAGCTTCGACCTAGCGCCGCAGTACCACCGCCGGCGGCTGTCGCCCGAGGTTCCCTCGGGGGCCTTCCGGCGCATCGTGGATCGCGACGGCGCCTTCGAGCTGGAGAACCTCGAACCGGGCTTCACCTGCGTGCAGGTCTGGGCCAAGGGCTACGCGCTGACCGAGAGCGAGTGCATCAAAGTGACGCGCGGAGCGGACATCAAGGGCGTCGTCGTGACGCTCGTGCGCGGCGCGACGCTCGAGGGCTTCGTGATCGACGACCGCGGCCTGCCGGTTTCGCGTGCGCGCGTCACGTTGCACCGCAACAAGGAGTCCGACATCCCGTTGCTGCGCGGCACCTCGGGACGGCCGGCGATGATGAAGGACACGCTCACCGACGAGGACGGCCGCTTCGCGTTGCGCGACCTGACCGCCATGACCTACCAGGTCGAGGTGGACCATCCGGACTTCGCCATCGTGCGCCGCAACAACGTCGCCGTGGCGGCGGCCAGCGTGCAACAGGCCGACGACTTCGTGATGGACCGCGCCGCGCGCGTGGAGGGCGTGGCCAAGACGTCCAACGGACAACTGCAGGCCGACTCGATCGTGTACCTGCAGCGCGTCGGCGGCACCTCGAGACAGACCTCCACGGACGGCCGGGGACGCTTCGTGTTCACCCGGCTGGCACCGGGCGACTACATGCTCTCCTGCTACGGCAAGTCGATGAGCCTGGCGTCGGTGCTGGCGAACGCGCAGAACCAGCTCGAGCCGTTCCGCGTCGAGGCGGGCCTGACCGTCACGCGCAACGTGATCAGCGCGAACTGAGCGCGCCGCTCCGGCGCAGCGACTCCACCGTCGCGGCCAGGCACTCGTCGAGGTCCTCGGGCTGCACGTCCAGCTCCTCGCGCATGCGCCGCGTGTCGAACCACATCCACTTGCCGAAGGCCGCGCAGAGGTCGGGCGTGTACCAGACGCGGTCCGGGACCAGCGGCTCGACGGCGGTCATCGCGGCGCGCAGCAGCGGGCCCAGGCTGGTCGGGAAGCGACGCGGGCGCAACGTGATCCCGGCGGCGCCCGCGACGCGCACCAGCAACTCGTCCAGGCCGAGGTTCTCGCAGCCCAGGACGTAGCGTCGGCCGCGCCGGCCGACGCGCGCCGCCGCGAGGCAGCCGTCCACGACCGTGCGCAGCGTGACGACGTTCATGCCGCCCTCAGGCGCGACCTTGAGCCGGCCGCGCGCGATGCGCGTCACCAGCTGGTTGCTGTTGCTGCCCACGAGCGACGGCCCGTAGATCGCGCCCGGGTTCACGACGACTGCGTCGAGCCCGGCGGCCTCCTCGGCCAGCACGCGTTCCTCGGCCTCGTGCTTGGTGTCGAAGTACGGCGCGCGAAGCGGGCCGGCGTTGAACGGCGTGTCCTCGTTCATCAGCACGGGCTCGTCGGTGACGCCGATCGCGGCGATGCTGCTCACGTGCACCATGCGGCCCACGCCGAGGAGGCGGCACGTCGCGGCGACGTCGGCGCTGCCGATCACGTTGATGCGCGCCATCGCCCCGGCGAGGCGCTTGCGGTACCCGATCACCGCGGCGCAGTGGAACACGAGGTCGGCGCCGTCGATCAGCGCGGGCAGGCTCTCGGGCTGCGTCACGTCGCCGACGACCATGCGCACGCCGAGCCGCTGCAGGGCTTCACGCGGGGCGGCGGCGCTCGTCTCGCGCACCAGGCCCGCGACCTCGGCGCCCTCCGCGCGCAGCCGCTCGCACAGCGCCAGGCCGACGAATCCCGTCGCGCCCGTGATCGCGACGCGGGTGGTCACGCCCGCACGGACCGTGGGCCCACGGTTGCGGCGCTCGCGTCGGTCCTTGAAGATGCCCCCATGCTGCTCAAGACCTTCCCCGTCGGCCCGCTCCAGTGCAACTGCTCGATCCTCGGCGACGAGGCCACCGGCACCGCGGTCGTGGTCGACCCCGGGGACGACGCGGCCGCGATCGCCGGCCTGTTGGCCGAGAGCGGCCTGACAGTGACGCACGTCGTCCACACCCACGCCCACGTGGACCACATCGGCGGCAGCGCCGACCTGCATGCGCGCTGCGGCGGCCGCAATTGGCTGCACAAGGGCGACCAGTTCCTGCTCGAGAACCTCGAGATGCAGTGCGGCATGATCGGCATGCCGGTGCCCGAAGCCGTGGTCGTGGACGCCTGGCTGGAGGAGGGCACGCGCATCGAGATCGGAAGCGACCGCATCGAGACGCTGCACACGCCCGGACACACGCCCGGCTCGTGCAGCTTCGTGCTGCAGGCCGACGGCAAGCAGGTGCTCTTTGCCGGCGACACGCTCTTCGCGGGGAGCATCGGGCGCACCGACCTGTGGGGCGGCGACACCGAGCTGATCATGGAGAGCCTGAAGGGCAAGCTGATGGACCTGGACGACGACACCGAGGTCGTCACCGGCCACGGCCCCGGCACGACCATCGGCCACGAACGGCGCGCCAACCCGTTCCTGACCGGCCGCTTCTCGCTCTGATGGCGGACGGCGACGACGCGCGCCCCGAGCGGCGCCCGGAGCCGAGCGCGGAGCGGCGCATTGCGTTCCCGTTCACGAGCGCGGCCTCGTGCCTGCTCGTCGAGCCCTCGGCGCCGACCCCCGACACGCGCCCCCCGCTGATGGTCTCGCTGCACGGTCAGTCGCAGACCGGCGCGCGGCAACGACGCTGGCTGGCGCGCGCGCTACCGCCCCACTGGGCCGCCGCCTTCCCGGACGGCTTCCACAAGCACGAGATCCGCAAGCCCGGCGGGCCGATGCGCGTGGGCCATGCCTGGTACATGTTCACCGGCGACCAGGAGGCCTTCCGCGAGAGCCTGCTGGAGGGCGAGTCGGCGCTGTGGGAACTGGTCGACCGCGCGGTCGAAGCGCTGGGCGCCGACCCCGCGCGCGTCTACCTGTGCGGCTTCAGCCAGGGCGCCTACCTGACGCACTGCGCCGCGGTGCGTTCGCCGCATCGCGTTGCCGGCTGGGTGGCGCAGTCGGGCCGGTTGAAGACGAACTTCCTGGCAGAGCAGTTGCCCGGCGTGTCCGGCAAGCCCGTGCTGATCCAGCACGGGGAGAACGACCCGCACCTCCCTGCCGACGCGGCCGAGACCAGCGCGGCCGCGCTGCGAGAGCACGGTGCCGACGTCACGCTGCGCACCTACGACGCGGGCCACGAGATCAACGCCCCGATGGTGGACGACCTGCGCGCGTGGCTGGAAGCGCGCGAGCCGGCCTGAGCGCGATCAGCTCCCGCTGACGTGCACGACCACGCGCCGGCTGCTGCCGGACGTGCGGTGCTCGACCAGGAACAGTCCCTGCCAGGTGCCGAGCGCGAGACGCCCCTCGACCACGGGGATCGTCTCGGAGGTGTTCGTGACGGCGGCGCGCAGGTGCGCGGGCATGTCGTCCGGCCCCTCGTCGGTGTGCGTGTACGCGGGATCGCCGTCGGGCGCGATGCGTTCGAGCCACGCCATCAGGTCGTGCGCCGCGTCGCGCGACGCGTTCTCCTGGATCAACAGGCTGGCCGAGGTGTGCTGGCAGAACACGGTGCACAGGCCGGTGCCCACGCGCGCATCACTGACGATGTCGGCCACGCGCGCGGAGATGTCGGTCAACCCGCGACCGGGCGTGCGCACCACGAGCACCTGCTGGCTCTCGCTCATCGCGACGAGCCTAGCACGCGCCGTTACTGGACCGTCGTGAACGCCAGACCGTTGCTGTAGGCGAGGTTGCCCGTGTTCTCGATGACGACCACCTGCATGGTGAACTCGAAGCCGACCAGCGCGGGCATGTCGGGGATGCGCGCGTTGAAGGCGAAGCTCCCCAGGCCCGGAACGCCGAACGGGCCGCCCAGGAAGATGTCGATCTTCGCCAGCACGTTCTCGACCGCGCCAAACGGATGGTCGGCGCGCCCGAAGCCGATCAGCAGGATGCCGGGAGCGCCTCCCTGCGCCTCGTCCGCCGAGATCGTGATCTCGGAATCGCGGATCGTGAAGCCGCTGCCGCTGAACTCGGGCGTGAACCCGCCCGCGCCCGGCTTGCCCGGGCCGTACTGCTCCCAGGTGCTGAGCGAGTTGAGCAGCACCGAGATCGTGCCGGACGTGCCGTGAGGCAGGATGACGTCGACCACGCCGTCGCCGGTCAGGTCGACGACGAGCGGACGCAGCGCGCCCTGGGCTCCCACGGATGAGAACCCGCCGAAGGCGTCCACCTGGAAGAACGTGGAGCCCAGGCCGAGCAGCCGTCGCGCCGAGGCCTGGCCGGACTCGTCCTCGAGCACGCCCTGCGCCGACACGATGTCGAGCAGGCCGTCGCCGTTGAGTTCGGCCACGCGCAGCGCGCCGCCGCCGCCGTTCGAAGCAGTCTCGTTCGTCGCCACCGACGCGTACGAGCCGAGCGCTTCCGACGCGCCCGCCGAACCGGCCGCGATGAAGAGCCGGCCGTCGCGCTCGCCGATCACGATGTCGTCCACGCCGTCGCCGGTCACATCGCCCATGTCCATGCTGCGAATGGTGTTCCAACTCGCGTTCAGCGGGAAGGCGGTCTCAGTCAGCACGCCGGCGACGTTCGTGTACACGAGCAACGCGCCCGTGCCGTCCGAGACATCGGTGGCGGTCGTGATGACGTCGAGTCCTCCGCTGCCGTCCACATCGGCGATCAGGATGCCGCCGGAGAGCCGGCGTCCGATCGAGACCGGCGTCACCAGGCCCGGATCCAGCACGGTGCCGTCTCCCACGCCGGGGAACACCGTGATCTCGCCGTCGCTTCCGTCGCCCAGCCGGCCGGTGACGACGATGTCGTTGACGAGGTCGCCGTCCACGTCCGCGACCTCGAACTCGCCGCCGCGCACGACGACGTAGTCGGTGCGCGTGAGAGCGCCCGTCCCGTCGCCGAGGAACAGTGAGAGGCTCGCCACCGGGTCGAACAGGCCCGCAAGGTCGCGCCACTCGTTGTACGAGACCGCGTCCAGGTGCTCGTCGCCGTCCAGGTTCGCGAGGCGCACCTCCAACGGACCGCCCTGCCAGACGCCCAGCGTGCTCGGCGGGTTGTCCGCCGTCACGTCGTCGACGTCCGTCGTCACCGGGCCGGTCACGAAGGCGCCCGCACCGTCGCCGAGCAGCGCGGTCAGGGCGTTGTCCTTCACGTTGGGGATGAGCAGGTCCAGCCCGCTCGCGCCGCCGTCGGTCGCGATGCCCGCGTCGAGGTCGCCGATGTCCGGGTTGCCAGGCTCGTCGCCGGTGAGGAACTGGTTCGGATCGGGATCGATCAGGTTGCCGAGCCCGTCACCCACCAACAGCGCCAGGTAGGTCTGGAAGTCCGACGCGGTGCCCAGTCCCGCGGCGACATCGTCGGACCAGACGATGATCGCGTCGAGGATGCCGTCGCCGGCCTCGGGCACGAAGTCGGCCAGGAGCGGCTCGACGCCCTTGCCGGCGTAGGCCGTGCCCTGCTCGACGACGTCGAAGTCGCCGTGCGCCAGGCCGCCCGCGTCGCTCAGCAGCACCGTCAGCGTGAGCGGCGGCTGCTGGTCGGCGAAGGACCCCGGCGGATGGCTGATGTTGTCCGAGCTGGTGTAGACCGCGTCGAGGCGGCCGTCGCCGTTCAGGTCGCCCAGCGCGCCGTACGTCGGGTGCACGCCGGCCGGATCGGCATCCGCGTAGCCTGCGAAGTCGGGCGAGGGCGTGAACCCGCCCAGGCCGTCACCCAATTGCAGCGTGATGCGCCCGGTCGGGTCGGAGACGCCCGACGGCCCGAACTCGTGCACGGTGAGGAGCGCATCGAGCGCGCTGTCGCCGTTCATGTCGCCGAGCAGCACGGACGCCATGGCCTTGCCGGTCGCGATCGTGGTCGCGACGAAGGTGCCGTCGCCGTTGCCCGAGAGCAGCGTCGCGAAGCCCACCTCGGGATCGCCCGGGTTGATCACCTGGTTGCCGCTGGTGGCGACGATGTCCAGGTTGGCGTCACCGTCCACGAAGCCCAGCTTGAAGTCGGTGATGAGCGTGAGCGGCGTGAAAGCCGAGACCGGGAATCCGCCGAAGCCGTCGGCGAGGAAGACGCTGATGCCGTCGGCGCCGCCGACGATTACGTCGTCCTGCAGGTCGCCGTCCACGTCGCCGACCCCGATCACCACCGGTGCCCGGTTGTCCGGCAGCAGCGTGAACTCGGGAATCGAGTCGTCGTACGTTCCGTCGGGTAGGCCCGGCATGAGCGAGAAGCTGTCGCCGCCGTTGTTGGCCACGACCAGGTCGGGGATCGAGACGCCGGCGTCCGCGGGTCCGAGGTCGTCGGCCAACTCGCCCTGCTGCACCATCGACGGGCGCTGCCCGGAGCCGTACTGGCCCTGGAGGAAGAAGTCTCCCTGACCGTCGTCCGAGACGGTCAACTCGTTCACGTAGACGCTGTCGCCGGTCTCCTGGGGCGACGGGACCTGCGGCTCGAAGCCGGGGATCTCCGGGCCGGTCGTCTCCGGCACCAGCACAAGCACCGGGCGGCCCGAGCGGCCGTCGAGCGCGCTCGTCAGCTGGTCGAAGGGGTCGGCCTGCGTCTGCGCGATCACCTGCAGCATCCAGACCGCGCCGCGGTCGATGCCGCCGTCATCGTCGAAGCTCGCGCCGACCGCGACCTCGCGGACGTCGCCCCCCTGCAGCCCGTCGAGATCGCCGAGCGCGGCGATGGAAGCGCCGAAACCGTCGAAGTCGGCGAGGTCGCCGGTGAAGCCGCCGCCCGTGGCGCTGACCTTCACGTGTCCGTCCACCGTTCCGTCCGTGGCAAGGAACAACACCCACAACGCTCCGCGGTCGTTGCCGCCGTCGTCGTCGTGCGTCGCTCCGACGGCGAGGTCCACGATGCCGTCGTCATCGAGGTCGCCGATGTCGGCCAGGCCGCCGCCGAACATCGACCCGGCACCGATCGCGCCGGTGAAGCCGCCCGCGAGGGCACTGATCTTCTGCTCGGCCTTCACCGTGCCGTCCGTGTTCAGGAACAGCACCCAGACCGCGCCGTTGGATGTGCCGCCGTCGCCGTCGTTGGGCGCGCCCGCGGCGATGTCCGCCGCGCCGTCGCCGTCCAGGTCGCCAAGGCTCGCGAGCGAATCGCCGAACAGGTTGCCGGGACCCAACGGGCCCGTGAGCCCCCCCGAGGTCGCGCCGACCTTTGCGTGGGCCTTGACCGTCATGTCCGCGTTGAGGAACAGGATCCAGACCGCGCCGGTGTTTCCGCCGCCGTCGTCGTCCCCGTTCGCGCCCACGGCGATGTCCACCACGCCGTCGCCGTCCAGGTCACCGATCCCGACGACCGAAGAGCCGAACTCGTCGTCCTTCTCGAGCGCTCCGAGGAACCCGCCCGCCGCCGCGCTGATCTTCTGCTCGGTCTTCACGGTGCCGTCGGCGTTCAGCGAGAGAATCCACACCGCGCCGGCGTTCGCCGCGCCGTCGTTGTCGCCCGTCGCACCCACGGCGATCTCGCTGAGACCGTCGCCGTCCATGTCACCGATGGCCGCCACGGCCGCGCCGAAGCGGTCCCCGTTGGCCAGCGACCCGGACAGGCCGCCCTCGGCCGAGGAGATGTAGGTGTCTCCCTTGAGGCTGCCGTCGCCGTTGAGGAACACGATGAACACGGCGCCGTGATCCCCCTCGGCATCCCCGTCAGCCGACGCGACATGCGGCGCGCCGACCGCGAGGTCGGCGATGAAGTCGCCATCGATGTCGCCGATCGGCGCCAGCGACGCGCCGAGTTGGTCGTGGTTCTTGAGCGGGTTGCTCAGGCCGCTCGTGTCCGAGATCTTGGCTTCCGACAGGACCTCGCCCGGGTCCTGGGCAAGCGCCGGCGCGGCTGCGAGAAGGAGTGCGGACAGCAAAAAACCCGCGGCCTTGGAGGCCGCGATGCGCGCGGAGAAACGGACCATCGTGCTCAACTCCCTCGGTTTGGATCCCCCATCCCGCCGGAGTGGCTGTCACTCCTACCCAGCAACAGCCGCAAACGACACCGAATAGAAGCAGCGTACTCCCAAATCCGGGGACCGGGGGATGCGGCGAGGCGTCCAGGGAGCATGGGCGCGCCCGCCGGACCTGTGGTTCTTCCCGAATCCCGATCCCAAACGGGTCATTGTGTGGTGCACGGCATCAACGAAGGGGCTCGAATAATCGAGCGTGGTCCGCCCTACGGCACCTGCGCGCGCACCCCGCTGCTGGCCGCCCAGCCCACCGGTCCGCCGGATTCCGGCAACCACCACTGCAGCCAGATCGTCGCGCCCGAGGCGCCGGGCGGGAAGGCACCGCCGAACGACACCGAGCCGGTGGCGTCCAGCGGCACCGGGCCGAAGAACACGTCGGGGCGCGGCACCATCACACCCTGCTTGAACGGCGCGAAGAGCGGCGTCAGCCCGACGAAGAGCTTGCCGGCGCCGTTGGGCAGACCGTTCTTCAGGCTCACCGAGTAGGGCTCGCCCACGATCAGCGTGCCGTCCGCGAGCAGGATCGGCGCGCCGTTGCTGCCGGGCAGCGCGTTCCCGAGGTCGAGCCAGGCCGAGCCGGGCGCGTAGGTGAAGTTGAGCAGCGTCGACAGCGAGTTGCCCGCGTTCTGGAAGCGCGCCGCGACGATGTCCTGTCGGCCGTCGACGTCCGCGTCGGCCACCGCAAGCCAGCGCGGCTGCGCGACGTGGCTCACCATCACGCCGGCCGTGTCCACCGTGCCGTCGCCCAGGCCCCGGTAGACCATGACGTCGCCCAGGGTCTCGTTCGGGTCGGTCTCGGTGAAGGTGCCATTGCGCCCCACCGCGACGTCCGGCAGGCCGTCGCCGTCGAAGTCGCCGACGCCCACCGCGATGGGAACGAAGGTCGAGCCGATGAACTGCCCGGCGCTGAACATGCCGCTCGGCTTCGCGATCAGGATGCGGTCGGGCGTGACGGCGTCCGCGCGGCCGTCACCGTTCATGTCGACCAGCTCGTAGGCGAGGTCGAGGATCGGCGTGCACGTCCCGGGGCCGCATGTCGCCTGGGTGAAGGTGCCGTCGCCGTTGCTGACGTAGGTCGGCGTGAAGAAGGAGGCGCTGCTGCTGTAGGTGATGTCGTCGAACCCATCGCCCGTCGTGTCGCCGACGCGCATGACGTGCTCGGTGGAGAAACCGTCGAAGTGCGAGGCCTCCACCGCGACCGGCCGGCCGAAGGTCCCGTCGCCGTTCCCGAACACGACGACCAGGTCGCCCGGCAGGAACAGCACGGCCTCGTTCAGGATCGCGACGTCCAGGTGATCGTCGCCGTCGAAGTCGCCGACCTCGGCGTCGATCGGACCCTTCTGGTTCGAGTTGATCCCCAGCGGCGGACCGAAACCCCCGAGCCCGTCGCCGAGCAGGACAGCGACGTTGAGCGGCGGCACGTTGCCCCCGATGGTGAGCAGGTCGAGATCGCCGTCCTCGTCGAAATCGGCCAGGTGACGCAACGTCCGTCCGGCCTCGCCGAGCGCGATCGTCGACGGCGGGCCGAAGGCGCCTCCGCCCAACCCGCGCGAGAGCGTCGCGTCGCCGACGCTGAAGAACTCGTGCGCCGTGAGCGCATCGGGGATGCGGTCGCCATCGACGTCGCCGACCAGTACACGCACGGCGTGGTTGCCGCCGTCGGAATCCACCGGCGGCTCGAACACGATCTGCGCCGAGGCGGAGGAGAAAGACGCCGTCAGGACGAACGCGGCGCACAGAGCGCGAACGGGTCCGGACGACGACCGGTGCATGAGAGCGCGGATGGACATGCCGATCTCCTTGCGAGCGTGCCTCGATGGTGGCCGAAGGCCGGATTCTATCACCCGCCGGCAAATGCGCGGTCCCGGCCGCGACCGAGCCCTGGCCGGCACACCTCCCGCTAACGGACGTCAGCCGTCGAGGATCAGGTCCCCCATCTCGGACAGCAGCTTGCCGCGCTGGTTGTCGTCGAGCAGGTCCAGCTCGCGACCGATGTTCGCGATGGTGCCCAGGCCCAGGATGGCCCACACCGCGCGGTCGACGCTCACGCCACCGCCGCGCGGCGGCTTGCCGCGGTGCGCCGCGACGTGGCCGCGGATGAACGCCACGAAGCGACCGTAGGTCTCGGCGAGCGCCGACATGATCTGCTGGTCGTCCGTCTCGCCCAGCCCCGCGAACAGGATGCGGTACAGACCGTGCTCGCCGAGGTGCTCCGCCTCGTAGCGCAGCAAGCGGCGCGCCGCCGAGCGCTTGTCGGTCGCCTTGCCCAGCTGCGTCTCCCAGGTCTGCAGCGAGCACTCGAACACGTGTTCGATCGAGGCCACGAACATGGCCTGCTTGTCAGGCCACAGGCGGTACAGGATGTTCTCGCGCACGTCGCAGCGCGCGGCCAGCTCGGCCGTCGACGTCCTGCGGTAGCCCAGTTCGGCGAAGGCGGCGGCCACGATGGGCAGCAGCTCGGCGCGTCGTTCGTTCCGGCGGTCAGGGCGCGGCATGGGGCCTTTCTTTCGCCATGGGTCGTTTCTCGAGCATCGGTCTTGCCCGACCGATACAGTAAGTGTATACTTACATTATTAATCGGGGCGGCACACGACTCCGATTCCGCCATTCAACGACACCGAAAGGGTGAACGACATGGTCCGCTTCAACTCCCGCACCGGCGCCTTCCTGATGGGCGCCCTGATCATCGCCTGCGTGGCCGCCGTGATGCCACCGCCGGCACCCACGAGCGGCGCGGACGACAACCCGGCCATCCGCCTCGGCGTCTTCGACTCGCGCGCCATCGCCATTGCCCGCGTCAACTCGGCCGGCTACCAGGCCGAGATCTCCGGGTTGCGCGCGCAGATCGTGAAGGACATCGAGGCGGCGCGTGCCGCTGGGGACACCGCGCGCGTGGCCGAGCTCGAAGCAATCGGCCCCGCCATGCAGAAGCGAATGCACGAGCAGGGCTTCGGCTCCGCCCCCGTCCACGAGCACCTCGCGACGTTGAAGAACGCGCTGCCCGGCATCGCCGAACGCGCGGGCGTGGACGCGATCGTCTCGAAGTGGGAACTGGTCTACCAGGCGCCTGACGCGCGTTTCGTGGACGTGACCATGCTCCTCGTCGCCGAGTTCGACCCAGACGAACGCACACTGGGGTGGATCGAGGATCTCGCGGGAAGCCGGCCGATTCCCGTAGAGGAACTGACGCACGAGCACTAGCGCCCTCCACATCTCGCCTCACCCCCGAGCAACTCGCGCGCCCCACGGCACGCGAGTTGCTTCCATGATGGGTGGCACCGGAGGGTCGAAGCATGTCCTCACACACCCTGTTGTTCCTCGGACTCGCGGTCTCGCTGCTGTGCACGTCGGCGCGAGCGCAGACGGTCCTGCACAGCATCGATGGTGACGCCGAGGCCATCGCCCTCGGCACCGCGGTGGCCTTCGCCGGGGACGTCGACGGGGACGGCGTCATCGACGTCGTGGTGGGCGACGACGCCTACGCGTTCCAGCAGGGGCGCGTGCAGGTGTTCAGCGGCGTCGACGGCGACGTGATCCGCACGTACACCGGAGGCTTCTTCGGCACCCGGTTCGGCGCTTCGGTGGACGGAGCCGGGCACGTCGACGCCGATGCGTACGCCGACCTCGTGATCGGCGTGCCCGAGGACGAGTGCGACTGTCCCTTCACGGGGCACGGACTGGTCATCTCGGGCGCCACCGGCACGGTGCTGCACGACTTCGAGCCGCCGACCGGCGAGTCGTGGACGGGCTGGTCCGTCGCCGGGGTCGGCGACATGAACGACGACGGCTTCGACGACGTACTGATCGGCGTGCCCAGCTGGCCGTTCTGGACCACGGGAACCGGTCGCGCCTGGCTGCTCTCGGGCCGCGACGGGAGCGACATCCATGTCTTCGAGGGCGACGCACCGAGAGACTTTTTCGGCGCCGACGTGGGCAGGGCGGGAGACGTGGACGGCGACGGCGTGAACGACCTGATCATCGGCGCGTCGCAGGAGGTCTTCCCGGGCACCGGCGCCGGCTATGCGCGCGTCTTCTCGGGAACCGACTTCTCCGAGTTGCTCACGCTGCACGGCTCCACGCCGGACGAGGCCTTCGGCGCCGCCGTCGCAGGGCTGGGCGACGTGGAGGGCGACGGGTTCGGCGACCTGCTCGTCGGCGCGGCCGGCCCCTGGTACGACCCCAGTCTGGCCGGGCGCGTCACCGTGTTCTCGGGGTTCGACGGCGACGAGATCGACTCCCTCGTCGGCGATGCACCGGGCGCTCGTCTTGGCCGCAGCCTCGACGCGCTGGGTGACGTGGACAACGACGGCGTCGGCGACTTCATCGTCGGCGTACCCGGCGCCAGCAGCGTGGCGAGCAACGCGGGACGCGCCCTCGTCATCTCGGGCCTGACCCGATCGGTCCTCTCCAGCCTCGACGGAGCAAGTGCGGGCGACAGCCTCGGCTACGCGGTGGCGGGCGGCGGCAGCGACATCGACGGCGACGGCATGCCGGACGCCGTGATCGGCGCGCCGGGCGCGGACCCCAACGGTCGCGTGCTGGTCGTCTCGCTCGTGCCGGTCGGCCTCTCGCTCTATGGCAGCGGGACGCCCGGCTGCGCGGGAGCGATCCGGTTGAGCGGCAACTCCGTTCCGTCCGCGGGCCACGGTGGCTTCGTGTTCACGATCACCGGCGCGCCGACGCTCAAGGGCGGCCTGGTCGCCGTGACCGACGCGCAGGACCTCCCCGGCTCGGACCCGTTCGGCCTGGGCGCGCTGCTGCACGTGGACGTCCTGTCGTCGACCTTCGTGCACCTGCTCGCCACGGCCAGCGATGCGAACGGTGTCGCGACCGCCGCGCTCCCCATTCCAACGAACCCGGTCCTCGTCGGCCGCAGCTTCTACGCGCAGGCGATCTGGAACCAGGGCACATCGTGCGGTGGCCCGCCCCCCGACCTCGCCAGCTCGAACGGACTCGAGCTCACGGTGCAGTGACGCTCACGGCGCTCCGCCGAGCTACGAGGCTAGCGGCCGGCGTACTTCAACGCGGCCGCGGCCGCTTCGCTCGTCGGTGCGCCCTCGTCTCCGACGGCCAGCACGACCAGCGTGCCTGATCGGAGGAACGTCGCGCGCCCGACCATGCCGGTCAGGGCGACGAACTCGTTGGCGTCCGCCTCGGTCTCCCAGCGAATGCAGAGGATCACCACGGACGCCTCGTCGGCCTGGTAGAGCTGCCAGCGATCCGCGGCCCATCCCTTTGCCGCGACGTTCGTCCAGGATGCCTGGGCATGGGAGACCGGATCGAAAGCGCCTACGGGCGTCGGCGTGCCCCCGAGCGCCGCGACGATCGGCTCGCCCATCGTCCCTTCCGCGGCAAGCGACCACTCGTCGCCGATGTCGATGGCGATGTCCGCCATGAGAACCTCGACCGGTTCCGTGACCTCCTCGGCTCCCCAATAGGCTCGCGGGTGCAGGAGCTGAGCCATGGACCGCGGCTCATGCTCGAAGCCCCGGTTCAACGCCGTCGCCAGCGACTCGAGGCTGGTGTCCAGTCGGCCCGCGCCGAAGAAGACCGCCCCGGCGGAATACGGCATCCAGTTGCGAAGCCTGACGTACGTGGAACCAGCCGACTTCGAGACGGATCCCCGCACGCCGGTTGAGCCGGCCTTGGCCGCAAGATCCGCGGGTGCACGCCCCTCGCGGATCTCCTCGCGCATGAACTCGTCCATCAACGCCGTGGCGGCGCCCTCGATCAGGCTCTGCTTCACCAGCGACGCGTCCAGGTCCAATGGATCGTCGTGCTGATAGTCGTGCCAGTACTCGAACCGCTGTTCGTCGAGCGCATGTCCCAACTCGTGGATCGCGACGGCAGGCAACGTGTCCATCGGCGTATCCGCCGCCACGAGAATCGTGTTGAGCGGAACGAAGTAATACCCGTGACCCCCTGTTTCGACTGCCGATGCAATCGACTGCACGAGATGCTCGTCCGGGCCCATCACGCCGAGCATCTGCAGCGCCTCCTGGAGGAACACCATGTCCCCGGGCAGCCCCGACATGCTTCCGGCGACCGTCGCGGCGTACCGACGGCGCGTGATCACCTGGAAGTTCGGTGGATCGCTGAAGCTCAGGCCCCGCAATCGCTGCGCCGTGTCACGCCAGCCGAGCGTCAGTTCACGCAGTTGGGTCAGCGTGAGGCTCCCAGCCTGATCCGGCGGGGCGTCCGCCGGAGGCGGGCCGGCGAGACGCACGTGAACATCCGCGACGACGATGGGCTCGGAGCGCTCACTGTAGAACCCAACAACGAGGGTGGAGTCGGCCGGTACCTCGAAGCTGAGCTTGCAGGAGCGCCAGGCCACCGAAGGGAGCAGGAACGACTCGGCCTCGTTGCCGGTCCTCTCCCACTCGTCGTTCTTCCAAGCCCAGGCAGCCACGCGGATCGCCAGCCGCTGGTTGTCCGCAAGGCCGCGCGAGCGCGCCAGCACCTCGATCGTCTCGCCCGCGACCCCTACGGCCACCGACATGTACGCATGCCCTTCGAGGTCGTCTTCCTTGCCTTCCAGTTCGATCGCTGCAAGGCCGTCGGGACCGGCATCCTCGACCAATCGGGCGCGGTTGAAATGCCAACCCGCGGCGTCGTCGTGGAAGCGGGGGTTGGGCAGCAACTCCTCGATCGACAACCTCGGCGACGGCTCTTGCGCCGAGGCCACGAAGGCGCACGCCAGCAGCACCCACGCCAGCAGAACGCGCACCGTGCTCATGCGAGCCTCCACGGCCAGCCGACCGATGGGTCCGGCTGATCGACCATCCCTTCGCCCCATCGTACAGGGTGCCGCCGAACCGGTTCACTGGACGCGATCAAGCGCTCAGCGTGCTCGTCCAGTCGACCCGTGATGACGGCAAGCACTTATGATCGGTGCATGGGCCCTGTTCCCCAGATGGCCTGCGCACGGATCCCACGAGCATCGCTCGGAGTGCTGCTCGCGTTCGTCGGCAGCCTGATCGGTCTGGCACCCATCGCCTCTGCGCAGACCCAGCCGGCTCTCGGCGCGGGGAGCGGCATCACGTCATCGGCCGGAACCCGTCACGCAGCGCGGGACCCCTGGGCTGCGAATACCTACCCGGGTGAAGGCTCGGGCGCGCACTGGTGGATCGACGGCGTGCTCGGCGACGACGGCAACCCGGGGACCGAAGCGCTGCCCTGGCGCACGGTCGACCGCATCGAGACGGCGACGCTCGAGCCGGGCGACCTGGTGCACGTGATGGACGGTGTGCACGAGATCCAGGGCAGCCTGCGGCTCACGGGCATCACGGGCACGCCGCTCGCGTGGATCGGCATCACGGCCGAAGGCGACGCGACGCTGCGCAACAGTTCGCTCTCCAACGTCGTGAACGTCGAGGACTGCCACTACCTGTTCCTGCGCGGCTTCGAGATCACGCACGACAACGGCGCGCTGCCCTATGGCTTGTGGGACCCGGTGGACGGAGTCAAGTTCCAGAACGCGCCCAGCGACCACGTGTCGATCGACAGCTGTCGCATCCACCACCTCGGCAACGTGGGCGTGAGCTCGCAGGCGCCCGTCATCCGGCACATCTCGGTGGTCGACTGCGAGATCCACGACTGCTACGTGGGCCTCTACTGGGGTTACTACGAGTCGGGCAACAAGCGCTACGCGCACTTCGGAACGATCGCGCGCAACTTCGTGCACGACTGCCCGCCGATCGACCTCGACGGCACGGGCTACGGCATCCAGATCAAGGGCGGCAGCCGCGGCAACCTGATCGAGGACAACGTGCTGGTGGACACGGCCGGCGGCACGCGCGCCGCCATCGCCGTCTACCACGTCTCTACGCAGGGGGCCGTCGAGACCGACCGCAACATCATCCGCCGCAACTTCATTCGCTCCTCGCGCAACGAGGGCATTTTCGCCGTGGAGGGAGCGTTGATCGAGAACAACGTGGTGGTGGACTGCGATGCCGCAGGCATCGTCGTCAGCCGCCGCGACACGGGCTGGGGCAGCTTCTACGGCAACCTGACGGTCAGGAACAACACGGTACACGGCCTCGCGTCCCCCACGGGTCCGGCTTTGTTCACCGGCGTCGGCCCGGTGACGCTGCCGCAAGTGATCGCGAACAACCTGCTCATCGTGACGGTCCCTGGACAGACCAGCCTGCGATTGCCGAGCGGCTACGCCGGCGTGTCCTCGCAGAACCACTGCTTCGGCGCGACCTCCGGTCCGGCGCTCGGAGTCGTCGCGCTGCCGGATCTCGACGCGCTCTACTCGACCACTTACGGCGACGCGGACTTCCTCTTCCCCGTGCCGGCAGGCGCGCTCGTGTCGGCAGCCGATGCTTCGCTCTCGTCGGTCGCCGACTTCCATGGAACGCCGCGCAACGGTGCGCCCGACGTCGGCGCGTTCGAGTCCACGGGCGGCGGCAACCCCGGCTGGGTGCTCGCCGACGACTTCAAGGACTAGCGGGCGCGTCCGGCCCGACGGCTAGTACGCCGCGTCGAGCAGCGTCGTCACGGAGATCGGGCCCAGCACCTTCTCGCCGGTGCCCGCCGACACGTGAAGCTCCTGCAGGAAGACGTCGAACGCGTCGAGGCCGATGGCCGGCACGGTCAGGCCGAACACCGCGTTGCCGGACGCGGGCAGCGTGCCCAGCGGCACCAACCACAGCGGCGCGCCGACACCGAGCACGCCCGCGCCGGACGCCAGCGGCGCCCAGGCGGGCACCACGCCCGCGGCCAGCCAAGTGTCGTCGCCCGGCGTGCCCAGCACCTCGATGGTCCAGGTCTCGCCCTCGCGCAGCGGCGAATCGGAGTTCAGCACGGCCGCGTCGCCGGCCACGTCGAGCCACGAGCTGGACCCGTCGAGCACGGTCGCGTCCCCGGCGGGCACGCCGTCCCCGCCCTGGTTCAGCACGTCGCGCGCGACGATGCTCGATGCGCCCGAGGCCACCACGCCGGCCCCGCCCGCTTGCGACGCGCCGCTTCCGCCGCGCACCGACGAACCGCTGACGAGGACCTGCGCGTCCTGCAGTTCCATTCCGGGCGCGCCCGGCATGTCCGGCGCGAGTGTGTCGGTGCCGTCGCCGCCCAGCACGAGGCTGTTCGAGACGACGACCGTGGAACCGGTCGCGTGGATGCCGGCCGTGGGCGGCGCCGCGGCGACGCCGTACTGGAACGAGCCCAGGATGACGCTGTCGGTCACGACCACGCGCGCGTTCAGCGCACGGATGGCGCCGTAGGGTCCCGAGCCGCCGTAGATGTCGGCGTTGATGGTCGAGTCCTGCACGATCGCCGGCCCGACGCTGTTGAGCACCGACAACTCGCCCGGGTACTGGAACGTGACGTTGCGCAACACGAAGGACTGGTTGGCCGCGAGGTTCTGCACGGTGAGCTGGCCGTCCACCTGCACGAACGGCCCGTCGCCCACGATGGTCAGCGAGCGCGCGTCGATGGTGTCCCAGACGGAGTAGATGCCGGGTCGCACGAGCAGCAGATCGCCGTCCTGCGCGGCCTGCACGGCCAGCGAGAGATCGGTGAAGTCGGCCCCGGGACCGTTGGCGAAGTCGACGACCAGCACGTCGGCGCGGGCGGTGCTGCAGACCAACGCGACGGCCAGAACGGAAACGAGCAGACGGCGGCGGTGCGACATGGGACCTCCCTCTCATGTGTCCGAACCGGTGTGCACGCAGCATACGGCCAATCGGCCGGGTCGTGCGGCCGGCGCAGACGGCCGGTCGCGATCCGGGTGCGGGAACGAGGCTCGGGCACCCCTCTCGCGGGTATCCTGTTGCGCCACGCCACGATCGGAGCGTGATCCGGCGGGTCGGCACCAGAGGAGCGGCAGGTCATGACGGGGCGCGCGCTGATCATCGGGACGTGCCTGCTCGCGCTGGTCGCTTCGACGGCGTTCGCTCCGGCCACCGACCCGGCCACGGACGCGGCCGAGCCCGTGAGCTGGGGACGGGACGTCCGGCCGCTCCTCTCCGATCGCTGCTTCCAGTGCCACGGCGCCGACCCGAGCTCGCGCCGCGCGAAGTTGCGCCTCGACAACTTCGAGGGCGCAACGGCGGACCGCGGCGACTATGCGGCCGTGGTTCCCGGGGACCTTGCGGCGAGCGAATTGTGGTCGCGCATCACGAGCGACGATCCCGAGATGGTCATGCCGCCGCCGGACGCGAAGAAGCGCCCGCTCACGGAGGCGGACCGGCAGGCCATCGCGCGCTGGATCGCGCAGGGCGCGGAGTACGAGTCGCACTGGTCCTTCGTGGCGCCGCGTGCGTCCGCGCCGCCCACCGTCGCCGACGAGTCCTGGCCGCGCGGCTCCATCGATGCGTTCGTGCTCGCACGCATGGAGGCGGAAGGCATCGCGCCATCGCCGCCGACGGACGCAGCCACGCTGGCGCGCCGCGTGTACCTCGATCTCACCGGCCTGCCCCCCACGGTCGACGAGCTGGATGACTTCCTCGCCGCATGCGCGCCCGACCTGGGCGACGCGGTGCGCGTGCGCAACGACGTGCCCGTGGACGACGAGGCCTACGCAAGCCTCGTCGATCGCCTGCTCACGCAGGAGCCGTGGCGTTCGCGCGTGGCCGAGCGCCTCGCGGTGCCGTGGCTCGACGCCGCGCGCTACGCCGACACCAGCGGCATCCACACCGACAACGGCCGGCAGATGTGGCTCTGGCGCGACGAGGTGCTGAAGGCTCTCCGCGACAACATGCCCTTCGACCGCTTCGTCACGGAGCAGCTTGCGGGCGACCTTTTGCCCGACGCCACGCTCGCGCAGCGCATCGCCAGCGGATTCAACCGCAACCACGTCACCACCGACGAGGGCGGGGCGATCCCCGAGGAGTACCTGGTCGAGTACGCGGTCGATCGCGTGAACACGTCCAGCGCGGTGTTCCTCGGGCTGACCACGGGCTGCGCGCGCTGCCACGACCACAAGTACGACCCCGTCACGCAGGAGGACTACTACGGCCTGCTCGCGTACTTCAACAGCAACGACGAGCCCGGGCTCTACACGCAGACCGACGACAGCAACCGCGCCTACGAACCGTTCCTCTCGGTGCCGTCGGACGAGCAGGCGCATCGACTCGACGCGCTCGACGCGGACACCGAGCGGCTGACGGCGCAACTCGAGGCGCCGATCCCCGGTGAAGAAGACGAGCGTGCGACGTTCCTGCAACGCAGCGCAGCGCGCGCCGGCCTGGACTGGACGACGCCGCAGGTGCACTCGGCCGGGTCGAGCGACGAAGAGGTCTTGCTCGTGCTGCAAACGGACGGCGCGCTGCTGGCCGAGGGCCCGCACCCGATGCAGGAGGACTACGAGGTGGTCCTCGCCACCGACCGGTCGGACCTGCGCGCGCTGTTGCTCGAGGCCCTGTCCGTGCCGGGGCAGGCGGGCGGCGGACGCGCCAGCCACGGCAACGCGGTCATCTCGCGCCTGACGCTGGACGTGAAGCCGGCGGACGCGGGCGACGAGACCGGATGGCAGCCCGTGCCCCTGGTCTGGGCATGGTCGGACCACACGCAGACCAACTACGACCACGACCCGACGCGCGTGCTGGACGACGACCACGACCTGGGCTGGGCGGTGGACGGCAACGACAACGCCGGGCCGCGCAACCTGCTGTTGCTGAGCGAGGAGCCCTTCGGGTTCGCGTCGGGCGCGCTCCTGCGCGTGCGCATGGCGTTCCGCTCGCCGTACGCGAACCACTCGCTGGGCCACATTCGCCTGCGCGTGTCTCCGCTCGCGGACAGCTCCAGCCTGCCGGTGGCGCTCGGTCGATGGTGGCGCGCCGGGCCGTTCACCGAGCCCGGCCTGGACGATCAAGCACGCATGTACGAGACGACGCACGGCCCCGAGGCGGGCGCGAGCCTCGACCGCGCGGCGACGTACGGGCCCGAGCAGCGCCAGTGGTCGTTCGACGGTGCGCTGGCCGACGATCAGGTCTCGAGCCTCGGCGAGACGCCCGGCGTGACCTACGTGGGCCGCACGATCTGGTCGCCGGACGCGCGCGAACTCTCCGTCGCGCTGGGGAGCGACGACGGCATCCTCGTGTTCCACGACGGCACGCCGATGTTCGAGAACCGCGTCGACCGCGGCGCCGCGCTCGGGCAGGACAAGGTCACGCTGTCCCTGCACCCGGGGCTCAACGGCGTCGTGCTGAAGATCGTCAACACGGGCGGCGCGACGGGCTTCGCCTGGGAAACCGCGACGCCCGACGAGGTGCTGCTCGGTGAACTGGGCTCGGCGCTGCTCCCGCCCGACGCCGTGACCGAGGAGCAGGAGGAGCACTTCCGCCTGGCGTGGCGGCGGCAGCGGTTCGACGGCTACCGCGAGTTGGACGACGCGCGCAACGCGGCGCGCGAACAGCGCGCGACGATCGAGACCGAGGTTCCGCGGACGATGGTCATGTCCGAGTTGCCCGAGCCGCGCGAGACCTTCGTGCTCACGCGCGGGCAGTACGACCACCCCGACGACAACCGGCCGGTGACGCGCCGCACGCCGGCCTTCCTCCCGCCGCTGCCCACCGACGCGCCGCCCGACCGACGCGGCCTGGCGCAGTGGCTCGTCGCCCCGGAGCACCCGCTCTTCGCACGCGTCACCGTGAACCGCGTCTGGGAGATGGTCTTCGGCGCGGGCCTCGTGCGCACCAGCCAGGACTTCGGCCTGCAGGGCGCCTGGCCGAGCCACCCCGGACTACTCGACACGCTGGCCGTCGAGTTCCGCGAGTCGGGCTGGGACGTGCACGGCCTACTGCGCCGGCTCGTGACCAGCGCCACCTATCGGCAGGCATCCGTCGTGCGACCCGACCTAGCCGAGCGCGACCCCGGCAACGCGCTGCTGGCGCGCTTCCCCCGCCGGCGCCTCCCGGCCGAGCAGATCCGCGACCTCGCGTTGGCGACGTCGGGCCTGCTGGTCGAGCGCTTCGGCGGTCCGTCGGTGAAGCCCTACCAACCCGAGGGGCTTTGGCGAGAGGTCGCCATGTTGGCTTCCAACACGCGCGAGTTCATGCGCGACGACGGCGACGCGCTCTGGCGCCGCAGCATCTACACCTACTGGAAGCGCGCGGTCCCTCCGCCGGCACTGCTCACGCTGGACGCGCCGACGCGCGAGTCCTGCGTGATCAGCCGCCAGATCACGAACACGCCGCTGCAGGCGCTGGCGCTCTGGAACGACGAGCAGTTCGTGGAGGCCGCGCGCACGCTTGCCGAGCGCGTGCTCAGCGAACCGGACGCAACGGACGAGGACGCTCGCATCACCTGGCTGCTGCGCACCTGCACGGGTCGGGCGCCCGCGGACGAGGAGCTGGCCATGCTGCGCGACGCGCTCGCCGACTTCCGCGGGCAATTCGTGCATGGCGAAGGCGACGCCGCGGCATTGCTTGGCGTGGGCGCGTCCCCGCGCGACGAGGCCCACGACGCGTCCGAGCTCGCCGCGTGGACCCTGCTGGCCAACGCCGTGCTGAACCTCCACGAAACGATCACGCAGGACTGACCGGAACGACCCCGGAACGACCATGGATCCCCGCGAAGAACGCCACCTCGACCTGACGCGCCGACGGTTCTTCCGCCAGGCGGCGGTGGGCCTCGGCGGCGCGGCACTCGCGTCGATCCTGGGCGCCGCGACACCGGTGCTCCCGCGGATCCTGCGCGCGGCGACCGACCCGACCGACCCGGCCGGCCCGCTCGGCCCGGCGGGCGACGACGACGGACGCGGCACGCACCACCGCCCGCGTGCGCGGCGCGTGATCTACATGCACATGGAGGGCGCGCCCAGCCAGATCGACCTGTTCGACTACAAGCCGGGGCTGCGCAATCGCTTCAACCTCGAGTTGCCCGACTCGATCCGACAGGGCCAGCGCCTGACCGGCATGACCAGCGAACAGGATCGCTTCCCGGTCGCGCCCTCGATCTTTCGCTTCAGCCGCTACCCCAACGCGCAGGACGGCGCGTGGATCAGCGAGCTGTTGCCGCACACGGCGCGCCTCAGCCGCGAGCTGTGCATCGTGCGTTCGATGCACACCGAGGCGATCAACCACGAGCCGGGCATCACCTTCTTCCAGACCGGCCACCAGCAGCCGGGGCGGCCGTCCTTCGGCAGCTGGATGAGCTACGGGCTCGGCAGCAGCAACGCCGACCTGCCGGCCTTCGTCGTGCTCATCAGCCAGGGCTTCGGGAACATGCAGGCGCTGTCGTCGCGCTTCTGGGGCAGCGGCTTCCTGCCGGGCGAGCACCAGGGTTGCCGCCTGCGCAGCTCGGGCGACCCGGTGCTGTACCTGGAGGATCCGCCCGGCATGGACCGCAGCGCGCGCCGTCGCATGCTCGACCTCGTCGGCGAGATGAACGAGCACGAGATGCGCCGCAGCCTCGACCCCGAGATCCGCGCGCGCATCGCGCAGGCCGAGATGGCCTACCGCATGCAGATGTCGGTGCCCGAGCTCGTGGACTTCTCGGACGAAAGCGCCGAGACGCTCGCGCTCTACGGAGACAAGGTGCACGAGCCCGGCAGCTTCGCCGCCAACTGCCTGCTGGCGCGCCGGCTGGCCGAGCGCGGCGTGCGCTTCATCCAGCTCTACATGCGTGGCTGGGACGCGCACAGCAACCTGCCGCAGGAGATCCGCGACCAGTGCGCGGCGGTGGACCAGCCGCAGGCGGCGCTGCTGCACGACCTCAAGCGTCGCGGCCTGCTGGAGGACACGCTCGTGATCTGGGGCGGCGAGTTCGGTCGCACCGTCTACAGCCAGGGCACGCTGACCGAGGAGAACTACGGGCGCGACCACCACCCGCGCTGCTTCAGCCTGTGGCTCGCGGGCGGCGGCGTGAAGCCCGGCATCGTGCACGGCGCCACCGACGACTACTCGTACAACATCACCGAGGACCCGGTGGACGTGCACGACCTGCACGCGACCATGCTGCACCTGCTCGGCATCGACCACCGCCGCCTGACCTTCCGGCACGAGGGGCGCGACCACCGCCTCACCGACGTGTTCGGCAAGGTGCGCCACGAGCTGCTCGCCTGATGCTGCTCGCGCTGGCCGACAACGTCCTGCTCCAGACCTTCGGGCACGCCCATCCGGCGCTGCTGCACATGCCGTTCGGCCTGTTCCTTGCCTTGCTGCTGATCGAGTTCCTCGCTGTGTGGCGAAAGCAGCCGCCCGCGGGACCCACGCGCAGCCTGTTGGTGGCGCTGCTCGTCGTGAGCTCGGTCGTGGCCGCGGGCAGCGGCTGGTTCCTCGGGCAGGAGTCCGACTACGGCGGCGACACGCTGGAGACGCACAAGAAGCTCGGCATCGCGGTGGCGGTGGCGAGCCTCCTGCTCGGCCTGTGCGCCTGGCGCAGTTGGCGCACGCTCTACGGTGCGTCGTTGGGCGCCGGGTTCGTGTTGCTGCTCGTCGCCGGTCACTACGGCGGCTCGATGACTCACGGCGAGGGTTTCCTGCTCGAACCGTGGCGCGCGTCGCGCGATGCGGCGGACACGCTGGCAGCGCCCATGGTGTACCCGGTCCAGGCGGCGCCCGACGGGCTGCCGATCCTCGACCAGCGCTGCACCAAGTGTCACGGCACCGGGCGACAGCGCGGCGGGCTCGCGCTGCACGATCGTGCGTCACTGCTGGCCGGCGGCGAGAGCGGTCCGGCCGTCGTGAAGGGCGATCCCGACGCGAGCGAACTGATGCGGCGCCTGCGCCTGCCGCTCGACGACGAAGACCACATGCCGCCCGACGACAAGCCCCAGCTGACGCCCGAGGAGATCGAGACCATCGCGGAGTGGATCGCGGCAGGGCTGCCCACGGCAACGGCCAAGGCGGCGACGCGACCGGTCCCCGGCGCGAGCCAGGCCCCCGCCGTTGCATTCGCAGACGTGTTGCCGGTCGCGACGATCACCGCGTCCGTGCCGGCAGCCGATGCCGACGCCGTCGCGCGCTGGCGCGCCGAACAGGTGCACGTCGAGCCGGTCGACCCGCAGTCCGGCCTGTTGTGGGTGGACTTCCGCGCATTTGGCGAGGCCGGCGACGAGGACGTGCTCGAGTTGATCGCGACGCTCGGGCCGTCGCTGGGCGAGCTCTCCTTGGCGAGCGCCGACCTCGGCGACGACGCACTGGCCACGTTCGACGAGGCACCCTCCCTGGTCCGGCTGGACCTATCCGATACGAGCGTGACCGCCCCGGGTCTCGCGGCGCTGAGCGACAACATGCAACTGGAGGTGCTCGACCTGACGGGCACCGCCGTGGACGACACCGGCGTGCCGGCGCTCGCCGCCATCCCCTCGCTGCGGCGCGTGTACCTGTGGGACAGCGACATGACCGCAGCGGGCGTCGCGCGTCTGCGCGAGCTGCGCCCGGCGCTGGACGTGATCGACGGCACCGACGTGCTCAGCGACGCGCTCGAGATCGAGCCGGAGCTGGTGCTGAGCGAGCCGCCGAGCGCGGTGAACTCGATCTGCCCGGTCAGCGGCGACGACGTGGACAGCCAGTTCATCCTCGAGCACGACGGCACCTGGGTCGGCTTCTGCTGCGCGAATTGCCCCGCGACGTTCCTGGCCGACCCGGACGCCTACCCCGTGACGCACGCCGGACCGCGGCTCGGCAACGGTGCGCATCGCTACGAGTGGGAGCCCGACTGGCTGCAGCTTCCCGAGAGCCAGGCGGAGCTGGGCAACACGCACGGCGAGATCGTCGTGGACCGCGCCGGCAACCTGCACCTCAACACGGACACCGAGCAGGCGATCATGGTGTTCGCGCCGGACGGCCGATTCCTGCGCTCGTGGGGCGCGGAGTTCGCCAACGGGCTGCACGGCATGCAACTCGTCGAAGAGGACGGCGCGGAGTACCTCTACTTCACACACTTCAACCAGCACGAGTTCGGACGGGCCACGCTGGCGGGCGAGATCGTCTGGCGCATGGGCTACCCGGAGGAGTCCGGCAAGTACGAGAACGCCAACCAGTTCCGCCCGACCAGCATCGCGGTCGCGCCCGACGGCGGCTTCTTCGTGACCGACGGCTACGGCGAGAACTGGGTGCACCAGTACGACGCCGACCGCAGCTGGCTGCGCAGCATCGGTGGCCCGGGCACGGAACCCGGCAAGTTCCGCACGCCCCACGGTGTGTGGGTGGACACGCGCGGCGCCGAGCCCGTGCTCGTCGTCGCCGACCGCGAGAACAACCGCCTGCAACGCTTCGACATGCAGGGCGAGTGGCTCGGCGTCGTCGAAGGCATGCTGCGCCGCCCCTGCAAGATCCAGCAGCGCGGCGAGTACCTGGTGATCCCCGACCTGGCGGGCCGCGTCACGATCCTCGACGGCAACGACGAGCTGGTCGCGCAACTGGGCGACAACCCCGACCCGGGCCTGCGTGCGAACAACGGCGTCGACCGCGAGCTGTGGATGGACGGCGAGTTCCTCGCCCCCCACTCGGCCGTCTGGGACCGAGACGGCAACCTCTACGTCATGGACTGGAACCGCCACGGCCGCATCACCAAGCTGCGGCACCTCCCGCGCTGACGACGGACCGGCCACGCTGACGACAAGCCGGGCGCGCGTGCGCCCGGTGCGTGGCGTTACGGGATCTGCATCTCCACGCCGTTGCTGAGCGCGTAGCCGGACGGCGCGCCCGCGTCGATCACGGCGCCCTGCATGGTGAAGGTCTGCCCCGCGGCGCCCGGCGGCACGATGAGCGGCAGCGTGAGCTCGCCGGCGCCGTTCATCGACGCGGCGAACCAGCCGTAGTACGGATCGAGCAGCAGCGTGCAGCCGCCCGGCAGGGGCAGGAAGCCGCGACCGCCACCGAGGAGCACCAGCGCGGGCGCGTTGGCGAGACCCTGGTCGAGCCGGTACGTCAGCGTCTCGCCGACGCCGGGACAACCGTCCATGTCGAGCCGCGGCACGAGGCCGTTGGTGCCCGCGCAGCCGAGACCGTAGTTCAGCGCGTCGCAGCCGAACAGGACGCTGTCGAAGGCGCCGATGTCGAACCGGTACGTCGTCTCCGCGGTCTCCTGGTTGATGGTGTACATGGCGCCCCCGCCGCCCCGCGCGCCCCAGAGGGTGCCCTCGCTGTCGAAGAAGATGTCCCAGAAGTACAGCGTGATGCCGAGGTTGCCGATCTTAGAGAGCACTCCGGTCTGCAGGTCGAGGCTGTACAGGTCGCCGTACGAGTTGCACACCCAACCCGTGCCCTCGTCGTCGATCGCGATGCACATCACGTAGCTGGAGCTGCCGTCACCGCTGAACACGGCCGCGTACGTGGACGCCCCGGTCTCCGCATCGACGCGCCACAGGTGCTGCCCGTTGATCTGCATGTACAGGTCGCCGGTCGTCGGATCGGGCACCATCGACCCGGGCACGAACCACATGCCGAGCCCGCCGATGATCGTCGCCTCCCCCGACCACGGCTCGACGAGCACGAGCTCGTTCTCCGAGTCCGGTGCATTGAACTTGTACGTGTACACGCCGGTACCGGGCACGTAGCCGCTCGCTCCCGCGACGATGTAGGGATCCAGCGCGACCGTGCTCTGCACCTCCTGGTTGGCGGGGATGATGGTTCGGAGTTGTCCGTTCTGCGTCGCCCAGAGGACCTCCTGTGCGGGGACGGCCGGGCTCGCGACCAGGAACGAGGCAACAACGACAACCAGGATCGACGTCTTCATGGGAATCCCCTCAGCGTTCGCCAGTTACGGTGATGTCCTGCGTGCCACCGTTGTACCACCGGTCCGGGACCAGCGCGGTTGCACCCGGTCGACCGCAACTCCGCGCTCGATTCCGGGCACCGTCGTGCTCAACGGACAAACCGCCGCGGTGATCCGCACTACGCCTCCGCCGAACGAGAGCGGGGCGACCCGAAGGCCGCCCCGCTCGATCCGTCGATGTGTCTCACGACATCAGGGGAAGCACAGCGTCAGCTCCATGCCCTCCGTCGCCTGCCAGGTCCCGTCCGGCTTCTTCACCATCCACTGCAGGTAGCTGGAGGCCGTCGGTAGATAGGACGGCCCCGGAACTCCGAGCGGCGCCGGCAAGAACACCGTTCCCCCGGCAAACGTGGGGAACGGTCCGTAGACCAGCAGGAACGGGTTCACGTACCAGTCGTTCAGCTTGAACGTCAGCGCCGGACAGGCAGGGGAGATCCCCACCACCAGCCAGGCCGAGCTGAACGGCGCCGTGCCGGTGAGCGTGATCGCGAATCCCGGGTTCGGCAGGATCGACTGTCCCAGGGCGCCGATCGTCGGCGGCGTCAGGCCCGACGGATCGGTTCCGTTGCCGTAGGTGATCGGTCGCGCGGCGAAGGCGAGTCCCTGCGTCGGCGGACCGGGCACGTTGTAGCAGGTGGATGGCGTGTAGAACGAAGGCACGGGAACGCCCACGCCCCCGACCGGCTCGATGCCGATCATGAAGCCATCCGTGATGTAGAGCTGCGCGGCTCCGGCTCCTCCGCCGGCGCCGCCCTCGTCGAAGTCGAGGCCGGTCAGCGTCGGGGTCATCCCGGGACAGAACTTGCCCGCGAGCCAGGGGAGGATCGCCGGCCCGCCTCCGGGGAGCATGCCCGCGACCTGGCCGTTCGCGTCACACACGAACAGGATGCCACTGGCCGACTCCCAGGCGATGTCGGTCATGAAGCCGAAAGGGAAGGCCGGCGGGAACACCGGACCCACGGGGGTCGGTGGCAGGCAACTCCCGACCGGCGAGGGAATGGCCGCGGCGATCAGGTTGCCGTCCGTCATCCACAGGATGCCCGCGATCGAATCGAAGCCGAGCCCCGTGAGCCCCGCGAGGGGGGCCGCGGGCATCGAGTTCAGCATGAACCCATTCCCGGCCGAGTACACGCCGATCATCTGTCCGTCCGTGATGTAGACGACGTCGTTCACCCGGTCGATCGCGATGTCGCCGAGCAACGACGCGGGCGGCGGCGGGAAGGTCGCCGGTGCGGGACAGAGTCCTCCCACGACGAAGGGGAAGGTGCCGAGGAGAGGGCCGTTGGGGTAGTTGCAGAGGGCCGGGTCGGGCGGTCCGGTGATCTCGTCCCACGTGCCGCCGGGTCCGTCGACGGTGTAGAGACTCTGACCTGCCGTCGGGGCGACGAGTGCCGCCAGCACCGAGACGACCAATGCGATACGCATGAGTGACATGGCTTGGGCTCCGATTACGAACGGATGGTGTTGCCGGAACCCGCCCCCCATGGACAACGAAGCAAGCCGGGGGCCAACAGGACGAACCGGACGCACGGTGCCCCTTGGCCGATCGGACACGCGCCGACGCGGGGCTCCCTGGTGTTGCGTGATGGACCGCCCGTTCCGTCATCGAACCGTGGTGCGGAATCCGCGCCCGTGTGTGCGGTGGTTTGCCGGACGGACGTTGACGTGCGCGTGACCGACGATGCAGTCCGAGGTCAGTGAGGCTGCGCCCAGGCCGGCACGGTGCCCGGATCGATGCCGAGCACGGTTGTTCCGAGCAGGTAGACCGCGGCGGTGATCAGTACGATGCCGATCAGGTTGAGCAGGATGCCTCCGCGCATCATGTCGGCCATGCGCACCTCGCCGGTGCCGAACACGATCGCGTTCGGCGCGGTCGCGACGGGCAGCATGAACGCGCAGCTGGCCGAGAGCGTCGCGGGCACCATCAGCATCAGCGGATCGGTCTCGATCGCGACGGCCAGCGAGGCCAGCACCGGCAGGGCCATCTCGGTGGTCGCGGTGTTCGACGTCAGCTCGGTCAGGAAGGTGAGCAACGCGCAGGTCGCGACCACCAGCAGCAGCGGCGGCGCGCCCTCCATCGCGGAGAGCTGCACGCCCAGCCACTCGCTGAGCCCCGACTCCTTGAAGCCCGACGCCAGCGCGAAGCCGCCGCCGAACAGCAGCACGATGCCCCACGGCACGCCGGCGGTGGTCTCCCAGTCCATCAGCCGCTGGCCGCGCTGCTCTCGCGACGGGATCAGGAACAGCAGCAGCGCGATCGTGATCGCCACCGTGCCGTCGTCGATGAACGACGCCCGCGGGAACAGCCCCGACCAGCCCGGAACCGTCACGCCGAACAGGTCGATGTCCGCGCGGAACATCCACGCGAAGACGAGCACGATGAACAGCGCGCCCACCGCTCGCTGCTCGAAGCTCATCGGCCCCATCTCGTCGTGCTCGCGCTTGAAGTCGTCGTGCCCCCCGGAGAAGGCGACGCCGCGCAGGAACAACTTGCACAGCAGCCACCAGGCGATGACCAGGAAGACCGCCGAGAGCGGCAGCGCGAAGAAGAACCAGCCGGCGAACGAGAGCGACGGCGCTTGCGGGAAGACGATCTCGAGAATGCGCGCCAGCGAGAGGTTGGGCGGCGTGCCGATCAGCGTGGCCAGGCCGCCGATCGAGGCCGAGTAGGCCACGCCCAGCAGCAAGCCGACCGAGAAGCGGCCGAGCGCCACGTTGCCGTTGCGCTCGCGGAACTTCAGCACGATGGCCAGCGCCATCGGCACCATCATCATCGTGGAGGCGGTGTTGCTGATCCACATCGACAGGAACCAGGTCGCCGCCATGAACCCGAGCACCATGCGCCGCGGACTGGTGCCCAGCATGAGCACGATGCGCACCGCGATGCGCCGGTGCAGATCCCAGCGCTGCATCGCCAGCGCGAAGATGAACCCGCCGATGAACAGGAAGATGATCTGGTTGAAGTAGATCGCCGCCGTCTGCTTGCCGGCCAGGATGCCGAGCAGCGGGAACAGCGCCACCGGCAAGAGCGCGGTCGCGGGGATCGGGATCGCCTCGGTCACCCACCAGCCGGCCATCAGCACGGCCACCGCGGCCATGCGCGTGACCTCGGGCCGCTCCGGGTCGAGGTCGCCGAAGACGAGCAGCCCCAACGCGATCAACGGCACGACGATCAGCCCGACGCGCGACTTCATCGACCCCGTGGCCATGCGCGGATTCTACAGATGAGCGAGGCAAACCCCCCGCCCGGGCTGGGCGGACAGGGTCAGCGCAACACGCAACTCGCCGAGGTGCTGAGAACGTCGCTGCCCGACGTCGGTCGCACGTAGGCCTGCGCGTGCAACGCCTGCCCTTGCAGCGCGGGACCGGCCGGCACGCCGAGCGGCAGCGAATACGTTCCGGTGGCATCGACCGTTCCGGTCGCGAGCGTCAACAGCAGCGTCGGATCGAGCAGGAACTGCGTGTGCATGAAGCCCACCTGTTGCACGCCGACGAAGGGTGCGATCCAAACCAGGAACTGCGCGCCGACCGGAGCAAGCAGCACCGGCTCGAGCGTGCCGCCCAGGAGACCGTCCCCGTCCAGCGTCAGCACCGGGATCGCCGGGTCGACCAACGTCAACGTGCTGCCGGTTCCGGAGAAGACCGGCACGCCGTCGAAGGTCGTGATGGTCGAGCCGGCGTGGATCACGTCGCTGTCCACCGCGTCGATCGCACTGGCGGAGATGCCCCAGATCGACGAGAGCCAGCTCGGCTCGCCACCGCCGCCGCCCTTCACGAGGTCGCCGGACCTCCCGAACACCTCGACCTCGCAGCGGTCGAGCGACAGCGCCGGCGCACCGTCGCCACCGTCGCAATCGAACTCGGCCGGGTCGGGCCCCCAGAAGCTCCCGCCGTGGCCGCCCAGGACTCGCGTCGTCTGCACGAACAGCAGCGCGTCGCGGGCGAGGATCGCCGGCTCACCCGTCCGGCCGTCGGACTTGTACCTGGTGCCGCCCTTCCCGCCCTGCACGTCGCACGCCGAGAAGACGACCGTCGTCTCGAGCACTTCGATCGCGCGCCGCGCCACGATGATGGGCGGGCTCAGGCCCTCGTCCCAGCCGGGCTGTCCCTCCACGGTCGTACGGCTGATGACCACCGTCTCGTTGCGGTACAGGCGCATGGTCGTCTGGCCGGAGTGCGGACCGAAGCTGTCGTCGTCGAGCACCACGGTCCCGGCGCAGTCGTGCACGTAGATCGAGGGCATCTCGAAGCCCGCCAGCACGACCGTCTGTCCCGACGGGACGTTGAGGATCTCGATGCCGCCCAGCGCGATCTCCGGCGCGTGACCGGTGTCGGCCACGATGCGCAGGCCCGCGTCCAGCAGGACCGACGTGTAGGTCCCGTCGCGCACGACGATCAGGTCACCGGGGCCCGCGGCGTCGACGGCCGGCTGGATGTCGGTGAAGTCGACGCCGGCGCCGCCGTCGTCGTCCACGACGAAGGTGTCGGCGGCCGCGGAGCCGGCGAGCGCCAGCGACGCGACCAGCGCGACCAGGGTGTGCCGCGCGCCGCGAGGCGCCCTGGCGCGGGGTGCGGCAACCGTGGGTTGCTCGATCATGCCGTCCTCCCAATCCATCGGAGGCGTCCGGTAGCGTGCCGGCCCCGTCGGCCGGCCCCCCGTTTTGTAGCACTCATCCAGGACTTCGCGGGTTCCCCGGGACGTCGCGGAGCGCCGATGCGGCCGCATCGGCGTCTCAGTCCCGGATGCCGCCCGTCGCTGCGTGCTCCCTGCCCTCCGAAGAGTCCCTCAGGATGCGCTCGATGACCTCGAGGGTCGCGGTCCCCGTTTCGAGCAGGCTCGCGTACGTGAAGTAGCCCGAGTGGTCGACGGGGCGGCCGAGCACCGACCGGTACAGCGCGTCCAACTCGTCGCGGAAGGGGCGGATCACCGGGTCGCCTCCGCCGCTCGTCCGATCGCGGGCAGCGGTCGGCCACTGATCGACTCCGGCACGCGCTCGCCGATCATCTGCAGGATGGTCGGGACCACGTCGAAGGAGCTGGCCTCGCCGTGGTCGCCCGGCACCACACCCTCGGCGGCGATCCACGCCACGCCGGGACCTCCGTGACCGCCGGTCCTCCGATGTGGCGCCGGGCCGATCGTTCCGAGGTCGGGGTGCACCAGGCCCAGCGCGGGATGGGTCCAGCGCACGCTCACGTCGTAGTCCGTCGGGTCGATGTCCAGCGGTGCGGCCCGGTCGTTGAGGTGGATCTCGTCCACGACCGGCTCGCCGGTCAGCGCGTCGCGACAGTTCATCAGCAGGTCGACGAGCCGTTGCCGGCAACCCTCGTACCGCTCCACGGGGACCCGTCCGTGCCGCTCGCGGCCGGCGAGGTTGATGCGGATGCGCCCGTCGTAGAACGACGGCAGCGCGAAGGCGTCCATCAGGTGCCAGGCCGGCTGGTAGCGCGCGGCCGGCATGAAGTCGAGGTTGCTGACCGGACGCCCGGCGGCCTCGGGCGGCAGCACGCTGGCCGGGATGCGCAGCCGGTCGTTCACGGCGACCGACCAGTCCTGACCGGGCGCGAGCATCGGCCGGCCGTGCTCGTCGGGCGTCCAGTCGGGGCTCGGAGTGAACGCACTCTCGCCGAACGCGTCGCGGAACAGGAGCTCGGGCAACAGCAACATGGTGGCCACGTCGGACCGGTTGGCCCCCATGCCGTGCATGGAGAACAGCAGCAGATCGGCGTCGGGCCGGGCCTCCCTCAGCTCGCCGACCATGCGGTCGGTGGCTTCGTACACGGCGCGAACCCCCCGGCCGGCCGCGCCCGACGATGCGACACCGTGCAGGGGGTGCGTCGGATCGATGCCGTGCCACAGCGCCTCGATGGCCGAGTGCAACTCCCCCGCCGTCACCAGCGCGAGGTCCCACTCGGGCAGCCGCTCGGTCAGCAGCCAACGCGTGATGCGCGTGCGCAGGTCCACGGAAGCCTCGAGCTTCTCGGCCATCTCCGCCGCGGCGCGCTCGTCCGGCCACACGAAGCCGTAGATCCACTTCGTGCCCGGATAGCCCCCGAACCGGTTCGCGATCTCCGCCCCGAGCGTGGCCGGCCGCGACTCGCGGATCGTGCCGGGGTCGTGCGCGCCCCAGCTCGTGAACCCCGAGGCGGCGCGCGTCCCGGCCAGATCGAAGTACGGGACGTCGGCCACGACGGTGTGCGCGCGCACGTCGTTCAGGAACGTCGGGTACCTGGTGCCACGCTGCTGGACGCGGTAGCTCTGCAGGTCGAGGTCCACGGCGGAGTGCCGGCCGTAGTCTTCCGGCGAACGGCCGATGCTGAAGTGCTCCCAGGCGAGCCCGGTCAGGAGCGCGTCGCCGTGGTCCAGCCGGTGCCGGGCGCTCTGCTCGTGCAACGCCCGAAGGTTGGGAAGGGCGCCCTCGGCCATCAACTGCTCGGCGACGGAAAGCGCCAAACCGTCGAGCCCGAGCGCGAGCAGCGGTCGGTGCGACCCTGTCCGCCGGCGCCGGTGATGACCGGGGATCAGCGACCAGGCCAGCTCGCGCCCGTCCTCGATCGCGGCAGCCTTCAGCCGCGGCAGCCAGACCGCCGGGTCGCTCGAGAGGTCCGCGCACTCCTGCTCGCGGCAATGGAACGACCGGTCGATCGCCTCGTGGGAGACGGTCTCATCCGGGCCGACGCGGTCCTCGTGGCCGTACATCTCGTCGAGGAAGCCGTCGCCGAAGGCATGGTCGTAGATGTGTCGGGCCGTCTGCCGGCCTGGGTCGATCCAGTGCTCGATCCGCGCGGGCGGAAGCCAGAGACCCGTCCCTCCCTCCCGGACGATCCGCTTCATCACCTGGATCTCGTCCCCGCCGCGCAGGATGGGCCCCGGCTGCCGGCTCAGCTCCGTGTCGAACCGGATCGTCTCCAGCGCCTCGGCGCGGAACGCCATGTTCGCGCCGAACGGGAAGAACGGCGACTCGGCTCCCATCTCGACGAACTCGTCGGTGGGCTCGAGGTTCGAGAACGCCTCGGGCATGAGCGTCCGCGCCGTCTCGATCCACGCCGGGGGTTCGCCCTCGAAACGCGCGGCGATCGGGCCGCCGAAGAACGCGAACTCAGGCCAGTACCGGAACGCGCGTTCGTAGACGGAGAGCCACTCGGGCTGCACGGTCGCGTCGTCGTCGAGCCAGATCGTGTGGCGGCGCGCCGTGGTCTCCAATGCCGCGTTGCGGGCGTGCGAGAGGCCCGGTTCCCGCTCGCGCACGACGCGCAGCGGCAGGAGCTTGCGGGCGCGTCGAAGGACCTTGCGGGTGTCGTCCGTCGAGCCGTTGTCGACGACGACGAGCTCCCAGTCCAAGTGGGCCGGAACGTCGAGCGACTGCATCGACGTGAGCAGTCTCGCCAGCGACGCCGACCGATTGCGCGTGCACACGACGACCGAGAGGCCCTGTTTCATCGCGGCTGCGCCACCCGTCACGGCACGGGAAGGTGATGGTTCCCGAACTAGGATTCGAACCTAGATTGCCGGAACCAGAATCCGGAGTCCTGCCGTTGGACGATTCGGGAACGCGTGAGAAGCGGGGGATTGTCCCGGCGAGGGTGCCGCAGGTCAACGCCTGCCGGGGCCCTCGGGGCGCCCGTGAGGCGCCCTCGAGGCGGCGATCGGGCGGGCTGCGCGGCCCGGCTCGCCTGTGCGAGAATCCCGCCGCCATGGACACCCCCACCTTTCTCGGCCTGCCCGACTCCGGCGCGGATGCGCGGCTGGCGGTGGTCTGCCAGCCGTACGACCTGACCAGCACCTACGGCAAGGGCGCCGACCGCGGCCCCGAGGCGCTGCTGGCCGCGTCAGGCGCCGTGGAGACCTGGGACGACGAGACCGGCCGCGACCTCGAAGGCCTGGGCTACACGGTCTGGCGTCCGGCCGATGCCGACGCCTTCGGCCGCCAATCGCCCGAGGCCATGGTCGCGGAGCTGCGCGCCGTGCACGACGGCTACCTCGATCGCGGCGCGGCGACGCTGGGTCTCGGCGGCGAGCACTCGGTCAGCTACGGACAGTTTGCCGCGCTGCACGCGCGCCACCCCGACCTGGCCGTGCTGCAGGTCGACGCGCACCTCGACCTGCGCGACAGCTACCTCGGCAGCAAGCACAGCCACGCCTGCATCGCGCGCCGGTTCCTGGAAGACGGCGCGCCGCTCGTGCAGGTCGGCATGCGCAGCTGCAGTCGCGAGGAGGCCGAGCTGGTGCAGGAGCGCGACCTCAAGGTGCACTGGGCTCGCGACGTCGCCGGACGCGTCGCCTACCACCGCGAGATCCTGGCCGTCCTCGCCGAGCGCCCGGTGTTCGTGACCGTCGACCTCGACGGCTTCGACCCCAGCCTCGTCCCCGCCACCGGCACGCCCGAACCCGGCGGGCTCGACTGGTTCGACGTCACGCGCCTGCTCTGGTCCGTCGGTCGCCACTGCAAGGTCGTCGGCGCCGACATCACCGAACTCGCTCCCACCGGCGACGGCTTCTCCCGCCCCAGCGAGTTCCTCGCCGCCCGCCTCGCCGCCAAGATGTGCGCCTACTTCTGGACCGACCCCACCGCCTGAGATGGCCGGGCACCTGAGCCGCTGAGCGGGTAGCCAGCCCGCAGCGCGGAGTGGGGTGCCCGCAGCAATCCGTGAGTCCCCGGATTGCGGAGGGCACCCCCGACAGCGAGGGCGGGCGGACGTCCGCAGCAACCGCCGCGCAGCGATCAGCCGTCGCTGGATTCGCCCTGCGTGGACCCGGTCACTTCCTTGCGCTTCAGCAGCCAGGTCGACATCACGAGCGCGGCCACCGCCCAGATCACGATCGTCAGCACCGACTGCACCGCCGTGATAGGCGTGGCATCCACGATGCCGAAGGTCGGCGGCTGGAAGCTCGTGAGCTCGGTCATGCGCCAGATCAGGTTGCGCGCGTGGAAGGACATCGAGAGCGTCGCGAACCCGTGCGGCAGGTTGCCGATCAGGCCCTCGAAGACCAGCACGTACACGAGCGAGGTCATCACCGAGCGCTTCAGCGCCAGGCCGAAGAACAGGAACACCGCGGTGTAGCCCAGGCTCAGCAGCGAAACCGCCACCAGGATCCAGATCAGCCGCGTGATGTAGATGCCCGCGTAGTCGGCGAAGGTCCCGGCGTGCGGGATCATGCACATCGCGAACAGCAGCAGCAGCGCGGGCACGATCAGGATCAGCGCGCGGTGCGCGCTCGCGATCCAGCGCCCCAGAACGATGTGGCCGCGCGCGATCGGCGCCGCGACGATGTAGCTCGCGGTGCCCCCCTCCCACTCGTCGCCCAGCGCGGCGGTCCCGAGGAAGATCAGCGCGAGCGGGATGATGATCCGCACGTAGGCCTGGACGTTCTCGGCGAAGACGTTGAACGACGTGCCGCTGCCCGCGCTGAAGATCAGCACGATCAGCTGGATCAGCAGCGGGAAGCCGACCAGCACGGAGAGACCGATCAGACGCTTGCCGCGCAGCGCACCGGCGCTGCCGCTGGCCGAGGCGGCCATGATCGCGCCGAGTCCGGTCGGTGTGGCTGGTCGCGCCATCTCAGTCCACCAGGTAGCTGAACACGGAGGTGAGGTCCTCGTCGATCGGCTCGACGGCGGAAATGACGGCCCGTCCCTCGGCCGCGAGCGTCTGCACCGCGCTGCACATACGGTCGGGTCCGAGCGTTTCGATGATCACGCCGCCCTCGATCAGCTCGAGGCCGGAGATCAGCTCGGGCTGCAGCAGCAGCTCGCGCGCCAGCTCGTTGGGCTCGGGCGTCGAGATGCGGATGCGCCGCGCGTACTTGTCGAGCAGGTCGCGGATGTGCTGCACGGTGCCCTCGGCCAGGACCTGGCCGTGGTGCAGCAGCACGATCGTATTGGTCATGGCCTCGATCTCGTGCAGCACGTGGCTGGACACGAGGATGGTCACGCCCTCGTCGCCCAGCTCGCGGACGATCGAGATGAAGTCGCGCCGCATGACCGGGTCGAGACCGGTGAGCGGTTCGTCGAGCACGAGCACGTCGGGGTCGTGCAGCAGCGCCTGCGCGAGCTTGAGGCGCTGGCGCATGCCCTTGCTGAAGCCGCCCGTGCGCCGATCGGCGGCGTGACCGAGGCCGACGCGCTCGAGCACCTCGCCCGCGCGCGCAGCCGCCGCGCCGCCGACGAAGCCGCGCAGCTTCGCCTGGTCGGTGAGGAAGCGCCGCGCGGGCAACTCGTCGTACAGGCCGTCGCCGTCCGGCACGTAGCCGATGCGCGCGAGCGCCTCGAGGTTGTTGCGGATGGACTGCCCGCCCACGGTGAGGGCGCCGTCGCCGGGCCGCGCGAGGCCGGTGACGAGCCGGATCATCGTGGACTTGCCCGCGCCGTTGGGGCCGAGCAGTCCGGTCACGCCCGGGCCGATGGTCAGGTCCACCGCATCGAGCGCGAGCACGTCGCCGTACCAGCGGCTGACCTTCTCCAGGCGCAGCTCGACCGGCGGCCGGCTGGCGCCGCGATGCGTGAAGACGTCAGCGCGTGGATCCGTGCCGAGACTCACGCCACGATCTCCACGGGCTTGACGCGCTTCAGCATCACCCAGATGCACATCCCGCACCAGCCGACCAGCACCGCGACCGATTGCCACAGCGGCACATGCGCGTTGAAGTCGGTGGGCTTGCTGTCGCCCAGCATCCAGGCCGCGACCTGGCGGATGTTGAAGTCCATCTGCAGCAGGCTGAAGCCCTGGTTGCCGAACACCTCCATCAGGATGCCCGAGACCAGACCCAGCATCAGCATCACCGCCAACCAGAGGATGGCCGCGTTGCGCGCCTTCTGCGTCAGCGAGGACGCCGCGGAGATCGTGAGCGAGGCCAGGATGATCCACACCAGGGCCGCCGGGATCGTGCGGAGGAGCAGCACCATCAGGCGCCACGCCTCACCCGGTTCGCTCCACGACAGGCTGAGCTGGGCGAGCAGCAGCACGAGGGCCGGCGCCAGCGTCACGATGCCGATGAAGAACGCAATCGTGCCCAGCTTGCCGAGCAGGTACTGCCGCACGGTCACGGGGCGCGAGAGATAGAGCTCCAGCGCGTTCTCGCGCCGGTCGTTGCTGATCAGTCCCGAGCCGATCATCACGCACGCGATCAGCACGAAAGGCCACTGCATGTTGAACAGGTAGAAGAACACGTGCTCGGCGTTGGCGGTCGTCATCGCCGTGAACTCGGGCTGCTGCATGGCCTCGGCCAGGCCGCCCGGGAACTTCTCCGCGTTCTGCAGGATGTAGTAGCGGATGTAGATCAGGCCGAGGAAGAACACGAAGGATCCGTAGGCGCCGAGGATCAGCAGCAGCGCCGGGATCTTCCGCTTGAACAGCTGCGCCACGCCGCGCTTGATGCCCGCGTCGAGCATCACCGGCACGGCCCGCACGGCGCTCGTCTTGTCGCCGTCCCAGCGCGAGTAGCTGCGGTCGTGGATGACCATCAGAGGTCGCCCCCGACATCACCGCCGAGCACGTCGATCAGTGCGTCCTCCAGGCTGATGCGCACCGGGTGCAGCATGCGCACCACCACGCCCGCCGCCTCGGCGGCCGCGAAGACGGTGTTCGTCTCGCCCTCCTTCGCGAGCTTCAACTCGAACTCGCGGTCCTTCTCGGATGTGATCGACAGCCCGCGCTGCTCGCACGCGCTGCGGAACGCGTCGGGCTGCCCGCCGATGCGCACCGAGCACGCGTTCGGCTCGGAGCGCGAGAGCACGTCGAGCTGCTCGTGCCGCACGACGCGCCCGCCCTGCAGCACGACGACCGCGTTGCAGACCTCCTCCACGTCGCGCAGCAGGTGGCTGGAGAGCACCACGTGGATGCCCTTGTCGTGCGCGAGCAGCTGGATCAGCTCGAGCATCTCCAGCCGGCCCTTCGGATCGAGGCCGTTGGTGGGCTCGTCCAGGAAGAGCAGGTCGGGGTCGTGCACCAGCGCCTGCGCGAGCTTCACGCGCTGACGCATGCCGGTGCTGTAGGTGGACGTGTCGCGGTAGCGCGCCTCCTCGAGGCCCGCGAAGAGCAGCACCTCGTGTGCGCGGCGGCGCGCGTCGGCGTCGGGCATGCCGGCCAGCCGCCCCGCGAACCACGCGGCCTGGAACCCGGTGAGGCCCGGGAAGGCCGCGTCGCGTTCGGGCATGTAGCCGATGCGCCGCCGCAGCGCTGCGTGGTCCTGACCGACGGGCTGCCCGAGCACGGTTCCGCCGCCCTTGGCCGCGGGCAGCAGGCCGAGCAGCGTCTTGAGCATCGTGCTCTTGCCAGCGCCGTTGGGGCCGAGCAGGCCGACGGCGCCGCCCTCCACGGCGACGGTCACGTCGTCGAGCGCAACGCGCGAGCCGTAGCGCACGGTCAGCCCGGCCAGCTCGATGATGGGCGCGGTCGCGCTCAAGCGGCGGTCGCTCCGGTGCTGGCGCCCGCGTTGGGCCGTGCGCCGCGCGCCAGCGCGACCAGGCTGGCCGCGCACCAGAAACCCTCGAGCGCGACGAAGACGGGCTGATCGATCTCGAGGCTGTAGGCGGCGAGCACGCCGGCGCCGAGCGCGTTGGCCAGCAGGTAGCGCGCGCCGTCCGAACGGCAGCGGCCACTCTGGTTCACCAGGTAGGCGACCACCAGGCAGAGCAGACCTACCGCCGAGGCCACCTTCCAGACGAGGCTGGGTTCGACCGGCATCTCTCCACCTCCCGGACCGCTGACCGCGTTCCGAACCGCGGGTGGCGCGAGTCTAACGGTGCCGATCGGCACCTGCCATGGCGGGATCGTGACAGGGCGCGTCAAGCTGCCCGGGAGGCGGGTAGCGGACCACGGCCGAGAAGCGGCCGACTAGAAGCGCAGGAGGCTCGCGAGCGGATCGATGTGCAGGCTCGGACCACTTTCCGACCCGGCCGAGCTGCCAACCAGCTCCAGGTGCGACGCATCCATGACCTCGACCCGTTCGAACTCGTCGATCGGATCGATGGCGAAGAGATCGCCGGACGTGGGAGCGTCGTCGATCGGCAGGAGCGTGAGATCGGCCAGCGCGAAGTCGACACCCTGCTCGACACCCTCGGGAGCCAGGAGCACGAGTGCGTCGGGCAGCGCCGGCTGCGGAGCGTCGGCCTGGACATCGAGGCCGTCGATCAACAGGTTCACCCCGTCGCCGATGACGCCCTCGATGGCCGTCTCGGAACCGACCTGCTCGACAGTCGTCTCCTCGCCGAGCATCGCGGGACGCTCGTCCACCTGTTCGATGCTGGTCGGCTCGTCGACGAGATCATCGCGCTCGCTCACGACCAGGCCGTCGGTGGTCGGAGTCAGGTCGCTCTCGGTCGCAACTGGCTCGCGCGCGGTGTCGAGCTTGGGCTGCGGCTCGTCGACGTCGGCGATGTGTTCGGTGACGGCGAACATCGGCGGCCGGATGGCCGGCGCATCGATGCGCACTTCCACTTCGTCGTGCAGCACTTCGGACGAGACCGCGGCACGCACGAAGACGTCGTGGTCCGCTTCGATGTCGATCATTCCCGCGAACAGGAACGGATCGGCGGACAGGAGTACACGCTGTTCGAGCGGCTCGAACACGAAGCTGCTGCGCGGTGCCTTGGCGGCCGGAGCCGGACGACGTTGCTTGCGACGCAGCATGGGAGCACCCCTCAGGATTTGCCCGTGAGATAGGGATTCTAAACCGAATTCGGGAATCCGGGGAAGGTGCCCCGGGCCGAATTCGAGGCCGATTCCGACCTCACTCCGACCCCCGAATCGCCGCTCGCGCGCCCAGGGAACGCCTCCTCGATTCGCGTCATTCGATGCGAGTCGAGGGGTCGCCAGGACCACCGTCCTGCACACGCTCTCTCAGCAGCGCGCGCGCGCTCCGCGGGTCTCGCCTCTTAGAGCGAAAGCGGGTCGACCGTCATCACCTCGCGGTCGGTCACGCTCTCACGACGCCAGACGAGGAGCGGATCGCTGTCGGTCCGGACCAAGGGCGTCTCGTCCGCCTCCTCGATCGTCCACTCCGAGCGCTCTTCGGTTTCGGTGGTCGTCACGACGACCTCTGTTTCCGTGGAGGTGTCTTCCAACTCGCCGGTCGTCGCAAGGCTGATCGTGAGATCGTCGAGGCCGAAGTCGCGCGTCGATGTCGCGTCCGTCTCGGTGTCCGCGGCATCGACGACGATCACGTCCGTGTCGGTGTCATCCGCCGTGCCGAAGATCTCCAGACCCTCGATGCGAGCCGACGAGTCCGACTCGGACGTCGTGGCCGACTCCATGCCGCCCAGACCCGTCTCGCCGCCCACGCCCGCGTCGCCCCTCACACCCGTGACCAGGCCGCCACCGACGTCGATGATCGGCGGGACGCCGCTGTTGGGCGGGTCGAGGAACTCGACGACGTAGACGCCGCCCACGATGGTGTAAGGCATCGGGTCAGAGCCCGGATCCTCGGTGCCCCCGCCGCCCTGCTGCGGATCGTCGGGCGCGCCGGTCTGAGCCTGCCAGTCGTCGTCCTCCTGCGTGACGAGGCCCAGCTCGCCGAACGGCTCGCCGTTGCGCGCTTCCGTGCCGAGCCCGGGCCCGACACGGGTCTGGTCGGCCCCGTCGCTCTCGGAGATGTCGTAGAAGAACTGCTCGATGGCCGGCGACAGGTTGCGGGAGATCGCCGCCTTGCCGAACGGGTTGAACGGGACGACGTATGCATTGAACTCGCCGACCCAGTCGAACATACGGTCGCTCTTCGAGTTCCCGAGGAGCGTGTCACGCCCGGCGCCGCCGAGCGCGGTGTCGGGGCCCGCGTACGGGCCGGTGTCCTCGGACGTGTTCTCGCCGCCATCCGTGTCGAGGTTGTCGTCGAGGTTCAGGATGTCGTTGCCGTAACCGCCGTAGAGGTGGTCGGAGCCCGTGCCGCCAACCAGCCAGTCGTTGCCGAGGTCACCGAACAGGACATCGTCGCCGTCGTCGATCGGGTTGCCCGGATCGCCCTCGAACGCCGCGAAGTTCAGGCCGAAGCCGAGGATCTTCTGGGCCGGGTCGAAGTCGTCGAAGTCGACGAAGTCGTTCACGAGTTCCGAGGCGTCGTACACGATGACCGGGGTCGAGGCCGGGTCGGCGTAGAAGCCGGGCAGCGCCTCGGCGCCCGACAGCCCGTCGATGCCGGCGCCGCCGTGGAGGCTGTCGTCGCCCAGGCCACCGTAGAGCGTGTCGTCGTCGCCGATGTCGAACGGCTCGAGATCGACCGACTTGGACAGCTTGCCGTTCACGTTGAGGGTCGTGCTGCCTTGGTTGCCGGGCAGGCTGATGAACTGCTCGCTCGTCGCGGCGATGCCGAAGAGCGGCTCGGCCACGCCGTTGCGGCTGGTGAAGACATGGCCACCGTCGCCCAGCATGCCGTCCTGGCCGGTCCCGCCGGACATCCAGTCGGTGCCCTCGCCGCCGATGACGTTGTCGTCCTGGCCTTCGCCGAACATCACGTCCGCGCCGAGCATGCCCGCGATGGTGTCGTCGCCGGCTTCGCCGTGGATGACGTCGGCTCCGCCGAGACCGGATTCCACCGGGTTCGCCAGCACGCCGCCCGCGACGTCGCCCGCCTCCTCGTAGTCGTCGAGCAGGTCGTAGGCGCGGACCACGATGGACTCGACCGCGCTGTAGTCGTCGTAGTTGAAGGACAGGAAGGCGCCCGAGTCGACGCCGTTCACGCCCACGATGCGGAAGACGTTCGCGTTGTCACCGATCAGGACGTCGGCGTCGAGCGCGTGGCCCTCCGCGGAGAGGTCGCCGAAGGTCCCGTAGGCGATGTCGGTGCCGGCGCCGCCGAACAGCACGTCCGCGCCGTCGATGCGCTGGCTCTGCAGCGTCAGCCCGAACAGGCTGCTGCTGCCGCCGATGATGTCGTCCTGGCCCAGGTTGCCGAAGATCAGGTCGTCGCCGCCGTTGCCCTCGATGTAGTCGTCGCCGTCATCGGCACCGACCGTGGAGAAGCCGTCGGCTAGGACGTCGTTCGTCGTCGAGCCGTCGCCCTGGATGACGTCGTCGCCGAGCTGGCCGAAGACCAGGTCGTCGTGCGCGCCGCCCGCGATGGAGTCGTCGCCGAAGAACTGCCCGCCCCCGCCGAAGAAGGCCGCGGCGGAGTCGTGGTCGAGCAGCGTGATGTCGCGGCCGATGACGCCGAGCGGGTTCAGCTGGACCGCGCCCGTCACGTCGGGCAGGAGGTTCATGTCGTAGAGCGTCTCGCCCACGAGCACCTTCATCAGCGGGCTCAGGGCATCGGCGCGACGAATGACGATCGCGTTGTCGCCGGCCAGCACGTCGTCGCCGGCGCCGCCGTCCATCGTGTCGTTGCCGCTTCCCACGGCGCCGAGCTCGTCGATGCCGCCGGCCACGTTGTGACCGCCGATCAGGTCGTCGTCGCCCAGGCCGCCGAAGAGTTGGTCGTCGCCCTGTTGGCCGAGGATGGTGTCCTCGTCGGTCTCGCCCGCACCGAGCGCCGTGTCGGCCGCGTCGTTGCCGTGGATCACGTCGTCGTCGCCGCCGTCCGCCGCGCCGGTGAAGATCGAGGTGAAGTTCACGGGCTGCGGCTGGGAGAGATCGATCTCGCCGTGGTCGCCGAGCAGCAGGTCGTTGCCGGAGTCGCCGAAGATCGTGTCCGTGGACGTGCCGCCCAGCACGATGTCGTCGCCCGAACCGGCGGAGATCGTGTCGGCGCCGCCCACGGTCGGGTCGGTCGTGTGGATCAGGAGGCTGGTGATCAGCACCTCGCCGTTGTCGCCCAGGATCACGTCGGTCCCGGCATCGCCCGCGATGTCGTCGCCGGCCGCGCCGCCCAGGATCGTGTCGTCGCCCAGGTCGCCGCTGATCGTGTCGCTGCCGCCGATCGTCGGGCTGGTCGTCCGGATCTCGGTCGCCGCGCCGCCCACCAGCAGGATCTGGCCGCTGTCGCCCAGGATGATGTCGGGCTCGTCGTCGCCCGAGATGGTGTCGGCGTCCGCGCCGCCCAGGATCATGTCGGCGCCCGCGTTGCCCGCGATCGTGTCGGCCCCGCCGATCGACGTGTCCGTGGACTGGATCGTGGCCGGCACGCCGCCCGGCTGGAGCACCTCGCCGTTGTCGCCCAGGATCAGGTCCGCGCCGTCGTTGCCAGAGATGTCGTCGCCGGCCGCGCCGCCCAGGATCGTGTCGCCGCCGAGGTTGCCCTCGATCGTGTCGCTGCCGCCGATCGCCGGGCTGGTCGTCCGGATCTCGGTCGCCACGCCGGCCACCAGCAGGATCTCGCCGCTGTCGCCCAGGATGATGTCGGCATCGCTCGCGCCGGCGTCGAGCGGATCGCCGGCGGCCGAGTCGACGCCCGCGCCACCCGTGAGCGTGTCGCTCCCGTCGCTTGACGAACCCAGCGACGAACCGCCGCCCAGCGCCTCTTCGGTGTCAGGCAGCTCGTCGTCGCCACGGATCAGGTCGGCGCCCGTGCCACCCAGGATCATGTCGGCGCCCGTGAAGCCCGTGATCGTGTCGTCGCCGCCGATCGACGTGTCCGTCGACCGGATGGTGACCGGCACGCCGTTCGGCTGGATCACCTCGCCGCCGTCGCCGAACACGATGTCGTTGCCGGTGCCGGCGTCGATGAGATCGTCCAGCGCGCCGCCGAAGATCCGGTCCACGCCCGCGTCACCGGTGATCGTGTCGTTGCCGCCTTCGGTCATGCTGACCGTGCGCAGCGCGATGACCTCGCCGGTCGATTCGATCCGGCGCGTGCCGGCGACCTGGTCGATGACACCGTGGTCGCCGAAGAGGATGTCGTCGCCCGCGTCACCGACGAGGCTGTCGTTCGCGCCCGCTCCCGCCGACACGACGGTGAACATCGCGTCGATCAGCGCGAGCTCGTCCGGGTCGGTGGCGTCGAAGCGCTCGATCTGGTCCTGCGCGAACAGGTTGGCGTCGATGTTGAAGTGCGAATCGCCGTAGACATGGTCCACACCCGCCTGGCCGTCGATGGTGTCGCCGCCGTCGCCGCCCGCCAGCTGATCGTCGCCCTGGCTGCCCGTGATGATGTCGTTGCCGGGCCCGCCGTAAGCCACGAGGCCGACGAACGCGTCTCCCTGATCCGCCATCTGCGACGCGTCGATGGTGTCGTTGCCCGGGTTGTTGAAGCTCGTGGCCGTGCCCCCGGCCGGCTCGCCGCCGTCCTCGCTGCCGAGGCCGTAGCGCGCCCCGTCCTCGGACGTGTCGCCGTAGATCACCAGCGCGCCCTCGCCGCGATCGGTGACGATGATGGTGTCGTCGCCGCCGCCGCCGTGGATGAGCGTGATCGATGCGGGATCGTCCGTGACCGTCGGGTCCTTCTCGTCGCGGTCGCCGGTGTCGTGGATCGTGAGCGTCTCGTCGCCGCTGCCGAGCAGTACCTCGAAGACCTCGAAGCCGTTGAGGGTGATGCCGCCGCCGTACGTCACCTCGGGGCCGCCGGTGCTCGTCGCCAGGACCAGGTCGCCGCCCATGCCGAATCCGGTCAGCGAGAGGCCGGGGTTGGCGAGCGGGTTGCCGGCGCCGTCGAGCATCCGATAGGACAGGACACCGCTCTCGGGGCCGGCGTTGTCCGCGTGGAACACGGTGAGCACGTCGATGTCGTCGGCTTCCGCCGTCGGGGTGAAGACCTGCCCGCTGGGATCGTCGGTCTCGCCCACCAGCATGATCGGCGGCAGCAGAGCCTGCACATCGCCCTGACCCACGCCGCCCTCGACGATCAGCGGGCCGCTGATCTGGTCCAGGTTCTGGTCCTGGCTGGCGAAGATCAGCGTGGTGCCGTCCGGCGTGACCGCATCCGGGTTGCCGCGGACCTCGATCTCGATCCACTCGGACCAGGTGCTGTCCGTGAAGACGACGTCGTAGGTGAAGACGCCACCCGTGCCGGTCTCGTTCATCGAGACGATTGAGCTCGAGCTGAGGAAGGTCTGCGTGTCGGTCGTCAGCGTCAGCGTGACGTCGTCGGTCGGCTGGCTGGTGAGACGGATCCAGTAGCTGTCGACGTCCGTACCGTCCTTCGTGACAACTGTGGAGCCGCCGGTCTCGCGGACGATGACGCTCGGCGCCTCGTCGTCAAACACGGAGACATCCAGCGCCACGTCGCTCAGGCCGCTGCCGTAGACCAGGCCATCGCTGCTGATCTGGTGGAGCAGCGTGGACAGCTCGAGGCCCTCCAGGTCGGCGTCGTCCACCGCGCTGACGAAGACGTTCTGCGCGGTCATCCAGTTGGCGGAGGTGAATGTGAGGAAGGCGTCGCCCGATCCCGAGAGCGCGGTGATCTGACCGTTGGTGCCGAGCGCGATCGTGACGGTCTCACCGATCTCCGGCGCCCCAGTCAACGCGACGCTGTACACATCGCCGAAGCCGCCGAGGCCTTCCAGCACCTCGGTGCTGCCGTCGGCCAGGTAGGTGCCGTCGGACTGCAGCGCCAGGTGACGGATGTCCAGGCCGGCCAGGTCGTTGTCGACCACGTTCACGAACGTGTCGATCAGCGCGATGCCGGAGAACTTCGGGTCCGCGCTGATGATGCTGTGGCTGATCAGGGCGGCGCGCGGGCCCTCGGCGCCGGCGTCGTCGACGGCCATCACCTGGATCTCGAACACCGAGCCGGCCGTGGCGCCGTCGAACGTGAGCACGACTGCGTTGGTGAACGGCCCGCCGTTGACGGAGACGAGCACGCTGGCTCCGCCGTTGCTCTTGTCCTCGCTGCTGGCCACGCCCGCCGACACCGTGAGGTAGACGGGAGCGGTCGCCAACGCGGGATCGACCAGGCTGATGAAGTAGGACGCCGTCGTGCCGTTCTCGGTCACGACCAGGGGCCCGGCGGACGTATCGATGTTGACGAGGCTGCCGGCGTCGGCCGACAGGACGTTGACCGCCACGCCGTTCACGCCCAGTTGGTCGTAGTCCGGATCCGTGCTGCTCGTGTCGTGATCGACCTGGCTGGAAGCCCCCGACAGGTCGTTGCTGACGATCGTGGTCAGCACGTCGCCCATGATGTCGATCGTGTCGCTGCCCAGCCCGCCGACCACGCTCGTCACCAGGCCGGCCTGGGTGCCGAGGATGTAGATCGAGTCGTCGCCTTCGAGCGCGTCGAGGGAGGCGCTCTCGACGTTCGTGAATGTCACGTTCAGGCCCGCGCCGAAGATGCCGTCGCTCGTGACCACGAAGCTGTCGCCGAAGGGCGTGCCGAGCACCAGCACGGTGTCGATCCCCGCGCCGCCGTCGATGTTGACCGGTGCGTTGATGGCGTACTGGATCGTATCGGCGCCTGCACCACCCTTGAGGTCGGTCTGGCCCTGCGCCGCCACCGGTTCGGCCATCGGGTCGTCCGGGTCGGCCGGGAGCGTCACGAAGGCCCTGACGACGAACGCATCGTCTCCGGCCTCGCCCTCCAGCCGCAGCGTGCCCTTGTTGTGGTAGACGTTGAAGGTGTCCTCGCCGTCGCCGCCGTAGACCGTGGTGGCGTAGCTGACGCCGTTGCTGACGTAGGCGATGCCGTCGAGCGACTCTCCCTTCGCCGCCTGGTCGCCGATGGCTTTGTAGATCGCGCTGAGCGTGGCCGGCGGGAGCGGGTCGGTCACCGGGTTGAAGGTGCTCGGATCGAAGATGACTACACCAGTGACGGGGTCCGTGATCACGCCGATGATCACCGCCGTGGTGTTGAACTGGTCCTCCGGCGCCAGCCCGGCCGCGTCGTCGCGCGGCGTCCCAAACACCTGGCCGATCTGGATCAGGTCGTCGCCGTCGCCGCCGTCTAGCGTCGTGATGGAGCTGTTGTCGTCCGCGACGATCGTGTCGTCGCCGCCGAGGCCGTTCACGATCAGCCGGGCGTTGATGTTCTCGTCGTAGTTGACGCGCTCCATCTGATCGAAGCCGGAGCCGGCCACGGACTCGTTCAGCAACACGACCAGGTCGCGGCGCAGCAGGAAGGTGTCGTCCGGCTGGTTGCCGAGGAAGCCGACATCGTCCGCACCGTTGATGACCAGAATGTCCGCACCGTCGTTCGGCGCGCCGTTGTCGTGCACGTTGACGAGCGCGGTGCCCTCGCCCGCCAGGTTGAGCGTGTACTCGTCCGATCCGCCCTCGCCATGCAGGTTCAGCACGGCAGCGAGGCCGTTCATGTGGGTGCGCTCGAAGAGCGCGTCGAACAGCGCCGGGTCGGCCGTGTCGTCGACGGCCGCCTTGAAGGCGTCGTGGAAGCCCGAGGTACCGACGTCCGGGCTGGTCACGTTGACGTGGATGGCGTCGTTGCCGCCCTCGCCGTGGATGGTCGTCGCGCCGTCGATCGACTCGATCGCGATCGTGTCGTCGTTCTCGTTGGTGGTCGCGTTGCCGCTGCCGGCCCAGACCTGCGTCGTCCCGACGTGGGTGCTGACGATGAACAGGCCGTCGTTGCCGGTACCGAGCCAGAGGTTGAAGTCCTCGGCGTCGAAGTAGTCGATGCCCGCGGGCATCTCGAGGCCGCGCAGCGTGGTGGCAGTCAGGGTGCCGGCCTTGTCGGCCGTGTTGCCCGAGTCGTCCACGTTGATGACGTCGAAGTCGGCGCCGCCGTCGATGACCAGCAGGCCGAGGATCAGGTCGACGATGCTCCCGCCGCCGCCCGAATCGGCCGGTGAGGTGGTGCTGCCGACGTGGATCGTGTCGCTGCCGGCCCCGGTGTTCAACCAGGTGGTGCCGGTCGTGGCGCGAACGGCGACCTTGTCGTCGCCGTCGTTCGTGTTGATCGTCGTGTCGCCGGCGTGCGTGCCCGCGACCGTGAACTGCTCGTCGCCCTCGCCCGTGTGGATGCGCAGGGAGTCGAGGTTCGCGTAGCCGATCGACCCGGCCATGCCCAGTCCGGCCAGCGTCGTGCCCGTCAGCGTCGCGGATTCGTCGTCCAGGTCGGCCGTGTCGTCGAGGTTCGCGATGTCGGCGGCGCCGGTGCCGCCATCGAGCGTCAGCAGGGCGCCGATCTGATCCAGCAGCCCGTCGTTCAGGTGGTCCGGACCGACCGAGGCGATCGCGTTGCTGCCGATGTTGAACGTGTCCGAATCGGCGTCGCCCTTGATCGTCGTCGCGGCGTTGATGCGCTGCACGTCGAACCGGTCCGCACCCGCGCCGCCGCGGACCTCGGTCACTGCGTTCACGTCCCGGATGCGCACGATGTCGGCGTCCGCGCCGGTGTCGAGCAGGTTGACGACGTTGACGTCGATGAACTCGAAGACGTCGGCGCCGCCGAGCAGGTAGACCTCCGTCGCCTCGATCTCGTCGTAGCTCTGGACGTGGTTCGATCCGAAGGCGTAGTCGGTTCCCAGCGCACCCGGCACCTGCATGGTGACGCCGTCGTTGTTGATCATGTTCACGACGGACTCGGACGCCGTGCCGTCATCGGCGCCCGACGTGCCGCGCACTACGACGAGGTCGTTGCCACCGGCCAGGAAGACGATCTTCGACAGGGACAGCACGCCGTCGCCGTCGACGTCGAGCGAGGCTAGGGCCAACAGGTCGGAGTCGTCGGTGACGTCGAGCTTCGAGTTGTTGTTGGTGCCGGCCGTTCCGTCGCCGTTCTTGTCGTAGAAGTTGATCAGGTCGGTCAGCGACAGGACGCCGTCGGAGCCCGTATCGGCCAGCGGATCGAGCGCGCCCGCCGCTTCGGTCACCTGGAGCAGTCCATCACCATTGGTGTCGAGCTGGAGCAGCTCGGCCTCGTGGATGATGTCGTCCTCTTCGACGACCCGGACGTCCGTGGCGCCGGTCGTGCTCAGCCCGTCGAGTTCGATGATGTACTGGTCGTCACCGTCCAGGCCGTGAAAGTCGATCGTGCCGCTCAGGTCCGTCACGTTGACCAGCGAGCCGCCGACCATGATCGAGCCGCCCGCGGCGCCGGCGAAGAACAGGTTCGCTCCGCCCCCGCCGATCAGGCGCACCGTCTCGAAGATCCCGTCCCCGGAGGCGCCGCCGATGTCCTCGACTGTCGCTCCCGCGGCGAAACCCGCGAGCGTGTGCTGCTCGCCGCTGCCGTCCAGCGAGGCCGTGCCCGTGACGAACTTGTTGCCGTAGATCCCGAAGGCCGCACTGCCCGAGAGCGTGAGGTCCAGTTCGTCGAGCAGGTCGTTGCCGCCCGCGTCCAGGAAGAGATCGGTGCCCCCCAGACCGCTCATGCGATCGTCGCCGAGCCCGCCGTCGAGGTGATCGACGCCGAACGTCCCGATCAGCGTGTCGTTGTCGTCCCCGCCTTCCATGGTGATCCACTGGAATGGACTGGTCTGGACGCTGGCACCATTGATGGAGTCGTCACCGCCCAGCGCCTTGATCGTGAGCTGGTCGGGTGACAAGGCGTTCACGAGGTTGAAGAAGACCGTCGGATCGCCGTCGGGTGTCCAGAGAGCCGACAGCTGTTGCGCCCCCGCCGTACCCAGGACGACCTTGTCCGCGGTCTCCTGGAGGGTGAGGAACACCTCGTCGGGGTCGCCGCCGTCAGCGCCCAGGTCGATGGCGACGGACGTCACCCCCGAGAGGCCTTGCGAGCCGTCGATGGAGAAATCGTCGCTGCCGTCGCCTCCATTCAGGTCGATGCGCTCGAGATCCTCCGCGACGACCCAACCGGACTCGAGACCGCCCACGTAGGAGCTGATGCGGACTTGGCTGGCCAACGCGCCGCTCATCACGCGAAGGTCGTCGGCCGAACTGGTACCGATGATCTCCACGGTGTCGAAACCCGTGCCGCCGTCGAATCCTTCCCCCGCCACGAGATCGGTCAGGTATTCGCGGAACGTGTCGTTGCCGAGGCCGCCGGACGCCTGGTCGAGGCCGGCTCCGCCCACGATCGTGTCGTTTCCGTCGTCGCCGTGGAGCGTCGAGTCGTTCCCGCTCCCGCCCTTCAACAGGTCGTTGCCGCCGCCTCCGTGCAGCGCGATGTCGGCGGCCGTGCTGTTGATCAAGGTGTCCTGGTCGCCTCCGCCCTGCAGGATCGAGGAGGCAAATGCGAGTCCGCCGACGGTCAACGTGTCGTCGCCATCGTTGCCGGAGAGGTTGGCGATACCGGAGCCGAAGTAGCTCAGCGTGTCGTTACCGATCCCACCCGAGATCGTCGCGCCCACGAGCACACCGGCCGCCACGATGACCGTGTCGTTCTGCGCGCCGAAGTCGCCCACGATCGAGGTCACGCCCTCGTACGTCTCCGTCTTGCCGAAGCCGTAGATGGTGACCGTGCTACCCGATTGCGTGATTGAGTAGGTCTCGCTGACGTCGGACGTGCCGAGCGAGGCATCCCGGTACATCGCCCGGTTGCCGACGTTGAGATACAGGGTCCCGTCGCCTGTTCCATCCCACGCGCTGCCATCCAGTTCACCAGCCAGCTTGAGCGGCGGTGGCGTGGTCGTTGGGTTCACCAGCGCGCCGGGCAGGTTGATCGTGCCCAGGTGGAGGTCGAAGGAGATCGCGTCGTCGAGGACCTCCTCCCAGTGCGACTGCTCGACCTCGACCCACTCTTCGCAGTCGCCAAACCAGCTCTCGATCTCGCAACCGAGATCGCCGAGGAAGTTGATGACGGCCAGTCCCGCTGCCTCGGCGGCGGAGGCGAGCATCTGGACGACATCGATGATGAGGGTCAGCACCTCGCCCGAGCCCGCGACATTCATGTCGATGGAAACGCTGCCATCCAGGTCACCCGTCGCGTCGACGCTCACCGCGGCCGTGAGCATGTCGATGCCGAGGAAGACCGCGCCGATACTGGTGTCGACGTAGAAGCGGAAGTCGTTGCTGCCACCGAGTTCGGTGCCCCAGGTGTCCCCGTCCTCGTCGAACCACACATCGGCGCTGAAGGACCCTTCGATCCCGCTGTCCGCGATCGTCCAGTCGATGTCGCCGGTCAGCCCGAGGTGGAAGTCGCCTTCGGAGTTGAACGACCCGGTCGCGCCCAGGCTGAGCACGAACAGATCCACGGACGCGCTGATCGTGGCGTCCCACTCGTAGGCGCTGACGGACATGTCGAAATGCCCGTCGAGCTTGAACACCGACAGGATCGCAATCGTGCCGTCGAGATCGATGTCGAAGATCGGACTGCCGGACGTCGAGGTCCTGGTGTCGATGTGCAGATCGCCGCTGGCATCGATCTCGAACAGCGAGAGCAAGTTGACGTCTAGGTCCACGGAGAGGTCGACCAGGAGACCGTCGCTGTAGATGCCGAGCAGGCCCGTGACCTCGAAGTCCAGGGGGCCGATCCCGAACTCGAGGTTAGCGAGCAGCTCGAACCCGGTGTCCTTCACCGACACCGCGGCGACACCGCTGGCCGAAGCCAATCCGACGAAGTCGAAATTCCCGGACAGGGCCGCGAGGAAGTAGGGCCCGGCCGGTTCGTACACGACGCCGCCCGGGACGCCCTTGAGCAGGTTGTCCACGTTCGTCAGGTCGGGCTCGTTCATCGAGTCGACGAGCTTGGGCGCACCGGCATTGACGACGTACGCCTGGTTCGCGTCGAGACGGTTGATGAGATCCTGGGCGAGAGGATTGGCCGAATCCTCGAGGAAGTCGAAGAGCAGATCCGGGACGACAACGTCCTGGTCGACGCCTGTGCTGTTGAAGATGACGCGCGCGGACACGCCGAGCTCGATGCCCGGCACGTCCAGCGCGAAGTCGACGTCGAGGTCTCCGGCGATCCCGTCCTCATTCAGGATCAGCACGCCGAGGACGCTGATGTCGAGCAGGGCGTCGGCGTCTGTGTCGATGTCGGACCCGATCCGGAGCGCTCCCAGCGCGAGCGCATCGAGCCCGGTGTCGCTGACCTCGAGATGCAACACGCCCAGGACCGCAAAGATCGGGTCGTCGTCGATCTTGAAGGTCATCGTCCCGGCCACCTGGACGCTGATCAGAAAGTCCTCGTACTGGGAGCCCGAGAAGTAGATCGGCGCCGCGCCGGTCTCCACCTCGAAGCCGCCCAGGTCGTACTTGTCGTCGCCGTCCTCGTCGATGAGGAGGACGTCGTCGAAGCCCGCGAAGCCCGCGTCGAGCAGCGGGATCACCTCCAGCGTGCTCAGGATCCCGTCGCCGGCGGGGAGAGCCGCGCCCTCGGTGTCCTTGACGTCCAGGAGCGCGAAGAACTCGTCCTTCGTCAGCGGACCGGCCGGCAGTGCGATCCCGGCGGCGAGCAACGCGTCATTGTCGAACGCAGCGTCGAAATCACTGGCGCTGATGGTGCCGTCGGGACCGGCGGTGCCACCCAACTCCTCGAACAGCGCCTGCAGTTCGTCGGGGAAGCTCGCCGTGTGGTCCACGACCGCGAGGAGCGAGCCGAGGCTGGCGCCGACGTTGACGCCGAGGGCCAGGGCTCCGGCCAGCTCGAGCCCGGGAATGCCGACCAACTCGACGGTGGGCACCTCGATGTCGAGGGAGAGGAAGACGCCGGGGTTCGTGAGGTCCAGGTTGGCCATCACGGCAATGCCGAAGCTCACGTCCTCGATGGCGAGTCCGATGGCGCCGTTGGCCGGCGTGTCGGCATCCGTGATCTTGCCGTCGCCGTTGCTGTCAACCCAGTGGGGTCCGACGCCGACGAATCCGAAGATGTCGGTGCCGCCGATGCTCATGGTCTGGACGTTGATCTTGGCGCCGTCGGACAGCGTCACCTCTGTGGACGGGCCGAGGACGAACGCGACGCTGCCGTAGAGCTGCACAACGCCGGCCACGTCGAACTCCACGGCGCCGGCCACGGCGCGGATCGCCGGGTCGTCGTACTCGGGACCGGAGAGATAGACCGGCGCGGCGCCCGTCCCGATCTCGTAGCCGGGCGGGTCGTACTTGTCGTCGCCGTCCGCGTCGGCCTTCTGGATCCATTCCAGGTTCGACTTGACGTCCGGGGTCTGCCCGGACGGATCCGTCACCATCGCGTCCTTGAACGTCTGGCTCAGGAGCGGGATCACCTCGGACGTGGTCAGGATCTCGTCGTTGTCGGTGTCGAACCAATCGACCATCGCGCCGATGCTCACGATGTCGGGACCGGCGTACCCGTCGGTCAGGGCAGCGTTCAGCTCCGCCGTCGTGATGACCGTGTCGCCGCCCGACAGCACCTTGAACAGCAGGTCCAGTTCGTCCGTGGCGAAGGAGGTGTCGTACTTCACGGCCGGCGTGAAGATCAGCGCCGCGGGGCCAAGCGCCGAGAACAACGCGCTCTGCACCGCCGAGCCCCAGAGGCCGCCGTTCACGTTGACTTCGATGTCCGAGACGGTCGCCTTCAGGACGTCCTCATCGAAGCCGATCAGGCCCGCCGAGTCGGCCGTCGCCTTCAGCGCGTAGAAGGTCGGCAGGATCTGGCCCACGCCCGGGATGCTGTTGATCGACGGCGTGAGCATCGAGAACCCGAAGTCGAAGTCCTGGATCCACAGGCCCGCCGCATCGTCGTCGAGCTCGTCCGTCTCGACCGCATCGACCTTGCCGTCGATGTCGCCGCCGTTGGCACCGTCGCCGTACTCCATGCCGCCAACCACGGCGAAGCCGCCGCCGGTCAGCCAGTAGGCAACCGTGTTGTCCGGGAGGATGTTCGTCAGCGCGTCCACCGCGCCCAGCGGCGGTGACCCCGGGTCGGCCCCGTACCACTTCAACTGCCCGTCGGCCGGATCGACCGCGTACACGGTGCCGGTCGTCACGGTCCGGCTGGTGTCGTCGCCGTCGCCCGAGTCGAACGACCACGAGACCGATCCGTCCGCGTCCAGGTCCGTCCAGTACGGACCGCCCAGGCCGACGAATGCGTGCAGGTCGGCGGCGCCGAACTGCAGGGAATCGACGGCGAGGCCCTCGATCGTCTGCACACCGTCCGGGAAGTTCAGACCGAACTGGGAGGCCAGCGGATTGAGGAGATCCTCGAGGAGGGGCTCGATGAATCCGAGCGCCGGCAGCCCCGTGTCCACCGACACGGTCTCCCCCGGACCCATCTCGAAGGCCAGCGATCCCGTGATGTGCACGAACTGGTCGATCGCCAACTGCGCGTGGCCGATCGACCCGCCGATGCGGAAGTTGGCGTCGTAGTTGATGTAGACCGGCGCGCCGCCGGTCATCACCTCGTAACCGGCCGGGTCGTACTTGTCGTCGCCGTCCGCGTCGGCCGCCAGGATCGCGTCCAGGTTGGTGTCCCCGGTCGGATCGCCAGGATCCGCGGGAGCATCCTTGAACGTCTGGAGCAGGAGCGGGACCACCTCGGACGTGGTGAGGATCTCGTCGCCGTTCGCATCCAGCAACGCGACCAGCTCGGCGGTCGTCACCGCGGTGCCGATGACGACGTCGTCTCCGAAGGCCGTGTCCAGGTCCGCCTGCGTGATGTCGCCATCGCCGCCACTCAACACGTTCAGCAGCAGCTGCTGCTCGTCCGTGGCGAAGCTCGTCTGGAAGTCGATGACGGACGGACCGAACTGCAGGGGCCCGAGGTTCCAGCTCTCGCCGGCGTTGAGGACGATCTCGATTTCGTGCAGGGCTGCGGTGATCGCGTCGATGCCGACCAACTCCGCGGCGTCCGCCGTCGCGGCCATCGCGTACCACTTCGAGGGCACCGGGAACGGATTCACCGCGACGCCGACCGTATTCAGCGCGTCCTTGATGAGATCGATCACTGACGAGCTGAACATCGCGAACCCGAAGTCGAAGTCGTCGATCCAAAGACCCGTCGCTTCGCCGTTCAGCTCGCCCGTTTCGCCGGCGTCGACGATTCCGTCCTGGTTGATGTCCCCGTAGCTCAACCCGCCGACCACGGCCGCCACGTCGGTCATCGGGTCGCCGGCGCTCAGCCAGTACGCCACCGCGTTCTGCGGGAGAATGCTCGTCAGCGCGTCCACCGCGCCCAGCGGCGGTGACAGCGGGGTCGCCCCGTACCACTTCAGCTGCCCGTCGGCCGGGTCCACCGCGTACACGGTCCCGGCCGTCACCGTCCGGGTCGCGTCGTCGGCGTCGCTGCCCGTGTTGAAGGCCCACGATTCGTTTCCGTCGTCGTCCAGGTCCATCCAGGGCGTGTACGGTCCGTCCATGCCCACGAACGCGGTCAGATTCGCGCCGCCGAACTGCATCGTTCCCACGTCCACGCCGCTGATCGTCTGGAGGGTCGGGTCGATCGACAGGTCCCCTGGGAGCAGGTCGAACGCATCCGTCAGCAGCTTCAGCGCGTCGGCAAGGAAGCTGTCTTCGCCGATCTGGTTCGGGAAGCCGGTCGCCACCGACACGGTCTCCCCCGGCCCCTTCTCGAACGCCAGCGACCCGCTCACGTGCACGAACTCGCTGATCCTGAGTTCGGCGTGGCCGATCACCCCGCCGATGCGTTCGTTGCCGTCGTAGTCGATGTAGACCGGCGCGCCACCCGTGTTCACCTCGTAACCGGGCGGGTCGTACTTGTCGTCGTTGTCCGCGTCGGCCTCGAGGATCCATTCCAGGTTCGACTGGGTCTTCGGAATCGTGCTGCCCGGGTTGTCCGGATCGTCCACGTCCTGCGTGAGGTCCGTCGTCTTGAACGTCGCGTCCAGGTTCGGGACCACCTCGGACGTGGTGAGGACTCCGTCGCCGTCCGCATCCAGCAGCGCGACCAGCTCGGCGGTCGTCACCGCGGTGCCCGTGAAGACGCCGACCCCGAACGCCGCATTCAGGTCCGCCTGCGACACCTCGCCGTCGGGGACACCGCCGTCAGCCGCGCTCAGCACGTCGAACAGCAGCTGCTGCTCGTCCGTGGCAAAGCTCGCCGCGAAGTCCAGGATGGACGGACCGAGCTCCAGGCCGCCGAGGTTCCAGCTCTCGCCGGCGTTCAGGAACACCTCGATGTCCTGCAGCTCCGCCGTGATCGCGTCGATGCCGATCAGTTCCGCGGCGGCCGCCGTCGCAGCCAACGCGTACCACTTGTTCGGCACCGGGAACGGGTCGAGCTCGACACCACCCGCCTCCAGCGCATCCTTGACCAGGTCGATCAGCGACGACGTGAAGGACACGTATCCGAAGTCGAAGTCCTCGACCCACAGGCCCGTCGCGTCGACGTCCAGCTCGGCCGTCTCGTCCGCGTCGACCGTGCCGTCCTTGTTCGCGTCGCCGTACGTGATGCCGCCGACCACGGCCGCCACGT